>ERZ1066133.1-NODE-1-length-933394-cov-22.287001_pt1 | contig 933394 bp, 825 predicted proteins | sample MGYA00382780_ERZ1066133 | MGnify/ENA primary metagenome ERZ1066133 (study PRJEB33369, sample SAMEA5778363) | biofilm metagenome | biome: Industrial cooling water; feature: Water cooling tower basin; material: Biofilm | place: United Arab Emirates | collected... | reverse complement strand
TAAAGCAATACTAGGATTATCATTAAAAACCGTAAACTTATTTTAGGACGAGACACATCCTCGTTGTTCCGCAGAGTCCCCAAGGCGGGAGACGCAGCGGAGAAATAAAGACAATTTGTTAAACCCCTTGAGCAGCTTCGGTGGCCGAGAAGTGCGTTGCGTTAGACACAACTATGATACGATCTGGTCGTTTTGCTATCTTCGGTAAGCTTTCACTTCCGTGTCCCGTCAAACCAGCAATACAATCATGAAAGAAGTCGTGTTCCTCGGATTTTTATTTGTCGCGCAGGCCGCTGCGCAAGATGTTAAGGTTATGACTACGGCGCCCGCTGGCGTTGTGCGGGAGGTGAGTTCTTTTGATGTGATAGATCCGGCATACGAACTACAGGCCACCAGTCTGGCGACACTCACCGGCTTTTTTCTTAACGCCGGGCAACCAAATGCGGTGGCGTTGTTTAATTCCTTCTGGAAAAAGGCCAACGGTGTGGGCGCAAATGCTTTCCGGATAGATGCCCTTACACCCGCGGGCGACTCGACCTGGGTTACGCTGAGTGTGTACTACCTCGATGAAGAAGAAGCCAAACGCAATCTTGACGCATATCCTAAAAATCTGGTTTATGCGCTGGGCGACCTTGACCGGAAACATCCTGCCAAATCGATCAAGCTCAATAACAAAAAAATTGCACTGGCGCCTTTAGAATATGTTGCCTATCAAAATGAAGTCGATGAAGAAACCACCATCGCCATTGGAGGCGTGTTAGGGACGAAGGTATGGGTGCGAGGGAGGGAGGGGCGACTTCCTGCGCATTTTGCGTTAAGCGGATTTGCCGTGGGTCCAAACTATACCACCACGTTAGGGCTTACCTTTAACACCGGCAGGATCTATCCGATAGGTTTGAATGTGGGCCGGTTTCTCGTGCAGGTTTTAAAAAGCCAGAATTAGGAGCTACGCCCTTGGCCGTTGGTGTCCCTCACCCACAACCAATTTCAAAAATAGCTCGGTCATTTCGCACGCAGGTGCGGCATCGTGAATCACAGCACGGCCATCAGGGATTTCTCGGTCGTGCCTCCCTCGAAATGACGTTACCCGGTTTCCCGGCCAACGATAGTAGCGAAAAGCCCGCCAGGGGTGGGTGTGTGCGCTGGCGCGGACTTGCAGCGGATAGCGTGACCGAGCGGGCGCGGGGCCGCTGCGCGCGGGCGCGAGGGGGCCGCCAAAAAATTCGCGGTATTGGCCCACCAGCTGTAAGCAAATCAGGTGTAAAACCCCTTGGCGCGGTAAGGCGCCTTCGAGGGCCGGGCAACCACGTGCTACGCCGGGTTCTTTAACGCAGCCAAAACCAATTCTTTTAGATAATGGTACACTTCGCGTTCGTCTTTCAATTGCCCGAAGTCGGTAAGCGAGGGCAGATTCTTCATGAAGAAATACTGGTAGTGGGCCATTTCAATCACGGTGCTGGTGAGCGAACGCGTGTATTTGTAGTTGGGGTTAAGCGCCTGAAAAATCTCGGCAATGCGGGCCGTTAAATCTTTGTATGGCTTAAAGAACAGGTTTTTGTTGTCTTCTTCCACGTGGTTGGTGAGGTACACCTTCGAGCTTTCTTTAATTACCAGTTGGTGTAAAATCCGTTTTTCAATCTCCAGCCCATCCAGCGTAAGCTCGCCATTAACCTGCAACATCAGAATGCGGATGATGACATCTACCTTTTCTTCGGGCGTCTTCAGGTTGTTGGTGTGCACGGCCACCAAATATTCCATCCAGCGCCAGTACCAGCCTACCAGGTAGAGCAAAAGCCGGTGTTTGTTTTCGAAATACCGGTATACGCTCGATTCGTTGGTGTTGATTTCCGTTGCAAGCTTTTTAAAGGTAAATTCCTCATAGCCCATCCGCTCCATCATAATTGCCCCATGCTGCACAATTCTGTGGCCTAAATCCGACTTGGCAGGGTCTCGCAAGAAGAGCTTTTCGTTCATTTGTATCTGCAATTGCCAGTTCATACGTCAGCGTCAACTCAGCCTGTAAATACGCATTTTTCAATAGTAAAAGTAACTATTCTTAGATCAGTAGTGTTACTTTTACGCCCCAAAACAGGCTAAACAATGACAAAAACACCTATTACAGTAGCTTACGGAGATGGAATCGGGCCCGAAATTATGGAGGCCACCCTCCGGATAATTCAGGCGGCCGGTGCAGCCATCGACATCGAAACCATTGAGATTGGCGAAAAAGTATACCTGCAGGGAAACTCGGCCGGCATTAAGCCCGAGGCGTGGGATAGCCTGCGCAGAACCCGGGTGTTTCTCAAGGCACCCATTACCACTCCGCAAGGAGGTGGGTTTAAAAGCTTAAACGTAACTACCCGTAAAATGCTGGGCTTGTTTGCCAACGTGCGGCCTTGCAACTCGTACCACCCCTTTGTAAAAACCAAGCACCCCACCATGGATGTGGTGATTGTGCGCGAAAACGAAGAAGATTTGTACGCGGGTATCGAACACCAGCAAACCGATGAGGTGGTGCAGTGTTTAAAACTGATCTCTCGCCCCGGAACGGAAAAAATCATCCGCTATGCGTTTGAATATGCCCGCCAGTATGGCCGCAAAAAAGTAACGTGCTTCAGCAAAGACAACATCATGAAGCTTACTGACGGACTCTTCCACAAGATGTTCGATCAGATCGGTGCGGAATACCCGGAGCTTGAAAAAGAGCATTGGATTGTAGACATCGGGGCCGCCAAGCTGGCCGATACCCCCGAGGTATTTGATGTGATTGTGATGCCCAATTTGTATGGCGATATCCTTTCGGATGTGGCGGCGCAAATTGCAGGCTCCGTAGGTTTGGCGGGTTCCGCCAACATTGGCGATGGTTTTGCGATGTTCGAGGCCATCCACGGCTCTGCGCCCCGCCGGGCCGGCCAGAATCTTGCCAACCCGTCTGGGTTGCTGTTGGGTGCCGTGCAAATGCTGGTACACATTGGCCAGGGCGATGTGGCCGAGAAGGTGCACAACGCGTGGTTACGCACATTGGAAGATGGCGTGCATACGTACGATATTTTTGAAGAAGGCAAGAGCAAAGAGAAAGTGGGCACCCGCGAGTTTGCCGATGCCGTAATTGCCCGCCTCGGCAAGAAGCCTGCGCAACTGAAAGAAGTAAGCTACGCCAAGGCCATTGGTAAAACCATTAAAGTAAAACTTACCGAACACAAACCCGCCAAGAAGGAATTGGTTGGCGTTGATGTGTTTGTGCATTGGGCCAACCGCGATGCCAACAAAATTGGCGAGGTCATCAAAGGCTTTAAAGCCGGTAACATGGAGTTTAGCATGATCACCAACCGCGGGGTAAAAGTGTATCCCAACGGCATGCCCGAAACATTCTGTACCGACCACTGGCGCTGCCGTTACAAGAACGAAGACATGAAACCATCAACCTATGCGGATGTGATGGCCATCATGAAACAAGTGGCCGATGCCGGTTTCGATATTATCAAAACCGAAAACCTGTACACCTTTGATGGCGTGCCGGCATTCTCGTTAGGACAAGGTCAGTAATTCCGGCACGTGGAGTGAGCAACACGCAAACGCCCAACGTCAAAGATTTTTTTGAAGGACGGCGGCTGCTGATTGCCACCAAGCACGAGAAGGAAAAAATACTGGGGCCTGCACTCGAGCGTTCGCTTGCTGTGCAGGCCTTTGTTTTACCCGAATACGATACCGACCAATTCGGCACATTCACGGGCGAAGTGGCGCGCACCGCAGATGCCGTGACCACACTCCGAAAAAAAATCCGTACCGCTATGCAACTTGCCGGTGCCGATCTGGCCGTGGGCAGCGAAGGCTCCTTCGGTCCGCATCCGCAGCTCGGCTGGGTAGCCGCAAACCAGGAGTGGCTGATGTTGATCGACTCGCGCCACGAACTCGAAATCACAGCGCAAACAGTAAGCACCGAAACCAACTTTGCGCAACAAACCGTGGCCACCTGGCCGGAGTTGCGCGCGTTTGCCACACAAACCGGCTTTCCGGCCGCGGCACTCATCCTCAAAGTAGAAACACCCAGTGGCCCCCGCTTCGAAAAAGGAATTCAACAAGAAGCCCGGCTGCGCGCCGCGTTTGAATTGTTTTGCTCCATGGGGCCCGTCACGGCCGAGACTGACATGCGCGCGCTCTACAACCCGCAGCGCCAGCGCGTGATTGCCGAAGCCTGCGCGAAGTTGGTGGCCAAAATTTTCAGCCCGTGCCCGCAATGTGGCACCCCAGGTTTCTCCGTCACCGCGGTCGTTCCCGGCCTGCCGTGCAGTTGGTGTGGTGAACCCACGGAACTTGTGGCCGCGGAAATTTTCACCTGCGCCAAATGCAACTTTACACGCGAGGTGCAGCAATCCGGCAAAGCCGATCCGCAGTTTTGCCAGCACTGCAATCCCTGAACACCCGACGCGCAACTGCAAGTGATCCATCACTTCGAGGGCGGGGCGACTGGGAAATCCGTAACGTCAGACGGCTGGTGGCCGCGGTAAAGAAGCCGTCAGACGCCGTAGCAGATGGATTGTTGCACGCTTGGAGCTTTTGCACTGAGTTCATCGATTTGTTTTTGAGATGACCTCCGGTTTTTTTGGGCGTGCCCCTCGTGCCTCGGGTCGGGTGTTCGTGGCTCGCCACCCACCGCACGGGCCCAGGCGGGCTCAAACAAACCCACTCACCCCCTCACGCGGGCGGCGTGCCACCAAACGCGCATTCAAGATGTAATCGCACATACCCGTGCGCGGTAGCCCACGCAACGCAATCTTTCTCAACCGATCAGCACCCCCGGCCAACCCCGAATGCTTATTTTTGAGCATGATTTCTTTTCAGCAGTTTTCGCTTGCCAACGGCCTGGATGTGTATGTGCATGAAGATCGCACAGTGCCCGTGGCGGTGCTGAACGTGTTGTATAAAGTGGGCTCGCGCAACGAGCATCCCAATAAAACCGGCTTTGCCCACTTGTTCGAGCACCTCATGTTCGGGGGTTCTCAAAACATTCCAAGTTATGACGAACCGTTGCAACTGGTAGGTGGCGAGAACAACGCGTTTACCAACACAGACATTACCAATTACTATCTGTCTGTGCCTGCGGCCAACATCGAAACCGGCTTTTGGTTGGAGAGCGACCGCATGCTGAGCTTGTCGTTTGATCCGCAGGTGCTCGAAGTGCAGCGCAAAGTGGTGGTAGAAGAATTCAAGCAGCGGTACTTAAATCAACCCTACGGAGACGTTTGGCTGAAATTGCGCCCGCTCGCCTACCGTACGCACCCGTATCAATGGGCCACTATCGGCAAAGAGGTAGCACACATTGAGCAGGCCACGATGGAAGACGTGAAGCAGTTTTTTCAGCGGTACTATGTACCGAACAATGCGGTGCTTGTGGTGGCCGGCAATGTTTCGGTAGATCAGGTGCGGGCGCTGAGTGAAAAATGGTTTGCCCCGATTCCGGCAGGGGCTCCGGTTACCCACCATTGGGTGCAAGAGCCGGAGCAGCGCGAGAAACGTGTGCTGCACAGCCATGCCGCTGTGCCGGCCGATGCACTTTACAAAACGTGGCACATGCCCGGTCGTTTTCATGCAGATTACTATGCGTTTGATCTGCTCACCGATGTGCTCGGTCGCGGGCAGTCCAGTCGCCTTTACCAAACGCTGGTCAAAGAGCGCGCGGTCTTCACCTCTGTTTCAGCGTTTGTCATGGGCACGCTAGATCCGGGGCTGGTGGTAATCAGCGGTCGGGTGGCCCCCGGCATTTCGTTGGAGGCTGCGGAAGCCGCCGTAGACGAAGTTATCGCCCACCTGCAAACCCACGGCGTGCGGCCGGAGGAGTTAGAGAAAGTAAAAAATCAATCCGAAGCTGCGCTTCAGTTTGGTGAAGTAGAGGTGCTGAACCGCGCCATGAACCTTGCGTTTTCTTCCCTCTCGGGCGATGCGCAGGTGGTAAATCAGGAACTAACCCGCGTGCGCAGTGTAACCCCGGCCGACGTGGAACGCGTGGCGCACCAGGCACTGCGCGAAGCGAACAGTTCGGTGTTGTATTATCATGCACAAAAATAAATCGGCAAAGCACCATGAAGATCCGCGTGGGATTTGGTTTTGATGTTCATCAATTGGAAGTGGGCCGGGATTTTTTTCTCGGGGGCATTCGCCTGCCCGATGCACCTGCAGGTGCCGTGGGCCATTCTGATGCAGACGTGCTCATTCACGCCATCTGCGATGCCCTGCTTGGGGCCGCCAACCTGGGCGACATTGGCTTCCATTACTCCAACAAAGATCCGCGCTGGAAGGGGATGGATAGCAAATTCTTTTTGAAAGACGTTACGCGCATGCTGCGCGAGCGCGGCTGGCAAGTAGAAAATGTAGATTGTACGCTGGCGTTGGAAAAACCCAAGATTGTTCCGCACATTCCGGCGATGAAAAAGGTGCTCGCCCCGCTGATGGAAATTTCGGAGGACGATATCTCGATCAAAGCTACGACCACCGAAACGTTAGGCTATGTAGGTAGGCACGAGGGTGTAAATGCCTATGCGGTGGCGTTAATTCGCAAAGACTAAGACAACTCCAAAAACGCTACGATAAACGGCGCTGAGATTAACAATCCATCGAAACGGTCGAGAAACCCGCCATGCCCGGGCAGCGAATCGCCCGAGTCTTTGATCTCGATGGTACGTTTCAGCAGCGACTCCACCAGGTCGCCATACGTTCCACCCACGATGATAATGCCTGCAATGCTCAGCCACTGCCAGCGCTCCAGTGTATCGAAGTAGTGTGCAATACCAAAGGCAAAAGCAACTGCAAATACGGCACCTCCCAGTGCCCCTTCCCACGACTTCTTGGGTGAGATGCGCTCGAAAAGTTTGCGTCTGCCAAACAAGGTGCCGGCAATGTAAGCCCCGGTATCTGTAGCCCAGAGAATAAACAGGCATCCAAAGATGATCTGATAATTATAGAACCCGTATTCAAAAGCTGCGATGTTCAGCAGCGAAAAGGGTACCGCCACATAAAACAATCCCAAAAAAGTAAAGGCAATATTGGTGAAGGGTTTGCGCTCAAACTTTTTGTAGAGTTTAATCATGTACACAAACGACACGAGCGGAAAAATCAAAAAATAGTATTGGAACGGGAGCGAGTCGCGCTCAATAAAAAACGAAAGACTAAAAACGACCATTCCGCATAACGTGCCGAATGATTTCTGCGGAATCATTCCATCCAACCCGGCCAGGCTGTAAAACTCCCAAAGTGTAAGCAGGCAAATCACAAAAAACACAGCAAAGTAACTCCACTCGCCCCACACCACACTGCCAATCACCACCGCTGCACCGATTAGGGCAGTGATGATCCGTTGGGTGAGATTGGAGTACTGCTTAATCACGTGTGGCTGGTTGAAATGTGTGATATAAACGGCGGATGAGAATGACGGTAAGCACCAGAAAGACGATGATCACCGGCCAGGGTGCAGCTTCGTTTTCCACATCCAGCGGCAGTTCGTGTTGCTGGCTTACATAAACCAGCACCAGGGCAAACGCATTGTTTACAGCGTGCGCCAGAATGGGCACCCACAAGTTGCCCGACCAAAAGTACAAGTATCCAAAGAGTGCACCCAACAGCATGCGCGGCACAAAGCCGTAGAATTGCATGTGTACCGCACTAAAGGCAATGGCGCTGATCCAGATAGCGACGTGCGGGTTTTGCACTGCGCGGGTAAGTTCAGTTTGAATGAGCCCGCGAAAGAAAAACTCTTCAGTAACACCGGCCAAAAGTGCAATCACGAGCAACCCGAGCATGAACTCGCCGGGCGACGCAAAATTTACCAACACTTTTGTGAGTCGTTCAAGTTGAAGTTCTTTCGCCTGTGCCCAGGCTTCAAAATCGTGCAGGAAATCCGGCAGTGCAATGTTCTTGTTCCATTGAATAATGGCGCTATCCACAATTGCAAATGCAATTACAGCCACGGTTACTACCAGCGCTACAGACCCCGCGGTGCGGGTGGTAAAAAAGGCAGATACCGGTTGTTGTCGTACACGCCACCATACCAGCCCGGGCATAATCACTAAACCAAATAATGCGGTAACGGCCTGCACCACCAACATCGGTACGCGCACGGCATCCGTCGGGTGGGTAATCGCCTCAAAAAAAGTGCCCTCGCCCGCATACAATTGCATGCCAATGAAGCCACCAAGACCCGAACCAAACACCATGCCTACACCGCTTCCCACCAGTACCAGTAACACCACCAGCCAGGGCGACTTTTCATTCGTATTTTCCATTCCGGGTGGCAGTTGGTATTTTTGCAGCGCAAAAAACGCAAAACGTCCTAATAAACAAAACATGGCAAAAATTGGCCCGATTGAGCTGGGCAACTTTCCGTTGCTGCTGGCACCCATGGAGGACGTGAGCGACCCGCCTTTTCGGGCTGTTTGCAAAGACGGTGGTGCAGACCTGATGTACACCGAGTTCATCTCCTCCGAGGGCCTGATTCGCGATGCCGCCAAGAGCAGACAAAAACTGGACATCTTTGAATACGAGCGCCCGATTGGCATTCAACTCTTTGGCGGTAATGTGGATAGCATGCGCGAGGCCGCTGAAATTGCCACCGCGGCCAACCCCAACTTGATTGATATTAACTACGGTTGCCCTGTAAAAGCAGTGGCGTGCAAAGGCGCGGGTGCGGCATTGTTGCAAGACATTCCGAAGATGGTGCGAATGACGGAAGAGGTAGTCAAGGCCACGCATCTGCCGGTTACCGTTAAGACCCGCCTGGGGTGGGATGACAAAACCAAAAACATTGTTGAAGTGGCCGAGCGGCTGCAAGACATCGGCATTCAGGCGCTTACCGTGCACGGCCGCACCCGCGTGCAGATGTACAAGGGCGAAGCAGATTGGACGCTGATTGGCATGATCAAGGAAAATCCGCGGATGCAGATTCCTATTTTTGGTAATGGCGACATCGACTCACCACAAAAAGCCCTTGCGTACAAGAACCGCTATGGCGTAGACGGTGTGATGATCGGCCGCGCCGCCATTGGCTACCCCTGGATTTTCAACGAAATCAAAGAATACGTGCGCCATGGCGAGCGCCCGCTACCACCCGATATGGCCGAGCGTGTGCGCGTAACCAAAAAACACTTTGAGTTTTCCATTCGCTGGAAAGGCGAGAAGTTAGGCGTGTTCGAAATGCGCCGGCATTACAGTAACTATTTCAAAGGGGTTCCTGATTTCAAGCCGTTTCGCACGCGGTTGGTGGAAGCAGGTACGCCTGAGGAAGTGGATGCCATTCTGGAAGAAGTAATTGTAGCTTATGCGGAGCCGATGACTTCGCAAGTTTCCGGCTTGTGATCGGTCAAGCAATCGCTTTCTTTGTGCTTACATTTTCTTGATGAAGACCAATCGGTATCTGCCCATGGCGTTGTTGTTGGTGCTGTCCTTGATCTGGGGCACCTCTTTCATTCTCATCAAGCAAGGCCTTAAAGTTTTCCCGCCCGATGTGGTGGGCGCGTTGCGTGTTTCGGCTGCGTGCATCATTCTGCTGCCCCTTTCGCTGCCCCGGTTGCGCGAACTGAAGAAAGGCGATCACTTTAACATCGCCATGTCTGGCCTGATGGGCATTTTCATTCCGGCTTTTCTTTTCGCCACGGCCCAAACCAAACTGGAGAGTTCGCTGGCCGGTATCCTCAATACCCTTTCGCCAGTCTGGACGATGATTATGGGGGCACTGTTTTTTCAACAGCGCTTTCGCGGATATGCCGTCCTGGGCATTTTGATCAGCTTTGCGGGCACGGTGCTATTGGCATTATCCCGATCGGGCGGAACGATTACGGGCTTTAATGCGTATGCGTTGCTGATTGTGGGTGCTTGTGCATGTTATGGCGCTAATCTCAATTGGATAAAATTTCGGATCGTAGGGGTTGGCGCTGTTACGCTCACCAGCGTATCCCTCTTGCTGGTGGGCCCGTTGGGGATTTTGTATTTGTTGTTCTTTACGGATTTCATTTCCATTCTGGCCACACAGCCGGGCGCGTGGCGCGCGTTTGGATTCATTGCGTTACTGGCGTTCATGAGCACGGCCGTGGCCGGGTTGTTATTCAACAAACTGGTGCAGATTTCTACTCCGCTTTTTGCCAGTAGCGTAACCTATATCATGCCCATCGTGGCGGTGAGCTGGGGTTTGCTGGATGGCGAACAACTTACGTCGGGTCACTTCATTGCCATGGCGGCAATTATCGGAGGCGTGTACCTTGCCAACCGGAAGTAGCGTTACTGATTTTTTTCGATGAAGTGCCGCACGGTGGCACCGATCCACGTGTAATCGATTTTTTTCTTTACCTGTAAACTGTGGTTGCCCCCGGCAATCACCATCAGCTCTGCATGCGGTAGCGGTTGCACAACCGGCAACAACAAATCGAGCGTAGCCAACTCATCGTGCTCGCCTTGAATAAACAGCATGGGCTTGGAGATCAATTGAAGATGCTCGGCTCGGGTGGTACCGGGTTTGCCTTTGGGGTGCAGGGGAAATCCGAAAAACAGGAGTCCGCGAACGTGCTCGGATTTGCGCGCAGTCGCCCATTGCGAACTCATGCGGCCACCAAATGATTTACCCGCGAGAAAAAGCGGTAGATGAGGAACCCGCTTGCGGACTTCATCCACAGCGGCGTGAATTACCGGGTACGTTTGTTCGGCTGCGTCCGGCCGCTTGCGTTTTTCTTCTGTGTACAGAAAATTGAAACGCAAGGTGGCCAATTTTTCGCTGGCCAGAGCAAAAGCCAACTCGCGCATCAGCGGATGATCGAGGTGCGTACCTGCGCCGTGGGCTAGCGTAAGGGCCGCAACGGGCGCCTCGGGCAAAAACCAACTGGCCGTAACAAAACGAGTGGTATCTACGCGCAAATGAAAGCGGTGGCTTTCCATTTAGTTCGGAGCTAACTCCAGTGTAACAAGTACCGGCAGGTGGTCGGACGGGTAGTGGGTACCATCGTTATCGGAAACGACTTGATAGTTGAGGGTGCGCCACTCATTTGAGCGAAATATGTAATCAATCAAGCGGCAAGGCTTGCCTGTTTGAAAGGTGCAGTACGTTCCGCGGGTGTCACTTTCGGGCCTACAATCGGCAAATGAAGAACTCGGTGATGGTGTTAAAAAATTTCGGTATCCGGGTTCAGTTATTTCAGAGTTAAGGTCGCCCATCAATACAACCGGCACTTTGCTGTCGGGCTTTGCACTGTTTCGTGCCGCCGCGAAACGAAAACCGGTAACAAATCCGCTGATGAGAAAAGGGCTTCTCTCTCTCGCCACCTCACCAACATGATCGAAATGCGTATTGACAAAGATCAAATCTTTTTCCTGTGGGATCCATCTCAACTGCGCCAGCGTAAAAATCCGCGGCAGCGCGGCATCCCATCCTTTGGTTCCGGGTGGCGCATCTGGTTCTTCGGATAGCCATTGTGTTGTTTCCAGGCGAAGGGTGAAAACCTCTTTTTTATACAGAATAGCCGAGTACTCACCCGATTGCTTTCCATCATCGCGCCCCACGCCTGCCCTGGCGTATGCGGGGAGCGCCTCTAACAGGTCATTGAGTTGGTGGTGCAACGCCTCTTGTACTCCAATAATATCCGGATCGTATTTTTTTAGCAGGCTTACTACTTTCTCCTTGCGGAGTGACCAGCGGTTTTCCCCGTCCTCCGGATTGTCGAAACGGATGTTGTAGGTCATTACTTTGATCGATTGACCCATGGCTCCGGTGGGCACGAAGAGCAGAAAAAAAATCCAACGCATAGTGAAAGATACAAACAAAGATCGGGTTGCGCTAGCGGGTCCGGCCGGAGGTGCCGAGTTCGTAGTTTGTTTTTCCGGTGTTGACAATCAAAATTTTATCGTCTGCCGCGATGTCGTTACGGTTTTGCAGCAGTAAAGCCAAACCGGCAATGCCGCTGGGTTCGCAGGTGATGCGTTGCGCGGTGGCCAATGCGATGGCCTCTTCAATAAACTCTTCCTCTAACTCCAGAATGGCCGAGTTCTGCCCCACCCGTTGATTGCTGATGAGCGAGTTGATGTAATCGTAATAATCTTTTAGACTGGGCAAATGGTACGAGAATAACTTATCTAACCGGCTGTTGGAATTGCGTGTGGTGGCGCCATAGAAATTACACCCGCTAATGGCGTTGATGTCTCCGCGAAAGCGTGGATCATGTTTATAAATGCGGTTGTTAAACTCCCGTTCGGCAATGATAAGCACGTTAACAAATAAATCGCCTGTGCCAAACGGAATGAAACAATGCTGGGGGCTTTCGTTTAAAATTTCGTACGAGAGCCAGTCGTAGTAGTTGTCATTATATCGGTCGAGTATTTCCCGGTAGGTAATATCGATCCCGGTAGTATTGTCGGTGAGTGTTTTGATTTCATTGCTGGTCAGTGGCTTTTGAGCCAGGTCGGTTTCATATACGGCACAGCCCATGTTGCGTAACCCTGTTTTTATTTCCGGCTTCAGGCGATGGTCTACCAAAACTTTCAGCACGGTATTTACGCGGTACAGGTTAAAGAAATGTTGAATGGCCACCGCAGCACTGCCGGAGGAAATCAGGGAAATCTCTTTAATGTTATAGCGTTTGGCTTTGATGACAACCTCCCACGCCATGCGCGCCTTATGGGTGCCCGTAGGGTTTGTGCTTTCGTCTTTCAGCCACACGTTGGTAAAACCCGGAACAGTGATGGGGAGCGTGTGCGATGCCGGAAACTGCGGCGTAAAAAAAGGGCGTGGTGGAAACTCCGGTTTATCCGGATTGTTAAATGAAGGAATACTGAGATCATCAAGCACCTCGGCTTGCCCCTCGCGCTCCCGCTTTTCATCTAACAGCTGCTTTTTCATAATCTCCATCTCCTTACCCGACAATTTCTCCAGCAACAAATCAGCCACCTTGCTGGCAAAGGAGTCGAGGTTGGAAGAAACCGGACTGTCCGTTGTGGGGTGTGGTTCCGGCTTTTCGGAATCCAGCAGCGGTGTGTACCGGTCTTTGAACGAGTGGAGAATAACGCCATTCCAATCCAACTGATTGTTGGTAGCGTACCAGCACAGCAAATCGCGAAGCGATTTGGTAGCCCCGGGCGGGCTTTTCAGGTTAAATGCCCGGCGCAATAAGTCTTCGGTTGGCCCCTGCGGATATTGTAGTACCAACGTGGGATACTTGTCTTTGTGCTGGTCGAGAAATTTCTGCAACGCTTTTTGCAGCATGGGTATAAAACTCCATTTGCCGGTGCCGCGCGATTTGCCGATGAATTCGGAATCGTTGAAGGTTTTGCGAACCAAATCAAGAATCTCCTGGGGAATGGTTTTGGCAGTGGCTTTTTTAGACATAGTTATTTGTCGGACAATCGAAAGTTAAACCGAACGCGCACGGTGTTTGCCACGGGCTGGCCTTTGTTCAATTCGGCTGTCCAGGTTGGACCTTCTTTCACCAGCCGGATGAGTTCTTCTTCGCAGCCACCACCGATACCCTTAATTACGAGAAAATCGGTGAGTTGACCGTTTTGTTGAACCTTGAACTGAATCGTAACCTTTCCTTCAATTTTTTTTGCCTTTGCCACGGGTGGATAAACCACGTTTTGCTCCAGGTACTGATTAAACGCTTTGCGCCCACCTACGGGCTCTGCCGTCCGGTAGGGACCCGGCTCCCGATCTTCATCGCCTGCCACCCCGTAGCCGGTAACCACCACCTCGCTCAATTGGCTTACATCCATGGGCATTTTAACCACTACCGGGGCGGTTGGCACCGGCTGCTCCACAGATTGCAATCCAATAAAAGAGAATACCAGAACGCCCTGCGGAATGAAAGGTAATTGAAACCGACCTTCGCCATCTGTTACAGTGCCCAGGGTAGTTCCTTTCAGCACTACGTTAACGCCGGGCAGAGGCGAACCATCTTCTGCAGATACCACCTGGCCGGTGACCAATTCCGCTGTGAATGCTGAGGTACCGACATTCTGTTTTCGCGCGAGTAACGATTGCTCTCGCGATGCTTCTTCGCGGGCTGCAGCCTTTTTTGTTTTTTGTTCGATCAATTCCGCAGCCTGCAGCGCAGGAACGGCCACGGGTGCTACTGGTTCTGCTTCGGCCGCTGCCGGTGTTTGCGCCACATCGCGTTGCTCTTCTGGTTTTTCCGTTTGTACCGCGGCATCCGCCAATGTTACGGGTTCGGGTGAAGCGGTGGTGGTTGCAGCCGCTTGTTCCGCCCGGCGCGCGGGTAATGCAGGCCGTTCGGCAGCTACTTGCTGGCGACTTGAATCCGCGAAAGCGCTTTTTCCTTCTGCGGCAACGGTAGGCTCCTCCTGTGCAGGAGGCTGTAAGGCCAACGAAGGCGGTGGGGTAGGGGCTGAGAAATAAAAGTACACTGCCGTGGCCAAGCCAAGGAGCAGAACAACGCTGGCGGCAAGCCGGAGGGAGAACGTTTGTTTCCTGGGCGCTTTCGCTTGCATGCGCAGCTGTACGTGGGCGAGGTCTTCGGCAAAAGCATCCGGGCCAATTTGCTCAGCACCGGCAAGTGCATCTGCCAGAAAAGGATCGCGCAAAGCCTCTTTTTCCAACGCGTGCCGCTGTGCGTGCGAAAGTTCGCCCCGCAGGTATTTTTCGATATCGTCTTGGCTAACGGCCATTTTCTTCCATGCAGATTTTTAAGTTTCGTTTTCCGTTTTGGATGTAGCTTTTTACCTGATTCATTGTGTAGCCGGTTTTTTCAGCCACTTGCAGGTAGCTGTTTTCCTCCAGAAAAAATAAACGAACACACGTTTTTTGGTCTTCGATTAAACGCTCTACGCAGTGCTCTAATTTACTGAGATTTACCTCCATTTCCGGCTCATCTTCCAGATGTACCAGCAGGCTGTTTTCCATACTGGCGGCGTCAAAATTTTGCGATACGTGTCCACTCTTTTTGCGCAGCTGCATCAGGCACTGGTTGCGGGTGGTTACGTAAAGCCAGCCCTTGAAGTGGTCGATGGATTGATTGGGCAGCAGGTCGATTAGTTTTTCAAAAACAACCATCACCATATCGCGTGCATCTTCCCGGTCTTTTAAGTATTTCAGGCAAACACCGTACACCAACGCCGTGTAGCGACCAAAAAGTGCAGTAAGCACCTCAAGCTGCCTGCTCTTTTGGTAGCGCAACAGCAATTCGGCATCGGTGGCGGATTCTTTATGCGAGAGACGTAGCACTTCGAAAGATAAAATTTTTTGTGCAGCGTATGGAATTTGGAAGTCCGCCGCATCCTGAGAGAAAAAAAACGATGAAAAAAGTAATATGGCTATTTGTGTTACTGCTGCTGGGTGCAGCGGCGCACGCGCAAAAAATCAAGGTTTCGGGATATGTTCGATCCGCGGATGACGGAGTTGGCATTCCCGGGGTTAACGTGCTGGAGAAGGGCACGGTAAACGGCACGGTTACCGATGCTAACGGGCGATACGAGTTGTCCGTATCATCAGGGGCGCGTCTCGTGTTTTCGTTTGTGGGATATGAAACGCAGGAGGCTGTGGTTGGCCAGAGTACGCTAATCAATATTGCGTTGGCGTTGGACAACCTTAGCCTTAGCGAAGTAGTAGTGACTGGCGCGGCCCGAGACAGCCATCCGCGTAAGCGAGACCACGAACAAAAGGCTGTTATGGCTTACCACGATTGGCAGCAGGCAGCCCCTGAACCCAATAGCGAGGAGTATGCCGCGTTTTCAGAAAACGAGTTCCATGACGCTTTGCGGGAGCCCCTTTCCACTTTTTCCATTGATGTGGATAAGGCCTCGTACAGTAACGTTCGCAGATTTATCAACCATGGCAAATTGCCGCCCGCAGATGCGGTTCGGGTAGAGGAGATGATCAACTATTTTCAGTATGACTATCCACAACCGGAAGGCGACCATCCGTTCACGGTGTTTTCTGAGGTTGGCCCTGCCCCGTGGAACACCGCGCATAAGCTTGTTCACATTGGCTTACAAGGCAAGCGCATCCACACAGCCGAATTGCCCGCATCCAATCTGGTATTTTTAATCGATGTGTCCGGCTCGATGTCGGACGAAAACAAGCTGCCATTGGTGAAGGCAAGCTTGAAATTGTTGGTGGAGCAATTACGAGCGAACGATCGCGTAGCCATTGTGGTGTACGCCGGTGCGGCCGGTGTAGTTTTACCTTCAACCTCCGGGCAGGATAAGCGCAAGATTATAGCAGCTATCGATCAACTTGAAGCCGGGGGCTCAACCGCGGGCGGCATGGGCATTCGGCTGGCCTATAAAATTGCGCTTGAGAACTTTCAGCCAGCCGGCAACAACCGCGTAATTCTTGCCACGGACGGAGACTTTAACGTGGGCGAATCCAGCAACCAGGCCATGGAGACACTCATTGAAGAGCGCCGGGGCGATGGCATTTTTCTTACCGTGCTGGGTTACGGTATGGGTAACTACAAAGATGCCAAGATGGAGATTTTGGCCGATAAGGGTAACGGCAATTACGCGTATATCGATAACCTGCTGGAGGCGCAAAAAACGCTGGTGCAGGAGTTTGGCGGCACGTTATTTACGATTGCCAAAGATGTAAAACTACAGGTAGAGTTTAACCCGGCAAAAGTGCACGCCTACCGATTGATTGGCTATGAGAATCGAATGTTAAAGACCGAAGACTTTGCGAACGACAAGAAAGATGCGGGCGAGTTGGGTGCGGGCCATACGGTAACGGCGCTTTATGAGATCATCCCGTTGGGTGTGCCAAACGATCGATACCCGGAGTTGAAGTACCAGCAGGCGGCACCGCGGCCTCGGCTTACGGAATCGGATGAGTGGTTAACGGTGAAGTTCAGGTACAAGAAACCGGACGGGTTGAAGAGCATGTTGTTTTCGCAAGCGGTGGCCAAATCGGTACGTACGTTGGGCGAAACGTCAGAAAACTTCCGCTGGTCGGCTTCCGTGGCTGCGTTTGGATTGTTGCTGCGCCAGTCCGCGCTCCTCACTGACTACTCGTATGAGGATGTGTTGCAACTTGCACAAGGAGCACGCGGTACCGATGAAGCGGGATACAGGGCAGAAATGATTCATCTGGTAAAATCCACGCGATTACTGGCCATGCGGTAGCGCAAGCGCCCGCTCCTGGCAAACGCCACGAGCGGGCGTATTTTTTTATCTTTAGGGTTTTAAGTGTTACATGATTAAAATCAGCGCGGTTATCATCACCTTTAATGAAGAGCGAAACATTGGCCGATGTATTGATTCGGCCAGGGCGGTTGCGGATGAGGTGGTGGTGCTGGACAGCATGTCTACCGACAGGACAAAGGAAATTTGCCAGGAAAAAGGTGTTCGTTTTTTTGAGCAGGAATTTTTGGGTTATGCCCGCCAAAAAAACCGAGCGCTGTCGCACGCGACTCACGACATCATACTTTCGCTTGACGCGGATGAATACCTTTCCTCCGAGTTGACACAATCCATTTTGGATGTTAAGGCCAACTGGGGTCATGATGGATACATCATGAACCGCTTGTCATCGTTGGGTGGCACCTGGATTAAAACCTGCGGTTGGTATCCCGACCAAAAGCTCCGGTTGTGGGATCGGAGAAAGGGCAAATGGGAGGGGGATGCCGTTCACGAACGCGTGGAGATGTTTACTGACGCCAGCCTAAGCTATTTAAAAGGAGATTTGTTCCATCGCTCGTACGACAACATCTCGCAGTTTCTTCATAAGAATCAGATTTACTCCACCATCCACGCCCACGTGAATCGCTACCGGGCCCACTCCAGCGTGGCCAAGATTTTTTACAAAACAGTTTTTGCATTTTTTAAAGCCTATATCTTAAAAGGCGGAATTTTAGATGGCTACAAAGGGTTGGTGATCTCGGGTTCCACCGCCCACTGGGTATTTTATAAATACGCCAAACTGCTGGAGGCCAATACCAACGTGCGCACTTCGCTCTTGATTTTTCACGAAGGCGTTTCGCATGAACCGCTGTTACGAACACTCAATACCATACGGGTGCAAACGGAACTGCCAAATGAGATTGTGGTGATCAGCGCCAACCCCACGCAACTGGAGGAATCGCACATCGCCCAATTTCCCGTTCCCGTGAAGGAATTGATCCTCCGTCCGGGCATGACGGCCAGCGAACTCGTTCATCAGGCCCTGGAAGAATATGTTATCGCTACAAAGAGTCAGCATGAAATGGATCAACGATTTGTGGCGCAACATCGGCACTTGGCGTGGCGCGACCGCGTAGTGGTGGGCGGGCAATCGCAAAAAATGCTTCCCTCCTTTTCCTGGCAGGCCGAACTCCAAACCGGGTCGGTTTCCTTTTGGAGAGATGATTTCGACAAAGCCATGGAATACCTGGATATTCCAGTGGAAACCAAACTGCTACCGGCACATCAGGTAACCGCAAACCGTAAATCGGTTTCCGTGGTGATTCCCAACTACAACGGCAAGCATTTGTTTGAGCAGACGTTAGTGCCACTGTTTATGGCGCTTAATCGCGCACAGCTTGAATACGAAGTGATTGTCGTGGACGACTGCTCAACGGATAACTCAGTCGATTTTCTGAGGCAAAATTTTCCCCAGGTTCGCGTCATCAGAAATGAAGTGAACATGGGTTTTTCGCCTACCATTAATCGGGGCATTCAGGCCGCGCGAAAAGACCTGGTGCACCTGCTGAATAGCGATGTAAAACTGCTACCGGATTATTACACCCATTTGCTGGCCTACTTTCAGCAAGAAGATACATTTGGTGTGATGGGGCGGATTGTAAACTGGGATGATGATGGCATCCAGGACGGAGCCAAGCTGCCCACGTTTCAAGGGGCTAAAATCAAAACGTTCAAAAATTACCTACCCTCAGAAACGCCTTTTGAAAAAGGAATCTTAACGATGTATTTGTCGGGCGCAGAGGCACTGGTAGATCGGGCCAAGCTGGTGATGCTGGGTGGTTTTGACGAACTTTTTGCACCGTATTACATCGAAGATTACGAACTCTCGTTACGGGCCTGGCGAATGGGTTGGAAATGTTACTATGAACACCAGGCGGTTTGCAGGCACAAAACCTCGTCTTCCATTCGCAGCAAAAGCAGAAAGCGCCAGATCCAAACCATTTACTATCGTAATAAAATCTTTTTACACGCCATCCACTTGCCGAAAGCCCAAATGATTTTCTATTACCCGCAGTTGGTGTTGGAGTGCCTGGTGCGTTTGCTTTCGTTCCGCTTTCATTATCTGCATTCAATTTTTCTTTATTTGCGCGACCGCGAGAAATGCAGAGTTTCGCGGGCACGGTTCGAGGCCATTCTGGCAGGCAGTCCGTCAAAGCAAAGCCTTGAACAGGTAGCCCGGCACATTCAACAAAGCCTGAATCGCACCATGATCTGGCGATTTTAGCAAACTAGGCAGCGTGCCTTTGCTTTGTTATTTTTGCACACCGCATGGACGAATCTCCCCGAAACAATTACACCCAGGCCGAGAAGAATCAAATCTTCCACCAGGAGTTTTTACCCCTCATTCATTCGATGTACAATTTCGGGTACCGGCTTACATTGGATGCAGATGACGCTAAAGATCTGGTGCAAGACACGTATCTGAAAGCCTATCGGTTTATAGATTCCTTCCAAAAAGGAACTAATGCCAAGGCATGGCTGTTTCGCATCTTGAAAAACAGCTTCATCAACGATTACCGGAAGAAAAGCAAAGAACCCGGTAAGGTGGATTACCAGGAGGTGGAGGCGTTTTATAATTCGGATGAAGTAGATCGGCAAATCACACCCGATCTGCGGGTAGATGCGCTGCAGAACATGATTGGAGACGAGATTTCCAATGCGCTGAATTCGTTGGAAGTAGATTTTCGCACGGTTATTATTCTGTGCGATTTAGAAGGGTTTAAGTATGAAGAGATGGCCAAGATCCTCGACATACCCATTGGCACCGTGCGGAGCCGTTTGCACCGCGCACGCCAGTTGCTGAAAGAAAAATTAAGTAGCTATGCCCGCTCCATGGGCTATAAAAATAGCTGACCGATGAACATGCCCAATAATCCGTTCGCCACGATGGCCAATCCACGGCCTACCTGCCGGGAAATGCTCCAGTCCATTCTTGATGGTGAATCTACGGCCGAGCAGCGCCACTATTTCTCGCAGCATATGGATCAATGCAATCCATGCTTTCAATCCTACGAATTAGAAATGGCCATCAAAAAACTACTTAAGGCCAAATGTGCCGGAGAGGCGCCCTGCGGCTTGATTGACGAAATTAAATCCAAACTTCAAGTGCAAACCAAATTGTAGATGGCGGGCAAAGCAATTATTTTCTCTGCGCCCTCCGGTTCGGGCAAGACCACCATCGTAAAACACCTGTTGGCGAACAATCCCGATCTTGGCTTTTCTATCTCTGCGTCTACGCGCGATAGGCGCGGCCGCACGGAACAACACGGTAAAGATTATTACTTTCTTACGCCGCAGGATTTTAAGGAACGGATTGACCGGCAGGAATTCATAGAATGGGAGGAAGTGTATCCGGGAAATTATTATGGTACACTAAAATCGGAGATCGAGCGGATTTGGGCGGAGGGGAAAAACGTAATTTTTGATGTGGATGTAAAAGGTGGCGTGAACCTGAAGAAATACTTTGGCGAAAAAGCGCTTGCTGTTTTTGTGAAGGTGCCCTCCATAGATGTATTGCGCGAGCGCCTCACCTCTCGCGGTACAGAAACGGCCGAGGCGATTTCGGCCCGGCTTTTTAAAGCCGAGTTTGAAATGTCATTCCAAAATCAATTTGATGTAGTGTTGGTAAACGTAACAAAGGAACAAACCCTGGCAGACGCCCAGATGTTGTACAACCAGTTTAAGCGGGTATAAACATGGACGTGTTCAAAAAACTTAACCTCAAAGATCAGCACACCGTGTACGTGTTGCAGGCGCCTACCACGTTTCAGCCGCAGCTGGCTGCGCTGCAAAACACGGTAAAGGTAAAAACAGCCCTCGGTAGTGATAGGGAAGTTCAGTTTCTGCTTGCGTTTGTTACGAAGCAACGCGAAGTAGATCAGCTCGCAAAAAAACTACCATCCTGCGTGCAACCCGATGCGGTGGTGTGGCTGGCGTATCCTAAACAAACCTCAAAAAAGTATTCGTGCGAATTTAATCGCGACACCGGCTGGAATGAACTAGGAAAGAGCGGGTTTGAACCCGTGCGCCAGGTGGCCATCGATGAAGACTGGAGTGCGCTGCGGTTTCGCAACCCCGATTACATCAAAAAAATGACACGTAGTTTCGCCATCACCGAAAAGGGAAAAAAGAAAGTGCTTGCTTCCCGCAAAGTGTCTGGATAATGCACCGCGCCGGGTTTGTAAGTATCATTGGAAAACCAAATGTGGGCAAGTCTTCGCTCATGAACAGGCTTGTGGGCGATTCGCTTTCCATCATCACCGCCAAGGCCCAAACCACGCGCCACCGCATCATGGGCATTCTCAACGGCAACGATTTTCAGATTGTGTATTCGGATACTCCCGGGTTGTTGGAGCCCAAGTACACGCTGCAACAGGCCATGATGAATTATGTAAAGGTCTCGTTAGAGGATGCAGATGTGGTGCTACTCGTAGCCGAGTGGGGCGAAAAACTGGACGATCTGATTGCCGCACGGCTGAAGCTGGTAACGGCTAAGATTGTTTTTGTGTTGAATAAAATCGATCAGGCGCCGGATCAGGCGGCCGTTCAGCGTGAGTTAACGTATTGGAAGGGGGTCGTTCCGGCCGCCGCCTATTTGCCCGTTTCGGCCAAGACGGGCAAAGCGGTGGATGCCCTCCTTCCGGAAATTTTAAGGCATTTGCCGGAACACCCGGGCTACTACTCGAAAGAAGAACTTACAGACAAGAGCGAGCGGTTTTTTGCTGCTGAGATGATTCGCGAGAAAATCTTTTTGAATTACGACAAGGAGATTCCCTACAGTACGGAGGTAGCGATTGATAGCTTTAAAGATGATGGCAAGCTGCTGAAGATTAGGGCGGTGATTTTTGTAGAGCGGGATTCGCAGAAAGGCATCATTATTGGCAAGGCGGGCGAGGCGTTGAAGAAAGTCGGCAGCCAGGCGCGGAAAGACATTGAAGCATTTTTCAATCGCAAAGTATTTTTGGAAACGCACGTAAAAGTGGCCGACAACTGGCGAAAGGAGAAAGCCCGTCTCAGGCAGTTTGGCTATTTGGACTAAAACAGGTTGGTTCGGCCAAAGCGATTATCTTTGCGCCCCCGATGGCGAACATTGTAGCGATAGTAGGGCGACCCAACGTAGGGAAATCCACCTTTTTTAACCGGCTGGTAGAACAGCGCCAGGCCATTATGGATGATATGCCCGGCGTTACGCGCGATCGGCACTACGGGTATGCCGAGTGGACCGGCCACTTTTTTACCGTGATTGACACCGGCGGCTACGTAACCGGTTCGGACGATAAGTTTGAAAAGGAGATTCGCAGGCAGGTGGCACTGGCTTTGGAAGAATGCACGCATGTGATTTTCATGCTTGATTGCAAAGACGGACTTACCGCGTACGATAAGGAGTTTGCGAATGTTATTCGCAGATCGAAAAAGCCGGTTTTTTTGGCGGCCAACAAAGCCGATACGCCCGACAAATCGATACTTGCCGCAGAGTTTTATGCCTTGGGCATGGGTGAGGTTTTTCCTATTTCGTCCGAAAACGGTGGGGGTACTGGCGAGCTGCTGGATGAGTTGGTAAAACACTTCGCAACTGCAGGCATTGAAGATCCGGATTCGGGCATCCCAAAAATTGCCATTCTGGGCAGGCCAAACGTAGGCAAATCTTCATTGCTGAATGTACTGCTGGGCGAAGAACGCAGCATCGTTACCGATGAGGCCGGCACCACACGCGATGCCATACACTCCCGCTATAAAATGTACGGCAATGACTTCATCTTAATTGACACCGCGGGCATTCGAAAGAAGGCAAAAGTGAAGGAAGATGTAGAGTTCTATTCCGTGCTCCGATCGCTCAAAGCCCTTGAGGATTGCGATGTCTGTATTGTGGTAATTGATGCCCAGCGTGGCCTGGAATCGCAAGATGTAAACATCATTGTGTTGGCGCAAAAGCAAGGCAAAGGCATTGTGTTGATGATAAACAAGTGGGACTTGATTGAAAAAGACAGCAAAACCGCTGACAAATTCAAAAAAGATCTGCTCGAGAGTCTTGCCCCGATCGACTACCTGCCCATGATCTTTGCCTCTGCCTTAACCAAGCAGCGGATCTTCCAGGTGATGGAAAAAGCGGTGGAGGTTTACCATAACAAGACCAAGAAAGTGCCCACTTCGGAGTTGAATAATGCGTTGTTGCCGGAAATTGCGCGCTATCCGCCACCAGCCATCAAAGGCAAGCTCATTCAGATCAAGTACATCACCCAGGTGGCGGCAAAAACGCCCAGTTTCGCGTTCTTTTGTAACCTTCCTCAGTATATTCAGGAGTCGTATCAACGATTTTTAGAAAACCGGCTCCGGGAAAAGTTCGATTTTGAAGGGGTACCCGTACGACTGTTTTTTAGGAAAAAGTGATAGGCAGGGTAAAATCTGCAATCGGTTTCCGCGTCAAAAACCTAAATTTTATTACCTCACGGCTCAAAATCACCCGCAAGTGCTATATTTGCAGCCAAATTTTAACAACCTGTAAACTATGAAAAAAGTAATCGCATTATTGATGGTGTGCGGTTTCGCATTTGCTTTCGTTGCTTGCGGTGGTGGTAAGACTGAGTCTACCGAAACAACCACTGATAGCACTGCTACTGAGGCTCCTGCTGAAACAGCACCTGCTGACACTACCGCAACTGACACTACTGCAGCTCAGTAATTGTTAGTTTCGGAAGAGACAAGGAGGCTTTAGGAACACTAAAGCCTTTTTTATTTTTAGGCCATAATCCATTCGGTATCGCTCCAGAACAGCTTCGCGAAATCTTGCACCAGCACGTGCCCCCGGCTGCGGTTTCCTATTGCATGGCGCTTTGGCAAGAGTTGCCCTTTCAGTTTAAACTGAGCCCCGCCCGGGTAACAAAAGCAGGCGACTTTTGCGCGCGCCCCGGCAAACCCAATCGTGTTACGGTAAATAAAGACCTTACCCCAAATGCTTTTCTCATCACTTACGTGCATGAGGTAGCGCATCACCGCGTACACAGCAGGTACGGGCACCGGGTAGAAGCACACGGGGAAGAGTGGAAGCAGGCGTTTAAAAACCTGATGGCGCCCCTGCTTACCGAGCAGTTTTTTGCAGAGCCCCTCCTTACGGGCTTGCGCAGGCACATGCAAAACCCCAAAGCCTCTACCTACTCCGATGCGGATGTTACCGCGCTCTTGCGCCAGGAAGACCCGCGGGCCCGGCATGTAGTGCTTCTTTCTGATTTACCCAAAGGCAGCCTGTTTCAGATTCGCGATCGCTGGTATGTGAAGGGTGACACCCGGCGCACACGCGTAGTTTGCCGTGAGCACCGCACCAAACGATCCTACCTTGTTCCGGCGGATATGCCCGTGGCGCAGGCGCAGCTAAGTCTATTGTAAACTATTTTCCGTGCTGGATGGCTCTGCGCACGTTACCGTGTTTTTGCAGCAGTTGCTCGGCTACTTCTACCGGCACGCCAAGTTCTTCCATGATCATTTTGGTGCCGCGTTTCACCAACTTCTCGTTGGTTAGTTGCATATCCACCATTTTGTTACCTTTTACCCGACCAAGTTGGATCATTACCGTGGTGGAGATCATATTCAACACCAACTTCTGGGCCGTGCCGGCTTTCATTCGGGTACTACCGGTTACGAACTCCGGCCCCACCACCACTTCAATGGGGTGATCTACCTCTTTACCTAAATCGGTATCTTGATTACATGAAATGCAGCCGGTAATGATGCCATGCGCACGCGCGGCCCGCACCCCGCCAATCACATACGGAGTGCGGCCGGAAGCGGCAATGCCAATGAGCACATCTTGCTGCGAGATGTGGTGTTCATGCAGGTCTTTCCAGGCCTGCTCCCAATTGTCTTCTGCGTGCTCAACTGCTTTACGAATGGCCCTGTCGCCCCCGGCCATGAGCCCGATTACTTTTCCTTCGGGCATGCCGTAGGTAGGCGGAATTTCCGAAGCATCCACCACCCCTAACCGGCCGCTGGTGCCTGCCCCAATGTAAAAGAGGCGGCCGCCGGCCCTCATTTTTTCTACGATGGCATCCACCAGCAACTCAATCTGCGGGATTACGCGCTGTACGGACGTGGCCACAGTCTGGTCTTCCCGGTTGATATTTTCCAACACCGCACGGATGCTCATCTTGTCCAGATCATTGTAGTGCGAGGCGGCTTCGGTGGTTTGCATCATAAATCTTTTTGGTGATAGAGCGCTAACCCGGCAATGGGGCCCTCCTGAATGTTTTTTACAATAATGCCCTTGTCGTTGGCAACTTGCCGTAATACATCGCTAAAATAAAAGGCTACCGAGCCAGTGAAGTGTACTTTCAACTTTTCGTAGCCGGGGTAGAGCATCACGTTGTTCTCGTAAAAATCGGCAAATGCCTGGTACACCAGCTGGTAGCAATAGGGCTCCTTCAGGTGTTGGAAGATGAACTTCATGAAGCTGGCCAGAAATGCGCCCGGCTTTTCTTGTTGGTACACTTTTTCCAACACCTCTTCGCGTTGCCACGGAAACCGTGCGTAAAACTGCGCCGCCAGTTCTGCCGGCATTTGCTTTCGAAAGTAATCTTTCACCAAACGCTTGCCGATGTACGTGCCCGATCCTTCATCGGCCAGAATCCAACCCAGATTGGCTACGTTGTACACAATCTTTTCGCCATCGTATTGGCATGAGTTGGAGCCCGTACCGAGAATGCACGCAATGCCCTCTTCGTGGCCACACAGCGCACGCGCGGCCGCCAGCAAATCCCAGCCAATTTCGATGTGTGCGTGGGCAAAAAACTCACCAAATGCTTTCTTGATCAGCGTTTGATTTTTTTCTGACGACACGCCCGTGCCGTAAAAAAAGATTTTGTCTACCGATCCCTTCACGGCCGGTGCCAATTCGTTCCGGATCAAGTCATACAAATGATCGATCGGTTGATAATACGGGTTGAACCCGAGGGTGTGCAGTTGTTGTACCGGTTGGTTTTTTTCCAGCAAACGCCACTCGGTCTTTGTTCCACCGCTGTCGGCAATCAGAATCATTCTGCAATTTAATCGGCTAAGCGGGCAATCGGTAAAAATTTTTCAAACACATGGTCGGTGTGCGGGGCATCGGCCAGCTCGTCCGTTAGGTCTTGTCCGGCCCAATGCTCATAATGCTTGCCATTTCGCCACAGCCGTGAGCCGGTTACATCGTAAATCAATCCCCGAAAGGCAATCCATACTTCCGGTTTATCTTGCCCGTTACGCAATGCCAGCTGTTTTTTGGAGTAGAGCGGCAAGGATTCGGGATGAACGGGCATGGGGGTGTTTAAAAATTGCACTGCAAAAATGTACATTGCCTGATAAAGTTATTCTACATGCGCACAAAATCGTTTTTTGGGGTGGTACTCTGCGGCCTACTTTGTGTAAGCTGCGCACCAGAGAAGCCGGTGGACCGGATGACGGACGAACAACTCCGGGCATTTGCCGATGAACTGGCCCATCGTTACATCATTACCGATGGCCACGTAGACTTACCCTTTCGGTTAAAGATGAATAATTTCCGCGTTGAACGCGAGTACATGGGCATACCCGTGGCAACCACGGAAGGCGATTTCGATTTTGAACGCGCAAAAAAAGGAGGACTCGATGCGCCATTTATGTCGATCTATATCCCCTCGGGTAACCAACTCCTGCCTGACATGGGCAAAAGCCTTGCCGATACGCTGATTAATATGGTGCAGGGCATTGCTGCCCAACTGCCCGATAAATTTGCACTGGCCAACACGCCTGCCGAGGTGGAAGCTAACTTTAAGGCCGGCAAGATTTCGTTGCCCATGGGCATGGAAAACGGAGCGCCCGTAGGAAACGATTTAAAAAACGTGCAATACTTTTTCGATCGTGGCATTCGCTACATCACGCTTACGCACGGAAAAGACAATCAGATTTGCGATTCCAGTTACGACACCACCCATACGTGGAACGGCTTGAGCCCGTTTGGAAGGCAAGTCGTGGCAGAGATGAATCGCGTGGGAATGATGGTAGATATTTCGCATGTAGACGACAGCACCTTTTACCAGGTGATGCAGCTTACCCAAGTGCCGGTAATTGCTTCGCACTCCTCGTGCCGCGCATTCACGCCCGGATTTTATCGCAACATGAGCGATGACATGATCCGCGCATTAGGCAAGAACGGCGGAGTGATTCAGATTAATTTTGGTTCTACCTTTCTGGATTCCACCGTGCGGGCCACCAACGAAAAAAACCGGGAGCGGCTGCGTGCGTTGCTGGCCGAAAAGAATTTGAAGTTCAACGATTCGCTCGCCAAACCCGTGATCGAGCAATTTCAAAAAGATAATCCCTCGCTTTTCGCGGATGTGGAAACCGTGGCGAACCACATCGATCGGGTTGTTTCTTTGGTGGGCATCGATCACGTGGGGCTGGATTCGGATTATGATGGTGTGGGCGACAGCCTGCCCACGGGCCTGAAAGATGTATCGCAATATCCTAACCTGATTTACGTACTGCTTAAACGGGGATACACCGAGGCGGACATTGAGAAGATTTGTTATAAAAATGTATTTCGGGTATGGAATGCCGTGCTGGCCCATGCCGCACAAAAGCAATGAAGTGAAGGTTCCAATGAACAGATGATCATGAAGTTTTTTTTTGTAACAGCATTGGTTTTAGGGGCAGTGAGTTTTGCAAGTGCACAATCAGCCAAGCAACCGCTGGTTATGGGCATGCAGGTGGTGAAAGATGTAAAGCCCGTGGTGTGCTATGCCGGTAGCACCAATGTGCCCGCCAATGTGCCGCCGCCGCCCGAATATTTTAAATGGAAAAGCATACAATTGGCAAATGGCCGGACTAAAAGTTCTCAATTTGAAGTAACCTACGTAGGCTTTACGCCAGAGGCGCAAACGGCCTTTCAGGCCGCGGTAGATATTTGGTCGGCTCTGATCGAAAGCCCTGTGCCCATCCGTATCCGGGCACAGTGGACGCAATTGGGCTCCGGAATTTTGGGCGGTGCGCAAACGGGTGGCTACGTGGGCAATTTTTTTGGTGCTCCGCGGGCGAATGTGTGGTACCCCATTGCACTGGCCGAAAAGCTGGTAGGCCGCGAACTAAACACCAGTACCGACCCGGATATTTTGGCGTCCTTTTCCAGTGGCGCAAATTGGCACTATGGCGTAAGCACATTGCCACCGCCCGGCCAGTTTGATTTAGTTACGGTAGTGCTGCATGAAATTGGCCACGGGTTGGGCATTGCCCACGGTTTTAGCGTTGCCAACGGATCGGCCTCGCTTTCGATTGGCGGATTTCCTGTGGTGTACCACAGTTTCATGGAAAACGGGGCGGCCCAAAATCTGGTGAGCAACTTTGCAGCCCCCGGCACAGATCTGGGTGCGCAATTGATTGGCCAGGATTTGTATTGGAATTCCCCGCTGGTGCTGGCCAACAACAGCAATCAACGCGGACGACTTTTTGCACCGGCAACTTTTGCGCCGGGTAACAGCATTGCCCACCTTGATGAAGAAACGTACAGCGCACCCACTACCAATCCGAATCGCCTGATGACGCCGTTCATCAGCCCGGCTGAGCGGGCGCTCGACCCCGGCCCCATTGCCCTGAACATGTTGTATGAAATGGGGTGGCGGATGCTTCGCATAGACCACACCCCGCTTCGCAATACCGAGAACGTAGCAAACCCCTATCCGGTAACGGCAAAAATTGTGGTCGAGAACGGCGTAACCTACGATGCCGCCAGCGTGCGCCTGCGCTACACCACCAATGGTACGAATTTTACCGAAGTGCCTATGACGGCCACCGCCACCGCCAATGAGTTTCAAGCCAGCATTCCGGCGGGCAATCCACAATATGGATACACCATTTCCGTGCGCGATAACTCGCAACGCACACGCACCATTCCCGGCACAAACTTTCGCCAAAACCAAGCTCCTGCGCAATTGGTTTTTGGCTTCAGTGCTGGCCCCGACACGCGGGCTCCGTTTATCACCCACGTGCCCAAAGGATTTGTAAAACTATCGGATAACCAACTGCCATTGGAAGCGGTAGTGTCCGACAACATCGCTGTACAGACCGTTACCCTCGAGTATAGGTTGAACGGCGGCCCATTGCAAACTTCGGCCATGACCATTAAGGCCGGTACCGACTCTACCTATGTTGGCACGATCGCCTGGACGGCCAATGAACTGGCCGACGGAAATAAAATTGAATACCGCATTCGTGCGCGCGATGTGGCCGCTGCCCAAAACCAAGCCGCTAAACCGTCACCCAGTACATTCTATTCGGTAAATGTGGTAGCCTTTACGGCCACCCAGGATACCTATGCCAATAACTTCAATAACGTTTCGACTGCTGCGGCCGACTTTTTTGGCGATGCCGGATTCTCCATAAAAGTTGAAACCGGTTTTACTGACGGTGCCATCCACACCCAGCACCCCTACCCGGAAGGCCAGGGCTTTCCGAATAACCAGTTTGAGTGGGTATACCAACTGCGCGTGCCGATACGCGTGAAAGCGGCGGAGGCCACGATGGTTTTTGATGAGGTGGTATTGGTTGAACCCGGCGAGACAGGCTCCACGTTTCCCAGCGAAGCGTTTTATGATTACGTTGTGGTAGATGGCTCGAAAGATGGTGGCGTTACCTGGACTACCGTTGCAAATGGTTACGACTCGCGCGACTTCGGACCATGGCTTACCCGCTACAACAGCGCAATAACCAACAACATCAGCACCGCGGTGGGCGACCCCACGCTATTCCGCACCCGTACCCTCAATTTACAAGACAAGTTTGATACCGGCGATGAGGTGGTGCTCCGTTTCCGCCTGTTCAGCGATCCTGGTGCTGCCGGCTGGGGCTGGGCCATCGATAACCTTAAAATCCAGATTGACGATGCGGGGCCGCGCGTGCTGCACAACCATGTGGACATGCTATTGCCCACCGCAACGAGCTTACCCGTGGTTTTTCGCCCTAGCGATGCCAGCGGATTAAAGAGTTTGTTTGTTGATTTTTCGCTTAACAATGGTACCGTAACCAATCGGCAACTGCCTGTAACCGCCGGTGCAACTGAATACACACTGAACATTGATCTGACTGCCGCGCAGATAAAAGCGGGCGATGTGTTACAATACCGAATTCGCGCCACAGACAATGCCGACAATGTAACCAGCTTACCCGCCACGGGCTTTTTTAACGTGGCTGTGCTGGCCTTAACGCAACCCACCACATCGTATGTTGCCGACTTTAACACCGCCAACAGCGACTTTGCCGGAAACTTTTTTTCCATTGCGCAGCCGGCAGGTTTTGGTAACGGGGCCATCCATTCGCAGCATCCCTATCTGGTAGGTTTTGGTCTTTCAAACCAATCCAGCTTTAGCTACATTCTGAGGCGCCCCATCCGCGTAAGCGCAAACAACCCGCTGATGGTTTTTGATGAGATTGTGCTCACCGAATTTGCCGGAACTACCGTGAAAGACTTTGTTACGGTGGAAGGCTCTACCGATGGAACCACCTGGCAAACCCTGGTAACACCCTACAGCGCCAACAGCAACTCGTTTTGGGCGAGTGCATTTAATTCGAACACTACGCCCAATTCTGCTTTTTTCCGGCAGCGCCTGGTGAACTTAACCGAGTCTGGCCGTTTCAAAGCCGATGATGTAATCTTCATTCGTTTCCGATTGCAATCGGATGATGTGCGCAGCGGCTGGGGCTGGGCCATCGATAACCTGAGCATTCAAGGCCCCATTACTGGTGTGGTGCAGCCGGCCGAAGACGTGGTGCAAGTGTACCCCATTCCCGCAAACGAAGAAATGGTGATTGAGGTAGGTGGTAACCAGCAGGCCGTTCGTGGCCAGATCGTTACCCTGCAAGGCCGCGAAGTATGGTCAAAAGACTGGAGTGGATCATCGTCAGCCCGCGTGCAGGTAGCTACCCGCGACTGGCCCACTGGGCTGTATCTGGTGCAAATTCATACCGATGCCGGAGTGGTGACGAAAAAAGTGCTCATCCAGCACTAAAAGAGCAATATTAAATTTCTGCCCAGGGCCAGAACCTTTCGGCTGGATTTCTAATTTTGCGCCAATTTATCCACGCCACTCCCCATGCCTAGAGACAGAAGTATCCGTTCCGTGCTGATTATCGGCAGCGGCCCCATCATTATTGGCCAAGCTTGCGAGTTTGATTACTCCGGCTCGCAGGCGGCTCGTTCCCTGCGCGAAGAAGGAATTGAAGTGGTGCTGATTAACTCCAACCCGGCTACGATCATGACCGACAAGATCAATGCCGACCACGTGTATCTTAAACCACTGGAGAAAAAATCGATAAAGGAAATTCTTGAAAAGCACCACATCGATGCCGTGCTCCCCACCATGGGCGGCCAAACTGCATTGAATTTGTGTATTGAGTGCGATAAGGCCGGAATATGGCAGCACTACGGAGTGAAAATCATCGGGGTTGATATCAAAGCGATTGAGACCACCGAAGACCGCGAGAAGTTTCGATTGAAAATGCTGGAGCTGGGCATTGGTGTTTGCAAGGGCGCCACGGCCTCTTCTTTTTTAGAAGGTAAAGAAATTGCCCAGGAGATTGGTTTTCCGCTGGTGATTCGCCCTTCGTTTACGTTGGGCGGAACTGGCGGCGGCTTTGTGGACAAGCCAGAAGACTTTGATGCTGCGCTCAACCGTGGGTTACACGCATCGCCCATTCACGAAGTATTGGTGGAGCAAAGCATCATGGGTTGGAAAGAGTATGAGTTGGAGTTGCTGCGCGATAGCAACAAGAACATCATCATCATCTGCTCGATCGAAAATTTTGACCCGATGGGTATCCACACGGGCGACTCCATTACGGTTGCCCCTGCCATGACGCTGCCCGACACGGTGTACCAACGCATGCGCGACATGGCCATTAAGATGATGAACGGCATCGGCCAGTTTGCCGGCGGCTGCAATGTGCAGTTTGCCGTTAATCCGGATAACGATGACATCATCGGCATTGAAATCAACCCCCGTGTGTCGCGCTCGTCTGCCCTCGCGTCCAAAGCCACGGGGTATCCCATCGCAAAAATTGCCGCCAAGCTGGCCATTGGCTATAACCTGGACGAGTTGAAGAACGCCATCACGGGCACCACCACCGCGTACTTCGAGCCCGCGTTAGACTATGTGATTGTAAAAATCCCGCGTTGGAACTTTGATAAATTCGTAGGGGCCGACCGCAAACTGGGTTTGCAAATGAAAGCGGTGGGCGAAGTGATGGGCATTGGGCGCAACTTTCAGGAAGCGCTGCAAAAGGCGTGTCAGAGCCTGGAGATCAGACGCAACGGCCTGGGCGCAGACGGCAAGGAACTCAACAAACAAGAAGATTTGCTGTACAGCCTCGCAAATCCAAGTTGGAATCGCCTCTTCCATATTTATGATGCCATGAAGTTGGGCATCTCCATGAAGACCATCCAAAAACTAACGCGCATCGATAAGTGGTTTTTGGAACAGATCTGGGAGTTGGTGGAGCTGGAAAAAGAAATTGGCAAATACGAACTAGACACACTACCCGCCAGCCTGATGCGCACAGCAAAAGAGAAAGGCTATGCCGACCGGCAAATTGCCCACGTGTTGGGCTGCCTGGAGAGCGAAGTGCACGCCAAACGAAAAGAGATGGGCATCCACCGCGTATTTAAAATGGTGGATACCTGTGCCGCAGAGTTTGAGGCAAAAACGGCGTACTACTACAGCACATTCGATAAAGAAAACGAATCGGTAGTAAGTAACCGCAAAAAGGTAGTGGTGCTGGGCTCCGGCCCGAACCGTATTGGGCAAGGTATTGAGTTTGATTACTCGTGTGTACATGGTGTACTGGCTGCTAAAGAGTGTGGTTACGAAACCATCATGATCAACTGCAATCCGGAAACGGTGTCCACCGATTTTGATATTGCGGATAAGCTGTATTTCGAGCCCGTGTTTTGGGAACACATCTGGGACATTATTCAACACGAGAAGCCCGAAGGGGTAATTGTGCAGTTGGGCGGGCAAACCGCACTAAAGCTGGCAGAGAAACTGCACAAGTACGGAATAAAAATCATGGGCACTTCCTTTGAGGCGTTAGACCTGGCCGAAGACCGCGGCAGTTTTTCGAGCTTACTGAAGGAAAACAATATTCCCTACCCGGAATTTGGCACCGCGCGCGATGCAGACGAAGCATTGGAGGTTTCCAAAACCATCGGCTTCCCGTTACTGGTGCGGCCATCGTATGTGTTGGGCGGACAAAGCATGAAGATCGTGATCAACGAGAAAGAACTCGAAAACCACGTGATCGAAATCTGGAAGCACATGCCCGAAAACAAAGTGCTGCTGGATCATTTTCTGGATGGCGCCATTGAGGCTGAAGCCGATGCCATTTGCGACGGTGAGGATGTGTACATCATTGGCGTGATGCAACACATCGAACCTGCAGGCATTCACTCAGGCGATTCGTATGCGGTGCTGCCGCCCTACAATCTGGGGGATTTTGTGGTGAAACAAATTGAAAGCTACACCAAGCGCATTGCCATTGCGCTGCGCACGGTGGGGCTTATCAATATTCAATTTGCCATTAAAGATGATAAGGTGTATGTAATTGAAGCGAACCCGCGCGCCAGCCGCACGGTGCCGTTCATTTGTAAAGCCTACGATGAGCCGTATGTAAACTACGCCACCAAGGTAATGCTGGGCGATAAGAAGGTGAAGGACTTTCAGTTCAATCCCAAACGCCACGGGTATGCCATTAAAGTACCGGTATTCTCGTACAGCAAGTTTCCGGAGGTAAAAAAGGAATTGGGGCCGGAGATGAAGTCAACCGGCGAAGCGATCTACTTCATCGATGATCTGATGGACGATTACTTCCTGAATATTTATGCCGAGCGGAATTTGTATCTCAGCAGGTAACGCAGTGAAGCAATCTGTATTAGATTAGCCAAATCCAGATTGCTTCGGTCGTTCCTCCCTCGCAAAGCCGTTCCCAAACGGTAACCGTCATTGCGAGCGGAGTGAAGCAATCGAAAGGGTAACAGTCATTGCGAACGCAATGAAGCAATCTGAATTAGATTAGCTAAATCCAGATTGCTTCGGTCATTCCTCACTCGCAAAGCCGTTCCCAAAGGGTAACCGTCATGGCGAACGCAGAGAAGCAATCTGAATTAGATTAGCTAAATCCAGATTGCTTCGGTCGTTCCTCCCTCGCAAAGCGGTTACCTTATTCCAACAGCTTCGTTCATTCACGCCTTCTTCAACTGCCTACCGCGGCACCCGCACCTTGCCAATTTCGGCAATGCGCTTTTCGGCCAACTGAATGGCCGCCTCCTGATTATTGATTCGTTCCTGCTGCGCATAGTCCATGATTCGCAGCGTGGTATCATAAATTTTCTCGGCCTGCGCATACACACGCTCGCGCTGATAGTTGCCGAGGTATTCCTGGTACACGTTCATCAATCCACCCGCATTAATTACAAAGTCGGGTGCGTACGTAATGTTGCGGTCGATGAGTTGGTAGCCGTTCCTTAACTCGTCTTTCAATTGATTATTCGCGGCGCCCGCAATGATGGCACACTTCAGGCGTGGTACAGTGGTATCGTTGATCGTGGCCCCCAGCGCACACGGCGCATACACATCCACATCTAAATCATAAATTTCTTCCTGGCCTACTGCAATGGCGCCAAACTGCCGCGCGATACGCGCCACTTTTTCTTCGGAGATATCCGTAATGTAGACGGTTGCATTTTCCTTCCGAAGATGTTCCACCAAGTGCATGCCCACCTGGCCTACGCCTTGCACAGCCACTTTTCGGTTAGAGAGGCTATCGGTACCAAACACCCGCTTTGCGCTGGCTTTCATGCCCATATACACACCATACGCGGTAACCGGCGAGGGATCACCACCACCGCCCATGGCTTCCGGCAAGCCGGTAACAAACCGGGTTTCCATGGCGATGTATTCCATGTCGGCTGTTTTCATGTTCACATCCTCAGCGGTATAGTATTTCCCGTTCAGGCTGTTTACAAACTTGCCGAACCTGCGCATAAACGCTTCGGTCTTTTGGCGCGTGGCATCGCCTATGATCACGGCTTTGCCACCACCGAGATTTAAACCGCTGATGGATGCTTTGTAGGTCATTCCGCGCGATAGCCGCAACACATCGGTAAGTGCCTCTTCTTCCGTGGCATAGTTCCACATGCGGGTGCCGCCCAGTGCGGGCCCAAGCACGGTGTTGTGAATACCGATGATCGCCTTCAGGCCTGTGGCCTCATCGTAGCAGAAAACCACTTGCTCATGCCCCAGGTGCGCGAGCTTGGCAAACAATCCGGTTTGCCCCGCTTTTTCCAGTTCTTTAATTTCCATGCCGTTCGCGTTTACGTTTAATGTTTACTTTTACCACCCATTATTTCCGCAGATTTTGAGGAAATAAACGACCCAAAATTATTCAGTTTTGCCCTTTTTTCAACAGCTAAATCGTTTGCGCTGCAAAAACCAAACAATTGTTCGGTTTTCCGTTCCGGCGCCTAATTTTCTTCCATGAAAGAACTTCGCTACCTGAATAAATATTTGTGGAAATACCGCCGTCATTTGATCTGGGGGCTGGTGTTTGTGATCATCTCCAACTTATTTCAGATCTACCCCGCCCAGATGGTGCGCCACGCCATCGATCTGGTGGTGGATAACTTGCGCGTGTACCATGCACTGCAAAACACGGCGGCGCAGCAGTCGCTATTCTCGGCCTTTTCGAAAAGTATTTTTCTGTACGCGATTTTGATTTTGGTGATGGCCTTGCTGCGCGGGCTGTTTTTGTATTTCGTGCGCCAAACGCTGATCGTGATGAGCCGGTTGGTGGAGTACGATTTGAAGAACCAGGTTTTTCACCACTACCAGGCGTTGCCGTTGAGTTTCTACCGGCGCAACAGCACGGGCGATTTGATGAACCGCATCAGCGAAGATGTTGGCCGGGTGCGCATGTACCTCGGCCCGGCCATCATGTACGGGCTGCAGTTGATCACGCTGTTTGTAATGCTGATTCCCATCATGTTTGCCATCAGCGTAAAGCTAACGTGGTATGCGCTAATTCCGCTGCCGTTGCTATCCATCAGCATATTTTACGTCAACAACATCATTGAACACCGGTCGGAAGAAATTCAGAAAAGCCAATCGCGTCTCAGCACGTTTGTACAAGAAGCTTTTTCGGGCATTCGTGTGCTCAAGTCGTTTACGCGCGAGCAGCAATCGGTAAACGACTTTGCCCATGAGAGCAACGAATACAAACGGCAGTCGCTAAAACTTACGCGGGTGCAGTCGCTATTTTATCCGCTCATCCTCGGCCTTATCGGCCTTAGCACTATTCTTACCGTGTATGCCGGTAGCGTGGAGGTCATCAACGGCACACTTACGTTTGGCAATATTGCCGAGTTTATCATTTACGTAAACTTGCTTACCTGGCCGGTAACCTCGCTGGGCTATACCAGCAGTTTAGTACAACGCGCAGAAGCATCGCAAAAACGCATCAACGAATTCTTAAAAACCAAAACCGACATCGTGTCGGAAAAAAATCTTAAATCCGAGATTCGTGGTAAGGTTACGTTTCGCGATGTATCGTTTACCTATCCCGACACGGGGGTGCAGGCATTGAAGCACGTCTCGTTCGAAATCCATCCGGGCCAATCGCTGGCCATCATTGGCGGCACCGGCAGCGGCAAGAGCACCACATCTGCATTGATCACGCGGTTGTACGATACAAGTAGCGGCAGCTTGTTGATTGATGACGTGCCAATTCAGGACTATGAACTGGTGCACCTCCGAAATCAGATGGGCGTGGTGCCGCAGGATGTGTTTCTGTTTAGCGATACCATCTACAACAACATCGGCTTTGGCCTGCAAAAACCCGAAGAAGAAAAAATCATTCAGGCCGCAAAAGATGCAGACGTGTACGAGAATGTGATGGGCTTTCCGCAGGGTTTTGCCACCCGTGTGGGCGAACGCGGCATCACGCTTAGCGGCGGCCAGAAACAACGGGTGTCTATTGCGCGTGCCATTGTACGCGAGCCTAAAATTCTGATTCTGGATGATGCGCTTTCTGCGGTAGACACCAGCACGGAGAACGCAATTCTAAATGCGCTGAAAAAAATCATGCAGGGCCGCACGTCCATCATTATTTCCCACCGGGTTTCCTCGGCCAAGCTGGCCAATAAAATCATTGTGTTAGACGATGGCCGGATCATCGAACAAGGCACACATGACGAGTTACTGGCGGCCGGTGGCGCTTATGCGGATTTATACGAGAAGCAAATGGCCGTGGAGGAAGCGGAATAGGCCATCAACCCATAACCAACCAAAACCGAGGTGTAACAAAAACCACTTGTAATCGTCATGCTCGGCATGAAGGTTAACGAAATATCTCAATCCAGGGCCATCGCGATTGCGTACTGGATGGCAACGGCCAGCACGATGGCTGGTTTTTATTTTTTGGCGGAGGCAACCGCCGGTGATGATCTTCACACATGGGCATCGCAACGTGCTCTGCTTTCGCTCGGTATCGTGCTTCAGTTGATCAACGATGCCTGCGTTGTTTTCATTGGACTCCAACTTTATGGTCTTTTACGTTCCGCGCAACGCGGTGTTGGACGGGCAGTACTCGTTACCCGATTGATGGAGGCGGTAATACTGGTAACCGGAAAGTTGGGCTTGTTGCTTCTGCCGCGTTTGGCCGAATTGAAAGGCGAGGCTGCCACAACGGTGATCGGAACGATCGTTCAAGACGTGCATGCATGGTCTTTTGTAGTGGGAATGCTTCCGTTGGGCGTTGGGGGCACCGTACTCAGTTTCTTTTTTTGGAAACGGCACATGATCCCGCGCACGCTCGCGGTATTGGGTATGGTAGGCTACATGCTGCTCTTCGCGAAAAGCGTAGTAGCATTGTTTTTTATTGAACTGTCGGACTGGCTCTTTTTACCCGTTGGTGTTTTTGAGTTCGTATTTCCGGTTTGGTTGTGGACCCGGGGCTTGAAGCGAAGCAGCGTTTAAGCGTCTGCGAAAAGGCTGCCATTCAGCACGAGTGCAGCACATCCCAAAAAGCGCCTGACATTTGCTAATCGCAACCAATCAAAGATAAACAAACCGCTCTCCCAGTTGCATTACCCTGTTTGGTGTTTGTAGCGTTTGGCAGTGCCGCTCAAATTCCGCCGGATCAGCGGTATTAAACGCAAACAAATCATAGTGGTGTGGCACTACGCACCGGGCTCCGATTTGCTTACCCAGCTCCGCGGCTTCGCGTGCATCTAAATTGCCGGCCACGCCACGGCTCGGTACGTTGCCGTTAATCGGCAGAAAGGCAACATCCACGCGGAACGGCTTCAGGGTGTCCACCATTCCCTCGTACCACAACGTATCGCCACTGTGGTAAACCGTAAAGTTTCCAAATCGCACCACAAAGCCCATGAAGCGGCAGTGGCCGTTCTCATCGCGTTCGATGGTGTTGTGTGCGGCCGGCACGCCAAAAAATTTCCAGGCGCCTACTTCGCGTACATCACCATCCGATAGCCCGATGGGAAAATCATGGGCACAACCTACACGTTCGCACACAAACGCGCGGTTGGCTTCGGGAATAACAAACTGCACGTGTGGATTTACCTGAAGTAACGGCTGTAATGTTGCCGCATCAAGATGATCAGTATGGTTGTGGCTGCTGGTTACCACATCTACCATGTTCAATAACTGCGGCGCAATAACCAATTCGCTGATGCGCACATGCGGCTTATTTGTATGCGCATATTTTTCCGTTAGGCTGTCGGACAGATACGGGTCAAACAACAGGCAGGTACCGTTCCATTGAATCAAAAACCCGCTCTGGCCCAGCCACCACACATCAAACGTGTCTTCGCGGCCAATGGATTTGGCCTGCCGGATTTCCTGCGCAAGCGCTACGCCTTGTTGTGCGGGCTTGATCACGATCAGGCGAGTTTCGCGCGCACGCGCTTGGCGCCCTTAACCATGTTGGCCAGCTTTTGGCGCGATGCCCACCGCGCAGTTTGGCTCAGTCCGCAGTCGGGTGCCACGGCCAACTTCGAGGCGGGCACGTATTTCAAGACCCGTTCAATGCGATCCACCACATCTTGTTCCGTTTCAATGTAGTAGCTCTTCACATCGATAATGCCCACGGCCACATCCAGCTTTTCTGCAAAGGCCGCGAGCAACTCAATTTCTGCAAACTCACGGTTGGCCATTTCAATGTGTACTTCGTTTACCGAGAGATTCAAAAAATCGGGTAGCATGGGTTTAAGGCTGCGATAGCCAACGGGCCGCCCTTTGAAGTTACCAAAGCACAAATGGGTGGAGAGCCGGCATTTGCCCACCACACTTTGTACCGTGCGATTAAAAATATCAACAAATCGTTTTGTGTCTTCTTTGTAGGCGTAGCAACTCATGGAAGGTTCGTCTACCGTAATTTCGGTGCAGCCCGCAGCCACTAAATTTTCTAACTCCTTCTTCACCAATGGCAACAGCGCCTCTGTGATGGCGTAGCGGTCTTTATACTTTTCATTGGGAAGCAGGCGGCCGCTTAAAGTGTACGGGCCGGGAATGCTTGCCTTGAGTGTGGGCCCGGCGGGCGCCAGTTTTTTCAAACGCAAAAATTCTTTTACCGCACCCAGGCCATGAGGAGCGGTAAGCGTATCGACAATTGAATTCTTGCCGCGTTGGTCGTGGGCCGCAGGCCCAAACTTACGCAACTCATCGGTGTTTTCTTTTATCCCCGTAAGGTAACCATAGAACGACAGGTTGAAATCCAGCCGCGTTTGTTCGCCATCGGTAATCACATCTAAACCCGCGGCCACCTGGTCGTGAATGGCGGCAATCACCGCATCCTCAATCAGCTCTTCGCGGTCTGCATTTCCAAATTCATGCAGGTGCCGTACGGAGAATTCCAGCCATCCCGGAAACGGATAGCTGCCAATAACGGTGGTGCGGATGGGGTGCGGTTGCATAACTTTTATTTTTTGGGTGATCCTACGTGTGCGTACAATTTGGCCAGCCGATGGGCGTGTTCATCGTAGGCGCTTTCGAAAATCTCGGTGGCGCGTTCTTTGCCCACCACGTTGGCGGCCACTAGCACCCGGGGCGGTTGGCCCGCTTCGGTAAGCAGGCGAGCCACTTCGGCTTTGATGGTGTTGATGAGCAGAACGCCCCCGACAGACGATCCGGGCGAAACGGGGGTGATGAGATTGGGGATGTGAATCATGGCATCGCCCACGGGCGCGCCAGTATCGAGAATCAGATCACTAAAGTCGCCCAGCTTTTTTCCATCGCCCCGCTTGCTCTCGCTCTTTTCCGAGTGCTGGCGGGTAAGGATGGCCACCACTTTCACTTTTTTCTGCTGGAATAATTCGGCCATTTCTACGGGCACCACGTTGGTGCCACTGGAGGAAATAACGAGCGCACTGTCCGTTGGGTGAATGTCGAAATTCCGGAGAATGCGGCCTGCCAAGCCCGACACGTTTTCCAAAAACATCGCCTGGCGCTGCCCGTTGGCGCCCACCACCAGGTTATGAAAGGTGAGCGACAATTCCACAATAGGATTAAACCCCGGAAAGGAGCCGTAGCGCGGCCACATTTCTTCCACCATCATGCGGCTGTGGCCGGAGCCAAACACATGCACCATGCGGCCGGCCAGAATACTCTCGGCAAACCACCGGGCCGCTTGCGCGATCTGTGGCTTCTGCTGTTGCACGGTAGCCATGATTGTCCGACATTTTTCCAGGTACTCGTCAATTACGTGCATGGTATCAGGATTTAGAAAGTGCAAAGGCTGCGGCCCCAATGGCCCCGGCCGCATCGGAGAAATGCGCCAGCGCCAGCGGTGTTTTTTTTCCACCCGGTTGCCACTCGTACACATCGAGGAAGTGGCGCAGCGGGGTAACCAGATTTTCTTCTGCGCGCGAGATGCCGCCCCCGATTACGACCAGCTCCGGGGAAAGGATGTTGATGAACGAGGCAATGGCCACGGCCAACTTGCGCACGCTATCCAGCCACAGCCAGGTAGCAAACGGATCGCCCTGTTGGTAGGCGGCCACCAGATCCCACGTGGTTTCGAAGCGGCCCAGCGACCGTGCTTTAATCGTGAGGTTGCCGATGGCGTCTTCCAAACTGCCGGGCATGTTGGTAACATCTGCCAGGTGCGTGGTGCTTTGTACCGTGGCATGGCCCAGGTGGCCGGCCATTTGGTGGAGCCCTTGGTAGAGGGCGCCATCAATTAAAATCCCACCGCCCACGCCTGTACCGAGTGTAAGGAGAATGGCATGGCGGCAGCTTTTAGCAGCGCCAAACGTTGCCTCGGCCATGAGCGCCGCGTGCGCATCGTTCACCACAAAAACGCGTTGGCCGATGTGCGTGCTCCAGTTAAAGTTCTCGAGCCCCGGCAAGCGCCCCGGCATAAACGCAATGCAGGTATTGGCCTCGTTTGCCAAACCGGGTGCCGATAAACCAATTGGCGCCGCGGGTGCGAGCGCTTGAAATTCGCGGACGATTTTTTGAATGGCACCCTTCCACGCCCGGTCGTCCGGCTCGTGGGTTTCGCCTCGCCATTCCTGAAGTACGGTTCCGCCCGCATCCATCAACACTGCTTTGATGTTGGTGCAGCCCAGATCAATACCAATGGCTTTTGTATGCATGGCGAAAGTGAATTCGAGGTGAGGGATTCAGTCGTTTTAAAGATAGCGGGTTTGGCACCTGAAAAAAACCGGTGTTCAATTTTTACTGCGGTGGCAGTTGCCCTTCGCTTACATCCCACCCGCCATCTACAGAAAAAATCTGGCCGGTGGTAAACCGCGCGTAGTCCGACATAAAATACACCGCGGCCCCATCCAAATCCTGCGGCCGGCCCATGCGGCCCCCGTCCAACGGTTGCTTGGTGTGGATGAACGCCTGGATGCGCGCATCGTTAGCCGCGCGTTGCGCCATGGGTGTTTCCACCAGCGCCGGAGCCAGCGCGTTAATGCGAATGTTGTCTTTGGCGTAGTAGGCAGCCACGGACCGTGTGAAGCCGTGCACGGCAGCTTTCGCGGCCGCGTAGGCATGCGTAACAAAAAACTCCGGCGAGGGCGAGTACCCCAACACCGAACTCATATTTAAAATACTGCCGCCTGTTTTGTTGCGTTGAAACGCACGCACCGCCGCCTGGTTCGACAGCATGAGCGAGGATAAATTCAGCTCAAGAGTTTTATTCCAGCCTTCCAGCGTAAGCGCATGCAGGGGCCCATCGCCAAAGCTGCGGCCACTGCCGCCGGCCACGTGGTACAAGCCATCAAAACCGCCCCAGATTTTTTCGCACTGCGCAATGGCCGTTGCGGCGGTGCCTTCGTGCGCGGCATCACCCACGCGCGCGTGCGCAGCATCGCCCAGCGCAACCTGTGCGGCCGCTACACTCTCGGGGTTGCGGCCCACCACCACTACCCGCGCGCCCTCGCGCACAAAGGCGTGCGCAGCCGATAACCCCATGCCGGTAGTGCCGCCAATAATTACAATGCGTTTCTGTGCAAGCCATGCCATAGGCGAAAGATAACAGGATTGACGTAAATGCAGACTACCCATCGCCCGAACCGGCGCCCCCGATATTTGGGCGGTTACCCGCGCGTGGCGAAAAGCGAATTCTGGCTATCTTTCAACGACCAAAATTGCCACCATGACCGACACCCTCGCCTTTCTTAAGGCCCTTGCCAAAAACAATAACCGCGACTGGTTCCTCAAGAACAAACCCAAGTACCTGCAGGCAAAAGAGACGTTTGAGAATTTGTTGGAGGCAATCCACCACGAGTTGCTCGCGTTCGATGAATCGTTGGCGGGGCTGAATCCGCGTAAGCAAGCCTTTCGCATTTACCGCGATGTGCGCTTCAGCAAAGACAAACGCCCGTATAAAACCAACATGGGCGCAGGCTTTTCGGCCCACGGCAAAATGGAGCAAGAGCCCGGCTACTACGTGCACGTAGAACCTGGCAACAAAAGTTTTGTGGCCGGCGGCTTTTATATGCCCAACCCGGAGCACCTCGCCAAAATCCGGCAGGAAATCGATTACAATGCAGAGCGCTTCCTGAAAATCCTGAACAACGCCACGTTTAAAAAATACTTTCGCGGGTTAGATGATTTCGATCGGCTGAAAACCGCACCCAAAGGTTTTGCCAAAGACCACCCGCACATCGAGTTGCTCAAAAACAAAAGTTTTGTGGTGACCCACACCTTCACCGATGCCGAGGTGGCCGGCCGCAGTTACGCGCGCAAGGTGGCCGCGGCCTGCCGCGCCATGAAACCGCTCAACGACTTTTTAACCGAGGCCATCAGCTAACCATGGGTACTTTATTTCTGCACGCCTTCGTTGGCACTTCACTTCTGGCCATTGCCGCCATTTTTTATTTTTTCCGCCCGCTACCATTAACAGTTGGTACGGCTACCGAACGCCCCGCAGCATGCGCAGCCCGCAAGCGTGGCAACGGGCACAAAAAATTGCGAACCGCGGGTTGCTGCGCGTTAGTTTGGTCAATCTGTTGGTGCACCTGGTAAGTGCGTGGTTTATCCCCACGCCCGCATCGGTGTTGGTGCCGTTGGGTACGTTTTTGGCAGGTGTGGCGCTAACGGTGGTGTTTACCGAGCGCCAATTGAAACACGCGTTTCCGCACTAAATGCCCAACACCTCTTTCAGCCGCGCATAGCCGCTGGCGCTTAACGGCAGCCGCGCCCCGCTGCGCAGCAAGGCCACGTGCGTATCTTTTTCCAGCGGCTCAATCCGCGTAAGCTCTTGCAAGTTCAATAAGTACGAGCGGTGCACGCGCACAAACTGCTGGCCATCCAACACCTTCTCGTAATAACTCATTGTTTTCTTTTTTAAATAGAACCCGTCTTTCGTGTGCACCTTCACGTAATCATCAAACGCCTCGATGTAAAACACCTGGTGGATGGGCACAATTACAATGTTGTTGCCCTTCTTTACTACCAGCCGCTGGCGCTCTTCGGGTTGGGCCGTGGCGGCAAGCAACTCCTGCACCGGCTTTGTTTTGGTGGCCTCCGTTCGGAATTTCTGCAGCGCGCGGTCGAACCGCTCGCGGCTAAACGGCTTCAGCAGATAATCTACGGCGTGGGCTTCAAACGCCTTCAGCGCAAACTCATCGTGCGCCGTGGTAAAAATCACGGCCGGGGGCGCATCCAGCAATTCCAGCATTTCAAAGCCGTTGATCTTCGGCATCTGCACATCCAGAAAAATTAAATCCGGCTGGTGCAGTTGTATGGCCTTTACGCCATCAAACCCATCTTTACATTCCTGCACAAGTTCAATGTCCGTGTGGTGCTGCAGGTATTCCGCCACCACCAATCGGGCCAAGGGCTCATCATCAATAATCAATACTCTCGTCATACAGCTTGGGGTAGGCGCACGGTGGCGATAAACAAATTTCCGTCTGCGGCGGTGTACAGCAAATCGTTGCGGGCATACAATAAATACAGGCGGCGGCTAATGGAGCTCAGGCCAAAGCCTGTGCCTTTGCGCGCATCGGCTGTTTCGGGGTCAAACGGATTTTTCACCACAATTTCCAGGTCGTTGTCTTTTTTGCGGGCCTCCAGCGAAATCACAATTTCGTCCGTGGTGTCGTACAGGCCAAACTTAATTGCGTTCTCCACCACGGGCTGCAACAGCAGCGCGGGCATGCGCAGCTCCAGGCACGCCGGGTCGCACGCCAGCGTGGTTACCAGCCGGTGGCCGAAGCGCACCTTTTCAATGTCCAGGTACAAGTGCAGGTAGTGCAACTCTTCGCGCAGCGTAACCAACTGCTTTTCTTCCTTGCGCAAGCTGCCCCGCAAAAAGTCCGACAATTGTTGCACCATCGTGCGGGCCTTTTCCGGCTGGGTGCCAATCAGTGCGTTAATCGAGTTCAGGCTGTTAAAAATAAAATGCGGCTGCAACTGTTCCCGCAGCGTAGCCAGCTCCGCCTCGCGGGCCAGCCGCTCCACTTCCTTTTGGTGCGCACTTGCCTCTTTTTGGTCCACCACCCATGCCCACAGCAGCGTGGGTATGGCCGTCATCATCATCAACAGCCACGCCACCAGTACGCGCAGCCACACCGTGCGTTCGTAAAACGCCAGGTACGGGGCATCCAACAGCGGGCGCAGCGCGTGGGCATGCATGCGAATCAGCACATACGCAAACACAGCCGTAATGCCTGCGGCCAGCAACGCCATGCGGGGCGATGGCGCAAAGTACAGCAGCGAAGTGTTGGTGGCGTAGCACGCAATGCCCAGAATAAAACTCAACAGCGCGGCGTCTACCAGTGCCTCGCGCCAACTCCAGCCCGCGTGCACAATCATCAGCGCAGAAATTCCCACCCATACCAGCCACCACAAAACAAAAAGGCCCGCGGCCCAACTTCGGTTAATGGCGGGCGTCATGCGCGGGCGTTCAGCGTAAATTGCAAGTCCATCGCCCGTTGGTGCACGTACTGCACGTGCCGCTCCGGTTCGGGCGTTTCAAAAATGCGCGAGTACACCTCCATGCCGTCCGTCAGCGCCGGTAGCGGCAGCAACTCGGCCACATTTACAAATTCCCACGCTACTGGTTGGGCGTGCACAGTAAACAGGCGCGCCTCTTCGCGCAGGCCAATCATGCGTGCCTTCAGCAGCGCCTCCTCGCGGGTGAGCGCGTAAATCATCCGCAACTGTTCGTCAAACTGGCCGTGGCCGGCCGAAATGCGAAACGTGATTTTAGCAAGGTACCAGTTCATGGGTAAGTGTTTTGCAGCACCCGCGCGGCGTTGCCGCGCGGGTAAGCCAGTTAGAAACTTTTCAATTCAATGCCGCCAAATAAACACACCCCCTCCATCACCAGCAACTTCGAGTTATCCACCTCGCCGGCCTGCGGCCGCTTGTCGTCCACACCGCCAAAGATGGAAACCACCTCGCTCTTAATGCGCCAGTTGGCCGGCACCCGCAGCTTCGTGCCGCCAAACACATTCACCAACTCAATTTTTGCTGTGCCCGTAAAGTCCGCCTGCGTCAAGTCAATGTCGGTGCCGCCAAAAACCGTTACCGATTCACCACCCCGAAAAGTTTTGGTTACAATATTTTTTTTCGTGGCGCCAAAAATCGAAACCGCTTCAATCGATTCATCCGATGTAATCTCTCCACTCCAGTTGCCTTTGCCGCTGCCCTTCGGGCGGAAGATCATAAACAAGCCCACCGCAATAATCAGCGCCGGCCAGAAGTACGGTTTTAAATTCAGGTCGGGGTAGAAGTTGTCCAGCAGAAAGAGGCCGCCCACGGCCACGCCCACCAGCCACGCCCCCAGCGCAAAATTTTTGCGTGCCCCAAGGTACACGGAGAGGGCAATCACCAGCATCTCCCACGAGAGCAGCCAGCGCGGCAGCGTGTAGCCCACCTCGCGGCCCAGCAGCACCCCGCCAATCAGCACCAGCACCAGGCCGCCCCATACCCGGCCCGAGCGGTCGGAGTTCATAAAATTGTCTTTCTTGTCTTTGCCGTAGTTCGTTTCCATAATGCGTTGTTTGGTTGTGTAAAGAAACGGCATTTTCGCGGCGGGGGCCAGCGCCCATAGGCCGGCGGCGGACCACCGTAGGCGAATGCCGGTTGGCCGTAGGCGAACGCGGCAGCAGCGTACGTGTTTTTTGTGGCGGCCCCGCGCTCCACCCGCGGGCTACCCTTCGCGCGGCCCGGCTTTCCGTTGCAACTCCGCGCCCCGCGCAAGCCCACCCCTGGCGGGGTTTCCACTGCAATCCGTGGCCGGGGGTGCCGGTCTGTGGAGAGCGGCCCGGGCCCCCAGCGCAATTTTCGCGATTACACGAAATGGGGGTTACGCGGCCATAGAACAAATAGGTGCAATTGTATAAATTCGGGTGTTGTGTTTAATACCCGCCCGACAAAGTAGTGTTTCATTCGCGCAGTCAGGCACATTTGCATTGCCGCACGTCCGACACTCAAACCAAAGCAATGCAAAAGAGCCTGCCTCTCCTGCCCGCGACTGCCGGACGACTATGCGACTGACAAAAAAATGTGAACTCGGACTAGAATGTTTAATCTAAGGGTCTGAAAGCCTCACATTCCAGGCCAAACGAAAGGAACAATTAAAAATCTTTCTCAGAGACTAATAATAAACTAAGGCAAGTCCATACCTTGACAAAAAGTGCCATTTCTGAGCGAAAAGAGGGCAAAAAATAATTTATTAAATTATTAACCTATAGGTTAACTTTGTGACAAGAAAATGCGTAAAATGGCCTTTGGATAGGTTTATTCAAGAGAACAAGGACTCTCTGAATAACCTAAAACTTATTAATGTTGACTTGTTTATCGATGAGAAGAGTAGGAGGGAAATTGTCGACTTTTTAAAGTCAGGAGAGAATAAGAAAAGGTTTAGAATGATATTAATTCACATCCTTCAGAATCAATACAACGACTTAATATACAGACGAGAACAAATATCAAAAAAGGCCAAGGATATTACGGCAATGAAATTTAGCGGAAGAAACTCCAGAATATACTGCAAAGAGTTCTTCTTAGGTTTAAATAGTGGAGGGAAGAAAATAGTAATGATTCACTTGCTTGACAACAAAGATTTTCAAAAAGGTTCGAATAAGAAAATAAAAGATAAAATTGAAACAATAGCACAATATGAGTACGATTTTGGAAAATGACTTATTAGACCTAATCACACTCAATAGCGAAAACGATAAAGTTGAGTTTGAAAAGGAAGTTTTGCATGCAATCTGCATGAATCAAGTACGCGTTCATATGGGTAAAATGAAGAATGCGGAACTTGCAAAAAAGATTGGTGTGAGTTCTAGTTTTATATCACAACTTTTTTCAGGTGACAAAATCGTCAGTTTAGAATTACTAGCAAAGTTTCAACGCGTTTTGAAATTTAAGTTTTATATAGAGTCTAAGTCTGACATTGAAAAAGTTGATGAAGATGCCAACGTTATTAAAATGCCTGACTACCGGGTAACTTACAATACTACTTTCATGAGTAGGAACTTCAGAACAACTTTAAGAGAAATTAATAGCGTAAATTAAATGTCTAATTCAGTTCAAAATCCGATTGTTCGGCCAATCTTTCAACTAAAGGTTTTTCACATAGATTTTTTCCAAATCAATAACCCAAAGTTACTTGAGATAGAGCACGCTGTTAAGCTGATAAATGTCAATGATTTGCCTATTATTTTTAACACTAATGCAAATGTTCGGTTCTTTGACAACGAAAAAGTTCTTCAATGCAACCTTAAAGTAAACGTTGACACAAATGTGAAGGGACCACCAATCAATCTTGCTACCATCGAAGTTTCCTTTGATTTTGAGATTCAAAACCATATGGACTTTAAGGATGGAAATGTCACGCTCTTTCCTAGTGATTTTTTAGCACATTTATCAAATATCTCAATGTCGACTACAAGAGGGTTACTAGCTTCCAAGTTTTCGACAACATATTTGCAAAACCTTATTATGCCAATCGTTTGGAATACTAGCGCTCAAATCAAGGCACCAGATAAAAAGCCGACTACAAAAAAGAAGAAACTTAAAAATTGAATTTCATTAGTCGCACACTTGCCCAAGCCGCACTTGCCGACACACAATCCAAAGCCTGTGCAAGAGTGCCTAGTTCGGAGCATGGCTTGTACTACACACAACACAATGTTTGCGCTATGGCCGGGTTCGCAACTGTATTAACTATTGGGTTTCATATTTATATTTGTCACGTGCGACAAGTCGCAACTGGTCAGGCTTAACATTCCGCTTCGCTACATTTTTAAGCCCTCCTATTCCGGCCACATCGCAAACACCAACGTTGTGCGCAAGGCGGTAAGAAGATTTCGCTTCGAGACATGAGAATGATTACAGATTATCCATTTGGCATAGCTTAAAAATTATATGGGACAGAATCATAAGCTATTAACCCTGTTGATTTTTAACATTTTTTTTAACCATAGCTCATTTGCTCAAAAGGGATATTTGGATGAGGTTTTAAAAATTGTTGAGACTCATTCAATAAAAAGGGATTCACTTGATTTTAAAAAAATAAAAAAGGAGGCATATAAAAAATTGACGAGTGTTAACTCAATTGAGGATTGTTATCCAATAGTTAGATTCATTCTTTCAGAACTACATGATAATCATAGTTTTTTGATGGAAAGAGCACAGGTTGATAAGTGGAAGTCTACAAGCAAATCAACCTATTTCGCACAACCACCCACACCATTTACAGGTAAAGTGTTAGATAATGAAATCGGCTATATTCATATGGAAGGATTCAGTAGTGGAGACTCAATATCCATACAAGAATATGCAAGTGAGTTACAAAATCTCATTAGGTCAATTGACAGCAAAAATATAAAAGGTTGGATACTTGATCTACGTCAAAATACTGGTGGAAATTGCTGGCCAATGTTGACTGGATTAGGTCCATTGTTAGGTAATGGTATTTGTGGCTACTTTATTGATAATAATCACAATAAATCTAGTTGGTACTATAAAGACGGAGAAGCAGGTGTGAATTCAGTTGCATTAAGTAGGATAAAAAATGTTCCTTATAAGCTAGTGAAGGAAGAAAATCCTATCGCTGTATTGACTGGATCATGGACGGCAAGTTCGGGAGAGGTTATTGTTACTTCGTTCCGAGGTAAGGCAAACACTAAAAGTTTTGGTGAGAGCACAGCTGGACTATCAACAGGAAACTCTGATTATACATTAAGTGATGGTTCAATGATTTTTTTAAGTACAACAATTTACGCAGACAGAAATGGAAATTCTTATGGTGGAAAAATTAAACCGGATATTGTGGAGAATTTTGAAAATGGGAAAATAAATTTTGACAACGATCCTGTAATCAAACGAGCCATTGACTGGATTATAGGTAGCAAATGAATTGGATTTTTTTCTCGGCAGAGTCTCCGTTTCACGCTTGTGCCATTTCTTAGCCCTCCTTGGTGTTCTTCACCAACAAGAAGCGCAAATCAAATTGCCAGTAATGAGCACCGGCAATGGCAAGTAGATATCCGCCCCATTTGCGTGGATTGGTGCAATCGGGGTTATTGAGCGAAAAAGAAATAAATGCAATTGTTTAAATTCGGGTATTGTATGCCATACCATCAAACCCGACAGATTAGCGTATGAATGACAGATTTATAAAAGCACTTGTCATAATAAATGGAGTAATTTTCCCAATATTCTTTGGGATCTTTTTATACAAGTCATTTTCAAAAGACACGGCTGACTACGATTACCAAGCTGAAAGTATTGTTGTAGGTGACGACCTTGAGAAAGCCAAGCGGGACAGTGTTGCCCTTCAAGGGCTTAGCTACGTGACACCACCTCAAAAAATTTACAACTCTACAAACATGTATATTCCTATATCCGTGTTAACATACGAAGTAGCCAAAAAATTTAGAGAAGACTCACAAGCAGCAGGCGACTACAATCCTGCGTGGTTTAATTACTTCAACGTTCTCTTCCTAGATAAAGACTACAAAGTAATTGGACAACTCCTCGATAAAAAGGCCACAATATCTGAGATAACCATTAACGAGGGTAGACGATACCCCTATGATGATGAGGCGCCCACTGTGGACAAAACAGTAAAACATATTGCTTACAGGATTGGATTTCACGACACGAGTAAAGACGGAAAACTGGACTACATGGATTACCAAGACTTGTACATATCGGACTTAAATGGTCAAAACCTGACTCAAGTGACAACTCAAAAAGATATACTCGACTTCGAGTTTATAAACTCAAATTCTCAAATATTCATTAGGTACAAGGACAGGAATGAATTACCTGACGAGTATAATCCCTTAAAGTTTGGGATATACGACATCACGACAACGACTTTTAGGGAGTTGAAAGAAATTGAAGAAAAACTAAAGGACATTGAGAAGAAGTTGATAAAGTAGGTACGGCACACAACAATTTGCATATTCAATTTGGCGGGTTCAGTGTCCTCATTATGTTTCGGTTTCAATATTTATATTTGTCACGTGAGACAGATTTCAACCTAGTCGCCTTGTCGGCCTATCGGCCTTAACAAGGCTCCTAATCCGCCAAACTGAAATATGCACTCACGTCGGCAAGTAAAGCATACCATGAAACAACTCTTAATTGGTGTAGTGTTTTTAGCGAGTCTTGATGCGTATGCTCAGCTAAAAAAATATAAAAAATGGGAAGAAGCAGTTGAAGTTTCTAAGAAGAACAACAAAGATATTTTGATTATCCTTACAGGTAAAGAATGGTGTGCGCCATGCAAAAAACTTGAAAGCAGTGTACTTCAAACCAATCAATTTAAAGACTATGCAGAGGCCAAATTTGTGGTTTTCGAAATAGACGTACCGAAGTCGCACTTAGCTCGACCCAATTCATCGATTGTTAAAATGCACGAAGAATTTAGCACAAGATACAAGGCCACAGCATTTCCGTCTTTGATTCTTGTTAACAAAGAAGGAGTTGAGAAAATGAAAATCACGGAAAGTAGTTGGGAAATGGAAGACATTCTTAACTCTTTTGAAACGGTCTATACCAACGAGTAGGGTTTTGTTGCGCAACATAGCGGATTGATTTTTATCGCGTATCGTCTCACCGCACGGGCGCGATGCACTAGCGTAGTGCCAATGCGCGTGGCGTCTCATACAGTCGGGCACATTTGTAAGCTGCGTGTCTGACACTCAACCCAACGGAATTCAAAAGAGTCAGCCTTTTCGGCTGTGGCTTAACGACTGGCACAAGCGAATCAAAAGCAATTGTACGACTGACAGTATTGTTGGATTTTTAAATCTCATCGCGGACGGGTAGAAATCCCTTGTCACCCAAAGATTTTATAATACTTCTTAGCATATAGTTATTATCGAAACGCATAACATACTTCCTTGCGCCTTCTTTTTCACTTGCTAGTATTTTTTTGTCAATTAACTTCCGTATTTGTCTTGATATTTCGGAATCAGCTTTACCGACAAAAAATTCCTTTATGTCGGATGCTTGTATCACCTGTAAATCCGCGCACTTTTTTAAAATTTTAGATTCGGTATCAGTTACATACTGCCTTTCTAAAGAATGATTTATTGCAGGAAGTAAAATCTCTTTCTGAAGGAAATTATGATCTAACAGCCTATCGATCTTTTCAATCTCTTCCTTTAACCCTTTCAAAACATATTCAGCCCAAGACAAAATACCTTCGTCAGTCCCTTGATCTGCTTTAGCTAAATGGTTATAGTAGTCATTCCGATTGCTGCAAAACACAGCTGTTGGATTAATAATTCTTCCCACATTTACATTGAAGCCAGTTTTGACCAACATGGCATAGGTAAACAAACGTACAGTTCTTCCATTACCATTTCCAAATGGGTGTATCCAAACAAACCTGTGGTGGGCAATCGCAGCTTTCAATAAATCATATTTTGGGCTATCCTCTTTATTTACAAAGTCAAGTAACTCACGCATATAGTCATCAACGCGTAGCCAATCCGGGGGCTTATGCGTTGACTGATTGATACCCAAATTCACTTTCCGATATTCTCCCGGTGTTGAATCCCCTTCTCCGTCTGGTGGAGGACGTAAGCCATCAACAATTTTTTTGTGCATTTCACTTAGGAAGGCTCGATTTATTGGATATTCACTCACATTTTCCTCAATGAATGCCATTGCTTTTTCAATGTTCTGTATTTCCCTTACGCTTGGAGGAACTTTCTTGCTACCGAGCAATTTGGTTTCAATGTATTCGGCTATAGTCGTGTTATTACCCTCAATTCTTGCGGACCCAATGCTTTCTAGCGTATGAAAGATGTGTTTTAGTTGGAAAAAGACCTTTGGGTGAGTTGAGCCACCTAGTGTCTTTTTTCGGAGATAATCTAACTCTATAATCAGGTCTGTAAGTGCTGAACCAAACGAGGGCTCAACCAACTTCAAGTCGTAATGAAAAAACCGCGATTCTAACATTTCAAAACACGCTATAAATAATTTAACAAATGCAAATTTAACATTTAACAAAACTATTCATAAAAAGCTGTTTAACAATAAGTTAATGTAATTTGTTTCGAATAAACAATTAACACTTGAAGACTAAAAGATTTACAAATTCTTTTCCCGCGGCCGCTCGCCTCGGCCGCTGTGGCACCGCTCGTCCACGCGCGGTATTCGCTTCTAGACCTCGTAGGCCAATGCGCGTGGCGTTTAACACGCTGACCTTTTCAGGTGTTCTCACCCGCCACTTTGGGTTTGGTTGGTGCCAGCGAAACGCCATACTGGCGGAGCCGAGCAGTTGGATACCCGACTCATTCGGGTGAATAGATGCGATGAGGGTTACGTGGCTATAGATGAAATAAATGCAATTGTTTAAATTCGGGTGTTGTGGGCAATGTAAAAAAGAAATATGGTGACAGTAATTAACAAAGACAATTCAAAATGGAGGATGCTCTATAATGAGCATGTCATCCTTATGGACTTTGGCAACCGATTGGATTTTAGAGTAGAAGACTCTAAGTATCAACTTGCAATTAATATTGAGTTTGTCTTTTCTTCTGGCGGAGAAAAGCTCAAATCCGACATTAAGATAACTGAAGATGGTAGTAGAGTTACAATTACTCTTTTTCAGTGGGACAGTAATTCAATGGGACATATTGAAGTTCAAGAGCCTTTAAAATTGAATCTTAAAAATGGAAAAAAACTCTGGCTAAAATATCGGACCCAAACTTCCGACAAGAGTAATTTTAGAAATTTCCACTTAACCGTTTGGGGAGAGGAGGGTGTGTCATGACAGAGCAACAAAATAGGGTGACTGTTGACAACCCAGATGCAGGTGGACAGTTTGACGGAAGAAGTTGGCTAGATAAATTATTAGGAAAACATACAAACAGCGTGATTGTTGCATTGCTATTTCTTTTTACACTTGGAGCTTTCCTTCTATATATGTACCTATTCAAAGAAAAGCTATCTGACACAATTACGACAGGTTTCATTGGACTACTGAGTGGTCTCGCTGGCTTCTTTGCAGCATCTCTTAAATCTGAAAGCTGAGATTTACACTGCCCACAACAAAAGCTATAACCAATGGCGGGGTTCAGTGTAAATTTGTAGTGTAGTTTTCAAATTACGTTTGGTGTCGGGGGACAATGACGCGCTTTGAAATCCCGCCACTGGTTATAGCCAAACGTTGGCTGCAATTTTCGTGGACGGAGCTGACATTAAGAGTTGACGTTAAATAAAGGACAGACGATAGATAAAAATGAAAAATACGAACGGCCTATTTTATGGGGACAAGTTTTAGAGAGCTAATGACTAAGAAATCAGACGATGGGCTGATGGAATACCTGACCAATTTTAATAAGTATACACCTGACGCGATAACTGCTGCAGTTGACGAATTAAAAAGACGAGGAAAAACTTTTACAGAACAAGAGTTAGCCGACATAAAAGGAAAAATCGAGACTCGTATCAAAGCAGACAAAGAAGAAGACAGTTTATGGGGTAATGACTCTTGGAAAGCAAATGTTGTAACAGATATCAATGCTCCGTTATTATACTCAAAGGGAGCGATCAGAGTTTTTTGTATTGCATTTACAACAGTCTTTGGTGCAGTTTTACTTTCATCAAATATCATTTATACAAAGCAAAAGTGGACAGTAATTGGGTTTGGCGTAATTTACTCCGGACTAACTATTGCCTTAGCGAATATCATTCCATCAAATACTTTTTGGGTACTGCTCCTAAATACAGCTGGCGGTCTAGGTTTAACAACGACCTTCTGGGACATGTATGTTGGAAAAGAAACTAAATACAGAGCGAAACCAATCTGGAAACCCCTGATAATTTCGGTTATCATAATGATTCCCTTCATCCTTGCATTAATTTACGGTTGACGAAAACTGCAGCCAACAACAGGTTTGGTCAATGGAGGAGAGAACAATGGCATAAATGAAAATGGATGACCAGACGACCATAACAATAAGAGAATCGATTTGGGCGCAATTCGGGGCGAGTCTTGATATGCTTGAGAACGCAATTCACATGTGCCCAGACGAGCATTGGAACACCTCGGCCAAATTTTGGTATTCAGCGTATCACTGCATTTTTTGGACCGACTATTACTTATCGACTGACCCGGGCAAATTTGAGCCGCCAACACCATTTACATTTTCGGAATTTGATCCGACAGGAAAAATGCCTGACCGAATCTACCACAAGACCGAACTGCTTAGTTACCTGAAACATTGCCGACAAAAAGCAAAGCGACTTATAGCCGGACTAACCGTGGAGAAGTTTAATGACCGTTGGATTAACGACTACAAGAACTTTTCCTTACTTGAAATTTTACTTTATAACATAAGACATATTCAACATCATTCAGCGCAGTTGAACCTGCTACTTCGGCAAACAATTAACGACGCACCGACCTGGGTAAGTCAGGCAGAGAGCTCGAGCGACAATTGAGAACAAAGCTGGTTTAGCCGTTTCATGCGCGGTGTTTTCAGGTGTTCTCACCCGCTACTTTGCGTTTGATCGTTGCAGTGGAACACCATGCCGCCGGAGACGAGCAGTTGCATACCCAGTGCATTCGGGTGATGATGTGTGATGAGGGTTACGTAGCTGCGGAATAAGTACAGGAGATTGCATACATTCGGGTGTTAGTGATGATGCCTGGGAAAAATGAAAGCAAATGTGAAAGATGAAATTGTAATCAGCGAGTTGAGGGATAAAAAAGCGATTCCTTTTGACCTTTTACTAATGGCTGACCCATCAAGAAGGAGTATTGACAAGTACATTTCTGAAGCTATTGTTTACACGGCTGACTTAAACGGGCGGACGATTGGTTGTTATGTTCTTTGCGAAGTGGACAAGGAGAGCATTGAAATAAAAAATATTGCAGTTGACGAGAAATTTCAAGGAAAGGGAATTGGCGCAATTTTGCTCAACGATGCAATGAAGAGAGCAAAATTGAGCGGTCGGAAGAAAATGATTATTGGCACTGGCAATTCAAGTATCGGACAACTTTATCTTTATCAAAAAGTTGGATTTAGAATGACCGAAATCAAGGCAGACTATTTTAAAATTAACTATAGTGAGCCGATTATCGAAAACGGTATTGAGTGCAGAGATATGATCATGTTAACACGCGAGTTGTGAAAGGACACATCGCCAGTAATGTTTTTTTCTACAGCCATGCGTTGGTTGTATGGGTTCACTCATTTGTTGGGCAACAGCGAATCAGCCAATGAGCAATCCCGAAATATTAATACGGCTTTCAAAATTGAGTGACTTGGCAGAGATGCAGGCAATGTTTGTGGACACCATTTGTGCAATATGTAAGCATGACTATTCGCCTGAACAAATCAGGGCTTGGACGTCTTCAATTAAGAACACGACACGCTGGACGGAAAAGTTGGCTTCGCAGTATTTTCTTGTAGCCGAGCTCAACACTAAAATCGTGGGCTATGCTTCACTGGAGAGTAATCATTACCTTGATCTTTTATATGTTCATAAAGACTACCAGAGAAGGGGCATTGCCGACAGACTCTGCTTGGAAATTGAAAACGAAGCAGTTAAAAGGAACGCGACTATTTTAAGATCAGATGTCAGCAAAACAGCAAGACGATTTTTCGAAAAAAGAGGCTTCGAGATTATCACTCCGCAGACAAAGATCATTAACGGCGTGGAAATCATGAACTACAGAATGGCGAAGAAATTGGTTTGATGGAAGGCCATTTGGTGAGCAGAAGGCGAAGTCTGGTGTTTGTCGGTACCGCGGTTTGTTTTGTGTGGTAATCAATTTTATCTTCGCTCTTCTGCGTGGGTAGTGCGGGCAATTCCCTTTTTCATGATGCAGCCACGGCAAAGCGCAGATTCGGGACGATAAAAGTATTTGTACACAGAATGCCTATGTAATGCATTATTATTTTAAGCCAAAGAAATTTGAGGTATACCGAAACAAAACAATTTACGAATTTGTAGGCATCAAAATCTACAAAAGATACCTGCCAACAACAGGTGATATTGCGAGAAAGTGGCGGGGCATCGTTCAAATTAAATATAGCAAGGCAAAACGAATAAGCGAATTATATCGATTTGAAAAGCAAACCAGAACGTATGAATGGCGGCACATCATTGGTGCCATTGGGTTTGTTGTATTATTTTTTTTGATCGACAAGCGGTTACGTTTGTTTGACATCATCTTTCTAACGGCTTTGAATTTGTATGTAAATATCTATCCGATTATTTTACAACGACACAATCGAATACGAATCATAAGAGTTCTTTTAAGATATGGTGAACGAAGTCCATATGAGTAATGAAAAGACAGACAACATGGTGCCACGGCAAGTAAGCATGCCCGCGGAGCGTTTGCCGATCCTAAAAACGATGGACAAACTGAAGCCGGCAAAACTTGCGTTACTATTGAGTATGGTTGCCATTTGCGCGTGCGGCCAGCGTGCCGTGATTGGTGCGTATGAAGGCGAGTTATTAAGCTCACGAAACGTTCTGGTAATTGACAGCCAGCAGGATTCGATCGTGCAGGGACAAGTTTTTACCAGTCATTTTGAGAGCGTGCCCTTCGTTGGGCTTTATTCTAAACATAGATTGCGCGGCACGATTATGCGTTCGGCAGAAAGTGGGGATATGGTGGTATTTCTGGGTTTGGTGAAAAGGGATACCATACACGTAACACTTTTTTCCTCCGTAGATTCAACGGACATCCGTACTTCAAGGCTTTCCAAAGTATCAGGGAGAGCAAATTATGATGTAGAGCGAACCTTTGGCCCGCCTAAGGTGGAGCTGGATGAGCGCCTTGTGGGGCGTTGGGACTTTCTTTTTTCGGAAAAAGCCAGTGGAGAGAAAATAGATACGCGGATTTCTACATTTGCGATAGAGTACTTTTCAAATGGCACTTTCGATGTTTTCTCGCCATTGCTGGACGAAATTCGAACGAGTCGAAATGCAGGGCAACAGATAACGATCACAAAAAAATGGTTTACCAGTAATGGTAAAATAATCTCTACCACCGTGATGCACATTCCAGCAAGTGTGACAGCGAAGATGGCTGCACATGGGATGCCGCTACCGCCCGAGACTTCGCAGAGCGTGGATTTGTATGAGATCAGGGGCGATACGTTAGTCACGACAACAAGCGCAAAGACGAGGTCGTATTACATCCGAAAGTAATTGAAACCTGGCCAAGGTAAAAGCATCATGAATCGATTTTTGAAAATTGTACGAGAAAACCCCGTGGCCGTGACCGTGGGATTTCTAATTGGGTTGGCTTTTTATAAGCTGATCAATTATTTGTACGGTATGTTGACGTGAGGTGCTGCGCTAAATAAGTCGCGGGGTTTCGAGGCGAAGAGACCGCTGAGGCCAGGCAGGCACTTCTCAGTCGCGGGTAACGTGCGCACTCTCGTGGATAATACCGGTTGCGCGCCTTGGAGGTGACCGGTTGGTATGGGCTTCAACGGCTGGAACGATCAAGATTACGGCAAGCACCGAGTAGCCGGACCGGATGAACCGCCAGGTGGCTACCTGCGGCAACGATTGGAGCGGAAACCGCAGGGGCTGGTGCGTGGGCCGTTGTAGCGTAAAGCGTGGCCCCGCCCCGGGGCAATTGGGGGCGGGGAGCCGCCCAAATACCTGTATAAAAACCGATCTGTTTTGATAAAATCCGCATATTTGCTGGATTTTTTATCCCACTCCATGACATACAAACGCATCTTATTGAAACTCAGTGGCGAGGCCCTGCAGGGTACACAGAAAACCACGAACATCGACCCGGCGGTGTTAGAACAGTATTGCGAAGAAATTAAGTTGGTGAAGGAGAGCGGGGTGGAACTGGCCATTGTTATTGGGGGTGGAAACATTTTTCGCGGCGGGCAGGCGGAGACGCTGGGCATTGACCGGGTGCAGGGCGATTACATGGGCATGCTGGCCACGGTAATTAACGCCATGGCGCTGCAGAGTGCGCTGGAGCGGCATGGGCTCTACACGCGGCTGATGGCGGGAATTAAAATGGAGGCGGTATGCGAGCCGTTCATCCGGCGCCGGGCGATTCGGCACCTGGAGAAGGGGCGCATCGTCATTTTTGGTGCGGGCATTGGCAACCCCTATTTTACTACCGATAGCACGGCGAGCTTGCGCGCGATTGAGGTGCAGGCAGATGTGGTGCTGAAGGGCACTCGGGTGGATGGTGTGTACACCAAAGACCCGGAAAAGCACAAAGACGCGGTGCGCTACGAGAGCCTGTCGTTTCAGGAAGCGTACGAAAAGGGGTTGAACATTATGGACATGACTGCCTTTACGTTGTGCATGGAGAACAAACTGCCGATTATTGTTTTTGATATGAACAAGCGTGGCAACTTGCTGCGTGTGGCAAAAGGCGAACCGGCGGGGACGTTGATTAGTTAGGAGTTAAGATTTGAGATTTGAGAATTTAGATTTGAGATTTTTGATTTGGAACGCGCCGTCATGGCGAGGGAGGAACGACCGAAGCAATCTGAGGTTTGAACTTGGGGTTTGGAATGGCGCTTGGTGATTTGAGATTTGAGAATTTAGATTTGAGATTTTTGATTTGGGGCGCGCCGTCATTGCGAGGGAGGAACGACCGAAGCAATCTGCAGGTTGGAGTTGGGGTTTGGAATGGCGCTTGGTGATTTGAGATTTGAGAATTTAGATTTGAGATTTGAGATTTTTGATTTTTGATTTCGAGTCGGACTAACCGAATATAACATGGAAGAACTGGAATTGTACCTTGAAGAAGCGAAAGATTTAATGGCCAAAGGCCTGACGCACGTGGGCCACGAATTGGTGAAGATTCGGGCGGGCAAGGCCTCGCCTTCGATGCTGGATGGCATCATGGTTTCCTACTACGGGGCGATGAGTCCGCTCAATCAGGTGTCGTCCATCACCACGCCCGAGGCGCGCACCATTTTTATTAAGCCGTGGGAAAAGGGCCTCATTCACGAGATTGAAAAAGCGATTATGGCGGCCAACCTGGGCTTAACGCCGCAGAACGATGGACAGCAGGTAATCATTAACATCCCGATCTTATCGGAAGAGCGGAGACGGCAATTGGTGAAGCAGGTGCACCACGAGTGCGAGCAAGGTAAAATCAGCATTCGCTCCGTGCGCAAAGAGATCAACGAGCAGATCAAGAAAATCAAAGGCGTATCCGAAGACGATGTGAAGAACGCGGAAGAACAAGTACAGAAACTCACGGACGACTACATTGGCCGCATTGATGCGCTGATGAAAAAGAAGGAAGTGGAGATCATGACGGTGTAACCGCCGCGCATGACGTGCTTCGTGGCGCTTGCCGCGGGCCATTAACCCTTTACCCACCCAGCTTATGCATCCGGTACTTTTTGAAGCAGGCGCCTTTACCATTTACACGTATGGCTTTTGTATTGCGCTGGGCGCAGTGGCGGGCTTTGCGTACATGGCGTGGCAGGGAAAAAAACAGTTTGGTCTCTCGTTCGATCAAAGTAACAATCTGTTCTTGCTGTTGGTGATTACTGGTGTGGTGGGCGGCAAGTTGTTTATGGTGTTTGAAGATCCCGGGTATTATTTCAGTCACCCGCAGAAGCTGCTCTCCGGCAGCGGCTTTGTATTTTATGGATCATTGTTGTGTTGCATTCCTGCCATGCTTTGGTTTTTTAAACGCAACCAGGTGCCTACGCTGGCCATGTTGGATGTGATGGCCGTAGTTACGTGTTTGGTGCATGGCTTGGGCCGCATCGGGTGCTTTATGGCGGGTTGCTGCTACGGCACGCCCACGGTAAAAGCGTTTGGCGTAGTGTTTACCAACCCGGCGTGCCAGGCGCAGCCGCTCCACACGCCCCTGCACCCCACCCAGTTGTATGAGGCAGGTTGGATTGCCGTAATTCTGGTTTCGCTCTTGCTGCTGAAGGCGCGGAAGCGCTTTCACGGGCAGTTGTTCATGATCTACTTGATCTTGTATGCGTTGGGCCGCAGCGTGATTGAGGTTTTTCGTGGCGACATCCAGCGCGGGTTTGTAATCGCTGACGTGCTCTCGAACTCCCAGTTCATTTCATTGCTGGTGATCGCTGCCGCGATTTACTTCTATGTAAAGTTCAGCCGAAAGGCTAATTTGCTTACCGCTAACAAAAAATAACATGATTTTTAAATGGCTGAAACGGGTGGGCATGCTGCTGGTGGTGGTGCTGGTGGCGGTAGGCGCGTTTATGTATTGGGGCGTGTACGAGAAAGGGGTGATGGCCGGCAAGGTATTGCGCGTAACGGAAAAGGGTGTGGTATTCAAGACCTTCGAAGGGAAGCTGAACCTGGAGACGTTTGGTGCGCTGAAAAATGCCAGTCCGATTGCCGAGTCGTTTGATTTTTCGGTGGAGGCAAGCGAAAAGGAAGTGATTGCCCAGCTTCAGGAAGTGGCTCTCTCGGGCGAGCGTGTGAATCTGCATTTCTTGAAGCGGTATATGGCGTTTCCGTGGCGGGGCGATACGAAGTATTTTGTAGTAAAGGTGGAGCGAGAGGGAAATCAGTGATGATGCACGCCGCAGGTGCTTGGCAGCTAAATGGTGCTCCAAAGCGTGTAGCTTTCGCGGAGAAGGCCTTCAGATGGAATGACTGAGTCCGTTCGAACATATTTGGATGCGATTTCTGATGCAGTTCGAAATGAGTTTTTTATAGGCCAGCCGAAGTTTTTGAGAAAGATCAGCGTAATCTGATGTTGCGGCTGGCGGTTGATACATGGTTTCATTTTTAAACCTGAGATTGAGCAATTGAAATTCCAATATGAATAACACGCCCCAACTATTGATCTACGGCTCCTATGGCTATACGGGCCAACTGATTGTGCACGAGTGTGCGCTTAAGAAAATTCCGGTGCTGTTGAGCGGGCGTGATGCGGCTAAACTTAAGGCGCAGAGTGAGAAGTCGGGCTACCCATTCGAGGTGCTGGATTTGAAAGAGGTGGACAAACTGAAAACATTGCTGCGCAGCGTGAAAGCGATTATTCATTGTGCCGGACCGTTTCGGTACACTGCACGCACGGTAGCAGAAGCGTGCCTGGAAACAGGCACTCACTACATTGATATCACTGGCGAGCACCAGGTGTTTGAATTGCTGCCCACCTATCATGAGCGCGCCGTGGCGAAGAACATCCAAATCATGCCCGGGGCTGGGTTTGATGTTGTGCCCACCGACTGTGTTGCCCTGCATTTGAAAAATCTCCTGCCCGATGCCACGCACTTGCAACTCGCCTTTGCGTCGCTCAAGGGCGGCCTCTCGCGTGGCACGGCCAAAACCATGGCGGAAGGTGCAGGCACGGGCAGCTTGGTGCGCAGAAACGGAAAACTGGAGTCGGTGCCACTGGGTAAGCTGGTGATGAATATCGATTTCGGAGCGTTTCAGACCATTTGTTTGAATATTCCGTGGGGCGATATCTCCACGGCCTGGCGTACAACCGGCATTCCAAATATTGAAGTGTACACGGGCGCGAAAACATCGATGATCCGCAATGCGCGCCTGAGCAACTACATCGGTTGGTTTTTGCAAATGCCGTGGGTGAAGCGGTTTGCACAACGCCAAATCGACAAAAAGCCAGCCGGCCCGAGTGAGGAGCGCCGGAAGAAAGGGCGCAGTTTCATTTGGGGTAAGGTATGGAACAAGGCAGGCGAAAGCCGCGAGGCGCGATTGGAAACGTTGGATGGCTACACCCTTACCGCAAAAACCAGTGTGTTGATTGCCGAGAAAGTACTGCGGGGCGATTTTAAAGCGGGTTACCGAACACCCGCGGGTGCGTATGGCGAATCGCTGATTATGGAAATTGAAAATACAACGCTAACCAATAGCTAATCATGTCGCGACCCCGATTAACCATTTCTCCCAATCGCGTTTTCTTTGGCGTGTGCGGTGGCGTGGCGGAGTACTTTGGCTGGGAGGCATACCGCGTGCGTACGGCCGCGGTGATCATCGCCATTTTTACCGCGGTACTGCCGGCGGTGGCCATCTATGCGATGTTATATTACATGATGCCGGATAATGATTTTTAAAAGAAGGCGTTAGCCGTTTTGAATGTAAATCGCTTTTTCCCGCACCGCCGTTAGCTGCCCAATTGGCTTGAGCGGGTAACCCCAATCTGCCAGCTTCGATTCGAAATCGTGGCGCTCTGTTTCCGCCACACAAATCAGTAAGCCGCCGCTGGTTTGCGGATCGCACAACGTGAGCAATGATGCTGAGCCAATGCCCTCTACCTGGTTTTGGTAGCTATTCCAATTGCGCATGGTGTTATCGGGGTAAATGAAAGCGGCGGCATAATGCGGCGCACAGCTCAGCAGCGGAATCGCTGCATAATCGATTTGCGCGGAAACACCACTGCCCTTGCACACTTCCAGCAAGTGGCCCAGCAGGCCGAAGCCGGTAACGTCCGTCAGGGCGGTCACCGCTGTGCAAGCGCCAAGTTGCGCGCCCAGGGAATTCAACTGTGTCATGTATTTCACGGCTTCTTCCAGATGGCCAGGTTGGGCGAGGCCGCGCTTTTGGGCGGTGGTAACCATGCCAACGCCTAAAGGCTTGGAAAGGTAAAGCCAATCGCCCGCGCCAGCGGTGCTATTTTTTTTGAGCTGCGGCAGCGCCACTAAACCATTCACCGCCAAACCAAAAATCGGCTCGGGGCTGTCGATGCTATGCCCGCCGGCCAGCGGAATATTGGCCTGGGCACAAATGGCGCGAGCGCCTTCCAACACCTGGCGCGCTAACTCCGGAGCCAGTTTCTCAACTGGCCACCCCAAGATGGCCAGTGCCAATACGGGCGTGCCACCCATGGCGTACACATCGCTGATGGCGTTGGCAGCAGCGATGGCACCAAAGGAAAACGCATCGTCTACAATCGGCATAAAAAAGTCGGTAGTGCTAATCAGCGCGTTGCCGTTTTGCAAATCATACACGGCGGCATCGTCTTTTGTATCGTAACCCACCAGTAAGCGCACGTTGGCGGTGGTGGTGGGTGGGTGGGCAAGTATTTGTTCCAACACGGATGGCGCAATCTTACAGCCGCAACCGGCGCCGTGCGAGAATTGAGTGAGTTTTACTGTATCCATAATCATCAAACGTGCGAATATGTAACTTATTCGCCTGATAAATGTCATTCGCGGCGGCCACAACCGTCATTATCCTTAGGGGGAGGTTTGAGGCATTTTTACGTCATCAAAAAAACAACATCGGCCATGGCAACCAAAAAGGTAATTGTTATTGGTGGCGGTATTGCTGGGCTCTCGGCAGGCATTTACAGTCGCGTAAATGGTTTTGAAACGCATGTATTCGAAGCGAGCGAGAAATTAGGTGGGGTCTGTCAAAGTTGGAGCCGCAACGGTTACCAGGTAAACGGGTCTATTCACTGGTTGATGGGTTCTGGCCCCGGCAACGAGTTTTATGAAATGTGGCGCGAGTTGGGTGTGATTGAGAACACCTCGTTTTATCATCATAGCAGTTTCATAGAATACGTTGGCGATGGGGGCACAAAAATTCATTTGTTTACGGATGTAGATAAACTTGAGCACCACCTTTTAACGCTATCGCCCGCAGATGCGGTTCCCATTCACGAGTGGATGGAGGCCATTCGCACGCTAAGTAAATATCCGATGCCATTGCCCGAAGCCGACCCCATGCGTATGGCGTGGAGCGCCGCGCGCATTTTGTTTACCGAGTTCCCGCTGGTTCGTTCGCTCATCCAATGGCAGCCCGTATCGTTGCGCCAGTTTGCGCAACGGTTTCAGCACCCGGCCATCAAAGAATTGCTCGAAACGTTTTGGCACCCGGAGATGAGCATGATCTTCTTCATCATGCAACAGGCATTTGCCAATATGGGTGCGGCTTCGTATCCGTTGGGTGGTTCGGGCACGTTTGTAGAAAAATTATTTGACCGATATGATTACCTGGGCGGCCATTTGCACATGCGCAGCCGGGTAGAGAAAATTATTGTGAAAGACGGATGTGCGCAGGGCATTGCGTTGACGGACGGCACCAGCCACAAGGCAGATTATGTGATCTCCACAGCCGATGGGTATCAAACGTTGTTTCATTTCCTGGGCGAACGCCATTTGCCCGACAAGCTGAAAAATATCTTTGAGGATTTAACACCCTTTCCGGGGATGTTCTACTTCTCCGCCGGGGTGAGGCAGACATTTGATGAAATTCCTCCGTCCATCAGCGGTTTCAGCATGCCGCTATACAATCCTGTGAAGGTGGGTAACGCTACCCATGCGCGCTCGGCTTTTCAGTTTTATACGTTCGATCCTACGTTGGCCGATACCGGCAGAACATTGATTACGGCCATGTTCCACACCGACTTCGGGTTTTGGAAGAATGTGTATGATACAGACATCACACAGTACCGCAACGAACGCCAGCGGGTAATTCAAAATATTCTCGATAATCTGGAGATGCGCTTTCCGGGTTTACGCGAGCGACTCGACTTTGCCGATGGTGCCACGCCCATGACCTACGTGCATGAAACCGGTAACTATCATGGCAGCTATGAAGGGTGGCTGCCCACACCTAAGGCGTTGCGTTACCAAATTCCTACCGAGTTACCCGAGGTGAAAAACTTATTTCTTGCCGGGCATTGGGTGGCCGCCGGTGGTGGCATGCCGCCGGCCGCGTTTACTGCGCGGCAGGCAGTGCAGCGGGTGTGCCGGGAGGAGGATCTCCGGTTTAGTGGTACGATGGCGTTGAAGTATGCGTAGCTGGTTCTTTATGGGGGCCGTGCATTTTCTTTGGTTGGTGATCTGAACAACCTGGTGGGGGAGAGCGTATAGTGTTAACCTCCGGCCAACGATAGTAGCGTAAAGCCCGCCAAGGGAGGCCGGGTGCGCGGGCGCGGACTTGCAGCGGATAGCGTGACCGAGCGCGCGTGGGCCGGGGCGTTGGCTGGCGAGGGGCCGCCAGCGTGCGGATCACTCAACGGCGTGCAACAAAAAGATGTCTTTGCAAGGGCAGGAACAACCGAAGCAATTTGCGTTTAGCTATTGTTAACGCGATTGCTTCGTTTGCAACTACGCTTTTGCGACAGCCGCTCCGAAAAATTTTTCTTTACTGGTTAATCTAACGCGTCCGCGGTAACGCTTACGTAGAACGTTACTTCAATGTTGAATCTTACCGGGGTGCGTGAGAGTGTGCCCTCGGCATAGACCTTTAGCTTTTTGTCGGACTGAAACAAAGAGGCAAGGGTGTTGGCATCGGCCGGTAGTGGCACTTTGGTTTCCACGCCCGTGGTGGAAAGATCGCGCAGATTTAGGGAGTTGGCCAGATTTACCGCAACCGTTGGCGAGGTGGCATCGGCATCGCCAAAGGAAAACTTGCCGTTACTGAAGAATACGTCTGAAGTGGCGCCGGTAGCAGAGTAACCGGAAATTTTATACGCGATGTCGTTAATGCGAAAATCTTTCAGTTTGTCTTTGTATTTCTGGATATCCGCATCTGTAGTTGCATCTACGGTGCGGTTGGCGGTGTAGTTGCGATTGGTAAAGTTTCCGGTTTCGTCCACCGCGAAGGTGGTTTTTAGTTCCGTATCGAACGTAACCTGGCCAAGTTTATCCAGGAAATCGCAGCTGTTGAACAGCAGCAATACGGCCACCGCGAAAACGGAAAGTAAGAGGCGGATTTTCATAAGTCGGTGCAATTTTGTTGGAGTGGGAAAGTTATGCATTTATTGGCGGTTCCGAAAAACATCACTTTATAGCGCCAGCCGCCCTGATGTAACTGGCGAGACCTGCAAAACCGCCGCGGGGTGTATGTTTTCGGGTTAAAATGCTGAAAAATGAAGGGCAAATGCACAGTGCTGCGGCTACCGGGCCGGGGTGGCGCTGGTATTCTTGAAAAACGTAATGCGCGCACCTGCAAAAACCTGGCGTGCAGGCGCAACATTAAAAAATCTGCCGCCTGCGGCGTTAAGATCGTTACCAAGGCTATACGTACCGTTTAGTGCGTTGTCTAGCCCGGCAAAAAAATCCCACGCCACGGCTTTGGCAGCCTTGCGCCAGCCGCCTTTGAGGGCAACAAACATGTAGCTGTCGGCAAAAAGGCTATTGGCATCATCTAATGGCACGGCGCTGGTGTAGATTCCGGAGGCATGAAGATACCAGCCAGTAGTGAGGGTGAGATCGGCCGTGAGCGAATACATGGCGGCGGGCACACCTGTAATTTGGTTACCTGAAAAATCGGAAGCTACTTTTTGATAATTCCGGAATACGTAGGCCTGCCGGGTTAGGCCAGCGGAAAAATGCAGGCGCTGAACGTGCCGGGTTTTAAGATGTGGTTGATAATGCATTATAGCCTCTGCTCCGTTTTGGCGGGTGCTGCCTGCGTTTACAAAAAAGTCGGCCCCATCGGTATCCCGGCGCACCACAATGGTTTCGCGCAAGCCGAAGTGGTACAGGTTTACCTCCCACGAAAGGCGCGATTGCCACGCGCCGCCGCGCCAGCCCATCTCGTAGTTGGTGCCGGTTTCGGGTTGGAGTGTGGTGTTGAAATCGGTGGTGGATGGGCGAATTTCGGCCAGGGTGGGTGGTGAGAAGCCGCGACTGACGGAGGCGTAGAGCCGTTGATTGTGTGGGAACTCGTGCAACAGTGCTACGCGCGGCATCCACGCCCAAGGGAATGTGCGCGTACGGAATTCGGCCGCGGGTGCAAGCCTGCTGAATTGCAGCGACTGATTATTGGCACTGATGCCCGCGGTGGCGATCCATCGCTTCCAGGTGAGCGTGCCCTGCCCGAAGAGCAGGCTGCTGATGGAGACAATCTCATCTGTAGATTGCAGGCTGCCCACGCGGCCTGCGCTGTTTTGAAACGTGCCGATGTTTGAAAATGTGCGCTGGTATTCCCACCCGCCTTGCAGTTTTATTTTCACGTCGTTCATTTCCAATTCAAGCGAAGTGATGGACCGCGCGCCAAAATTCTGTTCGGCCCGGCGCTCCCAATTTCGAATGGCGGCGTTGCCAAATTCCACCAGGTTTCCGTACACCCCGGTGCGGTTATGGAGGCGCTTGCTGAATTGATACTCATGGGAGACGCCTGCAAAAAAAGAGCGCTGGGCAACATGCGCATTTTGCTGCGCCGCGCCAGGCAGTGCACCTGCGGGTGGCCGCGCTTGCCGCGGATTGTTCTGAAACTCAGCCTGCGTAAGCCCCCCGGGCGTTTGGTAAAACAAATCGCTGTAAAGAAGATGAGTTTCCAACACTTGCTTATCGCTCAGCTCAAACCGGAACTGGCTGTTTACCATGTCGCGCGCCATGCGGGTGTGATCGCGATACCCGTCCGACTGCTGGTGCAGATACTGCACCAAGTGGCTGGACTGCCCGTTGCCATCGCGGTAGCTAAGCTGGCGCGTTTGCAAACCAAAGCTCCCCACGGTGGTGGCCAATTCAAGAGAGCGCTCGCCGGTAATGGGGGGTTGGTAAAATAACAGCACGCCCCCCGTGCCGGCACCGTACAAACTTGCGCCCGGGCCCTTAATGATTTCGAGTTGACCTGCCGCGGCGGGATCGAGTTGGTTGAGGTACGTGTTGCCGCCTGCGTCCGTCATGGGGAGGTCGTTCCAATAGACCTTGACGTTACGCACCCCAAAAGGGCTGCGTAGTGCGCTGCCGCGAATGGCCACGCGGTAACTGCCGGGCGAGCGCTCTTCTAAACGTACCCCGGGGTTGAGGTTAAACGCCGGCACCAGGCTGGTGTTAACAAATCGGTTGAGGTCTTCGGGTTGGATAATGGCTACGGAAGCGGGTACAAGCTGTGCGGATTTATTTTGCGCAAAAGCTCGCACTGTAATCTCCGTCAACACTACGGTGCTGTCTGTAACGTCTTGGCATGCCGCGCCAGTTTGCCATGCAAGAGCAAGTCCTAACAAAAGCCTTCTCATGCTCCCGAAAGTACAAAAACCCAGTGTCAGAATTTTTGTTGTCGGGTGATTCGGCACAAGCGCATCGTGCGGTACTTCTAGTTCTCTTTCAAGGCGGGCACCATCGTCTTTGCCAACTCAGCTCCTAGAAGCGACTCCAACAAGCCTAAGTTATTTTTGCCCTCTTTCCCACCATCGATATAGACTTGTGGCAGTTTCAAATTCGATAAATTTTGAGCCACGCCTATCGCAATATCTTTTTGAATTTGTGCCTTTTCTTGGGGGCTAAGACCCGCTGCTACTTTGAGGCGATTGGCTTCGGCCTGAGCACGTTCGCGTACCAGCATTTGATCTGCCTCTAACTTTGCAGTTTGTAAAGCGATTTCAGCCAGCTGCTTGCGGGTCGTCTCCTGCTTTAACTGGGTTTCAATCGCGATCAATTGTTTCACTTGCTCTTTCTCTTGTTCCACTCGTTCCTTTGCTTTATCACGCTCGCCTTCGGCCATAATTCGCTGCTGCTCTGCCTTTGCTGTCTCTATTTTTTCCATTTCAATTCGCTTTTGCGCAGAAATATCGCGTTGTGCCTCTAATCGTTGTTTGAAGGCTGATTCAGGATAAACATCGTCTACAATCACTTGGGTTACCAGAATATTATTTTTTGTGATTTCGTGAGGTATGCGAATCAGTTTTCCGTTGGAGTCGGCCTTTCGAATGATTTTGTAGCGCGTATTGATCTCCTTGATGGTACGAGGCCCCTTTTCCTGAATAGCAGTGTAGATTGTGTCGTAATATTCCTTGCGTTCGGTGGAGTAGCCTCCATACTTCAACTGATCGTCAACGGCCTGACGAAAATCGGTTGCTGCCCCTGAAATGTAGTCTTGCGCTGCAAACATATAGCCCGTATTGCTGATTTGCTCTTTTATTGTCGGGATCAACGTATTGTAGATCAGGTTTTGTGGGTTTCTAAACGATTCGGCTACCTGACGGAAGGTTTCAGGGTCTTGTGGGACTTTCATTCGAACTGAAACGCGCACCGCCGCACCGACGCGGTCAATGAATGTAATTCCGATACCGGGGACGATTTCCATTTTGTCACCCTTTGATGAGGGCACATTAAAAGTAACTTTATCGTTAATAATCCCTTCGATTCCATCAGTGGGTTCACCCTCGGCCACTACCTTAATGTCAATTTCTTTTTGCCATTCTTGAATCGTGGCAAACCAACGGAACTTTATGCCAGATGAGAATACAGTGCTCCATCCGCCCGTAGGATAGACGAGGTAATACTGGTGCCCAAAGCGAGCATAAAAAAAGAGATAGTTGCTCAGCGCTAAAATGGCAGCAATGCTTACGAGATACAAAAGCCTTTTTTGATTCTGGAAGAAGAGTGCCAAACTGCCTTGCAGGCGATTTCGTAACAGATAGCCTGTGGCCAATGCAATTAGTGCTAATAATCCAAAAGCACTTGTGATTGTAAACATAGATGGTTGTTTTTATTTGTTAAAAATAAAATGAACCCTCCATTAACTCAACATTTTGCGGAGAAGATTTTTTTGTTTGTCTAAATTTCTAAACGTGAAGATTCAACACTTCTTCTACCGACCGGCTTCCGGGGAAATACTCCAACAATTGCAACAGCACACGATCGACCAAGGTATCCGGGCAGGAGGCACCGCTGGTAAGCACCATGCGTACGGGGCGCTTCTCCGGAAGGAAGCCGTACGTAATTTGTTTTTCCTTTCGGGGATAATGGAAATGATGAATTTCTGCTGCCGATTTGATTTCGGTATTTGAGTTGATGAAGTACGTAGGAAATTTTCGCTCGCACAATTCAACAAGATGCGAGGTGTTGGAACTGTTGTACCCGCCCACCACAATGGCAAGATCAGCGCCCGACTCCAGCAACTGGTACGTGGAGTCTTGATTATCGTTGGTGGCGTAACACAGGGTATCGCGTGTATCTGCAAAGTGATTTTTAACTTCATCCACCCCAAACCTGCGCACCATGATGTCTTTGATAAAGTCCGCGATGGCCTGGGTTTCTGTGGCGAGCATGGTGGTTTGGTTCACCACTCCTACGCGCTGCAGGTGTTCCTGCGGATCAAAACCTGCCGAAAACCGTCCGGCAAACTCCTCGTAGAATTCGGCTTTTGTTTTCGATCCCAGCAGGTAATTTGCCAGCTGTTGCGCCTCGGCCATATCGCGAATCACTACCGAGTGGCCGCGTTGCGAGCTGTGCGAAAACGTGGCGCGGGTTTCTTCGTGCCGGGGCTTACCGTGGATGATGATGGTGTAGTTTTCCCGGGCAAGTTTATCAGCCCGGTTCCAGACCTTCTCTACAAACGGGCAGGTGGTGTTGTATTTCTGGATTTCCACGCCCTTATCCAGCAGCAACTGCTCAATTTCAATGGTTGTGCCAAACGCGGGAATGATCACCACATCGTCTTTACCGATGGCATCCCACGGAATAAACTGTGTGCCATCCGTATCCAGAATAAAACGAATGCCGCGGCTTTGCAGATCCTGATTCACCTCTTGGTTATGAATCATTTGACTTAAGAGGTACACATTCTTACCGGCGTTTTCTTCGATTGCTTTGTAACTGATTTCGATGGCATTTTCCACGCCATAGCAAAACCCAAAATGGCGTGCGATAACAAATTGCACGGGGCCAAAATCCAACACCGAGGGCGAGAAATCCTGCTTACGCAGATCCTTTAACCTGCGGGCTTCTTTTACGCGGCCCGTAATGGCCGAGCGGTAGTAGGCGGGAATGTCGAACTTTTTAATAGCCGGAAAATTTACGTTGCAAAGGTAACACAAAACCCACGCGAAGGTTCTGGCAAAAAAAAGACCGCCTCGGGCACCAGCGGTACCCGAAACGGTCTTCCGTTTAATCGGTGGCCGCCTACGCGGCTTTGTTCAGTTGATTCTCTTTGAGTTGGTTGATGCGGATTTCTTTCGAGTCCAAATCAAACCATTTTACTTCCACCACATTCGCCTTTAAGTACTTCAGCACTTCCATTACTTTACCATCTACCTTGCTGCGTACCAACTGCCCTTTTCTAAACAATCTCCTCATAGTCTCATTTTACATTCGTAAACCAAATATAAGTTCTCTGGGGCTATCCGGGTAATATCCGGAGATAATTATCCGGTCGCCAGATTTTTTTCTGTTTAAGATTTCGTTTGCTTGTTTAGACGTCTTAACCGCTACATCATCAATTGATGTGATGATAAAACCTTTCTCAATATCTGTGTAACGGCTAATCTTACCCGTGGTTACATTTTTCACGCGCACGCCACTTGTCAGATCCATTTGTTTTAACACTTTCTGATCTACGTCTTCCAATTCAAGGCCCAAGGCAGCTACGGCATCTTTTTCTTCCGGCTTTACTGCGCTAACACTGCCTTCACGATTTTTTAACGTGGTGGTAAAGACTTTTTCTTTGCCATCGCGGTTTACAGTAACCAGCACTTTATCGCCCGGTCGTTTCCGGCCGATGTATTCAATCAGCGCGGTGCTGTTTTTAATCGGGGTTTCATCAAGCTTTACAATCACGTCGCCTTTTTCAATGCCTGCACTCTTGGCGGCACTGCGTGTTTCAAAATCGCCAAAGCCATTCACATACGCGCCTTCGTTCACCGCCAAATCCTCCTGTTTCACCAGTTCGTTATCAATGCTGCGTACTTCAATTCCTAACCAACCGCGCTGCACAGCGCCAAAAGAAATCAGATCTTCTACCACTTTTGATACGATGTTGGCGGGAACAGCAAAGCCGTAGCCGGAGTACGAGCCTGTGGGACTTGCAATGGCGGTATTAATTCCCAACAAGCCACCATTTAGGTCTACCAACGCGCCGCCACTATTACCAGGATTGATGGCCGCATCCGTCTGGATAAAAGACTCGATAGCCGTATTGGCCGGGCGCCCCTCTGCGTTTTGATTGTTACTATTGATGATGTTGATGTTCCTGCCCTTGGCCGAAATGATACCAGCTGTAACCGTGGAATTGAGATTGAATGGATTACCTACGGCCAACACCCATTGGCCTACTTTGCTGGCATCGGAATTTACAAACGAAAGGAAGGGCAAGTCTTTCTGGTTAACTTTAATTACGGCCAGATCTGTGTCTGGGTCGGTGCCAATCACTTCCGCTTTAAACTCGCGGTTGTCGTTCAGGGTAACGGTTACCTGATCGGCACCCTGTACTACGTGATTGTTGGTAACGATGTACCCACCTGCATTGATAATCACGCCGGAGCCGGTGCTTTGGCTTGGCCCTTGACGTTGCTCAAATGGATTGGGTCCGAAAAAATATCGGAAAGGGTCCATCTCCCGTTCGCGCGAATCGGTGGTTACCCGCCCTTCAGACTTTGAGCGAATGTGTACCACTGCCTTGGTCACTTTATCGGCAACACCGGTAAAATCCAAAGGCACGGTTTCGCCATTTTCATTTACGGTGTATGCCACCTGCGAGGCCGGCATGGCAGTGGTGAGCGCCACCGGTGCGGGTGTTTGTTTACCGCGCCACTCCACTACGGCTAACGTAATGCCGCTACCCAGAATGGCAGCAATGAGTAATGCAAAAAACTGTTTCATATTCAACTTCTTTTTTAATCCTAAATCTTTTGTTTACGCCTGCGTTGCGCGTGACGTTATAACGGAGGCCAAAATCATTTGGTTTCGAGTGTGCAAAAGCCGTTCCGCTGCCAAAAACAGGTTTACTTCTTGACTAATTGTCCGTTTTTGTACGTATAGGTGATTGACAAATTGCCATTTTGGTCGTACCACTTTGATTCACCATCGCGGGTGCCATTTTTATACAGGCCTTCTTCCATCACCTTGCCATTGTCGTAAAAGATTTTTACCAGGCCTTCGATTTTATCATACTCATAAAAACGCTCCTCTTTTACGTTCGAAAAATTGTATTCGCGGTATTCACCATGGCGGAGATCATTATGGTATTGAATGCGCTTCACCAGATTGTTGTTGTTGTTAAATTCCAGGTAGGTGCCTTCTTTTTTTCCGTTAACGTAGGGCGTTACCAACTGCGGCAAACCGTTGGCGTTGTACTCAATCCAAAGGCCGTGGCGTTTACCGTTTACGTAGTAGCCTTCCGTTTGCTTCGTGCCGTTCTCGTAGTTCACCCAAATTCGGGTTAGCCCGGGGCTATCTTCAAATGTTTGGGTGTTGGCACCTGGGGGCAAGTCGGCAAGAGCCGCAGGGCTGCCCGGAGTGGCAGGTTCAGTTTTTTCTGCTGCGGGTTGCTCGGCAACCGCAGCCGGTTGTTGGTTGCATTGCACCAGCGTAACACACACCAGTATAAGAAATCCGATTTTGTACATAGGGATAATGCTTTGGCGCCCAAAATAAAATCAACGATTAAAATTTGTCAAGGTGCACATGCGGGCTTGGAAATGCGTGTTTTCTTGTCCTTCGCTTCCGGGGGCATTACTGTCCTCGGCAGGATTTAGGTTTTGGCACGTGGCACTTTGTGTTTTAAATGATTTACTTTTGGCTCCTACCATTCTATGCAACACATTACCGCCCAACTGATTTTAAAAAATGGTCGTGAACAATCTGTGCTGCGCTTCCATCCGTGGGTATTTTCGGGCGCTATTCATCGCGTGGAGGGAACACCAGCCGATGGCGATTGGGTGGAAGTAAAAGATGCCCGCCTCCAAACCCTTGCGCTGGGCCATTTTCAAAAAGGATCGATAACCGTACGCCTGTTGCACTTCGGCAGTTTGTTGCCGCCGCACCTGTATCGGCAGAAATTTGAGAAGGCCTGGGCGGTGCGAAGCCTGGTGCGCAGTGCGTTTACAAATTGTTACCGACTGATCCATGGCGAAGGCGATGGGTTGCCGGGATTGATCATCGATTTTTACGCGGGTGTGGCCGTGCTACAAGCGCATTCGATGGGCATGCATCGCGATCGCGAGGCGATCGCCAAAGCCTTGAAAGACGTTATGGGCGATGCACTAAAAGCCATCTACTATAAGCCCGTGTTACAATCTGCGCAGGCAGAGTACCTCATTGGCATGGCGGCTGTGCCGCACACGGTAATGGAGCACGGTAACACGTTTTTGGTAGATTGGGAAGACGGCCAAAAGACCGGCTTCTTTCTGGATCAGCGCGAAAACCGAAAGCGCCTCACCGATTATTCAAAGGGCAGAAAGGTACTCAACACCTTCTGCTACACCGGTGGATTTTCCGTCTATGCCCTGCACGCCGGGGCCGCACTGGTTCATTCGGTGGACGCCTCCGCGAAAGCGGTGGAACTTACCCGTAGAAATATCGAAGCGAACGGCTTTGGGCAAACACAGCAGGAGGCATTTGCAGCCGATACATTTGATTTCCTTAAGGAGAAGAAAGAGGTGTACGATTTGATAATTCTCGATCCGCCTGCCTTTGCCAAGCACAAAGACTCCAAGCACCAGGCGATGAAGGGTTATCAGCGATTGAATGCGGAAGCCATGCGCGCAATTGCACCGGGCGGTATTTTATTTACGTTCTCATGCTCGCAAGTGGTAGACCGACAGTTGTTTTACGATACCATCGTGTCTGCCGCAATACAATCAGAGCGGGAGATTAAAGTACTGGAGCATCTGAGCCAACCGGCCGATCATCCGGTGTCTATCTTTCACCGCGAGGGCGAGTATCTCAAGGGGTTGATTTTGTACGTGCACTAGCATGTTTTTTCACATTCAAAACACGTTTTTCACGCTGTGGGGTTATGCGGTGAGCTACCTCGAGTTTTTTGGGTGGCTCTCCGGTCTCGTGGCGGTGGCGTTATCCGCGAAAGCGAACATCTGGAGTTGGCCGGTGGGTCTCGTAAATGTTACGTTGTCGTTTTTCCTTTTCTATCAGGTGCAACTTTATCCGGACATGTTGTTGCAGGTCTTTTTTTTTGTTACCAATGTGCTGGGCTGGTGGCGGTGGTTACATCCCAAAAAAAATGAAGCGGATGCGCACCGCCAGTTAAAAGTGAGTTGGATGACCGCACCGCAACGGATATGGCTTTTGGTGTTGGGTTTGGGCGGTACGATTTTGCTGGGTACACTCGCCGCTCGTTTACACGATTGGTTACCGGCCCTTTTTCAGCAACCCAGCGCAGCGCCTTTTGTTGACTCGTTCATTACGGTAATGAGTGTGGTGACTACGTTTTACATGATCGAAAAAAAGATTGAGAGTTGGTTGGTTTGGATTGTGGTGGATGTGGTGGCTACCTATTTGTACTTTGTGCGCGACATTAAATTTTATAGTCTGCTCTATCTGCTGTTTACGTTTATTGCCGCCTACGGGCTGTACAATTGGTGGCGAGAGTACAAAAGTTACCACGCGGTATGACGGAGGGAAAAATCCTGATTTGCCTTTACGGACCGGAGAGTACCGGCAAATCAACGCTGGCCCGCGAACTGGCCGTACACTATGGTACTGAGTTTGTACCCGAGGTGGCGCGCGAAATCGTTACCTCCAATGTGTTTACGGTGGAAGACATTGTTCGCATTGGGTACGCCCAGACGGAACGCGTACTGCGCAAGCTGAAGACAGCCAACCGGTTTTTGTTTTGCGATACCGATTTGATCACCACACAGATTTACTGCCGCCATTATTTGGGGGTGGTGCCTGATGTTCTCTTTGAACTGGAGCAGCAGGTGGTGTATGATCATTACTTTTTATTTGATGTGGATGTGCCGTGGGTGGCCGATGGCATGCGCGATTTGGGTGGTGCTTCGCAGCGCGAGGCGATGTTTCGAAATTTTCAAGCCGCACTTGACCAGCGCGGCATCGGCTACACGTTCGTACGCGGCAACTACGCGGCGCGAGCAAGTATTGTAAAAGCTACGCTTGCCGCGATGTGGGGCGGTTAGGGGGCTGGCTTTTGCACGGGTGCGTTTTTACGCAACACCCACTTCATTAACGGGCCGCTGGCCATGCTGGTAACCAGCGCCATGATTACGAGCGATACAAAGATGCGCTCGCTGATAAGTTTGTTTTCGAGAGCTACCAGACCTAAAATAATTTCCATTGCGCCCCGGGCGTTCATACCAAAACCGGCAGCCATGGATTCGCGCCAGCTAAACCCGCCCAACCGTGTGCCGAGACCACTGCCGATGATTTTGCCGGCAAACGCAATGGCCACGATGGCAAGCGTAAGCCAAAGATCGAAGTTGGTGGCAAAATTTACTTTTAGTCCAATGGCCACAAAAAAAAGTGGGGCGAAGATGTTGTTGATAAACTGATGCACGATTTCTTTGGCCCGTTCCGAGAGGTGTTCTGAATCGCCCAGCGCAATACCGATGATGAATGCGCCAAAGATGGCGTGAATGCCGATGTACTCCGTGAACGCCGCGGCCAAAAAACAAATGGCCAGCGAAAGCGACAGCAGGCCACCCGGCCAGGCCAGGTTTTTGTTAATCCACGGTAGTATGCGGTTGATAATTCCCCGGCCGAAAGTGAGTGTGGCCACTGTGAAGGTTACTGTGAGTAAGAGCGTTTGCCACAACGTAACATTTTGAAACCCCTTCCCAATCATGCCTAGCACCACCGAGAAAATCAGCCATCCCACAATGTCGTTAATCATTGCAGAAGAAATCACAAGCATACCCATCGGTGATTTGAAGATACCCAAGTCCATCAGCACGCGCGCGATCACCGGCAAAGCCGTGATCGCCATAGACGTTCCCAAAAACAGTGCAAAGGGTAACAAATCGTCATAGTTGTTGATACCAAAAAAATTTGGGAAGAAGTAGGGAAACAGAAAACCAAGTGCAAAAGGCACCAGAAGACCGAAAAAACTTGTGTAAAACGCCTGCTTTCCCTGTTGCAGCACAATGTGCAGGTCTACCTCCAGACCTGCAATAAAAAGCAATAGAATTACCGCTACTTGAACGAAGCCATCCAGCACTAGCGCTGATGAGCCGACGGGGAACAGCGCTTCAAACCAGCCCGGTTGCAGCATACCTAAAATGGTAGGCCCTAAGATGATGCCTGCAATAATTTCGCCCACCACTGCGGGCTGTTGCATTTTGCGTGCAACCTCGGCAAACAGGCGCCCCATCAGCAACATTACGCTGAGTTGCACAAGTAAACTCAACACTTCCGGTTGGCTTAGCTTATTCATGCGGTGGAGGCGTGGGTGGGTTGAACAATGAGCAGATTAGCCGGCAACTCTGCAAACAGGTATTCAAGATCGTGCGGGAAAACACGATCTAAAAAAGCCATTCTTCGGGGTGGGGCACCCACAATTAAAAGATCGGCTTGTTTGCGCTCGGCAAACTTCCCCAGTTCATATCCTGATTTGCCGGAGAGTACTTTAATATTGAATCGCACACTGGGGTGCGGAATACGCTGCAGCATTTTTTCTACCTCCTCCATTTCTTCCCGCATCAGTTGTTGCAGGGTGCCGTTGTACTCTTCCTCGGTATGCTGCTCATTGGCCGCCATGGTGAGCCCAAGCATCTTTATTTCGCGCGTAACGTGTACCCAGCAGTTGGGGTCCTGGTGGGCCAGGATGCAGGCCGTTTGCAGTGCTTCAAATGCATAGGGGCTGTCTTCTGCGTGCACCACCACGTTTTTGAACGTGCGGTGTTCTTGGTTGGGCGCCACCAAAACCAGCACCGAGCATTTTGCCTGACGAAGAATTTTGCGTGCCACAGACCCCACGTAGTGGGTAATCAGGTTTTCTTTTTTCAGCGCCCCCGCCACCAGCAGGTCTACCTCATGGCGTTTGCAAAGCTCCAGTATCCGTTGCGTAGGGTCGCCCGTTTCCCAGCACATGGTAATCAACTCGGGCGGCAGCCCGGTAAATGCCATTTGTTTTTGTAGCTGCTGGCGTGTGGTGTCTGTGGTGGCACCCACATGCATCACCACCAAATGCGCGTGAAACAGTTTGGAAAGTCTTCCGGCTTCCGCCAGCATCGCAGGCGTAGACGGAGCAAAGGAGACGGCCACGCCAACTTTCCGAAAATGAATCATACATTTCTTGCGATCAAGATAGAGATTTTATTTTTCATCGTTTGCGAACCAGCATCGGCACAAAAATACGCTACACACTGCCTGGTTACGCCTCGCTACCTACCGCTCCGTACTTCCAGGCCTGCTTTTTTCCGTTTTTTGCCCTATGTGCGAGACCGAATTTGGACATTTTCGAATAAACCTTGCACTCATCAGAGCCCCGGGGAATTCTTCGGTTTTCCTTCCACCCGTTTGCCCACCTTTGTGGCGTGAGAAGAACACTCAGGGATTTCATCATCGGTCGGGATCATTTTATTGACGACTATTCGGAGTTCCGGCGCGTTTTGCTGTGTGGCTGGTTTGCCTTGATCACTTTTTGCGGGGCATCCATTTACCTGCTCATTGGTGTGGTCTTCCAAAACTTTGCGATCTACCCCTTCATCACCATTGCCGCTGCGCTGCTGGCGGCGGTTACCACGCTTGCCCTCAATCGTAACGGGCACTACTTGGCGGCAAAATACCTGCTACTGTTTTCGGTGAATCTGATTTTGTTTTTGATTACCTCCAGCGAGTCTTCTGCCAATGGAGCGCAGCCCCTGTTTTTGGTTATTGCCATTGGGGGCTTTGGGCTTTTTAGTTACACACAGAAAGTGAAGCCAATACTGTTCTCGCTCTTCTCGCTGGCGTTGTTTTTAATCTCAACGTATTACCCGGTTTCCATTTTGCCGTACCGCAATTTTTCGGCCGATCAGGTGCAATTCAACCTCATCATGAATTTTATCATCTCCGGCACCGCTGCCGTAATGGTGGTTACACTCCTTACGGGATTGAACCACTATCACCTACGGTTAATTCAAACACAAAAAGAACAACTGCAAAAGGCAAACCATGAGCTCGATCGGTTTGTGTACAGTAGTTCGCATGATTTGCGGGCGCCGTTGAGTTCCTTATTGGGCCTCATTAATATTACCCGCAATGGCACGCCAGCAGAAGGCAAACTTTACCTTAACCTGATGGAAGACCGCGTCCGGTCGATGGATCAGTTCATAAAAGACATTACCGATTACTCACGCAACAACCGGCAGGAAGTAATCTGCCAGGATATTCCGTTGTGCAGGCTGGTGGAAGAGGTGTGGGAGACACTTCGGTTCATTCCCGGGGCGGAACGTATTGAGTTGGCCATTCAGGTGCCGGCGGATGCCGTTGTAAAATCCGACCCTGCCCGGTTAAAAATTATTTTGAGCAACCTGCTCTCTAACGCCATCCGGTATCACGATGTAGGTAAAGCTACCCCGTTTATTCGGTTGAGTGCGCGGCTATTGCCACATGCGTTCAGCTTTTCCGTGGAAGACAATGGCCTGGGCATTGAACCGCAATATCAACTCAAGATTTTCGAGATGTTTTTTCGCGCCCATGAAAAGTCGAAGGGCTCAGGCTTAGGACTGTATATTGTAAAGGAGACCATCGACAAATTGGCCGGTTCAATTTCCGTGCAGTCCAGCCCCGGCCAAGGTTCCATCTTCACCGTTCAACTTCCGGTAACGAAAGCAGCATAATTCGCTTCTTAAAGTGGTGCAGGCGCATCGCCATCCCCGCAGGATTTTTATCTTTGCGGCCTTATGGCGCAGCAAGAAGAAAACCTACTGAAAAAAGTCATCTCCCATGCCAAAGAATATGGCTTTGTTTTTCCCTCGAGTGAGATTTACGATGGGCTCGCATCTGTGTATGATTACGGCCAGCAGGGTGTTGAATTAAAAAACAACATTAAAGAGTATTGGTGGCGGTTCATGACGCAACTGCACGATAACATCGTGGGGATAGATGCCGCCATCTTTATGCACCCTACCACGTGGAAAGCCTCCGGCCACGTAGATGCCTTTAACGATCCGATGATCGACAACAAAGACTCGAAGAAGCGCTACCGGGCCGATCAGCTGATTGAAAAGGCCATCGATAAGCTGCAAGAAAAAATTGATAAAGAGGTGGAGAAGGCGGCCAAGCGCTTCGAAAACTTTAATCGCGAGATCTTCCTCACCACCAACGCGCGTGTGGTGGAATATCAGCAAAAGATAGACAACGCTAAAGCGCGTATGAAAGACGCCCTGGGTGCCAACGACATGGTGGCGTTAAAGCAGTTGGTGGTGGATCTGGAGGTGGCTTGTGAAATTTCCGGTACACGTAACTGGACCGACGTGCGGCAGTTTAACCTCATGTTTGCCACGGAAATTGGCTCGGTGGCCGAAGACACCAACAAAATCTACCTCCGCCCGGAAACTGCCCAGGGAATTTTTGTTAACTTCCTGAACGTGCAGAAAACCGGCCGGATGAAGATTCCATTTGGCATTGCGCAAATCGGTAAAGCCTTTCGCAATGAAATTGTGGCGCGCCAGTTCATCTTCCGCATGCGCGAGTTTGAGCAAATGGAGATGCAATTCTTTGTGAAGCCGGGCGAGGAAATGAAGTGGTATGAATTCTGGAAAGCGAAGCGCATCAAATGGCACCAGCTGCTGGGGTTGGGCGAGGCGCGATACCGCTTCCATGATCACGACAATCTTGCGCATTATGCGAATGCTGCTTGCGATATCGAGTTTCAGTTTCCGATGGGCTTTAAAGAATTGGAGGGTATTCACAGCCGCACGGACTTTGATCTGAGCAGCCACGAAAAGCACTCAGGAAAAAAGCAACAGTATTTTGATGCCGAAGAAAATCGCAGCTACATACCGTATGTGATTGAAACCTCCATCGGGCTCGATCGGATGTTTTTGGCCACCCTCAGCGCCGCGTATACCGAGGAGAAAATTGAGTCGAAGGAAGCGGGCGAGGAGGGAACCGAGCGCACGGTATTGCGGCTGCCAGCGCCACTGGCACCCGTGAAGTTGGCCGTATTGCCGCTGGTGAAGAAAGATGGACTTCCGGAAGCGGCCGAAAAAATTCTGGCTGATCTGAAATATGACGTGCGTTGCCATTACGAAGATAAAGACACGATCGGGCGCAGGTACCGCAGAATGGATGCCATTGGCACCCCGTTTTGCGCGACCATCGATCACCAAACGCTTACGGATGGAACGGTTACCCTACGCCACCGCGACACCATGGCCCAGGAACGTGTGAGCCTAGCAGAGCTTCGTACGAAAGTGCTGGCGGCCTGCTCCATCGCCCAATTGTTGCGCCAGTTTTAACCCATGGCCCGCGTGGATTCGTTGGCGGAAATTCCGCACACCCGTATCAACGCGGTGCGTTTCTTCGAGGCCTGGATTGCCGCGCGCGGCCAGGCGTTCTTTCAAGGGAAATCGGTTTACGACTTCTCCGCGGGCAGCGGCTACATCTCAAACCTTTTTCGGCAGGCAGGCGCAATCGTAAAAGCATTCGATCTTTTTCCCGCCCAGAGTCTTTATCCGGATTTGCACTGTACGTTTATCGATTTGCAGCAGCCGCTGCCGCTGGCCACCGGCACCGCGGACATTGTGATCTGCTCCGAAACCATTGAGTGCATTCCAGATCAAATTCAGCTGTTTGCTGAGCTCAGTCGCGTGTTGAAACCGGGCGGCACACTTCTGCTTACTACGGCTAATCCTTCCTCGTTGCGCAGCCGGTTTTCGCAATTCATTCAAGAGAGCGAGCACTATTCCACTCCGCTGCCTAACGAGATAAACGCGCGGGTAAAGTGGCCGGGCGAAAGCCGCGGGTACTTTAGCAAGTTGTTCATTGTAGGGGTATTGCGCATCCGCACGTTGGCTGCCTTGCATGGTTTGCGTATTCGTGCCATCCACCCCTCGCGCGGCAGTTCCACTTCCTACATTTTGCTGTTTCTTTTTCCGCTGATTTGGTTTTTTAGCTGGAAGGGGTACCGGAAAGCCATCCGGCGCGAGCCGGAAAACGCTACGATTTATAAAGAGATCTTTCAAATCAATACATCACTTGCAGTGCTCACGGGCAAGCACCTCAATCTGGAATTCACAAAAACCGCTCACGCATGAATTGGACTACACTACTTTCTGCCCAGCGTGTGGGTTCAAAATCCGATCTGCCGACGGCAATCACCCGCAGCGCCTTTGAGCAGGATTACGATCGAATCATATTCTCGCACCCGTTTCGCAAGCTGCAAGATAAAACACAGGTTCATCCCCTGCCGGAGCACGATTTTGTGCACACCCGGCTCACCCACAGCCTGGAAGTTTCCAGCGTGGGGCGTTCTTTAGGGAAGCGCGTAGGCGAGGTTATTCTTCAACGGCATCCGGAGCTTAGTCCGGCCTATACCCTTTTTGATTTTGGTGCGATTGTGGCAGCAGCAGCCCTGGCGCACGACATTGGTAATCCGCCTTTTGGCCATGCAGGCGAAGAAGCCCTTTCGGAGTTTTTTCGCGCTCATGCGCGCGGGCTGGCGTATCAATCGCAAGTAACAGCAGCCGCGTGGGCGGAGCTCACCCACTTTGAAGGCAATGCGCAGGGGTTTCGGCTGTTGAACGATCATGCGAATGGCCTGCGTCTTACGTACGCCACGTTGGGCGCGTTTACGAAGTATCCGTGTGCGGCTCACTTTCCCGAGCGCAATAAAAAGCTGCGCAGCCAGAAAAAGTTTGGGTTTTTTGAATCGGAGCATGACGTATTTGCAGAAGTGGCGCAAGCGCTTGATTTACGCGCTGTAGCACCACAAGCCTGGCAGCGGCACCCGCTCGCGTTTTTGGTGGAGGCCGCAGACGATATCTGCTACAGCATTATCGACCTGGAAGATGGGTGCCGTTTGGGGTTACTTTCGTTGCAGGAACTCACCGACCTGCTAGCGCCCATTTTGAAATCGAAATTGCAGCGCAACAAACTGGAGGCGTTAAGCGGCTTAAACGAAAAACTGGGCATCTTACGTGCCCTTGCCATTGGCGAGTTGATTGATAGCTGCACCGAGGTTTTTCTGGCGAATGAAGCTGCGATTCTTTCTGGTGGCTTTGATTCGGCCCTGACGGATCTTTCCGACCATCGGGAGGCGCTACAGGCAATTAGTGCCATTTCGGTACAACGCATTTATCGCGCCCGGCATGTGGTAGAGATCGAAGCCGCGGGCCACCAGGTGTTGCCGGGGCTGGTCGATTCGTTTGTGCACGCGGGCCAATGGCTGTTGGATCCTACCCCTTCGCGTAAGCAACAAAACATGGCCCTTTTGCTGCCTGTTGAAATTCGCGCGGCAATTGCTTCCGATAAAACGGCTTATCACATGCTTCGGTCGGTGCTCGACTTTGTAGCCGGACTTACCGACCGGCATGCCTTGGCATTGTATCGCAAAATCAACGGCATCGCGCTCTAGTTCCGCTTCGTTCATCGGGTTTGCTTTTTGTAAATCGATCTTCGAATTTTGAGGTTATGGAACTCTACGGAAAGATTTTGTTGATTGCCATGCCTGCATTTTTGGCGCTCGTACTCCTGGAAAAAGGATGGGGCTGGTGGCGCGGAAACGATACGGTGCGCACCAACGACATGATTGCAAGCCTGAGTTCGGGCATCACCAACGTAACGAAAGACGTGCTGGGGCTAAGCATTGCCATTATTTCGTACGGATGGCTGGTGGGCAAGGTGGCCCTCGTTAAAATAGAGGCCACGTGGGCGGTGTATGTCATCGCGTTCATTGCCTTGGATTTTGCCGGTTATTGGGTGCACCGCATCGCGCATGAGTATAATTTGTTTTGGAACAACCACATCGTGCACCACAGCAGTGAAGAATTCAACCTGGCCTGTGCGCTGCGGCAAAGTATTTCATCCATTGTGCGCATCTTCGCAATCTTTTTGCTGCCCGCAGCGGTGCTGGGTGTCCCCCCGCAAGTGATTGCGGTTGTAGGCCCTATACATTTGTTTGCCCAGTTTTGGTACCATACGCAGCACATCCAATCGATGGGCTTTTTGGAACACATCATTGTAACACCGGCGCATCATCGCGTGCACCATGCCATTAATCCGGAGTACCTCGACAAAAACTATTCGCAAATCTTTATCATTTGGGATAAGTTGTTTGGCACGTTTCAGGAAGAACTGCCAAACGTGCCGGCGGTTTATGGTGTAACACGACCCGTGCGCACGTGGAATCCGATTAAGATCAATTTCATGCACCTTTGGTTGCTCATGCAAGATGCATGGTGCGCCCAACACTGGCTGGATAAGCTGCGCATTTGGTTTATGCCACTCGGTTGGCGCCCGCCGGATGTGGCGGCCAAACATCCGGTGTACAAAATCAACGATGTCTATAATTTTGAAAAGTACGATCCAAAAACATCACACCTGCTAAGCGCGTGGACATGGATACAAATGTTAGCCGTGTTGGGCTTCATTGTGTACTTATTTGGAAACATTGCCACCATTGGTGCGCCTGCCATGTTTTGGTATGGTGGCTTTGTGTTTGCCAGTGTGTATGCGTACACGGAATTAATGGATCGGAACCCGCGGGCATGGTTGTGGGAGTTGGGCAAAAATCTCTTTGGGTTTTATTTGCTCTTTTCCTTTCCGGGATGGTTTGGCCTTGCTACGAAAGTGCCCGGCATTGATTTGGTGATAGGCGGGTATTTGGCGTGCGCCAGCCTCATCACCGCGTGGCTGAATTGGGCGCAACGCGAAGATGCCAAGCCCGTGCAGCTTGCACGTTCGTAGTTCGCCATCGCGTTAGCGCACCGGGTGTTGCTTACTGCCAAACCCGCGGATGATTTGTTTTACTATCTTTGATCGTAACTGGTATGCTGATTGAACGGAACATTAAAGGTCAAATCACAATCATCGTTTCTTCCGATGTTGACAGTTTCGGTTTGCAACGATTAATCGACTATGCCAGTTACCTGGAGCTAACGGGAAAGTCTCGCGTAAAGCAGTCAGAGGTGGATCGTATTGCCGATCGGGTGAATGCTTCTTGGTGGAAGAAGAACCGCAAGCGTTTAATCAAGTGAGGGTCATCGTTGATGCTAACATCGTTTTTAGTGGCATCCTGAATTCAAATAGCCGAATCGTGATTTGTTGATCAACTCGGACGGGAAAATCGATTTCATCGCTCCGGATTTTTTGAGAGCGGAGATTACCAAACATCATTCAAAACTGGCGCGACTGGCACGATTGACAGTGGCGGAGATTCGTGAGGTGGAATTTTTGTTATTCAAGCACATTACGTTCATTTCTGAGGATCAGATCAAGCCCTCGGAGTGGAAGTATGCAGAAGAGACCGTCGCCGGGGTTGACCCAAACGATGCGCCGTACGTGGCGTATGCAAAACACTTTCGTTGCAAGATATGGAGTGGCGACAAATCCCTTGTTCGAGGTTTGAAACAACGAGGTTTCAAAAGCTTCGTTTCCACCCAGGAGCTAACCGACTGGCGTGCTTCAAAAGCGGGGGATTGATGTACCGATGTTTTCATTGGTTACCCGCCGCCACCGCCCAGTACCAATAACCCTTCACCCTATCGCACCGGGTGTTGCTTACTGCCAAACCGGCGGATGATTTCTTTTTCGATGTTCTCGCGGTGGGCCGGATGTGCGATATTCATTATCTCATACGCGCGCTGCCGCAGGCTCTTTCCAAACAAGTAAGCGATGCCATACTCTGTAATCAGGTAGTGCATGTGGGCACGGGTCGTTACAATACCTGCCCCTTCTTTTATGGAGGTTACAATTTTGCTCTGTCCTTTTTTCGTAGCGCTGGGCAACGCAATAATGGGCTTACCGCCATCGGCCAGCGATGCGCCGCGAATGAAATCCATCTGGCCCCCCACGCCGGAAAACTGATAGGTGCCGATGGAGTCTGCGCATACCTGCCCGGTAATGTCTACTTCAATAGCGCTGTTGATGGCCACCACTTTGGGGTTAGTGCGGATCACACGGGTATCATTTACGTATTCGGTCTCAAGAAACCGGAAGGCCGGGTTATCGTCTATGTAATCGTACATCTTGCGCGAACCAATGGCGAAACCCGACACGGTTTTGCCGGGGTGTTTCTTTTTGTAAGCATTTGTAATCACCCCTTTTTCTACTAAGTCTACTACGCCATCGGAAAACATTTCGGTGTGTACGCCTAAGTCTTTCAGGTGCCCCATACTCTGCAAGGCAGCATCCGGAATGGAGCCAATGCCCATTTGCAACGTGGAGCGATCTTCTACCAAACTGGCCACAAAGTTGCCAATCACCTTGTCTTCATCCGTAAGTTGATTGCCATAGAATACCTCGGGCAGCGGGTCGTTACCTTCTACCACGGCATCAAACTCGCTGATGTGAATGAAACTATCTCCGTGTGTGCGCGGCATGAACTTGTTGATCTGGGCAATCACATGCTTGCTGTGATGAAATGCCGAGAGCGCCACATCCACGGAAGTGCCCAATGAACAATAACCATGGCGGTCGGGCGGAGAAACGTTTAATAACGCCACATCCAGCGGCAGAATATTTTTCTTAAACAAACGTGAGATCTCACTCAGAAAGATCGGGATGTAGTCGCCACGGCCCGTGTTCACCGCATCGCGAATGTTTGCCGACACAAATAGACTATTGAAGTAAAAACTATCGCTGTACTGCGGCTGGGTAATGGGCAGATCTCCGAGGGTGCTGATGGCCACCAGCTCAACATCGCGTACTTCTGCGGCACGCGCAGCAAGCGCACGTAAGAGCGTGAAGGGCGTAGCGGCACTGCCGTGAACGAAAACCCGGTCTCCGGATTGAATTACTTTTACGGCTTCAGCGGGAGAGATAAAATTCGCTTTCATCATATTTTTAAATCGCGTACAAGATAGGGGCGTCATTTTTTGCAGTAACTGATTTTCATCAGGTATTTGATTAATTTTAAACATATGTCGGCACAACCGTTTGTTTCGATGATTGGCGCAGGTAATCTGGCCTGGCATTTAGCACCCGCGCTGGACAACGCCGGGTTTGTGGTGCGCGAAGTGTACAGCCGCACACCCGCGAATGCGGAAATGCTTACGGAGCGCCTCTATCAGGCCGAGGTGGTTTCTTCTTTGAACTTCAGCAACAGCCCGGCATCGGTATTTTTTTTGGCGGTGGCCGATGACGCCTTACTTCCGCTGGTGCGGGAGTTGGTGCTGCCAGAAGAAGCAATACTCGTGCACGTGTCGGGCAGCCAGCCGTTGGAGGTGTTGGAGTATGCAGCCACCGAACACCTGGGGGTATTTTATCCGTTGCAGACGTTCTCCAGGCAAAAGCGAATCGACTTTGCTACGTTGCCGATTTTTATTGAGTCGCGAACCGATGTAGCGGAAAAGGCTTTATTCAAGATCGCGCGGGCGCTTTCCAGCGAGGTGCATAAAATCGGCTCTGCGCAGCGGCTCGCCCTGCACGTAAGTGCGGTGATGGCCTCCAATTTTACGAACCACATGCTTTGGATGGCGCAGCAGGTAATGCAGCATAACGACCTTGAGTACCGCTGGCTCCATCCGCTCATCACCGAAACCGTCCAAAAGAGTTTGCAACTGGGCCCGGAAACGGCCCAAACCGGCCCCGCCCGCCGGGGCGATCTGGAAACCTTAGACAAGCACCTCCAATTTTTGGCAGATCAGCCTGATTTCGCGGATATTTATCAGCAAATCAGTCAACATATTTTGAATACATACCAACCCGATTAAAACCACCGTTATGAAGCGTTTACTTTTTTGTTTGGCGATTGTAGTAGCCGGGAACCTCTCCGCGCAAGTCAAGTTAATCACACCAGGAAATGAGAAACCACTTTTCGTGGTAAACGAGGTGATCGTAAAAGATGTAGCCAATATCGATCCCAACAATGTCGAAAGCCTGGAAGTACTCAAGGGCGAAGCTGCGTTAAAAAAATACGGAGCCGATGGAAAAAGTGGCGTGGTGATTATAAAAACCAAGCGCCCGGTGCAACTGAACTACCGCGACCCGAAGATGACCGAGCTGTGGGAGCCCAAGCCGGCAAAAATTACTCCCGGCATCGGTACCGCGCCGCCCTCAGACGCGATTGTGTTATTCGATGGTAAAGACTTATCGCAATGGCAATCGGCCCGCGACGGCAGTGAAGTGAAGTGGCAGGTAGCCGATGGGGCGTTTACGGTGGTAAAAGGCAGCGGTGACATTAAAACGAAGCGCACATTTGGCGACGTGCAACTGCATATTGAGTGGCGCGCACCCGCGGTTGTGGAGAGCGAAGGTCAGGGCCGTGGCAACAGTGGCATCTTTTTGCAGGAGCGCTATGAATTGCAGGTACTCGACAGCTATGAAAGCCAGACGTACGCCAATGGTCAGGCAGGCTCAATTTACAAGCAACACATCCCACTGGTAAATGCTACCCGCGGACCGGGCGAGTGGCAAACGTACGATATCATTTATACTGCACCGGTATTTACCGACAAAGGTCAGGTGATCTCGCGCGCCCGAATGACGGTGCTGCACAATGGCGTGCTCATTCAAAATAATGCAGAGATTTGGGGCGCCACGGAGTTTATCGGTCTGCCTGTTTATAACGCTCATGGTAAGGGCGCTATTCAGTTGCAAGATCACGGTAACCCGGTGAGCTACCGGAATATCTGGGTGCGGGAGTTGTAAAAACTAACCCACCAAAACAAAAAAGGTCTGACTTGCGCCAGACCTTTTTTATTTATTTTATTCCGCGTGCTACTGCGGCAGTGTAGCAGCTACTTCGCCTTTAATGAACAGTGTTACGTATCCGTTTTCAACATTAGCGGTTACCGTAACCGATTTGTTAAATGCACCGGGTGCGGCGGCATTGTATGTAGCTTTGATAAAGCCTTTTCCGCCGGGTGGGATGATGTCTTTCGTCCAGTCGGGAGTAGTGCAGCCACAAGAGGCGGTAACGTTGGTAATGATCATCGGGGCGGTACCGGTGTTGGTGAATTTGAATTCGTGAGTAACCGGTTCGCCTTGCTTGACTTTACCGAAATCAAAAGTTTGGTTTTCGAATTTAGGGGCGGCAAGGTTCGCTTTGGGCTCGGCTGCGGTTTGTGCGAAGGCCACTACGGCGGCACACACAAACAGGCCAAGGGCTAAGAACTTTTTCATAGGAGTATCAATTTAGGGTTAAACTTAAGCGTTTTTTCTTTACTAGAGGCAAAGATGGCACCAAAAACCACACCCGGCTGTTAACGGCTGCCTAAACCATGTTAACGGGTTGTTAAACCGTTTCGGGCAGCCATTCATACCACGTACCTTTACAAGGTGAGTCGCCTAACGCTGCGCATTGTGATCATTCTGGCCGGAATTAGCATTACCGGCATCACCATTACCCAAATTTACTGGGTGCGCAAGGCCTTTGATGTGCGCGAAAACCAGTTTAACCACGATGTGCAAACCGCGTTGCGCCAGGTCGCCACCCGGCTGGTAGAAATCAATAACCTGCCGCCGGCCGCCAACAACCCGGTTACCCAGCTTACTACGAACTATTTCGTGGCCGATGTAAATGGCCCTATCTCTGCTTCCATATTGGAATTTTTGCTGCTCACCGAATTCGAGAAACAAAACGTATCGGCAGATTTTGAATATGGCATTTACGACTGCAAAACACAGTGCATGCTGGGTGGCAACTACATATCGCCAAATAAAAACATCAAACAGGTAAGCGTGGCCACATTGCCCGTGGTGCAGTCGGAAGGTGCTTATTTTGGTGTATTGTTTCCGCATCTGGAGGCCAACTTGCTGGCGCAAATGGGAATCATGACGTTTTCCTCAGTGGTGCTGCTGGTTGTTATCGCGTTTTTTATCTACACGCTATTGGTCATTTTAAAGCAGCGGCGCCTATCCGAAGTGCAGCGCGACTTCATCAACAACATGACGCACGAGTTTAAAACGCCCATCTCTACCATTGCCCTTTCTTCTGAAGTATTGGCCGGTACAGATATCGTGCAAACACCCGACCGGTTGAAGCGTTACGCATCCATCATTCAACAAGAAAGCAATCGGTTACAGCAGCAGATTGACCGGGTGTTACAAATGGCACGGTTGGATCGCGATCAGATTCAGCTTACAAAAGAGCCGCTTTCGCTTCACCAACTGCTGCACGAGTCTGTAGCCAGCTTTTCGTTGCCGATGCAGGAACGTGGCGGCCATTTTTCGATGCAACTCGAAGCGCAACAAGAAACGGTCTTTGCCGATTCGCTGCACCTGCGTAATGTGTTCTTCAATTTAATCGACAATGCCATCAAATACGCACAGGCAACCCCACATGTAATCATTCGCACAAGTAACACGCCCCGGCACGTGATCATTAGCGTGCAAGACAACGGCATCGGCATCGCAAAGGAAAATCAAAAGCAGGTGTTCGAACGGTTCTACCGTGTGCCTACCGGAAACCGCCACGATGTAAAAGGATTTGGGTTAGGCTTGCATTATGTGCGCGAGATGGTGGAGAAACATCAGGGCCAGGTTACCGTTGAAAGCGAAATACACCGGGGTTCTGTATTTACCGTTCGTCTGCCAATACATTCTTCAACATGAGCGCACGTATTTTATTAGTAGAAGATGATCCTAATCTGGGTTTTGTAATCAAAGACAACCTGGAGGTACGCGGCTATACCGTTACACTTTGCGCAGATGGCGAGGCGGGCAATGAAACGTTTCAACAAAAACGGTTTGATGCGTGCATTTTGGATGTGATGATGCCAAAGAAAGATGGATTTGCCCTGGCACAATCCATCCGGGCCGCAAACCAACGCGTGCCGATTCTGTTTATCACGGCCAAGTCCATGTTGGATGATAAACGCGAAGGCTTTACCGCAGGCGGAGACGATTATCTGGTAAAGCCGTTTTCCATTGAAGAGCTTTGTATGCGGCTGGAAGTATTTCTGCGCAGAACCAAAGAAACAAACCCGGAAACCTATCGGCTGGGCGAATATCTATTCGATGTAACCAACTTACAGTTATCGCATCCAACGGGCAGTAAATCGCTTACGCCCAAAGAAGCCGAGGTGCTACAGTTGTTGTGTGCCCATTCCAACCGCGTGCTGAAACGTGAGGAAATTCTGAAGCGCGTGTGGGGCGATGACGATTACTTTATGGGCCGCAGTATGGATGTATTCATCAGTAAACTGCGCAAATACCTGCGCGAAGACGAACGCGTTCAAATCCTGAATCACCACGGGGTGGGTTTTAAATTGGAGGTAAAATCCTGATTCTTTACGGGCGGCCCCGACATCCGTGTAAAACAGCACTTTATTTTTTTCATGAACCCGCGTTGCTGTGCCCTTTTTTGGTAGACGCCTGCCTACCTTTGTACCATGGCGGGGCTGTTACCATTTTCAATTCGGGATCTGTTTCGGCTTACGCGATTCTGGAACCTGATGATCGTGGGGTTCACCCAATTGGCTGCTGCCGCGTGCCTGATACCCGCTTTTTTTTGGGGCGATTGGCGCCTGTGGGTGTTGATTTTCACCACTGCAGCCATTGCCGCAGCTGGTTATATCATTAACGACTATTACGACATTAAAATCGATTTGATCAATAAGCCTAACCGCGTGGTGGTGGGTAAATCGATTACCCGCCGGTACGCCCTGTTGTTTCATTCAGCACTGAATTTCTTTGCCATTGCTATGGGATTTTTACTGAGTTGGAAAATTGGTGCGATCCATTTTGTTTCTGCTTTCTTGCTTTGGCTGTACTCCAACCAACTCAAGCGCCAGCCTTTGGTCGGTAATCTTACCGTGGCATTGCTTACCGGCTTATGTGTGGAACTGGTGAACATATTTTACGGTGTTAATAACCATTTTATCACCGTGTATGCGGTATTTGCTTTTTTCATGACGCTGGTGCGCGAGATTGTTAAAGACATGGAGGACTGGCGGGGCGATTCTACATTTGGCTGCCAAACCCTGCCGATTCTTTGGGGCCTACGTAAGACAAAAGCCTTTGTATTTGGGGTGCTCGCAGTTTTCCTGCTAACCGTGCTGGTATTGAATCATCTCTTTACGGAGCTGCCCATTTATTACTTCGTGCTTTTTCTGTTTTTGCCTGTTGCCCTGTTTGGCTATCGGCTGCAACGCGCAGACACCATGCTTGATTTTCATCGGCTTAGTGCGCTCTGCAAAATCATTATGATTCTCGGCATCGGCTCCATGGGCTTGGTGGGAGTGGCAGGATTTTAGTTATTTGCCGGCGTATGCATGTTCATCGGCTTGCCATTTTTGCTTCGGGCAGCGGCACCAATGCCGAGGCCATTATAAAATATTTCCAATCGCACGCTTCCATTCAGGTGCAGGTAGTGCTTTCCAACAATGCAGCAGCACTGGTATTGCAGCGTGCCCGTAACCTTGGGGTTGAAGCGCGCGTTTTCCGCAAGGACGAATTCCAAAAACCGGAATTTGCCGCACGCCTGGCGGCCGAAGGCGTAACCCATCTGGTGCTGGCCGGGTTTTTATGGTTAATGCCACCGGCACTTGTGCATGCGTTTGCCCACCGCATCATCAACATTCACCCGGCACTGCTGCCAAAGTTTGGCGGAAAAGGCATGTACGGCATGAATGTGCACCAAGCCGTGAAACAATCGGGCGATACCGAAACGGGCATCACCATTCATGAAGTAAACGAGCACTACGATGAGGGAAAGATTTTATTCCAGGCGCGTTGCGCAGTGTATCCTGAAGATACCCCGGAGCAGATTGCACACCATGTACACCAATTAGAATATCGCTATTTCCCAACGGTGATCGAAAAGTGGGTGTTACGTCAGCCGACAGCATCCGTCCACTGAAATCCGGCCGCTCGCGGAAACGCTGCAAATACGGATTGAACAAATGCGTCGGGTGTTGCCAGTTTTCGCTGGCGTAAATCCAGCCATGCGCCCTCAATCGTGAGTACGGTGGCCAGCGTGGCACCGTTCTTGAAAAACTGATGCTGCATTGCCCACCGGCTAAAGTTGTGCCGTGCGTGCAGCATTTCTGTGGTAATGTGTACGGTGTCTTCCAGCAGCAGCTCTCTTCGGAACACGCACTCTTCGCGAAAAAGTATGGGCCCAACGTGAAGCTCCTCCAGCTTTTTTGAGTCCAAGCCTGCCTCGGTCATAAACTGAATGCGTGCCTGGGCGGCATAATCATAATAGGCGGAGTGGCGTACGTGGCGGTTGGCGTCCAGATCTGCCCACCGGATATGAACGGAGTACGGCCGCATCTATAACTTTAGTTTTTCACGAAGGCTCCAAACTTCATCAATTGGGTCGCCTTTACTGCTCTTTCCCTGGTGGCGCCAGTTACCATCGGGTAGCGAAAAGTCGAACGACAACTGCATACCCACCCGCGTACTGTCGCGCGAGAAGAACTCAATGGTCTCGGTGTACTTGCCGTTTTCGGTGGTGTAGGTACCACCGCCGGTGCCGAAAAATTCTTTCGTCTCGCTGTTGTAGGCAATCCACTGAAAGCGCGTGCCCGAGAGTATCTTCATGGTCTTACGTGCACCGGGTGTAATTTGCTGCATCCCTTTGTCAGTCATGCGGCCGGTAATCAGCCACGCGCCAGCCAGCGCCCCCGGAGTGCCATCGTCTGTTCGCTGGAACACCCTTTTCGTGTCGGACGTTGCCAGTACCAACGCAGTCTCTTTTAGTTCGAATGTCCAAACGCCGGGCTGGCCGGCTTTTTTCGGGGCGGCAGTATTGAATTCGGTTTGAAAGGTGATTTCGTTTCCTTGAATTTTCCAACTACCGCCTTCGGTGCCAATAAAAGATTTTGCTTTGACATTATAGGTAGCCATGCTGTACTGCTGCGCCGCCAGAATAAGCACCGTCTCTTCATCACCCGAAGTGGTGCGCCACCCACCGGTAAGGGGCTGCGAAGTAGCCGCCAGTGTGCTGAAGAACAGAATGAAGCAAATCAAAATTTTCATATTTCAAATTCTTTATTCATAGACACCACCGGCTCTTGCGTATCCAGCGTAGTGGTAATTTTTCGGATAATGGTGTCTAACTCGGTTGCGGACACTTCCAGGTAGTGGATCACCTGCGCCTCCTCATCGGGCGAAAGTTGCTGGCTGTTTAACAAATCAATTAACCCCTGAATGCGGCACGATGGCCCACGCAGAAGATGGGCATTAATGAACGAATACTCGCGCATGCGTTCATTTTGTTGAGAAAGCTTTTCGGTGCGTTCTGCCACGCGTTTCTCCAACTGTTGATTGATTGCCTTGATCTCATCCGAGTACACTTTCAATTGATCATGTTGTTCCATGATCTTCAAACCCTGTGCAATGATCTGCTCTTTGGCAGCCCTCCGGTTGGCAGAAACAAAGGCCAAAGACGTAATGTCGGCCAGCGATTTTGCAAACGCGCTGTCTTCTGCGGTCCATTCCCGCACCGAATCCTGCTGTTCAAAACATAAAATTCCGTGAAAGTTGCCATTTACATGAAACGGCACATCCAACATGGAGTAAATGCGCAAGGGCACCAGGTAGGTATCTTTAAATTCGCGCGTGGCCAGATTGAAGCGCGCATCGTTGGCACAAATTATGCCTTCGCTTAAAATATTTTTGAAATAGCTGGGAAAGTCGATGGCTTTCAATACTGCGCCAGTTTCGAAAGTTTTTTCTTGCGATTGATAGAGCGAGAGGCACGTAATGGCGGCCGGGTTGCCAGTGTACTGCCAAACACTGGCGCGCGATACGCCCATGCCATTGGCCGCAACCGTAAGAATGCCGCTGATGGCTTCGTCCAAAAATCCTTGCTGAATGGGCTTTGATTTCACCAGGTCCATCAGCAACTGGTTGTAGTGCTCCAGCTTTTCTTTGTTGAGGCGCAGTTGTTTCTCGCGTTGCGAAATGATGTCTTGGATGCTGCGCATTTCCTCCAGGTTTTGGCGCAACTCTTCTTCAGAAGTGGTGAGTTGCTTGTTGGTGGTAATCAGTGCGTGCCGCAATTGCTTTTGCTGGCTGTCAAAAATCTGGGTAATCCATAACAAAATCACCAAAATGCCAAACGCCACCGGCACAATGTATAGACTGGTAGCGGTAATCGGGTAGTAGGGCAATGCCAGCCCCAGGTAATCGTAAATCCAATACACCGCCAACTGCACCGCGGTAAGTGCCAGCCAGATCCATGCCCACGTGCGGTCGATCAACAGCAGCGCCACCAGCGGTACAATGGGTAACCACGCCAGAATGATTGAGCGCGTGCCGCCCGTAACGTAGATCAGCACAAAGGTGGTTAGCCAACAGATCAACACATAACACTGCCCGGCCCAGAAAGTCGACTTGGTTCTGTACAACAGCAAGATCACCAGGCCAAATAAAACCACATCGGCCATCATCACATAACGTACTTCTGCCAGGTGATTAATCAGCGTAAGCGCAAAGTAAAAGAGCGCAAAAACAATGGCGATGGCCGAGAAATTGATGATCAGCCCCGCCTTAAACCGCGCGTCCTGATCGGCAAACTCTGCCAACAGCCATTCATCGATTTGTTTCTTGATATACATCGGGCAACGCCAGTGTAAACGCGTGCGTTAGGGTGTGTTGATTTCGTGAAACGATTCGCCACCGGGGTCCGTCCAACTCATGGGATAGTTCTCATCCAAAAACGCCAGCGAATCCGTAGTAAGGTAGAGTGGGCGGAACGTATCAATCATCACCGCCAACTCGTGGGTTTCTTTGGCACCGATGCTCTTCTCCACCGTGCCGGGATGCGGGCCATGGGGTAGCCCGCCCGGGTGTAGGGTGAACGAACCGCGTTCAATACCCCTGCGACTCATAAAATTGCCTTCGGCATAATACAGCACCTCGTCACTATCGATATTGCTGTGGTTGTAGGGCGCTGGTATGGCCAGCGGGTGGTAATCGAACAGCCGCGGCACAAACGAACAGATTACAAAATTGTGGGCCTGAAACGTTTGGTGCACCGGCGGCGGCTGGTGAATACGGCCGGTAATCGGTTCGAAGTCATGAATTGAAAATGCATACGGCCATAAAAATCCATCCCAGCCCACCAGGTCTAGCGGGCTATGGTCGTACCAGTACGGGTGCAGATAGCCCTGCTTTTTAATTTTTACCAGAAACTTTCCTTTTGATGTGTCCGTCACCAGTTCGTAGGGCGGGCGGATGTCGCGTTCGCAATAGGGCGAATGTTCCAGCAATTGGCCCAGCGCATTGCGGTAGCGTTTCACCGTTTCCACCGGGCTGGCCGATTCAATCACCAGCAGTCGCAACGGGCCTGCAGCAAATTCTAATTTGTAAATTACCGTACGCGGAATCACCACGTAGTCGCCCTGCCGAAATTCCAGCTTACCAAACGGCGAGATCAGCGTGCCGCTGCCATCGTGCACAAACAGCACTTCATCGCCCTCGGCATTTTTGTAGAAGTAATCCATCGTGCGTTGCTCGGGCGCGCAAATAGAAATCTTGCAGTCGGTATTTTGCAGCAACACCTTGCGCGCTGCCAGGTAATCTGTGCCGGTGGTTTTTACCTTCGAAGTGTTCAGGTGTGTTTGGCGCAAGGCATAATCCGTAACCGTTTCGGCTCCATACTTCACGGGCGCATCCACCGCAGCAATTCGCGTAGGCGCGTGGATGTGGTACAAATTCGAGTAGATGCCATGAAACCCTTCGGAACTCACCAACTCTTCCTTGTAGAGCGAGCCATCGGGCTGCCGAAATTGGGTATGGCGCTTGTGGGGTATGTTGCCCAGCCGGTAATAGTACATAAACGCAGGTTCTGTGTTGAGCAAGGTAATAAAAATTTATTCCAGCGGCAGGTGGATTTTTTGGGCGTGCCCCTCGCCGCTGCCCACGGGCCGGTGCGCTCGGGTCGCGCTGCTCCGGGGTTCGCTGCGCTCCCGTGGCCCCGCTCGGGCGGGGCCACCAAGCCCTACGCATCGCTCACGCAGCGAAAATCTGACAGGTCTTAAAGACCTGTCAGATTTTACGGCTGCTCATGAGACTTTGAACTATGCCTAAATTTATAGCAACTCTTATTCGAATCCGGCCAAAAATTCGGCCAACCTAAAATTAAAGCGCATCGAATTTGGAGATCTGACAGGTCTTTAAGACCTGTCAGATTTGTTGAAGGTAAACGTCATTGCGAACGAAGTGAAGCAATCTGCATTGAAAAGAGCCAGATTCAGATTGCCTCGGTCGTTCCTCCCGCGCAAAGACATTTTTTTACTTTTTATAAGACACCCTTAAACTTTCTTTTGGAGATCTGACAGGTCTTTAAGACCTGTCAGATCTGCTAATCGGGGCTCTTAGAACTCAATCAACACCTGGCCTTTTTCAACGCTATCCCCCTTCTTTACTTTAATGTTCTTTACCGTGCCTTCGCCCGGCGCTTTCAGAATGTTTTCCATCTTCATCGCCTCCAGCACCAACAACGGGTCGCCCGCCTGCACCGTGTCGCCTGCTGTAATGCGCAGGTCTACAATCAGCCCGGGCATGGGGGCCTTTATGTTGTTTACTTTGCCGGCACCAGCATGGTGCATGCCCATCTTTTCCAGCAGCAGATCAAATTTATCTTTTACCTCTACCGGGTAGATTCGCCCGTTGATTTTTAGAGTGTACGACTTCGTAGCCGCATCGGCTTTTACCACCTCGGCCCGGTAGCTCTTGTTCTGGTAAAGAATATGGAAGTATCCATCGGCTACGGCCACCACATCCCACGCAAGTGGCTGCCCGTTTACAACAAGTCCGGCGTCGGAAGCCAGAATCTCAAACTCCTTTCCGTTGGTAATTGCTTTATGCATGTATCAAATATAAACACTCAAACGGCCCACAGAAATGATTTCTGTCAACTTGAAGCCAATTTGAAAATGAATCGATTTTAAGTATTTGAAAAAGGAGCCATTTGAGCATGAACACCAGCGCAAACCGGTGGTTTTGTTTACAATTCTGTTCCCATTCGCTCATTTTCAAATCGATTCATTTTCAAATTGATTCGTTTTAAAATTATATTTGCGCCGTCTGGAAACAGATAAGGGGTGCCTCAAAACAACGGGCTGAGATTATACCCATAGAACCTGATGCCGGTAATGCGGCCGAAGGGAGTGAAGTTACAGCCAAGGGTAAGGTTAAACGTAAGCACATGCATTCCCCTGTGCGCGTGCGGGTTCAACCAAATTGTAAAAATGTTAAAACACATGGTATGGCTGGGAGTAGCATTAGCAACCACTACTTCCGCACAACATTACCTCCGCGGCGTGGTGCGCGATGCGCGCCAACAACCGCTGGCAGGTGCAACGGTACAAGTCGAGCGCAGCACACAGGTGCAGATCACAGACGACTGGGGCCGGTTTGAAGCGAAAATTCCCACTGCCGATTCGGTGCAGGTGCACATCCGGTTTGTAGGCTTCCGGCCGTTACAACAGCGGGTGCAGCCCGATGGTGCGTGGCTCAACTTTGTGTTGGAAGAGGCCGTGCGCGTTACCGATGAAATTGTGGTAACGGCCACCCGCGCCACAGAAAAATTGCCCACTACATTTACGAACCTGAACAAGGTTACGATTCAAAAACAGAACTTCGGGCAAGATTTACCCTTCTTGCTCAATTGGACACCCTCGCTCGTTACTACCTCCGATGCCGGTGCAGGCGTAGGGTACACAGGCTTGCGTATCCGCGGAAGCGATGCCACCCGCATTAATGTAACCATCAACGGTATTCCCCTGAACGACAGCGAGAGCCACGGGGTATTTTGGGTCAACACACCCGATCTCGCCTCCTCTGTGCAAAGCGTGCAAGTGCAGCGGGGTGTGGGTACATCTACCAATGGCGCGGCCGCTTTTGGGGCTTCGCTTAATATCCAAACCAATGCCCGAAACGATCGTGCGTACGCAGATGTAATCAATGCCGTGGGCTCATTTAACACGCGCCGCCACACGGTAGCGTTTGGTTCCGGACTCATCAACGATCGGTTTGTGTTTGATGGCCGCCTCTCGCAAATCAAGTCGGACGGCTTTATTGATCGTGCGTTTTCCGACTTAAAATCATATTACCTCTCCGGCGGTTACTACGGAAAGAAGACCATGGTGAAGGCCATTGTTTTTGGTGGTAACGAAGTAACCTTTCAAAGTTGGTATGGTGTGCCAGAGAGCCGCCTGCGCAGCGATGTAGCCGGTATGTTGGAAACGGCCGCCGCCGAGGGGTGGAACCAGCAGCAAACGGACCTGCTGCTGAATTCCAACCCGCGCACGTTCAACATTTACACGTATCCCAATCAGGTGGATAACTACAGCCAGGATCACTACCAACTGCACGTGTCGCACGAACTTAAACCAAACCTCACACTTAACGGTGCCTTGCACTATACCTACGGGCGCGGTTTTTTTGAGGAATTTCGGAACGATGATGCGTTTTCGCGCTACGGGCTTTCGCCCGTGGTGATAGGTACAGAAACCATTGAGTCTTCCGCGCTGGTGCGAAGGCGCTGGCTCGACAATCATTTTTATGGCGGCACCTACTCGTTGCAATACGAGGGCGAGCGTTGGAACAGCACCGTTGGGGGTGCGTGGAACCAGTACCGGGGCGACCACTTTGGCGAAATCGTTTGGGCCGCACGTATGCCGCAGGTACCGAAAGATTACCAATACTATTTTAATGATGGCGTAAAGAACGATTTCAATATCTTCTGGAAAAACACGTATCAAGTCAACCGCCGCCTGAATGGTTTTCTGGATTTGCAATACCGCCGGATTGATTACACCGCGGGCGGATTAGAGGATCGTCAGTTTATGTTTGCCGTAGACCGTCAGTTCAACTTTTTTAATCCCAAAGTAGGTGCCACCTACCAACTCAACGCCCAGCAGCAACTCTATGCCAGCTATGCCGTGGCGAATCGCGAGCCGGTGCGGGCCGATTTTGTGGATGCCATTGGCGGCCGCGTGCCCAAGCATGAAACGCTCTTTAACTGGGAGGCCGGCTGGCGGATGCGCAAAGGCAACGCACAACTCAACGTAAACTATTATCGCATGAATTACCGTAACCAACTTGTGCTTACCGGGGCGGTAAATGATGTGGGCGCACCCATTCGCACCAACGTAGACGATAGCTTTCGCGAAGGTGTGGAGGCCGAGGCAATTGTTCGTGTACACCCGCGGGTAACCTGGAACGCCAACCTCGCACTGAGTCGAAACAAAATCCGAACGTTCGAAGAAGTGTTGTACGACTACGGCGCCAACTTTGATGAGTTTAACGAAGTGAAGCGGGTATTTCAGGATACCGATATCTCGTTTTCACCGAATCTGGTGGGCGGCTCTATGCTGCAATACACGCCGTTTAAAGGCGCGGAAATCGTGTGGATGAGCAAGTACGTGGGTCGGCAGTTTTTGGATAACACCGGCAATGCAGCACGGCAACTTGATGCCTTTTTTGTACAAGATCTACGGCTGGGCTACAGCTGGCAGCCCAAGGGCATGCGCGAGGTGAGCATCAGCCTGCTGGCGAACAACATCTTCAGCGAGTTGTACGAGTCCAATGGCTACACATGGGGTTACTTTGCAGGCACAACCGAGGTAAGGCAAAACTATTTTTACCCGCAGGCGGGCCGGAATTTTATGGTGATGGTGGCGTTGCGGTTTTAGATAAAGCAAGGCCGGGGAACTTTGCTTCCCCGACCTTTGCTTTTCATTTCCGACCAAAACGATATCCAACGCTTATCACGATTCGTTGTGTGTTTTGTTCAAACCGGTAGGCCATATCACGGTAGACGATTTGACGGCTGACCGGTGTAATTGTTCTTTCGTAGATGCCTTCAACGAAAAATCGTTTCGTTATCGGCAAGGGTAGCCCGACGCGCACAGCGAAAACGTTTTTCAGGAAACTCTGTTCAATCGCATATTGATATCGAATTATTTCATTGAAAAAGAGCACCGAGGCTGGCATTCCGGGTTCTTCGGGAACAAGATCAAGAGGAGTTTCACGCATAACACCAAAACGCCAGTAGCTCGCCCCGATATTGAGTTGCAAGTTCCTTGCAAATTGGCTCCTGGTGTTTGGAAACAGAAAGACGCTCCCGGTGGCGTTCAGGTCAATGATTTGGTGGTCAACGGCCGTTCCCATAATGGAAAGACCTGACGCAATGACGTAAGCATTACCGCCTCCAAAAGTTTCCGAAAAACCGCCACCCACCTTCATGCCAAACGATGGTGAAATCCTTTGTTCCACAAATAAACCCACTCGGTATCCATCGTAGAATTTGTTGTTCATATAGGTCGGAGCGATTACAAAATTTCCAACTTGGGTTGGATTGAAGCGTATCTTCATATCTGTCAAATACCCCACTTCCGGGCCAAAATGCAGCTTTTGGGCACTCAGTTCATTTTTTCCGAGCGTGAAGAAAACAACAGAAAATAAAAAATATATTCGCACCGACTTCATGGTATCCAAGGATAAAATGGCCAAGTATAAATGAAGTAGGTTGCAGCCGGGATAAACCACCAGTTTTCGCAACCTCCTAAGTTATGTTGGTCAACATAAGTGTCAACCTTGTTGATGTAGTCAATCCGCCTCCAGTCGTGGCAGTAAATGGGTTCATCTTCGGATTGACGCGTTATCGAGATTGTACCTTTTGCAGTAGTGCCATCCGAAAGCTTTATTGATACTTCTCCACTCAGGGTAATACTTCCTGTGTTATCTTCTTCCCAAATTGCAAGTATTTGTTTTTCTTTATCCTCTGTCCAATTCGGATCCCAAATTGTGTTTATGCCCTTTATCCTATGGTTGCTGATGTCAGATCTCGAGAAAAAAACCTCACCCGAAAAAAACCAATTTCCTGTCACTTGTCCATTCGATCCCAATGCCAAAGTCGCTGCCCCTCTCGCGAAACGAATCTCGGAGCCACCGCTATTATTGAATCCGAATAAAGGGTCTTTCTGTTCCGTTAGTCGGGCACAACCGATCGACACTTCAACTAGTGAATTATCAAAGCCCGAACTCTTTCCCGATTTTTTACCCAACTCTGATCGATTTAATTCGGCATTGAAGGTTACAATAATCGTTGGGTTTTTCTGAACGTACGTCTCGTCAACCCTTACTTCGGTGCTTGTTCCGTTGGCAAATCGGATCCCGGTTGCAACATTTGGATTGTTTCCGGGATCAGCAACGATTGTAAAATCATTAGTTTCTCCTTGAAAATAGTCTGAATAAGGAAAATAGAACACCACATTTGACTTGCTGTAGGCTGCATCAACTTGCGCTGGGGACATAGTACGACCATTTGGTTCGCTTACATGTTTGAAAAAACCCGCTTTGAAATTACTTGCACCCTGAATTTGCTTGGCTACCGCGCTTCTTTCCGGAAAAACCAAATCGCTCAGTTTGACTCGCTCGTCATGGTAATACCCCGTTTTGATATAGCTGGTAATTTCCGCGAAAACTTGTTTGTCAATAAATGTCCGCACGGTCTCTGTTACTTGCTTAATCTCATCAGATGTGGAGCGAACCTGTGGCGATTTCGCATTGTCAGCTAGATGTTCCGGTGTAAAATCCGACTCTGTGCATGAACCGACCAATAGGAGTAGGAAAGTCAGTCTTTTAAAGACTCCGTTTACTTTACAAGTGTTCATAAAACTGAAATTTAGTTGAATAATATATAATCAAATACATGTCAACTCGAGCGCTCTGAATGACTTGCCTAAAGTACTAGCTCAGCACCGCCGGGAACAATGACATAGGCTAGGCGAAATGATGATGAGAGTCATTGTTTTGATCTTTTGCTTACCAATATCTGACGAAAGAGAGCGCCAAGTAAGAGCGTGTTTAAAAAACTTGGAGGTTACCTTTACTTTACTACGTTTTTCAACGCAATACTTCGCGCAACACAGCCAGCGACTTCAACTCACCCAGCGACTCGATATGCGCTGCAAAAAATCGCAGCAACAGTGCGAGTAGTTCTTGTCGCTCCGCCCCGGTAAACGCGAGTGGCGTGGTGTAATTGGCAGCAAGAAGTGCGCGGAAATGCGCATCGATGGTTTCATCCGGACTTACACCGCCCCAGATATCTTCCGGAGTTTGCGCACCAAACCCCAACCACCGACTTAACCGCACCAGAAAAATGAGGTGGAAATTCTCGGGCTGCTGTGAGTGATCTAACGCAATTAGCGATTCAATCAAAAACGTACATAACTCCGCTGCGTGGCTTTCCTCCTTCACCGTTTTGTTGAGCACTTCATCAACAAACAAGGCCACGCAGGTTTTGCGCATATCTGCGCCCACGTGTTGGTAGGGATGCAGGCACTTCGCTTCTTTAATGCGCAAGATGGCGGCATTCTCTTTGTGATAAACCACCAAATCGAGCAGGGTGAGGGGCTGATACAGCGCCATTTTTCCACGGGCATTTTTACTGCGTACGCCGTTTACAATATAGGTTTGAAGCCCGAACGCCTCGGTGAAAACGGTTACAATAATGGATGTATCTCCGTATCGCGTAAAGCGAAATACCACGCCACGGGTTTTGTGGAGCATTAATCTGCGGAATTTTCGCGTGCCTTGAGGCCTTGCACGAAGGCCGTGCGGCTTCGCGCTTCGTATTGGTCTTTCTCGCCCAGCAATACTTGCGAGGAGTTCTCGCTTAAGCGGAAGGAGAACGATGCGAGTTCTCCGGTTTGCGCGCAAATGGCGTGTACTTTCGTAACAAACTCAGCCACGGCAAGCAAATTCGGCATCGGCCCAAAGGGTTTGCCTTCGAAGTCCATATCCAAACCGGCTACAATTACGCGCTTGCCGTTGTTGGCCAGTTGATTACACACCTCCACAATCGCGTCATCAAAAAACTGCGCTTCATCAATGCCCACCACATCGCAGGTGCCGGCCAGCAGTAAAATGTCTTGTGCAAAATGCACGGGCGTGGAGCGAATCTCGCGCGCGGCGTGCGATACGATTTTTTCGTGGTGGTAGCGCTTATCAATGATGGGCTTGAAAATCTCCACCCGCTGCTGCGCAATCAGCGCCCGATTGAGCCTGCGTATCAGTTCTTCCGTTTTGCCAGAAAACATGCAGCCGCAGATCACTTCAATCCAGCCGCTCTTATTGGGTTGTTGATTTCGGCCAAGGTGGGGCTCAATAAACATTTGGGCAAGTTACGGGTATAGCTTCAACTCACCAACGGGCGGGTTAGTCGTGGTATTGCACATGCGGGAATTGGCAATCGCGGGGCACGCGCAGGGCTACCTCGCCTACCGCCGTTGCCTGACAACACAGGCGTTCCGTTGGCAGCAAAAGCCCTTGTGCCCGAAATTTCTGTTCGGCCGGGGTGTCTGGCAGCAGGTGCGTGGCACCGCGCGTAATTTCCGCCCGGCAGGTGGTGCACCGCCCCTTGCCGCCACAGGCGTGCATCCAATCGATTCGTTCGTCCAGAAAAACGGCCAATAACGTGCGGCGGGTATCTTTCACCACCACTTCTTTTTGGCCCATGTTTTCTATCGTTATCTTTACCATGCGCGTACAACTTACAGTGCGCAAATTCGTTTTACAAACCCAACATGAGCGAAGAACGGTTAAGTTTTAAGGCGATAGACGATTACAGCGATGATTTCTCATCGAAAGTGGTTGCTGCGTGGTTTGCCACCCGTGAGCGCATTACCGGCCCGGAGATTTTGCGCGTGACGGATATTGACCAGGTAAATTATTTTGTACTGCGCGAGTTGTTGGTTGTCTGGCGCCACGAGGGGCAAAAACTGCGCAGTCCGTTCTTTGATTACCAGGCCCCCGCGGTGGTGGACGCCCTGAAGCACTTTAACAACGTGCTCTCCAAAAACATTGCCATTAGCAAAGAAAACTTTCAGCCCTTGTTAAAAAAGGCGGTGAGTACAACCTTGTTTTTGATTGTTGATCCGTACGATTTCTTCTCGGATGTGCTGGACCGCACCGGGGTTGGCACGGTAAAAGTGGAGGAACTGAAAAACGATCTCAAATACATCAAAATCAACCGCGCACCGCTCGAACGGTTAGTTCAACAGCTTGAGCAACGAAAAGTGAGCGCATTGCCGGGCAAAGAAGCGTTTGCGCTATTGGATCACCTCTTGGAAGAACTCAATTTTCAGCCCGAAGAAGTTGATGTGCATTTGGCACGTTTTAATGCGGTGGTGCCCATCCAGCCGCAGCAATTGTTTGAGCCAACGGCTGCCGCGCCTAAACCGGTGGCTCCCGCTCCGGAACAACGACCCGCGCCGCCAAAGGCAGCGGTTGTTCCGCCTGCCGCACGGCCCGCAGCCGCTACCGCCCCGGCACCTACGGTAGCGAGTAACTTTCAAAAAATTACACGCATTCAAGACAGCCTTTCGATAAATCAGAAATTCATGTTTACGAAGATGCTCTTTAACGGAGACTTTGAAATCTTTACCAACGCCGTTGAGCGGTTGGATAAAATGCCATCGCTACAAAAAGCAGTGGAGTATCTGGACGATCAATACCCGGAATGGAACCGGGAAAGTGAAGAGTTTGAAGAATTTATGGAGCTTGTTAGCAAGCGATTTGCCTGACCAACCGCCCCTGCTTGCTGGCTAGATTCGTTGTAACATCTGGCCACGATGCGAATCCAACTTGAGCAGCGTAAATAGCAAAATGGTGAAGCCCCACAGCGATGATCCGCCATAGCTAAAAAACGGCAGCGGTATGCCGATCACCGGAAACAGGCCGATGGTCATTCCCACGTTGATCACAAAGTGAAAGAACAAAATCGAAAATACGGCATATCCGTACGAACGGGCAAAGCGGCTCTTTTGCCGTTCGGCAATAAAAATTACGCGCAGCAGCAGGGCTACAAACAAGCCGATCACGATCAGGCTGCCGATCCAGCCGTGTTCCTCACCGATGGTACAAAAAATAAAGTCGGTACTCTGTTCCGGCACAAAATCAAACTTGGTCTGGGTGCCTTTTAAAAAACCTTTGCCTGAAAACCCACCGCTGCCAATGGCGATTTTTGATTGCGTTACGTTCCAGCCGTAACCCAACGGATCGGCATCTGGATTGATTAGCGCCTTCACCCGGTTTTGCTGATGGGGTTTTAATACGTCGGTCACTACGTAGTCCACGCTTTCAATCACACCACTAATCAACAATGCGCCAAGGGTAAGCAGCACGATACGTTTGATTTTCTTTTTTCCCGCAACAATCAACACTGCTAACGTTATGCCGATGCCCAGATGCAAAAAGAGTTGGTTGGGCACCAGCAGCGTAAGTACAAAAATTACCGCTGCGCAAATCCCCACAATCAATAAAAAGGGCGACATGCCCTCGCGAAAAAAAACAAGCACAAATGATGTGAACACTAAAGCGGTACCTGTATCTTTTTGTAACAAGATCAGCGCCATGGGCATGCCGATCATCGCAAAAAGTATGGCTTGGTTGCGTAGGTAATCCATGCGAAAGCCTACCGAGCCAATGAATTTTGCTACCGCCAGAGCGGTTGCGAACTTGGCGATCTCTGAGGGTTGACCACCAAACGGACCGATACCGATCCACGCTTTGTTACCGCCTACTTCTTTGCCAATGAAGGGCACCAGCAGCACCAAAACCATCAGCAAACCGAAAATAACGTACCCAAAGGTTTCATAAAACCGTACGTCTATAATCACGATTGCCATGATGATTACACCTGCGGCTACGATGAACAGCAATTGGCGACCTGAATTAATCGAGAAATCAAAAATGGATTGGCCAATGGATTCGTCATACACAGCCGCGAAAATATTGAGCCAGCCCAGCAGCACCATCGCCAGGTAGAGCAGCACGGTTGGCCAATCTAAACTACCAGATATGTTGTCTTCGCGTTTCAATCCAGAAATTTCCCGTTGAGTACGTATTGTTCAATGTGCGGGCGTTGCGTTTGGCCAATGAGGTATTTCTCAATCATCAAACTTGCGATAGAAGCCGCTGCGCGTGCACCCTGCCCCGCATCCTCCACATATACCGACACGGCAATTTTTGGGTTGTCGCGCGGAGCGAAAGCAATAAACACCGAGTGATCAAACAGGGGCGGAGCATTTTCTACCGTACCGGTTTTACCACATACAATAATGTCTTTTAGTCGTGCCCGATACTGGCCGGTGCCGCGCTCTACCACTTCCTGCATCGCATCAACGGCAATTAAAAAATTGGCCGAGTCGATTGAGGTGTAATGGCGTTTGCGGTATTGCGGCAGCGGCTCGCCATTTTCGCCAATGGCTTTTACCAAATGGGGTGTATAATAAAAACCACGGTTGGCAATAGTAGCGGCAAAGTTGGCCATTTGAATGGGTACTACCAGGTTCTCGCCTTCGCCAATGGCAATGGAGTAGATGTTGGAGAATTTCCATGGCCGGTTGTTGTAGGCGCGATCGTAATATTTGGGTGTGGGAATGAGCCCGCTCTTTTCGTTGGGCAGATCAATGCCGAGGGGTTTGCCAAAGCCAAAGCTAAACACATGGGTGTTCCACTCTTCTAAACCCAACCGGGTATCGCTAAAGGGATCGTTGGTTTTGCCCTTGTTCAGCATCCGGCGTAACACATTGTGGAAATACGGGTTGCAGGAGTTGGCAATTGCACCGCGGAGGTCTTCGTTCGTGTGCGGGCCGTGGCAGTTGATGATCGACCGATCGCAACGAATTCGTGTTTCGGGGGTAATTACACCCTCTTGCAGCGCGGTCATGGCTTGGGCAATTTTAAAGATTGATCCGGGCCGGTACTGCGCCATGAGCGGCCGGTTAAATAAGGGTTTTAATGTATCGCTGCTGATCAGCACAAAATTAGAACTGTATTTTCTGCCTGTGAGCAAATTCGGGTCGTACGAGGGGCCGGAGACGAGCGACAGAATTTCTCCCGTAGCCGGTTCAATGCAAACGATGCTGCCCGCCTTGCCTTTCATGAGCATCTCGCCATACGCCTGCAAATCAAGATCAATGCCGGTGTATAGATTTTTTCCCGGCACAGAAAGCGTATCGTATTTGCCCTGGTTGAAAGACCCTTTGATGATGCCTTTGGCATTACGCAGTTTAAACCGTACGCCACGCGTGCCGCGGAGTTGCTCTTCGTAGAATGCTTCAATCCCGCTTTGCCCGATGTAGTCGCCCTGTTTATAGAAACCACTCTCATCTTTTTCAAGTGCGGTTTTGCTGATTTCGCTTACGTAGCCCAGCGCGTTGGCCAGCACAGAAGTAGTGTAGCTTCTTCCGGTTCGGGCTTGCACATAAAACCCGGGAAACTCATCCAGATGATCTTGAACGCGCGCAAATTCTTCGTTCGATAGCTGATGCTCAAAAACGGTCGGCTTAAACGGAGAGTACTCTTTTCGCGATTTCATTTCGCGGAATTTCTTCCGCAACTCTTCGCGCGTTATGCCAAACACCTCGCAGAACCGGGCCGAGTCGAAAGACACCATGTCTTTCACGATTACTTCCAAATCGTACTCCGGGGTATTGTAAACAATCAGCTTGCCGTGGCGGTCGTAAATCAATCCCCGAAAGGGATAATCCGTTTGCTTTAAAATTGCATTGCTATCCGCCAGTTCGGCATAGCGGTTGTTTGCTACCTGTATAAAAAAAAGCTTGCCAATAAAGACCAGCGCGATGAGCACCACCACCAATTGCAAAACTTCTTTTCTTACCTCATTCATTTAGCGACCACGTTGCAGGTATTGAAGCAGCAGGAGCACGGAAAGCGTAAAGAATAAACTGGCGATGACTTTCATCATCGTAAACCAGAAGTTCTGAAACCCGCCGGCTTCTACAAAAAACAGAAGCAAGTGGTGAATGAAAAGCAGTGGCAAAACATACACCAGAAACCACTGCAGCCCGTTGGCAGCTAGCGTGGGCGGTGTACCGCTGTCGTACCCGCCTTGTGGTGTGATGGCCGATAGCCAATAGTTTCGCAAGTAGGCTACCACCACCAGGCTCATGGCGTGCAAGCCAAGGCTATCGTAAAAAATATCAATACCAAATCCGAGTAAAAAGGCCAGCAGCATGAGCACCATGGAATTGGTATCAATGGGCAGCAGCAAAATAAACGCTACGTAAACCAGGCAAAATGCCCGATCGAACAATACCAACCGTTTAAATAGCAGTACCTGGCTCAGCCCGAAAAGGAAGAATTGAATCACGAAACCAAGTGCAGATCGATTCATTTTTTCCCGCCCAGTGTTAACTCCAAAGAATCTTTTTCAGCTTTCAGGTTGCTGCGCACAATTTCTACAAATGAGAGTTTCGAAAAGTCTTGCGACAAGTTTACCTGGATATCATAGAAAGGTGCTTCGTTTTTGATGGTGGCCGATTTCACTACGCCCACTACAATATCCGGTGGGAATACGGCATTGTAGCCGGAGGTAACGATCGTATCGCCCTGCTTGATTTGTACGTGTCGCGGAATATACTTCAAATCGATGGTCTGTGGATCGAGGCCGTCCCACTGTGCGGTGCCAAAATAGCCGGTGCGTTTGATGATGCACGACACCTGATTGTCGATGTTAAGCAAGGAGATGAGTACGGAAAAGTGCTTAGAGGCCGTCTTTACTTTGCCCACGGCTCCCAGTTCGTTAATGGCCGCCATGCCGGGCGCGATGCCATCGGCCGTGCCCTTATCGATGGTGATGAAATTTTTGTACTGTTGCGTAGAGTTGTTAATTACCCGCGCGCTTACAAAGTCGAATTTGTTGATGATGGCCGGATCCGTTAATTCGCGTGTTTCCAGTTGATAAAGACTTTGGTTCCGTTGTTCCAGCTTTTTACGAAGGCGTGCGTTTTCATGCGCTAACTGTGCATTTACCTCCCGCAAAGAAAAATAGCCGGAGATGTTTTGCGACACCGCCACAGTTTTTGCCGCCATGCGGTTAGATGTATTAAAAAAACGTGTGCCCTGGTACTGGTTGTTGCGCACTACCAACCAAACGCACAAAAGTTCGAAAGCCAGAAAAGTAAAGAATACGCGGTACTGGTATATGAATCTGAACAGCCTTTCCATTAGGTCATGAGCACCTTACGATAATGGTTCAAGTTTTTCAGGGCCGCGCCTGTGCCGCGCACCACCGCGCGCAGCGGATCTTCCGCCACGTGAATCGGCAACTTTGTTTTCAGGCCCAGGCGCTTGTCCAGGCCACGCAGCAACGCACCACCACCGGTAAGGTAAATGCCACGTTCATAAATATCGGCCGAAAGCTCTGGGGGCGAAAGCTCAAGTGCTTTAAGAACCGCTTCTTCTAATTTCGAAATCGATTTGTCGAGTGCGAAGGCCACTTCGGAGTACGAGATTTTGATGGTTTTGGGGATGCCCGTCATTAAGTCGCGTCCGCGGATTTCGTAATCGTCCGGGCCATCGTCTAGTTCGGTGAGGGCGGAGCCTACTTCAATTTTAACGCGTTCAGCGGTGCGCTCGCCAATGAGCAGGTTGTGCTGCCGCCGCATGTAATCCAGAATATCGCGGTTAAACGTGTCGCCCGCAATGCGGATCGATTGGTCGCACACAATCCCCGAAAGGGCGATCACGGCAATGTCGGTGGTACCACCGCCAATGTCTACAATCATATTGCCGATGGGCTGCTCGATATCTATTCCGATCCCGATGGCAGCGGCAATGGGTTCGTGAATCATATACACTTCTTTGGCGTTGGCGTGTTCGGCCGAATCGCGCACTGCGCGTTTTTCCACTTCGGTAATGGCGGAAGGAATGCAGATCACCATCCGTAACGAAGGCGGGAACAGGCGGCTGCCGGTGTCAATCATCTTAATCATGCCGCGGATCATCATCTCCGCCGCGTGGAAGTCGGCAATTACACCCTCCTTAAGCGGGCGGATGGTTTTGATGTTCTCGTGCGTTTTTTCATGCATTTGCATGGCCTCGCGCCCGATGGCCAGTACTTTGTTGTTGATTTTATCGAGTGCGATGATGGAGGGTTCATCCACCACCACTTTGTCTTTATGAATAATCAGCGTATTGGCTGTACCCAGATCGATGGCAATGTCGCTGGTAAAAAAGTCAAATAATCCCATGAAAATGTTCCTCCTCGGCTAAACCGTTAAAATGCGTTCGAAATTACCGAAATAATCTTTGATCGCTGAACGGGGGGCGAGAAAACTATTTCGCACGTGGTGTGCGTAGACGCCGCATGCCCGCTGGGTAAAGCGCACGGCGGGCAGTTTAAAAACAAGCTCCGAGCCGGCGTGGGTTAATGTTTAAAATGCCGGTAGCCGGTAAATACCATCGCCACGTTGTGGGCGTTGCAGAAATCGATGGAGTCTTGGTCTTTAATTGAGCCGCCGGGCTGAATCACCGCCTCGATGCCTGCTTTCCATGCAATCTCTACGCAATCGGGAAACGGAAAGAAAGCATCGGATGCCATGACTGCCCCTGCCAGCGGCATGTTGAACTCTTTTGCCTTTTCGATGGCTTGCTTTAGTGCGTCTACGCGACTGGTCTGCCCAACGCCGCTCGCCAGCAACTGGCCTTCGGTGGCCAGAATGATGGTATTGGATTTGGTGTGCTTACAGATCTTGCTGGCAAAAAGCAATGCCTCTGTTTGGCTGGCCGTGGGCACCCGCTGCGTAACCGGTTTCAGGTCTTCTTTGGCGTCGGTTTTCCAATCGGCATCTTGCCCGATGTAGCCATTAAGCAGTGTCTTTACCTGATGCGTGAGCTTCAATTTATTTTTTTGCCGAAGCAGTATCCGGTTCTTTTTGGTTTGCAGCAGCGTAAGGGCGTCCGGGGTAAAAGACGGGGCCACCAGAATTTCAAAAAACAGTTTGTTAATTTCTTCGGCTGCAGCCAGATCAACGGGTTGGTTGGTGGCCAGCACACCGCCAAAGGCAGAAAGTGTATCGGCTGCAAAGGCTTTGGTGTAGGCTTCTTTCACCGTACTTCCGGTGGCCACACCGCATGCGTTTGTGTGTTTGATGATTACAAATGCAGTTTCGCCTTCAAACTCCTGCACCAGTTGCACGGCCGCATCGGTATCTACAAGATTGTTGTACGAGAGTTCTTTGCCATGCAGTTGCTCGAACAAGTCGCTCAGGTTGCCATAGAATGTGCCTTTTTGATGTGGGTTTTCGCCATACCGTAAAACCTGGCTGTGTTGGTGGCTCTCTTTCAGGCGCGGAAGTTGCTGTTCGCGATTGAAGTAATGAAAGATGGCCGTGTCGTAGTGCGAGGTTACATCAAAGGCATGGGTAGCCAAGCGCTTGCGGTCTGTGGCATCGGTAACGCCCTGTTTGGCGTGCAGCAGCGCCAGCAGATCAGCATATTGATTGCGCGAGGCAACAATCACAACATCATTCCAGTTTTTTGCTGCCGCCCGAATGAGCGAGATGCCACCGATATCGATTTTTTCAATGATCTCATCCGCAGTGCCGCCCTTGGCTACGGTTTCCTCAAACGGATATAAATCAACAATCACCAAATCGATGTTGGCGATGCCAAACTCTTCTGCCTGGGCAACGTCTGCCGCCAACTCCCTCCGGTACAAAATCCCACCAAAAACGGCTGGATGGAGCGTTTTTACGCGGCCACCGAAAATGGAGGGGTAACCAGTGAGTTTTTCTACCGGGGTAACGCTGTACCCCAGGTTTTCAATAAATGCCTGCGTGCCACCGGTGGAAACAAATTCAACACCTTGTGCCGCAAGCGCGTGGATGATCGGCTCGAGGTGGTCTTTGTAATAAACGGAAATAAGGGCGCGGGTAATCTTCTGGTTAGGCATGGGAAAAAAGAAACCGCAAAACTAGGTCTTCCGGCCAAGTTTGGAAACGGTTAACCTGCGAATCCGAAAAATTAGCTGAGCCCTGAGAGATGGTCGTCTTGAAACTGTTCGAATTCGATGGAAAAATCGTCTGCATCCAGATATGCCGGGAAGCGATCGCGGAATGCCTGCAACGAATGGGCATTTAATTCCACCGTTTTGATGGCCTCTTCGCCCTCCACCTGGAAAATGGGGTCGCCTTTGGGGCCGATCACGGCCGAATTTCCATTGTACTCCACGCCATTACCATCCGTGCCAACGCGGTTTACACCCACAACAAAGCTCAGGTTTTCAATCGCGCGCGCATCCAATAACGTTTTCCAGGCCGCCGCCCGCACTTGGGGCCAGTTGGCTACATACACCAGCACATCGTACGACATCTTTTTTAGCGTGGCATTCCAACGGTTGCGGCTCCACACCGGAAACCGCAAATCGTAACACACCAGCGGGCAAATGCGCCAGCCTTTCCAGTGCCCAATTAACAGGCTTTCTCCGGGGGAGTAGGTATGGTGCTCATCGGCCATGCGAAAGAGGTGGCGTTTGTCGTAGGTTTTGAAGTTGCCGCCCGGCTCCATCCACAGCAGCCGGTTGTAGTAGCGGTCGTGCACCATGGCAATAAAGCTGCCCAGCACCAGCGCGCCGGTTTGGTCGGCCATCTGTTTCATCCACTTAAACGTGCGCATGTTCATGTGCTCCGCCAGTTTGGGGGCCCGCATGGTGAAGCCGGTGGTAAACATTTCCGGCAACACGATCACATCGGTCTGGCCGATTTTCCAGATTTTTTCCTCAAACATGGCCAGATTTGCGCCAATGTCTTCCCAATGGATATCGGATTGGATGATCGAAATTTTTAAGTCTTGCATAGCGGTGCCAAAAAAGCCTTGCAAAGAAAACACTCCCCGGCCAAACTTTGCGCCCGGGCGGTAAAAACCTCAGAGTTTTCTTAGAATTTCCCCTGCGCGGGCCAGTGTTTCTTCGCTTTTGGCAAAGCAAAAACGCAGCAAAAAATGATTGGTTGGGCGGGTGTTAAAAACGGAAACCGGAATGGCAGCCACTTTCTGCGTTTGCGTAAGCCACGTGGCCATCTCTACATCCGGTTTTTTGGAAATGTGCTGGTAGGAAAGCAGTTGAAAGTAGCTTCCTTGGCAGGGTAGCGCTTCGAACGAACTCCCCTTGATTTGGTCGAGGAAAAAATCGCGCTTACGCTGATAAAATGCACCCAGACCCAGGTAATGTTCCGGCTGCCGCAAGTACTCGGCCAGTGCCCATTGCACCGGCGTGTTTACGCTAAACGTGATGAATTGGTGTGCTTTTCGGATTTCTGCGGTAAGCGCAGCCGGTGCTACCGTATAACCGATTTTCCAGCCGGTGGCATGAAATGTTTTACCGAAGGAAAAAACGGCTACACTTTGGGCCGCCAGTGCAGGATATTTTAACACACTTTCGTGCGATTGCCCATCAAAAATTAGGCGCTCGTACACCTCATCGCTAATTACCACCAAACCATATATTAACGCCAGCCGCTCAAGTTCCCGCACATCTTCGGGGTGCAGCACTACCCCTGCGGGGTTGTGGGGGGTGTTGATGATAATGACGCGCGTGGCGGGCGAAATTTTGCGCTCTACTTCCTGCCAATCGATGCGAAAGGGGGGCGCCAGTTCAATGGGAACAGGGATGGCTCCGTTTAACCGGATGGCCGGGCTGTAACAGTCGTACGCGGGCTCGAAAAAAATGACCTCGCTGCCCGGCCCCACAAGAGCGGAAATAGTAGCAAAAAGCGCCTCGGTGGCGCCTGCGGTAATGGTTACTTCGGTTTCCGCATCGATTGAATTTTGATACGTATCGGCAATAACCCCCGCAATTGCCTGGCGCAAGGCCGGCACGCCGGGCATGGGCGCGTATTGATTGTGGCCAGCCCGCATTTTTTCGTGAATCAGATCGATCAATGCGCCATCTACCGGAAAATCCGGAAACCCTTGTGATAAGTTGATCGCCCCATGCTCTACCGCCATTTTAGACATCACCGCGAAAATGGAGGTGCCTATTTCAGGCAGGCGGCTGGTTACCGTAAACGCCATCGGTCTGGTTATTTGCGTAGCGGGGCTAGAATGCGGTATTCTGTTTCTACATCGCCCTTGCTAATGTCTGCAAGCTTGCCTTTTAGGAGCCGCTTCTTTAAAGGCGACAGATAATCAATGAAGAGCTTTCCCTCGATGTGGTCGTACTCGTGCTGTATGATGCGGGCTTTCATCCCATCGTACTCTTCGGTGTACTCGTTCCAGGCTTCGTCAAAATACCGGATGCGTAATCGTGCTTTGCGGTTAACATTTTCGCGGATGTTGGGTATGCTTAGGCAGCCTTCTTCAAATTCCCACGGCTCGTCAAACTCTTCTAAAATTGTAGGATTAACGAACGTTTTTTTGAAGGTTTCCATGCCGGGCTCATCGTCCAGGCTGGTGCCATCAACTACAAAAAGCCGCACGGCCTTGCCAATTTGGGGTGCAGCCAGCCCAATGCCTTTTGCTGCGTCCATCGTTTCAAACATGTCGGCAACAAGCTGCGTTAGGTCGGTTCCTTTTTTTAAATCTGCGGCCCGTTTGCGCAAAACGGGATCTCCATATACCACAATGGGGTACACCATAGCAAAAACTTAAGCCGCAAAATTAATAGAAAACCGGGCCCGGTTAGTAATGCGGTCGGCCGGGGAGTGTCTCTCCGGAGGGTGCCTCGGTTTGAATCCGCTTAAAGTAAGCCGTAATCATCTTGTCCATTTCGGCCAGGAATTCATCCGGGTAATCGGCCACACGTCGCACGATGGGGGTACCATCCTGGGCGGTGAGGTTCAGCTCTACGTAGCCGGGGGGCTGGCCGTACAAGGCTAAATAGCGCTGCGAAACAAATTTTCCAAGTTGCTTCTTCTGGTACTTATTCAGTTCGCCCTGAAGCTTGATTCGACTTAATAGTGTTGCCATAATTCAATCATCTAGTCTGCAAAAAAGTCTGCAATATTAACGTTGCGCTGATTTTATCGGTATTACTTTTCTTCTGACGGTCTTTTTTTTTCGCCCCCATCTCAATTAACGCCTGCGAAGCGAGCGTGGTAGTAAACCTTTCATCCACCAATTCCACTTTTTTATCCGGAAACTCGGCCCGCAACTTCTCAACAAACTTCAGCACTACCGGGGTCATCTCCGTGGGTGTGTTATCCAGCCGCTTCGGTAAACCTACTACAATCGTTTCAACGCTTTCGCCGCGAAAATAGTTTTTCAGGAATGGTAACAAAGCATTGCTATCTACAGTTTGCAACGCGGTGGCAATAATTCGTAAGGGGTCGGTTACTGCAATGCCGGTTCGTTTTAACCCGAGGTCCAGCGCCAGTATGCGGCTCATGGCTTAAGCGAATACACGTTCACTCAATTGAGACTTACTTTTTCCCGCATCTTTTGGCGCACGGCGTTTTCCAGATCCATGGCTTTGGGGAAGAGAATATTGTTTTCCACCGACGCGTGGCGCTCAAGCGATTCTTCAAACGCCTGGAGCTCGGCATAAATGATTTTCAGGTGCACCGGGGCTACACCCTCCAGTTGGTAGTTATTGGTAATGCTGCGAATGCCCGCCATTTCATCTTCATGTGCTTCGTGATCTACTGCAAAACGGTGAATGCTGTTTTTTTCCATCGTGAAGTACAATTTGCCGGGCGGGTAGTGGCCCGCCAGTGCACGGTCAAGCGCAAGAATGTAGGTAAAGAGCGTGTCTTCTTCTTCGTAGATGTGATGAATGAAATCTTCCAACAACAGCGGATAGACCAATTTAAGGTCTTTGCCGATCGTGAAGTACGGCCCGGGCGGGGGTTGAAAACTATCAATCAGGCGGCCCAAGTAGGGCAGGGTGTGTTTCACAAAAACAAAATGCGCATGCTTCAGGTATTCAATAATCAGCTCGATGGGGTAGTTTACCAGCGGTAACGAAGAGGTGGCCGCATCGGCATCGGCTTGCTCAAACTCGCGTACTACCTGTTGCACGGAAAGTCCTTTTGCTGCGCACGCCTGGGCCAAGGTCTGCTCCGAAGTTTCGTAAAACTTAATCCCAAAATAAAAGAGCACTTTCGCACGGATGCGGTTCTCAATCACCAGATCGTCTATGCGTGAATTGGCTAAGGCGTGCACGATTTTTTTTGGAAAGCTGTAAAAATATCAAAATCGTGATTCCGCTGCTATGATGCCACCCGTTTTAGAAAAATAAATCGCCAAACGGTTTTCCTTTTTTTCATTATTTGCGAAACAAACCGGTAGTTCAACTTTAACTTTAATTAATTCCAGCCGTTTTAGCTGCGTACCAACTTCTTTGTTGATATTTTAAGTAGGAACCATGAACGAAGTGAAAAATAACCGATACCAGATTGCATTGCCGCTGGTATTGGCCATAGGCCTGGCGGGTGGGGTGTTGATTGGCGCAAATTTGTTTTCGGGCGGCATACCCGCGGGCAAAACGGATGATTTGGCGAAGTTCAATGAGGTGATGGAGCTCATCCGCAAAGAGTATGTAGATACGGCCGATGAAGATGTACTGATTGAAGATGCCATTCAGCATTTGCTTTCCAAGCTTGATCCGCACTCCGCCTACATTTCGGCCGCAGAGCGGGTAGAGGCGAACGAAGATTTGCAGGGCGGGTTTGAAGGGATTGGCATTGAGTTCAATATTTTTCATGATACGCTCGTGGTGGTAACGGCGTTAAGCGGTGGGCCCTCAGAAGCGGTGGGCTTACGTTCTGGCGATAAGATTGTGAAAGTGGGCGATCAGCTCATGGCCGGTGTGGGCTTAACCAATCGGCAGGTGATGAAAACACTGAAAGGCCCGAAAGGCACTGAAGTAAAAGTTCAGGTGCTGCGCAAGGGTGTGAAGGATCTGATTTCGTTTACAATTGTGCGCGACAAAATTCCACAGGCATCGATGGATGCCGCCTACATGATTGATGCTGAAATTGGCTACATCAAAGTCAGCCGGTTTGCGCAAACCACCTACGATGAGTTTAAGACTGCGTTAGAGGATTTAAAAGGCAAAGGAATGAAAAAGCTCATTCTTGATCTGCAGGGAAACCCCGGTGGTTATATGAATCAGGCCATCAATATCGCAGACGAGTTTTTGGCGAAGGACAAGAAAGTAGTGTTTACAAAAGCGAAAGATCGCAGATACAATTCCGAAGCTTTTGCCACCAGCAAAGGGGATTTTGAAACGGGCGATCTGATTGTGCTGGTGAATGAAGGCAGCGCATCTGCATCTGAAATTGTGGCCGGTGCTTTACAAGATAACGACCGCGCACTGATTGTGGGCCGCAGATCGTTTGGCAAAGGGTTGGTGCAGTCTCCGTTCGAGTTACAGGACGGCGCAGAGCTGCGGCTTACCATTTCGCGGTACTACACGCCCAGCGGCCGCTCGATTCAAAAACCTTACGGGGATGTTGACGCCTATGGAAAAGAGATCGCGTTACGATTTAAGAAAGGCGAATTCTTCCATGCCGATAGCGTAAAGTTCAATGATTCACTGAAATTTCGGACTGAGAAAGGTCGCGCGGTGTATGGCGGCGGTGGCATTATGCCCGACTATTTCGTTCCGCTGGATACTTCAACGGCAAGTCGGTATCTCAACGAGCTATACAATTCAAATTCCATAGCGGAGTTCACGTTTACGTACACCGAAGCAAACAAAACTGCGCTACAAGACATGGGCTTTGCCGAGTTTCGCACTCAATTTCAGGTAACGGATGCGATGCTCAATGAACTGGCAGCTACCGGCAAGCAGAATAAAGTAGCGCCACAACCCCGCGAGGTGGCACGACTCAAACAGATTTTTCAATTACACATCAAGGCACAGATTGCCCGAAGAATTTGGGGCAACGAAGCGTTTTATCCCATCTACAACGAAACAAACGAAGTACTGCAACAAGCCATTCAGCTTTTTAAGAAGGCGCCGGAAATGAAAACGATGGACATGTAGCCCCTGCTACAACTTCTGTGCGAATTGAGTTATGGGTTCTAACACAGCGCAGCCGCTTCATTTGCTGCTGCGTTACGCTTTCGCGATTTTTGCTTCATGGCGGTACTTCTGGATGATTTCTTCATGCGCAGAACAAGACTGCCGGTGGTTGATGTGCGCTCGGAAAATGAGTTTCTGCAAGGGCACATTCCCGGGGCCATCAACATTCCACTACTTAATAACGCTGAGCGCGCACAGGTTGGCACCGACTACAAACAGAAGGGTCCATCGCAAGCGATTAAAACAGGCTTTCGCCTGGTGGGCCCCCGTCTGGCGGAAATTGTAGCGGCAACCGAGCAGGTAGCCGCCGGTGGCGAGATTTTGGTGCACTGTTGGCGTGGAGGTATGCGCTCCAACTTCTTCTGCCAATTCGTAGGTATGGCGCAGATCAAGGCAGTGCCGCTGGCAGGTGGTTACAAGGCCTACCGGCAGCGGGCGATGGAGCTGTTTCAGCGGCCACTTCAGCTCATTACGCTGGGCGGCTGCACCGGCAGCGGTAAAACCGAACTGCTGGCACAACTGGCCGAAGCGGGGGAACAAGTGATTGATCTTGAAGCGCTCGCCCGCCATAAAGGCTCTGTGTTTGGCGGATTAATGCAGCCACCACAGCCCACCACCGAGCAGTTTCATAATTTTTTATTTGAGCAACTTTTTCGGATAAATCCCGCCCGCCCGGTGTGGGTGGAGGATGAGTCGATTGCGATCGGTCATGTTTTTTTACCCGGTGATTTCTGGGATCAACTGAACCAATCGCCCATAGTAGAAATTGTGTTGCCGAAACCGCAGCGTGTGCAGCGGCTCGTGGCGGAATATGGTTTGGCGGATCGCGATGAATTTATCGCGGCCATCCAAAAAATTTCAAAGCGATTAGGCGGTTTGGCGCAGCAAGAGGCCGTTAAGTTTGTGCTCGCGGGCAATATGTCTGCAGCCATTGAGATTTTACTTTCCTATTACGATCGGACTTATGAATTTGGGCTGGCAAAAAAAATGGAGGTAGGTAGAATCCGCCACCGGGTGGCATGGAATGGCGAAAACAGCAAGGGTGCGGTTCAGGAATTACTCCGTTATTCACGCGAGTTTCGCGCTGCGGGCGCGTAGCACAAAATCTGCCAGCACCAAAGCCGTCATCGCCTCAACGATGGGCACTGCGCGCGGCACTACACAAGGGTCGTGGCGGCCCTTTCCGCTCACGGTTACGGGCTTTCCTTCGGCATCTACTGAGGGCTGATCTTGCATGATGGTGGCCACCGGTTTAAACGCCACGCGAAAGTAAATATCCTCGGCATTGGAAATGCCACCTTGAATGCCACCGGAGTGGTTTGTTTTCGTTCGAATCTTGCCATCTACATTTTCAAACGCATCGTTGTGTTGCGAGCCCCGCCACGATACGCCGTCAAATCCGCTGCCGTATTCAAATCCCTTTACTGCGTTGATGCTCAACATCGCTTTGCCGAGTTCTGCATGAAGTTTATCGAACACCGGTTCGCCCAACCCCGGCGGCACGTGTTGTACCACACACGTTACCACACCGCCAATCGTGTCGCGTTCAAGTCGTATGCGATCGATCAGTGCAATCATTTGCTCTGCCACAATCGGGTCGGGGCAGCGCACGATGTTGTCTTCTGTTTTGCCCAGGTCGAGGGTGGTGTAATGGCCCGTTTTGATATCGCCTACTTGAGATACATAGGCGCTTACGCGGATACCCCATTCATTTAAAAATAATTTTGCAACGGCACCGGCAGCCACACGTGCTGCGGTTTCTCGCGCAGAACTGCGGCCACCTCCGCGGTGATCGCGCACGCCGTATTTCGTTGCGTACGTGTAATCCGCGTGCGAGGGGCGGAAGGTATTTTCTAAATGGCTGTAATCCTTACTGCGCTGATCTTCGTTATCGATGACCAGCGCCAGCGGCATGCCGGTGGTAACTCCTTCAAAAACGCCGGATAAGATTTTTGCGGTATCCGACTCTTTGCGTTGGGTAGTGATTTTTGATTGCCCGGGTTTTCTGCGGTCCAGTTCACGTTGGATAAAATGCTCGTCCACCCGTAATCCTGCCGGGCAGCCATCAATGATGACACCAATGGCAGGTCCGTGCGATTCACCAAACGTAGTAATTTTAAAAAGCGTGCCGTACGAGTTACCCATGCTATTTCTTCGTCATCAAATATACAGAAGCAAGTAAGCTCAACCCAACTACAACGTACGCCAGCCAACTTGCCCAAGAGGTGCCGCCAACCGCACGAAGGGTATTATCCGTGGTCTCCATCCGATCATAAAAAGAGCCGAGGTCACTACTTTCAATGGATTGATTTTTTTGACTTTCGCCCTGCACCCGAAGCACCGTTTGCGGGCGTAAGGTATCGTATGTGCGGGTAGTGGGATTGAAAAATACCCACCGGAAAAAATTGTCCATCTCAAAATTGCCGGGCTCCTTCGGAATCATATAGTAGCTAAATGTCTTCGTGCCGGTTACACGGCCATTCTCCCGGCTGATGTTTTGCTTTACGTTCGGTTCGTAGAAATCAAAAGTGCCGTCCTGGCGCACCTCCGGCTTTTCAATCGATGAGATGTTTCCTTCGCCAAAAATCGAAAAATCATACCCGGCACTTTGGCCAGTGCCGAGGTCGGTATTGTTAATGCGCTCCTGCAACCGGTAGTTTCCCACGGCCACCGCTTCACGCAAGGGGTGAGGCGGCAGTTCTTTCACCTTTACGGTTTTTGCTTTGCTGAAGAATGTTTTGAAATCTTCCTGGCGGTTCTGCCCAAAAAAAGATGGATTCTTGGCCACTTTAAATTTAATCATCTCCAAACCCACACTCGGAAAGGTAACAGCTTCGGTATTGAGCGGATAGTACACGGCTTGGTAGATTTTGTATTGCGTGTAGCCTTTGCCTTTAATTTCAATCGATTCGCCTTCAATATTCTCGATGTTGAAGTTTTCTTCCCAGCAGTTCGCAGGCCGCAGTTTTTTAAGGATGTCGCCCAGTTGTTTACCGAGTTCGTGAAATTGCATGGGTGCGCGGTTGGTTTCGGCTACAAGAAATGAAAGTGTGGTAGTGAAACCTTCGCCTACATACACTTCGTCCTTACTTGTGGTAAGTGCCAGCAACGCGTCTTCTTTAATGTCAACAAATTCCGGTTCGCTTCGCCCGAAGAAGTTATCGGCCGGGTCGCGGTCAAAAAAACTGCGAAACGGATCGTTATTTCGCTGTTGCACCGGTGGACCAACCTTTACTTTTTTTCCGGTGATGGAATACACCTGATCGTTTACCTTGATTTTAAAGCTGGGAACGGTAAAAACACCTTGCTGTGTTGGCGTGTACGTCATGATTACGCTTTGCGATGAGGTAACCTGGCCGTTGATGATATTGGTTTGTGATTGATTTGAGGTGCCACGTTTTTTAAATCCATCGATCTCCGGAAAGTTATCATAGCTGCGCAGGCGGTCGTTCACCACCGTGATCGAAATCGTCCAGGCCTGATTTTCGCCAATCTCGTCCGGCCCGAGTTGAATTTGTACGGACGTGTTTTGCGCAGTTAAAACCGAAACAAAAAAAACACCTACAACAAAAAATAGAGTCCGAAACTTAGCCACCATGCGTTTTTCTGCGTTTCCTTGCTGGAATAGTTTGCAAAGGTAGAAGGTTTTTACTCGCTCAAGATTTTTTTACCGGTTCCTTCGTTATTTTTTCAAACGAATCTGTCGGGGTTTACGTCTAAATGTCTAATTTCAATCTATGCTGAACTACTTCAAGAAGGTGTTAACCAGTGTGAGTTTTGATGCACGCTTGTTTGAAAAAGAATTGCGAAAGGCAATCCAAAGTTTGGTAGAAGTTGAACTTCAGGAATTGCGCAATTGGTGCCAACTAAACTTTCGCCAACATGCGTTGATCATCCAGCGCTGTTTTGCGGCATAAGCCTCATACCTGCGGGTTTTCCGGGCGTGCGAATTGAATGTTGCGCGCCAAACCCTGCCACTTGGCGCGCTGAACAGCAGATTTTGCAAATACCTTTTGAAAAATCTCCTCTGTAAGGTCGTGCCAATCGGCATCAATAACGCCCTCGAATTCAGGTGTAGGAAGAAATCGGGCTTCGCGGTGCGCACGAGCAAAACGATTCCACGGGCATACGTCTTGGCAGATGTCACATCCAAATACCCAGCCCTCCGTTTTGTTTTTGAATTCCGCGGGAATGGCCTCTTTCAATTCAATCGTGAGGTAGGAGATGCACTTACTGCCGTCTACCACGTAGGGTTCAGCAATTGCGCCCGTGGGGCAAGCATCTTGGCAAGCGGTGCACGTGCCGCAGTAGTCGGCCACGGGTCCGTCCGGAATTAGCTCAAGATCCAAAATCAATTCAGCCAGAAAAAAGAAACTGCCCATCTGGCGGTTTAACAACAACGAGTTCTTACCCACCCAACCGTTCCCCGCCTTTTGCGCCCAGGCGCGTTCGTGCACGGGCGCAGAGTCTACAAACACACGGCCATCAATTTCGCCTACGGCTTCGCGAAGCCGGTGTAAAAAAATAAACAGCTTGTCTTTGATCACCCGGTGGTAATCCTCGCCATACGCATACTTGGCAATCTTCAACCGACCGGGTTGCGCGAGATCACGTTCCGGAAAATAATTGTAACCCAGGCTTACTACCGATTTGGCACCCGGCACCAACACTCGCGGATCAAGGCGTTTATCAAAATGGTTTTCCAGGTATTGCATCTTACCTTGATAACCTTTTTTTAGCCACGCGTCTAGCCGGGGTGCTTCTTCTTCCAAAAACTCAGCCTTGGCAACGCCACAAAAACTGAAATCCAGATCGCGCGCAATTTTTTTTACCTGCTCGGTATGCCGGGCTACCGGGTTCATGCATCAAAGAGCCCCGGGCTGTTTGATAACCGCGGTTTGATTTTGAGATGATGATACGCCTGTTCTGTGGCTTCGCGGCCGCGCGAAGTACGTTTGATATAGCCCTCTTGAATCAAAAAGGGTTCGTACACTTCTTCAATGGTTTCGGCTTCTTCGCCCACAGCGGTAGCAATGGTGGTAAGGCCCACCGGCCCGCCTTTAAATTTTTCGATAATGGCGAGCAAAATACGGTTATCCATGTCATCCAGACCGTGCTCGTCTACATCCAACGCATTCAATGCCAGTTGCGCAATTGCTTTGGTGATTTTGCCATCGCCTTTAATTTGGGCGAAGTCGCGCGTACGCCGGAGCAGGTTGTTTGCAATCCGCGGGGTGCCGCGACTCCTTCGTGCGATTTCGAACGCCGCATCTTCATGAATGACAGTTTGCAAAATACTTGCCGACCGCTTGACGATGCTTTTTAACAACGCTGAATCGTAATACTCCAGGCGTGCGTTAATCCCAAACCGGGCGCGCAAAGGGGCTGTTAAAAGCCCGGCCCGGGTGGTGGCACCGATTAACGTAAACGGGTTAAGACCGATTTGCACCGATCGTGCATTCGGGCCGCTGTCGAGCAAGATGTCAATCCGGTAATCCTCCATGGCGGAGTACAGGTATTCTTCCACCACGGGGTTGAGGCGGTGAATCTCATCAATAAAAAGTACATCGTGGTTCTCCAGGTTGGTGAGGAGCCCAGCCAGATCGCTGGGCTTATCCAGCACGGGGCCGGAAGTAACTTTTATCTGCGCGCCGAGTTCGTTAGCGATGATGTGCGAAAGTGTTGTTTTGCCCAAACCCGGGGGGCCGTGGAGCAGCACATGATCAAGCGGTTCATTGCGTTGTTTGGCGGCCTGCACAAATACCTGAATGTTATCTACCACCTTCTGCTGGCCGGTGAAGTCGGAAAAACTTAACGGACGAAGCGCTTTTTCAAACTCTTTTTCGGCAGGGTTTACGTTCTCGTGATCGGCTTGCAGGTAATCTTCACGCATGCGTAAAAGTACAAAAGTTTTTTGCCGGTCGCGGAAAAGCCAACGTCCAAACATTTTCTAACTTGCCAACCGAATTTTTTTTGATAGATGAACAACCGCTGGAAAAATGCACTGTACTCGTTGGGCTTACTGCTGCTGATTATGGTGGTTTGGTGGTGGCGTAACCGCGATGTGCCGGAACCGATCAAGGTGGAAGGAAAAACCATGGGTACCACCTATCATGTTACGTATTTCGATCCGCAGCAGCGGAATTTTAAGCGAGAGTTGGATTCGGTGCTTGTGGAAGTGAACAAAGCCATTAACAATTACGACTCTACCTCGGAGGTATCGCGGTTCAACCGGGGCTCAGGGCCTGTTGTCTTCGGGCAAACCTATTTCCCGATAATCTTAACGAAAGCGCGCGAGATTGTAACGGGCAGCAACGGGGCGTTCGATCCTACGGTGATGCCGTTGGTAAACGCCTGGGGTTTTGGGCCGCAAAAGCAAGCGCTGCCAGACAGTGCGGTGATCGATTCGTTGCTGCAAATTGTAGGCTTTGAAAAAATCACCCTAACCCGCCAACAAATCGAAAAAACAGACCCCCGGGTGCAAATCGATTTTGGTGGTATTGGTCAGGGGTTTGGAGCCGATGCGCTAGCCGATTTTTTACGCTCAAAAGGCGTGAGCCACATGCTGGTGGAGTTGGGTGGCGAGGGCATTGCAGTTGGAAAAAACCTGAAATCGAAACAGCCCTGGGAGTTGGGTATTCTTGATCCGGCCTCAACGTACGACAATCAGTTTTTTAAAGCGTATGTTAAACTAGAGAATCAGGCGTTTACTACGTCTGGCAACTACTTTAACTACCGGGTGGTAAATGGTCAGAAGTTCTCTCACACCATCAGTCCGGAAACCGGGTATCCGGTAGCGCATGAGTTGTTAAGTGCCTCCATTTTCGCGAAAGATGCCACTACGGCAGACGGTTGGGCTACCGCTTGCATGGTAGCCGGTTTAGAGCAGGCGAAAAAATGGTTGGAAGAACGACCGGATTTACAAGGCTTTTTTATCTACTCTACGCCCACGGGAATCGAAACGTACATTACACCTGGCCTCAAGGGCCAAATCACTTTGCAACCTTAATTGCCCACATGCTGATCAAGTACTCGGTTTTGTTTTTGGCACCGCTACTCTCAGGTTTGCTGATTTTTTTCGTGCCGTCTACCCGCACCAAGAATTTTAGACTGCTGCTGGTGTTTGCAGGGGCATATCTTTTTGCAATTACGGTTACCCACATCCTGCCGGAACTGTTTCGTTCTACTGAAAATGTGCAGTGGACTGGAATACTCGTACTGGCCGGTTTCTTTCTGCAACAGATTTTAGAATACTTCACGTCTGGTATCGAACATGGGCACATTCATCACCAACCCGGGGGCGAAAAAAAGATGTCAGCGCTTGTTCTGCTGGCTGCGCTCTGTCTGCATGCCTTTTTGGAAGGTGGAATCCTGGCCGAGCCCCGCGGCTTTTGGCCGGGGTACGATCCCGTGGCGATTCTTATTGGTATTGCCTTACACCGGGCACCTGCGGCCTTTGCCCTGATGGCGGTGTTGGCCGATCAATTGAAATCGCGGCGGCGGGCAGTGCCGTACTTGATTTTCTTTTCGCTTGCCGCGCCTGCCGGGTTGTTCATTAGCAATTTCTTTGCTAATGCATCACTTCTTAACGGAGCCGGGATGATGGCCATTTACGCCTTGGTGAGTGGTAATTTCTTACATATTTCCACGACCATTGTGTTCGAAAGCAGCCCCGATCATCACTTCAACGCTAAACGTTTGCTGGTGGCCGTGTTAGGCGCACTTGCTGCAGTAGCGGTAGAGTTGGTGGTGTGAGTTAAGCAAAAACCACTTCGTCTTGCGCCACTTGTTGTAAACCTTTCTGTTGAAACAGAAAGATCGAATTAAACAGCGCAAAGAAAACGATGCCTTTTTGCACTTCCAGAGCAGATTCAGTCAGGCATACCAGTAGAAAAAGCGAAATGAACGCGCTTGTTAGAAAGTATTTTCTCCGATAAGCAAAATACATCGGCACAACAAATACAATCATTAATGTTAGTACGCCCACCAAACCCAGGGCCAACCAGGTATGGAGAAACTGGTTGTGTGGATCAAAAATGCCAGGCTCACTGTTCGGGTGGGTTTTTGCCATGGCCGAGCTCATTAAATCATTTACATCTCCGGTGCCAGCGCCAAACACCGGGTTGATCTGGCGCAATGCCTGATCGCCAACGGCCCATAACGATAACCTTAAATTCGTATCTGGATTTTTCGCGTCTGGAATAGAAATCTTTGTTATGAACAACTCTTGCACGCGATTGATCCGGCTCACGGGATTGATAAAAACAAAACTAATCACCCCTACGGCCACCACGCTTACTACGAAAATACTAAACGACTTGGATGCCTTCGTGATGAACCGTGTTGCAGCAAAAATGACAATCACCATTGCAGCCACTGTAATAATTTTCGAACTCAGGAATACGATGAAGAGTGCGAAATAGGAGAAAATTCCATACAGCACCATTCGCTCTGCTCGGATAAGGTCATCTGCGTTGTCGCGATACACATAAATCAGCAACAGCAATGAAAGTGCGAGGTACAAAGCAAAATACGTAGGGTGAAGGTTAATGCCAGACGCCAGACCCACGTGCGAAAAATACAGCCAAACCGAATGGCCACCCTCCTGCAAAAGGTGGTAGTCTTGCATGGTGTTATTCAATAGGCCGGGAATGGGTTGGTTTAGGGCGTAAAGGGAAATGGCGTTACCCAAACAAATTAGTGTGCCCACTAACAGCGAGGCAATGAAAGCGCCAAACAGCGTGTTCAACTCCCATTTATCAAAAGGCCGGGTAGAAGCCAAAGCAATTGGCACGGCCAGCAAAAAAATCTTCTTGTCGAGATTTGCCCACCCCAACTGTAAGTTGTCTGTATGCCACAATCCAATAAAGTGGAGTAAAAAAAATGCAGGCAGGAGCCATACCAAGGGATGCTGTTCCAACAGCATTTTTTTCTCTAACCAGCGCCCTTCCAATAACCAATTCATCAAAAAAACAATCAACGCGGCGTGGCATACTTTGCTGGAGTAGGGCAGTGCCGCCAGTGCCACGGCCAGCGAGCCAAGAAGAATTTTTCGATTTACAGATTCAATCACAGAAAGAAATTTTGTCGAGGTAAGTACGCAAAGTTAGATGCTCAGATAAATACCCCCAAAGAGGTATTTTTCCCAGATTCATTGTATTGGACACGGTTTTCTTTAACTTGGTTTAATCCTTTGTTTGGGATTTTGGTAACTTTTTTAGACAAACCTTTAATCACCACGCATTATTCATGCAAATTCATTCACACTCCGATTACCTCGCCGCCTACAAAAAAAGTGTTGATCAGCCGGAAAACTTCTGGGAATCCATCGCCAGCGATTTTATTTGGCGAAAAAAGTGGGATAAAGTTCTTGAATGGGATTTCCATGTTCCAACAGTTAAATGGTTTGTTAACGGAAAATTAAACATCACAGAAAATTGCCTTGATCGGCATCAACAGACCAAAGCCAATCACACCGCCATTATCTGGGAGAGCAACCATCCGGCAGAAAACTCCCGCTACATTACCTACAGCGAGTTGTTTGACGGAGTGTGTAAAACAGCCAACATGCTTAAGAATCTGGGTGTGCAAAAAGGCGATCGTGTTTGTATTTACATGCCTATGGTGCCCGAGGTAGCTTTCGCGATGTTGGCCTGCGCGCGGATTGGTGCGGTGCACTCGGTGGTGTTTGCCGGATTTTCCGCAGGCTCTTTAGTCGATCGAATCAACGATGCTGCGTGCAAATGGGTGATCACTGCAGATGGCAGCTACCGAGGGGACAAAACGATTGATTTAAAAGGTATTGTTGACGAAGCGCTGCAAAAATGCCCTAAGGTAGAAAAAACGATTGTTCTAAAGCGTACCGGCCAACGCATCCAAATGAAGACGGGTCGCGATTTTTGGTGGCATGAGCTCTGGTTGCAGAGCCATGCGGTGTGTCCGGCAGAGGAGATGGACGCGGAAGATTTGTTGTTTATTCTGTACACGTCTGGTTCTACGGGTAAGCCCAAGGGCATGGTGCATACGTGTGGTGGTTACATGGTATACACCAACTACACCTTTCGTACTGCCTTTCAATACAAAGAAGGACAAATCTTTTGGTGCACAGCCGATGTGGGTTGGATTACTGGCCACAGCTACATCGTGTACGGACCACTATCTGCCGGAGCTACTACCTTGATGTTTGAGGGAGTTCCGTCCTGGCCCGACATGGGCCGCTTCTGGCATGTGGTGGAAAAACATCGCGTAAATATTTTTTACACGGCACCCACAGCTATTCGTTCGCTTGAGAAGGCACCCCTGAGTTTCGTTCAGCAATATTCACTTCACACCCTGGAAGTGTTGGGAACTGTGGGTGAACCGATTAACGAAGAGGCATGGCATTGGTATCACAAACATATTGGCCGCGAAACCTGCCCGGTGATTGACACCTGGTGGCAAACAGAAACGGGCGGTTTTATGATCTCGCCCATTGCCCACATCACCAAACTAAAGCCGGCATTTGCCACGTTCCCGTTGCCGGGTGTGCAGGTGGCGGTGATGGATGAAAAAGGAAACGAACTCATTGGCAACGAGGTGGAAGGCAGGCTCGCGATTACGTTTCCCTGGCCTTCCATGGCCCGAACGATTTACGGAGATCATCAGCGATTTAAAGACACGTATTTTTCTACGTTTCCCGGCAAGTACTTTACGGGCGATGGCTGCAAGCGCGATGACGAAGGCTACTACCGTATTACCGGTCGTGTAGATGACATTATTATCGTTTCTGGCCATAATCTGGGCACAGCAGAGATTGAGAGCGCCATAGACGAACACTCGGCCGTATGCGAAACGGCGGTGGTGGGGTTCCCACACGACATCAAAGGTCAGGGTATTTATGCCTACGTCATCTGCTATGAACGGCCGCACGAAGAAGAGCACCTGCGTAAGGAGATTCGCGAGATGGTTGCCAAGATTATCGGCCCCATTGCCAAACCCGATAAAATCCAATTTGTAAATGGATTACCGAAAACCCGGTCGGGAAAAATCATGAGGCGTATTCTGCGAAAAATTGCTGAGGGCGATACAACCAATCTGGGCGACATTACCACGCTCTTAGACCCCGCCGTGGTAGAAGAAATAAAATCCGGCGCATTATAAGGTTACAAACCAATTGCAAATTGCATGTAGCTTTACGCGATTTTATGAAACTCATTCCCACCCTTCTTTCCGCCTTGTTGCTGATCGGTTGCATTGATTCCTCCGAGTACCAAATCGATCAACTCGAGGCCAACCCCAACCTCAGTATTCCCCTCGGTTTTGGATCGCTCGCTGTGCAAGACGTCATTGCCGATGCACAAAGTCAATACATCAAAGTTACGCCTGATGGTTTACTTTTTTTGCAATACACCGAAGAGTTACGATCAGCGGATATCCGCAATTTGTTCGAAATCCCAACAAAAAATATTAACCGATCTTTTGTATTACCGCGGGGTACCTACCCGCCCATTAATCGCGATGTACGGCTGGATAGCATTACCGAAGTGGTAGACTTGAATCTGGCCCCGGAACGGCTGTCAGAGATTTTGTTGAAGACCGGGCGCTTCGAGTTTCAAACCACCTCGACACCCGGCAACACCAACCTCTCGTTTGTTGTGCAGGCCACACTGCCCGATGTTACCCGAAACAACGTCCCGGTAAATGTGTCCATCGCTAACGTGGGTGCCGGAACAGTCGACCTGACTGATCATACCATGAAACTGAATCAAAACCGTTTCTCTCTTAAGTTGGTGTTGATTCTGCGCAGCCGCTCTCAACCCGTTACGCTGGCAAACAATCTATCCGTTAATTTTCGTGCGGTTTTCCAAACGCTGAATTTCCGTTGGATCCGAGGCTTTTTTGGCGATCAGTCTAGCGCGCTTCCCGCAGAAGAGTTACCGATAGCGGCATTTGGAAATTCGCTGCTGGGGGCAAATGTTTCGTTTGCCGAGCCGAAAGTTGAGCTTATCGTTACCAACGAATATAGTGTTCCCGTACGGGTAGATTTTGTAAATCTGGAAGCGCGTAAAGGAAGCCAGGTTTTACCGGTCGTGCTCAGCCCTGCTAATCCAGTAAATTTAAACTTTCCGGCAACAGCGGGGGGGTCGGCCGTTACCAATACCACCATCACCAATACCAAAGCACTTTTAGATTTTGCTCCCACCTCTTTCTTCTACCGGGCAAATGCGCGCATTAATGCAGGCCTTACGAGTGGGTCTAATTTTCTGGCTGATACCAGCAAGTTGAAGGTTCGATTGAATGTGGAGGTGCCTTTCTTTGGCCGGGCTACGAATATCACTTTGGCGGATACGTTGGACATTGATCTCACCGATTTGGATGCTTCAAGAATCGATAGCACCTACTTCCGTATTCAGTCAATAAATGAGCTACCGCTCGAGGCGGCCGTACAGTTTTACTTTACGGGCACAAATCTCATTCCGTTTGATTCTTTGTTTGCGTCCCCCGAGTTGTTCATCAGGGCAAGCACGGTAAATGCATCTGGCGATTTGCAGACCGCGGGCCAAACCAACCAACGGATACCACTCCCTACGGCAAAGATCAATCAGTTGCTCAAGGCCAGGAAACTCATCATCCGCGCGGTGCTTAACACCTCGCGCAATACCAATGGCGTGCAGCCGGACGTAAAGTTTCGTTCAAACTACCGCCTTCAGCTCAATCTTGGGCTTCAATCAAAACTCAAGCTTAACGTACGGCTGTAATGAAACGCATCGGCTTTTTTCTACTGTCAATCATGGTAGCCACCGGAGCGGTGGCTCAGGTGGAAGGCACTATCCATTTTATGAAGTCGCTGCCGCAAGTGGTGAATAATAATCCTGCATTTCGCCCGCTGTACAAAGGGCATATCGGCTTACCAGGATCGTCCGTTTTTGTGGCCTATACCAATAACGGATTTACATACACCGATCTGGTGTCCACGCAAAATGGCACCACCACGGCAGACCTTAGCCGACTTTCATCCACCTTGCGGGATAAGAACTTTATCACACAGTCTTTTCAACTTGATTTATTTCGGATGGGGTTTCAGCTCTCGCCCAAGTTTTACCTCATGGGGCATGTAACGGCTAAAACCCACGCGCAGATCATGATTCCGAAAGATGTGGTGGGCTTGTTTACAGACGGCACAACTCCCTATGTAAATGGCGTGGCAAATCTCAACTCGCAACTCAATGGCATGGGGTATTTGGAATCTGCGCTGGGTGCGTCTGTTGAGCCCGTACGGAATTTGCGAATCGGGTTCCGGGCCAAGTTTCTGCAAGGTGCCGCCAGCGTGAACACGGTGCGTGGCGATGGCCAGCTTATTGTAGATTCCAATTATAACATCACCGCGAATGCGAATGTGCAGGTAACCACATCGGGGATTAACTCCCTGACCAACGGCAACCCGGCAGTGTCCGACTTGCTAAAAAACACCGGCTTTGGATTGGATGCAGGGGCAACACTCGAACTCATTCCTGGCTTAACGCTTGGTGCCAGTATATTAGATCTTGGCTTCATCTCCTGGAAAAATGATCTTCGCCAATACACGCTTGATCCAACCACAGCTAACTACACATTTAGAGGTATTGATGTAAACCGAATTCTCGATGATCAAGACGGATATCTGGACGAGCAAATGGATTCGCTAAAATCCAGATTTGAGTTACAGGAGTCAACCGGAGCGGCCTTTCGCACAACGCTGCCTACACGGCTTTTACTGAGTGGGGAATGGCAAGTCATTAAGAATTTTTCAGTCGGAGGATTAATGGTTTTGCAATCCTACAAAGAACGGCTTAACCCCACGTTGGTACTTTCGGCAAACAAAAACTTTGGACGCGGTTTAACTACCTCCTTTAGTTACACGCTTTCCAATAACGGTTGGAACAATCTGGGGGTAGGTGTTTCGTTAAATATGGCTCCGTTTCAGATCTACGTGGTGGGCGATAATCTGCTGCGTGTACCGATGGCCCTCGTGGCCGATGGTAACATGAACCGGGTGATCAATAATGCCCACTTTTTTAACCTGCGTGCCGGTTTAAACTTTGTTTGGGGTAGAATCAAAACAGATGATGGTAAGTCGCGGAGTACGCCTACCGGTAGTTCGCGCATGGCGGATATTCGCAGTAAAAAACGTAAGCGCTAGCAGATAGCGATTCTTGGGCAGGTTTTCTTCTGTCCGCTCACGTTCGGTCGTTCGCTCAAAAGAGCGGGTCATTCACATCGTAACGTGTTGGTTTGGCGCCGGGGCAAAATAAAAAAGGCCACCTTTTTCGGCAGCCTTTTTTTTCTGTTGTGAGAAGGGGCTTACGATCCGCAGGCTTCGCAGGCATCCGGGTTATCTAACGAGCACGCCATGTCCGACCGCTTTTGGTCGTAGTCGGCCAACGGGCTGTTGTAGGGGATTGCTTGTTGTTGCAAATCGGCAAGTGCAGGCTGTGCTGCAGCTGCCACCGGTGCCGCTGTAGCATCCGCTTCCTGAGTAGCCGTTTGTTGTACCACCGCCTTGTCCAATGTAAACTTAATGGCATCGGCTGCAGCATTTGTGCGCAGATAGTACATTCCCGTTTTCAAGCCCTTCTTCCAGGCGTAGAAGTGCATGGAGGTGAGCTTTCCAAAATTAGGATTTGTTAAATGGATGTTCAGGCTTTGCGATTGACAGATGTACGCACCGCGGTCGGCCGACATATCAATGATTGCTTTTTGAGAAATCTCCCAAACGGTTTTGTACACGTCTTTAATGTGCTGCGGAATTTCGGGAATCGCCTGCACGCTGCCGTTGGTGGAAATCAACTTCTGGCGCATGGTTTCGCTCCACAGGTTTAGGTCGATCAAATCCTTCATCAGGTGTTTGTTGGCCACAATAAACTCACCCGATAATGTTCTGCGTGTATAGATGTTGGATGTGTAGGGCTCAAAACACTCGTTGTTACCCAGAATCTGCGAAGTAGAAGCGGTGGGCATCGGGGCCAGCAGCAATGAGTTGCGCACACCATGCTTTTTCACTTCTTGCTTCAAGGTTTCCCAATTCCAGCGACCTGAGTCTGGCGTAACACCCCACATGTCAAACTGGAAGATCCCTTTCGAAACGGGTGAGCCTTTGAAGGTTTCGTAGGCACCGTGTTCTTTCGCCAGCTCCATCGAAGCCTCCATAGCCCCGAAGTAAATGGTCTCGAAAATATCTTTGTTTAGCCCACGCGCTTCCTCGCTATCGAACGGCATGCGCAGCATGATGAAGGCATCGGCCAAGCCTTGCACACCAATGCCTATGGGCCGATGACGCATGTTTGATTTACGTGCTTCTTCTACCGGATAGTAGTTGATGTCGATTACTTTGTTCAGGTTACGCGTAACCACTTTTGTGATTTCGTATAAGCGCTGGTGATCGAACTTGCCGTTAGCCACAAACTTCGGTAGCGCGATAGAAGCCAGATTGCACACCGCAACCTCGTCCGGAGCGGTGTATTCAATGATCTCTGTGCAGAGATTGCTGGATTTAATCGTACCCAGATTTTTCTGGTTTGATTTCTTGTTTGCGTGATCCTTATACAGAATATAAGGTGTACCCGTTTCAATTTGTGCTTCCAGCACTTCAAACCACAAATCCTGTGCTTTTACCTGCCTGCGGGCGCGGCCATCGGCTTCGTATTTTTCGTAGAGCCGTTCAAACTCTTCACCCCAAACATCCGCCAAGCCGGGGGCCTCGTTCGGGCAGAACAGCGACCACATTTCGTTGTTTTCTACCCGTTTCATAAACAGGTCTGGAATCCACATCGCATAAAAAAGATCGCGTGCCCGCATCTCTTCCTTGCCGTGATTTTTGCGTAAATCCAGAAAATCGAAAACATCGGCATGCCACGGCTCGAGATAAATCGCAAAGCTGCCTTTGCGCTTACCACCACCCTGATCTACGTACCGGGCGGTCATGTCAAAATTTCGCAGCATGGGTACGATACCATTGGAGGTTCCACCTGTTCCTTTAATGTAGGAGCCTTTCGCGCGTACACTATGGATGCTGAGGCCAATACCGCCGGCCGACTGCGAAATCTTTGCGCATTGCTTTAGTGTATCGTAGATGCCATCAATGCTGTCCTCCTTCATGGTAAGCAAGAAGCAAGACGAAAGCTGTGGTTTGGGCGTGCCGGCGTTGAAAAGTGTGGGTGTAGCGTGGGTGAACCATTTCTCCGAAAGCAGATGGTAGGTTTCAATCGCGGCGGGAATATCCTCCCCATGAATGCCCACGGCTACACGCATCAGCATGTGTTGCGGGCGTTCCACCACTTTTCCATCTACCTTCATAAGGTAGGAGCGTTCCAGGGTCTTGTATCCGAAGTAATCGTAACTAAAGTCACGATCGTAGATAATGGCTTCATCCAGCACCAGCGCGTTTTCCCGGATAATACGCCAGGTTTCTTTTCCAATCAGCGGGGCATTGGTGCCGTTTTTCGGATCCACGTAAGTGTAGAGCCGCTTCATGGTGTTCGAAAACGACTTACTCGTGGTTTTGTGCAGGTTGGAAACTGCCAACCGGGCGGCCAGCCGGGCAAAGTCTGGGTGCCGGGTGGTCATGGTTGCGGCGATCTCCGCGGCCAGGTTATCCAGCTCTTGGGTGGACACTCCATCGTAAAGCCCATTGATGACCTTCATGGCCACCTCTACCGGGTTTACAAACTTAGGATCAAGGCCGTAGCAGAGCTTTTCAATGCGGGCCGTTATTTTATCGAACTTAACGGACTCTCTTCGTCCGTCACGTTTTACTACGAGCATGGGGCGTGGTTGGTTAAAAAGTTTAAAAAATGAACATGAATGTAGTTAGAAATCTTCATTCAGTGAAAATTTTGGAGCGGTTTCTTTTTCAGCACTTTTCAGTACGCCCGCTTTTTGGTATTCACCCACTCGTTTTTCGAAGAAATTGGTTTTGCCGCGTAACGAAATCATTTCCATAAAATCGAACGGATTTGTAGCGTTGTAGATCTTTTTGCCGATTAACTCATTCAACAGACGGTCGGCCACGAACTCAATATATTGGCGCATGGAACCGGCGTTCATGCCAATGAGGTTTACTGGCAGCGCATCGGTTACAAACTCTTTTTCAATTTCAACGGCATCGCGAATGATCTCGATTACACGCTCTTCCGGCAGCTTGTTGATCACGTGCTGGGTGTAGAGGTGGCAGGCAAAATCGCAGTGCAGCCCTTCATCGCGCGAGATCAGCTCGTTAGAAAAGCTCAGCCCGGGCATTAAGCCACGCTTTTTCAGCCAGAAAATGGAGCAGAACGATCCGGAAAAGAAAATCCCTTCTACCGCGGCGAAGGCAATTAACCGTTCTTGAAAACTTCCCTTCGAGATCCACCGCAGCGCCCAATCGGCTTTTTTCTTCACGCAATCCAGCGTTTCGATGGCATGCAACAGTCGGTCTTTCTCCTTCGGGTCTTTTACGTAGGTATCGATCAGCAGCGAATAGGTTTCGGAATGGATGTTTTCGATCGTGATCTGAAAACCATAAAAAAACTTGGCTTCCGTATACTGAACTTCGCCTACGAAATGCTCGGCCAGATTTTCATTCACAATACCATCGCTGGCCGCAAAAAAAGCCAGTACGTGTGTAATGAAGTGGCGCTCGCCATCTGTTAAGTTCCCCCAATCGGTTAAATCCTGACTTAAATCAATCTCTTCGGCAGTCCAAAAGCTGGCTTCGGCCTGTTTGTAAAATTTCCAGATGTCGTGGTGTTCGATGGGGAAGAGAACGAAACGGTCTTTGTTCTCTTTAAGAATGGGTTCGTCCAGCAAAACGTGGCTCATAGGTGTTTAAGTAGTTTGTGTATAAGAAATCGAGCAACCCGTTTTACCAGGTTGCTCGTATTAAATCGTTTTTTACCTCACGATCAGCAGCGCGTAACGCTTCGAACCAATGAAGTCAGCAAATATTTGAAATGGGTGCGTGATATCAAAGGGTGTGTTTAATGCGAAATCGGTGTTTTCCTCAGCGGAAAAATCAATCGAAAATGAAAGCAGTTCATTTTCATTCACTTATCCGATGCGCCTGAAGTGTGAAGTGAGATGAAAAAAATTCAAGTTTTTTTTCCGTGAATCTTTACACGTTCAAACGCTGGATTTAATCATACTTTATGTAACTGCCGGGCAGGTTATCCACGGTCTTTTGCCGGATGGCAGGGACTGCTGCCACGGAAAATTTTTGTTATCAGCAAACCAAATTGAACGTAATTTGAAAGTAAGCCGCTCTGCATGAGGGAATTATATTTAAATAGGCCATTTGTTTTTCTGTGTTATCACCTTATCTTTGCACCCCATTTAACGAAATAGTTATGTACGCAATTGTGGATATCGCTGGCAAGCAATTTAAAGTGAGCAAGGACCAATACATCTACGCCCCAAAAATGGAGGGTGATGCCGGAACAGCGGTAGAATTTGACCAAGTGTTGTTGGTGGATAATAATGGCGCTGTACAAGTAGGTGCGCCCACGGTTAGCGGCGTGAAGGTTGCCGGCAAGATTTTGGAGCACGTGAAAGGCGACAAAGAGATTGTATTTAAGAAGAAGCGCAGAAAGGGCTATGCGGTAAAGAATGGGCATCGCCAACAATATACGAAAGTGCAAATCGAAAGCATTGGTTAATCTTTGAGTAGTTACTGATATAATAAGGAAAGCATCATGGCACACAAAAAAGGGGAAGGTAAAGTAAAGAATGGTCGGGAGTCGGAAAGCAAACGACTTGGCATCAAAGTGTATGGCGGCCAAAAGGTGATTGCGGGTAATATCATCGTTCGCCAGCGCGGAACGAAACATCACCCGGGTGTAAACGTAGGGATCGGCAAAGACCACACACTTTTTGCGCTTACCAACGGCGTGGTAGCTTTCAAGAAGGGCCGTGGCGATAAGTCGTTTGTTTCCGTTGTGGCCGAAGCGTAATCTTTTTTTGATTTTTTTCGAAGGCCGGTTCTTTTTGAGCCGGCCTTATTTTTTTGCTTTCGTCCGTAAAAAAATAAACACTTATCCAATTTTACCCAATAATATTCGGCCTAACGGGCGATTGTCGAACCGAAATATGTAAGTATTGCTGCTATTTTTACCGCAGAGGCTTGTTTTGAGCCCGGTTACATTCTATTTTTACCGTTCTGTAATATTCTCTTAACCTAAACCTTAATCTATGAGGAAGTTTTTACTCCTAAGCTTCGCTCTCGTTATTGGGCTCAGTGCATGGGCACAAGAACGGGTGGTATCGGGTAGGGTTTCATCTCAGGAAGATGGATCTGCTTTACCCGGTGTAAACGTAGTGCTCAAGGGTACTACCAATGGAACGGTTACCGATGCCGATGGTAACTTTAAATTAACCGTGCCTGCCAATGGTGGCAGTCTGGTTTTTTCGTTCATCGGCTTGCAAACCGAAGAAGTCGAAATCGGTCAACGTTCGGTGATCGATGTAGCCCTTGGGTTGGATGTGCAACAGCTCTCTGAAGTTGTTGTTACCGGCCAGGGTATCGCCCGCGAAAAGCGCGCGCTTGGCTACGCGGTTACCACGGTAAATGCGAACCAAATTGCCGCTCGTCCAGAGACGGATATTAGCCGCATTTTGAATGGAAAGATCCCCGGTGTAACCATTACACCTACCGGCGGTACTGCTGGTTCAGGTACAAACATCAATATTCGTGGTTTCTCCACGCTCACGGGAAGCACACAGCCGCTGTGGGTAGTAGATGGTGTACCTTTCAACTCCAATACCAATGCGGGCTCCGGCTTCACCACTGGTGGTGCGGCCACGGCAACTAGCCGCTTCCTGGATTTGGATCCCAACAGCATTGAGTCTGTGAACGTTTTGCGTGGCTTAGCGGCTACAGTGCTCTATGGAGATCAAGGCCGTAATGGCGTTATTCTTGTAACAACGAAATCGGGCTCTAACCGCAAAAGAGATTCTGAGGTAAGTATCCAACAGTCACTTTCGGTATCGGAGATTGCCTCATTGCCGAAGTTCCAAAACAACTATGGAAACGGGTTCCAGCAGTTGTGGGGAAATTTCTTTAGTAACTGGGGGCCGCATTTTGATGAGATCGACTCCGTAGGGCATCCGTATCAGTTTTTGGGCGATGCCGAATTACGGAATTCGTTCCCAAAATATTTCTTTAAGCGTTATGCCTATGAGGCTCAGCCAAACATTGGTGGTTTCTTCCGCAGAGGTCTGGTTTCGAACACGGCCGTGAATGCGTCTGGTGGTTCTGATAAACTCAGCTACAATGCCTCGGTGGGCTACACGAATGAACAAGGCTTCGTACCCACGAACAATTTGAAGCGTCTTAATATCTCAACCGGTTTCACGGCGGCCGTTACCAAGAAGTTAACGATTCAAACCTCTTTACAGTATTCAAATACGGATCAAGAGACTCCCCCGCTTAACGGTGCCACCGGCGGTGGCGCGTCTTTTGGCGGTGTACCTTCTTTGTATGGCCAATTCTTGTATACACCCCGGAGCATTGACGTGTTGAATTGGGAATTTGAAACCCCGGTAAGCCGCAGAAGCATTTACTTCCGTGGTGGAAATGATATTGCCAACCCGCGGTGGGTAGCGCAAAACTATCGTGAAACCAGTGTAACAAATCGTTTCTTCAATGCATCATCCATTAGCTATGATGTAAACGACAACCTTAGCTTCTTGTATCGCGTTGGTTTAGATACCTATACCGAGCAGCAGACACGTGAGTACAACAAGGGTGGCGTGCAGGGCCCGAATATCATTAACGGTGTGCTGCAGACGCGTTCGCTTGTAAATACCATCTGGAACCACGATTTCATTGCGTCTTACTCGAAAGACCTATCAGAGAATCTGAGTTTGGTGGCTAAAGCGGGTGGAAATGCGCGTTACGACATTCTTGAGCGCGATGGCGTGTACTCCGAAGGCCAAGTGGTGTTTGGTTTAATGCGTCATGATAACTTTGCTTCGGCATCGTCCCGCAGTATTGGTTTTGATGGTCAGGTGTTCCAGCGCAAGTTTGAACAACAGCGTTATGGGGTTTATGCCGATGTTTCGTTAGACTATAAGAAGTTTTTGAGCATCAACCTCGCTGGCCGTCAAGACTGGACTTCAACATTTGAGCGTGGTAACAACTCTCAAGCTTTCCCGAGCGCGTCTGTGTCTTTTGTGCCTTCCGAAGCGTTTAGCGGCCTGAAGTCTACTACGTTAAACTTCTTAAAGTTACGCGCTGGTGTTGGTAGTTCTGCGGGTTATGGTTTCCCTTACCAAACCCGTTCAGTTGTTGGGCAGAATTTGCGTGGCTGGATGGATCCGGGTGGTAACGTTTTTGGTGTACACACGATCGGTAACCTTCTCGGTAACGCGAGGTTGAATCCGGAGTTAGTGGTTGAATATGAAGCGGGTTTTGAAGCTCGGCTTTTGAATGAACGTTTGGGTCTTGATTTTACCGTGTACAACAGAACGACCCGCGACTTGATTACGTCAGCTCCGATTGATCCATCAACTGGTTACACGGTTACGAGCTTCAACCTTGGTCGATTGAGCAACAAGGGTATTGAAATTGCCGTGAACGGTTCAATCGTTGAAAAAGGCGACTTCAAGTGGGATGCTGTGTGGAACTTTACAGCGGTTCGCCCGGAAGTAGAGGAGCTTGGTTTGGGTCTTCAAGAAGTTGTACTCTCGGGCTTTACCGATTTGGGTAACTTCGCCATCCCCGGTCGTCCTTACAACATGATTAAAGGATCTTCAGTGTTGAAAGCGCCGGATGGCAGCCGTATTGTTGGCCCAGATGGTCTTTACCAACTCGATCCAAACATTCAGGAGTTGGGTAACCCGAACCCGAATTTCATTACGGTGTTGATTAATAACTTCAGCTACAAAGGATTTACTTTCTCGTTCCAGTGGGATTACCGCCACGGTGGAAGAATGTATGCAGCCACGCCGTCTGCCGTTCTCGGTCGCGGGGTAGTGGATCCTAGCAATACGCCTGTGAATCGCGACTTAACGTTTGTACTTCCCGGCGTACGCCAGACGGGTGTGGATGGCAGCGGCAATCCGGTGTTTAGCAAAAATGACATCCAAATTACTGCATCCGATTTCGGCTTTAATACGCAGTTCTTTGGATACAATGAGGTTGCGATGTTCGATGCGACTACTATTCGCTTGCGCGAAATTTCGATTGGATACAATTTCCCCAAGTCGTTCATGAGCAAGACTCCGTTCAAGGCTGGCTTCATTCAGTTGAACGGAAACAACCTCTGGTTTAACGCGGTGAATGTGCCGAAGCCGGTTAATTTCGATACAGAAGTAACCAGTTTGGGTGTAGGTAACAGTATCGGATTTGACTATCTGACGGGCCCGAGCGCGAGAAGATATGGTGTGGTGTTGCGCTTAACCCTCTAATTTTTTAATCAGAAATACATATGAAGCGAATTAAATATTTCATTCTCACCTGCATGGTGGTATTGGCGTCTGCTTGTACCCTTGACCTGCAGGAGGATCCGAATGCAGTTCAGTTGAACAATCTGGACCCCAATTTGACGCTGAACTCGGTTCAGACGGCCGTGCCTGGTTTGTTTCAATCATTTAGCACATGGGGTATGCAGATGACCCGCCTTCAAAACTCTGGCGGCACTGTCTACAACAACGTGTTTTCTCCGCAAACCTTCGATGGTGTATGGTCTACGGCTTATGCAACGCTCTTAAGCGATGCTGATGCCCTTACGAAAACTGCAGATGCGGCAAATTTGACCATCCATGCAGGTATTTCTCGTGTGCTGTCAGCCTACACTTTGGTGATGTTGGTAGATTTCTTTGGTGACGTTCCCTATTCAGAAGCGCTCCAAGGCTCTACAAACTTTAATCCGAAGGCCGATAGCCAAACGGAGTTGTATAATCGCGCACTGACGCTGTTGGATCAGGCAATCGTAAATTTCAATACGACCTCCGCTCCAATTCCAACCAGCCCGCCGTTTGTAGACTTCTACTATGGTGGTAACACGACCCGCTGGAAGCGTTTTGCAAACTCCGTGAAGCTAAAGATCTTCCTGAATCGCAGACTGGTTGATCCCACAGGTTCAACCACGGGCATCAATGCTGTTTTGGCTTCGCCGGATGGAGTGATTTCGGCTCAGGCCGACAACTTTGTTTTCCGTTATGGAACAAATACCGCTGACCCTGATAACCGCCATCCGCGGTTTACCGCCAACTATTTGACTGGCGCAGGCAATTACATGTCAAACCACTTGATTTGGATGATGTTATATGGCTACGATGCGCAGCAGAACGGTGCTATCGGGGATCCACGCCTACGCTTCTATTTCTTCCGTCAGGTGAATGCAAATTCCGCGAACCCTAACGAAATCAGGTGTGTAACCGAGGCTACGTTGCCCGCGCATTATCCGTTTTCTACGGGAACCGCAATTATTCCTGCTCGAGGCGGCCTACCGCCGGGTATTTCTACTAACCCCGCCCATCCTGCATGGTTCCGTACCTACTGTTATCCGTCTGCGATTGGATACTGGGGTCGCGATCACGTTGATAACCAAGGGATACCTCCTGATAACTTGTTACGTACTACTTGGGGCCCTTACCCTTCCGGTGGTCGTTTTGATGCAAATAATCCGGTAGGCGTTTCTGGTGGTGCTGGCCTGGGCCAGCGTGGTGCCGGCTTCCAGCCGATCATGATGCGTTCGTATGTGCAATTCATGTTGTCGGAAGCAGCTTTGTTCTTGGGCACTTCAGGAGTTGCGCGAACCTATTTCGAGAACGGCATTCGCACCTCGTTTACAGATGTGCGCGATTGGTCAACCAACGGCACGTTTGGCGTTGGCCCGGCTTCGCCAACAGAGGCGAACATAGCAACCTTCTATCCTGCTGCCACCTATACAGCAGATGTGAATGCATATGTTACTTTAGCCCTGGCAGCGTATGATGGACAGGCAAGTAATGCCGGCCGAATGAATTTCATTGCTCGTGAGTATTGGATTTCGTTGTTCTGCAATGGTATTGAGGCTTTCAACCTGTATCGTAGAACCGGTTTGCCTACCGGCATGCAGCCGACCATTGTAGCGAATCCGGGTCCGTTCCCAAGAACCTTTTGGTATCCGGCAAACTTTGCCAACCTGAACAACACCGCCGCTCAGCGTGCTGATTTGACTGGTCGTGTCTTCTGGGATACCAACACCGCAAACCTTGATTTTTAACCTTTTGACGCACAGAAATTATGAACTATAAAAAGAATCTACTTATAGCCTTCTTAGCGCTCACAGGGTTGTTCATGTCCTGTCGCGATGAGAGCCTTTACCCGCTACCCTACAACGACAGGGAAGTTGGTGCGTACATGCGCGTAGTACGTTTAACTTCTAACGTATTGGATTTGGATAACATTGCCAATACGGGTTTGGAAGGGATTTTTGAATTTGTAGATGATTCCAACGGGGAGAATCTCCAAGACTTCCAAATCTTCGTGCGCGTTCGCCGAGGTGCAACTTTAACACAAGAAGCGTTGGTAACCACAATTGATGGTGCCCAATGGCAGACGGTGCCCGAGCCTACCTACTCCGAATATAAGCGTGCTTCAATTCGGGTAACTGCGAACCAGACCCTGACCGCGTTGAATACAGTGGGCTTCACTGGACCTTTCGCAGCAGGCGATGCGATTATTTATCGTGGTGTAATCCGTTTGAGAGATGGTAGAACGTTTACTGATGTGAATTCAGGTCCGAACATCATCGGTGGCCAGTTTTATGCATCATCATTCGTCTACACGCTAACGGCTCGTAACTTAACCCCTGGTTCTTGGGTGGGTACTTATTCACTCACGCAGAATGCAATCTGGTCGCCCAACCATTCGGTTGCGCTCCACCAGAGTTCTTACCCCGCGAACCTGAATCAGGTGCTATTCCCGAACCAGACGGTCACGTTGACGGTGCCTGCAGGTGGTCTTTCGACTGAGCGCGAATTCCAAGTGCAATACCGTGGTGCAACAGTAACGATGCGTCTGAATTTGGAAAGTGGAGTGACGTGGGTTCCGCTGCAAAATTCTACGGTAGATTGCACAGCTGAGCGTGAGCTCTACTGGACTATGCCCACCACCGGTACCTTCGCGGGTTCAACCGCGCTCCCGGCGGGCCTACCTCAGGCGAGCACGCCTAACCGCGGGTCCTATTCTACGACACAAACCGGCCTCGTGCCCGGTCAGGTCATGACGATTGGTATTGACGATGATGCCGATGAATATGGCCGCAGAAACGGATATTGCACGTGGACGAGACGCGTTCGTCTTACACTCACGAAGTTATAATTCGTTGCTGATTTGTTTTTTGAAAGGCCGACACCCTGTCGGCCTTTCTTTTTTTGTCAACACCGCAAGGATTTGGTTGTAGATTCGTTGGATAGAGAAGTTTTATGAAAATATTCGCCTGGATTTGGGTGGTACTCGTGGTTTCGATAAACCTTGAGCAAGAGAACGAGGTGATGCGCGGCATTACTGAGCGCCATAATTTTTGGCGCCAGCAAGTGGGGCAGGCACCACTAACGTGGTCGGAAGAGCTTGCGACTGAAGCCCAGGCTTGGGCCGATGAATTGGCGAAACGTGGTTGTGAAATGGAGCATCGCCCGCATACCGGCAAGTGGGGTACGGTGCACGGCGAGAATATTTTTTGGGCCTTTAATATGAACGTGAATTCCAAAACAGTGGTTGATTCCTGGGCGGATGAGCGGAAGTTTTATCAACCGGCAACGGGTAAGTGCAAGGGTGGTGTTTGCGGCCACTATACCCAAATTGTTTGGAAAGACACGAGGCAAGTAGGCTGCGGTATGGCCAAATGTGGCGATGAGGAAATTTGGGTGTGCAATTACGATCCGCCGGGTAACTTTATTGGCGAAAAGGCATATTAGAACGTAACTCATCTACCAAAATCCCGTAGAAAAGGCTACGTTCAACAAAATTTCAACGGACTATGAATATGGTAATGTAAATCCCGATTTGACAGCTCAGATGTCGGTCGGAAAGGTGTGCGATGACTTGCCACCTTGAGCTTTCAATCCATTACATTACTTTACTTTTTCATTCATGAGTTCGATTTCCAAAAAACTTTCTTCTTTTTTTCGTTTGCTTTCCGAAGCAATCCGTGGTTCCGAACAGAACTTTACCTCAGGCAGCATCGACCGGGCTATTTTTCTGCTGGCCATTCCCATGATTTTGGAAATGTCTATGGAGTCGTTATTCGCGATCGTTGACGTTTTTTACATCAGTCGCTTAAACGATAATGATGCGCTTGCTACCGTAACGCTTACAGAGTCATTGCTTACGCTTGTTTACTCACTGGGCATTGGGTTAAGTATGGGCGCTACCGCGATGGTGGCCCGCAGAATTGGCGAACAAAATACAGAAGCCGCACGGGTTGCGGGGGCGCAAGCCATGTACATCGGGGCTGGTCTTTCGCTTCTCATTTCCGTTTTGGGCGTATGGTTTGCGCGGGATTTACTACGCCTGATGGGTGCGAGCGAAAACATTCTCACGCAACATGCGGGCTATACCTTTTGGATGCTGGGAGGCAATGCCACGATTCTGTTTCTTTTCCTAATCAACGGGATATTTCGCGGTGCAGGCGATGCCTCGCTCGCCATGCGCACATTGATCATTTCCAACGGCCTGAATATTGTACTTGATCCTCTGTTTATCTTCGGTTTTGGGCCAGTGCCCGCGTACGGAGTAGAAGGTGCGGCCATTGCTACGAACATCGGCCGGGGTGTGGGAGTATTCTATCAACTGTATCATCTGTTCCGAGGGGCCGGTGTGATTAAATTCGGGCGCCAGCATGCTCCACTGCAGTGGACGATCGTTCGCAGTCTCATTCAGGTTTCTGCGGGCGGTACCGGCCAGTTTCTCATCGGGTCAGCCAGCTGGATTTTTCTTGTGCGTATCATCTCTTCGTTTGGAAGCATGGCGCTGGCGGGGTATTCCATCGGCATTCGCATCATCGTATTTGCGATTCTACCCGCGTGGGGTTTAGCCAATGCCGCCGCCACACTTGTGGGACAAAACCTTGGGGCTGGCGAGCCCGAGCGGGCAGAAAAGTCGGTTTGGCGTACCGGCTTTTTCAATCTGCTGTTCATGGTGCTGGTCACGATTGTATTTTATCTTTTTGCCGAACCTTTGGTGGGATTCTTTTCTGCCGATCAGCAAGTGGTGCACCACGGCGTGCAGTGTTTGCAAGTGATTTGCCTGGGCTACATATTCTATGCCTATGGCATGGTGGTGAATCAGGCGTTCAATGGTGCCGGTGATACCCGTACACCAACGGTATTGAGTTTGTTTGGATTTTGGGCATTTCAAATTCCACTTGCCTACTTGCTCGCTAAACCGTTAGGCATGGAAACCATGGGCGTGTACATCGCCATCGTTGCTGCGGAATCGGCCATGGCCATCGTGGCCGTTCTTCTGTTTCGGAAAGGGAATTGGAAGCGCGTTAAAATTTAGGCTGGAGCACAAAACCGGAACGTGCGTGTATTGCGCCAACTGCTAACTTTTTCGGTTATTGATTTGTGCCGCTGTCGCGCTTGCGGAATGCTGCTTTCATGGCGCGCTCCAGCTCTTCACCGGCTTTTTTCAGGCTTGCCTCCACTTCTTTCCAACGCTCTTTGTTTTCGGCCTCGTTCTTCAACTTTTCGGCAGATGCTTTGAGCTCTTCGTAGCGTTGTTGCAATTCGCTTTCTACGCGACTGCCGGCTTGTTTCAGTTCAACCGAAAACTGGTCGATTCGTTTACCAAGTTCGCGGAAGAAACTTTCCGCCTTGCCGTTGGAGGAATTTTCCATATCGTTTTTTGTTACTTAGCCGTTACCGGGATTTGTGTAGTTTTGAAAGTTACAACAACTTTTATGTCGCTGCAAAACGATCCGGTAGATACCATCCGTACATTGCTCGAAACCAAATCTACGGCCAAACAAATCACCTACAAAAATCTGCTGCAGGCATTCCAAACGTTGCAGGCAGATGCACGCCAGGTAATTGCGGAGATCAAAAAGAAAGCCCGGCCGGGCGATCAGGACGTGACTACCGATTTTATGCCGGTGAACGAACACGAATTTCAAGTGAAGCTGGCGGGCGATCTGCTCGTGTTTGTTTTGCATACCAACATCGTTACGTTTCAGGAAAACCACCCGGTAATGCAAAGCGAATACATCCGCCAGCAGAATATCAACCGGTATTTTGGCCAAATCATGATCTACAATTTCATGAGCGATTCCATCCGGTTTAACCGGATCAATGACCCGGGTTATTTGCTGGCGCGGCTGCTAATTAACCACGAAGGACGGTACGTGATTGAAGGTGACGGCCCCTTGGCGCAGTTGGGACAAAAAGTATCGGATAATCCCATTACCGATTTGGAACTTACCAACCTTGTAAAAATTTCATTGGCGTTGGCCATTGAAAACGACTTGGTGGCACCGCCTTTCCCGGATGTGCGTTTTATTACGCTACACCAGAAACTAGAGAAGACGCAAGAATTGGGTGCTGGCCAGAAGATTGGCTTCCGCATGAGCTATCAAAACCGGCTTGACGGCTAGCCGTTGTGCGTATCCTGTCTGCACCTTATCTTGCCCCGATGAGAAAGTTCCAGATCTGCGTGCTGCTACTGGCCGTGCTACTGCTGGCCGCGTGTTCTTCCAACAAGTATCACAAAAAGAAGTTGAAGCCGGGGAAACCCATTCCCTGTCCGCAAAAAGACTGCTGATGCGCAAGATTACGATTGCCATCGATGGATTCTCCGCGTGTGGAAAAAGTACAACCGCCAAGCGCGTGGCTGCCATTCTGGGCTATCGGTACATTGATTCGGGTGCGATGTACCGTGCGGTAACGCTCCATTTCCAGCGACAACACGTGGCCCTTACCAATCCAAAAGAAGTGACCCGGGCCTTGGGCGAAATAAAAATTAATTTTCAGGTAAACGCGAAGGGGGCTTCAGAAACGTATTTAAACGGATTGCGGGTGGAGTCTGAGATCCGCACCATGCAGGTATCCGAGCAGGTGAGCCAGGTCAGCGCCTTGCGCGAGGTACGCGTGGCGATGGTGGAGCAGCAACGAAAAATGGGGCGAGATAAGGCCATTGTGATGGACGGCCGCGACATTGGTACCGTGGTATTTCCGGAGGCAGAGCTCAAAATGTTCCTTACGGCCGATATCCTGACGCGGGCGTTTCGCAGACAAAAGGAGTTATTAGAAAAGGATGAATTGGTAGAACTCGATCCGATCATCGAAAACCTGGTAAAACGAGATCAGATCGACAGCACCCGGGCGGAGAGCCCCTTACGAAAAGCGCCCGAGGCGGTGGAATTAGATACCACCCACGTTACCATTGAAGAACAAACAGATGAAGTGGTACGCCTGGCGCTGGCGCTGATGTTAAAGCCCACGCTTCGGAATTAAGCCTTAATCTTCAACAAATTTTAGGGGGGTTAACAAACTCTGGCCGATCGGCCCAAAAATCTTTGTTTACACAGCCTAATTGCTAATTTTGCCCCGTTCAAAAAACCAACTCAATTGCCGTTCTATGGGCAAATTTATCCGTCTCAATAAGGGCTTCAACATCAACCTGGCAGGTAAGCCGCAGCCGAAGGTGGCCGAGGTAGAAATGGCCGATACGTATGCCATTAAGCCCACCGATTTTCACGGTTTGTACATGCCGAAGCCGGTGGTTAAAGAGGGCGACACGGTGAAAGCGGGCTCCCCGCTGTTTCACGATAAACGGTTTGAAACGATACTTTTCACTGCCCCGGTGAGTGGCGAGGTGGTAGAGATCAAGCGCGGCGAGAAAAGAAAGTTGCTGGAAATCAAAATCCTGGCAGATAAAAAGATGGAGTTCGAGACGTTTAAAAAGTACTCGGTTTCGGATATCCAGAATATCAGTGTAGACGAAATCAAAGCCAACCTCTTGAAGTCGGGTGTGTGGGCAAATTTCGTGCAACGCCCGTTTGGTGTGGTGGCTAACCCGGCAGCGGCGCCCAAAGCCATTCATATTTCCGCATTCGATACGGCCCCTGCAGCTCCGGATTACTCCGTTTTGTTTAAGGGGCAGGATCAGTTCTTCCAGGTAGGTGTAGATGTGCTGAAGCGCCTTACGGCAGGTGCGGTACATGTAAACGTGCATACCACAGACGAACTCCCCACAGTCTTCTCGCAAGTCAAGGGCACGGAGCTGAACAAATTCCACGGCCCACACCCGGCCGGATGCGTGGGTGTGCAAATCCATCATGTAGACCCGATTAATAAGGGCGATGTGGTCTGGACCATCAACCCGCTGGGCGTGATTCAAATTGGCAAACTGTTTTTAAATGGCGTGTACGACACCTCACGGTTGGTAGCGCTTACAGGGCCCGCGGTAAAGAGCCCGCAGTACTATAAAATCCATACCGGCTCATCCATCAAGAAGCTGGTGAAAGATAACCTCACCGAGGCACATGTACGTTATGTGTCCGGCAACGCGCTTACGGGCACCAGTATTGGTGCCGATGGCCATGTGGGCTTTTATGATCACCAAATTACGGTGTTGCCAGAAGGCGATCACCACGAATTTCTGGGCTGGATTGCCCCCACAGCATCGAAGCCAACCGTTCATCGTGCATTTGGATTACTCTCGTTCCTGGCGCCCAACAAAGAGTTTAAGGCCAGTACCAACACCAATGGCGAACACCGCGCATTTGTACAAACCGGTGTATTCGAAAAACTGGTGCCTATGGACATTTTGCCTACCCATTTGTTAAAGTCAATATTGGCTGAGGATTTGGATGAGATGGAAGCGCTTGGCATCTACGAGGTAATTGAGGAAGACCTCGCACTGTGCGAGTTTGCCGATGTATCGAAGCACGAGATTCAGCAGATCGTACGCGAAGGGATTGAGTTAATGCAAAACAGCTAAGGAGATGAAGTTTTTACGTGATCAGTTAGACAAGCTGAAGCCCAATTTTGAGAAGGGCGGAAAATTAGAAAAGTATTATTACGCATTTGAGGCGTTGGAAACATTTGCGTTCTCGCCTAACACCACCACGGGTGCCAAAGGGGCGCAAATCCGCGATGCGGTAGATTTAAAACGCCTGATGATGACGGTGATCATTGCCATGGTGCCGTGCTTGTTGTTTGGCATCTGGAATGTTGGCCACCAGCATTTTCTGGCGCTGGGCCAGGCAGCCACCGCTACGCTTACCGATAAGGTTTTAGTGGGGCTCATCCAGACGTTGCCCATTGTTGTGGTATCGTATGGTGTGGGTTTGGGAATCGAGTTCGTGTTTGCCATTCTGCGTAAGCATCCGGTAAACGAAGGTTTTCTGGTTACCGGGTTATTGATTCCGTTGGTGATGCCGCCCGATATTCCGCTGTGGCAAGTAGCGGTAGCTACTGCGTTTGCGGTAATCATCGGTAAAGAAGCATTTGGTGGTACTGGAATGAATGTGGTAAACATTGCGCTCACTGCCCGTGCATTTTTGTATTTCGCCTATCCCACGGATATCTCGGGCGAAGTTTGGGCGTTCGTGGGCGAGGGCGCGAAAACCGTTCAGGGCTACTCAGGTGCCACAGCGCTTGCCGTGGCTGCGGCGTCCACCGGAAATGTGGTGGCCGATTTAAATTCCTTCGGTGCTGGTTGGGCGGAGGGTATTTTTAGTTTCACTAGCCTATTTATTGGCACGATCCCCGGTAGCATTGGGGAGACCTCCACGCTAATGTGTTTGATTGGCGCGACCATTTTGGTGGCTACGCGTGTGGGCAGTGGTAAAATTATTTTCAGTGTTTTTGCAGGGGCGTATGCCATGGGCTTGTTGTTGAATTTGATTGGCGGAAATCCTTTCGTGGAGATGCCAGCACATTACCATTTGGTGATTGGCGGCCTTGCATTTGGTGCGGTGTTCATGGCTACCGATCCGGTAACCGCCTCACACACGGAAACCGGAAAGTGGGTGTATGGATTACTCATCGGAGCCTTAACCGTTTTGATTCGGGTGTTTAATCCAGCCTATCCGGAGGGAATCATGCTGGCGATTTTGTTGATGAACGTGTTCGCCCCGCTGATTGATTATTTTGTAGTAAGTGCAAACAAAAAACGCAGATTACAACGTGCGACAGTCTAACCTTTACATCGTTCTTTATGCGGCCGGTCTCACTATTGTGTGTGGAGCCGCACTGGCCTTCGCTTCCATCAGCCTGAAAGATCGGCAGGAAGCGAATGTGGCGCTTGAGGAAAAAACCAACATACTCTCTACAGTAATGACGTTGGAAGATGGCGCGAACATTGAGGCGATCTATGCCAAGCGCGTTCGCGCATTTGTGATTGATTACAACGGCACCGTGAAGGAAGGCATGACTCCTAAAAATGTCTCTGTGGCGTCGGAGTACAAAAAGAAACCTCAAGAACGTCTTCTCCCGGTTTACGAGATAGTTAGTGAAGCAGACGCCAATCAGGTGGAGGCTGTTGTTTTGCCGGTGTACGGTTACGGCCTTTGGAATAATATTTTCGGGTTTGTGGCATTAGCTTCCGACTTCAATACCATTCTGGGCGTGAGTTTTGGGCACATAGGCGAAACCCCCGGCTTGGGTGCGCGGATTTCCAGCACCGAAATTCAAGAGCGCTACAAGAACAAATCCATTTTTGATAACGGCCAACTGGTGTCTGTCATGATGCAAAAAGGAGAAGGTATGGATTACTCGGGCGACACCCACAAAGTAGACGGCATGTCGGGCGCTACACTTACCGCTAAAGGTGTAAACAATATGCTACAGGAGTATTTTGGCTGCTATAATAAGTATCTACAGAAACAACCCATCGCGTTAAACTAACAAAGACATGAGCACCGAAGCCGCTGTGATAGAAAAAGTAGAGAAGAAGGCGGAGCCGCTTTTCTCGAAGAAAAACAAGAAACTCATTTCCAATCCGCTCGATATCGATAATCCGATTACCGTGCAGGTTCTTGGTGTGTGCTCCGCTTTGGCGGTTACCACACAAATGTTGCCCGCTTTGTACATGGCGGCCAGTCTAACCTTTGTTACTACTTTTTCCAACCTGTTCATTTCCTTGTTGAGAAACACAATTCCTTCCCGCATCCGGATTATTGTTCAATTAGCTGTGGTATCGCTCTGGGTAATTATTGTGGACCAAATGCTCAAGGCATACGCTTATGACATCTCCAAAATTTTATCCGTGTTTGTAGGGCTGATTATCACAAACTGCATTGTGATGGGGCGGTTGGAAGCGTTTGCAATGGGCAATAAGCCCTGGCCGTCCGTATTAGATGGTTTAGGCAATGGGTTGGGTTATGGTATGATTTTGATGATCATTGCGTTCTTTCGCGAAATCTTCGGCAGCGGCTCAATTTTTGGCTTCAAGATTTTCGAAGCGATTGGGGTGCACTATCAGGGGAATGGCCTCATGTTGCTTCCCGCAGGCGCCTGTATCATCCTTGGTATCATTATTTGGGTGCAACGCTCGTTAAACGGGTACCGCGAAGCACATTAATAACATTACGACTATGGAAAATCTGATTAGTATTGGCGTCCGTTCGATCTTCGTAGACAACATGATTTTCGCCTATTTTTTGGGCATGTGCTCTTACCTGGCGGTGTCCAAAAAAGTTTCAACGGCCTTTGGTTTGGGTGTCGCTGTGGTTTTTGTATTGGGCGTAACCATACCCATCAATTGGCTTATTCAAAATTACGTTTTGGTGCCAGGGGCACTTGCGTGGTTAGGTCCTGATTTCGCCAAATTGGATCTCACGTTTCTGCAGTTTATTGTTTTTATCTCGGTAATTGCAGCGATGGTGCAGCTTACGGAGATGGCTATTGAAAAGTTCTCGCCTGCATTGTATGGCACGCTCGGTATTTTCCTGCCGTTGATTGCTGTGAATTGCTCCATTTTGGGTGGTGCATTGTTCATGGTGGGGCGCCCCTATACGTTTACGGAGGCAACTGTCTTTGGTTTTGGGTCGGGCATTGGCTGGCTGTTGGCCATTGTAGCCCTTGCGGGCGTACGCGAAAAAATGAAGTACTCGAATGTACCTGCGCCCTTACGGGGATTGGGCATTACATTTATTCTCGTTGGTTTGATGTCGCTGGGCTTCCTGAGTTTCCTCGGCTTCTCGCTTTAACGGATTTACAAAAAGGTAATCGAAAGGCTTTCGGTTGGTACCGGAAGCCTTTTTTATTTTTGAACATCTAAACCCATGGCCATGAATCCCGTTGTTCGCTCTATCCTTCGGTATTTTTTCGGAGGCACTTTGTTCATTGTACCACTGGTGGCCACTGGCTACTTTTTCTTTGTGTCTTTTACCTGGTTAGATGGGCTGTTGAATTTGCCCTACCCAGGGCTTGGCTTTCTCATCATCTTTGCGGCAATTACCATCTTTGGCTATCTCACCTCCAACTTCGCGGTAAAAACCGCCACAGACTGGTTTGATCAGCTTGTCAACCGGATACCGCTGGTGAAGTTGATCTACTCCTCCATGAAAGATTTGATTGGTGCGTTTGTGGGCGACAAGAAGAAATTCGATCGGCCTGTGCTCGTTACCATCAACCAGGAAAATCAAATTCATCGGGTGGGGTTCATTACGCAATCCGACTTAACGAACCTTGGGCTACCGGATATGGTGGTGGTGTACTTTCCCCAATCGTATGCCGTGGCGGGCGATCACTTTGTGGTGCCCAAAGAGCGCGTTCGGCTGCTGGATATATCCGGCCCCGTGGCGATGAAGTTTATCGTGTCGGGCGGAATCTCGGGATTTTAGCTGATTACCCCTGAGCCCACCAGTTCGTCTGCTTGGTACCAGGCGGTAAACTGGCCCGGTGTGATACCGCGCTGCGGCCGGTCGAATACAATATACAAACCCATGTCGCGCTGATGCAGCGTACAGACTTCCAGCGGCTGGCGGTAACGAATGCGCGCCAGGTATTGTTTTGATTGCCCCAACTCCAGGCGCAAGTCCTCACGAATCCAGTGCGTGTCGGACGCGGGGATAAAGAGTGCTTTTCGGTACAGCCCCGGGTGCTGTTCGCCCATGCCTGTGTAAATTACGTTTGTCGCTGTGTCCGTGCCGATCACAAACAGGGGTTCTTCAAAACCTCCGAGGCTCAACCCCCGGCGCTGGCCAATGGTATAAAAGTGCGCACCGGTGTGCTCGCCAATTACGCGCCCGTGTTCGGGTTGAAGATCGTACGGACGGCTGATGCTTTTCAAATCAACTTCTGCGAGCGGGCGCTGAAAAATCGCCGCGTCCGGCGGCACGTTGATTACTTTCCCTTTCTTCGGCTCTAGCCGCTGTTGCAGAAAATCGGGGAGATGAACTTTTCCCACAAAACACAACCCTTGAGAGTCTTTTTTCTCAGCTGTGGCCAATCCTGCTTTTTTTGCGATGGCGCGCACATCGGGTTTCAGTAACTCACCCACCGGAAACAATGCCTTGGCCAGTTGCTGTTGGGTGAGCTGGCAGAGAAAGTAACTCTGATCTTTGTTTGGATCTTTGCCCGCTAACAGACGATAGACGGGCTTTCCATTTATGATCGTCTCGCCTTTGCGCGCGTAATGACCTGTAGCAACGAAATCCGCACCCAGTTTCAGTGCAGTGTTTAGAAAGATATCGAATTTGATTTCGCGGTTGCACAGCACATCCGGGTTGGGCGTGCGTCCGGCCTGGTACTCCGCAAACATATAATCCACAATGCGTTCCTTGTATTCTTTGCTCAGATCGATCGCCTGAAATGGAATACCTAAATGTTGCGCCACGATCATCGCATCATTGCTGTCGTCCAGCCACGGGCACTCATCGCTGATGGTCACGCTGTCGTCATGCCAGTTTTTCATGAACATGCCAATCACCTCGTAGCCTTGCTCTTTGAGCAGCCACGCTGCCACGCTGGAATCTACACCACCCGAAAGTCCGACAACTACGCGTTTCATGTACTTCGAAAAACGTGTAACTCAGGTATCATGTACCTGCTTGCAGCGCTTCGTTAATGATTTGATTGAATCGTTGTACAAATTCTTCGTAATACAAACCTGTGCCCGGCCCGGAAAAACCGGTGTGGATGTATTTTACTTTTCCATCCGTACCAATGAAGATAGTAGTGGGGAACGCCAGCACATGATTGAGCATGGGTAAGGTGGCTGCTGCTTTTTGTTTGTCGTTCGTACCTGCAATTACAAAATCGTAAGGCACGTTTAGCTTTTCCTTCATTTTTCTTACCCGCTCGCTCGCATAGGCAAAATCATCTTTACGCTCGTACGCAAGACCCAGCACTTCCACACCCCGGGCCGAATTCTTGCGGTACCAATCGGCAAGAAACCTCGTTTCATCCATGCAATTGGGGCACCACGAGCCAAAGATCTGGAGCACGAGCACCTTATTTTTAAAACGTTCGTCTTGCGGAGTAATCAGGCTGCCATCCAACCCGGGAAATTGAAATGTGATGTGATCGTAGCCCGGCTTCAGATAGGTGAGGTGTTCGGCATCTGGAAGCACCGCATTTGCATTTTTTACGCCCACGAATTTTTCCTGACCGCTTTTGCCCGACAAGAAATCCCCGTCAAGGGAATCGCCCGTTAAACGCGCCTCGAAAATGAACGCGTGGTTCCCATCGAAAGCACTTAGCAACAGTTGGTTGTTTACCACATTGCCCTCCAGGTAGCGATAATCACCGGTGGGTGTAAGAAACGTGCCGGTAACCACGTTGCCGGTTTGTTTAAAAACCCCAACGGCTGGGTAAGCCACGGTGTCGTGCGAGAAGGTAACTTGGTATGTGCCGCTAAAGTCGACACCCGCCGCGGTACTGGCAGGTGCGAACCGAAAGTCTTCCTGAAACCTGGCCCGAAAGGGTAACGTGGCGTTAGGGGCATAGTTCTTTACAAAACTCCCTGTAAGTTCATTACCCGCGATGCGGGCGCGCAATTCTGCATCGAAAATGTGCAGCACCATACGCACCGAATCGTTTGTTACGGTTACCTCATCCAACAGAATTTTTTCTTCTGCATTGTTGATTTCTACGGTGTATGTGCCCTTTGCATCCTGCGCGACATCAAACGTAAACGGCAACTCGCGTTGTTGCATCTCAATTATTCCGCGCCAACGGCCGATTTTCATATCATTATTTTTTGGGGTACAACCAAAGAAAAACACAACGGCCAACAAAAAGATCAGAATACGCATGATTACAGTTTTTCGAAGTTCCAAAGGTACGAAGCCAACGCCATTTGTGGCCTGCGGGTTCGTTTCGGTTTCTATTAACTTCGTTAGTAAACGGAAAGTTCCGCTAACGCGATGCTCGCACGCGCGTCTGTGATAGTAATGCGCAGCCGGGTGGTGGTTTGGTTGCCCACATCCAGAATTCTTTTGTACCCCACGGTGGTAGCAGTTGCTACGGGCACCCATGCCTCGTTCTTGAAGATCTCCACCTGCCAACTGCGTACCCGCTGCCCCAAGGCAATGGCTTCTTGAAGTTGCACGTAGCGAATGGCCTTTTCCGCGGACCATTGAAGTTCAACCGAAGCGGAAATCACCTCATCGTCTGTCGCCCAATACGTGTCCGAATTTCCATCGATCAACAGCCCGGGGCTGAACTCCACCGCATTACCGCGGTGGTGGTCGGCACGGATCGTGGCCTCGCGGGCGAGATCATGCGCAAACCGTTCGTTCAGCAACACGCGGAATCCGCGCAGTGCAGCCACATCGTTTTCGTGAATTAGTCCGCGGCGGTCAGGGGGCACGTTCAGCAACAATGTAGAGCCCCGTCCCACAGAAGTGAGGTAAATGTTGAACAACTGCTCGGGCGTTTTTACTGCTGAATCTTCTCGGGCATGGTAGAACCAGCCCGGACGAATTGAGACATCGGTTTCGGCCGGAATCCAATGTGTGCCGCCCTCGTACCCGGTGCTGAGCAGTTGTTCAATGCCGGCCTTACCCGCAAAGAGTGTATCGGGGGTAATGGTGTTCCAATTTGTTTCACCGGCAATTCCTTTTTCGTTACCTACCCAACGAACGCCGGGGCCCGCATCGCTAAAGAAGATCACGTTGGGATTGAAACTGCGCACCAGATCCAGCGTGGCAGGCCAATCGTAATAGCTCGCGCCATCAATTTTTCTTTTTTCGCGGGCGCCGCCGTAAAAGCCATCGCCCCCGTTGGCGCCATCAAACCACATCTCGAAAATCGGGCCGTACGTTTGGAAGAGTTCGCGCAGTTGATCGCGATAATAGTTTACATACGTGGGCGTGCCGTAGTCGGCATGGTTACGGTCCCACGGAGAAACGTAGATCCCAAACTCCAGCCCTGCCTCCCGACAAGCGGTGGCCAGCGCTCGCACCACATCGCCCTCGCCATTCATCCACGGGCTTTGCTTTACGGAATGTTGGGTGTGCGCACTGGGCCACAGGCAGAAGCCATCGTGGTGTTTGCACGTAAGAATTACACCTTTGAAACCGGTTTCTTTGAAAGCGGTAACCCATTGTTTGGCATCGAAGGCCGTGGGTTGAAACAAGTCGGGGCTTTCATCGCCAAAGCCCCACTCTTTATCGGTGAACGTGTTGATTGAAAAATGCACAAACGCATTCATTTCCATGCGATGCCAGGCCAGTTGGCTGGCGGAGGGTAGCGGCGCCAATGGCGCGGGCGGCAACACCTCGCGATTTTGGCAAGCGAAAAAACCAACTGCCAAACCAAGCAATAATCCGAAAGAAATCTTCATAGGTAAAAATGATTACCCAATTTTACGATTTTAAGAACATTTGGCGCTCTTCATTGGCCTGCTTTTATTTGTTTGTGCCCCTTCTAACGATGAATACAGGTAAGCAGTCGTGGTTACTCATTTTCATTGTTTTGGTATTTGTCTTTTTAGGTTGTAGCGAGCATGATGAGGAACCGGGTTTCGTGCCGGGAAATGTGATTGTAGGCTTAAACAAGCAGGTTACTTTACGGCAAGCGTTGGAATTTGGTGCGCGGCACGCGGATAGTGTTGCTAGGATGGTTGGATTTAGTTATGTCTCAAATCTGCCGAACGACAGCGTAGATTATCTTAACCAACTTTTTGATACCCGAGGCTTCAACTACGCAATAGCTTTCCTTTCCACAACAGATAATAAAATTATAACTTATGACGATAAATCAATGATTTGGGAGTGGTTAAAGCTGACCGAAGACCCGTCACTTAAGTTCCAAGATAGCGGATCATTTATAAGTATGATGTATTACATGCCAGCGGGCACTGAAAAACAATGGATACAGCGTTTTACCGGCCATCCCTATGTACGTTATTTAGAACTGGACTATTATGTAGTTTTCCACTGACTTTAATTGTTAAATCATAGCCGATATGAAAAGATTACTTTTTGCGCTGCTAACCAGTGCAATTCACTTCGGCAATCATGCGCAAACGGTTACTAAATCTCTGGAGGATTTGTTTCAGTAGCAAGTTGCCCGGAAATAGGAATTCAATATCAGGTCAGTAGGTCGGCTGGTTTTGCGACCTGCCAGATATTCTGGATGCATACGGGGGCTTTGTGAATGTTGATTTTTGTGTTCGCTCGCAGGTGCATATCAACGTGCTGCGAATGTTCATGCAAGGTACAGGTGGGGCCGGGCAACCACCACGGGGTGGAGATCTCTTACGCGTGGAATGTGCTTGCGGGCTGGTGTGCCAAGACCGCTTATCGCCAAAAACAACTACTTACCGATTTTGAAACCTAGTTGGAGCGGATTAAGACTTAAAATTGTTTACATGAAACCGAAAGGCATTTTACTAATTGCACTTTGGCTGATGGGCACGTCCAGTTGGTGCCAGCAAACTTTGCTCAAGAAGCAAACGCCAAAGCGGTTTATTGATAAGGTGGAAGTAGTTGTTGGTGCCGGTCTCTGTTTTAACCGCGGTAATATGTTTGTTGAAAACTCTCGACTGGAATTTGCCAATGGAAATTTTGTAACGAACAAACGCCTGCCCAAAATGGCCTACTCTTTTGGTATTGGCGTCTATCATCCCGTAACCGACCGGCTTGACGTTAACGCAAGGTTGTTGTGGGAGCGGAAGGGTTACAGGTCTGAGTTACAAACTGCGTTAGGTCTTAGCTCAAGAGCATTTGCAACAAGTGACTACACATACACCTACTTTACACTCCCTGTAACTGCCAGACTATTTTTTGATAATAGGAAGAAGATAGCAATTTCATTTGGCGGCTATTTTAGTCAATTTAAAGACGTTTCCGTTACCGAGAAGTTCTATAACACCCTTGATTTCACGCGTTCAAGTACAAGGTTTGCCGGCCGTACTTTGGTAGGGTTTGATGCAAACGGGGGAATTAATTCCGCGGCATTTTTGCCGGGTGTGCAAAGTTTTATGAGGTATGACTTTGGCGCAACGGTCGGTCTAAGCTATCACGCAAAAGTGGGAGTGGGAAGTGATCTGCTAATCCAGATGACGGCCAACACCGGTCTCGCAAATGTTAACAATAAGGAACAAAATTTTACAGGAATACCCAGCCCTACGGAAAGAAATCAAACGGTAATCATCAGCGTCGGGTACGTATACAAAAGAAGATCAAAAAATAAAATATTGTAAGAAATATGAAAAGACAACTTTTTGTACTGCTGCTAACCAGCGCAATTCACTTCAGCAATTATGCACAAACGGTTACTAAATCCTCTACAGGATTTGTTCCAGGAGCAAGTTGCCCGGAGATAGGAATTCAATATCAGGTCAGTAGGCCAGCTGGTTTTGCGACCTGCCAGATATTCTGGACAGTTTCAGGTGGTGTTATTCCTGGACCAAGGAACAACCCTACTGTAATTGTTTTTTGGAACGACACACCTGGTGCTACTGGGACCGTAACTGCTAATTTTAGCAATTGCGGGGCAGGCAATGAAGGAAACAATGGCAGGACGGCCAGTCTTAGCGAACCGATTCTTTCTGTAAAAAACCAAGCTTGGGATGCATACGGGGGCTTTGTGAATGTTGATTTTTGTGTTCGCTCGCAGGTGCTTATTAACATGCCTAGGATGTTCGTGCAAGGCACAGGTGGGGTCGGGCAGCCACCGCGGGTGGAGGTCTCGTACGCGTGGAATGTGCCTGCGGGCTGGCGTGACATCGTTACGGGCCGCACAGGAAGTGTTAACTCCTCCTCGAACATTTTGGTGATTGAGCCCATCGGCTGCGCAGTGCCCGGCACCGTAAGGGTGTTTGGCACGCTGGCCGGGGCCGGACCATTTTGTAATTCGTCCGCGCCATCGGCAACGGCCACTGTTTCGCTTAACGGGGCCAACCCAGTGGCAACCATTGGCCCACAGGCAGGCTTCGCGGGAATCACGGCTTGCAACAACACGCCCGTTACATTTTTTGCATCTACCAGCGTGGCCCTGGGCTGCATCAGCAGCTACAGTTGGCAGTATCCACCCAGTTGGCAGTTTGTTAGTCAGAACGCCAACGGCATCACGTTAAGGCCGTCCGGCGTGCCTAACGATTCGCAAGATATTCGCGCCACCATCAATTTTTCATGTGGCACCTCCATAGTAAGTGCCCCGTATAATGCGCCCTACACTAATCCCATAATTTCGGGTCCGGATTTGATTTGCAATGCCGGAACTTTTTCTGTTCAAAATGCCAACGCGGCTACCGTTTCATGGTCTACTAGCAACATGGGGATTCTAACGATCAACCAGAGCGGCGTAGCCAGCCGCATCACAACTCAACGCGGGTCAGCTCGGGTAACGGCAACCTTCAACTGCCCCGCGCCGCCAGTGTCAAAAGACATTTGGGTAGGTACACCCGCCATCACCACGCAAATCGCCTATGTGCTTGGGTCATATGGCGTAAACCCGATTACACTCAATCGCATGGCCACGTACAATTTTCAAATGGAGCCCGTGCCCGGAGCCACGTTTTATAATTGGCAGGCGTCCTCGGGGTTTGAGCGCGTTATAAATGACAACGGCTTTACCTCTGCGTACTTTACCACTCCGTATGATGATGGCGTGTATAGCGTTAGTTGTGCCGCAGAAAACGCCTGCGGGAGCGGAGGGGCGGCTGGTGTTACCGTGGTGATTGATTCAGGTGGAGGCGGCGGTGGCGTAATCCTGTCACTATCGCCCAATCCGGTGTCCGACAAGTTGCACCTTCGGTGGAAACGAGACCGAACCGGAGCCAAAAGTAATAGCAGTTCGGTAACGAACGAAACCGTTCATTATGCGTTGTTCGATGATTCGGGTACAGAGGTATTGAGAACCAGCACCCAACTGGTCGAGCACACCCTTGACGTAGGTCGCCTAAAAAAGGGCAATTATGTGTTGATCGGCACCTGTGCAGGTAAAACCGAGAAGGCCAGGGTGCTGGTGCAATAACTTACACCTCGGGTATTGCCGCACAGCCTTGTGTGCTTCCCAAAAGATGCCGAGCATTGTTCATGGTTTTCTCAAACTTACAGGTAATCGAACTAGCCTCCGTCTTGGCCGGCCCTACCGTGGGACAGTTTTTTGCGGAGCTGGGTGCGCGGGTGATTAAAGTGGAGAACCCGCACCTTGGAGGCGATGTTACCCGAAGTTGGAAATCGGCTCGGGAGGCTACCGATGATCGCTCAGCCTATTTTGCCTGCTGCAATTGGGGTAAGGAGAGCGTAGCGTTAGATTTAACGAAAGCGGCCGACAAAGCTGTGCTTTATGAGCTGATTCCCAACGCGGACATCGTGATCGCCAGTTACAAGCCGGGCGATGCCGAGAAGTTGGGTGTTACCTACGACCAACTCCGGAATTTGAACCCCCGCCTCATCTACGGAGCCATCTCAGGTTATGGCGAGGCCGATGCGCGCGTGGGTTACGATGCTGTACTACAAGCCGAGGCAGGTTGGATGCACCTGAATGGCGCCGCCGCCGGGCCGCCTACCAAAATGCCGGTGGCCTTTGTGGATTTGTTTGCCGCCCATCAACTAAAAGAGGGCCTGTTAGTGGCACTGCTAAATCGTGAACGTACGGGCCTTGGCGACTATGTATCGGTAAACCTGCTTCAAACTGCGCTTTCAAGTCTGGCCAATCAGGCAACCAATTATCTGGTGGGTGGGTACAATCCGCAACGGCAGGGGTCGGCCCATCCTAACATTGCCCCTTACGGGGATTTGTTTACCACCTTGGACGACAAGCAGCTGCTTTTGGCCGTAGGCACCGAGCGTCAATTTGCAGACTTGTGGGCGTTACTGGTGGGCGGGGCCGTGCCAACCGATTTCAAAACCAACGCGCAACGGGTAGCCCACCGCGATGCTTTGGTGCGCAGCTTGGCCGAAGCAATTGGCGGCTGGCGTGCGGACAGTTTATTGGAGCAGCTTCATCGTTTGAAAATACCGGGCGGACAGGTACGATCCATAGCCGAAGCTTTGCGCGATCCCATGGCTGGGGCGATTACCCTTTCTGCAGATGGTTTGCAAGGCCTTAGAACCTACGTGGCGCAGCACCGGGCGGGGGTGCTTATGCATAATTTGGGCGCACCGCCCCATCTGCCGAAAGGCGAGTAGGCTGGCCGCCAAGCCGTGTTGAAACCCCTGTTTTGGGCGGATTACCCGGCCGGCACCCGGCAAAAATCTCAAGCCAAGGTTTGGTAGCTTCCATTCTTTGGATACCTTTGCAGTCCGAATTTTTAAAAGGGTACCAAAAGAAAACATAAATGCCTACCATTCAGCAACTTGTAAGGAAAGGCCGGAAGAAAATGACGTGGAAGTCGAAGTCTCCCGCCCTGGATTCCTGCCCTCAGCGCAGAGGAGTTTGTACACGTGTGTACACTACAACGCCTAAAAAACCCAATTCTGCCCTTCGTAAAGTAGCCCGCGTACGCCTCACCAACAGTAAGGAGGTTAATGCTTACATCCCGGGCGAAGGCCACAACCTACAGGAGCACTCGATTGTGTTAATCCGCGGTGGTCGTGTGAAGGATCTTCCGGGTGTGCGTTACCACATCATCCGTGGTGCATTGGATACCGCAGGCGTGAATGGTCGCTTGCAGGGTCGCTCCAAATATGGTGCGAAGCGTCCGAAAGCAGGTGCCGCTCCGGCAGGTAAGGGTGCAGCCGCTGCGCCCGCAAAAGGCAAGAAATAATCGATCGATATAAGCTATGAGAAAGGCTAAACCGAAAAAGAGATATTTATTACCCGACCCGAAGTTTAACGACACCTTGGTTACCAAGTTCGTGAACTACATCATGGAAGAAGGTAAGAAAAGCACCGCGTACAACATCTTCTATGATGCGATTGAGACGGTGGAAAAAAAGGCCGGTGGCGAACCTGGTTTGGAAGTGTGGAAGCGTGCGCTAAGCAACCTTACGCCTTCAGTAGAAGTGAAAAGCCGCAGAGTGGGTGGGGCCACATTTCAGGTACCCGTGGAAATCCGCCCCGAGCGCAAAATCAATTTGAGCATTAAGTGGTTGATCGATTACGCCCGCCTCCGTGGCGAGAAGTCGATGGCCGATAAACTGGCAGCAGAAATTTTGGCTGCTTCCAAGGGCGAAGGTGCCGCCATCAAGAAAAAAGATGACACCCACCGCATGGCTGATGCCAACAAGGCATTCTCTCACTTCCGATTCTAATTTTTTGATTTTCAATGGCACGCGATCTTAAATACACCAGAAACATCGGTATTGCCGCGCACATCGATGCCGGTAAAACAACCACCACCGAGCGTATTCTGTACTATGCAGGGGTTAACCACAAGATTGGTGAGGTGCACGATGGTGCAGCTACCATGGACTGGATGGAGCAGGAGCAGGAGCGTGGTATCACCATCACATCCGCGGCCACCACAGTATTCTGGAATTACCGCAACAACAAGTATCAGGTAAACATCATCGATACGCCCGGCCACGTAGATTTTACCGTGGAGGTGAATCGCTCATTGCGCGTGTTGGATGGTTTGGTATTCTTGTTCAGCGCGGTAGATGGCGTAGAACCTCAGTCGGAAACAAACTGGCGCCTTGCCGATAATTACAAAGTAGCCCGCATTGGTTTCGTGAACAAGATGGACCGCTCGGGTGCTGACTTTCTTGGCGTATGCAAGCAGGTGAAGGAAAAACTTGGCAGCAAAGCCGTTGCCCTGCAGTTGCCGATTGGTGCAGAAGATAACTTCAAAGGCGTAGTTGACCTCGTGAACAACCGCGGCATTATCTGGAATGAAAGCGACAAGGGTATGACCTACGAGGTAGTGCCTATTCCGGATGACATGAAAGACGAAGCCTACGAGTACCGCGAAAAATTGCTTGAGGCCGTAGCGGAATATGACGAAACGCTGATCGAGAAATTCTTTGAAGACCCCAACTCCATTACGGAGACCGAAATTCTCACCGCCCTGCGCAGAGCGGTTGTAGATATGAAAATTGTGCCCATGGTATGCGGCTCGTCCTTTAAAAACAAAGGCGTGCAAACCATGCTGGATTATGTAATGGAATTGTTGCCTTCTCCGTTGGATAAGGACGTGATCATCGGCACTAACCCGAACGATGACAGCGAAGTAGAGATTCGTCCGAACGAGTCTGAGCCGTTTGTAGGTTTGGCGTTTAAGATCGCTACCGACCCGTTTGTTGGACGCTTGTGCTTCGTGCGCGCGTACTCTGGGGTGTTGGAGTCGGGTTCATACATTATGAATACCCGCTCGGGCAACAAGGAGCGCATCTCGCGTGTGTTCCAGATGCACGCGAACAAGCAGAACCAAATCGAACGCCTACAGGCGGGCGACATCGGTGCCGTGGTTGGTTTCAAAGACATTAAAACGGGTGATACGCTCTGCGATGAGAAGCGCCCGGTGGTACTCGAATCCATGATTTTCCCGGAACCAGTAATTGGTTACGCCATTGAGCCGAAGAAGCAAGCCGATGCAGATAAGCTGGGCATTGCGATTTCGAAACTCGTAGAAGAAGATCCTACGTTGCGGGTAAACACCGATCACGAAACAGGCCAAACCATTCTTCGTGGGATGGGTGAATTGCACTTGGAAATTATCATCGACCGCCTGCGTCGTGAATTTAAAGTAGAGATCAATCAAGGTCCGCCGCAGGTGGCTTACAAAGAGTCGCTTACCAAGTCGGTGGAACACAAAGAAGTGTACAAGAAGCAAACGGGTGGTCGTGGTAAGTTTGCGGATATCGTATTCGAGATTGGCCCGCGCGAGCTCGGCCCTGAAGATAAGCCCGGTTTGGAGTTTGTGAACGACATCGTAGGTGGTGTTATTCCGCGCGAATTTATTCCGGCCGTACAGAAAGGTTTCGAACAAAGCATGTCGAATGGCCCGCTGGCGGGTTACCCGATCGACTCCATGACGGTGCGCTTGTTCCACGGATCGTACCACGATGTAGACTCCGACTCGTTGTCGTTTGAATTGGCGGCCCGCATCGGCTTTAAAGAAGCTGCTGCCAAGTGCGCACCGATTCTGTTGGAGCCAATCATGGGTGTGGAGGTGATTTCGCCAGACGAGTACACAGGTTCTGTAACCGGTGACTTGAACCGCAGACGCGGGATCATGAAAGGTATGGACACGCGCGGTGGTGCGCAGGTGATTAAGGCGGACGTGCCGCTGAAGGAATTGTTTGGTTACGTAACCGATTTGCGTACCATCACCTCCGGACGCGCCTCGGCTACCCTCACGTTCTCGCACTATGCACCCGTACCAAAGAACCTGGCCGATAAAGTAATTGAAGAAACGAAAGGCGCTGTTGCCGCAAAATAATATCTAAAAGACGTTTAGATTATGAACCAGAAAATCCGAATTAAATTAAAGTCGTACGACCACAACCTCGTAGATAAGTCTTCTGAGAAGATCGTGCGCGCGGTGAAATCAACAGGTGCCGTAGTAAGCGGACCGATTCCGTTGCCTACAGAACGCGAGAAGTTTACGGTGTTGCGTTCGCCCCACGTAAACAAGAAGTCGCGCGAGCAGTTTCAGCTATGCACGTACAAGCGCCTTGTTGACATTTACTCGAACAGCGCAAAAACAGTTGATGCGTTGATGAAACTGGAATTGCCGAGCGGCGTTGATGTGGAGATTAAAGTGTAGTACATACTTTTATTCATACTGAAAAAGCCTTTGATGAACATCAAAGGCTTTTTTGTTTTTCTACGTTACTGCCGCCACTGCCAGCTCTTTGCGATGCGCGTTTTCGCGTTGATGGCGATGCGGCCATTGGTTTCTGGAAAGACTTGGTTGGTGATGGCGTACAGCCCATCGGCAGTGAGTATTTCGATGATCGATTGATCGACCACAACCTGTAGGGTAATGGCGGCCGGCCGGCCAGCGATGTCAACCGTTTCTCGACTGGGGAATAATGGATGGAAATGCAACGGCTGGGATTTGAGTCGATCGAGCGAAAGCTGACCGTTCTCGTATTGAATTTGGGTGGTTTGGGTTTCGGTTTTGAACAACTCCAGGGTGCCACCGTCTTCAAGCGTGGCTTCCAACCCGAAAGATCCGGAGAAGATTTCCTCCCAGTCGATCGGCATTTTCAAGGAGTCTGGAATGGGCCAGAACTCCTGTTTTAATCGCGCACCTTCCGGCGTTTGGGCGAGCGAGAGCATCCGCGGCAGCGACATGGCACCGCGCCAGCTACCCGTAGGAATATCATTCGCGTACGCCCAGTTGTTCACCCACCCCAGCATGATGCTTTTGTCGGCCACGTTGTTGAACACGATGCCCGCGTAAAAGTCTTTGCCGTGATCCACGTAACGTGTTTGCGTTTGCGTGGTCGTGAAGGTTGTGCCATCAAAATCACCGATGAAGTATTGCATGCCCACGTAGGTGGGCCCTTGCGGGTGGCTGCCCGACAACGAGAGCACCCATTTTGAGGTGCCGGGTTCATTGGTTACCGGTAATGAAAAAAGATCGGGGCACTCCCAAATCCGGGCGGTGTCGCCAGCACTTCCAAATTCGCTAAGCAAGTTCCACTCCCGCAGATTGGCAGATGCGTAAAACTGCACTTTAAAAAGATCGGGAACCACGGCAAGCATGATCCAACGGCTGGTAGCCGCATGCCAGAATACCTTTGGATCGCGAAAATCTTTTCGTTGAATGTCGAGGATTGGGTTTTTGTCGTACAACTGCCACGTGCGGCCGCGGTCGTTGCTAAAGGCGAGACTTTGGTGCTGGCGCAGCCCGGTGCCATTTTTGTGTACGTGCGAAGTGTAGATGGCCACCAGGCAATTCGGCCCGGTGCAAAGCCCACTGCTGTTGTTGGTGTCAACCACTACAGTGCCCGAGAAGATCATGGTGCTATCGCCGGTGGCGGGATCAGGATACTCCCGGATGGCGATGGGCAGATGCTCCCACTGAATTAAATCCCGGCTTACGGCATGCCCCCAACTCATGTGGCCCCACGTGTTACCGAAAGGGTTATGTTGGTAGAAAAGATGATACTCGCCATCGTAAAACACAAGGCCGTTTGGATCGTTCGTCCAATGCTGGGGCGGTGTAAAGTGAAACTGCGGCCGGTATTTTTCTGGCGGCGCAGGTTTTTCTTTTTTTGAGCACGCGCACGTGATCACGACTAATAAAAGATAAACTGCGGGTAAGATGGTACGCATGCCGAGAGAAGTTTAGGTTCCACGAGAAGTTATCGGATGACAGACATTTGATAATGTCGCTATTGCTGAATGAAATTACGAAAACCAAAGTACAATTGCCATCACGATTACGGACACAATCATTACTCTTTTAATCCAAAGCTCGCCCGCCTTCACGCTCCAGCGGCTGGCCACCCATCCACCCCACGCGTGGCCAATGGCCAGCACGGCGCCCGTAAACCATTCGATCTTTCCCTGCCAAGCAAACACCGCTACTGAAACGCCGGTGTACACAATGGCAGCAAATACTTTAACATAGTTGCTCTTCATGAGGCTGAGGTGGTTTACACCGCTGAGCACAGCAATCACTAAAAAACCGATGCCCGCCTGCACCAGGCCGCCATAAATGCCAATGAAGAAAAAGAGCACGCCCCCTACCAGTTGCCGGTTGCGGCCGAGACGCTCTTCTTTTTTGGTGCGAAATGGATCCCACACAATCAGGATCACCGATAACACCATTACCACCACAAACAGCTGCTTAAAGCTTTGGTCGCTCATGCGGCTGGCCAGCCAAGCACCCAGAAACCCACCGCCCAGCGAAGCGATGCCGAGATAAAGACTATACGGCCACGGCAGTTCTACACCTTTGCTACGAAAACCAAATACCGCAAAAATGTTTTGAAAGAGAATTGCTACGCGGCTCGTGGCATTGGCGATGGTAATGGGTAACCCCAGGAAGGTAAGAATCGGTACGCTGAAAAGTGAACCGCCACCGCCCACAGTGTTGAGGAAGGCGGCGGCAAATCCGACCAGCACAATCAATACATATGCCGAGGGTTGTTCCATTCAAAAAGAATGAAATGTATTCATCTGGCGCATGAAAACCTACGCTCTGGTTTCCCATCGAAGGAATTGGTGGCTTAACCCGGCCTATTGGTAAAACCGAATAATTTCCCGTTTCTTTAAGGCAGTTGTTATGCACAGAACCAGATGGCTTGTCTGGTTGGCTTTTTTTGTGGCAGGAGGAGTATTGGGGCAGCCCGTTAAAACCAATCCGGAGCGGGTTGTTCAAGTAAGTCTTGTACCCGGCATTGGTACAAACGGCTTTCACCCGGGTACGTACACCAATTTCTTTTCCGTCAATTTCACCTCCGGATTCTCCAATGCCAATCGCATATTTGAGGTGGCCACGATTTCCAATCTCAACGTAAGCGAAACCCGAGGTTTTCAATTGGCGGGGGTTGCAAATCTTACTGGATCAAATGCCTTTGCGGCATTGCTGCCAAAAGAAATCGATAAAAAGATTAACGGTGGCTTTGAGGCCAACCTCCACGGCTGGCAACTTGCGGGGCTTACCAATGTGGTATTGAATAACGTTTTTGGTGCCCAGTGGACTGGCGGCGTTAATCAAGCCGGCGGCGCTCTTTTCGGCTGGCAACTCGCAGGGCTTGGTAACACGGTGCACAAGTACACATTTGGTGTGCAGTTGGCCGGGTTATGGAATACCTCGCGCGCTTCTATGGACGGGGTGCAAGTGGCCGGTGTTATGAACGTTACCCACGGCGGCCTTTTTGGATTGCAACTGGGTGCCTATAACCACGCGGAGTTCACCACCGGAGTACACGCGGTAGATGTATCCGGCGCGTGGGGTGTACAAATCGGGTTAATTAATCGTGTGGCGCGGCTTAACGGATTTCAGTTTGGTCTGGTGAATATTGCGGGCCCATCGCAAGGCACACAAGTTGGCTTGATCAACATCTACCAGCGCGGCAAAAATGCCAATACGAAAGACGGTACGGCCATTGGCTTGGTTAACGTGGGTGAGTTTCGCTACCTCGCCGTTTATGCCGATGAACTGTTTGCATTCAATTATGAAGTAGCCACGGGCAACCGCAAAAACGGGCGGGTAACGAGCGACGCGCAAACGCGCTCGATGGAGAACGCGCTGATTTATTCGCGCGGCAACTGGCACACGGATGGCGTGTGGGCGGTAGGTTACGGATTGAAAAAAACGATTTGGAATCGCACCACTGCCCCGGGGCGCAGCGAGTACCGGTTTTTGGGAATGGGCGCGGAGGTGCTACAGGTGAACACCGAACGCGGCAAGTTTCTGCGCGATTGGAATTTGATTACCCGCTGGAAAGTGCAAGCCGGCACGCGGCTGCACCCCAGGTTATTTGGTGTGTACGTTTTTGGCGGCGCTACATTAAACTATGCCAGCGGTTTACAAGGCAATGCTGCCGATCGGTTTGAAAAGAGATCTGATGCGTCCGTTTTTTGGCCTGGCTTTTCGGCTGGGGTGTTGTTGCATTGATTAGCGCACTACGGCGTTGCGCACAATGCGCGAAAACACCGCGGGCAGGAACCGTTTCAGGTAAACGCCCAGAACTTCTTTTACGCCTCCGATGTACACTTCTTCTTTTTTGTTGGCAATGGCCCGCAGCGCCCGCACCGCCAAAACCTCGGGTGCCATGCCCGCCGCTGTGGTGGCGTCCATGGCATTTAATGCGTGGCCATCTCCCGTAAGGGCGTTATAGGTTACGCTCGTGCGGATCCAACCCGGGCAGATCAGCGTAACGTAAATGGCCGGACAATCCTTCCACATTTCTGCGCGCAGCGAATCAAAAAAACCATGCAGCGCATGTTTGGCAGCTGCATAGCCGGAACGATAGGGCGTACCGATGATGCCCATCACACTGCTGATCGTGGCGATATGTCCGGATTTGCGTTCAAGCAAATGAGGTAAGAGGTGCTTCGTTAATGTAATGGTACCGAAGTAATCTACTTCCATCAACCTTCGGTCTACGGCCAGCGTAGTTTCTTTCGCGAGGCTACGTTGCGAGATACCTCCGTTATTGATCAACACGTCTACATGGCCAAACAGTTGGATGGCTGCTTTTGTGGTGAGCTCCAGCGTATCGCCCTGTGCGAGATCAAGCGGCAGAATTTTGATTGAACCATGGCTGTGGGGCGGGCAATTGCCCTTTACGCGTTCCAGTTCATCTTTTCTGCGCGATGACAAAATCAGTCGGGCACCTTGCCGGGCCAGTTCGTATGTCAATGCTTCGCCAATGCCGGACGATGCACCCGTAACCCATACTACTTTGTTGGTAAAATACTTCATGCAGGAGGTTGATTTGGCGCCACTTGTTTTTTATGCTCTTCGGAGTAAATCCAAATGATAAAGATGCCCAAAGCAGTTCCAAACGGAAATGAAAATAATTTGAAGCAACCCAACACCAAGGCCAGCGTAAGCGCCCACTTTTTATTGTTGAGCAAGCCAACACCGGCAATAATGGAAGGAATGGCAAAAAGCAGAATAACACCCCACGCTATGGCTTGCAGCATGGGAATGAGCCACATCACCACCCATTGTGCCTCAAGTTCGGCTTCCGAGAAAATCCACCGCAGCAACACGGTTACAAAAAACGAAAGGAACAACATGCCCAGGATTTGAAAACTGGCAAAGACGATCAACAGCGTACCGGCAATGCGTTTGTTTGATTCCATGTTGCTTGTGTTTTTATTTTCCCCGTTCGTAAACCACAAAATCAAAACTAAAGGCGTGGCGGGCATCAGCTGCGTGTGGCTGGCGTGTAACCTCCCGCCAGTCAGCCTTGTTCCAGGTAGGAAAAAAGGTGTCGCCTTCCAGCGTTGTGTGTATTTCCGTTAGGTATAACCGTTGTGCGTGTGGTAATGCTTGCGCGTAGATTTCGGCACCGCCAATCACAAAAATCTCGTTGGTTTGATAAGTGGCGGCCCGGTCGAACGCATCGTGTAACGAATGCACCACATCGCATCCGGGCGCCTGAAAGTCGGGTTGACGTGTGATGATAATATTTTGGCGGTTGGGCAGTGGCCGGAATTTTTCCGGAATAGAATCATAATTTTTCCGCCCCATAATTACCGGGTGTTTGCTAGTGGTTTGCATGAAGTACTTCATGTCGTCTGGCAGGTGCCAGGGCAACGTATTGTTTTTGCCAATCACGCGGTTAGTGGTATGGGCTGCGATTAACGAGATGAGCATATCACAAAAAAGTTAGAGCGTGTTACCGCGAAAAAATTCATCGATTTTCATTTTGCGCTTTCCTTCGGCCTGAAGTTCGGTAATGGCCACCCAGCCATCGGCCGTCTTTACGTGAAGGTAAGTTTTATTGTCGGTTTTATAGGCGCCCGCGGTTTCGCCACCCCCTGGAGGAAGGCGCTCACTCGCGTAGAGTTTGTACGTTTTGCCGTTCAGTTCCGTCCACGCAGCGGGGTATGGACTAAGCCCGCGAATGAAGTTGTGTACCGCACGCGTAGATTGTTGCCAGTTTACCTGGCACGTTTCTTTGAAGATTTTGGGGGCGTGCTTTATCTCACCTACCAGGGGTTGTGGCACGGATGGGCAATTGCCTTGCGCAATGGCACGCACGGTGCGCAACACCAACTCGGCACCCTTTTTCATAAGTCGATCGTAAAGGCTGCCTACATGATCGCTTTCGCGGATGGTTTCCTTTTCCTGGAAAATGATTGCGCCGGTGTCTATCTCGTGCTGTAGAAAAAATGTAGTCACCCCGGTTTCTGTTTCGCCATTGATGATCGCCCAATTGATGGGCGCTGCGCCGCGATAATCGGGCAGCAGCGAGGCATGTAAGTTAAACGTACCAAACATCGGCATGGCCCACACTACTTCTGGCAACATGCGGAACGCCACCACCACCTGCAAATTTGCGTTGTAACGCTTTAACTCAGCCAGGAACTCTGCAGATTTTAAATTGGTGGGCTGCAGTACAGGAATACCGTGGCGTACGGCACATTCTTTAACCGGCGAGGGCGTAAGCTTCAAGCCGCGCCCCTGCGGCCGGTCCGGTGCGGTAATCACGGCCACCACGCGGAAGCCGTTTTGTACTAAAATCTCCAGGCTGGGCGCCGCAAAGTCCGGCGTGCCCATAAAAATAATTCGCAGGTCATTCATCACGGGTGCGAAGTTAATCCCTTAATGCTTTTCGCATGTATTTGGAGCAGATTGGGCAAGCGTGCCAAACATGGCCGCGGGCGGGGCAAAACGCGCGGCCAAAATAGATGATTTGCAAATGGGCTTTTTGCCAGCGCTCCTGCGGGATCAGTCGCTTCAAATCTTTTTCTGTTTGCTCCACATTCTTGCCATTGGATAATCCCCAGCGATACGCCAGCCGATGAATGTGCGTGTCTACCGGAAAGGCGGGAAATCCAAACCATTGGGTCATGACTACCGAGGCGGTTTTGTGGCCCACCGCCGGCAGTGCTTCAAGGGCTTCAAACGTGTTGGGCACCTCACCGTTGTACTTTTCAATCAGGATTTTGGAAAGGCCGTGAATGCCTTTTGATTTCATGGGCGAAAGTCCGCACGGTTTAATGATTTGCCGGATTTCTGCCACCGACAGCTTGACCATGTCGTACGGGTTATCGGCTACACGAAATAGTGCAGGTGTGGTTTTGTTCACGCGTTCATCGGTGCACTGTGCGGAAAGCAACACCGCTACCAATAGTGTGTACGCATCTTTGTGATGCAGCGGAGTTTCTACCACCGGAAAGTGGTGATCCAGAATCGTGAGTATCTCCGCTACTTTTTCGGATTTCGTCATGGGCTGTGATAAAATCAACTCGCAATATCCATTCGCAGAACGGAGCGTGCCTGCCGTTTACATCAGGGGTACAGCAGGTATTTTTGGCGCATGCTTTGGTAGGCCTCTAAATCCCGTTTCCAGCTTTCGCGGATTTGTTGTTCGCTTAAACCTTGTTGAATTTGCTCTTTGAGTATGGCTGTTCCCGCGAGTTTATCAAAGAAAGGAATAAAGAATTTTTCCTTTTCAGGAAAGGCTTGGTACGCATCGATCAGCCACTGGACTTGAATGCGGCTTTCTGGTTTGGCTTCTCGAAAATCCCACCCAAAACAGCGTTGATCTTGAAATGGCGGCTGCTTGGCCATACCCGGAATGCTGATGGGCGTAAATTGAAATGTGAATTGCGTAAGCGCCGGATGGCCAATGACCTCAAACGGCGTTTGCGTACCACGCCCCACACTAAGTGCGGTGCCTTCGAACAGACACGTGGTAGGGTACAACAAAATGCCATGTTGCGTAGGTAAATTGGGCGAGGGTTTGATCGGTACCGTAAACGGTGTGGCGTGCGTGTAGAACAGCATGCGCACGATTTCCAGATCGCATTTCTTGCCACCGGCCAGCCATCCTTCGCCATTAATCATTTGTGCCAACTCGCCCACGGTTAACCCGTGCACAATGGGTATTGGATGCATCCCCACAAACGATTTCAACTCCGGCTGAAGCACCGGTCCGTCTACGTAATGCCCGTTTGGGTTTGGCCTATCAAGTACAATCACTTTTTTCTTATTGTCTGCGCAGGCCTCCATGAGGTAATGCAAGGAACTGATGTAGGTAAAGAACCGCGTGCCTACATCCTGAATATCAAAAATCACAATATCAATATCTGCCAACTGCGCCGCCGTGGGCTTTTTGTTGTTGCCATACAGCGATACAATCGGTAAACCTGTGTTCGGATCTTTGCTGTCCGTAACGGTTTCACCGGCATCGGCTGTGCCTCGAAAGCCATGTTCGGGAGCAAACACCTTTTTTACGTTTACCTTCAACGTCAGCAAAAGGTCCACCAGATGCACATTACCCAATGCGGCCGTGTTGTTGACCAACAAACCCACCCGTTTCCCCTCGGTGGCAGCAACAACTTTATCGAGTTGGTGAATACCCATCTGCACCTGTGCTTGTTGTGCACCGGCCCATAGGGTAATCAAAACAAAAAAGGCAGCCAGTGAAAAGCGCGGCATTTTAGTTTTCTTTGTACAGATCATAAGCCAAAAATAAGCCAAGTTTTGAATCTGTCGCGCTTTCTTTCTTCCCGCATGAGCGGCCAAAACCAGCAGGGCTTTTCGGGCTTAATCAACCGGATTGCCGTGGTTACGATTGCCTTGGGGCTGGCTGCGGCTATTGTTTCGTTTTTGATCATGTTCGGGTTTCAAGACACGGTAAAAGACAAGATCTACGGGGTAAGCGGCCACTTGCTTGTAACCCGGTTTACCATGAGTAATGCCGCAGAGGAGCAGCCTTTTGCGTTCAATCTGGATGTGGTGCGAAACCCCGGGCAGTACCCGGCCGTGGCGCATATTCAAGAGTACGCTCATAAGCCGGGCCTGATCAAATCCAAAGACGAGGTATTGGGAATTCTTTTTCGTGGCGTGGGCCGCAGCTTTTCAACAGATCGTTTTGCGCCTTACATGAAAGCGGGGCGGTTCGTGCACTTGCCGGACTCGGGGTATTCGCGCGAGGTGGTGATCAGCACTGAGATTGCGCGCAAGCTGGAGATTGCGCTGAACGATGAAATCACGTTGCACTTCTTTCAAAACCCACCGCGCTTCCGCAAACTTACCGTGGTTGGGCTTTACGAAACAAACCTCTCGGAGTATTTTGACGGACAGATGGTGATGGGCGATATCCGCCTGGTGCAACGCCTGAATGATTGGGCCGACAGCGTGGCCGGAGGGCTGCAAGTGTACATTCACCAACCCACCGATGCCGATGCTGCGCTGACGGAAATTGGCGAGCGCATGGACTATGATTTTTACGTGGAAAAAACCAGCGATCGCTACCGCACGGTTTTCGAATGGCTGGGATTGATTACCCGCCAGGTAAACATCTTGCTGGCGGTTATTTTGGCGGTAGTATGTGTGAATATGATTTCTGTGATTCTGATTCTGGTAATGGAGCGCACGCAAATGATCGGCATGCTAAAGGCGCTGGGCGCCAGCAACCGGATGGTGCGCGCAGTATTCATTTATCAAGGTATGCAACTGATTGGTAAAGGCCTGCTGTGGGGCAACGCCGTGGGTTTGGGGCTGTGCGCACTTCAGTGGAAGTTTCGGATCCTCACACTCAGTGCCAACGATTATTACATGAGCTATGTGCCCATCAGTTGGCATTGGTGGCCGGTGGTTGCGCTTAACTTGCTTGTTTTTGTTTTGGTAACCGTAGTGCTGCTGGTGCCCACCGCCATCATTTCACGGATTCACCCCATTCGGGCCATTCGTTTTGATTAACGTGATTTCTGTTAGAAGCCATTGACGGCAAATCCCGGAATGAAGCGCCGCAATGGAAGATGTCTCACAGTCATTCGGGCTTACGGGATATTGGTGCGATGGTGTCTAGTCTTTTTCGGCCTGCGCCCGCGAAATCTGAAACTCCACCCGCCGGTTTAATTGCCGATCGTTCTCGGTTACCTCTTCAACAATCGGCTTCGAACTGCCGTACCCTTTGGCCAGAATGCGGTCAAGTTCAATTTTATACCACTCAATCAAATACATACGGATGGCATCTGCACGGTCTTGCGATAGCTTGCGGTTCGCTTCTTCTTTGCCGGCGCTATCGGTATGGCCGGAGATTTCCAGTTGCAAGTCCGGGTGATCTACCAGAAAATTACCCAGCTTGTTCAGATCATTGTGCATGGAAGGTAAGATCTCGGATTTGCCATTTTCAAACTCCAGCGACTTGAATGCGATTCGGGCCTCAATCGGCTCGGCCACCCGGTCCATTTCTTTATCGCCATCCAGAAAAAACAATTCTTCAATCCGGAAGAAGTCATCGCCCTGAATAATCAACAGGTAGTTACGCTTGTTAATTAACTCAAAATCGAACGTGCCATCTTCGCGCAGGTACTTCGGGGCTACCTCTACGCCTTCATCCAAATCAATGATGGATACAATGCCCTTCACGGGTTTGCCATCGGGCGTTTTTAAACTTCCTTTTAACGACACAACCGCCGTGGGTTGTGCCTCCATGGGCACAGGAAATGAGAACAGGTCAAGGTTGTCTTTACTATCTTGAGCCGATCGGGCATAGTACAAGTCATGCGATTGCGAATCGATGGTGAAGTAGTACTCGCTACCTGCGCCGTTCACCAGCGGCCCGATGTTTTTCGGTTCTTGCCAGGTGCCGTTTTGGTAGTAGGATTTATAGATATCAAAATCGCCAAACGATAGCGGGTGACCGTCTGAACTAAAATACAACACGTTGTACCGGTGGTGAAAGAAAGGACTTACCTCGCTTCGGTTGGTGTTGATAATGGGGCCGAGGTTCCTTGCGCGCGACCAGCCGCCGCTCTTATCGCGCACACTGAAATAAATATCCGAAAGGCCAAACCCGCCAATGCGGTTGGAGGCGAAGAAAAGGGTATCGCCCGAGTGCGATAATGACGGGTGGGAGTCCCAGCCGGTGCTGTTGATGGCGGGGCCCATATTGCGTACGTTGCCCCAGGTACTATCGCGCCGCAGCGATGCCATGTATAAATCGCAGTTGCCCATACCGTCGGGCGCGTTGCAGCGTGAAAAGTAAAGTGCTTTGCCATCCAGGCTTAAACATGCTGAGCCTTCGTTATACGATGTGTTGATGGTCTTAAACGGAAATGCATCTTGCCAGGCACCGTCCAACTTGGTGCTGTAAAAAATGTCTTCATCGTAGGTGTTTCGTTCGGTGTGCTTGTTGCGTTTCGAAGTAAACAGCAGCAAGTAATCAACATTTCCTATGGTTGGGCCGTAGTCTTCTTTATCGCTGTTGATGTGAAAGCCCATATCTGTTAATACGGCCTGTGGCGGGCGCAGGGTGTCAATCTCCTTTCGGTAGGCAACAAGTTTGTAGTATTCGTCTAACGGCACGTACAAGTCTTTGCGATTTGTTTCAACGGAATCATGCCGGGCAAATACCTCGTTCAGGTCAAGGCCCTGTTGGTGGTGTCTCAGCACAAGTTTGTAGAGCAGTACGGCTTCGCCCTTGGGCCCGAATTTTTCTGAGAGCCGCGCCAGTCGCCACAGCATGGGGGCCTGTTTGCCAAAATTCTCAATCCCAAAATTGCTTACATAACTCTTTAACTCTTCGTAGAGCCGCTGTTCCTGGCCAGAGTTATCTAACGCTTTTAGTTTTTCAATGCGGGCGTCATCGCGGAAGTAAGCAACTCGGTTTACGTTTGGAAATACAAAAATGCCAGACTGGCTGAATTGCACCAGGCTGTCGTTTACCTGCACCTGCCCCCCGGCCTTGTACTTTGGTTTTTTCTGGGCGGAGGCACATACGGCAAAAAACGCGAAGAAGACGAGTAAGAATACCCTAAAGCGTTCGTTAAAGTGTGCAGCACGTCCGGCCATGATCGTCTAAGTTCACGCAATTTAATGGATTAACAAAGTTGGCATCACTATTGACTCTTTAACGGAGACCTAAAATTTGTATTGTAGACACAACTTTTTTGTGTCAAATTGTCACTCTTTTCATGTTCAAATCATCATTTGCAATAACTCCCATGGTGCAGGAAGACTCCGAAGAGTTTATCCAACTCATTAATCCAGAGCAAGAGTCGGACCTAAAGGCGGAGGAACTTCCGGATGCGATTTCCATTCTTCCCATCAAGAACACCGTGCTTTTTCCGGGTGTGGTTATTCCGATCACGGTAACTCGCCAAAAGTCAATCAAGCTCATCAAAAAAGCCTATCAGGGGAACAAGATTGTGGGCGTAATTGCCCAGAAAAACAAACAGGCGGAAGAGCCCGGTATGGAAGACCTGTATCGCTTCGGTACGCTTGCCCGCATCATTAAAATGTTGGTTTTGCCGGATGGAAACACCACCATTATTATTCAGGGGAAGAACCGGTTTGCCATTGCCGAGTATGTGCAGGAAGAACCGTACCTCACCGCCCGCATTCAACTGATGGTAGAGCCGCAGATGAACTTGCAGGCGCGCGAGGCAAAAGCACTCTTTCAATCGCTCAAAGATTCGGCTACAAAAATTTTAAAACTTAACCCGGAGATTCCGCAAGAGGCACAAGTGGCATTGGATAACATCCAGAGCCCGGCCTTCCTGGTGCATTTTCTATCGTCTAACCTGAATGTAGAAGTTCCGGATAAACAGAAAATTCTGGAGACGGAGAACATTGTAGACCGTGGCACTTTGCTGTTGCAGTACATGATGCGCGAAATCCAGATGCTGGAGATTAAAAACGAAATCCAGAAGAAAGTTCATACCGAAGTAGACCAACAGCAGCGCGATTACTTTCTTCGGCAGCAAATCAAGGTACTGCAAGATGAGTTGGGCTACGATGGGCCCGACAAAGAGATTGAGAAACTGCGCAAGCGCGGGGCCGAGAAAAAATGGAGCAAGCAAGCCGCAGATCATTTTAATAAAGAGCTGGAAAAACTGCAGCGCACCAATCCGCAAGCCGCGGAATTTCCGGTGGCGATGAACTACGTGGAGTTTCTGCTTGATTTGCCCTGGCATGAATACACCACAGACGATTTCGACCTGAAGCGCGCAAAGAAGATTTTGGATAAAGACCACTCCGGTCTGGAAAAGGTAAAAACCCGGATTTTAGAGTACCTGGCGGTGCTGAAACTGAAAAAAGATATGCGCGGCCCCATTTTGTGTTTGTATGGGCCGCCCGGCGTGGGGAAAACATCGTTAGGCAAATCAATTGCTAAATCGCTGCAACGCCAGTACGTGCGGATGTCGCTCGGAGGGGTGCACGATGAAGCGGAAATTCGCGGCCACCGCAAGACCTACATCGGTGCCATGCCGGGCAAAATTTTGCAGAACCTGAAGAAGGCAAAGTCATCCAACCCGGTTTTTGTATTGGATGAAATTGATAAGATTCGCTCCGACTTCCGGGGCGATCCGGCTTCGGCATTACTGGAAGTATTGGATCCTGAACAGAACAATGCATTTGTAGACAACTATCTGGAAATCGATTATGACCTTTCTAAGGTGTTGTTCATTGCCACGGCCAATGCGTTGGATACGATTCATCCTGCATTGCGCGATCGGATGGAGATCATTGAATTAACGGGTTACACGGTGGAGGAAAAACAACAAATCGCCACCCGCCACCTGATTCCCAAACAAATTGCCGAACATGGCCTTCCGGCCGATGCTGTTGCATTTTCGAAAGAGGCCGTGTTGAAGATCATTGCCAGTTATACCCGCGAGTCGGGCGTGCGCAATCTGGAACGAAAAATCGGCAGCGTGGTGCGCGCGGTAGCAAAAGCTGTGGCGATGGATGAAGAAGTGGCAAAGGAGATTACACCCGAGTTTGTAATCAAGGCACTTGGCGTTGAGATTTTTGACGAAGAACTGTACCAGGGCAATGATCTGGCAGGTGTGGTTACCGGGCTGGCATGGACGCAAGTCGGTGGCGATATTCTGTTTGTAGAGTCTTCGCTTAGCCGGGGTAAAGGCCAGCTAACATTGTCGGGCCAGTTGGGCGATGTGATGAAGGAGTCGGCCATGGCCGCATTATCGTACCTGAAGAGCAACGCCAGCGATCTTGGTATAGATCACCGGGTATTTCAACAGTATGATTTGCATGTGCATGTACCCGCGGGTGCCGTTCCGAAAGATGGACCTTCGGCCGGCATTACCATGCTTACCTCGCTGGCCTCCATTTACACGCAGCGCAAAGTAAAGGCGAAGTTGGCAATGACGGGCGAAATCACCCTGCGCGGAAAGGTGCTGCCGGTAGGTGGCATCAAAGAAAAAATTCTGGCGGCCAAACGTGGTGGGATAAAAGAAATCGTCATGAGTGCGCGTAACCGCCGCGATGTGGAAGAAATCGAAAAGCAATACATCAAAGGGCTACAATTCCACTACGTGGATACCGTTGCCCAGGTGTTGGCGCTGGCCCTCTTAAAAGAAAAGGTAAAAGACCCGATGGAATTGGTGGTGACAGAAAACAAGCCGAGCTAATGCAAAATGCCTCTCTTACTCCGCGGCAAATTGTTGCCGAATTAGATAAATACATCATTGGCCAGCACGAGGCAAAGCGTAACGTAGCCATTGCGCTGCGTAACCGGTGGCGGCGGATGAATGTAAAAACAGAAATCAGGAACGACATTATTCCCAATAACATCCTGATGATCGGTGCTACGGGTGTGGGTAAAACCGAAATTGCCCGCCGGCTTGCACGCATAGCTGAGGCCCCCTTTGTGAAGGTGGAAGCGTCTAAATTTACCGAGGTGGGTTATGTGGGCAGGGATGTAGAGAGCATGGTGCGCGATCTGGTGGAGCAGAGTGTAAACCTGGTGAAGGCACGTAAAAAAGAAGAAGTGAAAGAACGCGCGATGCAAGCAGTGGAGGAGACAATTCTCGATGCGCTCATTCCGCCGCTGAAGCAGCCCGCGGCTCGCCCCTCAGGCTTCAGCCCAGACGCGGAGCAAGAAACACCCACATCGGATGTGGAATTGAACGAACGCACACGGCAGCTTTTTCGCGAAAAAATCCGCGGGGGCGAGATGGAGGAACGAAAAATTGAAATCAATATCAAGGGCAACAACAATGCAGGTGTGGGCATGATTGGCGCAGGCGTGATGGACGAAGTATCCATGATGAACCTGCAAGACATGATCAGTGGCATGATGCCCAAAAAAGCACGTAAGCGAAAAGTAACTGTTAGCGAGGCGCGAAAGCTGCTGCTCGAGGAAGAAATGGCCAAGCTCATTGATATGGATGAGGTAAAAGAAGAGGCCATTGCGCGTGCCGAAAATGCCGGTATTATTTTTATTGACGAAATCGATAAGATCGCATCCGGTTCATCGAAGGGCGGTGGCCCGGACGTGAGCCGTGAGGGCGTGCAGCGGGATTTACTCCCGATAGTTGAAGGTTCCACGGTGAATACCAAACACGGTGTGATTAAAACAGACCACGTGCTTTTTATTGCGGCCGGTGCCTTTCACATCTCCAAACCTTCCGATCTCATTCCTGAGTTGCAGGGTCGGTTTCCCATTCGTGTGGAATTAAACGCGCTTACCAAAGAAGATTTTATTCGCATTTTAAAGGAGCCTAAGAATGCACTCACCAAGCAGTATTTCGCGTTGCTGGAAGCTGAAGGGGTAGAGTTAGTGTTTGATGCCGAAGCTATTGAGGTGTTGGCCGATCTGGCCTTTGAAGCAAATGCGGAAATGGAAAACATCGGGGCGCGCAGATTACAAACAGTCATGAGCCGGTTGCTAAATGAGATTCTTTTTGATGTGCCCGATAAAATTCCTGCCGGATCGGTAGTTCGCATTGATGCGGCGCTGGTGAGGGAGAAAATCAGCGGATTGATTAAGAACAAGAACTTGAGTGAATACATCCTGTAAAGAAACGCGAACGGTTCGTGGGTATGTTCTTCTTTTGGCGGCATGCCAGTTCTTTATTTCTGTAACCCATGCCCAGCGCCATGATACCGTGCGTGGCCGGTATGTAAAGCGTTACCCGGATCATTTGTTTGTTTACCCGCTCATCAAGCAGCGCTCGTCCAACTTCAGTGTGCAGCGCAGAAATCTGGATCAGCGGGCGCTTACATTTCGCCCAAACCATGCGGTGAGTATGGGCGTTGGCCTCTATGTTTTTGATGTGGGTGTAGAGTTGGCATTTGATGTACCCATCGATGAAGGCACCAGTACCATGTTTGGTACATCGCGTGTGCGCGACCTATCCGGTCTGATTGTGGGCAACAACTGGGGCTTGGATTTTTTTACGCAGCGGTATGAGGGTTTCTATGTTACTGGTTTGGCGCGCATTTTTCCAAACGATAACGGGGTGGCCATCCGCTCAGACATTGCGTTGCGCAGCACGGGCGTGAACGGCTTCTACATCTTTAACAAGAAAAAATTTTCACTTCGGTCGGCCTACAATTTTGCTGAGCGTCAGTTTAAGAGTGGTGGCTCGTGGGCGCTATCGGGCACGTTAAACACCTCAACCTTTACATCGGATACGGTGGTGCTTACCTCACGGCTACGCCGGCAGGTGGGGGTTGAAAAAACCTATGGCGACCTTAGTTTTACCACCTTTAGTATTGCGCCGGGCTACACGTATAATTTCATCTATAAGCACTGGTTTTTAAATCTTTCGTTGGCGGTGGGTCCAGCCCACCATTGGATTTATTACGTAGATGAAGCCAATCAACCTCGGTATGATATTATTATCAATTCATTTATCGATAACCGAATTGCCATTGGCTACAACAGCGATCGTTGGTTTGGTGGTATCTCCTTTGTAAGCCTTGTGCGGCAGGTTAAATTCAGCGAGTTTCAAGTCACCACAAACGCAACAAATACGAAGATCTTGATTGGTTATCGCATCCCCGAAAAGGGTATTTTTAAAAAGCGGGCGTGGGATTTTCTGCCGCTACCCCAAGCGCTCCGCAAAAAAAGCTAGAAGCCGCAAAAATATGAAAAGCGTCATTTCGAGGGAGGTACGACCGAGAAATCCTTGATTGCAGCGCTGCAACCAGGGATGTCTCACTTTCCTTCGACATGACGGGATATTTTTGAGATGGCTTCTAGCCTTTTCGTTTTTTAGGATAGTCGAACGACAACAGTTTTCCACAGCCCCAATCTGCCTCGGCCCAGCTGTTGATGTCTACCGTGGCCTCCACTACACCGCAGGTGGGAATGTTTTCGATGTTTACGTTCAGCAGGCGATTGGTAAACTCAGTAAGGCCGGGGTTATGCCCGAACAGAAAAATAATTTCATCGCGATCGTTGTGATTCGGCAGGCGTTTAATCACGGCAAGTATCTGGTCATCGCTGGCGTGGTACAATGCGCGGTCGGTCTTGATCTTACCCGCGTCATAACCCAATTTGTCGGCCATCAGTTGGCATGTAGCGAGCGCCCGAACGGCCGGGCTACTTACCATCAAGTCCGGGTGGATGTTTCGTTCGCGCAGCCGTTTTCCCATGGTCGGGGCCGCTCGCTTGCCGCGTTCATTCAAGGGCCTATCGAAGTCTGCTAACGTGGCATCTGCCCAACTGGACTTGGCATGGCGCACCAGAAATAATCGTTTCATGGCTGCGAAGTTACCGTTCTCGCCGGAGTGATTTTGCAGGCTGCGCGTTACAAATATCTTTGCGGCATGAGGGACACCCGCCCACTTGGCAAGCGCCTTAAGTATAGCCTGGTTTACTGGTTGGTGCGGCTATTGATTGCTGTGGCCAACCTGATGCCACGCGTCTGGTGGCTGCGCCTGTGCGGTGCCCTTGGCAGCTTGGCCTACCATTTTGCGGCGGATACCCGCGAGAAGGCGCAAACACATCTGGGCCTGGCCTATGCGGGCCAGCTTTCCGTGCGCGAGATGATTGCGCTCAACAAAAAGATGTTTCGGTATTTGGGCATGAATGCTGGCGATATCCTGCGCGCGATACGTGTACGATCATTACCCGATCTCAACCGGTTTTTAATTACGCATGGCTACGAGCACTTTGAGGCAGCGCAGCGCAAAGGCAAAGGCGTAATCTTCCTTACTTGCCATGTGGGGGCCTTTGATTTACAGGTAACAAGCATGGCATTGCGGGGCCTGAAGCCGAATATTATTGGCACTGCCTTGAAGGACCCGCGCCTTAACACACTCTTATTTGACTACCGCAATGCGTATGGAGCAGTGGCCGTAGAACGCGGCCGCGAAACGTTACGCTTGTTAAAGGCGTTGAAAACGGGCGGTTCGGTGGCGATTTTGATTGATCAGGACACAAAAGTAAAAAGCCGGTTTGTAAACTTTTTTGGTATGCCCGCAGCAACGCCGGTGGGCGCGGCAATTCTGGCGATGAAAACAGGCGCCAGTGTAGTGCCCACGTATGTGTTCTTGGATAAAGACTGGAAACAGCACATGCACATTCTGCCGGAGTTACCGCTTGTGCTTACGGGCGATGAAGAGGCGGATATGGTTGCCAATACCCAAACCTACACCGACGTAACCGAGAAAATTATTCGCGAGCACCCCGAGCAGTGGGTCTGGATGCATGAGCGCTGGAAAACCCGGCCGGGCGAAGAAATTCAGTAGCGGGCTAACCTACGCAAAGTGGTACAGGAACAAGATGTTGGCCGTGAAGGCCGGCTTTTTCATGTCTTTGATTTCCATCGTTACGTGCATGGTAGCTTTGGCGATGCCGCGAAGGTTTACCAACGACTGTAGGGCTACGCGCAATCGCACTTCGTTGCCCACCAACACCGGTTGGTTAAATTTCATCTCCTCAATCCCGTAATTCACCAACATTTTAATGTTGCGCACATCTGCAATCTGATTCCACAGGTAGGGCACCAGGCTTAGTGTAAGGTATCCATGGGCGATGGTAGTTTTAAACTGACTTTCTTCCGCGGCTCGCACGGGATCGGTGTGTATCCATTGCCGATCCAGCGTGGCTTCCGCAAACTGATTGATTTGTTCTTGGGTAATCTGATGAAAATCAGACACACCGATTTCTTTGCCCACCCACTGTTCGAATTCTAAAAAGCTTTGAATGACTACGGCCATACAATATCGGTCTCGTGAAATGAAAAGGAATGTTAGGAAATTATTCTACGCGAACCAAAAAAACCTGCGTACCCGGTGTACGCGCATGCACACTGCTGCACGTGGGTGTACAATTCGCCTCGCCGCCCGCCCGCAAACACCACACAGAAAACGAATTTTGGGCATGGCAGTATTTTTGATGCCCCCACCGGCATGAGAACTGTTTTTGCTGTTTTGATGTGGTTTTTGTTATTGGCCATTTGCTGGCCGTTAGCACTGGCATTTATTTTTTTGTTCCCGATTATCTGGATTTTGCTGTTGCCGTTCCGGATCGTGGGCTTCACCGTTGGGGCCATCTTTCGCTTGGTTGAAGCGCTGATTACCCTGCCGTTTCGGATGATGAAGTCCGCGTAGGCGCGGAACTCTGCGGCTTATTTGTATTTTCGTAGGCGTGCAAATCCTTTGAAGAATAAAATTCCGTCTACGCTGGCCAGCGCAGTGCTCTGGTCAGTCATATCAGCAGCGTTCATCGGCCCGGGTACGATTACAACCGCAGTTTCCGCAGGCTCCCAGTTTCACTTGCAGTTATTGTGGGCGGTGCTTTTTTCTACGTTTGCCTGCGTGGCGTTGCAAGAGTTGGCTGCGCGGCTTTCCATCGCCACCCAGCTTACCTTGGGCGAAGCAATGCGCAAGAAGTTCGGCCACCGCTTGGGCGGCCGGCTAAGTTATTTGGTGGGCGGCGCGGTAATACTAGGCTGTGCCGCCTATCAGGCGGGCAATATCTTGGGTGCTATTGCGGGCTTACAGTTACTGATACCCGCAGGGCATGTCGTGCTGGTGTTGCTCATGGGTGTAGCCGTGGCAACGATTTTATGGCGCGGCAAACGCCAGTCGATTTCCAGTGTGCTTACCCTGCTGGTTGTGCTCATGGCGGGTGCATTTTTCCTGCTTGCCACGCATGGCAATTTTTCGGGTGGCGATTTGGTAGCGTATTCCATTGTCCCACACTTTCCGTCGGGGGCGGGTTTGCTAACCCTTGGCCTGGTGGGCACTACAATTGTACCCTACAACATTTTTTTGGGCACGGGTGTAAGTAAAGGGCAGACCATTCCACTCATGCGTATTGGTGTGAGTATTTCCGTGCTCGTGGGCGGCGCGATTACGGCATGTATTCTTTTGGCGGGCACGCTGGTTCCGGCATTTAACTCTTTTGAAGAGCTTGCGCAGGTATTTCAAAAAGAAATGGGCGCATCGGGGCGTTATGCTTTGGCCATCGGGTTGTTTTCAGCAGGTTTTTCGTCTGCCATTACCTCGCCGTATGCCGCGGCGCTGGTGGCCACTACAGTTTTTGGTTGGCGCGATCGGGCCGCTACTGCGGTGTGGTTGGCTGTGCTTTTAGTGGGATTGTTTTTTGGAGTTACTCAGGTTAAACCCATTCCTGTTATTTTGCTTGTACAAACGTTAAATGGATTTATCCTTCCGCTGTTGGGCGCATACCTGATTTTGGTGATTAACGATCGCGCGTTGATTCCAGAAATACATCGCCCCGGCCCGATTTACAACGTAGTGTTGCTGCTGATTTTTGCCGCCTTGTTGTTGTTGGGGTTACATAGTATCGATAAAACCATCAGCCAACTCTTCCCGGGTGCGCCTGCCCATTGGGCTGTAGTGGTGCCACTGGTGATTGGCGCCACGGGTGTGTTGGGTTACGCCATCTTTCGGGGCCGCCGGTTGGAATAATCGCTACATCATTTTGGCCAGCGTTTGCAGGTACCGCTCGGGTAACTCACCCTGGGTGGCGCATTGGTAGTCGCTATAGCTGCAGGGCACCATCGTGTTGCGCGGATACAACTGGAGGTTTGGCAGCACCACCTCCATCCACCACTTTTCGGTGAGTTTGCTTTTATAGAACGTGATCGTTTCCGGTTCTGCCGGCATGGATACGGTGTACTTCAAAAAGTCGTTTCCTTTAAAGTTGGATTCGTTCTTGCGGTGATAAAATCCCTCAATAAAATACCATACCATGGTAGCCACTACGGCAGCCGTTTTCTTTTGCGCATCGTCATGGCGGGGGTTGTACTCGTAAAACCCGGCCGAGCTGAGCTTTTCGTTTTGCCCGGCATACCAACACAATTGACAAGCTTCCTCGCCGGTTAGTCCAAAAGGTTGGGCCTGTGCGTTACCGGGTGCGTCGGCCGACTTAATCGCGGTGATATCAAACGACAGCATGTCGGCATTGCGGATGACGGGCTCCATTTCAGCAAGATCATTGCGCAGTTGCCCCAGCCGGTGCGATTCAAAATACAATTTCTCCAGTACGGCTGCAGATTGGGGTTCTACCAGATAAAGTTGGTGGGCAAGGTGTGTATACCCCATCAGATAGTTGGGCTCATGCAGCAAAATTGTATGCAAGTGTTTCTGATTGGCGCGTGCGGTAGCACTGTCATCCAAATCGAGAAACGCATCAATCGCCAACAGGCTGATTAGTTTTTCCATTTCTTCGTAGCCGCGGTATTGGCCAATATCCAAATCGTGGGTAGCCCCCAAAATCAGAGGCAGTACGTTTTGCTCAAGTAAAATGCGGCATACTTCGCTCAGCCGGGTGTACGTCTCTTCCAGATCCACCCCGGGTTTTAAGTTGCCAAGATCTATCAGGCGATAGGGTTTATCGCTTTTGCGGAGGCGATATAGTTTTTTGCGAATCTCGTCAGGCCCCAGCGTGGCGCCCTGATTGTTCTCTGTGCCGCGCTCCTCAGGCACTCCAAGCAGCGCGATGTGGATGCCGCGTACATCTGGCATCTTCTCGCCATACATTTTCGTGCTTTGCCCTACCGATTGGTTTGGGTACTGGGCTTGGGCGATGGATTCCGGTAGCGGGTTGAACAGAATGGTCAGGTCCATAATTCTTTCAGTGAAGGTACAAAATAAAAAAGGAGAGCGATCGGCTCTCCTTCTCTGTTGTTGGGGTTGCGTTTAGCCGCCAAAGTCGTCAAAACGAATATTTTCTTTCGGAATGCCCATGTCGTCCAGCATCTTCAACACTGCGGCATTCATCAAGGGCGGGCCGCACAAATAAAACTCAACATCTTCCGGGGCCGGGTGGTTGCCGAGGTAATTGTCGTACAAGCACTTGTGGATGAAGCCGGTGTAGCCATCCGCTTCGCGATCGTCCAGACTTTTCTTTACGCGCCAGTTATCTTCCGGCAGCGGTTCAGACAAGCCAATATGAAACTGGAAATTCGGGAAGTTCTTCTCTATGTCGCGGAAATGCTCCACATAAAACAATTCTTTTTTCGAACGACCGCCGTACCAATATGAAACTTTCCGGTTCGTTTTTTCGGTATGGAACAGATGGAAAATCTGCGCGCGTAACGGGGCCATGCCCGCGCCACCGCCAATGTAGATCATTTCGCGCTGAGTCTTGTTGATGTGGAACTCTCCGTACGGGCCGGAAATCGTAACCTTGTCACCGGGCTTGCGCGAGAACACATACGATGAGCAAATGCCGGGATTCACGTCCATCCACTTATTATTCGCACGATCCCACGGGGGCGTGGCGATCCGGATGTTCAGCATAATGATATTTCCTTCGGCCGGGTGATTGGCCATGGAGTAGGCGCGGAAGATGGGCTCTTCGTTTTTCATCTTCAAATCCCACAGCTTGAATTTATCCCAATCGCCTTTGAAGACATCTTGCTTGTGGCCCAACTCCGGGTGCGGAGTGATGTCCATGGTTTTGAAGTCTACTGTGGTGGCAGGCACGTCAATTTGAATATAACCACCGGCTTCAAACTTCAGGGTTTCGCCCGGAGGCAACTTCACTACAAATTCTTTGATGAACGTGGATACGTTGTAGTTGGAGACCACTTCGCACTCCCACTTTTTGATACCAAAAATTTCTTCCGGAATCCGGATGTTCAGATCTTGTTTCACTTTCACCTGGCAACCCAGACGTACGTTCTCCTTGCGTTCCTGGCGGCTGAGGTGGCCCACTTCGGTAGGCAGTACATCGCCACCCCCCGACTCTACCACGCACTTGCACATGGCGCAAGTTCCACCGCCACCGCATGCGGAGGGCAGAAAAATTTTCTCATTTGCCAGCGTGGTTAGCAGCGAAGTGCCGGCCGCCACGGTAATGGTTTTCTCGCCATTGATTACAATTTTTACCGGACCGGACTGCACCAGCTTTTTCTGCGCAAAAATCAACAGCGCCACCAACAGCAGAATGATCAGCGTAAAGGAAACAATCGAGGTGAAGATCAACATGGGAATTCTCTTTTTATGCGGCTACAAATATATTGCTTACCCCCAAAAGTAGGCCGCCTCCCAGTTAATTTTTAGCCCTTCTACGCTAAACAAAATCGGTGGAGTTGGTAAACAAAATGCCGGTGTTTAAGCACCGGCATTTGGTTGTTGTGGCGAGGTACATCAGCCATCTAAAAACATTTGTACCCGGGCACTTAAGCTGTTGTAACGTGCTCGCTTTCAAGCCTTTTTAGTGATTTTGGCAGCGCATCCGGGGCAAGAATAACATTGATCTCCGGATTTTCTGCCCAGGTTCGGATCTTCTCCAGCGCCACGGCTCCGGTAAGGAACTGGTGCCCATTGCCGCGGTAGCCACCGGTAAATTCTACAAAGTCGTTCGGGGTTACGGTCTTATCCGTAACAAAGCTTACAATTACCTCTACGGAAGCCGCGTTGCTGAAATGAAATGTTGCCCCTTCTTTCCGTTTTTTATACTCATAGCGATAGTCGTACGTGAGGGCGGAAATGTCGCTCAGTACGGCTGAGCCGGTAGGGTAGCTGCCGGCACCTTTGCCCACAAACAATTGCTTTTCGGCAAAGGCGCTTTGTACTTGCACGGCGTTGTACTCGTTGCGCACCGCAGCCAGTGGGTGGTGTGCATCAACGTATTGGGGCGCCACCAGGCCAAACACCTGATCGCCCTCTTTGAAGGCGCGGGCCACAAGTTTGATGGTGTAATTGTTGTCGCGCGCATAACGCAAATCTACTTCGCTGATGCGATCGATACCGAAATTGATGACTTCTTCCGGCCGAACGAAAACGCCAAAGGTATGTGCAATGGCGATCACGAGTTTGAATTTGGGATCGAATGCCTTCACATCCAGCGCGGGATCGCTTTCGGCAAAACCAAGGTCTTGTGCCTGGCGCAGCGCATCGGCATAATTCTTTCGCTCTTCAAACACCTTGGTAAGGATGTAGTTGGTAGAGCCGTTAAAAATCCCTTCAATGCTGCTGAGCAGATCATTATCGTAATATTCTTCCAGGTTGCGGATGATGGGAATGCTTCCACAAACGGCACCCTCGTAAAGCACAGGCCGATCGTATTTTCGCTGGAGCTGATAAATCTCTTCAAGATGTTCCGCTAACATCTTCTTATTGGCGGTAACCACCGCTTTGCCTTTTTCCAGGCTGCGCTTCACCAGTTCAAATGCGGTCTGCGCATCGTCAATCAATTCCACGACTACGTCAATCTGCGGGTCGTTCAAAATGTCGTCCGGGTTGTAGGTAAACATGTCGGTAGGTAACGGTCGCTGCTTATCGCGATGTTTTACACCGATACGTTTAATTTCAGCTTTCACCCCGTGTGTTTCGTGCAGCACGTGGTAAAGCCCCTGGCCCACACAGCCGAACCCAAAGAGCCCGAGCTTTAATTTTTTCTTCATAGTGAAATTTTTTCTGCTTTTCTAAAAAATGAGTAAAGGATGTTTTTGAACTGATCGAACTCAATCAGGAAACCATCGTGGCCGTACTTTGATGGAATAACTTCTAACTGCGCGTGCGGAATGTGGGCGGCTAAAAACGCTTGTTCGCGCAGGGGAAAAAGGAGATCGCTGTCAATACCGACCACCAGTGTTTCGGCTTGTATTGAGCGCAGCACCTGTTCTACCGCTGTGCGCTGGCGGCCAAGGTGATGCGCATCCATCATGTTGAGCAGCGTGGTGTAGGTAAATGCATTGAACCGGTGGGCCAGTTTTTCGCCTTGATAGCGCTGGTACGTTGCTGCCCGGAAATTCTCCAGCGTATCGGATGTTTTTTCCGATTGCGTTTCCAGAAACGTATCGTACGTGCGGAAGGAGATCATGCCCATGGCGCGCGCGGCCTTCATGCCCTGCACACCTGCCCTCGGCTCGTCCAGCGCCCACGTTGCGTCGGCACGGATGGCCATGCGCTGGGCTTCATTAAATGCAATTCCCCAGGGCGAGTGAAATGCATTGCATGCGATGGCTGCGGCCTTTTTTATAACGGCTGGCCGAAGCACCGCCCACTCCAGCACTTGCTGGCCGCCCAACGAGCCACCAATCAATAACTGAATTTGATTGATGCCCAAATGTTCTCGCAGCAGGTCGAACGCGCGTACCACATCGCGGTTGGTAATAAACGGGAAACGGTGGTAAAACGGCATTTTTGTTTTTGCATCAATCGAGAGTGGCCCAGTAGAACCGTAACAGCCACCCAGCACATTGGCGCAGACAATAAAATGGTGGTTCGGGTCTAACGGGCTGCCGCCTTCAAACATGCCGTGCCACCAACTGGTAACATCCGAACTTCCGGTAAGCGCATGGCAAACCCAGACCACGTTCGAGCGATCGGCATTGAGTTGCCCCAGCGTGGTGTACTTGAGCTGGAAACCTTCGAGCACGCCGCCCGCCTCCAGTTCAAATACGCCCGAGTGATGATAGACGTGATCTGCCTTTAGCATAAAATAAAAAGGCTGCCCCGCGGGGCGAGGCAGCCAATGCAATTAGTGAACAAGTTGTTTGGCAAAAACTTTATCAAAAGCCTGCTGGAAATCGGCCTTGATGTCATCAATGTGTTCCAAACCGAGCGACACGCGGAGTAGCGTAGGCAATACGCCAGCCGAAATCTGCTCCTCGTCCGACAACTGCGAGTGTGTAGTGGCGGAAGGCTGGATGATGAGGGTCTTGGCATCGCCCACATTGGCCAGGTGGCTTACCAGCTTCAGGCTATCTACCAGCTGGGTGGTATTTTCCTTCGTACCCTTTACCGTGAAAGAAAGCACGGCTCCGAATCCATTTTTCAGGTACTTCTTTGCGAGGTTGTGATAGGTGCTGGAGGTGAGGCCGGGATAGTTTACACTTTCCACCTGTGGGTGCTGCTCCAGCCACTGTGCAAATGCCAGCGCATTTTCGCACGAGCGTTGCACGCGCAGCGATAACGTTTCCAGGCCTTGCAGGAACAAGAACGAGTTGAACGGACTTAGCGACGGCCCGAAATCGCGCAGACCTTCCACGCGGGCGCGAATGATGAACGCAATGTTGGGCAAGCCCAGCGGATTGCCTTCGCCAAACACATCCCAGAACTTCAAGCCATGGTAGCCTTCCGATGGTTCCGTAAACTGCGGGAATTTTCCGTTACCCCAATTGTAATTTCCACCGTCTACAATCACACCCCCGATGGAGTTACCATGTCCGCCAATCCATTTTGTGGCCGACTCTACCACCACCGCAGCACCGTGTTCAATCGGGCGGAATAAGTAGCCCCCGGCGCCAAAGGTGTTATCTACTACCAGCGGGATGTCGTGCTTTTTGGCAACGGCGGCCACCGCATCAAAATCCGGTACGTTAAATCCGGGATTACCGATAGTTTCCAGATAGAGCGCTTTCGTGTTTTTATCGATCAGCTTCTCAAAATCCGCAGCCTTGTCGCTCTCAGCAAAGCGCACATCAATACCCAGGCGTTTGAAGGAAACTTTAAACTGATTGTAAGTACCGCCGTACAGGAAGGGCGAGGTTACAATGTTGTCGCCCACCGTTAAAATGTTATTCAGCGCAATAAACTGTGCAGCATGCCCGGAGCCTACGGCCAAGGCGGCCACACCACCCTCTAACGCTGCGATGCGTTTTTCAAATACATCGGTGGTGGGGTTCATGATGCGGGTGTAGATATTGCCAAATTCTTTTAGCGCGAATAAGTTGGCGCCGTGCTCAGAGTTTTTAAACACGTACGAGGTAGTTTGATACAGCGGCACTGCGCGCGATCCGGTGGTGGGGTCGGCCTCCTGGCCGGCATGTAACTGAAGGGTTTCGAAACGGAAGTTTGACATAACGTAGTTGTTTTGATTTTTAATGATTTTGATTTTTTGAAAAGATGCAACCTCAACCGTAGCCTTGCCCGTCACGCGGCAGGCCGTTCGTTAAGAGGTGTTGCCGGAAGCAATGCGCTTACCCGTGTGCAACAACCGTTACCAACACCACATACAACATGTGCAACACATGCCGATGCGTGTTTCGTTTTTTTGTAGAGGGGTTCCTGGGTAGGAAGCGGTTACTGGCGAATTTTCCATACAGCTATCGGTTTATAGTTCCCGCAAAGACCTTCTTTGCAGGCAGGATTTAGCACCTGGTTCCCGGCTGCCGGGAGGGGTTGCTAGCGCGTCGTTGAGCCTGTTCTCTCAGCGCTTCTTTATAAATCGACTGGCTTGCGCTTCATCGATCTGATGGTGCAAACGTAGGGCGCAATACTATAGTTTGCAAGTAGACTTAAAAAAATTGTTAAAAATTTTTATTGGTGCTTACTAGTGTTCGTGTACCGGGCGCGAGGCACCTTGCGCGTCTCAGCTTATTTCCTAAAATGATTCCACCCCTGTGCTGTGAGCGGCACTGCGTGCCCCGCTTTACTAACGAGTACATGCTGCTGGGGCTGGTCGTGCAGGTGTCCAATAAGGTGTATGTCGGGGTGATTCTTCACCTTTTCCAGATCTTCCTGCCGGATTGTGAAAAGTAATTCATAATCCTCGCCCCCGTTCAAGGCGCATGTAATGGGATCGATTTTAAAATCAAGCGAAGCCACGTTGTACGTTTCTGTATCGATGGGCACTTTGTCTTCGAAAATCTTGATCCCGCATTTGGATTGGGTGGCGATGTGAAATAATTCCGAGGCGAGGCCATCGGATACATCAATCATGGCGGTGGGCACGAGCTGCACATCGGCCAGTTCGTGTATAATATCCATGCGGGCCTCGGGCTTGAGTTGACGGCTAACCACGTACTCAAACTTTTCGAGCTCGGGCTGGGCGGCAGGGTTGCTTAAAAAAACTTCTTTTTCGCGTTGTAGCACCAGCAGCCCCACGTATGCTGCCCCCAAATCTCCGGTAACGCATAGAATATCGTTGGGGCGGGCGCCGCTGCGGTACACCACTTTATCTTTTGCTACCGCCCCGATAACGGTAATGGAGATAATCAAACCCGAGGCAGACGCGGAGGTATCACCACCCACCAAATCTACCTGGTAGTTATCGCATGCGGCACGCATACCAGCATACAACGCATCAACGGCTTCTAACGATACGCGGTTGCTCAACCCCAGGCTCACCACCACTTGTTGAGGGGTGCCATTCATAGCAGCAATGTCCGACACGTTGGCGGCAATGGCTTTGTAGCCGAGATGCTGCAGCGGCACGTAGGCCAAATCAAAGTGAATGCCTTCCAACAACATATCGGTGGAGACGAGTTGGTAATGGGTGCCGGCATCAATCACGGCGGCATCATCACCAATTCCTTTTACTGAACTTTTATTACGTGGGTAGAATTGCTGGCTGATTCGCTCGATCAGGCCAAATTCACCTAATTCAGCTAGTTCTTGTCGTTTGGTCGTCATGGGCACGCGCGGCAGTTGGCCGCTTTTTTTGTTTGTTGAGCCGACAAAAGTAAGAACTTATCGCCAGCAGGCTTTAGGGCATTCCTGTACAGGGTATCTATCCATAAAGAAAGAAAAGCCATGAAAAAAGTGAGTTTGTTTTCGGTTGGATGTTTGCTACTTCTTACATGCATTAGCTGTGGCGGGGTGCCCAAACCCTATTATGAAACGGCTGCCGGAAAAAAGAAATGGCAACATTATAATAAGGCGCAATACGGGTTGCTGAACAAAACAGGGTATGCGAAGCGGAAATGAACCCTGAATTGCTGGTTTCTGGATGCGCTACATGAACAAGACTACCGGGGCGAGAGGTGAGCCGCCGGTAACTACTTTTTGTCCTCGCACATTTCTACCAGCACGTTTCCGGTGGTTTTTGGATGCAGAAATGCAATCATTTTATTGTCGGCACCGGCTTTGGGTGTGGTATGGAGCAAACCAAACTGGTTTTCCGCGGCCACATTAATGTGGTGTTGGATGTTTTCTACCTCAAACGCCAGGTGGTGTAACCCTTCGCCTTTCTTTTCAATAAATTTGGCAATGGGCGAGTCCTCGCGCGTGGCTTCCAGCAATTCAATTTTAACGTTGCCTACATTGAAAAACGATGTGCGCACACCTTCCGATTCCACCACTTCAATTTTGTAATGCGGAGTGCCCAACAATCGGGCAAATAACAGGTTCGCTTCTTCCAGGTTTTTTACGGCAATGCCGATGTGCTCAAGACGCTTCATACGCGGGTGGGTTGAAATCGGATTAAAAGTACACGAATCCTGTGGCTATCCGCTATGACTTTCGACAGCATTTTTCCATTTATCTGGAATCATCGCCCGCCTCGGGGGCGCAAGCGTTAGGACGGATAACTTCATTTGCTTTTAGCCCCGACTATGCCTACTTTCGATAGCTCTTCCAAGGGTGCAGGCGGGGTAGGAGTCTGGGGTGAGCAATCCTGGTTGTACGTGTTCTTTTTTTAAACGAATAAATATGAAACCGCTCTTTTTTCTGCTGCTTGTTTCTGGCGTGGCATACGCGCAAGTGATGGACGATAAACCCGGCTGTGCTGACCATCCGTTGGTAACGCGCATGAAAAACTTCCGCATTTATGAGTGTGCAATGAAGGAATTTTCGGAGGAGTCTTTCTACCACGAAAAAGAGGGGACGATGAAAGTGGGTGGCGCCTACACTTATCTGGGGTATGAGTGGGTAAGTGGGGGCAGTGGCACCGAGCCGTCTTCTGAGCAGGTGGTAGCAAACTACGTTAACGCACTGGTAAAGTTGGGGGCGAAGGTGATTTACAAAAGCTCGCAGCAAGCCGACCTGGTGTTGACAAAAAACAACCAGGAGACGTGGGCCGAAGTGCAAGCCGCTAGCGGCAGCTATCGCCTGAAAATTGTACAGCGCGAAGCCATGAAGCAAGTGGTGGAGGCAACGGCAGACTTCATGAAGCAAGGGTTGAGAGAAACTGGCAGGGTGGCGCTGTATGGCATCCTGTTTGACTTTGGCAAATCTTCTCTTCGACCAGAGTCGGCCGCGGTGTTGCAGGAAATTGCACAGTTGCTCAAGAACGATAAAGCGCTAACCGTGTTTGTAGTAGGCCATACCGATAACGTGGGCGACTACGGGCTAAATCTGAAGCTCTCGGCCGATCGTGCAGCCGCGGTAATAAAAGAGCTCACCACAAAATATGCCGTAGCCACTACCCAACTGATCCCCTTCGGTGCGGGTCCTACCAGTCCGGTGGCTTCGAACGAAACTGATCAAGGGCGACAGCTAAATCGTAGAGTGGAGCTCGTAAAGAAGTAGCCATGAAAAAACACGGAGTGACGGTGCTTGCAATTCTGCTCATAGGCCAACTGCATGCGCAAAAAATGGAGCAACTCCCCACATTGCCCTCCGGCTACTCAGTGGAACGTGGATACAAACCTGAGCCGGGGCAGCCGGAACTGGTGCGAAAAGGGTTTCAAATAAAAAAAGGCAACCAAACCAAGGCGTGGATCGTCTGCGGCTTTACTGCACCCGCTAGCCGCAGTGAGGTGGATAGCTATACGGAACCCTGCGATAACTATTCGCTTGCGTATATCTCCGAAACCCGTGATGGTAACTTTGAACAAGCCGGTTACGACTGGGCGCAGTCGCTGCAAGACATTACGGCTACATTTATTCGAAATCAAACCTATGCGGATTTCTCCGAAGAGCAACGGCAGGAACTGATTAAGCCCTTGGCAGATGCAATTTGGGTAGCCGAAACAGCCCAACAGCCTGCTGTCTCTTACCAAAGGGCTAAAAATTGGGAAGTGGACGCGTCCACGGATTTGAATCCGTTTAGCAATAATTTACCCACAGCCAGCAACCTTACCACCCTGTTGATTTTCGACAACAAACGGGCCGGTTCCATTTTTGCGCTCAGCGTATTTGAAAACACGCCCGGTTACAAATCCCTTTCGGATGCAGAGAGTGCGTACGCTGGATATTGGCGAGCCATCAGTCCGGCGTTGCAGGCTATTGGTACTAAAAAATATGGTGCCTACGAATTTAAACGTTGGATTGCCTACTCAGAAGAACGACACAGTATGGATGGATTTTATCTGGCAGTGGTAGGGAACAAGCTGGTTTCGCTGCGCACGTTTTCAAACTTCGTAGATATTGAGGCCGTAAACACCGCGGCGGAGAAATTCCTTCAATCGATAAAGGTACACTGATATGATCGACAACTTCATCGGCTGGATCACGGCCAACTGGTTTTTAACAGCTTTTGTTTTGATTTTCGGTTGGTCAATCCTAAGCATGTTCCGTAAACGGAAAATTTCGGAGAAGGTGGTGAAACACACCTTGGAAACAGAAAAGCAAGCCCGTGCGGCCGGCATGAATGTGGAGCAAAATGTGAGCGGACGTACCGCGAGTGTGGGCCATGGTTCGGCCATAGAGGGCGACACAAACTACACGGGGACTACAGGGGGAATCGATTGGAAGTTGGTTTCCATCGTACGGCTTACAACCAGGGGTTCCAGCAATGCAGTAAACTCAAACGATCTGGATGTGCGCAAGCGTAGCACGCGTTGGAGTACGGCTGCGGCGGCCTGGCCTGCGGGCAAATTTTTGATGTTGATGGCTACGCCAGGTTACGATAGCGCGAAACACACCGTTAAACGCGGTGGCTTTTTTAATAAGCTGGTGCAAATGGCAGGAGATTTTGCACTCGACCTCTATGTGGCAGGGTATTTTGGCGGTCAGTACAAATCGCTGGTAAACGTGGGCGATGATGGGGTGAAGATTGATCGACCGGCGCTGAATAACTTTTTCATCCTGACCAACGATGCGGCGCGTGCAAACAAATTCCTGGATGACGCAACCGTGCATGTGATTGCAAACTGGCGCAAGGCTGAGCAAGGCTTTCGTAGTGAGTCGAACGTGGATAACTTTGGCGTACTCTTTTGCAGTGATGGTGTGATTTTGGCATGCCAGGCAGATATGGCCGATGCCGGAGAAGCCAAAAAACTGGCCGAATTTGGCTCAGTGCTCGCCATCAAAATGCAGGAAACGCTCAACAGCTAACATCCGGCATGGGCCCGTTGTGGATTCCGGCAGGAGGGCCCATTTGCCTACCCTAATTTAGCAGAATACTCAGGTTTGTGGGGCCAATTGGCTGACATGATGGGTGTAACCTTTACCTTTGCTTTTCGTCTTGTGCCATATGCATTATCGATTTGCTTTTATTTTCACGCTGGTAGCTACGGGTATTTTTGGTCAGGGTGGCATTCGTGGCACCATCAAAGCTGATGACGGCACGGTTTTACCTTACGCCACCATTTATGTAAAACAAACTGGTACCGGCAATGCCACGGATTTGCAGGGGCGGTATGAAGTAGCTTTACCATCAGGCACTTACGATGTGTTGTTTCAGTACCTGGGCTACGAGTCGCAGGCACGCCAAATTACCATTGCCACAGGTTTTCAAGAACTCAACATCACCCTGAAAACGCAGGTGGTGATGCTGCAGAATGTAACCGTGCGGGCAGGCAAGGAAGATCCGGCCTACACCATTATGCGCAAAGCCATCGCGAAAGCGAAATTTCATACCCAGCAACTCGATACCTATTCGGCCCGGGTGTACATCAAAGGCAAAGGCCAACTAAAAGATTATCCCTGGTTTGCGAAAAAAGAATTGGAAAAAGAAGGGATCACGAAAGACCGCGTGTTTATACAAGAGTCCGTAAGCGACATCAAATTTACCCGGCCCGCCAAGTTTGAAGAGAAGGTGGTGGCAGTTTACACCTCAGGCAAAGTACAAGGTCAGCAATCGCCCGCCCCGTTCATCAATGGAAGCTTCTACGAGCCTGAAATTGCGGAGATCATTTCGCCACTCTCGCCAAAATCGTTTGGTTATTACCGGTTCGAATACCTCGGCACGTACAAAGATCGGGATCGGGAAGTGTCGAAGATTAAGGTAACGCCGCGTTCGCGGGGGGATAACGTGGTGGAAGGCACGATGAGCATCGTTGAAGATTGGTGGAGCATTCATAGCTTGGATTTTAAATCTACCAAACTGGGTGTTGGCTTTGAAGTAAAACAGATCTATAGCCCCATTGCCGATCCGGATTTTCCAAACAATCCATCCGCGCAAGCGTGGCTGCCCATTTCGCAACAGTTTGTGGTAAGTGGAAAGATTTTTGGGTTTGAGTTTGAAGGAAATTATCTCGCTACCATGCGCGATTACAAAATCAAAATGAACCCCGCGCTGGTGCAACCCCTTACGGTGATTGATGAAAAGGTAGAAAAACAGAAAGCCGTAGAGGTGAAAAAAAAGGCGCCCGCCCAGAAGGCGTCTACGGTGGAGAAACGGTTAGCCGAAGGTGGCGAAGTAACCGATAAAGAACTGCGCCAACTCATGCGCACGTATGAGAAGGAAACTCAAGAGGCCAAAAAAGATCCGGAGATTTTATCGGAGTCGTACTATGCCATCGATAGTGCAGCCTATAAGAAAGACTCCACGTTCTGGTCCGACATGCGGCCCACACCACTCACCAAAGATGAAGAGCGTGGCTATGCCACGGAAGACAGCCTGGCACTGGAAGAAGAAAAAAGAACCGCGGGCGATACACTGGCTAACCGGAAAAAGAATAACAAAAAAGGTTTCCAGCCGTGGGATTTGTTCATGGGCGATTCCTATGAGTTAACGAAAACATCAAGCCTGCGATTTCATCAGTTATACGGTGGCTTCAATACCGTGGAAGGTGCGCACCTGATTCAGCGCACCAGCGTGTACAAACGCTGGGCGCGAAAAGACACTGCCGGCAAAGTAACGGAGAACTATCGACTGGAAATAAGCCCCGTACTGCGTTATGCTTTTGCACGCGAGCGTTTCAGCGGCTTGTTGCGTACGGAGTTGCGCGCGCGCGACTACCGGGTTACACTGGAGGGCGGCAGGTACGTAAAACAATTCAATAGCGATGAGCCCATCCACCCCATGGTGAACGCCTTTACCACGCTTTTTCTGGGCGACAACCTGATGAAACTCTACGAGCACGATTTTGCACAGGTACGTTACCGGCACCAGTTGAACGACAAATACACGTTGCGCAGCCAATGGGTGTGGGACAGGCGCTATGAGTTAAGCAATACCACAGATTACACACTTTTCCGGCGGAACCGCGATCAATACACACCCAACAAGCCGCTCAATGTAGAGCTGCCCGACACCGGGTTTTCGCCGCACGAAGGATTTGTTGGCGCCGTGGGTATTGACGCCCGGCCGTGGTTGAAGTACCGCGTTCGCAATGGCAGCAAACAAACCATCGAACGTTCTACACCCACGTTTTCCCTCGACTACCGCAAAGGCTTTGCATCCGTATTTGGTAGCGATGTTGATTTTGACCAGATTGAAGCCGGCATTCGCCATCGGATCGACTACGGTATTCGTGGGTCGTTGGATATTGCCGTGCGTGGTGGAACGTTTCTGAACAACCGCTCCATGTTTTTCATGGATTACAAACACTTCCTCGGTAACCGTACGCCCTTCGTTACCACTGATCCGATCGGTAGCTTCCGGCTGCTGGATTATTACCAGTTCAGCACCACCCGCTCCTATTTCATCACGAATGCCCATTATCACTTGCGTAAATTTGTTGTCACCCGGATTCCACGGATACGGCTCATGGGCATTACCGAGAATGTTTTTGTGAACTACCTCGCCACGCATGGTTCGCAGAACTATACAGAGGTGGGCTATTCTTTAGATGGTATCTTTCGGTTGTTTCGGTTGGAAGCAGCCGCCTCGTTCATCGATGGCCGGTATGTGGACTATGGCGTCCGCCTTGGTATTGCCCGGAGTCTGACGATCAGCTTCGAAGACTAGACGGAATCCCGGTTTCGGTTGGAATTCATTACATCCAACCTACATATCGTTATCGCAGTCGGGTTTTATCGCTAATTTTCCGGTTCTGTTACCCAAACCTATGAGTACGTTTACCGGCACAGATCTGGCGCCTTTTTATTCCAAAATTTATCAGCATGCCAACCGGATTTCAGAAAAGGCCCTGCTGGGCTTTACGCTATTGGGCCTGGTGCTTGCGGCTTTTCATCAAACCTGGATTCTCGCGATTGCCATGGGCGGCGGTAGCCTTGGGTTGTACTATTTGCTGAGATCGTTTTTTGAAGACCGGGAAGCGCAACGCTACATCATCAGCTTTTTGTACGGCAATTACGTGCTGCAATTTGTGTTGCAAATGCACGGCTCCTACGAGTGGTATTTTCTTTTCTTTTTCGCGCTTACGCTGCTGTTGTTTTACGAGAATTGGAAAACGGTGCTACCCATTACGGGGCACCACATTGTAAGTGTAGTGGTGTTGTTTACGTTGCAACGCGATCCGGGGCTTATCCAATCTGTGCTTTCTGAAAGTAAAATTCTTTCCGGTGTTGACGTGGTTACTCATTTGGTGATTGTATCCGGCTATGTAGCCCTGTGCGGGTACTGGTCTATTTTGCAACGAAAGCAAACCACGGAGTCGGCCATTACGCAACTTCGCATGAACCAGCAGCTCGCTACCATGGAAGTAAACAAACAGTTTGCCGATAGCATCAGTCAGGGGCATTTGCAGGCCGATTACCCGGCGCGCGAAACGGACGCGTTGGGGCAATCACTTTTGAACATGCGGCAAAGTTTGTTGGCCGCCAGCGAGCGCGAGGAAAAAGAACGATTTCAAACGGTAGGTCTGGCAGAGATTGGCGAGATTTTGCGTAGAAATGCAGACAATCTTTCGCAGTTGTGCGATCAGGTAATTGAAGCGGTGGTGAAATACATGAAGAGCAACCAAGGCTCAGTTTTTATTCTTGAAGACAACGGCAGCGAACCACCGTTTTTGCAACTGATGGCTAGCCGGGCCTGGAACCGGAAAAAGTTTTTGCAAAAACGTATTGAACTTGGCGACGGGCTGGCCGGGCAGGCGGTGCTGGAACGCGAGTCGATTTTGTTGCGGGAGATTCCGGGAAATTATATTTCCATAACGTCTGGCTTGGGTGAAGCCAATCCGCGCAGCATCCTGATTGTGCCGCTGAAATCGGAAGAGCAGGTGGTGGGCGTCATTGAGTTGGCTTCGTTTAAAATATACTCTGATTTTGAACAAAAGTTTTTGGAGAAAGTGGGCGAGAGTATTGCCGCCACCATTCTTACTGCGCGCACCAACGAGCGCACGAAAGTGCTGTTGGAACAATCCAACCTCTTAACCGAGCAAATGAAAGCGCAGGAAGAGGAGATTCGGCAGAACATGGAAGAGATGCAGGCTACGCAGGAAGAGATGCAGCGCGCCCAGCGCGAACTTGCGGCAAAGGCGGCAGAAATAGAAGAAAGTAAAGACCAGCTTCATGCGTTGATTAACAACACAGACGACTCCATTTTGGCGATGGATACCCAGTACCGGGTGATTATTATGAACGATGCATTGAAGCGCCGGTACAAAGGTACCCAGTACGAAAACCTGAGTGTTGGAGCCGATGCTTTGGCGGCTTTGGGCGCGGTGCGCGAGGAATGGAAAGGTTATTACGACCGTGCTTTGGCAGGCGAGAAAATATCATTTACCATAAAAAGCACCGTGCAGGGGGAAGACGCTTACCGCGAGTATTTTATCAACCCCATGCGCGATCACTTCAACAAGATCATCGGGCTCTCTGTTTTCTCGCGGGATGTTACCCGCCAGCACCAGGCGGTAAAAAAGCTGGAGGCCGAATTGGCCCAACTGCAAACCCGCACAATGAACTAGCCGTTTACCAGTGCTTCGAGCTGCGCAAGGGTTAATGTGTGGAAATCAGCAATGATGTGATCGGCTTCGTGTAGTTCTTCGGCCGTGTGGGTAGTGGTGATGCCAACCACCTTGCTGCCCGATTTTTTTCCTGCGGTAACTCCAGACAACGAATCCTCAATAACAATGCACTGATGGTTGGCGTAGCCCAGCGCGGCGGCGGCTTTTAAATAAATTTCCGGATGTGGTTTGCTGTGCGTAATGGCGCTATCGTCTAGCACAACCGGAAAGTACTGCTCAAGTTGGGTGCTGCCGAGCGTAAAATCTACATTGCTGCGCGGGGCTGAAGTGCCAATGGCCATCGGTACGCCTGCCGCTTGCATCTGCTTCAGGAAAGCGGGCAGACCTGCTACAGCTTTAATGGCATCTTTAAAAAGTGTACGATACAGTGCTTCTTTTTCATCCGCGTAAGCGCGCCATTGGTGCTCTGGCAGTTCGCCAAACAAATTGGTAAGCCATTCTTTATTGGTGCGCCCGTAAATTTTCTCGCGCAACTGTTGCTCGGAAAGCGCATGGCCGTGCTGACTGCAGAATTGCTGTAATGCAATTTTATGATAGGGGTTGCTGTCCACGATCACTCCATCCATATCAAAGATCAGCGCAAAGGAATTTTTCATGGCCGCGAAGATACGGATTGGCGGCAGATACCCGTGAGGTAAAGCAGAGGAACGATTAGTGCGTAATCACCACCCTGCGGGCATAATTTTTTCCACGCACCGAAATCCGCACCAGATAAATTCCTGCGGCCAGCCGGTTGGGCGACAGTGGCGTAGGTTGATTGGCAAGCACTGCAATAGAATCGCCTACGGGTTGCCCCAATAACGTGTAAAACTGGACTTGTGCAGGGCGATCTACCTTAACGAAAAGCGCTTCGTCAAATCGCACGGGGTTGGGATAGATGGAAATTAACGGCTCCGCGTCCAGTTCGGATTGTTCTGTGGGGCGCAGCACGGTGAGGCCACCCAACGTGTTGCCAAAGACGAGTGCGGGGCGTGCATCGGCAAACAGATTTGCTGTTGCTGGCCAAACACGGCCGCCCAAATTTATTCCGGCTACCGGCTTTCCATCCAACAAAAGCCAATCGGTAACCGGCGCAGGCACCCCCGAGCGAAAGTTGGGGTAAATTGAAACTACTCCGGCCTGGTCGCCCACAATTAAATCGCCCAGGCCATCGCCATCCAGGTCGCTCGCTGCCGTAGTGAGGTTCTGGCGGGAGGTGCTGGCCGCCAGCCCAAGAAAGCCATCCATCGCGAGGGAAAACTCCGGCACGCCACCAGCGCCGGTATTTCGCCAAAATTGCAGGGCGCCATTGCTGCGGCCCCAGAGTAAATCCGGCGAGCCGTTTTGGTCTACATCCACCACTGAAATATTTTCGCTTTGTGCCAGCCGTACGGCCGTGGTTTGAAGCGTGCTGGTGGATACATCGAGCCGCGAGCTGGATTGATTGGGCAAAAAGAACAATGCGGTTTGGCCGCTTTGCGCCCCGGTGGCAGTAAAAACCAAATCAATTTTGCCATCGGTGTTCAGGTCGGCAAACTGCGGTTTGAAGTTATACAGGCTAAGGAAACTAAGGCCAACCAGGTCGGTAGTAACCAGGCGAAAAGAAGCAATACCCTGCCCAATGTTTTCATAAAGTTGTATGCTGCCGCGAAAGTTTGAGCCCGCGTAGTAACCAATAAAAAGATCGTCATCACCATCGCCATCATAATCGAAAAAAGCGGGTGTAGAGTAATCGCCAACATCAATCATTTCGGATTGTAAAAACTGATTCGTGGTGAATGTGAACTGCGGGGCCGTGTTCGTTCCGGTGTTTTTATAAAACCAGTTTGAGCGTTGCAAGTCAATATTGGCAAACGTGCGCGCGTACTGCGTGGGCGTTACCAACAGGTCTTTGCGTCCATCGCCATCAACATCTTCAAAGTAGGCCGCGGGAAAAAACGGCATGGCCACCGGGCGGGCCGGCGGGTAAGGGGCAAAGGCTTCAAACTTTGCGGTAGTGGCTGTGCCGGTATTTTCCAGCAGGTAAAGTTGGGCGCAGCTTTCTTCCGAGAACAGCAACTCTTTATCGCCATCGTTATTCAGGTCTACCAACAGCAAACTTTTTCCGCCTGCGTGCAATGTACGGCCGCCTCCGAGTTGCGCACACGATTGACCAAAAGCAATGCGCCCGCAGGCACAATCTTCAAACCCGCCAAACGTTTGTGTAACGCGTTCCATCTGCAATGAATCGCACGTGCCGGTTCGCTCTTTCGCAAAGTTACGGTGATACTCCACGGTGTTAAGTCCTACAAACCGGAAGTTCAGCACATCCAGATCGCCATCGCCATCTACATCATCAATAGACGGGATATCCGTTTCGTTCACCTTTAAATTTATGTTGCCGCTAAATCCTTTGGTGAACAACGGATTGCCATTATTGTACGGTCGCCACGATAGCGGGCTGTTGGCTTTTGTAGTATTCACAAAAACACGAATCCCGAACGGATCGCTCGTGAAGATGTCTTTGCGCCCATCGCAGTTAAAGTCGCGCAAAAGAAACCATTGCGAAATGCCCGTAGGAAACTGCAACTCGTACGCGGGGGCATAGGTATACCGATTGTTTTCGAAAAGGTACGTGAGCAGTTTGTTGGCGGTGCGATCGTAGATCACCAAATCCCGCTGCCCATCTGCATTTAGGTCAAGGGTGTTGTACTGCGCCGCGTTAAGGCCGCCGGCCCACGGCAACGCAAGGGTTTGGCCGTTTGCTTCCACCGGAATACCTTGATCAAACTGGTAAGCAAACTGCGCGTGTGTGTGGGCAGTCCAAAAAAAGATCAGGTACCCGAGTGTGCGTACAAAAAAAGTTTTGGCCATGTTAACACCCCTGCAATTCAACTATCTTTCGGCACGAAGATACACAATGTCTAACCCAAATTTGTACCCCAAATTCCTGGAGTGCTGCAAGGTTTCGACCGATACACGCCAGATTACCCCCGGGTGTTTATTTTTTGCTTTGCGCGGAGATAAATTCAACGGCAACGCGTTTGCGGCAGAAGCGCTGGCCAAAGGGGCGCGGTACGCGGTGATTGATGATCCGAATTTTGAAGTTGCCGGACGTACGATTTTAGTAGCGGATGCGTTGCAAGCCTTGCAACAGCTAGCCCGCGAACACCGCCAACGACTGGCGATTCCGGTGATTGGTTTAACCGGTTCAAACGGCAAGACCACAAGCAAAGAACTGGTGCGCGAGGTGCTGAGCCGGAAGTACCGCACGTTTGCTACGGTGGGGAACCTCAACAACCACATCGGGGTACCGCTTTCAATTTTATCGATAGATGAGACGATCGAAATTGCAGTGATAGAAATGGGCGCCAACCACGTGGGCGAAATTGCGCTGTTAAGTTCAATTGCACAGCCTACCCACGGCTTCATCACCAATATCGGCAAAGCGCATATTGGTACCTTCGGGGGTTTTGAAAATATTGTTCGCGGTAAATCAGAATTGTATCAATTCCTGCGCGAACACGCGGGAACGGTATTCATCAATTCCCAAAATGCGATTCTGGCCAACATGGCCAAACGATTTGCCCATCCCATCATGTACCCGGGCCCGGCCGATTTCGTGCATGTAGAATTGGTGGCCTCCGATCCGTGGGTGCAGGTAAAAACCGAAGCCGGTGCGGTAATTACCACGCACCTGGTGGGGGCGTATAACTTTGAGAACATTGCTGCAGCCCTGTGCATCGGAAAGTATTTTGAGGTGCCCGCCGCAGCTGCACAGCAGGCCATTGCCGATTACCGTCCGGCCAATATGCGCTCGCAGGTGCTCGTGCGGGGTACGAATAAAATCATTCTTGATGCGTACAATGCCAACCCCAGCTCAATGGCGGCAGCCATCGAAAGCCTTGCGGCCATGCACGCAGCAAATAAGGTGGTGATTGTGGGCGATATGTTTGAATTGGAAGACGAAGCCGACAATGAACACCGGCATATTCTGGAGCTGATTCGTACAAAAAACTTTCAGGCGGCATTTATTTGCGGTCACTTATTTTTTCGCGTGCGCGAGGCCGCACCCGATGCAAAATTCTTCCAAACCCGCGATGAATTGATGCACGCATTGCAAGCGCAGCCCTTGCAACACGCCACGGTGCTGATTAAAGCCTCCCGGGGCATGGGGTTAGAAAAAGTATTGGATGTGTTTCTGGATGCATAACAAAATGCTGCACGGGCAATGCGTTGGGTTAAAATTTTTGAATCGCAGGAGGAAGCTGTTCTAAAGCTGCCGCTGAATCAGCCGCTGGAAAAAATGGTGGAAAACCGATCGCTCTGTTTCGTGCGCACGGAGCAGCGAATTTTTGTGATTCTGGACCGTTGCAGCCACAATGGCGAGCGGCTTAGCAAAGGGCGGCTTAATGCCTTTGGCGAAATCATCTGTCCATGGCATGGGTACCGGTTCCAACTCGCTACCGGCCGGGAATGTGGTGAGCGTTCGCGCGATGTGGAAACCTTTCCCATTCGCGAAGCTGCCGATGGAATTTATGTAGGCATGTAATACCTTGCACAGATGTACGTTAGCAAGACCATGGCGCGATTCTTTTTTTTGTTGTTGCTCTGCGTACCAGGTGTTCTGCACGGGCAGGGAAACCCGCTGGTGGCGGATGTGAAGGTGACCGACAGACCTCCGGAAAAACTGCTTGCCTCGAAAGCGGTCCTCATGTACGCGCCGGGCTACACCCAGAAAGAGTTGGGCCAAATCCAACAGGCATTTCAGCAGATCGGAATTGATGCCGTAGCGTATTACCCCGCAGATTGGGTGTTGGCAAATGCGGATGTTACTGCGGCATTTGCAGCAGCATGGAACGAACGCAATATTGATTTTTTGGTGGTGGCAGAAAAAAAGGCGGCTGGGTTTGAGCTTTTCTTTACACCCTACAATCGTAAACGAACACTGATCGAAAAAAATCAACCAGCCTGGCGCGTAGATCATTCCGTGTTAAATGAGTTACTGCTTACAGTGTACCGCGACGCCTGGGCACGGCAGAAAAAAGAGAACTTTTTGATCAACGCATTTCCGGAAGCGGGTGCGCTGCCTTCCTTTATTGAAGGCCGCCGTATGGAACTCTACGCAGTTGATTTGAAAGTGGATTACCTGGCGGTACCACTCACCAATGATTCCACCTTTAATCAAACACTGCGGGAGTTTTTTCAGCAACACTATCCGTTACGTTACAAATTGGTGCGGTTACCCGAGAATGAGCGTGACTTGCGCAAACAAGGTTTTCATTTTGTGTTAAAGTATGCGCAGGGCAGGGGGGAGGCCTTACGGCAGGTATTTCAATACGACATGACCAAGCGTGAACGCGCGTACGCCTCCACCACCTACCCCGACGGCCTATCGCAGGTAAAAATGATTCCGGCCGAGAAGCCCGTGTACAAAGTTTATTTCAAGCAAATTGAATCCGGCCATGTGTATTTGGGCACCAAGTGGGATGCCGATGAAGACCTGCTTAGCGCACTGCGCAATCACATCAAAGCCCTGAAAGTGGAATTAAAGTTGGAGTAGCCTTATTTTTTATTGCGACTGATCAGCACAATCAGCAATACCACAGCGGCTACCGCCCAACCGTTAAAATCAAAAAAGTCGCCATCAAAGTCGAAGGGCGAGTCGTAAGCCCAGCCGAAGAGCAAGGAGAAGAATCCTTTAATCACCCAGGCAACAGCTCCTATCAAGCCGCCAATCAGGCCAAAGATTAAACCCACCATACCGCCCAACAAACCCACCAGTAAACCGAAAAAGCCGATACCCAGCCCGAACCAGAGCGGGAACGTGAGTACAAGGATGATGATGAAAAGAGCGGATGACGTGCGCATATAGTTAGGATTTCCGCCCATCGTGCAAAAACCGTTCACCATTTTTAAACCGTTGAAATTAGGGCGAACTGCAAGCCGGGCAGAAAGCGGATGTCCAAAAAGGAACAGCTTTTACACCGCACGTGTACATTTTCGTCCACTGAACCAGAATGATCAAAAAACCTGAATGGCGTGGGAATAAAACCCGTCTTGCCGTTGTCTAAATCGTGAACACCCCGATGAAAGTTTTGGACGATGATGAGTTGATTGCGCGCGCCCGTGCAGGCGATTTAAGTGCGTTCAAAACCATTGTTGGTCGGCATGAAAAGCGCGTAGCCGGGATTGTGAAGACGATGTTGGGTGCTACCGCTGAAGCGCAAGATGTGGGGCAAGAGGTATTCATTCGCTTTTATGAGGCGCTGGAGCAATACCGGGGCGATGCGGCGTTGAGCACGTATTTGTCGCGCATGGCCATGAACCTTGCGCTGAACGAGTTGAAGCGGCGGCAACGCAGCTTTTGGTTTTTTTCTTCGGATGAAACGGCGGCGCACCAGCAGCCAATACCCGAAGGTCTGGATTTGGCCGAAGCGTTGCAACTCGCGTTTCGGAAGTTAGCACCCGAATTTCGTGCGGTAGCCACCTTACGGTTGGTAGAAGGCTACAGTACGGAAGAAACCGCGTCTATTCTCAGTATTCCGGTAGGCACGGTACTCTCGCGCCTCGCGCGAGCCCAAAAGAAATTGAAAGAACAGTTACAGCAACAACTTGATTAGTGTATGGCAACTACTCCCGAAGAATTGTATTTACAATCGCTAGACGCAACGGTAACACCGGCAGAACAGGCGCGCATTCGGCTTGCTCTGGAACAAGATGTTACCTTCGCGCGCACTGCGGTGCACTACCAGCGCATCCGCCAACACTTGCTGCGGCCGGAAACCGCCACGTTTGGGCCTTTCTTCCCGGAAACGGTACTTCAGCGCGTTAAAAACCTGAAAGATGCCATCGACTACCAAATTGTGCTGTTTTTCAAACGGTATCAGTTGGCGGCATGGGGAATTCTGGTAGCCCTGCTCATTCTCAATTTGGCGTTGGCAGACCAACTGAGCTTTACTTCGGTCATGGGCATGGAAGAAACGACCACCGAAGATGTATTGACATTCGATTTTTTGAACGACATAACGAGATAGTAACATGACAAGCGAAAGACGTAGAGCAATTATCGTAGTTGTAGCCACGCTGCTGGCCGGGATTCTTATTGGCGCGTTGGGTCAGGCCATACTGGCCCGCCAAACGCACCGGTTTGATGCCGATGGCAAAGACGGCAAACACGAGGGCCGTGATGATCGGGGCAAAAAGCGCTTCATTGCCAAGGTGTATCGGGTTACCAAAGCAACGGACGCCCAGAAAGTTGTACTCGAACCAATCTTGAGTCGCTCCACCAGCCGCTTCGATTCGTTGCGCCTCGACTTCGAGAAAGCGGCCAAGAAAAACCTCGACTCGCTCTTTGTGGAGCTGGAAGGACACCTCGACCCTGCTCAACTTCAGGATTTGAAGGAATATTTTCAGCGATGGGACGGCAACAGGGGTAGGCGATAGTAACGCTGAAAAGAGAAAAATTACCTGTCGTCAGGCCGCATAGCCTCCGATGGATTTCAGGCAGCCGCCCGGAACATTGTACGTTGTTTAAGGTTTGTTTTGCGAATTGATTCTAAACATGAGAACTTCTTTAACACTTTTTAACATTTTATTTGCTTTTACCCTTTTCGCCCAAACGCCCGAACAGAAGGGCAGCGGCCGCCTTAGCGGTACGGTGGTGGATGAGAATAATAAACCCGTGGAGTATGCCACCGTGGCACTATTAGACATTGCCACTGGTAAACCTGTAGATGGCACTGTGTGCGATGAGAAAGGCAAGTTCGTGATCAAAAATATTGCTGAAGGCCAGTTCAATCTGTCGATTAGCTTCGTAGGATATAAAACCATCCAAAAAGGCCCCTACAAATTTGCGGCCCGTACCGACTTAAATCTGGGAACAGTAAAGTTGGAGAGCGAATCGCAGCTATTGAACGAGGTAGTAGTAGAAGGGCAGAAAGAGTTGATTGAAGAGCGGGTAGACCGCACCATTTATAATGCCGAGAACGACCAAACCACCAAAGGTGGCGATGCCTCGGATGTACTGCGCAGAGTGCCGCAGCTAACCGTGGATTTTGACGGTAATGTGAGTTTACGTGGCAGCCAAAACGTACAGGTACTGATCAACAACAAACCGTCTACCATTGTAGCCAGTTCCATTGCAGACGCCTTACGGCAGATTCCGGCGGATCAAATCAAAACCGTGGAAGTCATTACTTCGCCCTCCGCGCGGTACGATGCAGAAGGCTCTGCGGGTATCATCAACATCATTACCAAAAAGAACACCCTGCAAGGCTTAACACTTAACGTGGATGCGGGCGTGGGTTATCGCGGCTCCAACCTGGGTTTGAACGGTAACTATCGCAGAAAGAAGATGGGTTTTTCGTTAGGCGGTTTTGGCCGTGCGCAGTACAATGTGGATGGCAGCTTTGAAAATTTTCAAAACAACATCGGTAGCGGTATACAAACCGTGCAGCGTGCCGGGAACCGCAGTGAAGGCATTTTTGGTAACTATAATTTAGGTTGGGATTACGACATTAACGAGAAAAACTCGCTGGCGGCGAGCGTCCGTTTTGGCTTGCGTAATAACTTCAACTACCAGGATAATCTGCGCTCGGAGTCTTTTTTAAATAATGCGCTGCTTGGTAGTAGTTTACGTAACGTACGCACTCAGGATCTTTCGAATAACGTTGATCTAAATCTGAGTTACACCAAACAGTTTAAGAAGCCGCAGCAAGAGCTAAGTGTTTTGGCGTTGTATAGCCGCAACGACCGCAACAACGACTTTACCAATAATATTTTGAATGCCACGACAGAGCAAATCATTCAACGCTTAAAGAACCTCAACGATGGTTTAAACGAGGAGATGACGCTCCAGATTGACTACCAGACACCCCTTGGAACCAACCAAATGGTAGAGTTTGGGGCAAAAGAAATTCGCAGGAAAGTGTTGAGCGACTTCTCTTACTTTACTGCCGCTGGCGAGAACGGAGAATTCATACAGGATAACAGCGCTGCCCGTACCAATAACCTGAATTACAATCAAGACGTAACCTCGGCGTATGTGTCGCACACGTACAGTTCAAAGACCGGCTATGGCCTGAAGTCAGGCTTACGTTATGAATACACCACCATCAACGCATTTAGCCGCACAGAGAAGGATATTCCCATTCCGGAGTACGGTGTGCTGGTGCCCAGTTTAAATGCCTCCAAGAAATTGAAGAAAGGCACGGTAAAAGCATCGTACAACCGCAGAATTCAACGGCCCGGCATTCAGTTTCTCAACCCCAACCGGCAAGATCAGAACCCATTAAATGTTACGATTGGCAATCCCGTGCTTGACCCTGAGTTTACCAACAACTACGAAGTGGGTTACAGCACGTTTGTGAAAGGAACATCGCTCAACTTTACCGGCTTCGTGCGCAACTCAAACAATGCGATTCAGAGTATTCGTACGTTCTCCGCGGACACCATCTTAACCCGCTACGCCAACATCGGGCAGGAAAACGCCTATGGCATGAGTTTCTTTGCTAACGTAACTATCGGAAAGCTCTCGCTGAATGGCGGTGGTGATGTCTACTACGCAGATCTTTCCAACAACGTACCCGATCCCACCCAAAATGCCGCCAATACCGGCTGGGTCTACAGCGGCCGCGTGTTTGGCGGGTACGATTTAGGCAACGGCTGGGCATTGCAAACATTCAGCTTCTACCGCGGCCGCAGAATTCAATTGCAAGGATTTCAAGGTGGCTTTGGCATTTACAGCCTGGGCGTGCGTAAGGAGTTCAAAAACAAAAAAGGCAGCGTAGGCATGGGGCTTGAAAACTTTCTGGCGCCCTCCATGAAAATCCGAAACGGGTTGGAGACGCCATTGATCGATCAGCGTAGCACCACCGTGCTGAATAACTGGAGTGTGCGTGCAAACATCAGCTACCGCATTGGCAAGATGAGTTTTGATCAACCGCGCAGGCGGGGCAGAAATGTTAATAATGATGACCTGAAAGAAGGCGATGGTGGTGGTCCTGGCGATGCAGGTGGTGGCGGTATGGCCCAAGGTGGCGGCTTTGGCGGTGGTGGCCGCGGTGGTGCGCCTGCGGGCCGTCCGGCAACTGCGCCGGTAGCTGCAGCGCCCGCGGTGAAGGCCGATCCCACAGCGGTGGTAAAAGCGGAGGGTGTTTGGGATTACACGGTGCAATCGCCTCAGGGTGGTGAAGGCAAAATCACCATCGAAAAGAAAGAGGGCCAATACACCGGAACAATTACCAGCACGCGTGGCAATCGCACCACACCGTTAGAAAACGTGAAAGTGGTGGGCAATCAGCTCACGTTTAGCTACACGCTTTCGTTTGGTGGAAATTCGGTGGTGATTGGCGTAAAGGCCGCCATTACTGGCGATGTGTTAGCGGGCACGATGGCGCTCGGCCAATTTGGGGAGTTCCCCATCAATGCCAAACGCGCACAATAAAAAAGAAGATTTTTTTTCACGCTGGCGCTTGCAAAAGGGCCAGCGTTTTTTTGCTACAGGCGCTTGGCTTGCTCCCAATACGCATCCATTTCCTGTAGCGACATCTCGCCCAACTTTTTGCCGTCTTTTGCGGATGCCGTTTCCAAAAACTGAAAGCGTTTAATGAATTTTTTGTTGGTACGCTCCAGCGCTTCTTCCGGGTCGATATTTACAAACCGTGCGTAATTCACCAGCGAAAAAAGTAGATCGCCAAACTCACCCGCTGCTTTTTCTCGGTTTACTTCGGCATTTCCGGCTACGTTAAACTCGTCACGGAATTCCCGCAGCTCCTCTTCCACCTTTTCCCACACCTGGCCTTTGTGCTCCCAATCAAATCCAACTCCACGGGCTTTGTCTTGAATGCGCATGGCTTTTACCAGCGCGGGTAGTGCTTTCGGCACACCTTCCAAAACCGATTTGTTGCCGGTCTTCAGTTTAATTTTCTCCCAATTCTCTTTTACTGTTTGCTCATCGTTGGCCACCGTATCGCCATACACATGTGGGTGCCGCTCAATGAGCTTGTCGCAAATACCATGGAGTACATCTGCGATATCGAAGGCATGTTGCTCCGATGCAATGCGCGCGTAAAAAACCATGTGCAATAACAAATCACCCAGCTCCTTTTTGATTTCACTCAGATTATTTTCAAGAATGGCATCGGATAGCTCGTACGTTTCCTCGATAGTCAGGTGCCGCAGACTTTCCAGAGTTTGTTTTTTATCCCATGGGCAATTCTCGCGCAGCTCGTTCATGATGGTCAGCAGGCGGTCGAACGCTTCGAGTTTTGCCGCCCGCGTGGGGTCGGGGGTGGAAAATGGTTTTTTCATCCGGTAAACTTTCGGGAATTGAATCGTGTTATCTTTGCAAAAGTAACGAAACCGGGCGGCGTTACCCGGGCACCGTAAATCAAACGTGTATGGCTGTCTTTTTAATCACTCTCGGCATTTTTGCCCTGTTTTTTGCGCTGATGAGCGTGCGCTTGTTGTTTGTAAAGAATGGCGAGTTTCGCGGCACATGTGCCACACAAAGTCCATTTTTGGCCAAAGAGGGGATTACGTGCGGGTACTGCGGTAAAGTGGTGGGTGCGGGTGACACGGTTTGTGGAGATCCGGGAAAAAACGAACTGACTCCCTTGCCAGAGGTGCCCAAGCGCTAGTCGGCAAAATCCTTTTGCTTTTTCTACCTTCGCGTTCCAAAATCCATTTTTTGTGACGCTCATTAAATCCATTTCTGGCATCCGCGGCACCATTGGGGGCAGGCCGGGCGATGCATTAACACCAATCGATACCGTAAAATTTGCTGCGGCCTACGGCACCTGGTTGAAGGCGCGCAGGGGTAGAAAGGTGATCATCGGTCGCGATGCGCGCCTCTCTGGCGCGATGATAAGCCAACTGGTGTCGGCCACGCTTCAAGGGGTAGGTTTGGATGTAATCGATCTGGGCCTTTCCACCACACCCACCGTGGAAGTGGCGGTGACGCTGGAAAAAGCGCAAGGCGGAATTATTCTCACGGCCAGCCACAATCCCATTCAATGGAATGCCCTCAAACTTTTGAATGAGCGCGGTGAGTTTCTATCCGCGGCCGATGGGGCAGAGATTTTGCGCCTTGCGCAGAACGAGCTCTTCGACTTTGCATCTGTAGACAAACTGGGTACATACCACACCAAAGACAAGTACATTCAGAAGCACATCGAACTGATTCTCAAAAACAAACTTGTTGACGTAAAAGCAATTAAAAAGGCGCGGTTTAAAATTGCGGTAGATGCGGTAAACTCCACCGGAGGTATTGCCGTACCTAAGTTGTTGAAGGCGCTGGGCGTACGAAAGGTGGTGGAGTTGTATTGCGAACCCACCGGGCACTTTCCGCATAACCCCGAGCCACTGCCCGAAAATTTGAAAAAGATAAGCCAGGTAGTTCGCCAGCAGCAGTGCGACCTAGGCATTGTGGTAGATCCTGATGTGGATCGGTTAGCGTTGATTCAAGAAGATGGAAAACCATTTGGTGAAGAGTATACGCTGGTGGCTGTTGCCGATTATGTGTTGAGTAAAAAGAAGGGCAACACGGTTTCTAATCTCTCGTCCACCCGTGCGTTGCGCGATGTTACCGAGCGCTACAAAGGCAAATACCGCGCCTCCGCGGTGGGCGAAGTAAATGTGGTTCAAGCCATGAAAGAAACCCGTGCCGTTATTGGTGGCGAAGGAAATGGTGGCGTAATTTTTCCGGAATTGCATTATGGCCGCGATGCGCTGATGGGTATTGCGTTGTTTCTTACACACCTGGCCCACACCCGGTTTACCGTTTCGGAACTTAGAAAGGTATATCCCAGCTATCACATCTCGAAAAATAAGATTGAGTTAACACCCGCTATTGATGTAGACGGGCTGTTGGAGAAAGTGAAAAGCAAGTACGCCAACGAAGAAATTAAAACGGCAGATGGGGTACGCATCGACTTTGAGAAAGAAAAGGAGTGGGTGCACCTGCGAAAGAGTAACACGGAACCCATCATCCGCATCTATGCAGAGGCTAAAAATGCAAAGCGGGCCGATGAACTTGCCCAACGTATTATGGAAGACATCCGTGGCTTTGCAACTCAGCACTAACGAGTGCCAACGGCGTTACGCCAGTTTTGCTAAATCGCGAATGAGGATTTTCTTCCGATCGAAGTAGATCAGGTTTTTTTCTTTAAGCTCGTTTAAAATGGTGGTTACCGTTTGCCGCGAGGTACCGGTAAGGGCGGCAATGTCTTTATGCGTAAGCCGCGTGGGAATCATGGTTTCATCACCCACCTTTTTGCCTTTCCACGAGGCGGCATCTTTCAGAAATTCCACTACGCGCGTTCGCGCGTCCTTAAATACCAGCAACTCCAGTTTGCGTTCCAGTTTCATCAGGCGCAAGCCTACCAACTTAATCATCTTAAAACTTAGCTCGTGGTTATCGCGCATCAGCATTTTCATGTCTTCAATGCGCAGGGGGCACACGGAGGTGTCGTCATCCATGGCCTGCGCAAAATCTCTACGGTTTTCTTCGCCCGCCAGCGCCAACTCACCAAAAATTTCTCCAATGGTAAGGATGGATGAAATCACTTCTTTTCCGCCTTCCAGGTAATGCCCGATTTTAACCCGGCCACCGGCTACCATGTACATGTATTGGGCGGGTTGCTCCGGCAGGTAAATGAACTCGCCTTTCTTAAAGTGTTGAAACTCGTGCTTTTGCTCGAGGTTCTTGGTTTTATGAGGACATAGTAAATGAAACAGATTACTGCTTTCGAAGTACCATAACGCACTTTCTCTCAACATCGGCTGCACGGAATTTGTGTTAAAGATAATACCCGCGTATGTTGCACAGGTTTCTCACTTGCAAATTTGTTGATGAAAATCCGTACGCTTTCAGAGATCTGGGTGTACCCCGTGAAATCGCTGGGGGGGTATCGTTTACCGGAGGCCAATGTGTTACCCAAGGGTTTAGCGCACGACCGGCGTTGGATGTTAATCGATTCCAACAATCAATTTCTCACACAGCGAACGTTGCCCCAGCTCGCACTTTTTCAGGCGCGCATGGTGGGTACCGAATTGGTGCTCACGCATGGCAAACAACGGTTTGAACTGGCGGCAGAAGCGCGCCAGGGCGAGGTATTTTCGGCTACCGTGTGGGACGACACCGTGCAGGTTCAGGGTTGCAGCACCGCGGCAGATCAGTGGTTCTCCGATTTGCTGGGCTGGCCTGTACGCTTTGTGGCGTTCCCCGAGATGAACCCGCGGCAGGTAGATCGTGCCTACAGCAGCGAAGGGCAGTGGGTGAGTCTGGCGGATGGCTACCCCGTTTTGATCATTGGTGAGGCGTCGCTGGCGGATTTGAATGCCCGGCTGGCCACGCCCGTGCCGATGAACAGATTTCGCCCGAATCTTGTTTTTACAAATGGCCAACCTTATGAGGAGGATGGATGGAGTGATTTTCGGGTGGGGGAAGTAACTTTCAAAGGGGTGAAGCCCTGCGCACGTTGTGTAATGACCACGGTGGATCAACACACGGGTGTAAAGGGTACCGAGCCGTTGGCCACCTTATCCGCATACCGAAAAAAGAATGGTAAAGTGTACTTTGGGCAAAACGTGCTGGCTACCTCGGGTGGCCTGGTGCGGGAGGGCGACTTAATTGAAATAGCTAAATAGATGCGTGCAGTTGTATTTTTTTTGGGACTGAGCCTGTTGGCCGCATGCGACCGGGCGAAGCCTTTACCCATTTACGGCGAGCGAAAAGTATCGGGCACGGACACCGTGTACCACACCATTGCGCCATTTTCCTTTGTGAATCAGGATAGTGCCCGCGTAACCCGCGATACCTTTCGCGACAAGATTTATGTGGCAGATTTCTTTTTCACTTCGTGCCGCACAATTTGCCCCATCATGAAAACCCAAATGTTACGGGTGTACGAAGCTACCGAAAGCATGCCCGACGTGCTGATCTTATCGCATACCATCGATCCGATGCATGATGATGTGGCCAAGCTCCACGACTTTGCCGACCGCCTGGGAGCGTCTTCTGCGCGCTGGCATTTTGTAACCGGCGTTAAAGATTCCATTTACCATATTGCGCAAACCAGTTATTTCGCTACCGCGATGGAAGACCAAACAGAACCGGATGGATTTATCCATAGCGGGGCATTTTTGCTGGTCGATAAAAAAGGGCGCATTCGGGGCAAGTACGATGGAACTGTGGAGCAAGAGGTTAACCGCCTGATTGGCGATATCAAACGCCTGCGACTTGAATCGGATTAAGATCATTTTTGCCGGTGCGGTTTTGTTTTTTGTGGGCTGCCACAACCCCGAGCAACTTGCGTTTAAACAATACCGGGTGCAGGGCGAGCGTCTCTATCAGCAACATTGCAGCAACTGCCATCAGCCGAAAGGCAAAGGATTGGCCCGCGTGTATCCACCCATTGCCGGTTCGGATTACCTGCACAGCAATTTCGAAAAGGTAATTTGCGGGATGAAGTATGGCATCCAGGGCGAGATTGTGGTGAACGGAGTTGTCTTCAACCAACCGATGCCGGGTGTGCTCGCACTAACCGATATGGAGATCGCGCAGATCGCCACCTACATTTATAATCTTGAATCGACCGACCGCGGCTTAATTTCTACCCACGAAGTCGCGGCGCTGCTGGCGAAATGCCCATGATGCATGTTTTCCTAAAACCTAGTAGTTTTAGGAAATGAAGCGCAAGTCTACAAGTCAATCGGCTGCCCTTGCCATCGCCACGATTGTGGTGATTTATGGTGTTTTGTTGGTTGCGCTCTACCATTTCGAAAAGCGCACGCCAGACAGTAAAATTCATTCCCTATTCGATGCCACCTGGTATTTGGTGGAAACACTTACTACGGTGGGTTATGGCGATATGCTGCCGGTAAGCCCCACGGGCAGGTTGATTGGCTTTCTTTTTTTGCTTTCCAGTGTGGGGGTATATGGTTTTATAATCGGACAAATGGCTACTTTCGTAAGCGCCTTTAAAGAAAAAAAGATGTTGGGTTTAAACGGTACGAACTTTACCAACCACATTGTAATCATTGGCTGGAATGAATTTGGACAGTCGGTGGTTTCGCACCTGCTGGCCGCCGGGCGGCAGGTAGCGGTAGTAACGAAAGACCGCAGTTCCATCGACATCATTCATGAGTATTATAGCACCGACAAGGTTTTTACGCTCTACTCGGATTACAATAATTTTGATCTGCTTGAGAAGGTAAATATTCGCGAGGCTTCCATTGTGTTCATCAATCTGAATGACGATACGGAAAAGCTGGTGTACATAATTAACATCAAGAAAAAGTATGCGGATCTGAACTACGTAGTTACCCTCGACAACGGTAATCTAAAGGCTACTTTCGTGAATGCGGGTATTACCTATGCGATCTCAAAAAACGAGATTTCGTCTAAACTGCTGGCCAGTTACATCTACGAACCGGATGTGGCTTTTTTTACCGAGGAGCTGATTGCGTATGCCCACGAGGATCACGAGTACGACATGAAGCAGCTGATTGTAAAACCAGGTAACCCGTTCGCAAATGTTCCTTACGAGAAAGCCTTTTTTGATTTAAAGCGCAGTTGCAACGTGGTGCTGTTGGGAATTGTGAAGATGGTAAACGGAAAACGCACACTGATGAAAAACCCGGCTGAGCAGGTGTTTATTCATGAGGGCGACTATCTCGTGGTCTTGTTAGATGGCGCGGGTGCCCAGCGCATTCAGCAATATTTTCAACTGCAAGAAGGCATTTAGGAGCAAGCGCAAAAGGTTACTGGTATTGTATTCTCCGGAACGAATACCTGAAGCTATTTGGCTTGCGCTGGCATGCGATTAGCGCTAATCTTTTTGACGCACGTTTAGGGTTGTAGTTTACGTTACTTCACAAACACCGTCTGGGCATTGCGATTTGTCATGACATGTACGGGGCCATCGGCTTCGGTAAACAACTTTGATTTTGCCAAATCAAGCTTTTCTTTGAATGCGATGAGGTGAATGGAATTGTCGTTTACTTTCACTACCCGTTGTACAAACAAAGACCCGCTGTGCGTGATGGTTTCAAGTTTTTGGTACTCGCCCCGCTCACCAATTTTTGCGATAAATGGATTACACTCCAATTGCGCCACTTTGGTGCGTACCTCTTTGCCTGCCGCATCGCGAATAACCAGGTAGTTACCTACCAACAGGTAGCCGTCGAGTACCGGCACAGCATCGGTGAAACTACCCACCATGTCAATCTCACGTTTCCAGACTACTTCGCCCAACACATTCAATTGTACCATCAGTAATTTCTCGCCCGTAGTGATGTTTTCTTCGCGGCCCATGCCTTTTAAGGTGATTACAAACGAGTTGTTGCGCTCTGAATACACCGCATGGCGGGGGTAGAAAACATCGGTAAGTTTCTGGTTCGTTTTTACTTCGCCTTTTTCGGTGAGGTAAACAAACGTGTTGAGTGAAACCGGGTTTGCGCGGTGCTCTGATCGCAGCACAACCGCGCACCCTTCCTGGGTGAGCACTACTGGGCCGAGAAAGGTGTGGGTATCGGCCACCGATGCACTGTCTACCGGGATATTGAAGTTCTTAAACCACGCTTCTTTTCCATCGGGGTTGATGCGCAGCAAAAAAGTAAATGTTACATTCTTCTTCTTATCGGCTTTGTAAAGGCCAGCTACATACGCGCTGCCATCCGGATTTTTTCGGTTAAAAAGTGTAATGGGTGTTCCGGCTTCCAATGCCTCGGGCGTGATGGTTTGTGGCACGAGCGATACAACCACTCCGCCTTTGGGTGAGCGGAATTGATTGTCTTTGGTGATAAACGCTTCCGCGCGGAGCGTATCGCGCAATACGCTCAGGCGTAACTGTTGGGTGTACGTGTCGAATGTTTTGCTGATCTCTGCTTGTTGCTCTTTAGTGTACTTTTCCAATCCGGTTTGCGAGCCATAGGCTTTGCCAATGAACGCTTTGTGTTTGTCTACAGACGCTGTTTTGATGGCGTCTGCAAGTGCGCGGGCTAACGTGTCGGCTTTTCGATTTACATACACCAGATTACTGTACAACGCGGCATTTTTTCGGGAGTAAAAGGTGTCTGGCTCCTGCACTTTGGCTTCGTTAAGCCACTCTTGTTTGTAGGTTTTAAATGCAAGCAAGGGGATGATCACTGATTGGCGATCGATATTGTTCAAATTAAACACCAGTGATTTGTCTGGCTTAAGTACCGCTCCGGTTTGGCCAAACGGAAGCGTTTGCAGCACGCTCAGGTTTTTGTCGAGCTTCTCGTGGAAAGCTTCAATGTTCTTGCGAAGATCGGTAACATGGCCTTTCTCGTAGTTCTGAATACGTGTAACCCAATCTGCATAATTCCAAATCTTGATCTCGCCGGCCAGGAAGTTAATGGATGTGGTGAGCCCGTCTAACCGGTAGGTTTGAATCGGCAGAATTTTGTGTGCCTGTTTATAGCCTTTGAGTGGGTATGTTTTAGTAAGTGCCAGGTATTGTTCCAGATAGACGATGCAGGAGTCGTAATGTGTTTTGAGTCGGTTTAACGATTCGTGCAATTCCGGGTTATACAAAAGATACAAATCCTCAAGTGACGAGTAGTTGGTGTTGATGGTGGCGAAAAGTTTTACAGCCTGATCGTACTGGTTCACGCTTTTTGTAAAAGCGGCATAAATCGGGGGCATGTTTTTGATGAACGCGTCTGCGGAATCGTATCCGTTAATCATTTTTTTGGAAACCACTGCGAAGGGAACGTTGGGCTTACCTTTGGCATCCATAATTTTAAAAATGGGCCAGTACTCATCATTGTTGCGGTCTACTTCACGGGCATCGCAAAGCAGTTTTGCCTTGTTGTAGCGTAGCTTGGCTTCGGCAGCATTGGCCATGGCGTATTGGTAAGCCACCAGCGGGTCGGCCGCGCGGTAATTTCGTTCGTAGGCCATCGCCAGCCGGAAGTTGGCATTGGGTTGATCGGGCTCCTCAATCATGAATGCCTTTAACGCATTTTTTGCCAGATCGGGAGGCATGGCGTCCAACGTGGGCCACAAATCTGAGTACTTCTGCGCGACGGATGCCAAGCTGCCTGCACAAAAAAGAAAACAAATAATAATGCGCATAACTAGATGCTTAAAACTTTTAATTCTACCCTTCTATTGACGGCACGGTTCGATTCGGAATCGTTAGGCACCTTCTTTAATGACTCGCCGTAGCCTTTGGCCTGAAAACGGTCGGAAGGAATTTTGTTTTCCGTGAGGTAATCCACCACACTCTTGGCACGTTTGTTTGATAAATTGAGGTTGTACTGGTCGGAGCCGATGTCATCGGTGTGTGCGGCAATCTCTACTTTCAACGATGGATTTTCGCGCATCATTTCAATCACGCGCTTGAGCTCCACAAACGAGATGTCGGACAGCGTGGCTGAGTTCGATTCGAAGTTAATGTCTTTCAACGGCAAGTTGGCGCCGGGTTCCAATCGCAGCAGCGACACGCTCAAATCACCGGCAAATGTGCCCGAGGTTAAATCAATGGCCGTACTGTTGAATGCATAGCCCTGCTCGCTGGTTACCTCCACTTCGTACCGATCGCCTGCGCGCAGCGAGATGGATTGATTGCCGTCTACTTCAATAACCTCGTTACGGGTTTTATTTTTGATCACCACTTTCGATTTGATTTTTGAGTTATTTTTTTGATCGGTTACGTTTACCAGAATTTCTCTTTTCTCGGGCACCAGTTCAACATACTTTTCAAACTCGCGGTAAATCACGAGTCCAGAGGCGCTGAACGGAAGAATGTAACCTTTGAAGAAAGGGGCGCTGATGGCAATTTCATAGTTTTTTCCGATGGGGAGCTCCAAATTTACCCTGCCGGTGCGCGGATTGGTTTTTACTTCTTTCAGGTAGCTGGCGGCACCTACTTCCTTCACCTTCACATCTGCAACCAGTGGTTCAAAGAGTTCGGTGTCGTTTACCGTAAGGTTCAATTTAATGGTCTTGAATAGCTGTACGTTCTTATCGATTTGCTGATATTTTTTTACTGCACGCAGGTCCAGCGGATACGAATAACTGGAGTAACCGTCTTTCTTGAATTCGATGTTAAAACTTCGGCCCACAGGCAATACCACGGTGTAGCGGCCGTCATCGGGGTTGTTATCCAGCGTCATCACTACTTCCGAGGTCAATGCATCGGTTACAATAATGTCTGCGCCAATTCCGGATTTCGTATCCTGATCGGTAATAAACCCTTGCACCACGTTATTCATGAACTGGCGCAGGCCGAAGGGAATCGTAATCGAGTAAATGTCGTTGTTGTTGTAGGTATAGTACATCAGATCACCTTCGGCAGAGATACATGGCAGCTGGTCGTCTACTTCGGTATTCACAAAGGAGAGTGGTTCCGGGTTCGACCATTCGCCCTTATCGTCTAACTTGGTTTGGTACATATCAAAGCCACCTTTACCTCCCGGCCGGTTGGAGGAGAAGATCAATGTTCGTCCATCGGCCATGATCCGCGGTGCTTTTTCGCAGTCTTGATTAATCGGCCACGGCAGTCGCTCGGGTGTACCCCAGGCACCGTCTTTCGTTCTCACCGAGCGGTAGATGGAGTAGCAGAACTGTTCCAGTTTTTTGATTTCCTTGGATTGAGGTGTGAGATTTTGCCGCACAAAATAAAGGGTGGTACCGTCGGCACTGATGGAGGGAAATCCTTCGTAACCATCGGTGTTGATGGGTGCACCCACCGATTCGGGTGCGCTCCAGCCCTGCCGGGTGCGCTTGCTCACAAAGATTTCGTGATTGGCGAACTTTCCCACCGTGCGGAAGAAGTACAATTGGTTGCCGTCAAAACTCAGACTGGGGCCACCAATCAGATCCAGCGAATCACCAGTGGAATTAATCTTTTCGATGGGTATGGGCTTATCCCATTTTTTGGCTTGGTCGAGCGAAGTTTGAAACAGCAGATATTGTTTGCCGGAAGCACTGGCCTCAAAAATGATTGTCTTCCCATCCGCCTGAATAGTAGGTGCATATTCAACCATGGCGGCATCGCTAATGGCTGGTTTTTTCGTGTTGTTATAAAATTGTGCGGAGTCAAACGGCACTGGTGTTGGCGGATTTTTTTGCCCCCGGGCAAAGGAGATTACCAATGCCAGGATGACCAGAACAAGTACGCGTTTCATGTATAGTCTACGGTTTGCTTTTCACTCTTTATCGTTCAGTATAATACCTAACCAAATTTAGTCACCAATCATCACAAAGGCACCCCAATAGTACGGGTGTTGGTACTTTTCTTTTAGTTTGATTTGTGCTTCCCGGAAGGCTTCTGTTTTTGGTTTGCCGGAAAACCAATGCTGGTAGAATTGTTCCATCAATTCCTGTGTGGCCTGATCGTCTACCTGCCACAAACTCATGAGTACGGCCTTTGCGCCCGCCACCAGGAAAGAGCGTTGCAGGCCATACACGCCTTCGCCATCGCGCACTTCGCCGAGGCCTGTTTCGCAGGCAGATAAAGACACCAGCTCAGTATGGTCCAGGTTCAGATTCAATGCCTCGTACGCGGTAAGTACACCGTCTTCTTCGCTGTTTTCCAGCCGTACACCTGCGCCTGCCAGCAAGATGCCCGATCGAAACAGCGGATTTTTTAAATATGCCTGGTCGTTTCCTTCGTCAGGTTCGTCTGTCAGCTCCACGTCGCTTAAGAAGAAACCATGCGTGGCTACGTGTAAAATAGTAGGGCTCTCAATTTTCTTTAGGTTCTTTTCGTTGGCGTGATCCAATGTGTACGAATCGGTTTGCCATTGGTTGTTATTCAATAGTGCCGCAATGTTGACTACTTCTTTTTCCGTGGCGGGCAGCATCGGAATATCCTCGCTATCGAAACCGTAGCGGGTGCCCGACGTGCGCTTGCCGCCCTGCACCACTTGGTTGGCGGCAGCCAGATTGAAATCGGCATAGCCAAAAAGTGAAGCAGTTTTTGTGATACCGTCCGCTGCAGCTGTCTGCACTTCGGCTAACTCGCGGGTGTTGTTAATGAGATAAATGGTGTATTCATCCAAAATCCATTGCCGGGTGTGTGGATTAAAAATCGTATTGGGATTAATCTTGTTAAAGACGCCATCGCTGCTGATCCACAGTTTCTTGATGTTGGGCACAGCGGCGGCCACGGGCGCCCAATAGGTGGCATACGAGATGGTATCGGCCAGCCGGTGTTTGATACTGTTTCTGAAAAAGCGGTACAGGCGTTGTTCCATGAGGATACCCTTCGGCCAGATGAATGTGCGGGGTTCTGTAAATGCCGGGGTAACCACCAGCCCTACGTAGTAAATTGAATCGGCTACGAACTTCTTTTTAATGCGCATGATTTCGATGGCGGCTTCATCGGATTTTAAATTGCTTTGAATCTGGCGCCAGTTTGCCGTGGTGTTACTGGTAAGCGTGCTAAACAAAGTCGACTTTGCCGTCAATGCTTTTTCCAAGTCGTTCGCCTTCGCCTCTGTTGTGGTTACATCAACGCCGGATGCTTCGCGCTCTTGCCGGGTCATCGCGTAAAGCTTTACCAATTGTTCTTTCGTGGCTACCCAATCCTTAAAGAGCGCCTTTGTTTCTTCATCTGCGCTGTTGGCTACGGCGGTCCGGAGTTTGTTCGATGCATTGAGCAGAATAGCTTTATTGGTAAGCTGCAGGTTGTAGAGCTGTTCCGTAAGTTGCGCGGCAGGGCCGTTGTTTTTCAGGTATTGAATGCAGAAATCCTGATACGTATCGAATACCGGTTTGATGCGGGCGTAGAGCGCACCCTTTTCTTTTTCGCTCATGGCTGCGAAATACCGCGTAATCTGGTTTTGATAGTTTTGAATTACCGGCTCAAACTGCTGATACGCCACATCAAACTTGCCGGTGGCAAAATAGAAATTGGCCAGCCCAAACCGCGAACGGGCATAGTCGGGATGATCTTCGCCCAAAAGGTTTTTTCGCGCAGTTACACTTTCGTTCCAGTACTTTTCGGCTTGTGCATATTGGCCTTGATCCTGATATACCACGGCCAGGTTGGTGGTAATGGTGGCATACAGCGGGTGGTTTGCCCCCAGCGTGTTTTGTGTGGTTTGCCGAACTTCCTCCAGCAGTTCGCTGGCTTTACCAAAATCTTTTTTCTTTTGATACAGCGTGGCCAGGTTTTGTAGGGTAACACCGTATTGTGGATGCCGTTTGCCGAGATTACGTTCGTCTAACTGCAATGCTTCGGTAAGCAACGTCTCGGCCTCCGAATACTTTTGCTGGATTTGGTAAAGCGTGGCCAGATTTTGCTTGGCGGTGCTCACTTCACGCGAATTGTTTTTCTGCTCATAGATGCGGATGGCCTCTTTCAATCGTGGCTCTGCTTCTGCATAGTTACCCAGCGTTTGATACAACACGGCCAACGCATTTTGCGATTGTGCATACGCTTCGGATGTGTTGCCCGCTACTTGTGCTAAAATACCCTGACCGCTGCGCAGCCACACTTCGGCCTTTGCAAAATCCGCCATCGACTGATAGTATTTCCCTAAGGTTAATTGAAACGAGCCAAATGTTGTGTTTTGCTTTTTTTCATCAGTATCGAAAACCACAAGTGCAGAATCCAAATACTGCTTGGCCATTGCCGTGCGCCCCAGGCGCATCTCAAGCAGTGCCAGATTTTCCATGGCCACGGCATACTCCTGAAACTGCCGGGATTTACGCTGTTGCATTTGCGCGGCTACCAGCACCAATAGATCGTGCGCCCGGCTCCAGTTGCCCTGCTCTTGTTGAGCGAGCGCAAAATTGTTGAGCAGGTAGGTGTAATGCTGATCGATGGGTAGTGTTTTCAATTCATACAACTGTAACGCAGTGGCATAGGCCGAATCGGCCACCAGGAAATCCCCTTGTTGTTGATATGCGCGGCCGAGGAGGGTAAGTGTGGCCACGGTTTCGCTCATGGGTTGCGGAAAGTGCGCTTTGACGATGCGCATGGCAGTGCGTGCGCTGGCGGCGGCTTCTGCCCCGGCGGCAACGTGCAAAAGGTTTCGAGTGTGATGGTTTTGTGCAACCAGGCGCGTCAGCGTGTTTTCAGGAAACAGGGTAGCCGCCAGTGTTAACGCTTCCTGGCTATGGTTCTTAGCCTCGGGCTGCAGTTCCAATCCCTCAATGTAGGCCAACACTTTCAGCGCCTCGTACAATGGCCGTTGATGGGTGTGTGTAGGGTCTGCGCGAAGTAGCGATACCGCTTCGGTGGCTTGTTGTTTCGCCAAAGCGGTTGCATGATTGGCCGCGTGCCAGGAAGCACAATTGGTGAGTACCTGGGCGTAGGCCAGCGTGCCGTTGGCTTGCGCGGCTACCTGTTTGAGGAGCTGGTCAGCCTGCGCTTCATCGCCTAGCGCAAAAAAGTTAACCACCCGCTGGTTTACCAACGCCGCGTATTCGTCAGACTCGGCCTGATTATTTTTTTCGAAAATTTCTTCTGCGCGCGCGTACAACACCTCAGCCTCGCGGTAGGCGCCTTGCTGATGGTGTACCTGTGCAAGCGCGGTAAGCAGACTGCCGTATTCGGTGCTCTCGCCCATACCCAATTCTTCAAACTTCGTCTGGGTTTTCCTGAACGAACGCATGGCGGCCTCTGGCTGGCCCATTTCTGCAAGCAGGCGGCTGTAGTAAAAATGGGCCTGAAGCTGCTCTTCGGTAGGCTCGGTAGGTAGGTGATTCGAAAACAGCTCGAACGCCCGGTGGTTCTCGTTGGTGAGGTAGTAGTTGATCGCCAGCGACAATTGGCAGGCAACGATGGGATCTTCTTCAGGTTTATAAAATGCCAGCAGCATTTCTTTTGCCTGTTCCAGCGATTGAATAGCGCTGGTGTGGCGACCTACCGCCTGATAAAATGCGGCCGCATTAATCAGCGCATTGGCCTGAGTTTCGTCTCGGCCGGTCAGGATTACCAGTTCTTTTTCTACGTATTCCAGGCCCTCTTCGTACTGCGATAAGCTGTAACAGATTTCTGAAAGCAGGTGCAGAATGTTAGCGTAGGAGGTGGTGGTGCTACCGTCTTCCTGCTGGTATTGCGATAACGCGTTTTTTGCTAACGGGTAGGCTTCGGCAACTTCGTTGCGGCCAAACGCAGCTTTGGCACTTGTATACGATTCCTGCCAGGATTGCGCAAAGACGGGCTGCGCGCATAGCGCGCACACCACTGCCGTGTAAATGATAAAACGTACCTGCATAGCCACTAAGACACGTCAAGGTAGCGCAAACGGCTTACGTAGCCAATACATCCTTTTTTTTGAGAATGTCAATACCTCTTTCGGGGTATTTTTCCGGATTTCTTTCCCTGTTTTTCGATGGAAACGCCAGCCGGGCAGAAAGTTAAAGAGCGCGGCACCCCTGCCGCGCTCTAACCCCTCCCGATTATTCATCGGGATCAAACCCCACTAACCATTTCCGCGAATTAAAGTGGCGCGGAACCCCACTTTCTCTTTATTCCAACGGCACCACGTCAGTCACGTTGGTGAACGAAAATTCTACATCATTCAGTAATTCAACATAGATGATTGAATCTTTGTTTATTCTTCCCGATAAAATCTGCTTCGACAATTCGTTTAACAGCTCGCGTTGAATTACCCGCTTCAATGGTCGGGCGCCAAACTGAGGATCGTAACCTAACTTGGCTAATCTGTTTAATGCATCCTCGTAAATTTCCAGCTTTATGCCACTCTCTGCTAAACGTTTTTTAACCAGCTCCACCTGGATGGCCACTATTTTTCGAATGTCTTTTTTGCTCAACGGGCGGAACATGATGATTTCGTCTATCCGGTTGATAAATTCTGGTCGCACGGATTGTTTTAACAACGTAATCACTTCTTCTTTCGTGCGTTCCACCACATCAAAGTAATTGGCATCGGTAATTTTTTCGAAGTTTTCCTGAATAAGATGCGAGCCAATATTGGTCGTCATAATGACAATGGTGTTTTTGAAATTCGCTACACGGCCTTTATTGTCCGTTAGTCGGCCATCATCCAACACCTGCAACAAAATGTTGAATACATCGGGGTGCGCTTTTTCAATTTCATCCAGCAGAATCACCGAATACGGTTTTCTGCGCACCGCCTCGGTAAGTTGGCCACCTTCATCGTAGCCCACGTAGCCCGGAGGCGCACCAATCAGGCGGCTCACGCTGTGGCGTTCCTGGTACTCACTCATATCAATGCGTACCATGGCATTTTCATCGTTAAACAAATACTCCGCCAGGGCTTTTGAAAGTTCTGTCTTACCCACGCCGGTTGTGCCCATGAAGATAAACGAGCCGATGGGGCGCTTGGGGTCTTGCAAGCCCGCACGGCTTCTGCGCACGGCATCGCTCAACGCCTGAATGGCCTCTTCCTGCCCTGCCACGCGCTTACCCAGTTCGTGTTCCAGCGTTAACAATTTTTCGCGTTCGCTTTGCAACATCTTGCTTACCGGAATGCCCGTCCATTTGGCTACCACCTCGGCAATGTCTTCGCTGTCCACCTCTTCTTTGAGCAGTGACTTTTCGCCCTGCATCTGCTTCATCTGCTGTTGCAGTTCGTTGAGGCGCTTTTCGGCCTGCCCTATTTGGCCGTAGCGGATTTCCGCCACCTTACCATAATCGCCCGCTTTTTCGGCTTGCTCCGCCTCGGACTTTAACCGATCGATCGCTTCTTTTTCTTTTTGGATGCCGTGCACCACCGCCTTTTCGCTCTCCCATTTTGCTTTCAGCGCCTGCCGGTCTTCGTTCAGGTCGGCAATTTCTTTGCTCAGCTGTGCTTCTTTGTCTTTGTCTTTTTCTCTGCGGATGGCTTCGCGCTCAATTTCCAACTGCATGATCTTGCGGTTCAACTCATCCAACTCTTCGGGCAGCGAATCCATTTCCAGCCGTAATTTGCTGGCGGCTTCGTCCATCAGGTCGATTGCTTTATCGGGAAGAAAGCGATCAGAAATATACCGGTGCGATAACTCTACGGCCGAGATGACGGCATCGTCTTTGATGCGCACGCCATGATGCAGTTCGTATTTATCTTTAATGCCGCGCAAAATGGAAATGGCATCTTCCGGGCTCGGCTCGTCTACCATTACGGATTGAAATCTGCGTTCCAGCGCCTTGTCTTTTTCTACATATTTCTGGTACTCTTTTAACGTAGTTGCGCCAATGGCGTGCAACTCCCCGCGTGCCAGCGCCGGTTTCAGCAGGTTGGCGGCATCCATGGCTCCTTCACCGCCGCCCCCGGCGCCAATCAGCGTATGAATTTCGTCTATGAACAAAATGATCTGCCCGTTCGAGTCGGTTACTTCTTTAATAACCGCCTTCAGTCGCTCTTCAAATTCCCCTTTATACTTCGCACCAGCAATTAACAAACCCATGTCTAACGACACGAGTATTTTCGATTTTAGATTTTCCGGCACATCACCATTTACAATGCGTTGGGCCATGCCTTCTACAATGGCGGTTTTGCCCACGCCGGGCTCGCCCAACAGGATGGGATTATTTTTTGTTCTGCGCGAAAGAATTTGCAGCACCCTCCGGATTTCCTCATCGCGGCCGATCACGGGATCAATTTTTCCCTGCTTGGCAAGTTCATTAAGATTTTTGCTGTAACGCTCCAGCGATTTGTATTTGGCCTCGGCATTTTGATCCGTAACGCGGCTGCCGCCACGCAGTTCGTTCATGGCCTTTAGCAATCCCTTGCGTTCTAAGCCGGCATCGCGTAGCAATGCCCCCACCTTGTCTTTGCTGCTTAACAAGGCCAACAACAAATGTTCAATGGCAATGAATTCGTCCTTCAGTTCGCGCAGCTCTTTTTCCGCACCTTGCAACACCGCGTTGGTGGCGTGCGCCAGGTACGGCTGCTGGCCCGACACGCGTGGATACGCCTGCAGGGTTTCTTCCAATTTGGTATTCAACAGCCGCTCGTTCACGCCTAACTTTTTAAAAAAGTAGGTGGCCACGTTTTCGTCTGTCTCCAGCACGGCCTTGAGCAAATGCCCGGGTTCAATAGCTTGTTGTTGCAGACGTGCGGCAATTTCGGCCGACTTCTGTAACGCTTCTTGTGCTTTTATAGTAAACTTTTCGAAGTTCATGTCTGCGCTGCTTTTGCACCAGTTGCATCAAATTGCAATCCATCAAACGTAAAACGTGTGAATAAGAAAATTTGGCATTAAATTGACGGAGTTAAAATTCTTTTCCGTCAATTTGACCTAGATCATGCCAAAACGTGTAGCAAAAAAGTTAGAGCCGCGGCAATCTGCGCTGTTGGTAGAAGTGGCTTGGGAAGTGTGCAACCAGGTAGGCGGAATCTATACCGTAATCCGATCGAAGGCACCGGTGATGATGAATCACTGGCGCGGCCAGTTTTGTATGATTGGGCCGTATCTCAACAAAAATATTCTGGCCGAGTTAGAGCCGCTGGACGATGTTGAAGATGTCTTTGGCCAGGCCGCAGCTGCATTGCGCAAAAAGGGCTATGAAGTGTACTATGCCGAGTGGCTGATTACCGGGAAACCCCGGGTGGTGCTCTTGAATCCAAAAGCGATTCAAGACAAAGCGCTGGAAGTAGTGAAGTACCTGCTTTGGAAAAATCACGGCATTGATACTGCCGGAGCCACGCCGCTCATCGATCAGGTAATTGGTTTTGCCTACCTCACGAAATTGTTTTTTGATGAATTGGTAAAACTGGCCGGCAAAGACCACAAACTGCTGGCGCATTTTCATGAATGGATGGCCGGGTTACCCATCTTAGATATCGCCCGCGAAGGTATGCCGGTAAAAACGGTATTCACTACACATGCCACGCAACTCGGTAGGCATTTAGCCATTAACTCGCCCCTGTTTTATGCGCATTTACCGTTCTTCAAGTGGGAGGACGAAGCTCCGAAGTTCGGGGTGAAAATTGAAGCAGCTATTGAGTATGGGTGTGCCCAGCGGTGCACATTGTTTTCAACGGTAAGTGATGTTACCGCGCGCGAGTGTAAACATCTGCTGCGCAGGCAACCCGATTTGATTTTTCCGAACGGCCTGAACATTCAGCGCTTTGAGGCATTGCACGAGTTTCAAAACCTGCATGTGCAGTACAAAGAGCAGATTCATCAGTTTGTGATGGGTCATTTTTTCCAGAGTTACTCCTTTGCGTTGGATAAGACACTGTACTTTTTCACCAGCGGCCGGTACGAATACAAAAACAAGGGTTTTGATCTTACGCTGGAAGCATTGGTACACCTGAACGAGCGATTGAAAGAAGAAAAGTCGGACATGACGGTGGTGATGTTCTTCGTTACCAAGCGGGAGTACTTTAGCATTAAACCGGAAGTACTGCAGTCGCGCGCGGTCATGGAAGAAGTGCGCCAGACCTGTAGTGCCATTGAGCGCGAGTTGGGCAAGAAACTGTTTTACGAAAGTACCCGCAGCAACGACCACCGCATGCCAAATCTGAACGACTTTGTGGATGAGTACTGGAAGTTACGCTACCGCAGAACCTTGCAGAGTTGGAAAAGCAACAAAGATCCGCTACCGGTAACGCATAAACTCGTAAACGAAGAGGCAGATGAGATTCTGCAGTTTCTGGTACGCAGGAATTTGCTGAACCATAAGGATGACAAAGTGAAGATTGTGTACCATCCCGATTTTATCACCGCTTCTAATCCGTTGTTTGGGATGGACTACAGCCAGTTTGTACGTGGCTGCCACCTGGGTATTTTTCCGAGTTACTACGAGCCGTGGGGCTACACACCCCTCGAGTGCATGGCCAGTGGGGTCCCCGCAGTAACCAGCGATTTAAGTGGGTTTGGCGATTACCTGATGAAGAACATGCCCGACCATGAAAAGGGTGGCATGTTTGTGGTGGAGCGCGGTAAACGCACGTTCGACTGGAGTGCGCGGCAACTGGCGGCCTTTTTATACAAGTTTATGATGCAGAGCAGGCGCGACCGCATTGCGCAACGCAACCGCGTAGAAAGTTACTCCTCCACATTTGATTGGGAGAATTTGATTGCCTATTACGAAGAAGCGTACCAGCGGTTGACGGCGTAAAACAAAAATCCCCGTCGCGAAAAACGCAACGGGGATTTACCGTTTAACTCTTGGATGGTTACCCTACCAGGCCGTCGGCCAACACAATTACTTTGTTGTGCAACACCTCTACTACGCCACCGGTGATCAACACCTTTTCCGTCTTCTCTTTGGTTTTGAACTCGACCAGCCCTTGCTGCAACAAGCTTACCAACGGGGCGTGATGATTCAATACCTGAAACGAGCCATCGACACCCGGCAAGGTGGCCGCACTGATTTCGCCATCAAAAACTTTTTTATCGGGTGTGATTATTTCGAACTGCATGGGTACGTACGATTTAGGCTCCGGCTTCGGCCAACATCTTCTCGCCCTTGGCAATGGCCTGATCAATATTTCCCACCAGGTTGAAAGCTCCTTCGGGCAGGTGATCTAGCTCGCCATTCATGATCATGTTGAAGCCCTTAATGGTATCTTTAATGTCTACCAATTCGCCTTTCAAGCCCGTGAAGGCCTCCGCTACGTGGAACGGCTGCGATAAGAAACGCTGTACCCGGCGCGCACGGTGTACTACCATCTTGTCTTCATCGCTCAATTCATCCATCCCCAGAATGGCGATGATGTCTTGCAGTTCTTTGTAGCGCTGCAAAATATTTTTCACGGCCTGTGCACAGTTGTAGTGCTCATCGCCCACAATGTCCGCGCGCAAAATGCGCGATGTGGAATCCAACGGATCTACCGCCGGGTAAATTCCCAACTCGGCAATTTTACGGCTCAATACGGTAGTAGCATCCAAGTGCGAGAACGTGGTAGCCGGAGCCGGGTCAGTCAAGTCATCGGCAGGCACATACACCGCTTGCACAGACGTGATCGATCCGTTTTTCGTAGAGGTGATCCGCTCTTGCATGGCACCCATCTCCGTGGCCAGTGTAGGCTGGTAACCCACGGCCGAGGGCATCCGCCCCAACAGGGCCGATACTTCCGAACCGGCTTGCGTAAAGCGGAAAATGTTGTCGATAAAAAACAGAATGTCGCGGCCTTTGCCTGAGCCATCGCCATCGCGGAAGTACTCTGCTACGGTTAATCCCGACAAGGCAACACGCGCGCGAGCACCGGGCGGCTCATTCATCTGGCCAAACACAAACGTAGCCTTCGACTCTTTCAGCTGATCGGCCGTTACTTTGCTTAGATCCCAACCACCCTCGTGCAGCGAGTGGAGAAAGTCTTCACCATAATTTACAATACCCGCTTCAATCATTTCGCGCAGCAGGTCATTTCCTTCGCGGGTACGCTCGCCCACCCCGGCAAATACCGATAAACCCGAATATGCTTTGGCGATGTTATTGATCAACTCCTGGATCAACACGGTTTTACCAACACCCGCACCACCAAACAAACCGATTTTACCACCCTTTGCGTAGGGTTCGATCAGGTCAATCACTTTAATGCCCGTAAACAGCACTTCGGATGCGGTGGAAAGGTTTTCGAATGCGGGCGCCTGCCGGTGAATGGGCAGCGACTGCGCTCCTTTCGGTTGCGGTAAGCCGTCTATTGCATGGCCCACCACATTAAACAGGCGGCCTTTAATGTCTTCGCCAATCGGCATTTGAATCGGCCGGCCGGTGTCGGTTACCCGCATGCCACGCACCAAGCCCTCGGTTCCATCCATGGCAATGGTACGCACGCGGTCTTCGCCCAAATGCTGCTGGCACTCCAGCACCACCAAGGTGCCGTCTGTTTTTGTTACCTCCAGAGAGTCGAGAATGTTGGGCAGTTTGGAACCGGGTTCGTCAAATGCAACGTCTACAACCGGTCCGATTACTTGGGTGATTTTACCGTGATTGGCCATTTAGGTATCGATTTTTTACTGTTACAATTCTGCTTGTTACTAATTGATAATCAAATACTTCACATCGAAATACAACAACTATCAAAAACGCGGGGCAAAAGTATGTTTTTATCGCACCAAACCAAAGCCACGCGCGCCCAAAAATGTGGCTATTCGTTGCTGCGCTGTTTTATCGCAGTGTTATACCGGGGTGCGAATTACTAAACGGATGGTTACACTGAGTTGAAATCCGCGTAAAGCGCTGAAAATACTTTTGCTAAACTCAAAATCGATGGATTTAGCTCTTGTAAGGCACGGTAAATTCAACCCAATTGCAGTAATTTTTTTCCTTACGGTGATGGTCTTGTTGGCCCTGGCTGTGGCTGTTCCGCGTGGGCAGGATGTACTGTGGCTTAACGGCTGGCACAATACGTTTTTAGATCTTTTCTTTCTCGTATTTACTAATGCAGGCGATGGTGTGCTGTTTGTTCCGCTGGTCGTGATTTTTTTGTTTGTTCGATTTTATCTGGCAGTTGTCTTGGCGGCATCCGCGGCAATTCATGCGGTGCTCATCTCCATATTTAAGCGTTGGCTGCTGGCGGGTGCTACCCGGCCGGTGATGGAATTAGATCACTCACTGTTGCATTTTGTTCCCGGTGTAGACATCCACGCCCACCATTCATTTCCGTCTGGTCACACGGCTTCCATTTTTGCGATTGCTTTTTTTCTGGCACTCACCTTCGATCGAAAGATCTTTACGGGTTTGTTTTTTGCCTTGGCGGTGGTGGTGGCGAGTTCGCGCATTTATTTGCTACAGCATTTTTTGAGCGATGTGGCGGGGGGTGCGCTCATTGGTGTGGTGTCGGTGGTGCTAGCCATTGTTCTTTTTGAACGGTTTGACAGCCGTCCGTTCTTTCAGCGGAGAATGAGCCTACGCAGATCAACCGCTCAGGGTGCGAAAGACGCGCCCGTGCTTGACGAATAATTTGTTATCAAAACGCAACTCACCGGATTTTCAAAAACATCTTTTTGACAGTACGCGGAATCCAAGCCCAAGGCCTTGAATTGTGTCAACTCGGGTAAATGGGTTGCCCGCGTTAGTAAAACAAAAGTTCGTTGTTCAATCAGTCGCTGGCGAATTTCCTCGCGCGATGCTTTCGGAATGGTGCGCTGAAAGGCAAATACATACGCAGGATTCATCGACTCATAGTACACGATCTCATCGGATGGCCTGATGAACGATTGGCTAACGCGGATGGGATTACTTTCGTCTAGCGCGGGATTTGCCCACCAGAAAAAAATCTGAATAACGAAAAGCCAACCAGCACCCAAGAGATAAAACGACACTGTGCGATTTGAACGCCAAAAAAAGCAACCGATGGTCGCCAACAGTGGAAGCAGACCAAAGGCAATGGCAATGGGTTGTAAATGGCGCAGGCTTGCTTCCTGGCCAAGGGCTATCCAGGCGGCCACCGGTATTGCAAGGGCAATCAACAGGTGGGCGCCAAGCGAATACCAATCCGATGAATGCGATCCATGCTTTATCTTTTCTGAAACGAAAAATCCAAGAACTACGGCCAGGAATGGTACGGCTGGCGCGGGATAACTCGGCAGAATGGTTTTTGAGAACGTGAAAAATCCAGCCACAACACCAACAACAATCAGGCAATACAGCAAGAAAGGGTGTTGAACACGCCCTCGCCAGGCCATTCGCACCGCTTGCACCACAAAGGTAGCGCTTGGTAGTAAGGCACCGATCAGGATGATAAACGGTGCGCCCCAGAAACCGCGGTGTCCTTCCATGGTAGTGGTATACCGTTGCACGTTATGGTCAATGAAAAACCCTCGCAGCCACGCACCATCTGTTTCTAGGCCCACGAAAACATACCAAGGAAGCGCAATTAGCAAAAACAAGAGTGCCCCTGAAAGCAGGCGTGCGTCTTGTAACTTTTGAAGCGTGATGCCACCGCTGAGCAGCCAATACAACACCACAATCAGGCCCGGAAAAACAATCGCAATTAAGCCCTTGCTTAAAAAGGCCAACGCACAACACAGGTAGAAAACGTACAGAAATTTCGGTTTTGCGTTTGTAAATCCATAAAAGAAACTGAGCATGCCAAGTGTAAAGAAAAAAATGAGGTACGGATCGGGCACGGCCAGGTGAAATTGAATGGCCATCTGCAACGATGCAATTAGCCCAAGTGCAGACCACCACGCGGCCGTGTCATTCAACAACCGGCGTACAAATGCAAATACTACCAGCACCAGCGCCACGCCCATGCACACCGAGAACAATCGGGCCGAAAAAGGCGACACGCCAAAAACCTGATAGGCTGCCATCATAAAGTAATAATGTAGGGGTGGCTTGTCGGTGCGCAACTCGCTATTGAAATACGGAACAAGCCAATTATCTTCTTGCCACATTTCCATGGCACACCCGGCATTCTTTGCCTCATCTAAAATATAAATCGAGGTACCCCAGAAATTCGCCCCGTACACAAGTAGCGCCATCAAGGCCAGTAGCCAGGCGCGTGAAAACTGTTTACTCATCATCCGCAAAAAACGAGAAACGCCCCGGTTGATTTGTTACCGAAATATGAATCTGCCTTCATGATAATTTAACCACGCAGATCGGCCGGCCTTCATTAATCTTGAGTTGAATTTTGAGGGTGGAAAAGATATCTCTTGTTATAACGCTGTTAAATGAGGAGGACAACGTGGCGCCGCTGGTGCAACGCATCCATCGTGCACTCGAAGGGTTTCACTACGAGATTTTGCTGGTAGACGATGGTTCAACCGACCGCACAGTGAAAAAAATAAAGGAGTTGCACGATGAACGAATCAAACTACTAGTGCTGAGCCGTAATTTCGGCCAGACCCCCGCCATGGCGGCCGGTATTGAGGCCGCTTCGGGCGATTACATCGTGACGCTAGATGGCGATCTGCAAAATGACCCGGCCGATATTCCGGCCATGCTCAAAAAACTACGGGACGAAGAGTGGGATGTAGTGGCCGGCTTCCGGAAAAACCGGCACGACCATGGGTTGCTACGCAAACTGCCCAGCAAAATTGCGAATCGCATGATCAGAAATTTAACGGGCGTAACTATTCGTGATTATGGCTGCACGTTAAAGGTGTTCAGGCGTGAAGTGGCAAAGAACCTCGGCCTGTATGGGGAGCTGCATCGGTTTATCCCCATTCTGGCAGTGCTTCAAGGTGCACGCATTACCGATATGGAAGTACAGCATCACCCACGTACAGCCGGGAAATCAAAATACGGTCTCGGGCGAACGCTGAAGGTGGCGAGCGACCTGTTACTGATGGTATTTTTTCAAAAATACTTTCGCAGGCCGATTCATTTCTTTGGCCCAGTGGGGTTTGTCTGTCTGGCCATCGGCATCCTGATCAATTTTTACTTGCTTGCCGAAAAAATCATGGGGCAAGACATTTGGGGCCGCCCGTTGTTAATTTTGGGCATCACGTTGGTGCTCGCAGGGCTCCAATTCCTAACCTTTGGTTTGATTGCCGAGTTGGTGATGCGCATTTATTATGAATCTCAGCACAAGAGTACTTACGTTATTAAAGAGGTTTTCACAGCAACACCCGCGCGCGTACGCGAGCATCACGCTGTTCATTAAAGTCGGCCTCACGGCCTTTGCGCTACGCCTCGTTTTTACTCAAATCAATTGGCGCATTGCCGTTCACCTAGCTCAACATGTACCTGGTCAGTATTTGGTAATTGGTACGTTGCTGTACATCTTTTCGAAAATAGTGAGCGCCGTTCGGTTGCAAAAAGTCCTACAGGTACACGGCATCGAACTGCCGGGCAAGGTTAATCTGCGCCTCTATTTTCAGGGTATGTTCTACAACCTGTTTTTACCCGGCGGTGTGGGTGGAGATGCCTACAAGGCGATGATCATCCACCAAAAAACGGCACAACCCTTACGGAGTGTAATCGTTGGGCTATTGCTGGATCGTATCAGCGGTGTAGTAGCGCTGTTGGTGTTGGCGTTACTCTTTTTTATGATGATCGATTTTCCCCTTCCGGTGATTTATCGCGTTGCTGGCGGGGCAGCCTTGGTACTGGCGATTCCAGCTTGGCTTGGTTTCTTATATCTGTTCTTTAAACCCAGTCTGCCAGTTTTTACCCCATCACTCGTTTTGTCGTTGGCGGTCCAGTGTCTTCAAGTCCTTCAGGCGTGGGTACTACTCGCGGGCTTGCAGGTGGGCGAAGCTTGGTTTGCCTGGGCCCTGGTATTTCTATTGTCTTCCCTGGCCACGCTCATCCCGGTAACCGTAGGCGGGCTCGGTGCCCGGGAGTTGGTGTTCGTATTTGCTGCGCGCTACCTGGGTATTTCGCAAGAGATTGCCGTTACGTTTTCGCTGTTGTTTTTTCTTATCAATGCGGCCTGTTCCCTTCCGGGGATTTTTCTTCGCGACAGCCAAAGCAAGCCCAAATAGCATTTCTTTCCGTTTGCGGCCCGTGTTTTTATGTTATTCGTGTCAGTCTGTCACGTTTTGGCAGATTAACCCTCCATGGCATAATGATTGACACTTCCGATCCCGGAAAAGCAACCTTAACGAATACAGATATGGGTAAAATAATTGGCATTGACTTAGGAACCACCAACTCGTGCGTAGCCGTCATGGAGGGCAATGAACCTGTGGTGATCGCCAACAGCGAAGGGCGCAGAACCACGCCATCCATCGTTGGCTTTTTAGATAACGGGAAGGGCGAGCGCAAGGTGGGCGATCCGGCCAAGCGTCAAGCCATTACCAATCCCAAGAACACGGTGTACTCCATCAAGCGTTTCATGGGCAAGAAGTATGATGAAACGGGCGAGGAGTCGAAGCGGGTGCCGTATCAGGTAGAAAAAGGTACCAACGATACCGTACGCGTACGGATTGGCGACCGCCTTTACACCCCGCAGGAAATTTCGGCTATGATTCTTCAGAAAATGAAGAGCACCGCAGAAGACTATCTGGGTACAACCATCACCGAGGCCGTAATTACCGTGCCTGCCTATTTTAATGATGCCGAGCGCCAGGCAACCAAAGAAGCCGGCCAGATTGCCGGTTTGGAGGTGAAGCGCATTATCAACGAGCCAACCGCCGCCGCATTGGCGTATGGCTTGGATAAAAAGAACAAAGACATGAAGATCGCGGTGTACGACCTGGGTGGCGGTACCTTCGATATTTCGATTTTGGAGTTGGGCGATGGCGTATTTGAAGTAAAGTCCACCAATGGCGATGTACACTTGGGTGGGGATGATTTCGACCAGCGGATTATGAATTGGTTGGCCGAAGAATTTAAGGCCGAGAAAAACATCGACTTACGCAAAGACCCGATGGCGCTGCAACGCTTAAAGGAAGCGTCGGAAAAAGCAAAGATTGAATTATCGTCTTCGCAAGAAACGGAGATCAACCTGCCCTACATCACTTCGATTGATGGTGTGCCAGAGCACTTGGTGCGCAAACTCTCTCGCGCGAAGTTTGAGCAGTTGATTGATGACCTGGTACGCAGAACGCTGGAACCGTGCCGCAAGGCCGTGCAAGATGCAGGCGTGTCTGTATCCGAAATAGACGAGGTCATTCTGGTGGGTGGCTCCACGCGCGTACCGCGCATTGTGGAGGAAGTGGAAAAGTTTTTCGGCAAGAAGCCGTCTAAAGGCGTAAATCCGGATGAAGTAGTTGCCGTTGGCGCCGCCATTCAAGGGGGTGTGTTAACCGGCGATGTGAAAGACGTGCTGCTGTTGGATGTTACCCCGCTGTCGCTGGGCATTGAAACGCTCGGGGGCGTGATGACGAAGCTGATCGAATCCAATACCACCATTCCGTCAAAAAAATCGGAAGTATTCTCCACCGCGGCCGATAGCCAGCCTTCAGTAGAAATTCACGTATTGCAGGGCGAGCGCCCGATGGCGAAAGATAACCGCACGATTGGTCGCTTCCATTTGGATGGCATTCCGCCGGCTCCGCGTGGTGTGCCGCAAATTGAAGTTACTTTTGATATTGATGCGAACGGAATTCTGCACGTATCGGCCAAAGACAAAGGTACAGGCAAAGAGCAGAAGATTCGCATTGAAGCCTCCAGCGGGTTAACCGATGCCGAAATCCAAAAGATGAAGCAGGAGGCCCAAGCCAATGCCGATGCGGACAAGAAAGTGAAAGAGCAAGCCGAAAAAATTAACCAGGCCGACTCGATGATCTTCCAAACCGAAAAGCAGCTGAAGGAATTTGGCGACAAGCTTTCGGATGGCAACAAGAGCGCGATCAACAGTGCACTGGAGAAATTGAAGGCAGCCCACCAGGCAAAAGATCTGGCCGGGATCGAAACCACGCTGGCCGCATTAAATGCTGCATGGCAAGCCGCATCGCAGGAAATGTACGCTGCAAGCGGGGCGGGCGCGCAAGCCGGGGCACCCGGTGCAGGCCCTACTCCGGGCGGCAATGCCGCAGGAAATGCCAACGATGTTAGCGATGTAGAATATGAAGAGGTGAACGATAAGAAGTAACTCATCTCACGCGCAAAAAAGGAGCCTCCCAAAATGGGAGGCTTTTTTTATTTACAGCTCTTAACTGTGATTCGTGGCAAATTCGTGTTCGTTGGTCGAAAGATCAGAAAGTCAGCAGGTTACTATCGCTACGTTTGGGTATTCAAATCCAGCGAAGCAACCCCTGGTTTCAGGTGCTTTTTTTGAAATGAATTTTTTATCATGAAATGCGGCAAACATTTTTTTTGCGTGGCAGCAGTGGCCGCGCTGTTGTTGGCGGGCTGCGCTGAAGATCTTGGCCTGAAGGGCCGGGTGCGATTGTCAATCTCGGGGTCAATGCCCGAAGATCCGGCCATTGCGGGTGTGAACCTGATCATCACCGGCCTGGAGGCCAGAAGAGATGGCAACTGGCGCGCCTTGCGTGGTTTCGATCAGCCCGTTGGGGTAAACTTAACCGCGCTTACGGGCGGCCAATCGTTTTCTTTAATCGATCAATTCATCGTTCCGGGCGTTTACACCGAGGTTCGGGTATCGGTACTGATGGCCGATCCAAAAAGTGCAGTGCTGCGCAGCCCAATCAGCACGGTAGATTTCAATACCGGCGTGAGCCAGCCCATCTTCCTGGCTGCGGGCGAAACCTCATTCACCGTGCCGGTGGAGTTGAGTGTATCCGAGCGGGGGGTGGCAGATTATAACCTCGCAATTGATGTGCGCAAATCGGTGTTGCCCGCTGCCGCGCAGACGTTTGCTTTTGATCCGCAGATTCGGTTGGTAAACGTAGTGGATGCCGGCAACCTCTCCGGGCGACTGGTCAATGTGGATGGACCCGAAGCGTTACAGGTGTTTGTGTACAAAACGGGTGAATTTACCTTAAGCGATGCCGCGCTAAACAATGGCGTGCGTTTTAGGCGCGCCGTAGATTCAGGCCGGGTGCGCGCCAGCCGCTTTCAAATTGGTTTCTTGCCTGCAGGCACGTACGATCTGGTATTTGCCACTGTGGATGCACAGGGTCACTTTACGGGTTTGCGGGGCGTTGCCCGTAACGTAGCAGTAGCCGCCCGCCAAACGGCCACCCGCGACATCGACATGAAGAGCCTGAGCAACTCGTAAAAGAAAATCCCACGGAATTCACCCACGGGCGGGCGTAATACGCCCGCCTGTTTTTATTTTTGCAGCCTTAAAATTTTGAAGCGATGCTGGTAGTGAAGTTTGGTGGCACCTCCGTGGGTAAGCCGGAGCGGATGAAAAAAATTGCCGAGTTGGTAACGGGTATGCCCGGTAAAAAAATGGTGGTGCTATCGGCCCTTAGCGGTACAACCAATGCGTTGGTACGCATGGGCGACCACCTGTTGGCGGGCCGCCCGGCGGAAGCTGCGCAGGAAATGGCCGACCTCGAAAAGCACTACCTTGGCTTCATCAACGAACTGTATTCTTCGGCAGCGTATCGCGCCATTGGTGAGGAAATCGTGAGTCGTTATTTCAGCCTGTTTCGGTTGTTGGGCGCTGGCCGTTTTGACGACCGCAGCTACCGCGAGTTACTGGCGCAGGGCGAGTTGATCTCCACTGAACTGTTCTACCATCACCTGCAAGAGCGTAAAATACCCTCGCGGCTGTTGCCCGCCCTCCACTTTATGTCCATCGATGAAAACCAGGAGCCCGAACTGGAGAAGATCAGCACCCGCCTCAAGCCGTTGATCGAAAACATGGCCCAGGTGGATATCCTGATTACACAAGGATACATCTGCCGCAACCACCTGAATGAAATCGATAACCTGAAGCGCGGCGGCAGCGACTACACCGCCTCGTTAATTGGCGCGGCCATTCGTGCAGAAGAAATCCAAATCTGGACAGACATTGATGGCATGCACAATAACGACCCGCGCGTGGTAAAAAAGACGGTGCCCATTGCCGAGCTTACCTTCGATGAGGCTTCCGAGCTGGCGTATTTCGGAGCCAAGATTCTGCACCCGTCTACGATTGTGCCTGCCCAGAAATACGAGGTGCCCGTGCGCCTGAAAAATACAATGGATGAGAAAGCGTTTGGCACGCTGATTAGCAACAAGGCCACGGCAGTGCAATTCAAAGCCATCGCAGCCAAAGACAATATCATTGCCATCAATATCAAATCCTCGCGCATGTTACTGGCATACGGATTCATGCGGAAAATTTTTGAAGTGTTTGAAAAATATAAAACCCCGATCGACATGGTGACGACCTCCGAAGTGGCGGTATCCGTAACGATTGATGATGACCGCCAACTGGTGCACATCGAAAAGGAGCTACAGGGTTTTGGCCTGATTGAGGTGGATCGGCATCAGAGTATTGTGAGTATTGTGGGCAACCGGATTGCAGAGCGCGAGGGCGTGTTGAAAGACGTTTTTGTTGCGTTAGGCAACATTCCCGTGCGCATGGTATCCTTTGGCGGCAGCCACAACAATATTTCCCTATTGTTACCTACGGCAAAAAAGGCGGAGGCACTGCAAGCGCTGAACGCCGGATTGTTTCATTTGTAGGTAGCATTTCCGAAACAAGCAGCAGAATCGCATAAAGGGGGTTTGTTTAAAAAAAAACCTCCTTTATATTTACCCTAGACCTAACTAAACTGTTGCTATGGAGGTAGTGGTAATTCTTGTGTTCGTCATTGGCTATCTGGCCATTGCGCTCGAGCACCCGATCAAAATCAATAAGACTGCCTCCGCGCTCCTCACCGGAGTATTGTGCTGGACGCTCCACGCATTGTCGGCTCATGAATCGGTAAACGCAGAGTTATCGCATCACCTTAGCAAAATTGCGGAGATTCTGTTCTTCCTGATGGGGGCGATGACGATTGTAGAGTTGGTAGACGCCTACCAGGGCTTCCGGTTAATTACTGATCGCATCCGCACAAAAAATCCGAAAACACTTTTGTGGATTGTATGCTGGGTAACGTTCTTCCTCTCCGCCATATTAGATAACCTCACTACTTCTATTGTGATGGTATCGCTCATTCGCAAACTTATTCCCAATAAAGACATGCGGCTGTTTTTTGCCGGCATGATCGTAATCGCGGCCAACGCCGGTGGTGCCTGGACACCCATTGGCGACGTGACCACCACCATGCTTTGGATCGGAGGCCAGATTTCTGCACTCAACATCATGGAAGAATTGTTCATCCCCAGCGTGCTGTGCATGTTAATTCCGCTGATCTACTTAAACTTTACACTCAAAGGCGATTTGGGCTCTGGCTCCACGGCCGGGGTGGATTCGCACACAGAAGAAATCAAAGGCAGCACCACCATGTTGATTCTTGGTGTGGGCGCGCTGGTGTTTGTTCCCGTTTTTAAAACAGTTACGCATCTGCCCCCATACATTGGTATGATGTTGGGCCTGGGTGTGCTCTGGGTGGTTTCGGAGTTAATCAATCCACATGCAGACGAAGCAGCGCGGCGGCCATACACGGCGGCGGGTGCGCTTTCGCGGATTGATTCGTCTAGTGTACTTTTCTTTCTAGGGATTTTGTTGGCGGTGGCTGCATTGGAGTCGATGACGCTCTTAAGTCAGTTTGCGTCGTGGTTAGATGAGGCATTGGGCAGCAAGACAATTATCATCACATTAATTGGGATTTTATCGGCCGTGATTGATAATGTGCCACTGGTGGCCGCGAGCATGGGCATGTACAGTATGGAGCTGTACCCTATGGATCACTTCATTTGGGAGTATCTGGCCTACTGCGCCGGCACCGGCGGTAGCATTCTTATCATTGGCAGTGCCGCCGGAGTGGCGGTAATGGGTATGGAGAAGATCGATTTTATCTGGTATGTGAAGCGCATTAGCGCGATTGCGTTATTAGGCTACGTGGCAGGTGCCGCTGCGTATCTTATTATCTTCAACCTTTTACATTAGACTTCGGGCATCAGCACCCGCAAGGCCCGCTCAAAGCTTGCCTGGGCAATACCATGGCGGGAAGAATGCGTTGCACGCGTAACATTCAACGCTTTGAAAATGGTGTGCGAGATATCTGCAAAAATATCGGCATCCGTCATGCTTACCTCCTTTTCCATGAAGTAGGCAAACACCCGTGCCATGCCGCAGTTAGCAATGAAATCCGGAACGATGGAAATCTTTTCATCGGCATACATGCCAATGGGGCCAAAGAAAATCTCCGGGTCGGCAAAGGGTACATTGGCTCCACAGGCGATGACCTCCACGCCCGAGGCCACCATCTTGTCCACCTGCGGTTGTGTAATGAGGCGCGAGGCCGCCGCAGGAATAAAAATTTCGAAATCAAGGTCCCACATTTTTTCATTTGCCACAGCAAACGGCAGCAAGTCTTCTGCGTGTAGTTTGTTACCCCGGCGGTTATTTACCAGCGTTCGAATTTCATCCGGGCTAAACCCGGCCTGATGAATCAATCCGCCTTCGTGGCTCACAATGCCCACCACCTTTACGCCCAGTTGGCTAAGGAAAAAACCCGCGGCGGCGCCCACGTTGCCCCAGCCTTGTATCAGCGCACGCTTGCCTTGCAGCGCGCCACCCCAGAGTTGGTAGTAGTGTTTTACCGACTCGGCCACACCGTATCCCGTGCACAAATCCGCTACGGTATATTTTTTTTCTAATGAGGGCGAGAAGCGCTCATCTTCAATCACTTTAATAACGCCCTGGCGCAATTGCCCAATGCGGTTTACCTTTTGTGGTTCGGTGGGTTTGTAGTGGCCGGAGAAAACGCCTTCTTGCGGGTGCCAGATGCCCACGTCTTCGGTGTGTGGTATTACCTCGTGGATTTCATCCACATTTAAATCGCCACCGGTGCCGTAATAATATTTTAAGAGTGGCATTACCGCGGCATACCAGCGGTGGAGTACGCCTTGCTTTCGCGGATCGGCCGGATCGAAATTGATACCCGATTTCGCCCCGCCTATGGGGGGGCCAGACACCGTGAATTTTACTTCCATGGTTTTTGCCAGCGATTCTACTTCTCGCCGGTCGAGGCCTTTGCGCATGCGCGTGCCGCCGCCCGCCGCTCCGCCCCGCAGCGAGTTGATCACCACCCAACCCTCAGCTTCGGTCTCGGCATCTTTCCACTCAAAAACAATTTCTGGGCGTTTGTTTTCGAACTTTTTTAACAGCTCTTGCATCTCGTACGGAATTGGCGGGCAAAGTTAACCCAAAACCCGCCCGTTGAAAGCGAAGTGGTAGTTTTGCTTCATGAAGATGAACGTAGTCATTGATATAGGCAACAGCCGCCAGAAAGTGGGCTTCTTTCAGCAGGCAGAGCTGAAGGCGAAGCACACGTTTACTGCCCTGCCTGAGCTGTTGGAGGCGGTGCGCGTGTCTCCGTTTTCGGTAGATACCGTATTGGTGAGTTCAGTGGTTCCGCTGGAGGAAACATTTTTACACGCGCTGCGCGACGTGTGCACCCGGTTGTTGGTGTTGGATGCGCAGGTGGCGTTGCCGGTGCGCGTGATGTATAAAACCCCGCATACGTTGGGGGTAGACCGGCTTGCGGCAGTTTGTGGTGCGCAGCACATTTTTCCAAATACGCATTGCCTTGCTATTGATGTGGGCACGTGCATTAACTACGAGTTTGTAGATGCGGCAGGCCACTACCATGGGGGCGCCATTTCGCCCGGAATCCGGATGCGGCTACAAGCCATGCACCAACTCACGGCCAAGTTGCCGCTGCTGCAACCCGTAGCCAACCCGGCCTGGCTGGGGCAGGATACCGCTAGTTGTATGTTGAGTGGTGCAGTAATTGGAGCGCTGGAAGAAATAAACGGTTTCATTGCCCGTTACCAAACGCAGTACTCGCCCTTGCGCGTAATAATCACCGGTGGCGATGTGCAACTTTTTGAAAGTCAACTCAAACCCTCCATATTTGTGGCCCCCGATTTGGTTCTGGTGGGTCTGAATCGGATTTTACTTCATCATGCGGAATAAAACCAGCCTGTTTCTTTTTGTTTTTGGCATTGCATCGGTTGCCTTTGGGCAGGCCACGCGCAGCCCGTTTTCCTCTTTTGGGCTGGGCGAGCCGTACGGGTCTGCGCTAATCAACAGCCAGGGAATGGCGGGGCTGGGCATCAGTAATCCCAGCTTTTGGTACATCAACAACCAAAACCCCGCACTGCTGGTGTACAACCGGTTCACCACGTTTCATGCCGGCATGGTGCTGGACCGGCGCACCGCTACCAACGGCGCGGTGTCTGAAACCAATGGCAATGGCAATCTGAATTACCTGGTTTTGGGTGTGCCGCTGCGGCCCGGAAAAATCTCTTCTGCCGTGGGGCTGATGCCGTATACCTACCGGAATTTTTCGCTATCCTACGATGCTACCGTAGACGGTACTACCACCACGTACACTACACGCGAAGAAGGCAGCGGTGGAATTTCGCAATTGTACTGGGCCAATGGCTTTGCCATAACAAAGGATTTCTCCGTTGGGCTGCGGGCCAATTACTTGTTTAGTTCGCTCGAAAACCGCTACACCAACGCCGTGCAAATTGCGCAGGCATTTCCGTTCGCACCGCAAGTATTTGAACGCTTTTATTTCTCAGACTTTACGCTGCAACTGGGGTTGTCGTACCGCAAAGACAGCGTGTTTAATTCGCGCAACCGGCTCAACTTTGGGTTGGTGTATGGGTTGGAATCCAAGCTGAATACACAGTTCTTTAAAACTTTTCGAAGAACGCTGGCCGGAACGTCTAGCGTGCAGGTAGACACCCTGGTAAACAACGCGCGTGGCAAGACCGTTTTGCCCGCAACTATTCAGGGCGGCATTTCTTTTGGGCGCACCGAGAAGTGGACGATCGGCACGGACTTCCACTACTCCGACTACAATCGTTTCCGAAACTACTTTGGCAGCAACGAAGGTGGCCAGGCCAACTGGCGTTGGATTATAGGCGGAGAGTTTACGCCCGATCCGGCATCGCTGTCTAACTACTTGAAACGCATTACATACCGAACAGGCGTAAGTGTGGAGCAATACCCTTATTTAATCAGTGGCAACACACTTCGTGATTTTGGCATTAATTTTGGATTCTCCTTACCCGTAAGCAGGATTTCAACGCTGGATTTGGCCCTGCGCGTCGGTAGAAGAGGGGATATCCTAAACACGACCATTGAGGAAAACTATTTTAAGCTTTACTTTGGCGTGACTTTTAACGACCAATGGTTTATTAAAAGGCGATTTGATTAGTACACAAAAAGAAGGTTGTAAGAAAATGAAAACGACAAACAAAGTAGGATCATGGGCGATGGTAGCAGTATTTGCTACCGCAGGCCTCACTGCTTCGGCGCAATGCAAAGAATTTAAATGGCCGGAGAACAAGGCCAAGGCCGAGGAAAGCGTGGCGATTTATGGCGACGCCATCAAACAACAAAACTTTCGCGGCGCCACCGCAGCCTGGCAATGGATGGCCACCAACGCTCCCAACTGGAATACCAAACTCTATATAGATGGAGCCGAGATTTATGATAAGCTGGCCGACAAAGAAGCAGACCCTGCCAAAAAGCAAGTGCTGGTAGACTCCCTCATGTGGGTGTACGACATGCGCATTAAAAATTGCGGCGAAGAAGCTACCGTATTGAACCGCAAAGCCAACGCGGCCTTCAAATACAATGTTAAGAACAAAGAGAAGGTAGCAGATTTGCTGGCGTTGTTCGATAAAGTGTACGAACTCAACGGCAACAACATTACCGATCCCACGCTCATGAATTACATGAACACCGTGCGCGCGAATGTGTTGTTCTTAAAGAACGTGCCCCAAGACCAGATTCTGCAACGCTACGATAAAATTCAGGCCGCCGCAGATGCGAAAATCCAAAAGGCGTTAGCTGCCGGTAAAACCGCAGACGCGGACAAGCTCAAAGCGACCAAGAGTGCGATTGATGACCTGTTGATTGCCTGTGGCGTGAAAGTAGACTGCGAGTTTGTGAAGAAAAATCTGGAGCCGAAGTTCCGCCAAAACCCTTCGGATGTTGTCTTGGCAAAAAAGATTTTCACTTTTATGCTGCAGGGCAAGTGCACAGACGATCCGCTGTGGCTGGAGTCGGGTGAGGCGATCCATGACAACGCCCCGGCCGATCAGAAAGACTGTGGGTTAATCAAAAACCTGGGCTTGAAGTATCTCTCGAAAGAGAATTATGAAAAGGCAAAAGAGTTGTTGAACGAGTCATTAACCGTGTGTACCGCGGGCCCCGACAAAGCAGAGGTGCTGATGGCGCTGGGCAGCTTGGAGAACCGCACCGGAAGCAAAGGCAAAGCGCGCGAATTGTATCGCCAGGCGTTGGTGGCTGATCCCAATGCAAAAGAGGCCTTCGAAAAAATTGGCGACCTCTACATGAACAGCCAGGAGTGCTTTAAGAAAGTAAACGTGGCTGAAGACCGTCTGATCTACATCGCTGCCTACGATGAGTATGCCAAAGCAGGCGCTTCGTCAAAGATGGCCGCTGCCAAAGCGCAGTTCCCGTCAAAAGAAGATATCTTCTTGCTGAACTGGAAAGCGGGCGATGTGAAAAGCACCGGTTGTTGGATTGGCGAGAGTGTAACGCTCCGCACCCGCGACTAAACCCGACCACAATAACAAGAGGCTGCCGAATACCTGAACCGTTTTGGCAGCCTCTTTTCTTTGGTGAAATGATGCGAGCATTACTTTTTGTTGGACTACTGTTGGTGGCGGCCGCTTGCATCAAGCAGGAAACCGTGAAGCCTGTGCTCTATGAGGGGCCATTGCGCGTGGGCGAGAACATCGACATGTTTTACACGGAAAAGGAAATGCTCAAGTCGAAGGTAAAGGCGGCCAAGATCCTCGAGTTCCAGAGTGGCGACCGCGAGTTTCCCGAAGGAATTTTTATTGAGTTTTTTGATGAACTGGGCAACCTGCAGTCCACGTTAAAAGCCAACCAGGCATTTTATTCCAAAAAAGATGATCAATGGCGCGGCGTGGGCAACGTGGAGGTAGTGAACATGCAGAAGAAAGAGCAACTCAACAGCGAGGAGCTATTCTGGAAGCCCACCACCAAACGCATTTTTACCGAGAAGTTTGTTACCATTCGTATGGGAAGCGAAGTATTGTGGGGCACCGGCCTGGATGCGGCTCAGGATCTTTCTGACTACACTATCAAAAAGCCACAAGGCGAATTGGAACTAGAAGAAGAATCGGAAGAATGAAGCTCGCAGACGTCATCATCCTCTCGCTGGCCGTTGTCTTTATTATCATCGGCATCTATGAAGTCATGGCGTACGGTGCTGGGCAAGCCTATTGGGCCATCATGCTGGCGGTGTTGTTATTCTTCTATTACTCCTACCGCAAGCGCCAAAAAGGAGAATAAACCAGTAGCGGGTTAGGATAATATAATACCCTGATAATCAACGGTATTAATTGGGTTGGCAAACCTTGCCGAATCGGGCAAACCGGTTAAATTTGCGGCTCTTTAAAATTTTAGTTTAGCAATTATGGCATTAATAGGAACCTTACGCACAAAGATGACCAAGTTCGTGGTGGGCTTTATCGCCATCTCCATGGCTGCATTCATTGTGGGTAGCGATTTGTTAACACCCGGTGGCCAATGGTCTTTGTTGGGCGATGATAACACCGTAGGCGAAATCGCGGGTAAAACCATTTCGTTCGAAGAATTTCAAGCCGCTGTGCAGGAACGCGAGAACAACTACATCCTCAACTTCGGGCGCCAGCCGGGCGAAGGCGAAATGGTTACGCTGCGCCAGCAAGCATGGGACTTGCTCATCTCCCGCAATGCCATCCAACCGCAGTATGAAAAACTTGGCCTCAAGGTTTCGGCTGATGAGGTATGGGATATTATCCAAGGCAAAAATATTGATGAAGGCATCAAGAATTCTTTTCTTGATTCAGCCGGCAATTTCGATCGCAACCGCCTGATTCAATACCTTCAATCGCTGGAAACGATGCCGGCCACTTCGGAGCCGCGCATTCGGTGGGACATCTTCAAGCGCGATCTTGCCCCCGGCCGCGAGCGCGTGAAGTATGAAAACCTGTTGCTTAAATCCAATTACGTAACCAGCGCGGAAGCTGAACGCGAGTATCACACACAAAACGATGTGGCAGAAATCAAGTATCTGTATGTGCCGTATTTTGCGATTAAAGATTCTCTGGCCATTACCGATGCCGATTTAAAGGCGTACTACCAGAAAAACAAACAGAAGTACAAAACAGAAGAAACGCGAGGTATCTCTTACGTTACGTTTCCAGTAGTGGCTACCGCGGCAGACTCCGCTGCGGTGAAAATGGAATTCGAAAAAGTGGTGAACGATTTCAAAGCCACAACCGAAGATTCCACCTTTGCCAGCTTGAATACCGATGGCGAAAGCCCTTACACCAAGTACACCTTGGCTAATCTGCCGGCGTACCTGGAAAACGACATGCAGATTTTGGCCCCCGGTTATCTCAAAGGCATTTTCATGGATGGCAATTCGTACAAGGCCGTGAAGGTGGTGAAAGTAGGTGCAGATACCACGTTCAATGCACGTGCCAGTCATATCCTTATCCGTTGGGATGACGCCAGCGACGCCGGCAAAAAAGCTGCGAAAGAGAAAGCCCGGAAGATTTTAAATGAGATTAAAGCAGGCGCCAGCTTTGCCGCAAAGGCCAGTGAGTTTGGCACCGATGGTACCGCTTCGCGCGGTGGAGATTTGGGTTGGTTCCCCTCCGGACAGATGGTAAAGCCATTTGAGAAAGCTGTTTTCGATGCCAAAAAGCCGGGCTTGCTGGCAGATGTGGTGGAAACCGAATTTGGGTATCACATTATTGAAGTAACCAATACGAAGGACAACCGCTATTTCATGGTAGCCACGGTGGAGCGCGAAATCGGTCCGAGCGATGAAACGCGCAACGAGGCTTACCGCAAAGCGGATGAGTTTGCCACAGACCTGAGTGGCTTGGCCAACTTTACCGAACGCGCCAAAGAACAGAACCTGAAAGTGGAAGTTGCCCAAAACGTGAGTACGAACGACCGCTCCATCAACAACATCGGGCAGGCGCGCGCGGTGGTGTCGTGGGCGTTCCGCGATTCCAAAGTGGGCAAAGTGTCGGAAGTATTCGATGTGGATGATCAGTACATCGTAGCGGTCATTTCATCAGAAAAAGAAAAAGGATTCAAATCGTTGGAGGATGTGAAAGCGGAGATTACGCCCATTGTACAAAACCAAAAGAAAGGCGAAAAGATCATCGCGCAGCTCAAAGGCAAAACGGAGTCGCTGGAAGACCTGGCGAAATTGTTTGGTAACGATGCTTCAGTAAACACCAGCAGCGATTTGAAACTGAACAGCAGCAACCTGCCCGCGGTTGGGTTCGATCCCGTAGCCATTGGCAAAGCCTTTGCCGTGGAGAAAGGCAAGCGCGGCGAGCCGTTTGCGGGCGAGAACGGAGTAGTATTGGTAGAAAACGTAAACAAAGTCGAGGCGCCGGGCATCAATGATTTTTCCATCTTTGGCAACCAGCTGAAGCAAACGATGGATAACCGCGGCGGTTTCCAGATTACGGAAGCACTGAAGGATGGTGCCAAGATTGAAGACAAGCGCTACCGCTTCTTTTAAGATCATCAGTTTAGGTCAAGAGGCTGTCTCAAGATCATCAAGGCACGGCATCGCGAGAGAGGAACGACCGAAGCAATCTGCACTTTTACCCGCTACTTGCCGATTGCTTCGCTTTGTTTGTCATGATGTGCCCTTTTTGAGACAGCCGAATACTGTTTTATGTTAGACCCCGAAAGGATTGCCGCTTTTCGCGAGAAGCTGGACCAACATCATGTGTGGCCCAGTCTCTACACGTTTAAGTTCATCGTACCAGCCGCGCAAGAGCAAGCGGTAAAAAGCCTTTTCCCCAAGCACGTCTCCACCAGCAAAAAATCCGGACAAGGAAAATATACCAGCATTACTTTTCAAATGATGATGCCCGGGAGTGAAGCCGTGATCCAGGTGTATCAATCGGTAGCCCACATCGAGGGGCTGATTGCACTATAGGATTTTTACCGCACTAATTGCAACCAGCCTTTTTTATTGACTTCAGTGCCGTCTGCGCCTTCTCCGGTAATCTGCCAGAAATAAGTTCCCGCCGGGTGCTCGCCGCCATTCCAACCTGAGGTAGGATCATGGGTGATGAAAAGGAGTTGCCCCCAACGGTTGTAGATTTTCATTTGCGCGACTTCAATATGCTCGAAAACCAATGGCTTGAATACCGGGTTTTGCTCGTCCTCATTTGGGGTAAACACATTGGGTAGGTTTACTTCTGGGCTGGGCGGCTTGAACCAGCTTTGTACAAAACCTGGCAAGCCGGAGTGTGACAGACCCGTCTTCAACCCCACCGCGACGCTATCAAATTCACAGGCCGCCCCGGCGCGGTTGGGGTAGGTAACGCGGCCTACATAAGTTGCTCGGGCAATTGCTACATAAATGGAACCATCCAAGGCAAGTTGCAACGAACCCATTTGGTTTCGCACGCCCCGGATTTCAAATTGGGTGGCTGCAACGGAACCCGCGCCCAGTTGCCACTGATAGATTGAACCGCGTGGATTCCCCGGATTCATGAATTCGCTAACATAAAGCAATTTGCTGTTGGGCGAAAACTCAACACCGTACGGTCCTTCCTGGGCCTTATATGGTGGCTTGAACGATTCAATCAATTCGATTTTTCCTGATTGATTATCAAATAAAAAAAACTCAACAGTGTTAGCCGCAGTTATTGCAAGTGCAAGGCTCCTTCCATTGGGCGATAGCTTCATCTGCCCCAAGGCATTAATGCCATTGGCGCCCGTGTGGATGCTGCCGGTCTTGGACTTGACAGGGGTGGGGTTTAGACCCGCTGGAGTAATTAAATACGAAAAAAAAAAATCGCTGTCCCACTCATGGCTTACCAACCAATAGTCTCGTCCGTTACCGTGGGCCACAGCCGCTAACTTTTCCGTTGTGGGGCTATAAAGCCCAGTATTTTTTTCCACCACTTCGCCAAGCCCGCCTTGCCGCGCCATGTCTACTACAGAATAGCGCAGGCCGGTAGAATCGATTCCGTTTATCGGATTGCTGCCTTGAGCGTCAACGGTAAAAACATAGAATTTCTGTTGACCTGGCCATGGAACGATTAATGCCGACTGAGTGGACGTATCAGAGCCTCGCAGCGCAGTACCATTTTTCATGACCTGATGCATCCTGTTGTGCACAGTTACCCCATCTGTGTAAAAAAGCAGATTGCCTTGCTCGTCACTTATCGTAGCACAGCCTTCAAACGTACTCAAGGCTCCATTTGTTAAAGCAACCGGGAGTTGGTTCTCGGTTTGAAATGACAAACCTGCGCGGTCACCAAAATACCAGATTGAGGCTTGGCGCTGCGCGTTCGAGGTAAACACAGCCAGCGTCCAGAAAAAAAACAGTATGAGGAACCTCACGGCAGCACTACTGGATTACAATCCGCGTCTTTTCTGTTTCTCCTCCAAAACGGGCAACAAGCACGTAACGACCTTTTTTTAGGCTACTCACATCAACTATGTCTTCTTCATGCGGTGAAGAAAAACTCAGTACGGTTGCGCCAGTTTCATCAAACAAAGAGTATTGAATGAGGTCGGAGTTTCTTTTTGCCGACTTATCAGCCAGTTTTATCGCCTTCGACTTATCCCATTTGATCCTGAGCGATTGAGAAGTTGGATTCGGGGACGCGGTAACTGACAATATTACCCCACCGCCTCCACCTCCATCGGAAGAGATTACAACCGTGAGCCCCGCAGCGCCTCCCGTGCCGCAGATATTTTCCGCGGCACAGCTTACACCATAAACGCCATCGTCAAAAGGGGTCGTAAAATAGGCGGAGGTTAACCCATTTGAATTGATTACCCGATCAAAGCCGGGGGAAGTTTGCCAATTATAAAATGAAGCCCCCGGAACCGGCTCCATCAAAAAATTGTAAGTGGCCAACCGATTCAATGTAATTGGGTTTACGCCGTACGACCCTAGAACATAAACTATTTGTGAAGTAATTTGTGGCGTCCCTACCCAAATCGATTTTGGTGTAACCGTGGCGGAACAATCCCCCGAGGCGTTCGGTTGTGCGCCAATCGTGGCCCACCCGCGGTAACTTGTAGCGTTTACTGTGAAGGTCTCTCCAAATGCATTTTGCGGTGTAACAGCACCGAGCGGATTTGAGCTCCATGAAAAATTCATACCCGCAGGCCTGTTTTGGACACTGAATTGTGCATTTGATGATTGACAAACAAAATCGGGGCCGGTGACAACTAAGGCCGGATTCTCGGCCGAGGCAGTCAATAGAAATCCGTCAAAGCCGGTTGCCAAGTATGTTGTATTCGTGAAACAAATATCGAAATCGGTGGAACCTGCGAAAGATCCAGCAACAATCAAATTATTGCCGAACCTTTTGACAGCCGCCCGACCAGTATTGTCTCCAATTGCGTTCAGCCCGAGCGTGCGAACATAGCTCAACAATAGATTAGAGTTATACCTCGCGTAGAACGCGTCTTGGGTATTTGCGGGCAGAATAACATCCTTGGGAGTACCGAGCGGATTGAAGTTAATCGGGTTACTACTCACGCGCCTAACCGTGCCTGTTATAAAGACGTTTCCATCGCTTTGCACCTCAAGCCCTAGCGCACCATCAAAACCTCCCGGATTTACGACAATCATCGATTGACTGATGTTTCCCGCAGGGTTAATTTTCACCACCCTAATGTCAGCTTGACTGGTTAGGCCGTTAAATACGGCAACATAGGAATTGCCTGCTCCATCGATATCGACTTCGTAGGCTTCGTCATCAAGGAACGAGTTCGCTCCAAGTCCAATTGCTCGTGCCCATTCGTAAGCACCATTGGTCGAAAATCGGGCAACAAATGCACTGCCATTTGCACTGTTGAAAGCTGGTGCCGAACCCAGTGGATTGAAGTCAATGCTAGTTCCTTGAAATCTTCCGCAAAGAAAGACACTGCTGTTGGGCCCTATGGTAACGTCAAAAATTTCAGAAGTGGTGTTTGCCCCAGCGTTTCCAACATTGTGAGCCCACATATACTGGTTTGTAGGCGAATACTTAGCGAAAAAGCCTTGACCGTTGGTTGAGTTCAATCGGGCTTCAGTCCCACCCCAGTTAAAGTTTCCCTCAACAGTCACGCCCCCGGGATTAAAGATTGGACGAAAGCGCCCAGCCACGTAGATATTGCCTGAACCGTCTAGGTCTATGCCCTCGCCACGACTAAACATGTTAGAAGGATTTGTACTTGCGGCCGATGCAACTGGGAAGGCCGATAAATAATTTCCATTCGTATCATACGTTGCGATGAAAGCCCACTCGTTGTTAGATTGAACCGGAAAAGTAACATTACCCGCCGGGTTAAAATTCAATGCACTGGTAAAGCCACCGGTAATGTAAACTTTACCTGTTCCGTCTACCGCAATGTCCGTTCCGGTGTCATCGCCTTGGGCTCCGCCCACGTTTGTGAGCACCCTCGCCCAAAGGAGTGCACCCGCGCTGGAAAACTTGGCGAACCAAATATCTTTACCGCGGGATAGCGAAATAAAGTTACCTGCAATTCGTAATTCGCCCACGAAGGAGCCGACAGCGTAAACATTACCACTAGGGTCGGTAGCAAGGCCACGGACGTCTTGGGTTTGCTGGCCTCCAATGGTTCGCGCCCACTGGAGCGACTGGCTGAAACCGGTTACAAAAAAGCATCCGAAACAAAAAAAAACGAAAAATCTGATCATAAATGAAAGAGTTTAAGTTGAATAAAGAAATCAACAACGAAACTAAGTTAGTGCAACCGATCGGAACCTGCAAATACTATTTGGACTTTGTTCAGTAATTTTCGATGAACAGGCTGTTCGTCTAGTTCAGTCAAATGTGGTCACCGCGGGTCTACGGTTTTTCTCCACTTTCTTTGCTAAATTACCAGAAATCAAACGGGTGCGGAATGGACTGGCTACACGACAACAACAAGCTTACAAAAACCTTTGTGTTCAAAGATTTTAATGAAGCCTTTGGGTTCATGACCCGCGTGGCGCTGATTGCGGAGAAAATGGATCACCACCCGTTGTGGACCAACGTGTACAACCGCGTAAGTTTTGAACTGAACACCCACGATGCAGGCGATGTGGTAACCGACAAAGACTGGGCACTGGCCAAAGCCATCGACCGCGTAGCTTGAATCGTGTGAAAGACCAACTCCGGGCCCAACTTTACCTCGTTCCCACGCCCATTGGCAATCTGGCGGACATCACTTTACGCGCTTTGGAAACGCTGCGCAGCGTAGACCTGATTCTGGCGGAAGATACGCGTACCAGCGCCGTGTTGCTGAAACATTACGACATTCAAAAGCCGTTGCGGTCTTTTCATATTTTTAATGAGCACCAGGCGCTACAGGATGTTATCGCGCGCTTGAAGGCCGGCGAGAAGGTAGCGCTCGTGTCGGATGCTGGCACACCCGGGATTTCCGATCCGGGTTTTCTCCTCGTGCGCGAGGCGTTGAAGAACGAGTTGCGCGTGGAGTGCTTACCCGGTGCTACCGCTTTAGTGCCGGCCTTGATTCAATCAGGTTTTCCCACGGATCGGTTTGTGTTTGAAGGATTTCTGCCACACAAAAAGGGGCGCCAAACCATTGTAAAACAAATTGCGGAAGAAACCCGCACGGTGGTGTTATATGAGTCACCGCACCGGCTCGTCAAGCTGTTGGAGCAACTGGTGGAGTTTGCCGGGCCAGACCGGCGCGTGTCAGTTTCGCGTGAGCTTACCAAACTGCATGAAGAAACCTACACGGGCGCTGCGCAGCAGGTACTTCTTCATTTTGGCTCGAAAGAAGTGAAAGGTGAAATTGTAGTGATCGTTCATGGCAAAGAAGAATAAATCATACACCTCGTTATGGATGTTATTGGCCACCGCGCTGCTATCCGGCGGCTGGTTGATGAAGCCCGTGCCGGTGCTGATGTTTGGGGCGTTGGCACCGCTCATGGCGATTAGCGCCCAAGCGAAGCCCGGATTGTTTTGGGAGAAACTGGAGTATATTCTGGTGGCCTTCGTGTTTTCATTTTGGGCAGCGCACCTCTTTGATCTGAACTTTGTCTTACCTGCCATTGGGCAGGCCATCGTGTACACGCTGGTGTTTGCCGCTGTGGCCATTGCGCGCCCTACGTTGGGCACCACCGCCGCTGCTTTTGTGTTATTGGCCACCTGGCTCGGTGTGGAGTTTCTGCTGCTGAAACTTGGTCTGGCCAGGCACGCGTTATTTCTTGCGGATGCGTTTGCAGCGCGCCCGGCGTGGACGGGCTGGACCACACACACCGGTTATCTCGCGATCAGCGCGTGGGTGTTGGTAGCAAACCTGATGCTTTATCGCGCCTTTTGGGGCGAAACACCCCTACAGGTGGGGTGGCTCATCGCAGCAGCGGTTGTAGTAATCGTACCGATCGGCTATTCGCTGGTGGTAGATGCTACAAGCGTTACCCGCGACCAGATGTTGACGTTGAGTCGGGGCGGTGAGGTGGCAAGTAATGCCGTGTATGCCCGGAATGGCGAAGTCGTGGCGCGAACATGTTCGTGGGTTGCCGCGTTAGTAATTTTGTTTGCACTCGTGAAATCAAAAGTAAATGGAAAGTAGTCGGCTGGCAGCACTTGTTCGGCAAGTGGTAGAACTTTCGCAGGAGGTGGGTGCGTTCATCGATCGCGAGGGACGCCAGTTTGATCGCTCAAAAATCGAACAGAAAGAGGGGTTCAATAACCTGGTGTCCTACGTAGACAAGGAAGCCGAGCGCAGGTTGGTTACCGGCCTCGGTAAAATTTTTCCGAGTGGCGGGTTCATTACTGAAGAGGGCACGGTATCGCAGGCCACCCAACAGGAGTACACGTGGATTATTGATCCGCTGGACGGTACCACAAATTTTTTACACGGATTACCTGTGTTCTCCATCTCGATTGCACTGGCCCAAAAAGGCAAACCGATTTTGGGTGTAATCAACGATATCTGCCGGAATGACTGTTATTACGCGGTGCGCGATGATCATGCGTACTGCAACGACCGCACGATTCATACATCGGTGGCCACCTACCTCAGCGAAAGCTTGTTGGCCACTGGTTTTCCGTATTACCATTTTGACAAGCAAGCACCTTACCTTGAGATCATCAAGGCATTTTTGGAAAAATCGCATGGCGTAAGGCGCATTGGCAGTGCCGCGATCGACATGGCGTATGTTGCGTGTGGCCGCTTTGAAGGCTTCTTCGAATACAATTTAAACCCGTGGGATGTAGCCGCGGGCGGCATCATCATCGAACAAGCGGGGGGCCGTGTTACGGATTTTAAGGGCGGGCCCAATTATCTTTTTGGGGGTGAGCTGTGCGCATCTAACTCGGGCATCCACACTGCGATGCTGGAAACCATTCAACAGCACTGGTGATGTTCATGCGCTGCGCGTAAACGAGTGGCGCAGGGTTTACCGCGCCACGCGGTAGCGCTACTCCGTTCGAATGGCTGATGCAGGATTTGCCGTAGCCGCTTTGAACGACCGAAATCCAACGGTAATCAACGCAATGCCAACCGAAACCACCAAGCCACTTAAAAACAACATCGGCCCGAGTTCAATTTTGTACGCAAATTCCTCGAGATACAAATTCCCGATCCACCACGCCAGAGGCGCCGCCACAACAAATCCAAATCCAATCAAAATCACAAACTCGCGCGAGAACATCAACAGGATACTATTTACTGAGGCACCCAGCACTTTTCGAATACCGATTTCTTTTGTTTTTTGATTTGCCATGAACGTAACCAACCCAAACAGCCCGAGGCAACCGATCGCGATGGAAATTCCGGCAAAGACCGAAAGCAGGGTGGCCGAACGCTCTTCGCTTTCGTAAAACTCGCGAATGTTTTCGTCCAAAAATTCATAGCTAAAAATCGCCAAGGGGTAGGTGGCTTCCCACTTCTTTTGAATGGCTGGAAGTACGCGTTGGAAATTTGCCGGATCAATGCGCAGCGCCAATTGGCGATAATGACTCAATTGATTTTGCATGAGCGTGGGCTCAATCTGCGCCGTGAGTGACGTGGTATGAAAGTTCTCTACCACTCCGGCAATTTCCACCTTGCGGCCCCAGACCCGTACGCGCTTGCCGATGATGGAGTCAGGCGAGGTAAAGCCAGCGATTTCTGTAAACTTGCGGTTGACCAATACCGAGCGGGGGGTATCGAGATCATCTATGTTTTTTCCGGCCAATAACTTCAATTCAAAGAGCTGTAAGTAGTTGCCATCTGCTGGTTTTACCTGCGTACCGCCGGACTCTTCTTCACTTTTTCCTTCCATCAGAAAGTCGGATCCCATGACGTAACCAGATGATGGCGCTGCAAAGCACAAGCTATATCCTTCCACGCCCGTAAGTTGGGCAAGTTCGTTTGCCAGTGTGCGGGCTTTGCTTACGCGATTGGAGTCGCCCGGCGCACTGCGTTCGCGCTCCGGAATGGGAATGGTAACAATGGCGTCCTTTCGGAATCCCAAATCTTTCTCGCGGAAGTAGTTCATCTGGCTGATCAACACCAGTGTGAGAATCACCAATAACTGCGAAATCACAAATTGTGTAACGACCAGCCCCTGGCGGAGCCGGAACCCTGACGCATGCCGGTTGGTGCCTGAGTTTTTGAGGGCTGCAATGGGATTGTAACCGGAAATTACAAATGCCGGGTAAAGCCCTGACAGTACGGAAACAACTACCAGCAGCACAAACAAAAACCCGATTAACCTGAAATTGGTGAGGAGATTGAGCTCCAGCTGGATATCAAGGAAACTGTTCACCGGCTTAATCAGCAATTGCGCGAGAGCAAAAGACAGGAGAACAGCCGCCACCGTAACCAGGCTCGTCTCGCCCAAAAACTGTGCGATGAGTTGCTTGCGCGAACTACCAAGTGTTTTGCGGATGCCCACTTCTTTTGATCTGCGGATTGCTTCTGCCGTAGTGAGGTTAATGAAATTAATGCACGCGGTGATGATCAGAAAAAGACTTACCGCACCGAGTGCAAGCATGTATGCTTCGCTTGCACTGGAATAATTATAGTTGCCGGTTTCATCATCAAAATGCAATGATGATAAGGGCCGGATCAGAAATCGCTGCTGGCTCCAATCCGCATTTTTATTATGTTTTTTTGCAAACGCTTCGAGTTGATTTTCTACAGACGCGATGCTTTCGCCTTCCTTCAGCAAAAAATAGCAGTGCTCATCGCTCCAAATGCTGCGCCAACCCTTTTCTTCATTTTCTTTCTGGATGGTGGAGTACGACAGGAAAAGGTAGAATGGCAAATCCGATTGGGCCGGAGGGTCGCTTACCACGGCGCCAACAGTAAAGTCTTTATCCTGAAAGCGAATCACTTCGCCCACGGCATCTTCGCGGCCAAAATACTTCATCGCCCAGGAGCGCGATAGAACTGCCTCGTTCGGCTCGTCTAATGCCTGCATCACATCGCCCAGTTGTGCTTGCCAGTCGAACACCGTAAACACATTAGGATCGGTGTACACCACCCCTTTTTCCTCTTCAAATTTTTTGAAGCTGCCATCCTTTTCCGGAATCAACACCAGCGCATTGGCCTGGTATTGGGTGAACACGACTTCCTCTATTTGTGGAAAATCTAACCGGAAAGCAGGTGGTAGTACGGGCGGAACGCCAGAGGTATAGGTCCAGTCGCCACCGTTATCGCGACCGGACGAGACCACCCGGTAAATCCGGTCATACTTGCTTTGAAACGTATCGAAGCCGGTGTGGTATTGCAGAATGAGAAACAAAACAATGGTTCCGGTGATGCCCAGCGTAAGGCCTGCGACATTTATAAAGGTGGTTCCCCGTTGGCGCAACAGGGTGCGGAAGCCGGTGATCAGGTAATTTTTGAGCATAATGATCTGATGCTGGAATAATGAATTTAGTTTTTGTCATTGGCGATTATTGTGCCAATATGATATACCCGTTTTTTAAGGTTTTTTCATGCCGGAGCGTTCGGAAATGTATGTTTACGTCCGAATCCGAACGGTTGGAAATCGCGCTGAACAATGATAGTTTTGTTGCGTGATTCAAAGCATCCTGATCGCGATGGTGTTTAGTGCCGCCCTTTTTTACCTGGGTCGGCTGGTGTACGTATCGTTTACCGCGCGCAAAACGTGCGCCTCAGGTTGCAACAAATGCGTCGCGGCCAAAACGGCCGAGGCAAAATAGCTTTCGTTTTACGCCCATACCTGAGTTCCTTCCGTACAGTTTTTGCACATCTCAACAGAGGCGCGTGTGCGCATAAGCGTAGCGCGAAACTGGTGGTACGCGGCACTTTGCCAGATATGTGAAAATGAATGCTCGTTGAGATTGCCCAACACGTGGTGTGCGTCTTTGTCAAAACAACAGGGCACCACTTTACCATCCCACGTTACCACACAGCTGTGCCACATTTTCCAGCAATGGTTGTCAAAACGATTCTTGATGCGGTACGTACCGTCTGCATTTCTGCGATAGCGCGAGTAACGATCTTGCGTAGGAATAAGTGGAGAACCATTTGCATAGTCGTAAATCTGCGCTGTTTTTAGCTTTACCTCATCAACCCCTAATCTTTTTGCCAGTTGCACGACTTCCGGAATCTGATGTTCGTTGGGTTTGACTACCAGAAACTGGAAGATGACATGCGGTGTGGAAGACCGCAGTTTCTTTTTCCAAGCCAGAATGTTTTGTGTGCCATGGATTACTTTTTCCAGGCTGCCACCAATGCGGTACGACTGGTAGGTGTCTTGCGTGGTGCCGTCAATGCTGATGATTAATCGGCTTAAGCCGGATCGGATGGTGAGCTCGGCCTGCGCATCGTTGAGGTAGTGCGCGTTTGTTGATGTGGCCGTGTAGATCTTCCGATCGGTGGCGTAGCGCACCAGGTTTAGAAATTGAGGGTGAAGATAGGGCTCGCCCTGAAAATAAAACGTGAGATAACTAAGCGTGGGGGCGAGTTGATTGATCAACTCCTGGAAAAGATTTTCCGGTAACATGCCGGTGGGGCGTGTGAATGAGCGCAAGCCGCTGGGGCATTCCGGGCACCGCAGGTTGCAACTGGTAGTAGGTTCAACTGCAATGCTAATCGGCAACCCACGCATGGTGGGCACGCCCTGCCAACGTGATTGGTAGTAGCTGCTGGTTACGCGGGCCAGGTTCGCCAGCCGCGCAGGCGTTTGCGAAGCGAGCCAATGGGAAGCGTCGCGCAGATTCATGTTAGCTGGCTACGGGAATATCTACCCGGAAACAAGCTCCTTCGTTTTCCGTAGTGGACAGTTGTACTGAGCCGCCCATTTTCTCGGCCGTTTCCTTAACAATAAACAGACCCAGCCCAGTGTTTTCAGACTCTTCATTGCCTTTATAAAACATTTCGAAAATATGTGCCCGCTGTTCTTCGCGAATACCAATGCCATTGTCGGCCACCAGAATCTGAATGCCCTTATCTGCGGGGTTTACCATGATTTTAATCCACGATGCTGCATCGCGTCTGCGATATTGTATGGAGTTGTTCAGCAGATTGGTAAGCACGATCATTGTGCGCACACGGTCTAACGGCACAGGTTGCCGCACGCGTATAAACACCTGAAAATCGATATCGTCTGCGCCTTTGGCATACCGCAGGCTGCTGATCACATCATCCACTACTTTGCGGATGTCTACCAGTTCGGGCTGCAGGGCCGTGCGCTGATTGCGCGAGTAACCCAGTAAGTCTTGAATAAACGATTTCATTTTTACCAGTTGATCGTCAATGCGATCCAGGTACTCGGCCGAAGAATTGCCCCGCGCGAGTTTGGTTAGCCCTAATAGGGATTGGAGTGGCGCCTTCAAATCGTTGGAGGTGATATACACAAAGCGGTCCATCTCTTCGTTCGTTTTTTGCAGCTCCAGATTCTTCAAGCGAATTTGTTGGGCCTGAGCAATTAAACGTTGTTCGGTGGAGTCGTTGATCGAAATCATCATGAAAATGAAAATGGCTGTTACAATCAAGCTGGTTACGAGGTTGATCACAAACGGCACGTCAGTTTCCATATCAGTAACCCGCCACTGGCTCAGCAGATTAAATTTGGTGATGAACAAAAACAGAATTAATCCCACCGAAAGCAAAATGAAGGAGTTGCGGTAGTTCTTCTCGCGGTTTTCGAACACCAATGCGGCCACCGCTACCCAGGGGAAATAAAATACATACACCCCCAGCTCTTTCGGGGTAATTTGGGCATAGATGAAAAAGAACAGGTTGAGAAAACTGAGCAGAAATATTTTTGCTTGCCGGTGCCGGCCACTTTCGTTGATCAGGTAGGCGGTAAAAATAAACGCTGTCATCACGAAGTCCATACCGGTAAGCAGCCATTGCCCTTCGGGAATATCCTCCAGTGCGTGGAACAGCCCCATAAAGGTGCCTGCAAATGTGATGTGCGAAAAAAGAATGCTCCGTTTGTTATGGAACAGTGCCTCCGGATCGTGCTCGTACTTTTTGCTGAGGCGCGACCAATTCCGCGCTTCCCAGAATCTCCAGTTCATAGGTGTTAGATCAGTAAATCAAAAATACACACTTGGGCCAATATGGCTATCTTTCGCACATGAAGTCGTGGATGCTCGTTTTGTTTTTTTTCATCGCCGCCGGCACCGTTGGCGCGCAAGGCCAACTGAGTGCAGACGCCCGGATTTCCGTGATTACCTGTGGGCCGGATACGCGCGAGCTGTATGCCGCCTTTGGGCACAGCGCCATTCGGGTGTACGACCCTGCCACGGGGTTAGATGAAGCCTTCAACTACGGTGTTTTCAACTTTAATCAGCCTAATTTCTACCTCAATTTTGCAAAGGGCTTTTTGTACTATAAGCTGGGGGTGTACTCGTACCCCGATTTTAAAGCCTACTACCTCCAAAACGACCGGTATGTGCATGAGCAGGTACTGGCCCTTTCGCCTGCCCAACGCGAGAAGATTTTTCAGTTTCTGGTTTGGAATGCCCGCCCCGAAAACCAAAACTACCGGTATCAATACTACCAAAACAACTGCGCCTCAAAAATCCGCGATGTGCTGGAGCTGCAGTTGGGCACTGACGTGCGATGGGATAGTACGTTCTTTGAAAGAGGACACTCCTTTCGCGACAAGACCAATGAATACTTGCGGCAGCTACCGTGGGGCGATTTGGGTATAGACGTGTGCCTGGGTTTACCCATAGACCGCCCGATGTATGCGCGGGAGTACATGTTTCTGCCCGACTATGTGGAGCAGTTTGTAGATCATGCGCAGATTAAAACCGATTCGGGTTGGGTTTCGCTGGTGGCCGAAAAACGCGAATGGAACAAGCCGGCAATCCAGTCGGCAGTTACATTCGTGCACCCGTGGATTGCCTTTGGTTTGTTTTTGCTTTTGGCGATAGCACTAACAGCCTTCGATTGGAAACGGAAAAAAGCGAGTGCCTGGTTGGATGTGCTGCTGTTTGGCGTTACCGGATTGATTGGCTGCCTGTTGTTGGCGTTGTGGGTGTTCACCGACCATCAAGATGCCGCACGAAATTTAAATTTATTGTGGGCATTTCCCCTGCACCTGCTGGGTGCCGTGCTGGTGCTAAAACGAGGCGATTTCGCGAAGCGCTATTTTCAATTTACTTTCTACCTCACGGTCGTGCTCGTCGCCCTCTGGTGGGCTTTACCGCAGACATTAAATCCTTTTCTATTACCGGTAGTCGTAGTGATTCTACTGCGCGCGGGCTTGCATTGGCGCTTGCGCCTGGCGTAACGCCACCGGGTTACATGTGAATGGGGCGATTTGCCGTGGCAGCCAGACACGCCTCCTTCACTGCTTCCATGTACGTGGGGTGTGCGTGGCTCATGCGGGCCACGTCTTCCGCCGCGGCGCGGTACTCCATGGCTACCACACCAGCGGCAATCATATCGGCCGCCCGTGCACCAATGATGTGCACGCCCAGGATTTCATCGGTAGCCTGATCGGCCAGCACTTTCACTACGCCATCCAAATCCATGGAGGCACGCGCCCGGCCCAATGCACGGTAGGGGAAGCTTCCGGTTTTGTATGCGCGCTTTTGTTCCTTTAACTGCTCTTCCGTGTATCCAACGCTGGCTACCTCGGGCCATGTGTACACTACCCCGGGGATGAGCAAATGATTGATGTGGGGTTTTTGCCCGGCTAATTGTTCAGCTACAAAAACACCTTCTTCTTCGGCTTTGTGGGCCAGCATCGCGCCACGCACTACATCGCCAATGGCGAACACATTATCTACTTTGGTGCGCAGGTGGTCGTCTACCGGTATTTTGCCTCTGTCTAGTTCAATTCCAATTTTATCGAGGCCCAGCCCTTCGGTGTACGGTCTTCGGCCAATACTTACCAGACAATAGTCGCCTTTGATTTCAATTGCGGCTCCGCCGTTTTTCGGCTCTGCTTTTAAAACAACCTCCGCGCCTTTGTTTTCAACAGCGGTAACCTTGTGGCCCAGGTAGAACTCCATGCCTAACTTTTTGGTGGCCTTTTGCAGCTCTTTTCCCATGGTGCTATCCATGGTGGGAATCAGGCTATCGAGGAATTCCACCACCGTAACTTTTGAACCGATGCGGGCATACACCGATCCTAACTCCATGCCGATCACGCCGCCGCCCACCACAATCAGGTGCTTCGGTATCTCTTGAAGTTCCAGTGCTTCCGTGCTGGAGATAATCCGTTTTTTGTCAAACGGAGCAAAAGGCAGGGGTGTTGGTTTGGATCCCGTGGCGATGATGATTTTTTCACCCGTAAGCGTAGTGGCTTTTCCATCTGCAGCCGTTACGCGAATGGTGTTCTTATCCACAAAGGAACCAACACCGGTATGGACATCGATTTTGTTTTTCTTCATCAGAAATGCAATGCCATCCACATTTGCTTTCACTACACCCGCTTTACGTTTAATCATCTGGGTAATGTTGGCTTTTGGTTCGGGGATGTCGATGCCATGTTCTTTAAAGTTGTGCATCGCATTATGAAAATGCTCCGATGAATCCAGCAACGCTTTTGACGGAATACAACCTACATTCAGGCAGGTACCGCCAAGGGTAGAGTATTTTTCGATAATGGCGGTTTTCATACCCAACTGCGCGCAACGAATAGCCGCCACGTAGCCGCCCGGTCCGGAGCCAATAACAATCACGTTGTAGTTCATGAAGCTGAATTTAGTAACTGATTTTTTTGAAGATTTTTTTCGAATTGCGGGATTGAACGGAATACACCTATACTCCCAAAATCAACCGACCCGGATCTTCCAGCAATTCTTTTACGCGAACCAAAAAGCTTACCGACTCCCGGCCATCGATAATGCGGTGGTCGTACGAGAGGGCAAGATACATGATCGGCCGAACCACTACTTCACCGTTTTTCGCCACTGGCCGCTCTACAATATTGTGCATGCCGAGAATGGCCGACTGCGGTGGGTTGATAATGGGTGTAGATAACATGGAGCCGAATACCCCGCCGTTGGTAATCGAAAAGGTTCCGCCTGTCATCTCCTCAATGGTGAGCTTACCATCGCGGCCTTTGGTAGCCAGGCGCACCACTTCACTTTCAATCTGTGCCATCGATAGTGATTCTGCATTTCGAATTACCGGTACCACCAGCCCGCGGGGTGTGGATACCGCAATTGAGATGTCGCAGTAATCGTGATAGACAATTTCATCTTTATCGATTGAGGCGTTCACCGCCGGAAAATCCTTCAATGCCACACAAATGGCTTTTGTAAAAAATGACATGAAGCCCAACCCTACGCCATGCTTTTCTTTGAATTGGTCTTTGTACTTCGAGCGCAAGTCCATTACCGGTTTCATGTCTACTTCATTGAAAGTAGTGAGCATGGCAGTTTCGTTTTTCACGGCTACCAGTCTGCGTGCAATGGTTTTGCGCAGGGAGGTCATTTTTTCTCTCCGTTCTGTGCGCGCGCCTGGCACAACAGGAACGGCTGCGGCTGGAGTTGCTACTGGCTTCGTTTCTTTTGCAGCGGGTTGCGCTTTGGTTGCATCTTCTTTGGTAATGCGTCCGCCTACACCAGTGCCGGTAACCTGGTTTGCGGTAATCCCTTTTTCATCCAGAATTTTTGCGGCCGCAGGCGAAGCATGGCCCGCCGCATACGAAGTGCCCGCAGCAGTGGCAGCGGCGGGTGGTGCCGTTGGTGTTGGAGCAGCAGCAGCGGGTTCGCCTTCGGCAACTTCAATCTTACAGATAAGTCCGCCAATGGGCAGTGTGGTTTTCTCGGTGGCAATAATGCGAAGAATGCCATTCGCTTCCGCGGGCAGTTCAAAAGTGGCTTTGTCCGATTCTACTTCGGCAATCACTTCGTCTAGTTTTACATAGTCGCCTTCTTTTTTCAACCACGTGCTAATGGTTACTTCGGTAATGGATTCGCCCACAGCGGGCACTTTCATTTCTTTGATTGCTCCGGTAAGTTTCATGGAGTTGGATTTGGTAGGTGTTGTTGTCGTTGAGGGAGTAGTGGACTTGGCAGCGGTTCCGCCATCTGCAGCAATTTCGCAAATGGTTGTGCCGATGGGCACCACTTCGCCTTTTTGTTTGAAGATGCGTAATGTACCCGCTTGCGGGGCAGTGAGTTCAAAAGTGGCTTTATCCGATTCGAGTTCGGCTATTACTTCATCCATCTTTACGGTATCGCCTTCTTTTTTTAGCCAGTTCGCGATCGTTACTTCCGTGATGGACTCGCCAACCGTTGGAATTTTCACTTCGTGTGCCATGGATTGCAGTGGGTTAAGGTGCGTTAGATGCCCAACGCCTGGTTAACAATTTTTTCTTGTTCCACTTTATGTACTTTGCTGTATCCGGTGGCGGGCGATGCGCTTGCTTTGCGCGCAACAAACTCGCTAAACAACCCGGGAGCCACCCGCTGCATGTAGCTGAGTGCGCCCATGTTGGCAGGTTCTTCCTGCGCCCACACCACCGTGGCCTGCTTGTATTTCTTTAACGCTGCGCCCATTTGTTTTTCCGGATACGGGTGTAATTGCTCCAGGCGTACAATGGCCACTTCTTTCAACTTTTTCTTCTGCTGTACTTCGGCCAGATCATAATAAAGTTTACCCGAACAAATCACCACGCGTTTTACATCTTTGGCCGCTACGGTGCCATCGTCAATCACTTCCTGGAAGGTACCTTTAGTAAACTCCTCCATGCCGGAAATCACCTGCGGATGACGCAGTAACGACTTCGGAGAAAACACCACGCAGGGTTTACGGAATTCCCATTTCACTTGTCTGCGCAGTAAGTGGAAGATGTTTGCCGGTGTTGTTGGATTTGCAACCACCATGTTGTACTCGGCCGATAACTGCAGAAAACGCTCCGGGCGGCAACTGGAGTGCTCTGGGCCCTGGCCTTCGTAGCCGTGCGGCAGCAGCAACACCAATCCGTTCATTCGTTGCCATTTTGATTCGGCACTTGATAAAAACTGATCAATCATCACCTGTGCGCCATTGGCGAAGTCGCCAAATTGGGCTTCCCAAAGTACGAGGGCGTTGGGTGATGACATGGCATATCCGTATTCAAAGCCCATCACACCAAACTCCGACAGCAGGGAGTTGTAGATGTGGAACTTGGCCTGATCTTTTTGGATGTGATCTAAATTGCAATAGGCATCGTTCGTGTTGGCATCGAAAAAGTAGGCGTGGCGGTGCGAGAACGTGCCGCGCTTTACATCCTGCCCCGACATGCGCACAGGTATACCTTCGCTGAGCAAGGAGCCGTACGCCAGCAGTTCGGCCTCGGCCCAGCCCAGCGTTTTTGTTTCGAAGAATGCTGCTTTGCGGTCTTTCAGCAGTTTCTCGATCTGCTTCAACGGTTTGAAACTTTCCGGAATGGTAACCAACGCGGTTCCCACCTTTTCGAACAGCGCATTGGAGATGCCGGTGGCCGGGGAGGCATCAAAGTCCTCCGGCGTAGATCTGCGCAACTTGTCCCACTCTTCTTCCATTTTCTGCGGTCGGTAGGGCAGCGGCTTTTGCTTCACTTCGTTCAACCGGTCTTGCAACTGTTCGCGGAAGCTCTTATCCAATTCATCGGCCAGCGCTGCATCTACATCCCCGCGTTCCACCAGTTTCTTCACGTAGATTTCGCGCGGGTTGGGGTGCTTGGCAATAATGTTGTACAATTTTGGTTGTGTAAACTTCGGCTCATCGCTTTCGTTGTGGCCGTGCCTGCGGTAGCACAGCAGGTCTATGAAAATGTCTTTGCCAAATTTCTGGCGATATTCAATCGCCAGCTTGGCAGCAAAAGTGACTGCTTCGGCATCGTCTCCGTTTACATGCAGCACCGGCGCGTCTACAATCTTGGCAATGTCTGTACAATAAATTGCGGTACGGGCATCATCGTAGTCGGTGGTAAAACCCACCTGATTATTGATCACGAAGTGAATGGTCCCGCCCGTGGTGTAGCCCGGCAGGCCAGACATTTGCACCACTTCATATACAATGCCCTGACCCGCTACCGCAGCATCGCCATGGATCAGGATGGCCATCGCTTTGCTCAAGTCGCCATTGTACTCATCGTCAATTTGGCCGCGGGTGTAACCTACTACCAGCGGATCAACGGCTTCCAGGTGCGAAGGATTTGGGGTGAGTTTTACGTAAATCTTGTTGCCCGAAGGCGTATCAATGTGGCTGGCGTACCCCAGGTGATATTTTACATCACCATCGCCCATCGTTAAATCGGGATTTACGTTGCCTTCAAACTCTGTAAAGATCTGTTCGTAGGTTTTGCCCAAGATGTTTGATAACACGTTCAAACGTCCGCGGTGAGCCATGCCAATCACCACTTCGCGCACGCCCAATTCAGCCGATTTGTTAATCATGGTTTGGAGCGCAGGAATGGTGTTTTCGCCCCCTTCCAGCGAAAAGCGCTTTTGGCCAAGAAACTTGGTGTGCAAAAAGTTTTCGAATACCACCGCCTCATTCAGCTTGGTGAGGATGCTCTTCTTTTCCGTTTGATCCGGGTTGTGGGTGTAGTACTCGGTCTCACACTTCGCAAAAAACCACTGGCGGATTTCGTCATTGCGGATGAAATTATACTCGTAGCCGATAGGCCCGAGGTAAACTGCCTGTAGTTTTTCAATGATTTTACGCAGCGTGCTTTTGGGCATCCCGATTTCCGCAGCTACTTCAAACTCGGTGTCTAAGTCGGCATCGGTAAGTCCAAACGTGGTATGGTCAAGTTTCACTTTATGGTCTCTACGCTGCCGCACCGGGTTGGTATTGGACTTTAAGTGCCCAAACGACCGGTATGCAAAAATTAAATTGCGTACCTGCGTTTCCTTTGGCGTTGCTTCGGTGCCTGTTGCCGCATGGCCATTTTCGCCAAACTGCTGGCGCGAAAATTCGTAGCCTTCAAAAAACTTCTGCCAGCTTACGTCCACCGCCGCGGGATCCTTTTTAAAAGATTGGTATAACTGATCTAGGTAGCCTACTTCGGCATTTGAGATATAGGAGTATTTGTCCATAGCTTATTTGGAAAGGGAACCAAATGTAGAGAACCACTAAACCAAAATAAAACCGTTTACCCGATTATAAGGTTATATCTATATGCAGTTATGAATCAGATGATTATTAGCTGCTGTAATGCAACGTGCGGGGTGCGTAAGTCTGTTTAATAACCCGATGTAGTGACGGGGACTTTGCCCTAAAAGGCCAAATTTGGCGCAAAAATCGCGTTTTCACCCACCGGCTGGCCGCTTTTTTCCAATGCCGGTTCCAGATGCGATCTTGTCTGCCTGCCTTGCCGGATTCCGTAAAACATTTACCTTTGCAGTCCTTTAAAAAAAACTGGACGAGATCCACAAAAACACATGGTAAAAATCAGATTGGCCCGGAGAGGCCGCAAGAAACTGTCGCTCTACGATGTTGTAGTTGCAGACGCACGCTCGCCACGCGATGGCCGTTTTATTGAGAAAATTGGTACGTACAATCCGCTCACCGTACCGGCGTCAATTGTGTTGAACGATGATAAGGCGTTCGACTGGCTGATGAAAGGAGCCCAGCCCACCGATACCGTAAAGGCAATGCTTTCGTATCGTGGGATTTTAATGAAGAAACACCTGCAAATCGGGGTGATCAAAGGTGCCATTACGCAAGAGGTAGCTGATCAGCGCCTGAACGAATGGAAGGCCAAGAAAGACGCGAAGATTGCAGCACGCGTAGATAATCTGTCGAAGTCGAAGCAGGAAGCTGCCCGCGCCCGCAAAGAGGCCGAGGCAAAAATCAAAGAAGCACGCGCAGAAGCCATTCGCAAGAAGGCCGAAGCCGCGGCGGCAGTTGCCACTGAAGCTCCTGCGGCCGAAGCCGAGGCGCCTGCCGTGGCACAAGGTTAATTGTAACACGTTTGAAAAAAACAAAATGCCAACTCCCCGGGGTTGGCATTTTCATTGCCACATGACACGCGAAGAGCTTTATCCGATAGGTTACGTGAAGAAGCCCCACGGGTTGAAGGGCGAGGTAACGGTGGTGCTGCTGCCGGAGAGCCCCGAGCCCGAAGAGATTCGGCATGTGTTCATCCTCCAGAAAGGTGATTTTGTGCCTTATTTTGTGGAACACTTTTCCGCGCGGCCAGATCAACTCGTTGTTAAGTGGGAGGATGTAAATACGATTGATGCCGCCGAGCAACTCAAGGGATGCGAAGTTTTTCTACCCAAGAAAGCGCGCCCAAAGCTGGCGCGCGGTGAGTTTTATAATGACGAAGTGATTGGTTTTGCAGTGGCGATGAGCGAGCAACTGCTGGGCACTGTAAAGGCGGTTACAGAAACGGGCGGAAACCGGTTTTTGGTGTTGGACAACGCCCGCGAAACGTTCATTCCGGTGCACGGCCCTTTTATTAAAAGCATCAACAAAGCAAAGCGACGGATTCTGGTTGAGCTGCCGGACGGATTTCTTGAACTATAAAATTCGGGAGTAATGCTGCTTGAAATAAACGCCAAAAATGAACCTCCGCGAGTTTGTCTGCCTGGGTAAGCTACCCGCGCCTCACCGACTGCGCGTGTTGGTTTACTCTTGGCGTAAACTGTTTGGTCTTACCCGCACGGCGCGGCAAACTGAGGCGAATCGTCTATTGCGCTTCCTTGCCAGCGCCTCTGCGGTGGTTACCGGCTCAAATCAAGACCGGATTCTAATGAATGTGCGTCTTTTCATGAGTACCGTAGTTGTGCAAGCCCGTAGTTACCCTAGTAGCGATCTAGGTATTTTGTATCAGGTGTTGGGCAAAGAAGAGTATTCGCCCGTGGTAGATTTGGCAAAGAAATTACGAATGTCTGGCGCGCTTCGGATTTTAGATGCAGGCGCTAACGTGGGCTATGCAACGCTTTATTTTCATGCGGCATTTCCACAGGCCACGATTGCGGCTCTTGAAATTGACCAGAACAATGCGCTCCAAATTAGAAAGCATTTGGAATCGAATGGCTTAACAACAGTGCAGCTTTGGGAAAATGCGCTATGGAGTCGAAACGCCAACTTGCGGATCAGGCGCGACTTCCGTGACCAAACCGAATGCAGCTTCTACGTGGAGGAAACGCTAGAGGCACCCGAAGTGATTGGCCGCAGCCTGAGGGAAATTTGTGATCAAATGCAGTGGACAGCAGTTGATATTTTGAAAATCGATATTGAAGGGGGAGAACGATACCTTTTCGAGACCGATGAACTTGCAGACGAATTGCTGCGTTCAACGCGGATACTGGCAATTGAGATTCATGATGAATTTCAGATTCGCCAGTCCGTATTGCGACACCTCACGCGAAATGGCTTTTCTCATCTCGATCATGGAGACTTGACGATCGCTTATAAGCCTTTGGACGAGACGAACGATATTTGATAAAATTGAATCACTCGAAATGGCGCGTTTCAACTTTGTTTTACCATTTCTTCCTACCAAACCGGTGGGCGGTGTGAAAAACCTTTTTCAGTTTGCAAACCGGTTAGCTGCGCGAGGACACCAAATTGTTATTCTTTGCGCAGTAAAACGACCCTTCAAAAGGCAACGCACGCCAGTCTGGATTAGATTGTTGTTTAATCGAATTGGAATTCGAAAGATTAAATGGTTTGAATTAGACGCTTCCGTTAAGGTGGTGGTCGTGCCCGAGATAACAGACCAATATGTACCCGATGCCGATGCTACACTCTCTACCTGGTGGCAAATGGCCTACACCCTTCCCGCGTTGGCAAAATCAAAAGGTAACAAAGTCAATTTTATTCAAGATTACGAAGTGTGGACCGGCCAGTGTGATAAGGTACACGACTCCTATACGTTACCAGTAAAGCATGTGGTAATTGCAAAGTATCTGCAAGAATTGGTACTTAATTATAGCGGTTTGAAACCGACGTTGGTGAATACCCCGATTGACTTACAGAAATTTTTTCTAAAGCGGCCCATTGAAGCGAGAGATGCCGCATCTGTATTGATGATGTATTCGGAAGAGCCTCGCAAGGGCTCGATGTTCGGAGTTGCTGCCCTACAAAAAGTGAAAGCCAAAGTTCCAGGTTTAAGAGTTACCTTTTTCAGCGTTTACGAACGGCCCGCAAGTTTGCCGGCATGGTACAACTTCTATCGCAAGCCCGATAATCTTTTAGATTTGTTTAACGATCACGCTATTTTTCTTGCACCAAGCTTGGGGGAGGGCTGGGCCCTGCCACCAGCCGAAGCAATGGCCTGTGGCTGCGCAGTAGTGTGTACTAGAATTGGCGGTCATCAAGATTATGCCTTCCATGGGGAGACGGCATGGTTAGTTCCTGCTGAAAATGTTGACGAAACAGCCAACGCATTAGTTACGCTCATTCAAGACGAGAAGCTACGCCATCGGATAGCTGTTAACGGAAAAAAAATTATTACTGAATCGTTTACATGGGATACGGCAGTTGAGCATTTGGAGAGCATTTTAATGGCTGGTGGTTAGCAAAGTCAGTAAGCGATAGCTTCTTATTCAGCAATTACGCGATTTGAAAAATTCCTTTTTTGATATTAAAACATGAGCGATATCATTCTCATCTGGGTCTAGGGACAATTACATTTATTCCGTTAGGATCATTTTAAATTAAAACCTTATGAAAAAGTTCAATTTTTTCTTGTTGGTATTGCTTTTGGGATGTTCTGAGGCCGATCAATCGGTTGAAATAGCCCCAAAATTTGAAAGAACGTTTGTGAGTAGTTTTCCAAGCGATCTTTTTTTCGCCTACACTTCATCAATTAATCCTTTTACGGGGAAACCTTTTGAGTTTACTACCCCGCATACAAGGGGAAAGACTAACACATGTGTAGCCCAATCGGTCATTTTGGATTATGACTGTTCAATCAAGACGTATCAACTTAAGTTCAAAGTATGCACGCCTGGCGCTTTAAGTTTTGATTGGTACCTGACTTACAATGGAGTGCAAACGGGATACATTGGATCAACCGCGGGCGACAAACCTGATTTCATCTATTTACTTGCCAATCGCCCAGCGGGAAATTATGGCTGTAATGTTGTAGTTAACATCTGGGATTCCGTTGCTGGCCAAATCATAGCAACATCCTACCAACTAAACTCAGTTAGTGTGTCTTTTGTCGACTGCCTTTACATTCAAAGATTTAACGGTGTTTCAAACCAGGGAATTGGAAACGGTTACTATCCAATGGATTTTAACGGTGATGGCAAAACGGATGTCGTACAAACCTGGAATAATAACAACAAGATGGCGCTACTCGTGTATGGCAATTTGGCTTCAGGTTCTTACAACCCAACTTATAGTACCACTACTAACAACGGGGCAGTGCACATTACATGTGTGCCAGTTGACGTAAATGGGGATAGGCGAACTGATCTGGTGCAAGCATGGAACAACGGGGGCCGACTTAACCTTATACTTTACACTTCTACTGGAAGTGCATTCTCAAGCGGTACTAACATACCAACGTCTAACGGAGCTGTTTTTTTGAAGCTCCTGCCAGTCGATATCGATGGTGACCAGAAAACCGATTTGGCACAGTTATGGGATAATGGCAATCGTTTATCGATCATAGTTTATCGGTCAAATGGTTCCACGTTATCGCAATATTGGAGTGGGACTACAACACATGGGTCAGGAAACGTTGGGTTTACTGTTGGGGACATAAACAACGATGGCAAAACCGATATCATTCAGTTTTTCGATAATCAAGGAAGCCTCTCGATCGTTGCACACAAATCACAAGGGACCGCATTTGAAACTACTTCAACTAGTATAACGAACACAACACAAGGTTCAGGAAATGTCGGCTTTATACCGGTGAACTACAATTATGACGGAAGAGTAGACTTGATCCACGCTTGGAATCATGAGGGTCTACTTAACGTTTTCTTACAAATAGGATCCGCCAATGGAACTTTTTCGGAGATTTGGCAATCGAACATGAAGCAAGGCGCCGCAAATTTGGCGATGCTACCATTTAATGGCCTTTTTGAAAATAGTGGATTCTTGCAGGTTTACAATGACTTGAATCGCACGGCCTTCATCTTCTACGACAAATCGGGGTGGTAGGCTTAACCTTTGGGCGAGGAAATACACAAGAGAGAATGAAAATTCTCCGTTTTCCTCGCCTTTGATTTATTTTCTATCAACGAGATTTGGTTTATTTGTAACGATGGGAAAAAGGAAAAACTCCGGCACCTTTCGGTATTTTTACTTCATGTCAAGACCATAATCGACTTTAAAACTTCCGATATCGTGAACAAGTAGGGCTTTGGGAAGAATTCTAGAAAGTGCGCATCGACATTATCACCTGCCTCCCGCGATTACTTGAAAGCCCGTTCTCGGATTCCATTCTGAAACGCGCTATTCAAAAACAACTGGTGGAGGTCTGTGTGCACGACTTGCGGCAGTACGCAACGGATAAACATCGCACCACGGACGATTACGCTTTTGGCGGTGGCGCCGGGATGGTGATGCTCATTGAGCCCATTGATCGCTGCATTCAGGCGCTGAAGGCTGAACGGGCGTATGACGAAGTGATTTATATGAGTCCGGATGGCGAATTGTTCAACCAGGCACTCGCCAACCAACTGAGTCTGAAGCAGAATCTGGTTCTTTTGTGCGGCCATTATAAAGGTGTGGATGAGCGGGTGCGCGAGCACCTGATCACCAAAGAAATCAGCATTGGCGATTATGTGCTTTCCGGTGGCGAGTTGGCAGCGGCCGTGGTGGCAGATGCGGTGATTCGGCTCATCCCGGGGGTGTTGTCCGATGAGACCTCCGCCTTGACGGATTCCTTTCAAGACAATTTGTTGGCACCACCCGTGTACACCCGCCCCGCGACCTACCAAGGTTGGCAAGTGCCGGAGGTGCTGCTGTCTGGCCATCAGGCAAAAATTGAGGATTGGCGCCACGAAAAAGCCCTTGAACGAACCCGCCAGCGCAGGCCCGGACTGCTGAACGATGCTAAAAGCGACTGAAAACCAGGTTTTTACTGAAATTTGCTCGTGCCAGTTCTGAAAATTCTATTGTTTACCCTACATTTGCAGTCCTATTTTTAAAAACGAACCGTTATGGCTGATTTGATAAAGATTGTAGAGCAGGAACTGGCATCCAAGAGATCAACACTTCCGTCCTTCAAGGCCGGAGACACCATTAACGTGCACGTTAAAATCAGTGAAGGAAACAAGGAGCGCATTCAGCAATTTCAGGGCGTAGTGCTGTATCGCAGAGGCACCAGCACGAACGGAGAGTCTTTTTGCGTGCGCAAAATCTCCAACGGTGTGGGTGTGGAGCGGATTTTCCCGTTGCTCAGCCCCAGCATCGATAAGATTGAGTTTATTAAAGCCGGCAAAGTGCGCAGAGCGAAGCTGTTCTACATGCGCGGCCGCCAGGGCAAATCTGCCCGGATTAAAGAGCGCATTGCCAACGTGCAAGAAACAGCAGCCTAAGCACCGCGTTCAACATACTTTAAAAAGCCCGTTTTTGAATAAAAAACGGGCTTTTTTTGTGGATAACCGATTTGAAACGGGCTTGGATACGCGGGGGTAGCGGGGTATATTTGTCGCTCATCATTTTAAGCTATGTCAAAACGTTCCGTTGCGGACATCCTGGGAAGCGATGCCGCCTTTTTGCTCGAACACAAAAGCAAAACCATTTCAAAAGATCAACTGCATACGCCCGCGCCGGATTTCGTTGACCGGGTTTTTGCGCCCTCCAATCGAAACACGCAGGTGCTCAGAAGTCTGCAAACGCTGTTCGATCACGGCCGCTTAGGGGGCACGGGTTTCCTTTCCATCTTGCCCATCGACCAAGGTATTGAGCACAGCGCCGGAGCGTCCTTTGCAAAGAATCCTATTTACTTCGATCCGGAAAATATTGTAAAACTCGCCATCGAGGGCGGCTGCAATGCCGTGGCTACCACCTATGGCAACTTGGCGATGGTATCGCGCAAGTACGCGCACAAAATTCCGTTCATTGTGAAGATCAATCACAACGAGTTACTCACATATCCAAATAAAGCGGACCAGATCATGTTTGGTTCGGTGGAAGACGCGTGGAACCTGGGCGCGGTAGCCGTGGGGGCAACAATCTATTTTGGATCGGATGAGTCTACCCGGCAGATTCAGGAAGTGGCCGCCGCATTTGAGCGTGCGCACGATCTGGGTATGTCTACCATTCTGTGGTGCTATATCCGCAACAATGCGTTTAAGAAAGACGGTGTAGATTATCACCTTTCAGCCGATTTAACTGGCCAGGCAAACCACTTGGGCGTTACCATTCAGGCCGACATCATTAAGCAAAAATTGGCGAACGTAAACGGAGGCTACAAAGCGTTGAACACCGGGGGCAGCAGCTACGGAAAGTTGGACGAAAAAATTTATACGGAGCTTTCCAGCGATCACCCGATTGATCTCTGCCGCTACCAGGTAATTAACTGCTACATGGGCCGCGCAGGATTGATCAGCTCCGGTGGCGAGTCGAAGGGCGCGAGCGATCTGTCGGATGCGGTACGCACCGCGGTAATCAACAAACGTGCGGGTGGCATGGGTCTCATTTCCGGAAGAAAGGCATTCCAGCGCCCGATGAAGGAAGGCGTGGAGATTTTGCAAGCGATTCAGGATGTGTATTTGGACAAAAGCATCGATCTGGCGTAGCCGATTCAACGCACCTGCCAAACTACCTTTCGAAAAAGTTTTTTGCACGTAGTAAAAACGAAATGCCCTGGTTTAAACGAAGCGACAAAGGAATTCTAACGCCCACCGAAAGCAAGCGCGAAGTGCCGGACGGCCTCTGGTTCAAAGCGCCCAGTGGGAAAATCATTCACACGCGCGAGCTGAAAAGCAACGCGTATGTGGTACCCGAAGAGGACTACCACGTAAAGATCGGTTCGAAAGAATACTTCGAAATTCTTTTTGACAACAATGAATTTACGGAGATGGATGCCAACATGGAGTCGGCAGATCCGCTCAAGTTTGTAGACACCAAGCCGTACCCGAAGCGGGTGAAAGAAACGCAGAAGAAAACCGAGTTGAAAGACGCGGTGCGCACGGCCTACGGCAAGATGAACGGGCTGGACATTGTGGTTGCCTGTATGGATTTCACCTTCATTGGCGGCTCCATGGGTTCTGTGGTGGGCGAGAAGATTGCACGCGCCATTCATCATGCACTCATTACAAAAACCCCAATGTTGATTATCTCGCGCTCGGGTGGAGCACGCATGATGGAAGCCGGTTACTCGTTGATGCAGTTGGCCAAAGCGTCTGCGCGGCTGGCACAGTTAGATGAAGCCGGCATTCCGTACATCTCGCTGCTCACGGATCCCACTACGGGTGGTGTTACCGCCTCGTATGCGATGCTGGGTGATTTTAACATCGCAGAGCCGGGCGCGCTGATTGGTTTTGCCGGGCCGCGGGTGATTCGCGAAACCATCGGGAAAGATTTACCCAAAGGTTTTCAAACGGCAGAATTTGTACTCGATCACGGCTTCCTCGATTTTATTGTCGATCGCAGAAATCTGAAAACACGCTTGAGCACGTTGCTTAAGATGTTGAAATAAAAAAAGGTCGGCTAACCATTAGCCGACCCTTTACCTCAATGCTCTGCGCACCTACTCAAAGTACCTTTTTCCGCGCAAAAGATCTTGCACCACAGAAGACCCTTCGCTGGTAAAAATTACCGGCTGCTGGGTTGAACGGAATGCCCACGCAGCGTTGGGCAGCGGCCACGCCTCAATGGTTTCCAACGGGCCGCCTTTCGCTTCAACCTTTATGGTAACGGGCGCCGCGGTTACGGGTTTAAAATCGTCTGCAAAGCTATTCAGGTTTTTAAACGAGAGTTGCCCGAGGAAGCTATCCACATTCGCAGCATTTGCTTTTGCGCCATTAACCAGCCACACCGAGTCTTTTTTCTCCAGCACAAACGAGGAGTCGGCCGGGTAACTGAAACTGATTTTGGCAATGGCTTCCCGGCTTACGCGCAAGAAAGTTTTGTTACGCCAATCGGTATGCGCGCGGTTAAAGGCGGATTCTAAAAATCCATCTACGGCAAACACCTCGTCCTCATCGCCCACGCGCACGTACGTATATGCGCCGCCAAAACCGCCTTGCTGGTTTTGAACGAAATTGGTTTTTCCAATGTGCAGATCGTCTTGCTTTTTGCCGTTTTCATAAATCGAAACCAGGGTGCCGGTTTCGCCTACTTGAAAATCGTTCCACTTTTCCTTCTTGCGGGTTACCATGCGCAGGGGTTTTAGTGTCGCGAGCGACGTGAGTGCTGTTTTTACCGCGCTCGCATCCGCGAAAGCGTTTTTTGCACCTTGTGTCACTTTCCAGTTTACTCCGTCTCGGGTTAGTTTCAGTTCCTCACCACCCGTGGCCAACCGAATTTGTACTTCGGTAATGGCGGCGGTGTCTATGGCTACCAACTGTTTACGCAAATTGCTCTCGAGGCCCGGCGCACGAAAAAAACGCGACAGTGCAAATGCGGCCACCAATCCAACCAGTGTTAGAATGAGCCATTTATTGTTCAGCTTTTTCATGTGTCGTTCGCTTTAAAAAGATTCACTCATGCGTTGAAGCCGCTTCATGCGGTTGCGTTGCATCCGGATGAGCCCGTAGGCAATGGCCAGCAACACGGGCACCAGAAAATTGGTGTACTTCAAAATGGTTTTTGTGCTGTCCTCCAGCTCGTCAATCGGGCGCGAGGTTACGCCCTTGGTGCGGAGGGCAATCAAGCCGGTGTCGTCCGACAGCCAGTCGATGGCGTTTGAGAGCAGATTGATGTTATCCGGAGGTCTGCGTTGTTGTTGGCTGGAGAGGGCAAAGTCGCCATCGCCAATCAGCACCAATTTCGATTGTGCATTGCCCGCAAGTTTTCCTTGGAAAGCGCCTGCCATGGGGATGTCGCGCAGCGGCAAGTCGGCTTCGGTCCATTGTTTGTTCACATCAAAATACTGTGGGGCTTTGAGTTTATTCGATTTGTCGGACGAAAATACCAGCGGGGTAAAGCGGATGGAAGAGTCGCCTACGTAACTAATGGGGCTGGCAAATTCAAACACGACGTTCTCCAGACCTTTGCTGGCCGGGTGGTCGGCAAAGCGCGCCGCAATAGGCAGGTAGGGGAAGGGCAATTGGCTTTGCAACATGCCGAAAGGCGTTTGTTGCTGCAGGGTAACCGCGCCGCACTTTGCATCTACTACAAATGCATCATCCAATAAAATATTCCTTTGCTGTAGCCAGGCTTCCCAGCCGGTAGCCTGCGCATAGCCAAATGCTTGCTGTAGATTGCCATTTACTCGATTTAATGCGAGCAGCAGATTGCCCCCGCGGGCGAGGAACTGCTCCACTTTTTGTAGCTGCGCGGGCGGGAGGGTATCGTTCGGGCGGATCACCACCAATGTTTTAACCGTTTCCGGGATGGTGGCCGAGTCGAGGCGAATTTCCTGGGTGGTGTACAGAATGGAGAGTTGTTGGTTGAGTTGACCGAGTTCTTCCGGGCTTGCTTCGCCATGGCCGGTAAGCAAACCGATGACCGGCTTGTTGGTGATCGACAATTTTTTGATGGCTGTAGATAAAGCGTATTCCATGGCGGAGCCAGGCTGAATAAATGGAATTACTTCTTGTTTGTCGCCCAGGCTGATCACCGCACCCAAAAATGCCTTCTGCTGTTTTACCTGATCTTTTTCGCGCACGTTAATCAGTACCGGTTGGATGCCGTTATTGGTGGCTTCCGTTTCGATGGCTTCTTTTTCGTTCGGGTTGATGAACTCGTATTGCAGCATGCCATCTGCGCGGTTGGCATATTCCAGCAGCAGCTCTTGAAAATCCTTGCGGGTCTTCACAATGTTGGCAGGCAGATTTTGCGAGAAGTACGCTTTTATCGTAACGGGTTCTTCCAGGTTATCGAGAATCGTTTCGGTGGCCTCGCTTAAGGTGTACTGCCCACCTTCCGTAAGATCAAGACGCAGGTGGAACTCGTTCGAAAGTAAATTCAACAGGAAAATGATGCCGATGATGAGGGCAGCGGTGGTATAAACTTTTGCCTTCATAGTTTAGTCGAGATTACGTTTGGTTAATGAAAGTTCCGAGAGCAGCAGCCCCACGGTGATGATGGAAAAGAAAAAGATCAGATCACGGGTATCTACCACACCGCGGGAGATGCTATCGAAGTGATCGGACATGCTGAGTGTATTGAAGAGTTCGCCCACCCAACCGGTAAAGTTCGAGGCCAGCGCATCGAAAATGATATGGAAAAACAGCCCGATGAATAGTGCGGCTAAAAACGCCACAATCTGGTTGTTGGTAATGCTGCTGGCATACAGCCCGATGCTGATGTAAGCGGCGCTCATCAATAATAACCCCAGGTAGCCGCACGCAATGGCGCCCACATCAATTTTGCCAATGTTGGCCAGCGTGATCACGTAGGGTAGTGTAAACAGTAGCGCAATGGCTACCAGCAGCAATGTGGAAAGAAACTTACCCACCACGACCTGCCGATCGGTGACGGCTTTGGTGAGGAGCAATTCGATGGTACCGGTTTTATTTTCTTCCGCCAGCAGGCGCATGGTTAATGCCGGTATGAAGAAGAATAAACTCCAATACGCGATGGAGAAAAAGGATTGCAGGTTGGCCTGGCCAACCAGGAAAACATCGGAACCAAAAAGCCAGGTAAAAAATCCGCTGAAGCCCAAAAAGAGTACCAGCACGATATACGCAATGAGCGAATCGAAAAAGGAATTCAGTTCCCGTTTGGTGATAACCCAAATGGCTTGCATACTTAATTCATGGTTAGGTTACGGAAAATATCTTCGAGGCGGGTTTCCATAGGAATGAGCTCGGAGAGCACCCACCCTTTCTGTACGCACAATTGAAACACCTCACGTTTGGCGGAAGCGCCCGTGCGGCTGATGATTTCGAATCGGTTTAACGACTTATCTACCCACTCTACACGGTCCGTGGCGGAGAGGCGTCGCAACTCGTGCAGCACGGCATCCGCGGCAGCATCTTCAATGCGTACCCGTAAAATCTCCTGCCCGGCGGCTTGATTACGGAGGTTTTCTGCCGTGCCGTTGGCCACGATTTTACCTTTGTTGATGATCAGGATACGGTCGCAGGTTGCTTCCACTTCCGGTAAAATGTGGGTGCTGAGGATCACCGTTTTTTCTTTACCTAACTCGCGGATGAGTTTCCGGATTTCTACGATCTGGTTTGGGTCAAGGCCGGTGGTTGGCTCATCGAGAATGAGAATTTTGGGATCATGAATCATGGCCTGCGCCAGGCCCACGCGCTGGCGGTAACCCTTGGAGAGCTCACCAATTTTCTTGTGTTTTTCGGCGTTCAATCCGGTAATGCGAATCATTTCGCGCACCCGCTCGTTGATGCGTGTTTTTTCCACGCCCTGTAAGGCGGCACAAAACGCGAGGTAGTCCATCACCGGCATATCCAAATACAAAGGATTGTTTTCCGGCAGGTAGCCGATGAACTTTTTCAGGTCATCGCCATTTTGTTTCACCGACTGGTCGTCAATAAAAATGTCGCCCTGCCCGATGCCGATGTAGCCCGTAATCATTTTCATGGTGGTGCTTTTCCCCGCCCCGTTGGGGCCAAGAAATCCCACAATTTCACCCGTCTTTACCTGGAACGAGATGTCGTCTACTGCCTTTTGCGGCCCGTAGCGTTTAGATAGGTTTTCAATGCGAATGTTCATGACTTAGTTTGTTAAAACACCATGATTTTAGCGCTGCAAAAATATATTTTTTGCCATGGCTGTCAAGTGCAGGTTGGCCTACCCGAATCCCTATTGAATGTATATCTTGCGCCCATGGTGTATTTGTTTTTGATCAGTTGGTTTTCGTTGCTGGTTGGCCCGGCAGGGCTGCAATACGTGTATTCAAAAATCTCCATGGAAATGCACAGCCGCACAGTTCACAAAGGGCGGGTGAATGCCATGAAAGCGCGGGTGTACTATACGGCCGAAGGGAAGATGGCCAGCTATTTTTATGAGCCCGAAGAAATGCTGGTAACCAATACCACAAAAGGCGACATGTCGGTTTACACATTTAAAACCAACACCGTGATGCAGCGGCAGAACTTTAACTTCGGCACCCAGAGTAATCAGCTCTTTTTCTTCCTGGAGGATAATCGTACGGATTTGGGTTTAAATAAGCTGGGGTTCACCTTAAAGGATACGCGGTTTGAAAATGGATTAAAGATTACGCGATGGCAGCCACCCCTCCAAATGGCTAAAGATGTGGATTACGTTGAACTGGCGCATGAAAAGGGCAACCCGATTTTTCTGGGCTACTTTAATAAGAAAAAACAGCCGTTGAATAAAGTGTTTTTTTACAACTATGTCACCGTTGTAGGACATTCTTTTCCTGCCAGCATGACCCAGATTCTTTTTATCAAACCGGGCGACTCCACGGTAACCAAAACCACGTACTCGAACTTTAAAGTAGACCAGGAAGTGAACGATGAATATCTCAATTTCAAGATTCCTGCCGATGCGCGCGTATCAAATTAATGGGGTGCTGCTTACGTGCTTCCTAACGTTGGGCGCGTATACAGCGGCCGGGCAGTCTTGGGACACGGATTTCGCACATCTTCAGAAAAAAATTAGCCCGCCACAGGAAAGAAAAAAAAGCGGTTGGTTGTCTGCACAAGTGCAAGCACCCGAGTTTTTCGATAATACAAATCGGGAATTTGGAACTGCTGCGATACGTGAGTGGGGTTTGCTAAAAGGTGGCTTTTTGTTTGTTGACCGGCTTACGCGTGCCAACCGACTTTACGCCACGCAGGTGTACCCGGCACGTGTAAATGCCGCCAACCGGATTCGCGACCACGCCCGCGATTATACGCTGCGCACCCAATGAAGTTATTGTTTTTTTTACTGCTGGTGATCTCGCTTTCCGGGCGTGCGCAGACATCGGATGCGAATGCGTTCTTACGCTATCTCATGGCCAAACGTTTTTTCGATGAGGCAATTTTGGAGGCGAACCGATTAACGAAGCACCAACCGGAGAACGATACCACATTGTTTCTGCTTGGCCTTGCCCATTACGAAAAAAAAGACCTGAAGTGGAGTTTGGCTGCCTGGGATAACATCCCGCCTGCGTCTCCGCTCTTTCTTCAAACGCAGTTTTTGAAGGGTTTTTCTCAGACGTTTCTGGGGCACCCCAACGAAGGATGGGAAATTTTTCAACGCATTGTACCTCACGATTCGTTGTCGGCCGCGCTGCGTACACTTGAGATGGCCGGGGTGGAGTTACTCCGCCACGATTTCCCCGCGTTCCACCAGCAGGCAGATGGCTTCGGCCGGATTTCTGTTTTGAAAAAACAAGAAGATAATTTGATGGCATACGCGGGGCTCCTCCAGAAAAAAAGACGTAAGCCCTGGAAGGCAGGTGTGCTGCAACTGGCCCTGCCCGGTGCGGGCTATTACTATGCCGGGTATAAAGGCCACGCGATTTATAACTTACTGCTCTCCACGCTGCTCGGGCTACAAGCCTGGGAGGGGTACCGCAAGCGTGGACCAGAGAGCGTGCGATTCATTGGATACGCCTCGGCGTTTGCCGTGCTCCACATCGCCAGCGTGTGGGGCAGTACGCTTGCAGTGAAAATGCGCAGAGAAGAGCGCGAAAAGACAATACATGATCAGATACTTATTGATATGCATATTCCTATTCGCACTGTTTTCCGGTAACGCGCAGCACCGGGCCGATAGTCTTTTTCGCGCCGGGGACTTTGGTGGTGCCCAACTGGAATATGAGCGATTGGTTTTCGAAGGCAAGCCGCCCGTGAGTCTGTGGCTACTAAGAAAAGCGTATAGCCAGAAAGCACAGCAACAGTATGAACATGCACTGGCTTCGTTGAAACGAATAAACCTGTACGAGGCTCCCGACAGCCTTACGGCCAAGCTTTTCTATGAAACAGCCCTGCTCCATTATTTAAATCATCAACCGGATCTGGCCTTGGGTGTGATTCAAGAGTGGCGCTACTTGCACCCGGCGGCATTTTCCAGTGCTGGCAAGGTGGTTGAAATCTTCGCGTTGGCGGAAAACCAGCAATGGGTGGAAGCCAAAAATGCGTTTGATGATTGGGCCCGCAGCTATGCAGCAGACGGTTGGGTTAATCCCCTTGCGGGGGTAGAAAAAGTGAGATGGAAGAAACGCAGAACAGCGGAGACACTCTCGTTTTTATTGCCCGGTAGTGGTCAGTGGTATGCTGGTTCTCCCGGTCGTGGTGTTGTATCGGCCGGGCTGAATGGTGGCGCAGTGCTTTTCGCGATCCATCAGTTTTCCAATGGTTTCTTTTTTGCAGGTGCGTACACGGGTGTAGGCCTTTTCTATCTTTTTTATTGGGGTGGCGCGCGGTATGCTGTGAAACTGGCAGAGTTGAAAAACCAGCGGCAGCAACATGAACTGATGCAAGCGCTGCACACCGCGTTTCGGCAAAAGAAAGAGTAGGGTATGGCTGGAAAGTACCTACCACACACTTATCTCATCGCACGCCTGCCTTAGTATCCCCACGATTTCATCACGTCAAGATCTTCCTTTGCGCATGCCATGGGTGTTTTGCCCTGATACGACTCTTGCTCGATGATGAAGTGAATAGTGCCGCCTTGATTTTTGCACAGGTCGATAACTTCTTTCACCCCTACAATGCCTTTGCCAATAATGGTGCTCTCGTATTTTTCATGGCCGCCGCTCGCGGCTATTTCATCTTTTACGTGTAAAGATTCAAACCGGCCGGGGTATTGTTTTACGATATCAATCGCTTTTGCGCCTCCGTTATACAGATTGCCGATGTCGAGTTGCTGCATCACCAGTTTTGGATCGGTATGGGTGAGCATGATGTCGTACACTGTCTGGCCATCCAATTTCTGACTAAACTCAAAGTCGTGGTTATGGTAGCCAAACTTCATGCCGTACTTCTGGCATAGTTCGCCACACTTGTTAAAAATCTCCATTTGCTTTTTCAAGTCAGATGCGGTTTTCCGCAGCGTTTCGTCCAGCCACGGGCTGATCACGAATTTTTGGCCACACGCAGCGGCATCTTCTACGGTGTATTTCCAGCTATCGGTAAAGTCTTTTCTGGCGGAGTCCCAATGCTGTTTGCCAAGCACCGTATGGCCGCTGGGCATTTGCATGCCGAGGTCGGCCAGGCGTTGTTTGAACTCCAACGCGGGCCAGCCGTAAAACTTGCGGTCGACATAGTTGGCATGCTCAACGTACCGGTAGCCGAACGCTGAAAGTTGTTTGAGAGTGCCGGCAGGATCGGCTTTCATATCGTCTCGAATGGAATACAGTTGAATGCCAGTGATGGTTGCTTCTGCGGCCGCAAAGGCGTGGCGTGCCAGCATTGAACCCGTGAGTGCGAGGGCTCCGGTTTTTATGAATGTTCTGCGCGATGTTTTCATGGTATTTGAATTGATTGAAGAAAGATACAAAATTCTGAGGGAGCACAATTCATTTTGCTCACCGGCTAACGCTACAGGTAGCAAGACTGTATAATACCTCGACCTCTACTTCCGTTGGTGGAATTCCGGGCACTTGCCCTACAGCGGTGGTGGGGCCGAATGTTGCGCATGTTTAGAACCGTACACAACTCCTCGCTCAATGTCCAAAGCTTGTCTCGTGGATTTGGGATACATTAAAAAAATGGTGGATGTAAATTACAAAGGGTGCCACTTTGCTTTTTACTCGTGTTTTAGAGTTTCTGTAGGATTTGCGCGTATTGCTTTCAATGCCTGACTGCTGACGGTGATTAAAGCCAAAATGGTAACTGCGGCCACCGGAATTACAAATGTCAGTGGTTCGGGTTTGATGCGAAGTGCAAACGTGTTTAACCATCCGGTGATGCCCCAGTAGGCCAAGGGGAGCGCAAAAAGTAGTGCAATCACGAGCAGCAGCAGATATTCTTGCGAGAGTAGTTTTATCAGATGTGTAACAGGCGCTCCCAGAATTTTGCGGATGCTGATTTCTCGCGTCCGTTGTTGGGCTGAGTGCAGCGAGAGTGCAAATAATCCCATACAAGAAACGGTGAGTGCCAACAGGCAGAAGAAATTAAATAGCTTGGCAACGCGCTCATCTTCCGCGTATTGCTTATTGAAGTGATCTTCCAGGAAGTAATAGTCAAAAGCGTTCGCCGGAAAATGGTGATTCCAGGCTTGCCGTATCTGCATCAGGGCATGGGGAATGTTTTGATCAGCGCCTGCAGTAAGTTTGAGGGTCATCGAAGGCCCCATGTTGGCCACGAGCAACATGGGTATAACCGGCTCCTTGACGGACCTTTGGTGATAATCTTCTACCACACCTACAATGCGGCACCTGTTTTCTCCCCAAAGAATCATTTTGTCAATCGCATCTTCTGGCTTTGCGAAATCAAGCAGTTCAATGGCTTTCCGGTTTAGTATCACGGACTCGATCTTGTCGCCAAAATGGGCGAGCGGAAAATCGCTTCCTTCAAAGTCGCGGCCAGCGAGTAACGTTAGTCCAAATTGTGTGATGTAGTCTGGATCAATAACATTGACGCCAAACGAAACAGCGGCCCCGTCTTTTTCCTTGCGCACGTCACCACTCCAATCAGAACCAATGAAATTACCCGGCACATCTGCTGAAGTAGCGATTGAGCGAACAATGGATAGCGACTGTAGTTGATTCTTGAAACCGGCTAGCCTTTTAAGGTAGGTGCTGTCCACAAAAGTAGGTGCTTGCAATACGATGGAGTGTTTGATGTCAATTCCCAAATCCTGCGATCGCATAAAATTGAACTGCTTTTGGAATACCAGAATGGATGTCGCTAAAACGAACGCCGTGGTGAATTGAAATATAACGGCCACTTGCCGGAATGTAAATCCGCTTCTTTGCATCATCCATCTGCCTTTCAGGACTTTGGTCGGGTTAAGTCGAGATATAAACTGTGATGGTATCAGTCCGGAAACAGTTATCCCCATCAAAAAGATCAACACCGTGAAAATGGTTTTCGCTGGCAATGCTGTGAGCGGGATTTCTCCCCAGGTGAAAGAAACACCAATCCACGCGTAGAATGTTGGGGCGATGGCAAGAACAATAACTACTGCTACTATCAGACTCAAGACATTCACCATCAGTGTTTCAGTAAGAAATTGATAGATGATTTCTCCACGCGAGGCCCCGTTTGCCTTACGGATACCTACTTCTTTAGCCCGTGCTGCGGAGCGTGCGGTCGTTAAATTCACATAGTTTATCCACGCAATGAATAGGATTGCGATGGCTACAGCCATTAGAAAATAAATGGCCGTAGGGTTGCCTTTTGATTTAAATTGATCGGCCAGCTTGCTGTAGAGGTGGATATCAGCCAGGGGTTCGAGCACGAATTTTGTTTCCTGTCCATTGCTTTTGGGGGTCAGTTCGGCTGCGAGGCTATTGAATTTTGATTCAATTGATTTCATGTCAAACGGACTGTTGAGCTGCGCGTAGATAACCGCCTCCGTATCCTCGTAGGAACCCCACGACGCTAGTATTTCAGGCGCGAGATGTGAATTATTCGGGAAATCTTTCATTACTCCTGTAACGGTGTAATCATGCGTTTGAAAACTTCCGCGAAGGGTAACCGTTTGTCCCATCGGGTCTTCATCATCAAAATACTTTTTGGCTGATGTCTCGGAAAGTACTATCGAAAAGGGCTTGCTGAGGGCTGAAGTTTTTTCGCCCTTGAGAAAAGCAACATCGAAAAATGAAATAAAAGTCTGGTCGGCAAAGTAAAAGCCACGATTTTCATTGAACACCCGAACCGATTCGTCTTTCGCGTGAGCTAAAGCACAATCAAACCAGCTGGACGTTGATGAAATACGAGCGACCTCCGCCACTTCCGGAAACTTTTCTTTAATAGCGGTGGCAACAGTAGATGGCGAGTAGGTACTACTGATGTGCGCAACTCCATTTTGAAACGTGATCGTGCCAATCCGGTAAATACTTTTTGAAAATTGCCGATCAAAACTCAATTCATACAGGGTGAATTGAAAGATCAGTAAGCAGGCTGCCATACTTACTGATAAACCGAAAATATTGATGGCCGAGAACAATTTGTTCTTCTGTATTGTGCGGAACGCCATCCTGAGATTGTTTTGAAAGAGCAGCATAGGTGTTGCGTGTTTTATTTTATTACGTAACAGAATCCCCGGCCTAAAAAACCGGATCACATTCCACAGCAATCTTCTCCTCGCCTTCCTCGCACCAAACTCTTTCACATCCTGCTCAAACTTTTGAAGCAAGTCGCCTTCAATTTCTTCGAGCAGGTGTGCTGGACAGAACCTGCGCAAAATCAGTATCGGCACGAGATCCTCCATCAGCCGATTTTCAACTGCGGCACGAGTTTCCACAGTTCGACACGCGACTCTTTCATTGTTTTGAGCAACGCCAGCCCGGCACTGGTGATGGTGTAGATGCGTTTTCTGCGGCCGCCGCGTTCGTTGGTGGCGCCACCCCAACTCGATTTCACAAGGCCTTTGTCTTCTAATCGGTACAGCGTTACGTGAATGGCGCTGAGGTTGGCTTCGCGCTTCACCCGCGTTTCCATCTCCTCGGCAATGGCGGCGCCATAGGCCTGCTCGCGCAAGGCTGCGACCAGTGTTAAGACCAATTCTTCAAACTCACCCAAGTATTCTTTAGCCATGTATATGGTTATAAAATGTTAAGCAAATTAGTTGAATTTTTTGTTCTCAGCCAAACTTATTTTGATCAGTATAGGGAATCCGGGTGCCAACGCCCCCGGCCACGGACTGTAGCGGTTACCCCGCACCCCGCGCGGCTCGTGGGTGGGCTGGCGCGCGCGGGGGAGGAGTAAGAGCGGAAGGCCGGGCCACGCGTTTCGCGTGGGGCCGCCAAAAAAATTGCGCTCGTGTAAAACCGGTTTTGGTAGTCATGCCAGTGTCTTTGTCAATACCCAATTATGTTTAGTTTTAGGGCTTGATTTTAACCTAAAACACGCTACCCACTTGCCATGAGCCTCTTCATTAAAAAACCCATTTCACAATTGCTTGCCCAGGCGGGCGACTCAGAAAAAGGATTAAAACGTACGTTGGGCGCCTGGAATCTGGTAGCGCTTGGCGTAGGGGCCATTATTGGTGCGGGCTTGTTTGTGCGTACGGCCGAGGCCGCCGCAGAGGCCGCAGGGCCTGCGGTGGTGATTTCTTTCATTGTGGCAGCTATTGGATGTGCCTTTGCGGGATTGTGTTATGCCGAGTTTGCCTCGATGATTCCGATTGCGGGCAGTGCGTACACGTACGCGTATGCTACGTTGGGCGAGTTTTTGGCGTGGGTCATTGGCTGGGCGCTGGTGTTGGAATATGCGTTAGCCTCGGCCACGGTATCCATTGCGTGGAGCGAGTACCTAAATAATTTACTGGGCGGGGCCATACCGTATCAATGGACGCACTCGCCTTTTGAAACCTCGGCAGACGGTGTGGCGGGGATTATGAACTTACCCGCCTTACTGATTTTGCTGATTCTTACCGCAATTCTGATTAAAGGCACGAAAGAGTCGGCAATTGTAAACGCGATTATTGTGTTTATTAAAGTGGCGATTGTGCTGCTGTTCATTGGTATTGGCTGGAAATTTATCACACCCGGTAACCATACACCGTTTTTGATTCCTGAAGGCACTGCGGGCCACGAGTCGTGGAACTCATTTGGTATTGGCGGAATTTTTGGTGGAGCCGCGATTGTGTTTTTTGCATTTATTGGATTTGATGCGGTGTCTACCGCTGCGCAGGAGGCAAAGAACCCGAAGCGGGATATGCCCATTGGTATTTTAGGATCGCTGGTGTTTTGTACGATTCTCTACATTCTGTTCTCGTATGTATTAACCGGTGTGGCACCGTGGCACGAGTTTAAAACGGCAGGCAAGGAAGCGTCCGTGGCGTATGCCATTCAAAACTACATGCCGGGCTATGAGTGGTTGGCCACGATGATTACCGTAGCGATTCTGGCCGGATTTTCTTCTGTGATTTTGGTGATGCTCATGGGCCAGTCGCGCGTGTTTTATTCCATGTCTAACGATGGGTTGATTCCTAAAGTGTTTAGTGAGCTGCACCCGAAATTCCGCACACCGTGGAAGTCGAACATGATTTTATTTGTTTTTGTGGGGTTGTTTTCGGGTTTTGTGCCGGGCAGTGTGGCCGGAGATTTAACGAGCTTCGGCACGTTGTTCGCTTTTGTGCTGGTGTGCGCGGGTGTATGGGTGCTGCGAGTAAGAGATCCGCACACGCACCGGCCGTTTGCTACGCCGTTGGTGCCACTGGTGCCGATTCTTGGCATGGTGGTGTGCACATCGTTGATCGTGGCGCTGGACTTTACCACGTTGAAGATTGCCTTTGCGTGGATGGCCGTGGGTTTGCTGATTTATTTTGGCTACGGCAAGGCGCACAGCTTCTTGCGGAAAGAGGCGCGATAGAACACCGTCATCGCGACGCTGGAAAAGGCTATAGCTTCCAAAACAAGCTACGGCCTTTTTTATTACGTCGGTTGTTGACCAGCAGCGTTTGTGCTTGACTTTACACCCGCAGCACGCGGTTGGGGATAATTTGTGTGATCGGGTGATTATTGTTGCCCAAGGCTTTGTACAAGCGCCTTGATTTCCGCTCGCTCCAGCGATACATTTACCCATTCGCTATCGAACTTGCTGCCATACTTTTTGTAGAAGTTGATGGCTGGCTCATTCCACTCCAGTACCTGCCACATCATGCCGGTGGCGTTTTCATCCAGCGCGTGTTGCAACGTGCGGTCGAACAAGCGCTTTCCAAACCCTTTGCCGCGCTGGGCTTGGGTTACTACAATGTCCTCCAGATACAGGCGTTTTCCCTTCCAGGTAGAGTAGCGCCAATAATACAGCGAGATGCCTACGATGGTATTTTCCACTTCGGCTACAAAAAAACCGTAGAGCGGCTGCGGGCCAAAGCCATCTTGCTCCATGCGCTGCACGGTGTTGGTTACTTCGTGCAAAGCGCGCTCGTATTCGGCCAACTCTTTAACCAGTTCGAGTACGCGGGGTAGATCTTCTTTTTTTCCGGCGCGAATCATGATTCACTTTTCTTTAACACGAAAGTGGGTAAAAATCGGATTTCTGTTCCTAGCTTTCAACAAAAATTAGTGGTTATGCGAACCCTTCCTCTATTGATTATAGCCCTTTTTGTTACGTGTTCTCCGGCCACTGAAAAGCAAACCCCAGCGTTGGTTCAAGGGCCCGATGCGTTGGAAGGTGAATATCAGATTGGCGATGGCACATGGACAATTGTACCGGTGAGGATGGCCTATGAAATGCGGAATGCACCCAATGCGCAGCCGCTATTACTTTTTTTTCAGTCCGTTGAGGCCGATACGATTTCCGTGTATGCCACTGAGGATCGGGCGGTGATTTTGAAAATGAATCCCGGTCACTCACGCGGAATGTACCTCGAACCGGACGAACAATGGGAGGTCGTTCGCGTACGGTTGCTGGAGACGCAGCCCACGGAATCTCAAGAAGCTGAACAACTGCATGCCGAGGCGGCTACGGATGCCGCCGCAGCTGAAGAAACCTGGCCTTTGTATTCGGGCGAATATCAACTGTACACAGAGAGCGAGGGCGCAGCCGGTCGGCTCGAAATGCGCTATCTAGCCAACAAACAGTTTGACTTCACCCTGACGTTGGATGTGCCAGACGTGTGTGGCGCTACTGTAAAAGGAAATTTCAAAATGGAGCAAGTTGATTTCGGGACATATGCGGGGCAAGAATGCCCGCTCGCGCTTACGCTGAAAGGCAGTTGGAATAGTGGGATGACGGTACAAATTGAACAAACTGGCTCATGCGTGCCGCTGGGCGATGTATGCGTGTTTACCGGTACCTACGTAACGCAGACGCAATAAAAGAGGCTGTTTCAAAACCATAAAGTACTGTTTTTGCGACGAGAAGCTACCGAGCCAATCTGCCTTTCGCTAATTGCGATTGCATCAACTTGGTGGCACTGACGTTTACTTTTTTTGAAACAGCCTCTTCCTTTTTTGCAAATCTAGATCACATCTTTTCTTTTGCCAGCGGCGGCAACACTTGCATGTTGTACCACGCGAAGGAGAATTGATCGGCAACGAGGTCTAAACCCTTCGAAAGGTTAGACGAGCCGTGGCCGGATTTTGTATCGATGCGGATGAGTACCGGGTTATCGCCCGCGTGTGCTTCTTGCAGCGTGGCTGCAAACTTAAACGAGTGTGCGGGTACCACCCGGTCGTCATGGTCCGCAGTGGTTACCAGAGTGGCCGGGTAGTTTGTACTGGCTTTCAGCGCGTGTACGGGTGAGTAGCGGTACAAATACTCAAACATTTCTTTTGACTCGTCTGAACGGCCGTAGTCGGTAGCCCATGCAGCGCCCACGGTAAAGCGGTGGTAGCGCAGCATATCCATTACGCCCACCGCAGGGAACGCTACGCGCATCAGATCGGGGCGTTGGGTCATGGTGGCACCTACCAGTAAGCCACCATTAGAACCACCGGCAATGGCGAGGTACTTGCTGGCCGTGTATTTTTCGCTGATCAGGTACTCGGCCGCTGCAATGAAATCGTCAAACACATTTTGCTTATTCATTTTGGTGCCGGCCTGGTGCCACTTTTCGCCAAACTCACCACCGCCGCGTAAGTTGGGCTGCGCATAGATGCCGCCATTTTCCAGCCAAACCAACCGCGAAGGACTGAAGCTGGGCGTAAGGCTGATGTTAAAGCCGCCATAGGCATACAGCCAGGTGGGATTTTTTGCGTTGCGTTGCAGCCCTTTTTTGTGCACGATGAACATCGGTACCTGCGTACCATCTTTGCTGGTGTAAAACACTTGTTGGGTTTCGTAATCTTCAGGATTGAACTTTACCTGCGGCCGCGCATATTCCGTGGAAGTACCGCTGGCGATGTTGTATTTGAAAATGGTGGTTGGGTAGGTAAACGAGGTGAAGGAATAGTACACATCGGTGTCTTCCCAATAGCCGCCAAAGCCACCGGCAGAACCAATTCCGGGCAGCGCCACTTCGCGCTCGAGCTGCCCGCGGTTGTTGAATTGTTTGATCTGTGTTTTGGCATCTTTAAGATAGCTTACAAAGAGTTTGCGCCCGGCAGTGCTTACACTTTGAATTGGCTCCGTAGTTTCCGCGATGATATCCTTCCAGTTTTCGGGGGTCGGGTTTTTTGCGTCTACTTCCACGATGCGTTCGTTGGGCGCGTTCAGGTTTGTTTGGATGATCAGGCGGCTGCCATCGTTGTCGAGAATGTTATGGTCCTGGTCGAAGTTGGTTACGATTGGAATCAATTTGCTTTTGGGATCGGCCAAATCCTGAATGTATAACTCGTTGCCGGAGGTGCCTACCGAGGTGGAGATGATCAGGAAACGCTCGTCTTCCGTGAGCCCGGCCCCGGCTCTGCGTTTTGGATTTTGCGCGCCGCCATCGTACACCACCGCATCGGTGTTTTGCGGTGTGTTAAGTTTGTGGAAGCACACGCGGTTGTAATCCACCTTCGCAAAGAGCTGGTTGCCTTTGGGATTGTCGTACCGCGAGTAATAAAACCCTTCGTTGCCGCGCCACGCGATACCGGTAAACTTCAGATCGGTAAGCGTATCGCCTACGATTTGTTTATCTGCGGTGCGCAGGGTTACCGCCTTGCGCCAGTCGGAGCCGCCTTCTTGTATCAGAATGGTTACCAGCGAGCCATCTTTGCTAAAGAACATGCCCCCCAATGCAGACGTGCCATCAGTAGAGAACGTGTTGGGATCAAGAAATAATTCTTCAGCACCTGCTTCGGTTTTCTTGCGGTATTGCACGCTTTGGTTCTGCAAGCCGCTGTTTTTTGAATAGTAATAGAATTCGCCATGCTTTTGCGGCGCACCGATACGCTCATAGTTCTGGAGTTCGTCCAGCCGTGCACGTACGGCTTTCCGGTAGGGGATGTTCTCCAGGTAACCGAAGGTAACTTCGTTTTGAGCGGTTACCCAGTTAGCAGTAGCTGCTGCTGTATCATTCTCGAGCCAACGGTACGGGTCGGGCACAGCGGTACCAAAATATGTATCTACCGTGTCTACTTTTTGGGTGGCCGGATACTTCGAAACTTTTGCCAACTCGGGCGGAGATGTGCACGCGGCGGCCAAACCACCTGCAAGAAAGAGTAAGTACACGTTTTTCATTTTGTTTTGGATGTTTTTTTGGAATTACTCGTAGTGCTGTTCAGGCGTTTTTCAACGCCAGGTGATGAAATCGGGCGGCAATTAATCAGAAACAACTACATTTCGCAAACAGAATCGTGCCCTGTTATGAAGATTCCCAGTATTCCCAATGCCTACCTCGCTTCCCTGAATGTTTTTGCACTACTCGTTACCCTAACGGTAAACGCGCTGGCCAATCTGCTGCCAATTAATGGCATGAATACGGGCGAGGTGTCTGCCTTGTACCCGAGCTTATTTACCCCTGCGGGGCTTACGTTTTCGATTTGGAGTGTGATCTATTTGTTGTTGGTAGCGTTTGGGTTTTACCAGTTTACCCGCGTTTGGTTACCTTATTTCCGGCTGTTGTCGTTGCTGTTTATCATTTCCTGCGTGTTGAACTGTGCATGGATCCTGGCATGGCATTTTCTTTTCGCCACCCTTTCGGTGATCATCATGGTGGCGTTGCTGGTTACCCTGATTCAACTTTTTCTGCTGGTGCAGCGCGCCCCGCTGCAACTGCTGGCGGAGCGGTTGTTCATCCGTTTGCCTTTTACAATTTATCTCGCCTGGATTTGTGTGGCTACGATTGCTAACGTCTCAGCCACGCTGGCAACCAACTCCAACTTCGTGAACGCAGTAGATTCCGCTACCATTACGGTAATCATGCTGGTGGTGGCGGCTGCACTGGGCGCGGTTATATCGTGGCGCTTTCACGCACCCGCTTTTTCGCTGGTAGTGATTTGGGCCTTGTATGGCATTTACCTGAGATGGCGTGGCACCGATTTTTCTTCGGTGGCACAGGCGGCTATAATCTTGGCGCTAGCCTTAGGCGGCTTAACGGTTGTAGTGGGTTGGCGTAGCTTACGCACCCGGCGGTAAGCCGCACCTAAGGCAAGTGGGTGTGGTGTTGCCGATCAGTTAATCAAGCTAAACCCTGTATATGGAATTAGCGCTGCAGGAATTTTTATTCCTTCTGCCGTTTGATTGTTTTCTAACAATGCCGCCACAATCCGCGGAAGCGCCAACGCACTGCCGTTGAGTGTGTGCAGCAGTTGGGTTTTTCCTTCCTTGCTTTTGTACCGGAGCTTCATCCGATTGGCCTGAAACGTTTCGAAGTTGCTTACCGAGCTCACCTCCAGCCAGCGCTGCTGTGCTGCGGAATACACCTCCATGTCGTACGTCATGGCGGAATTGAAGCCCATATCGCCACCGCACAGCAGGAGTTTACGGTAGGGTAACTCTAATTTTTCTAGTAAGCTTTGTACGTATTGGCACATCTCCTCCAGTGCCGGGTACGATTCTTCGGCTTTGCGGATTTGCACAATTTCAACTTTATCGAATTGATGCAGGCGGTTCAGGCCGCGCACGTGGGCGCCCCAACTTCCTGCCTCTCTGCGGAAGCAAGGCGTATAGCCAACGTTTTTAATCGGCAGTTCATCCTCTGCTACAATCACATCGCGGTACAGATTGGTAATCGGTACTTCTGCCGTGGGGATCAGGTACAAACCGTCTTCGGCAACAAAATACATCTGCCCTTCTTTGTCGGGCAACTGGCCGGTGCCGTAGCCACTGGCTTCGTTGATGACAATGGGCGGCTGAATTTCGCGGTAGCCAGCTTGCGCCGCGTGATCCAGAAAGAAATTGATTAATGCGCGTTGCAACCGGGCTCCTTTGCCTTTATACACCGGAAAGCCCGCGCCGGAAATCTTCACACCTAAATCGAAATCGATGATGTCGTATTTCTTGATGAGTTCCCAATGCGGCAGGGCATCTGCGGGCAGTGTGGGCACCGCGCCCCACGTGTGGGCCACGATGTTGTCGTCCGCAGTTTTTCCTGCCGGCACCTTCTCGTGCGGAATGTTAGGAATTTTATACAACAGTTGTTGCAACTGCTGTTCTGCCTGCGTCCAGGTTTCTTCCAGTTTTTTGATTTGTTCTTTTTCGTTGGCTACGGCTGCACGCAAAGCAGTTGCTTCTTCGTGCTTGCCGCTCTTCATGAGTTCACCTATTTTTTTTGAATCAGCGTTGCTGCGCGCTTTCAGTTCATCGGCTTGATTCTGCGCCGTTCTTCGGGTTTGATCGGTATCCAGCACCTGCGCAATCAGCGTTTCGGCTTCCTTAAAGTTTCGTTTCGCCAATCCTGCAAGGATTAACTCTTTTTGCTCGCGTATAAATGCAACGGTTAGCATGCCTCGTTCAATTTAGCCGCCAAAATTACCACTTGACTATAAATTTTGGGGCAGGGTTTGATAATATTCGTTTTTCGGCTATACTTGCACCGTCAATTCGCTCTTTCGAGCAATTCAGTAGTCCGAAAATTTCACTTACCGTTGCTTTGGAATGTACCTGCCTTCGGGCGGATTTTGATGACCGAATTCTTATTAAACCATTTAATTACTTACACTTTTTTCCATGTACACGATAGACGATCTCAGCGTCCGACTTCTTTCTGAACTGAAAGAGATTGCCGAATCCATGGGCATCGACAATGCCCGCAAACTGGGTAAACAGGATTTGATTTACAAAATTCTGGATGCGCAAGCCCTTGCGCCCGAAACCACACCCACACCGGCACCCCGCGCGGTGCACGAAACCGATCGGAAAATGCGCCCACGCCGCCGCGAGAACGTGGCGCCCACGCCGCCACCACCCGCAGAGCAAAAACCCGAGCGTAAAGAATCCAAAGCAGATCCGCTCTCGTTCGATCTGGATCTCGATGCCGCCATCCCACGATTTGACGACACCAACGATAGCGAGCCCGCCTACGAGCCTGCGCCCACTCCGCCACCTACGCCCGCGCAAGAGCCGCAAGCCGCAGCCCCTGCTTCCAACCCGCGCTTTTTGAACGTGCGCGATTTTGACGGTGCGGTGACGAACGAAGGCGTGCTGGAAATCATGCAAGATGGCTACGGATTCCTGCGCTCCAGCGACTATAACTATCTGGCCAGCCCGGACGATATTTATGTTTCGCCCGCACAAATCAAGTCGTTGGGCCTACGCACCGGAGACACCGTGCGGGGTTCCATCCGCCCACCCAAAGAGGGTGAAAAATATTTCGCCTTACTGAAGGTGGACATCGTCAATGGAAAGACGCCTGACGAAATCCGCGACCGCGTAGGGTTTGAATACCTCACGCCACTGTTCCCCGATGAAAAGTTGCGCCTCAGCACCACGCCCGATAACATGAGCACACGGATTCTTGATCTGTTTGCGCCCATTGGTAAAGGCCAGCGTGGTATGATCGTAGCCCAACCCAAAACCGGTAAGACCGTGCTGTTGAAAAACATTGCCAACGCCATTGCCGAGAATCACCCCGAGGTGTATTTGATTGTGCTGTTGATTGACGAACGCCCCGAGGAAGTAACAGACATGGCACGCAGTGTTAAGGCAGAAGTAATTGCCTCCACATTCGATGAGCAAGCCGAGCGCCACGTGAAGGTGGCCAGCATTGTGCTGGAGAAGGCGAAGCGCATGGTAGAATGTGGCCACGATGTGGTGATCCTCCTCGATTCGATTACGCGCCTGGCGCGTGCCTATAATACCGTGGTTCCTTCCTCTGGAAAGATTCTTTCCGGTGGTGTAGACGCCAACGCGCTGCATAAACCGAAGCGTTTCTTTGGTGCCGCCCGCAAGATTGAAAATGGCGGCTCGCTTACCATCATTGCTACCGCCCTGATCGATACGGGCTCGAAGATGGACGAAGTGATCTTCGAAGAGTTCAAGGGCACGGGTAACATGGAATTGCAGCTCGACCGCAAACTCTCCAACCGCAGAATTTATCCTTCCATCGATGTGCCGGCTTCCGGAACCCGACGCGAAGATTTGTTGATGAAGGAAGAAGAACTGCAGCGCGTTTGGATTTTGCGCAAGTTTATGAGCGACATGAACTCCGTAGAAGCGATGGAATTCCTGCAAGCCAAAATGAAAGGCACCCGCAACAATCAGGAATTTTTGATTTCGATGAACGGGTAATTCCCTTTCGGGGATGTAGTTTCAAAAAAGATAGTAACGTCATTGCGAGGGCGGAACGAAGCAATCTACATTTCGTGTAGATTGCTTCACTTCGTTCGATAGCAACGTCATTGCGAGGGCGGGACGACCGAAGCAATCTGTATTTCTGATTTCTTCACTTCCCAAGTTGAAAGAGCCTCGGAATTTATTCGCGCACCCACTGCCCATCGGCATTCAGCCGAAAATAATACTCCCGACTTTGCGGGCTATAATCGGAGGCGATGACCACTAACAACCGTTTTGGTAAAATTCCGAGCTGCGACAAATCCAGATCAAGCGCCGGAGCATTGGGGCGAAGCCGTGTTTTGAGTTTTTCTTCCATGGTTTGGGCATCGTACAAAATTAACAGCGCGGGCTCGGTCAGATTTCCGCTACCGGGCACGGTTAGCATAGTTTGCGCGACAGGCGCAGGTGGCGGGAGGGGTGCATCCGAAAACCGGATGGTATTTTCACTCAGTAAAAATGGAATTTCGGTTGCGCGTTGAATACCAAAAACTTCATAGCGGAAAATGCCTTCCCCGGGCAGCGTATCCGATAGCGTATAGTCTTGAACAAACCGCCCTTGCGCATTGGCCAGAACCGGTTGCGTGTCAATAAGCCGGGCCCGCTTTTCGGCCGGCCTTTTTCGGTAGGTGCGAAACGACTCGTACCGGGCAATCAACGAATCGGGTACAAACCAATGCACGGTTACAACTTTACCCCGGGTGGCGACATTCGTGGTTACGGTGTCTGTCTTCAACAACCGGTGCGGTCGCCCAAGCGGGCGGGTCGCAACCTGAATTTCGAAGCTACATTGATCTCCTAAAAACCCATCGATGTTCACCAGATATTGTTGCCCGGGTTCAAGGTCGGGCAGTTCTACAAACACGTCATCCATGAGGCCGGTGGAAATGCATTGCAGCAACCGGTACGAGGCAGTTTCGCACGCGCGCCCGGCCAGAATGACCACTTGCACACCTTTTCCGCGCCCACATTTTTGTGCTCCCACGTTTAAGAAATAGCGCCCCGGCTGTGGCACCGTAAAGTCGAACCACAAATCGTTGTGGTACTTCAGGCATTTCTCCGTTAGCTTTTTATTGATGCACTTCCATTCCACCGTGGCTTGCCGCGTATCGGCCAAGAGAGGTGCGTGGTCCAATGCAAGCGTTAAGCGCTGGAAAATGGAATTGTTTACCGACTGCGTCCAACCGGTAAGGCTTACAATCATAAAAGTTAGACATAAACCTTTTGCCATTTCGGCAAGATAACTGAAATTCGGAGCCGTAGATACGTTTTACAACTCCCCACGTTATGCAACAATCCGCAGCCACCACACTCTTTTTACCCATTGCACTTGGTATTATCATGCTTGGCTTGGGGTTATCGCTTTCAATCCATGATTTTAAGCGCGTTACGAAATTCCCCAAAGCCATTACCATTGCGTTGTTCTGCCAAATGTTGGTGCTGCCTGCCCTGTGTTTGTTGCTTGCTAAATTCAGCGGGCTTTCGCCCGAGTTGGCCGTGGGCATGATGCTGCTGGCCGCTTCGCCCGGCGGGGCTACTGCCAATTTGTATAGCCACTTATCCAATGGCGACGTGGCGCTGAACATTACACTTACGGCAGTAAATAGTGTGCTTGCCCTTTTCACCTTGCCGGTGATCATCAATTACTCGATGGAATTTTTCCTCGGTGCGGGTCAGTTTGTGCCCCTGCCATTCAGTAAAGTGATCGAAGTGTTTGGCATTGTGCTGCTGCCGGTTTCCATTGGGATGTTGATCAAGAGCCGGGCACCGCAGTTTGCGCTGAAGATGGACAAACCCGTTAAAATTATTTCTGCGCTGCTGCTTGTCGTCATCATCGTGTCTGTCTTCATCCGCGAAAAGCAAGTGCTGTTCGATAACTTTGGTGTGTTGGGCTTACCGGTTATCCTGTTCAATGTAGGCAGCATGGCGGTGGGGTATTTTGTACCACAGTGGCTCGGTATCGACAAACGCCAATCGATTGCTATTGGTATGGAGATTGGCATTCACAATGGCACGCTGGCCATTTTCATTGCGCTGAATGTGCTGAACAACGCAGCCATGAGCGTGCCTCCGGCCATCTACAGTTTGTTGATGTTCTTCACTGCCGCAGCGTTCGGATTTTTTGTGAACCTCGGCCGCAAACCGGCTGCGTAGCTTATTTCTTTTTCCGCTCGTGAAAGGCGCCCTGAAACGTGGGGTCTTCCCGGCGTTTCTGGCGGTCGATCTCGCGCGCCATTTCCTGTGCTTCTTCGGGTGTAGTTTCTTCTATGGCAACCGATAGCGGTAATTTTTTGATTGGAATTTTTTCGCGAATGACCCCTTCGATCTTGCCCACGTGGTACACCTCAGCCGGGTTTGCAAATGTAATGGCGGTGCCTACGTTCATTGCGCGGCCAGTGCGCCCGATGCGGTGTACATAGTCTTCGTACTGCACGGGCACATCAAAATTGATGACGTGTGAGACGTTGGTGACATCAATGCCACGCGCGGCTACATCCGTGGCAACCAACACGCGCAGTTGCCCTTCTTTAAATTCTTTCACCGCATTGATGCGGCTGTTCTGTCCTTTGTTCGAGTGCAACACCCGTACCGGCCCGAGTGCTTTGCGGTCGATGAACTTGCTCACGTTGTCAGCCACCTCTTTGGTGCGCGTAAACACCATTACGCGGGCAAACTCCGGCTGCGCCAACAAAGTGGCCAGAAAATTAATTTTTGTGCGCAGATTAGGTACTTCAAAAAGTTCCTGGGTTACCTGGCGGCTGGCCGTGGCCTGTGGTGTAACTTCTATGCGCACGGCAAAGTCCAAAAACTCTTGCGATAGCCGCTCCACTTTCGTGGGAAAGGTGGCCGAGAATAACATGTTCTGCCGTTTATCGGGAATCACCTCGAAAATTTTTCGCAGCTGTGGCATAAAACCCATATCCATCATGCGGTCGGCCTCATCAATGACCAGGGTTTTGATTTGCCGCGTGGGGATTTCCTGCCGCAGGTACAGTTCTAAAAAGCGGCCGGGTGTGGCGATGATCAAATCAACACCGCGCTGGATGGTTTCGATCTGCGTTTTTGGCCCCACACCTCCGTAAAGGGCTGCCATCCGTAAGTCAGTAAACTGTGCTAATTGCTTTGATTGGTGTTCTACCTGTACTACCAGTTCTTTGGTGGGCACCAAAATCAGTGCCCGTGGTTCTTCGCCTTGCGAATAGCGCAATTTGTACAGCACGGGCAGCAGGTAGGCGGCGGTTTTTCCGGTTCCGGTTTGGGCGATGCCAATCACCTGCTGGCCGCCCATGAGCAGAGGAATGCATTTGGTTTGAATTTCCGTGGGTGTTTGGAACCCCAACACTTCAATGGCTTGAACAAATTGTTTATTCAGCTTAAAATTTTGCCATGAATTGCTTTCGTCCACTACCTTTATTGCTATGAGTAAAACCCTGATTAAGAACGCGAAGATAGTGAATGAAGGCAAGGTGGCCGAAGGCGATGTGCTGATCAGCCACCAGCGCATTGAAAAGATAGGTACACACATTACGGATGGTCATTCCAATGTGATTGATGCGCAGGGCAGTTGGCTGCTGCCCGGTGCGATTGATGACCAGGTGCATTTTCGCGAGCCGGGCCTCACGCACAAGGGCACGATTTATACCGAAGCAAAAGCAGCGGTAGCCGGTGGCGTAACCAGTTACATGGAAATGCCGAACACGGTGCCACCTGCATTTACCCATGCATTACTGGAGGATAAGTTTCAAATTGCGCAGCAGCACTCGCTGGCCAACTACTCTTTTTTCATGGGTACCTCTAACGACAACCTGGAGGAAGTGTTGAGAACCGACCTGCAACGCGTTTGCGGCCTGAAAATTTTTATGGGTTCTTCTACCGGTAATTTGTTGGTAGACAATCCGCAGTTATTGGAACAGATTTTTTCGCGCTTTTCGGGCCTGATTGCCACCCATTGCGAAGATGAACCCACCATCCGGCGGAACACAGCCGAATTTCGCGCACAATATGGCGAGGGTATGGATGTTCGCCATCACCCCGAGTTGCGCAGCGTAGATGCCTGTTATCTTTCTTCTTCTTTTGCCAGTAACCTTGCCCGCAAACACGGCACGCGGCTCCACATCCTCCACATCTCCACGGAAAAGGAAACTCATCTTTTCGATAACACGCTGCCGCTGGAAAAAAAGAAAGTTACTGCGGAAGCATGCATCCATCATTTATGGTTTTGCGATGCTGACTACGATCGGCTGGGCATGAAGATCAAATGGAATCCGGCCATTAAAACGGCCACCGACCGCGCGGGTATTTGGAAAGCGCTACTCGATGGCCGCATTGATGTAATTGCGACGGATCATGCCCCCCACACACAGGAAGAAAAAGCTCAACCGTATTTTCAGGCGCCCTCGGGTGGGCCGTTGGTGCAGCACAGCGTTGTAGCCATGTTGGATTTTGTAGCCCAAGGCAAGATCTCCATCGAGCAGGTGGTAACAAAAATGAGCCATAACCCGGCCATTCTTTTTCGAATCAAAGAACGGGGCTTTATTCGCGAGGGTTATTTTGCAGACCTCGTGCTGGTAAACCCGAAACAATCCTGGACTGTGAATAAAGAAAACATCCTGGCCAAGTGCGGCTGGTCGCCTTTTGAAGGGCATACGTTTGGCCATACCGTTACCCACACGTGGGTTTCCGGCCACATGGCATATGCGAATGGCGTTTTTAATGAATCGATAAAAGGGCAACGCTTGTTGTTCGAGCGAACGTGATTGGGCAGACCATAAAAAAACCCCGTTTTCAGGCGGGGTTTTTGGGTGAAAGACGGGATTTGAACCCGCGGCCTCCAGAGCCACAATCTGGCGCTCTAACCAACTGAGCTACAATCACCATTAGGGGCGGCAAAGTTAACGAGATCGCCCGAATATCCAAACCAAACCAAATTCGCACAGCGTTGTTTTCAAGCCAATTATGGAAACCCTCTTTACACCCGAAGCCCTCATTAGCCTCACTACACTTACCGTGCTGGAAGTGGTGCTGGGCATCGACAACATCATTTTCATTTCAATTCTTTCAGACAAATTACCCACCCACCAGGAAGCAAAAGCCCGCCAGTGGGGACTAATGATTTCGCTGGTGCTGCGCATTGCACTTTTGTTTTGTATCGGTTGGATTATGCAACTGAACGATCCGCTGCTTTCCGTTGGAGCAAAATCTTTCACGGGCAAAGAGTTGATCTTGCTGGCGGGGGGGTTGTTTCTGATCGGCAAAAGCGTATCCGAGATTCATAACAAATTGGAAGGCGCAGAAGAGACGCAAAAAAATGATGGCGGAGAAGCCGCTGCATTTGGCTGGGTGATTTTACAGATTGCCGTTATAAATCTGATCTTTTCTTTCGACTCCATCCTTACCGCCATTGGTTTGGTAGATCAGGTTGTGCTCATGGTGATTGCGGTGCTTATTTCTTCCGCAGTGATGTTCTTGTTTGCGAAAGGCATCAACCAATTCATCAACCGGCATCCAACGTTTAAGATGCTGGCCCTTTCTTTTTTGATTATGATTGGATTTTTACTGGCGATGGAGGCGTTTGATTTCCACGTGGATAAAGGCTACGTGTATTTTGCGATGGCCTTCGCGGTGGTTGTGGAGGTACTCAACATTCGGTTACGGAAAAAGTCTACACCCGTGCAATTGCGCAACCAGACGTTGAAAGAGCATTAGCCTGCGGTTGCTAAAACGCCAGCGGCAGCATGTACAGAATTTAGCAGCCATCTTAAAAAGATGAAAAGCATCATTTCGAGGGCGGTACGACCGAGAAATCCTTGATTGCAGCGCTGCAAATAAGGATGCCTCACTTTCGTTCGACATGACGGGATATTATTGAGATGACTTCTAGTGATTTGCCCGGATTACCAACTACTGCTAGCGCCACCACCACCCGAGCTGCCACCACCAAAACTACCGCCGCCACCCCTGCCGCCGGAGGACGAACTGCTCACGATGCGGGGAATGGTTTCGGTATGGGTTTTTTGGTGGTTGCAAAACGTGCAGCCCTTTACTACTTCGCGCGTGCCCGATGATGAAGTTGTGGCATGCACCAGTGTGCGCGTGCTTAGCGTGTGAAAAGCCGTAGTACCGCACTGCGGGCAGGGATCATATTTCGAAAACCGGTTGGGATACACTTCAACTTTTTTCGAACCGCACGCCTCGCATTTCCACACATCATAATCAACGGATTTTAGGTTCTCTTCAAACACCTGGCTTTGGCCGAGAAATGCATCGTCTGCCTGTTCATCTAACCGCGTCATTTTTTGTCCACAGTTTTTGCAGGGCCGCGGCATCGTACGGAACGATTTCCGTGTCTTTACATAATCGAAGAGCAAAAACGCGAACGGCAGCGGGAAGAAAATGGCTTTCCAGATCCAGTACCACTGCGCTTCCCGGTAATGCTGGTACAAAAAATAATATTCTTCTTTGGCCAGGTAATCTTTTGTGTGCTGTTGTAGTTTGCTCCGTTTTAGAAATGTGAGAAAGATAAGGTACGCGTAAAACCCGCCAACAAGCGCCCAGAAGCTGCCGGTGAAGGCAAGGCCGAGGATCAAAAACGCAGGAATCACTAACCAAAGCCACACCCATTCGCGTTTTTTGAAATCGAGGTTCAACGCGGCCGCCGTGGCGTTTACTGAATCAGCAAAGCCGGATTTTCTGCGAACGAAGTACGTAATCGTACAGATCACTAACCAGACGGGAAAGATGATAATGCCCAAGCCCATAGTAGCTTCCGGCGTCCAATCGATTTCCGTAGTGGAGTTGTTGGTGTCGCGAATCTCTTCTGCGTAGGCCGGGTTGCGAAGGATTTTTGTGATTTCTTCCACACCCGCCAGCATGCCGCCATTTACATCGCCCGCTTTAAAGCGCGGCACCATGTGCTCTGTTTGAATGCGTTTGCAGATGACGTCCGGCAAAATGCCTTCGAGGCCGTAGCCCGTGTGAAAGCGAAGCACCCGCTTGTCTTCCACGTACAGCACGAGCAAGCCATTGTCTTTTTGGGCCTGGCCGATGCCCCAGTGCTGAAACAACTTCTGGGCAAAGTCAAACTCAGAGGCATCGCCAATGGATTTGAGCATTACCACCTGCACCTGGACCGTAGTTTGCTTTTCGGTGGCGTGCAGCAACGTGTCAATGATCTTTTGTGCGGTAGGCGAGAGGATGTTATCCGGATCGGTAACGCAAAGGTTAGCGGTTACCCGGGTGTTGGGCACGGTGGTTGGCGTGTACGTTTGCCCAACCACCGGCAAGGCAACCGCACACCATCCGATAAAAAAAGCCAGCAGTTGTTTTATACGCAATTGCAAATGTCTTTTTAACCTTCTGCCTCCTATCTACTAACCCGTAACTCCTAACCTTTAACTACTCCCAACTCTCTACCCACGGCAGTAAATGCTGCAATCGCTTTGTCGAGATGGTGTTGTTGGTGCGCGGCCGAAAGTTGTACGCGAATGCGCGCCTGGCCTTTTGCTACTACCGGGTAGAAAAACCCAATTACATAAATCCCTTTTTCTAGCAATCGTTCGGCAAATTTTTGCGCTAACGGGGCATCGTACAACATGATGGGCACAATGGGGTGTTCGCCCGGCTTGATGTCGAAGCCGGCTTTTGTCATGGCGTCGCGGAAGTACCGGGTGTTGCGTTCGAGCTGATCGCGCAGCGCGGTAGTTTCTGAGAGCATTTTAAACACTTCGATAGACGCACCTGTAATGGAAGGTGCAAGCGTGTTGGAAAACAAATACGGGCGCGACCGCTGGCGCAGCAATTCAATGATCTCTTTTTTACCCGATGTGAAGCCACCAGAGGCCCCACCGAGTGCTTTGCCCAGGGTGCCGGTAACAATTTCTACCTGCCCGTGTACGCCGCGGTACTCCGGCACACCGCGGCCGGTTTTTCCGAGGAAGCCGGTGGAGTGGCACTCGTCGGTCATCACCATGGCCTCGTATTGATTGCCGAGGGCTACGATTTTATCGAGTTGGGCAATGGTGCCGTCCATCGAAAACGCGCCATCGGTTACAATGAGGATTTGTTTGGCACCGGCTGCGCGTGCTGCTTTTAGTTGTGCGTCCAGATCGGCCATGTCGTTATGCTTGTAGCGGTAGCGCATGGCTTTGCATAGACGCACCCCATCGATGATGGACGCGTGGTTTAGCTCATCGCTGATAATGGCATCTTCTGCGCCCAGCAAGGGCTCGAACACACCACCGTTGGCATCGAAAGCGGCCGCGTAAAGAATGGTGTCTTCCGTGCCCAGAAACTCGGAAATTTTTTGTTCCAGTTCTTTGTGGATGTCTTGCGTACCGCAAATGAAACGCACAGACGACATGCCAAAGCCGTGGGTATCGATGGCGCGTTTGGCCGCGGCTATCACGCGGGGGTGCGAAGAAAGACCCAGGTAGTTGTTGGCGCAGAAGTTAATTACTTCTTTGCCATCGCTGGTTTTGATGTCGGCTGCCTGTGGTGTGATGATGATGCGTTCTTTTTTGAACAGGCCGGCTTCGCGAATGGAATCAAGTTCGGCTTGCAGTTTCGGTTGAATCTGGCGGTACATATCAGGAAATTTTCGGTTTCATTTTTATCACGGGCTTGGCGGTAGCGGGTTTCGCCTCTGTGGTGGTGGGCGCGGCTACGGTAAGCGGGTATTTTCTGCGGGTGGGGTTGATGAGGTATAGCTTTTGCGCGGTGAAGCTATTGGGGTGCATCTGCTCAAAGGCCATGCGCCAGCTATTCCAGGCGTCGGGTTCGGCCAGACGGAATTTAGCGCTGTCGATTTTTTTTGAGATGAGGTATTCTTCGAACGTCATGCGTGCTGCAAAACTACAAGAATCGGGTGATGTTGTGTTTGCGGTGGGCTGGTCGTGGGGGATTTCAGCCAGGGATTGAGCAGAAAGCCCGAAGTGCGCGGGCCTGTGGGTGGCCGGACTTGCCGCGAAAGCCCGGCCCGAGCCGGGGTGGCCTTGCGCGGGGTGGGCGCGGGGGCTGCCAAAATTTGGCATGAGCCGTTTACCTCATTTGTTTAACTTCGCGCCCTTGTTTGTTTTGCAAGAGCATGAAAAAAACAAAAGTGTTGCTGATCGGAGCCGGAGGCCAACTGGGTGCGGAGCTTACCCAAGGGTTGTGGCGCATTTATGGTGCCGATAACGTGATTGCGTCGGACATTAAAGACCCGCAAGGGATTTTGCGCGAGGGCCGCTATGAGAAGTTGGATGTGATGCAGCGCGATAAATTGTTTGAGTTGCTGAAGCGGCATGAGATTACGCAGGTGTACCACCTGGCTGCGCTGCTCTCGGCCACGGGCGAGAAAGATCCGCGCTGGGCGTGGAAGTTGAACATGGAGAGTTTGCTGTTTGTGTTGGAAGCGGCATTGGAGTTGAAGCTGCACAAAGTGTACTGGCCAAGTTCGATTGCCGCCTTTGGGCCTACCACCCCGAAATACAACACACCGCAGGACACGATTATGGATCCTACCACGGTGTATGGCATTACCAAACAAGCTGGCGAGCGGTGGTGCGAGTATTATTTCAGGCGGTATGGGGTGGATGTGCGTAGCCTGCGTTACCCCGGGATTATTGGGTGGAAAACACCCCCGGGGGGCGGAACAACCGATTATGCGGTGGACATTTACTTTAAAGCCATTCAAGAGAAAAAATACGAGTGTTTCCTGGCGCCAGATACGTACTTGCCCATGATGTACATGGATGATGCGGTAAAGGCTACCCTGGATTTGATGGAAGCGCCCGCAGAGAAAGTAAAGATACGCAGCAGCTATAACGTATCGGCCATGAGCTTTTGCCCTGCGCAAGTGGCAGCCACGATTCAGAAGCACGTACCAGAATTTGCCATTTCGTATCAGCCCGATTTTCGCCAAGCCATTGCCGACTCATGGCCGAAGTCGATTGATGATGCACCCGCCCGCGAACACTGGGGCTGGCGCCACCAATTTGGCTTGGAGGAAATGACTCAGGATATGCTGAGCAACCTGGCGCGGGTGTTGCGTTAGTGCACAACTACTTTTGAAACGCGCGTGAACGAATCGCCCACGATGCGCACGACATACACCCCGGGCGGCACATCCATACCAACAATCGCGTGCGGTGCCGCCGTTTGAGTGCGTACCCACTCTACGCCTTTCGTATCCGTTACTACTATGCCGTACATTTTTTCTGGCGAAAAGGAGAGTTGCACGTGCATCTCCTGGTTGGTGATGGGATTGGGGTACACCTGCGCCTGTTGCTCACCGGCAAAGTCTACAGCCACCACGTTGAATTGCTCGCGGAAGCCATCGAAATCCACGGAAGTAAGGCGATAATACGAGCGGCCCATGAGCGGGGCCAGATCTTCGAATGCGTACTGGTTGCGTTGGCGGCTGTTGCCCACGGCCTTCACCTCTGCAACGGGTGCGAAGGTGCTGCCATCGCGCGAGCGCTCCAGCAAGAAGTAATCGGTGTTGTGTTCGGAGGCGGTGGCCCAGCTTGCGGTAAAGTGGTTTTTCTCGTTCGCGACATCGAAGAAGAGAAGTTCCACTGGCAGTACCTGCGTTTCGTCTGTAACGGTAAAGGTGTCGCTCAATTCGGTGGTGCTGGCCGCCGCTGTTTGGCGCAAGGGCGTGGTGGCGGTTAGGTTTTGTAGTGTTCCCAGCGCAGTCCAGCCGGGTCCTGACGCGAAGATGTACGGTTGAAATTGATTGGTGGCGGAGGCTACATTATCAAATGCGGGGAGCCAGCGAAACACCAGGTTGCGCCCCGCGGCCGGGTTGGTGGTTACGTTTACATCCCACGAAGCCGCGATGCTTTGATTGGCGTTGAAGGTGTTGATACCGTCGGGGCCGGTTCTGCGCGTGATCGTCATGGAGCCGATGTCATTCGCGCCAGCGGCTACACTCAACCCCAGAAAATCAATTGCACCTGTTCCCACACTCCGCAGTGCCATGTCGGCCCATCCGATAATTTTGCTGTCTGTGCTTTCGGTGGGATTTGCAGCGGTAGAGGCAAAACGAATCCGTCCGGCGGCGTTGCTAGTGAGATCTCCCAGCGTGAGCGTTGCAGCGGAATTAACCGTAATGGATTGGTTGCCCAACGTAACACCGTTGGTGCGATTTACCGTGAGGGTAGAGATGGTGGGGGCGGAAACGAAGATGTTGTTTGGTAGTACGATGTTGCCGCCGCCTGTGTTGGCGCTGTTGCCGAAGTTAAGCACGCTGGTGGCATTCAGCGAAACCTGGCCGCTGGTTCTTGCCAGTGGGGCGGCATTTGTGTGAAGGGTAAGGGTAGCACCGCCCGCGCCCAGATTTCCGTTTACCAGGTTAATCTGGCCGCCAATTTCAATGCTTCCACCGGTTGGGGCATTTATGTTCAATGCTGCGCCACCCGTTCCCAGGTTTAAGGTTGAGCCGCTACTAACTTGAAGTGCATTTCCTGTGGCGAGCCCCAGGCTTAAGCTATTGCCCCCGGCCGATGGGGCGAAGGTATATGTGGTGCTGCCGGAGACGAGGATTGAACCAACTGTTTGGGTAGGCACTTGGGTGATATTTCGATTAGCACCGGAGGCGTCAAATGTGAGTACATCGGTCGTTGCGGGTGCGGTTCGCGTGGGAGTCCAGTTTGCGGCCACTGTCCAGTCGCTGCTTACCGAACCGTTCCAGGTATAGTTCCCGATTGTAGTGGCCCAATAAAAGCTATTGTTCAGGTTTGTGGTGGAAATACCATTGCGATTGACCTGCGGATTTGAAACCGTGCCCGCATTGCCCGGCATCGTGCCGAAGGAAGCTGAGCTTGCTTGCGTAAGGCGAATTTGAGTTAACGCGTTAAAGGTGCCCACGCCCGTGCCTTCCGTTCGAATAGAAAAATTATTGGCCGTGGCCAGCCCATTGCCTGTAGCTACTGTCCAGAATGAGTTGGAGCGAGAAACCACCGCCGTTGGGCCATCGGTGTCGCTGAAGGATACGGTAGTAAATCCAGCCGTGCCGGTGTGGTTTACCCGAATCGTCCCACCCGTGGTGATATTGGAGTTCCCAAAAAAGACAGGTCGATCGTCAGCCGATGTTCCAACAGGAAAATGGCTGGCGGCCGATCCAATTGTGAGCGCGCCAGTACCCAACCAGCGCGTTAGGTTGCCGTTGTAAAGTCGCCCGGCCGTGTAGCTTAGCGAACCAGCAGCACCCACCGCGGTACCAATGGTTAGATTGGCTGCGTTGAGGTTAACTATACCTGCCGTTAGCGTAAGTTGGTTGCTGACATTTAAACCCGCGCTGGGTATGGTTACTGCCGGGGCGGCCCCAGAGGTGTTGTTAAAGTTAAGGTTGGTGTATAGCCCCGATCCGTTGCCGCTTATTGTTTGCGCGCTCGTTCCTGTAAAGGCAACCGTTCCCGCTACATTAAGCGTGCCTGAGTTTGCCACATTGCCGGTAATAGAAATTGTTCGACCGGAATTAACTGTAAGCGCAGTGAACAGATCAAGCGTTAAATTCCGGCATGCGGCATCAGCCGAACTAACCACGGGGTAGTTTGCTAACCCCTCCACCAGAACCACGTCTGTTAGAGCCGTTGGAATAGCTGAGCCGCACCAGTTTGATGCTGTATGCCAATCCGTACTTGTTGTGCCGCGCCAACTCCCAGAGTTTATGATCGCAATCACCACCGGCAGGGATGACCGTGTGCCGCAACCTGCTGTGCTCACGTTTCTCCGGTACCACGTAGTTTGGGTTGGTGTGCCCGGGTTATAGTCTTCCGTGGTTACCCCCACGTTTGAAAATCCGCTGGTTGGCGATGTAGTGCTGCTCTGCCACGCGTACGTGGCGGAGGCAACGGCGTCAGCGTTAAGTGAGGTAGCACTACCGCCCGAACAAATGAATTGATCTCCTGTGCTGATAATGTTTGAGTTTCCGGTGGCGAAGCAAAGGCTTTGGCCAGAGCAAGGACCGGTAGTGCAATCATTGCTTGAACCAAAAGTGGTTGAGCCCCCGGTGTTTTGAATGCTGCCGGATGTTTGTAAATCGCCCCCACCGGAAATCACAATACTACCCGTTTGGTTGTTAAAGTTCCCCTCGCAAACCCCGCAACCCGGCTTTGGCCGTAATTCAACAATTCCGTTGATAACGAAATCTCCACTATTGTTTTGATTTCGAATGTTTCCATAAATAATCAACCTGCCGTTGATGAAAATATCCAAAGTCGCATCGTTTGGCAAAACAATGCCATCTGTGGTGCTCGGAGCTACCAGAATCAAAGTACCACCAGCATCCACTGTAATTGTGCCGTCGGTGATTGTGCTGACATCATTAAAAACCACAGTTGCACCACTGCCAACAGTGATGGAGCCACCACTGATGCTAAACGTGTAGTCTGTGCCACCGGTAAAATCGGTAGCGCTGCTATTAAAGGTGTACGCGCCCGTTGTGATTGAAATATTGGTATTGATCTCCACCGGATGATTCACGTTTACCGTGGTTGTGGGGCCCGGCACAACTCCAGTCGACCAAATGGTTGGATCGTTCCAAGTTCCCGAAGTAATTGTGTTTGTCTGGGCCCTTGCCAGTTGCACAAACCCGGCCAGAATGGCGATAATCAACAGTTTGATCAAAAACGATGTAAATCTCATCATTCCAACAAATTAGACTCCGTTAATAGCAAAAAACCCTTTTAGGTAACTCATTCTTTTTTAACAACTTGCACGCGTTACAGTTTACCCGCAAAGCAGCGAGAATAAATGCCTTTTCATGCAAAAAATCACCCGTCTTGCTTCTGAAACCGCCGTTTATGGTTTAGGAACAATTATTCCACGGCTGATCAACTATTTTCTGGTAATTCCGCATACCCGCATTTTCAATGCAGAGGCGTACGGTGTGATTACCCATTTGTATGCATACGCAGGCTTTTTAAACATTATCTTCCTTTTTGGGATGGAAACGGCCTTTTTCCGGTTTGCCAGCAAGCCCGGGGCCTCGGTAGATCACGTGTATCGGTTGGCCCAAACGATTGTACTGGCTATAGCCGTGCCGGTGTCGCTGGTGTTGTGGTTTAGCGCGGATGCCATTGCTGCCGCGTGGGATTTGGCCGCTCATCCCGAATACGTGCGCTATCTGGTGGGGATCATTTTGTTGGATGCCGTAGTCGCTATTCCGTTTGCGCGCTGGCGGCAGGAAAAAAAGGCGTGGCTTTTTGCCACAGTTAAAATTGCGAACGTGCTCGCGTTGGTTGGGCTGAATTACCTTTTCCTTTACGTGATGTTCGATCCGGCCGTGGGCGTTGGGTACGTCTTGATTGCCAACCTGCTGGCCAATTCGATTTTTGTTGTGTTTCAGTTCAGGAATTTGGTTCGCTGGCGTGCCGTTTGGGATGCTGCCGTTTCGCGCGAAATGATTCGTTACGCGTATCCCATTATGCTGATGGGCGTGGCCGGCATGACGAACGAATTGTTTTCGCGCCTTTGTCTGCAATGGTGGTGGCCGGAAAATTTTCGTGGGCAGTCGGCCGAGCATGCGTTGGGCGTTTTTGGCGCCTGCTATAAGTATGCCGTGTTTATGAATTTGGTGGTCATGGCGTTTCGCTATGCCGCAGAGCCCTTTTTTTTCGCGCAAGCCTCCGACAAGCAATCGCCTGAGCTTTTTGCGCGCGTCAATCACTATTTCATCATTGCGGGGGCATTCATTGTGCTGGCGGTAACCATCAACCTCGATATCTTGAAGTTTATGCTGGGCTCAAGCGAGTACTACGAGGGCCTCAGCATTGTGGCCGTGTTACTGGTGGCCTACCTGTTGATGGGCGTGTACTACAATTTTTCTGTTTGGTTTAAACTAACAGACCGCACGCATTTTGGCACGTGGTTTACTGTGGGCGGCGCGGTGTTTACGGTAGTGGGTAATTATGTGCTGATTCCGCTTGCGGGGTACCACGGCAGTGCATGGGTAACGCTCATCAGCAGTGCGGGTATGCTGGTAGCCTCCTATCTTTTTGGCCAACGATACTACCCCATTCCTTATCGGCTTTTGGCTGGTGTTCTGTACCTCGGGTTTGCACTGGCGCTCATTGGGTTCTCCTCCCAAATCAGTTTTTCAAGCCAATTCGCGGCTACGTTTTTTCATGCGTGCGTGTGTTTGTTTTTTCTGGCCGTGGTTTACTTGCTCGAGCGCAAAGATTTTAAAAAACAACTCGTCTGATTTTGTACCTTTCGAAGCAATCGATTGAAGCGTATGAATATCATCATTCCTATGGCAGGCTTGGGCAAACGCATGCGGCCCCACACCCTCACCACGGCAAAACCGTTGTTGCCCATTGCGGGCAAACCCATGGTGCACCGACTGGTGGAGGACATTGCGCGCCTCTGCCCGGAGAAAGTGAATCACATCGGGTTTATTGTTCATCCTTCGTTTGGTAAAGCAGTAGAGCAAGATTTGCTGAGTGTAGCCGCAGCGGTGGGCGCTACGGGAAAGATTTTTTACCAGCAGGAGGCATTGGGTATTTCTCACGCCCTGTTGTTTGCCAAAGAACTTTTTACGGGCAAGGTAATTGTCGCTTTCGCGGATACGTTGTTCAAAGCGAATTTCCGGTTAGATACCACGCAGGATGGCATCATCTGGGTACAACAGGTAAAAGATCCGTCTTCATTTGGTGTAGTGCAACTGGATACCGCCGGGGTAATTACCGGGCTGGTAGAAAAGCCCACAGCTTTTGTTTCCGATCTGGCCATTATTGGTATCTATTATTTCCGCGAGGGCGAGGCGTTAGCGCGCGAGATGCAGTACCTGCTTGATCATAACATCAAAGAAAAAGGGGAGTATCAATTTACCTCGGCCCTCGAGAACCTTCGTAAAAACGGAGCCCGCCTCGTTACCGGCCAGGTAGAAGAATGGTTGGATTGCGGCAACAAAGAAGTTACGGTGCAAACAAACCAGCGGTATCTTGAAATCATCAAGGCGCAAAACCTGGTGTCGGCAAAAGCCACACTAAAAAATGCAGTTATTATTCCACCGTGTTTTGTGGGAGAAGGTGCGGTGATCGAAAACTCAGTTGTGGGCCCGCATGTGTCCGTAGGCGAAAATTCCACCATTACCGATTCACGCATCATCAACAGCATCATTCAAAAAAATACTACCCTTCGCGATGCCCAGTTGCGCAACAGCATGGTAGGTAATTTCGTTACTTTTACCGGCTCCACAGACGATGTAAGTCTGGGAGACTACAGCACTGTACGTTGAAAAAAAACGTTTACATTTTTGTTGGAATCAGCGCGGCCGCGGTGATTTTCTTTGATTTGCATGCCCAAAAAAAGAAAGCGGCCCCAACGGCCAATCGCGCGGGGCAGCAAGAGGTAGAGTTTCTGTTTACCGAGGGGCAAAAACATTTCATTCTTGAGGATTATTCTAAGGCACTCTTATACTTTCAGCAGGCCGCAGATTTGCAGCCCGGTGCGGCTGCGCTGCATTTTAAGTTAGCCGAGGTGCTCGCCAAGAAGCAGAACGCAGAAGACCTGCGCAGAGCCGCTGCCGAGATTGAGTGGGCGTTGCGGCTGGAGCGCAAAAACAAATTCTACTATGTGCAAGCAGCCGAAATCTATGGCGGTTTGTTAGAGTTCAAAAAAGCGCAGCAAGTTTTAGAAAGCCTGATTAAGGAAGTGCCGGGCACGGAAGAATATCTTTACAACCTCGCGGCATTCTATTTGTACGATAATCAACCAAACGAAGCCATTCGTGTGTACAATCAGATTGAAGCGCTGGCAGGCGTAGACGAGACCGCGTCCATGCAAAAGCAACGCATTTATCTGGAGCAGGGGCGCTTATCTGAGGCGGTGGCCGAAGCGGAAAAACTTCTGGTGGCTTTTCCGGAGGAAGAGAAGTACCTGCTCGACTACGCGCAGATGCTATCGCAACACAAAAACAGCAGCCGGGCCATCGAACTTTTACAAAATTACCTCGCTCAAAATGAAGGTGCGGCCAACGCCAGGTTTTTGTTGGCCGGTTTGCTGCGCGATAGCGGCAAAATAGAACAATCGCAAAATCTCTTGTGGCAGAATTTTTTAGATCCGTCCGCAGATGTGGCAAACAAGGTGTTGGTGTTGGGTACCTACAATTCGGTACTGGGTAGTCAATTAAACGCGGGCAGCGAGGATGCCGCTACGGTGGCCTTTGCGCGAAAGCTGGCGTACAAGCTACTAGAGTTACATCCGGACGAGCCGCAAGCGTACATTGTTACCGGAGATTTGGAGATGATCTTGCGCGATCCCGCCAAGGCGGTGGAGTTGTATGCAAGGTCTACACGGCTGGGCGCCACTCGTTTTGAGGTGTGGCAAAATCTCTTGCTGCTGGAGTCGCAGTTAAACCGGGCCGATAGTATTGTACTTCATTCCGAGCAAGCGCTGGAGTTGTTTCCCAACCAGCCCGAGCTGTACTATTTTCAGGGGTACGGCCAGTTTTTGAAAAAGCGGTACCGCCCGGCGGTCCAGGCGCTGGAGCAGGCGCGCAAACTGGCTGAAGGAAATGTAGCGTTGTTGAAAGAAGTTAATACCCTGCTGGGCGATGCGTATAATGCAATGCAGGAATACGCCAAATCAGACCTGGCGTACGAGGCGGTATTGTTGGCCGACCCCGCCAATGCGATTGTTTTGAATAACTACAGCTATTACCTGGCGTTGCGCAAGCAGAATTTGGAGAAAGCGGAAAAAATGTCTGCGCAATTGGTAAAGGATAACCCCGCCAATGCGGCGTTTTTAGACACGCATGGCTGGGTGCTGTTTACACGGGAAAAGCACCGCGAAGCCAGGCGATTTCTGGAACGCGCCATTGCCTTAGATGGCGAGAGCGCGGTGTACTTTGAGCATCTGGGCGACATCCTTTTTAAGCTGGGCGAGGTGCAAGAGGCGGTTGTGCAATGGCAAAAAGCACAAAGCATGGACGAGAACAACGAAACGCTTCGAAAAAAGATTCTGGAGAAGAAACTGTATTGATTATTTTTGTCGAGCTGAATTCGAACCAACGCGTTGCTGTAGTGGCCAAATTAGTCTTCCCGCCATTTTTTAGGTTTTGCCTGCTGGCAGGTGTACTCATCTTCATCACGGCATGTAGTAAAAAGGTAGTTGCACCGGCAGCAGCGCCCCCGGCCGCTACCCTGAATATCGAAGAAATTGATTTCGAGTATTTTCATGGCAAAGCAAAAATCAACTTCAAAGACGATAAGAAAGAGCGCGAGGTAAAAGCCAACATCCGTATCCGCAAAGACAGTGTGATCTGGATGACGTTTAGCGTGGTGGGGGTGCAAGGGGGTAAGGCGCTGATCAACCGCGATTCCATTACTGTAGTCAGCACGCTCGATAAAGAATACTACGTGTTTACGTACGAGGAGCTTTCCAGGCGATTTAACTTTCCCATCACGTACCATGTAATTCAATCCGCTGCGTTGGGTAATCTGATCAAGCCGCGCCAACCTAGCGATGTCGTTTCTACTGATTTGTCATTTAATCTCCTGGCGCAAACGGAGGGCTCGGTGTCTATACGCAACTTTATTAATGCTGCCAGCGCAAAACTGGAGCGGGTGGAGCTAAAAGAGTCGCAAACGCAAAATACGCTGAACATCGCCTACAGCAACTTTCAGGTGGTGGGGCCCAAAGTATTTCCCTACAATGGCACGATTTCCGTTTTTTACAAAACGGTGAGTGGCCTGATCAGTAACACCATTACGTTTGAATACAATAAGGCTGAAGTGGGCGACAAGGAATTGAAGTTTCCTTTTAACATTCCCCGCAAGTATGATCGCAGGTAGAGCAATTTTGGTGCTGCTCATCGCCCTGCTGTTAGCGGGTACCGCGATGGCGCAGAAGTCGAAATCCCAATTGCAGAAAGAGAAGGAGCGCAATCTGGCCAAAATTCAGGAAACGCAACGCATTCTCGAAGAAACCACGGAGCAGAAAAAAACGTCGTTGGGCGAGTTATCGGCCTTGAATCAACGCATCCGGCAACAAGAGGAACTGATCAACAGTATCAAGTCGGAGATTAGCTTGTTGGATACAGATATTCGCGAAAACAGCGATTTGATTTATGCGATGGAGAAAGACCTTCATCAGCTCAAGGAAGAGTACCGCAAGATGCTGTTGGCAGCGCAGCGCTCCAGCGGCAAGATTGATCAATTGCTGTTTCTTTTCTCTGCATCTTCGTTCGATCAAATGGTGATGCGGCTGCGGTATTTTGAGCAGTATGGGCAGGTGCGTCAAGACCAGACCAAGGCCATCCGGAAAATGCAGGAGCTGCTGGGCATGCAGGTACGCCAAACCGAAATTATCAAAAACAATAAAGGTGTATTGTTGGCGGAAGAAGAAAACGAAGATCGGCAACTTGCCAAACTAAAAGACCAGCAGCGTAGCCTGCTTCGAAATCTTCAAAAAGAAGAAAAGCGACTGAAGCGCGATTTGGAAGACACCAAGAAAGCAGTTGCCCGCCTGGATAAACAAATTGAAGAGATCATCCGCGAAGAAATTGCACGCGCGGAGCGCGAAGCGCGGGCAAAAGCAGCAGCAGCCAAGAAACCATTGGCAACAAAAACCGAGGAAAGTGTGGCGCTTTCCAGCTCGTTTGAAGAGAATAAAAACAAATTGCCGTGGCCTGCCTCCGGTTTTGTGTCGCAGCATTTTGGGCGACAAAATCATCCCGTCTTACGGGGGATTGTTATCCAGAATGACGGGATCAACATCCAAACCAAGCGCGATGAGAAAGTAAAATGTGTGTTCAGGGGCAAAGTTACCCGGGTGGCGATTACGGAGGGAATCGGCAAATCGGTTATTGTAAACCACGGAGATTACTTTACCGTATATGCGGGCTTGCGCGAAGTGTATGTTACCACCGGGCAGACCGTAAACACACAACAAGAAATCGGGCAGTTAAATACCAACTTCGAAGGCTTTTCTGAGCTGCGCTTCATGGTTTATAAAAGCATGCAGCCGCTCGATCCGCAATTGTGGCTTTCCAGCCTGCGGTAGCGGTTTGGGCGTTGTTAAATTAACCGTATCTTTACCAGCTAATCAATAAAGAGTATGAGTACCGTGTTTGCTTTTTTGGGAAATCTGGGATTTCAGGAAATATTGCTCATCGGAGTATTTATTCTGGTGTTTTTTGGTGCACGCAAAATTCCTGAATTTATGAAGGGCTTGGGCAAAGGCGTTCGCGAGTTTAAAGATGCCATGAATGATGTGAAGCGGGATATCGAAGCCCCTTCAAAGGAAACCGGCAAGATCGAAGACGGTAAATAACCCGTGCCGCAAGCCGAATCTACACCGAACGTTAACAGTCATACCCACACTTTCAGCAGCTGCACCGATAAGGTAGCACGCTACCTTCGTGCTATTGCGCAACAGGCGCATTTAAATGCTTTTGTTGAAGTGTATGAGGCCGAAGCACTCCAGCACGCCCGCCAGGTGGATGAAAAAATTCGCGCCGGCACTGCTGGCCCGTTGGCGGGCCTTGTGGTGGGTGTAAAGGACGTGTTCGCCCATCGTGGCCATGCAGTACAGGCTGCCAGCAAAATTCTTTCCGGCTATCATTCTCCCTACAGTGCCACCGTTGTAGATCGTCTGCTTGCCGCAGATGCCATCATCATCGGGCGGCAGAATTGCGATGAGTTTGCGATGGGTTCCTCCAACGAAAATTCCGCGTTTGGCCCTGTCTTGAATGCGGCCGACACCACCCGGGTACCGGGCGGATCGAGTGGTGGCTCTGCAGTAGCGGTGCAGGCCGGTTTGTGCGATGTATCCATCGGTTCAGACACCGGCGGTTCGGTGCGCCAGCCTGCTGCGTTTTGCGGCATTTATGGGATTAAACCAACCTATGGGCGTATTTCCAGATACGGGTTACTGGCCTACGCGTCTTCTTTTGATTGTGTGGGAGTATTGGCCCGCCAATTGGATGATCTTAAAAATGTGATGCAGGTAGTTTGTGGCCCGGATGACAAAGACAGCACGGTGAGCCGAACGGCAGTTCCCAATTTTCAGGAGCCTGCAACCGTACAACCGGCCCGAATCGCCTACATCCGTGCCACCGTAGAGTCAGAGGCAATTCAACCCGAGATTAAAGCTGCGCTAAAAGAAAAGATTCAGCAATTAAAGGAGCAGGGGCACCGCGTGGAGGCGGTGGATTTCCCATTACTACCCTACGTGCTTGCCACGTATTATATTCTTGTTACCGCTGAGGCCAGTGCCAACTTGGCGCGCTACGATGGGGTGCGTTACGGCCACCGCTCGGCCGCAGCCACCGATGTGCATACCCTGTACAAAAAATCGCGTGCGGAGGGTTTTGGTAAAGAAGTGCAACGCAGAATATTGTTGGGCACCTACGTGCTGAGCGCTGAGTATTATGATGCCTACTATACGCAGGCTCAGAAAGTGCGCAGAAAAATTCGCGAAGCCACGCGGGCGTTGTTTGCCACGCACGACTTTGTGTTGATGCCCACAACACCCACCACTGCGTTTCGGCTGGGCGAGCTAACGGCCGACCCGGTGCAGATGTACCTGGCCGATCTGTACTCCGTGCAAGCGAACGTTGCCGGAGTGCCTGCGATTTCCGTACCTTGTGGAGTCGATCGGCAGGGCTTGCCCATCGGCTTGCAATTCATGGCGGATGATTTTCAGGAAAAAAAGTTATTGGATTTTGTGGGACAAATACAAAACTAACTGACGTGCGCTACGCAAATTTTTTGTTGAAGGTTGTGTTGATTTGTTTCCTGCCGGCGTGCGTATGGGCGCAAGAGGAGGAGTCGCAGCCGGAGGATACGCTGGCCATTGCTGCCATGGCCGATTCGCTGCAACAACAATTTGCCCAATCGTATGCAAGCGAATTTGTGCCCGCAGGCGAAACGCCCGAAGTGATTGCAGACCGTTTGCATTGCATTCAGCAGACCATACCCCTTACCTATAACGACCGGATTCATTCGTTCATCGACTTTTTTTTGATCAAGGATCGCGCGTACACGCGGATGATCCTGCGCAAGAAAGATTTGTATTTTCCGTTGTTCGAAAAGTATTTGAAAAAATACGGTTTGCCAGACGAGTTGAAATACCTGGCGATCGTGGAGAGCGGGTTGAATCCCCGTGCCGTATCGCGCGCCCGCGCGGTGGGTTTGTGGCAATTCATCAGCAGTACCGGGCGCCAAATGGGGCTGCGCCACGATTGGTACACGGATGACCGGATGGACCCCGAAAAGTCTACAGACGCTGCTTGCCGCTTCCTGCTCCAATTGCACGGGATGTTTAACGATTGGGAGTTGGCGTTGGCCGCTTATAATTCCGGCCCGGGCACCGTGCGCAAAGCCATTCGCAGAGCCGGGTATAAACGGAATTTTTGGGATATCTACCCGTATTTGCCCCGCGAGACCCGCGCGTATGTGCCCCAGTTTGTTGCGGTGATGTATGCCGTAAACTATGCAGAAGCGCATAACCTATTCGAAGAAGCCCGCGAAGTAGTAATGCCGCACGATACGCTCCACATCCAACGCTTCACTAATCTGGAGACGCTGGCCCGGTTAACCGGAACCTGCATGGAAGATATTCACAAACTCAATCCATGGATTGCCCAAACGGCCCTCCCGCAAAACGGCAAAAGGTTTGAAGTGGCGCTACCCCTGCATGCCATGGAGCAACTGCGCGCCAATCGGGTTGCTATTCTCGATTCCGCTCACCGCGCCAACCGCCAGCAGGTGGAAGCGCTGGCCCAGAAAGTAACTGGCAGCACCTTTGGGCGCGAGATGATTGTGCACCGCGTGCGCACGGGTGAAGTGTTGGGAGGCATCGCGCTGCGCCACGGAGTGCGTGTAGAAGACATTCGTAAATGGAATAATCTGCGCGGTAACTTGATACGCTCTGGCCAACGGCTCACCATTTGGGTGCTGCCTTCGCATCCGGCGGTTGCCGCGCGACAGGCCACCAAGGCGGAAGACAGTAAATTGATTGTAGGCAAAACCTATACGGTGCAGCCGGGCGATACGCTGTGGCACATATCGAAGCGTACGGGCCTCAGCATTCAGCAGCTAAAGGATTTGAACAACCTGAGTAACTCTAAACTTCAGCCGGGCCAGACGCTAAAATTAGGTTAGAAATGTGACCATTTTATGGAGCAGGCATTACACTTGCTACTTACCTGTATGAATAGAATCGCAATTTTTTTCTTTGCTTCAGTGGTCTTGGTTTCCTGCTCGGACGAGAAAAGCGCACAAAGCCTGCCTCCCGCCACTGGTAGCTCGGGCGATATGTATTTGGTGATGGATTCTCTGCAATGGGAGGGCCCGTTGGGCTACCTGCTCGATTCCGTTTTCAATGGCGAAATGCGTGGGCTGCCGCGTGAGGAAGGGATTTTTCGTACCCGCTGGGTCGATCCACGTAAGCTCAACTTTGTTCTAAAGCAGCGCAGAAACCTCATTTTTGTTACCACCCTGGACGGCCGCGGAACCGGTGCCACCATCTTGCGAAAACTGTATAGCCCCGAATCGCTTGAGCGCATCAAAACGGATACCGCGTTGTTTGTCACCACCCAGTCCGATTTGTTTTCTAACGGGCAAGAAGTAATGTTTCTGTTTGCCCGTACCGAGGAAGACCTCATGCTAAAAGTTGCGCGCCATTCTACCCGGTTGATTGAACACTTCAATAAGACGGAGATTAGCCGCCTGTCGAAATCGCTAATGAAAAGCGGGCGGCTAAAGGGCATGAGTGGCTGGTTGCAGCAAAATTATCAGGCCGATTTACTTGTGCCCTTTGGCTACAAATTGGTGGAGCGTAATCCGGAATTTGTGTGGGTACGACAGATCAATGCACGGGATGACCGCGACATCTTCATCGCGCGGGCTCCGTACACTTCGCAAGAACAGTTTACCAAAGAAAACCTCATCAAATTCCGGAACAGCGTCTGCCAGAAGTATTTGTTCGAAGATCCGGATATCTCCGATTCGTATCTGGTAACCGAAACCGAAGTACCTTTTGTACCGGTGGACGTTCGCCCGGTTAGTTTTAACGGTCACTATGCCGTAGAGGTGCGCGGGATTTGGAGGACGAACAACAAATCCATGGGCGGCCCCTTCGTAGCGTTTGCCATGGTGGATGAAGGCACCCAGCAGTTTTACTATATCGAAGGGTTTACGTTCTCCCCGGGGCGCGAGCAGCGCGAAATCGTTCGCGAGTTGGAGGCCATTCTCTCCACGTTTCGGCTTAGTAGCGAAATCCCGAAAGCGGAAACCGAGCCCGTGGCCCCCTGATGTTGCCGTAGAACTCATTCCGCCAATGTTTTTGTAATTTGCCAGCTTATGGCTGGTAAAATCAGAAAGCAAGACGCCCTGCAGTATCACATGCAAGGGCAACCCGGAAAAATTGAAGTTGTTCCCACAAAAAATTTAAGCACGCAGCGCGACCTCGCGTTGGCGTATTCGCCCGGGGTGGCAGAGCCCTGTAAAGAAATTGCCGCAAACCCGGACGATGTCTACAAGTATACCTCAAAGGGCAATCTTGTGGCGGTGATTTCCAACGGCACGGCGGTGCTCGGCCTGGGAAACATCGGCCCCGAAGCCTCCAAGCCCGTGATGGAAGGCAAGGCGGTGTTGTTTAAAAAATACGCGGGCATCGACAGCTTTGATATCGAGATTAATGAGTCTGACCCGGACGCATTTATCAAAATCGTAAAATCGCTGGAGCCCACCTTTGGAGGTATTAACCTGGAAGACATTAAAGCACCCGAGTGTTTTAAAATTGAAAAGGCGTTGCGCGAGCAGATGCATATTCCCATCATGCACGATGATCAACACGGCACAGCCATTATTTCGAGTGCAGCTTTGTTGAATGCGTTGGAACTTGTAGGTAAACGGATGGCTGATATTCGCATCGTGATCAACGGAGCCGGAGCGGCCTCGGTATCCTGCACCAAACTGTACGTTGCACTGGGCGCTCAACCCAAAAATATTATCATGTGCGACAGCAAGGGCGTGATTCGCAAAGATCGCCCCGGCCTGGATGAAATCAAGGCTGAGTTTGCCACTGCCTTACCGGTAAACACGTTGCAGGAAGCAATGAAAGGGGCAGATGTTTTTGTTGGGCTCTCCGTGGCGGATATTCTTACTCCGGCCGATTTGCTGGCCATGAACGCCAACCCGATTGTATTTGCCCTGGCCAATCCAAACCCGGAAATCGATTATCATCTGGCCATCAAGACCCGCGATGACATCATCATGGCTACCGGGCGTAGTGATCATCCCAACCAGGTAAACAACGTGCTGGGCTTCCCCTACATTTTCCGCGGGGCATTAGATGTTCGTGCGCATGAAATTAACGAAGCCATGAAATTGGCAGCTGTAAAAGCGCTGGCTGCTTTGGCGAAAGAGGCAGTGCCCGATTTTGTAGCCAAAGCGTATGGCGTAGATAAACTGCAATTCGGGCGATTGTATCTCATCCCCAAGCCGATGGATACGCGTTTGATCTCCATCATCTCGCCTGCCGTGGCCAAAGCCGCTATGGAGTCGGGTGTGGCCCGCCAGCCGATTACCGATTGGACGGCCTATGAGGAAGAACTAAAAAAGCGTATTGGCATCGACCAAAAGTTCATGTCGAATGTGATCAATCGCGCAAAGCAAAACCCCAAGCGGGTGGTCTTTGCTGAGGCGAATCATCATAAGATTTTAAAGGCCGCCCAGGTACTGCGCGATGAAGGTATTGCGCAACCCATTTTGCTGGGAAACCGGCAGGAGATCGAGGCCCTCTGCCATAAACATCAGCTTGATCTAAGCGACTGCCCGGTTTTTTACCCGCGCGAAGAAGAAGCATTGGTGGAGCGCTATGCAGACATCCTGTATAAAAAGCGCCAACGAAAGGGCTTTACCCATAGCGACTGCCTGAAGCGGCTGCAAGATCGAAACTACTTTGGCGCGATGATGGTGGAAATGGGCGATGCCGATGCGTTGGTGTCGGGGCTGACCAAAGACTACTCCGAAACCATTTTGCCTTCGTTACAAATCATTGGCACGGCCGATGATGCCCGGCGCGTGGCAGGTATGTACATTATGATGAGTAAACGCGGGAATTTTTTCTTTGCGGATTGTACTGTAAATGTAGATCCCACGCCGGATGAGCTGGTGGACATTATCGGGCTGGCCGCACAAGGTGTTCGGTTCTTCAATGTAGAGCCGCGCATGGCGGTTTTGTCGTACTCCAATTTCGGGTCGAACAAAGGCGAGATTCCGCAGCGCACGCGCGAGGCAGTGCAACTGGCAAAAGAAAAGTACAAAGACTTGGTGGTGGAGGGCGATATCCAGGCAAATATTGCCTTGAGCACAGATATTCAACGCGAGGTGTATCCGTTCAGTGCGCTGGCTAAAGAAGGTGCAAACACATTTATTTTTCCCAATCTGGCCGCCGGCAACATTGCCTACAAGTTGTTGATGGAAATCGGGGGAGCCGAAGCCATCGGGCCGATTCTGTTAGGGATGAAAAAGCCGGTGCACGTGCTGCAATTGGGCAGTTCTATTCAGGAAATTGTGAACATGGCGGCCATTGCCGTGGTAGATGCCCAACTTCATGAAAAGAATATGCACCTGTAAAGCCGTTGTTTTGTAACTTACCTTACTTTTTAAACTGTTTTCATGATTGCTTTTCTACACGGGCGCCTGGTGGCGAAAGAGCCCACGCATGTGATAATAGACGTGAACGGTGTGGGGTACCAGGTAAACATCTCACTCCAAACGTTTTCGGACATTAAAGATCAGGAGTCGTTGCGGCTAAGCACCTATCTACAGGTGCGCGAAGACGCCCATGTGTTATTTGGTTTTGCTACGGAGGCGGAGCGGCAAATGTTTTTGCACTTGATTTCCGTGAATGGGGTAGGCCCCAGCACCGCCTTGGTGGTGTTGAGTTACATGGCTCCGGCCGATCTAAAAAGTGCGATTGTATCCGAAAATACCACAGCCTTGCAAGCCGTGAAAGGTATTGGCGGAAAAACCGCACAACGGCTGATTTTAGAGTTGAAAGACAAGCTCCGAAAAGAGGGCATGGAAGAAGTGGCATCGGCCCAGCCGGTGTACAATAAAATGAAGCAGGAGGCGTTATCTGCGTTGGTAACGCTGGGCATTGCCCGCCCTGCCGCAGAAAAAAGCATCGACTCGATTCTGAAGAAAAATGGTGCGGCCATTACTTTAGAAGAGTTGGTAAAACAAGCTTTAAAAAACGCGTAGTTAAACTTGAGCCTGAACCTACCTAAACTACACCCTGCCCCGGTGGTGGCACTGCTTTTGGCCGTGTACGGATTGGGTGCAGGCACGGCATGGGCTCAACGGCAAGACACTACCCGGCGCGATACACTCAAGCGCTCGTACAATCCGTTTCGGCCGAGTTTTCGGCCTACCGACCGGTACGGAGACCCCTTCTCGAACTACACCACATTTTCACCGCTTTTTTTGAAGGACCCCAAGAGTCTTAGTCTGGATGTACAGATCGACACCAGCATGAATTACTCCATCAACGAAAAGATTGGTGGAGTAAACTTCCGGCCGCTCTCGTCCATGTCGTTTCAGGAGTTAAGCCAGCAGCAAAATTTTTTACTGCGAAAACAGTATTGGAAATCCAAAAGCCAGGCACTGGATGGCGAAAGCGCCGTAAGTGGCCGTAACCTGCTGCCCAAGATTTACGTCAGCCCCGTGCTGGATCGCATCTTTGGTGGCAGCTATGTAGAAATTATTCCGCGCGGTAATGTTACGCTCGACTTTGGTGGCTCGTGGCAAAAAATTGAAAACCCAACCATTCCCATTCGCCAACAACGCAATGGCGGCTTTGAATTTGATCAACAGATTAACCTGAACGTAACCGGAAAAATTGGTGAGAAACTCTCGGTCGTTACCAACTTTGACAATAACAACTCTTTCGATTTTCAAAATAATTTCAAAGTAGAGTACACCGGCTTTAAAGAAGATGTGCTGAAGAAATTAGAGCTCGGTAACGTGAGTTTGCCGCTGAACAACAGTTTGATTACCGGCGCACAAAACCTGTTTGGTGTCAAAACGCAATTGCAATTTGGTAAGCTATTCGTTACCGCGGTGGCTACCACCCAACGTGGCAAGCAGTCTTCTATCGAAATTCCCGGCAGCATAGGCGCCTCGGGCCAGGGGCGGCCTTTTGAAATTGTTGGTTCTGCCTATGATGAAAACCGGCACTTTTTTCTGGCGCAGTTTTTTCGCGATAACTATGAAGGCTGGCTGAGTACTTTACCGCAGATTACCAGCGGTCTCAATATTACACGCGTGGAAGTGTACGTTTTAAACCGCCAAAACGATACGCAAACACAGCGCAATGTTGTTGGCCTGATGGATATGGGCGAGAGCGACAAAATCTATCGCAAAGATTTGATCGCCTCTGCGGTGCCACCCCGGTCGCCTGCCACCAACGAGAGCAACAACCTCTTTCCCCGATATTTGGATAACCTGCAACGCCGTGCCGATACCATCTCGTTCATTCTTGAGAAAGAACTGGGTTTCCGTGCAGGTACGGACTTTGAACGCATCAACAGCGCACGGCGCTTATCGCCCACCGAATTTACCTTCAATAAAGAGCTTGGCTACATCACGCTACAGCGAAAGTTACAAAATGATGAAGCGTTGGCGGTTGCTTTTGAATACACCTGGAATGGCAGGCGCTACAAAGTGGGCGAACTCACCGAAGACTATGCCAACCGAAATGCAGAGGATGTGATTTTTTTGAAGCTACTCCGGCCAAGAAAGATCAACATCAAAGATGCGCAGGGCCGTGTGATTCCTTCGTGGGATCTCATGATGAAAAACGTGTACAGCCTAAACGTTCCACAGGTTACCCGCGATGGCTTTCAACTGCGAATTGTTTATCGCGATGATCGAACCGGTATCGATAATCCGCAGTTGCAAGAGGGTGAAATTGCGCGCACTCGCCAATTGATTGAGGTAGTTGGCCTCGATCGGTTAAATCCGTATAACGATCCGCAGCCAGACGGCAACTTCGATTTTGTTGATAAAGTTACCATCATGCCCGAGACTGGCGTGATTGTTTTTCCGTTCCTGGAACCGTTTAATACGCCGCTTCGAGCGTTGTTCAACCTGGAGCCGACCACTTCCCTGCGGGATTTTTTAATCAACAAATACGTGTACGACACGCTCTATCGCACCACGCGTGCCGAAGCCGAACTCGTCGCAACCAAAAACAAGTTCTTTTTGGTGGGATCCTTTAAGGGAGGCTCCGGGCGCGAGATCATCATTCAGGCATTCAACATCACGCCCGGCTCTGTAAAAGTATTCGCAGGTGGCACTCCGCTGCGGGAGGGTACAGACTACAACGTAGACTACACCTTTGGTAAGGTTACCATCCTTAACGAGGGCATCCTCAGTTCGGGCAAGAACATCAGCGTTACCTATGAGCAGCAAGATCCATTTGCGTTTCAAACCCGATCGTTGCTCGGCACCCGCTTTGACTATCGGTTGAACGAGAACGTGAACATCGGCTCTACGCTTTTGTACTATAACGAACGCCAGTTGGTTACCCGTAATGCCATTGGCACGGAACCCGCACGAAATATTCAGTACGGGCTAGATGTGAATGTGAAGAAAGACTCGCGCTTCCTTACCAAGATGGTAGACGCGTTGCCTTTTTTGCAAACTAAGGAAACTTCCAACATTAACTTTAATGCGGAGTTTGCACAATTACTACCGGGTACATCAAACATCATTAAGGGCGAAGGCACTTCGTTTATTGATGATTTTGAAAATTCGGCAACACCGTATTCTTTCATTAGCCCGCAAAACTGGCGCCTGGCCGCAGTACCACAAACGCCCAACAATCAGTTCGATCCCACCAATGGCGCAGTGGATGATATTCGCGCAGGTTTTAAACGTGCCCGGATTGCGTGGTACACCGTAGATAATCAGTTTTATCGCGAGGGTGGCCGGTTTAAACCGCCAAACATTACCAATTACGATTCGCGCGAAAACCATTATACGCGCGCAGTAAATCCAAATGAGATTTTTCCGGCACGAGATCTTCAGTTAGGAAATTTCTTTGAGCCGATTTTGGATGTGGCGTATTATCCGGAAGAACGCGGTCAGTATAACTTTAATCCCGATTTAACCAGTGATGGATTTCTGCGAAACCCAACTACAAATTTTGGTGGTATTACCACGGCCATCCGTAACGAAGTAGACTGGGATAAATCCAATATTGAGTACATCGAATTCTGGTTGTTGGATCCGTTTATTCAGGGCCGCAACGGTTTGATTGACGATGGTACCGGCCGCCCTGCAAAGAATAATACCACCGGCGGCAAACTGGTATTTCAGGTAGGAAGTATTTCTGAAGACGTTATGCGCGATGGTAAACATGCCTTTGAAAATGGCTTGCCGGCGGATGGCACTTTGTCTACAGCAACGCAGCGCAACGAATGGGGTTATGTAACCACGCGGCAGTATTTGAACAACGCCTTTGCGAACGACAATACCGCACGCGAGAATCAAGACGTGGGCCTCGATGGTGCGCGCAACCCATTGGAGCGAACCACTTTCGAGCGGTTTATTAATCAAGTGCCGCCCGCGGCGCGCCCGGTGGTGGAGGCCGACCCGGCAGCTGATGATTTCGACTATTTTTTTGGGGCCGATCTGGATAGCCGCGAGGCGGGTATCCTTGAACGTTACAAAAAATTTAATGGCATGGAGAACAACTCGCCCATTGTTACCGGCCCCATTGCCGAGTTTGCCACCAACCTGCCCGACAATGAAGATTTAAATCAAGACAATACACTCACCGATCTGGAGGAATACTACGCCTATAATATTGACCTGCGCCCCGGCCAACTAGAGGTGGGCAAACAATTTATTGTTGATCAACTGCGCCCTGCCACGCAGGCGTTTGGCGGCGAGGTAACCTGGTATTTGTTTCGGATCCCCATTCGTCAGTTTTCCGAAAAAGTAGGCCAGATCAACGACTTTAAATCTATTCGCTACATGCGGGTGTTGCTCACGGGCTTTGCCGAACCTGTGGTGTTGCGTTTTGCCAATTTCCGCGCAGTGGGCAACCGCTGGCGGCGTTACACCGCCAATTTGGAGGAGTCTCGTTTTGGTGAGCCAATCGAACCCAACTTCGATAACTTTGCCCTTTCGGTAGTAAACGTGGAAGAAAACGGTCAGGGCAACAACGAAAAACCACCGTACATCCCGCCGCTGGCACGCGATCGCGATATTACTTCCGCGGTTCAGCGTAGGTTGAACGAACAGGCGCTACAATTATGCGTGAATGATTTGGCCGATGGTGATGCCCGTGCTGCATTTAAAAATGTGTCGTTGGATTTCTTCAATTATGGCCGCCTCAAAATGTTTTTGAGTGCCCACGGCAACAACATTCAGGATAACGAGTTGGTTGGCTTTGTTCGTTTAGGTACCGATTTTGATCAAAACTATTACGAGATTGAATTGCCGCTGCGCGTTACACCGCCGGGTAACACGAACACGCTGGAATCGGTTTGGCCGGAGGAAAACCAAATTGACTTGGATTTGAACGAGCTGTATGCGATGAAGGCGCAACGCGACCGCGAGAACTATCCGTTGGGGCAGCTTTTTCCGCTCAACGCTCCGAAGCAGGTGGGCAGGCACGGCATTCGAATTCTGGGTAGACCCGATCTCAGCCAGGTGCGGTTGATGATGATAGGCGTACGCAACCCCCGCAGTACTGACGGCCGCGCAAAAGATGTGTGTGTGTGGGCAAATGAATTACGGCTCACGGATTTCGACAAGACCTCGGGCTGGGCCGGTAACATGGTGCTGAATACCAAACTGGCTGATTTGGGCACAGTAACCGGATCGTTGCGCCACATCACGTTTGGCTATGGCGGCGTACAATCAAAAATTTACGAACGCGCCCGGGGCGAAACTACGCAGTATGATGTCTCGGTCAACCTCAACATCGATAAGTTGTTGCCGCAAAAAAGCGGATTGAAAATTCCGATGTTCGCCAGCTATGAAAATGCCACGATCAATCCCAAGTTTGATCCGGCCAATCCGGATTTACGAATACAGGCCGCGCTGGCCTCGTTCAACACAGAACAAGAGCGAGCTTCTTATCTGCAACTCATTCGCGATCAGTCCATCCGGCGTAGCTTAAACTTTACCAACGTGCGCAAAGTAAAAGTGAAAAAAGATGCGCGCCAGCATTTGTGGGACATCGAGAATTTTGGATTCACGTATTCCTATTCCGATGCCACCCAAACCAATTTTAACCTGCTGGAAAATACTCGCCGCAGTGTGCGCGCGGGTGTAAATTGGCAATACAATTTTACGTTTAAAGGTTTTGAACCGTTTAAAAACGTATCGTTCCTGAAGTCGCCCTTTCTACAGCTCATCAAAGACTTCAACTTTAATCCGCTGCCCTCGAATATTACAGTGCGCGGTGATCTGGACCGATCCTATACAAAGATTGCTTATCGTAACAACGCAACGGATGCACAGTCTACGTTACCCAACTTGCAGAAGTTTTTTGTCTTTAACCGAAACTATAATGTGCGTTGGGCGCTAACGAAAGCCATTACGTTGGATTACTCCGCACGCACCAATGCGATTATCGATGAACCCGATACCGACATTAGCGGTGGATTTTCCCGGCTTTTGAACCGTAACATCACGGCGCAGGAATACCGCGATTCGGTGCTGACGAACCTGCGGTCGCTCGGGCGGGTAAAACAGTTTGAGCAAACCGCCACAGCAAACTACACGCTGCCGCTGGAGAAGTTTCCTGCTACAAATTGGATTAGCGCAGACTACCGCTACAACGTAGGCTACTCCTTCCGGGCCGGCCCCATTGAACAGAAAGAAGAATTACGTTTAGGCAACATTATCCAAAATACGCAAGACCAAACCGCCAATGGTCGCCTCGACTTTGTTAAGCTGTACAACAAGTGGAAATTTTTAAAAGATGCGAACACACCAAAAAAACCGCTTACCCCGCTGGAGAAAGCGAAACTTCAAAAGCAGGAAGCCACCGATACAGTAAAACGCCCGCCGGATTTGAAAGCGTTGAAGTCATTTGCGCGGCTACTCATGTCGATAAGAAATATCAACGGTTCATACACGCTAAACCAAGGCACCATTTTGCCGGGTTTTACGCCCTCGCCGTATATGGGCGGTATGGATCGCACCGGTACGGCCCCGGGTTGGGGCTTTATTCTGGGTAGTCAGGATCCAAATATTCGGTTCCGGGCGGCCAACAATGGGTGGTTATCTACCAGCGAGCGGCTCACCACTTCCTTTAGCCAGATACAAAATCGCGAGCTTACCTTCCGTGGCAGTGTAGAGCCCTCAGCCGATTTAAAAATTCAGTTGGATGTAAAGAAGTCGGTCAATTCAACCTTTCAGGAAATTTTCAGATTCAGCGCAGACAGCGGTCAGTTCGTGTCGCTTAGCCCCGTGCGTGGTGGTTCTTATCGCGTAAGCATGATGACGATTCGAACGGCATTTAAAAACAATACCAGCGAAGACTCCGAGGTGTTTCGTGAGTTTGCCAACAATATTGATGTGATTCGTTCACGATTTTTAACGGCACAAGGTGTCGGTTTCGAGGGGCAGTCGCAGGATGTACTGATTCCGGCGTTTATTGCGGCTTACTCTGGAAAAGATGCTACACGCGTATCGCTGTCGCCTTTCCCGAACATTCCGCTACCGAATTGGCGGATGGATTATAACGGTCTGAATAAACTGAAGATTTTTCAAAATGTATTTCAATCGGTATCCCTTTCGCACAGCTACAGTTCAAACTATCAGGTTATGAATTTCAACAACTCGTTGGAGTATGGCGATGTTGGTTTGAACCGGCCCCTCAGCAATTACAATGTTTCTGAGTTTGGCAATCGCCTCAACCGGGAGGGGCAGGTGATTCCCATTTATGTGATTAGCCAGGTGCTGATCTCCGAGCAATTTGCACCGTTAATTGGAATTAACGTACGCACAAAGAGCAAACTATCGGCCCGGTTTGAATACAAAACAAAACGCGATTTAGCGCTTAATTTGAGTAACGCACAGGTAACGGAGCAAAACGCACGCGATTGGAGCCTGGAAATGGGCTACACCAAGAATAATCTCAAGCTACCCTTCCGCAGCCAGGGCCGTGTTATTACGTTAAAGAACGATGTTACCTTCCGCCTGAACATGAGCGTAACGAATAACCGTACCATCCAACGGAAGATTGATGAGGTAAACATTATCACCAATGGTAACATCAACGTTCAACTTCGGCCAAACATTAGTTATGTGGTAAATCAAAAGCTGAATCTGCAACTCTATTTCGAGCGCAACATTAACGAGCCGCTGGTAACCAATTCCTTCCGCAGAGCCACCACGCGCTCCGGCATTCGTATCCAGTACAACCTGGCGCAGTAGTGCTAAAAAACCCGTTTGGCAGTTGCCAATTTCCGGGGTATTTTTGGCGCTTAATTCAACTGCTATGAACATTCCTGACCAACTGCTGTACACCAAAGACCACGAGTGGGTAAAAATTGAAGGAAATCTTGCCACGGTGGGCATTACCGACTTTGCACAAAATGAATTGGGCGATATTGTTTACGTGGATATTTCCTCCGTTGGCCAGCAAGTGGATGCACATCAGGTGTTTGGCACAGTGGAGGCGGTAAAAACAGTTTCAGACTTGTATATGCCCGTTTCCGGAAAGATTGTTGAGTTTAACAAAAGCCTGGAGAAAAATCCCGAAAAGGTAAACCAAGACCCGTATGGCGATGGTTGGATGATTAAAGTAGAACTGGCAGCAACGGCTACTGATTTATTAACGCCTGCAGATTACAAAGCGTTGATTGGCAAATAACTTCGAGCGTTCGTTTTTGTTATCAGCATATGATAGAGCTACCGGTAATCAGCGAGGCGCAAGCGCAAAAACGTAAACCGAACTGGCTTCGGGTAAAATTGCCTGTAGGCCCGGACTATGCGCGGGTGCGCAAACTGGTAGATAATTACAAATTACATACGATCTGCGAAAGCGGTAATTGCCCGAACATGGGCGAGTGCTGGGGTGCGGGTACAGCCACATTTATGATTCTGGGTAATGTGTGCACGCGCAGTTGCACATTTTGCGCTGTGGCTACGGGGCGACCCAATGAGTACGATACGGATGAACCGCGCCGGGTTGCAGAAGCCATTCGCCTGATGGGCGTGAAGCACGCGGTAATTACTTCGGTAAACCGGGATGAGTTGAAAGACCGCGGCGCGGAAATCTGGTATCAAACGGTAATTCAAACCAAGCAAGAAAGTCCGAACACTACGATTGAAACGTTAATTCCAGATGTAAAAGCAAACTGGGATGCGCTCGACCGAATGATCAGTGGTGGGCAGGAGGTAGTCAGCCATAATATGGAAACGGTCGGGCGGCTGTACCGCATGGTGCGGCCACAGGCCCGGTATGAACGCAGCCTGGAGCAAATCAAGCGCACCCGCGAAGCCGGCAAGCGCACAAAGAGTGGAATTATGTTGGGCTTGGGTGAGACTCAGGCGGAAGTTTTTAAAGCGATGGATGATCTGGTGGAGCATGGATTGATGATTCTTACACTTGGTCAATACTTGCAGCCCACCAAAATGCATTTAGAAGTGGCGGAGTATATCCACCCGGAAACATTCGAGATGTATCGCGAGGAAGGATTAAAGCGCGGCCTGAAGTATGTAGAGGCGGGGCCGTTGGTGCGCTCTAGCTACCATGCGGAGCGGCACGTAAATGTACCCATGTAGCGCACTACCCAACGGATACCTGGTGCCAATCTCCGGAAAGGTAACGGTTGGCGCAATTTTTAAATTGCTCGGGTGTGATCGCCTGAATTTCAGAAAAAAGTTTTTCGTAATGGTTTGCAGCGAGTCCACTGAGCTGTACGGTGCGCACTTTTTCCATCACCGAAAATGGTGTGGCTACGTCGGCCACCAGGCTGCCCAAAAAATGATTTTTGCACACGTCTAGTTCCGCTAAGCTTACCAATTCCTCGCAAAGCCGCTGCATCTCACTGCGAATCTCGGCAAAGGCAATATCGCGGTTAGCTTTATTTACGTCTGCGCTGATTACCCAGCTGCAATCATGCAAGTAGGGTTGCAACCCGGAATGGATGCCGTAGGTTAATCCTTTCTCCTCGCGGATGTTCTTCATCAAACGCGAACCAAAGAATCCACCCAGCAAGTGATTAACGAGTAGCAACGCAGCGTAATCTGCGTGCGTACGCCCAATTGTTCGCTTACCTAACCGAATGGAGTTCTGTACGCTGCCTTCTTTACTGATGTGTTGCTCACGCACACCGGGCTGAGCCTGGTGTTTTACCCCGGGCGCTGTTTTTGAAGTTTGTACACGCTGAACGGTGCGGGCGAGGGCATCCAGATAATTCACGTCGGGCACCGCGGCAAAAACCTTGATCAACCGAAAGTGCTGTTGATGAAACTCATGTAAATCGCTGCGTTGCAAACGTTGCACGTCAGCCGTCTCTAGTGAGGTGCCATACGGATGCACACTACCAAAAAGCGCGGCGCGAATAGCCTGCCCCGCGAGGTAGCTGGTTTTTTCCTGGTTCACCCGGATGTTTTCCAGCGTAATTTTTTTTTGGAGGGCTAGTTCCGCTTCTGCGAAGGCAGGTTGCGAGAGGATTTCCGATACGATCGCCAGCGCTTGCTGCCAGTTTTTGGTGAGCGCGTACAACGACACATAAAAGAAGTCGGCCCCCGCGCTGATTTCTACATGGGCACCCATGCCCTCCAGCAAAGCCGCTATGGCGCTGGCGGGTTGGGTAGCGGTACCTTTATCCAACAGCAACGATACAAAGTGCGAAGCACCCGCTGTGGTTTCTTGCCAGCGGCCCGCATCGAAAACCCAATCGATCTTCAGTACTTCCTGCTGTACTCCGGTAAGGCCTACAATGGGCACACCTTCGCTCGTAAAAATTGTAGTAGCGGCGGGTAGTGCGAAGGAGGGCAGCCCTTGAAACAAGGGTGCTTGCGTGCGGTCAAGCATCGGTGCGATTAGTCGGTAACCGAGTTATTTTCTTTCTCGCGTTCGCGAAAGTTGATGAGCAGCGTAAACCGCAAGGTCTCGGCCAACGCATTCTCAAGGCGGTTGGTGGGCACCAGGTAGGCCACATCCAAACCAAAACGCTCAACACGCAAACCGGCGCCTGCGGTGAGGTATTTACGGTTGCCTTTATCGCGCGCTTCAAGAAAGTAGCCCAGACGCGCAGCGAATGTTTTGTTGTACCAGTACTCAATGCCTGAGGACATGGTTACCTCGCGGATTTCCTCAGTAAAGCCACCGCGGGCATCTGTGAACGACCGGAAGATGCCACTTAACAATGGGGCAGACTTACTTCCTGCACCGGGACTCGGTACCAACAGCTTGTTGAAATCCATCGCAAAAGTGATCGAATTCAACGGGTCTAAATCCGTGGTATAGGCGCCACCGATCCGTAAGTTGCCGGGAATGAAATCGCGAAACTCTGAGCTGGAATAGGAAACTTTTGCGCCAATGTTTGTGATGGCTGCGCCCAACGCCAGATTTGCGTTGCGCGATAGAAAAGGTTTAGTGTAATACACACCCATGTCTACGGCCACGGAGTTTGCCGGCCGCGCATCTATCGACCCGCCAATGCCAGAGCCAGTAAGGTTAGAATGGATGTATCGCACAGCGCCACCGATGCTAAAATACTGTGTAAGCTCCCGCGAATAGGTTACATCAAATGCAAACTCCCGTGGGTTATAGCGCCCAAGTTGATTCTCGGGTAGTGGACCGTTGTTGAATTGTATTTCACCCAGATCAAAATATTTCATTGAGGCAGCAACCACTTCCTCTTTTCGGATCCGGTAAAATCCCGACAGGTAAAAAATGGACATGTCGTTGATGATCTTTCCCAGCCACGGCGTGTACGAGCCCGCCACCCCATAGCTTTGATCGATCCGTACTAACTTGGCGGCATTCCAAAACGCACTGTTGGCATCGGCACTGGTGGCTACACCCGCATCGCCCATACCGGCCGCGCGGGCGTCTGGCGTAATACCCAAAAACGGAACCGCTGTAGTGATGATTCGGTTGGTACTATCCTGGCCAATTACAGTACCCTGAACCGGCTGGCCAATAGCAACCGCAAACGCCACAGAAAATACTACGATGAACGCAGCTAACTTGCTCATAATCAGAATGGAAGGGTAAAAGTAATCAATTTAGGAGAATAAGCTTTGAAAATCTCTCATTTTTCGCGCCATCACTCAACGAACGAACGGAGACCTTGTAAAAATATATGCCCGCAGGCATTTTTATTCCCGAAGCCGAAAAACCATCCCACTCGCCCAACACTACACCCGCGTTGCTTTGGGGCACTTCAAAGTTCTGCGTGTGTACCAGTTGGCCTTGCGAATTATACACGGCTACCGTTACTGCCAGGTCTTCGCCCGAGCGGCTATGGGCGAAGGCAAATGTGGTTTTTTCCGTAAAGGGATTCGGAAAATTTCGCAACGCATCGATGGTAATTTCTCCGTCTTTCGAGACGATAAATTCAATCGACTGCGTGCCCAGGTTGCCATGGTTATCGAACGCCCGCACCACAAAAACATGGCGGCCGGGCTCCAGATTTTCCAGCGGTAAATCAAAACGCCCCCGGGTGAAATCACCATCTGCGGCGGAGTAAAAATTGGTTAGCTCAAACTCTTCCATGTCATCCAAAATCGCAACGATGGTTTCAGGTCGATAACCGGATTGATTGATGCCCTGTGGATCGGATAGTTTTCCAATAAGGCGCGTGGTTGGGCTTACCAATCCGCCATTTACAAACGTGGTATCGCCCAGATATAATTCAATGGCGGGGCCGCCCGGTTGTATCACCACGTTTTTCTCTGTGCCACCGATCAGCACCTGCTCTTTGGCTCCCAGTGCGCGCCACGTACCTTCGTTATTTTGTGCGATAACCGAAATTTTGCCAACGCCCACCGCGGTGTTTAAATTCTTAGGCAGGAGTGTTACCGCTTCAAAGCGTCCATTGGTTACGCGTACTTTGCCTTGAAACAGCGGATGCGTCCACGCCTGGAACGAGAACACTGGGTTCTCATCCCCGCGGGTTACGAAGGCAGCGGCCTTGTCGTACAGGGCAACATCGGCCCAGCCGTTAAAGCTCGCTTCGATGGTATTGTTCGTAACAATTTCCCCTTTGATGTGGATGGTAGCAAGGGCCTTCAATGTGTCTGATCCGGTTTGGGTTGTTGCTTCCGCGATGCGCACGGAGGTTGCCGGAACGCCAAACGGCAGCGAAGGATCGCCCAACAATGAAAAATTGCGATTGGCCACACCGCTCAAGCTTCGGTTTTTTGTAACACGAAAAACAGCGCCCAGGTCCTGGTTTGTACTTTGGAACATGGCGGTGTAGAACGCGCGGTTCAGGGTGAAGTTGGTGCTGGAGTTTACCGGGCGCGCGGTAGTAACCAAACCAATGGCACCACCATCTTTGCGCAGCAGAAGTAGTTCTCCCGTGGAAATCAGCAGGGGGTCATCCGTTCGGCCAAACTCGCAGGTAGCGGTAACAAACAACGGCCATCGGGGCGCGTTGCGCATTTCGGTGATGGTGATTTGATCCAACACGCGCTCTTGCATCCAAATCTGTTCAGAGCCGTGTCCCACAAAATTCACAATATAACTTCCCGCCTTTACAGCGTCTTTGATCGCGCGGGTGGTGAGGGGCGAGAATTGGCCCGATGCGCGTTCTTCTTGAGGAAAGTAATCCAGATAGACCTTTCGCGGAAGCAATGCCGGCTGCCGAAATTCCACCTCGCCGGCCAGTTGATTGGCCTGACTTTGGTGAATGTTAAAGTCGCCATCATCGGCAACAAACGTAATGTGTCTGCGCCACTCCAGGTCGTTGGAATTGGCCTGGTAGCGGATCAGTTTATCCACCACCTGGTTCGCCTCCGCTAAGGTGCGCACCGGCAAACGCCCTACGCCAATATCCAGCGTGTGGTCTTGCGCCGGGCTCTCGCGCCACTCGCCTTCACCCGCTTCCAGAAAGCCGAAGTAATCGTCTGATGAATACGTCTCTAACGGACTGAGTGAATTGCGCGACTCGTAGGTGGGCACTAAGTTGGTATTGTTGAATACACGCTTCTTGTAATCGTAAGAGCCGCGGCCAAACAAAAGCACATGTTGCAGTTGCCGCGGCGCGCGTTGATACAGCACGTGCAGAAAATTGCGCAGCGCAGAAACATCTTGACGGCCGCCGCTAAACTCGTTGTACACTTCATCGGTGGTAACCACCGCAGCCGTGATGTTTTGCTGCTGGCGAAACGTGGCTAACCGGTTGGCGGCCGCGCGCAAGTCTGGGTGGGTGATGATAATCAGCGCCGCATCCGGCGTTTGGTGAAGATTTTGGTTGCGCACTTGCGATTCAAACGTAGGGCTGGGCGCTTTCGCGGGATGAAAAGCCAGGTGTGCCACGGCTGTGGTACTGGCAAATCCAAATTCAAGTCGGGTGTTGGTAAGGCGGGTGGCGGGTTGTTTAACATCAAATGGGTTTTGCACATTCCAGATCACGACTGACCCAGACGCATTGTTTAGTTGCGCAGTTTGCGGAGTAGTATGGCCGCGCAGCACAAACGGCAGCACATCGCCACGCATTTCCAACGTGCGGGTGGCAGTAAATAAAATGTTGTTGAGATACCCCACCGAAGGGTTGGTTCCACCTTTTGTAAACCGGATGGTAACCGTTTGGCTTGCGCCCGATTCGGCCGCCACAAACCGAACGGTATCATTTCGTACCCGGCCTTTGATGCCGTATTGCGTGTTGGGAATGGTGCCCATTTCTTGCGTAAGCACAGGCGTACCATTCCAAAGTACAGAAAACTGGCTGGGCGAAACGGACTTGGCCATCACGCTTGATACCAGCCGGATGTCCGATCCGTCTACGATACCCGGCATCTCAAATCGCACCCCAAGTTCCAGGCGGCTATCGAATAACTCGCCCCACCACTCGCGGCCAGACCGTAATTCGTTATGCGTTTCCGTTTCGTAAAATCCAAAGTCTGCGTAGATAGAAACAGGTGGGAACGCCTCGCCCAGGCTTGCCATCGGTGCTACGCGCTTCCCGGGGTTTGGGCCGACGGTTACAAAATAATAGTTGCGGTCAGCATACAAATTATTCTCGTACCAAAATAGGTCTTTGTCATCGCGGTAGCTGTAGCGGTCGGGGCCTTCGCCGTAAAACAAAATGTAATCGTCCCGGTCAAACCGGCCATCGGCTTCGCCCGCTACAACAATGGCAAGTTCTTGTAAGTCGGTAATGGGGTTGTCCAGTCGCTGCGGCAGCATACCGGTCGGGTATGCAAAAACCTGTAACTGCCGGGGATCAATGCCATCTGGATTGATGCCATTTCGCCTGAGCGCCTGGTAGTCGATTTTGTACACATTTGTTTGGGCCACAGAAAACTTTAGCCACGTGCCGCGGCTCAGCACCGAATTCTTTTGGGCCACTGCCGGCAGCACAAAAAGTGCGGCCATCCAAAAGCTAGCGTATAGGTACTTTCTCTTCACGGTTCCATCCACTCAACACCGACATCAAAATGTATAGCACAATGATCAACGCAATACCCGCTTCGCGCGCGATGATCAGCAGTAATACCGAAAGGAACAGGAAGGTAAACCGAGTTTTATTTTCGGCCCAACCCCACGTTTTAAATTTTAGCGCAAATAGGGGCAGCGGGCTTACCAGCACGCCGGCAAACGCAACGGTAATCAACGTTAACACCCACGGCTGATGCACCCACGCATGCCACGGTGCGGGCAGAAAAAACAGGGCCGACAGAAACAACGCATTGGCGGGTGTGGGTAACCCGATGAAGTTGTCTGACTGGTTAGGATCAATATTGAATTTCGCCAAACGCAACGCAGAGAAGATGGCTAGTAAGAACGAAACCGAAGCCCAAATCGTATCCGCACCCGCCTGCGAAAAATAGCGATACATGATGAATGCCGGCAGCACGCCAAAACTCACCACATCCGCCAGCGAATCAAGTTCTTTGCCAATGGCAGACGAGACTTTCAACCACCGCGCGGCAAAGCCATCGAAAAAATCGAACACACATGCCGCCCACACAAAATACGCCCCGGGAATGGCCCAGTTTTCAATCATGGCCAATATTCCGAGGCAACCCATGAGCAGGTTGGCACTGGTGAGCGCATTGGGTATGTGGCGAACGATCATGATGCAGTTGGCGATAACGCGCAGAATGGATTGAACTTCTTTTCTTCACCCACGGTTGTGGCCGGGCCATGACCCGGATATACCACCACCTCATCGGGCAAGGTAAACAATTGGCTATGGATGCTTTGAACGAGCGTATCCAGATTACCACCCGGCAAATCCGTGCGGCCGATGCTGCGATGAAAAAGCACATCGCCCCCGATGACCCAGCGCTGCGCGCGATTGTAGAAGGCTACATGCCCGGGGGCATGGCCCGGCACAAAGAGAATGTCGAGTTCGGTTGTTCCGAGTTGTAGTTTTTCATTGGGAAGGAAAAAACTGTCGGGTAGCTTTTCCTGATATTGGTGAAACCCGTAGTTCGGGGCGTAGGCCCGCACGGCCCTTAGCAGTTGCTCCTCCACCGGGTGAATGCGTAGGGGTGCCTGAAAAGCAGCGCAGGCAAAGAAATTTCCAAGCACGTGGTCAATGTGGCAATGCGTGTTGAGTACTGCCGTTACGCGCACGTTTTTTCTCCGCACGAAATCGCGCAGCGCCTGTTGTTCACCCGGTTCGTAGCACCCGGGGTCAACAATCATGGCTTCACGCTCTGTGTACAGCACGTAGGTGTTTTCTTCAAACGGGTTGAACGTAAAAACCTCGATGGAAATCATCTGGCAAAGGTACAAATACTTACCGGAGGCGCGACGCAAAAAAAACGTCAGCACCACGACCATTTTTGTTTAACCTTTGTGTTTAGTTAAGGATGAACGTGGATTACATCATCGTGGGCAACGGCCTGGCAGGCGCATGTCTGGCATGGCAACTGCACCAGCAGGGTTGCACACTGGCGGTGTTTGATGTGCCTTCGGCCAACCGAAGTTCGGCCATTGCGGCGGGCTTATTTAATCCCGTTACCGGGAAGCTCATGAAAAAATCATGGCAGGCAGATGTCTTGTTTCCCTACCTGCAACACTTCTACCACCAGGCTGAGCTCGCGCTGCAGCGGAGGTTTTTTTACCCAGTGGGCATGTACCGCCCGTTCTTGTCTGTGGCGGAACAAAACGAGTGGATGGCGCTGAGTGCAGAGCCGGCGATGAAAAAATATGTGCACGTAGTTTTGGAGCAGCAAGATCGATTGCAAACCCGCGATCTACATGGCGGATTGATGTTACCCGCGGCGGGCTATGTAGATGTGCCGGAGTTGCTGGAGGGTGTGCGGGCGCTGGTGCGCGAGCGGCATTCCTATCACGAAGAAAAGCTGGTAGCTGAAGAAGTGGTTTTTGACGCGGGCGGTGTGCACTACCGGCATGTGCACGCCCGGAAAATTATTTTTTGCGAAGGTCTTGCGGCTCGGCAGAACCCCTGGTTGGAAAAACTACCTGTCAATCCATTGAAAGGCGAAGTGCTGCTGGTAGAAGCCAACTTGCCCACCGGCCCGATCATTAACCGCGGGGTTTACCTTGTACCGCAGCGTGTTGGCAATGTCTTTAAGGTGGGAGCCACCTACCATCCGCGCGATACAACAGAAACCATTACCGCTGCCGCCAAAGCAGAGTTAGCGCAACAAACGAAGGCACTCCTACGCATTCCCTTTCGGGTGATGGGGCAAGACTGGGGTTTTCGGCCTACCGTGCCGGACCGCAAGCCAATTTTAGGGCAACACCCGTGGGTTGAACAAATCGTGGTTTTCAATGGTTTGGGAACTAAAGGTGTGAGTTTAGCCCCGTATTTCAGCGCCCGGCTTGCCGCCTGGCTACTAGCAAAAGAAACCCTGCCTGCGGAAATAAGTATGAATAGGTTTTATCCGTTATATTCGAACTGAGTTATTGATATGCGAGGTTTGATTTTCGTTTTTCTGTTGCTGGCAGGTGTGGGTACCACCTATGCCCAGCTTACGCAGGAAACGTTTGGCCGCAACCGGCTCCAGTTTGAACAGTTTGAGTGGCAATACATCTCGTCCGAGAATTTTGATGTGTACTTTTATGGACCACGCAAGCAGGTTGCCACCGAAGCCATTCAGTACCTCGAGTCGGAGTTTGATCGTGTAACCGATATTCTGGGCGCAGCGGTCTATCTTAAAACCAAAGTTTTTCTTTATAACTCCGTAGCCGATTTACAGCAGAGCAATATGGGTTTGAACAGTGCGGTGTTCAGTCCCGGCGGCCAGACAGAGTTTATCCAACCGTATGTAGAAATTGCCCACCCGGGCAATGTAACTGAGTTCAAAGAGGAATTGATTTTTAAGGTCACCGACCTGCTGGTGAACGAAATGATGTTTGGCGGGTCGCTTAAAGATATGTTCCAAAATGCAGTGTTAATGAACCTGCCGGATTGGTTTATTGACGGTGCTTCGCGATATGTGGCCAAAGGCTGGAGCAGCGACATGGACGACTTCGTGCGCCAACTCATCAGCTCGCGCAAAGCAAAGAAAGCCTTCAAACTCAAGGGTGATGAAGCCGCCCTTGTGGGACAATCCATCTGGAACTACATCGCAGAAAAATACGGCAAAAGCAGCATTTCAAATATTTTAAACTATACGCGCGTAATCCGCAACGAAGAGCGTAGCGTATTGATCACGCTAGGCATACCCTTTCGGCAATTGGTGAACGATTGGGAAAAATATTACACCGATCTGAGCCAGCGCACGGAAACAAACTACCAGCCCCCCACAGACAGTAGCCGCGTTTCGGCCAATCACCGTCGGTCGGTGGTGTACACCACGGTAAAAATCAGTCCGGATGGTAAATACATCGCTTACGCAGAGAACGACCGCGGCAAGTTTACGGTGCGCATCAAGTCGTTAGAGAACGGGCGCGAGAGCACCATACTTTCCGGAGGCAATCGCGTGATCAAACAAACAGTGGACTATCGTGTACCACTCATCAGTTGGGCCGATCCAAACACACTTGGGGTAATCGGCACCCGCTATGGGCGATACGTTTTTTGGCTGTACGATTTGAATTCGAAAAGTAAGCTACCCCGTGAGTTAGATAAATTCAGCAACATCCGCAGTTTTGATTTTTCTGCCAACGGGCGGTTGGCCATCTTGAGTGCCGATTTCGAGGGGCAGAACGATTTATTTCTCATCAGCAGCAGGCGCGATCGCACGAAACGACTGACAAACGATTTGTTTGATGATCTGGATCCGTCTTTCATTCCCGGTACCAACCGGTTGGTGTTTAGTTCCAATCGCACCACAGACTCCATTAATGCCGTGCGGAGAGACTATAAAAAATCGGGTGATAGTTTTAATCTTTTTATGCTGGATCTGGATACGACTACCAACCGGGTGGCTCGCATCACCAACACACTAAGTAAAGATACGTATCCGTTTGCCCTGAACGAGAATGTGGTGTATTACCTCAGCGATCAACGCGGCATTACCAACCTGTTTAACTACAACCGCGAAACAGGTATTTACACGCAGGTAACCAACTTCAACGCCAATATTAAAGAATATGATATCGATTTTGCCAATCGCACCATGGCGTTTGTAATGAAAAAGAACCTGGCCGAAGAGATTTTTGTAATTCGCAACTTCAATTACGACCGCTCCATCTTTACACCGCCCACCCGCAGAAAGGAAATTCAACAAGTGAAGGCCATTGCAGAGCGCAGAAAAAAGGAGGAAACCAAATCCATGACGTTTAAAGATTTGGTAAATCAACGACTGAAAGAGCGCCAGCAACCGGGCGCAACGCCAAACGACACGCTGCCGAAAATTCCTGCTCCGAAACCGGTGGTAAAAGACACGGTAAAGACCATCAACACGGATAACTACACCTTTGAAGATGAAACGCCCGTGAAGCCTGTGAGCCCGATCGTAAAGCAGCCAAACAAAGTCGATCCAGCCAAGCCAGCGGTAAATACAGACGATTATGTGTTTGAGGATGAGGCGGCGGCACGAAAGCCTGCCGAGTCCTTTTTGAACAAGTATTTGAAAGCGCGCGACAACACCCGCATTTCCGGTCCTTTTCCTTACCAGCCGAAATTCAGCTACAATAATCTGGTAACTACACCCATTATCGACCCGCTGCGCGGCCTGAGCGCACGGCTGGAAACACAAATGACGGACATGCTTGAGAATTTTCGATTCCGGGGGGGCATGCAAGTTTCTTTCCGCGATTGGCGGAGTGGTGATGTGTTTGGAGAGGTAGATTATCTACCGCACCGGCTGGATTACAGTTTTCGTTTTGAGCGCCGGGTGATTTTCTGGGATCAGCGCGACCTGCCCTCCAACCAAAATGCCTTTAACCAGAAGTATTCGTTCCAAAAGATTGAAATGGGCGTGTCGTTGCCATTATCTGTGCGCACGCGTGTTACACTAAAACCGTTTGTTGGCTACACCCGGTTTGTTGACCGCGGCACCGATCGGGCCGTACCCGCATCACCGCCTTCATTCTTTGCCAGTCAGCAGCAGTTTTTTGCCGGTGCCCGGGCGGAAGTGGTGTACGACAATAGCATTACCACCGACATGAACCTGATTGAGGGCACACGTGGTAAGTTGCGTTTTACGCACTTTGAGGGATTAGGAAACAAAAACGCGAGCTTCTCGCAAGTGACGATTGATGTGCGACACTATCAGAAAATTTATAAAGAGATTGTGTTTGCCGTGCGCGGATTTGGTGGTTCGTTTTTTGGGAACTCGGCCCAAAATTTTGTGCTCGGGGGCATGGATAACTGGTTTTTGAACCGAATCAATTACGAGGGCGTAAATAATCCGCTCGCCTCCGAACCCGGCAGGTATAACCAAAACCTGCTCTTTACGGAATTCATTACCAACCTGCGTGGCTTTAATTATGCCTCGCTATACGGAAACAGCGTGTTGGTAGCCAATGCAGAATTGCGCCTGCCGTTGGTGCGCGCGCTGAGCAGCGGGCCCATCACGTCAAATTTCTTCCGCAATCTTCAGCTTACCGCTTTCTACGACATCGGTACCAGTTGGTCCGGGAATTTGCCGTTTAATTCCGAAGGCACCGTGCGCACGCGAATTGTAAAACGCGATCCGTTTTCGGTGGAATTGAAGGAATTCATTAACCCATGGCTGTACAGTTACGGATTTGGATTCCGCAGCATGATGCTGGGCTATTATCTGAAATTTGATCTCGCCTGGCCCGTAGAAAACTACGTGGTGCAACAGCCGCGGGTATTTATTTCGCTGGGGTTTGATTTCTGATTCTGCGTCATGCTCAACGCGCCAATACCGGTGCGTTAGCGGCCAGGGTAATCAAATCATTGTCATCTACATTTTTCTTCTCATCGGCCACAATCAGGAAATTTTCGTAGAGTGTATCTAACTCAACACCTTCTATTTTAAAACCAAGTATTTCAAGGCGGTGGCGTAGCGCCGCCCGACCACTGCGGGCAGTAAGTACAATCGATGATGAGTTTACACCCACATCGGCCGGATTGATGATTTCATAGTTTTCGGCATGTTTCAAGAACCCGTCTTGATGGATCCCCGATGAATGCGCAAACGCATTTTTCCCCACAATCGCTTTATTCGGTTGTACGGGCATCCGCATCATGCGGCTCACCATCTGACTGATGCCGTAGATCCGCTCTGTTTTAATGTTGGTATCCAGACCCAGGTCTTGATGCGTTTTTAAGATCATCGTCACCTCTTCTAACGAGGTATTGCCGGCGCGCTCGCCAATACCATTAATCGTAACTTCTACCTGCCGTGCACCCGCAATGATTCCTGCCACCGAATTTGCAGTGGCCATGCCCAGGTCATTGTGGCAATGCACGCTGATGATCGCTTTATCGATATTGGAAACATGCTCGAACAAATACTGAATGCGCTTGCCGTACAAATGCGGTAGGCAGTAGCCGGTGGTGTCCGGGATGTTCACAACATCTGCACCTGCGGCAATCACGGCTTCCGTCATTTGCGCAAGGAATGCCAGATCAGCACGGCCGGCATCTTCGGCATAAAACTCTACTTCAAAACCTTTGCTTTTGGCATACTTTACCGCCCATACGCCTTGCTCTAACACCTGCTCGCGCGAACTGCGGAATTTGTGTTTGATGTGCACATCCGACGCACCGATGCCGGTGTGGATACGGCCGCGTTTTGCATAACGCAGCGCTTCTGCGGCCACATCAATATCTTCCTGCTTGGCACGCGTTAGGCCGCACACCACGGGCTCTTTTACTGCGCGCGATATGCCAATCACGGACAGGAAATCACCCGGGCTCGAAATCGGGAACCCTGCCTCAATTACATCCACACCCAGCAACTCAAGCTCGCGGGCTACGCTGATTTTTTCTTCTGTAGCCAACTGGCATCCGGGCACTTGCTCGCCATCACGAAGGGTGGTATCGAAAATTTGAACTTTATCTTTCATACAGGGTGGTTTCGATCAAGTAGTTTATTTTGCCACAGAGGTCGCAACGCGCTCAAGTTGTTGAACCACGTGGCTACCCATGCGGGCGGTGGATAATATTTTTTCGGGGGCAGTGGCAGCATCGGCAATATCGCGCGTACGGAAGCCCTGCTTCAGGGTTTCTTCTACGGCGGCAATAACGCAATCGGATTCTTCCGTTAAACCAAAACTGATTTGCAGCAAGAGTGCTGCCGACAAAATCGATGCGAGCGGATTGGCAATACCCTGCCCGGTGATGTCGTGCGCACTTCCGTGGATCGGTTCATACAGCCCAACGGTATCCCCTACGGATGCGGATGCAAGCATGCCCATGGAGCCAGCAATTTGCGAGGCTTCATCGGTGAGGATATCGCCAAAGAGATTACCCGTTACTACCACATCGAAACTCCGCGGCTGTTGAATGAGCTTCATCGCGGCAGCGTCTACAAATTGGTGTTCCAACGTTACATCCGGATATTGCTTGCCTACTTCTTGCACTTCTTCGCGCCACAACCGGGAGCTTTCGAGCACGTTGGCCTTATCTACAGACGTAACTTTTTTCTTGCGGGTGCGCGCTGCCTGAAATGCTTTGTGTGCGATGCGCGATACCTCGTAGCGCTGGTACACCATCAGATCATACGCGGTGTGGCCGCCATCTTTGCGACCCTTCTCGCCAAAGTACACATCGCCCGTGAGTTCGCGGAAAAACAAAATATCAGCGCCCTTTAAAATCTCCGGTTTGATGCTGGAAGCATGGAGCAATTCATCAAACAACCGAATTGGTCGCAAGTTGGCGTACAACCCAAGCTCTTTGCGCATCTTCAGCAGCCCCTGTTCAGGGCGTACCTGCAGCGTTGGATCGTTATCGTACTTGGGATGCCCCACCGCACCAAACAAAATGGCATCGCAGTTTTTTAATTGCTGCAACGTCTTGTCGGGCAGGGGCTGACCGGTGGTTTCGATGGCCGCATGGCCGATCAGCGCATCTTCAAACGTAAACTCATGTCCGAAGATTTCGGCAATTTTTTGCAAAACGTTTTTTCCCTCGGTGGTTACTTCCTGGCCGATGCCGTCTCCGGGTAAGATTACAATCTTTTTCTTCATCTGGATGCGTGAGCGGTGTCAAACTTTCTGATTTTCTCTTTTAGGCTTAACAGGTAATCGATATCATCATACCCATTTAACAAACAGGTTTTTTTGTACGTGTTGATTTCAAACTGCTCTTGTTGTAAACCAAACTGGATTACCTGCTTTTCCAAATCTACGGTAAGGATCGTGGCCGGATTTTCCGTTACCGCGCGCAGCGCAGCTTGTAAAAACGCTTCGCTCACCACCACGGGCAGCAGACCATTGTTCAATGCGTTATTTTTGAAAATATCCGCGAAGAAACTACTTACCACCACGCGGAATCCATAATCGTAAATGGCCCATGCGGCATGTTCGCGGCTGCTGCCACAACCAAAGTTTTTTCCGGCCAGCAGGATGCGGCCACAGAAGCGCGCATCGTTCAAAACAAAATCGGCCTTGGGTGTTTGTTCGCCTTCGTAGCGCCAATCGCGAAACAGGTTGTCGCCAAATCCTTCGCGTGTGGTGGCTTTCAAAAAACGCGCAGGTATAATCTGATCGGTGTCGATGTTTTCGATCGGCAGTGGTACCGCGGTGCTGTTCAATAGTGTAAATTTCTCTTTCATGCGATTATCCTAAAATCTCCCGCACGTCGGTTACCTTACCGGTGATGGCGGCGGAGGCCGCCGTTAACGGGCTGGCGAGAAACGTGCGCGAGCGTGGCCCCTGGCGGCCTTCAAAATTTCGGTTTGACGTACTTACACAGTATTTTCCCGCGGGCACTTTGTCTTCATTCATGCCGAGGCAAGCCGAGCAGCCGGGGCCGCGCAATTCAAAACCCGCGGCCTCAAAAATTTGGTCTAGGCCTTCCTGCCGTGCCTGGGCTTCTACCTGTTTAGAGCCGGGAATCACCCACACTTCTACGTTCTCCGCTTTGCGCTTGCCCTTCACGATCGAAGCCACTAAACGTAAGTCTTCAATCCGCGCATTTGTGCAACTGCCGATAAACACGTAGTCGATGGGTTTACCCAGCAACGATTGCCCGGGGCTTAAGCCCATGTAGTCGAGCGATTTTTTAAACGAAGTTTGTTCTGAGATTTCTTTCAGTTCTTCGAGTGTAGGTATGCGATCGCTAATGCCCATGCCCATGCCGGGGTTGGTACCGTACGTAATCATCGGGGTGATATCGCGGGCATCAAAGGTGAGTACTTCATCGTAAGCGGCGCCCTCGTCCGACACGAGTTGTTTCCAACTCTCAACTGCAGCATCAAAGGCCGCACCCGCAGGGGCGAAACGCCTGCCGCGGATGTACTCAAACGTTTTTTCGTCTGGCGCAATCAATCCACCGCGTGCACCCATTTCAATGCTCATGTTACAGATCGTCATCCGCGCCTCCATCGACAATGCACGAATGGTATCACCGGCATACTCTACAAAATAGCCCGTGGCCCCGCTGGCCGAAATTTTCGAGATGATGTAAAGAATGATGTCTTTACTTACCACGCCCTTGCCCAGCGGACCGTTGATTTCGATTTTCATGGTCTTCGGGCGCGACTGCAATACACATTGCGTGGCGAGCACCTGCTCAACTTCGCTGGTACCAACGCCAAAGGCGATGGAACCAAATGCACCGTGGGTAGAGGTATGGCTGTCACCACACACCATGGTCATCCCCGGAAGGGTAAAGCCCAGCTCCGGACCGATGATGTGCACGATACCTTGAAACGGATGACCGAGATCGTATAACTCAATGCCAAATTCTTTGCAGTTTTTTCGGAGCGTTTCCACCTGGTGGCGCGAGAGCGCTTCTTTGATGGGCAGGTGTTGGTCTTTGGTGGGCACGTTGTGGTCTGCGGTGGCAGTGGTACGCTGCGTGTTGAACACCGGAATGCCGCGTTGCCGCAGGCCATCGAACGCCTGCGGGCTGGTAACTTCGTGAATATAATGGCGATCGATGAAAAGTACATCGGGGTAGCCGGGCGCAGTTTTCACCACGTGCTGATCCCAGATCTTCTGAAAAATAGTTTTTGGTTGACTCACAACAAGTGTTAGTTCGTTCAAACAGGCATAAAACAAAACTGCCCCCGCGGTTAGCGGAGGCAGCTTGGGTTTAGGTTTACGTGTCGGTGAATTGCGGTTAACAATTTCGACACACGAATATCCGACAAGTTCGCGGTCAAGTCAATGAAAACCTTCAAAAGTTTCGCTCACAGGTGTTAGGTTTTTGTTGATAAAATTGTTGCGATCTTCTGCTTCACGTCTTCGAAATCTGGTGCTGCGTTAATGCTTTTTTTGTTCTTGTTTTGATATGCTTGCAGGGCATCCGGAATTTTAACATTAGTCTGTAGCACATGCTCCACCACCTCCTTGAACTTGGCGGGGTGGGCAGTCTCCAAAAAGATTCCGGTTTCATGGTTGTGGCGGTGCTGTTTCAAACCGAGATACGCCACCGCGCCGTGGGGATCGAGCATGTAATTTCGTTGTTGAAATATCAGCCGCATGGCGTTGGCCGTCTCCGCATCCGTAAATGCGCATCCCGTAATTACCGATTTTATCTTTTGATGGTCGTGTCCAAACAACTCAAGAATCCGGGTAAAGTTGCTTGGGTTACCCACGTCCATGGCGTTGCTGATGGTGGCCGTTGAGGGCCGCGGTTCAAAGGAGCCACTTTGCAGGTAGGCGGGCACCACGTCATTTACATTTGTTGCCGCAATAAACCGCACGTCAGGCAAACCCATTTGCTGCGCCAGCAGTCCGGCCATGACGTTGCCGAAGTTTCCACTCGGCACAGAAAAAACGATGCTCGTGTTTCTTGGTGCGCGACTCCACGCGTACACGTAATAAAAGACTTGCGGGAGTAGCCGCCCTACATTGATGGAATTGGCAGAAGTAAGAAAGAATTTTTCGGTCAGGTCCGGATCAGCAAACGCAGCCTTCACCAGGCGCTGGCAGTCGTCAAACGTTCCTTCCACCTCTATGGCTGCAACGTTGTGCCCCAGCGTGGTGAATTGCTTTTCCTGCAGCTCGCTTACTTTTTTTGATGGGTACAACACGACCACCCGCACGCCGGGTACCTGGTAAAACCCGTTGGCTACTGCGCCACCGGTGTCGCCCGAGGTGGCCACAAGCACAACAATTTCTTGTTTAATTTCTTGCGCGTAATGGCCCAGCAATTGCGCCATGAACCGCGCACCCACGTCTTTGAAAGCAAGTGTGGGACCGTGAAAGAGTTCCAGCGCAAATACGTTCGGCTCAATCGCCACGAGCGGCGCATCAAAAGTGAGGGTGCGCTCCACCATCGTTCGCAAGAGCGGTTGCGCAACGTCTTCACGTAAAAAGGCATGTGCAATTTCAAAGGCCTGTTCTTGAAAGGTAAGTGCTGGTGCGCGCTCAAAAAAAGTGGCTGGAAGTTGTGGGATGCGTTCGGGCATGTACAAGCCCTGCGCGGGAGCCAGGCCTTTTAACACCGCCTCGCGAAACGAAACGCGGTGCTGCGGATCGGACGTGCTATACCACATCATACACTTGGGCTCCTGTTAGGTTAATCTCAGATACAAAAACATCGCTGGCCAACCCCGCGTTTGCAAATTCAGTTTGGATGGCGTGTCCCACGGCGTGGGCCGTTTCACTTCCGCGCGTGAGCGCAAACAAGGAAGGCCCCGATCCGGAAATGCCACAGCCAAGAGCACCCACTTCTTTTGCCCGGTGTTGGATGCGATGAAACCCCGGAATGAGCAACGCCCGTACCGGTTCGGCCACCACGTCTTGCAACGAGCGCCCGATGAGTTCAAAATCGGATGTGAGCAAGCCCGCTACGAGACCGGCCGTGTTGCCCCATTGGGTAATGGCATCGCGCATTGGCACGGAGGTTTTCATCACATTCCTTGCATCTTTTGTTTTTACTTCAATGTGCGGATGAACGAGCACGCAATGCAGCTCGGGCGGGCAGGCAATGGGCACCACATCCAAGGGATTATAACTGCGAATGAGCGTAAAGCCACCCAGCAGGGAGGGGGCTGCATTATCCGCATGGGCGGCTCCGCATGCCACGCGTTCGGCTTCGAGTGCGAACGGCAGCAAGTCTTTACGTAACATCGGCTGCGGATGCAGCGCGTTAATCGCCAACACGGCGGCCACGGCACTTGCTGCACTGGAACCCATACCACTGCCGAGGGGCAGATTTTTTCGAAGTTCGAGGTTCACGCCGGTTTTCCAACCGGTGTGCGACAAATACATCTGCACCGCCACACCTGCCGTATTTTTCGAGGCATCAGTAGGCAGAATGCCCTGATCTCCGGTGATTGAAATGATCCGTACATCCGTGGTAGGGGTCAGCGCTATTCGTACTTCATCTGCGGGCCGGGCCACGGCAAATCCGAACACATCGAACCCGCACGAAACGTTCGCCACCGTTGCCGGTGCTGATGCCGTTGCAGTTTTTGGGTTAGCCATTCGCATAATTACCGATTCGGATCAGATCTGCAAAAACACCCGCCGCCGTTACTTCAGCGCCCGCTCCGGGTCCGCGAATAACCATCGGCCGCTCGTTGTAGCGTTCGGTGGTAAGCAAAATGATGTTGTCGCTGCCGGACAGTGAATAGAATGGATGTTGGGCATCTACTGTTTTGAGTGCCACCTGCACGCGCCCGCTCTCCAGAGTTGCCTGATAGCGCAGCTTTTCGCCCTTGGCGGCGGCTTCGCTGCGAAGTCTTTCGAACGCGGTATCGTGTTTTTTAAGCGCTTCCATGAAATCGGGTACAGAGGTAAGTTGGCGGCAATCTTCCGGAACCAGATTTTCCACGGGAATGTCGGACAGTTCAATGGGTAATCCCGTTTCCCGAGCGAGAATGAGGATTTTACGGGCTACATCCAGTCCGCTTAAATCATCGCGTGGGTCGGTCTCTGTGTAGCCTTTTTCCTTTGCCTCCTTTACCACTTCGGAGAACGAACGACCTTCCGCGAAAGCGGAGAATATAAAATTGAGGGTACCGCTGAGAACGGCTTCGATGCGCAGAATCCGATCACCACTTACCAGTAAGTCGTTCAGGGTGTTGATCACCGGTAGGCCTGCGCCTACATTTGTTTCGTACAGAAACTGTACACCTCGCTGGCGCGCGATGGATTTTAATGTGCGGTATTTTTCAAACGTAGCCGAGTTGGCTTTTTTGTTTGGTGTTACAATGGATACGCTGGCATTTAGCAGGAGCGGATATATGTCGGCCACTGCTTCGCTGGCGGTGCAGTCGATAAAGATACTGTTCGGTAAGTTCGTGGCGATGACCTGTTGGGTAAAATCGTGCAGGTGCATCGGTTCACCTTGTTGTAACTGATCCAACGCGCGTTCGAGTTCAATGCCCGATTCGCGAATCAACATGTTTCTGCTGTTAGCGAGTCCGATCAGCCGTAACTCCAAGTGGGCATTGGTTGCCAGTTGGTGTTGCTGTTGACTGATCTGGCGGAGCAGCACCGTGCCGATTAAACCGGTACCGACTAAAAACAAATGAATGGTTTTTCGATCGGAAAGGAAGAAGGCATCGTGCAATGCGTTTAATGCTTTCGATACATCGCTTTCCAGGATAACTGCCGAGATGTTGCGCTCTGAGGAGCCCTGCGCAATGGCGATTACGTTGATACCGTTTTTACCCAGCGCACCAAACATGCGGCCGCTGCTGCCGGCCTGGTGCTGCATGCCATCGCCTACCACGGCTACGATTGCCAGTTGATGCGTTAGCGTTACGGTATCCATTTGCTCATCGCGGATTTCATTTCGAAACTCCTGCTCTAACGCGGCTTTGGCGCGTGTGGCGGCGTTCGTTTCAATCGCAATACAAATGGAGTGCTCGGACGAAGCCTGACTGATGAGCACCACATTTACCTTCGCTTGCGCTAACGTTGAGAACACCCGACTTGAAACACCCACCACGCCTACCAAGCCACTGCCGGTAATGTTGAGCAGGCTGATGTTCTTCACGCTTGAAATGCCCTTGATGAGTTTCCCGTTTTTTGCATGGCGGTGAATGCACGTGCCCGGGTGTGTGGGATTGAATGTGTTTTTTACCCAAATGGGAATGTGGTGTACCATGGCAGGTTGCATGGTGGCGGGGAAGACTACCTTCGCGCCAAAGTGGCTCAGTTCCATTGCCTCCTCGTAGGTCATCTCCGGCACCGAGAACGCCCGCTTCACCAAGCGCGGATCGGCTGTGAGCATCCCATCAACATCGGTCCAGATTTCGAGCGCATCCGCATGCAGCGCACCGGCAAAGATGGCGGCGGTGTAGTCGGAGCCGCTGCGGCCTAACGTGGTGGTTTCGCCCGCTGCAGTTGCGCCAATGAAACCTGTGATGATGTGTGGGCCTGGGTGCTGTGCAAAATACGTTCGGATTTTTTCGTTCGTTACGGGGAAGTCCACTTTTGCTGCACCAAAATCGTTGTTGGTGCGGATCACCTTACGTGCATCCAGAAAGGCTGCTGTCCGGCCTTGATCTTCCAGCGCTTTCGCGATGATGAATGCAGACAACCGCTCGCCAAAACTCATGATGTAGTCCAGCGTGCGCGCGGAACATTCCTTCAGTAAGGAGACACCGTGTAAAACATCTTCCAGTTCGTTTAGTTGAATTTTTACCTGGGCCAGCACGGTGCTCTGTTGAGTAACCTGAATCAATTCCCGTACGGTATCGAGGTGACGTTTTTCGATGATCTCGAATAATTCTTTGTAGGATTGGCCCGCCAGCGCCTGCTGACTAAGTTGAATGAGTTGATCGGTTACACCTCCGAATGCAGAGAACACCACGCCAACCGGTTGCGTCCAATAGGGTTCAAGAATTTGAATGACTGCCCCTATTCGGGGTGCGGTGGCCACTGAGGAGCCACCAAACTTTATCATGCGCATAAAAAATGTTGTTGTAAAACCTTGGATTGATTGTGAGCGGCGGCTTTACTTCCTGGAAGAATCGGCCGTAGAATCAGCAGCTACGGGGGTGCCCCGTAATTCGAGTTCGGGTGAGAGAAAAAATGAAAGCGCACTTCATATTACACCAGATACTCAAACAGGTTTTCGTTTTGGTTTACTTCTGTGTAGTTCAGGGCTCGCTCGTTCATGCGCTGAACCAGATTATGGTAGTCGCCCGGAGCTTTCACCTCTATGCCGATCAGGGCCGGGCCGGTTTCTTTGTTGTGCTTTTGGATGAACTCAAACCGAACGATATCATCGTTGGGGCCAAGGATGTGATTAACGAATTCTTTTAACGCGCCCGGGCGTTGCGCAAATCGCACAATGAAGTAGTGTTTTAGACCTTCGTACAAAAGCGAACGCTCTTTGATTTCCTGCATCCGGTCAATGTCGTTATTGCCTCCGCTCAGAATACAGACTACTTTTTTGCCACGAAGCTGATCCGCATATTGGTCGAGGGCCGCGATTGATAAAGCGCCCGCGGGTTCCGCCACAATTGCATCTTCATTGTAGAGTTGCAGAATAACCGAGCAGATTTTTCCTTCGGGTACCAACACCATATCGGTAAGTACGTCTTTGCAAATCGCAAAAGGCACGTCGCCCACGCGTTTCACGGCAGCGCCATCCACAAAACGTTGAATCGTATCCAGCACGATGGGCGTTCCGTGGGCCAGCGCTTGTTTCATCGAGGGTGCACCAAGTGGCTCCACCCCGATAAGTTTGGTTTTGGGTGAATACGTACGAAGGTACTGGCCAATGCCCGCGCTTAGCCCGCCGCCACCCACAGGCGCAAAAACAAAGTCGATTTGGTCAATCTCTTCCAAAATTTCTTTGCCCACTGTTCCTTGCCCCTCAATGATCAACGGATGATCGAATGGCGGCACAAACGTGCGCTTGTGGTCGTGGCAAAATTGCAGCGCATGTTCCTGGCAGGCATCGAACGTATCGCCCACGAGCACCGTTTCGATCCACTCGCCACCGAACATTTTTACCTGATTGATTTTTTGCTTCGGTGTGATGGCGGGCATGTAGATTACCCCTTGGATTTTGAGCGCCGCACAAGAAAAGGCAACCCCTTGCGCGTGGTTACCGGCACTTGCACACACCACACCGCGTGCTTGTTCTTCGGCCGATAAGCTGCTGATAAGATTATACGCACCGCGAATTTTGTATGATCGTACCACCTGCAAGTCTTCCCGCTTCAGGTAAATCTCGGCATCAAACTTGGTCGAAAGTTTTCGGTGAAACTGCAAAGGCGTTTTCAGCACCACGTTTTTTAACCGCAGGTGTGCCTTGTTGATGTCGATTTGGTGATGAAGCGCTGTTACCATTTCGTTATTGGCTGTTCGTTGATGGTTGTTGGTGTCCTCGCGTGAACAACGAACAACCCGCAACGAATTTAATTGATCATGCTTGCCTCCACTTTTTCTTTTTCTGGCCGCAATGCGCGTACGGCTGCGCCCGCCTGCCACAGTTCGCTTTCGCGGAGTTCTTTTAATTCCTCGGCCAGTTTTTCGCGATAGTCGGGTTTGCTGCAGGTATCAATGGTGCGTTTTGCTTCGGCACCGCTGGCCACACTTTCGTAGAGTTCTTTGAATACGGGTAGGGTGGCTGCTTTGAATTTTTTCTTCCAGTCGAGCGCGCCGCGTTGCGCGGTGGTAGAGCAGTTGGCGTACATCCAGTCCATTCCGTTCTCGGCCACCAATGGCATTAAGCTTTGTGTTAATTCTTCCACGGTCTCGTTAAATGCTTCGGAGGGCGAGTGTCCTTTGGAGCGGAGCACCTCGTATTGCGCCTCAAAAATTCCTGCGATGGCGCCCATCAACGTGCCGCGCTCGCCGGTGAGATCGGAGTACACTTCTTTTTTGAAGTCGGTTTCAAACAAGTAGCCGGAGCCCACGCCAATGCCCAAAGCAATTACCCGTTCACGCGCACGGCCCGATGCGTCTTGAAATATGGCAAAACTGCTGTTGATGCCCTTACCCTGAAGAAATAGCCGGCGTACCGAAGTGCCCGAGCCCTTGGGCGCAGCGAGAATTACATCTACATCTGCGGGCGGAACGATTCCGGTTTGGTCTTTGAAAGTGATTCCGAAGCCATGCGAAAAATAAAGTGCTTTTCCCTTGGTCAGGTGCGGCTTGATTTGCGGCCAAGTGGCAATTTGGCCGGCATCGCTCATCAAAAACTGGATTATGGTGGCGCGTTGTGCGGCCTCGGCAACATCAAAAAGTGTTTCACCCGGCACCCAGCCGTGGGCCACGGCCTTGTCCCACGTTTTGGTACCCTTCCGTTGACCAACAATTACGCGAAAGCCATTGTCGCGGAGATTAAGCGACTGTGCAGGACCCTGTACACCATAGCCGATGATGGCGATGGTTTCGGTTTTCAGCACATCCAATGCTTTTTCCATCGGAAATTCTTCGCGGGTAACAACTTCTTCTATCGTTCCTCCAAAATTTATTTTAGCCATGATGTTTGATTTAGGTGTGGATTTGAAAATTATTAATTGGTTTTTTTTGGTGATTATGCGTTGGAAGAAAGCATCTCCAGGCGATTACTTTCGCCCGCCAGGTGATGGAACTTTTCAGCACCAGCCACGTACTCGGCCTGTTCTACTTCGATGAGTTTTTCCATCTGATATTTTATTTTTAACATCATCTCTTCCGTAGTGTGAAGCAACAATACTGCACCGCCTCTCCGGAAATCGTCTTCGTTTTCGTGAGCTAATAATTTTTTGATGCGCACACGTCTTCGGTTGAGCACATTCACAATCCGATTTAAAATCGAAAAGTTATTATCAGCGGCAATTTCGAGTGTGTAGTCTTTTTTCATAGCCATGGGATCGTTCATTTGATGATGGGCGCTTCGAGTAGCACTTCGCCTACACCGGCACCTGCGGGTACCATGGGAAATACATTATCTTCTTTCCCGACAACGGCCTCTAAAAAATATGGTCCGGGTGCAGCCAGCATTTCTTGCAGCGCGTGGCTTAGGTGCTCTCTCTTTTCAAGCTTCCGGGCCGGAATCGCGTACGCTTCCGCCAACTTGATGAAATCGGGGTTTGTCATCTCGGTAAACGAGTAGCGCTTGTCGTGGAAAAGTTGCTGCCATTGGCGCACCATGCCCAGAAAATTATTGTTGAGCAACAGCACCTTCACCGGAATGTGGTATTGCATAATTGTACCCAGTTCCTGCATCGTCATTTGAAATCCGCCATCGCCAATCACGGCCACTACCTGTTGTTTAGGTGTGCCCAGCTTTGCGCCCAGCGCGGCGGGCAGGGCGAAACCCATGGTGCCTGCGCCCCCGGACGTAATATTCGTACGCGGATTTTTGAATTCGTAATAGCGAGACGATACCATCTGGTGTTGTCCCACATCGGTTACCAGAATCGCCTGGCCATCGGTTTGCCGGGAAAGTTCGTGTATTACTTCGGCCATCATCAACTTCTCCCCGGAAGGGTGAAACTCATGGCGTACAACGGTATCGTACTCCAGCTGCTCCAATTCGCGGAACCGGTCGATCCATTCCGCGTGTTGATTGGGCTGGCATGCTTTGGTGAGTGCCTGCAACGCCTCGCAGGCATCGGCATGCACAGCCACCGTGGTTTGGATGATTTTGTTGATCTCCGCCTGATCAATATCAATGTGAATGATCTTCGCCTGGCGCGCATATTTGCTTACGTTGCCGGTAACGCGATCATCGAAGCGCATGCCAACACCAATGAGCACATCGCACTCGTTGGTAAGCACATTCGAGCCGTAGTTGCCGTGCATGCCCAGGTAGCCCACGTAGTTGGGGTGGTCTGTGGGAAAGCCACCGAGACCAAGTAACGTACACGCTACGGGGATACCGGTTTTTTCGGAGAATGCTTTCAGCGCTTCGGTGGCCCCCGATAAAATAATACCTTGGCCCGCAAGCAAGTACGGCCGTTTGGCATTATTGATGAGCGCGGCAGCGGCTTCTACCTGTTGCAGTTGTAACGTGGGTTTTGGCTTGTACGTGCGCACTTGCTCGCAACGGCTGTGGCCGGTAAATTCAATGGTTTCGTTTTGTGCGTTTTTTGTAATGTCGATTAATACAGGCCCGGGCCGGCCGGTGGCAGCAATAAAGAATGCCCGAGCCACAGCAGTGCTGATATCTTTTGCTTCCGTTACCTGAACGTTCCACTTCGTTACCGGCAAGGTGGTGTTCACTACATCCGTTTCCTGAAAAGCATCGGTGCCAAGCAAGTGGGCAAATACCTGGCCGGTGATACACACAATGGGTGTTGAATCGATCAGTGCATCGGCTAAGCCGGTAACCAGATTCATGGCGCCAGGCCCGGACGTTGCCAGCGCTACGCCTACGCGGCCGCTGCTGCGGGCGAAACCCTGAGCTGCATGTACGGCGCCTTGCTCGTGTCGGACGAGTATGTGGTTGAGCTTTTCTTTATAGTGATACAACGCATCGTACACAGGCATAATCGCACCGCCCGGATAGCCAAACAGCGTATCCACGCCTTCTGCCAAGAGGCAGCGCAAAAGGATTTCAGAACCTTTGAGCGTTTCTCCGGTGGATTTTGCGGCCGTTTCCTTACTCTTCGTCAGTAACGCATCCATCGGAAGCTGTTTTTACTTGTTTTGCGTATTTCCATAGGAGCCCGCTTTTCACTTTCAATGCCGGAGCGTGGTAGGTAGATCTGCGGATGGCAAGTGTTTTATCGTCTACCAACAAGTTCACCTGCCGTTTTTTCACATCAATTTCAATCCAGTCGCCATCTTCTACCAGGGCCAGTAGCCCGCCGTTAAACGCTTCGGGTGTGATGTGGCCCACAACAAAGCCGTGGGTGCCACCAGAAAAGCGACCATCAGTTATCAGTGCAACGCTTTTGCCGAGGCCAGCGCCCATAATAAGTGACGTGGGCTTGAGCATTTCTGGCATGCCGGGCGCACCTTTTGGACCTACATACCGGATAACAACAACATCACCTTCTTTTATGCGTTTCTCCTGCACCCCTTTTGCCACTTCAAATTCCCCATTAAAAACCCGGGCTGTGCCCTTGAAGCGCTCGCCTTCTTTACCGGTAATTTTTGCGACCGACCCCTTGGGGGCGAGGTTGCCGTATAAAATCTGAATGTGGGCCGATTTCTTAAGCGGTTTTTCAACCGGATGAATAATGTCCTGGGCTGCGAAATCCAACGCAGGTACCGTGGCCAGATTTTCGGCAATCGTCTTGCCGGTAACGGTGAGGCAATCGCCATGCAAAAGCCCTTTGCTGAGCAGGTATTTCATTACGGCAGGCACCCCGCCTTTTTTATGGAGGTCCTCCATCAGGTACTTGCCACTGGGCTTTAAATCTCCCAACAAAGGTGTCTCGTCCGACAGTCGTTGAAAATCATCAAGCGTGATTTTTACACCAACGGATTTCCCCATGGCAATCATGTGGAGTACAGCGTTGGTAGATCCGCCCAGCGCCATGATGATGCGTAGTGCATTTTCGAAGGCATGCGGTGTCATGATGTCGCGCGGCTTGATATCGCGTTCAAGCAATACCCGAATCGCCCGGGCCGCGGCTTCACACTCCTGTGTTTTTTCCTGGCTTAACGCCGGATTAGAGGAGGTGTAGGGCAATGCCATGCCTAATGCCTCAATAGCCGAAGCCATGGTGTTGGCCGTGTACATACCACCACAAGCACCTGCACCCGGGCACGAGTTTTGAATGATTCCTTTGTAATCTTCGTCCGACAACTTGTTCGCCAGCTTTTCGCCCAACGCTTCAAAGGCCGATACGATGTTAAGCGATTTGCCTTTGTAATGGCCACCGGCAATGGTGCCGCCATACACCATGATGGCAGGGCGGTTTAGTCTCCCCATGGCGATTAACGAACCCGGCATGTTTTTGTCGCAACCCACAACAGCAATAAGCCCGTCATAGTACTGCGCGCCACAAACGGCTTCAATGGAGTCGGCAATGACTTCGCGACTGATCAGCGAATACCGCATGCCTTCGGTGCCGTTGCTAATGCCATCGCTTACGCCAATGGTATGAAACACCAAGCCCACCAGATCTTGCGCCCAGACGGATTTCTTAATATCCGCGGCCAACCCGTTTAAGTGCATGTTGCAGGTATTTCCATCGAAGCCGGTGCTCACAATTCCTACCTGCGCCTTTTTCAAATCGGCTTCCGTCAATCCGATTCCATACAGCATGGCCTGCGCGGCGGGTAGCGTGGGGTCTTGGGTGATGGTTCGACTGTACTTGTTTAGTTCCATTTCAAAAAGTCAATCCGTTTAAACAATTACGTATGAGTAGCTCTTATCTAAAACCAAACATTGATACGCTTCCTGCACAATCGCGCCCACCGTTTTCTTCCAGGGTTTTGCAAACGCTTGCCCTTCGATGGATTGGATGCCAATTACCTCTGCGGCAGTACCACAGAAAAATGCGCTGTCCGCTTCAAAAACTTCTTCGGGCGTGGCGTGGCGCTGCTCCACTGGAATATCTAACTCGCGACAGATTTCCAGTACAGTTTGCCGGGTAATACCCGGCAGGATGTTGCCCAGCGGCGGGGTAAATAGCTTCCCGTCTTTTTCGAAAAAGAAGTTTGCACCAGGCCCCTCGGCTACGCGGCCTTCCATATCCAACATCAATGCTTCATCGAAACCGCGTTGTTTTGCCTCGGTAGTGGCCAGAATGGAGTTAACGTAATGCCCACACACTTTTGCTTCTACCTTGATCGATTTTGGGTTGGGCCGTTGGTAGGAAGATATGCACACATTTAATAGTTGATCGCCAAGGTATTTGCCCCACTCCCAAGCGGTAATCATAACAAACACTTCCTTAGGTGCGGTAAGCGACATATTTGGGCCGCAATACACCAATGGCCGGAGGTAGGCATTCGAGAGGTTGTTTTTTTCCAATACCTGATAAGATATCTGCGTTAGCTCTTCTACGCTGTAGTGTAGCGGAATACCGGCAAGTGCACAGCTTTTCGCCAAACGCTCGTAGTGCTCACGTGCTTTAAAAATTTTCGTTCCATGAATGGTTTGGTACGCCCTGATGCCTTCGAATACACCATATCCATAGTGGAGTGTCTGACTGAAGAGATCAGTGGTGGCATCTTTTGCCTTCGTGAATTGGCCGTTGAGGAAGAGTACCGTGTCGTTGGTATAATACATTTTACAACTGTTAGTTTGTTCTGGTTGGTATAAAATGAAACCGTCCCGCGGGTGGGGCGGGACGGTTTCATTTTTCTTTATCAATAGAGCGTCCTCACCCCGCGGGTAGCAGCGTAATGACGATTAGGATCGTGGTTTGATTGTTTAAATATGTGTCTGCAAATCGGTTCATCCGTTTGAATTCTTTACAAGAATCAAAATTTTCTGTTGCAGAAACAAGGGAGTATCGCCAAAAAATTTTGATAAATCATTAACAACTGTTCGGTAGTTCTTTCATTGTAATTGTTTTTGTCTATTTTCACCTCGGCAAACCCTACCCTAATACCTATGGAAACAGTAGAACAACATCTTCATTTCGTTGCCCAATGGGACCGCTATATGCTCATCGGTGTCATTGTTTTTACGGTCTTAGCCGTGTTGCTTTTTTTGTCGTACGAGTTCCGGCTTTTTCTGGTAAAAGACCCGAAAGAAAAATACGATTTCGTAAACATGCACGAGATCAAGTATTTCTGGTATTCGGTGCTGCTGCTGATTGTGGCCGCATGGTTTTTAGGCAATACCGTTTTTACCGAGCGGGTTACGGCTCACGGCATGCTTTGGTTTTACGTGCGGCTTTTTATTACCGTTAGTTTTGGGATCATCCTTTACTTTATTTTTTCTAATATCGTTCAGATTTATTACCCCCGATCGGTAGAACGCAGGCTCATTAAGATTCGAAATAAACCGCGCATCTCGCCGGCAGGTAATGCGATGCGCAAAGTACCCGATGCAGAAGAGAAAAGCCACCTCGAGGAGGTTGGCGAAAATCACGAAGTGCACAGCGTGGAGTACGATGTGTGGATTGATGACCAGACCGGCTTCAAGAAAATTGAGAAGTACAATAGTTTTCAGCACGCTGAGGAATGTTCGGAATGCGGCTATGTTACCTTGCGCATCGCCAGTGAGGAGATTGAAGTTAAGCCCACCACCACTGAAGAAGGGCTGCTGGTGAAGCATTACAAATGCACCTACTGCGGCCACCGCGAGCGACGGGAAGTTGTACTTACCCGCCTGGCAGAAAACACCTGAGGTTAGCGCTTCATCAACAGCACGATGTTCTCCACGTGCATGGTCTGCGGAAACATGTCTACCGGCTGTACGCGTTTGATTTCGTACTGCTGAGTTAACAACTGCAGATCGCGTGCCTGCGTAGCGGCATTGCAGCTCACATACACAATTCGGTTGGGTGCAGCCTTGAGCAGCGTGCCGGAAACATCTTCGTGCATGCCGGCGCGGGGGGGATCGGTAATCACCACATCCGGCCGACCGTGATCGCGTATGAAGCTATCGCTCAGCAGGTCTTTCATATCGCCTGCAAAAAACGATGTATTGCCGATGCCGTTTAGTGCAGCGTTTGCACGCGCGTCTTCTACGGCTGCCGCCACGTACTCCAGGCCCACAACACTGCGTGCCTCGCCGGCCACATAGCAGGCAATAGTGCCCGTGCCGGTATAAAGGTCGTACACGTGTTCCTGCCCGGTGAGTTGGGCCAACTCCCATGCTTTGCGGTAGAGTGTCTCCGCTTGTTGCGAGTTGGTTTGGTAAAACGATTTCGGGCCCACGCGAAACGACAGCACACCTGTTCCATCGGGTCGCTGCATGTGTTCGGTGATGTATGGATTGCCCTTCCAGCATACAACATCCAAATCGGCAAAGCTGTCGTTTCTTTTTCCGTTGATGATGAAGTTGGCCGAAGTGATGGCGGGGAACGCGCGGGTAACATCCGCCAGGATTTTTTCAATCCAATCCATCTGGTCGTACGTAACCTGTAAAATGATCATGACTTCGCCCGTGGAAGCAGTGCGGATGGTGAGCGTGCGCAAAAAACCAACTTGCCGGCGCAAATCGAAATACGGGATACTGTTCTCTTTTGCGATTTGATGTACCCTCAGGCGAATGGCATTTGAGGGGTCTGCTTGCAGGTAGCAGTTTTTTACATCAAACACTTTATCGTATTGCCGCGGCATATGGAAGCCGAGCCCCGGTTCAATTACTTTTTCTCCCGTCTGCATTTCCTCGCGCGTAAGCCACCGGGTGGCGGTAAAGGTAAAATCGAGCCGGTTTCGGTAGTGTTGAATTTTCGGTGCGCCTATAATCGGATCGATGGACGGCAGCTGCAATCCGCCTATCCGCTCCAGATTGTCAACCACCTGTTGCTGCTTGTAGTAGAGTTGGGTAGCATAGGTAATGTGCTGCCATGCGCAACCACCGCACGTGCCGAAATGTTCGCAGAATGGCGTGGTACGTTGGTTTGACAGTTGTGTTATGGCCACGACCCGAGCCTCCAAAAAACTACTTTTCACTTTTGTGATTTCTGCTGACACCACATCGCCAGGGGCTCCGCCGGTTAAAAATACCACCTGGCCGTTCAGCCGCGCTATCGATTTTCCCTCGGCCGCCAGGCCACTCACAGAAAGATTTTCAAGAATTTCGCCTTTTTTCATCGCTTGCAAAGGTATTAAATCTCAAATCCCGTAAAGGGCCATCGGGATAAAGACACAAACCAGTATATTTCGTTTTCGGTTTGTGATGAGATGAAGAGAGTTGTTTTCCTTTTACTGATGTTGCTGGTGGTACCACTGCAGGCATCGCATATTGTTGGGGGTGAATTTGAGTTGATTCACGTGCAGGGTAATGTGTATCGCCTTAACCTGATTATTTATTTTGATGTGCTGAATGGCTTGCCCGGTGCGAAAGACCAGGTAATAAACGCCGCATTTTTTAGAAAGAAAGACAACACCTTCGTGATGACGCAACCGCTGTTGCTCTCGCAGGAATCGCGCGTGCCCTACACCCAGCCAAGTTGTTCCAGCGGTGAAGTGGTTACAGACCGACTCATCTATACAGCACAAATAACACTAGCGGCCGCCAGTTTCAGCGATCCGGAGGGCTACTATGTATCTTGGCAGCGGTGTTGTAGAAATTATTTCATTACAAATATTTTCAGCGAAAACCCGCAGTCGGGAGCTCCGGCCAATCGTGTGGCGGGGCAAACGTTTTATTTGGAGTTTCCGCCGGTGGTGAAAGACGGTAAGCCGTTCATTAATTCTTCGCCGCGGTTATTTCCTCCGTTAAATGATTTTGCTTGTCCGCGCAGACCCTACTATGTTGACTTTGCAGGTGTTGATGACGATGGCGATTCATTGGTTTACTCGCTCACCACGCCGCTGAATACACGTTCACCGGTGGCCCTGCCGCCCGCCTCAAGTGCACCTTACCCCTTAGTTACCTGGAAACTAGGTTTTAGCGAACAAGCCATGGTTGGCGGAATGCCGGATTTGCGGATTTCTACCTCGGGCTTTCTAACTGTTACCCCAAAGACGCAAGGCATTTATGTGTTTGCCGTAAAGGTGGATGAATTCCGCGGGGGACAAAAAATTGGTGAAACCCGGCGCGACTTTCAGATGGTTGTTGTAGACGCCTGCCCGGTGGCCGTGCCGCCCGCCATTGCCGGCAAGCGATTGGCCGATGCTACGTTTGGGTTTCGCGATAAGATGAACATTTCATTTTCGAATGCCGTAACCGATGAAAACCGCTGTATTGTGGTGCAGGTATCCGACGCTGACTCCAACAGTCCGGACGATGACTTTGTAGAAAAAATCTCTATTCGTGCTATTCCGCTCAACTTCAAAAAAACTGGTTTGAGTGATGAACTGCTGCCCGCCACGCGAACGGCTACCCTTACGCGCGGCAGCACAGTAGATTTCAAAATCTGTTTTCCCTCGTGCCCGTACTTTGAAGGTGGCCCCTACGAAGTGGGTATTGTAGCATTGGATGATGCCTGCAGTTTACCGTTGACGGATACACTGCGTGTAACGGTGCAAGTAGAGCCGCCCCTGAATCGCCCTGTGCAGTTCGAGCCACCCGATAAAATTACGGCCCAACTGTTAGAGGGCCAGACCCAAAGCTGGTCGTTTCGGGCTACCGATCCGGATGCAGACACGCTGGTTTTTGCCGTACTCACAGATGGTTTTACGCTTGCTGATTCCGGCATGAAGTTGCTTACGGATCTGCAGCCCGGGCGGCTGAGCGGCACACTTACGTGGGAGGCCTTTTGCGATATTGCCAACTTTACCAACCGCACGGTGTTTCCGTTGCGACTAACGGTGGATGACAAAGATGGCTGCAAGCTGAATAAGCCCGATACGCTCACCTTTAACCTGGGCGTAACGCTGCCCGGAAATGCAGACCCGATCATCTCATCTACGTTTGATTTGTCTGGCGCCAAGCGCAAGATTGAAACCTTGACCAAGCCGATCAACTCCGACCTCACGTTTACGGTATTTGGCAAGGACGTGATCGATAATGACCGACTCACGCTGCGCATGGTTCCCAAAAATTTTTCACCTGCGCCTGCGGGTATCCAGTTTTCGCGAGTAACCGGAACGGGCGTGGTGCAATCAGAATTTAACTGGAAGTTGCGCTGCCTCGGTCTCGACCCCGCAAAGAAAGACGTGTATGAGTTTGACTTTATCGTGGTGGACTCCACCAACAAATGCCGCTTGCGTAAAGCCGATACCTTATCGATAGCGGTAAACGTGCTGAATCCGGAAAACAGCAGACCCGTGTTGATTGTGCGGCAGCAAGGGCGCGCCGCACCGCTGCTTTCCGGGGAGTTAGAAGTTACGTTGGGTGAACCCATTGACCTTCAATTACAGGGATTGGATGCGGATGTATTTCCGGATCGCGATCAACTCAAGCTGGAGTTGGAAGACATTACCGGCGACAAGCCATTGCTGGGATTTCGATTTGAACCGGCCGAGGGCAAGAGCCCGATTTCCACACGTTTTACCTGGGCACCCGATTGCTCTATTTTCTCCAATGATGATTTTGAAAACGAGTACGAGCTTACCTTTCGCCTGCAAGACGACCGCTGCTACACGGCCCAAACCGTGCGGCAGAAAATAAAGCTGGTGGTTCGCGATGTGGTGAGCCGTGACGATGAGTTTCTTCCGCCCAATGTGTTTACACCCAATGGCGATGCGTTTAACGAGTATTATGCGATGCAATTGCCAGACCCCGTTACCGGGGCTGTGCGTAATATTTTGCCACCTGATAACTGCGTGCGCAGGTTTGAATTTGTGCGGATTTTTAATCGGTGGGGGCAAGCTGTTTTTGAGAGCACCGATCGCAATTTTCAATGGACAGCCCAGAACCAACCGGAGGGTGTGTATTTTTATTTGATTGTTTACACCGATCGTGAGTTTAAAGGTTCACTTTCTGTGCGTAGGTAACCATCCAACGCAAGCGTAAAAGTAGTTGTGAGCGTTACCTCCGGAGAAACACGGTTAAAGAAATCTCCCGCTAATTGCTTCGGTTACGGGTTTGGTTTAGGATGGTAGATCAATCAGTTAACGAACTGATTAGCTGCACGGCGGTTTGGCGCGCATAGACCGTGCTGCCACCCCATTCCGTTTTAATCCAAATATCTTGCTCACCTTTTAGCGGAAGCCGATGGCCCGCTTCAATGCGCGCCACTACGGACGACCCGGCTGACGGCCCCTGCATTAAATAGGTGGCCGAACGGCTAATGCCGGCGGAGGTTACCCTTGCCACACTTATCGTGTAGGCTAATCCAACGGCAAAAACCATCACGCCGGTAAGTGCAAACCAACGTGCAGGATTTTTTTTACGGGTGAGGTACGCGGAGAGTGCGAGCAGCAGTACCAAAATGCCGCTGCCACCAATCGCGATCGGGGCCCGATGTTGCGCCAGCACGAGTTTAATGCGGTCGGCAGTAGTATAGTCGTACCCCGATAGATTTTTTTTCTGGGCCACGCTTTGAATTTTCTCCAATACCTGGTCATCGGCTGATGCCGCCCAATAGCGGTTTAAGTAAAGTAGCGACTCTGCAGTGTGGCCCAGGCCCTCTTGAATGTAAGCCATGCGCAGCAGCATCGCGGCGGAGTGCGCGCCTTGTTTTTCCAGCGCCTGATAGGTTTGAAACGCTTGAATATATTTTTTCTGTTGGAAGAGTGAATCAGCCAAAAGCAATTGACGATCAGGCGCTTGAGCACGCGTTTGCAGGGGCAGAAGCAACGCGGCAAACACCATAAGTTTTTTTAAAAGCGCCGTTGGTATATAAACCATATCCTGCTACATTTGTGCCCTCAAATTGAAAGGGGCGCTCAAAAATAAGCCAATTTCAATGATCTCGTAGCTCAGCCGGTAGAGCATTACACTTTTAATGTAAGGGTCCTGGGTTCGAATCCCAGCGGGATCACTGAAAGCCTTGAATCAAGAAAGATTCAAGGCTTTTTTCATTTTACAGTTGAACAATTAGATGCACGACTTCACAAAAACATGACTACTTGGAATGTGTGAGCCAGAGCAATTGATAAACTTTATTCCAGGAATAAACCAAATGTTCAATTGTAAATATGAAATCTAAATACTCACGTCCGCCAGTTCCTAACAACGGAAAAAAATCTCAGCCTTCACCTACAAAGAATTTTGTCGCGTCACCATGGGATGATCAGCCAGACCTTTTAGATGAGCCGGAGATGCCGGAGCTAGAAATAGATTGGAATGAAATTCCGGATCATGACGAATTTTCAAACAACATTCGTGAACCACGAAACAGCTTTCATTTCCTTTCCGACTACTGGCTTAATTCAACAAATGAAAATTCTGAGCAATGCCAACTCGATGGGGTTGAGGGTGCACTTAGTTACGCTGATGTAATCCAGGAAAATTGAGCCTACCGAGGATCACTCCTCGCACTCCTTTGCAATCACCAGCTCCCGGTAGCCACTGAATTCTGCCATTTCCTTATCAGTGTAATCAGGCAGAGGCAATTCTTTCTTTGTGCCAAGGCTGGCGTTATAAGCGGCCAGGACTTTGAGCATTTCATCAAATTTTTTCACCTCTTTTTCGGTGAAGTCATCCAATGTTTTGAGTTTAGGCAATTTTACCTTTTTCATGCTTGCAGACATAAATACAAACGAAAATTACCCCTCCAATTTCTTATCAAGTAGCAACTCCCTGTAGCCGCTGTATTCGGCCATTTCTTCATCGGTATACTCAGGCAACGGCAACTCATTCCTTGTTCCCAGGCTCGCGTTGTAAGCCGTAAGAACCTTGTGCATTTCATCAAACTTTTTGACCTCTGGACGGGTGAAGTCAGTCAGAATTTTTATTTTGTTCATAGTTTTCGATCCACTATTTGAGGAGTATTGGCAAACTAATTTAAGTCCAAAATTATTAATTAATTTACTACTTATAAGTAGTAACTAATTAGATTGGCACTCATTAATTTTACCGCAATGCCAAAAGTCAAGAAAACAGCCAAACGAGTTTCGAGGGGAAACCGCTCTAGTCTTGAACTCAAGAAATTGGGGGACAGGATAAAAGCCTTGCGTTTGGCAAAGGGCTATACTAACTATGAGAACTTTGCTTTCGAGAACAACATTCCGAGAGCTCAGTTTGGAAGATATGAGCGGGGTGAAGACCTTCGATACAGTAGCCTTTTAAGAGTTATTAAAGCACTAGGTGTATCACAAAGGGAGTTTTTTGATCAAGGATTTGACTAAGCATGAGTTTGAAAACAACAGTAAATACCAATAATGGCAACTGAAAAGAAATTTGAAGGATATGGCGGTAAGCGTCCACTTCTTTATATCCCAATTGAAAGATTGATTCTCGACTCTCAGAACCCGAGACTACCAAAAGAAATCCAAGGCAAAGATGAGACCGCGATAAAGGAAGCGCTCAAAAGATTTTTCTTCTTAGATGAACTTGCACTATCAATGGCAAAAAATGGTTACTTCGATGAAGAACCACTCGTGGGTATTCCTGAAACTCTCCCTAAAGAGTTTCAGGATAAAGATTACGATGCGCTGAAATCTGATGATAAGTTTCTCGAATTCATTAGTAAATCTGACACTAAGTTTACAATTGTTGAAGGTAACAGAAGGCTCTGCACTGCTAAAGTATTAATATCAGGCGAAGTCAATTCATTCCCTCAAATAGATACCGAAGTAAGAGATGACTTAGGGCGACTTCCAGTAATTATCTATCCCAAGAGAAGAGATGTGATTGCGTATCTAGGAGCTCGGCATATTATTGGCGTTAAAAAGTGGGATGCGTACGCTAAAGCTAGATACATAGCGAGCATGAAGGATGATTATGGTTTGACTCTTGATGAGATTCAAAACTCTGTTGGTGATACCAGTAGTTCCGCTACTAAAACATATGCCTGCTACAAGTTGATTGAAATGATTAAGTCCGAAAAGGAAGATTATGATACTTCAAAGGCTAAAGAAAATTTTTCTTATCTAATGCTTGCATCCGGACAAGGACCTGTCAAGGATTTTATCGGTCTTCCTAAGCAATGGAGTCAAGTGAATCCAGAGAGTCCGGTGCCACAAGACAAAATAACAAGCCTATTCCTACTTTTTTCCTGGCTTTTCGGAGAAGGAAAGGAGAAATCAAAAATAATCGATGAGTCACGCGATATTACTGGTAAGTTAACCGCGGTCCTTAGAGATCCCGCAGCTACAAAATATCTAATTGACTTTCGCGATCTCAATGAAGCATATGAAAGGTGTGGTGGTGAAGGGTTGCTTCTTCTAAAGTATGTTAAAAGAGCGAATAGGGATTTAGGACGATGTATGCCCCTGCTTCCCAAATACTATACTGATGAGTTTGAAAGCTTGATTAACGATACAAGCAGTTTGGTAGACTCGATAAACAAGATCAAGCCACAATGATTGCATTTGATATTCCGGACGCTACGGACATTGGCACAGTTGCCGATTGGATAGAATTAAATGTTGCAGTTGAGAAGCAGCCTTTATCGAAAGCAGCCTTGACAAGCAAAGTTGAAAGCTCAACCGGTGACGATCCTGGGGATGCATTTATTTCATCGGTGTGGGACGAACTTGAATACCGAATGCAATTGTATGGCTCCCACCCACCGTTCATTGTCGAAGCATTGGAGGTGACACCAAACATCACTTGGGAGGGAAATCCTGAATATTTGATGTGCATCATTTTATCATTAACCGGCAATCCACAGAACCCAGTTGCAACTGGCAAGCTTTTCGAAAGGGTATCAAAGGAAGCCGCAAAAAATTACTTGTGTGGAAAGGCACTTGTCTTTGGTCACCCAGCCAATCTAACCATATCTGAAGTGTGCAGTACTATTTGTGAAAAGTTTAAGAGTGAACTTCCCGCAAATTACAACGATAGAGGTTTGGATGTTATCGCTTGGAAACCATTCGATGATAAGAGAGGCAACCAGGTAATTGTGTTAATGCAGTGTGCAGGTGGAGCAAATTGGACCAGTAAAACAGGTGATGTTGTACTGAGAGCGTGGAGTGAAAAATACATCACGTTTGGGTGCAAACCAGTCCGTGGATTCTCTACGGTCGTGATAGTTTCAAACTCGGAGCAATTTGAGGAAATATCATTTGAAACTGATCTGTTGTTTGACCGAACAAGGATTTATAGAAACACGCAAAGCTTTTCGTTAGAGGATGGACTAAGAAATGAAGTCCTTTTATGGTGTAATGGAAGACTACAAGAAATATTGAATTAGAGAATGAAGTTTATTGATCTTTTTGCTGGATTAGGTGGATTTCACGTTGCAATGTCAAGACTCGGGCACGAGTGTGTTTTTTCCTCAGAGATCAAAGAGGGGTTAATGGATTTATACGAGAGCAATTTCGGAATTAGACCCCATGGCGATATTAGGAAAGTAAAATCCAGAGATATACCAGCGCATGATATTTTGTGTGCTGGATTTCCTTGTCAACCTTTCTCCAAGGCGGGAATGCAGTTGGGTTTGGAAGATGAAACAAACGGTGATCTGTTTGGTCAAATCCTACGGATCCTAAGGTATCATCAGCCTCGATACTTCATCTTGGAAAATGTCCAACACCTCGCCAAGCATGATAACCAAGAGACATATATTTACATGTCAGCAAGGCTAGCAGGCCTTGGCTACAAAGTTGATAGGAAGGTGCTCTCCCCACATCACTTTGATATACCTCAACACAGGCAAAGACTTTTTATTGTCGGTTGTAGAAATGGTCTTGAACATTTCTCTTGGCCAACCCCACAAGTTCTAACAAGGGACGTTAATTCATATCTTGATTTGAACAATTCAGGGGTAACGCTTCTTGAAGCCGAAAAGCAAAAGTGTCTTGACATCTGGCAAGAATTTATTTCCGCAATTCCCGTTGATGACAAACTTCCTAGTTTCCCCATTTGGGCAATGGAATTTGGAGCGACATATCCGTTCGAGGAAGAGACGCCATTTGCATCTAGCGATAATATGTTAGGTAGAAGCAGAGGTAATTTTGGAATTGCTTTAAAAGGCCTTTCCCGTGATGAAAAGTTTGCCAACCTCCCAAGCTACGCAAGAACGGAAGAGAAAAAATTCCCTACGTGGAAACGTTCATACATTCGCAGCAATCGAGAATTTTATGAGAAGTATAAAAAACAGCTAAAACCAATCGTTAAAAAAATTGAGTTGCTGGGTGTTCCTAGTTGGCAAAAATTTGAGTGGAACATACAGGGCGGAGAGCGCTACGTTAGGAATTACATTATTCAGTTTCGTGGCTCAGGTATTAGACTAAAAAGAACTGATTTCTTCCCGTCATTGGTTTGTGTGAGCACTCAAATACCAATAGTGGGTTGGCAAGGAAGATATATTACTAAACGAGAAGGAGCTCGTCTGCAAGGGTTGGGCTCGCTAAAGAAACTGCCGGAGAATATTGGAACATGCTTTGATGCTTTAGGAAACGCGGTCAATGCAGACGTGGTGCGGATCATTGCTGAGCGGCTTATTTTAAATGAAAAGGCAAAAACCAAAACAAATGCAAAGCATTTGGTCTCTCATGTAATGGAACTTCATGAAGCAGTTTAATAAGGTAAACATAAGGCCGAATGTTACAATGCTTTCTGTTCTAAAGTTTTTAGAATATGAAACGTGGTATGCGTTGGCTGAGTTTGTCGATAATGCGATTGCGAGTTACCAGGCCAACGAAACTGCTCTCAAGCAAATTCAAGGGGCCGATTTTAAGCTCGAAGTAAATATAGAAATTGATGATGCCGGCAATAGAATAACAATCAGAGACAATGCTGCCGGTATTGATCAGGCAAACTATGCAAGAGCCTTTCGAGCAGCCGAGGTTCCTTCTGATACATCTGGATTATCTGAGTTCGGAATGGGTATGAAATCAGCTGCATGCTGGTTTTCTGATTTGTGGAGTGTACGAACAACGGCAATAGGAGAAGGAGTTGAGCGAACCATAAAATTTGATATGAATCAGATCTTCGAGGACAAAATCGAAGAGTTGGTATTTGAAAGCACGCCAGTCGACAAAAAACTTCACTATACAATAATCGAACTTCTTAACGTCCATAGAATGCCCCGTAAGAAGGGCTTAGGAAAAGTAAAATCACATTTGACAAGCATCTATCGTGATTTTATCAGGAAAGGAGTTTTGGTGCTGAAAATTGACGGCAATGAATTGCAATTCGAAGAGCCCAAGGTTCTATTAGCAAAGTATCAAGAGAAGCCTTATCAATCCGTTGGAGAACCGATTCTGTGGAAAAAGTCAATCAACTTTCCCGTTGAGGACGGTCTAAGTGTTCATGGATTTGTTGCGATTAGAGAGACAGGTTCGACATCTGAGGCAGGTTTTGCATTGTTTAGACGGGGACGAGTTATTGAGGGAAGTTTTGATAACGGTTTCAGGCCCGATTTCATTTTTGGAGCTCCGAACAGTTATAGGTATCAAAGGATTTTTGGGGAGCTACACTTAGAGGGCTTCAATGTTTCATTTACCAAAAAGGGAATTCAATGGGATGAGAATCTTAACATGTTCCTTGAGCTTTTGAGGGATGACATCAATAATAAAACATTCCCACTTTTGCAGCAGGCTGAAAACTATCGTGCGCGAGCAACGGAAAAGGAATACAAGTCTGCTAGTCGAGCTTTGGATCAGACTGTTGAAGATTTACAAGAGCGAGCTCCAAAAGCCATTGAAGAGGTGGCGGGAAATCCTCCAGTCGTTAATAACCCAGAGGAAACTCTATCAAGAACGGAAAAAGCAATCCATAAAGAGTTCAATGTCGAGTTCAACAAGAATAAATGGCGAATTTCAATAGAGCTATCGTTTGATGCTTCTATCAAAGATTTAATAGAAGTGGGAAATCACCTCGTGAAAAATCCCACTGGGGATGGATCTGTTCGACAAATAGGGATTCGACTTTCTCTGACCCATCCATTTATGATTGAACACGTGGGTACAGATAATGCAAAGATTGAACCGATCTTAAGACTGGTTGCAGCACTGGGACTGTCTGAGGTTATTGCCAAAAACAGTGGGGCTAAAACACAGGGAGAAATAAGAAGAAATCTAAATGAGTTAATTAGCAAAATCTCAACCCCGTAAACCCTATTGACAATGTCTGAGGTAATTGAAATCACAAGCACCAGCGGTCCAAACAATGCTAAATGGCAGCCGTACCAAGGTGAAGAGATCGAAAGTCTTTTGAGATTTAAGGGATTTGCAGATCAAAACGGAAGTATCAACTCTACAGGCGAGCGAATAATTGATGAGACATTTCGCATCATGGAAATGTGTGGAAATCCAAACGAAGCATCTAATGTTGAGACAGGGCTTGTGATTGGTTATGTTCAGAGTGGTAAAACACTATCCTTTACATCTCTAACCGCACTTGCTCGCGACAATGGTTTCCAGATAATAATTATTATTGCTGGGACATCAACACCCCTATCAGAGCAATCCTACGAAAGGATTAAGAATGACTTACGCATTGACAATCGATTCGATCGAAAATGGATTATCCGAAAGAATCCAAGTACTCAAGAGGATAGAGACACAATTCAGATGAAACTTGATCAATGGGCCGATCCAACGTATCCCAATGAAGACTGTTCCAGCGTATTGATAACGGTAATGAAGAACGGAACCAGGCTGTTAAATTTAACAAACTTGCTGCGCGGCCTCGATCTCACAAGGGTTCCAACATTGATAATTGACGATGAAGGGGATCAAGCAAGTTTGAATACTCGAGCCGTTGTCAATGCTGGAGTAGGAGCCGGAGTTAATGAAGGTGAGGTTTCAACTATTTACAGAAGGATAAATGACCTAAGAAACATTTTTCCTCACCATACCTTTCTACAATACACCGCGACCCCCCAGGGGAATTTGTTCATAAACATTATGGACAGATTGTCGCCTAATTTTATTAAGCTTTTGACTCCGGGAAATCAATATACGGGTGGCAGTACTTTCTTTATTCAAAATCCCGGCCTAGTAAGGTTGATTCCAATAAATCAGATACCAACAAATCTGAGTCCACTTTTTGAGCCTCCAGAAACACTTCTTTATTCACTGAAGGTCTTTTTCTTGGGCGTTGTCGCAGGAGAAATAAGGAAGGATCAACGCAATAGATCTATGATGGTTCATCCATCACGACTTACCAATTCGCAAAACATATACTTTAACTGGATACGTGATATTTGCGAAGGATGGAAAAGATTGCTTCAAAGCAGCGATGACGAAGATAAGAATGATCTGCTTAGAGAGTTCAGGGATGTTTACAATGATCTTCGACTTACAGTCGGTCCAAGTCTACCATCATTTGAAGAGTTGACTGGTAATCGATTGATTCATGCGATAAACTACACGCGCATAATTGAGATAAATTCAAGTAGAGGTAGGACACCGGTAATCAATTGGAATGATTGCTATTCTCATATCCTCGTTGGTGGCCAAGCAATGGATAGAGGTTTCACTGTTGAGGGTCTAACCATTACTTATATGCCAAGGAGTTTGGGCACTGGCCAAGTCGACACCACACTTCAAAGGGCGAGATTCTTCGGATACAAAGGCAACTATCTTGGCTATTGCAGGGTTTGGCTAGATAAACCAACGATTGACGCCTTTAGAGCAATAATTGAACACGAAGAAGACGTAAGGAAGAGACTCGAGGAATATGATGTAAACAATCGGCCATTAAATGACTGGGATCGAGAAACAGTCCTAGATCAAATCCTCAACCTCACAAGACCCAATATTCTTTACAACAACCTTGATCGAGACTATTTTGGGGAAGAATGGTTTGTTGTGCGCGCCCCGCACGATACGGACAACCTGATAGCGCAGAATCAAAACACCATTTCTTCATTTCTAAGCAGCAACCTGGCTTCATTTGCACCAGACGATGGTCATGCTCGGAGAACCGAGGAACAAAAGCACCTCGTTGCAACGCTGTCTTTAAATGATTGCTTACTACACCTCCTTAATCGTTTGAAATTTACAAGGGAAAGTGACAGTCAAACGTTTTCAAGTCTGCGCGGTGTTATTGGAATGCACCTTCAGGACCATTCAAATGAAAACTGTTTGGTGTACCTCATGAGTAGCAAATTGGAACATGGTCAATTTTATCAAAATGTTAGAGAAAGAAGGCTTCATGAAAATGGAAGTAATACGATTCGTCAACTCTTTCAAGGTAAAAACCCAAAGACTGGACAAGTGATATACCCTGGAGATCGTGAAATTAATGATCGAAGTTTATTGACAATTCAAATCCATCGCCTACATCTAAAAGATATGGATGGCAATGACATTTTGGACGAGCAAGGAAATATTCTTTATAGCGATGTGCCAACAATCGCAATCTGGTTCCCAGAACGCATTGGTAAGGATATCATACGGCAACCAGACAATGCTCAATGAACTTATTCGAACTTTTTTCCCAACTCAGCGCTCCTACGACCAGCAAGAATTCTTTATTCAATACTCTTACAATTGAGGAATTCTCATTTGTAAGAATAGGCATTAACAACGAAGGGTTTCCTGTCTTGTTAATTCAGTTGCCCGCCAAGGAATTGCCGTCTGTTAAAAACATTCGATTAAAGCATTTGGAATTGATGCATAACACCGAATGTAGGATATCTGAATTTGAGAGAAATTCTATTTCAAATTTTACGATAATCATATTGAAGAGCCAAGAGGAAAAACTTGTTCGATATTTCCTCCAGATTTCGGAAGCATTTATTCGATCGCTTTCTGTAAGACCCACCATGCCGGAATTGCTCACAACATTTAAAAACTTTGTCGAGATATTTCGAGTGATGTCCTTTCCCCCAACTAAAACGGTTCAAGGATTGTGGGCAGAACTATTTATCATCTACATTTCTGAAAACCCTGAAGTACTGTTAAACTATTGGCATAATTTACCTGAAGAGAGATTTGATTTTAATGCAGATTTAGAGAAGATTGAAGTAAAAAGCAGTAGCAATCTCGAAAGAATCCACACGTTTACTTCTGACCAACTCCAGCCGTCTGAAGACAAAAGTGTCCTAGTCGCATCCCTTTTCACTAAACAATCTCCAGCTGGGCTGAGTGTTGTTGATCTAGCAAATTTGATTAACAGAAAAGTCAAAACTGATACCTTCACTGGTAAATTGTACACTATCATTTCCCAAACTCTTGGAAGCAATGTTCAGGAATCAACTGAATTAAAATTCGATCTTGAATTGGCTAAGAACTCTCTTCGATTCTATCGACACCAAGACATCGAAAAAATTGAGAAAGTCCATATTCCAAATAAAGTCATGGACGTGCGATTTAAATCCGATCTATCATCGTGTACGCCAACAGATCTCTCACAGCTAAAACAGAAGGGCATGTTATTTTCGGCTCTTTAAAAGGATGAATATCAAACCTTGATTTTATAAAAATCACCAAATTGAAAAGCACCGATGAAATTTTAAGGCAAGTTTTGGAAGAAGAAAGAGCGAGGATTAGATCTAGCTATCCAAGCAACGATGTTCTTTTTCCTTTGATTGAGATAATACGCACCCTTGACTATCATACTTTTGTTTTAAAAGCCCCAGGCAAACTTGATCCCAAGGATCATGCTCTCCTTCTAGAGAAGTATAAATTTGGCTGGGCCTTAGCGTTTCAATTATACTATGAAGACCTCAATTCGGAAAACAACATTCCATTGTTTTCAGCTGACAAAGATCAACGCGATTGGATTGATCAGATTGTTCAGCATGCTGGTGCAATTCAGATAGCCTCTCAGCATCTCGACTACTGCAAGGCCGATCTTATGACAATTGCTGCCGAAGAGGAAAATGCATTTATCTTTGATTATGTTCATAAGAATTCTGGAGTAGAGTACTATGAGAAACTAAGTACAGAATACTACTTCACACTTGTAGACGGGGTGCTGGAAGAAAAAAAGAAAGGGTTTGTTGACAAGTTACCGAAGATGAGGACCAAACTTAAGAGCATAGTACAACTTGCCCATGGCAAATTCATCACGTATAAGGCCAATGATGAATTAGATCAATTCTATTCACGATTAGCGTATCTATACCTAATGACCAAGCAAATCGTTGACGATTTTGATGAAAGTGATACATTCGGAGGGATCCCTTACAAGAAGTACATGGATCATGTCGAGTACGTTCATCGTGCTGCACTGATGCATCAAGATTGTTGTATGGCTCTTTTTTACAAGACTTCGCATAAGGTAAATCTTCGAGACATTTTAACATACGCATTCTCACTTAAGACTTTCTCGATATCTTTGGGGGAATACCTTGAAGAGGATCCAGAGAAGTTGCAACAAACGGTATCATGCTTAACGTTAAGCAAGGATAATTTCAAGTACCATCTTTCTTATCCAGGTGTTAGTGCTCCACCCTACTTCCAGATCGGCAATGATACGTTGATGCGATCAACTTACGGATGTCTCGACAGACCGGTTCAATTTCTAAACCGAGAATTAAAAAGAAAGTACCCAACGGATTTTTTTAATGCCGTCAATAATCGGGAACGGAGATTTCGGAATGAATTGTATGACTTCTTTGATCATGAGCAGATCATTAGAGTAGATGACTGCGTTATTATTAAGACACAAAAAGGGGACACCGACATTGATGGAGTTTTATTTGATAAAAAAACGAATACGTTGGGCCTTTTTCAATTGAAGTGGCAGGATTCATTCTCGACCTCTATGAAAGAGAGATTTAGCAGAATTTCAAATCTGATCCCGAAGTCAGTTGAGTGGATCGAAAAGGCTTCGGCTTGGTTGGGCTCAAATGATCCTAGAACAATACTTAGTACTCTTCGAATTAGCACTGAAGAAATGAAGATCGAAGAAGTATATTTATTTGTTGTGGCACGACACCATGTTCATTTCACAAATCAGGTGCTAGACGAAAGGGCAATTTGGGCATCCTGGTTTCAGGTCTTAGAGGCGTCAGCAAAGATTAAGGACCCAACAAAGAGTAACCCGATTGCAGAACTTGCTGCAAAACTCAGATTTTTCTCCCCAGACTCTAGACGTGTTAGAGAGCAGACACCTCGACCGATTGAATTCGAAATGCGCTTTTCTAAGTACAAGATTATCGTTCGGAATCAAAAGGACTAGGCTATCGACCTTTCTTTGTTTTTAACCTATGACTTGTGGTTATTATTTAAGGCTTCAAGAAGCTATCGACATTGCCCCTTTCCAGGATTCATTCCGGAAGAACTTCGACTCAGCGGCCTTCAGGGCGTAGTCTTTGCCATCAAGCTTCAGGTATAATAGGAATGAAGCTTCAGTCTTATGCCCAGTGCATCGCATAATTTGATAGACATCAAGGCTTCCAGAAAGATATGCATTGGTAGCGAATGAGCGCCTGGCAGTATGAGTAGTTATCTCCGTCCACTTTTCTACCTGGCGGCCGTTGATCATGACATAACCCAGGTTAGCTTCTTTCATTTTACAAATGTCTTTTAAGGCTTCATTAAATTTCTGATTGGAGATAACCCTAGGTGGATTACCTCTATACTTGTTAAGAATCCTTCGGACGATGGGGTGCATCGGGATATGAATTGTATCACCTGTCTTGGTTTGACGGATCTTAAGTAGTTCCGTTCCGTTTTGAATCACAACATTCGATTCACTAATCTGCGACCAATCACTATGCCTTGCCCCTACGAAGCAAGCCATAACAAAGATATCTCTTATTCGTTCCATTGCCGGGACCAGGTTAAGTCCCTGAAGTCTCTCGATCTCCTGTTCGTTCAGGTAAGTATTATCGGCTGTTCCACGAATAACCTTAAAACTCTTTTTCTGAAATGAGAGGTTGACTTTAATGTCTCGATCCAAAGCCTCCCTCATGATTGATTTAATTTCTTTGAAATGCTTGCCTCGAGAGTTACCGTTTAATCCAAGGCTTTTCATGTAGGCATCAAATCCATGGTAGAAATTCATGTCAATGTCCTCAAAAGTCAGAGAAGGATAATTTTCTGCAGCGTACTTTCGTACTAGGCGCAAGGTCTGAGTTTTTGAAACTCTGGTACCGGCACCGATTCCCTCTCCCTTAGATGTTTTCGCTTCGGCTATTATCCTTTCCCAAGTCTTAAAAAAATCACTTTCTTTCTGCAGTGTTTCTTCCCGCTCTCTTCGTTCATTGTCCTGGCTCTTGAGAAGATAGGTCTTCAAATCCTGGCGTCTTAGACTTGCTGAGTTGTGACGTTCGCTCTTGAAGCTTATAACAGTTTGTTCTAGCTTGTCCAGATACCTGTTTAACGCCTCGTATTCCGCAGCATGTGCAGTGATGGCCTTGGCTCTGCTTTTTCTTTTGTCCCAATGATCACCTGGTATTGACTGGCCAGTTGAATACATGAATTTCCGCCCCTCAAATCGCCCGTCAAAAACATGCATAATGATTTTAGGATTGACCTTGCCCTGCTTGCGAAGTTTGAAGTGAATGTTCATTAGTCCCCATTTTAGTATTTGCTCAAAAGTATGGTTGATCATTCAGTTGCACAATATGCCTTTACCGTACTTACTCATACTTACTCAAAATAACCTCTAAATTCTTTTGAATTAGGCATTTCTATTAGAAAAAGTGTTAACTTTGGAGTGTTCAAGGTAAAGGAAAAAAGCAGGTTCGAATCCCAGCGGGATCACACAAAAAAAAGCGCCTCACTTGAGGCGTTTTTTGTTTCGGCACCTTTCGCTTTTAGCTTACTTCTTCCAGCAGTGTCCGGAATGCCACCTGCCGGTCACCAAATTTTTGTTCACTCTCCTGCCGCAGTGCGGGCGCGTGGTGTGTGAGGTAGTGTTGCAATTCATCCATCGATTGAATGAAGTATTGCACGGCGTACGAAGTGGTTTCTTCATCGTGCGAAAGCACGCGGTAAATCTTGTGATGCAAGAACCTGCCCGAACGTAGCACGTCCGGAATATGTATCGTTTTCATCCAGCGTAGCCAGTCTTCCTCAATGGCCTTATCTACCGCCACCGTTACGTTGTACACAATCATTTTTATTCCGCTTTTTTACACTACAAATTACCGAAAACGCATGGGCAAAACCCGGCTGTACAAAGAATTTTGGCATGCAATCGTTACCTAGACCGGCACTTGTAAATACTTTGTAAATGGGTGAACTTTGTGCTCGCTTTTTTGCTTTAGGTTTCATTAAACAAGTGTGTCATGCTTTTTCAACACGTTTACGATAAATCGTTAGCTCAGGCCAGTTATTTCATTGGCTGCCAAAAGGCAGGTGTGGCCATGGTGATTGATGCGAAACGCGATGTAGATACGTACCTGGACATTGCTCGCCAAAACAATATGCGGATTACGCATGTGGCCGAAACTCACATTCATGCCGATTTCCTTTCGGGCACCCGCGAGCTGGCGAAGCTTACCGGGGCTACCATGTACCTCTCAGACGAAGGCGGTCCGGGCTGGCAATATGAATTTAATCACCACGGCCTCAGGCACAACGATGAGTTTTTTGTGGGTAATCTAAAATTGCGTGTGCTGCATACACCCGGGCATACCCCGGAGAGCATTAGCTTTTTGCTAACCGACGTGCCCGCCAGCGATAAACCCGTGATGTTGTTCACGGGCGATTTTGTATTTGTGGGTGACGTGGGTCGGCCCGATTTGCTGGAAGAGGCAGCGGGCATTAAAGGCACTAAAGATGTAGGCGCCCGGCAGTTATATGAGTCGCTGAAAATCTTCCATGCGCTGCCCGATTACCTTCAGGTTTGGCCCGGGCATGGCGCGGGTTCTGCCTGCGGCAAAGCGCTGGGTGCGGTACCAAGTACCACCGTAGGCTACGAAAAAGTACGGAACTGGGCGTTTCAATATGCGCAGGACGAGTCTGGTTTTGTGAAATATTTGTTGGAAGACCAGCCCGAGCCGCCGCGGTATTTTGCCACCATGAAAAAGCTGAATAAGGTAGAACGACCGCTGTTAACAGAAGTACCCAAATTGAAAAAACTTAGCGCCACAGAACTTGCGGCGGCCGTAAAGAATGGAGTGAAACTAATCGACACGCGCGTAAAAACAGCTTTCGCTAAAGGGTTCATTCCCGGAAGTTTGAACATTCAAGGAAACAATGCATTTGCTACCTGGATGGGTTGGTTCTTGAATTACGATGAGCCGTTTATTCTGATTGCAGAGGAATCAAAACTGGATGACCTTACGCGTAAACTTATGCGCATTGGCTTAGATAACATCTATGGCTATGTGGAAGATGTAAGCGCATGGGCAGCGCTTGGCCATCCATTGGAGCAAGCCAATACCATCTCGCTGGAGGAGTTGAAGCAAGTGCTGGCCACCAATCACACCCAAATTGTGGACTTACGTGGCGCAGCCGAGTACAAAGGCGGCCACATTGCCGGCACGGATAACGTGTTTATTGGTACACTGGAAAAGAACTTGCACAAGATTCGCAAAGATCAGCCGGTAATCATTCACTGCCAGGCGGGCGACCGCTCGTCTATTGGTTATTCTGTATTGGCAAAACACGGGTTTACCAACATCCGTAACTACCCGGGTGGGATGAGTGAGTGGGTAAACAAAGGGAACCCGGTAGTAACGGCCCAGTAGGCAAAAAACCACATTTGCTCAACGGCTCGGTAACAAAAGGGTAACGCACTTTTGCTTTACGATGCGTACCTTTTGGTAGGTTAAACCCCTGATGTTATGAGTTACTACAAAACAGTTAATGGAAAGAAAATGGACAGCCGGCTGTTGGACTTAGCCGACAAATCAATTGCTGGTGCAGGTGATGGCCGGATTTCCCGGAACGATGCGGCGGCCATCATTGCCATGGTAAAAGATGGCGGTACCTACACCGACGTTGAAAAAGACACGATGGAATACATTCGCGACCATTACAAATGGACCGAAGGCGCAGATGATTGGTTTCGCAGTGAGATCGCCAAGTGGGCGGTAACGAAGTAAAAGAAAAAGGCTGTCTTAAAATCATGAAGTAACGCTATTGCGCGGGAGGAACGACCGAAGCAATCAATGTTTTCATGCCCCACGTGGAGAATGCTTCACTTACTTCGCCGTGGCGTTTACTTTTTTGAGACGGCCTCTTTTTTAGGATGTGCCTAAATGCCTTTTACGTTTTTAACTTGTTGAATAAATTCTTTTACGGCAATCCGGTTTTCATCCGTGAGAGACGAAAGTGGAATTGACACCGACTGATTTGCGGAGGTGTTGATGGCCAACTCAAACAACCTCACCTCGATATTTTTTACGTCTTGCCACAACAGCCGAATTTTTTGTTCGATAGTTGTTCCATTGTTGAATTCGATTTCCTGATCGTTAATCCGAAGGAAGGCTGCCGAACCTCGCCACCAGTTGCCCTTGCCAAGGCCCCAGAGAATGCCCTGCAAGGAGTGAATCGCCATGAAAGCGATAAACCACCAAAATGCAACCCCGCTCCGGAACTCCGGAATGAAAACCATACTGATCAGCCCCAGCAGTGAACAAAGACCTAAAACAAAAAACAACTTGCGCGTTTTTGCTTCATCTTGCTTCGTGAAAACAATATCAATGGTGTTATTTGACTGATTTTCCACGCGTGGAATTCGATTGGTTAGCGCGGTAAAAGTAAAACCTCTACCTAACCCGTGCAATGAAATTGTTACTTCTTACAGTACTGGTCAATTTGAAAACGCGCTTTGGCATCGCCCAGTTCCACGGCCTTCCGCCAATCGAAACATGCCTTTTCTTTATCGGGCAGGCGATAATAGAAATTGCCACGCTGTTTGTAATACGAGGCATCGTTACCTTTGAGGTTGATGGCCTCGTCCATATCGGCAACAGCCGCGCCAAAATCGCCTAGTTCGGCTTTGCACGTGGCACGGCCGTAAAAAGCTGCCGCATCTTTCGGGTTGAGCTTGATTGTTTTGTTGTAATCAAGAACCGCATCTTCAAAAGCCCCAGCCTCTTCGTTGAGCAGTGCTTTGTTGTAGAACACGTCTGCATTATTCGGATCGAGGGCCAGGGCTTTATCCAAATCTTTAATCGCCTCTTTTACGGCCTCCATTTGAATGTTGGCGCGCGAACGTTCCAAAAAAACGGCAACTGTATTTTCGCCTGCTTTAATGGCCTCGTCAAAAGCACGAATGGCATTGGGAAAGTCCTGGTCTTCCAGCAAACATTTGCCGCGCATGAAAAGCAAGCCCTTATCTTTTTCGCCTGCCTTTAGCAACTTCTCCACGTATTCCAGTGCCGGTGAATAATTTTTTGATTCAAAGTAGCCTTGGGCAAGCGCCCGCCACAAATCGCTGCCCGGCTTTTCGGTTCGTTTTTCTACTTCACGGTAATCTTTCACCGCCAATTCATATTTTTTTTGCGCTGCATAGGCCGCGGCACGTTGTGCAAAAGCTTCGCGTAACTCGCCATCGATGCGCAACGCGGCGGAGAAGTCGGCAATGCCTTTGTCTACGTCATTCAACGCCACCCGGGCGATTCCTTTACGGGTAAGCAATAACGGATCTTGTATGCCCTTACTCTGAGCTACTTCATAATCGGCCAGCGCTGCGGGCCAGTTCTTTAATGTTGCATGGGCATCGCCCCGATGGAAATACGGCAGCGCGGTTGCTGCATCTTTGGTAATGGCTTCGTTCAGGTCGGCCAAGGCGCCAGCGGCGTTGCCGGTAATCAATTTCGCGTGACCTCGTTGATCAAATACAACGGCATCAGTATAACCGCTTTGCACGGCACGATCAAAATCAGCTACTGCAGCAGTAAAATTTTCGAGCGCATACTGTGCAGCGCCGCGCTGGTAAAACGCAAGTGCGGATTTTTCTCCGCCATCAATCGCGGCTGTAAAATCGGGTATCGCATCTTGATATCGCTTTAACGCGTAAAGCGAATGCGCGCGATATAAAAGCGGCGTACTTTTTATATTACCGGCATCAATCGCTTTACTTAAATCGGCAACAGCGCCGGCAAATTCTTTCAACTGGTATTTCGCGATACCAGATAAGGCCCATTCCTCGCCACTGGCTTGACCCTTGTTGATGAGAATGGCAGCATCCTTAATTGCTGCCTGCCAGTTTTCGATTGCAAAGTATGCAGCCGTTCGGTTTTTTAAGGCTTGCGGGTATTCGGCCTTGAGCTGTAATGCGCGCGTAAAATCTTCTATTGATGCAGCAGCCTGCTGGTAGTTGAGTTTGGCTTTGCCGCGGTTGTTATACACCAATTCGGTTTGAAGTCCCAGAGCGATTGCCTGCGTGTAGGCCTCGATAGCACCCGCAAAGTTGTTGGCCGTGAACCGGCCATTGCCTGCGTGATAATACACCTCTTTGTTCTGGCTTTTCATCGCTACGGCTTTCTCCAGAAAGGGCTGCGCCTCTTTGCTTTTTTGCAGTTCGCTGTAGGCCAGCGCAAGGGCCTCCAGCGCAGATAGATCATCGCTGCCATTGGCCACGAACTTCTCCAGATCAGCTACAGCTAAATCAAACTTCCGAATCGCGTAAGCTGCTAAGCCGCGCTTCGCCGCTAATCCCAGCTCTTTTTCACCCGCAGATTCGGCTTGCGTAAATGCTTCTACCGCTTTTTCAAACTCCTTTAACTCAAACCGCAGGTAACCAACGGCAAGCCATACTTTACCGTCTTTAATACCGCTGCTGAGCGCTTTTTCCAATGCGGGTTTTGCAAGATCGTTTTTCTTTTGTTGGTAGTACGACAGCCCCAGCATGCGGTTGAGTTCGGCATTTTCTCCTTCCGTAGTTTTTGCTTTTTCTAAATCGGTGATTGCGCCTGCGAAGTTTTCCTGATTGAATCTCACGGTGCCACGGTTAAGTGCGGCTTTGGTGTAGTCTGGTTTCAGCACGAGGGCTTGATCAAAATCGGCCGTTGCCCCCGCCAGGTCGCCCAAGCTCCATTTGGTTTTACCGCGGTTATTAAACACTACGGGGTCGGTTGCGACCAACTTCAGCGCCTGATTGTAGTTTTGCAAGGCGCCGGGAAAATTCTTATTCACAAATTGTGCATCGCCCAGCAGCCGAAAGGCTTCAAATTCAACAAACCCCAGGCCCACGGCTTTTTCCAGGTCGGGAATTGCTTTGGCCAGCTCGTTTTGTTGGGCAAATGCCAGCCCGCGGTATGCCCACAGCTCCCGAGTTTTACCACCGGCAGTAATGGCGCGGCTTAAACTTTCTATAGCTTCGCCAAAATCTTTGGTTTGGTATTGCGCGATACCCAGTGCCTCGAGCACCGGTAAATCGGTAACCCCCAACGAGGTGGCGGCGGCCAGTGCCTGGGCTGCTTTGGCGGGATCTTTTTGTTGTGCGTAACTAAGGCCAAGCATGGAGAAAAGTTCTTTGCTCTTGATGCCTTTCGCCACCACAGGCGCAAATGCGGCAATGGCGGCTGCGTAGTTGGCGGAATAGTATTGAGCCGTTCCTAACTTCTGCAGAAAATCGGTATCTGTGCGCCCTGCTACGGTGAGCCGCGCGAAGTCTTCAGCCGCGGCTTTCCAGTTGGGAATTTTGTAGTAGGCCTCCGCTCTGTTTTCGAGCGCCTTTTCGTAATCGGGTTTTAATTCCAACGCTTTCGTAAAATCGGCCACGGCTCCGGGCAAATCGCCCGTAATAAACCGCGCTTTACCGCGATTATTTAGCAGCACTGCGTCGGCCTTACGCGCCAGCGCCTGGTCGTAAAAGGAGATCGCTTCTTTGTACTTCTCAAGCTTGAATTTGGCATTGCCCAGAAATACAAATGTTTCGTACTGGTTTGCACCCAGGGCAACGGCTTTTTCCAGATCACTTGCTGCGCCGGCAATGTCTTCCAATTGGTAGCGGCATTGGCCCCGCATGTTGAATACGGCTGCCGTTTCAATCCGGCCAGACACGGCTTGATCAAAATCGGCTTTTGCTTTGGCCCACTCGTTTTGTAAAAAGTATGCTGTGCCACGTTGTAGCCAAACTTCTTTGTTGCTGAACCCACCCGCTATCAATTGCGAGTATTGCACCACGGCCGGTGCAAGTGCGTTCGCGGCCAGTTTTTCGTTGGCTTGCTGGTACACCGCTTGTTGAATGGAATCGGTTTTTTGTGCGCGCAGTGTAAAGGCAAAACTGACTAAAACCAGGATAAACCAGATCTTCATGATGTGCGAAATTGAGCACCGAAGGTAGGCACCGCGGCCGTTAAAAATTCGCGAAAAACGCGGTAATTATCACATGAATAGAGGTTTCACGCGGGTTGGTGAAATCGGGCTGAGGGGGCTGGTTTTGTTGCTTATTGGAAGAAAGACCAAACAAAATACGCAAGCAAAAAAATCAGGATCAACGCGATAAACACCCGAGCGCGGTGAAAAAAGAAACGAACTGGCAGCATTTTTTTCATCGGCTTAACACATTCAGTCTTTAAAATCGTTTAAGAACACCCTTCGCACGAAAGCCACCCAAGATACAACATAGATACTGCCCACGGGGTGAATGTAATCGCAGGAGAACTTTTATTCCCTAATTTTGTTGAAATTCTCGTTAAACGAACGAAAACATGCTAAAAGCTGCCCCAAAAGCCATTCATATTTACCTTGAGTCTAATCCCAATCCCAACTCACTCAAGTTTGTGATCAACGAAATGTTGGTGCCAGATGGAATGAGCTTTGATTTTCCGAACCCAGCCACGGCTGAAGATGCACCGTTGGCGCAAGAGCTGTTTATGTATCCGTTTGTGGAGCGCGTGTTTTATATGAGCAATTTCATTACCGTCACCAAAAAGGAAGACGTAGAATGGATTGAAATTCAGGAAACGCTAAAGAACCACATCAAGAGCTTTCTGGAAGCTGGCAAGATGATTTTGGATATGAAAACCGAGGCCCCGGTAGCGCAGGAGGAAACGGAAACCATCAAAAAAATCAAAACCATTTTGGATGAGTACATTCGCCCGGCTGTAGAGCAGGATGGTGGGGCCATTACGTTTCACTCGTATTTCGATAAAAAAGTAACCGTTACACTGCAAGGCTCGTGCAGCGGGTGTCCTTCGTCTACAATCACATTAAAAGCGGGTATTGAAAATCTCTTCAAAAAGATGATGCCCGAAGAAGTAGAAACGGTGGACGCGGTCTAAGCACGCACTCAATATGCGCGCACCAGCTTTCCTTCCATGTAATTGATGTACGACCGGTTGGCCACCCGCATACCGCCAGGGGTAGGGTAGTTGCCGGTAAAGTACCAATCGCCCCGGTGGTTGGGTATGGCTTTGTGCAGGTTATCGATGGTTTGAAACACCACTTTTACTTCGGCTTCCATGCCCGCCGGCTTTACGATATCTCCAATCTTATCGGAGATTTCCTCGTAAGTAAATTGCTCATACAAGCGTTTTACATGGTTCACGGGGTTGGCTTCTGCATCCGCACGCTGGCATTGTTCGTACACCTCGCCCAGCAAATAGTCTTTCCCTTGTTCTTTCAAAAGTTGAATCACCGCCCGAAACGCCACGAAGTCGCCCATGCGGCTCATATCAATGCCATAACAATCCGGAAAACGAATCTGTGGTGCGGATGAAACCACTACAATTTTTTTGGGCTGCAGCCGCCCGAGCATTTTTAGAATGCTTTTCTCAAGTGTGGTGCCACGCACAATCGAATCATCAATCACCACCAAGGTGTCTTTGCCTTTATTAACTACTTCGTAGGTCGTGTCGTACACGTGGGCTACCATATCATCGCGGTGCTGATCATCTGTAATGAAGGTGCGCAGTTTTACGTCTTTCAATACAATTTTTTCGATCCTCGGCCGAAAGGAGAGTAAATCGTCTAGCGAGTCGATGGAAGGTTTTCCTTCCAAAATGATTTCTTTTTGTTTTTTGATGAGAAATTCTTCTACGCCGGCCATCATTCCCAAAAATGCCGTTTCCGCAGTGTTGGGGATGTAGGAAAAGACCGTATTACGCAGATCGAACTGAATGGCTTTTAGAATTTGCGGCGTGAGCAACTTACCCAGTTGCTTGCGTTCCTGGTAGATTTCGGGGTCGGTGCCGCGCGAAAAATAGATGCGTTCGAAACTGCAGGAAGTTTTTTCCAGCGGCCGGATAATTTGGTGCTGCGCAAACGAACCGTCTTTATTTACAATTAACGCGTGCCCAGGTAGAATTTCCTCAATCTGCTCGTAGTTTACGTTGAAGGCCGTTTTAATGGCAGGCTTTTCTGAGGCAACAACCACTACCTCGTCATCGGCATAAAAATACGCCGGCCGTATGCCGGACGGATCGCGCACCACAAAGGCGGAACCGGAGCCGGTTAGGCCGGCCATGGTGTAACCGCCATCAAAATCTTTGCATGCCCTGCGTAATACCCGGGTAAGGTCAAGTTCGCTCTCGATGATATCCGAGATTTCTTTGTTCGAGTGCTGATCCTTATAGTTTTCGAAGAGCGATTGCACCTCCTCATCAAGGAAGTGACCAATCTTTTCCATTACCGTAACGGTGTCTACCTTTTCTTTTGGATGCTGGCCCAGATCAACCAAAATATCGAATAACTCGTCTACATTGGTCATGTTAAAGTTACCCGCCATTACCAGGTTACGGCTGCGCCAGTTGTTTTGTCGCAGAAACGGGTGCACACTTTCTATGTTGTTGATGCCGTGTGTGCCGTAGCGTAGATGGCCTAACCAAAGCTCGCCCGAAAACGCCACATGTCGTTTCAACCACGCCTCATTACGAAACTTTTCTTTTCCTTCCTTTTGCGCTTTGCGATATTTCTTGCCAATCTTTTTGAACAGGTGGGCCACTGGCTGCGGCTTTATGGAGCGGTAGCGGCTGATATAGCGAAACCCCGGGGCTACATCTATTTTAATGTTGGCGATGCCCGCACCATCTTGCCCGCGGTTGTGTTGCTTTTCCATGAGGATGTACATCTTGTTCATGGCATACGTGGGGCCATATTTTTCGATGTAATAGGATAACGGCTTACGAAGGCGTACAAGGGCAACACCGCATTCGTGAAGTATTTGGTCGCTCATGCCAGCGGGGGATTAGAGTACAAAGGTAACCCTATTCAGCCAACCCATCAATAAATCGGGGTAGAAGAACAGCGTTAGTATCACCACAACCAAAAGCCACGTAAAAAGAGTTCCGGTTGCCGGCTTTTTTGTAGGTAATGTGTGTGCTACCGGCCGAATAAGCAGGTAGTACGGTGCTTTGAGATAAAAAAACAACGAGATCACCGTGGTAAGGAGCCCGCCCGCAAAAAGAATCAAGAGGATGGGCTCCTGATGGATTTCGTACCCATTCCACAAGCTGGCAAACACAAAAAGTTTGGCCATAAAACCTCCCGTTGGTGGCAAACCCGCTAAGGCCACAACGCCAATGGTAAGAAATGCAGTGAGTAGCAGTTGCTGGCGGCCGTAGCCCGCCCAGCCCGCCATTTCAAAAGTGCCAGTAAGCGCCGCCATCTGCTGCAGACAACGAAAGGTAAGCACGTTCATCACGGCAAGAACTGCAAGGTAGAACAGAGCAGTTTGCGTACCTTCCAATGAGATGCTGGCCATGCCCACCAAAACAAATCCGCTTTGCGCGATGGAGGAGTAGGCCATTAGCCGTCGGACATCTTTTTGTAGTAAACCACCCAGGTTACCCACCAACAATGTGATGAGGGCAATGGCTGCGAGTACGTACCGCCAGTTTAGCTCGCCCTGGCCAAATAAGTGCAGCGCCAGTGTAAAACGAATGAACACCCCCATGCCCGCAATTTTTGGTAATGTGGAAAGTAGCGCTGTAACTGCAACCGGAGCCGATTGGTATGCATCAGGCGCCCACCAATGAAAGGGTGCTGCCCCGATTTTGAACAGAAATCCCGCCAGCGTTAGCAGCGCACCAACTTTTAACAAGGTGGTGGGTTGGCCGAGGGCACTTTGCAGAAAAGCGTTGGACGTGAACTGCGTTTCGCCTGTAGCACCAAACAGATACGACATGCCAAAGACAGTAATGGCCGTGGCGGCCGAGCCAACCAAAAAGTACTTCCAGGAACCTTCGGCCGCTGCACGCGAGAAGGAAAATCCGACCAACGCATACGAACACAGGGAGATAAGTTCCAACGCAAGTATCACCGCCAGTAAGTCAATGCTCATCACCAACAGGTTACCGCCCAAAACAATGGTTAATAGAAAAAAGAGATATTCCGGGCGGCGGCCCTCTGCCTGCATGGGCATGAACAAGATCAACAGCGCGGTGCCGCTAAGCATTACACGTAGCGTTGCCGAGAGGTGATCTACCCGCAGCGATTCATAAAAAAATTCGTGAGGGGCTTCTGGCCAGTACCAGAGCGTGAATGCCAATGCTACGGTAACGGTTGCCGCGGCAAGTATCTCTAACAGCACCCCCGGCACCCGGGCGAAAAAGCCAACGAGCAACACCAAAACTGCACCCGCCAATAACACCAACTCCGGCAGCAGGTAGTAGGTGTGGTGGAACAGTTGCGAAAACCCAGTTGGACTTTGCATGTTTAGTTAAGCGATGACAGCAGGCGACTGAGAAGGTCGCTGAACGGGTTGATCCAATCCAATAAAAACTGTGGCATGATGCCGAGCATGAGCGTGGCAGCCGCCAGCGGGTAGAGCATGAGTTTTTCGCGCGTGTTCAAATCGGTAAGCGTGGTTTCCGCCCGGCAGAAGTACGTGCCGTAAAACATGCGTTGGATGGTCCAGACGTAAAACGCTGCCGTTAGAACAATACCAGCCATAGCCACCATCGGCATCCACATGGGAAGAAGTTGGTTAACCGAGTGCGATTGAAATGCGCCCGCCAACGTTAGAAACTCAGCAATGAATCCGCTGAATCCGGGCAACCCCAGCGATGCAAAAAAAGCAATGAATACCACGGCGGTGTACTGAGGCATCACCGTATGCAAGCCGGAGTAATTGGCAATCAGCCGGTCGTGGGTACGATCATACAAAACGCCGGCAATTACAAATAGCATGGCTGAGATGATGCCGTGACTAACCATTTGATAAATGCTGCCGGCCACGCCTTCTACTGTGCCTGATGACAGACCCAAAAGCACAAAGCCCATGTGCGATACCGATGAGTACGCAATGAGCCGCTTCAGATCTTTGGACGCCAGCGCATTTAATGCTCCGTAAACGATCGTGATGACGGCCACCAATCCCAACCACCAACTCAACTGAACTGCTTCGGCAGGGAAAATGGGAAACACCACGCGGGCGAGTCCGTAACCGCCCACCTTTAAGAGCAGCGCAGCAAGAATAACAGAGATGGGCGTTGATGCCTGAACGTGCGCATCGGGTAGCCATGTGTGAAACGGGAACAACGGTAGTTTAATTGCAAAGCCGATGGCCAGCAGCACAAAACACCACATGCGCATGGAAAGGCTGCCAAATACGGCCGGGGCATCGGCATGAAGTACCGATCCGGAAAACGGTTGTTGAATAAGTTCAGGAATGCTAAAGGTGTTTCCTGCCAGGTAGAGCACAATGATGGCGATCAAAATCAAAATAGAGCCCAGCAGCGTGTACAGAAAAAACTTGATGGATGCGTATTCGCGTCTGGGGCCACCCCAAATGCCAATCAAAAAATACATCGGCAGTAAGATGAACTCAAAAAACAGATAGAATAACAGTAAGTCCATCGCTGCAAATGTGCCAAAGATGGAGCCATTTAGAATCAGCAGTAAAATGAAATAGCCTTTCGCCTTATCCACCATTCTCCAGGAGGCAAGTGTGGCGATCATCAACACCACCACCGATAGCGCAATCAGCGCCAGGCTAAGGCCATCAACCGCCAGGAAAAAATCAGCTTGCAACGTGCCAAGACTTCCAAGATCTATCCGCAGCCAGGGTGTGCGCGTTTGGAGGTGTTCGTTGCCAGCGCTTACATTGAAGCGGGCGATGAGCGCGGTTACGAGCATGATCTGTACCACGCTTACGGCAAGGGCTACCGCCCGAAACACGTTTGCCCGCTGGGCGGGAATAACGGCCAAAAACAACGCGGCTGCAAGCGGAACCAAGATGAGCGACGTGACCAGGTAGTTCGACATGCAGTTAATTCAACATCCAAAATAGGAAAATTATCATGCCCAGCGCAGCCCAGGCAAGGTACCGTTGCACTTCACCGCGTGCCGGTTTTCGAATCGCGTTGCCGGCAGCGGCCAGTAGCCGGGCGGTTTGGTTAACCGTGCCATCAACTATGTGCTGATCGAACCAACCCAGCAGGTGGGCAATGAATACGTTTAGTAACGTTACCCCGTGCAGCAGCCGATCAATCACGCGTTGATCAAGATGTTGAACCGCTAACGCCGCTGCCTGCACGGGCCGAACGATACCGGCGCGATAAATCTCATCGATAGAGAAAACCGGCTTGGCAAACCGATACTGTTTATTTCTTAGTGCAGCGCGAGCTACCCCCGCTGCGGCGAGAATCCAGGCAACGCTGCCGGCAGCTACTGTCCATGGTGTTGGGTAGACTTCACTTCGCAGCCAATGCGCCAGCCAGCCATCGGCATGAAAGGGATTCCACGAGATTAAAAACCAGCTACTGCACGCGGCAAGTGCGCCGACGGCAATCCTTTGTGTAATCGGAAAAGACGTTTGTTCATGCGTACCTTCATCAAGAAAGATGCCGGCCACCAGCCGCCAACTGTACAACACCGTGAGAAAAGTGGCCGCGAGCAACACTGCAAGAAACACCCACGGCAACAGGGCAGCACTTCCATCCGCGTAAGCAACGAAAACCGCCAGGATATTTTCTTTCGACAGAAACCCAGCGGTTAGGGGAAACCCAGCCAAAGCGCCAATCAATACAATACACACAACAAACAGTGCGCGCGACTTCCGCAGTCCACCCATCAGGCGCAGGTCTTGCGCATCCGTTCCAGGTTGAAGATGCTGGTAATGATGGATGATCAGCCCGGCCATCAGAAACAGGCCAGCCTTAAAGAACGCGTGTGCCAGCAAGTGTATAAGTCCGGCATCGGCCGCCCCAAGTGCAATTGCTGCAATCATTACGCCCAGTTGCGATAGGGTAGAATATGCCAAAATCTTTTTAAGGTCGTACGCCACCAGCGCCTGATATCCGCCCAGACACGCGCTGATTAAGCCAAGGAAGCAGATCACCAAATTTACTTCCGGCAGAAGCAGGGGATACACTCGGGCGTACAAGATCACACCCGCCGCTACCATGGTGGCAGCGTGAATCAGCGCGGAAACTGGAGTAGGGCCTTCCATCGCATCGGGCAGCCACGCATGCAGCGGCCACTGTGCGCTTTTTGCGGCAACGGCCAGAAAGACTAACGCGCCTAACCACAGTGCATGATCTGCGAGATGGGGCTCGTTCACCAAGGCATTGATATGAAATGTACCGTACGTTGCATACAGCATTAGGATAGCGGCCAACAATGCGGCATCACCCACCTTGTTAATAAGAAACGCTTTTGTGGCGGCTGCAGCCGCGGTGTTTTTTTGGCGCCAGAAGCCAATTAATAAATAAGAACAAAGGCCCATCAATTCCCAAAAGCAAAACAGCACGATCAGATGATTGCTCACCAATAAACCTACCATGCTGCCGGTAAACAAGCCTAATGTAGCGAAGTACCTTTTTCTGCTTTTCGCGATGTACTGAATGGAAAACACGTGTACGGCCAGAGATACCAATGCCACCACCACAATCATTGCCTTTACAAATGGCGGTAGCAGAAAATTAAATTCTACACGTAAGCTTCCAATCTGCCACCACGGCAAGTGGTAACTTAAGGTGGTGGAGCCATGCCAAGCCAATCCACCGGTAGCGAGCAACATGGCCGCCAGAAATCCGGTAGCGATATGACCTGCATATTTCTCGGAGGCGAATAGCCAGCAAGCGCCTGCGGAGAACAGTGGCAACGCGAATGCCAATAAAAAAAAGGTAATCACCATTACGCCTCTTTCAAATCAGCAACTTCGTCAGGGTGGGAGGTTTGCGTGTACCGATACACCCGCAAAATCAGTGCGATGCCTACCGCGGCTTCGCATACGGCCAGCACGATTACAAACAGCGCAAAAACTTCTCCTTTAAGATATTGCGGATGCAACCTGCCGAAAGCCACCCAGTTCACGTTTGCGCCATTTAACATCAGCTCCAGGCCCATGAGCATCATGATCAGGTTGCGCCTGCTAATTAAGATCGCCAGTCCGGTACAAAACAGGAATGCACCTGCCATCAACATCCACTGCAGACTGTCAGGCATGGCCGGAGGGTTTTAAAAATGCACTTACACTCGCAGCCACCAGGCTTACTACCAGCAGCAGGCCGCCTAATTCAAACGCAAATGAGTAGTGTGTAAACAACAAGATGCTTAGCTGGCGAATTCCGTCTGCATCTACGCCTGCTCGGGGTGCACCGAAATTTTCTTCGAGAATAAGCCGGGCAAAAAGAAAAAAGAAGCCGCCTGCTGCCAGCAGGGCAGACCATGTGTTTTTTGATGGGGCCACCAGCGGTTTGCCAGACAACCGCGTAGTAAGCATGATGCCAAAAATCAGCACCACAATCATGCCGCCAGCATAGATCAACACCTGCGTTACGGCAAGAAATTCAGCCGCCAACAATACAAATAAGGCTGCCACGCATAAAAGTGTAACCAGCAACGCAAGTGCCGCATGGAAAACATTCTTAATAAATAGTAGTGTGGCTGCGGAGGTGCAGGCGCAGATCATAAACAGATACAGTAGCCACTCGCTCATTCGCTTGTGGTTTTTGGCGCTGCCGGTGGAATGCGGGGTTTAAACACCGGCTTTGCAACAGTGGGTTTGTCGGGCGCGGAGGTTGTGTTGCTTTTTGCCGCAGCTTTCTCGGTTTCGTGGCGTGCCCAGGTGGCTTTGCTGGCTTCGATTTCCATTGGCGTCATGGTGGCAAACGGAAAATCATGCGTACGGATATCAAACGTGCTGAAGTCGTACGTTTTTGTCATGGTAAGGCATTCCGTTGGGCACACGGTGGTACACAGGCCACAGAAACAGCATTTGCCCATGTCGATATTAAACTTTGCGGCGTGAATGCGTTTGGGTGTGCCGTCGGATGTTTTTCCAAACTCTTCGGGTGCTTTGATCGCCTCAATTTCAATACAGTTTACCGGGCAAACCTTGGCGCATTTATCGCAAACAATGCAATCGTCAATTTCATTGTGTAGCTGGTAGCGGCCCACCTCGGGCACGGGAATCTCTACGTGTGGATAGGCCACGGTAGCAATACCTTGGGTTTGGGTAAAATAGTCAGGGCTTTGGATGTTCAGTTCCGGGTTTGACCGGCGCGACTTCCACATTTGGCGCCATGTTAACCCCAAGCCTTTTGCCACTGTGGTAATGGCAGCGCTGAACTGCGAGAAATACGTATGACGAATGGCCATGTTATCTCAACAAATATAACAGGCAATCGGCTAATGCCGATCACGCTTTTTTCAACGTAAAAAAGAAGGTAGTGCCTTTGCCCACTTCGCTTTCCAGCCAAATGGTGCCACCGTTTCGCTCAACAAATTCCTTACACAGGATTAATCCCAAGCCTGTACCTTTTTCGTTTGCGGTGCCGCGGGTGCTGTAGCCGCTGGTTTTTTCGAAAATGATTTTTTGTACCTCCGGGCTAATGCCGACGCCGTTGTCTTCGATAGAAATGCGCCACATGTTGGCGTGGCTGGCTGAGCGAATGGCAATTGTACCACCTTCTTCGGTAAACTTGATCGCATTTAAGATCAGGTTGCGGAAAACCAGATTCGCCATGTTTTTGTCGGCCAGGGCAAACTGTCCATCCGGAATGGCGTTAATCAAATTCATCTGTTTCAAATGCATGGAACTCAACAGCCGGAAGTTTTCATCGGCCAGTTGCCGGAGGTCGGTTTTTTCCTCCACAATCTTGAGTTTATCCATTTGGAGTAGCGCCCAATCAAGTAAGTTATTGATCAACGTGCGGGTATGATCAAACTGAGCTCGTAATTCTTTGGTGATGCGTGGAAATTCCTCGGGTTGAATGGCGCCCTTTTCGGTGAGATCCAGAATGCCCGCCAACGCGTTCATGGGCGAGCGCAGATCGTGCGAGATAATGGAAAAAAACTTATCCTTTACTTTGTTCAGCTCTTCTAATTCTTTTGAGCGTGCTTCTGTTTCTGCCTGGTGCTCTAATAACAACTTATTCAGTTTGATTCTGCGCTGACCGCTGCGGTACACCGTGAATAGCAAAAAAGCCGACAAGGCCGCAACCACCACCAACACATTTCGGAACAGCTCTTCCCGCTTTAACTCATCGCGCTGTATTTCCTGAGCTCGGCTCAGGGCGGCAATTTCTGAGTCTTTCAATTCAGTTTCGAAGCGCACCTGATCCTGGAAAAGCTTCTCCAGCATTTCTTCGCTAAAAAGGCTGTCCTGAAGTGCTTTGTAGTTTTTGAAATAATCGAAAGCGGCTCGGATATCGCCCCGCTGTTCGTTCAGGTTTGAAAGTTCTTTCAGGCAATCAATCTCCAAAATTCGCGCGTTCAGTTTTTGTGCTGTCTTTAAGCTGGACGTGATCAATGCCGTAGCGGCGGCGTATTCGTTTTGTTTGATGAGTAGTTGTCCGCGTCCCAGCTCAACTACCGCCAGGCCATACGTGTTTCGTGTTTTTTGATGCAGCCATTTTGCGGAGTCCCAGTAAGCAGCCGATTTCTTGAGTTCGTTTTTCCGCAGGTAGAGCCGGGCTAGTTTTGCCAGCGTTTGGGGTTCCAGAATCTGGATATTTCTTTTACGTGTTACGCGAAGCGAGTGCAGCAGCGTTTGTTCCGCTTTCTCGAAATTATCCTGCCGCATGTAGAGTTCACCCAGCTCATCCAGGTTGTACGCTTCACCCAATTGGTCGTTCTTCAGGTCGCTGAGCCGTTGCGAAAACCGGAAATGCTGAATGGCGATTTCGTACTGGCCAAGTTCTTTAAATACGCGGCCTACATTGTGCATGGTAATGGCCATCATTAATGTATCTTTTTATATTTGCGCCAGTTTGTATGCCTTAGTGAAGTAGAAGTAGGCCTCATCGTATTCGCCAAGGGATTGATAGGTGTCACCGATGTAGTTCAGCGCATCTTGAATTTGGGCGGTATCTTTTGCAGCAGCGGCCAGGGATAGGCGTTGGTTATCAAAACGTAAAGAAGAGGAATAATCGCCTACCAGCACCGCAGCAAAACTTTGTGCGCGGTATACCTTGAGGCGGGCCCAATCCCAATCGTTGGTTTCGGCAAGTTGTGCGGCTTCGTCCAGGTATTCTTTCGATTTGTCAATGTCTTGAAACTCGATGGCGCCATTGATTTCAATCATGAGCAAAATGCGTAGCGAGTCGGACGTGGTTCTACTCAATAGATTTTGAAGGCTATCTACTTTGCCTTGCGCCTGGCCCAAGGCCGGCAAGAGCAAGAAAAAGAACAATAAGACCCGGGATTTTACCATCGTTTACCCCGCAATTTTAGTAAGACCAATCAGAAAAATGAAAAAAAGCGCCAGCGGTGTAAGATATTTCCAGCTTATGCTTGTTAATTGATCGATGCGCACGCGGGGCAACGTCCACCGCACCCAGATTTGCAGCAGGACGAGTAGCAGTGTTTTTAGGAGCAGCCATGCCATACCCCACGCCGGGCCGCTGGTCCAGGTAGCGAGGGTCAGGCTTCCGAGATTTGGCAGCGGGGTATTCCAGCTTCCGAAAAAAAGTATGGCGCCAAGAAAACTAACGAGTAGCATCATGGCGTACTCCCCCAGCATCAGCACGGCAAAGCGAAAGCCCGTGTACTCGGTGTGATAGCCACCCACCAATTCAGATTCACCCTCGGGCAAATCAAACGGCGCCCGGTTGCACTCGGCCAGCGAGGCGATGAAGAAGATCACCCATACAAAAAAAAGCCAAGGCATTTGTACTACATTCCATGCCACCATCCCACCCATGGCCGTAAGGTTAAGGCCAAAGACGGATGCCGGCTTTTGCGATAGAATACCCTGCTGTTCGCTAATGACTTGCAGATCAAGTGTGCCGGCATGCATCACTACGGCTACCACACAAAGGCCAAGTGGGATCTCGTACGAAATGATTTGCGCTGCGGCACGAAACGCACCCAATGTGCTGTATTTGTTGTTGGAGCTCCAGCCCGCAATGAGAATGCCCACCACATCTAACGAGACGATGGCCAATAGAAAAAAAATACCGGACGAAAGCGGTGCTCCGGCCCAGGCGGCGTGCAATGGCAAGACCGAGAAGCCACCAAAAATGGCAATGAAGATAATTACAGGAGCAAGCTTGAATAACACGGGCGTTGCGCCGGTAGGGCGAATGTCTTCTTTTTGTAACAGCTTCAATAAATCGGCCACGGTTTGAAGTAATCCGTAAAAGCCCACTTCCATCGGGCCCAGACGGCTTTGCATAAACGCAGATACTTTCCGCTCGGCATACACCACAAAAACAGTGTACACCACCAGAAACGGCAAGAGAAAAAAGAAAGTGCTCATTCCGGTGCTAAAGGTAGGCGAAAACGGGTATTACCCATGGTTGGAATTAAAGCTTTTGCAGTTGTAGTTGGATTTGTTCGCCAAAGAAAATCCGGGTAGCCGCCTCAAAGGCCTCGGTGTAGTCCGACACGTAAAACCGGTGTGTGGGCGGGGTGGCATCGTTCAGCAGATTTTTTGAACGGATGTGTTCCTCCAGGGCCAAAGCCACCAGTTCGGAGGAGTCGAGCACGTCTACGCGGTTCTGGTAAAAGGTGGCAATCTCTTCTTTGATTAACGGGTAATGCGTACATGCCAGAATCAGCGCAGCGATGTTGGCCAGTTCAGGCTTGCTGAGGTATTCTTCAATCAGATCATGGCTGATTTTGTTATGATGATACCCCTCTTCAATCATGGGCGCAAGCAGCGGTGTGGCGAGCGAGTGCAAATCCACAGATGGATTAAGCTCCCGTAATTTTCGTTTGTAAATGCCGGATTGAACGGTACGCTTGGTGCCGATTAACCCCGTGCTTTTGTTTCCGTAGTGCGCGCTTACCCAAGTTACCATGGGGTCAATCACATTAATAATCTGCACCTCGTTGCGCACGTATTCTTTCAGCAGATCGTATGCAGCTGAGCTGGCCGAGTTGCAGGCAATCACCAACACCTTGCAGCCGTTTTGCAAGAGAAAATCAGCAATGCGGATGCTGTAGGCCTGAATGGCGGCTTCGGATTTATCACCGTACGGCAAGTGCGCGGTGTCGCCAAAATAGATCAGCGCTTCATGGGGCAAGCGCTTACGAATGGCATTGGCTACAGTAAGGCCGCCAATACCGCTATCAAAAATGCCCACCGGTTGGTGTTTGTAAAGCATGTGCGAAAATAGCGCTCTGCGTTGGGATTCATCTAATCCAGGTAATTTTTAGCTAATATTGCGGCTTCCAAAAACAGTTTACGGCTATGGCAAACCAATTATTGAAAGGCAAACGGGGAATCATTTTTGGCGCGTTGGATGAAAACTCCATTGCGTGGAAAACGGCGTTAAAAGTAAAGGCAGAGGGCGCCACATTTACGCTCACAAACGCCCCGATTGCCATGCGCATGGGCAAGATTAACGAGTTGGCTAAAGCCTGCGATGCGCAGGTCATTCCGGCCGATGCTACCTCGGAGACCGATTTGAATACGCTTTTTACAAAGTCGGTGGAGGTGTTGGGCGGAAAATTAGATTTTGTGCTGCACTCCATCGGCATGAGCCCGAATGTGCGGAAAGACCGCTCGTATGGAGATTTGAACTACGAGTGGTTCCTCAAGACGCTGGATATTTCTGGTTTATCTTTTCATAAAGTATTGCAAACAGCCGAAAAGACAGATGCCATGAACGAGTGGGGTTCGATTGTCGCGTTGTCGTACATCGCGGCACAACGCACGTTTCCCGATTACTCGGATATGGCCCAGGCCAAGTCGGTGTTGGAGTCCATTGCCCGCAGCTACGGCTATCGCTTTGCTAAGCTGAAAAAAGTTCGGGTAAATACCATTTCGCAATCGCCAACCAAAACTACAGCGGGTGCGGGCATTTCTGGCTTCGATGTGTTTTTTGACTACGCGCAAATGATGTCGCCTTTGGGTAACGCTACTGGCGAAGACTGCGCGAATTACATTGTGCTGATGTTCTCGGATTACTCGCGCATGGTAACCATGCAAAATCTGATGCACGATGGCGGGTTTTCGTCTACCGGCATCACCGAGGATTTGATTGAGCGACTTACGAAGCCGTAGTCATGATCCGGTTTGCCCCGTGTAAGATCAACCTGGGGTTGCATGTAGTGGAAAAAAGGCCGGATGGATATCATAACCTGGAAACCTGTTTTTATCCGGTTCCGTGGTGCGATGTTGTTGAAGTAGTGCCCGCCGCTGAGCTTACGTTTTCGATGTCTGGGCGCGAAGTTCCCGGGCCACCGGATACTAACCTTTGCCTGCGTGCGTACGGGTTACTCCAAAAAGAATTTTCATTGCCACCCGTGGCGATTCATCTGCACAAAGTTGTGCCCACCGGGGCGGGCTTGGGCGGAGGTTCGGCCGATGGGGCACATACCCTGCGCGCGTTGAATGATGTGTTTGATTTGCAACTGTCGCGCGAAGCGTTGTTGCCATTTGCCGCGCGACTGGGTAGCGATTGTGCGTTCTTTTTGTATGATGAACCCATGCTGGGTACTGGGCGAGGCGAGGTGCTCTCGCCGCTGCCGGTTTCACTAAAAGACTATTTTCTGGTATTAGTAAAACCGGAACTACATGTTTCTACCGCGGAAGCCTACGCCGGTATTGTGCCACGGCAGCCCGCCCGCGAACTGGTTGCGGTTTTGCGCGAGCCCGTAACTACCTGGCGAAATTTGTTGATGAATGATTTTGAGCACACGGTGTTTCAAAAGTTTCCGGAGATCGCGGCAATCAAATCCACGTTGTATCAGCAGGGTGCCGTGTATGCAGCCATGAGCGGATCAGGCGCTGCCGTTTTTGGACTGTTCGAAGCGCCAGTAGATGTGCGCCATCATTTTGAGAACAGCGTGTGCTGGTCGGCCACGCTGGCGGTTTAAACCCGCGCACTATCCGGGTAAAACTTCTTTTTGAAAAATGGATAGAGCGCAACCGCGGTAAGAATAATCGCGGTACCGGCGTAAAAATTCAGTCCCATAACTTCCCGGGCCCCAAAAATCCACAGCGCCAATACCATGCCATACACTGGCTCAATGTTTAGCGTAAGCTGAATGAAGAAAACGGATAATTTCTTGGAGAGATTAATGCCGGTAGCAAACGCATATACTGAGCAAACCCACGCCAGCAGGGCTATGTAAAACCAATCGGCCCACGTGGGCTCAAGGTGTAGCATTCCATCTTCAGACCACACCGCGAGATAAACCGGGAAGCAGGCTGCGATCAGCACCGTGGCGCCCAACATTTGGTAAAACGTCATGGTGTACGCGTTTATGCGACTTACCATGCGCGCATTGAAGACCGAAAAAATGGCAGCCGTAAGTCCGGACAACACACCTAACAGCAAGCCATTGAGGTATTGAAAATCATAGCTTACAATCACCACCAAACCACCCATTACCACTAACCCGAAACCAACATCCAATAACCGAAATGGCTGCCGCTTGGCGAGCGGTTCCAGCAACGCGGCCCACAGCGAACACGTGGCAAAACCTACCAGGCTGGTAGACGGGTTAGATACACGGCCGGAAATGAAAAAGAACAACCAATGCGCACCCACAATACCGCCCACCCCCAGCAACTTAAGGGCATCGGCAGACGAAACCCGAAACGATTTTTTGAACCCAAGCATGAGTGCCCCCAAACCAAGGGCCGCCAGCAGCGTTCGAAAAAAAACCATTTCGGTAGCGGGAATAGAAACTAATTTTCCCAGCACGGCGGTAAAGCCCCACAAAAAAACAATGAAGTGTAGTTGCAGATAATCTTTTACAGTAGCCATTTACCGAGGCACATAGCGATACATAGCCAAAGACAAAACCGCAAAGACCCCGTTTGGCAACCACGCTGCGGCCAGTGGCGATAGGGAGCCAGCTTCGGCAAACGTGCGCGTGAGCATGAAGAACAGGATAAACACAAACGACAGGAAGAAGCCCAGCGCAATTTGAAAGCCTGTACCCCCGCGACTCTTGCGCGCAGATACCAGCACACCCATAAACACGAGAATGAAAATGGTGAAGGGGGCCGCGTACCGGATATCCCGCTCCACTTCAAAAACCTCAACCCCGGTTGATCCGCGAAAGCGCAGCTTGTTGATGTGGTGGTTGAGTTCGGGAATGGTCATGCCATCGTACTTACGATCATCGTTTGCAAAATCGGTGGGTGTAATGGCGAGCACGGTATCCATGGTTTGGCCTGTTTTTTTAAACGTAACCGCGGTGATATCTACATGTTGAAAAAGGTCGTCTACCTTGCGATGGGTCCAGTAATTTAACGTCCAGCTCTGTTTTACGGAGTCCCATTGAATGTGATCGGAAGTTAGTTTTTCTACCAGCCGGTTCTCGTCAAATCGCTCCAGCGAAAACTGATAGCCAATGTTGGATTGGTTGTTGAAACTATTCATATACAGATACACGTTTGGCTGAATCTGCATATGGATATTTCGCTTGTCGTAGTAATACCGGTTTTTGAGGTATTGCATCTCAAAACTCAGCCGGTCTTGATTTGATTGTGGGATGATCCAGCCGTTTAGAAAAAAGCTGATTCCCGCAATTACAGCTGCGCTGATGAAGTAGGGCAGCAGCAGCCGATTGAAACTCATGCCGCCGCTGAGCATGGCAATGATTTCCGTGTGGGCCGCCAACCGCGAGGTAACGTAAACAATGGCAATAAATACGGTAATTGGGGTAAGCAAGCCCGCAATCCACGGAATAAAATCCAGGTAGTAGTCAAAAATGGCGCCCGAAGAAAGATTGTTTTTAGAAAACTTGTCGATTTTTTCCGTCAGGTCAATCGCTACGATAATCGCACTCAAAATCAAGACCACGAAAAAAAACGTAGAAAGTACCTTTTGGATGATGTATCGATCAAGAAGCTTCATGTTACAAACGTTGCATCAACGATTTTACCATTTGATTTTTCCATCCCGTAAAGGTGCCGGCCACAATTTGCTCGCGGGCACTACGCACCAGCCAAAGATAGAATGTCAAGTTATGAACGGAAGCAATTTGCGCGCCTAAAATTTCTTTGTTGATGATCAGGTGCCGCAGGTAGGCTTTGGAGTAGGCAGTGCTTACATACCCGCCCAAAGAGGCATCGATGGCGGTAAGATCATCCTTCCACTTTTCGTTACGGATATTGATGATGCCCTGCGTGGTAAACAACATGCCGTTGCGGGCATTGCGCGTGGGCATAACACAATCAAACATGTCAACACCCAAAGCGATACACTCGAGTATGTTTTCTGGTGTGCCCACTCCCATCAGGTAGCGGGGTTTATCTGCGGGCAAGATGCCGCAAACCAGCTCGGTCATCTCATACATTATCTCGGCGGGCTCGCCCACCGAAAGCCCACCGATGGCGTTGCCCGGTTGCAATGTGTTGGCAATGGCGTGTGCAGACTGCTGGCGCAAGTCACGAAACGTGCTGCCTTGCACAATAGGAAAAAGTGTTTGTTCGTAACCGTATTTCGGAGGTGTGGTATGAAACTGCTGCACACAGCGCCCCAGCCACTGGTGTGTAAGTTCCATGGACTTCCGGGCGTAGCCGTACTCGCATGGGTAAGGGGTACACTCATCAAATGCCATGATAATGTCGGCACCGATGCTACGTTGAATATCCATGGCGCGCTCGGGCGAAAACACATGGCGCGAGCCATCGATGTGTGATTTAAATGTTACCCCTTCGCTGGAGATTTTTCGGTTTTCGGCCAAAGAATACACCTGATAACCGCCACTGTCTGTAAGCAGGGGGCGGTTCCAACCGTTGAACTTGTGCAGTCCGCCCGCCTTTTCCAACAGCTCTATGCCCGGCCGCAGGTATAGATGATAGGTATTGCCCAGAATAATTTTTGCGTCAATATCCACCTCAAGCTCGCGCTGGTGCACCGCCTTAACAGATCCGGCGGTTCCTACGGGCATAAAAATGGGCGTTGGAATGTTGCCGTGTGCTGTAGTGATCTCGCCGGCACGTGCTTTCGATTGCGGATCGGTGGCGGTCAACTCGAATTTCATGGGCCGCAAAGGTACTGGTTTGTGGTGAACTTGTGCCCTTTAGCCGCGGGCGTTAGGTGTGGATTTCTATCTTTGCTGCCAACTAATACCTTTTGCTTTGGTAGTTCTGGTTGCGGCTTTCCTGGGAGTTCAAATACTTTTTCTGATTGTGCTTGGTACGGCACTGCTTCGGTGGAAACCGCTGCAACTGGCTGAAGAGCGCCCGCCCGTGTCCGTTATTGTTTGTGCACATGACGAAGCGGTTAACCTGCGCGAACTGGTGCCGCTTCTTCTTCATCAAACCTACCCCAATGCAGAGTTGATTATCGTGGACGACCGCAGCAACGATGATACCTACGATTTTCTGTTGGAACTTACCGCCGCGGTACCACACGTAAAAATGGTGCGGGTAACGCAAACTCCCGGCCACATCCCCGGAAAAAAATTTGCGTTAACTCTCGGTATCCGGGCGGCCAAGAATGACGTGGTGGTGGTAACGGATGCCGACTGCCGGCCGGTGGGCAACGATTGGCTGGCCGGGCTCGTGGGGCAATTAACGCCCACCCAGGATTTTGTGATCGGTATTTCGCCTTATCGGCAGCAGCCCGGGTTTCTCAACCTTTTTATCCGATACGAGGCCTGGCTTACCAGCATACAAATGGCGGGTTTCGCCCTCGTAGGAATGCCCTATATGGGTGTGGGAAGAAACCTGCTCTACCGCAAGGCGCTCTTTCTGAAAAGCAAAGGTTTCAACAGTCATTTGCATGTAACGAGTGGCGATGACGATTTATTCTTAAACGAGCATGCCACCGCTGCAAACGTTGGCGTCTGCCTCTTGCCCCAGGCTGTGGTGATGTCTGACCCGAAAAGTTCATGGCGTGATTTCTTTATCCAAAAAACACGGCACCTTTCCGCGGGCAAGTATTATCGGCCCGGGCACCGATTGGTCTTGGCAATTTTTGGCATTAGCCTCATGGCCAGCACGTTGCTGTTACCCGCCCTGTTAACCCCGCTCTTCGCGATTACAATTGCCCTTTTTCTGGCACGCTGGGCAATACTAACAGCTGTAGTCTATACGTTCACCCACCGATTGAAAGTCAGGTTTGAATGGTGGTGGGTGCCGGTTTTAGATTTTGTTTACTCCATTTATTATCTTGTTGCGGGCACCAGTGCCCTGGTTACTAAAAAAGTGAGATGGAAGAACTAGACGAGGGCCGGTTTTCCTCCAAAGCGCTCGAAGATTTTAAGTTGATCGATCAAGCCGTGGGTGGCGATGAGAAGGCGTACGCTCGCCTTTTACAGCGCTACCGCAGGCCGGTGTACCACATGGTTTTGAAGATGGTGCGCAACGTAGACGATGCCGAAGACCTCACCATCGAATCGTTTGCCAAAGCCTTTCGCAGCCTGAGTAAATTCAAAAAAGATTTTACGTTTAGCACTTGGTTGTTCCGGATTGCTACCAACAACACGATCGATTACATCCGCAAGAAAAAGATCAACACGCTCAGTATTGAAAATACATTCACAGACGATGACGGGCAGTCGGTGTCTATCGATGTGGAAGACCTGAATAACGACCCGCAGGAGGAAGCCATTCGCGCGCAAAAGGAAGAACTGATTCAGGTGTTTGTAAACATGCTGCCGGCCAAATACCAGAAACTGGTGCGGCTGCGGTATTTTAATGAACTTTCGTACGAAGAGATTGCGGAGGAAATTGAGGCGCCGCTGGGAACGGTCAAGGCACAACTGCACCGCGCCCGGGAGTTGATGTTTGATTTGATCAAGAACAAAAAAGACCACATCTAACCGCGGCTGTTGGGGTCACTTTGCAGGTATGGTACCGAATCAACGGAGATAACCCTAAAACCTTTTGTATGAAGAGATTTCTTATTGCTTGCCTCTTCACGCTGGCGGCTGCTTATGCCGATGCGCAAACTACCGGGAATTACTACGTAGTGATTGGGGCATTCCGGATTCACGATAATGCCATACGCCTTACCGAGCAAGCGGCCAAGTTGAACCTTATGGCAGACTATGCCTTGAACTCGCGCGAGACCTTTCATTTTGTGTACGTGTTGCAAACCAACGATCGCGCCCGGGCGTATAGTTTTTTAATCAAGATAAAAGCCACAACACCTTTTAAAGATGCCTGGGTTTATCAGGGCGTGCTTGGGCAGTTAACAGTTGCTACGCCCAAAACGGATAACGAGCCGCCTGCCCCTGAACTGCAGCCCCAGCCTGTAGAGCCGCAGCCGGAAGCACCAAAACCAGTGGTCCAGCCGGACCCGATCGTAGCACCGAAAGAAACCCAACCGGAGCCAAAGCCGGAAAAACCTGCGGTGAAGCCGGAAGGTAAAGCGTTCATCTTTAATTTGATTGACGCCAAAACCAAAGAGCCGGTGGTGGGCGAAGTGCAGATTTTGGAAGGCGCCCGCGCCACGCAGTACCAGGCCTTTCGTTCCAATGCGCCGGTGCAGCTAAAGACCCCGAAAAATGCAGATGGCGTTTTGGTGCTTTCTACCATCGCGCCCGGGTATAAGGGCGAGACCCGCACCTTTACCTACCAAGCACCCAATCTGCCGGAAGGCAAAGTGGGGCCGAATGACGAATACGTGATTGATCTTGAGTTGGAGCGCGTATCGCGTGGCGACTATGTAGAGTTTAACGAGGTGAGGTTCTTTGGAAACGCCGTTGTGTTGCAACCTGAGTCGCGCAATGAGTTAGATGGCTTGGCTGAGCTCATGAAGGAAAACCCCAATTATAAAATTGATATTCATGCGCATTGCAACGGTAAACAAGAACGTGAAGTAACCACCCTTGGCACAAGCACTGACTTTTTTGCAATCGACCCCACGAAAAACAAAAAAGTGCGGCTATCGGCAAAACAGTTTACCCAACAGCGGGGTGAGGTGGTAAAAAGCTACTTGGTGAGTCAAGGCGTAACCGCTAAAAATATCACGATCACGGCCGAAGGCGGGCGGGTACCGATTTACCCCAACAACAGCACGTTGGCCGGGCGCAACGACCGCATCGAGATTCAAATCAAAAAAGGCAAGTAATCACGCCATCATCGCTTTCAGCAGATCGTGCTGAGTGATGATGTGTACCTGCTCGGTTTCATCGCGCACCAATACTGCCTTGTTGCTCTTGTTCAGCAATGAAGAAAGCACATCCAGCGTGCTGTCCAGCGCCACGAAGGGAATTGATTTGTCCATTACCTCCGTTACTTGTTTGTCGCGCAGGTTGGGGTCGTTGATAATTTTTTCCAATAAGCTGGAAGCTACTACGCTGCCCACAAACTCGTGCTCATCGGTTACCGGCAATTGGTCCACACCCTCGCGGTTCATCAGGTTAATGGCTTCTGTGATACCCGCACGGTTTGATACGGTGACCAGCCGTGCTTTGCCATTGCGTGCGCGCAGGATGTCTTTGGCAGTGGAGAACACACGCTCTTCCAGAAAGCCGTGATCTTTCATCCAGTTATCGTTATAGATTTTGTTGAGGTAGCGCGTGCCGTGGTCGGGAAGCAGAATAACCATCACATCCGTTTCTTTTAAATGTTGCCGCGCATACTCCAACGCTCCGTGCAAGGCAGACCCGCTGCTCCAACCCACAAACAAGCCTTCTTCTTTCGAGAGCCTGCGGGCGCCAATAGCCCCATCTTTATCCGTAACCTTGATAAATTGATCGATCACATCAAAGTCCACATTTTTGGGTAGGATGTCTTCGCCAAAACCCTCGGTGAGGTAGGGATAGATTTCGTTCTTATCGAAGATGCCGGTCTCTTTGTATTTCTTAAACACCGAACCATAGGTATCTACACCTACAGTAACCAGGTTTGGATTTTTTTGCTTGAGGAAACGGGCGGTGCCGCACATGGAACCACCCGTGCCTACGGTGGCTACGTAATGCGTGATTTTCCCCCCGGTCTGCTCCCAAATCTCCGGTCCGGTCTTCTCATAGTGTGCAGCCGTGTTCGAAAGATTATCGTATTGATTGGGGTAGAATGAGTTCGGAATGTCCTTGTTCAACTTGCGGGCTACGGAGTAGTAGCTGCGCGGGTCGTCTGGTTCTACGTTGGTGGGGCAAACCACCACTTCTGCACCAACCGCTTTCAGAATATTTATTTTTTCCTGCGATTGTTTATCCGCCATGGTAAAAATACACCGGTAGCCTTTGGCCACGGCCGCCAGCGCCAGGCCCATGCCCGTGTTGCCGCTCGTGCCTTCAATGATGGTGCCGCCGGGCTTGAGTAACCCTGCCTTTTCCGCATCCTCCACCATTTTAATTGCCATGCGATCTTTTGTAGAGTTGCCGGGATTAAAATACTCCACCTTGGCCAGCAGCGTGCCCTTAATGCCTTTGGAAACTTTGTTTAGCCGCACCATGGGCGTATTGCCAATGGTTTCTATAATCGAATTGTACACGTTCATATCCCGGAATTTAGAGCTTCAAAAGTACGCCAATAATTCATATCCGGTAAACGTATGGCGCCCTGTGTTCGGTTCACTTTAATCACCTCTTATTCCAGACCAATCATAATAAATGCACCCCAGTAATAGGGTTCAGGATATTCCGCGCGCAGTTCTTTTTTTGCATCGATAAAACTTTGCCGCATGTTTCCGGTATTGAGCCACTTACGGTAGAAGTTCAGGATCAGTTTTTGGGTGGCCTCGTCATCAACCTTGGACATACTCATGATTAATACCTTGGCGCCTGCGACCAAAAAAGCCCGCTGTAAACCATACACACCTTCGCCATTTTTAATTTCGCCCAAACCGGTCTCGCATGCGCTGAGTACCACCAGATCAGTACGATCAAGATTCAAGTTCATTGCTTCGTAGGCGGTGAGAATGCCGTTTTCCAGGTTGTAGTTGTAGCTCGTCTTATTTAGCAGATCGCCCGCACCGCGCAACAGTAAGCCCGTTTTTAACAACGGATTTTCCGCCTGCATGGCCTCGTTTTCGGAAAGTTTTTCAACTGCTGACTTTTCAAGTTTGGGTGTGGTAAAACCGTGGGTAGCAATATGGAATACTTTAGGGCTATCCATTTCTTTTATTCGCTCTTCTGTCGCAGATCCCTCTGTGTATTCAAACGTCTTCCAACCTTTTTCTTCAAGTAACGTCTGCAATTCAGCAATTTCTATTTCGGTACCGGGCAAATCCGTATACCTTCGTGTAGCGGATGCGCTCAAGTAAAACGTGGGATTACCAAAAAGCGTAGCTGAGCTCGCAGATGTACTTGCTGGTTTGGATTTCGCCCTTCGAAAGAACAAGTCTTTAGTGTTGCTGATCATCACAATATTTGAATTGTCGATGACGTACCGCCCATCCGGTGTTAGCATCGCTTCCAGGTTCAGTTGGGTGTACACTCCATCGGGCGACAAATACAAAGTAGAATATTGGCCAATTGCTTTTTCGATGGGTTGCCAATAAACGGAATAGGAAATTGTGTCGCGGGTTCGGTTGCGGAATGAGTTTCTGAAGTAAGTGAAGTAGGGGCGTTCCATTTTCTTGCCGTGTGGCAAAATGACGGCCTTTGGTCGCTCGGAATCATTGCGAATGTATAGCCCCACGTACACCACAGAGTCGGTTAACACGTGGTTAAAGTGCCGGTAGCGAATCATCTCCATCGCCACCTCGCCTTTGGCAATCGACTTCTGCACGTTTTCATAGGTTACGCGTTTGTTCTCGAAGCCCTGGCCAAACAATTCAGATTTCTCACTCAGCTCGCGCTCCAGCGCTTCCACCTCGGCACTCATGGCATTTTGGTTAATGTTGTTGTCTGCCAACTGCTGCCCACTCATCGAAAGCACGCGCGTTAGGTTTTCTTTTTTATCTACCCAGGTGGTGTACAGTTTCTTCAGGTTTTCGTCATTGCTGGCCAGAATCCGCTCCCGGATTTTAATGGATGAACTCAGCAACAACGCCTTGGTAAGCAGCTGGTAGTTGTACACTTTGCCGGTAAGGTCACGGAAATCTTCCAGCTGGCTAAACGCCAGGGTATTATAAAATTCAAAATCATCTTTGATGGTATTCCAGTACTTGGCTTTCTCGCGTTCGCTTAGCGCAGGGAAATACTGTTTGATAAAAATTTCATAGTTACCCAACGCTTCTTCAATGCTCTTCTTGGCTAACTTAAATTCCTGCTGCATGAAGTACACCTTTGCTTCCTTCGAGCGAATCTTTACATATTCAGGATGCGTTTTGCTAAAGTACTTTTCGTAAATGTTGCGGGACGATTCGTAAGAGCTAAGTGCTTTTGGATAATTCTTCTGCTGGTAATAAATATCCGCCGCAAGGCTGTATATCGATGCCGAGTTGATGTTGTTTTTCCGGCCGGTTTTTTCGCGCCAGATGGCTTCTGCCTGTGTTAGCGAATTGAACGCGATGTCGTACCGCTTTTCGGAGATGTACAGAATGGCTACACTTTTTAGAATTTCAGCGTACTGTGGATTGTCTTTTCCCAACCGCTCGCCTACAATGTCGCGCGCTTCCAGCATGATCTTTTCCACTTCCCCTTTGTCTCTGCCATTATAAAATTTAACCAGCGCCAGTTGTGCCAACGACTTGGCTACTTCAATATGTTTTCTTCCAAATTGTTTTTCCTGGCTGACTAATGCGTTTTCAATCAGCACCTCGGCCTGGTCATAATCACCGATTTGATAATCAATATCGCTAAGCAAGCGTTGGGTAAGGGCTGTTTTGGTGGATACTTCACCGTACACACTTTTTGCAATTTCAAAGCTGCGCTGGGCTACTTTTTCTGCATCGGTGTAGTCGCCCTGGGCCAACATCAATCGGGCCCGGTGCACGAGTGGCTCCACCAACCGAATGGAGTTAACCCCGTACAGCTTTTCATATTCTGAGATGAGGTTGTTTAGAATTTTCTCTGTGTCGGCATATTGCCCAAGTTGAATCAGCAAGCTGGAAAGCTCTTTGGCGGTAGACAGTTCGTCCAGGCCTACCAGTTCACCTTCGCTTTTGGCGATGATCTTGGCAGAACGGTCCAGCGCATCTTCGGCTTCATCAAACAATCCTTTTATTCCAAACAGCACGGCCTGCGTTTCGATCGCGTTGATCAAATAAATGGCTTTTGTCTCGTCTTTGCGAAATGCCTCGAGTATTTCAAGCGCTTCGTTGATATTTTTTTCCGCACTCTCGTAGTTGCCGAGTTTAATTTGCAGGCGTGCTATGTTTGTTAATTCGGCACCAAACTGGTAGTCTTTACCATCGTATTTAATACGGGCCACATACCCCGCTTTTTCCAGCGCCTGCGATGCCAATTTATACTGATCGGTAAGTTCGTACAGCGCTGCGAGGTGGTTGAGGATGTTGAGATGATCCGGGTGTTTTTCCTGAATTTCTTTCGCCACCACCTCTAAAAAACTCTGTTTGTAGATTTTCCCCGCCTCGGCCACATTGTTGGTGTAATCCAATAAGTGGTTTGCCATATTCACGCGCATCAGGTGCGTATTGGGCGCTTGTTCGCCCAGTAATTCGGTTTGTAAAGTCACCATGCTGCGCAGGTAGTCTTCTGCGCGACTGTAGTTTTTTTGGGAGATCGCGAGATCGTACAAAAACTGGTTGATCTTGATCAGGGCGGGGTGGTTGCGCGGTAGCCCGCGGCTGGAGCTGATCATGTTAATCGCGTCGCGTTCCAGATTTTTTATATTGTCTTTTGCGAATTTGGAGTTGAATTCAACCACTTCCAGCCGTGCCGGGTACAAGCTATTTTGCTCAAACGATTTGTTGATCAGTTTTTCGTACTCCAACTTCACGTTGTAGTAGGTTGATTTACTTTCCGCGCGGAGTAACTGGCCCAAATACGCTTCGTACAGTTCGGTGGCTATAAAATGGGTTGGTTTGTAATCGGCCTTCAGCAAGTTCAGCAAGTTGCCGTAGTCTAACTCCCGAGGCAGCGATTCGTTACCGTTTTTTACAAGGATGTTAGCTTGGGTAAACTGCGCAAGAATATACTGGATATTTGTTTTGCCAAGATTGCGCTTGCTCCACGCGGCGGCCGAACCCAAAGCTGAATCGGCACTGTTCAGATTACCCTGGCTGCCGTAGGCATTACCCAAAAGAATCAATGCGCGGCAATACTCGTTGGCGCGTGCGGTAATTTCTTCTTCGCTTAACTTCACGCTGGTAAGTGCGCCCTTTTCGTTTGTGGAAACCTCCTGCCGAACGGCTCTCTTTTGGAAGTAGGCCACATTTTTAAGCAACAGTTCGATGGCTTCGCGATAAAACCCCTGGCCTGTTAATGCTTCGGCATAGGCCAGTTCCCACCTTGCCGACAGCGGCTCTTGAAAGAGATTTGCGGCTTCTGATTTTGCCTTTACTTGCTGTAAAATTTCTGTGGCCTTTAGAAATGAGCCGCTCTGGTTATACAGGTTGGCTATCGCGATTTGAATTTCGGGTAAAAAGCTATTGCCCTCCGTGGCCACCCGCAAAGCGGTGGCAGCGTTCGCTTCAAAATCTGTAACTACACCACTGCCAAGTTGATACTTTGCCAATGAAGCATAGTACAGTGGCGTAAACTCATTGTTGTTACCAAGTTTACCGGCCGCACTTTTCCTGAATTTCTCCAGGTTTTTTATTGCCCCTCGGTAATCGCCCAACGTATAGCTGGCCTCGGCCTTCTTATAGGATTTAAGAAGCTTTTCGTTGCCGCCTTTTTTTTGCGAAAACGACAGGGTGGTGATAAACACCAAAAGCAAAACGCAAATCTTTTTCATGCTGACGGGGATCGGAATCCTAAAGTTAGAGAATTTAGGGTTCCGCCGGTTAGCCGCTGTAATTTTGCTACGCCAGTAGTTTGCGAAGGATGTCTTCAGCCGCTTGGGTTACGGGAGTACCCGGGCCGAATATGCCCGATACGCCTTTTTGGTACAGAAAGTCGTAATCCTGCGCCGGTATCACACCCCCGGCAACGACCAGAATATCCGGGCGCCCCATTTTTTTTAATCCCTCGATTAACTCTGGCACCAGCGTTTTATGCCCGGCGGCCAAACTGGAAGCGCCCACAACGTGTACATCATTTTCCACCGCCTGCCGCGCCACTTCTTCCGGGGTTTGAAACAGCGGGCCGATGTCTACATCAAAACCCAAATCGGCAAAACCGGTAGCGATAACTTTCGCACCGCGGTCGTGCCCATCCTGGCCCATTTTGGCAACGAGAATACGCGGTCTGCGGCCTTCTTTTTCGGCAAACTCATCGCTGAGGGCCAGGATTTTTTTAAGGTGTGCATCTTCTTTCATGCCGGCCGAATATACGCCAGAGATGGATTGAATCTTCGCCTTGTACCTACCAAACGCTGTTTCCATGGCTTCAGAGATTTCGCCCAGGGTGGCCCGGTGCCGCGCGGCCGTAACCGCCAGCGCCAACAAGTTGCCAGTGCCACTTTTGGCCGCGTGCGTAATTGCTTGCAGTGCGGCTGTTACTGCTTCGTTGTTGCGTTCTTTTTTGAGTTGCGCTAACCGCGCGATTTGCTCCTGGCGCACCGCGGTGTTATCTACTTCCAATATTTCGAAATCGGGTTTCTCATCATTGGCGTATTTGTTAACGCCCACAATCACATCGCGGCCAGAGTCAATGCGCGCTTGTTTGGCAGCAGCAGCCTCTTCAATTCGCATTTTTGGTAAGCCGCTTTCAATTGCGCGGGCAATGCCGCCCAATTGTTCAACTTCGTCAATCAAGGCAGCAGCTTTTTCGATGAGTTGCTGCGTGAGGTACTCTATATAAACAGCACCACCCATGGGGTCTACCACTTGGGAAATACCCGTTTCCTTTTGCAGGAAGATTTGTGTGTTGCGTGCAATCCGCGCTGAAAAATCGGTGGGCAGTGCAATTGCTTCGTCCAGGGAGTTGGTGTGGAGCGATTGTGTTCCACCGAGTGCGGCGGCGAGCGCCTCAAGCGTTGTGCGCGTAACATTATTGTAGGGGTCTTGCTCTGTGAGGCTCCACCCGGAGGTTTGGCAGTGGGTGCGCAGCGCCATTGATTTTGGATTCTTTGGCTGAAACTGTTGCACCAGCTTGGCCCAGAGCACGCGGCCTGCCCGCATTTTTGCAATTTCCATGAAGAAATTCATGCCGATGCCCCAGAAGAATGAAAGCCGCGGCGCGAAATCGTCAATGGCGATGCCCGCGTTGAGCCCCGCACGCAGGTACTCCAATCCATCGGCCAGCGTGTAGGCTAATTCAATGTGCGCGGGCGCACCAGCCTCGTGCATGTGGTATCCGCTAATCGAAATCGAATTGAATTTTGGCATGTGGCTGCTGCAATACGCAAAAATGTCGGCCACGATGCGCATCGAAGGTGCGGGCGGATAGATATACGTGTTACGCACCATAAATTCTTTCAGGATGTCGTTTTGAATCGTTCCGCTCAGTTGCGCAGGTGTTACGCCCTGCTCCTCGGCGGCCACAATGTAAAACGCCATGATGGGAATCACCGCTCCGTTCATCGTCATCGACACCGACATTTTATCGAGTGGAATCTGGTCGAATAAGATTTTCATATCCAACACCGAGTCGATGGCCACACCCGCTTTGCCTACATCGCCTGTTACACGGGGATGGTCGGAATCATAACCGCGGTGTGTAGCTAAATCAAACGCAACAGAAAGCCCCTTTTGCCCTGCGGCAAGATTTTTTCGGTAAAAGGCGTTCGACTCTTTCGCGGTAGAAAAACCAGCGTATTGCCGGATGGTCCACGGCCGCACGGTGTACATGGTGGCATACGGCCCGCGTAAAAACGGGGGCACGCCTGCGGTAAAATCATGAAGTTCGCTACCCGTTGCAGGCATCGTGGCGCCAATCGGGATTCCCTCCGGGCTTTGCCAGGGCGCGTGGCTGGCGCTGCGGTAGCTTTCGTTTTTTTCGGGTAGTGGCTTTCCGTGTTTTGATTGGTAGGCGGTAGCCACCTGATGATAGAGTTGGGCACAAAGCGATTCAATGTAGTATGAACCTTGTGTTGCATCCGCCACGTGGTGTACGTGGCTTTCCTCCCGCAGAATTGAACTGATGTTGCGGGCCATACGCTGCATCATTTCGTTGGTATCGTCTTCCGGTGTAACTGTTAACGCATCGCATCCGCCCAAAATCGCTGCTAATGCTGCGGTGGTGCTCTTCAATAGGTTGCCGTGCGGCTGATATGCGTTTTGGATGAAGGGCGAACTAGTAGCATGGATATAGGCATGTGCCCCTAACACACGCCGCAGCACTTTTAATTTTGCAATCTCCAAAAAGAAATCCAGCCCGATGTTTAACGAAACCGCAATTTTTGTTTTGGCAGCCTGGCATTGTTCCGCACAAAAGAGAATCTCTTCCACGGGCGATTGCGATGCAACCACCACCGCACTTGAGTAAAATTGCGAGTTGTTCACATCTATTCCCAAACCATCCACAGGGTTATCCACAAAAGCAGCTCCCCGCAACTTTCCGGAAAAGTGATTCATTGCGTGTTCACGAAATTCTCGCATCATGCCATCCGTAGGTGAACCGTGCAGTTGAATGGCACAGGCACTTAAATCGATGTTGGCGAGTAATGCCGTAATCGAAACAGAATTTCCTTCGGAAAAATGAAAACAGATGCCATCTGCACCCTGTTGCAAATGGTGGTTTGCCAATGAGTTATCTTTTTTTGCATCAGTTACGCGAATGGCGGGCATGTTAAACCAGCAGCGCGCACCCAGAAACGGATAATCCGCGGGCGGCAACGCGAAGTTCTTTTCGTTGGTTACATCGGTTGCATCGTAATAGGGTAGCACCGTTAGACTTCCTTTGTTTAACCTTAGTTTTTCGAATGGCGCAGCGCCCGCCAATTCTTGCATGGCTGCTTGCTGCCAGGTGTTTTTATCGCTTTTCGGAAAAGAATCTAACATCGCCCGATGGTTTAACTGTGGTGATTACCGTGATGACGTGATAATATCGACACGAAGCTTCGATTAATACAATTAATTTTCAATGAGAATTATCATCTTTTTGCTCTCAAGAAAAAAAAAGAAAGTCAAGAGGCGAAAGCATTTTTGTATATGAATTTTTTTTTCACATTTGTCCCCCCTCGTTTGTGAGGAACGTGATTTTTCACTGATTTAAATACTTTTATCAATGGTTGTAGATTATGGAACTGTTTGGAGTGATTGTATCGAAATCATCAAGCAAGAAGTAGACGAACAAAGCTTCCATACCTGGTTTAAACCGATTGTGCCGCTCGGTACCGAGAACGATGTTCTTACGATTCAGGTTCCGTCTCAATTTTTTTACGAGTGGTTGGAAGAGAATTATGTGCCCGTGTTGAAAAAAGCCATTCATAAGGTGTTGGGTCCGGCAGGGCGCTTAGAATATTCTGTGGTGGTAGACAGTGGCAACAAGCAGTCGCCCCCGGTTACCGTACACTATCCCAACGGTGGTGGAGTGAGAAAAACAGCGCAGCAGGTGGTAAACGGGAACGGCCATACGGAGGACTACTCACCATTTTCGTTTAAGGTGTTAAATCCACAAACGGTTAACTCGCGGTTGAACGCGAATTATCGTTTCGAAAATTTTGTGGAAGGCGATTGCAACCGTTTGGCGCGCTCCGCCGGAGTGGCGGTGGCGAAGAAACCCGGTGTTACTTCGTTTAACCCGCTGATGCTTTACGGCGGTGTTGGCGTAGGAAAAACCCACCTGGTGCAGGCCATTGGCAATGAAATTAAACGCAACATGCCCGAGAAGGTGGTGTTGTATGTAGACCAGAATGATTTTACAAGCCAATTTTTGAACGCTCTTCAAAACCACAAGATTCAGGAATTTCAGAATTACTACCTGCAAGTGGATCTGTTGATTTTGGATGATGTGCAATTTCTGGCCGGGCGCGAGAAAACCCAGGAAATGTTTTTCCACATCTTTAACCAGTTGCATCAAAGCGGCAAGCAGATTATCATGACGAGCGATTGCCCGCCGCGCGACCTGAAAGGTTTTCAAGAGCGCCTGCTTTCGCGATTCAAGTGGGGATTAACGGCTGATTTGCAGGAGCCGGATTTCGAAACGAAGTTGGCGATCATCCATAACAAGATGAAATCCGATGGTGTAGAAATGCCCCGCGAAGTAGCCGAATACCTTGCCTATAGCGTGGATACTAACCTGCGCGACATGGAAGGCGTGTTGAACTCACTCATGTTTCACGCTACACTTTTGAAAAAAGACATCGACCTCGAGTTGGCGAAAGAGGTGATGAAAAATATTGTAAAGGAAATCCAATCGGATGTAAGTGTAGACTACATCCAAAAAACAGTAGCGGATTTCTTTAAAGTAGAGTTGGAGGCGATGAAAGGCAAAATCAAGAAGCGCGAGATTGTGATTCCGCGCCAGGTGGCCATGTATTTCTGTAAGCGCTACACCCAACTTACGCTTGCGCTGATTGGCGAAAACTTCGGGGGCCGCGATCACAGCACGGTAATTCATGCGCTGGAATCGGTAGAGGATCTTATGAAGACCGACTCCAATTTCAAGAACTCGGTGGATGAGTTGAATAAGAAACTAAAAATGAGAATGGCCTCTTGACGAGGCCATTTTTTTGCTTCGTCCCGCGAAAGCGACACGCACTGCACGCACGGTACTACCGCAACATAAATTCTTTGATGAAACGCTCGCGCCCGGACGTTACGGCCTCAAGGTAACCACGGCCTTTGTAGGTTGTAAAAAAGTCGATTACGTCTTGGGGTTCTTTTACGCGTTTACGATTGATCACGGTAATCGTAACGTTTTCCGGCAGACCAAGGTCACGAATTAATCCTGTTTCTTTGATGCGAAACACCTTTACGCCATAGTCAACCGCCTCAAAACTTGCGCCCAGTGTGCCATCGCTGTAAATCTTTCTGCGAATAATGCTTGTGCCTCCATTTTTGTTAAGTAGTGTTAGTTCGGTTTGATTTGTTTTCCCCTCGCGGGTGTAGGTAATGAGCACCTTATCGCCCGGAGAGCGGTACGCGATTTCCTCTTCAAATGCGCTCTGCGTGTTAACGGTAATTTCATTCACTTTCGTGATGATATCGCCCGTTTTAAGCCCGGCGGCCCGCGCGGCGCCCTCTGCATCTACCTTGCCTACCAGTACGCCGTTAAAAGTCTTTACCTCGGTGTTTAACCCAAATTTGTTTGCGTTTTCCGAGTCGTATTCAACAATGGTTGCACCAAAAATCGCTTTCTGCGGTCCATCGTATTTAATAATGTCCTCCACCACTTTTCGTGCAATATCAATCGGTACGGCAAAGGCATAGCCCGTATATGAGCCGGTACGCGACAAGATGGCGGTGTTGATGCCTACCAACTCACCATTTTTATTTACGAGCGCTCCACCGGAATTGCCGGGGTTAATGGCAGCATCGGTTTGAATGAACGACTCAATGGGGAACCGGTCTTCAACGATGTTAATTCTTCGGCCTTTGGCGCTCACAATGCCCGCGGTAACGGTGGAACTCAACGAAAACGGGTTTCCAACAGCGATTACCCACTCGCCCACGGCTACATTTTTTGAACTGCCAAGTGTAATTGCCGGCAATCCGTTTTCTTTAATCTTCAGCACAGCCAGATCGGTAGAGGGGTCGGTGCCCACCAGTTCGGCCGGGTACGTTTTTTTGTTGTAGATCACCTGAATTTTTTCGGCCGTTTGGATGACGTGGTTGTTGGTAACAATGTATCCATCCGCAGAAAAGATTACGCCACTGCCAGAGCTTACCTGGGTTTGTGGGCTACCGTTTCCGAAAAACCAATCCCAATACGAATACGTTACGCCTTGCGAAATACTGTTGATGTACACTACGCTGGGAATCGCCTTAGTTGCCGCTTCACTGAAGTCTACCTTTTCAATCGTGGCGGCGGGGGCCGGATCGACCACGGTAGGTTGGTACACCGAGTTGCCGAGTTGGTTTACCTGCTGTAGGGGCTGTTGCTGTTCGCGGGCCAGCTTTTGCAGCTGGTAGGTATTCATAAGATAGGCACCGGCCATGCCGGCCAGGAGGGCAAGTGCTAGAGTAGCAAGCGTTTTCATAAGGTGTGAAACGAAACAGTTTTCGTTGATGTTTCCAAACCAGAATTTGTTTTGATTGAACAAAAATTAGCCCAAAAATTTTGAATCGGAAGGTTTGTCAGCCCGGCCTGATGGCAGGAATTATTTAATTTGCAGAGCTATGGGAATTCGATCTGTTCTGGCGCGCCCCTTTGCCGCTTATATTGCCCGCCAAACGCAACAGTGGGCGTCTCAGCCCGGTGCCACACAACAAAATACCTTTCAGAAAATCATCCAGAAGGCCGGTGGTACCGTTTTTGGTCGCGATCATGGTTTTGCCGAGATCCGCACACATGCAGACTTTGTGCAACAGGTTCCGCTGCGCGATTACGAAGCCCTGAAGGGGTACATCGAACGTGTGGTGCAGGGCGAAGCAAATGTGCTTTGGCCGGGGCGTCCCGCGTATTTTGCCAAAACGTCCGGTACTACTTCCGGCACAAAATATATTCCCATTACACCCGATTCTGTACCCAATCACATTACCGGTGCCCGCAACGCGTTGCTCAGTTACGTGCATGAAACGGGCAACGCCGCTTTTTTAGATGGGGGTTTGATTTTTCTTTCGGGCAGTCCGGAGTTGGATGAGAAGGCAGGGATCAAAACCGGTCGCCTGTCGGGTATTGTTAATCACCACGTGCCCGGCTACCTGCGCACTAACCAAAAGCCCAGCTACACCACCAACATCATTGAAGATTGGGAAGAAAAACTTGAGCGCATTATTGATGAAACGCTCAAAGAAGACATGACGCTCATTAGCGGCATTCCGCCCTGGGTACAAATGTATTTCGACCGGATTACCGCGCGCACCGGTAAGAAAATAAAGGATGTGTTTCCCAACTTCTCGATGTTTGTGTACGGCGGTGTGAACTTCGAACCTTATCGCGCAAAGCTGTACGAAAGTATTGGTAAAAAAATTGATGCGATCGAAACCTATCCGGCATCGGAAGGATTTATTGCCTACCAGGATTCGCAACGCGCGGAAGGTCTGCTGTTATTGCTGAACAGCGGCATTTTTTATGAGTTCGTTCCCGCGGAAGAATATTTTTCCGAACGTCCGCGCCGGCTTACCATTGAAGAGGTGGAGCTCGGCAAGAACTATGCGGTGATCATTAACAGCAACGCGGGCTTGTGGGGTTACTCGATTGGCGATACGGTGAAGTTTGTTTCCAAAGCCCCCTATCGGTTGTTGGTGACGGGGCGCATCAAACACTTTATTTCTGCTTTTGGCGAGCACGTGATTGGCGAGGAAGTGGAGAAGGCCATGAAGGCGGCATGCGCACGTTTTCCGGAAACCGAGTTGGTAGAGTTTACCGTGGCCCCGCAGGTAACGCCCCGCGAGGGATTGCCCTATCACGAATGGCTGATTGAGTTTGCGCATCCTCCGGCCGACATGCCTTCCTTCCGCGGGGAGTTGGATAACCAAATGCGCAACCTGAATGTTTATTACGATGATTTGATTACCGGAAGTATTTTGCAAAAGCTGGTGATCACACCGCTGAAACGAAATGCGTTTATCGAGTACATGAAATCCCTGGGAAAACTGGGTGGCCAAAACAAAGTGCCGCGTCTGAGCAATGACCGGAAAATTGCAGATGATTTAAACCGTTTTGTAGCATGATTTCACCGAAGCAAAAGGAAATTTTGCTTGAGCATTTGAAGTCCATCAAACCATTAAAGGTGGGGATATTCGGTTCTTATGCGCGCGGAGAAAATACACCCGACAGCGATTTGGATGTATTAATTGAGTTGGATTATTCAAACCAAATCAGCCTGTTGGACTTAGTGCGTGTTGAACAAGATCTTACCGAGGCGTTGGGTATACCCGTTGATCTCGTTACCGATAAATCACTTTCTTCCTTCCTCCGCCCCTATGTTGAAAAAGAGGTCGTGTACGTTCGATGAAGAATCCGAAAGTTCTGCTACAACACGTTTTGAGCGCAATAGCAAATATTGAGCAGTTCACAACTGGGGCGACGCAGGATGAATTCTTATCAAACTTCATGATGCAACACGCGGTTATCCGCAATATTGAAGTTATTGGCGAAGCAAGTAAGAATATCGGTGTCGAGATCAAGAATACATTCCCGGCCGTACCGTGGCGCGACATTACAGCTATGCGAAATAAGTTGATTCATGAGTATTTTGCGGTAGACGCGGAGGCCGTGTGGTTTGTCGTCAAGAATGATCTGCCGAAATTGAAACAACAAATGGTTGAAATCCTTAACACAGAGCTCTGATTGAAATCCCCCAAACACATCGCCATTCTCGGTTCTACCGGCTCTATCGGTACGCAGGCGCTTGACGTTGTTGCCGCCCATCCCGATGAACTGGTGGTAGACGTACTCACTGCGCAGAACAACGCGAAACTTCTGGTTGAGCAGGCCATCCGCTTTCAGCCCAACGCGGTCGTTATTGCGAATGAAGATTTATATCCGGAAGTGAAGTCAGCACTCGCGTCCCATCCCATCAAAGTATTCGCAGGTGAGAACGCCTTAACATCGGTAATGGAAATGGATTCGTTTTCGCTGGTGCTAACTGCGTTAGTTGGCTACTCCGGCCTGCGGCCTACCATCCGCGCGATTGAGCACGGCAAAACCATTGCACTCGCAAACAAAGAAACCCTGGTGGTCGGTGGCGAGTTAATTACCCGTTTAGCCCGCGAAAAAGGGGTGAATATTTACCCGGTGGATTCCGAACACTCTGCCATTTTTCAATGCCTCGTAGGCGAGTTTCATAATCCAATAGAAAAGATTGTGCTTACTGCCAGTGGCGGCCCATTTCGCGGCAAGAAGCGCGATGAACTGCTCTATGTAACAAAAGCGCAGGCGCTGAAGCACCCGAATTGGACGATGGGCGCGAAGGTAACGATCGATTCCGCTTCGCTGATGAACAAAGGCTTAGAAGTAATTGAAGCGAAATGGCTTTTTGCTTTACGGGCCGACCAGGTAGAGGTGGTGGTACACCCTCAGTCGATTATTCACTCCATCGTGCAGTTTGAAGATGGCTCAATGAAGGCGCAGATGGGTTTGCCCGACATGCGGCTGCCCATCCAGTTTGCGCTGGGCTATCCCAACCGGTTAAAGAGTAATTTTCCGCGCTTCGACTTTGCGCGCTACCCCGCACTTACTTTTGAGCAACCCGATACCGAAACTTTTCGTAATCTTGCGCTCGCTTACGAGGCCCTGCACCGGGGCGGCAACCAGCCGTGTGTGCTGAATGCCGCTAATGAAATAGCGGTGGCTGCCTTTTTGAAAGATGAAGTGGGGTTCTTGGAGATGTCGGAAATAGTTGAAAAATGTTTGCAAACCATCGACTTTGTGGCCCATCCTTCGTATGAAGATTACGTACAAACCGATCAGGAAACACGAATTAAAGCACTAGAACTTATTGCATAATGGAAGGAATGATCATGACGGCCCAGCTGCTGCTGAGTCTTTCGATTTTGATTGTGGTACACGAATGGGGCCACTACATCACTGCCCGGATGTTTAACATCAAGGTAGAGAAGTTTTACCTGTTTTTTGATTTCCTTTTCCCGATGGCGAATGTGCTTAACTTCTCGCTGATCAAATACAAGAAAGGCGATACTGAGTTTGGTGTGGGCTGGTTTCCGCTGGGTGGCTACGTGAAGATTGCCGGCATGGTGGACGAGAGTATGGATAAGGAGCAAATGAAAACCGCGCCCGAACCATGGGAGTTTCGATCTAAGCCCGCGTGGCAACGCTTAATTGTGATGCTGGGGGGGATCATTGTAAATGTAATTACCGGGATCATTATTTTTATTGGAATCACCTACTGGATAGGCGATCAGTACCTGCCGATGAGTTTCATCAACAATAACGGAGGCGTGTACGCGAAGGAATTGGCGCAAGAAATCGGCATCCGTTCTGGTGATAAAATCACTAAAATCAACGGGCAGACGATCGAGAACTTTGAAGACATTACCAAACCCGATGTGTTGCTGAGCAATGGTGCGTACTACACGATCGTGCGCGGTGAGCAGGAAATGCAGATTCCAATTCCTTCGGATTTCATCGATAAGTTTAACGACAAAAATGCGCTGTCGCAATTTATTTCTCCCCGGCTAAGGGCAGAGGTGAGTTCGGTTGCAAAAAACAGCCTTGCAGAACAACTCGGCCTGCAGAAGGGCGATCGCTTTGTAGCGTTAAATGGGCAGCCCTTATCATTTTTTGATGAGGTAGAAGACTTTTTAAAATCGTATAAAGGAGACAGTCTACAGATTACGATTGCTCGCGGTGGACAGACCATCGCATTGTCTGGCGTACTTGGTACCGATCGCCAGATTGGATTCTACGCTGCAAATTCGATTTCCAAAGATGAGCTCCGTGCCGTGAGTTATTCTTTTGGAGAATCGGTTGGCTTGGGCGCGCAGCGCGCTTTTGGTGTGATCTTCGTGCAGATCAAGGCATTCAAAAAGATTTTTTCGGGCGACATCTCTCTCCGGAAGTCGCTCTCGGGCCCCGTGGGCATGGCGCAGATGTATGGCGGTACGTGGGATTGGGAGCGCTTCTGGCGAATGACGGGGCTGCTCTCCATGGTGCTGGCCTTCATGAATTTTCTTCCGATACCGGGTTTAGATGGCGGCTACGTAGTATTCTTGTTATACGAGATGGTCAGCGGCAAAGAGCCTTCGGAAAAAGTATTTGAAACTGCCTTGAAGGTTGGCATGGGTTTACTTTTATTGCTAATGATATTTGTGTTCTACAACGACTTTGCGAAGTTGTTTTCGTAGCGGTGGTTCGCGATTGAAAAACAAAAGGGTCGGTATCTGCCGGCCCTTTCTTTTTGTTCGCAGCGTTCAGCCTAACGCCTGCAGCATTATAATTCAACTTTCGCTTCGTGAGTGGCGTGTTGCCGGATGATATTTTCCAACATATAGGCCGGCACCACGCCCGACTGCCGCCACAGCACTTGGCCCTTTTTAAAAAGAATGAGCGTAGGTACCCCTTGTACCTGGTAGGCGGCAGCGGCCTGCGGATTTTTATCGACATCTACGGTGATAATGGCGGCCTGATTGCCCACTTTTTCGGAAAGCTCCTTTAAGATTGGTTTCATCATCTGGCAAGGGCCGCACCACGTGGCGAAAAAGTCAACCAGCACGGGCTTCTCACTGCGAATCAGTTCGCTAAATGTTTTTTTCGTTTCCATACATGTATACAACAGATACAAAAGTAGATCGGTTCCGCGCGCTTTACGGTGATGTTTATCACACATCAGTAAAAAAAACCGCACGGTAACCCGCACGGTTTTCTTATTTTTTCCTTCGTTTTTTACATCACCTCTGGCAAACTTACGGCATCAATTTGTTTTTCGCGTACCAGTTGGTTTAGCTTAGGCACCTGCTCATTAAACACTTTTTTCAATGCATTTAACTGCTCGTCAATTTTGCCGGTGATTTCGCTGTACACAGCCCGCACTTGCTGTGTTGGCTTATAATCGCTGCCATCCACTTCGCCAGCTAACGCGGCCAGTTTGTTATTTAACCTTACGGGGAAGTTGAGCGGATCTTGCCCACTGCGGTTCTTGGTTTGATAGAGTGCTTCTTCAATCTTCTTCATTCCATCTAAAATTTGCTTGGCTTGTTCGTTGATGGCTTTGAATTCGTCTTTGCCTTTCATGGGCTCTGTAACGCGGTTGATTTGTTCGCGCGAAGTTCGGATACGTTTGATGGCTTGGTGCGTTTCCGTGAGTTTATCACGAACCGCAATCGAAAACTCAAACTGCTCGCGGATGTCGGCCACGGTACCACTGGTGCGCGGGTCTTTTACAATTTCGAATTCGGTTTCGGAGGAGGTACCATTTACCGTAAGGCGGGCTTTGTAGGTGCCCGGCACCGCCTTTGGTCCGGTTAAGCCACCGGCCCACAGAATCAATCCATCAAAACCCTCGGCATCCGCATAGCGCATATTCCAAACAAACTTGTTCATGCCGGGCTTAATCCGCAGTTGCTCTTCTTTTGCTTTTTTATCCGGCTTGGTGGCGTATTTTTTAATCACTTTGCCATTCGCTTCCAGAATTTCCAGTGCGGCCACGGCTTTCGTGGTGTCTTTGATGAAGTAGTGCATAATTACACCACCCGGGTGGTTGCGCCCCTCTGTTTTTGAGGCACCGCGGCCGCGCCACGAAACATCGCCTCCGTTCATCCTGTAGCTGGGCATGGGTTTGTACAGGTGTACATCGGCTTTCGCCACGCTTTCGTTCAGTTGATGCAGCGGGGTAAGATCATCGATCATCCAGAAACTGCGCCCCTGGGTGGCAGCAATCAGATTATCGTTTTTGATGGTGAGATCTGTAATCGGTACGATGGGCAGGTTGAGTTGGAACGGTTTCCAACTTGCGCCATCGTCAAAAGAAATATACATGCCTGTTTCCGTGCCCGCATACAATAGGCCTTTGCGCTTGGGGTCTGCACGCAGCACGCGCGTGAAATGCGCCGCATCAATGCCAGTAGTAATGCGTGTCCAGTTTTGGCCGTAGTCTTTTGTTTTGTAGAGGTAAGGCTGATAGTCGCCCAACTTGTAGCGCGTGCCGGCAATGTAGGCGCTGCCTTTATCAAACGGATCGAACTCTACGCTGTTGATCATCATCCACTCAGGCATTCCTTTGGGCGTTACCTCAGTCCATTTCGCGCCGCCATCGCGCGTAATGTGTACGCGACCATCGTCCGTGCCGGCCAAAATCACATCTTTTTCGTAGGGCGATTCCGCTACAGCGAAAATGGTGCAATAGTATTCTACTGAAGTATTGTCTTTCGTAATCGGGCCGCCGGAGGGGCCTAGTTTGGTAGGATCATTGCGCGATAGATCGGGGCTGATGATTTCCCAGCTCTCGCCACCGTTTGTGCTGGCATGCAGATACTGGGAAGCCGCATATACTTTTTTGGGATTGTGGGGCGAAAAGAAAATCGGGAAGTTCCACTGGAAGCGGTACTTCGCGCCTTCCGCACCGTGCCCCATGGGGTTATCCGGCCATGGGTTGATATTGCGTTCTTCGCCCGTGCGGTGATTCTTGCGGGTTAGAAATCCATCATAACTTCCGCCATACACCACATCGTTATCCAGCGGATCCACGGCAATGTGGCCGCTTTCCCCACCGGCCGTTGGCTCCCAGTCGCGTTCACCAATCGAAAACCCGTCGGTGCGGTGGGCAATGCGTTGCGTGGAGTTGTCTTGCTGTGCGCCGTAAATGCGGTAGGGGAAATGATTATCCGTAGTTACGCGGTAGTATTGCGCAGTAGGTTGGTTGTGATAGGTTGTCCAGTTCTCACCGGCATCGAAGCTCACCTGGGCGCCACCATCATCGGCAATGATCATGCGCTGGTTGTCTTCGGGGGCAATCCAAAGGTCGTGATGATCGCCATGCGGTGCATTGTACGATTGAAACGTACGGCCGCCATCTTTCGAGCGGTGATAGGCCACGTTCATCACATACACAATATCTTCTTCTTTTGTATCGGCATAGATTTTTGAATAGTACCATGCGCGTTGGCGCAAGTTGCGGTCGTCATTCATTTTCCGCCAGGTTTTGCCGGCATCGTCCGAGCGGTACACACCGCCATTATCGTTTTCGATGATGGCGTATACGCGATTAGAATTTACAGGCGATACGGATACACCGCTAATGCCCCAGATACCTTTTGGCAGGCCCTCGTTTTTGGTGATCTCCGTCCAGGTATCGCCACCATCCGTGGTTTTCCACAGGCCGGAGCCCTCGCCGCCGCTCTCCAGGCTGTAGGGCGTTCTGCGGATCCGCCACGTGCTGGCATATAAAATACGAGGGTTGTTGGGATCCATATTTAACTCAACGGCACCGGCATCCGCGTTAGCGAAAAGAATCCGCTTCCAGCTTTTGCCACCATCTACCGAGCGGTATACTCCGCGTTCTTCAGAGGATTTGAAAAGATCGCCCAACACCGCGGCGTAAACCACGTCTGGGTTTTTGGGATGGATCACGATTCGCGGAATGTGACGAGAATCTTTTAACCCAATGGCAGTCCAGGTCTTTCCGGCATCGGTAGTTTTGAACATCCCATAGCCGTAGGATACATTGCCGCGCACCGTTACTTCACCACCGCCTACGTAGATCACGTTATTATCCCACTCGCTAACGGCTACAGCGCCAATGCTGCCGCCAAAAAATCCGTCGGAAATATTCTCCCAGGTATTTCCTGCATCGGTGGTGCGCCAAACACCACCACCGGTGGCCCCAAAGTAGTAGAGATTCGGTTTGCCCGGCACGCCGGCAACGGTGGCCGACCGCCCGCCGCGGAAGGGGCCGATGTTACGCCACTCGATGGCACTGTACAACTTTTCATCATACGTTAAAGTGGAAGCGGGTGGCGCCGTGCCTTTCTTCTGGGCGCCAACACTCAGTGCAGCCAGCATCCCTATTGCCAGCCACCACTTTCCTGGTTTTGTATTCATACGAAACGGTTGATTTGAGATGATTTTAACCCCGAGATTACGATCAAAATTCAAGCGGCACACCCTCTTTTTTATGAAAGGCAAAATGGCCCCAAGCGGAGGCGAATCTGCCAGAGCAAATTTTGATTGTGATGAATTTTTTCAGGATACTTACGGCATGAGTGAAAACGACAGCCGCCATTTGTTTCGCCTGCCGGTGATTGTTGCTGCGCTGGGCTATTTTGTTGATATCTACGATCTGCTGCTTTTTAGCATTGTGCGGAGGTCGAGCCTCTTGGCGTTGGGCGTGCCGGAAGATCAGCTGTTTGCGCAGGGCGAGTTCTTGCTTCAGGTGCAAATGACGGGCTTGTTAATAGGCGGTATTATCTGGGGTGTGATGGGTGACAAGCGCGGCAGGTTATCGGTGTTGTTTGGTTCGATTCTGTTGTACTCCCTGGCGAACATCGCCAATGGCCTGGTTACCTCTGTACCACAATATGCCGTTCTCCGTTTTATTTCGGGCATTGGCCTGGCGGGTGAGTTGGGTGCCGGCATTACGCTGGTAGCAGAAGTGCTGCCGGCCCGCTTGCGCGCGTATGGCACCACGCTGGTGGCTTCGGTGGGCTTGATGGGAGCGGTGCTGGCCAACGTTATTGCCAAAACATTCGACTGGCGGATTGCTTATTTTATTGGCGGTGGTTTAGGATTGTTGCTTCTTCTGGCGCGTGTAAGTGTGCTGGAGTCGGGCATCTTTATGAAAATAAAAACAGAGGCTGTGCAACGCGGCAACTTTCTTTCCTTATTCACAAATGGGCAACGGTTCAAACGGTTCATGGGTTGCATTTTTATTGGGTTGCCGATTTGGTTTGTGATCGGTATTCTCATCACCTTTTCGCCCGAGTTTGCAAAGGCACTTGGCATCACCGAGAAAATTGCTGCGGGCGATGCCGTGATGTACAGCTACATTGGGCTGGCCGTGGGCGATTTGGCCAGTGGCTTCATTAGTCAAGCGATTCGTTCCCGGCGGAAGGTGGTATTGCTATATACATTTCTCACTGCGGTTTTCATTTCGTTTTACCTGTTTTACCCGATTGAGACTCCAACAGTGTTCTATGTAGCGTGTTTTTTTCTGGGAGTTGGCATAGGCTATTGGGCACTGTTTGTAACCATTGCTGCCGAGCAGTTTGGCACAAATCTCCGGAGCACAGTGGCCACAACCGTGCCCAATTTTATTCGTGGTACGGTGGTACCCATCACCATGCTTTTTGGTTTTCTGCGCGATGATCTTCAATGGGGTATTGTAACGGGTGCGCTTGCCGTAGGCGCACTTACGATCGTGATCGGTTTGATTGCGTTACGATCGGTGGAAGAAACCTTTGGTCGCGATTTAAACTTTCTTGAGAAGGATTGAGTTTTTAGCGATGTAAGATTGTGGTTGAAATGAACGATTTCTATCGTTCTTGAATTCCTACTTTGGAAGCGGAATGAGTGTTTGGCCAATGCGCGCAAGGATGCACACGGGTGCTTTAGTGGTGGTATGCCTGGCATTCAGCCTGGTGTTACCGGAAACCGGGGCGGCCCAGAACGCGCGTTTGATTGATAGCCTGCGCCAACGGATTGCCATCACGGCGGGTGTAAGCAAATTTAATGTGCTTAATGCGATTGGATTTGAATACCGCTATTCCTACCCCGACAGCACCATTTTTTATTGCCAGCAAGCCTACACACTTGGGCAATCCATCAACCTGCCGCGCGAGCTTTCGAAACCCCTTAGTTTTATGGGCCTCGCTAAGGCCAACCAGGGCGATTATACGGCCTCGTTTAACTTTCATCGGCAAGCGGTTGAAGTAGCCGCGGCTCAGAACGATTCGGTACAATTGGCGCACTCGTACAACAACCTCGGCCGGCTTTTTTATGATCAGGGGGATTACCTGCGTGCGTATGATAACACCATTAAATCCCGCGTGATTTTCGAACGCCTGAATGATGATTCCGGACGCGCCTATGCTTACCGCAGTCTTGCCAACGTGTTTAAATCTCAGAACGATTGGCAGCAGGCCATTGAGATGAACACGCGCGCATTGGAACTCCGAAAGAAACTCAAAGATCGAAGAACACTCGCCTCGGCGTATATGGAGTTAGGCCTTACCTACGAGGGTGCCCGCGAATTTGAGGCAGCAAAGAAATTTCTTACGAAGGCCGACTCGGTGGTGGGCGGGTACGCGGACCCGGTAACCCGCGTGGAAATTGGGTTGGCATTGGCAGAGCTACATTTCCGTGAGGGCGAACATGCGGATGCCCTGGCGAAGGCCGAGCGTGTTTTGGAAACGGTAACGCAGCTAACCAACCAGAAACTGTTTTACCGTGCCTTGTTATTGCGCGCCCGGTACTTGTTGGAGATCCGAAACTTTACTCAGGCAGAGGCGGATCTACAAACCATTTATAACGGTAGCCGGGCCACCAACAATCTCGCGCTTCAACGCGAAGCGGTATTTCATCGCATTGAAATAGCCAACCGGCTTGGGCAGGAAAAGCTTGCCGAGCAGTTGCGCGATGAGTACGAATTCCTCACCGAAAAGCTGCAAAATTCCAATTTGATTCGTGAAATCGACCGACTGGAATTTCAATTGGCAATTGAAAAAATTGAACGAGAGAATGCCGTGTTGAAAGCAAATGATCTGGCCGACCAGCAAATGATTCGTAACCAGCGCCTGCAAAACATCATTCTGGTGATTGTGTTGATTTTTGCGTTTGCTTTTTCGGGTTTGGTGTGGTGGAACAGCAGGCGAAACCGCACGATTGGCAGCAAACTGGCTGAGCAAAATGCTTTTATTTACCAGCAGCGGGACGAAATCAAAAAGCAAAACCAGGAGCTGATCGCCACGAACGAGGCGCTACAAGTCGTGGATCAGGAGAAAACTACGCTCATGAATATTGTGGCGCATGATCTAAAGGCACCGCTAAACCGGATTCTGGGTCTTTGTCAACTGATGGAATTGGATGGTGAAGTGAGCCCGCAGCAGTTGGATTATCTACGGATGTTGAAGAAGTCTACCCAATCGGGCTTAGATTTAATCACCGACTTACTGGATGTAAATGAACTGGAAGCCAGGCGCAAGCCGCACGTGGAGCGGGTGGACTTGGCCGCGATTTGCAGCGATCGTAAGCTTCATTATGAGATGCTTGCCGCGCAGAAAAATATTCGTGTTTGGATTGATCAGACGGTTGCCACCGGGGTGCATACCGATCCTTCTTACCTCGTACGCATCATGGATAACCTTATGACCAATGCCATTAAATTTTCTGCTGTTGGCTCGGAGGTTAAACTGGCGCTCGTATTGAGTGGTTCGCAACTTACTATTTCGGTGAGCGATCAGGGACCTGGATTTTCGGATGATGACAAAAAGTATCTCTTCCAAAAGTTTAGAAAACTTAGCGCCCGCCCCACCGGGGGCGAGTCGTCTAACGGGTTAGGTTTAGCAATTATTAAGATCCTGGTCGATCGGTTACATGGCACAATCGAGTTAACTACCCAGCCCGGTAAGGGCAGCACATTTATCGTTTCGCTGCCCGTTCGCGTATAATTTTTTTTGTGATTTTAAACCTTGGCGGGAAATGATGGTCTTACCGGAAACAAATTGCATATGAAAAAGCTAGTAGTAGTGTTTTTGATGTTGATGGGTGTAGCAGTTTTTGCGCAGGAACGTACGCCAAAAGTAAATGCGCGCCAAGGCGCCCAACGGGGCCGAATTGCCGAGGGTCGGGCGAGTGGTGAAGTAACAAACCGGGAGGCGGCGGTATTGAATAGACAGCAAAGACACATTCGCAGAACAGAGCGCAGAGCCAAAGCCGATGGCGATGTTACCGTGCGTGAGCGCAGGCAATTAGATCGCAAGCAAGATCGTGCCAGCCGCAACATTCGCAGAGCTAAAACCAATCCGGTGGATAACAACAAATAGAAGCGTTCGCTTGTCTTGCCGAGGCCCAGCGTAAGCGGGGCCTTTTTTTTTGGCGCATAAATTACTGGCGGGGAACTTTAATTCGCATATTTTTGTGGTTACGAGGGCAGAAGATGTTTGCCCGCGGTGGTCTTTTTGGGGCTGACCGGTTTTGACAGGTTGTGTGAAGGTGAACGCAGCGTGCAAGCGCATGAGGGTAGCGCTTTGAAAACTGCTCTCAAACTCTACGTGGCGAGAATACTTACGCCATGGCTGCTTAATCACGCGTAGCGCGTGACAAGCTTGTCTCCCGATAAGATCGAGAGAAGCCATCATCGCTCAGCGCTTCTGTTCTGCGGGTGCTGAAAATGCGGTGTCGTTCAGCATGAACTGGGCCCCGTTGTGTTGCGCAGCGGTGTTAAGAAAACAGCAACTAAGGAGGCGTGAAGGCGGTTGATTGCCTGGCGCCTCTCGAAATCGAAAATCAACTACGCATGTAGACCGTTCATGGTCATCTTCTCTGGACCAGGGTTCGACTCCCTGCAGCTCCACTAAAAATTCAGGCTGTTGAGGCTCATCAACGGCTTGAATTTTATTTTTTCTTCCTGCTTTTTCCTATCTTTCTGCCAGTCACTGTTTTACACCTGTGCCATGCTGCGGTTATTGCTACTTTGTACGTTGCACCTTCTTTTATCGCTTTCCCTTCGGTCACAAAACACAGCAACCTATCCGCAGAAATTTCTCGATTTGCTGGCCTCAAATCACTACCGCGCAGTGCCATGGAATGATTCTACCTACGCGGTGTTGTACGAACTGCTCAAGAGGAAGTAGATTCATTCAACCGCTTGGTCAATGAAATCAACAGCGCATCCGCGACCTTCAATAAGGTAAATCGTGAAATGAACCTGAAAAGAACACAAATTAACAACGTATGGAACAACAGCGTTACCAAGTTTATCGACACTCATACACCACGGTAGGATTCGTGTTTGTTGCTTTTTTAACCGTTGCGGTAGTGCAGGCTCAGCCGCAAAAGCAATTTATCAATCCGTTCCCCATCCAACCGCCCGGATACACGCATGTAGTGGTAGTCGGGGAGGGAAAAACGATCTACATCTCCGGGCAGGTACCTGTAAACGAAAAGGGTGAAACCGTGGGGAAGGGCGATTTTCGCGCGCAGGTGGTTCAAGTTTATAACAATCTGCAAGTGGCATTGGCAGCTGCGGGCGCAACCTTTACAGATGTAGTGAAAATGACCACCTACGTAGTGAACTACAAGCCTGAAGATGTTGCCGTTATTCGGGAGGTACGCAAGGGGTATCTTTCTGCCAACCAACCCCCTGCGAGTACGTTGGTAGGTGTGCAAGCGTTAGTAAACCCCGATTACCGGATCGAAATTGAAGTTGTAGCAGTGATCAAGTAGCTTTTGCAGTTTGCCTGCATTCGGTATCTTTGCCCCGCTTTTGGCAGTTCTTTGGCTCCGTAGTTTAATGGATAGAACGAGAGATTCCGGTTCTCTTGGTGGGGGTTCGATTCCCTCCGGGGCTACTAAAGCTTGCGATTGAACCGCCCCTTCCGGATTCCGGCCTGTCGCGGTAATTTACAAATAAACTCATGTTCACGGCCGGTGTTGTACTTGAAAGGGAAAGGTGGCAAACACCGGCTCGCCGCCGGTGGTCAGGCCCTCCATCCAGACTTCGTACGCCCCGGGTTCGTCACCGGTGGTGAATTCGAGAGTAAATTCACCCAACTCGTTAGTTTTTACGTTCGGCAACCAACACAACACGGGCCCAACCGCGGGTACACGGAGCTCCATTTGTTGAGGCAGGAAGTTAAATTGTATTGATTTCGAAAACCCATCGAAATTGAAACCCACGTTTAGATTCGTTCCATGACTGATTTTACTGGTTTCAACAATGACGATGCCGTTACTACCCAGTTGTCCGAAATGGGCAAGCTTATCTTTATAATAGATGCCACTTACTTTTTTTACTTCTTCCGCTGGAAGTGCGAGGAAGTAATCCGTGTCGTGCGTAAGTCGCCCGTCAATCACATAGAGCGGCCCATCCTCCCCATTTCGTTGCTGGTCGGCAAGATATAAACGCACTTCGTGCTGGTCGTTATTTTTGCGATGCTGCAAGTAGGGTATTGCCTCGCGAATCGCCTCGCTCATGTCAGGAAAAATCAGGTAACGCGAGAGGTCTACTTCAAAATCGGGTTTCACCGGCACCTTCCAGCTTCGTAAACTCGCGGCGGCAGGGGCAGCGGACGTACGAAAAGCCTCCTTCATCTGCACTACCTTCGTTTGGTAGTGAAAGTAATTGTCTGGCAATGTCGCGGCGGGCTGCCAGGCAGGTACACCCACGGCAGGCGTAATGGTAAATTCAATCCTTCCGGGAATGCGCTTGCCTTTTGTTTGCACGTGCGGGAAGAAGTTCCGGGTGCCGTCAAAGTCCACGAAAAAAGGCACCCGAAATCGGCCGTCTGCATCCAACGTGGTCTCGCTAACAACGTCCGAATCCGGTTGATACAGCGTAAGCATCAGATTTGAAAGAGGTACAGCATGATCGGGTATGAATCGTCCGGTCATCCAGATATCTTGTTGCCACGCGTTAGGCGTTTGGTTGGAGGAAGGCCATCCCACAAGAATTTTTGAATCGCTTTGCAAAGCGAAAGACTCATTCAACTTAGACCTGATTGAGTTCGTATCGGCCGATACGCCTTCCGATTGAAAAAAAATACTTTTTGCGATGGTATTGGTGGCTATTTCTCTTCGAAATACATCGGAGCGCGCCACGCGAATGGATAATCGTGCAAGCACCGGCTCGCCATTTGCAGTTTCGATTTTAATCGTTCGCTTTACGGGTGTACGCGTAGCGAGCGTACCGATTTGTTCCGAAGAAACATGGAATTGCTCGAACTGCTTAAACCCGATGGCAGATCCAACCGAGGTGCCGTTTGCTAAGACGATGATGTGATATAGCCCACCTTGCAGGTATTCATTTGGGATTTGAGCCTGTGCGGTTTTTGTTTTTGAGAAGTCGATGGAGAATTGATAAACCAAATTGTAATGCTGTAGGCAAAACACGGTTACCTTACCCAGTGAATTTGCGGTCTCGTTCAACCCAAGTCGTACCACATGATCGGCTAAAATTTGAACTGAAACATGCGATTTGGTAGTGGCGGCAAGATCAGTCGCTTTTTCGGCAACAAGCTCAACGGACCCACCCGATACATAAAAAAGACTTTGAAAAAAACTGTGCGCGCCGGTGTTTTTCATCCACTCTGTAAACGCGATTAACGTGTAGGTGCCGGGCGGGAAATCCGGTTTGAGAATGAACTGATTTGATCCCCATCCTGAACGGGAGAGAAATTGTTGTTGGTAAACGATTGATCCCGTTCTGTCGATCAGCTCCAGATGTACCACCTGCCGCCCCTCGATCGGGAATAACGTGCGGGCATCGAGCACATAGTACGAAAAATACGCCGTGTCTCCCGGGGCGTAGTAAGGTTGATGAAAAGTGAGGTGTACCTTTAACGGGCGCACCTGTTCCACGTGCGCGGCGAATGTCTGTTGTTCGGTGGTTTGCGACCGAGACCAGACCGCCGCGCAAACAGATAGTACGATCAGTATCAAACGGGTCATCACCAAAAAAGCGGCTTAATATTTTTTGAATTACGGAATGCAGAGCGGCAATCCTCCAACAGCTCTTCGCGTTTCCAAAAAGGTCGTGGTACTTGGTCGCGGTCAATATCCAACACCGTTCGTGTTACACCAGCCACGCTAAACACGCCCAAAACTACTTCGTCTGGGTTATTCATGTTCCTGATGTTACCCTGCAGCCGCAGAACGGCGGGCTGAAATAAGTTTGTGGTTGCCTGAGTTTGTGCATCCACCTGTTGCCAGAAACGATACGAGTTCGCGTCCAGGCTCAATTGTTCAATCTCCATACGATAGCGTTCTGAAAATCGGTGCGCATCAACCGGCAAATAAGCCACTGTTTTTACTTCTGCTTCCGCTGCCGAAGTAGTACTGGTGGACAGCAGCACCGTTGGATTTGTTTCCGTCACCCAGCAGGTGCAACAGGTGCAAACGGAACTGGTGGCACACGGGGGCGGTTGCAGTACAATCATGCCCAACATGTTTACAACCACTGGAATTTTTTCGGGGTAGGTAAGCACTTGGTAGGTGCCCGACCAACGCCACCGCAGCAATTGTTGCGATGTGGTTTTACGCGATGTTACTTGCACCTCGATGACGTGCGGGTGCTGGTTGGGTGTATTCAACGAGTAGAATGGTTTGAATTCAACCGATCCACGGTCCAACCAACCGGCGTTTGTTAAAATTTGTTTCTCCGACTCATATACACGTCCCTCGGCAATGGCTACTCGCAGCCAATAGGTTTCCCCAAATTCACCAATCCATGAGTTGGGTTCAGCGCGATACGAGCCATCCGGTTGCAACTCCAACTGCACCACTTCGCCCGCAGTACTAAACACGGTTACGGCTGCATTCGTAAGGGGCATCAGTGGCTGCAACACCGATTCGGGCGTTTCATAAAGCCGCACTACAACATCGTCCTGCGTTAGCAATCCATCAACCACTAAACTTCGCTTCACACCCGTTTCTGGCAAATCCAAAGGTTGCACGCAGCCGGTCACCAGCAAATAGCATCCCAGAAACACGAGTAGACCGTAGCCAACACGCTTCATATCAAAACTTGAGACTATAATTAATCGATGGGATGATCGTGCCTACAAGTGCGAGCTCTTGCGGCAACAACTGGCCAAACTCGTTGGCGACAAAGAAGGCTGAAAATGGATTTTTACGCGCATAAACATTAAAGAAAGACACCGTCCACGTTCCGCTCCACGGCTTTTTTCGTCTATAGTTGCCTTCAATCACAAATGCCAGATCCAAGCGGTGATAGTCGCGCAGGCGATACGTATTCCTTTCTTCAAATTGCGTGATTGGAATACCCTCGATGATGTAGTAGGCCGAGGGCATTGAAATCGGGCGACCGGTGTGATATAAAAAGGTACCCGTAAAGAAATGCCGCGTGCTGATGCCATATCGCCACTGCACCTGTACCAAATGGGGTAAGTCGAAATGGGCGGGATACCAATTGCCACGGTTGACCGATTCTTGTCGGGAGGCACCCGGTGTTTTTCGGAACACCCGCGAGAACGTGTAATTCACTTGTCCCGTGAGCCGACCTGTTAACTTCGAAAGCCGTGCTTCGGCACCACCGGCCCGAAGCAACCCGGGCAATAAGGCTGTTTCCAGATTTGGATTCAACAACAATAGACTTCCGTCTTTAAAGTCCAATGCATTCTCGATATTTTTTCCGAAGGTGTTGGCACTGGCAGACCACGCGCGCGAAGCGTGAAACCATTGGACACCCATGCTCACTACGGTGGCGCGCTGAGGGCGAAAAAACGAATTACTTAACTGCCAAACGTCTACGGGGTTGGGCACTGCACTGTTGGTAACCAAGTGAATAAACTGATTCAATTGCTGCGCTGAGCCATGCCAAGCCAACCGATCGGAGTGAATATACCGGAGCTGAATTCGAGGTTCAAATGCGGGATAGGTTTGGATGGCTTTTCCTGATTCAAATGAGGTAGTACCTATGCGAGTGGCAATATCTTTTGGTCCATCGGGTACATACTCGCTCACCGAAGCGGGGCCGAGGCGTTGGTAGAAAACAAATCGCCCGGCGGCCTGAAGTTCCCACTTCTTCCACCGGAAACGATCGGCAACATAGACCGATGTTTCGTGGGCTGTTTCGCGCGGAATGCGCAACGGAGCGCGAACGTTGTTGCCTTCGGGCGTAAACGTTCCGGGTAGCACCTGGTACAGCGTAGACTGAACGCCAAATTTCAATTCGTGTGCACCCTCGTATATAAAATCTGCTTTTATTGAGGGTTGTGTGATATCGTATCGTAGTCGGTACGCTTCGAAACGCTCATCATCGCGAAGTTGGTATTGGTAGGTGGTGAGCCCGGCATTGAATACCGCGGCCAACCGTGGATTGAACTGGTGCGTGAGACGAACTGAGCCCAGTTGGTTTTGCCAACCGTAGGTTGTGTCGTTTGTAAGGCGGAACGCGTCTGAGCTGCGGTAGTAGGATGCTGTCATGGTTGTTTTGTCGGATAACCAATACGTCAAGCGGGCTGAGCCATCATGGAATTTTACTGAGGTGTTTACCAGATTCACAAAACGTGATTGCAGCGCACGGAGGGCCCAATTTGAATAGGTTGAGCGGAAGGTGGTGAACAGTGATACCTTTTTTGCGAGAGGTCCATGGAGTGAGGCGTAGGCGGAGATCGGGCCAATTCCGGCCGAACCGTGCCAACGATGCCGGTCGCCATCCTGCGGTGTGAGGGACAACACCGAAGAAATCCGTCCACCCATTTCCGCTGGCTGCCAGTCGGGATAAAACGTTGTTTCACGAATCCCGTCAGCCAGAAAAGTGCCGAAGAATCCCAACGCGTGACTAGCGTTGTAAATGGGTATGCCATCATAAAGCACTAAATTCTGATCTACACTTCCGCCCCGCACATGAAAACCCGTTGCGATTTCTCCTACTACAGCAACTCCTGGTTGCGTTTGAATCTGTTTGATGAGATCGGCCTCCCCCAGAAAGGTGGTACTCCGTTTAATGTCTAATGTGCGTAATCGAGATTCGCCTTGTGTTCTGTCTTGAATGGCCTGATCAGAAATCACCACCTCTGCCAATACCCTTGGTTTTTCCTCCAACTGCAATTCGAGTGTGCCGTTTTGGTAGATTTCCACATCCAATAATTGAGGCGAGTAGTTTACATGGTCAATCAGCAGAATGGAGCGACCCACCGGTAGTTGTAATGTAAAAACACCTTGTCCGTCGGTAAGTGTGGTGGTTGATGTGGCTAGGGTCGTCACGGACAATCCGTTTACGGGAGTATCCGTGCGTTGGTCTTTTACGCGCCCCTTAACTTGAAACGGCCCCGGCCCCGCGTTGCCGCGATCTTCAAGTCCGATTTTGATCTCGCGGATATTGCGCTGCTGTACCCGTGCCTCTTGCAACGCGATGACGCGTTCCCGCTCGGGCCGCGGATCTTTTATAAAAACCAATTGATGGGCGCTAAGAGCATGAAAAGAAAACCCGGCCGGTGAAAGCATTTCGTGTAGCACGAGGCGGAATAACTTTCCGTGCTGATCCCGTGTAAGTTTTACCGTTTCTAACCATTCCGGCCGAAAATAAAACCGGTTGCCTGTTTCTCTTTCAATTTGCTCAAGGTATCCAGCAAGGGGCAATTCGGTGGTAACGGATACGCGCAACGAGTCAATCGGTTGGGCTGCTGCCAACTGAACGCTGAGGATTGCTAACCACACAAATCCAGCCTTTAAAACCATTCTTAAATGTAGGAATTTTGCAGCAAGCTTGCGCTCGTTTGAGGGTATGTAACCCTGCTGCTGCGGCAGGCAACAACAAAAAAGCCGGTACGGGTATAAACCCATACCGGCTGTGTTTTTGTGACTGGCTTTATTCCGTTATGCCCATCAAGTCTAGCACAAACGCGTATTGCAGTGCATCTTCTTTCAGTGCTTTAAATCGGCCGCTGGCGCCCCCGTGGCCCGCTTCCATATTGGTATACAGGAAAAGCAAGTTATTATCGGTTTTATTTGCGCGAAGTTTGGCAACCCATTTGGCCGGCTCCCAATACTGCACCTGGCTGTCGTGCAGACCGGTAGTTACCAGCAAATTCGGATAGTTCTTTTTCTCCACATTGTCGTAAGGGCTGTACGAGAGCATGTACTCATATTGTTCCTGAATGCCGGGGTTACCCCATTCCTGCCACTCGAACGTGGTGAGCGGTATGGTTTCATCCATCATGGTGGTTACCACATCTACAAAAGGCACTTCGGCAATCACTCCTTTATACAACTCCGGGGCCATGTTGGTAATCGCACCCATCAGCAAGCCGCCCGCGCTGCCGCCATTGGCAAATAATCGGTCGGCCGAGGTGTATTTCTGGTCGATGAGATATTTTGAGCAGTCGATAAAATCGGTAAACGTATTTTTCTTATTCATCATCTTGCCGTCTTCATACCATGCTCCACCCATTTCCTGGCCGCCGCGAATGTGCGCGATAGCGTAAACAAAACCACGGTCAACCAGGGCCAGCCGTGAAATGCTAAAGCTGGGATACATGCTGGCGCCATACGAACCGTACGCATATTGAAACAGTGGGGCTTTTCCATCTTTCTTAAAGTCTTTGCGGTACACAATGGAAAGCGGAATTTTTTTGCCATCGCGTGCAGACACCAGCACACGCTCGCTGGTGTACTCGGCTGGGTTATAGCCGCCCAACACTTCGCGCTGCTTTAATAACGTTTTCTCTTTCGTGGCCATGTTGAAATCAAAAACAGATGGCGGCGTGGTCATCGACTGAAAATTGTAACGCAGTACGTTTGTATTGGCTTGTGGGTTATTGTCGATACCTGCTACATACGCGGCTTCGCCAAAATCGATATGGTATTCGCTGCCATCGGCCCACTTGCGGATACGAATTTTACTTAACCCTTCGTTTTCTTCGTCCACCGCCATAAACTCATCGAATAATGAGAAGTTGCTGATAAACGTGTTTTCACTGGCGGGCACCACATCTTTCCAGTTTGCGCTGCCGGGTTGTGCCGGGCTGGCTTCCACAATCCGGTAGTTTTTGGCGTTTAGATTGGTTAGGATATAAAAACGATCATTGAAGTGATCCACCTGGTATTTGATGTTGTCTTTCAGGGGTTCCAGCAGGGTGAGTTTTTCCGGCTTGCCCGCTTCAAAGAACTGGACCACGTAGGCATCCGTGCGGCCGGAGGTGATGAAGAAATACTTTTTCGAGCGCGACTTAGAGATGCCCGTGCTGAGCGTTTCGTCTTTTTCTTCATAGATCAAAACATCCTTGGAGGGGTCAGTGCCGATCACGTGCTTATAGATCAGGTAATCGCGTAGCGTTTCCGGGTCTTGCTTCGTATAGTAAATGGCTTTGCTATCTTCTGTCCATTCAATGTTTCCGGATACACTGCCAATTTCATCGGGAAGCATTTGGCCGGTGGAGAGATCTTTGAACTTAATGGTATAAAATCTGCGACCTACGGTATCCATAACAAGCGCCGCCAGCTGATGGCCGGGACTTGTGGAAACAAAAAAGCTGAAGAATGAGTATGCTTTACCAATCTCGTTACCATTGGCGATGATTTCTTCTGCCGCCGTTAGTGCCCCCTTCTTTCGGCAGAAAATGGGGTATTCAAAACCTTCTTCAAAACGCGTGTAATAGTAATAATCGTCTATGCGGTAGGGCACCGACTCATCGCGTTCTTTTATGCGGCCTTTCATCTCCTGAAAGAGTTTGTCTTGCAGCCCTTTGGTGTGGGCAAGCATGGTATCCAAATATTGGTTTTCCGCGGTGAGGTAGTCAATCACTTCTTTTTCTTCGCGGTTTTTAAGCCAGTAGTAATCGTCTGTGCGTTTGTGGCCATGCTTGGCCACAATCTCAAATGGTTTAATTGCCGCCACGGGCGGTTTTACATCCGGGTATTTTTTTTCCGGGCTGGTACAGGCAGTCATCATAGCAGAAAGGAGTGTCAAAAAAACAAGTAAACGCATACGGGTATGGGTTGATTTACGAAACGAAGGTAGGGAATAAAGCGGAGGGCAAAAGGGGTTTCGAGGGCCCATATTATTTGTTTAGTTTTGCTGGGAATACGCATGGCAGAAAACACGTATAAATCCAACACATTTAAGAAACCTGAAAAGGAAAAAAAGGCAAAAACCCCCCGTACCAAAGCACCCTCGTGGCAATTTTTTCGAGACCCGAGGTTTACGCTGGCATCCGGGTTTGTGTTCATCATTGTAGCGCTTTACCTGTTTGTGGCGTTTGTCTCTTACCTGTTTACGGGCAAGTCTGATCAAAGCGTGGTGGAAGCCCTTGGTCAAACTCAACTGGTGGAGTCCGGAAGGGAGGCCGCCAATTGGTTGGGTTTGTACGGGGCGGTTACCGCTCATTATGTTATTTTCCGTTGGCTGGGGATTAGTGGCTTCTTTCTGCCACCACTTTTTTTTCTGTTGGGATTCCGGTGGGCATTTAAGCGCGATGTGTTGCCAATTTTTTCGGTGTTTGTGTTTTCGGTGTTTGCCGGGTTATGGCTATCGCTTTTGCTGGGGTTCATTACACACAGCATTGCCGGTGTAACGGAGGTGAGTTTTCTTAGCGGCGGGCTGGGCTATCAGCTGGCGGTGATTGCAGACAGTCTGCTGGGTTGGGGTACGTTTTTGTTTCTGGTGCTGTCGCTCTTCATTTTTATTATCTACTTCTTTAATGTAACAACCATCAATGCTTTCCCGGTAAAAAATTCAAAGCCAATCGGCAACGACTCGCTCTTGCCGGATGAAGAAGTGGCCAATACCTATACCGATGATCGCGACCACTGGCCCTCGCAAAATGAGCCCGAGGTGCCACCGGTGGCGAATGCACCCGTGTCCGAACCCCTCGCAGCCACCAACGAAATTAAGCTGGATGTCGTGGCAAGCCCACCGATTAAGAAGGACACGAAAAAATTCGATCCGCTGTTTACCGTTGAGGCTCCAAAAGAAGAGGCCGAAGTGGTGGCGGAACAGTTGGTAGAAGAGCACGGTGCGTATGATCCCACGCTGGATTTAAGTGCGTATCAATTTCCCCCGCTGGAGCTTTTAAATGATTATGATACCGGCAAGGTGCAGGTAACCCCCGAGGAGTTGAACCAGAACAAAGACAAGATCATCGAAACGCTGGTCAACTTCAAAATCGGTATTCAAAGTATAAAGGCCACCATTGGCCCCACGGTAACGCTATACGAAATTGTGCCGGATGCGGGTATCAAAATTTCGCGCATCAAAAACCTGGAAGACGATATCGCGCTAAGCCTTGCTGCACTGGGCATCCGCATCATCGCGCCCATCCCCGGCAAGGGCACCATCGGCATTGAGGTACCGAATAAAAATCGGGAGATGGTTACGATTCGGTCGGTATTAAGCACAGACCGGTTCCAGAAAACAGATAAAGAACTGCCCGTGGCGCTGGGTAAAACCATTAGCAATGAAGTGCTGGTGATTGATCTGGCCAAGATGCCGCACTTATTAGTGGCAGGTGCAACCGGGCAGGGCAAGTCCGTGGGGTTAAATGTGATTCTTACTTCGCTGCTCTACAAGCGCCACCCTTCGCAACTCAAGTTTGTGTTGGTAGACCCGAAAAAAGTTGAGATGTCGCTCTACAGCCAAATTGAACGCCATTATTTGGCGAAGTTGCCCAACAGCGAAGAAGCGATCATTACCGACACAAAAAAGGTTGTGTACACATTGCAGTCGCTCTGTATTGAAATGGAGAACCGCTACGAGATGCTGAAAGATGCGGGTGCAAAGAATCTGAAAGAGTACAATGCCAAGTTTGTGGGGCGCAGGCTCAATCCAAAAGAGGGGCATCGGTACTTACCGTACATCGTTTTGGTGATTGATGAGTTGGCCGATTTGATGATGACCGCCGGCAAAGAAGTAGAAACACCCATTGCGCGTTTGGCGCAGTTAGCCCGAGCCATCGGTATCCACCTGGTAGTGGCTACCCAACGGCCCTCGGTGAACGTGATTACGGGTGTGATTAAAGCGAACTTTCCTGCGCGCTTGTCCTTCCGGGTAACCAGTAAGGTGGACTCGCGCACAATTCTTGATGCCGGGGGTGCCGATCAACTCATCGGCATGGGCGATATGTTGTTATCCTCCGGGTCGGACATCATCCGCCTGCAATGCCCTTTTGTGGATACGCCGGAGATTGACAAAGTGGTAGAGTTTATTAGCGCGCAGCGCGGGTACGACTCGGCCTACCTGTTGCCCGAGTTTGAAGGAGACGAGGACAGCGGAGCCGCCACCGTAGATTTATCGGAACGCGATGCCTTGTTTGAAGACGCCGCACGATTGATTGTATTGCACCAGCAGGGCAGCACATCCCTCATCCAGCGAAAGCTAAAATTGGGATACAACCGCGCGGGCCGTTTGATCGACCAATTAGAAGCTGCCGGTATTGTAGGCGCTTTTGAGGGTTCCAAAGCCCGCGAAGTATTGATCAAAGACGAGCTGAGTTTGGAACAATTATTGAATACACTGAAAGAAAAACACGGGCAATCGTAAATTTGCGGCCTAACGCGCTACGGTTATTGTTGTATCGTGTTGAAAATCAGGAACTAACGATCATCAGCCTTTTCATGAAAAACTTCTTTTTCCTTGCCTTTATTTTTTGCGCCGCGGTTGCGTATGCCCAATATGATCCAAAAGCGCTGGAAACGCTGGACGCCATGAGTAAAAAGTACCAGGCCATTCCTTCGTTTGAAGCCAATATCTCGTACACGCTAATCAACGAGACGGAAAAAATCAACGAGGAGTTCAAAGGGAAAATCACCGTAAAGGGAAACAAATTCCGCCTCGCGTTACCGGAACAGGAAGTGATTAATAATGGTGTGTATGTATGGACGTACCTGCCGGAGGCGAAAGAGGTGAACGTGGATAAAGCCGATAACGATGCAGACGAGATCAACCCGTCTCGCATTTACGACATCTACAAGAAAGGATTTAAGTATCTCTACCTGGCCGATAAAACCGATGGCGGGGTGTTGTGCGAAGAAATTGATTTGGTGCCTGAAAATAAGAATGCGCAGTATTTCAAGATTAAGATGATGATCAACAAAAAAGACAAAAGCATTCAAAGTTGGACAATGTTCGATAAGTCGGGCAACCGGTTTAAGTACACCATCACAAAGTTCAATCCGGCCATCAAGGTAGAAGACTCATTCTTTATTTTCGATCCCAAAAAATACCCGGGCGTAGAAGTGATTGAGTTGTATTGAAATAGAAAACCGAACCGAATGAAAAGCTGCTGCAAGGCAGCTTTTTTTGTTTTGTATCTTCGTGCCATGACGCGCCAAGAGCTTTTTCAGCAGATCATCAAAAAGCAATCGTACCTGTGTGTAGGATTGGATACTGACTTGGATAAAATTCCCAAATCGTTACTCACCACCAAAGACCCGGTTTTCGAGTTCAACAAGCGCATCATTGATGCCACCGCTCCGTTTTGCGTAGCATACAAACCCAACCTGGCATTCTATGAAGCGCTGGGAGCCCGGGGGTGGGAGAGCTTGCAGCGCACCATCGAGTATATTCCGCAGGATCAGTTTGTAATTGCAGATGCCAAGCGGGGCGATATTGGTAACACATCTGGGCTGTATGCAAAAGCTTTTTTTGAAAAGTTGTTTTGCGATGCGGTTACCGTGGCCCCGTATATGGGCGAGGACTCCGTTAAACCCTTCTTGAATTACCCGGGCAAATGGGTGATTGTGCTGGCGCATACATCCAACCCCGGCAGCAACGATTTTCAAACGCTGCGTTTACAAAACGGGAACACCTTGTACGAGGAGGTAATGTTAAAAACGAGTAGTTGGGGTTCGCCCGATCAGTTAATGTTTGTTGTGGGGGCCACGCAAGCCGAAAAAATAAAATCGATTCGTGCGCGGATACCCGAGCATTTCTTTCTCGTGCCCGGGGTGGGCGCACAGGGAGGCGATCTGGCAGCGCTTACGCGCGATGGGATCAACGCACAGGTTGGCCTGTTGGTGAATGCCTCACGTTCGATTTTATACGCTTCCGCGGAAGCTGATTTTGTGGAGGCTGCCGCCCGCGAAGCCCACCGCATGCAGCGCGAGATGGCGCATTTACTTCAAGCGCATCAACACCTTTTGGCCCGGTGAGGCATGAACGAGTCGTTTCTTCACTATGTGTGGCAGATGCAGTACTTCCAGAAGGAGGGGCTGGCCACCACACACGGAGAACCGATTACCGTCTTTAAAACCGGTACCCCAAACAAAAATGCCGGTCCTGATTTTTTACAGGCGCGGATAAAAATTGGCAACCTCGAATGGAACGGCCACGTGGAAATCCATCGAAAGGCCTCCGATTGGCAGGCGCACCACCACCAGCATGACGAAGCATACAACAATGTGGTGTTGCACGTGGTGTGGGATGCCGATCAGGAAATGGCGCGCGCAGATCGAACCGGGTTACCCTGCCTGGAATTGAAGAGCCGCGTAGCGCCCCATCTGGTACATGCCTACACCCAGTTGGTGAACAGTGGCGCGGAGATTCCATGCGCGCGTAGCTTTCCGACGGTGCCGCCCATTTATAAAACCACCATGCTGGAGCGAATGGTGGTTGAGCGATTGGAGCAGAAAGCAGAGGAGATCCTGGTAATTCTGGCAACCCACCAACACGATTGGGAACAAACTGCATTTCAGGTACTGGCACGCAATTTTGGTTTTAAAGTAAACGCAGAGCCCTTTGCCCGGCTGGCGCAGGCTTTGCCCTGGAAGTTAATTGCCAAATACCGCCACAACGCGTTGCGTGTCGAGGCCTTGATTTTTGGTATGGCTGGTTTTTTGGAAACGCAAATGTCAGACACCTACCACGAACAATTGCGCCGCGAGTTTCAAACACTGGAAGCGTTACACCAGTTGAGTGGCCAGAAGCTAAAAGCATCAATCTGGCGGTTCCTGCGGCTACGGCCGGCAAACTTTCCCACAGTACGGCTCGCGCAATGGAGTGCGTGGCTGAGCAACCAATCAACATTATATACTTCTTTGGTGGAGGCAACCCATGCCAGGGAATTGTTCACGTTGTTTCGGGAAACGGCAGGCGATTATTGGCATCATCATTACCGGTTTGGCAAGAAAGCACGTGCATTTCAACCCACCCTTGGTTTCGAAAGCATTGAAAATATCATCATCAACACGGTGGCACCGTTGCAGGCGGCCGCCGGTAAGTGGTATGGCCAGCACGAATTGATTGAGCGGGCCTGTGCGTTATTGCAACAACTACCGGCTGAGAAAAATCAAGTAACGCGACTGTGGACTACCCTCGGGTGGCCGGCAAATTCTGCATTCCAATCGCAAGGCAATATCCAATTGTATCGCCATTACTGCGAGAAACGGAGATGCCTGAGTTGTGCCATTGGCAATCAGGTGTTGAAACCCGGGCAAGCATGAGCCTCTTGCCGTGGTTAAATTGGATGTTGGTGGCCGCAGGTGTGGTGCTTGGCCTGCTGCCGAGAACAAGCCCACGGCTGGCTCCGTTTTTCATACCGGCACTTGCATTTAAGATTTTCTGTAGTGTTGCATTGGGCCTTTTGTACCTGCACGTATTTCGTCAGGGCGATACATTTCGTTTTTTTCATGATGGTGCCCTGCTGGCGGGTTGGGCATGCGCGCAGCCGCTGGAATTTGCGGCATTTCTTTGGCAAAGCAACGACGCGTTTTCCGTATGGCACCAACTTACCATTACCGAGCCACGCTCGCTTTTTTTTACCAAGGTGTTGAGTTTAGTCTGTTTGTTGGCTGAGAGCAATTACTGGTTGTGTGCGTTGTGGTTGGCGTTGATCTCGTTTGTAAGCAGTTGGTTACTGGTGCAGCGGCTTGCGGGGCTCCATCCGCAGTACACCGTATCTTTCGTGGTTGCCCTGCTGTTCTGGCCGAGCGTGATTTTTTGGTCGAGTGGTGTGCTGAAGGAAACCCTGGCACTGGCAGCGATTTTCTGGTTGGTGCGCCTTGCGCTGGAGTGGGCCGCAACGCCTAAGTTTACCTTTGCAATTTTACTTCAAGCTTTGTTTTGTTTTTGGATCGCGTGGAGTTTAAAATATTATTGGATCGGTTTGCTCGCTCCTTTTTTAATTCTGGTAGCCGCACGCGGGTACAAACACTTCTGGCGTTTTGCGGCGGTGGCAGCTGTGTTGCTTGGAGTGATGCTGGTTTGGCACCCAAATTTGAATCCCACCCGGATTCTGCATGTAATCACGGATAACTACTATCAATATCACTTCCTTACGGGGGGCAACAATACGTTCCACTTTTTCAATTTACAACCCACTTGGGTAAGTGTACTAAGCCACAGCCCCGCGGCGGTATTTTCGGGTTTGTTTCGCCCGTTTGTTTGGGAGGCCAAAACTTTTTTTCATGTGCTTGCGGCGGTAGAAAATGCGGGGCTTTTGCTGCTCACGCTCTACGCGTTGGCCCGCTTCCGGCTGCCCTTGAGCGTGCGTGGTTGGATGTTGCCGCTTTTGGGCTACGCCCTGGTGGAGTGCACCTTCCTTACGTTATCTACGCCCTCATGGGGTACACTTACCCGCTACCGTGTGGGTATGCTGCCTTTCTTTTTGCTTTTCGTGTTGCTGGCGAATGCTTCGCTACAGCAATTCTTGCAGCGCAAATCGGATTAACGAGCCGCTTCATTTACCTTTACGGGATGGAAAATCCAGTGCTTATTCTTGGTGCGCGCACCATCGGCCGCACGGCGAAAGAAATTTTTGACGCCAACGGTGTGGTGGTGTATGGTTTTTTGGATGATGACACAAAACTTCAAAGCCAGGAACTGGATGAGGCCATGATTTTGGGAAGTACCGATGATGATGGTTTCCTGAAACTGATCGGTAAGAAATGCGAAGCATTTGTAGCACTAGACGATACCCGATTGAAAAAACGCATTGTAGCGATGTTGAACGAAGTGCGCAAAATGCAGCCGGTGAATGCAATTCATCCCAAATCAAATGTCAGTACACGAGCTGAACTTGGTCACGGCAATCTGGTGGAGTTTGGTGTCTACGTGGGCCCCGGCGCAAAAATCGGTAATCACAACCTGCTGCATACCGATGCCATCATCGGTGTGGAGGCGCAAATCGGCAGCTATGTACAGATCGGCTCGGGTGCGCGCATCAATCCGGGTGTAACGGTGGGCGATGAAGCGTTTATCGGTTCGGGCGTAACTGTGGTGGCCGGGGTAACGATCGGCAAAGGTGCACGTGTGGGTGCCGGTGCCGTGGTGGTGGGTGCCGTTAAAGATGGCGAGACTGTTTTTGGCAATCCGGCGCAAGCCATAAAATCCTGAGTCATGCCACGGATTTCCGAAACGGATCTTATTTTAAATCCGGATGGTAGCGTGTATCATCTCAGTCTGCAACCCAAGCATCTGGCCGACACCATCATTGCCGTAGGCGATCCTGGCCGCGTGTATTTGGTGAGTAAGTTTTTTGATGAAGTAGAAATGGAAGTGAACCAGCGTGAATTCATTACGCACACAGGTCGCTACAAAGGCAAACGCATCACGGTAATCAGTACCGGTATCGGCACCGATAACGTAGAGATTGTATTTACTGAATTAGACGCGCTGGCAAACATCGATTTGAAAACCCGGGAACCCAAGTCGCGCAAAAAGAAACTGAAAATTGTGCGTATCGGTACCTCGGGTGCGCTGCAGGAGGATATACCGGTGGGTGCCCATTTGGTGTCCGACTACGCGGTGGGTTTAGACAACCTGCTTTCGTTTTATGATTTGCCGATGGACGACTTCGAGGCCGGCCTGGCGTTGGACTTGCAGCGCAAAACCGGTTTGCCATTTATGCCCTATGTAGCCAAAGGCAGCGATGCCTTGCGCGACCAGGTGGGCAAAGGCATGACGGTGGGCAACACCTTAACGTGCCCCGGCTTTTATGCGCCCCAGGGGCGGCAGGTACGCATTCCGGCCCGCTTCCCAAACTTACTGGAAGACCTGAACTACTACCATAAAGGTGATTTCTGGCTCACCAATTTTGAGATGGAAACATCCGCCTATTATGCCCTGGGAAAACTCATGGGCCATGAGGTGATTAGCACCAACGCCATCATTGCCAACCGGATCAAGGGCAGGTTTGCGAAGAACCACCAGGAGGTGGTGGAGTCGCTCATTCAAAAAGTACTGAACAACCTGTTAACGTAGGTTCGCGTCCATGCGCTCGATTTGGCGCCCGGCCGCAAGTGGATTGTCTTTGTAAAAACCCGAAAGCACCCGGTGCGCTACTTGTTCCATCACCAGTTCTTCGTCCGTTTTTCCTTCCTTGCCTCGCCAGTAAACGCGTTGGCGATGTTTCTTCATGTCCTCCACGTACGCACGGGCGTGCTCGTATTGATCGCGGGTAAAAGTAATGGTAAAACAAGTTTTTACGCGTTGTGTTTCCATGGTGCAGTTTGGTTAGCGGTAACAATCCTTATGCCATTCCAAATAATGGTTTGCAGTGCTGGTTCAAGGTAAAATGCGCACACAAAATTTCAAAGCACATTCCATTAGCGGGCAGTTTTGTTCGCTTGTGGGCTGTTGCACGCCGTATCAGTTCGTGTTAGATCGTTACCTTTACACCGAATTTTTTTTCATGCGTCAATACCACTTTGCTACGCTTTCCAACGGCATTCGGGTAGCCCATAACCCGGTGGGTACATCCAAGATTGTGCACTGCGCCATCATGCTCGATATTGGCAGTCGCGATGAAACACTCGCCAACCACGGCATTGCCCACTTCTGGGAGCACATGGCGTTTAAGGGAACCCGTAAACGAAATGCGTATCACATCATCAGCCGGTTGGAGTCGCTGGGTGGAGAGTTAAACGCGTTTACGGATAAAGAGAAAATCTGTTTTTATGCGTCCTTACGGGATGCCTATTTTGAACGTGCTATCGAATTGTTGGCTGACATAACCTTCCACTCACAGTTTCCGGCCGCACACATTCAACGCGAACGTAAAGTTATTCTCGAAGAAATTTCCATGTATCATGACGATCCCGAAGATTCGCTTCAGGATGAGTTTGATGGTTTGGTGTTTAAGGGCCACTCCCTGGGGATGAACATCCTGGGTACGGAAAACAGCATTCGCTCATTTCAGAAAAAAGACTTCCAACAGTTTATTGACGAGCATCTGGATACCTCGCGCATTGTAGTAAGCTGTGTGGGCGATTTGCCCTTTGAAAAAGTAGTTGCTACGGTCGAGAAATATGTAGGGCACATTCGCCCCCGGCACTCAGCCAAAAAGCGAAAAAAATTCGATTACTACCGCCCGGCCGAACGAACCGTGGTGCGTGCCGTAAAGCAAGCACGTTGTGCCTACGGACGCCCGGCGTATTCCTACCAGGACGAGCAGCGTGGTTTGTTTTTTATGCTGACGAATATTTTGGGTGGCCCGGGGTTGAACTCACGCCTGAATCTGGCGCTGCGCGAGAAGTACGGTTTTGTTTACCAGGTGGGCGCGCAGTTTGTTCCCTTTACCGATACCGGTTTGTTTGTGATCTCTTTTGGCACCGAGCCCCAACAGTTGGAGCGCAGCTTGAAACTGGTGCGGCAGGAGTTGCTGAAGATGGTAGAGCAACCTTTAGGCAAACGGCAACTCTCCGCAGCGCGCGAACAACTCGTAGGCCAGATTGCCATGGCGGAAGAAAGTAACCTGGGGTGTATGATGATGATGGCGCGCAATCTGTTGGATCTTGGCCGGGTGGTAACCTTTGATGAGATGTATAACCGGGTGCGCAACACAACACCCGAAAAGCTTCGAAAGATGGCCGAAGAAATGTTTGATCCGCGTATGTTCAGTTGTCTGCGCATGATTCCAAACTGATGGAAGGAATCGATCCCCAATGGCAAGCGTATGCTGATCGCTACACCACGCCCGAGTCGGCATTGTTGCAGCGCATCCATCGCGAAACGCATCTTCAAGTGCTGCAGCCCCGCATGCTTTCCGGTCATTTTCAAGGCCGTTTGCTTGCGATGGTGAGCCACATGATCCAACCCGACCGCATTCTGGAAATTGGCACCTATACAGGGTACTCAGCGCTCTGCCTGGCGGAAGGTCTTACGCCCACAGGCAAGCTCATTACCCTGGATATCAATGTAGAACTAGAGAAACGCGTGCGGGGCTATTTCAATCAGTCGCCCTACGCGCACCAGATTGAATACCGGATTGGCGATGCGCGGGCCATACTGCCGACGCTTGTGGATACATTTGATCTGGTGTTTATTGATGCAGATAAGGCCGGTTACGAGCTTTACTACGAGGCCGTCTTTCCCAAAGTTCGCGTGGGTGGTTTCATCCTGGCCGACAACGTGCTCTGGAGCGGAAAAGTCATCCACGAAAGTGGGGATAAAGACACTCGTGTAATCCAGAAGTTTAATGACCGCATACTGGCAGATGAACGCGTAGAACGCGTGTTGCTGCCGATTCGTGATGGGCTGTTTCTGTTGCGCAAGCGAAGTGCCTAGTACTCAGACTTTTTCCGTCTTTTTTCTATATTTGTAGCCGATGAGATTTTTTGCAGCCGCACTCATTTTTTGGAAAGTTGCTGCCTCCATCGCCCAGTCGCCCCAAGTGCCGCACAAGCTGGAGTTTGCGGGAATGACACTCACCCTACGGGATGATGCCCGCCGGGAAATTCAGGACGATGTAGACGCACTTACCCGCAGCCCCCGCTACTTTGAGGTGAAAGTGGATCGGGCGCGCCAGTATTTTCCAATCATCGAGCGTATTTTGAAGGAGGAGCGCGTGCCGGATGATTTTAAATATTTAGCCCTGCAAGAAAGTGCTTTGATTGCCGATGCCGTTTCGGTTTCAAACGCGGTGGGCTATTGGCAGTTCAAGGATTTTACCGCCCGCGAGGTGGGCCTGCGTGTAGACGATGTGATTGACGAGCGAAAAAATATTGTGTCGGCCACACGTGGGGCCGCGCGTTATCTCAAACAAAACAATTTCATTTTTAACAACTGGGTGCTCGCCTTGCAGTCGTACCAAATGGGTGCGGGTGGGGTGAAGCGTTCCGTAGGTAACCAGTTTGATGGTGAACGCCACATGCACATTACGTCAGCCACCTACTGGTATGTAAAGAAATACATCGCGCACTTGGTAGCCTTTTCCCACGCATTGCAAACACCTAAGCCGGTGCCTGGCTTTAAGGAGGTAGTTGTGCAGCGCGAGTTGGCAGTTGAGTCGCTGGCGCGCGATCTGGGCGTAGAATTACAACAGTTAACGGCTCATAATAAATGGATTTTGTCAACCGGCATTCCGGCGGATAAAGGCTATACGGTAGTGATTCCGGAAGCAGCCCCCGAAGTGCCCGTTACGTTAGCTACGGCAGCGACCGTTGATGCTCCAGCCCAGGTTTCATACGAGGTAAGCACCGTGGGCCCGGTGATGGTCAATGGGGTGTCGGGCCTGACCGCACGCCCCGGGGAAACGTTACCGCAACTGGTGAAGCGTGCCGGTGTGGATTTGTCCGATTTTTTGGACTATAACGATATTGAGATTGATCATGTACCACGTGTCAGTCTGGTGTACTTTACCGAAAAGAAAAACAGCCAGGCGCCCGAGGCACAACATGCGCTTGCGGCCGGCGAAGATCTTTGGCTGGTAGCCCAGCGCTATGCGGTACAACTAAAAAAGCTAAAAAAGTATAATCGCCTGAAAGGTATGGAAACGCTGCAGCCGGGCGATGTGGTGTGGTTAAATACCGCAAAGCCCAAAGGCCCGCGCGATGCCGAACCGGACGAGGTTGTGGAACTGGAACAAGACAGCTGGATAACCCTCGACTCAACACCGGCGCCGGGTACGGCCGTGCACAGCCGCCCGGCCACCGTTCACGTGGTACAAAAGGCAGACACCCTCTACAGCATTGCACGCCAATACGGGGTAACCGTGCAGGAGTTAATGACGTGGAACGAAAAACGCGATGCCTCGCTTGCCCTTGGTGAGCAGCTTAAAATTCAGGGCAGGTAACCACCCGATTTCATCTTTATTCGTATATTTCCTTACGTCTGCTTGGGTTTTCTGTAAATCGGGTGGATATAGATAGCCAAATCAGATACTTTTGCACACGGAAAGAAAAAAAAGATGTCATCGATAGTTAAGGAGGCTTTGAAAACGATTGATTTAGTAATGCTGGTGGATGATAATGAAACAGATAACTTCATCAGCAAACGAATAATTGAAATCACCAAGTTTGCAAAGCGGGTGGAAGTAAAAGGTTCCGGCCAGGGCGCGTTAGAATATCTTAAACAACATGAAAACAGCCCGGAAAATCTGCCGAATATCATTTTTCTCGACATTAACATGCCCATTGTAGATGGGTTTGTGTTTTTGTACGAGTTTGAAAAATTTAACGAACTGGTAAGAAGCCGTTGCAAAGTAATTATCCTGTCGAGCTCCGATAACAAGCGCGATATCGACAAGATTGTGAATAACAACCACGTGATTAAATTCATTACCAAGCCGCTGACCGAAAGTTCGTTGGACGAGATTAAACTTAACTCGTTTTAATTTCCGCAATTTTTTTTGCCGGATTTTTTACCTTGGTTTGTAATCGAAACAAACCTATGAGAAAATTCATTTTTATAACGATTGCGGCGTCTTTTCTTGCTCTTTCGTTTCCTGGTTATGCCCAGATCGTGAAAGTAGATTCATTAACCAACTGGAAGAAATCGTTCCGTGCGGGTTTAAATTTAAATCAAGCTTCTTTTTCATCGAATTGGAAAGCAGGGGGTGTAAATTCCATCGGCTTTAATGCCTTTGTGAATTACAAAGCAAATTTCAAAAAGGATAAGCATACGTGGGACAACGAAATTGATCTGCTCTACGGTATGGTCAATAACCAAGGGCAGGGATATCGCAAAACGTTAGACCGCGTTTACTTCGATACAAAATACGGACGCGAGTTGAATGCGAAATGGAGCTTTGCTACTTCCCTGAATTTATTAACACAATTTGCGGAAGGTTATAAGTATGATAAGGATGCGGCCGGTGTTGAGGTGGGAAGTCTGATCTCCGATATTTTTGCGCCAGCCTTCATTACTTCAGCCTGGGGTGTAGAATATCATCCTGTCAAATTTTTTAAGGCACGCATCTCGCCGTTTTCGCCACGCATCACGGTAGTAAACGATAACAATGGGCGCTTTTCCGCAGTTGATCCGGTGAAACCCTATGGAGTAAATGTGGGTGAAAGTATCCGCACCGAATGGCTCGCCTTCCAATTGCTGGCGGAGTTCGATAAAGATATTGCCAAGAACGTAAACTTGAAATGGCGCTACATGATGTTTGCCAATTATGAGACGTTGGATGCAAAAACCATCGATCATCGCCTGGATTTAAATCTGGCGGCCAAAGTAAATCAATTCATTAGTGTAAGTCTGGGCGGTATTATGCTTTACGATCTTGATCAAGATGCGGGGTTACAAACCAGCCAGGCGTTTTCGCTGGGCATTTTGTATAGCTTCCAAAATTTCGCTCCTCCGCAATAACCGCGCATGAGTTCGGTTCGGGTTGTGCGAGCCGCCTTGCCAGACATGGCCTTGGTGCAGGCCATTGGCCGCGAGGTGTACACCGAAACATTTCTGCCGTTTAATACCGCAGAGAACATGCGCGTATATTTGGAGGAAGCCTACAACCTGCCGCAACTGCAACGCGAATGGGCAGAACCCGGTGCAGCATATTACCTCGCCTGGGTGGGCGAGATGCCCGCCGGATTTCTACGCCTGCGCAACAGCGATGAAGTGATACAGCAGCTCGGGCCAAACACCCTGGAATTGCAACGGCTCTACATTTACAGCCGGTTTCACGGGCAAGGTGTGGCTAATAAACTGATGGAGGTTTATCTTTCCGAAGCACGCACCCGCGGGGTTGAGTGGCTTTGGCTGGGCGTTTGGGAGCGGAATTATCGTGCTCAGGCTTTTTATAAAAAGTGGGGTTTCGAGAAATTCGGAGAGCATGTGTTTCAAATGGGCGATGACCCGCAAATAGACTGGCTTTTATGCCGTAAACTCTAACCTGTTATGTCGAAAGAGAAATTTGTTGACGCGATTGGTAAATCGTACACACTGTCGGGCAATTCTATTTACCTGGGGGCGGGCGTCTTTCAGGGCGCCATCGTGCCGGAAGCCAGGGTAAATCTCTCCATGAAGATGATGAATCGCCACGGCCTGGTAACCGGGGCAACCGGCTCCGGAAAAACGCGCACGTTGCAATTGCTGGCAGAACAACTTTCGATGGCCGGTGTACCCGTTTTTATGCCCGACATGAAGGGTGATCTTTCCGGTATGGCTAAGGCGGGTGTAACGAATGAAAAAATTGCAGAACGTGCCTCGGTGCTGGGCATCAACCATCAACCCGGTGGATTTCCGTTGGAAATCTACTCCCTAAGCGGCAAGTTGGGCGCGCAAATGCGGGCCACCGTAAGTGAGTTTGGTCCGGTTTTGTTGAGTAAGGTGCTTGAGCTGAACGAGGTGCAAAGCGGGGTGTTGATGATTTTGTTCAAGTATGCGGACGACAAAAATCTGCCCATAGTTGATTTGAAGGATTTGAAAAAAGTGCTGAACTACCTCACCGAAGGTGCAGGTGCAGCCGAGATCAAAGCGGATTACGGTAAAATTTCGGGCGCTACAGCAAGCACCATCTTACGCAAAATCGTAGCGCTGGAGCAGCAAGGCATTGATCAATTGTTTGGCGAGACGTCTTTTGATATTGACGATCTGTTTCAAAAAGTGGATGGCCGGGGTGTGATTAGCTTGTTGAACGTGTCGGACGTACAGGCGCAGCCAGCGGTGTTTAGCACCTTTATGCTTGCGCTGTTGGCCGAGTTGTATCAAACGTTGCCCGAAGCCGGAGATCTTGATAAACCCAAACTCATTTTCTTTTTGGATGAAGCCCACCTGCTGTTTAAAGATGCGCCCAAGGCATTTATGGATCAAATTGAGCAAGTGATTCGGCTAATCCGCTCCAAAGGTGTTGGCGTGTTCTTCTGCACACAATTGGCGCAAGACGTTCCGCCCACGGTGTTATCACAACTGGGTAACCGCGTACAACATGTTATCCGTGCCTTTACACCAAATGATGTGAAGGCGTTGAAGGAAACGGTTAAAACGTTTCCGAAATCGGAATTCTACAACGTGGAAGAACAGTTTACACAACTCGGCACCGGGCAAGCATTTATTACGGTACTGAACGAAAAGGGCATTCCTACAGAAACAGTGGTAACCCATCTGGTTCCGCCCGCTTCTTTCATGGGCCCATTAACGGAGGCTGAGTATCAGCAGCAGCTCAGCCAGTCCGATCAGTATGCCAAATATGCAAAGGCGGTTGATCCCGAAAGCGCCTTCGAAATTCTTAATGAGAAAATGGAAGCCGTACGCGAAGAGCAAGCGCAAGTGGCGGCCGCTCCAAAACCGGCGGGCCGAACGCGGCAGGAAAAGAGCACCTTCGAGCAAGTGATGGCCAGCCCGGTAACAAAACAAATCGGGCGGGAACTTGTGCGTGGCGTTTTTGGCATGCTGTTTGGAACCCCGGCCCGAAGAACTACTTCGCGCAGGCGGTAGCACCGTTTGGTTCGAGCGAACTCAACTGATCGCCAACCGGCGGGCACCCTGATTCATCAGGTATTTTTTAGGTGTGATGCCAAACTTTTTCTTAAACGCCGCAATGTAGTGGCTTGGGTTAGAGTAGCCAATCTGGAAGGCTACTTCATTCACCTGAAACTTACCGGTGTCGAGCATCGTTCGCGAGTAATCAAGTTTATGGTCGAGCAAATAACCGAATACGGTGTTTCCATAAATTTCTTTGAACCCTACTTTTAATTGATATTCGTTCAGCCCACTCAGGCGTGCCAACTCTTTCAGGCTTGGTGGGTTATTGGAGTTTTTGAGCAGGTGTTCTTTTGCATGTTTTATTTTCCGCACGGTTTCTTCATCATTCAAAAACGGGCACGACTCGCGGTCGGGCTTTGTCTCGGAAAAGTATAACCCTAAAATTTCAAACACTTTGCCTTGGTAAAAAAGCGGGGCGGCATTTTCGCTTAAGCGGGAGGTAAATAGCTGATGCAGCGTAACCACCAGTCCGGATGGAATCTCTTTCTCATCGTAAAACTTACGGTTGATATTTTCCGGCTTCAGGAACGGAAGTGGTTCGTGCATGAATAACTGATGCAGCGTTTCTAATGAGATCTCCAAGGCAGCCATCTTTGTTCGCGGCGTTGTTTTGAGTTGGAAATCCAGGTCGCTGTCGGGATTGAAAAACAAGAAGTTTTTTTGTTTGGCCAATTCCCGGGCATAATGCGGACTGAAACTGAACTGGGCCTGGCCCTCCAGGCAGAAATAAAAATACACCAGCCGTTTCAATATGCGCTCCTGATGCGTTTCCGGCTCATCATTCGTAGCGAGTATCCGCAGCCGAATGTCGTTTTGTCGATAAATTTCTTGCATGATCTTTTAGCGTTATTTTAAACCCAACCAGGAGCGATATGTTTATCTATCACAATAAAAAATGACATAAATCATATTGAATTAGTCAAAATTAGGCGGATTTTACTATAAAATACCGCCCTGCGGTAAAAAATTACCAACTGTTATTTATTATACTTTTTTGGGCATTTAATCATTACCCCTCCCAACATCTTTGCCGCTGTGAAATCTGGTTTTGTTGTTTTGCTGGCGCTTTTTTGCACGCATGGCTTTGCCCAAGGCCCCGCAGCGGATGATTCGCTTCGTGCCCGCCAGTTGGACGAAGTAATGGTAACGGCCACCCGCACAGAACGTGTAATGGGTGCTTTGCCGATGCCGGTGTTGATGATCGGCAAGCCGCAAATACAAACCATGGGCTCGGTTCGCTTGAACGATGTGTTAACTGAACAACCGGGGTTGGTGGTGGTGCCGCAGGTAAATGGGTTGGGCAATGGGATTCAGTTGCAAGGCTTAAATCCCGATTATACCCTGATTTTGATGGATGGGGAACCAATCATTGGCCGTTTTACCGGCTCATTGGAGCTGAGCCGAATTGCCGTGGGCAACATCAAGCAGATTGAAATTGTAAAAGGGCCCTCCTCCAGCTTATATGGATCGGATGCACTTGCGGGTGTGATCAATATCATTACCGATCGGCCCGAAGGCACCAAGGGCAGTGTCAGCGCCCGGTACGCTACGTTTAACACGCTGGACCTAAATGCAGATTTTGGTTTCAAGAAGGATCGGCTGGGCGTGTACACGTTTTTGAACCGCTACCGTACGGATGGGTATGATCTATCGCCACAGAGTTTTGGAAAGACCGTAGCCCCTTTTTCCAACTACACTTTTAATACCAAAATTACCTACCAGTTTACGCCTGCGGCCGACTTGTCTGTTTCGGTACGCAGGTTCGAAGAACGGCAGACATTCGGATTTGAGGTGCAAAACGCGGGCGCGCGCATTCGCACCTTTGGCGAAGGCACTACTGGCGATTGGAACGTGAACACCGTTTTTACGCAACGCTTTTCTACGCGTTCGAAAATGATCGGACGGCTGTACGCCACGCGGTACCACACCGCTACCTGGTTGAACCGCGAGAGTGATGGCGCTCCCTACTATACTGATTACTTTCAGCAGACATTTTTGCGGCCAGAGGCAAACGCAGAGTGGTTTTTGAACGACAAAAACATGCTTACCCTTGGCGCGGGCGCCATTCGTGAGTCGGTACAAACTTCGCGGTATGGAGATGATGCCGAGCGTTTTCAATTTACCTACTACGGCTTCTTCCAACATGAGTGGACGCCTACCGGCAAACTATCAGTGATATCCGGTGGGCGTTTAGATCATAACTCAATCTATGGATCGCAGTTTAGCCCGAAGCTTTCTGCCCGGTACGAAGTTTCACCCAAGGTGGCGTTGAAGGTGAGCAGCGGGGTTGGCTTTAAGGCGCCGGATTTCCGGCAGGTCTATTTCAATTTTCTTAACGCCGCGGGTGGCTACAGCGTGCTGGGCACCGAAGTTGCACCTGCCCGACTTACCGAGTTGGATGCCGCCGGACAGATTCAGGCTTACTTCTTTGACCCGGCCACCCTGGGAAAACTACAGGCTGAGCGGTCGTGGTCCGTTAATGCGGGTGCATCAGTGAACATGAGTGCGCGATTGCAGGGCGAAATAAATCTGTTTCACAATAGCATTGATAACCTGATCGAGACGCAAGCGGTGGCCATCACAACCAATAATCAAACGCTTTACAGCTACCGGAATATTGCGCGCGCATTTACGCAAGGCGTGGAAGCAAACCTGAGTTATGCGCTATTCAAGCATTGGAGTCTCGCGGGCGGGTACCAGTTGCTTTTTGCCAAAGACAAAGACGTGTTAGAACAGGTGCGCGACGGCAACGTGTTCTATCGCGATCCTGCCACGCTCGTTACCCAACGCCTTGCGCGCCGCGAGTATGTTGGGCTGTATAACCGCTCCCGCCACATGGGCAACATCAAACTCTTTTACCTCAACCCTGCTACCGGCTGGGAGGGGAGCATCAGGTTGGTTTATCGCGGCCGGTATGGCGTGGGGGCTTTACAAGGAAATATTCAAGGCGAGAATATTCCTCCGTCCGACAGTAATAGTAACGGCGTGTTAGACCGGTTCGATTCGTTTGTGCGTGGCTACGGACTGGTAAACGTTGCCGTAGGCAAGACGATTCGCGAAACCCTGCGTGTGCAACTGGGCGTAGATAATGTGTTTAATCACACCGAGCCCGTTTTCATTCCCAACCTGCCGGGGCGGCTGCTGTACATCAGCGGGCGCTATCAATTTCAGCAGAAATCAAAACCAAAAAATCCATAATCAATTATACGCTCTATGAAATATCTGTTTTCCGCTTTGCTTTTGTTTTTCACTGCCACTGCATTTATGTCTTGCGATGAAGAAACACCGCTGCAGCCAGTAGTTTCACAAACAATCCGCGATTTAAATGCTGATTATGCACCCCTGGTGTTCAATCCAGCGGGCCCGCCCACCCGCCCGGGCGAGACGGGTAAATTCACACTCTTTAGTTTTAAAACAGGCGAAATCGTACCCAATACAGAGCTTGCCACCACAAAATGGGACATCGGCTTCCGGGCTACTTCCATCATTTTTAACAGTGGATCCAGTGGGCCGGGTATAGTTGTCGGGCAAATTCAAAATGGCATCTTTGACGAGGTAAATGAAGCTCCGGAGGCGGGTTACGCAAGTGATAACGCGTTGGCTACGCCCCCTCAGTTTGTAATTTCCCCCAGCCCGCAGATTCCGGGTGCGGCAGCGCTTACTAATCAGTGGTGGCGTAATGGCGGCTCTACTACCTCTACCATTGTTACACCTATCGCAGGCCGCATAATTTTTGTGCGTACGGGCGATAACCGTTTTGTGAAGATGGAAATCCTTAGCTACTACAAGGGTGCACCAGCTGCACCTAACAATGTAAACGATCCGGATCGCCACTACACCTTCCGGTATGTGTATCAACCGAATGAGGGCCGTTCATTTCGTTAAAGATGATCACTGAACTTCAACGCGTGCAGCTGCTGCGCATCGCCGGAATAAGCGAAGGAATCTCATTTTTCGTTTTACTGTTGATTGCTATGCCCTTAAAGTATTTTTTTCAAATGCCCGGCATGGTAACGGTGGTTGGCTGGATTCACGGCGCGCTGTTTTTGGGGTATCTCGCCGCAGTACTTGTGGCCGCACGTCCCTTACATTACCATTTTCTGAAAATACTAGTGGCGTGTGTTGCCGCGCTTCTTCCAGTGGGCACTTTCTTGCTCGATCGGGAGTGGCGCCAGCGTGAGCGCGAGCTGAGAGAAATGAAAACAGTCGCCCGTTAAGGCGACTGTTTTTTTTATTGCTATTTTTTACAGCCAGAAGCCGTGTCAAAAATATCCCGTCATATCGAACGGAAGAGCCACATCCTTATTTGAAGCACTGCAATCAAGGATTTCCCGGTCGTACCTCCCTCGAAATGACGCTTTTTATATTTTTGAGATAGCTCCTAGTGTTTTTCCATGAAATTCCAGCCGTACCAATTAATTTCCAACACAACGCCATCCTGCAAGGTTTGGTTAGGAAACGCCAGCAGCGCACCGGCAAAGATTTGCAGGTGACCATTTACATTATACCCGCCGCCAATTACCGTTTGCGATTTTTTATGCGAACCCGAAATTAAATCGCCCATCAAAAGCCAGCGGTTGTTAATCTTGTATTCGTATCCCAACATGTAGCCGGGGCGGAGTTCCGGCGGCCCGCCAACAAAAACATCGTTTGCTAGGTAAGGGCCGCCAATCAGGTAGCCGCGTTTACCTTTCCAACGCAGCAGTGCGAAATTTTTTGTTGCAAAACGCTTTCCGTCTAACGTAGTGCTCACGTTTGCACCCGTCTGGGTACCCACATTCAGTTGCCAGTGTGCGGCCAGTTGCCATTGCTTCTGTGCGGTAAACATAAGAATGGGATACAGCGGCTTGCGGTTGCTTTCATCGTTGTACGAGAGAAACCTGCCGTTACCAACCTTTACAGGCAAGTCCACAAAGTTTACACCTACGTCCCAACCTTTTCCAAGACCATAAACAAAATGCGATTTTGATTCGAGCTCACTAATCGCATAGAAATTCAGCTGATGCTGATAAAACACTTTTTTTGTTGGGGTGATATCGCCACTCGGGATGTTAAAAAGATTCTGCTGCGCATGCACCGTGCTAACGATAAGAGAAAAACTGAACAAAAATGATAGACTAAGCCTCATGAATTTTATGTTACCTGCTTAAACTGAGGCGTCGGAATTTGGTTTTAATAATTTCCTAATTTTTAATCCTCGGTGTCTGATGTCCCCCCTGTGCTGGCGCTTTGTTAAACAAAATATTATTTCCGGAAACGAATTCGCACGTTAGGGGCGAGGTTACGTTGGTACTCATCGTACAGCGCTGGAGGTAGGGGATTGTCTGTAATATCCAAGAGCTTTAGATTTTTCATTTTGAAAGTTTCTGGCGGCAAAGATCGTAGCACGTTACCTACCAGAAAAAGGTACTCTACGTTTCTTAATTCCGCGATCGATGGCGGCAGCGTTGCCAAAGAGTCATTTTCGATGTGCAGTTCTTTCAGTTTTGTCAGCCGGCTGAGCACCGTCAGATTTCGATCCAAGTTGAAATAGGAGTCGTTGTTGATATAGAGGACTTGCAGGTTTTTGAGTTGGGGCAATTCTTCAGGTAAATCGGAAAATTTGTTTTCCGAAAGCTCGAGCGTCTCTAGCGTAGTGAGCTGAGTAAGGGAGGGAGGAACAACCGAAATATTATCCCCAGCCAGGCTGAGCACCCGCAGCGAAGGGATTTGAGCGAGCAATTCAACGGCATCGTTTACATCTAGGTTTAGGTTGTGGTCTAAATACACAGTTTGAAGTTGCCGAAGTTTTACAAATGAGCTGGGTAAATTCGTTAAGTTATTATAACTAAGCACCAAAAACTTCAAATTCTTAAGTTCACCCAACGCTTCAGGTAATTCCTTAAGATTGTTTTTACTCAAATCAAGGTAACTTAGGCTTGTAAGTCGGAACAAGGAATCAGGTAATCTCTGGAGGCCTTGGTTGGATAAATTCAGCCACTCCACTTGCTTTTGATAGGGATACGCTTCGCGCAAGGAACGAAACTCCTTGTGCTTAACGGGATTCGAGGTTTGAGCTACGAGCGTGGCTGTACACAATAATGCCAAAAAAGTGCCGCCCAAAGCGAGGGCGGCCACTTTTTTTTTGCGTGTCGAGATCATTTTTGGTTCGCGTTAGTTGCCGAAAGCGAGTTCGAGGTCGCTGCGCCATCAATTAACATCGGGGCTTTGCCATCGGTAATGATCAGCTTGGCATTGTTGGATTTCGCCAACTCGCGGAAGGCTTCAATGCTTTGCCATTCAATGATGCGCTCGCTCAACCCTTCGGCAATGATTTTCTGTGCATCGCGAATACCCTGGGCTTCAATCATCTTGCGTTGTGCTTCGCGCTTTTCGCGATCCAATAAAAACTCCATGCGCTGGGCGTCTTGTTCGGCTTCCAGTTTCTCTTCTACGGCACGCGCCAATCCGGCCGGTAACTGAATGCTCTTTAAAAGCACCGCTTCAACAATCAAACCACGGTCGGAAATCAACCGGGCCATTTGGTCGGTAATGTCTTTTTCAATTACCGCTCGTTGCGAACTGTGCATGTCCTTGGCAAAAAACCGCGAGCAAACATCGGCTGCAGCCGAACGAAACACGCTGCTGATCACCACATTTTCGTAGTTCAATCCGATGTTCTCGATGATAAATGGCGCTTTTGTTGGCTCAATCCGGTAAAGAATGGAGATAACCGCATTTACATTTAGACCTTCCTTCGAAGGCAGATTTGCCGTAATCTCCATATTCATCGTGCTGATGGGCATTTTAATCACGGTTGTAGTGAAAGGATTGATGCCAATCACACCCGGCTGAATCACGGTGGGCGTAAGCTTGCCCAGTTTTCTTTTTACACCTATTTCTCCCTGTCGTACAATGGAACAACTTGAAAGCAGGGTGGCCAGAACAACCAGGCCGATAATTTGCGTTTTCATAGCATTTGTTAATTAAGGTTTGAGTTAAAGCGTTGCTGGCGCACCCACATCCGTAATGCAGTCGCCTCCAGCGGATGCAAGCGCTTAAGCGCTTTGCGGTATTCTTTTTTGAAGAGCGTAGGATTGAAGCTCACACGCTCCAATACGATCTTGCTGTACTCCAGCATCGTGGTGAGGTAATTCATGCTCCTGTTGGTTTAAAGGAATTTGATGCTAATCAAACCTAACAGCAGGAAGTAGGTGAGGATCGAACTCCACACCAGTATGGACGAAAATCTTTTTTTGAAAGGCATATTTTTGATTTTAAAAAGTGAGAAACTTTTCACTACTACCCAACAATAGTCGGGGGATAATAAAATCAGCTAATGCTAAATGCGAAGCTTGCGCAGAAAAACCTCCAGGGAAGAGGTTGTAACGGGCTTGGCTGGGCGAAATTTAAAGCGTGCAACAAAAGCCGTCGCCGAAATGAAAGTGGTAGGCACAAATGCCGCCCGAATTATTTTCTTCCGGACCGGCACCTCGGCTACTGTACTTTCGGTTAACGCACAAACTTCTTCGGTGCTAATGAGCTCTGCGTACCGGCTGGCTTCCGCCAAAACTGCTGGTTGCAACGCAAACGAGGCGAGCAAAAATACAAGTGCCAGACGTTGGATGTGGCGGCTGATGGTTTGCAAGGCCCGTTTCATGAAGATTTATTACTCCCTTTAACGACTGTTAGGTTTATTTGGTTTCACTCCTTGTCAAAAATCTGCGTCTAGGCCGAATCGATCGCGTAAATCCCTCAATGCCCTGTGTTTATCCAGCAAGAATTCGAATTTTTCCCGATTGGTGTAGATCATTTTTTTTGCCTCTGTCGCTACCAGGTTCCCCTGGATGGTGATCTGATTGTTCTGTAGTTGGTTTCGTAAGAAGGCAGTGGCGTCTGTTTTTACCGTTTGGAGCAGTTGCTCTTCGAAGGGATTGGTTAGCTGCAGCACAATTTGGGTGCCGTTCAGTGAAATTTCCCGATTTAACAACTGGTATTCGGCTACGAGATGTCTTTGCGACTCAGCATAGGTATTCCAAGCCCGCGTTACTTCGTCTGGCACCAAAGGAAGGTTGGGTATAGGTGGTGGTGCGGCTTCCACGGCGGTGGGCCGTGGTGTTGTGGTAATCTCTTTTAAATTTATTGTCGTGCGCGGTCGCGCCGGAGGTGTGGGCCGTTTTGCTAACTCAGCAGGAGCCGGCAACGGAAGCGGTGCGGCGCTCGTGGGCGCGGGTACCGGTGCCTGGGTTTCTGCCAGCGGGGTGGGTGGTGGCGCCTCGGGCGCTGGCGGCGGAGCAGTTAGCTCACTTTTTTTTTTACCGCCTCATCGGCAGGTAATTGAATGACCGACAGCACGTGCACCATTTTCATCAACGTAAGTTCCACCAACAGGCGTTGATTCTTGCTTGCTTTGTACTGGATGTCGCACTGGCTGGCCAGATTTAACCACGAGAGCAGGAGCGATTGGGCTGCCTGGCGCGCTTGCTCGGCATACCGCTTGGCCGTGCTTTCGGGCACTTCAAGTAACTCAATGGTGCGTGCATCCTGGCACACCAACAAATTGCGAAAATGCTCAGCTAGGCCAACGATAAAGTTTTGTGCATCAAAACCTTTTCGTAAAATTTCATCCAACAGCAGCAGTGGCCCCGTGGCGTTTTGTGCGATTAGTCCATCTACAACCTGAAAGTAATAGTCGTAATCCAGAATGTGCAGGTTATTGAGCACATCTTTAAATGTAAGCCGGTTGCCGGACGAGTACGTGACCATCAAATCGAAGATGGAAAGCGCATCGCGTAAAGCGCCATCGGCTTTTTGGGCGATGATGTGTAATGCCTCCTCTTCGGTTTGTACGCCTTCGCGATCTGCGATTTTTTTGAGTTGGCGGCTAATATCGCTTACCTGAATGCGGTTGAAATCAAAAATCTGGCACCGCGAAAGGATGGTGGGAATAACTTTGTGTTTTTCGGTTGTGGCCAGAATAAACACGGCATAGGCGGGAGGTTCTTCCAGTGTTTTAAGAAACGCGTTGAACGCGGAATTGGAGAGCATGTGTACCTCGTCTATGATATACACCTTGTATTTTCCGAACTGAGGTGGGTACCGTACCTGATCGATGAGATTGCGGATGTCTTCTACGGAGTTGTTTGAAGCAGCATCCAATTCAAAAATATTCAGCGAGTTTAGCTCTGCGCGCTCTTCAAAGCCGTTAATCATGCGCGCCACAATACGCGCACAGGTTGTTTTGCCTACGCCTCTTGGTCCGCAGAACAATAGCGCCTGGGCAAGTTTGTTGTTCTCAATCGCGTTGGTAAGTGTGGTGGTGATGTGTTCCTGCCCCACCACTTCTTCAAAACCCAGCGGGCGATACTTTCTGGCCGATACTACAAAATTCTCCATTTGTGCGCGGCAAGATACACGATCAACCTCGTTTGCGCGGATGGTGGCCGAGAAAAAAAATGGCCGTTTTTTGGAGGATCACGGCTAACCATTGTATTTTCGGTGAAAATCTGATTTTTTGATTTTAAAACTATGACAACAAAAGTAACGGCTCGCATCCCAAATGATATTCTTCGGGATTTGAAGAAGTACTCGCAAGGCGACAGCTTCACGGATCAGTTATTGCACGCGCTGAGAGCGTACTTGAAAAAGTACCGGCCGGAGAAACCCGCGAAAGTGGCGAAGAAGTCGGTAAAGAAAAAGAAGTAGTTTCTTCCCTGCCCGCGTGTTGGGCTTTATGGCCGCTCAAGTAAGATGGCCAGAAATGTGAGTACGCCATCTACGTAGTTGCCCACTCGGATATTTTCATTTTCTGCGTGCTGATTGTTGTCTGGATTCACCGTAGGTACTGCCACGGCTGGAATACCCAGCGTAGTTACAAACGGTGAGATGGGAATGGAGCCACCCGCAGTACGAATTTTTATTGGCTCGCGCCCAAACGCATTTTTCAATGCCCGTGTAAGCCACACCCCCGGTGCAGAATCGAATGGTGTTTGAAAGGCGAGGTAAGATACGCTGGATTGTAACGCTGCCAGCCGTGGATGTTGTGCGCGCTCGGCTTCTGTGGGAGCGTTGTTTACCAGGTGGTAGCCTTGGTTTTTGATGTGATCGGTAACTAACTGAATCAATCGGTGGGGGTCGCTGGACGGCACCAGCCGAATATCAAGTTCTGCGGTTGCCCACGCGGGAATTAACGTGCGGGCCTTATTGCCAATGTAAAGTGAATTCATACCCCGAATATTCAGCGTTGGGTATTGCAATGACTCCTGGAAGTTATCGCCAATTTTGTCGGGCGCGGCAATTCCCAGAAAACGCTTGATTTCGCTTTCGTTGTCGGGTACCTTTTGCAGCGTTCCCTTCTCGGCCGTGGTTAAGTTAACGCCATCATAAAAGCCAGGGATAGTTACGCGCCCGTCGGCATCTTTCATAGACGCAAGTAGTTGCGCCAGCCGCATGGCGGGGTTGGGCGTGTAGTTGCCGTAGTTGCCACTGTGTACGGGCGTGCGCGGCCCAAAAGTGGTAAGTGTCAGCTCGCAAATACCGCGCGCCCCGAACGAGAGCGTGGGTTGATTGCTTACATGCCGTGGTCCGTCAAAAATAATGAGCCAGTCGGCCGCCAGTTCGGCTTTGTGTTTTTCTACGGCTTTCGGCAAATGGGGCGAGCCCAATTCTTCTTCGAAGTCCATAATTACTTTAATGTGAAACGCGGGTTCTTGCTGTAACTGGCGCAGGGCGTCCCACGCAGCAAGAAATGCCATGGCGGGGCCTTTTGCGTCGCTGGTAGAGCGCGCAAAGATGCGCCACTCCTGGTTCAGGCCAACCTTCCAGCGTTCTTGTGGCACTGCCCTCCAGGTACTGTCGGGCATCGGTTCTTTTATCACGGGTATCCACGGGTTGGGTTGGTCCCACAAACTTGGGTTTACCGGTTGTCCGTCAATCTGCAGGTAGATCAATACGGTCTTGAGGGGTTGCTTTGCAGCCGAGGGGCGGTGCGCCAGCAACAATGGCGCGCCGGCGGTGGCAAGGCGATGTGTGGCAAAACCCCGGTTGGAGAATGCTGCTTCGCACCACTGCACGTTTTTTTCGATGTCGGCAGGTACATGCGCATCGTTGGGGATGCTGAGCAATTCAAGAAACTCGGGGATCGACTTTTCGGCTGTTTGCCGGGCGAGCAGTCGCCAATCGCTTGTGCTTTTCTGTGCGTAAGTAAAACCGCCGGTGCCTACGCAAATCAGGAACAGGATGATGCGCCGCATGGAACTACTTCGGTAAATAGGTGTTTGGCAGCGGAAAACCCATGTTCTCTGCGCACCAAAAAATCGAAACAATAAAGTAGCGTTGGCCATTAAAAAACAACTGAATGCTGTTGATGCCACGATTGGTAACGGGCCCGGTTTCGGTCTCGCGTGTTTCGTATGTGCTGAACCGGTGCACCACAGTGCCATACTGCTCGGAGCGCGCAAAAAGTTCTTTCTCAAAAAAGCCTGTAGTAATGCGAGACGAGAAAAGCTGAATGTATTGTTCGGGCGTCATCGGTCGCAGCACGAGTTCATTATTTTCTTTGCGGGTGGGAATTAGCTGGGCGGAGGCCGCGAAAAGATTTCGAAAACGATCCCAGTCCCGGGCTTCTCCGGGTTTTCCTGAAATCACATCATACAAGGCCTGAATGATGGCGGCTTCGGATTTAACATCCGCGGAAGCGTTATGCTGAGCGACCGCGCTCAGGGTAAGTGATAAAAAAAGGAGAATTGACAAGCGCGGTTTCAGCATAGCGATAAGGTTTACGTACAATATAGCCATTTAACAGCAATGGCTGTTTATTTTTGTCCGTCATGCCTACCACACCTCGTTTTTCGGTGATCGTTCCGGTATTTAACCGCCCGCTGGAAATAGAAGCGCTGTTGACTAGTCTGCTCCATCAAACGGTTGCTGATTTTGAGGTTATCGTGGTAGAGGATGGATCAACGGATACGTGCGCGGCGGTATGTGCGCAGTTTCAGGATCGACTCAAAATCGTGTATCACTACAAACCCAATAGCGGCCCGGGTCCATCGCGTAATGTGGGGTTTCGCCTGGCGAAGGGCGAATTCCTGGTGGTGTTTGATAGTGATTGCCAACTGCCACCGCATTATTTCGAGGCGGTGGAAAAATCGCTCGAGGCAAATGCGTGGGATGCATGGGGCGGGCCGGATCGCGGGCACCCGTCTTTTACCCCGATCCAACAGGCGATGGCGTACACCATGTCTTCGGTGTTTACCACCGGGGGCATTCGTGGAAATAAAAAACATGCGGGCTGGTTTCAGCCCCGCAGCTTTAACATGGGTCTGCATCGCCGCGTGTTTGAGAAGACCGGAGGATTTCAATTTGATCGGTATGCGGAGGATATCGAGTTCAGTATTCGCATGCGGCGGGCCGGTTTTCGGGTAGGTCTGATTGCCGATGCATTTGTGTACCATCAGCGGCGCGAGAACTTGCGGCAATTCTGGAAGCAGGTGGCCAACTTTGGCCGTGGCCGCGTTTTGGTGGGGCGCAAGTTTCCGGGGGAAATTAAATGGGTGCACGGATTCCCTTCGTTGTTTTTGTTGGGCCTGTTGGCGCTGCCGGTAGTGCTTATTCTTCTTCCGGGTTTGGGGTGGGCAGGCCTGCTTGCGCTTGCCGGCTACCTGTTGCTGCTGGGCATCGATTGCCTGCGTGTAACCGGATCGTGGTGGGTGGCGTTGCTGGCAATTCCGGCCGGTTTTGTGCAGCTTACCGGGTATGGCTATGGCTTCTTGCGTGCCTGGTGGCGGTAGCGCTTGGCAGTAAATTCAGGAATTGTTAATATTACCTTGCTTTATACCTAACCTTGTTGGCTATGCGTGTATTTTTTACTCTCGTGTTTGCAGTTGCTGGGCTGTGTTTGGCTGCGCAGGAAACACCAAAAGCGTACTATGTGGTAGTTACGTCTTTCAAATCATCCCAGGTAAATTATGCCCAGAATCTGGCGGATAAAATTAAATCGGGCGGAACGGAAGCCGGTTTTGTGCAAGATCCGGAGCGCCCCTTCTGTTACGTCTACACCGCACGCTTTACGGATTTCAATGAGTCGCTGGCCAAGATGAAAGCCATTCGCGAAGCAGGCACCTACACGGATGCATGGGTACGGATTTTGGATGACGCTCCAACTACGGCGGCGGCCACTGTTCCTAAATCCGAAAAGAAACCAACAGCATCTGTGTACGTGGCCATACCAAAAGAAGTGGTGCAAGCGGCTGTTCAGCAAGAACCAAGCGCAACACCTCCCCAGCCCGAACCTGTAACCGCTCCTCCGGTTGTTGCCGATGCGGTAGTGGAGAATTCGCCTGCCGAGCCCGTGTATGTACCGCAAACCCTGAATAACACGCAGATTTTTCTGAGCTTAATTAACCCACGCAATCAAAAAATTATTGATGGCGAAATTGAAGTGGTAGACACGGAACGTGCGCGCTCCATAACGAAGGTAAAAGGCAATACCTATCTCACATTACCCGATCCGAAAAGCAATAGCGGCCAGTTGACGCTTATTTGCGAAGCCTTTGGTTATCGTAAAACCCAACATGAGATCAGCTTTAAGAATACGGAAGCCGATACACTCCAACCCCACATTGACCTGGTGGGCAATTTCTATTTGGTGAAATTCGACATGGTGCGGCTGCACAAGGGCGATATCTCGGTTTTGTATAATGTTTATTTTTATAACGATGCCGCCATCATGCGGCCGGAATCCAAATTTGAGCTGAACTCGCTGCTCAACATGATGCAGGAAAATCCCAACTACAAGATCGTGCTGCACGGGCACACGAACGGCAATTCCAACGGCAAGATTATTACGATGGGGCCATCGAAAGACTTTTTCAATTTCAACGCCACAGATCGAAAAGATGGATTTGGTAGCTCCAAGCAACTCTCCGAAGAACGGGCTGAGGCCATTAAAGAGTGGTTGATGGCGCAAGGCGTTGCCGAGAGCCGAATGATTGTGAAAGCGTGGGGTGGCGGCCGGATGTTACACGATAAGCACAGTGCCCACGCACGTAAAAATGTGCGGGTGGAAGTAGAAGTGCTGGAGGAGTAACAAACGCCAGTAATACTTTCTTTTGTAAAAAATATCGCTTAACAATTTCTTAATACTGGTTTTTTTTCAAACTTGACTAGGCAACCCGGTGTGCCAGTTATGAAAAAAGTATTTGCCAGTTTTTTTCTGATCATTAATTACAAAACGCTTATCGTTACGGTGCTGGCAGTGGTGTCAAGTTACATCTGTTTTCATCTTGACCTCACCGCCAAGTTCCCCGATATGCTGGTAGGGGTTGCCATTGTTTTTCCCGTGGTGTTTTCCATCGGGTCTGCCTATAACCGGCGTGAAACGGCGCTTCAACGGTGGGCTGATTTTAAAGGACATGCGATAGCACTTTTTTACGCTACGCGTGATTGGACATCGACCAAAGATGCCCAGATGCCGGCCCAGTTTAAACAACTGCTAAACGAAATGTTGCAGTTGATGCAAACCATGTTTAGAGATAAGCGAAAAAATGTTTGGGATAGCCACGAGAAGCAGATGTACCAGTTGTTTTCGAAACTCTCTACACTAACCATGGAGTTTAGAAATCACGGAGTACAGAGTGGCGAAGTCTCGCGCGTGAGCCAATATGTAAGTAAGATCATTATTGCGTTTGACAACATGAAAATTATTCACAACTATCGCACGCCGGTAACCTTGCGCACGTATAGCAAAGTTTTCATTTACATCTTCCCCGTGTTATACGGACCTTACTTTGCCAGCACGTTTCATGAATACAACGCCCATCTGGAGTATGTGATGCCGGTGCTCTACAGTTTTATTCTGGTGAGCCTGGACAACATTCAAGATCACCTCGAAAACCCGTTTGATGAGGTAGGCGAGGACGATGTGCGAATTGAGGTGGCCGAGACGATGAATTTGCTGCAATAATCCTGTTTACGCGGGGCGCACAGCAATACCTAATTCTTTTAATTGCTCTTCCGAAATGGACGAAGGGGTATCGATCATCATGTCGCGGCCGGCATTGTTCTTAGGGAATGCAATGAAGTCGCGAATGGAATCGGAGCCGCCAAAGAGCGAACAAAGCCGATCGAAACCAAAGGCGATTCCGCCATGCGGTGGCGCGCCAAACTCAAAGGCTTCCATTAAGAAACCAAATTGCTTTTTGGCTTCTTCTTCGGTGAAGCCAAGTTTGCTGAACATGAGTTGTTGCGTGGCGCGATCGTGAATCCGAATTGAGCCGCCGCCTACTTCGGTTCCGTTAATCACCATATCGTACGCGTTGGCGCGTACCTGGCCGGGTTGCGCATCCAACAGAGGGATGTCTTCCGGCTTAGGCGAAGTAAAGGGGTGGTGCATGGCGTGGTAGCGTTGGGTTTCTCCGTTCCATTCCAGCAACGGAAAATCCAATACCCAAAGTACCGAAAAGGTGTTCTTATCGCGTAAGCCCAGTTGTGTGCCCATGAGCAAGCGCAGTTCATTTAAGGCTTTACGGGTTTTATCTGTTTCGCCCGAGAGCACCAGCAACAAATCGCCCGGCTTGGCATTCATCGCCTCGGCCCATTTTTTCAATTCGTCTGCGCCGTAAAACTTGTCAACACTGGATTTGAACGAGCCATCCGCTTTGTACTGAACATACACCAGCCCTTTTGCACCAATTTGCGGACGTTTTACAAATTCTGTCAGCTCATCTAATTGTTTGCGGGTGTACTCTGCGGCCCCCGCGGCGCAAATGCCCACCACTAAATCTGCTTGATCGAATACCTGAAAACCCTTGCCTTTCGCAACCGCATTCAATTCCACAAACTTCATGTCAAACCGGGTATCGGGTTTATCCGATCCATAGTATTTCATGGCATCTGCATATTGCATCCGCGGTACGGCGGGCAGGTCTATCCCTTTCACGGCCTTAAACAAATGCCGGATCAAACCTTCAAACGTGTTGAGAATATCTTCTTGCTCAATAAACGCCATCTCACAGTCAATTTGCGTAAACTCTGGCTGGCGGTCGGCACGCAGGTCTTCATCGCGAAAGCATTTCACGATTTGATAGTATCGGTCAAAACCGGATACCATTAACAACTGCTTAAATGTTTGTGGCGATTGGGGCAGCGCATAGAATTCGCCATGGTGGATGCGCGAGGGAACAACAAAATCACGTGCACCTTCGGGAGTGGATTTGATCAGCACCGGTGTTTCTACTTCTACAAACCGCTGGCCGTCCAGGTAAGCCCGGGTTTGCTGGGCCATCCGGTGGCGCAGCAACAGGCTTTCGCGCACCGGGTTTCTCCGCAGGTCGAGGTAGCGGTATTTCATGCGCAGGTCATCGCCACCGTCGGTATCGTCTTCAATCGTGAACGGCGGCGTTTTCGATACGTTCAACACCTGTATTTGGTTGGCCCTGATTTCCACTTCGCCCGTAGCCAACTTATCGTTTTTCGAAAGACGTTCCGCAACTGTACCTGTTACCTGCACCACAAATTCGCGCCCCAGCGTGCGTACCTGCGCTAAAAGTGTAGCATCGCACTTGCCTTCCTCCAAAATGATTTGAGTAATGCCGTAACGATCGCGCAAATCAATCCATACAATGGCCCCCTTATCGCGCACGCGTTGTACCCATCCGGCCAACGTGGCCGTAGAACCAACATGAGAAAGACGCAATTCACCGCAAGTATGGGTACGAAGCATGGTTTTTGATTAATTTTGAAGGCTGCAAATTTAACTTCGTTTTAATGAATTCCATGTGGGCAAAATCGTTTATTCTTCTGGCCGCCGGGCTGGTGTTCGTATCGTTTATGCCGCACCGGCTGGTGAAAACGCGTGTAACTTCGGAGATCAGCGTAGGCCTGCCCAGCGAACTCATGCCGATGACGCCGGAAGACATCGCGCAACGTTATCCCTCCGTTCGTGCGCCCTTGGGCGCTTACACGAATGAACTTCGGGTGGTAGACTTCAGCGTAAATACCTCGGCTACGCAATGGACAGAAAAAGACACGGAGTTGGCGCAGAAGTTTTTTAAGGCGGGCATTACAAATCTGTACGATCGGGTTGATTACCTCAACGAAGGTGTACTTCTGCTGAACAAAAAGAAGTTTATCTTTTTTGAATTTAACTCGCGCGTGAATGGCGACAAGCGGGCGCAAGGCAGTGCTGAGCCAGTATTAAAATACCACTATGTGGCGTACCTGGTGCAGAACAAACGCACGCTGGTATTCAGTTTTACCTGCCCGCGCGAGTTGCAGACCGAGTGGCAATCCACCGCCCGCGAAATGTTTTCTTCATTACGGGTACGCTAGTGCTGGAAAAAGATCATGCGTATTTTATGCGCGAAGCGCTGAAGGAGGCCGAAAAGGCCTTTGAGAAGGGCGAGGTGCCCGTGGGCGCGGTGGTAGTTTGCCAGGATAAAATCATTGCGCGGGGGCACAACCAGACCGAGCAGTTAACCGATGCCACCGCCCATGCGGAGATGCTGGCCGTGACGGCCGCCGCTCACTACCTGGGCGCTAAGTATTTGAACGAATGTACGCTTTACGTTACCCTTGAGCCGTGCGTGATGTGCGCGGGTGCCCTGCATTGGGTACAATTGCAACGGCTGGTGTTTGGTGCAAGAGATGTTCAACGCGGCTATTCCTGCGTGGCTACGCCTTTGCTGCATCCGCGAACGGAGGTAATTTCCGGTGTTTATCAGCAAGAATGCAGTAAATTGGTGCTGGATTTTTTTAACAGGATCAGAAAAAACTAAAGTTATGGCAATGGATATTAAGGGGCGGATTGTGCAGTCGTTAGGCACGCAAACCGGCCAAGGAAAAAAGGGAACCTGGCGTAAGCAGGATTTCATTCTCGAAACTCAGGCGCAGTATCCCAAAAAAGTGTGCTTCTCCCTTTGGGGCGATAAGATTGACCAATACCGGTTGCAGGTAGGCGATACCGTAAACGTGAGCTTCGACATTGAAAGCCGGGAATACAATGGCCGTTGGTACACCGATGTGCGGGCATGGAAAGTACAAAAAGAAGGGGGCACATCTGCTGACATGCCCCCCGTAGGAGATGAGCCCTTCGTGGACAACACGAATACGGGCGTAGATGATCTTCCGTTTTAAGCTTTGGCTTTTGCTTTTTTGCGCTCGGCTTTGTCGGCTGAGGACTCCACTTTTTTGCCATCCTTGTGCTCGCCCAATATAATCACCTCTTTGGTGGTGGCGTACTGGCGGGCGGAGCGCATCATCTCCTCATAGGAGTCACGAATGAGCACAATACCGGACTTTTCGCCCCGATTGCGCACTTCCAGCCAGAAACCGTCTTTTTTCTTCTTTGGTAATACAGGTGGTCTTCCCATGGATTGGTGAGTTAAATTTTGCAAAGATAACCCAAAAAAGACGTTCGCAGTTCATATTGGCAAACACTTCCCGGGTTTGACCGAAATGCAATTAAATTTGCCGAATTTTTAATCCGCCCATGGCCGAAGTCCTCTCCATTGTAATGCCCGCCTATAACGAGGGAAAAACCATCACACAAATCCTGGATCGCATCCGGGCGGTGACCCTGCCCGACCATCTGGGGAAGGAGTTGATTATTGTAAACGATTGTTCTACCGATGCTACCGAAGCCGTTGTCCTGGCCTACCAGAAAACCCACGCAGATTTGCCCATTCGGTATCTCAAGAACGATCGCAACCGGGGTAAGGGGTATTCGCTACGCCAAGGCATTCAGGCCGCGACCGGAGCATACACCATCATTCAGGATGCGGATTTGGAGTACGACCCGCGCGACTATGCCAAACTGTTGCAGCCCATTTTGGAGGGCCATGCAGATGTTGTGTATGGCTCGCGTTTGCATAGCAGCGCCCCCCACCGGATTCTTTTTTTCTGGCACTCCTTCGGCAACCACTTTCTCACTTTCCTCTCGAACGTGGCTACGAATTTAAATCTCACCGACATGGAGACGTGCTACAAGCTTTTCCGCACGCCGCTGTTACAAGCATTGCGGCTAAAAGAAAACCGGTTCGGCTTTGAGCCGGAAGTAACGGCAAAAATGTCGCGCATTCCCAACGTGCGGATCTATGAGGTAGGAATTTCGTACTACGGGCGTACCTATGCCGAAGGCAAGAAAATCAATTGGAAGGATGGTTTCCGTGCGATTTATTGCATCGTGAAATACAACTTTTTCTCGAAGTGATGCCGTTGTGTAAGTACCGTTGGTGGCTACTGGCACCCATCGCGGTAGCGTATCTGGCCGGTATGTTTTTGGATGTGATGGAAGCCGATGCCGCGCAATACGCCACCATGTCGCTGGAGATGTTGCAGACCGGCAATTACCTGGAAATCTATCACCGTGGCAACGATTATATCGATAAGCCCCCGCTGTTGTTTTGGTTATCGTCTCTTTCGTTTCGGTTGTTTGGGGTATCGAACTTTGCGTACAAGCTGCCGAGTGTTTTGTTTACTGTGCTTGGCTTACTGGCTACCTATCGGCTCACACGGTTGCTGTACAGCGCCTCCGCAGCCTTTTTTGCTGTGGTAATTTTAGCTTCCTGCCAGGCGTGGTTTATGATTAACCATGATGTGCGCACCGATACCATTCTCGCGGCCAGCACCATTTTCGCCATCTGGCAATTCGTACTGTTTACCCGCACCAACAAATTCATTCACGTGGTTTGGGGTGCACTGGGTGTGGCCGGTGCCATGCTAACCAAAGGCCCTATAGGATTAATGGTACCCGCGCTGGCGCTTGGGTCTGAATTTTTGCTGAAGCGCCAGTGGAATCAGATTTTTCGCTGGCAGTGGTTGGCCATGTTGGTATTGGTGGCCATTTGTCTATTGCCGATGCTGTGGGGCCTGTACACGCAGTTTGATCTGAGCGAGCAGGGCAAAAAAACGTATAATGGCGTGATCACTTCCGGCCTGCGTTTTTATTTCTGGACGCAGAGTTTTGGCCGACTTACCGGCGAGAGCACCTGGAAGAACGACACAGACCCGCTCTATTTTTTACACACATTTGCGTGGGCGTTTTTACCGTGGAGCTTTTTGTTTTTTGCAGGGTTCACCCGTAAGCTGCGCAAGCTGTTTTCATTTCGCTTCCGGTTGCCGGGCGCCCAGGAGGCGTTGGCACTGGGCGGCATTCTGATTCCGGCTGTTGCTTTTAGTTTCTCCAAGTACAAGTTGCCGCACTACATCTTTGTTTTTTTTCCGCTTTGCGCGATGGTTACCGGTCATTTTGTTTCGGTGTTGCTGCGCGCGCAAAATACCCGGCGTGTGCGCGTGTGGGCGAAGATACAAACCACGATTTCTTTGCTGCTGCTGGCCATTGCCACTGCGCTTTGCCTCGTGTCGTTCCCGAATGGAAGTGCGGGTTGGCCGTTGCTGCTGGCCGGTGCAGCCGTTGCTTTCGTGATCTTTTTCTTCCGGTTTCAGCCTACGCTTTCGCTGATGTGTATTCCGGCTTTGGCAATGGCAACGGTGAACGTGGTGCTTAATCTCAATATTTACCCCCAACTATTGCGCTATCAGGCAGGCACATCCGCCAGCCACGTGGTGATGGCCGATCCGCACCACCGCCCGTTTGTAAGCTATCCATTCGAATATTATGGCATGGATTTCTATTACCGCCAGGCGGTGCCGCGCGTAGATACCGTGCAAGCCATTCTTGATCAATACAAAGGCCGCCAAGTGTGGGTCTTTACTAATGAAAAAGGCCGAACGGAGTTACTCCATGCGGGCTGCCAGCCATTAAAAGATCTTCACTTAGAGCACTACCACATTTCTAAACTCACAATCAAGTTTCTGAATCCGCGCAGACGCGAGAGCACGTTAATGCACAAGTACCTGCTATTGGTGGCCGTGCCGTAGTGCATCAGTTAAATGTGTTCATGGTGCGCTCGGGCCCGATGGTGCAGAACGATTTGATTGCATCGATGGCGCGGTCCATAATGGGCGGCAGCTCATCTAACTCTTGCCGCGTGAAATTGCCCAACACATAATCTACCTGGCCCCCTTTTGGAAAATTATTGCCGATACCAAAACGCAGGCGTGCGTATTCGGGGCCACCGAGGGTGGCCTCAATGTTGCCCAAACCATTATGGCCGGCTGCACTTCCTTTGGTTCGCATCCGCAGTGTGCCAAAAGGCAGCGCAATTTCGTCTACTACCACCAACAGGTTTTCTTTTGGGATTTTGAGCGACTGTAGCCAATACGCAACTGCTTTTCCGCTCAGGTTCATGTAGGTGTTGGGTTTAATCAGGTGCAGTTGGCGTCCTTTATACTTCCATTCGGCATGGTCCGCCAGCCGGTCGGTGGCGAAAGCAATATTCTCGTTGTCGGCCAGGCGGTCTAAAACCAGAAAGCCGATGTTGTGCCGGGTGAGTTCATACTCTGCCCCGATGTTTCCTAAACCGGCAATTAAAAACTTATTCATGCGCAATCAAAAGTAGGATAAACGTCTAAAAAAAAGCCCGTCTTTTCGGGACGGGCTTTTCTTGGGGAAGAAAAAATGACTACTTCTTCTTTTCGTCTTTCTTCGGAGCTTCGGCTTTCTTGTCGCCTGCGGCGGGCGCAGCGCCCGCGGCCGGAGCGGCACCAGCAGCCGGAGCGGCACCGTCGGCCGCTGTTGCTGCCGTTTCGGTAGCCATCTTCGCTGCGCGCGGAACTTCTACCGCCGCAATGGCTGCTTGCTTCGGATCGAGGAATTCCAGATTGGGCAGCTTCATGTCGCTCACCTTAATCGCGTGGTGGAAATCCAATTCGGTGCAATCTACGTCTACGTGGTCGGGCATGTCTTTCGGAAAGCCACTGATTTTTAGCGTGGCGCGCTTGCGCACCAACGTACCGCCTTTTTCCACGCCTTTCGGTTGGCCTACCAAACGCACGGGAATGTCCATCTTGATCTTACGATCGGATGCAATGCGCAGAAAGTCGGCATGCAAAATGATTTCACTTACCGGGTGAAATTGTACTTCCTGAAGAATGGCTTCGCACTCATCGCCTTCAATGTTTAAATGCACGAAATGCGCTTCGTTGGTGTACACCAACTCACGGAACAGAATCATCGGGGCATGAAAGTGCACTTGCTCGTTACCGCCGTAAAGAACACAGGGAACGCTGCCCTGTTCGCGGATTTGCTTTGCATCTGTCTTGCCGAGATTTGCTCTTCGATACCCTATAATCTCAACAGTTTTCATAAGTAATATGGATTTGGTTAAAAGTTTCTATAAACGGATAAATAATGAACTGATCGACTCGTGGTCGTGAATCTTGCGGATGGCTTTTGCAAACAGGTCCGACACGGTTAACACTTTGATCTTCGGCAGCGCCTGCTTCAGTGGCAGCGTATCCGTAACCATCAACTCTTCCAGCGCAGAGGCTTGAATGTTTTCGTATGCGTTGCCCGAAAGCACCGCGTGCGTACACACTGCGCGTACACTCCGGGCGCCTTTTTCTTTCAACAGCCCCGCCGCTTTACAAATCGTGCCTGCGGTATCTACCAAATCGTCCACCAGCACTACATCTTTGCCCTCTACTTCGCCAATCAGGCGCATGGAGTCTATGCGATTGGCTTCCTTTCGGTGCTTATCGCACACGGCCAGGTCGGCATTGAAGAATTTGGCAAAGCTGCGTGCGCGTTTAATACCGCCCACATCGGGGGTGGCAAACATAATATTCTCCAATTGCAGCGACTTGAGGTACGGCACGAAGATGTAGCTACCGTCCAAATGGTCTACGGGGATATCGAAAAAACCCTGAATCTGGTCGGCATGTAAATCGCACGTCATGATGCGGTCGGCCCCAGCGGCCGACAGTACGTTTGCAATGAGTTTGGCTGCAATGGCTACCCGGGGTTTGTCCTTCCGGTCCTGGCGGGCGTAGCCAAAATAGGGAATCACCACGTTTACGTTTTCGGCACTGGCCCTGCGGGCCGCGTCAATCATGAGCAGCAACTCCATGAAGTTATCGGCCGGTGCAAACGTGGATTGAATAATAAATACATCGTGGCCGCGCACCGACTCGCCAATGAAAGGCGACATCTCGCCATCGCTAAAGCGTTGGTAGTCCACTTTACCCAATGGCTCGCCATACGCATTTGCGATTTTTTCGGCCAGGTAAGTCGAAGCTTGTCCGGAAAAGATTTTAACGGCCATGTTTATTTTCAAAAACTAAAAATCCTGCGACTGCCAACACAGGCACAGGATCTTTTTGGTTGACCTACTAGGACTCGAACCTAGAATAACAGAATCAAAATCTGCTGTGTTGCCATTACACCATAGGTCAAAAAATTTAGCCTTACCGGGCCAAAAAGGAGTGCAAATGTAGAATTAATTTTCAGAATTACTACGCCCGAGAATCGCCATTTTATCACGTTTCCGGCTCAAAAAACCAGCTTTTGTAACTTATTGAATCTCTTTGTCTTCGGTGGCGCCGCCCGCTACGAAACCCTCCGCCCAGAACCGATATTTGTCCAGAATGGAGATCACGGCGTTGCGTAAATGGCGCTGGTTCGCAAAGTCGATTGATCCATACAACGTGGTGGCGTACCCCTGCCAAATCGAGCGGTTTTGCTTGCGATCATAAAACTGAATCAGCAGTGTACCGGTTTTCAGGTTGTATTTCTGCTTATCGTAGTTGAGGTTTTCGGTTTGGGTTTTCGCCCATTCTTCAATGTCGGGCTGAATGTAACCGTTGAAAACGAGGCTGTCTTGAAACATTTTAAACCCGATAATAAGGTGCGGCTTGTTGTCCGTCTGCTTGTAGCCGAGGAATTTCATGCGCGAGAGAATCGATTTTTCGATGAACTCATTGTGCATGGTGGAATCGGGTAGCCCTGCGGCCGTCATGAGATCAAACGTGCGGTACTTTTTGAAATTGCCTTTGTAGCTGTAGTCGTATTCCACGGGCAACTCCTTATAGCCCAGGCAGGAAACGAACAGCACGGGCAGCGCAAGCAGGTAGAGTTTTTTCATAAGCGGCAGGTAGGAGACGGAAGTTACGGTAATTCATTCGAAACCCAAACCTTCGAAAACGGTTGTGTTGCAAATTCACTCGTTTTGCACGCATTTTTTTAAAAAACCTGATGCAGGCCGCGACCGATTCTCTACCTTCAACAGATGATCACCGCATACGAAGCTGCCGTTGGCTCGCGCTACCACATTTACAATAGTCTGTTTTTGAATCTGCCGTACCGCAATATTCTCCGTACCGGCACGCTCCTGCCACTATTGCAACAATACTGCGAAACAGGTTTTGAAAGCGGCCAGTCGCCCGAGCAAATCTTACAGCGGTTTTTCGCAGATTTTGCGCCGGCGGCTTCCGAGCCCGAGCGACTAGATATGCTCTTTAGCTTTATTCAGTATGTAGAGCGGCAAGTGGCTTTGTTCGATTCCATTGAGGACGCTGCCTTTGAGCAGATTAACGATGCGAATGGCCGCGGCACCTTGCACGCGCTGCTGCTACGCACCAAGTTGGAGCGCAAAGAGGCGGCCCTGCTTGCCAAGTTGGAGCGCTGGAGTTTGCGCATCGTACTCACCGCGCACCCTACCCAGTTTTATCCGGGACCGGTTTTGGCCATCTTAACCGATTTGGAAAACGCCATCCGCGAGCATGACGTGCCGCTGATTAACCAACTGTTGCAACAACTGGGCAAAACACCGTTTCTAAATAAAACTAAGCCAACCCCATACGATGAAGCCGTAAGCCTCTGCTGGTATTTGGAACATGTTTTTTATGTAGCGGTGCCCGGAATGCTGTTAGACCTGGCCAAAGAATTAAACGTGCCCGTGGATCAGTGGCCTAACCCCCAACTCATAACCATTGGTTTCTGGCCCGGAGGCGATCGCGATGGTAACCCGTTTGTTACGGCTGAGATCACGCGCAAGGTAGCGGCCCGCCTGCAAGAGACCCTCTTGCGCTGCTATTTGCGCGATGTGCGCCACTTGCGCAGACGCCTTACGTTCCGGGGTGTTGATAAAGTGATTGCGGAGTTGGAGCAGAAAATTGCTGATGCGGTAGCGCAACGCAGGCCGCTGGAAATGGCGGAGCTGAAAGCTGAGTTGCAGGGCGCCCGGAAAATTTTAATCGAAGAACACGATGGTCTCTTTCTTTCATTGTTGGATGCGTTCCTGATGAAGGTAAATGTTTTCGGGTTACATTTTGCATGCCTCGATGTGCGCCAGGACAGCCGCAAGCACGATGCGGTCTGGCGTGTGTTGTTGGATACACTTCACGCTCAGCAGAAGTCCATCTCTTGGGCGGATTTCGAATTGCTGGCGGCATCCGAGAAAACAAAGACGCTGCTCGCGTTACGCTTCAACCCCATCTTCCTCACGCTTACGGATGAATTGACCACCGAAACACTGCGCACGTTGCTGGTCATTGGCGAGATCCAAAAAAACAACGGTGTGGCCGGCTGCCATCGCTACATCATAAGCAACTGCCAGCATGCGCTGCACGTGGTTGAGGTGTTTCATCTGGCGCGCCTTGTGCTGGCGCCCGAAGTTCCCTTGTTGCTGGATATAGTGCCGTTGTTTGAAACCGTAGAGGATTTGGCCAACGCGCCCGTAGTGATGAACGAACTGTTCATGCTGCCAGAATATCGGGCCCACCTGGAGCAGCGCGGCAACAAGCAAACGATCATGTTAGGTTTTTCGGATGGCACCAAAGATGGCGGCTACCTTCGTGCCAATTGGTCGATCTATCGCGCCAAAGAGGCACTTACGCGCGTGGCCCGCGCCCATGGTGTTACGGCCTTGTTTTTTGATGGACGTGGCGGCCCGCCCGCCCGCGGGGGCGGCAACACGCACGATTTTTACGCGTCTTTAGGCGATACGATTGAAAATGAAGAGGTACAAATCACCATCCAAGGGCAAACCATTAGTGCCAACTTCGGTAAGGTGGCCTCCTGCCGGTATAATTTAGAACAGTTGCTTTCGGCCGGTGTAGAAGCAGCCGTGTTTCCCAATGTGCAGCCCGCTTTTTCCGAACCGCAGAAAATCCTGCTTGATCAATTGGCGGATGCGGGCCACGAGGCATACCTCACGCTAAAACATCATCCACAGTTTGTTCCCTACCTGGAAAAGGTTACCCCGCTCAGTTTTTTTGGGGATACAAATATTGGCTCGCGGCCGGTGAAACGCTCAGCGGCAGCCGGGCTGCGGTTTGAAGACTTGCGGGCCATACCGTTTGTTGGATCGTGGGCGATGATGAAGCAAAATATTCCCGGATTTTATGGCGTGGGTGCGGCCATCGAAAAACTACAGCAACAAGGACTCGGACCAAAACTGCGGGAGCTTTACCAGCAAAACTTGTTCTTTCGTACGCTGCTGGGCAACAGCATGATGTCGCTCACAAAAACGTATTACCCCGCCACGGCCTACCTGAAAGACGATACCGAGTTTGGCGCCTTCTGGAACACGATGTACAGCGAGTATCAACTTGCACGGAACAAAGTGTTGGAGGTATCCGGCCTGCCCGAACTCATGGGCAATAACCCGCTGATCAAAGAGTCTGTGCGCTTACGCGAGAAAATCGTATTGCCGCTGATCGCCATTCAGCAGTTTGCACTGCTCCGACTTCGCAAGCCAACGGAGGCTGATGTAGTGTATGAACTGCGATACCGAAAGCTGGTGATTCGGTGCATGTTTGGCATCATTAACGCAGCCAGGAATTCTGCGTAGTGTCTTTTTCAGCCCGCGGTAATCGAAATGTAGCCCTACGTTTTTGCATGGCGCAGCCGGTACCACTTTACCGATTCCAAAATGATCAACACCAGCAGGCTGCCTACCACCGCAGGTATAAAATGAGCCCAGCCGGGGTTGTGGAATTTAAAGAAGCGCTGCAAGGCGGGAAACGACAACAGCGCAAGAAGCAAGCCTACAGCTACGGTCAGAATTACACGCAATGCAGTGTTATGCTCCAGCACAACTTCCCAGAAGCTGCGCGATTTGGAAAGCAGCGTTACAATCAAGGCCACGTTGATCAGTACAAGGCTGGTAAACGCAATGGCCCGCACCTCGGCATCGGTGTGGCCTTCGCCCAGCGATGCAAAATAGACGGCCAATACCGTTGCAAACGAAAGTAAACCGTAGCCTACACTTTGTTGGATTTTCTCACGGCCAAAAAAAGTTTTTGCCGGATTCCTTGGTGGGCGTTGCATCAGTCCTTTTTCGTCTGCTTCGCTTTCAAAAGCGATTGAACAAATCGGGTCGATAATCAACTCTAAAAATACAATGTGCAGCGGCAGCAGCAGAATGGGCAGTTGGGTAAAAAAAGCCGGCAAAAGCGTAAGCCCGATAATGGGAATGTGAATTGCCATAATGTACGACATCGCCTTTTGCAGATTATCATAAATGCGTCTACCCAACCGGATGGCATTCACGATGGATGCAAAGTGATCATCCAACAACACAAGCGAAGACGCTTCGCGGGCAACGTCTGTGCCCTTGTTCCCCATGGCGATGCCAATATGTGCTGCTTTCAGTGCAGGCGCATCGTTTACACCATCGCCGGTCATGGCTACCACTTCGCCATTGGCCTTCAACGCTTGTACGATGCGCAGCTTTTGTTCGGGTTTTACGCGCGCAAAAATGGTGGCCTTTTGCACGGCCTGGCGTAGTTCACCGTCGGCCAGGTGTTCTATTTCAGCCCCGGTAATCAGCGTACCTGCCGCCAGCCCAATCTGGCTGCCGATACTTCGGGCGGTGGCGGGAAAATCTCCGGTGATCATCACTACGCGCACACCGGCTTGTTGGCATTCGCCTATCGCAGTAGGCACCTCCGGCCGAATCGGATCCTGCAGCGCCAGCAACCCTTTGTATTCAAACGAAAAATCCTGCTGCCGGTCAGGCAGTGCCTCCGGCCGCACAGCACTGGCCACGGCAATTACCCGCAAGCCTTCCGCGGCTAACCGCTCTACGTGTGTTTGTATGGCATGGGTTTCTGCAGCACTCATTTTGCACAGCAACATGATGGCTTCCGGTGCCCCTTTGGTAGCCACAATCGTTTCCCCGGCCACATCCACTACCCGCGTCATCGCCAAAAGTTCGTGCGACAATGCATACTCTTTAATCAGACGGCCGGCTTGCTTCTCGCCCGCCGCGGCTTCTAAAATGGCACGCTCCATCGGCTCCAGCGTATCCGCCGCCGTAGCATGGGCCGCCCACCGCAGCACATCTTGCGCGCGGTTACGGCCAGCCGCATCAAGTAAAGATATTTGTTCATCGCGGCGCACCACCGCCATTACCTTCATTTTGTTTTGTGTGAGCGTGCCAGTTTTGTCGGTGCAGAGCACGGTGGCGGCGCCTAACGTTTCAATGGCCACTGGCCGGCGGGTAAGCACATTCTTCTTCGACATGCGCCAGGCTCCTAACGCCAGAAAAACGGTAAGCACCACCGGAAATTCTTCCGGCAGAATAGCCATGGAAGAGGACAAGCTGGTGAGCAAAGCGGCTACCCAATCGTGGCGCGTGAGGTAAAACGCTACAAAGACCAATGCACTAATGGCAATACCGCCTATGGCTAACCTGCGGATTAATACTTTCAATTCTGCCTGCAAACGGGTTTCTTCCGTTTCTACATGGCTGAGCGAGGCACCGATTTTTCCAAATTGAGATCGTACACCGGTGGCCGTTACCTCTACCAAACCGGTTCCCTGCACAACGAGACTACCGCTAAACACGGTTGCTTTTTCATCGCTGCCGCCGGATTTTTTTTCTACCGGTACGGACTCGCCTGTTAAAATGGATTCGTCCACAACTAAGTTTACGCATTCAAGCAAAAGACCGTCAGCAGCAATACGGTCGCCTTCGCGCACCATCAGCACATCGCCGGGCACCACCTCGCGCCCTGGAATTCGTTGTGGTTTACCATCGCGCAGCACCAACGCCCGTGGGCTGGCAAGCTGGCGCAGGGCATTCAGCGCATGCTCCGTTTTTTGATATTGATAAAACGTAATGCCGATAATGAGCAAAATAGACGAGAGCAAAATCAGCCCCTCTTGGTAGTCGCCCAACGCCAGGTATACGCTTCCACACGCCAACAGCAGCAGAAACATCGGCTCTTTCACCACTTGAAAGGCCACCCCAAAAACAGATTTTGGGCGGGCAGAGGGTAGTTCGTTTGGCCCCCATTTTAAAAAGGCGGCCGCGGCCGCAGATGAAGGTAAGCCTCTCATACCGAAATATAGGAACCTCCCATTTTCGTATCTTTCCCAAACACTATTTTATTTTTTGCATGCAGAAGTACGCGTTTATCCGGAAATACAACTCGCTGCTGTTGTTTTTCATTCTTACTACATCCGTACTCGTAGTGGCGAAGGATGTGCTCGTGCCCATGGCCTGGGCGTTTTATTTTGCACTGGTGTTGTATCCGCTCGCCAACCGCATGGAACGGTGGCGTTTTAACCGCGTCTTTTCTTCGCTTACGGTAGCGTTGGTGTTGTTTATTTTGGTCTTGCTGCTGATCGCGTTTTTTTCATCAGAGCTGATCGGGTTTTCAAAAGATGTTAGCTTCACCAGCGAGCGCCTGCAGCAGATGTTTAAAACGTATAGTCAATGGCTACAGCAGGTGTCTGGCCTTCAGGTTGATCAAATCGAGCAATACTGGAAAACCGGAATGGAGAAACTTGGCGGCTGGTTTTTCAAGGAGTTGGGCGTGCTGGGTTCATCGCTTTCGGCCATTACGCTCATGTTCGTCTATCTGTTTTTCTTTCTTTACTACCGGGGCTTGTTTACGCAATTCATCGCCGCTAACTATTCCGGCGCGCAACTGGAGCGGGTGCGCGAAATCTCATTGCGGTCATCTCAAATCGCCAGCAGCTACCTTCGCGGCACGTTGGTGCTTACGTTGCTCATGGCGTTGCTCTCGCTCATTGTGTTTTGGATTTTTGGCGTACGCCACGCGCTGTTTCTGGCGCTTTTTGTTGCCGTGCTCAACATCATTCCCTACATCGGTAATCTCATTGCCTTTGTGGTGGTGTTTCTCCTTACGTACATCACCAAAGACAGCTGGGGCATTGCCCTGGGCGTGCTGGCGTGTTTGTATGTGGCCAACGTACTTCAGGAAAACATCGGGCGGCCACTCATTGTAGGCACAGAAATGGACATCAACGGTTTTTTTGTTTTTGTTTCCGTAGTTGTGGGGGGTGCAGTTTGGGGTATTTCCGGAATGGTGTTATTCATTCCGTTGGTGGCCGTCATTAAAATCGCTTTGCAAGCCAACGAACATTGGAAACCGGCAGCCATTTTTTTTGGCTCCGGGGCGCCACCTCCGGCTACGAAAGCAGAAATAGAAACACCAGCGGAAAAATAATTCCTGCCAGCGCCAACTTCCAGCCGCGTTTGCGAAAGCTGTTCTCCCCGGTTTGTATGAACATACCGGTAATCGCAATAGTAAGCATGGCCAAGCCAAAGATATCAGAGTAGTAAATCCACCATTTGCTCGTGTCAATGTGCAACTTCACCATTTGGCCCAGCAGCGGCGTAGTGCGGTAATGGGTGATTGAACCCTGGCCGGTGACGAGCTCTACCTCGGCATCATGATTTACATACGACACGCGCAGTTTACCATCCACCACTTGAAACCGTCGTACATCATCTTCCACCTGTTGCGCAGCGGTAAAGCGGGCCACAAACGCTTCGTTGATGGAGTCGGGCAGGACCGGTGCGGTTTGGATCATGCGTGTCTCTACTTTGTATCTCCGCGGATTCCACGCCTGCCGGTGGTTCAGAAAAATTCCCGACAGCGAGAAGGCAATAATTAATCCCAAATAAAAGTACGCGAGGTCGCGGTGGGTGTTACGTGCAGTGAGTTTCATGCGCTGGTTTAAACGACTGCAAATATCTGCCTTTCCTACGGGCCAAAAAAATCTTGTAAAAAATGCTACGGGTCGTGGGGGTTCGGTCAGCTTCCGTTGTCTTGTCAGCAAAAAAAGACAACATCCTTAAAAAAGATCATCATTGATCAACGCAAAAAAATGAAAACGAAAAAAATGCTCATCATCGTTCTGGCTGCCATGCCCTTGCTCTGTGCACAGGCACAGGAAGAAGACAACCGCCATCAGATTCAAACCATTTTTCGCCCAGGGCGTGCCGGTGCGTACGGGGCGCTGTCAAATAAGTTTACCACGCTCGGTGGCGAATTCGCCAACATTACTGAAGCCTACGGGGGCGTTTTTATCAACCGCCAACTCATGGTAGGCTTCGGGGCGGCCGGGTCAACCAATTACATACCGGTACTTCCGGAAAATAGTGCGCGGCCGGGTGCCCGCATGTCGTACGGCTATGGGCAGGCGGGGTTGGTGGGCGAGTATGTGCTCGGCTCTAACCGCGCGGTGCATGTCGTTTTTCACATGTTTGCCGGCGTAGGTTTTACTACGCAGTACGAGCGTTGGCCCCGCGATTACGATTGGCAAACACCGGAGGGTATCCATGATGCAAACTGGTTTTTTGTGGCCGAGCCGGGTGTGCAGGTGGAGTTTAATCTGCTGCGTTGGCTGCGCTTCAGTCCGGGCGTAACCTACCGCAATGCGTACAACAGCACTGCGCGCGGCTTAAGCGACAGCGACCTCAGCGCGTGGTCGTACAACGTCACGTTAAAAATTGGAAAATTTTAGTTTCACGCAGCTCATAACCAGTTCCGTCATGCAGACCGCGTGAGACATCCCCGATGTCCGACCAGGAACTAACAGTTGCTCAATTTTCCGCCCTCGAAAAAACGGCCATCCTGTTTTTGAGATAGGTGTGGGTACCTTTGGCGGCTCCCCGCCCCAATTGCCCCGGGCGGGTCAGGCTTTCCGCTTTTACTCCGCCCCCGTGCCGCACGTGTCCCACACGCGATCATCGGGGGCGGGGTAACCGCTGCAATCCTTAGCCGGGTACACGCGCACACGAGCACCTTCGGCGCCCGCTAAACAACGAAAAGCTATTGATGTGTTTTTACCCAATTGCGGGCGTTTACAAACGCTTCAATCCATGGCCCAACGTCATCTGTTTTTTTAGCGCGCGTGTAGTGTGGCCAGTTCCAGGGAAAAATAGAACGCTCAATGTGCGGCATAATGGCGAGGTGGCGTCCATCGGGCGAGTGCACGGCAGCAATCGCATCTTGAGAGTCGTTGGGATTGCCCGGATAGGCAGCATACGCGTACCGTGCCGCCACCGGGTAGTCGGCTGGTGTGGTTAGCACAAACTTGCCTTCGCCATGGGCTACCCATGCCCCCAACGTGGCCCCTTCCAGCGATTGAAACATCACGGAAGAATTTTTGGGAACGGAGAGCAACGCAAAAGTGGATTCAAATTTACCGGAGCCGTTGTGCTGCATTTTGGCATGCGCTGCCATCGGCAGGCTGCGGTTTACTAAACCCAATTCCATCATGAGTTGGCAACCGTTGCAAACGCCAAGGCTCAGCGTGTCGGGCCGTTGATAAAACTGCTCCAGGGCCGTACGGGCTTTTTCATTGTAGAGAAAAGCGCCTGCCCAGCCTTTGGCAGAACCCAGCACATCCGAGTTGGAAAAGCCGCCCACAAACACAATCATGTTTACTTCGGCCAGATTTTCGCGGCCGCTCACCAGGTCGGTCATGTGCACGTCTTTCACGTCAAAACCAGCCAGGTACAATGCGTAGGCCATCTCGCGGTCGCCATTCACGCCTTTTTCGCGAATAATGGCTGCGCGTACGCCACTGGCCGTTCTGCGTTTCGCATCAATCTGGTACGTGCGGAACTGGCCATCAAAACGTTGCGGAAACACATAGCGAAGCGGTTGCTTAAATATCTGGTCGCGCCGGGTTTCGGCATGGCCGTGCGGGCGCTGCACCCGATCGAAGAGATACGAGGTGTGAAACCAAACATCGCGCCACTGGTCAATGGGCAAGTGAATAACGCCCGTTTGCGGATGGGTAATTGCCAGCGTGCGGCTAGCCGTAATCTGCCCGAGGCGATACGTTTGGATACCTGCTGCTGCTAAGCGTGTGGTTACTGCGGTGGCGTCTTGTACCTGTAGTACCAGCGCAGGGTTTTCGCTGAATAACACTTTTATAACGTCGCTGTCCAGCCCACTCACATCCACCGCCATGCCAAGCGTGGGCGTGGGGAAGCACATTTCCAGCAGCGTAGTAATTAAGCCACCCGAAGAAATGTCATGGCCGGCCAACACCAGTTCGTCCTGAATCAATTGCTGCACGGCGCCAAACGCTTTTGCAAAATAGGCGGCATCGGCCACGCGGGGGGTGCGGCTGCCCACGCGCTGCACCACTTGGGCCAGGCTGCTGCCACCCAGTGCAAACGCATCGCGCGAAAAGTCGATGTACAACAGTGTGCTGTGCTGAACGGGCTGCAGCGCGGGCGAGATGGTTTTACGAATATCATTTACTTCCGCCACGGCCGAGATGATGACAGTGCCCGGCGAGAGTACCACTTTTCCATCCGGATATTTCTGCGTCATCGAAAGCGAATCCTTGCCGGTGGGAATGTTGATGCCGAGCGCGCAGGCAAACGCACTCACGGCTTCTACGGCTTCGTAGAGCCGCGCGTTTTCTCCCGGCTGTTTTGCAGGCCACATCCAATTGGCGCTGAGCGATACCCCAGCCAATCCATTCGTGAGCGGTGCCCACACTAAATTCAATAACGCTTCTGCTATGGCCAACTCGCTGCCATGCGCCGGGTGCACCAGGGCGGCGCCGGGTGCGTGCCCCAGGGCAGTGGCTACGCCACGGTGACTCAGAAAATCCAGCGCCATCACGCTTACATTATTCAACGGCAACTGCAGTTCGCCACAGGCCTGCTGGGTAGCCACCTTTCCGGTTACCGATCGATCAACTTTGTTCGTAAGCCAGTCTTTGCAGGCTACGGCTTCCAGCCGCAGCACATCTTTCAAATAGGTTTCCAGTTTTTCGGCCGTGTATGCCACATCCGCGAAAGCGAACGACTTACGCGTGTCGTGCAACACGGTTTTGGGCGATGAGCCAAACAGGTGCGCCAGTTCAAGCGCTACCGGTTGGGTATGCTTGGTGTTGTTGCGAAACGAGAATTTTTGATCGCCCGTGGCTTCGCCTACGATGTAGATGGGCGCTCGTTCGCGCGCAGCGATCTGCTGCAACACGGGCACATCTTTGGCGTGCATGGCCAGGCCCATGCGCTCTTGCGATTCGTTGCTGATGATTTCTTTTTCCGAAAGTGTGGGGTCGCCCACTGGCAGTTGGTCGATCTCCAGCGTACCTCCGGTTTCTTCCAGCAGTTCGCTAAAGCAATTTAAATGGCCGCCGGCACCGTGGTCGTGAATGGAAACGATCGGGTTGTCGGACGACTCCACCAGTCCGCGCACGGCATTCATTACCCGCTTTTGCATTTCCGGGTTGGAGCGTTGCACGGCATTCAATTCGATGGCGTTTGCAAATTCGCCTGTGGCCACGGATGAAACTGCACCGCCACCCATGCCGATGCGGTAATTGTCGCCCCCAAGCAGCACAATTTTGTCGCCCGGTTGCACGTGTTCTTTTTTGCTGTGCTTCTCGTTTGCAAAGCCCACGCCCCCGGCCAGCATGATCACTTTATCAAAACCAAAGGCAGTTTCTTTTTCTGCGTGCTCAAACGTGAGTACGCTGCCACAGATCAAAGGCTGCCCGAATTTGTTTCCAAAGTCACTCGCGCCATCGGAGGCTTTTACCAGAATTTCTGCCGGCGTTTGGTAGAGCCATTTTCGCGCGGGAAACGCCTGCTCCCAGGCGCGGCCGCTTTCCAAACGCGGGTAAGACGTCATGTACACGGCGGTTCCCGCCAAGGGCAACGATCCTTTGCCGCCGGCCAGGCGATCGCGAATCTCACCGCCCGATCCTGTGGCGGCCCCGTTGAACGGTTCTACCGTGGTGGGGAAGTTATGGGTTTCTGCTTTGAGTGAAATGACGGCGCGAATGTCCGTCACCTGAAAGTACGCGGGTTCATGTGGTTGTGCGGGTGCAAACTGCTCGATCGGAGGCCCCTCAATGAAGGCAACATTGTCTTTATAGGCTGAGACAAGCCGGTTGGGGTTTTCTTTCGCAGTTTTTTTGATGAGCTGGAACAACGTGAGTTCTTTCTGCTGCCCATCGATCACAAATGTGCCGTTAAAGATTTTGTGGCGGCAGTGCTCGGAGTTTACTTGCGAGAACCCAAATACTTCGCTGTCCGTAAGTTTGCGCCCGAGTTTCCAACGTACGTCTTGCAGGTATTCGATTTCTTCCGCGCTCAGCGCGAGACCTTCTTTTTCGTTGTAGGCCGCGATGTCTTCGATTTCAACGATGGGCTCCGGCGCGTGGTGGATGGTGAACACCTCCTGATCTAGCGAGGTGTAGATTTGTTGCAACATCCGGTCGAAGGCAAAGCTGTTTCCGGTAGTAGCCACAAACTCTTCGATGCGCGCAATTCCGGTCAAGCCCATGTTTTGGGTGATTTCTACGGCATTGGTACTCCAGGGCGTAACCATCTCTTTACGTGGGCCAAGAAACGAACCCGGCAGTTGTTTTTCCGCCAGCGGTTGCGCGCCGCCAAAAAGCCAGATCAGTTTTTCAATGTCGGCAACGGAGAACGGCTGTTGGTGCCCCACGGCATAGATGTGGTGGGCCGGGGTTTTAAAGAATAATACCATGGAATGCGGCGCGATTTAAGGCGCCAAAAATACGATCATTTTAAGAATGGAATGGAATGGATTTTCGGTTCTGAAAATTCGTTGTGCCTTCCCCCGGGGCGTGGCTGCTGGATTTTTTTTCGAAATCCAGATCGAAGTTCGTACCTTAACAAGGATGAGAAAAATTCTTACAGTGGCGTTGGTACTTGGCTTTAAATCGATCTGGGCGCAATTTGGCGTAGCCTTCCATCAGTCGAATTTGCCCTTTGTGGGTGTTCATTACGAGTGGAAAGACCGCTTTCGGTCCGAATTGCGCATAGGTGTGGATCAATACACAGACAACCTTTCGTTTGAGGGAGCCGGTTTTTTTGACGTGATTGATAAAACCGACTTCGAATTTTATGCTGGCTTGGGTTTTCGAACCCGGGATTTTTCTGGCCTCGTTTTGCCTGTGGGGTTAAACGTCTATCCGTTTCCGGTCAAAAACTTTGGGCTTCATATGGAATTAGCCACCCTGTTCTCTGAAGAAAATTGGTTACTTCGGGGCAGTTGGGGCATCCGGTATCGATTCAGGAAATCGAACGCTCCATAATTGCCTGCTGGCTTCCGGCTTTCACTACCAAATCGTTATGTCCGGCTTCCAACTCCACTAACTTGTGGCGCATCACTTTTTTGGTAAAGGCGGCCATATTTCGGGTGGTGATGATTTTATCGTAGCGGCCGGTAATCATCAGCAGGGAAACGTTGTTCTGGTTCAGTAATGCAGAAACCCGAGTTACATCAAATTTCAGATGCCGAAAGTACACCCAGGAGTAATACACGCGCCTGCGCTTCTCTTCGGTATTCATCTGCGATTCGGCAAATCGCAACAGCCCCCGGTCTACCACGTGCAACGCCCGCAGGATTTTGATGAGCCGATAGAGCCGGTTCGGTTTTAACACCATGCTCTTAAACAGTGCGCGTGTGGCAATGGGGTAGGTGGCGAGACTGTACCAAAAGCTGGTCTTGATCCCATCGGGTGCAATCAAAATTACCCGATCAACCCGCGCCGGGAACAATTCGGTGGCCGCCAGCACAAATTTTCCGCCCATGCTGAACCCGGCCAACTCAAATCGGTCGATCTTTTCCTGCGCGAAGAATTGCTCCAGGATCTTTTTCCAATCGGCTTTCTCCAACGGATCGCGGGCTGGCCACGTGCTGCTGCCGTGAAAGTACAGATCGAAAGCGTAAAGTGTGTATTCCTGTTCCAGATGTGCCACCCAATCCTGAAACACGTGCAGGCTCTGGCCAAATCCATGAAACATCAGCATGGCGCGGCCCCCGCTACCGCCCTTGGCGTAGTGCAAGCGACTGTTCTTGTAATGCACAAAATGGTCGCGAATCAGCATACCACAAAAGTAAGTGTTCTGGTTCGCCCCAAGGCCAAACAGACCGATCCGTTACGGGCGCAAGAAAATTTCCACACCTTTGTTACAATAAAACCCCACCGGGCCGCGACTTACCACCTATGCCGCGAGCCGTTACACTAACACTGCCGATGCAAGAAGCGATTAAGCGAAAAACCTTCCTGAGCGAGAAAGACAAGCTGTTGGGGTTTATTCGCCACCGCGTGTCTAATGCTGAGGAAGCCGAAGACATTCTGCAAGATGTGTTCGTGCAGTTTGTGGCGGGTTTTGAGTCGATTGAATCGGTCGATCGGGTTACGTCCTGGTTGTATAGCGTGGCGCGCAACAAAATTATCGACCGCTACCGGAGAGATGCCGCCCGGCCCCAGAAAACGGATTTGGAGGGCATCTCTAAACATGAAGACGATGCGCCCCTCACATTACAGGAAATCTTGCCGGATTTGGGCAATACGCCCGATGCTGCTTACCTGCGCGATGTGATTTGGGATGAGATTATGGATGCGCTGGACGAACTGCCCGAAGAGCAGCGCCAGATTTTTGTATGGAACGAACTGGAAGAACGCGGCTTTCGTGAGATCGCGGAAGAAACCGGAGTTTCCATCAACACGCTGTTATCGCGGAAACGCTACGCCATTCAAGCCTTGCGCAAACGCCTGCAACAGTTTTATGACGATTTAAAATAAGCTGAACGCACATTTACCAACACGTAGAGATATGAAAGCAACGTGGATCGCAAAATTTTTTCTCATGGGCGTTGTTGCCCTGGCTGCCATTGGCGCCGTAACCATGCTGCTGTGGAACTGGCTCGTACCCACATTGTTCCAGGGGCCCATCATTACCTTTTGGCAGGCCCTGGGGCTGCTGGCACTTACCAAAATTCTCTTTTGGTCGTTCGGTAAGGGCAGCTACAACCGGCACCGGCCGTGGGGCTATCGGTGGAAGCAAAAATGGGAAAACATGTCGCCCCAAGAGCGCGAACAATACAAAGCCAGAATGAAGGAGAAGTGGTGTTCGTGGGAAGAGAAACAACCAAATAGCCCGAATTCAAACGTTTGAGGCGGTTTTTCTAAAAAATTCTTAGAAAATTCTTCTGAAAAGCTAAACCAAATCGAGGGTTGGTCGTTGTAGGAAACTGTGGAAACTTTGGAGTTATTAAAAGTTTCCATCGTTTTCTGAAAAAATATGGAGGAACTAGACGTCCGAAACCGCATTCTCTCTGGCACCGAAGAACTGTTTATGAAGTACGGGGTGCGCAGCATCTCCATGGACGACATCGCCCGGCACCTGGGCGTATCTAAAAAGACGCTCTACCAACATTTTGCAGACAAAGATGATTTGGTAACGCATGTATCCAGTTCCCACCTGGAGCGCGACATAGCCCTTTTTTTGGAATTGAGGAAGCAATCCAGCAATGCCATTGAGGAGTTGGCCAAGATTTCGATGTGGATCAAGGAAGATTTGGAAAAAATGAATCCCACCTTGCTGATCGATATTCAAAAATACCATCCGAAAGCCTTTCACCAATGGACGCGCTACAAAGAGGAATTTGTGCGCAAATCGGTGGTGCAAAATATTGAACAAGGGAAGCGCGAAGGCTATTTCCGCCCGGAGGTAAACGCAGAAGTAATCGCGTTATCGCGCTTGCTGCTGCTGGAAGCCGCGTTTGATGACCGACACTTTCCGCGCGACAAATTCAAGCTGGTTGATATTCAAAGCCAATTGTTCGACCTGTTTGTGTACGGCATGTGCACCGACAAGGGCCGCAACCTGTACGAGGAGTACAAACAGAGAAATGAAAACCCCACCACAATAACGATGAAACAAACACTATGAAGCGAACACTTATACTCTTTTTGCTGATCGGCTGGTTCTACCCGGCCACCGCCCAGCAACCCGCCAGCCGTGCCTTCACGCTGGAACAATGCATTGATTACGCACTCCAAAATTCCATAGCCGTAAAAAATGCGACTTTGGATGAAGAGATTGCCAAAGCCCGCGTAAAGGAAACGATTGGCATAGGGTTACCACAGATAGATGGATCGATTGGTATCCAGCATAACGCACGGCTCAGACGATTTTTTGGGCAAACACCCAGCGGATTTATTCCACCAGATACAAACCCAGACCTGGATAGTGCACCGGCGGGTACCGTTTTTGGCGCTCAAAACCCCTTCCAACTCAAAAGTGCCGGTGACGCAGGTTTGAACATCAGCCAGATTCTTTTCAACGGCTCATACCTCGTGGGCTTGAAAGCCTCGAACACCTACAAAGAACTGTCTACAAAAACCGCCGGCCAAACACGTGAGCAAACCATCGCCAATGTATCCAAAGCGTATTATCTGGCGATCACTAACCGAGAACGTATCAAGTTATTTGATGTGAACATCGGGCGGGTGGATACGCTTTTACGAAATACAAAAGCACTCTTTCAAAACGGTTTTGCCGAGAAAATTGATGTTGATCGCGTACAGGTAACGTACAACAACTTGGTAACTGAGCGCGAAAAATTCAAAAACATCCAAATCATAACGGCTGAGGTGTTGAAGTTTCAAATGAATTATCCGATGGCCGAGGAAATGGAGATCGTTGGCTCAATAGAAGAATTTAGTGCGCCGGATTATGAGGTCATGGAAGACAATTGGTCGTACGGCAAACGCTGGGATTACCAGTTGCTCCAAACCTCTAAACGCCTTCAGGAGTTGGACCTCAAAAATAAATATGCTGCAGGTGTACCAAGCTTAGTCGCTTTTGCCAATCTCGGATACTCTACCGGATCAGCGAATATTGCTGGTGTTTTTCGCACGGAGTCGAATATCCGAGAGATTAACGGTATTGGTTCCGACAAGTGGTACGGTTATTCTCTTTTCGGAGTAACACTAAACGTTCCGGTATTCAGTGGCTTGCAACGCACGTACCGGGTTCAGCAATCCAAGCTCAACTTATTGAAAATAGAAAACACGCAGCGGCAGTTAGAATCCGTAATTGATCTGGAGTTGAAGCAAGTACGGATTACGTTAGAGAATGCAATTCGCACACTGCAAGCGCAAAAAGCGAATATGGACCTGGCCGGTAACGTGGCTCGTGTTACCAAAATAAAATACGCGCAAGGCGTTGGCTCCAGCCTGGAAGTAATTGATGCCGAAGCAAGTCTGCGCGAAGCACAAATCAACTACTACAACGCGTTGTACGATGCGTTAGTGGCCAAAGTCGATACCGACAAAGCCTATGGCAAACTCAATCCTTACACAGAAAAATAAAAGATCCTCCCCAATTCATATGAAATCAAATACCAAAATTTTTGTATTCATTAGCGCGATCGTGCTCGCCGCTTGCGGCGGCAATGGCGACAAAGCCCAGCAACTGGAAGCTTTGAAAAAAGAACAAGCGGCGTTAGGCAAACAAATTGCCCAACTCGAAACGGAACTAGCCGGCGCAGCCGGGCAAGCGGGTTCCGTAAAAGCAAAAGAAGTAAGCGTTTCAGAACTGGGTGTGCGCCCCTTCGATCATTACATCCAAACACAAGGCAAAGTGGAATCGATGGAAAACATTCTGGTGAGCGCCAAGATGATGGGTGTAATTACCCAAGTCTACGCACGCGCCGGGGAAGTGGTAACCAAGGGCCAGACGCTGGCACAAATTGATAACCTCGTAATCGTGCGTTCCATTGAAGAATTGAAATCAGGATTGGAACTGGCCAACACCGTGTACGAGCGGCAGAAGAACCTGTGGGATCAAAAAGTAGGTACAGAGATTCAATTCCTTCAAGCCAAGAACAACAAAGAAAGCCTCGAAAAAAGACTGGCCACGCTCAACGAGCAGAACGAGATGTCGAAAATTAAAGCGCCGGTAAGCGGTACCGTGGATGAGGTGTTTGTGCGGCTAGGCGAGAACGTAGCCCCGGGCATGCCCGCGGTACGCGTAGTGAATGCGGCTGATCTGAAAGTGAAGCTCGACATTTCTGAATCTTTTGCTGCCCGGATTGCCCGCGGCAACAAGGCAATTATTTCGTTGCCCGGTGGCGAAAAAAGCATTACCGCTCCCGTTACGTTTGTGGGCCGCAGCATCGATGCGCTTTCGCGCACCTTCCCGGTGGAGATCAAACTGCCCGGTGGCAGCGATGTGCGCCCAAACATGACGGCCGTGGTGCGCGTGGTGTATGAGTCCGTTCCGCAGGCCATTGTGGTGCCCGTGAATGTTATCCAGAACATCAATGGCGAAAAAGTGGTGTACGTGGCGGAAACAAACGGCACTACTACGGTGGCCCGCAAACGCGTAGTGCAGGTAGACGGTGTGTTTGATAATCTGGCGCAGGTATCGAAGGGACTTGCGAAGGGCGACCGGGTGATCACGTTTGGCTATCAGGGCCTGAACGATGGCGAAGCCATTAAGATCTAATTCCTTTTTTTAACGCGCTGTATATGCAAGACATAGAAAAAGAATTTAAGCCCACCAGTTGGGCCATCGATAACCGGGTAAGTATCTACATCGCCACGGTAATCATTTGCCTGGCCGGGATTTTTACCTACGTGCGGCTTCCCAAAGAGAATTTTCCCGAGGTGGTTTTCCCGCAGATTTATGTGCTTACGGTTTACCCGGGCTCGTCTCCGTCCGACATTGAAACACTCGTGACCAAGCAAATCGAAAAGCAGGTAAAGTCAATCGCGGGCGTAAAGAAAGTAACCAGCAACTCCGTGCAGGATATTTCCAACATCATCATCGAGTTTGATGCCGATGTAGACGTGGATGAGGCCAAACGCGAAGTGAAAGATGCGGTGGATAAAGCGAAGAGCGATTTGCCCAATGATTTGCCGCAAGAGCCGCAAGTGATCGAAATCGATATTTCTGAGGTGCCGATCATGAACGTGAACATCTCAGGCGATTACGATTTGCAAACCATCAAGAAGTATGGCGAACAGATTCAGGATCGGATTGAGAGCTTGCCCGAGATTCGCAGAGTAGATTTAGTGGGTGCCTTGGATCGCGAAATTCAAATCAACCTCGATTTATACAAAGCGTCCGCCGCAGGCATTGCATTTTTTGATGTGTACAGTGCGATCAATTCGGAGAACAAGATCATCTCCGGTGGCCAGCTAAACGTGGGGGGCATGAAGCGTTCGCTCAGTGTGAATGGAGAGTTTAACTCGGCCGAAGAAGTGGGCAATACGGTAGTTACGTCCACCAAGGGTGCGAAAGTGTACCTGAAAGACATTGCCGAAGTGGTGGATTCGCACAAGGAGCAGGAGAGCTTCGCCCGGCTGGATGCCAAAAATGTAATTACGCTTAACGTAATTAAACGCTCAGGTGAAAACCTGATCATCGCCTCCGATCAGATTACGGAAATTGTAAAGGAGTTTGAAGCGAACACGCTGCCGCCCGGCATGAAGGTAACCATCACGGCCGACCAAAGCGAGAATACGCGCACCACGCTGCACGATTTGATCAACACCATCATCATTGGGTTTTTGTTGGTCACGCTTATCCTGATGTTTTTTATGGGTGCAACAAACGCGATTTTCGTTGGCCTTTCGGTACCAATTTCAAGTTTCATCGCGTTTCTGGTATTTCCATCGTTGGACTTTACCTTCAACCTGATGACGCTTTTCAGCTTTTTGCTGGCGTTGGGTATTGTAGTGGATGATGCGATTGTGGTGATCGAAAACACGCACCGCATTTTTGACAACGGCAAGGTGCCGATCAAGAAAGCGGCGAAAGTGGCCGCTGGCGAGGTGTTTCTCCCGGTATTGTCGGGCACGCTCGTAGTGCTGGCTCCGTTCTTCCCGCTGCTGTTTTGGCCGGGGGTAATCGGTAACTTCATGTACTTCCTGCCCGCAACGCTCATCGTGGCGCTTGTAGCTTCCTTGCTGGTGGCCTACATCATCAACCCGGTGTTTGCGGTGGATTTCATGAAGCCGCACGATCACGATCATGATAGCCAATCGAAGTTTACCCGCGGTTTTAAAATTACTGCCATTGTATTTGGTGCGTTTGCCCTTGTATCGTACCTCGTGGGCGCGTTTGGCCTTGGCAACTTCGCAGTAACGCTCTTTGGCGTGTACGCGTTACACCACTTTGTGCTCAGCCGGGTGGTGAGCAAATTCCAAACGAGCACGTGGCCCCGCGTGCAGCAGGCCTACAAGAACTTGCTTTCTAAACTGCTTGTCGGCTATCGGCCGCTGGCGGTGCTGGGCGCGGTGGTATTTCTGTTTATCTTCTCCATCATGTTCACCGCCTACCGGCAACCACCGGTGGTGTTCTTCCCGCAAGGCGATCCCAACTTTATTTTTGCTTACATCCGGATGCCGATCGGCACCGACCAGCGCGTTACAGATTCCATTACTCAAATAGTAGAGAAACGCGTGCGCGATGTGGTGGGCGAGAAAAATCCCATCGTGAAGTCGGTGATTGCAAACGTAGCGATTGGTGCGAATGAGAATCCACTGGAGGGGGGCACAAATGCGAGTCCACATCTGGGTAAAGTATCGATCGCGTTTGTTGGGTTTGCCGAACGCGATGGGCAAAGCACGGCCGTGTATCTCGACAAAGTGCGCGAGGCAACGAAAGGAATTAAAGGTGCTGAAATTTCAGTGAATCAGGAACAGAACGGCCCGCCCACGGGCAAGCCAATTAATATTGAAATTGCTGGCGATGAGTTTGATGTACTCGTGGCCACGGCTAATCGCGCCAAGCGCTACCTGGATTCGTTGCAGATTGCGGGCGTTGAAGAATTGAAATCCGATTTCCAGAGCGACAAGCCCGAGGTGGTGGTAACCATTGATCGCGAGAAGGCAAACCGCGAAGGCATCTCTACGCAAACCATCGGCAACAACCTGCGCTCTGCGATCTATGGCTTGGAGGTTTCGAAATTCCGCGATGCGAACGATGATTATCCCATTCAATTGCGTTTGAAGGAAGATCAGCGTAACGATGTAAACGCGTTGCTCAACATTCCCATCATCTACCGCGATATGAACATGGGCGGCATGGTGCGCGAAGTACCGCTCTCGGCCATTGCCACCATCGACTACTCGAACAGCTATGCCGGTATTCGCAGAATCGATCAGAAGCGCGTAATCACGCTGGCCTCAAACGTACTTGGTGGTTACAATGCCAACGAAGTTGTGGCCGAGATTCAAACAGCGCTAAATTCCTTCAGCAAACCCGATCAGGTAGAAATTAAAATGACGGGCGAGCAGGAGCAGCAAAAGGAAACCGCAGACTTTTTAGGCGTTGCGTTTCTGGTAGCCTTTGGTTTGATGTTCATGATCTTGGTTACGCAGTTTAATTCTTCCAGCAAACCGCTGATCATCTTGTCGGAAATCCTGTTCAGCATCATCGGGGTGTTGATTGGTTTCTCGTTATTCAAGATGGAGATTTCGATTGTGATGAGTGGTGTGGGTGTGTTGGCCCTTGCGGGGATTGTGGTTCGGAATGGGATTCTTTTGGTAGAATTCAGCGATTTGCTTGTTGCCCAAGGCATGCCGTTAAAGGAAGCCGTGGCCGAAGCCGCGAAAACCCGGATGACGCCGGTAATCTTAACCGCGCTTGCGGCTACGCTTGGCCTGATTCCGCTGGCCGTTGGCTTAAACATCGACTTCGTGGCGCTGTTCACCGAGCTGAATCCGCACATCTTCTTCGGAGGGGATAACGTGGCCTTCTGGGGTCCGCTTTCCTGGACCATGATCTTTGGCTTGTTGTTCGGAACGTTGCTTACGCTTTTCCTCGTGCCTGTAATGTATCTGATGGTGGGCCGGTTGAAAGAGCGGATTGCGCAATGGCGCGGCAAACCGTTAAAAGAGGAGTCCGCACTCGTCACCGAATAAAATAAAAACAGTAGGGAAGTCGTCTGGTAGTTCATCAGGCGACTTTCCTTTTTTATGTACGCACGCATTATGGTATTGATTTTTTTCGCGATCTTCTTTTTGATCATCGACTATTACTTGTTTCAGGCCGTAGTGCATGTAACTCGTAATCTGTCGCCCGGCTGGCGACAGTTTTGGCGCTGGCTGCATTGGGTGCCCACCTTTTTTTCGCTCCTCGCGCTGGCGTGGTGGGCATTCGGAAATCAATACATGCTGGGCGGCCAGGTGCGCGCCTGGATCATTACCGGCCTGGTGGGAATTTACTTTTCGAAAATCTTCGGCATTCTGTTCGTGTTCATTGATGACGTGCAACGCGGGGTGCGGCTCGTGGCGCAGTGGTTTACGAAATCGGAGGCCACAGCTTTACCGGGCGAGGCCATTTCCAGATCAGAATTTCTTACTAAAGCAGCATTGGTGGCAACCGCAGTTCCGTTTGGCACGATGGCCTACGGCATTGCCACCGGCGCGCATGACTACCGCGTGCGCCGCGTACGGGTGCCGATTGCAAATTTGCCCAAAGCTTTTCACGGGCTACGCGCCGTGCAGATCAGCGATATTCATTCCGGCAGCTTTTGGAGCAAGACAGCGGTGAAAGGCGGAGTGGAGATGATACTCAACGAGAAGCCCGATATTATTTTCTTCACGGGCGATTTAGTGAATAACGAAACTACCGAAGTACGCGAGTACATTCCGGTCTTCGAAAAACTAAAAGCACCGCTGGGGGTATTTTCCGTCATGGGTAATCATGATTATGGCGATTACCGCGCGTGGGACACGAAAGAAGCCAAACAACAAAATTTTAAAGACCTGATCGAAGCCCATCGGCTGTTGGGTTTTGATTTGTTGATGAACGAACATCGCTTTATTGAAGTGGGGGGCGAGAAGCTGGCCATTATCGGTAACGAAAATTGGGGTGCCGGCCGCTTCTCCAAATATGGTAAACTCGAAAGCGCCTATCGCGGAACGGAAGAGGTAGCCACAAAAATTTTGCTTTCGCACGATCCCAGCCACTGGGATGCACAAGTGCGGCCAAACTTCAGCGACATTGCCCTTACGCTGGCCGGCCATACCCACGGCTTCCAGTTTGGCGTAGAGATTGGCGGCTTTAAGTGGAGCCCGTCGCAGTACGTCTACAAACAATGGGCAGGGTTGTACACGGAGGGCAGCCAACATTTGTATGTTAACCGAGGCTTTGGCTACATCGGCTATCCTGGCCGCATCGGCATTCCGCCGGAGATTACCGTGTTGGAGTTGGTGCCTGCCTGATGTAGATTACCCATCCAACGTTTTTTCCGTTACTTTACTCGGTGGTAACACCTGCCGACATCCTCAAACAATACTGGGGTTACACCCAGTTTCGCCCGCCGCAGGAAGAAATCATCCAAACGGTGCTTCAAGGCCGCGATGCGCTCGCCATTCTTCCCACCGGCGCAGGTAAATCGGTTTGCTTTCAGGTTCCGGGCATGCTTAAAGAAGGGCTGTGCCTGGTGGTAACGCCGCTCATCGCACTCATGCAAGACCAGGTGGCGCAATTGCGCCAAAAAGGAATTCCCGCCATCGCCATTCACGCGGGCCTCTCGCGCGCAGAAATTGATCTGCTGCTCGATAATTGCGTCTACGGACCGGTAAAGTTTTTATATGTCTCGCCCGAGCGCACCCAAACCGAACTTTTCCGCGAACGCTTCCAGCGCATGAAGGTCAACCTCATGGCCATCGATGAAGCGCACTGCATTTCGCAATGGGGCCACGAGTTTCGGCCCGCGTATCGCCTGCTGGCGGAGGTAAAAGATCGGCAACCCGGGGTACCCCTGCTGGCGGTTACCGCTTCGGCTACGCCCACGGTAAAGATGGACATCATCACCTCGCTGCAACTCCGCGAGCCGGTGGTGTTTCAACGCAGCTTCGCACGCGAGAACCTGTCGCTCGTGGTGCGCGAGGCGGAGAACAAAGAAAAAAAGCTGCTCGAAATTCTGCGCAAGGTGCCGGGCAGTGCCATTGTCTATGTGCGCTCGCGCAAAGCCACGGTGGAGTGGAGCCGTAAACTTCAACAACAGGGCATTTCGGTAACGTATTACCATGGCGGCATGTCGCACACCGACCGCGCGGCGCAGCAGGAACAATGGATTTCCAATCGCGCCCGGGTAATGGTAGCCACCAACGCCTTTGGCATGGGCATCAACAAGGCAGACGTGCGCGTAGTGGTGCATCTTGATCTGCCGGAGAATCCGGAGTCGTACTACCAGGAGGCCGGTCGCGCGGGCCGCGATGGCAAGCGCGCGTATGCGGCCGTAGTGTACCACGCGGCAGATGCGGCCGACTTGCGCACAAAAACAGAACACGCGCTGCCCACGGTGGAGCAACTGCGCGCGGTGTACCAGGCGCTGGCCAATTATTTGCAGCTGGCCGAGGGCGCCGGGCAAGGCGTTTCTTTTGGAGTGAAGATGGAAGATTTTTGTCAGCAGTTTGGTCTGCCATTGGCCCCCACGTTGGCCGCCATCAAAAAGCTGGAAGAGGAGGGGCTGCTGGAAGTAAGCGATCAGTTCTATCAACCCACGCGCGTGCACATCCTTGTGGATAAAAAGCGGTTGTACGAGTTTCAGGTGGCGCAGGCGCGGTTCGATCCCATCATCAAAGCATTATTGCGCTTGTATGGTGGCGAGCTGCTCACCGGCTTTGTGCCGATTCAAGAAGACCAGATCGCACGCGCTACGCAACTTTCGGGTGCAGAAGTTCGCGAGTATCTCCGCCAACTCCATCACATGCAGGTGCTGGCGTACGAGCCCGCGTCCGATGTGCCGCGCCTCACCTTTCTCACCCCGCGGCAAGATGCCAGCCGCCTTACCATTGATCGAAAAAAACTGGAAGCACGGGCGGCGCTGCTCAAGCAAAAAGCCGAAGCCATGATTGCCTACGCCACCCAGCCCCGCTGCCGCATGCAGCAGTTGCAGGAATATTTTGGCGAAGCCGATACGCACCCCTGCCACCGTTGCGATGTGTGCGTGGCCAACCGCAAAAAAACGGACGATCATCTGCACCGGGAGTACCAGCAGCAAGTACTCCACATTCTGGCTACCCGTTCCGTTACCGTAGATGAGTTGGAAACGGAAGTGAATCCCAAAGAAAAAGAATTGTTTGGCGAGGTAGTGCGCGATTTAATTGAAGCGGGCCTACTTACGTACGATGCCTACTGGGTGCTGCACATCAGGAAATAGACCCACTTTTGCGCTGGGCAAACGTGCCGCGAAATCACATTCACTTTAATTTTTTATGGCAGCTGCGGGCTATCCGCTGCAAGTCCGCGCCCCGCTCAATCCAGCCCCTGGCGGGCTTTCCGCTGCTATCCCTGCTGCGCGGTGTACCCGCAACTATTCCGGCTCGTAAAAACGTGGGAAAAGTACGAGTTGTGAAAGCGAGCGAATGGGGCCGTAACGTTTGTGTTTATGCAGTGTGGGTAATAGGAGGCTTTAAAAATGAAGCGCAGCGAAATGTTAAGCCCTGCCATCTCCGATTTGTCCCACGTTACCTGGCTAAGTTAAAACAATACTTCTAATACTTACACTAAACTCCCGCATCGCATAAACATTTTGTTAGCGGCTGCCGCATCTTCTCTTACTTAATTTTGCGTTTCATCAGATTAATCATCTGTCGGTAATAGTCCTTGTACTCCGTCTTATTTACAACCCAATTCTCCATAAGAATCTCTCCTGGGTGTGAAATATTATTCTTGTTCCTTCTGTCAAAAAAAGACATTACAAAGTTTACCTCCTCAATTGCGGCCTTGTTCTTAGTTAAGAATTCAACTACTGAATTTACGTCATAGTTTTTTAACTCCTTTTTCTTTTTTGAACTATCCTTAATGAAACAATATTCATGAAATGTATTTAAAAGATGATTAAAGGCGAGATTATACTTCCCCTCTTCTTCTGCTAAGACCATCATCTTAATTTGTTGCCCAAGTGAGTTATTTGTTTGTATTACGGTGTCCTCGATTGGTAAGTATTTTGTTATTGATTCCTTGGACTTGGACATTGAGCGTTTTATCAATTGAAAGTATTGTGATTTTGACTCTGATTGTAGAATCAGTTTATTTAAAGATTTATCGTAGGTGTCAAGCTTGATAAATTTTTCTAGAAGATAAATATTCTGAGTCTTTTTGATTTTTTGTTCGAAGTCGTCCTCCAAGTATTTTTTGACAGCCTTATATCCAGTAGTTGAATTTCCAATCAAAAACATCAATGCCCGTACGCTATTTAGGGTCAATATTGGATTCCAATTTTTAAATGCTTTATCCAATGATTTCTCCGCATGTTTTGATTTTACGAAGTTCTTGATTGAACTGATGAAAATCTCCTTTAATGCCAAGTCCTCATGGTTAGCAATTGTTGTTGTTCCACTCTTTTTGAAATCGTCCTTAAGCTTTTGAATTATATCACAGACTTGTTCAAGTTGTTCTTTCGGTTTCTTCTTTTTCAGAGGGTCAAAGAAACTGATGAACTTTTCGCTTTTAACGAAATCATTAAAGTCATTTAAGTCCTCAATTATCCATTTTTGTGATTTTAAATGATTGATTTTTAGTCCGAGGCTATTTGTTAGAAAATCTGAAATGTCTGAGGTGATATTGAATATCTCATTGCCAATTTTATTGTTCTTTGTTGATGATTTTCTGTCAAATATTAAATAGAAATCGTCAACATACCTGTAGTAAGAAAATCCTTTCTTCTTGTACACGGGTAGCTTTTGAACAAAATTATCAAGCTCAAATAAAAAAATATTGCTTATGAAATTTGAGAATATATTTTGAGCGGATAATGGTAGTCCCTTGTCACGCTTCATGTAAAAGAGTAGCAAGCTTGAAATAGATTCTTTTGTGACATTGTCGAACTTGAGTCTCTTTTTGGAGGAAGGAAGGCTAAATTTATCAATGACATCTAGTAGTTTAGATGTCCTGATAGTGAAATAATAGTCTTGTATGTCCAGCTTAATTACACATGCCTTCTTGCCATTCGTTAATATGTCACTAATGGATTTTTTTACACCTATGTTAAACGAATTATAATCGTTGTGATAGTATACTTCGCTTTTTGATGGTTTGTCGAAGTTAATACGTCCGCCATAATATGTGTTGATATTTTCAAGCTTTGCCTTTACCGGCTCAATTCGAGATAATGTTTCTTTCATTAGGTCATAGAAATAAAAACCTAATGAGTAGTAAAGGAGGGTACTGTGGAAGGATGTAAAGTTGAAATATCGAATTCCATAAGCACCCTTTGGAATTGTATATTCCAGATTGTAAAAAATTGACCTGTAATTGTACAGAGTGTCTTTTAGTATAAATCTTTCGTAGAACTCAACCTTGTCAAATGACTTGATGTCTACTTCGTTTCGATAAATTTCGAAATCAATTGTTTTGAAGGTGAAGCTTTTCTCGTTAAGCTGAGTCGTGATTAAGTCAAAAGCTTTGTCAACATGCTCCTGCTTGATAAAGTAACCCAGATTAAAATTATTTGCTTTCACTTTCTAAATTGTCCAGATGCGGTTGCCGCTAACGTTTGGGTTTGTGCAGTGGCGGGCATAGGAGGGCTTGGCAATGTAGCGAAGCGGAATGCCAAGACCGACCAGTTGCGCCTTGTCCCACGTGACAATTTAAATAAAGAAACCGAAAGTTATGAGGACACCGAACCCCGCCATTGCACAAACCTTTTGTTGGCGGTAGTGGCATTTCACGCTCTCGATAATTTTAAGATTCTCAACGCTCCCCTTGTCACGATTACAAAAACTATTGTCCCAATAATTAAGTCCGGCTTGTTGGAATTAAAAAAGTAGACCAGTCCACCGGCCAAAATTACTCCCATATTTATAATGACGTCATTTGATGTAAATATCATGCTTGCTTTCATGTGGGCCTCATTGCTCTTTGTCCGTTGTAGTAAGTACAAACAAATTCCGTTGCCGATTAATGCAAAGATTGAAACGATAATCATTGTCGTGTAGTCGGGGGGATTGTCTGCCGAAACGAACCGTCTGATTACTTCAATGAAACCAACTATTGCTAAAATCATTTGAAAATATCCACTTAGTCGGGCTACATTTTTCTTTGCTTGAACTGTCCGTCCTACGGCATATAAACTTAGTCCGTAAACTAAAGCGTCCGCCAGCATGTCTAAGCTGTCGGCCACGAGCCCCATTGATTTTGAAATGAGTCCCGTTATGCTCTCAACTGCAAAAAAACCGAAATTGATTAGAAGAACTGTCCACAGTAACTGTCGTTCATCTTTTTTGTTGTCAAGGTTTAAGTCGGTCGTTATTTTCTCAGTCCCAATTCTTTTTGAATTTAGTTTTAAGTCGTCTATTGATTTTTCTATCTCGTTGGTCAGTCCGTCATGATAAACTGTCAGCCTACGTTTTTCTAAATCAAAGTCCAGGTTTTTAATGTTTGTGAAACTGTCCAGCTTCATTCTTATCAACGTCTCCTCTGATGGGCAGTCCATCTTTGTAATCTCAAATGTCGATTTGTCCATTTGCTCACTCTTCTTAAATGCCATTACCGCCAACACCCCAATTTAGCCAATTGCATTTATTTCCTCTGTAGCCGCGTAACCCCAATCGCACATATCCGCTTGCATAAGCTGGGTAGGTGCAGTAGACGGGCTCCCGGCCACGGATTGCAGCGGATACCCCGCCAGGGGTGGGCAGGTGCGGGGGCGCGGAGTAGCAGCGGAAAGCCGGGCGCGAGCTGCGTGGGCCTTGCGCGCCGGGGCGAGCGGGCCGCCAGAAATAAAATCGGAAACTGTTTTGAGTTGCTAGTGGTCAAGTCACAAACTCTGGCAGGGCTACGGGCTAAAATAATATGGTTGGTGAGTCGACCAGAAAAAACTAGCGCCATCTTAAAAATAAATTGATGAACTCAGTCCAAAAGCCCGATAAGTTCCAAAATCCATTTGCGCAGGCGTCTGACGGCTTCTTTACCGCGGCTATCGGCCGTCTGACGCCTCCGGCCCTTTTTCTCTAGGTAACTACTAAATTTTATTTCTCCGAGAGAGTCTCCCGCCTAAGGCAGCCTGCCGGGAATTAAACGCGCGCTAGCGGGGGTGACTATTCTTCATTACTGATTTTGAATCTGTTCAATACTTTGGGCAATGTCGTCAGCAATTATTTCAGCAAACTCATCGGTAAGTTGGTCGAGTTCGGTTTCTGTCCACGGTTGATCATACAATCGCTCCCTCAAAGTAATTTCCTGATTTGTGTAGGTTCTGATATGATAATAATATTGATACAATTGAAACTTCAATTGTTTCCACACATTAAAAGTTCTTGTGCCTGCTTTTATAAATCCTTGCAGGTTGACGTTAATCCCAATTTTGCGAATACCTTCTTTTATTAATCCCGCTTCCAAATCAACATCGGTTACATAGTCGAGTTGTTCATTAATTATGCGCGATATTCTTGGAGTCTTAAACTCTTTAATCACGCTCTTCAATCTTGCCTCAAGCCGTTCAGTTAGCTTGGGAAGGGTTTGCGTAAATAAATCAATAATTACTTTGTTGTCGCGCTCTTTCAATGATTCACCTTTCATGTTTTTGGTGAGTTCTTTTATGCGTGCAAGTTTGGCTTCGAGCGGGTTCTTCGGCTTTTCTAATTCCTTTTCAAGTTTGTCTTCAATCTCTTCAATGCTTGGCAGTTCGCCTTTTATGTCTTCAGGTAAGCGCTCGTTAATTCGGTATTCGGCAATGCCAATAGGTTTGCTGGTATCGCGCAAAGCATACTCGGCAATTATCTTATTTTTGGTTTTGCACAATATCAAACCAATAGAGGCTTGATCCATCGGGCCTTTCAGTTTATCATCGGCAACGCCCAAATAAAAATTTATTTTGCCTGCATATTCCGGCATGAAGTCGCCAATCTTTAAATCAATCACCACATACCTGCGCAGTTTGGTATGATAAAACAACAAGTCAAGAAAATATTCCTGTCCACCGGCTTCTAGTCTGTATTGCCTTCCCATAAAGGCAAAGCCATCGCCCAACTCAATCAGCACTTTGGTAATATGGTTGATGATGGCATTTTCAAGGTCGCGCTCTTTAGCTGCGGCACCCAACATTAAGAAATCGAATTGATATGGGTCTTTAAAAAGTTGTTGGGTCAGTTCGCTTTGGTAGTCGGGCAATGTTTGTTTGAAATTATGGGTGAGAGCACCTTGTCTTTTATACAGACCATTTTCTATCTGGTTCACCATCATGTCGCGCGTCCATCCATTCTCCACTGCTTTTTGGATATAGAAAACCCGTACTTCTGGCTCTTTCACTTTGTCGAGTAGAGTAGTGTGATGATACCACGTTAATTGTGCAAGTGGCACCTGCACAATCTCGTTTATGGATTGGTTTACCAATTGTGCAGGCTCAACCTGCACAATTACAGTAGACTGATTATCAGTATTTTGCAATTGTGAAGCCTGTTGTTGCATAAATTGGGGATAGGCCTCGGCAAAAGCCCTCATGTACTTTAGGTTTCGGGCAGAAAGCCCCTTCATGTCCTCGAACTCAATTTTTAAATCGGCCGCTAAACGGTCAATAATCTTTGCGCCCCAACCGAGTTTTTTTTGCTGTTCTAAAATGGTTTGCCCGATTTCCCAATATACCTGAAGCATTTGGGCATTCACCACAACCGATGCCCGCAGTCTGGCCTGCCTGATTTTGTCTTTCAGGTCTTGCAGAATTTGGCCATAATTTTTATCCAGTTCAGAACTCATAGCTAATTTTCTCTAGGTTCTTCTTTAGTTTTTTGTCGAGTTTGCCAGCAGTTGGTCATTAATTCAGTACTCAAAAAGTTAGTCTGACAAAATACGCAAATTTGAGTTTAATAACAGCTTTTTCGGGTTGTCGGTGGGGAGGGGGTTTGGCTCTTGCAATAACTATGGTGTCGAGGTTGATTTGCGCGGCTGTGGCATGTGCCAAATGCGCGGGGGCTTTAGGGTGGGAACTCTTTTTAAAAATGCGAAGGGTCGGATGTTGCTTCGTTATCAACTGAGTCTTAAAGTTGGTAATTCAACCGTCTACGAGTTGCTTCTTTGTCTCCGTGAAGAATTTGTGTTAGTAGAATGTCACCCGTTTTGTTTGAAAACTAATTTGTCTTGACCCTATGGCTGGCAACGTTGATGTTTGCGATGTGGTCGGCTTTCGAAGCCGCGGGCTGTCCCCGAAACAAAAACGTTGAACGAAGATAAATTTTAATTCAACTTGTTACGGCACCATTGCAGAAACATGCTGTTGGCGGACGTTTGCTTAGTCAAATCCAATAATAACAAGATACCATCTGTCCATAATCATTTTTTGTTCGTAAGCTGCACTCTCAACAATAAAACTTCTTAGTTGTCGAGGTGTCCGAGCGAAGTCGTAAACTATGTTCTCTTGCTTGTCAAAGATATTTTTACTTTTTCGAGTAAAAACTGCAATGCTGTCCAAGTCCGTTACTGTTTCGGCTTTCTTGTCCCCAGTGAATTTTATTTCAAAATAGTCAATTTGGTTCTTTTGTAATTTCCAGTTCAAACCGTCAATATCTTCGTCACCCCAAGTAAATGTTTGTATCTTATTCCTTAGTCCAATTTCAAATATCTCTTTTAAGTCGTCCTGATTGTCCACGATGTTATTCTCTGTAGACGTATTACAGGAAAATGTAAAAACTGTCAAACTTAAAATTGTAAGTAATATCTTCATTGCAAATGACCGCCAACACCCCAATTTATGCAATTGCATTTATTTCTTCTGTAGCCGCGTAACCCCAATCGCATACGTTCGCTTGGATAAGCTGGGTATGTGCAGTAGACTGGCTCCCGGCCACGGATTGTAGCGGATACCCCGCCAGGGGTGGGCAGGTGCGGGGGCGCGGAGTAGCAGCGGAAAGCCGGGCGCGAGCTGCGTGGGCCTTGCGCGCCGGGGCGAGCGGGCCGCCAGAAATAAAATCGGAAACTGTTTTGAGTTGCTAGTGGTCAAGTCACAAACTCTGGCAGGGCTACGGGCTAAAATAATATGGTTGGTGAGTCGACCATAAACAACTAGCGGCCATCTTAAAAATAAATTGTTGAACTCCGTCCAAAAGCCCGATAAGTTCCAAAATCTATTTGCGCAGGCGTCTGACGGCTGCTTTACCGCGGCTACCCACCGGCTTACGCCACCGTTCTTATTTTTGAGAGCTTTTAAGTTTAACCCGCAGCAACCATGGGCGGCCGATTTGATTACCAATGGCGTGCGTACGATGCCTGCAGAATGTTCCACACGGAAATAGACTTCATTTTCAGTTGTTCGTTTACTATACTTGAGCCGAATTCACACGCCCATGTCTGTTGCAATCCCAACCCGCCCCGCGCGGCGTTTTCTTCCTACTGATTTTCAAGTCACCACCTGGGAAGCACTCGAACCTTTCTTTGCCGATCTCGCCGCACGCGATCTGGCCACGGCCGAAGCCTTGCGGCAATTTCTGAAAGACCGCAGCGAGTTGGAATCGGTGATCGCGGAAGAGATGGGTTGGCGCTACATCCGGATGACGTGCTACACAGAAAATGAGGAGTACCGTAACGCCTACACGTATTTTGTGCAAGAACTACAGCCACCCATGGCGCCGTATAGCGATGTACTGAACAAAAAAGTAGTCGCCAGCGCTGCGCTTCCGTTGTTAGAACAGGCCGATGGATATCGCATTCTCCTGCGCAACTTGAAAAAAGACATTGCGCTCTACCGGGAGGAAAACATTCCCTTGTTTACCGAGATTCAAACCAAGACGCAACAGTACGGGCAAATCAGCGGGGCCATGACGGTAACGCTGGAGGGCAAAGAACTCACGCTGCAACAAGCGGCCGTGGTGTTGATGTCTACCCAGCGGGCCAAGCGCGAGGAAGCTTATCGCGCCATCGGCAGCCGGCGGCTGCAAGACAAAGAACAGTTGGATACGCTTTATTCTGAGTTGATTTCGCTTCGCCACCAGGTGGCCCGCAATGCGGGTTTCCCGAATTTCCGCGACTATCAGTTCCAGGCGTACGGGCGCTTCGATTATTCGCCAAAGGATTGCTTTCAATTTCACGAAGCCATTGCATCCGAAGTGGTGCCGGTGCTGAATCAATTCGCCCGCGGCCGGGCATCAAAACTTGGCCTGCACAAATTACGCCCGTGGGACAAAGCTGTTGATCCGGAGGGGCGCGATCCGTTGAAGGCCTTTGAAAATGGGGCAGACCTGGCGCAAAAGTCGATTCACGCTTTCGCGGATCTCGATCCCTACCTGGGCGAGTGCCTGCAAGTAATGAAGGCGATGGGGCATCTTGACCTGGAATCCCGCAAAGGCAAGGCGCCCGGCGGGTACAACTACCCGCTGGCCGAAATTGGCGTGCCGTTTATCTTTATGAATGCCACCTCTACCCACCGCGATATGGTAACCCTGATGCACGAAGGTGGCCATGCTGTGCATAACTTTTTAACGAAGGATTTGGAGTTGGCCGATTTTAAATCGCCACCCATGGAAGTGGCCGAGCTGGCATCGATGAGTATGGAATTGCTTTCGATGGACCAGTGGCACCATTTTTTTAATACACCGGAAGATGTGCAACGTGCGCGGCAGGAGCAGTTGGAAGATTTGATTGAAACGTTGCCATGGGTGGCCACGATTGATGCGTTTCAACACTGGGTGTACGAAAATCCGAATCATTCGCTGGCGGCGCGCAAGCAGGCGTGGAACGATACGTTTGATCGGTTTGCGGATGCGGAAACGGATTGGTCGGGCCTGCAGGAATACAAAGATTATCTCTGGCAAAAGCAACTGCACCTGTACGAAGTGCCCTTCTATTACATTGAGTACGGAATGGCGCAACTCGGGGCAATTGCCATGTGGCGCAACTACCGCCAGAATAAGGCGCGCGGCTTGCACGGGTACTTCCAGGCCTTGCGGCAGGGGAACTTAAAGTCGATTCCGGAAATTTACGCGGCCGGTGGAATTCGGTTTGACTTTAGCCGCGCCTACATTCGCGAGCTTATGCAATTTGTTGGCGAAGAATTGACGCGCTGATGTTAGCCGCGGCTCTTGTCAAGCAGGTGGCTGAGTTGCAATGCTTCCTCGGGCGTTAAGCGCAGCATTTCGGTTTCGACCACTTCAATTTTACGGTCAATCTCAGCAAGAATGTCTAACCCTTTCTGGGTGATGGCGATGTCGGCTGCCCGCTTGTCGGACGCGCACGGAGTTTTCTCAATTAGTTTCTTTTTATCTAACCGCTCCAACAACCGCGACATATCGGAGTTTTTATCCAGCATCCGCCCTTTAATTTCGGCACCCGAAATTTTACCCGGATACTGCCCGCGTAAAATGCGCAGGATGTTGAACTGTTGATTGGTAATCCCGTAAGGCTTGAAAAAATCTTGCTGGCGCCCCAACATGCGGTTGGTGGTGAAGATCAGATTAATCACCGCCTTCTGGTGCGCGGTGCGGAACTTCGCTTGTTTTATCTCATCTTCAATTGACATAAAAAAAGAAGGGAGCCGTTTAGCTCCCTTAAATGTATACAAGTTGTGCAAGTTTTACGCTTTCTTGTCCAACTCAATTTTGCACGTAATGGTAACATCGTTACCCACAACGGCCTTGCCATCCGCGAACGTGCTGGCAAACTTCAGCCCGAAATCCTGACGGTTTACGGTGCCGGTAAACTTGAAGCCGGCCTTTACACCGCGGCCCGTATCGATCTGGCCACCGTAGGTTACATCAAAAGCAACGTCTTTTGTTACATCGCGCATGGTGAGTTTGCCCTTCAGTTGATATTTGCCACCCGCTTTGGTAAGGGTACCAACAAATTTGATGTCAGGAAATTTCTCTGCGTTAAAGAAATCATCTGATTTCAAATGGCCGTCTCTGCGTTCGTTTTCTGTGTTGATGGAAGCCACTTTTGCGGTAAAGCTTACCTGTGCGCCATCAAAATCATCTTTCGTGCTTACTACCGAGCCTTCGAATTCATCGAACTTTCCCTCGGTTTCGGCTACCACCATGTGTACGGCACTAAAACCTACTTTCGAGTGGCCCTTGTCGATCGTCCAGTTGGTTTGCGCCTGTACAGCTGCTGCACCGGCTACAAATACTACTGCTGCTACTAATTTTTTCATGCAATTGTGAGTTGTTATGGTTTGAACAAATATAACGAAGGAATTAAAATATATGTTTAAACATATATTTTATTTTTTATAACGATTTGATTATCAAGATCAAAGATTAAGCCAATAGGTTAATTTTAGCACAATTGCCCGGTTTCGGGGCGCGCCAACATAAAAACTGCGTCCGTTTTCGAAGGATTCCGCGAAGTAGTTGTCGGTGTAGACGATGAACAAATCGGATACCGGTTTGAAGCGCCACTGAAAGCGGGAATTGATGTTTAGGTTTTCGATCTGGCTGTTGTATTGAAAAAAAGTAGTCCAAAACACATTCCGGGTAAACGTGAAATCAAACCGCGGCCCGATCAGGAACAGGTTGGCGTCGTTATACGGCTCGGGCAAGCGGATGCGGTTAAAGGTGAAATCAAGTGAAGCAAACCCATAGGGTTGGTAGCGGTAGTTAATGGTGCCACTTAAATTTAAGCGCGTGCCATTGAAGTAGCGCCCCGACCGTGTGGAGAGGTTAAAGAAAAACCGCTTGCGTGCATCGGAGGTATAGTTCGCCACCACCAATGGCACCCGGTAATCGGTATTGGCAGGTAAGCGTACGCCCTGGGTACCACTGGGATCGAACGCAAAAAACAAATAGGTGTATTCCGTGCGCAGCCGGATGTTGAAATTGGCGGTAGTGCGCCAGCGAATGCGATACATCAGGTTCACGTCCCAGTCGAGCAGCTTCAGATCCAAAGCACCCAGGTCGATATCCGTTCGGATGGAAGTGTACCGCTGGTTTCCCAGCAAATCGAAATCAAACCCCGGGCCATGGCTTTGCACCTTTCCTCTGGCGGGATAAAAGTTTCGCCAGGTAGTGTGGGCCCACTGAACAAAATCTCTGCGCCTTACAAAGCCCGCCTCCGGGTTGTAGTTTGCACCTACGTTGCGGATGGAGTTGTCAACTTGCCAGTTGAGGGAGCTGTAGGTTAAAAATCCACCGGTGGCGAAAGTAGAGTCGAGTTTTTTTTCGTCAAACTCGCGGTGATAAAAGAACTTGCCGTTCCAGCGATTGTTTTTGCTGGCCAGGTTGTAATCAAAACCTAACACCCGGTTAAACTTTTTTGGTGCCAGTGTAAAGTCTCCGCCAATGCTGTCTTGAAACGCTTGTTTATTGATGACCATCACCCCAACGTTGGAGCGGGCAAACACCTTTTGTTGCAGCGTGCCAACGGTAAAATTGGTGGAGGGTAATCCAATGGATGCATCGCGGCCGGCTTGCATATTGAGCAGCCCGATGCGGGTGTTATTGTTGATCTTGCCACTGAGCCGCGCACCGAAGGGGATTGGATTCTGAATATTTTGCCCCGTTGCTTCATCGCGCGCAACGCCAATTCTGCGCGAAAAAAACGGGCGGGTGCCCTCTACCCCAAAGTTGGCGAACAGGTCTGCGTTTTCTAAAAAAAACTGGCGCCGCTCCGGAAAGAAAATTTCGAATCGATCGAGATTAGTAACCTGCTGGTCTACTTCTACCTGCGAAAAGTCCGGGTTTACCGTGAGATCTAAATTCAGGGCAGGGCCAACAGCCACTTTCGCATCGGCACCAAAATCGAAGTTACCGTTGGTGGGCGTGCCTTTGGTAAAGTCTTTCAATCGGCCCCCGGCCACATAGGGAATCAGCGAGATGTTTGCGCCGGGTTTTTTTAAAGGAGTATCCCAAACCAGTTCGCGGTTAAACGCCATGTTTACAATATCAAAGTTTCGCGGAATGGGCGACCAGGTAGATCGTTCCGCGTTTTGACTGTCAATTCGATAGAAGTTGATAAACCATTTGTCCAAACCCTCCTTGAAGCGAAGTGTTTTAAACGGGATCGCCATTTCAGTTACCCAAAAGTCATCGTGGATGGCCGATTCGCTGTACCATTTATTATCCCAGTTCAGCGAAAAATCGCTTTGCCCAATACCACCGCCGTTGGCCACCAACCCCTCGCGCTGTACGCCATAGGGGTTCGTGCCAAACACAAAGCCGTTTGTTCGATCCTGAAATGGATCGAACACAACCGTAAAGCCGTCGTTTGCCTCGCCACGGAAATCACGCCGCAACGAAGGCGTAACATACGTGCGCGGACCGAGGTTATACATCTTCGCGAAAATGTAAATGTGATGATCATCGTACGTCATTCGCACTTCCGATTGCCCCCGGGCCAACGAAGTGTCGTACGGAAAGTACTGCATAAACTTTGTCGCTACCTGGGCAGTTTCCCAATCCGGTTCATCCATGATGGCGTCAACCCGGATCGGTCCCGTGGCGCGTTGTATCAACAGGCCACCTTGGGCAGCAGCAGATAACGAAAAAACAAACAACCAAAAGAAAAATACCAGCCGCATAAACACGCGGGTAAATATGCGCGGTTTACCGCATGGGCCGGATTCGTTTTTGATGAAAGGAAAATTAACCTTTTGTGTAGAACGCGCGCGTTAACGCCTGGTAGGCGGCGCTTCGGCCGTGATCGGTAGTATGCAAAACCAACTCCGTTTCTTCACAGGGGTAGGGTGCGCGGCTAAACTCCAACAGCAGGCGTTCAACGGGTTTATGGGCGCGGCTGCGCACAGCACATCTACGGGTAAGCGTAATCGTTAACGCACGTGCGCTGGCCACTAACGCAGTGGCTTCGCGGGTGGGTAGCACAAGGTAAACGCGGCCGCCATCCGTCAGGTGCGTTTCCGCAAAAGCGAGAATCTGCCATGCGTGCAAGGCTACGGTGTGGCGTGCGTGGCTGCGTGGTGCATCGGGCGGCAGTAGACTTTTCTCAAAGTAAGGTGGGTTACTGATGATGAGATCGTAGCGGGTGGTTGTACGCCACGCCAGAAAATCACATTCGATTACCGCCAACCGATCGGCCCACGGGCTGTTTTCAAAATTGTACCGGGCTTCTTCCGCTGCTGCGGCATTATACTCAACGGCATCAATGCGGGCCTGCGCACTGCGTTGCGCCAGCATCAGTGCCAGCAGCCCAGAGCCTGTGCCCACATCCAACGCGCGGTTTACGTTTGCTACCTGTGCCCACGCGCCCAGCAACACGCTGTCGGTACCTACCTTCATGCTCTGCGCATGCCGAACTGAAAATTGCTGAAAGTAGAAAGTTGCTGGGCTTTCCATAGGAGGATTATGCGCAAATAAATAACTTGAAAGGCCAACCACAAAACCATGAATGTTCCGTCCGACCTCGATATCGCGCAAAGCGCCCGGCTGCTGCCGATTCAAAAAATCGCCTCCCGCCTCGGCATTGCGGAGGATGATCTGGAGTTGTTTGGGAAGTACAAAGCCAAGCTGCCGTTGCACCTGGTGGATGACCAGAAGTTGCAGCGCAACAAGTTGATTTTGGTCACCGCCATGACCCCCACGCCGGCCGGGGAAGGGAAAACAACAACTTCAATTGGGTTGTGCGAAGGCCTGAACAAGCTGGGGAAAAATGCAGTGGTGGTATTGCGCGAGCCGTCACTCGGGCCGGTGTTTGGTATGAAAGGCGGCGCCGCGGGTGGTGGCTACTCGCAGGTGGTGCCGATGGAAGACATCAACCTTCATTTCACGGGCGATTTTGCCGCGGTAGAAAAAGCCAATAACCTGCTGGCTGCACTTATCGACAACGATATTCAAAAACCCGAGGGTGGCCTCGGTATTGATCCGCGCACGGTAGAATGGAAACGGGTGATGGATATGAACGACCGCGCCTTACGCAGCATCATCACCGGCCTGGGTGGTAAAAATGGCGGCATGATCCGTGAAACAGGATTCAACATCACGGCCGCTTCGGAAATCATGGCCATTTTATGTTTGGCCCGGCACCGCGATGATCTCAAAGAAAAAATCGGCAACATCTATCTGGGCGATACCTACCGCCAACACGCGGTTTTTGCCCGCGATCTGCAGGCACAAGGTGCCTTGGCGCTGCTGTTGAAAGACGCCATCAAACCTAACCTGGTGCAAACGCTGGAAGGCAACCCCGCCATCATTCACGGCGGGCCGTTCGGCAATATCGCGCAGGGGGCTAACTCGATCATCGGCACCCGGCTGGGGTTGAGTTTGTGCGATTACGTAGTTACCGAGGCCGGCTTTGGTTCGGACCTGGGTGCGGAAAAATTCATTGATATTGTTTGTGGCTATGGCGGATTTTCACCGCATGCCATGGTCATTGTGGCCACCGTTCGCGCATTAAAATACCATGGGGGTGTTGCGTTGGCAGATGTAAAAAAGCCCGATGCGCAAGCCATGGAACGCGGTTTCGCCAATCTGGAAAAGCACATTGAAAACACCAAGATTTTTGGCGTACCGGGCATTGTGTCGTTAAATCGCTTTGCTACCGATACCGATGCCGAGTTGCAATGGGTGATGCGGAAATGCGAGGCCCTGGGCGTAGAGGTTGCGCTTGGCGAAGGCTGGGAAAAAGGCGGCGCAGGCATGACCGATCTGGCCGGCAAGGTGGCGCAGGCGGCCGATAATTTTAAAGGTAAATATTGGCCCGTGTACGATTGGAAATCGCCCGCAAAAGAGAAAATCGAAACCATTGCCATTAAAGTGTATGGCGCGAAAGGCGTTGAGTTTTTACCGAAGGCAAAACAAAATTTGCAAAAGATCGAGCGCATCGGCCTGCAGGGCGTACCCGTGTGTATGGCGAAAACGCAAAGCTCTTTTTCCGATGATCCTAAAAAACTGGGCCGTCCAAAAGACTTTGTCATTACTGTTCGCGAAATTGAAGTGGCCGCTGGTGCGGGATTTATCATCCCGATCACGGGCGACATCATGCGCATGCCGGGATTACCTAACGTGCCCGCAGCGTTGGGTATGGACATTGATCATGCCGGTGTAGTAAAAGGGTTATCTTGAGCAAATGAAAAACAAACTTGTTTTTTTGTTGATTGCGATTACCGGTTGCGTTGCCGCGCAAACTGAGGAAACGCTTACCGATTCCGCCACCACGCGGGTAGTGAAGGGCACATTACTCACACCGGCCGCAGGCGCGCGTGTGGTGGTATTGATCATTGCCGGATCGGGCCCTACCGATCGCAACGGCAACCAGCGGACAATGGCATCCAACTATTTGAAAAAGATCGCGGAAGAACTGCAACGGGCGGGTATCGCGTCTTTTCGGTACGACAAACGCGGTGTGGGCGCAAGCCGGATGGCTAACCCAAGCGAGGAGTCCGTGGTGTTCAATGATTTTGTGTCGGACGCTGCTGTCTGGATCAGGCGACTCAAATCCGACAAGCGATTCCAAAAAGTAATTGTACTCGGCCACAGCGAAGGCGCCCTTGTGGGCATGCTGGCTTGCCAGCAAGCACCAGCCGATGGTTTTATTTCCGTTGCCGGGATTGGTCGCCCGTTGGATGTTGTGCTGAAAGAGCAACTCACCGGCAATCCGTATAATCCAAAAGAAATCATTGATCAGTCTTTTACAATCATTGATTCACTCAAGGCAGGGCATCGCGTAAAGCGCATCAGCCCGATGTTGTTCGCGCTTTTCCGCCCTTCCGTGCAGCCTTTCTTGATTTCGGTTTTTCAATACAACCCGGCCACAGAACTCGCGAGACTAAAAATACCGGTGCAAATCGTGCAGGGAACCACCGACATTCAGGTTACGGAGCAAGACGCCGCGTTGCTGCATGCGGCAAAACCAACGGCCGTGCGTTCCACCCTTACGGGGATGAACCACGTACTGCGCGAAGCACCGGCCGACCGGATGCTGAACGTAAGCACCTATTCGAAAGGCGAGTTGCCACTAGCGCCCGGTTTAATGCCTGCGTTGGTAGCGTTCATCCAATCTGCAACCCAATGAGCTTGCTCGTACAGCCGGTTACGGTGATCCGCGCCCGCCGCAATCAAACCGTAGAACACCAACCGGATCTGGTGGCCGTGGAAGAGCCACTGGAAATCCGACTTGGCTTCGGATCGTTGTCTCACAGACAGCAGCACGCACTGGCCGTAACCATGCGCACGCCGGGCCACGACTTCGAGTTGGCACTCGGCTTTTTGTTTTCGGAGATGATCATTCGCTCACTGCAGGAAGTGCAGTCGATTCGTTATTGCCGCGATGGCCACAATCAACCCACCGAGAACATCGTGCGCATCGAATTGAAACCCGAAGTGGCCTACGATCCGCTCCGCCTTCAACGAAATTTTTACACCACCTCCAGTTGCGGGGTGTGCGGAAAGGCTGCGCTGGAGGCAATTGTCCTCAACACGCGCCCCTGTACCGCTGTTGTGCAGGTAGATCAACACCAGGTGCTTGCGTTACCGGAAAGGCTGCGTATGGCACAAACAGTTTTTCAGCATACGGGTGGCCTTCATGCCATCGGCATGTTTGCGGCGGACGGCACGTTACAATTGGTGCGCGAAGATGTGGGGCGCCACAATGCCATGGATAAAGTGTTGGGCGCGGCGCTGCAGCAACAACTGCCGTTGGCAGAAGCCCTTGTGCTGCTGAGTGGCCGGGCCAGCTTTGAGTTGGTACAGAAAGCGGCCGTAGCCGGCGTGCCGATCGTGGCCGCCATCGGTGCCCCTTCCAGTTTGGCTGTGGCCACTGCAAATGCCATGGGCATTACGCTCATCGGTTTTCTTCGGCAGCAGAGCTTCAATGTGTACACCCACCCCCAGCGGATTGCGTAACTTCATTGTATGAGCGAAAAAAAACTGAGTATAGAAAAACCACAGACGGTGGCCGGGGGCTTGCCCTCGGTGTTCACGGCACTTCATCACATCCAAAAAGAAGTGGGCTGGTGGCAGGGCACCAAGTCGCTGTTGCAGCTTAACCAATTCAAGGGGTATGATTGCCCCGGCTGCGCGTGGCCCGATCCCGATGAACATCGCGCGCAGTTTGAGTTTTGCGAGAACGGCGCAAAGGCCGTAGCCGAAGAAGCAACTACGGCGCAGTGCGATGAACAGTTTTTTCAAACGCGTGCAATTTCCGCCATGGCAACATGGACGGACTATGAAATTGGCAAAAGCGGTCGGATTACTCAGCCCATGTTTCGCCCAGCCGCAAGCGACCATTACGTACCCATCACATGGCCGGAGGCCTTGCAGCGGATTGGCGCAAAGATTCGCTCGCTCGCCTCGCCCCACGAAGCCGTATTTTACACTTCAGGTAGAACCAGTAACGAAGCGGCATTTCTGTATCAGTTATTTGTGCGCATGGTGGGTACGAACAACTTGCCGGATTGCTCAAACATGTGCCACGAATCCAGTGGAGTGGCGTTGACGGACACCCTCGGTATCGGCAAAGGCACCGTAACCCTGGATGACTTTTACAAGACGGAGTTGATCGTAGTGATCGGGCAAAACCCCGGCACAAATCATCCGCGTATGCTCACCGCGTTGCAGGGGGCAAAGAAAAATGGCGCCCGCATCATCAGCGTCAATCCGCTGCCAGAGGCAGGCCTGATCAGCTTTAGGCATCCACAGCACCCGCTGGACTTGCTCGGCAAACCCACGGCCATCACCGACTTATGGCTGCCGGTGCGGATCAATGAAGATGTGGCGCTGCTGAAAGCAATTTTAAAAATGCTGCTGGCGCTCGAAGCGGAGGCGCCCGGCACCGTGCTCGATCAGGAGTTCATTCAATCAAAAACCGATGGATTTGCCGACCTCGTAGCGGATTTGCAAACCTACGCATTGCCCGAGTTGATCGCCAAAAGCGGAGTGCCTTATGAAAGCGTGGCAACCGCCGCGCACTGGTTGGCAACATCAAAAAAAATTATTGTGTGTTGGGCCATGGGCCTTACGCAACACGTCAATGCAGTGGATAACATCCGCGAAGTTGTTAATCTGTTGCTCCTGAAAGGCAGTATCGGTAAACCTGGTGCAGGCACTTGCCCCGTGCGCGGCCACAGCAATGTGCAGGGCGATCGCACCATGGGCATTTATGAAAAACCCAAAAAGGAATTTTTGGATGCACTCAAAAAGAATTTCCAATTCGAGCCGCCCCGCGAGCCCGGGTACGACACCGTGGAATCCATCGCAGCAATGGCGGCCGGCCGTGTAAAACTGTTCATGGCCATGGGTGGAAATTTTCTTTCCGCCGCGCCAGACACCCACGCCACCGGTCGGGCGTTAATGAACTGCGAGCTTACCGTTCAAATTTCTACCAAACTCAATCGCAGTCACCTCATCACCGGTACGGAAGCGATCATCCTGCCGTGCCTCGGCCGTACGGAAATGGATGTGCAGGAAAGCGGAATTCAGTTTGTGTCGGTAGAAAATTCTGCGGGCGTGGTGCACAGTTCGCAGGGCCACAAAAAACCCGCAGCTGCACAGCTTTGGAGCGAACCGAAAATTGTTGCCGGCCTGGCGAAGGCAACATTTCAGGGCACAGATGGGATTGACTGGGATTCGTTCGTAACCAATTACGATGCCATTCGCAGCGCTATTGAGAAAACGATTCCCGGCTTCGAAAACTATAACGCGCGGGTGCGAAAACCCGGCGGCTTTTACTTACCCAATTCAGCCCGCGAAGGCGTGTTCAAAACCACTAAACAAAGAGCACAATTCACCGTCAATACCGTGGCCCAACATCGGCTGCAACCCGATGAACTGTTGATGATGACGATCCGCAGCCACGACCAGTTCAACACCACCATCTACGGGTTGGACGATCGTTACCGCGGTATCCGGCAGGGGCGAAGAGTGCTCTTGATGAACGAAGTAGATGTCCATCGTTTAGGGTTTCGTCCGGGCGATCGGGTAGATATTGTCAGCCATTACGATGGCATCCGCCGCAAGGCAGAAGCATTTGTAGTGGTGCCGTATCCCATTCCTTCCCAAAATGCAGCCACATATTTTCCGGAAGCAAATGCGGTGATTCCGCACAACCATTACGCGCGCGAAAGTCAGACCCCCATCAGTAAATCCGTGGTGGTGCGGTTAGAAAAATCAAGCGGCGGGTAAGAAGTGCGATGCGTTGGCGGGCTGCGCGCGGTACACGCGTTGTTGCCATTCCTCCAGGCGCGGATTCATCAACCGGAACCAGAGTGGTGGCACCAGTGCCAGGATGATCATCGTGGGGTAACCAAAAGGCAACTGCGGACTTTCCTCGTAATGATCTAACACCTGGTAGCGTTTAATGGCGTGCGCATGGTGATCGGAATGGCGTTGTAATTGAAACAAGAAAAAGTTACTGAGCATGTGGCTGGCGTTCCACGAGTGCAAAGGGTTCACGCGTTCGTATCGTCCATCCGCCAACTGCTTGCGTACAATACCGTAGTGCTCCACATAGTTCACCAACTCCAGCAGGGTGAAGGCGAAGAAACTCTGTACAAAAAAGAACAGCGGAATTTGCCAGTTCACGGTACCCGCGGTGCTGAACGCCCACGTTAGCACGGCACAAAAAAGCACCGGCAAAACCGCAAACCAGATCATTTGGTTGCGCAAACTCCAGGCGGGCAGCGCATTCCGCTTCAACCGCTCAACTTCATGCTTCCACGCGTGTGCATACCCCACAAACACCGAGCGAAACCAAAAGCGGAAAAAACTTTCGTTCTTTCGCGCCGTGGCGGGATCTTCCGGCGTGGCCACGTACACATGGTGGCCGCGGTTGTGCTCAATAAAAAAGTGCATGTAGCACACTGTCATCAACAACACTTTGCTGTAAAACTGTTCAAGCGCAGATTTTTTGTGGCCCAATTCGTGCGCCACGGTAATGCCAATGCCGCCGGTAATGAGCGAAAAACCAATCGCGAACGCGAGCCATTCCCACCATCGGCTAAGCGTGCCTTGACTGATCGCGTAAGTACCCCAGCACACAAACGCCACCTGAAAGTACGTCCACACGTACGTAACAAAGCGGTAATAAAATTCCTCCGCCACCAACGCCACGCGCGAGGGCGGCACGTTCTTTTTGTCGAGGCCAACCAGCTGATCGAACAACGGCAGCACCACAAACGCAAACACCATCGGCATGTAAAGCCGGAAGCCACCCGCGTAAAAACCCTGGATGCTCAGCGCCCCCAGAATGAAGGCCGACAAAAAGCCGGTTTTCTTAATGAGTTCCATACGGCGAAGGTAAAGATTTTTTGGGCAGCCCCTCGTGCCTCGGGCCGGGCTGTTCAGGGCTCCGCTTCGCTCCGGTGCCAACGCTTGGGCGTGGCACTTCGCCCTGCGGGCGCACCCTTACCATCCCTGCTGCGGGGCCACGGGTTGCTGGTGTTTGGAAGCGGTTCTCTGGTTTCTGGTTTCTCGTCTCTGGTCTCTCGTCTCTGGTCACTCGCAGCTTGAAGCTCGCGGCTCGTAGCTCGCAACTCGTAGCTTGAAGCCTGCAGCGTAAAGCGTGCAGCCCACAGCTCGAAGCTCGCTGCTCGCAACTCGCTGCTCGCAACTCGCCGCCCACACCCCTCACCCCGCCCCCCCCCGAAATATTCCCCCACCACCGGCATTAATTCCGTACCTTTGCCGCTCACGTACAATAATTTTGATGAAATGGCCGCGCACAGCGTTCACCCACAGGCATGAGCCACGCCGTTCCTTCTCACCTCAGACAAAAAAATAGTAACAGATGAAATCATTCCCAGCCCTGGGTCTTTCCGGGCAACTGGTGGAAGTTATCCAGCAACTTGGCTTCGAAACCCCCACCCCCGTACAAGAAAAAGCCATTCCGCTGCTGCTGCAAGGCAACTCCGATGTAGTGGCCCTTGCCCAAACCGGCACCGGCAAAACCGCAGCCTTTGGTCTGCCTTTGGTAGAACTTATTGACGCTAACCTGCGCCAGCCGCAGGCATTGATTCTTGCGCCTACGCGTGAGCTGTGTCTGCAAATCACCAACGACCTGGAGCGATTCTCCAAATCGTACAAAGATTTACGGGTGGTAGCGGTATATGGCGGCGCCAGCATTGGCGATCAGATTCGCAAAATCAAGCATGGCGTTAATCTCGTTATCGCCACGCCTGGTCGTTTAATCGATTTGCTTTCGCGCAAAGCGCTGCAATTGCAAACCATCAAATACGTGGTGCTCGATGAAGCCGATGAAATGCTGAACATGGGCTTCAAAGAAGACATCGATGAAATTCTCGCCACCACGCCCGATACCAAAATCACCTGGCTGTTTTCCGCCACCATGCCGCGCGAAGTGCGCCAAATTGCACAGGCGTACATGCACGAACCCGAAGAAATTACCACAGGTGCCCGAAATCAAGCCAACGAAAATATCGATCACCAATACGTGGTGGTAAACGAACGCGACAAATACCTCGCGCTCAAGCGATTCCTCGACTATACTACCGATATGTACGGGGTAGTGTTTTGCCGCACCAAAGTAGATACGCAGCAAATTGCCGAACATCTAATGAAAGATGGCTACAATGCCGATGCACTGCATGGCGATTTGTCGCAACAACAGCGCGATAAAGTGATGCGCAGTTTCCGAAATAAAGCCATTCAGGTTTTAGTGGCCACCGATGTGGCCGCGCGCGGCATTGATGTGGATAACCTCACGCACGTAGTACACATGAATTTGCCCGATGAAATTGAGTACTACACGCATCGGGCCGGCCGCACGGCGCGGGCCGGGCGCAAGGGAATCTCCCTGGCCATTGTGGGCAAGCGCGATCGCAGCCGCATTCAACAAATTGAAAAAATGTTGAACAAACGCTTTACAAAAGTGCCTGTGCCCACCGGTGACGAAATCTGCACAAAGAAACTCATCGACATGATGCACCAGGTAAAATCAGTGGAGGTGAATGACGAGGAAATCGACTCGTTCCTGCCCGAGGTGTACCACGAACTGATGAATCTTTCCAAAGAAGAAATCATTAAACGCTTTGCTTCCATCGAGTTCAACCAGATTTACAAATATTACCGCGATGCACCTGACTTGAATTCCTCTGAGGGTCCGCGCGTGGAAACGGGTGATACCGATGGGTATCCTTCGGGCGAGCGCATCTTCATTAATGTAGGCAAGATGGACGGCCTTGACAAGGGCAGTTTATTAGGTTTAATCTGCGACTTTGGCGATGTAAAAAGCAAGCAAGTAGGTAAAATCGATATCAAAGGCGCGTATTCGTTTTTTGAGGTGGAGCCCGAGTTGGTGGAAAAAATATTTAAGGGCTTCAACGGCGTGCAGGTGCGCGGACGTGCTGTGCGGTTGGAGTTGAGCGGCCCGAAAAAGGAAGTAGATCGCGATAAAAAGCAACGCAAGAGCTCATCGAAGCGCGATAAATTTTGGGGCAGCAAGAAAAAATCCTACTAACCTCCGAAACGCCGGAAGCCAAACCGAACCCCAGAAGTGAACGGGTAACCCTACTCGCTTTTGCAAACGCCGAGGTCGTAACTCAGGCGGCCGTTGGCGGGCGAGGTAATTCCTTTGCCAATATTGCCACCGGCAAGAATAACATTGCGGCCAGGCCCGGTTTCGGACAGGTGAATTTTAATGTTCGCAATCATCTCCGTAAGGGCAGCGTACGTTACCGGGGTTTCATCGGCCAGTTGTGTAAGAACGGTTTCAGATCGCCCGGTTTGCGCCGCCAGCGGCGTGAGTTGGGCGGCCACATCGGCACCTGCCTCGTTGATATAGCCTTTGTGAAGATGCACCGGGTGGGTGGCATTACCTTCCGTTCCGGTAACGGTTACAATCAAACTGGTGGATCCATCTTTGCGCTCCTTCAGCGTTACCGTGCCACTGACGTTGTACACGCTGCCCGATTGCAGATTATAGGTACTCTCGTTGCCTGTAAAAACGGTTTCATTTGGCTCTTGGCAGGCCAGTGTAATGAATATCAGTAAAATCGCCACGCTTCTCGTTGTCATAAACCCCCTGATTTGAGTATAAAACTAAAAAAAATCCCGCCTTGTTCCGAAGATTCCTGCAACCCAATAGATTTGTTCACTTTTTTGGCATGAATTCTGAATCTTTCCAACGTGTAAATATCGCCCTTGTGTATCGCTTCTTCTCGTTTTTTTTGCTGGTACTTGCTGCCTGCAGTCCGTCTACGCAGCCTTCGGCCCTGAAAACCGATCTACAAAAAACACGCCCGGCGTGGCTTTCGGCCAAGCCAGCCAACGATGCGTATTACATCGGCATTGGCCACAGCGCAAAAACGGGTGAGAACAACTACATCCAAATCGCCAAAAAGAGTGCGCTGCAGGATTTGGTTTCGGAGATTAAAGTAACGGTTTCATCAACGTCTATTCTTACATCCATTGATGAAAACAAAGAATTTCGCGACAAGTACGAACAAATTATCCAGACAGACGCCGCAGACGAAATTGAAGAATTTGAACAAGCCGATGTATGGGAGGATGAACGCAATTACTGGGTGTACTACCGCCTCTCCAAGCAACGCTACCGCGAAATAAAAGAGGCACAAAAACGCGATGCGGTGGCGCTGGCGCTGGATCTCTTTACTAAGGCCCGGCAGTCGGAAAAAACGAACAAAGAAGTAGAGGCGTTAGGTTTTTATTTTCAAGGATTTCGGGCGATTGAAAAGTATCTGGCGGAGCCGATTCGGCTGATGTACGAAGGCAACGAGATTTTGCTGACCACCGAGATCTATGCCAGCATGCAAAAATTGTTGAGCCGCATGGAACTGATGGCCACACCGGCACAAATTGAGCTGAACCGGAGAGTGGCAACCAGCGCTCAATCCATCACGCTTACGGCGTTCATCAAAGAAAATAAACGCATGATTGAAGGGCTGCCCTTGGCGGCAGGATTTGAAAAGGGGTCGGGCGATGTATTCCCCACGTACAAAACCGATGCCGCCGGGCAGGCAAAAATGTTACTAACCAAGATTGGCTCGCGCGATGTGGAGCAAACCGTGGCTGCTCGCGTAGATTTGGCGGCCTTTGCCGGCAACAATCCGAACGAGATTTATTCGCTCATTGTGCAGAAGATGGTGGTGCCTAAAGCAGTAGTGCTTTTGCGCGTGAAGCGCCCCTTGGTGTACTTGGTTGCAGAGGAAAAAACCTTTGGCGTGGCGCGCAGCAACCTGCAGGTTACCAACCGCATCAAGAACTATCTTACCAACAATGGTTTCGAGTTTACGGAAAATAAGGAGAAAGCCGATCTGCTCATGGATGTTTCGGCCGATAGCGAAAAGGGCTCGATATCGGGTAGCATTTACATCACGTTTATGACGGCCGTAATCAACGTAACGTCCGCCGGAGATAATAAGAAGATTTATTCCACCACGTTGGATCGCATTAAAGGGTTTAGTCTGGATTATGAGCGCTCCAGCCAGGAGGCCTACAACAAGGGCCTCGAAACCCTGGAAAAAGAGAAGCTGCCGGAACTGCTCAATGCCATTCTACAATAAAACAGTTCAGAAACTGGCATAATTGCCACAACCCGCCGCGGCACAATCCGGTTAAAATAAATGTGGCCCTTAAATTGTAATCTTATAACTTGCATAACCAAACTCAGAAATATGAAAAAGTTGATGAACCGTTCTATTGTAGCCGTAGTGATGGCAGCAGTAGTTTTTGCGGGCTGTAGCAAAAAGCAGGCAGCTCCTAAAGGCGAAACCGAAGTGGTTGTACCCTGCTCGGGCCCTGATTATTTCACCACCAACAAGTTCTTCCGTGCCAACTCCATTGGCGAGAGCTCCGATCAGGTAACGTCTAAGCGGAAAGCGTTAACCAACGCCCGCAACGAATTGGCGCAGTCCATTCAAACTACGGTGAAGACGGTGACGGACAACTACGTAAACTCGCGCGAGATGAATAACCGCGAGGAAGTAGAAGAACGCTTTGAAAGCCTCAACCGCGAAGTGGTAGACCAAACACTTTCGGGCATTCGCACCATCTGCGAAAAACTGATGAAGACCGAGCAGGGCAGCTTCAAAACCTACATCGCCATCGAACTTTCGGCCGATGAATTGGTAAACAAATACAACGAACGCCTCTCGAAAGACGATCGCCTCAAAATCGACTACGATTATGAGAAGTTCAAAGAGACGTTTGAAAAGGAAATGGCCAAAATGGGCAAGAATAACTAAGCAGTCTAATCAACCAACGGAAAGGCCGTTCTGAAACAGAGCGGCCTTTTTTTATTTCTGCGGGCTGCACTACGGCGTTGGCGCGCGGGCTTCTGGAAAAGCGTTTAGGGGTGATGTTTCGGTGCGGCAGAAGCCCTGCCCGGCAACCCGGCAAAAAATACTAAATTTGCCGTCCTTTAAAATTGTAGTGTATGTTCGATAGTTTAAGTCTGAAGCTGGAAAAAGCGTTTCAAACCCTGAAAGGGCAGGGGCGCATTACGGAAATTAACGTAGCCAGTACAATTAAGGAAATTCGCAAGGCCCTGATTGATGCGGACGTAAACTACAAGGTAGCCAAAGAAGTTACCGATGAAATCAAAACCAAAGCCATGGGCCAGAATGTGCTTACCGCCATCTCGCCCGGGCAGTTGCTAATTAAAATCACCAATGACGAACTCACCCAACTAATGGGTGGAGAAAGTCAGGACATCAAGATTGAAGGTAACCCCGCCATCGTGCTCATTGCGGGTTTGCAGGGTTCTGGTAAAACTACTTTTTCGGGTAAGCTGGCGAATTACCTCAAGCGCCAGGGCCGCAACGTATTGCTTACCGCCTGCGATATCTATCGCCCGGCCGCGATCGACCAACTAAAAGTATTGGGCCAGCAAGTGGGTGTAGATGTGTACGCGGAGCCTGAGAACAAAGACGCCATCAAAATTGCACAAGCCGCGTTGGCGCACGCAAAGCAGAATAACCATCGTGTAGTGATTGTAGATACTGCCGGACGCCTGGCCGTAGACGAGCAAATGATGGATGAAATCGCAGCGTTAAAAAAGGCGCTGAATCCCAGCGAGACATTATTCGTGGTCGATTCCATGACCGGCCAGGATGCAGTGAACACGGCCAAAGCGTTTAACGATCGGTTGAACTTCGATGGCGTCGTGCTTACCAAACTCGATGGTGATACCCGCGGTGGTGCTGCGCTCTCCATTCGCAGGGTGGTAGAGAAGCCGATCAAATTCATCAGCTCAGGCGAAAAAATGGATGCCATTGACCGCTTTTTCCCGGAACGGATGGCCAGCCGCATTTTGGGTATGGGCGATGTGGTAACGCTGGTGGAAAAAGCGCAACAGGCCTTTGATGAAGAAGAGGCCGCACGTCTGAACAAGAAAATCCGAAAAAACCAGTTCGACTTTAACGATTTTCTGGGCCAGCTCGATCAAATTAAAAAAATGGGCAACATGAAAGACCTGTTGGGGATGATTCCCGGGATGGGCAAGGCCATTAAAGATGTAGATATTGATGATAACTCATTCAAACCAATTGAGGCCATCATTCGCTCCATGACTTTTGAAGAACGCGAAAACCCGGAGGTGATCAACCAAAGCCGGAAAATCCGGATCGCCAACGGCAGCGGTACCTCGGTACAACAGGTTAATCAATTGTTAAACCAATTTGAAGGCATGCGTAAAATGATGAAAACAATGAATAAAATGGGTGGCGGAAAACGCGCGTTATCGGCTTTGAATCCCTTTGGACGCTAAATGCGCTGCAAATACACCCAAGGCAATAAAACTTTCACTACCCCTACGCGTTATAACACAAGTTTATAGGTTGTATGCAAAAAAGTGTGCCGCGATCAGGAATGAAATGCGGCACACTTTTGTTATCACTACTCGGAAACCAAATCAAAATTTAATTTTATGAAACAAACTTTTCTAACGCTTGCTGCCGTGTTTTTTGTATCGCTCGCTGTCATCGCCCAAGACGACAAAGCGAAAAAAATGCCGAGCCCGCCCGCTAAAGCCGAAGCTACGGTAGACGGAGTTAAAGTAACCATCGATTATCATCAACCATCGGCCAAAGGCCGCAAAATCATGGGTGGTCTCGTACCCTACGGCCAGGTGTGGCGCACCGGTGCCAACGCTACTACGTCTATTGAGTTGAGCGCAGATGCAAAACTCGAAGGGCAAAAGCTCGCGAAAGGCAAGTACGGTCTTTATACGTTGCCCACGGAAAACGAGTGGACCATCATCATCAACAAAGACATCAAATGGGGCGCGTACGAATACAATGAGAAAAACGATGTGTTGCGTGTAAAAGTAAAGCCTGCAAAAACCGCTGCGTTTGTAGAAACCTTCACCATCAGCGTGGAGGGCAACAACGTAGTGCTGAAGTGGGAGAATACTCAGGTGGCATTTAAAATCGAGAAAGGATAATTATTTCTTAACGGAATTGAAAAAGCCTCCTTGCCGGAGGCTTTTTTATTTGTAAGTTTATTGGACTAGTTGCAACATCATGCAAATTCTGGGGCGCTCCGATCGGGTGGACTTACCCGGATTAGGTTTAACCGATATTCAAGCCAAAGTAGATACCGGCGCATACACGTGTAGTTTGCACTGCTCGCGTGCGGAGGTAATTGGCGGCGTACTGGAGTTTATTTTGCTGGACGAAGAACACCCGGAGTTTACCGGAATGCCCTTTCGCTTCAAGAAATTTGAACAACGCGAAATCCGAAATTCGTTCGGTGAGGCCGAGTTGCGCTATGTGATAAAAACAAAAGTTAAAATTTTCGATCGCATTATCCGTGCGGAGTTTTCGTTAAGCAATCGGGGCAATCTGCGGTTTCCCGTTTTGCTGGGCCGCAAGATTTTGCGCAACCGCTTTTTAATTGATGTAACAAAAACAGATCTCGCCTTTCAGGCCAAAACAAACGCCCAAGCCAGTCTATGAATATCGCTATCTTAAGTCGGGATGCCAAACTCTACTCCACCAAACGCTTGAAGGAAGCGGGTGAGAAGCGCGGCCATAAAGTGGAAATCATCGACCACCTGAAGTGTGTACTGGTGATCGAGAAGAAAAACCCGATGGTGTGGTACAACGGGCGCAGGTTAGATTACTTCGATGCGATTATCCCCCGCATTGGCGCATCGGTTACGTTTTATGGGGCCGCCGTTGTGCGCCAGTTTGAAATGATGAAAGTTTTTACCGCGGTGGAGTCGCAGGCACTCATTCGCTCGCGCGATAAATTGCGGAGTCTGCAAATCCTTTCGCGTGCAGGGTTAGGCTTACCCAAAACCATTTTTATGGATTACTCCAAGGATACCGAAGGAGCCATTGAGGCCGTGGGCGGCGCACCCGTGGTGATTAAGCTGTTGGAAGGTACGCAGGGTCTTGGTGTTGTGCTTGCGGAAAATAAAAAGGCAGCGCAGTCGGTAATTGAGGCGTTTCATGGGGTGAAGGCCCGCATCATTGTGCAAGAGTTTATTAAGGAAGCCAAGGGCGCTGACATTCGGGCGTTTGTGGTGAATGGAGAAGTGGTGGGGGCCATGAAGCGGCAGGCACGCGATGGCGAGTTTCGCTCTAACCTGCACCGGGGTGGACATGCAGAGGTGGTGAAGCTGGATAAACACCAAAAGCACGCAGCCATTTTTGCAGCAAAAAAGATGGGGCTGGGTGTGGCCGGGGTGGACATGTTGCCCTCTAAACGGGGCCCGCTGATTTTGGAAGTGAATTCCTCGCCCGGTCTGGAAGGAATTGAGGGCGCCACGAAAGTGGATATTGGCGCAAAGATTATTCAGTATCTGGAGAAGAATGCCGGTAAGAACCGGATTCAGAAAGACAAAGTCAACGCCTGAGTGCTGCAGTTGTATTGACTGGTTCGTTGCTGCCCAGCTCTTTATGTTTTGACAATTGAGGCCGAAATCCCGAACTTAGACGGAGCATGAAAAACATTGTCATCTCCGATCAGGAAATCCGCCCGGGTGAGTTCAAAGAAATCAGCATCAACATTGCGCGCCTTCCCTCGCACACGCAAATCAATACCCCAATTTATGTCTACCGCGCCCCGCAGGATGGCCCCACGTTGGCATTAATGGCGGGAATGCATGGCGATGAAATTAACGGTACGGAGATTGTCCGACGGATGTTGGATCAGGGCCATCATCGGGTGAAGCGTGGCACGGTGTTGTGTATGCCGATTATCAACGTGTATGGTTTTCTCAATTATTCACGTGAGGTGCCCGACGGGAAAGATATCAATCGCTCGTTTCCAGGCACCAAGTCAGGTTCGCTGGCTTCACGCGTAGCGTTTCATGTAACCCATGATGTGATTCCGTTTATCGACTATGGAGTTGATTTCCACACCGGCGGCGCCATGCGCACCAATTATCCGCAAGTGCGCTGTGTGATGCAAGACGCGCGTAATGTAGAACTGGCTGCTGCATTTCATGCACCGTTTACACTTGATGCACCCTTTCGGCCGCACTCGCTTCGGCAAACCGCGGCAAAGCAGGGGAAGAACATCATTGTGTACGAGGGGGGGGAGTCGGTGCGATTTGATCAACATGCAATTGAAGAAGGCATTAACGGCACGTTGCGCCTAATGAAACACCTGAAGATGATCGATTGGGCCCCGGTACCTACGGAAGTAAACCGGATCGTGTGGTCTTCTTCGTGGGTGCGCGCTAAAACTGCGGGTTTGTTTCAGGCGCAAATCAAATGCGGAGAGCTTGTGCACAAAGGGCAAGTGGTAGGCATGATTACCGACCCGTTTGCAGAGTTTAAGGAAACAGTAAAGGCCCCTACGATGGGGTACGTGGTGGGCTTAAATAACAACCCGGTAGTAAACGCTGGCGATGCATTGTTGCACCTCGGCATCGACAACGTGTGTAAAATCGGGGGTGGAGCGGAAGATTAGTTCTGAGCGTCTATGCCTAGTGCCTTTCTACTTCAGCGCGCTTCTGCGTTGCATCACCTCGCGCCACGTAGTTAAAATAATCCCTTCCGTGGCAAGAAATTTTTTGAACGCCGGATCTTGCATGGCCAGCAGGTCGCCCTTACGAATCTGGCCGGAATCGCTGATGTAGCGAAACACTTCCGTGGGGGCCGTGCAATGCATAATCACCATCGTGAGGCCGGGCTTCAACGCACGGATGGTCTCAATATACTTTTGGGTGGCGAAGGCTTGTAGTTCGGCATCGGTCACGGTTTTGTCGGACGGATACGTCCAACCGTAACTCACGTTGTGCAGATCGTCCAGTACAGGTAACCCGGCGCTCCAGATTTGTTTGCCCAGCCCTTGCATCTGGGCCATCAACTCGGGCGTAGCGGCATTTTGTGCGGCAATCATGTGGTTATGCCCGCCCGGAAACATCACCGGAATCCGATTGGCGACGCCCACCTTAATGTACCGTTCCAAAAACTCGGGCGTTGCAAACAAGGTGCCCATGTGCGAATCCAGGTGTGAGGGTTCAAAACCCATCGCCCGGGCGCGGTTCAGTTGCGCTATGATTTCCGCTTCCACTTCATCGGCCTTCGCATGTTTAACCACATCGCTCACCGCGGGCCACAAGGCGCCTTGCCCGTCTACCAAACCCGGCACTGCGGGCTTACCCATCAGCGGGCCCCAACGGTAGTCATCCCATTCGGATGTCAGGGTCAAATGCAAGCCTGCGTCTACGTTTGGATGCTTCTTCAGGAACCTCACAAACCCAGGCACCCAGGGGCAGGGCATCATCACACTTACGGAAGTGGCCACACCTTGGGTAAGTGCACGCGTTGCGCCTTCGTTCGAATCCCACGACATGCCCGCATCGTCTACATGCAGAATCACTACACGGGCGCCTTTCGGGTACCCCAACAACTCGGCATATGTTTGGGCGCCAAGTGGCGTACAAAAGAAAGCGCCCAGCAAATACCAGGCGCTTTGTAACAACTTTTTCTTCATCTTCTTTTTTGGGATTAGAAATCCGGACACGGAATGATGAGTTTATCTTTTGGTGGCTTTCGCGGATTGCGTGTAGGCCACGAATACACGAGACTGATTTCATGCGAGCCGCCCGTGCCGGGGCCGAGTCGTGAAATCGTGATATCATAACTGTAGCCGATGTTGAGTACATCCTTCGCACCCTTCAGCGTCATGCCTACCAACAGCACAATCGATTCATGGTTGATGATGTTGTTCAAGCTTTTAAACGGTATGCCGCGGTACCAGGTACCCACTACAATCGGCTCGAAGGTAAAGTACGTGCCCACGTCCATTTGGGTAAAAGGTCCTTGCTTGCGGTATTGCACGGCAGGGGCAATGCTTCTTTCGGCCTTTCGTGCATACACCCCTTGGCCCATTACCCCGGGGCGGAAAAAGAACTTCCAGCCAGCATGCGCAGAAAGTTTGATGGGCAGATTGCTGTCTTCGCCCACGAGCGAGTTGTTTGGTCGGGTTAGGTGATGTGCTGCAAAGCCAAGCCACGCATTGGGCGTATAAAACAAACCACCCGCGGAGAGATCGGGAAAGAAACGATTTCCACCACTTAGGCCTTCGCCCGAATCTCCGCCAATGAACTCACCGGTATTGGGATCGAACTGGTTTCCAAAAGTAAGCCGCCCGAAGTTGATGGAACGTTGGTAAATGGCAGCCTGAAACCCCGGGCGGAAAGAAAGTTTTTGTGTGAGCCGCAATTGATATGCGTATTGAAACGCCAGACTGATCGACTGAAGGCCAACTAATCCAACGTAATCGCGCGTGATCATTGCGCCCACGCCGCTGTTTTTGTCTTCGATATAAAAATCCGCAAATGCAGACATCGTGGTGAAGTTGGCGTCCACCCCGGGCCACTGGTTTCGGTAGTTCAGACCTACGCGCCCTTGTTGCGAAGAGCCGGCAAAGGCGGGGTTAAGGTAAAGGGGCGCCGCGTAGAACTGCGAGAACTGCGGATCTTGTGCCAGCACCGATGTGCTGCAAAAAACAGATAACACACCGGTCAGGGTGAATAAAAATCCGTGTACGGTCTGTTTCGGCATCCGACAAATAACGCTCATTATTTGATTTTTTGAAATAGCCCGCTCACAATTCAAACCCCGGTTAAGTTGATTCATCGAAGTGAGGCCAATGCCTACCCAACGAAACGCGAACCCATCATGTTATTTTGTGTTAAAATATATACTTTCGTGAGAACCGTGCGTTCTACTTGCTGAATGCTGTAACGTTAGGTGTTGTTTCGTAGTATGAAAAAAAAATTATTTCGCTTGATTGACTGGAGGGGCTGTCTTTGCTTATTGGCGATTACATGTAGTTGGGTTGTACAGGCTCAGCCGTTGAAAACCACCCATTGGTATTTCGGAAATTCAAACCAGGGATTACAATTTAGCCGAGGCACCAATCAGCCAGTGATTGTTACGAACCAGGCCGTACCCTTTGGCACGGGTGGCAGCGCGGTGGCCAGCGATCCCGGCACCGGCAATTTACTTTTTTATACGGATGGAAATTCCATTTTCGATGCCTGCCACATGCGCATGCCCAACGGTGGCGGTCTTGTAGCAAACGCAGCCGCCAACCAACCCACTGCCATTTGCAAAGTACCCGGGCAAAATACCCGCTATTTTGTGTTTACCAATACCGCCAACTTTACCTCCGGCGGCACCATTCAGGTTGCCGTGGTGAACTTGGCCCTGTTTGGTAATGCTGTTTTTCCATCTCCGGCCGTAGGGGATGTGGAAACAAAAAACATTGCAGTCCCCGGGTTAACCAATCGGTCGGAGGGCATGGTGGTGATCGGCCACGCCAATGGTGAGGACTTCTGGTTGATTACTCATCAGACGGGCACACAAAACTATTCCGTTACGCTCATCAACGCGGCTTCATTTGTTTCGGGTACCTTCAATACCACCAGCTTCAATGGTTTTGGGGTACCCACCTCGGTTGCAAATTTTGCGTTTCATGAGCCCACGCGCAGGCTGGCAGTGGCCGCGCAAGATAGCCGTACCGATGCTACGGTGTTTACGTTTAATCCTGCAACCGGCGTGCTTACCTTCGATCGCACCATTTTCAACTCGGGTCTTACCACTACCACCAATCAGTCGATTTACGACATGGAATGGAGCCCGAGCGGCCGGTTCCTGTATCTGTCGCGGCATGGCGAGCCGGGTGTAAATGCAGATGTTTTACAGTACGATTATTTGAATGCCAACGTAACGTTGGCCACGGTGCTGCCCACAGCGCCTTTTCGGAGCTACGGTTTGCAAATGGCTGTGGATAGTTCGATTTATCATCTGTATCAGAACGCAGCCGCGGGGCCCTTTTTGGTAGGTCGTTTGTCAAGAACAGATACCGTAGCGCCAGGTGTTCGGTATACCCCGTTGCCTTTCGGTAATATTAACTTTGCGGCTACGCAGTTCCCGAGCTTTTTAGCGCGCGATACGGTAAGGATGCGCCTTTCGTTTACAACCACAGGCGCATGCCAGAACTCGCCCAACACATTTTTCTCCACGGTGCAACCCGTGCCGGACAGTCTGGTTTGGAACTTTGGTGATTCAAATGTTGGTCGTGGTACAAGTCCTATCCACACCTACGAAACTGCCGGAAGTTTTAACGTTCGGCTTTTTGCATTCTACCGTGGGCAGGTAGATTCAGTTACGCAAGCGGTTACGATCAACGCGTTTCCGCTTGAGATCACCCTTGTGTCGGACACGACTGCATGCCGAAGCGAGTTTCCACCGCCACGCGGATCATCTTCGCCACGGCAGTTTCAGGTACGCGCACAAATACAGGGTGGCACGCCCACGTCCATTGTCTGGTCCAATGGCGATACGGGGCCGTTGCTTACCCCGGATTCCGCCGGATACTACTATGTGGTGGTCACCGATGCCAGCGGCTGTACCGGTTACGCCGGGGTAAATGTGCGCGAGTACCGGTTGCAAGATCAAACCTCCAACAAATGGTATTTTGGAAGGCGTGCGGGTATTGATTTTAATGTGGCGCCGCCACGGCCATTGAACGATAGCGCGATGGATGCCCCGGAGGGCTGCGCCATTGTCTGCGATCGGAACGGAGAAACCATTTTTTATACCGATGGTAATGCCGTGTACGACCGCACGCATACCCAGATCGACACGGGCATTGGGGGCGATCCGGATGCTACCCAGTCTGCCTTGATTGTACCCGTGCCAGGCGATGAAACCTTGTACTACATCTTTACCACGCAGGCCATTAATGGCACTTCACTCAACGAACTGCGGTACTCGTTGTTTGACTTAAAGCCAAACAATGGGCGGGGAGCCGTGGTGCGCAAAAATGTTTTGCTTTTCAGTCGCACTACCGAGCGGATTACTGCCAATGGCACGTGGCTGATTGCGCACGAGTATGGCAATAACTTTTTCCGGGCGTACCCCATTCGCGCTACCGGCATTGGCGACCCGGTGATCTCGAGTATTGGTGCCGAGCACGCGTTGAAAGTGGTAGAGAACGGCCAAGGCTATATGAAATTGGGTCCCGGCAATAACCTGGCGGTGCCGATGAGCACGCCGGGTACCGAAAACCGGATTGAATTATTCACGCTCAATGATACCACCGGCCGAATCTCCAACCTGCGTACCATCAATCTTAACCAGGCTACCGGCCAGGTGTATGGCGTTGAGTTTTCCAGCGGTGGAAACAAACTTTTTGCCACACTAAAGACGTCATCGAATTCCTTTTTCTACGAATATTTTCTCGATTCAATTGGTCGGCCTTTCTTCAAGCAGCGATTGCCTCAGGCGCGGGAGTTGGGCGCTATTCAAACCGGCCCGGACGGACAGATCTACATGGCCATTAACGGGAGTAACGTGCTGGGCACGGTGCAAGCCAATGAAGATACTACTCGCCTTAGTACGGTGAATTTTAGTGGATTCAATCTTGCATCCGGCACGAACAGCCGGCTGGGTCTGCCCAATTTTCGTCAGATCAATAACAGTGCTTTTGGTGGCCCACTCGTTGGCTTTGAGGGAATTTGTTTAGGCGATACCACCCGGTTCAATGCCACACCAACAGATCCGATTGACGTAATCAACTGGTTTTTCGGGGATGGCGGAAGCGGCAGTGGTACGGGTGTAGACCATTTGTATGCCACGGCACGGGCGTACACGGTAACTACAAATTTCACCAACCGATGTGGGTTAGATACCACGTTGGTGCAAACCGTACGGATTGTACCACCACCACCACCGCCTACTTTGATCAGCACGGCACTCTGCACCGGGCCGGTAACGTTGAATGCGAATGCCAATAACATCCCCAACCTCACCCATTTGTGGAGTACCGGAGCAACAACGGCAACAATTGTGGTTAGTCAACCTGCACTTGTTACGGTAACCAATACCGATCAGAACGGCTGTTTTTCGGAGGCGCAGGCACTGGTGGCAGACAACCGGCCGCAAGTAGAGTTGGGGCCAGACTTGACGCTTTGCGAGGATAACGCGACCGCAGCGCTAAACGCACAAAACCCCGGGGCCACGTATCAGTGGCGCATTAATGGTGTTTCGGCAGGCACGGCTCAGGCACAGTTTGTAGATACGGCAACGCCCGGGGTTTTCCGGTACGAAGTGAGTGTAACCGATCCCATCACCACGTGTACCGTAACCGACACAAAGACGTATACCATCAACGTTTCGCCCGCATTTTCGCTCACGGGCACCAACCCCACCGCCTGCGGTACTCCCTCCGGCAGTATTTCGCTCACGCTTACCGCGTCCACTCCGCCGGGTGGACCCTATCAATACTTTTTAAGTGGCCCATCGGGATTCAATCAACAGGGAATAGACCAGGCAGCTCCTGGTACCATCGGGCCGATCACCGGGCGTGTGGCGGGCACTTATTCTGTGGTAGTATCCGATCAGGTTTCCGGTTGTTCATTGTCTGCTTCTGTGGGCCTCTCGGATGCCGCATTTACCATTGCGGCCACACCCGTGCCACCGAATTGCAGCCCGGTGGCATACAACGTAGTAACCACCGCAAGTGCGCCATTGCAAAACGTACTCATCACCAATAGCGGCACAGGGGTGGCTACCACGCTCACCAGCCAACCCGCAACGTTTGTTACCCCTGGCCTCACTGCGGGAACGTACGTTGTACAAGTAACAGACAATGGGGGCTGCATCGGGTCAACAAATATTACCGTGGTACCGGCGGCGCAGGTGCCGATTACGCTTACGCCTAACCTTTGTGCACTCACGTTAACGGCCGCGGGTGCTACCGGCTACACGTGGACGGCCGTTCCCGCCAGCGCAATTGCCGGTCCAACCAATCAACCTACAATTAATCTCGCGCCAAACGTAGGTAACGCCACGTTTACCGTTACGGCTACAGCTGTGGGTCAATGTCCCACAACGCAATCGACCACGCTCACGGTTGGTCCGGCTATCGGTACGCCCACACTTACGCAGTCTACCGAGTGCGCTACTGCGGTAATCGTTTCGGTTGCACCTGCGGGTAATTACACCTACCGCTGGTATAGAAACGGTACACTTGATACGACATTGGGCGGATCCAACCAGACGTTTTCTGCGGCACAAAATGGCACAACCTATGCCGTGGAGATTTTTGATCCCGTCTCGGGCTGTACTACCCCTCGGAGCACGCCGCTAACATTGCGCGTGGTAGGTGTGCTTACCGTAGGGCTTACCTCAACACCGCCTTGTCAGGACGGTCAGCCGTTTACGCTTACGGCCAATCCATCCTTGACCAATCCGAATTTTGCGTGGCAGCGTGCCGGTACAACCCTGGCAGGTGTAAACTCAGCCACCACACAGCAAACCCAGGAAGGACTGTACCGCGTTACGGCTACGTTGGGCACGTGCACGGCAGCCGCTACATTAAACATTGTGCGCGCACCACTGCCGGTGGGCGAGCTGCCTAACCGGGTGGTGATTTGCAACGATCCCGAAAACCAAGATCCGGCTACCCGCCAGGTGGCGCTCGATCCCGGACGCTTTCAAAGTTATGCCTGGTTCAAAAATCAACTCACACTCAACTTCACCAATCAGGTGTACACGGCCGACAGCGAGGGCCGTTACGAAGTGCTGCTAACGAACTCGTTTAGCTGCCAGGCCCGTGATGTAACGGAAGTGCTGAACGACTGTGTGCCCACGGTAGAGGCGCCCAACGCATTTCGACCGGGGAGTTCAATTGCCGAGAACCGGGAGTTCCGGGTGTTTAGCTTTTTCGTGAAAGACGATCGTTTTGAAGTGTTTATCTACAACCGTTGGGGTGAGTTGGTGTATTCTTCCACTGATCGCAACTTCCGGTGGAACGGCACCTACAATAATGCGGGTGGACCGTTGCCGCCCGGAACGTATGCGTACATTGTTAAGTATGTGAGCTCATTCCGCCCGCAGGACGGTGTGCGCGAAAAGCGGGGCGGCGTGGCCTTGCTGAAATAATCGCAAGCTGCGATTGATGAATACCCCGGGACGGAACTGGATAACTTGTTTTCAAGTCTAACTTCGAAAACAACATTTACGCAGCAACCGGTACATCAGGAGTAAACCACTGTGATCGCGGCCCGGGCGATGCGTTCGTCTTCCTCTTGCGAGAGACCGCTTACGCCAATCCCGCCAATCACACGCTGGTTTTCCAGAATCGGAACACCACCGCCAAAACCGGTAATCCGCAGATCGCCCCAAAATGCGGGCGGCGTATTTTTTTCACGCATGTATTGGCCCATCTCGCGCGTTACTTTTCCGTCGCGGCCGGAGGTGTACGCTTTATTTTGTGCAATTTTTCCCGATGCCGCATTGGCGCCATCCATCCGGAGAAATGCAATGAGCTCTCCTTCAGGCCCCGCCACGGCCACCGCCACGGGTTTACCTAGCTCCCGTGCCAACGTAACGACTTCGGCTATGAGTCGTGTGGCTTCATCTGCGCTTACTTTTCCTACGGTGTACATCTGTATCGAATTTCGTTGTGGGTAAGATAGCGAAAAGTTTTTGTGGGTATCGCCCGTGGTTTTATGATGATTGCAGGTGCACGTGGCGGGCAAGTTGACTATCACGATCCGAACAACAGGTAAAAAGGCGGCTGGCCGACAAACCAACCGTTTTTGTTTTCTTTGATGGCCAAACCGAATGCCCCAGAACCTTGTTTTACGTACATAGACATAAAAAATCGCCCATGTTGCGCCTGCTTTTCATCCCACTCGCTTTTGCCCTGACCATGTGCCAAGGCCAAACCAAAAAAAATCCACTGGTGACCTCCGCACCCGACACAGTTAAAAAGATTACTCGTACGGAAGCGGAGTGGAAGAAAATTCTTACACCCGAGCAGTACCACATTCTTCGGCAGAAGGGTACCGATCGGCCGTTTACCGGTAAGTACTACCTTACCAACGATAAAGGCGTGTACCACTGCGCGGCCTGTGGTAATGAATTGTTTACCTCGGATATGAAGTTTGATTCTGACTGCGGATGGCCAAGTTTTGATCGTGAAATGGCGGGCGGAAAAATCATTCAACAAATCGATCGATCGTACGGCATGGAGCGAATCGAAATCTTGTGTGCGAAGTGTGGCTCGCACCTCGGCCATATTTTTGATGATGGCCCCACGATTACCGGGAAACGCTACTGCGTAAACTCCACATCTATCAACTTAGTGAAGCAATAGATCAAGCCGGTGTTTGCAGGTATTGTTCAAGGTCTGTTCCCGCAAGTCAGCCACTGGTATCACGGGTGCCAGGAGATGCTGTGGTAAGCTGAATATTTCAATTCGCCTTATTTCGTGCCCAGGTGGCGAGCGCATCGGGGAAGTTCGGGGCATCCAGGCGCTGCAACACGCGGCTGTAGTACTCCGCCATCGGCAAGTTGCCGGATTGATAGTAGGCCTCACCCAGCGTGTCGATATAATTTGTGTCTCCCGGTTCGATCAGGTTGAGGAGGTGCGCCCACGCCACGGCCTGCGGCCACGCCTGCTCCCGCAAACATTCATACACCACCGAGTTGAGTAGCGCGGGCGATACCTTTTGCTGCACCAACACATTCAACAGGCTGTCGCGGTCATGGTTTAACCGATCCAACGCTATGGACGTGTACGCCTTCACAGCCACATGCAGGGGCGTGCCGCGTTGTTTGAATTCCGAAAAATACGCCTGCGAAAACACCGGCTCGCGGTACGTGTCGGTGGTGGCGTCATACTCTGCATTTAGTTTGATAAGTTGTTCCACCGGCACCTGCCGCACGCGAATGGCGCGGTCCAAGTCGCTCACGCGGTCGTTATACATAAATGTGGGCCGCTGCGCAAAGTCCACGTGGTTCATGGCGCACATGCACGAGGCATGCAGCGCCTGGCTTTTGGGGAAGTAAAAAAACAGGTAGTCCTTGGTGGGCTTGAAGCGGTATTGCTCGTCCAGAAACCACACCTCAATGGGGTTGGCGGATTTCGCCAGCAACACGGTATCGCGTGTAACCGAAATCACCTGCTTGCGGTATTGTTGCGCCACGGCCTGCGGCAGCATGCCCTGCGCCAGGCTATAGTGCCAGTTGGACTGCGCCACCACCAGTTGCGCGCCATGTTCAAAAAACGGAGTGATGCCTGAGAGGCTGTGCAGATGCCAATGCGTGCTGAGCACGTACTTCACCGGCTTTTGGTATTCGCGAGTGAGGTATTGTAAATAGCGTTGGGCTTTCGGCACATCTTCGGCCAGGTTAGTGGCGCGGTTAGCGCCTGCATCGATCATGGGCAGCTCGATGACGACCAGGAATTTGGGATACTCGATAACGGTGGAGCGCACGCCTTTGGCCGAATCCAGTTGGATGAACGACACCTCGCGCGAATGCTGCGTGCGCTGAAAGGAAAAAGGTTGCTGGGCAGCCGCCCCACAGGTGAACAAAACGAGTAACAGGATTGAGCATTTCATGGGTTAGTGTTTTTAGCAAAAGTGCAGCGCACACAACCCCGGGTTTGTTAAGCGATTGGTAAATGTTGTTAAGGAGTGGTTAACGTTGCCGGAGATGTTGCTTGCTCCGGGGTTGGATGGGTGACGTACTTGGCTTTGCGGCGCAACGCGCGTGAGGGATGGTAAGGGTGAGCCCGCGAGGGCGAAGTGCGCAGCACCGGAGCCCTGCACAGCCCGACCCGCGGCCCCTTTCTATTTTGGAGGCGAGGTGTGGGCGTGTGTCCGACATTTCTTTAAACGCGGGCCGCGGGGCACGCCCAACAGTAACCCATGCAATTACGGCACGTGCGCCACGGGCGTTTGCCGGAACATGCGCTGCAGTACATCATAAAAATGAGGTAGCGCAGCTTGCAGGGGTGCCGGGCGTTCAAAAAAGTTTTCTACGGCTACGGCAAAAAATTCTTCCATGTTTTGGAATGCGTACCGTCTGAAAAAGTGATGCTCGTTGGTGTGCAATTGGCGCATTTCTGCTTCGGCCAACAACTCAAACTCGCGCACGAGTATGGGGTCGAGCACGGTGTACTCGTGTTGCGTGAGTTTGTGTTCAATCCACAAGGCGTGGGCAAATTCGTGCAGCAACAGGTTTAGTCCATCGTCTGGCCGGTGGAGTCCTTTCATGATACTGGGCCAGCTAAAAACGATGGTGCGCAAACGCGGATTCACTTCGCCTTGGTGCCGTAGTTGAGTGACACTCGACTCGTAATCGCCCGGATAGACGATGATGCGTTGCCAAAAGGTGAGGCTTTCGCGCGGCAGGCGCAGCACCAATTGAGAAGCGGCACTGCAAATAATGGCTTTCATGGCGCGGGTGAGTTTGATTTTGCGGGGTACGAACTCAAAGAATTCGTAGTGATCGCGCACCAGCCGCAGGAAAGGCAGTTTATCTCTTGCGGGCAAGTGGCGGTAATAATTGTACCGATGGTGAAGAAACCGATGGAACACGGGCCCGTGGTAGGCGCGGAAGCGAACTTCATCGGCCGCATCGCGCAGTGTGTTGTATAGCCACTCAATCAGTTTGAAGAGTACTTGCTCCATGTTAGCGGTTTGGGCGTGTTGCCGGGTTACGTTTGTGCATCCAACCGCTACCAACTGTTTTCCACCAGCAGGGAAGGCGTGATGCTGGCGCAAGCTACGGTGTAAGTACCAGCGAGTCAAGCCACGCTGCGTGTGGCCGGGCGTAACGAAAAAAAAGGGTGTCTCACATGATGAGCACACCCCTTTTGCTGTTAACTCCTAACCTGACTTCTTATGCTACTCGCGGTAGCTTAACTTACCTTGCGCACTTTGCCGCTGCCGGAGGCGTTACTGTTTACGTGATTGGGATTACCCTTGTAGCTTACGGTACCGCTGCCTGTGATGTTGGCATCGAGTTCTTCCTTCACCGCGATTTCTACATCGCCAGAGCCGGAGATGCGCACTTCGCATTTGTTGCTTTCCAACCCGATTGCCAAAACGTTGCCCGACCCACTGATGTCTGCCTTGACGATACCGGCCGAGCCGGAGGCTTCAATTTTGCCCGATCCTGAAATGCCCAGGGAGGCGGTTTCATACACGTTCATGGTCATGACTACGTGGCCAGAGCCGCTTACATCGCTGTCGTACATTTTGCATGTGCCCCCTACCTGCAAGCGGCCGGAGCCGCTTACGTCTGCTTCTATCTCGCCGGATGCATCGGCCAGTACTTCCAGGTTGCCTGAGCCACTCACGTTCAATTTAAGATCGGCTACTTTCCATTTGCCCTCGGCCTTCAGGTTACCCGAACCGCTCACGCTCAATGCTTCCAGGCTGGGCAGGGTAATCCAAACCGTTACGCGGTCGGTATCCTTCCAGTTCCAGTTGCGCCAGTTGTCTTCGCGGCCGATGGAAAGGCGACCGTCGTTCACTTCTGTTTCTATTTCTTTTAAAACGGCGGCATCGCCTTCAATTTCCACGGTGTACCGGGTGCCTTGCTTAACATACGCGGTGCCGGGAATTCGAAAAGCTACTTTTGTGAATTCGCCCACGGCGCGCGATTCTTTTCTGACTTGGCCGCTGGCGGCAAAAAAGGAAGCGATGAACACCAGCAGCAGGGTTCGTTTAATGAGTTGTTGGTGGATTAACATAATGCGGTATTTTGGTTTTTTGGTGGCTTGTTTGGTGCAAAGACAACGGGCGAACGCGGGGGTTGCATGGCCGCCCGGCTTTTCTTAGACGCTGCACCGTGCCCGCGCGTTGCATCGGATTTTTTCATGATTCGTTTACGCCAGCGGCTTGGTTTTACCACCGGGTTGTGGCAGTTTTGGCGCATGTCGAAGCGCAATCCGGCCCTGGGGTTCATTTTTGTTACGTTATTAATCGATGTAACGGGCCTGGGGATTATCATCCCGGTGATGCCGCGGCTGATTCAGGAGCTCACGGGCGGAACGATGAGCGAAGTAAGCAGCTACGGGGGCTGGTTGCTTACCGCCTATGCGCTAATGCAGTTTGTGTTTGCACCGATTCTGGGCGCATTGAGCGACCGGTATGGCCGCAGGCCCGTGCTGCTGGCCTCGTTATTTGGCTTCGCGGTAGATTATCTTTTTCTGGCATTTGCGCCTACGCTGGCCTGGTTGTTTGTAGGGCGCCTGTTTGCTGGCATTATGGGGGCAAGCTTCACTACGGCCTCGGCCTACATTGCTGATATCAGCACTCCGGAAAAACGCGCACAGAACTTTGGTATGATAGGTGCCGCATTTGGTTTGGGCTTTATTGTGGGGCCGCTGATAGGTGGTTTTTTGGGTTCGCTGGGCACGCGTGCGCCGTTTATGGTGTCTGCGGCACTTACGTTTGTAAACTGGCTGTACGGATTTTTTATTCTACCAGAATCGTTGCCCGCAGCACACCGCAGGAAGTTTGAATGGAGTCGGGCGAATCCTGTGAACAGTTTGTTAAATCTTACGCGTTACCCCGTGATTCTTGGCCTGGTTGCTGCATTGGTGCTGGTGTACATTTCCGCGCATGCGGTACAAAGCAATTGGACGTATTACACCATTGAAAAATTTAAGTGGGATGAGAAAATGATTGGCATTAGCCTTACCGTGGTGGGCGTGGCGTTTGCCTTGGTGCAAGGTTTTTTAATCCGCATTATTCTGCCGAAGCTCGGGCAGCAACGCAGCGTGTACCTGGGGCTCGCATTGTATTCGTGCGGGTTTTTATGTTATGCATTTGCTACGGAGAGTTGGATGATGTTTGCGTTTACCATCGTGTATTGCCTGGGCGGCATTGCCGGCCCCGCGTTGCAAGGCATCATCTCTTCAACGGTGCCATCTAATGAGCAAGGCGAGTTGCAGGGGGCGCTCACCAGCCTGATGAGTGTAACCTCCATTATCGGCCCGCTGCTTATGGCCAGTACGTTTGCCTTTTTTACTAAAGCAGATGCACCGGTGTATTTCCCCGGGGCGGCCATGGTGCTTGGCGCGATACTCACGTTAATCGGGGCGGTAATTGCGCGATCAACGCTGCGTAAGAACCTTACTGCCGGCGCCTGACGCGCACTTTGTTCAATATTTTTTTTGGCTTGCTGAACAAGCGCCCGGTTTGCAGGTAATTCCTGACAAAAATCATCTTTCGGCCTAATTCACATCATCTCTGGCCTTTTGGGGCGGTTCTAATTTTAACCCGTTAAAAATTATAACCTGAGCCACCCATGGAATTAGAACGCATCAAGTACGACAATAACATTGTCAGGGCATTCATGATTGCCTCCGTCATCTTTGGAATTGTGGGGATGACTGTTGGATTACTCGCAGCCATCCAGCTTTTCTACCCCTTGTTCAATTTTGATCTTCAGTTTACCACGTTTGGGCGCATCCGGCCGTTGCACACCAACGCTGTGATTTTTGCGTTTGTAGGTAACGCCATGTTTGCCGGCGTATATTATAGTCTCCAGCGCTTGCTGAAGGCCCGCATGTTTAGCGATGCGCTAAGCTGGACGCACTTCTGGGGGTGGCAACTGATTATTCTGGCTGCGGCTATTTCGCTTCCGTTGGGTATCACCTCCGGCAAAGAGTATTCGGAGTTGGAATGGCCCATTGATATTGCCATTACATTGATTTGGGTGGTGTTTGGTATCAACATGATCGGCACCATGATTCTTCGCCGGGAGAAACACTTATATGTTGCTGTTTGGTTTTACATCGCCACGTTTGTTACGGTGGCTGTGTTACACATCGTAAATTCATTGGAGATGCCGGTCTCTTTCTTCAAGAGCTATTCGTGGTATGCCGGGGTGCAGGATGCGCTGGTGCAGTGGTGGTACGGTCATAACGCGGTGGCGTTCTTCCTCACCACTCCGTTCCTGGGTATGATGTACTACTTTCTGCCGAAAGCTGCCAATCGTCCGGTGTATTCGTACCGCTTATCGATCATCCACTTTTGGTCGTTGATCTTCATTTACATCTGGGCGGGCCCCCACCACTTGTTATATAGTGCAATGCCGGATTGGGCGCAATCGCTCGGTACGGTGTTTTCCATTATGCTTATTGCGCCCAGCTGGGGTGGCATGTTAAATGGTTTATTCACGTTACGTGGCGCCTGGGATCGGGTGCGCGAGGATCCGGTTTTAAAATTTATGGTGGTGGCGGTTACCGCGTACGGCATGGCCACGCTGGAGGGTCCGCTGCTTTCGCTGAAGAACGTGAATGCCATTGCGCACTTTACGGATTGGGTGATCGCCCACGTGCACGTAGGTGGCTTGGGTTGGAATGGCTTCCTGATTTTTGGGATGGCGTATTGGCTGTTCCCGCGTATGTGGAATACCAAGCTGTACTCTGTGCCGATGGCCAACCTGCACTTTTGGTTGGGCACGCTCGGAATTATTTTTTATGCCCTGCCGATGTACATCAGCGGTGTGGTGCAGAGTTTGATGTGGAAAGAATTTAATCCGGAAGGTTTCCTGGTATATCAGAACTTCCTGGAAACAACAACCCAGATTTTGCCCATGTACATGTTGCGTGCGGTGGGTGGTTTACTCTACCTGGTGGGCGTGTTCATCATGTCGTACAACCTGTATAAAACAGCAAAGTCGGGTAGCTTCATGGCCAACGAAGAAGTGGAAGTTGCCCCGATGACGAAAGCGGCATCCGCAGGCGGTTGGCACCACGTGTTGGAGGGCAAGCCGATTCTCTTTACTGTGCTTTCGCTGATCGCGATTTTGATTGGTGGTGTGATTGAAATGGTGCCCACCTTTCTGGTGAAAAGCAACATTCCAACAATTGCCAGTGTGAAGCCGTACACGCCGCTGGAAGTTCACGGGCGCGATATCTACATGCGCGAGGGCTGCGTAAACTGCCACTCGCAAATGATTCGTCCGTTCCGTTCGGAAGTACAGCGTTACGATCCCACCGATGGCGAGTATTCCAAACCCGGAGAATACGTGTATGACCATCCGTTTCTGTGGGGTTCAAAACGCACCGGCCCGGATTTGCACCGCATTGGCGGCAAGTATGCAGACAGCTGGCACTTCCGTCACTTCCTGGCACCAGGCGAAGTATCGGTAGGTACCATTATGCCGGCCTACCCGTGGTTGTATGAACAAACGGTAGATGCCGGAAGCACTGCGGCCAAAATCAACGCGCTGCGCATCGTGGGCGTTCCTTACGAAGCAGGCTACGAAGAAAAAGCAAATGCTGAAATGGAAGCCCAAGCCAAACGCATTCAGGCGAATCTAAAGGTAGAAGGTTACGAAATCAATCACGATGCGGAAATCGTGGCGTTGATTGCCTACATCCAACGCCTGGGCCGCGATATCAAAGTAAAAGACGCAACTGCCGCCAACCAATAAACCCCTCACTGTATGTATAAAGAAGTTTTGCGCAGCATTGATCACGTGGCCATTTGGCCCATCATCTCGCTGGTTATCTTTTTTGCCTTCTTCGTGGGCATGGTTTGGCGTGTGTACACCACCGACAAAAAACTCGTGAACGAAATCAGCGAGTTGCCGTTGCACGATGACGATACCCCCACCCAACACCCCTTAAATTCCTAAACCCATGAAACGAATCGTTCTCTTTTCTTTATTGCTGGGCGGAGCCGGTATTGCAGTCGCCCAAACGCCTGCGGCCAGTGCCAACACGTCCATGTTATTGTTTTATGTGGTGGTAGGTTTTGTGTTCATCACGGTACTTCTCGTTTTAGCGGTGGCTGCCTACATGCTGCAGGTACTCAACATTCTGGCGAAACGCGAGGAAATTGCGCGGGCCGAAGCGCAGGGCAAAGTCTACCAACCGCAGCCGGGCTGGTGGGCCAAGTTCTGGCAGTACATCAACGACTTTACACCGGTAGAAAAGGAAGCAGCCGTTATTCTGGATCACAACTACGATGGTATCAAAGAGCTGGATAACCATTTGCCGCCGTGGTGGAAGTGGTTGTTTTACGCCACCATTGTTTGGGGCGTGTTTTATCTGATCGCCTATCACATCACAGATTCGTTGCCGCTGTCGGACGCAGAGTACAGTAACGAGGTGGCTTTTGCTAACGAAGAAATTAAGAAGATGAAAGCAGCGAGCCCGGTGGCCGAAATCGATGAGAACAATGTGCCAACCACCACAGATGCAGTGTTGCTGGCCGACGGTAAGAAAACATTCCTCGGCACGTGTGCTTCGTGCCACCGCCCGGATGGCGGCGGGGATATCGGCCCGAACCTGACGGACGAGTTCTGGAAGCATGGCGGCACGATTAACGATGTCTATAAAGTAGTAAAGCACGGAGTGACCGGCACCAACATGATTGCCTGGGGGGCAACCATGAGCCCGCAGGCAATGGCCAACGTCTCGAATTACGTGTTGTCGTTGCAGGGCACAAATCCACCTAACCCAAAGAAGCCGGAGGGCGAGAAGATGAAGCCCGTAGCACCAGTAGGGGCTGATTCAACCCAGACCCAGGCGTTGCTGCGATGATCTAAAGCTGGTTTGAATTATCTGAAAAGAGGGGTATGGCAACGGACAGCACATCGGTTTATCAATATGAAGAGGAATACCGCAATACGCTCTCTACGGTAGATGCCGAAGGCAAGCGCGTATGGATTTATCCCAAGAAACCTGCGGGCCCCTATCACACCGCCCGGTTGGTGGTTACGGTAGTGCTTTTAGCGCTGTTCTTCGGTGGGCCATTCATCCAAATTGGTGGTAGGCCGTTGTTGTTGTTCAATTTCTTCGAGCGAAAGTTTATCATTTTTGGTCAGGCGTTTTGGCCGCAGGATTTTGTGTTGTTGGCGCTTACGCTGATTACGCTTTTTGTGTTTATCATTCTCTTTACAGTGGCTTTCGGACGGTTGTGGTGCGGTTGGGCTTGCCCGCAAACCATTTTCATGGAAAACGTCTTCCGTAAAATTGAGTATTGGATTGAGGGCGATGCCAATCAACAACGTAAGCTGGATCAAGCACCGTGGGATCAATCAAAAATCCTAAAAAAAGGATTGAAGCATTTTTTGTTCATCACCCTTTCTGTGCTCATTGCGCACGTGGCGATGGCATATTTGATTGGCATCGATCAGGTGGAGCAGATCATCACGCAATCGCCTGCCCAGCACATGGCCGGGTTTCTGGGCTTGCTTGTGTTTACCGCCATTTTTTACGGTGTGTTTGCGCGTTTCCGCGAGCAGGCCTGTATTGCGGTGTGTCCGTACGGGCGGCTGCAAAGTGTGCTGCTAGTGAAAAACTCCATTGTAGTAATCTACGATTGGCTGCGTGGGGAGCCCCGTGGCAAACTGAAAAAAAACCAACCCGCGGCAGAGCCCCGCGGGCATTGTGTGGATTGTAAACTCTGCGTACATGTATGTCCCACAGGAATTGATATTCGCCATGGCACCCAATTAGAGTGTGTGAATTGCACCGCTTGCATAGACGCATGCGATGATGTAATGGAAAAAGTAGGCTACCCCAAAGGTTTGATTCGCTACTCCAGTTACACTGCCGTTGAGCAAGGCAGGCAAAAAATCTTTACGCCCCGAATTGCCGGCTACGCCGCTGTACTTACTGCGTTGGTTTCGCTGTTGGGCTACCTCATCTTTACCCGCGCAGACGTAGAAATGACGGTGCTGAAAGCACCCGGCACATTGTACACAAAGACGGACGATGGCAACATCACCAACGTGTATAACATTGAGTTTGTGAACAAGACGTTTGCAGATATTCCCATCGAGGTACGCGTAGAATCGCCCGCCTCGGCTACGCTCTCAAAAATTGGCGCGGAGCCGCTGGTGATTCCCAAGGAGGGGTTAATCAAGAATCTGTTTATCGTAAAAATTCCGGAGATCGACATCACCGGAGCAAAGACGGCCGTTGTGCTCACCGCTTATCAAAATGGCAAAAAAATTGAGTCGGCAACCGCACGCTTCATGGGGCCTATTAAAATAAAAAAAGCTGGAATATGAATTTTGGAAAATGGATTGTTGTGGCGTTTATCTTGTTTGCCGGATTTATCGGTACGCTGGTAACGGTTTGCGTGCGGCAGGAAGTGTCGCTGGTTACACGCAATTATTATGAGGAAGAGATCAACCATCAGCAGAAGATCAACCGGCTCACCAACACGCAACACTTGCAGGTGAAGCCGGAAATCAAACTCACCGCAGATCGTATTACCGTGTCTTTTTCAGACTTTGAACGGATCACGGAAGGTGAGCTAAAGCTGCTGCGCCCGTCTAATGCCCGTTTAGATCGTACCTTCAAGGTGGCTCCTTCGCAGCAGGATGAACAACAGTTTTCCTTAACGGCGAGTGATCGCGGCCTGTACCGGGCATCGCTGAAATGGAAAATGGATGGCCAGGAGTACTATATCGAAAAAGTGATTGTATTGTAGGGCATGTGGATGACCGCGCTGATCATGGGGGTAGCTGGCAGCTTGCATTGTGCAGGCATGTGTAGCCCATTGGTTGCCGCTGCTACGCTTCATAAACCGTTTCTTCCCGCCAAGTTGCTGTACAACGGTGGTCGGCTGCTAAGCTACGGGGTCTTGGGTGCCCTGGCCTCAACCATGGGTACGCTGCTGGATTTAAAGCCGTTCCAAAACGTGCTGTCTGTTGTGCTGGGCTTGGTGCTAATGCTGGTGGCTGTGGGTAGCCTTTCGCGGCTTCGTATTCCCGTGCTGCACACACTAGTTACCCATGGCGTAAACGTGTTGAAGCGTTGGTTTGGCGCTGCGCTGAAGAAAAAAGGACCAGCGGTGCTTATGTTTACCGGCATGCTCAATGGGCTATTGCCTTGCGGGCTCACCTACTTGGCGTTGTTGTTTTGTTTTACTTTACCCACGTGGTGGAGCGGGTTTGTATACATGCTGCTTTTTGGGTTGGGCACGTTACCGGTAATGGTGGGCATTAGTTGGTTATGGGGTTGGCTCATCCAACGGTTTTCGCTGCGGCTTCAAACACTCACCATGGTAAGTTTGCTGCTGCTTGGCGCGCTGCTCATTGGCCGTGTGTGGGGCACGTTGCACTTTCTTACTGCATGGCTGGGCACATCAAATCCAGATGTGGTTTGCCCCTGATGCACGTTTTGATATTGGCTTGAAATCGCTACATTTACCTGTAGCAGAAATGCTTTCTTTTTAAACCTTACGATCATGAAAAAAATTCTTGTTCCTACCGATTTCTCTAAGCCCGCCCAGATTGCAACCGAGGTGGCCGCAGATATCGCCCGCAAGTCGGGCGCAAGTTTAATTCTACTGCACGTGGTAGAAGAAGCTACGGGTGGGTCGTTCAACGTGGCCGGGCAGGTGGCAGCCGATGCAGACTTTGAAGATCGGCTTTTTACGATGCGTCTGATTGAAAAATCGCGTAAGCAATTGGAAAAGGCCGTGCTCGACCCCAAAATGGCCGATGTAAAAGTGGATGGCGAGTTACGCATGGGTAACCCGTTTCATGGCATGAACACAATTATTGCAGAACACAAAGTGGATTTGGTGGTGATGGGCACAGCCGGTCGGTCGCAATTGGAGCAAATGATCATTGGCTCGAATACCGAGAAGGTGGTACGCCATTCGAAATGCCCCGTACTAACGGTTCACAAAAAACCTACTACCGCTAACTTTAAGAATATTGTCTATGCCACCGCCATGGCCAAAGACGAAGAAGTGTTCTCGCGCATTGTAAAGCGTACGCAGCAAGTGTATGATTCTACGGTGCACCTGGTGCGCATCAATACTCCGGGCGACTTTCAGCGCGATCACATCGTAAAAGACTACATGGAGAAATTTGCCAAGAAACTCGGTTTGAAGAATTATACCATCAATGTGTACAATGATATCGATACCGAGGAGGGCATTATTCGCTTTGCGGATAGCATCAATGCCGATTTAATTGCGATGGCTACACACGGCCGCACAGGCTTTGCCCACGTTATGGCGGGGAGCGTGGCCGAAGATGTAGTAACGCACGCAAAGCGCCCGGTACTTACTTTCGTGGTGAAACACTAAATCACCTGCACCCCGGCGCGGGTAAAGGCCATCGCTTGATTTCCCCAAGGGGAGTGAGGGCGATGGCTTTGTTTTTTTAGTCTACTTTTGGATGTTTCCTGCCGCGAGGCAAAAAACGAAGTATCGGTAGCCACTTTTTTTGTGGAGTAAATGGCTACAAACAGATCATTGGGCTCAAAAACAAATCGCCCACCCGATTGTGGTTAACCGGTGGAATTGCAAAGCTGCTGTAGGGGGGTGCCATTATTGCGGGAACCGGGAAACGTCCACTCCGCTCAACACTTCATGGAGATCTTTCAAATCGGTGCGCTCGCCAATGATACTCATGATGAATCGATTGTTCACCGCCACAAAAACCTGGGCCGTCTTGCTGAAAGAATTTTCCGACTCCCATCCTTGATTTCCTTCCCATTGCAAATGGCGCTGTTTCACGGTGTCGGAGTTTACTTCTTCTGCGTTCCGCCACGGGCGCACGGCCTGGTCAAACATCACCTGTGCGTTCTTGAAGTCGAACAGCAGCACCTTTACGTTGTTTTTATTGCGATTGAAGACTTTCTCGCATAACGAATAGGTGATATTGCCAATTTTTATTTCGCTGCTTTTAGAATCTTCCAATTGTTCATATCCCTTTACTTTGTCGGGCAGTAATTTCATTAACTGCCGGGGTGGCAAAACCTCATTTTTCTCCTGTGCGATTGCGGGCAGTGCAAATAATTGAAGCAACAAAAAAAGCGCGGGTAGAGAACGTTTCATTGGCTGCAAAGGTAATGGAACCAGACCCGGTGCATGGCATGTATTTAAAAATATCATATCTTCGTAATATATTTTTTAAACTATGCTAAAACGACTGCCGCCGCTGTTTCGAAACTTTTACGTAGTGGCCTTTTTTTTGTTTTTGATTTGGATGATCTTTTTGGACTCGAATGATTTAATCAACCGGTACCGGATGAGCCGAAAGATAGAAGCCCTTGAAAACGAGAAAGCGTATTATAAAGAACGCATTGCCGAGGTCGAAAAAGACCGCACGGAACTCACTACCAATCGCGAACTGTTAGAAAAGTTTGCGCGGGAAAAGTATTTGATGAAGAAAAAGACCGAAGATATTTTTATTATCCAAGAGGAATGAAGACGTTTCTTCTGCTATTCTTTTGCTTGACCATTTTTGGTGCTGTTGCGCAACAACCGGGCAATAATTCCCTCAGCGGAACGCCGTGGCAGGAACGGGTTTTCTTTGGTGGTGGGGGCGGATTTGGGGCCGGGCGAAGTGTATTTGGCGATCGCTATACATCGGTTGCTGTAAACCCGCTTGTGGGCTATATGGTTACCCGTAAGTTTTCAACGGGCATCGGCATTCAGTATCAATACATCGGTTTTCCTGATGTGAGGTTGAATTTGCACCAATACGGGGTAAGTCCATTCGCGATGTACCGTTTCAGCAACTTGTTTGCTTATGGCGAATATTCGGTGATCAGCGCACCATTTTTCAATGATCCCTCCAGCAGAATTATTGTTCGAAGGTTACCCATCGGGCTGGGATATACGCTGCCACTCGGAAGAAACTCAGCCGTAAATGCGATGGCGTTGTACGATGTGATCTACGATCAGCGAGAGCGTTTCTTTACATCGCCCTGGGTTTTTCGGGTATTCTTTTCGGTGGGTGGCTGGTCGTTCTAGCGAAACGGTACGCCCAGTTTTTTTCCTAAAGCGTCTAAATCTTCCACAACTTTTTCGTTTAACGGAATCCCGGCGTTAAGCCGATGTACTTCGCTTTCCCGCTCCGGATCGCCAGGGATTAAAACAGCAGGTCCACCTGCCACGGGCTGTGCCCGTCTAAACCGCCGGATCCAATTATCCATATGCTGCTTAAAGTCAGCGGCCGGGCGGAATGCGTCCACCCGCATGGCTCCAAAGAAATGCCCGATGCCTTCACCCACGGGGTCAGCCGGTGGTGCCAGAAAACTTACAAACGGTGGCACCCACGGGCCATAGTTTGCGCCCGACAGCACTGCCGAAAAAATATCCACCCAGGCTCCCAAGCAGTAGCCTTTGTGGCTTCCGTGTTCGCGATCCGAACCCAACGGAATCAACGCGCCGCCGGTTTTCAATTCATTTGCGTTAATGGAAGGTCCACCAGTTTTTGTTTGTACCCAACCCAACGGCGCATCTTCGTTTTTGCGTTGCAGTATTTCAAGTTTACCGTTAGCCGCGGTGGTCGTGGCAAAGTCGGCCACAAAAGGAGGTTCATCGCCCGCCGGAATCGCCACGCAAATGGGATTTGTGCCCAACAGCCGTTCAACGGAGAACGTGGGGGCCACAAGCGGGCTGGCGTTGGTCATGGCAATGCCAATCATATCATGCGGCAAAGCCATCATGGCGTGGTAGCCCGCAATGCCAAAGTGATTCGAGTTTTTCACCGCTACCCAGCCGGTGCCAGCGGTGCGGGCTTTCTCAATCGCCACGGACATCGCAAACGGAGCTACCACCAAGCCCAGGCCCTGATCGCCATCCACCACGGCGGTGCTCGGGCTTTCGTGTACTTTTTTTATTTCGGGTCGGGTATTGATCCGCTGTGCTTCCACCAGCCGTACGTAACCCGATAACCGGGCCAGCCCGTGCGAATCAATGCCGCGCAAGTCTGCGCTCAACAATACCCGCGTGGCCAGGTCAGCCTCGTGGGGCGGGCAGCCGAGTTGCCGGAACACGCGGTTGGCAAATTCAAATAAATGCGGATACTGAAACACTTCTTCCATGCACGCAAAAGTAACGGATCACGTAAGTTGAAAAAATCTTTTCGATCTTTATGGAATTCCGTGCGCACCGGAATCATACTACCAAAAAACAGAAATTGATATGATAAAAATGTGGATCGGACTGTTGGCCAGTCTTTTTGTTTTTCAATTGCGGGCACAGGAAAAACCCCTTGAATCTAAAATAACCGATGTAACGGTCTTTCTCAATCGTGCGCAGGTAAAGCGCGAGGCGAAGACGCGGGTAGAGGCCGGAGCCACGGAACTCGTGCTAAAAGCACTGCCGGCAGCACTAGATCCGCAAAGTGTGCAGGTGGAAGGAAAAGGCAAGTTTGTGTTGGTTGGCGTATCGCACCGGCAAAATTTCTTGCATGAGTTAAACACCCCACCGGTTATTCGCCAGTTACAAGATTCGGTTTCGGTTTATCACAAGCAGGTGGCGTGGGAGGAGGCGCAGAAAGAATTATTCAACAAAGAAGAGCAAATGCTGCTGAGCAATCAGCGCGTAGGCGGCACGAATCAAAATCTGGCTGTAGCCGAATTAAAAGCCATGGCAGATTTTTTTCGCGGCCGCCTGGCAGAAATTGCCCTGAACCGGGTAAAGAGTGATGAGAAAATTAAAAAATGCAAAACACGCATTGAAGCATTGCAGCAGCAGTTGCGCGCGCAAAACGAGTTGTATAGCCGCAACAGCAGCGAATTGGTGATTCGCCTTACGGCGGATGCCCCCACGTTAGCAGAGTTGCAGATCAGCTACGTGGTACAGCAGGCCGGTTGGTACCCGGTGTACGAGTTACGGGCAACCAACACAAGCAGCCCGTTGGCGTTGAACTATAAAGCGAGTGTTTTTCAAAGCACCGGTGAGGAATGGAAGAATGTGAAGTTGCGCCTTTCCACCGGTAATCCTGCGCAAAGTGGTTTGAAGCCGGAATTGTATCCCTGGTATCTGGATTTTTACCAGCCCATCAGCATGTTGAAGCGCGCGCGCACTGCGCCACCCGCCCGCGAAGTTGCGTTTGAAGTGGCGGCCGCCGGGGCTGTAGCCGATGAAGTTGCACCCGCCGCAAGCGCTGCTGAATTTGTAAACACCATTCAAACGGCGTTGAATACCACATTTGAAATTAGGTTACCCTACACGGTGGCCTCGTCCAACCAACCTACGTTGGTCGATGTTCAGCAACATCAACTTCGCGCAGACTTTGCGTATGCAGTAGTGCCTAAATTGGAACCCGATGCGTTTCTGCTCGCCAAAGCAACCGGCTGGGAGGAGTTGAATCTCTTGCCGGGCGAGGCGAATATATTTTTTGAGGGCGCCTTCGTGGGCAAATCCTACCTTGATCCAAACAACACGGGAGATACGTTAGCGATCTCGCTTGGCCGCGATCCTCGCATTGTGGTGAAGCGGGAGAAGTTAAAAGATCTTACCTCTCGCGGATTTGCCGGTGCAAGTAAACGCGAAACGCACGCGTGGGAAATTTCCATTCGAAATACCAAAACGGAGGCCATCAGCATTACAGTAGAAGATCAATTGCCCGTATCGCAGAACAGCCAGATTGAAATAAACAATGTGGTAGCCGATGGCGCAATCCGCAACGCGGTTACCGGAAAACTAACCTGGACGCTAAACATCCAACCCAACCAAAATGGCAAAGTAGGGTTTCGATATGAGTTGAAATATCCCAAAGACAAAAAGCTCAACCCGTAACTATTTCGACACAAAATGCAGTCGCCCGGAAGTTTAATATCTTTCGGGCGATTTTTTTGGATGCGACAGATTTGTATCTTTTTATGTGTGATTGCCGCCGTTCAGGCTCGTGCACAGATCGTGAACACTGCCACGATGGATACACTGGAAAGCACGGTGATCGGACGGTTGGGAATCGGAGGGTACATCGATACGTACTGGGGCGCGTCCACGCTGCGGGTTCCCGGGCGCGACATTGCCTATTTTGTTTCCGGCGCGCGGCATAACGAGTTGGCGATTAATCTGGCATATCTTGATTTACGTTACCGTGCAAAAAATCTGCGTGCCCGGCTGGTGCCGGCGTTCGGCTCGTACATGAATGCCAATTATGCCAATGAACCGGGCACCTTACGTAATCTGTTGGAAGCGAACGTTGGCGTGCTGCTGCACGAGAAACGAAAAATTTGGTTGGATGCCGGTGTACTTGGATCGCCCTACACAAACGAGAGCGCCATCTCCAAAGATCATTTGATGTACACGCGATCTTTTGCGCCCGAGTATGTGCCCTATTATCTCTCCGGAGTGAAGTTATCAGTGCCAATCAGTAAAACACTGAACAGCTACTGGTACGTGTTAAACGGCTGGCAAGTGATTCAAGACAACAACGAGCAAAAAGCATTTGGCTCACAACTGGAGTACCGGCCCGGACCCACGATGCTCTTCAACTGGAACACGTTCATCGGTGATGAGCGGAGCCCAACCAATCCTGATTTTAGAGCGCGGCTTTTTACCGATGTGTTTTGGATTCCGGCCCTCCGAAAAATGGGATGCCACCTCCTGCGTGTATTTTGGCCGGCAATTACGGGCGGGCGCAAACGCACGCCATTGGTGGCAAGCGAATATCATTGGGCGCTATCATTTCTCCGGTCGGGTTTCTGTTGCCGGTCGCGTGGAGTATTTTGAAGATGCCGCCCAGGTGGTGGCACAGCGGATTTTTCCCGATCGGCCGTTCACCGCATTCAGCACGGGTGCATGCCTGAATGTGCGCGTGCACGATCAGGCGTTGTTTCGTACCGAAATTCGCCAGTTCTACTCACCCGATCAATCGTTAACCAATCAGCAAAATCAGCCCGCAACCAACGCAACGTGGCTAACGGCAAGTTTAACCGCCTGGTTTTAGAGCGATGCCAAAACGCCCTCTTTTAGTGCATACGTAGATACTCGTACGGATCGGAACGCATACCGTTCGATGATGTACCGGATCAGGCAACACGCCACCACAATCATATCAACCCGCATCTCAATCATGCCCGGAATCTGCAGACGTTCCGCGCGGTTTTTTCGGAGCAGATCCTGGTAAATTTCATAAAACCCGGCGAAGGTGAGCGGAATCTCCGGGTCGTCCGGCAATTTTTGAATCTGCTGCGTAACGCAGAAAATATCGCTTAGCGTATCAAATGTTCCCGACGAGCCCACCAAAACCTCCGGCCGATGTTGTTGTAACGCATCGAACACCGGTAGTAAAACAGTAGAAAAGTGGTGATCAAGCTCAGCCAGTTCCTGAAGGAGCATCGGATCATGCCGATGAAAGCGCTCCACCAGCCGCTGTGCGCCAATTTCCAGGCTGCGTTTCCAAAGGATGGTGGTACGGTTACCAATGATGAACTCCACACTACCACCCCCGATATCCATAATGAGCGAGTTTACATCGCCCAGGTTCAACGCAAATTGCACCCCACGGTAAATGTATTCCGCTTCCTGATCGCCCGTTATTACGCGCGGCACGATGCCCGTATGGCTTTGTATTTGGTGGAGTACATCCGCTACGTTTTTTGCATTACGCATTGCGCTGGTGCCAAAGGCCAGCGTGGTAGTGGCGCGGTAGGCCTCAATTGTTAACTTAAATTCGGTAAGGCATTGCACGGCACGCCCAATGGCTTCCGGGGTGATCACGCCTTGGTTAATACCCGCCAATCCAAGCTTCACCGCCTGCCGGTCGCGATGGATCATCGCGTGGGCATGATTCACTTTTTCGGCTATTAACAAATGAAAAGTGTTCGTGCCCATATCGATGATTGCCACCCTCATTTGTTGATGTTAAACCCGCCCCGAAGATACAATTCCCTACCAAGTATCCTTATATTTGATCGTTCTGTAAGGCGAACTTTTTATGAAACGTAAGATAGACAACCCCACGCTGCAAAGCCGGTTTGATGAGTTAAATCGCAAACATGAAGAAGCACTGCTTGGGGGTGGCGAAAAACGAATTGCCCAGCAACATGCCAAAGGCAAACTCTCCGCACGCGAGCGTATTCAATTGCTTCTGGATGAAGGCTCCTTTCAGGAAATGGGTCAGTTTGTGATGCACCGGTGCAAGGATTTTGGTTTGGATAAAGAATACTACCTGGGCGATGGTGTCATTACCGGGTACGGCACCATCAGTGGCCGATTGGTGTACGTGTTCTCGCAAGACTTCACCGTGTTTGGTGGATCACTTTCAGAAACGCATGCCGAAAAGATTGTGAAGATCATGGACATGGCCATGAAGAACGGAGCACCGGTTATTGGTTTAAATGATTCCGGTGGAGCGCGCATCCAGGAGGGCGTTGTGTCGTTGGGTGGTTATGCGGATATTTTTTATCGTAACGTTATGGCCTCTGGCGTTATTCCGCAGCTCTCCGCTGTCATGGGGCCGTGCGCGGGCGGAGCTGTGTATTCTCCCGCCATGACCGATTTTATTTTTATGGTGGAGAACACCAGCTTCATGTTTGTTACCGGGCCCAACGTGGTGAAGACCGTAACCCACGAGGAAGTAACTTCTGAAGAACTGGGCGGAGCTTCTACCCACAGCACAAAAAGCGGAGTTACCCACTTTGCCTGTGCCAACGAAGTGGAGTGCCTCAACCAGATCAAACAACTGTTTAGCTATGTGCCACAAAATTGCGAAGACGATCCGCCGCGGTTGCCCTACACACCGGGCAACGAAACCCGCCCGGCACTGAACACCATCGTGCCCGATCATCCGAACCATCCGTACGACATTCGCGATGTAATCAATGGCACGGTGGATGAAGCAACTTTTTTTGAAGTACATAAAAATTTTGCGGAGAATATTGTTGTGGGCTTTGCACGGCTGGCCGGCCGAAGTATTGGTATTGTAGCCAATCAACCCGCGTCGCTCGCCGGGGTGCTGGATATTGACGCCAGCGTGAAAGGCGCACGGTTTGTTCGTTTCTGCGATTGCTTTAACATTCCGCTGCTGGTTTTTGAAGATGTACCCGGCTTCCTGCCCGGCACCGACCAGGAGTGGCGGGGCATCATCACCAATGGTGCAAAATTATTGTACGCCTTTTCGGAAGCTACTGTGCCCCGCGTTACCGTGATTACCCGAAAAGCGTACGGTGGCGCTTACGATGTGATGAACTCGAAACATATCGGAGCGGACTTGAACTACGCATGGCCCACAGCCGAGATTGCGGTGATGGGTGCACAAGGTGCTGCGGAAATTATTTTCCGCAAAGAAATTGCCGAAGCAGCCGACCCCGCTGCGAAGTTGAAGGAAAAGGTAGACGAATACACCCGTAAATTTGCTAACCCTTACCGCGCGGCTCACCGTGGGTATGTTGACGAGGTGATCTATCCCGATCAAACCCGCGAGAAACTCATTCGGGCGTTTGACATGCTCGAAAATAAAGTGGCCCGCCTGCCGAAGAAGAAACACGGTAACATTCCTTTGTAATTAACTCGTTTTTATATCATGGATAAAAAAAGCAAACAATTCCTTTTTGACTATTTAAACAACGCCTCGCCTACAGGCTTTGAGCACAAAGGCCAGCAAATCTGGCTGGACTATCTTAAGCCGTACATCGATGAGTACATGGTAGATGTGTACGGCACGGCCGTGGGCGTAATTAATCCCAAAGGCAAATACAAAGTAGTGATTGAGGCGCACGCAGATGAAATTTCATGGTTTGTAAGCTACATCACGGAAGAGGGCTACATCTATGTGAAACGCAATGGCGGCAGTGATCACCAAATTGCACCGTCTATGCGGGTGAACATCCAAACGGAAAAAGGTGTAGTTAAGGGTGTGTTTGGGTGGCCCGCCATCCACGTGCGCGATTCCGCCCGGGAAGAGGCCCCAAGTCTTAAAAATATTTTTATCGACATTGGTTGCCATTCGAAGAAAGAAGTAGAGGCCATGGGCGTGCACGTAGGGTGTGTAGCAACGTTTGAAGACGAACTCATCGAGTTGAACAAAGACTACCTGGTGGGGCGCGCACTCGATAACCGCATGGGCGGCTATATGATTGCCGAGGTTGCCCGTAAGTTGCACGACAACAAAAAGAAGCTCCCGTTTTGCCTCTACATCGTTAACGCTGTGCAGGAAGAGATCGGTTTGCGGGGTGCCGAAATGATCAGCCGAAGGCTAAAGCCTGATCTGGCCATTTGTACAGACGTAACCCACGACACGCAGTCGCCCATGTACAATAAAAAGGAGAGTGGTAACATTAAATGTGGCGCCGGGCCTACACTCTGCTATGGGCCGGCAGTACAAAACAATGTGCTCAAAATGATCATTCAGGTGGCTGAAAAGAAAAAGATCGCTTTTCAACGGCAGGCCGTTTCCCGGTCTACCGGCACCGATACGGATTCGTTCGCATATTCTGCCGAAGGGGTGGCATCGGCCCTGATTTCCTTACCTTTAAAATATATGCATACCACCGTAGAAATGGTACATAAAGATGACGTGGAGAGTGTGATTGACCTGATTTACGAGGTTTTGTTGCAGGTAAAGCCCGGACACGATTTCCGCTACATTAAGTAGAAAGCGCCAGAATCTTACATTCGACAGGATACGCCCCAGGAAGCAGATACCGCCCTCCTGGGGCGTTCTACTTTTGTGTCAACAAAACCCAAACGACAAAGAGATGAAAAAAATTCTGGTAACGTTAATGGTGGCGGCCATTTTCACCACTAGCATCCAGGCACAGGAAGAGCGCCCGGTGCACGAAGTATATTCCATGATGCTGTTTAACTTCATTCGTTATGTGCAGTGGCCCGACCACGACCAATCCGGTGAATTTGTGATTGGTGTAATTGGTAATCAGGAAATTTATAACACGCTTAACGCGTGGTATGGCGGAAAAGCAAAGGGCACGAAGACCTATGTGATCAAGAAATTCAACTCGGCCGCAGAAATAGGCGATTGCCACGTGTTGTTTATCGACAAAACCAAGAGTGGCGAATTTGAAGCAGCAAACGGCCGAGTGAAAGGCAAGGGCACGCTGGTGGTGACCGACCGAAATGGGTTGGGCGAAAAAGGAAGTTGCATCAATTTCAAAACCGTAAACGACAAGTTGCGGTTTGAGATGAACCAACAGGCCATTTCGGCTTCCAACCTGAAGGTTTCCGGTGCCCTGACATCTTTAGCGATTGTGATTTAATGGGGTTTGTTTGTGTGAGAGAAGCCCCGGCGCAAGCCGGGGTTTCTCGTGTTTCTTATAAAACATATCAACATATAAACGCCCACCTAGGTGAAATACTTACCCGTAAAAATCCAGATGCCATTTGATACCCACCGCTATCGTTTGTATTTTGGTCTTTTCTTTACACTAGCAGATTAACACATGAAACGAATCTTGATTGTTCTATCGATCGCCTGCCTTGCGACACCGGTATTTGCACAGCAGGAAAAATCCATGAGCGAAATCCAGGCGCAGATGATTTATAACTTCCTCAAGTATATTCAATGGCCCAACGAAACAGAGTCGGGCGATTTTGTGGTGGGCGTAATGGGCGAGGAAGACGTGTTTACCACGCTAAAAAACTATTATGATGGCAAGCCCCGCGGGGCCAAGAAATTTGTGGTGAAGAAACTCGCTTCAGCGGATGAAGCGGCCACCTGCTCGGTGGTGTACCTCGGCAAAGCCAAGAGTAAAGAGTTCGAAAATATTAAAACCGGCGTAAGCGGAAAATCGGTGCTTACCATTACGGATAGCTTTAACCTCGGCTCAAAAGGTAGTTGCATCAATTTTAAGGTAGTAGATGGTAAACTCAAGTTTGAGATGAATCAGGCTTCGCTTACCGCTGCATCGTTGAAGGTTTCTACGCAACTAACCAGTTTGGCGATTGTGATCTAGGTGGAGCCGTGGGCGCCACACCGTTTGTTGACCAAAGCGGCTTTACGTGCCGCGTTTTTTTACCCGCGATGCGTATCGTTTCGCTGGTGCCATCCCAAACGGAATTGCTTTTCTATCTTGGGTTAGACGCACAGGTGGTAGGCGTAACCAAGTTTTGTGTTCATCCCGCGAAAGCGCGAACCAACTGCACGGTGGTAGGTGGAACGAAGAACCCGGATGTGGAAGTAATCCGGCATTTAAAACCGGATTTGATTATCGGTAACAAAGAAGAGAACGATCAAGCCACCATTGAAGCACTACGGGCTGAGTTTCCTGTTTGGCTCAGCGATATTTTTTCGATTCCGGATGCGCTTGACATGATACAAACAATCGGCCGCCTTACGGGAAAGGAGCCGCAGGCGGTCCGGTTGGTAGCGCATATTCGTACTGCTTTTGCCCGAATGCCCTTTTTCCGGGGGCAGCGGGTGTTGTATCTCATCTGGCGCAAGCCTTGGATGGCGGCGGGAACCCAAACGTTTATTCATGCGGTAATAGAGGCAGCGGGTTGTACAAATGTGGTGAAACAGCCCCGGTACCCGGAATATTCCGTAGATACACTGGCGCAATTGCATCCCGAGTTTGTTTTTCTTTCGTCCGAGCCCTATCCGTTCGGCACCAAGCACATGGCGGAAGTAGCCGCAATGTTTCCCACCGCTCAAGTGGTTTTAGTAAATGGTGAAATGTTTTCCTGGTACGGCAGTCGGTTGCTGGCCACCCCAGACTATCTGGAAGAATTATACCGTAGGGTTATTCCTACGTTTGCTACGTCTTCCCAGAAAGAAGGGTAGGATTTTTCCACCACGTGGGGTTCTTCAATCGTAACATTCATACGCGTAGCCCACGGGGCAAAGCCCATGGCCATGCGGTGGTCGTGGTACGTTGCGATTTGTACGGCATTGGGCACCGCGGTGGCTGGGGTAAGGTGCCACTGGCCCGGCCCGGGCTCGCTCAATACCGCGCCTACTTTGGCGAGTTCGGTTTGCAGGGCCTGAATCCGGTCGGTTTCTTTGATGCGCAAACTTTCAAGACCAGTAAAACGGCCAGAAATATTTTTTAACGCACAAACCGGAAGCACTGCCTGCGCCAAGTCCGGGCAATCAGTAAAATCAATCTGCACCTCGTTTGTTGCCGCCTGCTTACGCAAAACAACCCCGCGGCTGGTAAACTCGCTGGCAACCCCCAACGGCTTCATGATTTCTACAATCGCCCGGTCTCCCTGCAAACTTGCTTCGGTCAAGCCAGGCAGGGTAAGTGTTGCGGTTTCTGCAAGGCTCGCCAACGCAAACCAATAACTCGCTGCAGACCAATCGCCCTCAACGGTAAATTGCGCGGGTCGGTACTTGCCCGGGGGCACCACGATGGTGGCTCCTTCCCATACGGCAGTAACACCAAACTCGGCCATCATCCGCGCCGTCATGTCAATGTACGGGCGGCTACCGATTTTGCCTTGAATATTGATGCGCAAGCCGGTGGGTAACGTGGGCGCTACCATCATTAGCGCAGAAATATACTGGCTACTGATGTTTCCGGGAATGTCGATTTGGCCGAAGCGCGGATGAAAGCTTTTGATTTCGATCGGAGGGAAGCCACTGTGTTCCACGTATTCGATGGTGGCCCCCAGTGTGCGCAGGGCATCCACTAACGGGGCAATGGGCCGCTCCTTCATGCGTGCGGTGCCCGTAAGTATTTTCGATTGCCGGGTAACGGTAAAGTAGGCCGTAAGGAACCGCATGGTGGTACCGGCATCCATTACATTAATGGTGGGCTCGGTGCTCCGGATGAGCGCTTGCATCAGTCGGGTATCCCGCGCGGCCGAGAGGTTAAAAAGCTCGCCGCCGCCAAGGGCGTGGAGTAGTAAGGCGCGATTGCTAATGCTCTTCGAAGCGGGTAACTGGGTTACCTCGCCTGCAACTTTTGGATTGTAGGATAGAGAAACGGTAGTCAAGAAAAAACAGGGTTAAGCCGGTGTAGAAATTATTGCTTCTTTAATGAGATTTGCGAACAAAGTAATCGACAAATAAGTTAAAACGAATATGAGCACTACAAAGAAAATCGCATGGGGGTTGGGCATTGCCGGTGGCGCGCTGCTGGCCGCCTGGTTGCTAACGGGCGATCGGAAAAAAAAGACCAAAGAATTCATCGGCAAACAAGCCAAAAACCTGAAGGATACGTTAAGTAAATCGTCCTCGAAGGAAAGCGATGACGCAGAGGCGCACTACATTTAGGTTTTTTTATAGAAATCCATTGCCTCGGCTACATCTGTTGCGCTGATCTCCACGTCCCACACCGCCTGCCCCGTTTCCTTCAGCAGCGCGGCCAGAATTCTTCCACCCTGATTTTTTTTGTCTTGCAACGCCAGCGCCAGAACGCGCGCTTCGTCTGGCAGCAGTACTGTGCCGTAAACAGAGCGTAGATAATCGGTAATGGTTGCTTTGGCAGGATCGGGCAATAGGCCCTTTTTCGAGCTGAGGTAGGCTTCGCAGATCATTCCCACCGCCACCGCTTCGCCATGGTAAAGCGACATGCCTGCTTCCAACGCTGCCGATTCAACGGCGTGGCCAATGGTGTGGCCAAAATTTAGAATCTTACGAATGCCTTTTTCTGTAGGATCTTGATCTACCACACGGCATTTAATCTCCACGGAGGTGCGAATGACCGACAGCCAGTCGATCGCATGCCAGTCGGGCAGTTTGATGAGTTGGGTCCAGAGTTTGTTATCGGCAATCAACGCGTGCTTAATCACTTCCGCAAAACCCGAGCGCAGCTCGCGCTCCGGTAGCGTTTTCAGGAAAGCCGGGCTAATCAGCGTGCTTGCCGGTGGCTGAAAAACGCCTATGTGGTTTTTTAGATTTCGAAAGTCGATGCCCAACTTACCGCCAACACTGGCATCTACCTGGGCTAACAACGTAGTAGGCACTAACACAAAGGCTATTCCGCGTTTGTAAGTTGCCGCGCAGAACCCGCCAAGATCGCCCAGCACGCCGCCACCGAGTACCACCACCAAACCATGGCGGTCCATCGCCAGGTCGGTAAGAAACCCCCAAACCCGCTCGCAGGTGGCCAGGGTTTTGTGCTCCTCACCCGCCGGCACTACACACAGTTGATGTGGCGGCAACGCTGCCTGAATCTGTGGGTAGCAGTGCACGTGGGTATGGGCATCCGCCAGCACCGCCACCTGCGAATAGCGGTGGTGAACAAAAAATTGGCTAACCAGCTCGGCCGGATTCTGGCTTAAAACAATGTGGTTGGGTAGGGCCATGGTGCAAACAAATCCTTCCAAAATACGCTAATTTCTCGTTTTAAACGGTTTGGGTCGCGTTTTAAAACCAATCTATATTTGCCCGTGTTTTTCACGTGTCTATGACTGAACAAGCTCCCGTGCATTTTGATGATACTGAAGTTGCTTTTTCGTACAAGTCCGATTGGGATTTGCGCAAAGCCAACTTGATTTTTACCATTGTTAATCACCCGTCGGTTTCGCAGGTGGCCACCGCACTGGCAAAAAAAGCGCTCGATTGGGGCTTGCCGGTAAAGGGCTTAATCCGCAGTACCGTGTTTCAGCATTTCTGTGGCGGAGAAACCGTAGAAGAAAGCGAGAAGACCGTTGATCTGCTCAGTAAATTTCATGTAGGCACCATTCTGGATTACTCGGTGGAAGGCGCCCACACCGAAGCCGGCTTCGATACCACCACAGACGAAATTCTTCACACCTTTGAAGAAGCAAAAAAGAATAAATCAGTTCCGTTTTGCGTGTTCAAAACCACGGGCATTGCCAGTGCGGAACTGCTAACCAAACTGCAAGCGCAACAAACACTTACCGCCACCGAGGTAGCTGCGTGGCAACGGGTACAAGAGCGCGTAGACCGCATTTGTGCAAAAGCGCAAGCGTACCAGGTGCCCGTGTTGATTGATGCTGAAGAAACCTGGCTGCAAGACCCGATTGACGGGTTGGTGCGCCAGATGATGAAAAAATACAACCACGAGCGGGCAATTGTGTTCACCACGCTGCAAATGTACCGGGCCGATGCACTTGCCAGGCTACGAAACGATTTTCACTATGCAGCCATGGACAATTACTTCTACGGCGTGAAAATGGTACGCGGCGCATACATGGAAAAAGAGCGCGAGCGCGCAGCTGCGTTAGGCTACCCCAGCCCGATTCATCCCACCAAAGAAGCTACAGACGATTGTTTCAACAAGGGGCTTGCCTTTTGTATCGACAATAAGCAACGCATTACCGTAATGTGCGGCTCGCACAACGAGTATTCCAATCAATTTTTAACGGTGCTGATGGCGAAGCACAGCATGAAGGCCTCAGACCCGCGCGTGTGGTTCGCCCAACTGCTTGGCATGAGCGATAATATTTCGTTTAACCTCGCCAAGTCAGGATTTAACGTGGCCAAGTATGTGCCTTATGGCCCTGTAGCGTCGGTGATGCCGTACCTCATTCGCAGGGCAAAAGAGAATACATCCGTAGAGGGGCAAAGCAGCCGTGAGCTTACGCTGATTCGTAAAGAACTACGCCGCCGCAAGGGCTAATGCTGCCCCGAAGCAAGCCCGGCGGCATTCGCATTAATCCATTACTTTTGCGCGAAAATTGATTCATCATGTCCTTGAGCGAGCAGGAACTTGTACGCAGACAAAGTTTGGAAGAACTGCAAAAACTGGGCATCGACCCGTACCCGGCCGAGCTATTTGAAACCAATGTAACCGCCAGCGAGATCCATGCACAGTTTCCGGCGCAGCAAGAGTTCAAAAATATTGCGCTGGCAGGGCGAATCATGAGCCGCAGAATCATGGGCAACGCTTCGTTTGCAGAGGTGCAAGATGAGACCGGCCGTATTCAGGTGTATTTCCGCAGAGATGACTTGTGCCCGGGCGAGGACAAAACGCTCTACAATACTGTTTTCAAAAAGCTCCTGGACATTGGCGACATTGTGGGGGTGCGCGGGTTCGTGTTTACTACGCAAACTGGCGAGACTACCGTGCACGCCACGGAATTTAAGTTACTCAGCAAATCGCTGCGGCCACTGCCAATTGTGAAAGAAACCACCGACGAGGCAGGCAATGTAACGCTACACGATGCGTTTACCGACCCGGAGCAGCGTTACCGCATGCGCTATGTGGATTTAGTAGTAAACCCGCACGTGCGCGATGCGTTTGTTAAGCGCACGCGGCTGGTAAACTCCATGCGCCAGTACCTTAACGAGAAAGGCTACCTGGAAGTAGAAACCCCGATTCTGCAACCGTTGTACGGTGGCGCGGCTGCCAAGCCCTTTAAGACGCACCACAACACGCTTGACATGACGCTCTACTTGCGTATTGCAAATGAGCTCTACCTGAAGCGCCTGATCGTGGGTGGTTTTTCGGGTGTGTACGAGTTCTCAAAGGATTTTCGCAACGAGGGGATGTCGCGGTTTCATAATCCGGAATTCACCCAGGTAGAATTGTATGTGGCCTACAAAGACTACTATTGGATGATGGACCTGGTGGAGGCGATGATCGAAAAGGTGGCGTTGGATTTGCACGGCACTACCGAGGTGCAGGTGGGCGATCAACTCATCAACTTTAAACGGCCCTGGAAGCGCTTTACCATGTACCAGGCCATTCAGCATTTTACCGGTATTGATATCTCACAAATGGATGAAGCCGCTTTGCGCGCTACATGCCGGGAACTGCATGTGCCCATGGATAACACGATGGGCAAAGGCAAGCTGATCGATCAGATTTTTGGTGAAAAGTGCGAGCCCAACCTGGTGCAGCCCACCTTTATTATGGACTATCCGGTGGAGATGTCGCCATTGGCAAAAAAACATCGGTCTGTGCCCGGTTTGGTAGAGCGTTTTGAGGCCATTTGCAACCGGAAAGAAATCTGTAACTCGTTTTCGGAATTGAACGACCCCATCGATCAGCGCAAGCGTTTTGAAGAACAGTTGGAGTTGGGTAAGCGGGGCGATGAAGAGGCCATGACGCTGGACGAAGACTTCCTTCGCGCATTAGAATATGGCATGCCGCCCACGGCCGGGTTGGGGATTGGCATTGATAGGCTCAGTATGGTGATGACCAATTCACCTTCCATTCAGGATGTGATTTTCTTCCCACAAATGAAGCCGGAAAAGAAAGAGGAAGTCACTACCGATGCCGATTTCGAAGCGGCCGGAGTGCGGAAAGAACTGCTGCCAATTCTGCACAAGCTCGGCATTCATTCGCTGGAACAATTGCGTCAAACCAAGCCTACGAAACTCTTTAATGATATCCCGGGCATGCGCAAAAAACTGAAACTGGAAACAGTGCAAAACCCTACCCTGCAGGAGATTGAGGGCTGGCTGAAGTAACGCGACTACAGCGTGTCTAAGAAGTTTCTGGTGCGGTCTAATTTCAGGTCGCGCAACATGCCCGACTTAATGCCGATGCTGAAATTGTAGCTGGTAAAGCGGCCAAATGGCGTCCAGTTTACCGCCACTTGCCAGCAATGCAGGTCGCGGTTTATACCCAGCGTGGTGATGGTAAACTGGCTGGTTTCAAAATCATATCCGGAGTTAAACACCACCTTCCACTTTTGTGTGAGCGAAACGTCTCCACTAAACCGAACGGTTTGGGTTACCCGGGCTTGTTGGTATCCTATCCGGGTATAGTCCAGGTTAAAGTTAATGCGTAGGTTCCAGGGCACGTCAAAATCGATGTATGCATCTGCGTTGCGCATCAGAAAGTTCTTGTCGGAGTCGCGTAGATTTGATTTTGCAATTTTCTCGCGCGTGGTGTTATCACTCTCGCGGCCTTTGGGGTTTAAGTTAGTGCTGAAGGCAAAGTTGGCGGAGCTAATCTGGCCCAACGAAAAGCCATCTTGCCAGGCGTAGCGATCTATTCTGCGCTGAATGAGGGTACGTTGAGTTACTTGTGCTTCTGTAAACGGAATACTCAGCAGATATTGATACGGATCAATCGTGGCGTTAAGGTTAATGTTGATTTTGTCATTTAAAATATTGGTGTTGGCGGCCAGGTTGAACGGCGCAAGTTTAAACGAATCGGCCGCCAGGTTGTAGCTGCTGGCCAGGCTCAGGGTGTTGAGTAACGAAATTTTACGGGCCACGGTATCTTTTTTACCCATCACTTTCATTTCCAGGTTGTTGTTGATACCGAAGCCAATGGAGTTGCTGATGCCACTGCGCGAAGATCCATAGGCAAACCCTTCGTGAGACGATCGTAATTCTTCGCGGCCACTGGCCAGGGTTACGCGCTGGTAGTACCCATACTTGGCGAGTGTAAAATCGGGCTGGTAATTCCACGAAAGTGTAGGATTCACCACATGCCGCACCGCTTTTATGCGGGCTTTCGGGTTTCGCGATACAATCATCCCGAAAATACGTGTAGTTAAACTAATGCCGCCGCTGTAGTTGGCGATGCGGTTAAAGCCTTGAATGGTATCCGTTACAATCGCGCGGGTACGCGAGCTATCAAGGCCCCACACCAGTTTGTTCAAGTACCACAGTTCATCGTAATTCAATGATGGGCTTACCTGCAAGTGTTTCAGTACGCGAAATGAGGTAGCCAAGGGAATGTTGAAGCGTGCACCCTGTTTGGCATTTCTGAAAAAGCTGGGCAAATTTTGCAGATTAAACGGCGCAATGCTATCGCGATCTGCCACTACACCTTCGGCATTACGAATGATGCGGCCAAGGTTGTTGGTGATCTGGTTGGTAGCGGTAGCGGTAATGCGGAAGGAAATGTTTTGCAAAAAATCGTTGTCTGATGACTTGAAAGGGTAAATGTTGTTCAGGTTGGCGTTGATATCGGGTAAGGGTAAATCCACCTGCCGGGTGCGCAGGTCTTGATTGATGCGCAGGTTAGCGCCTAAGCTAACGGGTACCTTTGTAAAGGTTTTTGAATACGAGATGTTGGAAGCCATTCTGCGCGTAACCTGATCAAGCCGCGGCATACCCGGGTTGGTGTTTACACCCAAGAAATTATTTTGGTTGAAACTGGCAGTGGCGGCATTAACGGAGGCAGAGAAGCGCCCCGTACCCCGCGATTGGGGGCTGTGGCTCCACATCAGGCGGAAGTCGCGTAGCCGATTGTTGTCTTCGATGCGATCACTCAAGTTGTTATTGGTGTAGCCAAACGTAAACGAACCGTTATACGCGTACCTTTTCTTGTACGTAGAGTTTATGTTTAGGGCGCTGGAGCCACGCGAGTAGAGATCGCCCGTTACACTTAGTTTGATATAGTCGTTAATATCAAAAAAATACCCCGCGCCGCGCAGAAAGAATCCGCGTAAGCGTTCTTCGCCATAGCTCGGCACAATTACCCCTGAAGCGCTTTTCTTGGGCGATGGAAAAATACCAAAGGCAAAGCCCAACGGGGTAGGCACATCGTTAAACTCCATGTAAAAGGGGCCGGAAACAATTTTGTCGCCCGGAATCGCTTTCGATCTTCGCGAGATGATGCGGAAATGCGGATGCGCCAGATTACACGTGGTGTAGGCATTGGTAAACGCGTACAACTCGTTGTTTTCATTTTTATATACCGCATCGCCATGCAAGAAACCATCGCCCTGTTGGGTTACTACTTCCGAGATTCGCGCTTTGCGGTTCTTGAAGTTATAGACCATGTCTTTGGTTTCGTACTTCTCGTTGCCATTCTTAAAAATCGGGAAACCCACCCTTCGGCCCGCGGTATCTAAACGCCCATTGGCCGAGATGGTAGAGGTGTTGTAGTCGATCACGATCTCCTCGGCCTGTAATTCAATCAGGCCGTAGGTAACTTTTGCATCTCCATACAGCCGAACGATTTTTTGGTCGAGGCTGGAGTTAATCGAATCCCGGGCGGAGTAGGTAATGGTTGTCTCGATGTCGCCTTTGTTTTTTTGCCGCACGGAGTCTTTTTTGGCGCGCTGCACGGAGTCGGATTTTGCTAACCCCACCGTGTCGGCCGGTGGGCGTTCCGTTGTTGGTAAGGTATTTGCCCGGTTGATCTCACCGCGAGGGGGGCGGATGGGTTTTTCCACCTGTGCCTCAACCACCCCGCTGTAAAGACAAAAAAGCCCCCAAAGAACAACAAAACGGTACACGCCTTTACTACTGATTATGAGCGGTTTAGCATTTAGTGAAAAAATCACAATTTTGCGTAAAGTTATTGCAAAACACATAGCCTACGATAGCGTGCTTAGGAATATTCAGTTTAGTATGGGATGGATAGCAATAACCTTGCTACTTTTTTCAGCGTCCGACCGAAAAGTGCGGCTTACGGTGGATACCATTGTGATTGATGCCGGCCACGGCGGCAAAGACCCGGGCACGATGGGCAAAAATTCCAAGGAAAAAGATGTAGCCCTGAAAATCGCTCTGAAGCTGGGCGCCTACATCGAAAAGAACATCCCGGATGTAAAAGTAATTTACACGCGAAAAACCGACCGCTACCTTGAAATTGACGAGCGGCCGCGCATTGCAAACCAAAACAAAGCCGACCTATTCATCTGCATCCACGCCAATGCGAATCCCAACGTGAAGGTATTTGGAACAGAAACCTACGTGATGGGCTTGACCAAGGAAGGAAAGAACTTTGATGTGGCGAAACGCGAAAATGCCGTAATGTTGTTGGATGAGAATTACAAGGAACGGTACGAAGGGTTTGATCCCAACAGCCCGGAATCCTACATCCTCTTTTCGCTCAGTCAAAACGCTTTTCTCGAAAACAGCCTTAGCTTTGCAGATAAGATTGAGGGCCAGTTCAAAAACAGGGTAGGGCGCAGCAGTCGTGGCGTGAAGCAAGGGCCTTTTTGGGTGCTTTGGAGCACGGCCATGCCAAGTGTACTGATTGAGACCGGTTTTTTATCAAACGAAAAAGAAGAAGCGTTTTTGCTCTCCGATCAGGGACAGGATTTAATGGCCTCCGGCATCTACCGGGCTTTTCGGGAGTATAAAGTTCAAATGGAATCGATAAACTAGCATACGTGAAAAATAAAGAGCTGAAGGTTGGAGTTTTTGTGGCGCTATGTGTTGTGCTGTTATACTTTGGATTTAACTTTCTGAAGGGAATAGATTTTTTCTCCAGCACCAATAAGTACTACGCAGTGTACGACAATGTAGACCAACTCGCGGCTTCCAACCCCGTGTTGGTGAATGGTTTTGCCGTAGGCCGCGTGAGCCGAATTAGTATTTTGCAAAACAAGCAAAACAAGGTCTTGGTGGAGTTGGATATTGACTCCGACATTGTTTTGGGCGACTCTACCACCGCAACCCTGAACAGCGACTTCCTCGGCAGCAAATCAATTTTGCTTACCATCGGAAAAATAACCAAGCCCCTCAAACCCAAAGACACCGTAATTGCCAAGCTGGCGAAGGGTACCTTTGATGTGCTGGAAGAAACCGCCACCCCGGTAGCCAACAACATCCAAACCACGCTTCGTAAACTCAACACCGTGCTGGATATTCTTGCGGCCGAGTCATCGCAATTGGATATCATTTTGAAGAAGTTTCAAACCACCCCCGATCTGTTAAACACGTCTCTGGCCACCGCCACAGCAAAAATGGAAGAGTTGAGTGGAAGCATGAAAGGTGTTGCTGGCAATTTAAACGAGACGTTAAACGAGCTGAAACCCACCCTTACAAATTTCAAAACCATTTCCGATTCGTTGAAGCAGATTCAACTGAATCAAACCATTCTAAAAACACAGAAAGCGGTAGACGAGTTGAATAAAACACTGAAGCAACTGAGTAAGGGCGATAACACCGCCAGCAAGTTGTTAACGGATGATTCACTTTACAATAACCTGAACCGGTTACTGGTGAACCTGGATAGCCTGGCGGTTCATTTCAACAATAATCCCAAGCACTTCATGGCACCGCTGGGCAAAAGCAAGCGGCGCATTGAGCGCGACCGCCGGCGCGAAGAAGAGAAAAAGAAACGCACGCCCTAAATCCATGCGGCATGGATGTGGAGTTTAACCGAAACGAAGATCAGCTAAAACAGCTTTGCTTTCAGCTCCGCAGCAAAGCAAAAAAGGTGGCGTTAGGTGGTGGCGAAAAGAAAATTCAGGAACAACACGATAAAGGGAAACTTACGGCCCGCGAGCGAATCGGGTATTTAATCGATCCGCAGTCTACGTTTACCGAAATTGGACTATTTGCGGGCGATGGCATGTATGCAGAGGCGGGTGGCTGCCCGTCGGGCGGGGTCATTACCGGCATTGGTAAAATTCAGGGCCGTTTGAGTGTGATTGTTGCGAACGATGCCACCGTGAAGGCGGGCGCATGGTTTCCGATTACCGCAAAGAAAAATCTTCGCGCCCAGGAAATTGCCATGGAGAACCGCTTGCCGATTGTTTACCTGGTGGATAGCGCTGGGGTTTTTTTGCCGATGCAGGATGAGATTTTTCCAGACAAGGAACATTTCGGGCGTCAGTTTCGAAACAACGCAAAAATGTCGGCCATGGGTATTGTGCAAATTGCCGCCATCATGGGTAGCTGTGTGGCCGGTGGGGCTTACCTGCCGATAATGAGCGATGAGGCCATGATTGTAGATAAAACCGGGTCGATTTTTCTGGCCGGGCCGTATTTGGTAAAGGCCGCGGTAGGCGAAGATGTAGATCAGGAAACGCTGGGTGGAGCAACTACCCATTGCGAAATTTCGGGTGTAACGGATAACAAATTTCCGAACGATCAAGCGTGCCTGGACTACATCCGCAGCATTTTTGGCAAGTTAGGTCAACCCGTAGTAGCAGGATTTGATCGCGTGCCGCCCGCACCGCCCGCACAAAAACCGGAAGAAATGTATGGCATTTTCCCGCTCGACCGGGGCAAGCCCTACGATATGGTGGAGATCATCAAAAGGCTGGTGGATAACTCTGCCTTAGACGAATACAAACCGCTCTACGGAAAGACGATGATCTGTGCGTATGCACGCATAGAGGGTTGGGCGGTAGGCATTGTGGCCAATCAGCGCAAGGTGGTAAAAACAAAGAAAGGTGAGATGCAGATGGGGGGTGTGATTTATTCGGATGGTGCCGATAAAGCCGCACGATTCATCATGAACTGCAACCAGCGTAAAATTCCGCTTGTGTTTATACAGGACGTGAGCGGCTTTATGGTGGGTAGTAAAGCCGAGCACGGGGGCATCATTAAAGACGGTGCGAAAATGGTGAATGCCATGGCCAACTCCACCGTTCCCAAGTTTACGGTAGTGGTGGGCAATAGCTACGGTGCCGGAAACTATGCCATGTGTGGAAAAGCGTACGATCCGCGACTGATTGTAGCCTGGCCCACCGCACAAATGGCGGTCATGAGCGGGGCATCCGCTGCGAAAACGCTGCTTCAAATTAAAGTGGCTTCGTTAAAGGCACAGGGAAAAACACTCTCCAAAGAGGAAGAGAGCCAGTTGCTAAATGAAATTACCGACCGCTACAACGAACAGTTAAGCCCCTACTACGCCGCAGCAAGGCTATGGGTGGATGCCGTTATTGATCCGTTGGACACGCGTACCTGGCTTTCGGCTGGAATTGCCGCGGCAAACCAGGCGCCGGTGGAGCGGTTTAATGTAGGTGTGATTCAAACATAAGCGATGGTGGAAGGGTTGAAGGAGAACGAGTTGAAGGCGTTGGTTTCGCTGCTGGATGATGAAGACCAGCAAGTGGTGGCGCATGTAGAAGAACGCATCCTTTCGTTGGGTACCACAATTATTCCGTTTCTGGAACAACAGTGGGAGTCAACGCTGGATCCAACGCTACAGTCAAAAATTGAAACTCTGATCCACTCGTTGCAGTACGATAGTCTGCACGACCGCCTGCAACGCTGGTACCAAAGTACCGATCAAGATCTGCTCACGGGGATGTGGATCATCGCCACCTACCAGTATCCTGATCTTGAACTGCAACAACTTAAACAGGCACTTGAGCAAATCTACTATGAAACCTGGTTGGAGTATCGCGCAGACTTGTACCCCTTCGATCAGGTAAAACTCATTAACAGTATCCTGTTCAATAAGCTGAAATTTGGAGCGAACACCAAGAATTTCCACTCGCCCGGTAATTCAATGATTAACGTGGTGTTGGAATCCCGTAAGGGAAATCCCATCACCCTTTGTGTGATTTACCTGCTGGTAGCGCAGAAACTGAAAATGCCAATTTACGGAGTGAATTTACCCAATCTGTTCATTCTCACGTATAAGTCTGATCAACAAACCTTCTATATCAACGCGTTCAACCGTGGGCTGATTTTTTCGCGGCAGGATATTGAAAATTATATTCATGAACTGCATCTGGTGCCCCAACCGTCGTTCTTTGAGCCGTGCTCAAATGTAGAAATCATCCGACGGATGTTGCGAAACCTGGTCATGTCTTTCGAGAAGATGGGCGAGCATGCCAAAGCCGAAGAAGTGAAAGAGCTGTTGATCCGCATCAGCGATGGCGGAGACTTGGGTGTCTAGTCTTGTCTTCGAATGGTGCAACCTACCGCGCGGCTAGCGTTCACCGGCGCAGCTCCAGAAAGCAAAGCATCAATGGCGTTCTTCAAGTACGATTCGTCTACGCCAGCAGCTGTTTGCGGGCTGTCGTCTATCGCGCCACTGTAGAAAATCATCATACCCGCTTTTGAACTTTTTAATACAAAAGCTTCCGGACTTTTGCGCGCACCCAAGGCACGGAGCGCAGCCTGTTCTTTATCGGCCAGATAAGGCACTGTAATTTTCCAATTTGCGTAGGCCGCTTTCATCGCTTCCTCGCTCTCTTCCGGCTCCAGGTACGAGTTGATTAACACGAAGTTGATTTTCCCCTGATACGTTTCAATGAGTGTTTTTATTCTCGTGTGATAGTAGGCATCAAACGGACAATCGTTGCTCGTGAACAAGAGTACCACACCGTTTTGGTTAGCATAGTCCGCCAGAGATACGGCGCTGCCGGTGGCAACATTAGTGGCTTTGAAATTGGCTACCGGTGCCTGTGCCACGGTGGTCAATCCTGCCGCTGTAAATATTAGCCAGAGAATTTTTTGCATGCGTGGGAGTGTTTTCAAAGAACCGTATCGGTAGTGGCCAAGATGTATTGCGGTGTTGTTTGGTAGTGTAAGGTAGCACGAATGATGGGGTTTACCAGAATTTCACCCGCCAGAGTGCCCGCGTCGGGGTTTTGCAATCCGTTTATCGCTAGTTGTGTTTTGAAGTGGATGCCACGTTTGCCATAAATTTTGTACAGCACCTCTTTCGCGCACCACAAAATACACAGCAGGGTAAGGTCTTCGCCCGCTTGTGTGCGCTCATGGTCGTTAAAGACGCGGCTGGCCACGCGTACCAGATTCTGCCTGGGTTGTTCTAAATCAATCCCAACGGCTTGATGGGCGTCAAGTTGCACGGCCACGAAAGGGAAGGAGTGCGTAAGTGAAATATGATGGCGCGCATGTTTAAGGTGTGGTTTCCCAAACTCATCTTTTGCAGTCCCCTCGTAGCGAATTTGGAGTCGATCGCACACCAGCCGAAGCAGCGCGCGCACGGCCAGAAATTCAAGTCGCTTTGCCGGGTTTACGATTTCCTCCGGGCAGCTTTCCAGTGCGAGAAACGCCAACTCTTGCTCTGCTTCGGTGATTTCCCAAACTGCCCAGGCGCCATGGCGGGTCTCGGTAAATTTACTGATGGGCATTGGTTACGTGCAGTTATTCGCACAATTTTGCTAAATAATTTGCAGGATAAAAAAATGTCAGCCGTAACCCTTCGGGTAGAAAAGCAGCAAGTGCTAACTGGCCATCGCGATTGCATCTACGCCTTGGCGGCTACCGCCAATGGCAACCGGATTTTTTCTGCGGATGGCAGCGGCATGGTAGCGGTTTGGAACGTGCCGGAATCCGACCGGGGTGAACTCGTGGCGCAATTGCCCAGATCAGTTTATGCGTTAACGGTTCTCCCACAAAACGGCCACCTGCTTGTAGGACATAATTTTGAAGGGATCCATCAGATTGACTGGGAAAATAAACGTGAGGTACGGTCGTTAAAACTTACGAGTGCTGCCATTTTTGATCTGAAAGTGGTGGGCGACACGTTATGGGTAGCCACTGGCGATGGCCACGTGGTGGTGGTAGACCTCAACCAGTGGGTGGTTCGCCAACGACTACGATTGTCCACACAAAGTGCCCGTGCGCTGGCCTACCATCCGCAAAAGAACCACATGGCCGTGGGCTTCAGCGATCACTCGATTCGGATTGTGGATGTTGAAACCCACGCGGTAGCGCAGGAGTGGAAAGCCCACAGCAATTCCGTCTTTACGCTGGCGTTTGCCCCGGATTATTCGTTCTTACTCAGTGCGGGCCGCGATGCTCGACTTCGGGCCTGGAACCCGAATGCAGACTACGCACCCGGAACCGAAGTAGCCGCCCACCTATTTGCCATTAACCACATCGCATTTAGTCCCGATGGCCAATATTTCGTAACTTGTAGCATGGATAAATCCATAAAGGTGTGGAGCGCCCGCGAGGCACGCCTGCTGAAGGTGATCGATAAAAGCCGCCATGCGGGGCACGGCACTTCGGTAAACAAGTTGCTTTGGCCAACGCAGATGAATCGCATCATCAGCGCCAGTGACGACCGCACCCTTTCCGTATGGAACCTATTTTTTAATCTTGATACAACCACAAATTAACCGATCATGAAAGTTACACCGTTGGAAATCCGGCAGAAGACGTTCGAGCGAACCCTGCGCGGGTACGACAAAGACGAGGTAAATGCATTTTTGCTTTCGCTCTCTCAGGAATGGGAGCGAACTGTGGACGAGTTGAAAGAGTATAAAATCAAACTGGAGTCGGCCGAGCGGGAGGTGACCAAACTGCGCGAGGTGGAGAATTCGCTCTACAAAACCTTGAAAACAGCCGAAGACACAGGTGCAAATGTAGTGGAGCAGGCCCACAAAGCAGCCGATTTACACTTGCGCGAAACCCAATTAAAGGCCGAGTCGCTGATGAACGAAGTGCGTTTGCGCGCCAAAGATACCCTGGAGGAGGCGGAAGCCCTGGCGCGCCAAATGCTGGGCGAAATGGAAGACCGGCTGAAGGAGTTAACACAGCACTATAAAGCCATTGAGCAGCAGCGCGACAATTTACTGGCCGACGTGCAACGCATAGCCACCGATACACTTGACCGCATGGCACGCGCAAAAACGCAGCAAAACGGCTTTAAACCAGAAGACCTGTTGAGCGAAGCCAAACGAGAGGTAAAAAAGGTGCTCTACCCCAACCAGCGTAATGAACCTACCGAACGACCTACGGTGGTGGTGAAGCAGGCCGTTCTGGCCGAAACGAAAGTTACCGTTACCGAAACGGTGGCGCAGAAGTCTTTTTTTGATGAAATCGAATGACGGGCACCGTAGCGTTAGAAGGACTTGAGTTTCATGCGTATCACGGTGTATATCCTCATGAGCGCAGTTCCGGCAATAAGTTTCAGGTAGATGTGGTGGTAGACACGGTGTTTGCGGCACGTGCGTTTGAAGACGATTTGTCGGGCACAATCAACTACGAGGATTTGTATGCGATTGTTAAAACCGAAATGGAGAAACCTTCTAAGCTACTTGAGACTGTAGGGTACGCCATCGCCCGGCAAGTGCTCGCAACATTTCAGTCGGCCCAGCACGTGGAGGTTAAGATATCCAAATTCAACCCGCCCATTGGCGGTGTGTGCCGTAAGGCCAGCGTATTGGTAAAGCAGGCGCGAGACTAACTCCGGCTGATAAAAAAGAACCACCCTTTGGAGGTGGTTCTCAGGATGGAAGAACAGACTTTAGGCGTGTTCTTTAGCTTCATTTTGTTCAGCAAACAGAAATCCACGGGCGTCAGTGCCCTCATAGAAATCAACCTGCTTACCGATTACATAAAGCGTGTGTTTCTTATCGATCACAAGATCAATGCCTTCCAGGGAGTAATGGATATCCGACTCGCGCGGCTTGTCGAAACCAATAATGAGTTGTGCACCGCCACAGCCGCCGCCGCGCACCCCCACACGCAGGCAATAGCCCGTCGGGATATTCTTGGTCTGCATGATTTTTTGTACTTCTGCTGCGGCGCGCTTCGAAATAGTAACGGGTTGGATTCCGGCAAACATATCGCAATAACAAGAAACATTTAAAAATAGTTAATTTTCGAGCCAATTAACGCTTATGAATACCCTTGTACAGTTCGGTTTGATTTTATTGCCCGCATCGATTGTATTGTATGGCGCGTTTTTACTCGTGCGTGCATTTCTGGCAAAAGAGGTAGACGTGAAGCGATTAGAGGTTCGATCGCGCGCTATTGAAACGATACTCCCGGCGCGGCTGCAGGCCTACGAGCGCATGACGCTTTTTCTTGAACGCATTTCGCCGCAAAACCTGTTGGTGCGCCTGAATGATCCTGCGTATTCTGCGCGCGATTTTCAAAAAGTGTTGCTGGACGAAATCCGCAACGAGTATAACCACAATGTATCGCAGCAGGTGTATATGAGCGAGCAGGTGTGGACGCTGGTCAAGAACGCAAAAGAAGACTTAACAATTTTAATCAACGAAGCCATTGCCCAGGTGGGTGCCGGTGCCACAAGCCTGGACTTGGCGAAACGTATTTTTGAGCTCTCGCTGCAAAAAGGTGTTGATCCAATCGCCCATGCGCTGTCGGAATTGAAGAAAGAAATTCAACAAGTGTTTTAAAGGAACTAAACAGCCGTACTTGCTGTCTGTGTTGAGTAGATCGTAACGAGATGACGCAGCAAGTAATTACGGCTTCGGTTTGGGACGGTGCGTACACGTATGCCGCCTATCGCAACCGATTGGACGAGTTAATGGCAGACGGCAAGACTACGGGGCCAGATCAGTCGGAGAAAATGATTCGCTACGCGCGGCTCAATCTGCAACGGATGAACCGACTTGAAAAAACCGTTGAAATTTTACCCGATTTGCGCGAAGCGTTGAACGCGATTCGACAGCCACAGCGCTGGCTCTTGCTTACCGAAGGATGGTGCGGCGATGCGGCCCAGAATATACCCGTCATCGCGAAAGCGGCGGCATTAAATTCAAAGATAGACCTGCGATTGATTTTACGTGACGAAAATCCGCTGGTGATGGATCGCTATCTCTTTCACGGCACGCGCTCGATTCCCAGGTTGATTTTTATGGATGCTACATTTACAGATCTTGCGCTCTGGGGGCCGCGGCCAGCCGCTGCGCAACAGATTGTTTACAACGGAAAACAAGCGGGCTTACCCCACGAGGTGTGGGTTGAACAGGTACACGCCTGGTATGCGCGCGATAAATATCACTCGTTGCAGCACGAGCTCACCGCCATCATTAAATCGCTATGAATAAGACCGCATTAGTTGTTGGTGCCACCGGCCTGATTGGCAGTCAATTGGTGGAGTTGTTACTGGCCGATTCGGATTACGATCGGGTTGTGGTATTGGCACGTAAAGCGCTGCCGGCGCATCCCAAACTAGCGCAATTCCAAACCGATTTTTCGGATTTGGCGGCGCTGGCCATTCCACCCGTGTCGGATGTGTTTTGTTGTTTGGGTACCACCATTAAAACCGCCGGCAGCAAAGCGGCATTTCGAAAAGTAGATGAGGAGTATCCGCTGGCGGTAGCCGAATGGGCCCATCGGCAAGGGGCAAGTCAATACTTGATTGTAACTGCTCTTGGGGCAGACCCGAACGCGATGGTTTTCTATAACCGGGTAAAGGGTGTAGTTGAACAGAAACTTCAACAAATCGGATTCAAAACCGTTCATATTTTCAGACCCTCCCTGCTCATGGGGCCACGGAAGGAAAGTCGCTCGGGCGAAGATGCAGCCAAGCAATTTAATCGCTGGTTCGGCTTTTTGATTCCAACGGCTTACCGCGGCATTGAATCCATAAAAGTGGCGCGAGCCATGCAGCAATGGGCGAAAAAAAACACCCCAGGTAACCATGTTCACGAATCCAAAGATTTACAGGCGTTCTAGCTTCCTCTTTTTGATCGGATGTTTTGTTGCTGTTGCGAGCAGCGCACAGAACACCCGGGTTTCCGGCCGCGTAGTAGATGCGGAAACAAATGAGCCCATTCCTTATGTGAACGTGTTTTTTGCAAACACCTCGATTGGCGCCAGCACCGACGCAGAGGGGAACTTTACTTTTGGCCGCTTTGCACCTGGTAAATACGATCTTACTGTTACCTACATTGGCTACGCCACCTTTCAGCAAACCCTTGATTTTACGCTGCAACGCGAGCAGGTGGTAAACGTGGCCATCCAAATTTTACCTAAGAAACTGAATGAAATTGTGGTAAAACCCGATACTACCGGTTGGGCCCGTAACTATCGCGAGTTCAAACGCCTTTTCCTGGGAGAAACTGCCAGCTCCCGGCAATGCAAAATCCTGAATGCACACGACATACATCTGTTTCGCGATAGCCAGACAAATTCGCTCGTGGCCCACGCGCTTCAGCCGTTACAAATAGAAAATCGGGCCCTTGGTTACACGTTGCAATACTACCTCATTCAGTTTGAGGTAAATTATACCACGGGCAATACTTTGATCTATGGCATTCCGCAATACAAAGAAATGCGGCCGGAACGAAAATCGGATTCCCTGCGGTGGGTGCGGGCGCGCAAGCGTGCCTATGAGGGCTCAATGCTCCAGTTTGTACGTCTTATTCAGTCGAACGGTTTGAAGACCCACGGATTTGAAGTACGCATTGTTCGGGAAATTCCCAACCCGCTACGCATGGAACAGGCATTGATAGACGTGAGCCTGGCGCGCCTGAACAAACGAATGCAAGCGGAGTTACTAACGGGTTCAACGCGAAAGATTGAAGACAGCATTGCTTTTTATATGGCCGAAAACCGTAAGCCCAGGAAAGTGGATGTGCTGGAGAATACGCTGCTTACGGGCCGGGAGTTATTTCAAGGACGAACAGACTCGCTGGTAAATTACATAGGCAAATTGCAGGTATGTTACCGGCGCGAAAACAAGGAAAGCAACTACCCCGTGCCCATGGACGAAGTTGATACACGCCAGAACTCGGTGATCCACTTCACAGAGCCCGTTCGGCTTTACGCAAATGGTTTTTTTGATCCGCCAAAAGGAATTTTTTTGGAAAAATATTGGGCCTGGTCAGAAAAAATTGGAGACATGTTGCCACTGGATTACCTTCCGCCCGAAGATTAATATGATTGCCGTAGTACAACGAACCCGAGAAGCCTCGGTAACCATTGGCGGTCGTGTAAAAGTACGCATTCAAAAAGGACTGTTGGTTCTTGTGGGGATTGAAGAGGCCGATGGCCCGGAAGACATCGAATGGCTGGCAGCAAAAATCGTAAACCTGCGGATCTTTAACGATGAGCATGGCGTAATGAACGTGAGTGTAAAGGAAGATGGCGGCAGCATTTTAGTGGTAAGCCAGTTTACGTTACATGCCTCTACAAAGAAAGGCAACCGGCCATCGTACACCAAAGCCGCCCGACCAGATGTGGCGATTCCGCGCTATCAGCAATTTGTGCACGCGGTGGAACTGCAACTGGGGCAACCGGTAGAAACCGGAGAGTTTGGTGCCGATATGCAGGTGCAACTGCTGAACGATGGCCCGGTTACAATCATCATCGACACGAAAAACCGGGTGTAATCAGCGCCAAGCAAGAAAAACAAATACGAGATTGGCGATAAGGTATAAGCCGATCACCAAGCGGCTGCCGATGCGATTAACACGCACCGCCACATCATTCTTTTTCAGGTCATGCAGGCGCAGGGTAATGGATGAGACCACCAGCGTAGAAAAGATGGCTAAGAAGGTGAGGGTGTGCAACGTATCGACCAGCGTAAAGGAAGACGACTCGGGCAACAGCGAATCGATGATGTACTTGTTACCCACCGCAGCAAATAGACCACCTACGGGCAACCCAAAACGAGGTTCCAATTCCGATGGGTGCGGCGTGAAGCTGATGGCCGCAATAGCAAAAGCGATGTACATGCCGATGAAGATTTTCATAAACAGCCCAAACGCATCTCGCTCAATGTCCATTTCAATAACGAAGGCCGAAAAATTTTGAAGCGCTCGCTCCGGCCGGGGATCACCAAAGCCGGTGTGGTAGTCGTTGGTTTTTTGGTGTACGTGGAAGTTTTTGATCTTCCAACCGTCTATGGCTTCTTGTTCATCGTATCGGCTTCCGGCCGTGTCGGGTAAAAAAATCAAACTACTGTTATCGAATAACGTGTTTTCAATTTGTATCGTTAGGTGTTGCTGATCGAATGGAAAATCGGCCACATTCCAGTTTTCTTTCATTACACACTTCATCTTCATGATGGCCCATGCTTTGCCGTTCAGGCTATCCACAATTATCTCCGGTGGATCAATTCCTTTGGCATTTGGAATATCCAACTGTTTGGCGAAGTCAAAGTCGGGATTGTCATACACAAACCAGAGCCAGAACCGGGCCGTGAATTCTTTTTCGCGAAAGTTGATATCGTGTACACTGATGATATATGCGCCCACTTTCACCGTGTCGGGTTGCGCCTGGCCTGCCAACGCAAGCCCGGCAACCAGAAGTACAACAAGAATAATTCGAAGCATGATCAAAATTAAGAAGTGGCAGCAGTATCGCAACCACTTCTTCCGTCAGGGGCAATCAGTTTTTTAGGTTGAGTTGCGTACTCGGGGGATTGTTCACCTTTTTAACGTACGTCTCCAACCACGTGTCCATTTCGTACAGCATGTGCATGATGGATTCGCGCGCGGCGTATCCATGACTTTCGTGGGGCAGCAATACAAACCGGCTTGTACCTCCATGGCCTTTAATCGCGTTATAGAAGCGCTCGGATTGAATGGGGAAGGTGCCCGGATTGTTGTCGGCTTCGCCATGTACCAACAGCAAGGGTTCTTTGATTTTGTTGGCAAACGAGAAGGGCGACATGTTGTAATATACTTCCGGCGCCTCCCAATAGCTACGTTCTTCATTCTGGAAACCAAAAGGAGTGAGTGTGCGATTATACGCCCCGCTGCGCGCGATGCCAGCCTTGAATAAATCAGAATGTGCCAGTAGGTTGGCAGTCATAAAAGCACCATAGCTATGGCCGCCCACGCCCACCCGGTTTCTGTCTACTACGCCCATTGCCACGCCTTTATCGATTGCCGCCTTCGCACTTCCCACGAGTTGTTGAATATACGTGTCATTGGGTTCGGCATCGCCTTCGCCCACAATCGGGATCGTGGCATTGTTGAGAATGGCGTAGCCTCGCATGGCCCAGTACACCGGGCTGCCCCAATTGATGCGCGTAAACGTGTAGGGCGAGCCGCGCACCTGCCCGGCATTGGCCTTCGATTTAAACTCTACCGGGTACGCCCACAGGAACGTGGGCAGAGGCCCATCTTCTTTTTTGTACCCAGGTGGCAGGTACAGGTCTGCGGTGAGATCAACTCCATCTTCGCGTTTGTATTTTAAAACTTCCTTTTTTAAGTCTTTCAGCTGCGGGTAGGGATTTGGAAAGCTCGTTAGGGCTTGCAGGCTTTTGGCACCCACGGTGCGAAGAAAATAATTTGGATTTTCGTTTTGCGATTCTCGAGAGGTAATGAAACGTTTACCATCCAACACACCTACCACGCTTTCGTAGTATGGTGCCTCGCAGCGCCAGAGGCGGGTAATTTTTTGAGATGCTAAATCCAGCCGATCTAAAAAGGGAAGGTCTCCTTCGGGTGAGGCACCTGCGCCGGTAAGAAAAATGGAGTTGTCTTTTTGAATCCACATCACCTGCCGCCCCCACTCGTTGGTGGTCATGATGGGGTTGCCGGGGTCGCTGTACACATCTTCGGTAGAGCGATCAAAAATAATTTTTGATTTAAACGGCCCTGCCGGTGCAAACTGGTGGATGCGCTCTTTACGGTCTGCACGCCAAACCTCGGTAAGCCATGCAAAGGTTTCGTTACCCCAAAGAATTCCGGCAAAACGATTTTTCAGGTCGGTGAGCACGGCAGGGTTTCCGGTAAAGGGTGCGCTCCATGTATATACGCGGTCGCGCACGTCTGCCTTTTTCTTGGGGTCGCCTTCGTCTTGTGCTTCGGCCCACACCAACGTAGCGGGCGCATCGGCACGCCATGAGTGATTGCGGGGCCCCTTCATCACGGCGTCAAATCCCAGCGGCACATTGTCGGCCAGCGGAATATCTGCCAGTTTCTTTACGGTACCGCTGGTGCGATCCCACACTGCCACTTGCGTGGGAAATGCGTTTACCGGCACCAGGTAAGAATACGGTTTTTGAATGGTGCGAATTAAAATGTGTTTGGCATCCGGCGAAGGGCTTACGCTGCTATAAATTGCAGGTACTCCCAGCGGCTTTACTTCGCCCGCCAGTGAGATGCTGATCAATTGGCTGGAGGTATAAAACTCGAACAGCGCTTCGTCATAACTATTTTTCAACAAGTCTTGGTATGTGCGGGCGGGCGCCTTTTTGCCCAGATTTTCTTCGATTACCGGTCCCTCGGGCGTTCGGTTTTTTACCGGCGCAGATTTGCCTTCGTTGGCGGCGGTAAGCAGCAGCACGGTACCACCGTCTGAAAACCACACCACCGGATTACCTAATGTGGCATTGATTTTTTTGGGCGTTAAAAGCCGCGCGGTAAACGTGGCCAGATCAATCCACCACGCCTCAATTCGGTTGGGGTACGTTTGGAGGGCGAGTACCTTTTTGCTGTCGGGCGAAAACGAGATATTACTCAATTGCAGTTGGGCCGGCAGCCCGGCAATGGGATACTCTTTTTGGTCTTTCAGGTTTTTGAGCTTAATGCCCGTAAAGTAATTCGCCCGACTTGGGCCGAAATTTTCCGGATTAATGCGCAAACCCGCCAGACGCAGTTCTGGCCGCGACAATTCTTCAATGGTGGGGTAATCAGACCGATCCAACAATACCATCCAGTTCTTATCGGGCGAGAGCGTAACCAGTGGCGTAAGTGGGGCGTCTACAATTTGCGCCAGTACTTCCGGCGGCCGCTGGTAGCCGGATTTTTCCTGCGCCACCGCCAATACAGCGGCCAACAGCAGGCTGATGAGTAAACGTGATTTCATTTTTTCAATCGATTTTTGTTCAATATTAGGCCAAGACAAGCTTCCGGTTTTGGATTATTTATGTAACCTCCCATCCGGGCGGCTAAACGGTTAAATTTAGTATGGAGATGGCTTCAATCTCCGGAAGTGTTGTAATTTCGCTGGCAAATTTTCTGATTATGTATCCGATGCTATTACTCACCCACTCCCTTGTGCGGTATTTTATTCTGATTTTTCTGATTTGGGTCATCATCAAATCATTTGCCGCGTGGCGCAGCAACGCCGCATTCTCGGCCGCAGACGAAAAGGCGGGCTTGTGGCTACTCATCCTATCGCACATACAACTGCTGCTTGGTGTGGGATTGTATTTTACCAGCGGCCTTGTGCAATTTTCATCGGATACAATGAAAAATCCCTCAATACGTTACTGGACGGTAGAACACGTATTCATGATGGTGATCGCCATCGTATTAATTACTGTTGGTCGTATCAGCACAAAGAAAATTACTGATCCCCAAGCCAAAGGAAAAAAATTGTTCTGGTACAATGCGGTGGCGTTACTAATCATCGTGGCGGCCATCCTGACCAGCGACCGTGGCTTTTTTACGTTACGAACAGCCTAATCCATGAAGCAATGTCTCGTCAGTCTGTTGGTAGTTGGCTTTTCTCTTACACTTTCCGCGCAGTTTGCGCCCCGCTATGAGTTGATCAAACTGGGCAAACAGGTTAACTCATTTTATCACGAGGCGGCGCCGGTAATCTCGCCCGATGGTAAAGACTTGTATTTCTTTGTATCGAACCATCCGGAGAATACGTACGGCAAAGACAACAGTCAGGATATCTGGGTAACCCACAAAGACGATAAAGGCAATTGGAGCCAAGCCACACGGCTTGGGCCACCGCTAAACCAGCATCAACAAAACCAAGTGTTTACCGTGCTGCCCGATGGCGGTATTTTTATCCGGGGTGGGCGCGGCAAGAACGATTCAAAATCTTTCTCGCTGGTTATGCCCGGCGGCAGTTGGAAAGAGTTGAGCGTGCAGGATTTTGATAAAATGTGCCGTGGTCGTTTTTTTGGTGCCGCGCTCTCGGCCGATGCCCGCCACATGATCTTATACTTTTCTGAGATAGACAAAAGCATCAAGAGCGATTTGTACATCAGCCATGCACAAGGCGAAACATGGAGCCGCCCGGAGAAACTAGGTTTTAGCAGCACCGCAGACGATTTTGGGGTGTTCATCGGCCCGGATAACAAGACCATTTATTTTGCCAGCGATCGTAACGTGCCCGGGCGCCAGGGCAGCTCAGATATCTACAAAGTAGAACGCCAGGATGAGAGCTGGACGAAATTTAGCGAACCGGTGAATATCGGGCGCCCCATCAACACGGCGGCAGGAGATGCTTATTTTACGGTAGACGTAAACGGAAACGTGTTTACCTCGCGCGCCAACAGCCGCGTAGATGGTGGAAATCTCGATTTGTACATGATGGTGCCGCGGAATGTAAAAGTGATGATACAGGGGCTGGTTATAAATGAAAAAACCAGCCAGCCGATTGTTTCTAATGTTAACCTTACTGTTCGTGATGTAAAACCGTTTGCGATTAAAACTCCGCCCACGGGCAAGTTTGAAACCCGCATTCCGGAAACTGATCAGTATGTATTGTCCGCTTCCGCAGATGGCTTCTTACCGCGCGAGTTCACGTTCACGCTTCCAAAGTTGGGGGGCGATACTACCATCACCCATCAGATTGCGCTTACGCCAATTTCAAAGAAGCTGGTGCTTGCCGGAGCCACCTTTAATCGCAAAACCGGTAGCCCGCTTGCTGCACGTCTGGAAATCACCAACCAACAAGATAAGACGCTGAACTACCGCCTGGAATCCGCGGCCAACGGAACATTCCAACAAGAAATTGGTAAGCTGGGGTGGTACAATTTTACCGCTTCCGCGGAAGGATTTTTAAATGCAATAGACAGTGTGCAGGTAAGCAGCGAAGAGGTTACGCCCGCCACAAAAGACTTGTTTCTTCAGCCGTTGGAAGTAGGGGTTACCGTGCGTTTGAAGAATATCTTTTTTGATTTCGATCGTACAACACTAAAATCGGAGTCCTACGCAGAACTCAACAAGGTGGTGGATTTTCTTCGTCAAAATGCATCAGTAGAAATTGAAATCGCAGGCCATACAGACAGCAAGGGCGCGGATGAGTACAATCGGAATCTGTCGCAAGGCCGCTCGCAATCGGTAGTGAACTATTTGGTTAGTCAGGGCATTGAGGAGTATCGACTTACCGCAAAAGGCTATGGCGAAGCAAAACCGGTTGATACCAACGATACCGAAGTTGGCCGCGCCAACAACAGGCGGGTGGAGTTTACGATCCTGAAAATGTAAGCGTTAGGCGGTACCCTCTTGTAAGATTTCCTGCACCCGCGGCAAATCATCTTCAAACACATGTAGCCGAACCTGCCCGGCAGAAAAATAAGTGAGCGGGTACAGCGAGGCGAGGTGCTCGTTGGTAAGGAAACACGGAATCCCATAGGCATCCAGTTTGGTTTTTGCCAGGTTAGCTTCAATCACCGATTGAAACGCTCCGTAAACCACTACTTTTTTACGCGGAGTTTCAGATGCCATAGCGTGCGGTAGCCAAAGAAAGCGAATAATTCCAGCTATTGGGTGGTTATTCAGGCTTTTTAGTCAAGGCGGGTGGCGCGAAAAAACTGTACCTTTCTTGTAACATCAGGCATGAAGCCCCGTCTTGTTCATGAATTCTATGCACTTCGAAACGTTTGAAAGCCGCGTACTGGTAAGCAAGAACAAGCTGTATCGGTTTGCCTTCCGTTTGTTGGGAAGCAGCGAAGAGGCCAAAGACGTTGTGCAAGAAGTATTTGTTAAAGTGTGGAACGGCCGCGAGCAATGGCACACCATCCAGAATATGGAGGCATGGTGCATGCGCATTACGAAAAACGTTTCGCTCGACCGGTTGCGCAGCCGCGAGCGAAAACAAACCGACGGACTTCTGCCCACGCTGGAAGTGCAAGCTGAAGACCAAACGCCTTATGATGTTACCGAAATGAATGAAAGTGTAAAACGTGTGCACCAACTCATGACGGCCCTGCCCGGAAAGCAACGCGAGGTCATGCACCTGCGCGATGTTGAGGGGTACAGCTATCAGGAGATTTGTGAGATTCTGGAACTGGACATGAGCCAGGTAAAAGTGTATTTGTTCCGCGCACGCAATGCCGTGCGCGAAGGTTTACTCAAACTAAATTCGTATGGACTCAAAACAAGTAGCTGAGCTGCTGGAACGCTACTGGAATTGCGATACCACGCTGGAAGAAGAACAGCAACTACGAGCCTATTTCCAGCAGGCAACAGTGCCCACCTCTCAAGAGGAGGCTGCCGTGTTGTTTCGCTATCTGGAAGCACAGCGCAATGAAAAAATAGCGGATCCACGATTTGATGAACGCGTAACAAAACAGCTGCGTACGCGTCTCGTAGGAAAAGTGATCAGTTGGCCCACACTGGCCCGCCTGGCAGCCGGGTTAGTGGTGGTAGTAGCTGCCACGTATTTTGTGCGCGAGGAGATAGCGCGTAGAAAGCCCGTGCAACTGGAAGACACGTACTCCGATCCGAAGATGGCCTTCGAGGAAACCAAGAAGGCGCTGATGATGATTTCGAAAAGCTTTGGCAAAGCCCAACGCGAAGCCGGCCGCATGAAAGTGTTTAATGAGGCCGAAAATAAAATTCAGGGCAAACCGGAAGTAGAAAAAGAAACTGAAAACATTTAAAAGTTATGAAAAAGATTGTGGTAATGATTGGTTTGATGATGACTGCGTCGCTCGCTTGGGCGCAAAGTGATGCCATCAATAAATTTTTTAACAAGTACCAGGCGGATGAAACCTTTACACAGGCTACCATCAGCAGTAAAATGTTTAACCTCTTTACAGATATGGAGGTGGAGAACAAGGGAGACCAGGAAGTATTGAATGCCATTAGCAAGCTGAAGGGCCTGCGCGTGTTGGCCAAAGAGGAAACGCGCAATGCGCGCGAGTTGTACAAAGAGGCGTTGGCCATAGTGCCGGCCAAGGAGTATGAAGAACTGATGTACGTACGCGACAAGGACAAAGACATGAAGTTTTTTATTCGCGAAACAAGCCCCGGCAAAATCAATGAACTGATTATGGTGATGGGCGGCAACAGCGAATTCATGATCCTGAGTTTGTTTGGCGAAATTGATCTGAAACAAATAAGCAAGATCGGCTCTAAGATGGACATCAGTGGGCTTGATGAACTCCAGAAAATGGATAAAAAGACAGAAAAAGGTAAATCCAACGAGCAGGAATAAATTCATAAAACAACTGCCGGGCACAACCCGGCAGTTTTTCTCTCGTTAACCACCCATGAAATGAGATTAATAGCAGTAGGAATTTTTTTAGGTACTTACCTGTTTGGCGCGGAAGTGCATGCACAAGCCAAAGCTACCGAACAACTGAATGAGCGTTACCAAGATGCGCTCACGCTTTACTTCTATAAGAATACGTTACGCATGCTCAATCAAACGGAAGATCCGGCCTTTGATGAGCTCATTAAGGATGTAGAGAAGTTGAAATTCCTGATGATTAAAAAAGACAAAACCGGTTTTACGAAAAAAGACTATACCGTGTTGGTAAACGCCTACAAGCAGGAACAGTACGAAGAGATGCTTACCTCGCGCATGGATGGCCGTAAGTTTGATGTTTACATTAAAGAACAGGGCGGCCGGGTAAAGGGTACCATTTTGTTGGTAAGCGATTCCACCAGCCTAATGGTGCTCGATGTGTTGGGCCGCGTGGCGATCGACAAGGCCGGTGCATTATTTCAAACACTGGATGGAAGCACTGAAGTGGGGCAGAAAATCACCGAGTTCCTGAGCGATAAGCCAAAGAAGAAAAAAGATCACGTCATCGACTAACTACATCCCAATACCTTTGGAAACTGTACTTTCTATTCAGGGGCTAACAAAGAATTTTGGTAAGCTCTGCGCCGTTAACCAATTGAATCTCGAGGTACACCGCGGCCAGGTGTTTGGAATGTTAGGGCCTAACGGTAGCGGCAAAACCACCACATTGGGTATGCTCATGGGTGTGGTTAATCCCTCGGCAGGCAGCTTTTCCTGGTTTGGGGAGGCGCCCTCGCATCTTACCCGCAGGCGTATTGGTGCGGTGCTGGAGCACCCGATATTTTATCCGTACCTCAGCGGGCAAAAAAACCTGGAACTCAACGCGCTGATCAAGGGTGCTTCTGCGGCGTCTATTCGAAAAGTACTGGAGATCGTGGAACTCTCTGCCCGCAAAGACGACAAATACAAGAACTACTCGCTGGGCATGAAGCAGCGCCTGGCAATTGCTTCTGCGCTGTTGAACGACCCCATGATTTTGATTTTGGACGAGCCCACAAACGGTTTGGATCCGATGGGAATTGCCGAAATCCGCGAGCTGATCAAACGTATTGCAGCCGATGGTAAAACCATAATACTCGCCAGCCACTTGCTGGACGAGGTGCAGAAGGTGTGTAGCCATTTTGCGGTGTTGAAACGCGGTAAACTGATGCATTACGGCCCGGTAGATGAAGTAGGCAAAGGCGAAGAGTTGGTTGAGGTAGCCGCGTTTCATGATGATTTGCTCGTGCGCCTGCAAGAGTTTGCCGGAACAGCAAGCGTGAAAAAAGAAAAATCATTTTTTGTGGTACAAATGAAAGATGGCTTTCACAGCCTTGAACTCAACCGCTATTTGTTCGATAAGGGAATCGTGGCCAACCATTTGGCTACCCGCAAAAAAAGTTTAGAAAGTCAATTCCTGGAAATCTTATCCGATACCGATGCTACACCTGCTGCGCGTTGATCTAAAAAAGTTAACCGGCTACCGCACGTTCTGGGTGGTATGCGGTTTGTATTTTCTTACACTGGCATTTGTTACGGCCAGTGGCATGGAGTTTCTAAAATGGCTGGCATCGAAAGGTGCGGAGTTTGGCACGTCCATTAACATCAACCGGATTCCGCTGTATCATTTTCCGGATGTGTGGCAAAATCTGGTGTTCATTAGTGGCTTTTTCAAGTTGGTGCTGGCAATTATGGTGGTCATCTCCATCACCAACGAATACACGTACCGCACGGTAAGGCAGAACATTATCGATGGCTTAAGCCGGTGGGAGTTTTTACAGTCTAAAATGCTTACCAATTTGCTTCTTAGCCTGATGAGTGTGGCGATGGTGTTTATCATTGCCATGGCTACCGGATTTATTTACAGTCCGGTATTACGGGTAGAAGATGTGCTGGCCGATCTGGAATTTTTCCCCGCTTATTTCCTGGAGATTTTCGCGTTTTTGTCGTACGCACTCATGTTGGGTGTGCTGGTGCAGCGCTCGGGACTAACCATTATTTTACTCATGCTGTCGCACATGATTGAAGCGATCATTAAAGTGAATTTGCCGGTGGCGATTGAAGATGCAAAAATGATTTTCCCCATGGAAAGTATTTCCAACCTGGTAGCCATGCCATTTGCGCGCTACGCGTTTCAGGAAATTCAGGACTACGTAAAAATCAGTTCTGTGGCAATTGCTCTCGTATGGACAATCATTTTTAACGGAATCGCGTACTGGCGGCTGAAAGCAGCAGATATTTAGCCTGCGGCTTATTCCATCACCATACCACTGCGCTTTTTCCGTTCGTTCTCCACAATAGCCACATTGTTTACTACAATGAGGAACTCGTTTGCAGGTTGGTTGGCAAAATCGATTTGCACTTCTTTATCGCTTTCGTTGCCAAGTGCAATGCGGTATTTCTCGAATACAAACTCATTGTTCTTTTTGCCTGAAGGGAAGGTAAGGTAAACAAAGTGATGATCCTCCTCTTGCAGGATGGCCGATTTCGGTACGGTAAGTTTAGGTGTATTACTTTCTTTTTTCGCCAGCACGCAGCGCACGCTCATGTCCGGCAGCACCAGGCTGCTGGGCGGCGAGCGAAAGGCAATGTGTGCAGTAACCGATTTTGACTCGGGATCAAACGCGCGGGAAATATGCTGAACCGTACCCATCACGGAAGGGTAGGAGTGGTTGATAAAATCAATCTCTACCTGCTGGCCCTCGCTGATGTCATCTAAATCCACATCATACACATATACTTCTGCCATCAGTTGGTCGTTGTTTACCAACTCGGTAAGCGTAATATCCGTGGTAGCCAGCATGCCGATCTCCACCGGCAGATCAAAAACATAACCATCAATTGGGGCTACAATGGTAACCACCGATTGAATGGAATTGCTGCCGGCCGCCAGTTGGTCGGCATCAATACCGATTAAGCGCAACTTCGCTTTCAGTGCGTTTTCTTTGCTTTCAGCTGCTTTAAACCGCGCGTTGGTAGTTTGAAATTCCGCTAAAGCGCCAATGTTATTTTTAATCAACTCTTCCTGGCGTTTAAATTCAATTTCAAGGAAGTCGCGCTCGCTCTTGGCTTCCAGGTACTCGTTTTGCAATTCAATTAACGCCATGCTGCGCAGCGTCATTAACGTCTGGCCCTTTTTTACGAAGCTGCCTTCGCGCACAAAGATTTTTTCCACTTTTCCAGAAATGTCGCTGCTCACGGATGCGCGGTAATTTGGCATGGTTACCACTTTGCCGTTGAGATACACATTTGCGCGGATTACTTTTTGTTCCGGCGCAGCCATTGCCACGTCCATGAGGCGCAACGAACTATCGCTAATGGAAACAGAATTAGCTGCCGAAGTATCGTTTGCGGCAGGTTCGGTCGACTTCGATGAACAGGCGGCCAGCAGCAGCGTAGCCGCAAGCACGTGGGAGAAAGATATCGTACGCATCATGTCAGTAATTCTAGTTGGTGAGTAGTTCGCCTTTGATGTACAGCAGGTTTAATACCGACTGGTTGTAATTCTTCAGGGTTTCGAGATAGTTCTGTCGAATGGTGAAGGAGAGCTCCAGGTTTTGGAGAAATGCATAGTAATTAATGCTGCCCAGCCGAAAGCTCTCCTTGGCGTTGCGCAGAATCTCTTCGGCCTCGCGAATCCCCACCGATTCAAAATAGTCCAGGTTGGCGCGAAACTGGCGGTAATCGGCCAAGGCTTTGGCGTATTCGGTGTTGAGTTGATAGGCATTTAGCTGGCGTTGCGTCTGCGCAATTTCAATTCCCTTTTTGGCGGCGTTAATGTTGCCTTGGTATGTCCACTGCCAAATGGGTAACGTAATACCAACACGTACGCGAGCGGCCCATGGTGTCTCCGGTGTGCCTTGATTAAGAAATCCGCCAATGATCCCCGGAATGCGCTTGCTGCGTTCCACCTGCAACACTTTTTTGCTTAGCAGTTCGTTTTGGCGGGTAAACGTGAGCAGCGGGTTGCGGATGAGGTACGTGGTATCTACCGCCGTTTCTTCAATGGTGTACCCGATTTTCAACAGGCGTTCGGCCGGGATGTGCGAGGTGTCGTTGGGATAGCCGATTAATAAATTAAACTGGTACTTGGCATTGCGCAACTCTGCCCGTGTTTGTTTTAAGTTGAATAAAATCCGTTTGTATTGCGATTCGCCATTGATACGTTCGAGATTTGAAATCTGCCCCACGCGGTAGCGGATGTCGTTTACTTTGATGAGATCATCGTAAACGGAATCCTGACTTTCAAGCAATCGATTTTTGGCCAGCAAGAATTGAAGTTGGTTGTAGCCGGAACGAACCCTGTAGATCAGGTTGTTGGTGGTGATTCGTTTTTCCGTTTCTGCAATTTCAATGCGCTTGTTCTGCGCTTGCCGCTGGGTGGTATAGACCGTTGGAAAATCGATGATCTGAAGAACGCCGGGGCGCAAATCTTCGCCCGTGGGGGCTTCGAAAATGAGGTCGGGCTGCATGATGCTAAACGTGGTGGGGCGTAGTGCACGTTGCTGATCAATGCGTTGTTGCGAAAGGTTCATCTCCGGGTTTCGCTTCAGGGCGGTGGCCACGGCGGAGTCGGACGTGATGGGGCGAATCGGCTGGGCAAGGGCGTTATTCGCCAGGAGACTGCACGCCAATCCAATCCAGATGAAAGCCGCAGGTTTTACGTTCATAGAGGGTGCTTTTTTGAAGAACGTGTAAAGTACGGGCAAAACCAGCAAAGTGAGGATGGTAGAAGTAAACAATCCACCAATCACTACGGTTGCTAACGGCTTTTGTACTTCCGCGCCTGCGGAGGTGGAAAGTGCCATAGGCAAAAAGCCCAAGGCAGCCACGGCAGAAGTCATCAGTACGGGCCGGAATCGTTCGCGCAAGCCTTTAATTACGCGCTCGCGAATGTCGGTAACACCGGCGCTTTCTAACGTATTAAAATGGCTGATGATCAAGATGCCGTTAAGCACGGCAATCCCAAAAAGAGCAATGAAGCCAACGCCAGCCGAAATACTAAAATTCATGCCACGTAGGAGTAATGAAAATACTCCACCCACGGCGGAAAGCGGCACCACGGTGTAGATCAAAAAGCTGTCCCGCGAGTTACCAAAAGTGGCAAACAGCAATCCAAAAATAATGAGTAACGAGATGGGTACGACAATGGCCAATCGTTCTTTTGCTCTGCGGAAGTTTTCGAACTCACCGCCAAACTCCACGGTGTAGCCACTGGGTAAAATAATTTTTTGGTTGATTTCGGCCATCGCATCATTCACCACCGACTCCAGGTCGCGGCCGCGTACGTTGAAGCCAATATTCATTCTGCGCTGTAAATTTTCGTGCCCGATTTCCGATGGGCCAATTTCTTCGGTAATGGTGGCAAGTTGTTGCAACGGAATGGGGTTGTGGTCTTTGTCGTTAATGATCAGGTTGCGGATGTTTTCTGCCTTGGTACGATCATCGCCACCGAGGCGCAGGGTAAGATCAAACCGTTTATCATTCTCGTACACAATACCCGCTACCGATCCCGCGAAAGCGGTTTGAATGGCGCGGTTAATTTGCGTAACGGTTACCCCGTAGAAAGCCATGGCATCGCGGTTGTATTTGATGTTGATCTGCGGCAAACCGAAGATTTTATTCTCCTGCACATCAGCAGCGCCCTGCACGCCCTTGATGATTTTGATGATCTGGTTGCCCTTCACGACCATCGTATCGAGATTATTACCGAAGAGTTTTACCACCACATCGGTGCGTGCGCCACTCATCAGCTCGTTCACCCGGTTTTCGATGGGCTGCTGAATGGAGTTAACGATACCGGGATATACCTTTAAGTCTTCGGCAATTAATTCTACCAGCCCTTCCTGGTCCTTCGCTTTTTTCCACGTGCTCTTGTCGGTAAGCACCACCACAATTTCCTGTGCCTCCATAGGCATGGGGTCTACGGGCACTTCGGAGGTACCAATTTTTGAAACCACGCGTTCAATTTCATCCGGGTAGTTTTTCAGCAGCATGGTTTGGATTTTTTTGCTGAGCTTGATGGTTTCCGTCATGGAGGTACCCACGGGTAGATTGGTTTCGATCACCAAGTCGCCCTCGGCCAGTTTTGGAATAAACTCCCCGCCAATGTTTTTGAAGGCCACCACGCCCGCCACCAGAATACCCACGGCAGTCATGATGATGACGCTCCGTTTTTCAAGCCCAAAGCGGATGAGCGGCTCGTATAATTTAAACAACCACTGCACAATCTTTTCAGAAAAGCCGTGGTGATCTGGCGATTTTGGCGGCTGTAAAATCAGGGAGCTAACCATCGGCACATACGTGATGGCCAGTAGCAAAGCACCGAGAATGGCAAAGCTCACGGTCTTGGCCATGGGCCCAAACATCTTGCCTTCAATCCCCGAAAGGGTAAGGATGGGGAAATACACAATGAGAATAATCAGCCCGCCAAACACCACTGATTTTTTTGCTGCCTGGCTGGCTTGAATTACCACGCGTTCTTTTTGCAGTTGATCCATCTCGCCCGTGGTTTTGCTCATTTCCAACGCGAGGAAAAACACGACCGATTCCACAATAATGATGGCCGGGTCTACAAGTAATCCAAAGTCGATGGCCCCAAGGCTCATCAGGTTGCCTACGACATCAAATTGAATCATGAGGCCGAAGGCAAACAGCATGGAAAGCGGAATTACCGAAGCAGCGAGTAAACTTGCGCGCCAATCGCCCAGGAAAAGCAAGATCACCAAGATCACAATCAGCGCCCCCTCAATCAAATTAGTGGTTACGGTTTTGATGGCTTTAGAAACGATTTTTTCGCGATCGATGAACGGCTCAATCACCAATCCTTCGGGCAGTTTTGCCTGAATTATTTTCATGCGGTCTTTGATGCGTTTGATTACGCGGCTGCCGTTTTCGCCCTTCACCATCATGATGATGCCGCCCACGGCTTCATCTTGCCCGTTTACGGTAATGGCGCCGTAGCGGATGCTGTTTCCAAACACCACATCGGCCACGTCTTTCACCAACACCGGCACGCGGTTGTTCACTTTTACTACGGTGTTGCCAATTTCATCTAGCGAGTTGGCCAAGCCAATGCCACGAATGGTAAATGCTTTATTTTCCTTTTCGATATAGGCACCGCCGGTGTTGCTGTTGCCGGTGTTCAGCGCGGTGTACAGCTCATCCAGCGAAATGCCGAGCGCGCGCATCCGATCGGGCTTGATCATGGCCTGATACTCTTTTTTGTATCCACCGAAGCCGCTGACCTCTGCGATGCCCGGTATGCCCAGCAGTTGCCGGCGGATCACCCAATCCTGCAGCGTGCGGATTTCCATCAGCGAGAATGATTTGTCGTTCGGGTCTTTTGGGCGGATAACGTATTGAAACACTTCGCCCAGACCGGTAGAAACCGGGCCCATGTACGGAGCGCCAAGTTCTGATGGGATTTCGGCCTTCACCATTTCCAATCGCTCGAATACCTGCTGCCGCGCCCAGTAAACGTCCGTATCGTCATTAAACACCAACTTCACTACCGACAGGCCGAACTTTGATACCGAGCGCACCTCCACTAAACCAGGAATGTTGCTCATGGCCATTTCGAGCGGCGAGGTAATGAAACGCTCGATTTCCAGTGCTGCCAGGCTGGGGCTGTTGGTGATTACATCTACCTGGTTGCTGGTAACATCGGGTACGGCATCCACCGGCAGTTGCAGCAAGGAGTAGCTGCCCCAGCCAATGAGGGCCAACACAAGAATGCCTACAAACAGCTTGTTTTTTACGCTGAAATAGATGAGACGGTCAATCATACACGGGGAGGCAGAGCGGTTAGATAAGGAAACTGCCGCGTTTTCGCGGAGTGGGTTTTTTGTTTAAGGCGGCAAAATTAAGAGTTAAACAATCACGTACTTGGTTAGTTTGTAGATGCTTAAACTTTGCTTGCTTTTCGCTGTATTTTTGACTGAATTATTAAACCAAAACCGCAAATTCCTTGGATTTTGTTCAAATTTTAGGCTTGGTGGCCGGCACCCTCACCACCATTGCGTTTTTGCCGCAGGTAGTAAAGACCTATCGCAGCCGCTCCGCCCGGGATCTTTCGCTTTTTATGTTTTCGATTTTTTGCCTGGGCACGCTGCTTTGGCTTTACTATGGCATTCTAAAAAAAGATGTGCCGGTAATTGCCGCCAATTCAGTAACAACACTGCTGGCGCTGGCTATTTTGGTGATGAAGTTCCGCTTTAAGGATTAATCGTGGCCGCAGCCACAATGGGTATTGTGGCGCGCTTTTTCGAAACACTCCCTACCTTCTTTGAAAGAAAACCAAGCCAGCCCGGCCGTGCCAAGCGCATCCGCGTAAGCGAAACCGGTAAGTTCATAAATGCCGCTGGATGCCAGCAGCACAACCGACATATAAATGCACACTTTCGTACAGTTGGCATCCGCCAGAATGGCTGCAGAGTTTAACTTTTTTCCCACGTAAACTTTGCCGTAGATCAGCCCCAACATGACCAGAATTGAAATGGACGAGATCACTACGCCCCAAAATGTGGTGGTAGGCCGAATGCCAGCGTAGGTGGTGTACAAGGCGCTAACCACCAAACCGCCAGCGAGGGCATAAAACGAGTAACCCGTGATGTGCAGGGCAGTTTTTTCAAAAGACGAACGCTCGCTCGCGGTGTTCGCCCGAATGCGTAGCACCATCACAAAAATTCCGGCGCCCGAAATCATTTCGATAAAACTATCAACCCCAAAACCAAAGAGCGCGAGGGTTTCATCAGAATAACCAAAAGCGGTTGCCACTATGCCCTCGGTAAGGTTGTAGGCAATGGTAAATAGGGCAAAGTACAGCGCCCATTGATAATATCTGGCCTCGGTAAGCGAAACGGTGCTGGTGGTCATGCCGCAAAAGTAGGATCAATTGCCAATGTCTGCATCAGCGCCGGAAAAAAATCCGTTGAACTTCTTTTTTGGAGCACCGAGGCGCACACAAATTTCAGTCGTTAATGGACTGATACACCAGTACCCGGTAGCGGTCGCCAATATTCCAGTAGGGCGAGTTGTACATATTCGTGAATATAATGCCCACCAGTTTCTCTTTTGGATCGGCCCAGTAGTGTGTATTAAACGCGCCTGCCCAGGCAAACGCGCCGTTGGAGACTACCGATTCATGATCGTTCTTTTCGGTTTCTAAACCGAACCCAAGCCCAAACTGGTTGGCGAGTGGCGGTTGGATTTGATTGGTGAGCATTAACTCCACGGTTTTTCTGCTGATGATGCGCTGGCCGTTGAACATTCCGTTGTTGAGGAACAATTGCAGAAACCGGGCGTAGTCCTCGGCGGTAGAGGATAGCCCCGCGCCCCCGGAAAAATATTTGCCTGCACGGTTTGGGTAATCGGGCTCTGCCCGATCGTAGGCAAAGCCGGTCATCCGTTGCAAACCTTTCTCGGTGGTTTCGTGTAGCGCTACCAGCCGGTGATGTTTTTCTTTGGGCAGGTAGAAATACGTGTCCGTCATGCCCAGCGGTTTGAAAATCCGCTCTTGAAAGAATTGGTCGAGCGATTGGCCCGAGAGCACTTCCACAAGGTACCCGAGCACATCAGTATTTAAACCATACGTGTACTGCTCGCCCGGGTGATGTTTGAGCGGTAGCGTGCCCAGAATTTTCATCTTGTCGGCCAGTAGCATGTTGGTGTTACCGATGCCGCTGGGTACACCCGCTTTTGCATAAATGGCGGTAAACTCCTGGCTACCAATGCTGGCGTAATCAATACCCGACGTGTGCGTAAGCAAATGGCGAAAAGTAATTTCGCCCTTGGCGGGGATGGTGGTGTAGGTGGTATCTGCCCACTGAAATTGATTCAACACCTTGGGATTTCCGAACTCAGGTGCGTAGTTGGAGATGGGCTCATCCAATAAAAATTTTCCTTCCTCCCATAACATCATAATGGCCAGGCTGGTGATGGCTTTGGTTTGTGAGGCGATGCGGAAGATATCGTTGGTTTTGAGCGCCGCCTTCGCCTCGAGGTCTTTGAAGCCAAACGCTTTGTGATGTACCACTTTACCGTTGCGCATGAGTAGCACCACCGCGCCCGGTATCCATTTTTTGTCTACATGCTCTTGCACCATTTGGTCGATGCGGCTTAACCGTGCGGGCGATAACCCGTTGTCTTCTGGCCTGCCGGCGGGCAAAGGTTGGCCATGAGCAAGAACCACAACACACAAAAGCAGAAATACGATGTTTTTCATGATGAATGAGTTGAGACGAAAGATACGGTTTCGCTTCCGCATGAATGCAACCTATAGTCCTTTCACCGAAAAGCCGCCATCTACCAAAATATTCTGCCCGGTTACGTAGCTGGCGGCGTCCATCGCCAGAAAGGCCACAACGGCCGCCACTTCCTCTGGTTGGCCGATGCGGGCCATGGGTGTGCGCGCGATGATCTGTTGCATGCGTTCCGCGTTGGCGCGCACAGGTTCGGTAAGTGGCGTTTCGATGTACCAGGGCGATACCGTGTTTACGCGGATGCCCTGCGGCGCCCACTCTGCCGCGAGGTGTCTTGATAACTGGATGATCGCTGCTTTGGTCATGCCGTACAGCGGACCACTTTGTACATCTACACTCCCCGCCACCGACGCCAGATTTACCACGCTGGCGCGGTTACTTTTTTGCAGCAGCGGGAACGCCAGCCGGCACATTTCTGTGAGCGAGAAAAGATTCGTTTCGAAAAGTTGCCGGTATTCTGCTTCGGTGTACTCTATAAATTTTTTGCGCACATTGGTGCCCACGTTGTTTACCAACACATCCAGCTTGCCCCAGGTGTCGGTAATTGCTGCGATGAGTTGCTCGCGAAAGGCCCGGTCGGCCACATCCCCGGCAAGGGCCAGTACAGTCTTGCCCTGCTCTTGGTATTCGGTTACCAATGCCTGCACGTCTTTTTCGTTACGGGCTACAAACCAAACGCTGGCCCCCAGTTGCACAAATTCACCTACCACGGCACGGCCAATGCCTTTGGTGCCGCCGGTAACAAGTACTTTTTTGTTTGCAAGATTCCAGCGCATGGTTAAAGTTCTTTTTTTACCACCAACAAATAAAAATTCCTGTCCACCTCCAGATACCCCTGCTCAAAGCAGTATTTGTACACCGCGCCTTCTTTTGTGGTGTAGGTGCTGGTGAAGTATCCAAAATCAAAACCACGTTCGGCCAGGCGCTCACGACTTACCCGGGTTTTGCCGGTGGTGTTGAGTTCAATCAGTATCCTGCGGTTTTTGCGCAGCGCGTTCATTACGTTGCGCATGTATTTGGTTTCATCGCTATTGAGTTTGTTGTTGTAGGCGATGCGGCACTGATCGGAGCAGAATTTTTTATCAATGCGGCCGGTAATTTTGGCACCGCATTCGAGGCATACTTTCACCACGTCTTCACTCATGCTCGGTAAATATTTTTTGAATTTGCGCCTTTAATTTGGGCAAATCATGTTGGATTGTTTCCCAAACAATGTCAATGTCAATTTGGAAGTACTCGTGCATGAGAATGTTTCGAGAACGGATGATGAGCACCCAATCAACCTCTGGAAAGCGGTGCCGCAGGTCTGGAGTGAGACGGTTGCTAGCCTCGCCAATATTTTCGAATAGTTTTACAACAGCGAGTGGTAACATGTAGTTGTTTCGAAAGTCAGTAGCCGAAACTCCAACAAGAAAGCGATCAATACTTTCAATGGCTTCAATAATGTGCCTCAACCGAAATGAGTCGCCTTGACTACCTTTCATAAATCAACTTTCGTTCTTTTTCCACTTGGTAGCGAATGGACGAATGAAGGCCGGTGGTGGTGACTAAATCAACCGTTCGGTGGAAGGCGTTTTCAAGTTTCAGTTGGATTGCCACTAATCGATAGAGGCCAATGGGTTGAGACAACCCAATAAGGATATCGACATCGCTTTCCGGCTGTTCTTCGCCTCGTGCGAAGGAGCCAAAAACGTAAGCCCTTTTAACAGGTTCGTCTGCAAACGCTTCATGAATGGCTTGCGTAGAGAGCATGCTGGAGGTCGGTAAGGGTTGATTTTTGGGTTAATATACGCATTTTATCCGTTTACAAACGTTTACAAACGAAAATAACCGGAAGTAATCGTTTAAAATACGAGTCCGCCCTTTTCGCCCCGCCACCTTTGTGTCGTTGATCGGCCAGTAACCGAGAAACGAAACGCGAAAATCAATTAATAACTTAAATACGTACAATTATGAAAACGCTTAGAAACAGTGTGCAGTTGATCGGTCGCTTAGGCAAAGACCCGGAAGTGAAAACGTTTGGCGACAAAAAGAAGGCTTCTTTTTCCATCGCTACTACCGACTCGTACAAGAACGCGAAAGGCGAGAAAGTGGAGGACACGCAGTGGCACAACCTGGTGATCTGGGGCAGCCTTGCCGGTGTGGCGGAGAAGTACCTGAAAAAAGGGCAGGAGATTGCCATAGAAGGCAAGCTGGTGCACCGCATGTACGAAACCAACGCCGGTGAAAAAAAGTACATCACCGAAATCAACGTGAACGATCTGGTGATGTTGGGCGGCAAGCAGTAGCACTGCTCAGTCCAGAAAAACAAAAGCCGGTGCACATGCATCGGCTTTTTTTGTTTTGTGGCGGCTTGCGATCTTGCAGGCATGCGCTACCTCCATCTCGCCCTCGCTGTGCTTTTTGTTCTTTTTGCCATCGTGCAACTGAACGATCCCGACCCGCTGCACTGGGTGTTCATCTACCTTGCTGTAGCCACGATTTGTGCGTTGGCGTTCTTTCAAAAGTATTTTCCAAAAATCTGTTTTGCGCTGGCGGCCGTATTTCTGGCATACAGCGTGTGGTTTGTGCCAGGGGTGCAGGCGTGGCTCGGTCAGGAAAACCACGCGCAACTATTCGATAACGTGGCAAAGATGGAACATCCGTTCATCGAAGAGTCGCGCGAGTTTTTGGGCCTGTGGGTGGCTGCCGCCGTGTTACTCTTTTATGGGTACCGCGGCCGAAGGCACCAGGGTTGAGCTTATTTGGCAAACCGGAATAGTAGGCCGAGCCGGATCGAACCCAGGGAAAACTCAAAGTTTGAAGGTGAATTACTCTGTTTGAACCGATACCCCAGAGTTCCGATCCGTGTCGTCAATCCCCAACGCGGACTAGGAAAGAAGACAAAGCCCGGAGAAACCTGGATATTCACCTGATCTCCGCCTCCTTGATTTGTTCCGTTTAGCCCTAAAGTTCCGTACATGTCGGCAAATAAGTCGCCATAGCCCACCAAACCTTGCGTGTAGAAGTAGAATTTATCGGAGATCGGAAAAAACTGGCGAGCTCCGAAAAAAATACTGGTTGAGTTGTTGCGCGTGTTACCGAAAAAGGAGCCTTCACTTCTTATATCCACCACGTTCATACCTACGATGAGCGCGGTTTTTTCCGTTAACATCAAACCGAACGATGGACTGAAATTGAATACCCTGCTTTTTAAGCCGCTGGGAAGGGTCATCTGGCTAAATCCCACGCTACCTTCCACAAAAAGATTACGTTGGCGTAGTTGGGCTGACAACGAAACCGAACTGAGCACGAGCAATAATAAAATTAGTTTTTTCATAAAGCTGACATAATGATTTATTTCAAAGGTAATCATCGTGGTAGCGAGTTTGCCAATTTTGGCTCGCGATAATGCGGGTAGTTATGCCAGTAAGCCCGACTACTTCTACGGCTGACAGCAAGACTACCCGCTGCGAGCTTGGGTACTCTCGCCAAGCGCCTGAAATCGTTACTTTTGTGTTAATGAGTTTTGCATCCCCGTCCTTCCTCTGGGCTCTGTTTGCCCTGGCAATTCCCATCATTATCCATTTGTTCAATTTCCGCAGAACCACCCGCGTGTTTTTTTCTAACACGCGGCTGCTGCGCCAACTCAAGGAAGAAACCACTCAGAAACGCAAACTAAAGCAGTGGCTGGTGCTTGCTGCGCGGCTGTTGTTCCTGTTTTTTTTGGTGATGGCGTTTGCCCAACCTTTTTTGCCGGCGGCTTTTGAGGGAAGCCAGGCCAAGAACAAAATCATTTACCTGGATAACTCCATGAGCATGTCGGCCCCGGTAGCCGAAAAAACGCGCGCGCTGGATGCTGCCATCCAAATGGCCCAACAACTGCTGGCTACTTTTCCGCCCGATACCCGCTTTCGGCTGATCACCAACGATTTTGCACCGTTTTCAAACTCCTTCCGGAGTAAAATAGAGGTGGCTGATGCGCTGGCCACTATGCGGCTCTCCCCCGTGTTCCGCTCGGCGGCGGAGGTAGCCTCGCGCATACGCAACACCACCGGGGCCGAAGACGTTTTTTGGATTTCCGATTTCCAAAAGTCAACCTGGGGTGCAGATGCTTCTTTTTTGGATTCAGCGCGCCATTGGCATTTGGTGCGACTGCCGCTGCAAAAAACCGCCAATATTCTGGTAGACACGTTATACCTCGACCGGCCGTTGGCTGCCGCCAACGAAGCCAACACGGTGAAAGTACGGCTGCGCAACACAGGTAATGTGCCCGTGGAAGGTTTGGTGGTGAAACTTGCCATTAACCAACGCCAGGAGGCCACGGCAACCGTGCAGGTAGAACCGCAGGGAACGGCTACTACTTCATTCGATCTTTCTACCGGGTGGAGCGGCCGGAATCGTGCAACCATCAGCTTTAATGATTTTCCGATTAGTTTCGATAATGAGTTTTTCTTTACACTGGCGGAGCGTAAGCCGTTGCGTGTAGTGGAAATCAAAGGCCCTCAGGCGTCTAATCGTGTGCAAGCCGTGTATGCCAACACGCGGCTGTTTACGCTGGTATCGTATCAAATGTCCAACGTAGACTATAGCGAATTGCCGCGTGCCGACCTGGTGGTGCTGCACGAACTGCCGCGCATTGAAGCTAATTTGTTAGGCGCACTTACCGCCTACCAACGTGCCGGTGGCCGTCTGTTACTTATCCCCACCCGCGAGGGGGACTTGCCTTCATGGCGCCCGCTTTTCCCCAGCTTGTCGCTTACCGCTGCAAAAGACCCAGGGCCCGTTGAACTGGAGAAACCCGACCCGCGAAATCCGTTTTTTGAGTATGTTTTTGAGGCCGACAACTCAGCGCTTTTAATGCCCTCGGCCACACCGGTGTTGCGCTGGGGTGCCGATGCCGCAGCACTGCTGCGATTTAAAGATCAAACTCCGTTTTTAACGCAAGTGGGTAATTCATTTTTGCTTGCGTCTTCATTGCAGGAAAGTTCCTCCGACTTTTCACGACATGCACTTTTTGTGCCCACCTTTTACAGACTTGCTGCTGCCGGCAAGCGCACCGAGGGCGCGCCCTACTATTCCACCCAACAGCAACTCATTGCCTTGCCGGTACAGGCGGAGACGGATCAACAACCCGTTCGCCTGATCGGGGCACAAGAATGGCTGCCGGCACAGCGCAAAGAAAATGGCCGTGTGATCATGGAGCTACCCGCGTTGGCAATTACGGCCGGCTTTTATCATGCGCTGGATGGTGCGGATACAGTGGGCTTATTGGCATTCAATCCAGACAAAAAAGAATCGTTACTTGCCGGTTGGGAAGCCGATGAGTTTGTGGCTACCTATGGAAGTTTCAAAACAATTTCATTTCTGCAAACGGCCGATACGGCAGCTTTCGGTAATGAAATAAAAGAAAGATATTTGGGCCGCCCGCTCTGGCGCGAAGCGTTGTTGCTGGCCTTGTTCTTTCTGCTGGCGGAAGTACTTTTAATCCGATTTGTAAAATGAGGCACCTTGTTGCATGAAGATTCTTATCCAGTCACCCACGCTGCTCGACAAAAGATCGCCCCATCACCTGAAGGAAAAAAACGTGTTGGTGCAGAACGGCAAGATCACCGACATTGGCGATAAGAATTTTTCGGCCGATCGCATTATCCCCGCCAAGGGTATGTACTTATCGCCCGGTTGGTTTGATTTGGGGTGCCTTTCGGGCGACCCCGGTTTGGAAGCCAAAGAAGACCTCGCCTCGTTAACAAAAACAGCTACCCAGGCAGGCTTTACTGATCTGGCGCTGTTGCCCAACACACAACCGGTAGTACAAACAAAAGCCGATGTGCAGTATGTGGTTCAGGGTAACGAAAACCGATTGGTGCAATTGCACGCACTCGCGGCCATTACCAGGCACACCAAAGGCGAGGAGATGACCGAAATGCACGATCTGCACATGGCCGGTGCTGTTGGCTTTACGGATGGATTGAAACACCTCGAACACACCGATATTTTTTTCAAGGCGCTGCAATACGTACAACGCTTTCAGGGCCTCGTACTTGATCATCCGGAAGACCGCTGGTTGGCGCTGTTTGGCCAGATGCACGAGGGTGTAACCAGCACCCAACTCGGCCTAAAGGGAATTCCGCGGCTGGCAGAAGAAGTAGCATTAATTCGAAACCTGGAGCTGCTGGCCTATGCGGGCGGCCGGTTGCACGTGTCCCGGCTTTCGTCTGGCCGGTCGTTTGAGTTGATTAAGGCTGCCAAGCGAAAGGGTCTGGCTGTAACGTGCGATTGTACCACCTATCAACCGGTGTTGGACGATAGCCTGCTGATGAATTTTGATACCCACTATAAGGTGAGTCCGCCGTTGCGCGAAAAAGCAGATCAAGAGTCGATATTGAAAGCGCTGAAAGACGGCACGCTGGATGTACTGGTGTCAGGCCATGTGCCCCAAGATGATGAGAGCAAATGGGTAGAGTTTGATCATGCAGAGCCGGGTATCATTAACCTGGCTACCGTAGGCAGTCAGTTAGTAGCCCTTTCGGATGAAGTGCCCATAGAAGAACTGATCCATAAAATTTCCAACGCACCACGCGAGGTGCTTGGGCTGGAGGCACCTACCATTCAAGAGGATACAAAAGCGTGTTTAACACTATTAGACCCCAACCGTGTGTGGAACTACACGGAGGCCAACAACTTCTCGAAATCCAGAAATTCTCCTTGGTTGGGTAAACAACTCACCGGTAAGGTGGTAGCTGTGTTTAACAACAATAAACAATGGATTGATGTGGCGTAACCAACCGCTGGTACATGTGGCAGCAAAATATGGAGTTCTTGCCGCCGGGCTTGGATTTGTTTTTTTGTTGATCCTGTATGCCATTGGCAAACACCCGTTTCTTATTCCGGTTTTTTTTGACTTCCGGATTATCCTGTTCGCCTTTGCGGTTTTTTTTGCTTTGCGCGAATTGCGCGAGCGGTACTATGGTGGTTTGTTATACTTCTGGCAAGGCATGATTGCCAGCCTGTTGCTTACGCTGGTGTTTGCGGTGCTTACCGCTGCCGGCCTGTGGATTTTTGCCACTGTGTATCCCCCATTCACACAAGAATACATTCAGCTTTTTCGCGAGCAGGTAGCCGCTTTCCCGCCTGATGTGGTAGAAAAAATTGGAAAAGAAAACCTCGAGCGTAATTTGAAGGCCATTGCAGATACTCATGCATTTGATTTGGCAACGCTGTACGCATGGCAGAGCCTGTTGATTAGTTTTTTTGTTAGCATCATTTTAACCGTAATTTTGAGAAGACAACCCAAAATGAATTAACCACAACTACCATGGAAGAAACAACTGAAAAACCAACTGTATTCAACACCGGGCTTCGCTACGGCCTTTATCTTTCGCTGGCGTCAATTGCATTAACGCTTGTTATTGCTGTGGCGGGCGGAAATCCGTTGCAAAGTGACTTTAAAAGCTGGAATACCTGGGTCAATTTTGCCATTTCAATTGCCATCATTGTAATGGCTCACAAGTATTTCAAGGATAATGGTGATGGCTTCATGTCCTTCGGCCAAGGCTTTGGAATTTCGTTTGTGGCATTTATGGTATCCATTGTCTTAGGCGGTGTGTTTACCTACGTCTATGCCAATTTCATCGACACAAATATGATGGAAGAGCTTTGGAATAAAACGGCAGAGCAGATGGAAGAGCAAGGACAATCCGAAGAGGCAATTGAGATGGCGCTCAACATGACCAAAAGCTTTTTTTGGGTATTTTATGTGATTGGCGGTGCTTTTGGTGCCGCGATTATGTCGCTCATTGTAACCTTGTTTACACAGAAAAAGAATCCCGATCCGATCGCGTAAGCAAAGAATGCAGATTTCTCTCATCATTCCTGCGAAGGACGAAGAAGAATCCCTACCGGAATTAAGTCAGTGGATTAGCCGTGTGATGAACTCACACGGCTTTTCTTATGAAGTGATTTTTATTGATGATGGCAGTACGGATGGCACCTGGGCCGCCATTGAGCGCATTTCTGCAGGCAACGCTGCATTTAAAGGCCTCCGCTTCAACCGCAATTTCGGGAAGGCGGCCGCCTTGCAAGTGGGTTTTCGTGCGGCTTCGGGCAATGTGGTTATCACGATGGATGCTGATTTACAAGACAGTCCCGATGAAATCCCCGAACTGTACCGGTTGATTACAGAAGAAAAATGGCACCTCGTAAGCGGCTGGAAGAAAAAGCGGCATGACCCGATCTCCAAAACACTGCCTTCCAAATTTTTCAATTTTGTTACCAGTCGTATTTCGGGTATTCTGCTGCACGATTTCAATTGTGGATTAAAGGCCTACCAGCAGGCTGTAGTAAAGAACATTACTGTGTATGGCGAGATGCACCGGTACATTCCGGTGATTGCAAAATGGGCTGGTTTTACCCGCATCACCGAAAAGGTGGTGGAACATCGCGAACGCAAATACGGCCACAGCAAATTTGGTTGGGAACGGATGATGCGCGGTTTTCTTGATTTGCTCACCCTCACGTTCATTGGCCGGTTTGCCAAACGCCCCATGCATTTTTTTGGCGCGTGGGGTGTGGTATCTTTTCTTTTGGGTTTTGCATTTACGGTGAAGATGCTTTGGGATAAACTGGATGCCGTTTTTATCAGCAAAATACCGCTGAAACGTGAGGTAACGGAGCAACCCATTTTTTACCTGGCGTTGGTGGCCCTTGTTATCGGTATGCAGTTGTTTCTTACTGGTTTTTTGGCGGAGCTTTGGGTACGCTCGTCCGTTTCCAAAAAAGACTACCTCGTGTTGGAAAGAGTGGGCTTTCCGCCTGCGTCACACACTGTTTAGCTCAATCCGAAACGTAGTTCCCAGGTTTTCTTCGGATGACTTGATAAAAATCCGCCCATTGTGGTACATCTCGATGATGCGCTTCGCCAAGGTTAGTCCCAATCCCCAGCCCCGTTTTTTGGTAGTGAAGCCGGGTTTAAAAATACTTGCCTGATTAGCTTTAGGGATACCTTTACCGGTATCCGAAATATCGATAAACACTTTTTTATCGTTGCCGCGCAGCATCTTAATGGCCACGGTGCCGCTCGTACCAATGGCATCTACTGCGTTCTTACATAGATTTTCGATCACCCATTCGAAGAGCGGCGCATGCACGGCTGCCATGATGTTTTCGCTTAGCGAGTACACTTCAAAATTGATTTTAGAACTCACACGCGGCTCCAGGTAGCTCACCACGTTGGAGATTAAATGGTAAATATTTTCAGGCTTGAGTTGGGGTGTTGACCCGATACTGGAAAAACGCTCCGTTACAATCCGCAACTTGCGCACGTCTTTATCCAATTCTTCCACCAACCCCTTCTTTTTCAGTTCCGGATCTTCGCGCAACACTTCTACCCATGCCATCAGCGAGGAGAGGGGTGTGCCCAATTGATGCGCGGTTTCTTTGGCCAGTCCCACCCACACACGGTTCTGCTCGGCGGCTTTGGAGTAGTTAAAAGCGAGGTAGGAGATAAACGCGAAGATGGCAATGACCGATAACTGCACGTACGGAAATGCGGTGAGCTGTGTGAGCAAAGACGAATTCTTATAAAACACTTTTTGTTGCGCGTAGGGCTCGTTATTGTTGGTGGGATCTCGCAACTCAATGATGATCGGTTCGTAATAGGTTTGCATCAGCGCGGCTTCGCGTTGCAGTTGTCTTTGGATTTGTTCTGCGCGCTGCGTGGAATCCACGTCTACGTTGCGTGCAAAAATCACCTGGCCGCCCGCATCGGTAAGAATTAAAGGTACCGAGTTGTTTTTGTTGATGATTTCCTCGGTTACAAATACCATGTTTGTATTGAAATCTTCTTTCGAAGCATATTCTATGGCGCGCGCAAACAGCTGCACGTCTTGGCGCTCCCGGTCCTTGAGTTGTTTCACCAGCCGATCGGTATAGTAAATGGAACCGATGCTAATCAATGATGACACCACCAGAATGATCCACTTCAAGTTAGAATTTGTGCGGTAAAATTCCGTGCCGGGAAGAATGCGGTTGGGCATACAGAAAAGTAGAGAAAACTATCTGAAAACAAAAAAGGATCTGCGTCATCCGCAGATCCTTTTTTAGAAACCAGAAGCTGGTTTAATTTTTCATCATGAACCACTTGGCCAGCACCTTGTAATTCACCTTGGTGCCGCTCATCAAAATACCCACCCGGTAAATGCGGGCCGCGATCCAGGTGGTAAATAAAAATCCACCAATGAGTAACGCCATGGAAAGTGCCAACTCCCACGTAGGTACACCGAAAGCAATTCGGCCAACCATCGCTACGGGCGAGGTAAATGGAATGATCGACAGCCAGAAGCTTACGGGCCCGTGCGGATCGCGCAGAATGAACAGGAATAGTCCCATGTACCCAATGAGCAGTGGCATGGTGATTGGAAACTGGAACTGCTGCGACTCTTGAATGGAATCGACAGCCGAACCCACCGCGGCAAACAGGGCTCCGTACATCAAATATCCGCCCAGGAAAAAGAAGACAAACACAAAGGCGATTTTGCCAAACGGAATTTGCTCCATCTCTTCAAAAAGTCCCATGATTTTTGAGTTCTGTGCTTCAGCGGCCTCGCGCGCCTTTTCTCCACCCATTTGGCCGGCAATCTGCTCAGACATTTGCTGCTGCGGCATCTTCTGGCCGAAGTAACCCATTACTGCGGTGGAGAGCACAGAGATCAACACAATCCAGATAATGAATTGCAATAATCCTACCGATGCAATACCAATAATCTTGCCCAACATCAGTTGGAATGGCTTTACCGAACTCACAATTACTTCTACAATCTTCGATGTTTTCTCATCAATCACGCCTTGCATGATCTGGATGCCATACACCATCACAAACATGTAAATTAAAATACCCAGAACGAACCCAGCTCCGTACAGAATACCCGCGTTGCTCGATTTTTCTTCGCCCGTTTCGGTGAGGTTAATGGTTTTGAGCGAGATGGAGATTTTCAACTTTTTCAACGTTTCTTCATCGATGTTGAAAGCCCGCAACTTCATGTCGTGCAACTGGTTTTCGATTACATTTTCCAGGTCGCTCAACTTTTCGATGCTTGGATTTTCCTTCGTGTAGATGGCAAACCCCTTGGGTTGGTCAAGGTCAAACGGGGGCACGTGCAGCAGCGCAAAGTTCTCCGTTTCCTGATAGGTTTTTTTGGCTTCTTCAAGTGCGGTAGAAAGGGGGAGGAACGTAAACTTTTTTGAGTTTTCGAAATTAAACTTCGCACTCTCGTCCACCACCATTACCACTTCGGGCTTGGCCGATTCAGCTTCCTTGAGCATGATGTAAAACAACACCCCAATCACGGCCGGGAAAATCAGCGGCACCAGAATGGTAGTAAGCAAAAAGGATTTTTTCTGTACGCGGTTTAAGAACTCACGTTGTATAATTAGAAATACTTTGTTCATGGCATCAGCAGGATTAAGATTCAAGTAAGTGTTTACGCAACGCCTCATCGCCTTCGGCTTTTACCAGGCTGATAAAGATGTCGGCCATGGTTGGGAGTTTTTCCTGGAAGCTTTGTACTTCGGTAAGTTCAATCAACTCGCGGATCACCTGGTTCCCTTTAATGCCATCGGTGGCGCGGATTACCGATTCGTACACATCTTCGGCCACCGCTTTTTGGCGAATAAGTTGGTACCGCTCAGCCGGGAGATGGAAGTGGTTGCCACGGTGTTCAACCAAAAACGTGTTCGAGCGAAATTGCTCTTTTACCTGCTTCTTGGGGCCCTCCAGAATTTTTTTCGACTTATTGATCAGCGCAATGTGGTCGCATAAGCTTTCCACCGTCTCCATACGATGCGTAGAGAAGATAATGGTGCTGCCTTTCTCCTTTAGCTCCAGAATTTTTTCGGTAATCAATTGAGCATTTACCGGGTCGAAACCAGAAAACGGTTCATCCAAAATAATCAGTTTGGGTTCATGCAAAACGGTGGAGATAAACTGGATTTTTTGGGCCATCCCTTTCGAGAGGTCTTCCACCTTCTTTTTCCACCAGTCTTTAATTTCAAATTTCTCCAGCCATACTTTAATCCGTGCCATGGCTTCGGTGCGGCTCAGGCCCTTTAATTGTGCCAGATAGAGTAGCTGTTCGCCCACCTCCATTTTTTTGTAAAGGCCACGTTCTTCGGGCAAATACCCAATCAACTCTACGTGCCGGGCGCTGAGCGGCTCGCCAAAAACGGTGATGTCGCCACTATCGCGGTTAATGATTTGATTGATGATCCGGATGAGTGTGGTTTTACCCGCGCCATTGGGGCCAAGTAAGCCATAAATTGTTTTTTCCGGAATGTTGATGCTGACGCGATCCAGGGCGAGATGGCCCGTGTACTGCTTCGTTACATCTTTTGCAATGAGTGCATCCACGTGTAGTTGGGTTTTTTGAGGTGTTTAGTACTTAAATCGGCTGAAAAATTACGGAACCACTGCGAAATAAATAAATCTGTGGAACGGGATAATAAACTTAGGCTCAAACAAAGCACAGAAGGTCGACCTGCATGGCCCGCAAGGCATTCCATTTTGCGCACGCATGTCTGGTTGAATTTGTGCGCTTCTTTGAAATACAGCCGCCCCGGGTAAGCGCGCCGGGCAGGGATAAGTGGGAATTGCTGGTTACCGAAACTCAATGTTTCCCAGTGAAACATCCAGATCAAAAACCAGAGCATCTTTCGCATTCTTTGTGTAGGCCGCATTGGCAAATACATTTTTGCCCACCGGTTGCAGCCCTTTGGTCAGGTTTACGGAACAAAGCCACGAGTCTTTGATTTTCACCATCACGGGTACTTCGTCTGGCGGCAACGTAATGGTAAGGTTGCCCGCCCCCACGCTTCCAAAAATGCGGTTAGCCCCAACCGGGCGATCGGAGAAATCGAGCTCCATGTTTCCGAATCCTACATCAGCCACCACTACTTTAGACCGGCATAAATTGATTTGTCGCACATCTACCCTGCCCACATCTACCTTCACAAAAAAAGTATCCATTGCTACTTTATTCGCCACGCCGGTGGCAAAACCTACTTTCACATCGGCACTACCCGTATTAATCTTTAATTTACGCACGGCCAGCCCGGATAAATCCACGTTGGCATTGCCCAATCCATATACTAACTCGAGGTCATAGGGTTTTGCCTCAGTGAGGTACACTTTCCAGAGCTTTTCGGGCGCGCCATTTTCGCCACCAAATACCTGCGATGAAATTTGCTTGCCCAGCCCTTTGTGGCCTTGTTGATCCAGCGCCAACTTCACGCGGCAAATCTTGCCCACCACTTCGTTCGAAAACGAATGGCCATATTCCTCCAGATCCTGGTTACTATACACGTTTAATAGTTCGCTGTTTTGCGAAGGTCGAACAAAGCAGTTGCCTGATTTGGCCTTGAGCGAAAGTTGAATCAATTCGCACTGTTCCACGCGCTCAACCGAAAATTGCTTTTTTACCTGGCCCCACGCGTAAGGCATCGCCAACAGGCTTACCACCATTAAAATGGTTTGCTTCATGTTAGTTTGTACGGAGGCGGGCTGTTTCAAGGTTCGTAAGCGTAAAAATCTTTAACCAAAAGCTAAATTTTTGTTAATCTCAAACTCGCATATACGCGCCAGCAACAACCGGGTTGCGTAATTTTTACTAAAAACGCAGTTTGTTTAGCCTTTTTTGAAAAGTTGGTTCCAGAAAACGGGTAGAAGGGGAGCCGAGAATGGGATTTGAACCCACGACCTACGGTTTACGAAACCGTTGCTCTACCGCTGAGCTATCTCGGCCAAAAAACCACCCAAAGGGCGGTAAAAACGCCAAATTATGGAGAAAAACCATATCTTGAAACCGCAATATGTTGTCTAAGAAGTGCAAGTACGCCATTCACGCGCTGGTTTACCTTACCGAGCGCTACCAGCAGGGCCCGGTACAAATCCAGGAAATTGCTGAGCGGCAGCACATTCCAAAAAAATTTTTAGAGGCAATTCTGCTTGAGTTACGAAACGCCAAAATTCTCCACAGCAAAAAAGGCAAGGGTGGCGGGTATTACCTATATAAAAAGCCGGAGGACGTCAATTTGATTGAAATCATTCGGTTGATGGATGGTGCCATTGCCATGTTACCCTGTGTATCGCTGAATTATTACGAACCTTGCGAAGAATGCATCGATGAGAAAACCTGTGGCATTCGCGCCGCATTTGCCCAGGTGCGCGATCAAACGCTGGCCGTGCTCTCCGCACATTCATTAGATAAGCTGGCAAAAAAGAAGCGATAATTTTTTAGATTAAACTATATAAAATCTATAGACAATACATATTTTTGTCTGAGACATTTACTTTTTATGGGATTACGTTTAGGCGACATTGCTCCGGATTTTCAGGCACCCTCTACTGAAGGCGATATTCAATTTCACCAATGGCTGGGCGGCAGTTGGGGTATCTTATTCTCTCATCCGGCCGATTTTACACCCGTGTGCACCACTGAATTGGGTGCTGTGGCCAAGCTGCGTGCCGAGTTCGACAAGCGTAATGTAAAGGTATTGGCGTTGAGCGTGGATGGATTACAATCGCACAGCCAATGGATTGGCGATATCAACGAAACGCAGAAAACCCAGGTGAACTTTCCGATTCTTGCCGACCCGGATTTTAAAGTATCCCATCTGTACGACATGGTTCATCCTAACGCGAGCGATAAGTTTACCGTGCGCTCGGTGTTTGTTATCGGTCCCGACAAAAAAGTGAAACTCACAATCACTTATCCGGCTTCTACCGGGCGTAATTTTGATGAGTTGCTACGGGTGATCGACAGTTTGCAACTCACCGCGAACTACTCGGTAGCTACACCGGCCAACTGGAAACAGGGCGAAGATGTGGTGATTGCCCCCGCGATAAAAGACGAAGAAATTCCCGCGCGTTTCCCGAAAGGGCATACCCGCATTAAACCGTACCTGCGCACAACACCGCAGCCGAATTTATAACCTGGTTAGTTTAGTTCTGTTTTAATTGGGATGAGGCCGCTTCCGTTTGGAAGGGCCTTATTTTTTTGCAGAAACGCCTATCTTGCGCCCGTATGGGATTGAAGCAAACAAAAGAGAAACCGGTGAACGACCTACCCGTGATGGACGAACGCGAAGGGATTGTATTGTTCTATCCCAACATCCCGGAAACGGCGGTGGAGGAAGTAACGAAGGTGCTGCACTCGCGCTGGATCGGGCAGGGTCCGCGCGTGGCACAATTCGAGCAGGAATTTAATGCCAGGTTTGGCGGCACCGGGCGCTCGTTGGCGGTGGGCTCTGGCACAGATGCGTTACATCTTGCCTATATTCTGGCAGGTTTGCAGCCAGGAGACGAGGTAATCACGCCTGTGTTTACCTGCACGGCTACTACAATACCTTTTCTTTACATGGGCGTTACGTTTCGTTTTGCGGATGTAGATCCGGAAACATTGAACATTAGCGTACCCCATGTGCGCGAGTTAGTGAATGAAAAAACCAAAGCCATTGTGTGTGTGCACTATGGCGGGTTGCCGTGCGACATGGCCGAGCTGCAGGCGATCGCGCGTGAGTACAACATCCCGATTATTGACGATGCCGCGCATGCACTGGGTGCCACTTACCGGGGCAAGCCGGTGGGCTCACTCTCGGAATTTACGATGTTCTCGTTTCAGGCCATTAAGCACATTACCACAGGCGATGGCGGCATGTTGGTGATTCAAAATCCCGATCTCGTTGCAAAAGCCGAACGGATCCGTTGGTTTGGCATTGATCGTTCCAACAAACAAAAAGGTACCTGGGAAAATGATATTTGGGAGGTGGGCTACAAGTACCAAATGACGGACATTGCTGCCGCCCTTGGTTTAGCCGGCCTGCGTGAGTTCGATCATAGTCTGGCTCACCGCCAGCGCTTGTTTGAAGAATATAAAAAGCAGTTGAAAGGCGTAGCGGGTTTACACCTGATTGGTGCAGCACACACCGATCGTACCCACGCGGCGTGGCTCTGCACCGCCATTGTAGAAAAACGCGAGGCATTTATGCAGTACCTGCGCGCAAATAAAATTGAGTCGGGTCAGGTGCACTACCGCAACGATCGCTATTCCGTGCTGGGCGGCCGCCGGGATGATTTGCCGAACATGGATGCTATTGAAGATAGCTACATAGTATTGCCGCTGCACATGCACATGTCAGTAGCCGATGTGGAGTACATCGGTTCGGTGATCCGGAAGGGTTGGTAGGTTAATCCTCTTTTTTCCAAACGGAAAATCTCCGTTTCCAGGTATCGCGCAGCAGCTTTGATTTGTAGTCTTGCGGGTCTGGTTCAGCCAGCGGCCCGTCAAAAGGTTGGCCAAGCCGTAGAAAATAGTGAAAGAAGGTGGATTTGGATAAGCCCCACTTGAGCAGGAACTGTTTGTTACCGTCGTTCTTTTTTACCCGTGCGGTAGTTTTCGATCCGAAGTGATACACCCGCGATGCACTGAGGCCTTTGTAGTAGCGAACGCCGGCATGCCATAGCTTCATCATCATGTCCGGATCGGAGGCCATGCCCGGGGTAAATTCTGTGCTCAGCCCGCCAATGAGGTTCCATACGTGCTTATGCAACACCAGTGGGTACCAGTTACCGCCGGTCCAATCGTAAAACGGAATTTCATTGAAGTCGCTCAAAAAACGGGTCTCATCAAAAGCGTCTGCCGTTTTACCAAAGTCGAATGGGGCCATGATGCTTTCCGGGTATTGCGTGGGGCTGTGTTCGATCATTGTTCCCGTAAGGCAGAAGTAAATCGAGTTGAGTTTTTGAATTTCTTCCCACAGCGGCACATCCCAATCCGGGGCATAGTAGTAATCGTCATCCGATAGCACCAAATAGTTGGCGCGTGCCAGACTGGCGGGCGCATTAAATCCGTAACACACACCCACGTTATTTTCTGAAAGCGTGTAGGCAAGGCCCTGTTCTTCCACCCACGCGCGGGAGCCGTCCTTCGCCTCGTTCAGGTGCACGATAATCTCGTGCCGGTAGCGGGAGTTTTTTTGGATGCTGCCCACACACGTTTTAAGGTAGGCCAGGTTATTCCACGAAGGAATGAGGATAGAAAAAACCGGTTCACTTTCCGGTTTTGCCGGATGGAAGGAAATGGCACGTTCGCGCATGAGATTAACCTAGTTCCTGGGCATCGTACACCACTACTTTCGACCACAGGTAGGAGTAGTTTTTCACAAACGCCTCGTGGGTGGGGTGCACCTGGTAGGCATCATGGCCTTTCACGTCATCAAAAAAATTCAGCCAGGAAATGGAGTAGGAATTGTCGATCACATCGCGCTTCTCGGTAGCTGCGGGAGTTCCGATTTTGGCGAGTCGGAGTGATTCGATTTTACGGAGTGTGTTCAGGCCTTCGATTAATTTGGCTTTATCGGCCGCGGAGTCCGGGTTCTTCAGCCAGAAAAAAACATGATGTACCAGCACGGGTTTACTTTTGGGTTGAAAGATAGAAAAAGCTTTTGCGCCCAAAGGAAGCAACAAAGCTGACGCCAGAAAGGATTTTCGTGAGATTTTCATTTCAAAAATTGTTTATCCGAAGGTAGGGAATTTTTTTACTTTTGTGCCCCCGATCGGGATGTAGCGCAGCCCGGTAGCGCGCTTCGTTCGGGACGAAGAGGCCGTGGGTTCGAATCCCGCCATCCCGACTTGACAGGACAAATTGGAATTTTTTCCGTTTGTCCTGTTTTTATTTACTCCTAACTCGCTGTTCATCATGTAAATAAAACGCACAGCCTCATTGACCCGGGTGGCTCGAAGTACGAATCCGTCAAAAGTCAATTTTTCGGGGTACATCGAACCAATCACCTCCCGCTTCTTTTCGATGTCTCCGGTTTCATAGATGTAGTCTAACTTTAATAGATTATCCAATCCACGATTTAATAACTGGTCAATACTGACTTGACTATCATCACACGCGCTGAGTTTAACCTCCAACTTTTCCAGTTTACTGGAATACTCCGATTTCATCTCTCTGAAATCTTCCGGGTCGAGTTGTTTTGAAGAAAGCAAATCCCTGATGTAGGACAACTTTTCTTCTAAGTCTTTGATTTGCGCCAGCACTTGTTTCCTATCATTCTGTAAATGATTTGTCTGATCATTCCATGCTTCGGCTAAAGTTATCTTGTAAACTTCCGCCATCTCAGGTCGCGGAATATATTTCTTTAATTCATACTCAAAGAGATTATTTACATAATCAGCTTTAAATCTACGGGTGCAACCATCAAAGCAATGATAATATGAATAGTATTTGTACCGCCCCTTTGAAGCACTCCCAGTCAGTAGTTTACCGCAGTGTGGGCAAATGAGAAAGCCGCGCAGCGGCATCGTAGCATTCGAAGCCACCTTTAACCGATACTGTCCTCTCTTTCTACCATCCAAAACGTCTTGTACTTGATAATACAACGCCTCTGTAATAATGGGCTCGTGCTGTCCTTTTACAAACCGACTCTCTTCGTCTTTGTATTTAGGGATAAATATTTTTCCACAATAAACTGGATTCCTTATCACAAACCAGAAAAGGCTTTTGGTGCCTTTAAATCCTTTTTCCTTTGCTCTCTTATAAACCTGCTCTGTGTTGTATATGCCTTCAGCTATTTTCTCAAACGACCATCGAATAATATCCGCATCAGGGTATCTGGGCGCTATAAGTTTTTTGCCACCTTCATCAGTTTTATTGATGTAACCAATAGGAGCCAATCCCATATATCGCCCCTCTTTTCGTGCTCTTCTCATGCCATGAATCACATTTAAAGCGCGCCTGTCATTCTCCACTTCAGGCGCGGCTAAATAGAAAGCGAGCATCATCTTGTTTTCCGGAATGGACAGATCAAGTGGTTGTTCAATGGCTTGAGGTTCAACTCCGAGTTTTCTAAGGATGTTAATCATTTGGTAAGCATCTCCCGCATTTCGACTGAACCTATCCCACTTGAGAAACAGCACCAAATCGGTTTGACTTTTATGCTTCCGCAAATCCTGAAGATATTTCTGCCATTCAGGACGATTGAACGTTTTAGCGGAGTGGTCTTCAAAAATAACTTTCCGGATACTTACCTTGTTGATGTCACAATACCTTCGGAGAAGTTCTTCCTGGCTCCTCTGGGAATAGCCCTTGTCTGCTTGCTCATCTGTACTTACCCTGATGTATAAGTCCGCTGTTTTCATACAAAGAAGATTTAGGTTACCAAATTCTGACTACCTTTTATTGTTTCCCGTTTTTAAATATTGGCTCACAACAATGCTGGCCATCTTCCGAAGAAATTCGAGAATTGAAGCGGCCTGTTCTACAGTCACACTCACACCTTTGGCTTTGAGGATTTCCACTACTTTCTCCGGCTTTAATTTCTCCATTTGGCACCTCCATAACTCCCACGCATGAGATCACAGCACAGGGTACCACTGTAACGCTAATATAAAAAAATATGTTTTGATAACATAGTATTTAGCAAAACTTTTAATAATTTAGCAAGATAATTTTCTATACTGATCATCCTACGCTGCCGAATGAACTAATTTATACTCATGTGATTGACAAAACACTGAACTGAACAAAAATGACTCGAACATACAAGGTTACATACAAGACCTACCTTAACGAGCGTCTCAAAACTGTTTCTTTTCATGGTAAAGTCACTCATCCGCTCTACGTTCAAGTGACGTTTGATCGCAAATCAATATTCTTCAAGAGTTACTATTTTGAATTGTTTTCCAAACCTAAGTATCTGCTCCTTGCTGCTGGAAAGAAGAATAGCCCTGCTATTGAGAACGCAATTGCGCTGGAGAATGAATTGATTGATTTTGTAATTGACAAATCGATAGATGGTTTTTCCTTAGAACGCTTCAAGAAATTGTATTGGTTCTACTGCCGTGATCTATGCGATATATCAGAGGACGGGTTCCGCGATTATTTGCTCACCTTCTTTAATGATGAAGGAATGCCCGCACTAGCCAACGCGATCACAAATGGAAGCAAAGGGAAAATACTATTTGATATCGTTCAGGATTTAAAGCTTGCACTGAAGCCGGATCTCTATAGCAAACTAATTGATAACTCATTTCATTATGCGCCTCCTTATATCCCTCTGTATGGGTTTATGTTCGAGCAAAAGAAGTGGCCCCTGCTTAGGCTAACGGTAAAGGAATGGACAGATCTAAAAACCAAAATGACCTTTGAGCAATACATTGAACAGAAATACCCTAATCAAGATCCAAAGTCATTAGTCGAGCAAATCGAGATGTGGTTAAAGTCTTTCAAGGGTTGATCCGACAGCAGTCAATTTAAGTTCCTTCATTTTTTTAGGCAAAGTTCGGCCTTGTTCCGGAACTCCGCCAAGAGACTTCGGCATAAACGGGCACCTGCCTACGGCCTACCTTCCCATTTATTCCGATTCCTCTTGGCTTCTTCAATTAGTCCACCCGCGATAGCCGTTCCGGAAAAGCCCGGTTTGGTTGAGCACAAAAAATGATGTTCAACCAAAACAGTACAGCTATGTTAGACTACATCTATCTTTCACAAACTACACCATGTGATGAACCTTGCGCACAGGTTGGAACGAACGACTATCTGCACAACGCTCGCATTGAAATCCGTGTGTATATTGATCAATTGAAACGCGCATTTGGAAATAATCCGGAAGGATCTTTTTTCAAAGTTGTTCGTTGTCCTCATGACTTCGGCACATACCTCGATATTCGGTTTTACTATGAGGATGAAGATCAACTCCACATAAAGTATATGATGGCGATTGAATCTGGTTGCCACAAATGGGACGATTATTCCAAAAAGGAATTAGTAGGGCGAAACTATACTGTCAAGGTTATAGACGAAGAGATTGGTTTTTCCTACTAATACAAACTGAAGGGGGTCTGGCCCCTTTTTTATTCGGGTACTAGCCAAGAAAGTTTCATTTTTGCTGTGGTAACCCTTAAATTAAGGGAGGCTATTTAGATAATTTTTAATAGCACAGTCTTTTTTAATGGATTAACGAGGTGGTTAAGTACCAACGGTTGCCCTGCGGTGATTGCTATTAGCCAAAAATCATCTATGAGAAATCATTTGCAAGATGCCTGGTCATGTTAATAATCATGAGATTCGGAAATTATTGCTTTCCTACCCCAGGAGAGCTGTTAAGATTTTGTGCGATCAGTATTACAACAGCCTTGTGCGAATTGCATTTAATCTAACTCGTGATAAAGAGGCATCTAAAGATATTGTGCAGGAAACTTTTGCTTATGTCTGGCAAAATGCCAAAGAACTTGGCAACTATCATGAACGATCCATTCAGCATTATCTGGTAAGGATTGTGAGAAACAAATCCATAACCTACTACAATGAAAATGTACAACTCAGCAAAAAGAAAATACGATTTGTAAACGGCCATACCTATGACCTGGCGCAAGACTCAATAGAATCAAGGATCATCCAGATTGAGGTAACGCAGGAAATCCTCGGCATAATAGCACGGTTCCCCAAGAGAGAACGCGAATGCCTGATGATGAAAATTGAGGACGAATTGGATAATGAAGAAATCTCGGCTCGGCTTGGTGTGGGCATAAAGGCCGTAGAAAGGAGCCTGACGAGCGCAAAAAAACGGCTCCGCAGGCGCCTGCAGGCCAAACCCTAAAAATATTGTAGCCGGAGCATAGGAAATCGGGTCTGATCTCAGAGTAAATAATATAGAGAGCCATCACTATGGACAGAGTAGCACTTATTTACAGATTCCTGTCTGGAGAAGCCAGCCAAAGCGAAAAACAGGAATTGGATGAATGGATCGCTAAAAGCGAAGCCAACCGGGAAGAGTTCGAGGATATCAAATTGCTTTGGGAAAATTCTCCATTACCTTCGGACACAGAGCAAGATGAAAATGGTTTTGAGAAAATCCGGCAACGCATTCAACAGCGATCCCGAAGGAAAAAGCGAATTCTCTCCATCTTCTACGTTTGCATCGTTGTCGCTCTTATAGTTCTTTTCTTTCTACTGCTCAGGCAAACCTGGTTTAGAAATCCGGTTGGAGCGCAATTTAATGACACAGGAATAAACGAAGTAATCAAAATGCTTGAGAAAAAATATCATATCCAAATTGAAGTAAATAACCCTCAATTGTTAAGGTGTAATTTTACTGCGACTCTTTACAAGATTCAGGACAAGCAAACAGCGTTGCGTTCAATTGAACACTCGCTTGATGTGGCATTTATCGCCCAGAAAAAAAATAAGTACAGGGCTGTTGGAAACGGGTGTTCAAGTTTATAAAGTACTAAACTAACGCAAAGGATATAAAGTATCAATATGATTAAAATTACCGGCTCATCCAACCGGTCTTACAGGCCATGCACCCAGGTGTCAGATATGAATTGCAGGAGTTGGAAAAACTCATTTCGTCCGGAGATCAAACAATCCGTGATGAGAAGCAACATAATGTCCTGAAGGATGCTGTGGGAAACGAGATCGAAAGAATAAAGCAAACATTCGTTCACGAAGTATTCAGTTTCGAAGATGAGCGCCACCTGGAACGGTACATTCAATACCACCAACAAGCACTGATCCGGTTGATGGATAAAGCGGCATTGTTCATCCACACTGAAAGTCCAGCGGATCAGAAGCGTAAAATGTTCTACGAAGTGTTCTATGCAGGATTGGAAGAACTCCTCTTGTTCGTTGAGCGGCACTTTGCGAAATATTTTGATCAGGATGCTAAGGCACCTGAGGGGTACATCGATATGGCCCGAAAGGATGCAAGAACCAATATCAGAAGGATTCAAAAAGCTTTTGGTGCAAAGCAAACAGACCAACGCTTGATTGACCTCTTGCTGCACATACTTAAAAAAGTTGTGGACAGCAAACTGGATCAGGGAATTACCTATCGGAAAGTAATGTACGCAAAGGAAGTGCAAAAGGAGTTATTCCGGTTAATTGAAAGAGAAAGCGAAATTCAGGATTGGGATGATGAACTTCGGCAAGTGATGTACTACCTGAATTATAACTCTGTGAAAGTGCTCACCTATCATGCTCACTATATTTCTTCTCTGCTTGATCAATCAGAAACCCGGGCGGAAAAGATCGAGACCTTGTCTTTTGTTTTGAAGAAGATCAATCAATCGCAAGTGAAACCGGGAATACGGTATAACCAGAACGGCAGTCCTCTGAAGGATCAACTGAACATTTACATTGCAGAAGAAATTGACTACCAGGAAAGACTGCAACAACTAAGCAATAGTTCATCTGACAGATCGCCAGACTCGTTTCTGCCAGGTTTCAAACTCAAATTTGAGGCTTCCGTTTCACAACTGGCTTACCTGCTCAGGATTTTCATGGAAACAAAATTTATCATCAACAACAATTTAAGCCAGGTGCTTCACTTTCTTGTGAAATACGTAATAACAAAACGTTCCGAAACGATCTCTTATGGCAGCTTTAGGTCAAAATTTTACAGCACAGAAGCCGGCACAAAAGAGTCTGTGAGAAACATGCTCGTTTCTATGATCCAATATATTGATAGGGCTTAAAGAATTGATTTTCTCCTTTTATTCAATTTATATGAGTTTAGCCAGCGCGCATCCTTACGCCATTGCTCAAAGCATAAGTTGTATTTCTCTTCGATCCCGCTCGCCAGGGTATCAAGACTTTTTTTGATTTCATCAAACTTTGTTGTGAGCATTTTTAATTCTTCTATCTTCTGCATATAGAAGGATTGATTTAGTTGTTGATGAACGGCCAGATCGTTTCTTTCATTTAGGTACGTAACAAGGTGTTGCATTCGTTCGATTAGTTTAGGCAGCTTTTCGGGATCGATCATGTTGGTAGAAAGGCGTTTCATGTACCCAAACTACAACAAACAGGCACCGGACTATTTCCTTAACCTAAACGTATGAAGAAATTCTCATCGGATGCCTCCGAAGTATCCGGTCCTGAATGTTTGCTATGGGTTATAACAATTACAAAGTGACCGGGGCGCAGTCAATACATAGTCCGCAGTTTGAATTTCTTTTAAAAAATTCAGAAATACTTAACCACAAAAAAAGTTGAGAGTAGTATTGACCAGATTGCAAAAAAGTTAGCGGAACAACTTCTCAAGAATTCTTGTTTGAACAAATGGAAGATTTTCTTCGTAGAAAGTAGCCGCCCTGATGTTTGTGAGTTTCCCCTCGTCTTCAGGAATTTCAATAAAAAATTCGTCACGCACCACCCACTTTATCCGAATGTAGAAGTTACTCCAATTGGAAATAACCTCATGAGAAAGCCCCTCATCGATCAAGGATTGTATGAAGCTTTTTTCAACAACGCCCACCCCCTTTACCCGAATGGTTCGTGAACCGGGTTGGTTTGCCTTTAGATACAGTATATCGCCAACCTTAAGTAACGAAACCGCTTCATATAAGTCCTTAGCGCTCGCATCATTCCAGCCAATGATAAATCTTCCTTCCTCGAAAAAACTTTCCTTCATCTCATCGCCACTCCAATTAGATCCTGCTCCATAGATAGCCATAGTCGTTCATAGTTAATGTCCTGCCGTTAGACCAAAATGTTTTCCACCCTTTCAATATGCTTATACAATAACGATGACGGGGTGCCATTGCTACCTTGAAAGACTTCCGGACATCCAAAGACAATGAAATTCTCCTTCGCCCGCGATACGGCAACATTAAGCATGTTTACACCCTTGTCAAAGAAATAACCTCCGCCCATGTTATTCTTCCCATAGACAGACGAAAACAAAATTATTGGGCGCTCAGCTCCCTGCAAGGCATGCACCGTACCAATGGTAAGTCCGCTGGTATCAATGCTATTCTTTTTGAGAGCAGATTTTATCATCAACTTCTGGCCCTTGAATGGAGTTATGATTCCAACTATTTCTGAAAGCGTTACAATTTTTGGTTTTCTATTCTCCCTCAAAGCCTCCGCATTTTCGCGATCTTGGTGGTTGTTCACTATTCTATTGCTATTGAGTTGTAACCATTTTGCAATTTCAATCGCCTCAAGACTATTGGTTCTGCTGGAGCCATCCTTGAATGACTCCCCATCCACTGGGATAAATTTCATTGGCTCGAAAAGAACATCACGTGCCTTCCCCTTCATGGGTTCCAGCAGTCCATCGTACGCCAGTTTGTTACAATATTCAATGATCTCATCGAAGCACCTGCGATGTTCAGTCAACAGGAGACCTCGTTCCGTCCGGGAATTAACCCTGTAACAAGATGATTTTTGAGCCAGCATCATGACGCTTCCGGAACTCCCCAAAAATCCTTTGCTCTGCAATTCATCGATCTTGATGAAATCCTCCTTAGTGGAAACCAATTCGTACCGGTGAAGATTTGCATGATCTATTTTTTGAGGTACACTCCATACTGGCTCTATTTGCTTGGTGTCGCCCACTACGATGGCTCGCTTTGCCAGTGCAAAAGTAGCCGCCCCAACTTCAGGCGATACCTGACCGGCTTCATCGACTATTAACAAATCAATGCTTTCAAGCAACGGTGGTGCCTCAAAAACATTCCGGGTCAATAGCTTCTTTACAAATTTTGAGTATGTAAAAAACTTGGGAGCCATGTAGAATGTGGATACAAAACACGGTGTGAGCATTGCGAGTCGTTGAAACCTCATGAGCGAATCTACTTGCCCGTTTTTAAAAAGCCTCTCCTCCGCCAGTACTCTTTCTGTTTCAAGTATCCAACGTCCTTCCCAGTAATGCGTTGCCAAATAGAACATTTCGTTTTTTAAACTTACCTCAAGTTCATCGTAGAAGAACAGACTTTTCTCTTTCTTAAAGCCTGCCTCATCATTTGGAGGATCGCCAGATATCGAATGTTGCTTTTTCCAATCTGTCCAGGCATTACTGGTTTGTCTGATTGATTTTACCAGGCTGAGTCGTTGGTCAAAGAATTGGTGAAAAGAATCTATTCTGTAAAAGTTGATGACTGCATAGTCAACCAGGCATTCTCTGAATATTTGCTTCAGTCTTGTAGCCCGTTTTTCCTTAACGAACTTGAAAAAGGAGAACATCTTTATCCAGATGGATTCCGTATCGAGGTAACTGCTAAACTTCTTTTCCAATTCAAGCAGATTATCTTCAATTCCACTGAGTGCAGAAATATTCAGCGTACCACCGGAAAAAAGATTACTATTATCCGCCCCGAGCAGTCTGATCTGATTCGGTATGCTTTTAAACTTTCGCCAAAGTTCCACACCATGAATTAAATTGCCATTGCGCTGCTTGAGTTCATCCTGCAAGTATTCAACGATTTCATTGACCGTACTTGCCAAACCTGTGTGCTCGAAGAAATTCTGACAATAAACTTTCCTTGCTTCGTCAACAAATGCATGATTCTCGATCTTCTTATGAATCCCTTCATCAAAAAGTCCCTTATAGTAAATGACCTTTGGATCGATATTCTTTGATTTGCTCGGAAGATAAAGGCCAAAACTGGTAATCTCTGGTATCCATCTTTTATAGAGAATTCCTTGTCGCGCTTTTACATTACGAAAGCTGTCGATAATGTTGGTTACGGCCTGGTTATTTGTTGAACAGGCTACTATGATTCTTGGCCTGTCGCCCTCTATTGCGCTTAACACCACTTCATTGGCAACAATGCTTTGAAGCAGGGTGGTTTTGCCTGTTCCGGGTGGTCCATTCACGGCCAGAATGCTGCCATCCTTTAATGTATTGAAGTGATACAAACTTCTTCGTTGCGAAACCGACAAAGGGTGTTCATGTCCCATTTGGCCCAAATGATTTAGCGATGCGGCTTCAAAATCTTCGATTGAAAGAAGTGGTTTCAATGGCTCTTCTTGCCGACTACAGATATTGTGTAATAAACGAGGAGTCTTTTCGCTTTTAAGTAGGAAATCATACAATTGAATGATGCCATCAGCAGGGTTCCTGATGATGTTGTTAATAACAATTGTATTTTCCTGCGAGACCAGGAAATTTTCTGGCTTGTAACTTTCAAGCGGCTGTCCGGTGGATTCCTTAAAAATTGATTTTAGATAATCCCAATATTGCGGCCAACTCTTTTCTGTAAATGCATCGGCATACACCTTATCGATGGTATCGACATCTGAAAAAATAAAATTTACCTTTTCATTTATCTGCGGCTCAAGGTGCACCCGAGGAATATAGGGAAAGGTATCGTCATCAGGACGGAGATTTCCTTGCCGGTTTAATATCGCTTTAATCCAAAAAGGATAGAATGGGCCCTCTTCACCTACGATTTTGATGTATTCGGGAATTGGGCTGACAAGAAAAGATGAAATAAGAATTTGTACTTCATCGAGTGATTGCCAGTCTTCATGCTCTCTGTTTTCGATTCCTTTTTCGTAATTGATTCGCTGCTCTTCCCGATCAATAAGTTGGTTCGCCTGTTGAATGGCCACCTGACCGGACTCTACATCCACTGTGCAGTTCTTTAGAAAGAGTGCTTTTCCTTCCAACTTAATCTCAATCCTTGCTGCATCGGCAAGAGTATTCCGCCAATATTTAATAAAATTATTTGCTGACATGTACAGTCGGTAAAAAGTAACGCGGGCATTATCCGCTAATGAATTGGTTCAATTTCACTTTTTCTTCCTGTTGTAGGGAGATTGGTTTGTTGGTTTCAGTGAGATGCTGTTGTTACTTGCGAACAGTCTTACGGAATTTTCAGTCCGCCCTAACTTATGAGCAATGAGGCCTGTTGGGGTATTTCCTTTTACCAATTGATTGAACTGCTTTTTATCTGTTGATGTCCATTCTTTACTGTGATTCTTAGGAGTCTTAGCCATGTGGGATGTGTTTTACTTGGAATTCTAATATAGGAAAATGTTCTGTGATGCCTCCGTTTTTCGGGGGCAGATTTCAAAGAAGTAATAACAGTTGCGGATTGGCAAAATACCAGACAACAAACAAGAAGAGGCCAGCGATGAACAATATAAAACTTACGAGTTTAAGAATCCTTTCACCCAGAGGAGTGAGTACTGAACTTGTAAATGTCCGGAACGTTTCAATGCCGCTTTGATTTCTGCGGTAGAATTTCCGCCTGGCTACAACGATGTACATCGCGATAGACAGGAACAGGCAGACAATACCGAGTATTATTATCGTGTTCATATCTTGAATTTAGTTTTTCCGGTGCATATCGCGACTACTAAAATCCACTATCTACCTGATAACTGGGTTATTTCAGTTTTACTATATTTCATATCCGCTCAGAGATCTATTGAGTCCCTATTTGGATACAAAATATTCTTTAATTATATTTCGTATCCGTTTAGAGACCTAAAAAGTCCCTATTAATATATGAAATATAGCAACCCGGCAAATATTCAAACGAAAACACTGCTTACCCAGGGGTCGGTACTCCTACGGCATTTTAATGACGCTGGCCGGCCGGCATTTACCCTTCAGGAAGCTGCCGAGGTGCTTAAAAGTTCAACCCGAGAGGCAACCAAAAAACTGCTTAGCGGCATGGTTAAACGCGGGCTCTTGCTAAGACTCAAAGAGGGAGTCTATTGGATTATTCCGTATGATCAGGACCCTAATACCTATTTTCCAAACACGCACCTGGTAGTGAAATATCTTACCGGAAATGTCGAATATTATATCGGCTATTACAGCGCGCTGGAACTTCACAGCCTTATCACGCAGCCTTCGTTCAGAGAACAGGTGGTGGTGAACAGGCAGGTCAAGCCGTCATCCGTAAAAATAAAAGGACACAAGTTTCAGTTTATATACCATAACCATAACCATTATTTTGGAGCATCCGAACTGTGGGTTGATAGTTTCAACAAGGCCACCTGTTCCGATCTTGAAAAGACCTTCATCGATTGCCTTTATAAACCTGACTATGCGGGTGGTATTAGTGAAATTGCCAAGGCACTCTATAAGTCGCGGGAAAAAATTGATTACCAAAAGCTTCTGAATTATTGCGAACGATTTAAGGCTCAGTCGGTAATTAAACGGCTCGGATTCCTGCTGGAGTTACTTAAAATTAACAATCCCATATCAGGTAAGCTCCATGCCATGATAACGCCCACGTACATTTTGCTGGAACCCTCGTACGAGAAAAAAGGAAAGATGAACGGCATCTGGTACGTGCGGCAAAACATGGAACTTTCTGATATTTTATCACCCATATTTAGTTGAAATGATAAAGACAAAAGAATTGAGCGCGGCAGCGGCCAAATACAAACTGAAAGATACCCAGGTGGAAAAAGATTACGTTCTATCGTGGATTCTCTATGGCATCTCAAAGAATGAATTACTTTTCAAGAGCCTTGTGTTTAAGGGCGGCACCGTATTGAAGAAAATTTACTTTGAAGACTACAGGTTCTCGGAAGACCTTGACTTCACCCTTATAGATGAAAAAATTACCAACCAGGAATTGCTCAAAGAATTCGAAAAGATATATGCGTTCGTGAAACAGGAAGCCAACATTTCGCTGAAATTCAAAGAACATGGTGAGCACGAAAGCGGAAGCCTTGTGTTTTACGTAAATTATGTAGGGCCGCTTCAGGCAAATATCGACAGTCGCGATATCAAGATCGATATCACACGCGGAGAAATACTGGAATTTGAAATCGAAACAAAGCCTTTGATTATCACGTACTCCGACTTGCCCCCGGATTCTTTTTTGTTACAGTGCTATTCGCTTCCGGAAGTGTTGATAGAAAAAATGGCCGCCTTGATGGGGCGTACCGAGCCAAGAGATCTTTACGACTTCTGGTACCTGACCGAGCACGATGGACTTAAACCCAAAGACTGCCGTGGCGAGTTTGAGCGAAAAGCCACCAACAAAAAGCACGATCCTACGAAGTTGGAAGAAAAAGTATTGGCCAAGGAAAAGAACTTTAAAAAAGACTGGGAAAGGAAATTGGAAAACCAAATGGACGAACTGCCGAAATTTGATGATGTATTCAGAGAATCGAAAAGAAATTTTAAGTTTTAGCGTATGAAAACCTCCCTTACCCATCTTTCCGAAAACAAGCAATACGAGATCAGGCGTATTGTGGACATTATCCAGGAGGTAGTGAGTCCTGAGAAAATTATTTTGTTTGGCAGCCACGCAAAGGGCACGCAGGTGGAGCACCGCTACCAAACCAAAGACGGTATCATCCACGAGTATATCAGCGACTATGATTTCTTAGTGGTGACCAAGGACAATCCCGAGAAGACTTACGTGCAGGAAAGCAAGATTATGGATAGGGTTGATCATTTCAACCCACCGGTAAACCTTGAGATACACGAGATTGACTACATTAACGAGGGGCTTGCCTGGGGCCAGTATTTCTTTGCCGATATTGTGAAGGAAGGCATTCTCCTTTTTGATTCCGGTAAGGTGAATTTTGTTGAGACTCGCGTTTTGACTGTTTCCGAAGAAAGGAAGAAGGCAAATGACTACTTTGATATTTGGTATCCAGAAAGTCAAGGCTTTTTGAAAGTCGCTACTTTTTGCCTGAGTGAAGGCGATCTTAAAATTGGTGCATTCAATCTACATCAAGCGGCTGAAAGTCTGTACTATTCCTTACTATTGGTTTTTACTGGCTACAAACCTAAAACACACAATCTTTGGAAGCTGCGGAAAAAGACTAAGGCCTATTCTGACGAACTGTTTCTAGTTTTTAAGGCAGAGAGCGACAAGCAAGAAGAACATCTTTTTGATTTACTTAAGCGAGGATATATTGAAGCTCGCTATAAGCAAAAAGATTATCAAATTACCCGTAGCGAACTAGCTGAACTCATTGAACGAGTAAAGTCGATGAGTAGAATTGTTGAAGGTTTGTGCGCATCTAAAATCGAGTCTATCAGGTAATATCTACTTCACTCTCTTTTGATACATATATTTTGACTTTTTATTTTGAGACTTGACTCTTTTTAACTTCCGCTCACTTACAAGCTTCTTAAGAACTCCGGATACCGCAGAACTCCTTAGATTTGCACTATAAAGCTTTTTACATTGCTTAATGATCTGACCCACTGATTTTGGTGAATTTAGAAAATCTGTCCCGATCAGGTTGATTATTGATAATGTGGTTTGTGGACGCTTAGTCTTTTTAGTGCCAGCACCAAAGTCTGTATTTAGCTTGTGATCAAATTCGAATCGAAGTAATTCATCAGGGTATTTGCCAAGTGCCGTAGCAAGCGCTCTTATGGTATGTATGTTGACAGCGTGTCGTCCATTTTCAATCCTTGATATTTGATTGCTGTCGATATTCAAGAATGCAGCCAGTTGGCCTTGCGACCAATCGCGGTCATTCCTTAATTTTTTTAGATGCCTGCCAAATGCAACTTGAAACTCTTTGTCCTTATTCTTCACGCATTCAAACTGCGTGGATAACATGGTTAGTTTATTACCAAATTTGTATATAAACTGACCATTCACTATATTTGAAATAGTGGCACCAAAAAGTCTCCCATCTCATTTACTGATGCCTGAGAAACAGAAGAAAATGGGATATGGGACAAACCTCCAAGATATTCACCGCATTAAGTGCGGGTGCTCCCTGCTTATTGGCGTACCCGGGCATTTTCTCAGGCCTCAGTAATGACGGTAAGCAAAGCCCCGCACTTATTTCTACTCCTTCCGGTTCAACACTCGCCTTGCGCGGGTGTTTTCGTATATTTGTTGCGCAACTCCTGTTAAGAAGTATTTATAAGGAGCCCATATGGTCCATGCCTGGTTTCGCCTTCCAGCGCATGGACTTTTGTTTTCACCCAACTTTTGCCAAGTCGTGAACCCGTATCACAACCATATGGATACGGAACTGGTGGACCTGTTCAAACTGGGCGATCAGCGGGCGTTTGAGGTGATCTATCACCGCTATGCCAAAGACCTATACCGCTATGCGCGAAAGAGCGTACAAGCAAAAGAAGACTGTGAAGAAATGGTGCACGATGTTTTTGAGTCGCTCCTGTCAAGAAGAGAGTCGCTAAACATCACCTCGCTCAGGCACTATCTGTTTACCTCTATCCGGTACATGATTATCCGCTCTTTCAGCCACCGCGATGTGAAGCGGAAATTTGTTGAACACTACACGGCATTTGAAACAGAGTACGACATGCTGGAGGCCGAACAGAGCCATGACCCGGAAGCGGTGCATGCAAGACTTCTTCAAAATCTCGATGGCCTTCCGGAGCGATGCCAGGAGGCCATCAGGTTGCGCATCACCGAAAACTTATCAAACGGGGAGATTGCCAGCCGCATGAACATCAATAAACGGACTGCCGAACTATATATATTCAAGGCCTTCAGTCACCTGCGAGCCTCCTACGATAAGATTTACAAACCGGCAGAATAAAATCCTTTCCATTTAGCCTTTTATTAAGCCTTCGCCAGAATACGTAAAGGCTCAGATACCGTCACTTTTTAATGTAAAGAGGCAAACCCTTGCTTAAATTAGTAGATACGTTATAAAACCACGGTTGCCCATGCAAAAATCAGATTTTGACCAATTAATGGAGCGTTATGTTACGGGGAAAGTCTCCGAACAAGAACGAAAAAAAATAGAAGCCTGGCTCGAAGTGATGAAGACCGAAGATAACACCGACCTGGAATTGAGTGACGAGGACGAAGCCCGGATATTCCAAAAACTCACCAGCAACCAGACCACGGTTGATGATGTGGTCGCTTTGCGCCCGAAGCGAAAAGCGCGTCTTGACCGCTGGATGTTGCGGATCGCGGCATCGCTGGTGATTGTTTCACTCGTATCATACACCGCGTGGTACTTCACAGCATCACCTGAAAACCAACTCGAAGTGGTATCCAAAAATGGCATTGAAAAAATCATTCTTAATGACGGGTCACTGGTGTGGATGCATGGTGATAGTAAAGTGATGTACTACGAGAAGCAAAATGATGGAGCGCGTTATACCACGTTTGAAGGCGAGGCGCTGTTTGAAGTAGTGAAAGATGCCAATCATCCGTTCATTGTTCAGTGTGGCGATGTAAAAGTAAAAGTACTGGGCACGAGTTTTAGCATCAAAACAAACCCGGAGCATGTGGAGTTAACCGTACTCACCGGAAAAGTAAACCTCTCCTCCCCGGCAAACACCGAAGGGATTGACGTATTACCGCAGGAAAAAGTGATCTACAAAAGCAATGGAGAGTTTGAAAAACTTTCACCAAACCAGGAAGAGATTGCCACGATCACCAAGAACACAGACTACAACATGCAATTCACAAACAATAGAATGGATGATGTGATCGAGCGGATAGAAAGCAAGTTCAATGTATCCGTAAAACTATCTGACAAGAACATACGCGACTGCCAGATTACTGCGGACTTCACCGATCAATCGCTGGAAAAATCATTGCAGTTGATTACCGAAGTGTTGGACGTAACCTACTCCATCAAAGATAATACCGTAACGATTACCGGTACGGGATGTAAGTAAGAACCCTAAACCTGATTAACTATGAAACTGAGTCTCCCCCCACATTTCGATTCCACCTAAAATAAAACAGGAGTGATTCGACCACTCCTGCTTATTGACCTCTGCTGTGACACAACCCTTTGCCGGGGTTGATGCGAGGTTGCTTTGTCTTATTTCAGTTAACGAAACCAGAACAAAACAATGAAAGTTATGAAAAAAGTTTTACCGCAAAACTTTGGAAGGTTATGAAAATATGTGCGGTTCAGGGAATAATAGCCATCACCCTATGCGGAGTTACAATAGCCCACACTAACTACGCGCAACTGTTGGACAGGGAAGTATCCATCAGCATTACCGATTTGCCGTTTGAAAAAGCCTTGCACGAAATTGAAGCTATTGCGAAAGTAAAATTCGCTTACAGCATCAACCAGTTGCAGGATGAACCGAACGTGTCGCTCAAAATTGACAAGCGCACACTACGCGAAGCGTTGGATGAGTTGCTGGCACCGCGCAAAATATCGTACAAGGTGCATGAAAAGGAAGCGGCCATTACGCTAAAGAAGGCTAACGGTGAGGGCAACAAAGAACAGTCCTCAGTTCATGAAGGTACTAATGGTAGTGCGCATCGTGCGCTGATTCAAATAACCGGTACGGTTACCGAAGCATCTACCCAGGCTCCGATGGCGGGTGTGAACGTGCTCGTAAAAGGAACATTGAATGGAACAACAACCGATGCCACCGGAAAATACAGCCTGAGTGCCGAAGACAATGACATACTTGTTTTTTCATTCATTGGGTATGGAGCAGTAGAAATTATGGTAAGCGGAAGATCGGTTATTGATGTGTCCATGATGGAGGATGTTCAAAGCCTTAATGAAGTAGTAGTCAATGCCGGGTACTGGGAAGTAAAGGATCAGGAGCGTACAGGAAATATTAGCCGGGTTACCTCTGAAGAGATACAAAAGCAGCCTGTGAATAATCCCCTACAGGCATTACAGGGAAGGATGCCGGGGGTTTATGTACAGCAGAGTACAGGTGTGCCGGGTGGAGGATTCAATATTCAAATCAGGGGTCGTAACAGCTTGCGTGACGAAGGCAACGATCCGCTTTACATCATTGACGGAGTTCCATTCACGTCAACTTCCCTGACATCGGTAGGAAGGACTATTGTTGGCATAGGCAATCCTTTAGCCGCCATAAACCCTAATGATATCGAAAGTATTGAAGTTCTCAAGGATGCAGATGCAACGGCCGTTTATGGTTCAAGGGGCGCCAATGGTGTAGTGTTGATTACCACCAAAAAGGGCAAGTCCGGAAGAACCAAAGTTGACTTTACTTTTCTCTCCGGTGTTGGAAGGATAGCATCAAAAATGGATCTCCTAAACACGCCACAATATGTCGAAATGCGAAAGGAGGCTTTTAAGAATGACAATCGTTTGATGACGACTTTGAGGGCTCCAGATATTTTGGTATGGGATACTACGCGGTATACAGATTGGCAAAAAGAATTGATTGGTGGAACAGCCAATACCATCAACACATCGCTTTCGGTTTCTGGCGGCAATGCGAACACACAGTTCTCATTTAGCAGCGGTTACTATAAGGAAACCACGGTGTTTCCCGGCAATTTTTATTTTCAACGATTTTCAGGGTCTCTGAATGTAAATCACACATCATCTAATGGCAAGTTCAAATTCAATGTATCGGCCAATTACACAGGAGGTTCCAATAATCTCTACAGTCAGGACTTAACGGGCATTGCCATTACATTGCCTCCGAATGCACCTGCTCTCTACGATCCATCCAAAAAGATCAATTGGGATTGGAAGAATTCGATAATACAGAACCCGCTGGCACACCTTGAGAGGAAATACACTAACAACACCGATAATCTGGTAACGAGTACTTTGCTGAGTTATCAGATTATTCCTGGGCTTCATGCGAAAACAAGTGTTGGCTATACGCGAATGGCGGTGAAGGAGATATCAACAAATCCGTTAAGCGCAATACCACCTCAATTTCTATCCACTCAAACCGGTTCATCAAATTTCGGTAATGCCTTTATTGAAACGTGGATTGTTGAACCACAGCTCGATTACTTCAAAGAAATCGGTCAGGGAAATCTTAGTATCCTGATGGGCACCACATTCCAGGAATCTATTCAAGAGGGTGAAACAATTCAAGCAACCGGTTACACAAGTGATGCCTTGCTGGAAAATATTCTTGCCGCCACGGACGTGAATGTTGCTAGTTCTAACTACTCGCAGTACCGTTATGCTGCCATCTTTGGTCGGGCAAACTACATCTGGAAGGAAAAATACATTGTGAATTTAACTGGACGAAGAGATGGCTCCAGTCGTTTCGGTCCCGGAAAACAGTTTGGCAATTTTGGAGCGATAGGCCTTGCTTGGATTTTTTCAAACCAAAACTTTATCAAAAGCGGGCTACCTTTTTTAAGCTTCGGGAAGCTACGCTCAAGTTATGGAAGCACAGGTAGTGATGCCATCGGTAACTATCAATATCTCAACTCTTATTTGTCAACTACTTATCCTTACAACGACAATAGTGGATTGGTAATATCCCGATTAGCCAATCCAGACTATTCATGGGAGACAAATAGAAAACTCGAACTCGGTATTGAACTTGGCTTTATTAAGGATGCAATTACTTTTTCAGCAAGTTGGTACAAGAACCGATCCTCAAATCAGTTGGTGGGCTTACCTCTGCCAGTCATCACCGGCCAATCCAGTGTGCAATTCAATTTACCTGCAACCGTAGAGAACAAGGGGTGGGAACTGCAAATCAACACGGTCAATATGAAGCACAGCCGATTTGAGTGGCTAACAACTTTCAATGTTACGATTCCGAAAAACAGGTTGATAGAATTCCCGAACCTTGATGCTTTTCCGGCATACAATAATATTTACAAGGAAGGTAGTTCATTGTTCTTGAAGCGCACGCTTCAATCCAATGGGGTTGATCCGACCACCGGTTCTTACACCTTTGCCGATGTGAATGAAGATGGCAGTGTTTCTATTGACGAGGATGGGCTGTTTTTAAAAGAGATCGCACAAAGCTACTATGGAGGCATAAACAATCACATCCGTTTCGGAAGGGTACAACTGGACATTTTCTTCCAATTCGTTAATCAAACCGGGAGTAATTATATGAAGTCATTTTCCAGTCCCGGAATGCTTTCCAATCAACCAAATGTGGTGTTGGGTCGTTGGCAAGAGGCCGGAGACAATGCAACAATTCAGCGATACTCGTCACTCACTTCAATACCTTATATCTATAATAGGTTCTCGGACAATGTAATCTCCGATGCCTCATTCATCAGACTTAAGAATGCTTCCCTGTCGTGGCAATTACCGGAAAAGTGGTTGAAAAAACTAAAAATCACTGGAGCCAAGCTAAACGTCCAGGGACAAAACCTACTTACGTTCACCAACTTTTTGGGTATGGACCCTGAAAGTCAAAATGTATCGTTTCTTCCTCCTCTCCGCGTTGTAGCGGCTGGATTTCAGTTAACACTTTAAATTGATTTCTTATGAGTATTACAAACTTGAATTATAGCGTAACAAAAATTAAAGTCAGTGGAATTCTGATACTGGTTCTGATGCTGTCAAGTTCTTGTGAGGAATTTATACAGATTGATCCTCCCAAAACCGAGATTATTTCTGAAACAGTTTTCTCAAATAACGCATCGGCATTAGCTGCGGTGAGAGGAATTTATAGCCTCATGATGACGAACCAAAGCTTTACGAATGGTAATATTGAAAAGTATTGTGGCTTGTCTGCCGATGAACTATTGGACGTGTCGGGAAGTGATGAGCAGTTGCAATTTCAATACAACTCAATTTCTTCCACCAACCAGGTTGTATTGGGTGTGTTCTGGCGCGAAGCATATTCTTACATTAATAATGCTAATGCCATATTGGAGGGCTTGGCCAATTCATCGTCAATTAGCCCCGATGTAAAGCAGCAGATTGAAGGAGAATCAAAATTCATCCGGGCATTTTGTCATTTTTATCTGGTAAATCTATTTGGTGATATTCCATACATTACGTCTACGGATTACAGGGTAAATGCGACTGCCTCTCGCATGCCAGTATCGGAAATATATGAGCGCGTTTTGGATGACTTACTTGAGGCAGAAGTTCTCCTCAAAGAGGATTATTCTTTCTCTAAGGGTCAGCGAATTCAACCCAACAAAGGGGCTGCAAGTGCCCTGCTTGCCAGGGTCTATCTGTATCTGGGCGATTGGGCAAAAGCTGAAATGTATGCCACAAAATTAATTGACAAAACAAGTACCTATTCGCTAGCTGCCGATTTAGGCGATGTGTTTCTCGCCAATAGCCTTGAAGCTATTTGGCAGTTGCAGCCCGTTACTCCGGAATTGAGTACTGGACAGGCAAGGTTATTCATCCTCCAGGCTTCACCGAATGATGTTGTACTCGCCAGTCAAATGATTGATTCATTTGAAACTGGCGACCTTAGACTAGATAACTGGATTGGCACTTTCGAACAGGACGATCAAACCTATTTCTTCCCCTACAAATACAAAGTATATTCAACGGAGACAATAACCGAGCATGCAATGGTGTTACGCCTTGCGGAACAATACTTGATCCGTGCGGAAGCTAAGGCTTATCAAGACAAATTGACTGACGCAATTCAGGATTTAGATATTATCCGGAATCGTGCCGGCCTTTCTCTAATTGGTGACACCAATCCTTCAATAAGCAAGAATGATTTCTTGCTAGCAATTGAGCAGGAAAGAAAGGTTGAGATGTTTTCCGAATGGGGACATCGGTGGCTTGACCTAAAACGAACTGAACGAGCAGGTCAAATTCTTGGTGCATTGAAACCAGATTGGCAAGATACTGACGAACTCTATCCAATACCCAATTCAGAGCGATTAGTAAATCCTAGATTGACACAGAACCCCGGTTATTAATGAATTAAAATCTTGAGTCTGCGAGAGGCGTTATGATCTGCCTTCCCTAAAGTTCAAACAAAACACATTAATCATGAAAATTTCAATATGTATCGTATTGATGCTGGCAATTCTTTGCTTAACAAAAACCAGCAATGCCCAGTCCAATAAAGAACAATCCAAATATCTGCATGTAGGTGACAAGGCACCAGAGTTAAAACCGTTTAAATGGATAAAGGGGCAACCAACAAGCACATTTAAGAATGGACAAATATATGTTGTTGCGTTTGGCGCAACATGGTGTGCGCCATGCGCTGCAGCAATCCCGGATCTTACAGCCATTGCTAAAAATTACCAATCGGACGTCACCGTGATGGAGGTCTTCGTAATGGAAGAACAAAATGATCCTCCAAATGCAAAAGTGCCCTCGTATGTTTTAAAAGTTGAAAAGTATGTTGAGAAAAAGGGGGATAAGATGCAGTATACGGTAGCTGTAGATGACGCTGCTGGAACAATCGAGAAAGATTGGATCGATGCTGCCGGCAAAGTCGGTGTGCCTCATATCTTCATAATTGACAGGAACGGATTAATCGCCTGGATTGGAAGTAATCCGAAAGCAGCGGAAAAAGTTATCATAGAAATGCTGAAGTCTAACTATACCATCTCATCAATGGTAAAGAGGGATAGCCTTATCAATTCAATGCAAGTGGAATATAACCCGCTGCAGTTAATGGACAACGAATCGCTTGATCGTCTTCTTTATTTTTCACAGGTAACGATTTATAAAGGCAATCAGGTGGGCATTGAAAATTATCCGTTCGTAGAAAATTTTAGGTGGGCACAAGACCCGGAATTGAAGGAACGTCAGGGGAGAATTCAAGTGCTGGGTGAAAATTTAAGGCGACTTTATTACATGGCATACGGAGACACGCTTTGGAACAGACCGCCTCAAATGTATCCACCTTATTCTGGTATTTATCCAGATACGATTAAGAACCCACATCAGCGCAGGTCCTATGGCAAGTATTGGTACAGACCAATTCTGGAAGTGAAAGACTCCTCATTATTTGAAGCAAACTACACTTCCCCAAATAACAGGTTCAACTACATCGTCAAGGTTCCTTTAGAAAAAGCCTCATCATCTTTTTTACAAAAAATAATGCAGCATGCCTTAAAGGTATGTTTTGGCTATGAAGTATTGGTAATCGAAAAGATGATGCCATGTTGGGAATTAACAGTGCCTGAAAAGAACATGGAAAGACTGATAACCAAGACTAAAGGGAAACCCTACAAGAGGACTGTCAATCAAAATGGGATAACCTACATTACTAATGCAAAAGTTCGTGATATCATATTCCAATTGGAAAGTCGATTTGGAAATTCACCGTTAGGCAACCTGACACATCACCCGGATAAACAGCCCCCATTTTTTGATGCCACAGGGATCACAAGTGATATTGACTACTCATACAATGAAGCGTTTTACACAAAACTCCTGGAAGAGAAAAACATTCGGAATACATTTCCTGATTATAAAAAATGGCTTGAAGAAATTGGGTTTGAACTGAGGCAATCAGAGAGAAAAATGAAAGTGGTTGTAATCCGCGATCCGAAGGAATAATTCCAAAGTTGTTTAGTCACTCCTTAAAAGGTTAGGTAAGGTATAAGTTACCAGATAGTGCCCTTGTATAGCTACAAGGGTGCTATCAAAAACTTTGAACTCTTTTATTTCATGGCCAAGGAATTCAGGTATGTAGAAACTCCCCACGTAGGTCCCGTTGAGTAAGACATAAACATCGATAACCGATGTTTTGGCGAAGAGTTCTGAATCATCATTCCTTGCTTTGATTCTAGAGTTGATGAATAAGTAATTACCGTTGGTATGACTTCTGTTATTCACAAGGTAAGGTGGAGAGGCTAAGGTGACAGAACCGTCTTTAAGGCGTGCTGTTTTAATTCTTGCCGTTGTAACCGGATCGATTGTTGTCCCTCGATACAAAAGGTTAAGGCTGGTGTCCATGGTTATGAACTGATTCCTGTAATAATAGACATAAACTACCTGATTAGTTTTTTCATTGAAATGCAGCATGCCGTCTGTACAGAATAAACCATCAATTTGCTTCTCGAGTAACATGGTCTTGTATTCAGTTAAGGGTGGAGATTTCGTCTTTTTTGCCAGTACATATTCTCTGACAGTATCTCGAAAAGTTCGCACAATGATGGTGTTTTGATGAATAGGTACGGCATCGGCAAAAAAAGAGCTATTGGTCATAAATCGAGTTGCCTTCCAATCCATTGTTGAGCCTTTATAAACAGAGTATGATACTAAATCGAACACAGTGAATGCGTTTGAATCGACTGTAATGAATGAGGCTTTTCTTAAGCCTTCTGAAACTTTGATAGTGTCTTCTTTAATGGCTGGTTCCAGATTCGTTTCAACAATTGTGATCTTCCTCGGTTCGATATTATTGCCTAGATATATCTTAGTCGACACTTTCCCTGCTATGTAATGGGCTCTAGAGCGAATATCCCAATGCCTTTCAGGCAGGATGGTGGGTTGAACCAACGTTCGAACAAAATTATACTCTTCCTTCTTTTTGCTGGCGTAGTTGAGAGAAAGCATGAAAGATACACTCCCAATAAATATAATTATCAATACAGCCAGCCGTCTCATCCTGATATTGGTTGAAGCCTTTGAATGATTTTGTGTTTCGGTAGTTAAGAAATGACGGCCAACAGGCCGCCATTTCCAAGGGAGATTAGTTGTACCGCAGCAACCCGAGTGAGTTGGCGGATTCGGCATTGGCTTTGGTGTTGTAGGCCTCGAATTCGCCAATCATGCATTGATGACTTGTGGCACTGGTGGAACAAACAGGAGTATTTCCCGGAGGATCTGTGATACTTCCCTGCAATCCACCACCAGCTACCGGGCCATTTGAATCATACCAACCCGTTTGTACAAACATCGGTGTTGCCAATGCTCCAGCGACTGCGAAAACAACCGCCAATAGCGGTAATATAAATTTGTTCTTCATAAATGTCATTGCTTTTGTAATTCAAAAAGCAATTGAAAAACTTTAGGTTGAACATCATTTTAAGAACACTCACCCTTCTGCAACGAGGGTGATCAGAAACTTCTGACTGGTAGTTGCAGTACCGGCCAGTTCGTTATGCCTTAAAAGGCAAAATATTTTTTTTGAGAACCACGCGATTTGTTTCATGTGAAAGAACCTTATGATTGGATGTAGTTGTGTACAACAGTATGGCTATTACAACAAGCGACAGGAATACAAGATTAAAGATGAGATGTTGTGTCCAGGTTAAGTTTTGAATTATACCACCACAAGAACACGGCACATATTCGCTGAAGCGTGATGCAAGGACGATGTATGTAGTAAACATTGTCATCAAACCAAAAGCAGAGTACAAACCCGTAATTCGGATCCTTTGGAAAATTAACAAAACGGAAATCAGCAACTCCACTCCTGGTACTGCCCATGCCAGTAACCGTGAATAGTGCGTAAGCATTGGTGATTGCCCGAGTTGAATAGCAAACTTTTGGTAATCCAACAGTTTGGTAAGCGCTGCATACACAAACAATAGGATGTATAAGAAAACTACAATATCAACGACAATCTTGCGGATCATTTTTCGAGGGCTGAATTACATATTAAAAGTAAATCAGCCTTCAAAGAAAATCCATTGACACTGGTTCAGACTTGCAGCAACATAGGTTTAGAAGTGTGCTTAACAATTGTTAAGATCATATTTTACGCCTTTTTATCCTGCTGAATGACTGTGGTGCAATACCTAAATACGAGGCAATGTGTTCCTGGGTAACATGTTGCTCTACATGGGGATAAATTCTGATCAACTTTTCATACCGCTCGACCGCGGTGAGGTGTTGCATGTCGCGGGTTCGCTCGCGGCTGTGCTCATAGTATTGGTTCATGATCACGCGATAAATGAAGTGTGCTTCAGGGAAAGTCTGAAACAACTGAAGAACACTATTGTGGGTGACACAAAACAGCTCCGAGTGGTTGCGAAGTTGTATAAATTCCTGAGAGGGAACTTGTTCAAAGAAACTTCTGGCCGATACCATAATCTCACCCGTGCGCCAAAACCACTCCACCTGTTTTTTGCCTTTTACAAATGTGTAAGACATGGCAAAGCCCTCGTCAAGGAAGTAGGCACATTCAGCAACTTTTGTGGCTTCCAGTAACATAAAGTAATTAGGAAGTGAAAGAGGCGTAATAACCTTTTCAACGGCTTGTCTGAAGTTGGTGCTTACGGGATGAATAGAGGATAGAACGGAGAATAACTTTTCTGTCTTCATGAGGTTTGGATCTTATTTGGTGCCGTTTCATTTTGGTATTATCCTCTACTGCTATACTCCAAAATCCGGTGAGTTTTCCTATGCTCCGGCTATGAAAAATTTGCTAAAATGAAAAACATCAGCATCAGGTGTTGATATGTAAATAATTTTTTCTCCCTGATAATGAAAGTGTTACCGGGGGTACCAGTACCCTTGTAACTGTTTTTGAAGTGGATTGAAACCCTCCTTTGTGCCATCATCATTTGACAATGATCTATGGCAGCAACAATTATCACCCCAGAGGACTTACAGGCATTCAAGTTGGAACTTTTGGAGGACCTCAGAAAACTAATTGCGGAACGAAAGACCGCCCCCGCGCAACAGTGGTATAAGTCCCATGAGATACGAAAACTTCTCGGCATCTCGCAGGGCACTCTTCAGCACCTGCGCACGACCGGAACCCTACCCTTTACCAAGATAGGTGGAGTCATTTTGTACGATTATCAGGACATCCAAAAGATGATTCAAGACCATAAGCATACCCGGGATTTTGTCTTCGAGAATCCAAAATCCCTTTGACATGGCTAAGTTGATTTTCACGATTCTTCAAAACGGATTTGGCAACATCGATACCGGCTTTGCAGTATCAGCAAGATGTATTTTTGTCCACAAAAATAATCTTGCTCCTCGCGCCTGGCGTTGCTCGGAGATTGGGAATGCCTCGAAACTCGGCTTCCCTGAACTGAAGGATTCTTCCACTTCACTAAGACAACCTTAAAACCAGGGAGCATGTCACGGAAGAAAGCCAAAGACCAAACCAGGCTATACACCCACCCGGTCCGGACGAGGGTTACCGAGTCAATCTACAACCGGCTCAACGCATTCGTTGGCAATGGCGATTGCCACTCCATTGGTGAAGTTGCCCGCAGGGTATTGTCAAAGGAAAAAATTCTCTATGTGCTTAAGGACGGCTCGATGGATGCTGCGATGGAGGAATTGATCGCGATCCGGAAGGAACTCAATGCTATCGGGACAAATATCAACCAGATCACGCGCCACTTTCACAATGCTTCCACCTCTGACCAACGGCTGTTCCATGCCTTGAAGGTGGCCGAGCAATACAACAAGGTTGGTGATAAGGTGGAACTGCTGCTCAACGAGATTTCATTACTGGCTAAAAAATGGTTGCAAAAGTGATCAGCGGGAAGAACATAAGGGGATTGCTCAATTACAATGAGAACAAGGTGAGCGAAGGCGTTGCCCAATGCATAGCCGCCAGCAGGTTTGGATGCGATCCACTGATGCTGACATTTTCGGATAAACTCAACCGGTTCCGCAAGGCAACGGCATTGAATCCAAAAGTACGCACCAATGCCATCCACATCTCCCTGAACTTTGATGTCACCGAAAAGCTGGCCAACGAACAGTTACACACCATTGCCTCTGACTACATGACTCGAATCGGATTTGGTGAACAACCTTATCTCGTTTACCGGCATACCGATGCCGCCCATCCCCATGTACACATCATTACAACCAACGTGCAGAGTGATGGCAAACGAATCGACATTCACAACATCGGGAGAAACCAGTCTGAAAAAGCCAGAAAGGAAATTGAGGTTGCGTATGGATTAGTCCGCGCGGAAAGCCGGAAGAAGAAACGGGAGATGGAACCCCTTCAGATTGAGAAAGCAGTATATGGAAAATCAGAAACCAAACGCAGCATATCCAATGTGGTACGCATGGTCACGCGGTTGTACAAATACACCTCATTGCCTGAGTTGAATGCAGTACTAAGGCAATTCAACGTAATCGCGGATCGTGGCGAAGAGGGAAGCCAGATACACAACAAGAAAGGACTTCTATACAGTCTTCTCGATGAAAAAGGTAAAAAGATCGGTGTACCTATCAAAGCAAGTTCAATTTATGGAAAACCAATTCTGGTCAATCTTGAGAAACAATTCAAGCTGAATGAAGTCCTGCGAAAGCCTTTCCGGGAAGGCTTGAAAACCTCTATCGATCAAGTCCTGAAAAAGCCGCTGTCAAAAGATGCGTTCGTTAAGACGCTTGCCAATAAAGGCGTGTTCGTGCTGTTTCGCGAAAATGACGAAGGCCGAATTTATGGGATCACGTTCGTGGACAACAAGAATAAGGTTGTCTTCAATGGCAGCGATCTCGGCAAAGCGTACGGTGCCAAGGCAATTCTCGAACAGTTAACCCAGGCTCCCGACACATCCTCGTCTGGTATTCAGCCGCAGGTTCCTCATTGGGAAGTGCATCATACTGGTGAGGGTGATCTTCATTTAACTGATCTATTGAAAGACCTCACCACTGCACAGACAGACGATTTCACATCACCGGAGGCAGCGATGAAAAAGCGGAGGAAGAAAAGAAAGAGAAAAGGTCGTTCACTTTAAATAATTTCTTATGGCAAGCACAGGCGAGAACGAACAAGCTTTACGGAAGATCATCGACTTCATCAGGCTCTTGAGCATAGTCGTGCTCTTATTCCATTTCTATTTCTTTTGCTACCGGGCTTTTGAAGGTAGGGGACTCACATCGGAGTTCATCGACCGAATCATTTATGGACTCAGAAATACTGGAATATTCAGAAGTGTCTATCATGCCAAGCTGATTTCACTCGGATTACTTGCTGTTTCGTTGATCGGGGCCAAGGGAAAGAAGGACGAAAAGATCAATGTGAGGACGGCTGTCCTTTACATTGTTACCGGACTGTTGATCTTCTTTCTCTGCCACTTCATACTCCTGGCTCCATTTGAAAGCATCGTTCTGGTAGGATCATATATCGGTCTTACTTCCCTGGGATACTTGCTGATACTTACTGGTGGCACGTGGCTGTCGCGCCTGATCAACGTCAATTTCAGGAAGGACATTTTCAACCGGATGAATGAGTCTTTCCCACAGGAAGAACGACTGCTTGAAAACGAATACTCCATCAACCTGCCAGCGGCCTATAACATCAGAGGTAAAAGAAGGATCAGTTGGATCAATGTAATCAACCCATTCCGCTCATTATTGGTAATCGGCACACCCGGTGCCGGTAAATCGTATTTCGTTATCAGACACATTATCACCCAGCATATTCGCAAGGCCTTTACCATGTTCATCTACGATTTCAAATACGATGACTTGTCAAGAATTGCCTACAACAACTTGCTTAAGAACGCCCGGAAGTATCCTGTACTGCCAAAGTTCTATGTTATCAATTTTGAAGATCTCTCACGTTCTCACCGGTGCAATCCGCTTGACCCGGCTACGATGGAGGACATAACCGATGCAACGGAATCTTCCCGAACGATCATGCTCGGGCTCAACCGCGACTGGATCAAAAAGCAGGGTGACTTCTTTGTAGAATCTCCTATCAACTTCGTGACCGCCATTATCTGGTTTTTAAGAAAGCACGATGAAGGCAGGTACTGTACGCTTCCACATGTCATCGAACTGATGCAACTCGATTACCCCAAACTGTTCAAACTCCTTAGAACCGAACCGGAAATTGAAGTGTTGATCAACCCATTTGAATCAGCTTTCCGGAATGAAGCAATGGAGCAGTTGGAAGGCCAAATCGCCAGCGCGAAAATCGGCATGGCGAGGCTGTCATCTCCACAACTTTACTATGTACTTTCTGGGAACGACTTCACCCTGGATATTAATAATTCCAAAGAACCCAAGATCGTCTGCATGGGCAACAATCCGCAGAAGCAGCAAATATATGGTGCCGTGCTTTCGCTCTATATTTCACGGGTGATCAAGCTAGTGAACAAGAAGAGCCAGCAGAAGTGCAGCTTGATTTTCGATGAGTTTCCTACGATCTATTTCAATGGCATTGATGGTTTGATAGCCACAGCCCGCGCCAATAAAGTGGCGACTTGTTTGGCTGTGCAGGATTACAGCCAGTTGAAGAAGGATTACGGTCGTGATCAAGCAGAAGTGATCATGAACATTGTGGGCAATGTGATCAGTGGCCAAGTGGTGGGTGAAACTGCCAAACTTCTGTCAGAACGCTTTGGAAAGATTGTGCAGGAACGGGAGAGCATTTCCATAAACACTTCAGATACATCGATCAGCCGATCAACCCAATTGGATTCTGCTATTCCTCCATCAAAGATTGCCACACTTTCATCGGGCGAGTTTGTAGGAACGGTAGCCGATGATCCCGATCAGAAAATCGACCTGAAAGTATTTCATGCCGAGATATTGAATGATCACTTGGCAATTCGAAAGGAAGAAGAAAACTACCGTCCCATTCCTGCTATACGGAAGATTACATCGTACGAAATACAGGAGAACTACTTCCGTATCAAGAGGGAGATTGAGCAGATCGTAGAAGACAAACTCAAGAAATGAAAACATACAAGGCTATGGATATAATGACGTTTTCAAAGCAACTGGAAAGTCGCATGAAGGAGCGGCTGGAGAACTTCAACCCAGATCAGGACGAGATTTTGAAAACCGGTCACGCCCTGACCTTCATCCGCGAGATCATCGCTGAGCTGAAGCAATTCGCCAGTACCTACAAGTTCACCGATGAGCCGGAGGAAATAAGATTTTTTAAGGAGATAAAACCTGTCTTTCTGAGCCAGTTCTTTTACTATAAAAAAGTATTCGCACTCAGGTTGTTTGACTCATTCAAGGATTTGAAGACAAGACAGTCGAATTACTACAAAATTCTTCAACACCTTGAGCGGTTCGTTCAAAAGAATCTTGAGTTCTATGAGTATTGCATGACCAGCACCACGTATCTCGATAAGCATTATTTCACGCGCAACCGGCAAAACCACAAATCGATTGACAGGGATGAAAAGTTTTCAACGGGCTACGACACGAAGCTGGCCAAAATTCTCGCCAATGAGCTGTTAAAAAAATACATTCTTGACTTGCTAAAGAAGTCACAGGCTGACCGTTCAACCGATACATCTACAACCCTGACATGGACAGGTTCGAAAACCGACCTCATTGAATTGATTTATGCATTGCATAGTGTTGAAGGTTTCAATAGTGGCACGGCAAATATCAAGGTGATCGCCTCTGCATTTGAAGATGTGTTCAATATAAGTCTTGGGGATTATTATCGGACGTTCCAGGATATGCGGATCCGTAAGAGAAGCCAGACACCATTTTTGGACACTCTTAAAGAGAGGTTTATAAGCAGATTATACACAGAATGAGGTACTACCTTGACGAGTTGCCTGCGAAAGATAGTTGATTACATTACATTGTCAACTTAATCAAACACATCTTACTCACAATCGACCGACTTGGGTGAATAATTATCATTCACGAGCGTCTCATTTTCCAGCGTGCCCTGAAGCAATTTGTTGCTAATCAAAATAGAACCTCTTCAGTTTAATCGGCCTCTAAATAAGCACTTAGTAATGACAAATGGAATGTATGGATTATCGGTATGAACTATTACCGGCTGGCCTCCATCTTTAAAACCAAATGCCAATACAATCTTATTGTTAGCTTGCTCACTATTCTTGAAGTTTTCATAATTGTCTTTAGAATAATTAAGGGGTTTACTTTCTGCAAATAACTCTTCTGTTTCTCTGATTTTGATGGCTAACCCTTTTCTATCTTTTCGGATTTCTGCACTACATTTGTAACTTGAAAATCTTCGAAGGAAAAGCCCATAAGCTTTTGATGCAAGAGAGGCTGTCTCGAAGATAATATAGATTACAGGTGGCGATTTTTCATAATTCTCTGAAAGCGCAAACTCAATACTGACAGCGGTGTTAATTGCGGTTTCCATGTCAATTCTAAAAAGTCTATTGACTTCTTCCTGTGGATTTGACGGAATACTACGCTTAACATCAGGGTCAATTTTTATTGTTGGGCCGTAGTAGAACTCCAAATCTCGATCTGTAATTTCCTCACGCTTTTTAAAGCTATAATGGTATTTCGTAATAATGTGGCTATCAATAGCAACAGGCTTCTCATTGACCATGTAGAAAGGGCAAAAGTGAAATTTCTTATCTCGTTCCTGTACAGATGTGAAAGAATAAAATAATGTTCCTTTTAGATTTGGTAGTGTCTTCCAGTAAACCATCTGCATTACCATTGATTGCTGAACCTTTCCATATTTTTCATACTTCACACTTTCTCTGTATTGATTGAATGCAGCATCAAGCCACTTTCGATCAGGATTTGCATAGATATATGTGGTATATGAGTTATCTTCCTCCACAACAAATGATAGGCAAATATTATTGTCTGCATCATCTGGATCATTAGTGTTCCAGGATTTCAAGTAGTCAAAAAAATGTTTCCCGTATCCTTCATCCTTGTAAACAGGACCAAAATGATTCTGTAAGTCATACTGCTGTTTGTATTGTGGTTCCGGAAAAAGGTATCCGTTTGTGATCCACTGATCTTCGTCCACTGAAAAATTCGGAGGAGATTGAACTATTAATACGCTATACTCAAACACAATTTTTTCGATTATTACTTCCACTCCGAGAAGTAATATGGCAACTGAAAAATCAAGAAATGTGGGAAGAGCCATGAGGCTTGCACCAATACCAAGACCAACAATAATACGTGAAGTCCATTTTGCAAACTTTTCAAACCTCTCATGTAGATAAATTTTAGGTAAAGGAAATTTCCATTCGGCCCGAAACAACAAATTCGTATCTACGCTTAAACCTCGGATCCTAATTTTCATGTAATTTTTGAATGATGAATGCTTTACCAATATATCCATAAAACATTTGAAACCCATATCCACAATAAATCTACGCTATCCTAAAAAACCACCCACCTTGGTACCAACTTGTGAATTTCACAATTGGTAGAGTCCCATCTTCGCTTTTGTAGTTTTGGACAGTTCTTCCCTGATCTGATCTTCAGTCATTATTCTTTTAACTATGAACAACGCAAACGAAATATCCAATCTTGATTTTCCGGTAGGTCACACCGTCCGTGCATCCCTTCATGATTTGCCGGAAGAACAACAGAAAACGATCCTCCACCGGATGACGGAAGATGAGTTCGTCAGCCACCGTGTTGACGTTTACCTCCAATCGCTAGAGACCGCGATGCACAACGGCTACGATGAAGCCGGTGCAAAAGAAATTGCCTTGAAGGAAGGCCTGGCCGGAATCAGCGATGCCGATGAATAAGTTTTCGAAACGGCAGGCTTATGAAACTGGCTTGACGCTATTGGAGGAATTAGTAAAGCCGGGTCAATCCAATGGCAGGCTTACGCAGATGCAGTTCAATGGCTTTGGAGCACTGAAGGAACTGCTGTTGCCATTAGACAATCGCTCTGCCTGGAGTGCCGAAGATTTACGGTATGAGCCGGAGGTCGAAAAATTCCACGAACTTTTGAGAAATCGTTTTGGCAACCGTTATGATGAAGCGGTTTCTTCCCTGAAGAACAGTATACTCACATCCTTTTATACTCCGGCATTTATAACAGAGCCTATTGTTGAAGCCATCCAACGAAACAGCGAGTCCATTAACTCTATCCTCGAACCTGCCGCAGGGACTGGAAATTTTGTGAATGAGCTGAAAAAGTATTTCCCTGGTAGCTCCATCACGGCAATCGAAAAAGACCTCCTGGCTTCAGAGGCATTGAGAAAACTTCATTCGGATATCGAAGTTATTCATTCGGGATATGAGAATTTTAAGAACAGGAACTTTGATCTGGTGGTCAGTAACATTCCATTCGGAAGTACCAGCGTGTATGACGATCAGATCTTCCGCGAAGCCATCCCGGTGAAGATTAAAGCCACTACACGCATCCACAACTATTATTTCGTCAAGACGCTAGATAATTTAAAAAATGGCGGAATACTCGCCTTCGTTTCCACCAACGGCCTGATGGATAGTCCGGGTAATCGCGAGATCCGGGAGCACCTGATGAAGAATGCCGATCTGATCTCAGCAGTCCGTTTGCCTAATGACACCTTTGCAGAATCAGGAACGTTTCCTGTCACAGATATTATCCTGCTTCGAAGGAACGCGCAAAAGCGAAATGCATCTCCTTCGGAAAAACTCTTCATTGAGTCAGAAAAAATCAATGTGCCTGATGACAAGGGTCTGTCGGTTGAAGTCAATATCAATGCATACTACAAATCCAACAGCGGGAATGCCCTCGGCACATTCACAGCCGGTGGGCAGTACCAGCACGACTCGCTCAACATGCTTTCGAGGGAAGGGTTTGGGAAAGATGATTTCCGGAAGTCCATTGCTTTACTTATTGACGAGGGGTTCCGGCAATTGGAGCATACGGTCGTTGCAAAGAAAGAAGCTGAAGATGAAACTGCTCCAACTTCTGGTATTGTAATTCAGCGTAATCACCCGGACTATGACATTCTGAAAAGAGGAAATCTTGTTATTCAAAATAACAAGATCGGAATCATCGACTATTCGAACACAGAAAAAATCTTTACACCTGAACCGGTCATTAAAGATATCGATCGTGTTTTCCATTTTATAGGACTGCGCAACAGTCTCGTACGGCTGGTTCAGTCCGAGCTGGATGGTGATGAGGCAAAGATGAAGGCATACCGTGCAGAACTGAATAATCAGTATGACCTGTTTACATTTCGTTTTGGAAACCTGAATCTCACTTCGAATAAGAAGTTAATCTTGTTCGATGCGGAAGGATTTAAAGTGCTCTCCCTTGAACGGCTTGAAAGTAACCGATATGTCAAGGCCGATATTTTTTCAAAACAGGTCAACAACGTTGAAAAAACATTTTCAAAACCAGAATCACTTAAAGACGCTGTCCTTCTATCATTGAATGCGCATAATGGTGTCAATGTAGAATTCATTTCTTCGTTGATGCAGAAGAGTAAAGATGAGATCATCCGTGAGGGTTTCGATCAGGAACTTTTGTTCCGCAACAGCGAAAGCCGGGCAAACCAGTACGTTACCAAAGATGAGTTTCTCAGCGGAAACATTGTGCAGAAGATCGAAGCTTGGGAAGGCCTAAAAGATTCGAATGACCGAAATGCATTCCCGGAACTGACTGACAAGGATATTGACACTCACCTGGAACGGTTAAAAGAAGTACGGCCCGTATTCCTGAAACGCGAGCTTATCGACATCAATCTGGGCGAACGCTGGATACCCATGGACATCTATGAAAGCTTTGCTGAACACTTGTTCAAAGAGAAAACGCAACTCAAATATTTGGAATCAGCAGATCAATATCTTGTGAATGTAGCAAGGTACAGCAACGAAGAGAGCATCACGTATGCGGCCACCATCCATAACGGCAGGATATCCGGCAGCAAGATCATGGAGTATGCCATGGCCGATACCCAGCCATACTTGCAGATCAGGCTTGACGGAACCAATCCTCCGCAATACAAACCAGACCTGGATGGCATGAAGAACGTGGAAATGAAGATCAAAGAGGTGAAGGATGAGTTTGAGAATTTTCTAAGTACTCGACAGGACTTTGCAGGCCGAATTGAAGAGTTGTACAACCGGAACATCAATAACGCAGTAAGGCGTAACTATGACGGCTCACATCTCCAACTAACCGGACTGAAACACTTTGCGCTACGCGCGCATCAGAAAGATGCCATCTGGATGTTGCTACAACAAGATGGCGGTATCGTTGACCATAAAGTTGGAGCCGGAAAGACACTGGTCATGGTGGCCGCTACGATGGAAATGCGCAGGCTCGGTATTGTACAGAAGCCGCTGATCATTTGCATGAAATCCAACGTGGCCGATGTAGCCAAAGATTTTCTCAAAGCATATCCTTCCGCGAAAGTATTGGCCCCCGATCCGCAGAAGGATTTCACAAAGCAGAAACGGCAGCGGATTTTCGCCAGCATTGCTTCTAACGACTGGGATGCTGTGATCATGACCCACGATATGTTTCAGGCAATCCCCCAGTCACCACGTGTGAAGAAAGAAATACTGGAACAGGAACTGAAAAACCTTGAAGATGATCTGAAAGCAGTATCGGAAGATCGTTCCTTGTCGAAACGAGTATTGAAAGGACTTGAAGGACGAAAGCAAAATTTGAAAGTAAGGCTTGAGATCGCCAATGCAGCGATCAGGCGGGATGAGAATATACTGGACTTCGAGAAGATGGGTTTCGACCACATTTTTGTCGATGAGAGCCAGGCGTTCAAGAATCTTCATTTTACTACTCGCCATCAGCAAGTTGCAGGGTTAGGCGATCCTACCGGTAGCCAACGGGCACTTAATCTTGAACTTGCCATCCGTACCATTCAGGAGAAAAAAGCCGGAGACAAAGGCGCAACATTCTTGTCAGGTACTACGATCAGCAACAGCCTTGTTGAATTGTATCTACTCTTCAAATATTTACGACCCGATAAACTGAATGAACTGCACATCAACTCCTTCGATGCGTGGGCGAAGATGTATGCCAGAAAAAGTTCCACTTATGAATTCACCGTGACGAACGAATTAAAGTTGAAGGAGCGTTACCGGGAATTCATTAAAGTTCCGGAGTTGGCGCGGTTTTATGCAGAAATCACACACGTTATTACCGATGGTAATCTGAAGATCGAAAAGCCACGTGTTGAAAATATCGTGGTTAATATTGATCCCACTGAAGACCAGCAAGAGTACACACAAAAGCTTATCAATTTTACTAAGACAAAAAATCCCGCCTACGTTGACCTTGTATTCGGTGAAAATGAAAAGAATGCGTTCATGCTCATTGCCACCAACCTGGCCCGCAAGATGAGTATTGACATGCGCCTGATCAACTCGCTCAAATATGCGTTCGAGCCGGATGGGAAGTTGGCAAAGATGTGTGAAACGGTCGCCTCGGAATACAAAGACAGCGAACGTTACAAGGGGACACAACTCATCTTCAGCGACATCGGTACACCGGATGGAAGTGGCTTCAACCTGTATGCAGAAATCAAGCGCGTCTTGGTTCAACAACATGGGCTTCCACCTGAAGACATTCAGTTTATTCACGATCACGACTCCAAAACCAAAAAGGAAAAGTTGTTCAAAGATGTCAACAACGGTAATGTTCGGGTGCTGATCGGCAGTACAAAAAAGCTTGGCACAGGCGTCAACGTACAGGAAAGGGTGATCGCCATGCACCACCTCGACATACCCTGGCGGCCGAGTGATTTTGAACAACGCATTGGCCGTGGTGGCAGGCAGGGCAACACGACAGCGAAGGAGTTCAGGGAAAATACGGTTCGGAACTATGTCTATGCTGTCAATCGCACACTGGATGCCTACCAGTTCAACATTCTTTCGAACAAACAGAAATTCATCAGCCAGATCAAGAACAGTTCCATTGACCAGCGTAAGATTGATGAAGGTGCGCTCGATCAGGAGGGTGGTATGAACTTCGGAGAATACGTTGCCCTTCTCAGTGGCAATACCGACTTGTTGGAGAAGGTGAAGCTGGAAAAGAAACTATACGACCTCGAACGCAGCTACCAGGTCTTTCTAAAACGAAAATCGGAAGCTTCGTTCTACATCGATATGAACACCCGCGACATGAAACAAAAAGAGTCTGCATTGGTGAAACTGGAGTCCGACTGGAAACCTGTGCGATCCATCGATATTGAAAAGGCACCAGTAGTTATTGGTGGCAAAGCAATTGAAGATAAAAAAGAGACTGGTGAGCAATTACATACAGCTATTGCACAGTTAAAGCAGAAAGGCGTTGCGAGCGAAACCGAAATAGCCCGGCTGTTGGATTTCAAACTCTTTTACAACCCGGTTCAAACAAAGGTCTTTGTTGCTGGACCGTCCGGGATGATCTACAATTATGCTGATGGAAAGCTGAATGAGAATCCTGCCCTCGCAGGCCGTTACATGACCGACTCCATCAAACGAATTCCCAAAGTGATCGACAACACGAAAGAATCTATTCAAACTTTTCAAAAAAAGATCGATACCTATAAGCACGAAGTAACGCTCGACTTCAAGGAAAAATCACTCATCCAGGATTTGAAACACCAGATTGACCAACTCACTATGAGATTGGAGAAAGCATTTTCCGCAAAAGATGAATTGCAGCTTTCCGGTGTGGAAGATTCGGCATCGGAGTATGAAACGCAAAAGAAACGTAACAAACGCAAAATTCGAATATGACAAAGACACCAACCTTCGACACTATGTATACGGCCACAGCCATAGCAAATTTCTTTATCGAAAAAGGGAAACAGGAAGGCAAACTGGTTGATCAAATGAAAGTTCAAAAATTGGTTTACTTCGCGCATGGTTGGTTCCTGGCGATAACCGGAAAGCCACTAATCAATGAAACCATAGAAGCCTGGCGTTTCGGCCCGGTTATTCCCTCTCTTTACCACAGTCTGAAATATTCTGGTAATCTCCCAATCACAAAATATATTGAGGTCTCTCAATTTGACAATTCAACAATAGCGGATGATGCTAACACGGAGTTACAAGCATATCTGAATCGTATCTGGAATTTGTATTCACCATTCACAGGAATTCAGCTTTCCAACATGACACACGAGGAAGGAACCCCGTGGGCAAAAATCGCAAAGGAATTCGATCACCGGATACCCGCCAATATGGACATTGATGATCAACTGATCAAAGAATATTTTTCGGATCAGCGAAGTAAAACCTCAGAGCCATGAGCCTTTTAACCGAGATTGATACGTTGGGGGATCAACTAAAGAATATTCTAAAAAAGGGAACTCATGCGCCTGACTCTTTCTCATTCGATGAACTGCAGAACAATGAACTCAGAAAACTGAATGAGGAACTTAAAGATTTAAAGCAAGACCGTGACGAACGGAAAAGTTATGCCTCGAAATTATATTGGCTTGTGTTGGTATGGTTAGTTGTAATTTTACTGATCATCATTTTTCAAGGATTGCAGTCTTTGCCGGGGGCTCCTTTCTATTTTAAACTGTCCGATAAAGTGTTAATCACTTTAATTACAACCACAACTGCCAATGTTGCCGCATTTTTTCTGGTAGTTGTAAGGTATTTATTTAGGCCAAAACGGTGATCGAAATACTTGGCTAATCCTCAATTTAGTTTAACGATACCGCAGCAGCCAAAGGTGGAGAGTTCGATCATGGCGGGAGTCGATGCTAAAAAATCTGAGCAAAAACCCAAACGAGAGATCGTAATATGCATAACTTGAAAAGTCTCCTCATTCAGATAAAAAAGAGTTCAATTTCATTCTGAAAGGAGCATCTTCAAAGACACTGATTACATAATCACACAAACCCTTTAGCTGAACGATTTCTGATTCCGCGGAATGAGAATTTGCCGCCATAAATTCTGATTTACTTTTTAAAACATCAATGTCTTTATGACGAGCAAGAAATCTCTCAAGGCGAGTCGTATCTGAAACATCAATATAAATTGAAAATGCCTTTGGGCACATTTTCTTAATTAGCTCAAAAATTATTTTGTGTCTCACTCCTTCAAATATCATCACCTTACTGCCGCCATTGGAAAATTTGATTACCTCAGTCAGAAATGACTTTGGGTCTTTACGAATAAAATCCTCTCCCAAATTTTGAAGGTCAGCCCTGTCAACTGAAAGACCCTTACTAAGTCTGTAACTTTTTAGATAGGAACCGAACGATGCAATTGGCAGTTGATATTGAGAAGACATTAATTTGGCAATTGTTGATTTGCCAGAGGCAATCCTGCCCACAATCAATATTGCCTTTTCTAATGATTCCAACTGAAAAGCGTATTACCGTACCCAAGTTTTATGGTTGACCACCCTGTTCTGTCGTTTTTATCGATATAGAATGGGTTAAGATTTCTAAGAGCTTTAATCTCAATCAAAGTTGCAAAATTTGCTTTTGCACGACTTTCCCAAAAAGCTGTGTCATACTTCGAGCAAATATATTTGCCGTATTCATTTTCGATTTCCTTTAACCTGGTATCATTTAAGTATGTGTAATACCTCACCTCACCAACGAGAAAAACTGCTTTTACATAACCCCCTGACTCTTTAACAAGTACAACATCTCCTCTGCTAACTTTATCAAAAGGAGTAATCTTACTTTGTGAAAACCTGGACTCTATACTTTTCTCACCATTGCATATTAGGCTTAAGAATGGCTCAGTAAAAACTGCTAAATGCACACCAATGCTCCTTTCAGTTTCAATTCTATTAACTACCTCTTGCCATTCCTTGTCATTCGAGAGTTGTTCAATTAGATAATTAATCAATTTGTCTTTCCATTTCATAGTATAACCACTGGAGATACTGCTCAAATTCCTTTTTTTCCAAAGATGTAACTTGTTCTACAAAATGCGAAACAATTTGTTCCTCCTTGTTATGATATTTTCTACCAACTTTAACCTCGCGCAATAAACGGATAAAAGTTGCTGTATCATTAACTCTAAAAATTCTATTTCCAGAAGTCCACACATTGGCTTCCTTGCGTTTTGGGTCACTTTTGCTCACGTTGGGCAAAATGTCCGTCTTGATAAGGTGCTGTATTTCAAGGGGTGCCTTTGTGACTTTGTTATTATCATTAAACACACGGATTCTCACTGAGTCAATCTCAACCTCATCCCAATCAGGCATAATTGCATCTAGTTCCGGGCGTGCAGTAGTACGCTCGCATATCTTTCTGAAAATCACCAGATCGCCCTTTCTCCAAAAAGGTGGAAATCCCTGAACTCCCGCAGCTCTTAGTGCATTAAATTCAAAAAACGGCATAGCATAGTGAAGTTGTTGTGGTCGCAAATATTCTATGCATAGACCTTGGTCGTGGCAAAATTTTATCCACTCCAAACGTTCATCCAGTATATCGTTTTTTGTACTCAATGGGGGCATACTAATTCCAACAATTCCGCCAATCTCCACGCACTGACAGGCCAGCCACATAAACTGTTTGAAAATTTGAGAATACCAAGGAGGATCCATAATTACACAATGGTGCTGCCCAATTTTTTTAGGGTTCACTTTAAAAATATCGGCCGACCGGATAATAAACCTTTGGTTGTTTGACACAAGTTTCTGCAACCCCTCTATAATCGGTTTGTTTCTTTCGACCAATGTTACTTTATGCGGAAGGTCTTTCAGGTAAGAGGTTGCAAATAACGTGGGCATTCCCAGATAAAGTACATTATCATTGATGCCGTTTAATTCCTGAACAAGGTTGTTGAGATAATTTAGACTTGCTGTGGAGTTTCGCCATTCAAAATCCAACGGATGAGGTGTTTTCAGGAATTCAAAATACCCCATATACTTTTTGAGATATAGTAACGGGTCATGCGTTTCAAAACCCAAGGTCGGATGCTTGCCATGATCGTTCGTTGCCCAAAGGTTATTTTTGAAATGAATCGCTTGCGAAGTCTCAAGCTCCTGAAGTGCCTCGTTTATCCGGATAGGATCAAGCCCATCCATATTTTTACATAGAAAATCAAAAGTCCTGGGTTGAGCACACAGTCTAACTATCTTCTGAGTAATGAACTTACCATTCATCTGAAAAACATCTATTTATATTTCACTTCCGTTATCGGAACATTTAATTGTTCTTTGGTGAATCGTCTGGCCATTTCCTCCTCCCAAATCTTTATTGCGATGTACTGACCATCTATCATGTCTTGAAATACTGAATCGACTCTTTTCGTCATTGGGCTGTATTTCTTAACCTCCAGCGGAACGATCCTCAATGGAAACATTTCGCTTTCAGTTTGCAATTCATCTAAGAATCGTGGAACAACAGACCTGAAATCGGTCTTGGTGGAGGCTGTGAGTGTAATGTACCCGTATAAATCAAACCCTGTTTGTATTAATCGTTTACACAGTTTAAACTGATTCCGAAAAAGTTCAGGAGAAGCTTTGGTATTAATTGAAAAGGACTCTTCATCAATTCCTTTAAAGCAGGAGACTCTTGAGTACATTTTATAATTCAACATTAAGTCAATCTGCTCTTTGGTTAAGTACTTCCATAAATAATCATTACTTAAATTGTCATCAGACCATAGGTAAACCTTATCCCGCAGTCCTTTGTTAGATAGACTCTCCATAACCCAAGGCACCCACTCGGGTGTTAAGTCGGGTTGCCCTCCTGAAAGGTCAATCATTGGTGGAGGTGCCTCCTCCCTAAGGTACAATTCAATCAGTTCATCAGCCGTTAAGAAAGAGGAGTGCTTTTCATCCCCCTTTAGTAAACTAAAATCCACGAAACAATACCAACATCTCCAATTACAAATTGAATTCTGGAAAACCTGTGCACGTATCTGTGAATCCGGCTTTAGGCCAAGAGCTTTGGCAGCGGGAAGAATCGGTAATGGATTTTGAGGCCAACCATCACTGGCACTTAATTTAAAATGGCGTACCCTGCCATAACCATTACAATTCGCTGGCTCCTGAAAGTCTTTCTCTTGATTCGAGCCGTTAAAATTTGTAATCGATATTGCCTTCCGTGAGACATCGATACCTTTTAATCGAAGTCTGGCTGAAACCTCTTCTGTGTTAATATTGCTCACTGCTTTAAGGCATTACTTTACAACTTCTACTCCTTCATCCTTTAAATCGGGTACCCGTTCGGTTATGTATAACATGACCAGGTTCGTACAAAACTCAATTTGTTCACTGCTCAGTATTCTGTTTTGAGGAATGTTATGCCAAGCCTCAAGGCACTTACGGCAACATGTTGCTGTGGCGTGCTGTGCATAATTTATTATTTCCTTTCCGGCCAAAGGTGTCTGCCTTCCGTCCATAAATGTGTGCTTACCAATTCTGCTTTTGATAAGCTTGGAAGCCTTTGATCGCAATTCAACCTTTCCGCGATTCTGAGCGTGAGTGATTGCAGCTTCCTCTATTTCAGTGTGCCAGAAAACATGCCTTATCAATTCATTTTTCATTGACTTGAAAATGAATCTGGAGTCCTTAATGTTATTCTTATGAACTCTATCCCATTCAATTAAATCAGCCCCACACTCATGGCATACTCGTTCGCTATTATGTTTCCGTAAGGCTGATTTCTTCAAGCTAAAACAATGAAGGCCTTCATTGCATTTTGTTGACCCGCAAGCTATGTTAACAGGTTTCAAGTCTTCGACTCTCACATTGTCCGGGACAATTCGTCTAAATTTTTTTTCCATAATTGTCAATTATTTGAAAGGGCTATTTTAAGTAGGCTTTGATCCATTGTATTTAAGCCCTCAATTGAAATGTTTTTAACCAGTATGCTACTCGCTACTGTAAATGGATCTGGTTCGGCAATTTGAAATGATGTTGCTGCACCCCACCAATTCTGATTACTTAATGAAAGTCTGTAAGCAACAAGATTTGCCAGGATGTCCGGGCGCAAATTTTCCGACCTTGCAATATTGCTAACTGCTGATTTAAGATTTTCTACTCTTCCGTGTGCAAGCCTAACGCAATGTTCAACAATTTCCTCTGAACGATTTCCAAAAAGTACATAACGTGAAAAAGTGTTAGCTTCTCTTTCTTCTTCTGATTGATGATCTAAGAATGGATTAAGCTCCTCAGACTCAATAACAGATGCATTTGCCTCATCCAGGTGAGCTAATGCATGATACATCTCATGTAGCAAATCAAAAATCCATCGAGCATGGTACTTCGTTGACTGTTTTAGTACAATTACTTTTCTTCCATCTATATTCCAGCAAGCACCGTGGAATACTCCTGGGTCATTAAGGGGAAGTACACAGAAACCAAGTTCCCAGGCGTAGTTTAGCAAGGATTCTAAATCAAACTTCTTGTATTTGTTTAGGTAATTAACTTTAAACTCATCGCTATCGCCTGGAAGTTGCTCGTCCTTGTCAACCTTACACGCTTTAACTACAAGTTTAGCTAAGTAGTGCGCGTAGTATGAATACGCTGCAATCTGGCTTACGTTGGCATTTGCTGGCGACTTGAATCTTCCCAACCAGGCAGGTGATTCAGCTAATGCAATCCTATCCGTAGTCCACAAATTTCTTTCCTGTAATCCAAATATTGCAGATACAAATGCAGCAATGGCATCAATCTCTGAAGGATAGTTTTGTTTTCCCCAGTCAACTGCCATTGCTGATGGAACAATCTTTTTCTCCAATAAGGTTTTTGGGAAGCCAAGCTTAGTAAGTTTCTTAACAAGATCATCAATAGTTAAAATGGGTCTTGGACGAACTCTTTCCTGGATGGATGTAATAAAACTCATCCCTTCCCTTTGTAGTTTGTCCGGGTCTAAGCTTTCCTGTTTGATGATTTCCTTTGCCTTATCAATACTCTCATCAATTTCTTGAGACGTGGATAAAAACACGCTCAATAGGCTTTCTTGGTCGTCCTTGTTGTCGTGCTTGTTCATATCTAAATTCATTTATAGGTTCTTAATATTCCTAATGTGTCTTTTTATTCGCTTCTGGATATTTCTGACCTTGTCGATGTCCATATCGGAGTATTTTTCCGAAATATCCTGTGGAGTCATTCCTTTAGCGAGGTCAGTAAATACTAACCACATATCAGCATCTTCTAACAGCGTCTCCTCAATTTGCTCAATTATGTCTTTATTCAGGAATCTCATCTCCAACATATTATCAAACAGCATAGCGTCATTCATTTCATCGGTGAGGTCAGCACCAGTCGCTCTTTTGTATTCTTTAGATTTTAATAGGTTCGAGATTAAACTGTTGATTACAGATTTCAAATATTTAACAATATCCGGTTCCTTATTGGGATCCCAAATCCGTTTTCCCTCATAGACCAGAGTAACGGCTTCATGGGCAAAGTCCTTGTACTGTCTTCCTTGTAATCTGGTATCGGATTTAATACCAAACCATTTCAATCTGAAGATGGAATGTGCGTATAGTTTCAGGATTATTGATGGCCAATCTTGAGCATCTAAGATTGAGAGTAATTGTGGATTCATTTGAGCATATGGTTCTTTTTTAATGTTATTTATAAATAGATAGCTGACGAAAAGAGACTTTTTGCCATCCATCAAAAAAAATAATTGATAATATGCCTTTGGGGCAAACTATTGCACAATTTCCTCTCTATGCAAGGTTTCGATGGCTTCCAGGTGGGCTCTTCAAGGAAACCACTGAAATCTACGAAAAAGATGTGTAAACAGCCAAAATTACGGTATTTTGTGTTTGCAACTATTGCAGTGGTGAAAAGTGATGATCTCCAGTAGCCGTGCTGTTAACGAATGCGCAATTTGGATCACAGTGGCCATTGTGATAATTACTAATGATTCCATGCACGAACCTGTACCGTTGAACGTTAAATTCAGCGCCACCAATTTGGGTACATAATGCTATTAGGTGGAATATTTCCATTGACGCAAGGTTCGCACTGAATGGAAATATATTTTCATTGGTTTTAAGATGGTGGTCATTGTCTAAACCTGCCATATAGCTTGAATCATCCAGCTTACCATTTCTTTCCAAATCAACTTCTGATGGCTGATAAATACCAAGGCACTGTAAGCAGGGTTTGCCGACTGTAACTGTTTGCAACTGCCATTCAGCGGTTTGAAATTCAGAATTTTCGAACCTCACTTTTATACCACCATCAATTACCGGAATAAGATGTGAGTATGCAATATGATTGAGTATGTACCTGGGTAGCGGCCTGTCAACACATGAAAACAAAACATCGCAATCCAAAGCTTTGCGATATCCCATGTCTAAAGCAATGCTTGAATTTACAGCCTCAATAGAAACATTTTCACACGTTGCAGATCTTCTTATGAGTTCCTCTGCAACAGTAATCTTTAACTTTCCAACATCTTGAGTAGTGGAACCCGATTGACGGTCAAGATTATGCTCTTTAATAATATCAAAATCTATAAGCACAAACTTTCGAATGCCCATACGTGCAAGCATTTCCGCCACCAAACTTCCTACGCTGCCAAGCCCAATTATCCCTACAGTTAATCTCGAAATTGTTTGATGATTTTGAACACCATAAACAGTTCTTGTTCTCTTGAATTGTTCACGGTATCGAGTCGGAGGAAGCAGTCGATCGTTGTAACTAATTCTCATTAACGCGCCAACTGATTTGACCAAGGCCACCCATTGCATAGTCAAATCGTTATTAGGCGAATACTCCCAAACTCTTGCACTCCAGGTTCCATCGCTACCGGTAGTAAGGCCAACAAGCGGAAGATTAGTCAGGCTCTCTACGGTGGGGGCCATTTTTGTTTCGGCTTTGATATCATCATCACTCATTGACTGCCAACCGGAAAATGGATGTGAATGAAGAAAACATAGTCCCATTCCTTTCGACATTGCAAGGACACAAACTCTTTTAAAGTATACCTCATTAAAGCTCACATTACCATGCACTTGTCTATCAAGTTCCTGCGGCAAAATAATTTCGTTAATCAAGACTGCCTTTCTGTTTGAACCTAATGATGGAGCGTACAAGGCAAAGCACAAATCCTCCTGGCCGTCATCTCTAATGAGGTGGTCAAGTAAAACTTTATTAAGATAGTCTGGAATCGAAACTGCAAACTCATTATACATTTTTTAGAATGGTTATAATTTGACTCATTAAATATTCTGTGGGGTTTGCAGGCAGAAACTTGAAAGCAAAGCTCCAATATCTCCATTCGGAACCCAGGTTACTCGCAATCACATTTCTTACACTCGGAACATTCTGGTAGTCAACCAGAATTGGATTCGATTTAATGTGCATTGATGAGCCTACAATTCGACCATAGTCAGGAGGGGCCGGTATTGCTAAATCAATTACCCTGCCTTCAAACTTTCCAGCCGGAATAATGAACCCACCAATCATTGCATAATTTAACCCTGAGCTATCCTTGATAGCTACAGGGTCATAACCGAGCAGTTTTAAATCTGCAAGGAGCCTCTCAATCCCGTAATTCATGATACAGTGGTTGGCGTCTTGTCAAAAAGGACAAAATGCATCCCATCCTTCATTTGAATTGGAACGTCCAAGTTCGCCAACTCATCAAAATTGCCCTGATTTTTAAGAGCAAGAGTGAAATTGTCGGGGGAAACTTGGGCGAACTGTGTCAGAATTTCGCGAGGGGTAAGCTCGGCTTTGTCAGTTTCGTGCTTCACCTTTCCGATGAAGAACACGAATTTTTCGGGTTTATTTTCCATACTATTATTGTGTTTATAATTGTATTGCTCATGGGCAAGCTCTTTTTGCCGTTACAGAAAAAAATCACCCACCTTGGTACCAACTTGTGAATATTAGATTTTTCTGACATGCACCTTCGCTTCCGTAATCAATCACGGAAGCTATGCTCGAATCCATTTCCTGGCAGGAGTTTATTTCAACCATCGCCCTTCTCATCGGTGGCTACTACGTCATCACTGCACTGCTACTATACAGCAACGAGATCACTAACATTTTCAAACAAAAGAAACTAAATCTCACGAACACCCACGTGCGGGAGAATCAAACTGATTCAAATGAATCTATTGAACTCATGGGCTCAGTGAAATATGGTAGACGTCAATCAGAAAATGTTCCACGTGAAGAAAAAAGTGAAACAGAAAGTTTGAGTGTAGCTACTGCACAGGAACCCGAAGAACCAATTACGGAAGCGGAAACAAATGAAGCAGAGGAAGCCATGCTTAAATCTGTCTCAACCCTTCTCGAAGAAATCAATACGCTCACAGAAATTGTCGCTGTCGGCAGTAAGGCTGAGTGTGCTGAACTCTTTCGCACTCTACTATCGAATTATGCTGAACTGTTTCATACTAAGCATGAGCCTGAGATCACGGCATTCATTTACAATTCCTGCAAGGAGCATTGTGAATTTCAAATCGAACTAAGTGAAGTCAAAACGTGGTGGCCACAGCAGGAAAACACCGGAGTAAATAATCAATAACCATCAAACAAAATTAAATCCTATGAAAAGAGCAGTTCAATTCACCATTCAAAAAGGTAAAGCACTCGGTCTTGCCTTGATCGTGTACCTGATTACCTATGCGCTGGCTGAAGCGCAGGACGGTAATGCCGGTATCAACGAAGCTACCATGCGCGTGCGGAGTTATTTCGCTACCGGCACGAATCTCATGTATGCCATCGGGGCCATCCTTGGGCTCGTAGGAGCTGTAAAGGTTTATCAGAAATGGAACAGCGGTGATCCCGATACCGGCAAGGTTGCTGCCGCCTGGTTTGGCAGTTGTGTGTTCCTGGTCATTGTGGCCACTGTGTTACGATCATTCTTTGGAATCTGATGGCATCCAGCGTCTACAAAATCAACAAGGGTATTAACAAGCCGATTGAGTTCAAAGGCCTCAAGGCGCAGTATATCGCATACCTCGCGATCGGACTCATCGGCCTGTTAATCCTGTTTGCAGTGCTCTACATCATCGGGGTGAACATGTTCGTTTGTCTCGGACTTACGGTAATCCTCGGTGTGCTCTTGTTCATGACCGTTTATCGGATGAGTGACAAGTATGGTCAGCACGGCCTCCTGAAGAAAATGGCAAGGCGAAGCCTCCCTGATTTTATCAAGTCAACCTCCCGAAAAGTTTGCATTCAACTCAAGAACTAACTTATGGCACAGGAGATTGCATTCCATAAAGTATTCCCGATCTACAAAGTAGAACACGACTGCATCCTGTCGAAGCTGGGCGATGTAACGCTGGCTTTTGAGGCCACTCTTCCGGAGATTTTCACCTTATCTGATCAGGAGTACGAAGCCTTTCATCAGGTGTTGGTTAAAGCCATCAAAGTGCTTCCCAACAATACTGTGTTCCATAAGCAGGATTGGTTTCTTTCGAGGAAACATCAACCCGAATTTGAAGGAAAGGAAAATTCATTCCTGTCGCGATCAAGCGAACAGTTTTTTAATGAACGCCCTTACCTCGATCACAAGTGCTATATCATGCTCACCCGAAAACCAGCAAATCGAAAACCATCCAACTCTGTTTTCTCCAACCTGATCCGCAGGAGCATTGTACCCGAAGGCCCGCTAAATCCACAGCGCATGCAGGAGTTCCTGGATGGTGCAGGACAGTTTGAACGGATACTCAAAGACAGTGGATTTGTAAAGCTGACCAGAATAACGGACGATGAATTAGTAGGTGATAACAGGAAACCCGGTTTATTGGAACGCTACTGCTATTTGCTTTCGGAAACAGATCAACCCATGATCAAGGACATCCACTTCAAGGATGGTCTGAAAGTTGGCGATCTGCATTGTCAACTGTATTCATTGTCGGATGTGGAAGACCTTCCGGCTTTGTGCGGATCACGCATCAACTATGATAAATACTCCACTGACAAGACCAAGTTCAGTGTTGGATTTGCCTCACCCTTAGGTCAACTGCTACCCTGTGATCATATCTATAACCAATACATCTTCATCGAGGATGCACACAAGACTATTAAACAGCTCGAAAGTAAACGACTCAGGTTACAATCGCTGGCTACATACTCCCGTGAAAATGCCATCAGTCGTGATGCAACGAATGATTTTTTGAATGAGGCTATTTCGTCACAACGGCTACCAGTCAAGGCCCATTACAACATCATGCTTTGGACAGACAATAAAACAGAACTGAAAGAACTTAAAACGCAAGTTTCATCGGCACTTGCTCAGATGGATGCTATCGCGAGGCAGGAAACCGATGGAGCACCACAAATATTCTGGGCAGGTCTGCCCGGCAATGAAGCTGACTTTCCGATGAACGATACTTTTGATACGTTCGCAGAACAAGCTACTTGTTTTCTGAATCTGGAAACGAGCTACCAGTCTTCTGTTAGCCCCGTAGGTATACGACTTGGCGACAGGCTAACTGGCAAGCCTATTCATGTCGACATTTCAGACGAGCCTGTCAAAAAAGGCATCTGCACCAATCGAAATAAATTCATTCTAGGTCCTTCCGGCAGCGGGAAGTCATTCTTCACCAATCACATGGTACGATCTTACTACGAACAGGGCACACATATCGTGCTGGTGGATGTTGGTCATTCCTACAAAGGACTATGTGATTTGGTGAATGGATATTACTTCACCTATGATGAGGCTAACCCCATCCGGTTTAATCCTTTCTTCATTGGCCAAGGTGACGTGTTGGATACCGAGAAAAAGGAAAGCATAAAGACCCTGTTGCTGGCTTTGTGGAAGAAGGATGATGAAACATTCAATCGGTCAGAATATGTGGCTTTGTCCATTGCGCTGAAGTTGTACTATGAGAAGTTGGAGGCAGATAAAAAACTCTTCCCTTGTTTTAATACTTTTTATGACTTCCTCCGTGATGAATTTGTCGGCATCCTGAAGGAAGATCGAGTGAAGGAGAAAGACTTCGATGTAGAAAACTTCCTCTACGTGTTGCGTCCATATTACAAAGGCGGTGAATTTGACTATCTGCTGAACGCCACGGAAAATCTGGAACTGCTCAAAGAACGTTTCATTGTCTTTGAACTGGACAACATCAAGGATCATCCGATCCTGTTCCCGGTGGTCACGATCATCATCATGGAGGTGTTCATTTCCAAGATGCGCAAACTGAAGGGCATGCGCAAGATGATACTCATCGAAGAAGCCTGGAAAGCTATCGCAAAAGAGGGTATGGCAGAGTATATCAAGTATCTGTTCAAGACTGTGCGAAAGTTTTACGGGGAAGCCATTGTGGTGACACAGGAAGTTGAAGACATCATTAGTTCGCCCATCGTCAAGCAGGCGATCATCAACAACTCCGACTGCAAGATTTTGCTTGACCAGAGCAAGTACCAGAACAAATTCGACCTGATACAACAACTGCTCGGGCTCACTGAGAAGGAGAAAGCCCTTGTGCTCTCCATTAACAAAGCCAACGATCCTTCCCGGAAATACAAAGAGGTCTTTATCAGCCTGGGAGGAATGCTGTCCAAAGTGTACGCTACTGAAGTTTCTCTCGAAGAATACCTGGCATACACTACGGAGGAATCAGAAAAAATTAAAGTGCAGGCGTATGCCAAAAAATGGAACGGTGATATCAAAAAAGGAATCGCTGAACTGGCCAATGACATACGCAACGGAAAAGCTTAAACCGATGATTTCTATGAATCGAATAAGAAAAACAATTTTTATCCTGCTTATAGGAATGATAACATTAACAGTCACTCCCATTCCGGATAGCCATGCCGCTATTCCTATTGCCAAGATCATTCAGGAAGGCGTAAAGAAAGTAATCAAAGCTGTTGACCTGATGATCCAGCGGCTTCAGAACAAAACCATTGCGCTGCAGAACGCAGCGAAAGTGCTGGAGAATAAGCTCTCCAAACTCAAGCTCAATGAGATTGCTCAATGGACCGAACGCCAACGGCAGTTATACAAAAAGTACTACGATGAACTTTGGAAGGTTAGGAACACTATTGCCACTTATAAGAGGATCAAAATGATCCTTCAACGTCAACAGCAGATCATTGAAGAGTATAGGTTCACCTGGCACATGATCAACCAGGACAAGCACTTCACCAGATCGGAGATCGACTACATGTATCGTGTGTACACCGGGATACTGAATGAGAGTGTGTACAACCTCGACCAAATTCTTTTAGTGATCAATTCATTTAAAACGCAGATGACTGATGCAAAGCGCCTGGAGATTATCAACAAAGCCGGTGACCAGATTGAACAAAACTATGCTGATCTCAAACAGTTCAACAACCAGAATATTCAACTGAGCATGAACCGGGCCAAGGATGAACACGAAGTATTGGTAGTAAAAAAATTATACGGGCTGGAATAAAGTATAGTATGCGCAGACTTGGTTTACATATCGATGAACTGGAAAAGCTGTTGAATGAGAAGGGATTTGACGGTCACTTCCTTTGTAATTCCGCTTTTCCCGGTAAACTGAGAGAGTCGCTGCATCAGCATCTCCTGGAAATGCTTCAGGCCGAAACTCACATTCCTTCATTTTATCTCACAACGTATTCACTCTGGAAGGATGAAGAGAGTCCGTATGTGCAATGTGATTTCAAGGTGCGATACCATAAAGGCCATGGTTTTGGAATTGATAAAGTGGACGCAAAGTATGTGGTCGACCGTTCCTTTAATCCTGTCAGAACTTTCGAAACCCGCCTGAAAAGTAACGAAGATCTGCCAACTCGGGAGAACATTAATTCACTGGTCGGCCCGCGAAAAAGAAGTCTGAAACTTTAAATACTGAATTATGAAATTTTTATTCGTCATAGTAACAGGAATATTATTAAGTACAACCTCACCAGCGCAAACCTGGGACGAATGGTTCAAGCAAAAGAAGACGCAGAAGAAATACCTCGTTAAGCAGATTGCTTTGCTAAGGGTCTATCTCGGTTACCTGAAAAAAGGCTACGAGATAGCAGACAAAGGACTTACCACCATTCACAACATCAAGAACGGTGATTTCAATTTACACCGTGACTTCTTTGGATCGCTTAAAAATGTCAACCCACACATTAAGAATACAGCCAAGGTGGCCGATATCATAGCCTTTCAGGTTTACATCATCCAGAATATAAAACGGGTGAATAATTTCTGCAAGAACAACGAATACTTTACGCCCGAAGAAATCCGGTATGTGGCAGCTGTGTATTCCAACATGCTGTTCCTGTGTGATGCTTCAATCTCTGAACTGCTGACAATTATCCGGTCGAACGAGACGGAGATGAAAGATGATGAGCGGTTAGTGCGCATCGACAGGTTATATGACGACATGCTGGACAAACATGCTTTCGTGCAGTCCTTCGATAGCGATGTGAGACTGATTGCCCGGGAGCGAGAACGCGAAACACGTTCTGTTGAAAGGATGCACAAACAATACGAAACAATTTGACGAAATGGCTATGAAACGAATTTTGCTTACGGGATTACTTTTTGTTGTGTTGGGTCTGAGGCCGGTCTACGCGCAGTCACAAGAAGCTCAACAACTATTACTGAACTGGGAAAAACTTCGCCAACTCGAAGAGATATTGGATAACATGTATCGCGGTTACAAGATACTCGACAAGGGCTACACCACAATCAAGAACATTGCGCAGGGAAACTACACAATCCACCAGTTATTCATTGACGGATTGATGGCCGTTAATCCATCTATACGAAATTACAAGCGCATTCCCTTTATCATCGAATACCAAAAGATGTTGCTGAAGGAATATCAACGCGCCTATAATCGTTTTCGTCAAGATCCCAACTTCAAATTGGAGGAGATCGAATACCTGGCTAACGTCTACAAGTTCCTGTTCGATGCTTCCCTTCGAAATATTGATGAGCTAATGATGATCATCACGGCTACTAAACTTAGCATGAGTGACGATGAGCGCATGCAGGCCATCGACAGGATATTCTTTGACATGGAGGACAAACTCATCTTTTTGAGATCCTTCAACAACAACACGCAACTGTTGGCCATCCAACGGGCACACTCGCGCAGTGACGTGGAAACCATGCGGAAGCTCTATGGCGTCAACTAAAGTAAAGCGATGAAAACCATTAAGATTATATTGATATTTCTTCCTGCGGCATTTTTTCCGGGAGTCATGTACGCCCAGGGTTTCGCAGGAGAAATCCACAGCCTGCAAAGTGTGCTGGATCAGCTATATGCGGAAATGCTCCCTTTGTGCAGTAAACTGATCGGGGTTGGACGAGGGCTGGCCGCCTTTGCAGCGCTGTGGTATATCGCATCGAGGGTGTGGAGACATTTGGCCAATGCAGAGCCTATCGACTTCTATCCATTGCTTCGTCCATTTGCGCTCGGCTTCTGTATTATGATATTTCCCTGGGTAATCGCCTTGATGAATGGCGTGTTGAAGCCGACCGTTACGGGTACAGCAGCGATGGTCACCGGATCAAACAATGCTATTGCCTACTTGCTGAAGCTGAAAGATGAAGCAATTAAGAAAACTCCTTCCTGGCAAATGTATGTAGGGCCCGGAGGAGAAGGAGATTACGACAAGTGGTATCGTTACACCCATCCCAATGGAACAGGCGAAGGCGTACTCGATGGCATCGGCAACGATATCAAATTCGGGATGGCCAAAGCTGCCTACAACTTTCGCAATTCCATTAAACAATGGATGTCGGAAATTCTGCACATCCTGTATGAAGCCGCAGCTCTTTGTATCAACACGCTCCGGACGTTTTACCTGATCGTGCTCGCCATCCTTGGACCGTTGGTTTTTGGTTTTGCAGTCTTCGATGGCTTTCAACACACACTCACCGTTTGGATGGCACGGTACATCAGTGTGTTTCTCTGGCTACCAGTTGCTAATATATTCGGAGCAATCATTGGTAAAATACAGGAGAACATGCTGAAGGTCGATATCCAGCAGGTGATCCGATATGGCGATACGTTTTTCAGCACAACGGACACAGCTTATCTCATCTTCCTGGTCATTGGCATTGTGGGATACTTTACCGTGCCTAGTGTCGCTAACTACATCGTTCATGCCGGAGGCGGATATACACTGCTTCACAAAGCTTCCAATGTCTTTACGGGAGGAGCGCGAACAACCGTTTCAGCGGCCACCGCAGGCGCTGGAGCAGCAGTCAGTTCGATAAGTCAGTCATCTCACTTAAGTCACGCTGGTTCTTCTCAAAGTAGTTCAGCTATGAAAACTAACGAAGGCTATATGCACGATAAACTTTCGGGTAAATCATGATGAATATGTTTCAACAATTAAGAAATATCGACACTGCATTCAAACACATCCGGTTGTTCTCGCTGGTGCTTATAGCAGGTTGTGTTTTCGCGGTTTGCTTTACGCTCTACAAGAGCTTTCAACTGATCAACGAATCGCAAGAGCGGATATACATTCTCTCCAACGGTAAAGCCCTGGAGGCTTGGTCGGCCGAACGCAAGGACAATATTCCCGTAGAAGCACGCGATCACGTGCGATCCTTCCACCATCACTTCTTTACCCTTGACCCCGATGACAAAGTCATTCAGGCGAACATTACCAAAGCATTGTATTTGGCCGATGCTTCCGCAAAGAAGCAGTACGATAACCTGAAAGAGAACCGATACTATTCTAATGTGATCTCAGGAAATATTTCGCAGGAGATTGATATTGACAGTATTCGCATTGATATAAACCAATATCCATTCTACTTCCGCTGCTTTGCAAGACAGCGTCTTATCCGCACCACTTCCATTGTGACGAGAAGCCTTGTCACAGAAGGATATCTGCGAAACGTATCGCGCTCCGACAATAATCCGCACGGATTCCTGATCGAAAAATGGAACACGTTGGAAAATCAAGACATTAAAACAGAGAACCGATGAAGTCGAATATGAAAAAGAAAATAAAAGGATCGCTTCCATCCATGCAACAGCTGGTAATACAGCGTATCGATTACCTGAACACAACATTCAACGCATTCCCTCAGAGCAAAAAGAAAATGATTCTGGCTTTGACTGGCGTGATGATCGCCTGCCTTAGTGGCGCAATGGTACTTAATGCCATTTATGGTGTTCCGGCAAATCCACTGACATTCGACAAAATCACTTTACCTCACGATATCCAGATGCAACAAACCGATACAACAACCTTAACGCCAATAGGCAAAATGAAAGGCGAGATTGATGGGGACTTTGAAGCCTTCTACCTCGCAGTCGATAAAGACGGACAGGTGTACCTCAATCGTGATCCGGATTATTCGGAAAATCGATACGAGAAATCCAGGGGCTGGGAGTTGGTAACACGTGAGCAACTTGCAGTATATGAGAAAGAACTTCATTTCATTCCACACCAAAAGAAAAGTTTGAGACCATAAAAATTTATCTACATAAAACTTAAAACAATTAAGAGTATGAAACCACATTCAGAAAAATTCCTACAGAAGAGAAGATTCTTCATGGTATTGCCCCTGTTAGTGCTTCCCTTCGTTACGATGATCTTTTGGGCCTTGGGTGGCGGACAAGGTACCTCGGCCCATGCTCACACCGTATCCCATACCGGTCTTAATTTATCGCTGCCCGATGCACATTTCGGAGAGATGGAGATATGGGATAAACTTGCCTTGTATGAAATGGCCGAAAGAGATTCAGCTAAATATGAGGAGGCACGAGAGAGCGATCCGTATTTTGACCTGATCGCATTCCAGACACAGGATCAACAACCGGAAAAGAAGTCGCCCGCGGAAAAAGAGAGCAAACTGATCAATTCTTTCCGGCAAAAGGAAAGACAAGTAAGCGATCCCAATGAAGAACGCGTTACACAAAAGCTGAATGAATTGTATAAAGAAATAAATCGCACCACTGAAAGACCAACTGATCCAAAAAATAATACGACTCTACTTCCTGAGCAAGCATCAGACCCACAGTTCACAGCAGACGTAGACAGGTTGGAGAAGATGATGCAACTTATGCAAGACGGTCAGGGATCTGATCCTGAAATGGAGCAGATTGAAGGCGTTCTGGAAAAGATACTGGACATCCAGCATCCAGATCGGGTGAAGCAAAAGCTGGAAGCGGTAAATGCAAAAGTCAAGTCAAATACCTTTCCTGTTGAACTCGCAAAGAATGATGAGAATATTTCGTTGTTTGATTCGAATGAGAATGGTTCTCACGAATCTATTGATAGTGCTTCCATATTTGAAACGTTATCAACACGTAACCTGGGTCAGAATGGTTTCTTTGGATTGGACGATGAAACACAACAGGCAAACGAGGTGGGCAATGCAATTGAAGCAGTCATTCATGATATGCAGGAGTTAGTTGCGGGGTCAACCGTCAAAATGCGACTCCTTAATAATATTCATATCAAAGGGAGACTCATTCCGAAAGATCAATTCATTTACGGTGTATGCGCTATCAACGGTGAAAGATTGACCGTAGAAGTCAGCTCAATCAGAACAGGAAATTCGCTATTACCTGTGTCATTAGAAGTTTATGACCTGGACGGACTCCCCGGGATTTACATTCCCGGAGCAATTACGCGTGATGCTGCCAAGCAGGCCTCGGATGATGCCTTGCAGAATATTCAATTAATGTCACTAGATCCTTCCATCGGGGCACAGGCTGCTGCGGCCGGTGTGGAAGCGGCCAAAGGACTGTTCAGTAAGAAGGCGAAGCTGATCAAAGTAACAGTGAAGGCCGGCTACCAAGTGTTCCTGATGGACACCAACCCTGCAAGCAACACTACTTTTTAACCATAAACAATTCAATTATGAACCTTTTTGTAAGGATCATTTTATGGGGATTGCTATTGCTGATGTTAGAAAACGCTGATGCACAATCCCGGACTGTTGTTAGTGATGAAAAGGTCGGTGTCGTGACCTTTCAATAGGATTTGCAACGACACGGGGTTCCGGAACCTCTGCACCTGTTGATGACTGTAGCTACTTATCACACAGGTGATTTTTTGATCCCTCGATAGGGAGTATTGGAAATTTTTTTAACTATTAAACACCAAAGTTATGGGTTTACTGTTTGGCGCTATTGCTGCCTTTGTGACACATGCATGGCCGGTATTACTCCTGCTATTGCTCTGACAAGGCAATGGGGCGATTTAAGTCGCCCCAACTTTAACTATTTAAATCAATCATTAAATCAAAACAAAAATCACATATGTTTTACTTTTTAAGACATGGCTGTATCGAATGGCTCATGGGAAGCATACTAGCACTATGCACCATCGAGGTCGAAGCACAACCAGATAATCATGTGCAATCAATAGAGGTGACATTTAACAAAACATCCTCTCTCGTATTTCCTACAGTGATCAAGTCGGTTGACCGGGGAAGCCGGGATTTGTTGGCGCAAAAGGCTAAGGGCGTAGAAAATGTTCTTCAACTCAAGGCAGCCAGGCCCGGATTTACAGAAACTAACCTGACGGTAATCACAGCTGATGGAAGGATACATCATTTCACGGTGAACTATTCGAAAGAACCCGTAACACAGGTGGTGAATATCGGTGACGATGACGGTGCGGATGACGATCTGCAAAAACTGATCTTCCAGTCCATGATGACAGAATCCGAACTGGAGAAGTATGCCTCACAAATTGTGAATATAAAGCGCAGCATCCGGTTCATCGGTGAAAGCAATCACAAGATCGGTCTTTCTTTGAACGGGATTTACATCCGGGACAATATTATCTTTTATCACTTCCGGATCAGTAACTCATCGAACATCAATTTCGACATTGACTTCCTGAGATTCTTTGTGCAGGACAAGGCAAAGGTAAAACGCACCGCCTCGCAGGAAGTGGACATGAAGCCGGTGTACGTGTATGGTGATGATCAACACATAGCCTCAAACACCGTGCAGGATATTGTTTACGCTCTGGAGAAATTTACCATTCCGGATGCCAAGCGCCTCCACATTGAAATGTTTGAAAAGAACGGTGGAAGGAACCTGGAGCTATCCATCCGGAACAAGACCATTGTGAATGCAAAGCTGATCAAATAGCCAATGCATATGCGATGCTGTCCGATCAACATGAATATTACAAACTATTAAACAACACATTTATGAATGTCAAGAATCTTGAATTTTTGAAAGAGGGCCTGAAGTATTTGGGCTTTGGCGAGAAACTGAATGCTGATCTTGAAAACAAGATCAAGGAGCAACCGGCCGAATTTAAGCTAAGTATGGTTGGAGAATTCAACAAGGGTGACACTAAAGAGAAAGTGAATTATTCCCTTGATTTTAGAAAGTCCGATCAGACTGATATGTATTTTTTCAACCGGTATCAGGCTACCCTGAAAAATGAAGACCCTTCAAAGGATGTGACTCAGACTTTTTATATCACAAAAAATTCCGGGATCACCGCTAAAGAGGCTTACAATCTTTTGAGCGGTCGCGCAGTCAATAAAGACCTAACTAACAAAGAAGGCCAACCCTATAACGCGTGGCTGCAACTTGATTTCCAGGAAAAGGACAAGAACGATAATTTTAAAGTAAAGCAATACCATGCCGGTTATGGGTACGACCTTGACATGGTCATGGCCAAATACCCCATCAAGGAGCAACTGAATGCCGAAGAGAAAACAAAACTGATGAAGTCCCTGGAAAAAGGAAACCTCACTCAGGTCACCTTTGCACGGGAAGGCGGAGAAGATAAAATGTACATAGCAGCCAATCCGCAATACAAAAACCTGGATCTCTACAATGTAAAAATGGAAAAGCAATTCCAAGGTATCGAGAAGAAAGAGAAGTCAGGCGAGGATAAATCCAAAGAGAAAAAAGAAACAGTGAAGCAGGATTCCGAAGAAGAAAGTGAGGGGAAAAGGAAGTCGAAGAGGAAGGGGATTGGGGTTTAGCCTCGTTTCTTCACATGACGTGACGATCATTAATTGGCAGTCCACAAAAGGTTGTTTTATTATTGTTTTTGAAGGAACAACTCCTTTGTGGACAGCCAATCAATATTCAAAGAGAAAAAGATTTCTCACTCATCCTGCAAACCACTTGTCAAAACCCGATCGTAGCTTAGATTCTTTATCGAATCTATGTTTTGACAAGAGCTTTACAAGAAATTTCTAAAGGACTGAATCTTCAATAAATTCAGCGCATATCACAGATCAAACAAAAATGATGAGACCATTTCACTGCCAAGCCAAGTGTCGATCTTGTGTTTTGATCTTTGTGGAATCGACACCCTTGACAAAGACCGCGCAACAAGCTCATTTGGCGGCTTGTCGGAAGTAATGGTCGAGTGAGATCAATATAGAGTATAATTGTTTTGACCTGGGATAAAAGCGAAAATGCGTTACGGGTATAAACGCGTTCTACAATTCTACCCAAATCCTCTCCGCCACCTGATGTGTCAACAGTATTTCCTTTTTCGACTTGTGCTGAAGGGTAATGGAGCCATCGAACAGTTCTCTTTTCATAATGGTCACGGCATCTCCAATTTGCAATCCCTTTGCGTTCAAGTGGTCGAGGAATGATTTTTCATCTTCTGTAACTGCAGTAATGGTGGCGGTTAATCCTTCCGCGAGGTCAATCAGGGAAGTGCGTTTTTGCGTATGAATTTTTCCATTGCTGTCCGGGATTGGCTCTCCATGAGGGTCGAACTTTGGGCTGTTCAGTAATTCATCAATGCGTTCATAAAAGCGTGATGAGTTCACGTGCTCCAACTGTTCAGCTATGTCATGCACTTCTTCCCATCCAAGACCCATTACCTTTACTAAAAACAATTCCGCCAGGCGGTGTTTTCGAATAATTGCCAAAGCTTCTTTTTTTCCTTTTTCGGTCAGTTTAATACCCTTGTAAGGAGCATAAGCCACCAACTTCTTGGTCGCCAGGCGTTTCACCATGCTATTTACGCTGGGAAGCTTTACATCCAGTTTTTTGGCCAATTCGGATACGTAGACTTCTCCTGTTGCCTCTGAAAGTGCATAAATCGACTTGATGTAATTTTCTTCCGTTAGGGATCCCATTTACGCTTTTCAGATAAAAATATGGCTTTTTTGTTAATGTCGTAAAATTAAAATATTAGAGTCATCTAACATATTATTTAAACTAATCGTACTTTTATATGCATGAACCGAAAAACGATATTCGCGGGAATGATTATCCTTGTGGCTTGCGAGGAATTCCAACCAAAGGAACCTCAAGCATTTGAGCTGTTGGATGGTCCTGTATCCGGGTTAACGGAAGCCGAGAACCTCCAATTCCTCCGGGGTGATGTGGCATTTAACGATGAAGTATTCACTACCGCTAACGGATTGGGCCCGTTGTTCGTAGCGACTTCTTGTGGCAGTTGCCATCCAGGTGACGGCAAAGGTCACCCCTTCACCACTTTAACACGCTTTGGGCAAATCGATGAAACTGGGAACCAATATCTGAACCTGGGAGGGCCGCAACTACAACATCGCGCAGTGCCGGGTTTTACACCAGAAGGCATTCCACTTAATGCAACCTTTTCGCGATTCACTCCGCCTGCCAATACCGGACTCGGTTTTATCGATGCTGTAAGCGATACCGAAATTTTAACATGGGCTGACCCTGATGATATTGATGGAGATGGAATCAGCGGTGTACCCAACTGGATAAGCCTGAAAGAATATGTAAAGGAACGGCCAAACAGTGTAACGCAAAGCGGTAGGTATATGGGTCGTTTTGGTAAAAAAGCAGCCACCTACGATCTGCTCCAACAAACAGCAACAGCTTATAATCAAGACATTGGAATTACATCCAGTTTCGAACCTGTTGACACACATTCGGGATTGGTGTTTGATCCGGAAGTTTCCAATCAAACCATTAACGATGTGGTCTTCTATTTGAAGACACTTAAGGCACCCGAACCACGGCCTGAAAGCAATTCAATTCTTGAAGGAAAGCAATTGTTTACCACAATTGGTTGCTCAAAATGTCATCGCCCTGAAATGAAGACAGGTAATTCATCGATTGCCGCCATTGGCAATAAATTTTTTTACCCATACAGCGACTTATTGTTACATGACATGGGCACAGCACTTGATGATGGATATACCGAAGGCTCTGCTAAGTCTTATGAATGGCGAACACCACCATTATGGGGGTTAGGACTTTCTAAGAATTCACAAGGTGGCCAGTACTTTTTGATGCATGATGGAAGAGCCAGAAGTATTGACGAAGCTATTTTGTTTCATGGTGGAGAGGCTAATCAAATAAGAAATAACTATCAGATGCTAACGGCATCTGAAAAAACAAAACTCATTCAATTTCTCGAAAGTTTATAACCATGAACAGACGCTCCTTTGTTAAGCAAACGTGTATCACCTGCGTAAGTGGTGGATTGATTCCGTTCCTAATTTCCGGTTGCCAGGCCACACATTATGCAAGCGGGGTAATTAATTCTATAGGCATCAACGTTCCGAAATCGGAGTTCATATACATGAAAAAAGATCAGGTGCTCACCCGTCAATATATCATCGTGCAAAACAACAAATTAGAGTTTCCAATTTACGTGTACCGATTTTCTGATACAGAATACAGTGCCCTTTGGATGAAATGTACGCACCAGGGCGCAGAGCTACAAGCATCGGGTGACGCGCTCCATTGCCCTGGTCATGGAAGTGAATTCACCAATAAAGGGGCAGTGAGGAACGGGCCAGCAGAAAAAAATCTTCGCTCCTTTCCCGTCATCGTACAAACCGACACCATCACGATAGACTTGCGGCAGTCATGAAAATAAGTTTACTCTTAGCAATTACCCTTGTGATAGGTTCAGCAGCGACAGCGCAAGTAGATTCAACATTGTTCAAAAGAACGCAGCAGGATACTTCTAAGCTACTGCTTAATATGGATGCGGTTTATAACCGCCCCTTTCTTTCTGTGAGTAAATTACCAGTTGCCGTGGGTGGCTATGTAGAAGCTAATTGGCAACATCTCGGTACGGATGGTGTAAGCGAAGGACATCAGTTTCAAATGAGACGCCTTACCTTGTTTATCGCCTCCACCATTTCCAGGCGAATAAAATTCCTTTCGGAAATTGAGTTTGAAGACGGCACAAAGGAAATCAATATTGAATTTGCTTCTGTTGATTTTGAATTTCATCCGCTGCTGAATTTCAGAGGGGGCATTGTAATGAATCCGATTGGTGCTTTCAACCAAAATCATGACGGCCCCAAGTGGGAATTTATTGACAGGCCAATTTCAGCCACTCAACTATTACCCGCCACATGGAGCAATGTGGGCTTCGGTATGTATGGCAAACTATATAGAGACAATTGGGTGTATGCGTATGAAACCTACCTTACCAACGGGTTCGATGACCAGATCATTAACAACAGCGAGAACAAGACATTTCTGCCGGCCTCAAAGCTAAATCAAGCGCGGTTTGAAGAAAGCTTTAATGGTGTGCCATTGTTGACGGCTAAGGTTGCCGTAAGAAATAAAAAAATCGGTGAGTTAGGCTTGTCTTATATGGGTGGCATCTATAATAAGTTTCAAGAAGATGGTTTGGTGCTGGATGAAAAGCGTAGGCATATGACCTGGGCCATTGACTTCAACACTCTTTTGCCAACGGGTACCTACTTGAATACGGAATGGGCCTTTACTCGGGTAGATGTGCCGTCCACCTACAGTCAGCAATACGGTGAGAAACAATGGGGAGGATTCTTTGATGCAGTACAGCCTATGTTTAGAAGAAACATATTTGGTTTTGAACGTTCGGTGATAAATGCTGTTTGCCGGTTTGAATATGTCGATTGGAATGTGGGTAATTTTAGTGAAACGGGTGACAACATTCGCGAAGATATTATATCGATAGTGCCTGGAATTAGTTGGCGGCCAACCTCCCAAACCGTAATCCGCTTAAACTACCGATACGCCTGGCAAACGGACATTTTGGGAAATCCGGCTTCAAAAACAGCCGGATTCCTGTTTGGTTTTTCCAGCTATTTTTAACGCTTGAGGACAGTTGCAACCCTATTGCATGGTTTTTTCGTTTATTTTTGCGCTATGAGAGTGATACGCTTTCTTTTCGCGATGTACGTTCTTGCCCTGGCGGTTTACCCGTGCAGTGATAAAGAAACCTGCGCTGACGAACGTAAGGCGGGTATTGTTCTTGTTGACAATAGTAATCATGCTCACTCTGGCTCAGAGCAAGACGTTTGTACACCCTTTTGTATCTGCTCCTGTTGCGCTGCGCACATTCAACTCAGTCATTTGGCGGACATCTCGATCATCAACTTAGTTCATAACACAAAAGTAATTACACTTTACTTTGAAAAGCCTGTACTTGACAATGCAAAGGCTATCTGGCAACCGCCCAAACTTGCTTAGTAACACTTCTCTTACCAGAGTGACACACCTGTCATTCTGATCATCTGATTCTCACATTTTAAAGTTTGCGCTATGCGCAAGAAAAAACATCGTTCATCATTCCGAACGACAATGGACATTTTAGGATATATCATGGCCGTACTTATCGGGCTTGGATTAATTGGTTTAATCCGGCACATCATACTTCATCATTTCTAATTTCAAATATGTTAGACAAGATCATTCAATACTCAATAAAACATAAACTGGTGATCGGTTTGCTGACGCTGGCGTTGGCCGCGTGGGGCACGTACTCGCTCACGCAGTTGCCTATTGATGCCGTTCCTGATGTTACCAATAATCAGGTGCAGGTTATTACACTAAGTCCGTCTCTGGCTGCACAGGAAGTAGAGCGACTTATCAGCTTTCCGGTAGAGCAAACTATGGCAACCATACCGGAGATTAAAGAGATCCGGAGCATATCGCGTTTTGGCCTCTCTGTCGTTACTATCGTTTTTCACGATGATGTTGACGTGTATTGGTCGAGGCAGCAGGTGAATGAACGCCTTGCAGAAGCCCGAAACCAAATACCTGGTGGAATTGGTAGTCCGGAAATGGCTCCCATTACCACGGGTCTGGGAGAAATTTATCAGTACCTGATTCGTCCGGAGAAAGGATACGAGAAAAAGTATGATGCTGCTGAACTGCGAACCATTCAAGACTGGATTGTTCGAAGACAATTACTCGGCACTCCTGGCGTGGCAGATGTAAGTAGCTTTGGCGGATTTCTAAAACAATACGAAGTTGCCTTAGACCCTGATAAACTGAGAAGTTACAACCTGAGTATTTCCGATGTTTTTACGGCTCTCGAAAGGAACAATCAAAACACCGGTGGAGCGTATATCGATAAAAAGCCAAACGCCTGGTTTATCCGTAGCGAAGGGTTAATTAGTTCCATTGAAGACATTGGAAAAATTGTGGTGAAGAATACATCCGCTGGTGTTCCCATCCTGATTCGCAATGTGGCGGAGGTGCGCTTTGGCGCAGCTAACCGTTACGGTGCCATGACCTACAACAACGAGGGTGAAGTAGTAGGCGCTCTTGTGTTGATGTTGAAAGGCGAAAATTCCAATGCAGTTGTTGCGCGGGTAAAAGAACGCATAGAGCAAATCAAAAAGACCCTGCCTGAAGGTGTTGTCATCGAACCATTTCTTGATCGCAGCAATTTGGTAAATCGGGCCATCGGTACAGTGGAGAAAAACCTGATGGAGGGGGCATTGATTGTCATCCTGGTATTGGTACTATTCCTCGGCAACCTGAGAGCAGGATTGATTGTTGCCTCGGTAATTCCCCTTGCCATGCTGTTTGCTGTGTCATTGATGCATATGTTTGGCGTTTCCGGAAATTTAATGAGCCTTGGTGCCATCGACTTTGGTTTGATCGTGGATGGGGCTGTTATTATCGTTGAGGCTACCATGCACCACCTTGGTCTGCGAAGTATTACACGCAGAATGACACAGGAAGAAATGGATATTGAAGTGTATGAGTCGGCATCGAAAATCAGAAACTCAGCAGCGTTTGGCGAAATCATCATCCTGATTGTTTACTTGCCCATACTGGCGCTTGTGGGGATAGAAGGAAAAATGTTCAAGCCAATGGCCCAGACCGTAAGTTTTGCCATTCTCGGAGCTTTCATTCTTTCATTAACCTATGTTCCCATGATGTCGGCACTCTTCCTGAGCAAGAACCCGCAACATAAGCGCAATTTCTCTGACAAGATGATGGACTTTTTTCAACGCGCGTATCAACCCATCATCAATGGAGCTTTGAAAAGAAAAATGCTCGTAGCCGCGATTGCTGTTGTTCTTTTTGTTGTGAGCATATTTTTATTCGTCAATATGGGTGGTGAGTTTATCCCTACGCTGGAGGAGGGTGACTTTGCTGTGGAAACCCGTGTGCTAACCGGAAGCAGCCTCACACATACCGTTGATGCCTCTTTAAAGGCAGGTGAAATACTGATGCGTGAATTCCCCGATGAGGTGAAAGAGGTAGTAGGTAAAATCGGTGCGGGGGAAATCCCCACCGACCCCATGCCCATTGAAGCCTGCGACCTGATGGTGATTTTGAAAGATAAAAGCGATTGGAAAAAAGCGGATAGCCGCGAAGAACTTGCCGAGAAGATGGGTGAAGCACTGGAGGCAATACCGGGCGTAACGTTTGGATTTCAGCAACCCATACAAATGCGATTCAATGAGTTGATCTCCGGGGTGCGTCAGGATGTAGCGGTGAAAATATTTGGAGAAGACCTCGATGTATTAACAGGGCTGTCGAAGCAGGTAGCGGGCATCACTTCCAGTATTGAAGGTGCACGTGATTTGTATGTGGAAGAAGTTACCGGCTTGCCACAGATAGTTGTACATATTGACCGCGATGAGGTGGCTCGATTTGGATTAGATGTTGAAGCCATTAATCAGGCGATCAGCACTGCCTTTGCGGGACAAAGCGCTGGCTTGGTATATGAAGGTGAAAAACGTTTTGATCTTGTAGTCCGGTTAACAAAAGATAATCGCCAAGGCATTGAAGACGTACAAAATCTTTTTATCACAACACCGACCGGAAATCAGGTACCGCTCGATCAGGTTGCCAAAGTGGAATTCAAACTTGGCCCGAATCAGATACAACGCGAAGATGCCAAGCGAAGAATTATTGTAGGCTTCAACGTCCGTGGCCGCGATGTAGCCAGTATCGTAGAAGAACTACAGCAAAAAATTGAAAAGCAGGTTGATTTCCCACCGGGATATTACCCAACGTATGGCGGTCAGTTTGAAAATCTGAAAGAAGCACAAGCAAGACTTTCGATTGCCGTACCGGTGGCCCTGTTACTGATCTTGATGCTATTGTTTTTCACCTTTGGTTCGTTCAAGCAATCCATTCTCATCTTCATGGCAATTCCAATGGCTGCCATTGGGGGGGTGTTTGCTTTGCTATTGCGAGGAATGCCTTTCAGCATATCGGCAGGTATTGGTTTCATTGCCTTGTTTGGAGTAGCGGTGCTCAATGGTATAGTGTTGATTGCTGAATTCAATCGCTTGAAGAAAGCGGGGCTTACTGATCTGTACGACATCGTAAGAAAGGGAACTCAAATTCGTCTTCGCCCCGTGTTAATGACTGCCGCTGTCGCATCGCTTGGATTTTTGCCAATGGCGCTGGCTACCAGTGCAGGTGCCGAAGTACAGAAACCTCTGGCCACGGTTGTGATTGGGGGACTGATCAGTTCTACAGTGCTGACATTAATCGTACTCCCATGCCTTTACATCTATTTCGAAAAAATTAACATTCCTATGAAGACAATCAGATTGATTTTACTTCCCGCCCTGATTTCCGTAGGCGTTGCCGCGCAGGCACAAGAGGGAATCAAAGAGGTGAAATTGTATTCAACACACGAAGACTTTGTTAAGAATAAGCCTTTTAAAGTTATTCGTGTGAACGATTGCAAAGATGCGGTGAAAGAAACACCTAATGCAAAACTGACGATCAACGGAATTGATGAAACGCTCACGATTAAGTATGGGGCAATTGGTGGGTACAGCATCGGCTCAGATCGTTACAGGGCTTTCGGAGAGAAAGGTTTTTTCAAATCCTACGGCTACTATAAAGTGCTGGACGATTCGTGCCTGGTTACATACTCCAAACGAGTTTATCATTACAAGAGCGGACGAGGATTGAATTACTACTACAGCAGAGATTTGGATTCACCCATTCAGCATCTCTGGATGAAACCCATTCGGAAGGATTTTGCAGACAAGCCCAAGTTTGTACAGAATGTAAAAGACATTTTTAAATCCTATTATCCGTCACTGTATACAAACGAGAGGTCGTCCGGAAGGGTGCTATTCAATAAACTTTACTGCGATTCTAATATATAAGCCATGAAGAAATATTTTTTAGTAACACTATTCCTGCTCATTACCTTTTTAGGAAGGTCGCAGCAATTGCTTACTCTGGAACAAGCTATTGAAACAGCTTTAAAAAATAATGGCAGTGTCCGAACTGAGACGTATAACGTAGAATCGCAAAGAGCTTTGAAGAAAACGGGTTTTGATCTTCCAAAGACAAACGTGTCGTTGCTCTATGGTCAGTACAACAGCTATTCAAAAAATGATAATAACCTGACGGTAACACAAACCATTCCCTTTACCGCCTTTGGTAGCCAAAGTGCGTTGAACCGATCGCTTGTGGCCTCAAGTGAATTGAAGAAGGCCGCGACTGAAAACGAATTGGTTTTCCAGGTGAAACAGGTTTGCTATCAACTGGCGTTTCTCAAAGCAAAACATAAGTTGCTCCAGCAACAAGACAGCATCTACGAAGGTTTTTTAAAAGCTGCATCTCTTCGCTATAAAACAGGGGAAGCTAATTTGCTGGAACAGACAACTGCCGAATCGCAGCGCAACGAAGTAAAGAACATGCTGGCAAAAAATATGGCTGATCAGGTGGTCGTTCGCACGCAACTGAAAACGCTCATTAACAGCAATGAACTACCAGACATTGTAAATGTGGAGTTGAACAAAGTTTCCTTTACTAACACACCAGATAGTGCGGCTATTCAATCTAATCCATCTACCTCCTACATGCGTCAACAAGTGCAGGTGGCCAAAGATGTGAAGAAAGTAGAATCAGCAAAGGCCGCTCCTGAAATTCTATTGGGTTTCTTTACACAAACATTAATTGGTGTTCAAGATACTGAATCCGGATCGGGAGCAATTGCTACTTCAAGTGATCGCTTCACAGGCTTTCAGGTGGGGTTGGCTATTCCGGTATGGTTTGTTCCTCATCAGGGAAGAGTAAGGGCTGCCGAATATAATCGCCAGTCGGCAGAGAGTAACTATCAGTACTACTATAAAACACTGCAAGGTCAATATCAACAGGCCATACAGGAGTATGCCAAGAACAAAAACAGTCTGTACTATTATACTACCTCAGCATTACCCAATGCAGAGCTGATTCTAAAACAGTCGCAAACAGCTTTTAAAAATGGCGAGATAGGTTACGCAGAATATTTACTAGGTGTTCAAAAGGCAATTGCTATTAAAGAAGGGCATCTCCAGACGCTGAACGATTACAACCAGTCCATTATTTACATTGAATTCTTGTCAGGCAATAAATAACAGAACAACATGAAAAACATACATAAATTATTTGCACTCTTACTCTTGTCTACGGTAACGGCCCTGGTGATATCCTGTGGCAATGCCAGTACTGAAGCAATAGAGGAAGAGCACCACGATGAAGCGGAGAACACAGCGGAACTTACCGATAAACAGATAAAGACCGCTGGCATTGAACTCGGTAAAGTAGAGCAAAAGCAAATCAGCGGAACCATCAAGGTTAATGGTATGCTGGATGTTCCGCCACAACAGATGGTAAGCGTATCCGCTCCTTTGGGTGGATTTCTCAAAAGTACGGTGTTGCTTCAGGGTTCGAGAGTTACCAAAGGGCAAGTGATTGCCGTAATTGAAAACCCCGAATACATTCAATTGCAACAAGACTACCTGGAAGCGAAAAATCAGTTCGATTTTGCGTATGCCGACTATGAACGCCAGCAGGAACTTGCCAAGGAAAATGTAAATGCACAAAAAACATTGCAGCAGGCAAAGACGACCTATCAAAGTTGGTTGGCGAAGAAGAACGGGTTGCTTGCCAAGCTCAAACTAATCAATGTTGACATGACCTCGCTGGAGGCAGGCACGATCTCCAGTACGTCAAACATATATTCAACTATAAATGGATTCGTAACGGAAGTAAATGTCAACATCGGAAAATTTGTTAACCCCAGCGACATACTTTTTGAAATCGTGGACACCGAACACCTTCATGCAGAGTTAATTATTTTTGAAAAGGACGTTCGTAAAATTAAGATCGGGCAAAAAGTCCGATTCACGCTGGCCAATGAAACCAAAGAACGGATGGCAACTGTGTACCTGATTGGAAGAGAGATCAGCGCGGACAGAACAATTCGCATTCACTGCCACATCGACAAGGAAGACAAAGACTTATTGCCGGGCATGTACCTGAAGGCTATCGTAGAAACGGGGGGTACAGCCGTAACGGCATTACCCAACGAAGCCATTATTGATTTTCAGGGAAAGAAATATGTCTTTATTAAAACTGAAGAAGGGCACGGAGATGACGAAGAAAATCAAACGAAGGAAGGGTCCGAAGAAGGTGGTGAACACAAGGAGGAAGGACAGCACTTTATGATGCAGGAGATAGTAGTGGGCAATAGCGAATTAGGGTACACAGAAGTAATTTTACCAGAGGGATGGAACAATGAAAATGAAGTGGTAGTGAAAGGCGCATATGCCATCCTTTCGAAAATGAAAAATAGCGAAGAGGAAGGACACGGACATTAAACTTTAAATATGAAACTCTACTGGAGTATGCCTGACGGCTTGAAGATTCATTACCGTGGGGAACTGGAACTCTATAAAACTGAGCTTGACAAAGGCAACCTTCAAGATGCATGGCGACATCTGGAACGTGCGCATATTCTTGGTCAGCCTTGGCCGCGAGAGCATTCGCATGTTCATTGGGTTATGCTCAAGTTTGGCTTTCGTATAAAGGATGTGAGAGAGATTGTCGGGCAAATACCGCGTTTATTTGTCGGTGGTGTCAAATCATTTGTGGGCACTATTCCTGTGGGCAACACGGGTGGGGCTAACGTACCACCATTACGTCCGATGGAAATCCCGGACGACCTTCAAGCTATATTAAAACCCTATCACACTAAAGGATGATTACGCTCATTGTAGGAAGTTTGATTCTGAGTGTACTTCACGCACTGATTCCCAACCATTGGTTGCCTGTACTCGCCATCGCCAAAAAGGGAAACTGGTCGATGCAGCAAACCACAAAGGTTACATTTATTGCAGGACTATCACACGCCTTAAGCACGGTGCTCATTGGTGTTATCATTGGTGTAACGGGTTTTCAGTTGGCCGCTAATGTGGAGTACTTCGCTGCTTATATTGCCCCCGCGGTATTAACGGCTTTGGGTATTTTCTACATCTATCAACATCACAAGCACAAACATTTTCACCTGCACCGGCACAAAGAAATTGTCTCTGATAACAAAGTAATCTTCAGCCTGGTGGTGGCTATGTTCTTTTCACCCTGTTTTGAAATTGAAGCCTACTTCCTGATGGCTGGTACAAGCGGTTGGTGGATGGTTACACTGCTGGCAATTCTTTATACCCTTGTTACCGTAAGCGGTATGGTAATTTGGGTTAGCATAACCTATAGAGGACTACTCAAACTTAACTGGCACACTCTTGAACACAATGCAGGAGTCATAACAGGCATTACGCTGGTGTTGACAGGTATCCTTTCATTTTTCATTCATTAACTTTTCATTTATGACTAACCATCAACATACAAACATTCAATCAGACGATACTTGCTGCACACCGGATCTGAATGCTGTTAATCAAAACAAAAACACACAATCCAAACAGACTGAAAGTGAATCAGGCATTAGCAGGGAATGGCTGTCTGCTATTGCAAGTTTCATTTTATTGGCTGCGGGTTTGGTACTGGATAATTGGATACAACCCTCGTGGTTTGAAAAAACAGTTCGGTTTGCCTGGTATGCTGTTGCTTACGTGCCAGTAGGGCTACCGGTTTTGTTCAAAGGAATTCGCATTGCTTTTAGAGGCGATATGTTTACCGAGTTTATTCTGATGAGCATCGCTACCCTTGGTGCATTTTACATTGGTGAATATCCGGAAGGTGTCGCTGTTATGCTTTTCTATGCCGTGGGCGAACTTTTTCAAGATGCTGCGGTGAATAAAGCCAAACGAAGCATCAAAGCGTTGATGGATATGCGACCTGATACAGCCAATGTTTTTCGAAATGGAAAGTTTGATGAAGTTGATCCAACGAACGTAGTTGTTGGCGAAACGATCCAGATAAAAGTAGGTGAACGTGTTCCTCTTGATGGAGAAATGTTGAGTGACGGTAGTTCCTTTAACACCGCTGCCCTTACGGGTGAAAGCAAACCAAAGTCCATTGATAAAGGAGAAACGGTTCTGGCTGGCATGATCAATGAACAAAAAGTAGTTGAAGTGAAAGTCACGAAACTGTTTAATGAAAGTTCGCTGGCCAGAATCCTCACGCTGGTGCAAAATGCGACTGGACGAAAAGCGAAAACTGAGTTGTTTATCCGGAAGTTTGCACGGGTATATACACCCATAGTTGTTTTTCTTGCACTTGCACTGACCTTACTGCCATACTTCTTTGTTGACAATTATGTTTTTAATGACTGGCTCTATCGCGCCCTTATCTTCCTGGTGATTTCTTGTCCTTGTGCGCTGGTTGTTGCTATTCCGCTCGGATATTTTGGCGGCATCGGTGCCGGTTCGCGTAACGGAATTCTCTTCAAAGGTTCAAACTATCTTGACTTGATGACGCGGGTTGATACCATCGTGATGGATAAAACCGGAACACTAACCAAAGGCGTTTTCAAAGTTCAGTCAGTAGCGACTAAAATAGACGAAGGAAAGTGGATACCGCATGTTGCAGCACTCGAAGAGCAGTCAACGCACCCTATCGCAAAAGCAATCACAGAGTATGCAGACAAAAATCCACATGAAAAATTAAAAATTGATAACCTCGAAGAGATAAAAGGTCATGGATTAAAAGGTACCGTTGATGGAAAAGAAATTCTTGCAGGTAACGCCAGGCTCTTTGAAAAATTCGGAATTATACTTCCCAATGAGGTTCATGATAATGCAGATACCATCGTAATAGCGGCAATAAATAATGAATACGTTGGGCATGTTATTATAGCCGATGAATTAAAAGAAGATAGTAAAGCAGCCATCGAATCTATGCACCGTGCAGGGCTTAGAACGGTGATGCTAAGTGGCGACAAACAGGCAGTAGCCGACAAGGTTGCAAAAGCACTAGCAATTGATCTTGCTTATGGTAATTTACTTCCTGAGCATAAAGTAATGCGTGTGGAAGAAATAAAGGCAGGAAAAAAGGCACCCATTGCCTTTGTGGGCGATGGCATTAATGACGCGCCCGTACTTGCGATAAGTGATGTGGGTATTGCAATGGGGGGCTTGGGAAGTGACGCAGCCATTGAAACGGCTGATGTGGTTATTCAGACCGATCAGCCATCCAAAATTGTAACAGCGATCAAGATTGGTAAAGCGACTAACCAAATTGTTTGGCAAAACATCGCATTGGCTTTTGGAGTAAAAGTAATTGTGATGGCTCTCGGTGCCGGTGGGTTAGCTACCATGTGGGAAGCTGTATTTGCTGACGTTGGCGTGGCCTTGCTTGCCATTTTAAATGCAGTAAGAATTCAGCGGATGAGGTTTTAAACGAGGAAGGCTTTCAGAAATTCCCGAAAGCCTTCCTTGCTGCTTAATTGATCCTTCCAATTTTTTGGACTCCTTTGGAAATAATCCAGGTTGGGTATCCATGCGATACTACGTTTCCTTTTTTTGCATCCCCATATCTTCCGACAGTATGTACACCTTTGGAGATTACATAGGCGGGCTGATCGACCGACTTAATATCAAGTCCTGTTTTGCGGGTTAGCAAATCTTTGTTGCTGAACCGTTGAACATCTTTTGAGATCACCCATCCCTGCGCTATGCGATTGTCGGGTTGATTTTGCGAATAGGCGAACATACTGGCGAATGAAAAAGCGACTGCCATGAGAATTTTATTTGATGCTTTCATGATTTTTAGTTTTGAATTTTAGTAATACCCGGATGCTAACCCATCCAAGTTTTTTGATAATGGATTGTAGTCAGTAGACTATCAGACTTTGAGGATCCGCTAAATAATGAAAACCCGATTGATGAGATAGATTGGATATCTGTCACTGATCTTTGACCGGTGATCAACAATTGATCCGACTAAACCGGTACGCATTGAGTGGCTTCTTAAAGCAATTTCTTCATTCAATCCCTCTGATAATGGTGGGATAGAACAAGATGAAACGGGCGACTCGTAATTGGCGTTGATTTTCGCCAACAGTGTAACGTGTTTGCAGCAGCTATTCTCAAGCAGGTTGTCAGGGCAACAGTTTCGAACTGATTTGGACAATGCTATATCGTCTGTGGAACCGTTACAATACCGATAGTTGATAAGTACTCCAGTACTGAAGGGAACGTATATAATAAAAAGCAATATGGAGAGAAATGTATTCATTCTGAATCTACTTTTAATACGTCATACACACTCGAAAGTTTTCACTTTACGGTATGGCATTTCATGATTATTGTCAAATGTAATGTTGACATTCAGCAGCCTTTGAAAATTAAGTGGGGATATTTTGTCCTCCTCAAAATTTTTAGCTTCCGCGAGTATAACAACATCCAGCGTGTTAGATAAGACTCAAAAGCGTAAGATTACCCAAAGGATGTGTGCTTCGAATACTGATCAATTTCGAATGTAACGTTTTTAAAAAATATACAATATTTATAGCACATGGGTATTTTTTAACCGTATCTAAATCGATTCCGTAGATATTTACAACAATATGGCTTGATTTTTACCATAGGTTGGATACCTTGTTTTATTCAGTGATTTGTTTAAGCAACAAACTGGCTGAGCATTACCAATTAAGTATAAAACATTACCAAGATTATATAAGTAGCATAAACAATGCATATTGACTCGCACTTACCAATGAACTTTTTAAACCAACTTAACCTTTAACTTTTGATTATTATGAAAACGAAAAACCTCTTGCTTGTCTCTCTCTTCCTTACGTTAAGTCTCCCGGGATTTGCGCAAACCATTATCAGTGGAGTGTATAAAACCTATGATGACTATACGAACCAAAAAATCACTTTCGGTATTGATTGCAAAACCGAGAAACATAAAATCAAGCTAAATGAATTTCCAAACAAATCATTCATTACGGTAATACACGATGGCAAACCACACCAAATGGCCAAAGACAGCGTTTTTGGCTACCAACTTTGTGACGGAAATTTTGTACGTTTTGTAGATAACACAGATTATCACTTAACTGAAAAAGGGGATGTGTGGCTCTATAAGAAGTTGATAGTAAAATCGCCCAAAGGATCACCTGAGCCGAATCTAAATTTCTTTAGCGTTGCTGGTGAAAAACCTATAGTTCTTACTATGGAGAACCTGAAAAAAGCGTTTCCCAACAATCATAAATTTCATGATGCCTTGACCGCGCAATTTAAGAACGATGCAGAACTAGCTTCATTTGATAGCTTTCATAAGAAATCGAAGGTCAATCATTTGTTGGAAATGTCCAGAAACTAACTAAACATCAAATTGAATATGAAGACAAACTTGATCTTATTTCTGATGCTATTTACGGTTGCTTCTTTGCACTTAAAAGCTCAGGAACTTCCTCCTAAACACAGAGGAATGCATCCTGTTTTAAAATCCGATGGAAAGGTGTACGATGAAAGTGGTAAGCAACTCGGCTACATTACCAAGAAGGGCAAAATATGCGATGTGACCGGAAAAGTAATTGGTATTATTTCAAAATCAGGTGACGTCACCACCGGAAATGGCAAAGGCATCATCGGCACCATACAAAAGGACGGTAGCTTTAAATCCAGCAAGGGGTACGTGGTAACTGATGAAGCTGGAGTGCTCAAAGTGCAAGGAAAGGAAGTAGCCAAGGTAGAACATGGATATAAATATAGAAAAGACCATGGGTGCGTAGTTCATTGCTTCTTCAGTTCAGAAAGCGAAGATGCCAAAGAAATCGATGAGAATATCCAGCAATAAACTGGTGCAAAAGAAGCAAAAGCCTGTCGGTTGGCAGGCTTTTCTCGTTTCTAAAGCTGCCATAATTTTATAACTTTATATCAGATATGCCAGATTCCTGATTTCTGTCATGTATTCAAGCAACTAATGTCATAGGGTGCTGCCTGGCTTAGTAGTTAGTTTGTTATAACAATTGAGCAATGATACGTTTCTCAGCCATACGAAAGTTCAAATGCCCGCTAGCGCTTTGCGTGATCGTATCATTTGCTTTAGTATTTGGATGTGACCTTTTATGCGATCTGGGCATTATTTCATTTTCGCCTAACACACCTACCGTTGTAACCACTACTTCCCATAGTCATAGTCAAGAAAATGAGCAGGGGCGCCATGGAAGTTCGGCAACAGCAGGTCATGATCACAATTCCCACAGTCATACCGGTGATAAGCATGACCATGGCAATAAAGCAGAAGATTGCTGCGATGACATCACCCAGCAGTTCTATTCTTCGCTGGTAAGTTCCTCAGGGGCATCACTTGGTTCGTTGATTCATGCCGAAGCATTTAAATTAATCAGCGCATGTACTCTTCCGGGTATCTTCAAGGTTGAATCCTTTAAAGGGTTGCAGGTTGTTTCAACCTACGATCACCATTCCAATGGCCCGCCTGGCGGAAAGGTCGGCCAACATATCATTATTCTTTTCTGCACTTTCCTAATTTAAGTCGTTCGACTTACTGCCTCTACTTGCTGTGCGTCATGGCAAGCACTGCATGTTTGTTTCCTTTTCGCAAGTTCTGAGAGGATAACAATACTTCAATTTCATTCTTTCTTTTAGTCCTTAAACCCATCGGGTTGAGTTATGAAAATATTCAAGCTGCATATTAAAAACATGCTTTGCGATCGTTGCATTTATGTAGTGCGGCAGATTTTAAATCAGTTCAATGTCGTACGGGTAAAAATCGAACTCGGACAAGTTTCTTTCCTATCGGCAAACGAGCATATCCTGCCGTTACTGGAAAAAAAACTCAATGAATTCAATCTGCAAATTATTCATTCTAAGGATGAGCAAATTATTGAAACCATTAAGCTGGAAGTAAAGCGATATCTCGATGAGATAGAACAGCATGACAAGGCTGGCAAGTTTTCAGATTTTGTGGAGAAGCGATTGTCGAAGAATTATTATAACCTGAGCAAGTTGTTCAGTCGTACTGAAAAAATGACAATTGAGGCCTATTTGATCCGACAACGAATTGAACGGGTGAAGAGGCTACTCCGGGAAGACCAACTCACGCTAAACGAAATAGCAGACCTCCTGCACTATACCAACGTGCAGCACCTTTCATCGCAATTTAGAAAGGTCACCGGTTTTTCGGTGCGCGAGTATAAAAAACTACAACACACGGAACACTCCCATAGATCTCTGATGGAGGTTCTAACCGAAATCCACGCCAAAGGATTTGTCAACGCCTTTGATATTCAAAGGAATAAAATAATTGGAGCGAGCAATTCCAAGCGTGTGAAGGATGTCACAATAAAAGAAGTTTATCGCTTTGACGAAACACCGAATTCTCTGGGAGACAATGCCCTTTATACCATTGAAGACGTGCACGGCAATAAAGGTTATTTGATTTGTCAACACTGATGGAGAGGATCCGGCAATTAAGTATAAAAAATAACCAGAATAATTTGCCACCAGGCAAGCGGACAAAACGATTTTTAAAGTAAACAAGCTATGGTAGAAAAAATTATTAGTTGGGCAATTCACAATCGATTCATGGTTCTGATCGGGATCGTGATGATTACTATCGGAGGGATCTATTCCATCAGAGAGACTCCTGTGGATGCTATTCCTGATCTATCCGAAAATCAGGTTATCGTGTTCACAGAATGGATGGGGAGGAATCCGCAGATTATCGAAGACCAAATCACCTATCCCCTGGTCACAAACCTTCAAGGTATTCCGAAAATAAAAACCATTCGTGCTGCATCCATGTTCGGCATGAGTTTCATCTTCGTGATTTTCGAAGATGATGCGGAGATATACTGGTCCCGCACCCGCGTTTTAGAGCGATTGAATTATGCACAAAAGTTTCTTCCACCTGGCATTACCCCAACACTGGGCCCCGATGGCACCGGTATCGGTCACGTATTCTGGTACACGTTAAAGGGAGATGGCTACAACCTCGGTGAGTTGCGCGCCCTTCAGGATTGGTACGTAAAATTTGCCCTTCAAAATGTGGCAGGTGTAAGTGAAGTGGCATCCTATGGTGGATTTCAAAAGCAATACCAGGTAGCCATTGATCCCCATAAACTCATCTATTATGGAGTGCCCCTAATGGATGTGGCGAAAGCGGTAGTTAATAATAACCGCGATGTTGGTGGCAGTCTCTTTGAAATGAACGACATGGGGTACATGATCCGTGGGCTCGGCTACATCAAGACACCAGAAGATATTGAGAATATTTCTGTAGGAACGTACCGCTCTATCCCCATAAGGCTGAAAGATGTTGCCCATATCCAAATGGGTGGTGAATTAAGATTGGGAATAATCGAAGAAAACGGTGAAGGTGAAGCGGTTGGCGGAATTGTCGTGATGCGCTATGGCGAGAATGCTAAAGACGTTATTGAGCGCGTAAAAGTGCGAATAGAGGAATTTAAAAAGGGCCTTCCGGAAGGTGTTGAGTTTCATGTTGCCTATGACCGCAGCGGACTTATCGATGATTCCATTAACACATTGTCCGAAGCGTTGTGGCAGGAAATATTGATTGTATCCATTGTGGTCGTACTCTTCCTCTTCCATGTTCGCAGCGGCCTTGTGGCCATAGCTTCTATTTTACTCTCCGTGCTGATAGGGTTCATACTGATGAAGGTTTTCGGAGTAACCTCTAACATCATGTCGTTGGGTGGCATTGCACTGGCGATTGGCGATGTCGTTGATCCGGGAATTGTAATGGCTGAAAATGCTTACCGATCGCTGACTAACCGGGTACTACAAAATAACAAAAGCAATGAAAACAACTGAAAAACAAAGGATCGGTCACACCCGGGAAATTCCGGATGAAGAACGCGTAACTGTAATAGAAGAATCATCTAAAACAGTGGGACGATCTATCTTCTTCTCAGTGATCATTATGATCGTATCATTTGCCCCGGTACTTTTTCTCACTGGCCAGGAGAGCAAATTATTTACTCCCCTGGTATTGACGAAAACATTTTCACTACTAGGAGCCGCCTTGCTGGCCATCACCGTTTCGCCCATGCTGGCAAGAATATTTGTAAAAGGACGGTTAGTGCCGGAGAGCCGTAACCCCGTGTCGAACTTCTTTGTGAGAATTTATACACCTGTTATCCGTCTTTGTCAACGATTCAAATATGTAACACTCGCAATCTGCTTCGTATTGGTTGCCGGCAGTACACCTTTTGTACTGAATCTTGGAACTGAATTCATGCCGCCTTTGGATGAAGGTTCGCTATTGATGATGCCTGTCACCTTACCAGATGTTTCTAACGCTGAAGCTAAGCGAATAATACAAATACAGGATCGCATATTAAAAAGTATCCCTGAAGTAGAAAACGTACTGGGCAAGGCGGGACGTGCCTATACCGCTACCGACAATTCTCCTATGGCTATGATTGAAACCATTGTCGTACTCAAACCAAAATCAAAATGGAGAGAAGGGATGACAAAAGAGAAACTCATCGCAGAGATGGATGAGCGTGTTCGTATCCCTGGCGTAGTTGTCGGATGGACACAGCCTATCATTAACCGGATCAACATGCTTTCAACCGGTATCCGCACGGACGTTGGTGTGAAAGTGTTCGGTTCAAACCTTGACTCGTTATTCGTCCTTACAGCCGAAATTGAAAAAGCGTTAAGAGGAATTGACGGACTAACCGACCTCTACCTGGAGCAACTCACCGGGGGAAAATACCTGAACATAAAAATCAATCGCGAAGCTATTGCCCGTTATGCGCTCAGCATAGAAGACGTAAACATGGTAATTGAAACTGCCTTGGGTGGCATGATCCTGACCAATACAGTGGAAGGACGAGAGCGTTTCACTATTACCGTCAGGCTTGCACAAGATTACCGGAATGATTTGGATGAGATCAAGCGCGTGCCTGTACAAACATCTTCGTACGGTGTTGTACCCTTATCAGCGCTGGCCGACATCACAGTAGTAGAGGGACCGCCCATGATTAATTCAGAAAACACCAGACTTCGTGGAACAGTGTTGTTCAATGTGCGGGGCCGCGATATGGGGAGTGTCGTTAATGAAGCAAAAGCAAAAATCGATGAGCAATTTAAAAAACTCCCTAAGGGCTACTATATCCAGTGGAGCGGGCAATACGAAAACCAAGTGCGTGCAGAAAAAAGACTGATGATCATCATTCCTATTACCCTGTTGGTTATCGGTATTATCTTATACATCACGTTCCATACATTCCGTGAAGTAATTATTGTGTTTGTAAGCGTGCCGGTCGCGTTAGTGGGTGGAGTCTATTCATTGTACTTCTACAACGTAAATTTTTCGGTGGCCGTAGCTGTGGGATTTATCGCATTATTCGGAGTTGCTGTCGAGACGGGAGTTTTGATGATCGCTTACATGAATGACTCCATTAAGCGATTGGTGGAAAGAAAAAAAGCTTCAAACGAGACAATCGAAAAACAAGATCTACACGATTCAATTTTTGAAGGGGCCGTACCACGCGTAAGGCCGTTGCTGATGACCGTGCTGGCCAACATACTGGGACTAATCCCGATACTGATCTCAACCGGTACCGGTAGCGATGTGATGAAGCCAATTGCCATACCATTTGTGTTCGGCCTAGTTTCTTCTACCATTTTCGTGCTGGTGGTGTTACCAGTATTCTACCAGGTGGTCAGGGAATATGAATTGAAAAAGACCGGAGCGCTTAAAGTATTAGACATTGAAGAATAACATCATGGGAAGAATCAATCTATATATAATAATCGGCTTATCCTTACTTTTTTCAAGGTGTGGAAAAGAGTCGTACGATGAGCACAGCAAGCACGCCACTCATCCGCAAGATGAAGCAAGCCAAAAAGCTCTTTCTATTTCAGCGGAACCAACTAACCGGAAAGTTATTTCAAGCCAGGCGCTGGTAAAACCCGTGGCGCAACTTCAATCAGGTCCGGTCAATGCATACGGATTTATTTCTCTTGACGAACGCAGGAGCAACCAGGTATCTGCCCGGATAGGTGGCCGTATTGAAAAGCTTTATGTGAAGTATGAAAATCAATTGGTGCGTAAAGGTGATAAGATACTTGACCTGTACAGCCCTGATCTGAATACGTATCAGGAAGAACTATTGTACGCGCACAAAGTTGACCCGGAAGGAGAACTACCAAAACAAGCTGCTCATAAACTCAAGCTTCTGGGAATAACCGATGGTCAGATAAAGCAGATCATAGAATCAGGCAAGGCATCACTGACGCTTTCCATCTACAGTGTCTATGACGGCTATATTTTTTATTCACCATCAACTCAAATATCACCAACGGGTTCGGCTATGGCTTCTTCATCAGGAGGAAGTAAAATGGGTGGTGGTATGGGCTCAGGTTCACAGCAAAAACAGCCAGCCTTATCTTCTATGACTTCAACCTCCGGACCAATCCGTGAAGGTGCCTACGTTTCATCAGGTCAAACACTCTTTTGGATTAATGATCTTCGCGAAGTGTGGGGTATTCTTTCCGTTGACAACCTGCATCAGGATGAAATAGCAGTGTACGATAGTGTAACATTGGTCAGTGAGTTGATTCCTGATAAACCGTTTGAGACGGTAGTGCAATACATCGAGCCACAATATGCCACAGGTCAGAAGTTCATTCAGGTAAGAGCCTACCTCCCCAATGCGGATAGAAACCTCCGTATCAATTCGCTCTTAGAAGCCACCATCCGTCCAAAAGCAAAAGCGTCATTGACCTTGCCAGCAACCAGTATTCTTTATCTGGGTGGCAGGCAAGCTGTGTGGAAGAAAGTGGGACAAACTGAAGAAGGTACGCACATATTGGAAATCAGATTTGTGAGACTGGGTCCGGTTTCGCAAGGACGGGTAACGGTGTTGAACGGACTGGAGGCTGACGATGAAGTGGCACGGGATGCCGGGTACTTAATGGATCGTGAAAGTTTAGTTAAACCAGAGTGAGTTATGCAAAAAAATACGATCTATATAATTCTGATAATTCTAGCACAGGCGGTATCCTGTTCCAAGAGACCTGACGAGTCGCACGAAGGACATGTCGATGCTCACGAAGCGATGCTCTCCTTAACAGAACAGGAAAGAATAGTGGCTAATATTCGGATCGACACTGCACAAATCAAAACAATCTTTGAGGAAACAACACTCATTGGCACCGCTGCAGTTGATGAAAGAAATATCAATATCGTCAGCTCCCGCGTAAAGGGCAGAATCGACAAACTATTTGTGCGCAACCCCGGCACATTTGTGAAAACCGGAGATCCCTTATACAGTATCTATAGTGAAGAACTTTTGTCATACGAAAATGAATACCTGCTGGCTATCAATGAAAATAAAAAAGCAACAACTCAAAAAGAGATTACTCAAAGAATGGTCGAAGCGGCCCGGAGACGCCTTGAGCTTTGGACGCTGACGGAAAAACAAATCAATGAGCTTGAAAAGACGAAAAGTATTTCACCACTGATTACCTTCTATTCAAACCGTAGCGGGTTCTTGTCTGAATTGCTCGTACGTGAGGGCGAATACGTTGAGATAGGTAGCCCTATGTTCAGGCTAGCTGATTTAAATAGCTTATGGATCGAAGCCCAATTATACAGCAGTGAGATCAATTACCTGAGACAGTCACCGACTCTTGAAGTGGAGTTCGAAGCTTTTCCGGGCGAACGCATCAAAGGTGAGATTGTGTACGATAACCCGCGACTGGAGGACAATACGAAGATCAATCTGGTGCGCATCAAGGTTAACAATCAAAAAGGAAATTATAAGCCTGGCTTGATGGCCTATGTCTACTTAAAACGCAACAGAAAAGAGACCCTGGTTATACCGAAATCAGCGCTACTGCTGGAGAATTTTACCACGGTTTGGATTGAAACTCCTGATGGCATGTTTGAACAACGCATGGTTAGAACCGGTATCAGCAACAAACGCGAAGTAGAAATCATAAGTGGATTAATGGCAGGCGACCGCGTAGTAACATCCGGTGCCTATTTATTGAACAGTGCATGGAAAGTAAAACAAGGTGGCGGTGCGATGGAGGGGATGGATATGTGATAGATCCGCCATCTTTTTTGATGAATTGAAAATTTTTTATTGATGAAGAGTTGATGTTAAACTTTAAAAACCAAGTTATGAAAACAGTACACAAACCAATCATTCTTATAGCAGTTGCAGCGGGGTTTCTTTTGGGCGCCTGCGACAACGACAAATTCCCTGAGCCGGAAGTAAAAGACAATGTATCCTTTGCCCTGGATATCCAACCCATCCTGACAGCAGAGTGTGCCTCCTGCCACAATCCATCGGAAGTGGAACCGGATTTTCGTGAGGGTTATGCTTATGAATCGATGGAGGAACTCATCGATGAGGGAGACATTATACCCGGCAATGCAGAAGCGAGTGAGTTGATTGAGATGCTGGAAGGCAACAGCGAAGATGGCAATACCATGCCTCCTGCAGGTCCTATGAGTCCGGCTAAGATTGCATTGATTAAAAAATGGATAGACGAAGGAGCACTCAATAACTGATCAACTCTTAAACCCATCAAGACCATGAAACTCAAAATAATCCTTTACATTACCTTATTCTCCATCTCAGCTTCAGTCCTTGCACAGGAAGCTGATACCGTGCTAGTACCAAAGACGGACAAACCGGAGCGCGATGCCTTCGGAAGTCCCTGGCTGATCGACAACCCAACTGGGATGATCAGTTCAAAGAATACACTCGTATTCGATATCCAGCACCGGTTTGGTGTAATCGAAAGCGGCAACAAAGACCTTCTGGGCATCTGGGGCCCGTCTAATATCAGGCTCGGGCTAAGTTACGCCATCACGGATCGGATTACGCTTGGATTTGGCACAACAAAAAATGATCGCCTACAGGATTTCAATCTGAGAGTAGGACTTCTACGGCAAACCCGTTCGGGGCGTGTGCCGGTGAGCTTAACCTTTTATGGTAACACGGCCATCGATGCGCGTGAGTCCGATTTCTTCCCTAAATCTTCGAACAGACTCTCTTACTTCAGTCAATTGATTGTCATGCGCAGGTTCAGCCGGACGGTGTCGTTGCAGGTTGCTCCGAGCTTTTCGCACTATAATATTGTAGATGAGTCACTTTCCAATAATCAATTTGCAATAGCATTGGGTGGCAAAGTAAGCATCAGTGATAAGACTGCGATCCTTTTCGATTATAGCCAACCTCTTGACCAAAACTCTGACAATCCGGGACTGGCGATAGGTATTGAAATGTCCACCAGTTCACATGCTTTCCAGGTATTTGTAGGTAACTATAATGGCATCGTTCCCCAAAAGAATTACATGCTGAACCCTAACAAACTATCTGAGAAGCAATTTCTCATTGGCTTCAATATTAACAGGCTCTGGAACTTCTAACTGAAATAAACTATGGAACCAGAAAGTGCCAACAATCAACTTTCACGAAAAAAGTTTTTACGCGTAAGTCTTGCTCTGCCTTTTTTACCAGTAACAAAATCATTGGCAGCAGGCTCAGTAAACGCACAAAAGCAAGACGATGAATTCGTCACCATGCTTACGGCTGAAGGCAAGGCAGTAAAGGTGAGAAAGGATGCTGTTAAAAATGCAAAGGTCATCGAAAAGAAAATGTCAAATCAATCCCTGTTAAGTTGGTTAAAACCAAAGGGCTTTACGAAATAAGAAAACTATGGAAGCTGAAAAAGATAACCAGCAAAAGTCGAGACGCAGTTTCGTGGAGCAAGGTCTTAAGTTTGGTTTGCTCACGGCCGCCAGCGGAGCCTTACTCGCAAAAGTATTCGGGAAATCAGAAAGTCCGGACGCTGAAGCGACTATCGAGGTGATGTCAACGGACGGAACGTTGATGCAAGTGCCTGCATCGGCTGTTGAACATACGCACGAAAAGAAATCTGGATACAATCCACGCGAAGGATTTCCCAATCGGAAATTTGTGATGGTGGTTGATTTGGCGAAGTGCCGAAACGCCAGAAAATGCCAAAGTTCCTGCAATAAAAACCATTACATCACGGGCGAAAACGCGTGGATAAAAATTTACAAAATGCAGGACTCTGAAAAATCTGCTCCCTATTGGCAACCCACCTTATGTCAACATTGTGATGAACCGGCCTGCGTAAAAGTGTGCCCCGTTGATGCCACTTTCAAAAGAAGAGACGGTATTGTTCTTATCGACAATGAACGTTGCATCGGATGCCGGTTTTGCATGGCAGCATGTCCATATTCTGTGAGAGTATTTAACTGGTCCGATCCGTGGCAAGGCGATTCGGTAGAGCAAGCAGAATACACTCCTGACTATGCCGGTATCCCCAGTCAAAAAGGAACGGTGGATAAATGTGATTTCTGTCCGCACATGATTGACAAAGGTGAACTGCCGCATTGCGTGAGCGCCTGCCCGAATGATGTGTTTAGTTTCGGAGATATGTATGAAGATACAGTAACCAATGGCAGCGGTCAATCTTTCAAGCTGAGCAAACTTTTGAAAGACAGAGCCGGCTACCGGTTAATGGAAAGTTTAGGAACAGAACCAAGTGTGTACTACCTGCCGCCAAGCGACCGCATTGTTGACTTTGAAGAAGGCCTTGAAAATTACACAGAGTTTAAATCAGTTGATAAACCACAAGAGCCATGAACACTGCCTACGAAAAAATGATACATGACCTGGCTCCAAAAAAATTTAGTTGGAAGGGAAACGCCTGGGTCGCTGTTCTTGTGCTCATTATTCTTGCAGGAATCTATTCCTATGTTCAACAACTAAAGCATGGTTTAGTTATAACGGGCATGAGAGACTATGCGCTATGGGGAATTTATATTTCCAATTTTGTCTTCTTTGTTGCCGTGAGCCTGGTAGGTTCGTTGATCACAGCCATCCTGCGATTGTCTGATGTACATTGGAGTACACCGCTTACGCGCATTGCAGAGATCATCGCTGTCGCAGCCATCATCATGGCTGGCATCGCCATCATCATTGACATGGGACGACCCGACAGAGTATTGAATTTGTTTGTTCACGGCAGACTTCAATCTCCCATCATCTGGGACGTGATTGTGATCAGCACGTACCTCGTACTCAGTATTTTGTTTTTGTATTACCCGCTGTTGCCAGACTTCACACTCCTCAGCAAACATTTTACCGGCAATAGTAAACTGGCGAAATGGTATCGGGTGCTTTCGCTGAACTGGTCTGGTAATGAAAGGCAAGTCAGGATTTACTCAAGATCCATAAAAGTGCTCTCAGTATTAATTATCCCGGTTGCATTTGCCATCCATACGGTAACAGCATGGTTGTTTGAAACCACGTATCGCCCCGGCTGGGACAGCACCAACTTCGGACCTTATTTCGTAGCGGGTGCGTTTGTTGCCGGGTCAAGTGCGGTGATCGTTGTAATGTATGTGCTTCGCAAGACTTACAAATTAGATGACTATATCACCGATCGTCACTTTGATTTAATGGGAAAGATCTTGGTGATGCTCAGTTTGCTGTATTTATACTTCAACATCAATGAGTACCTGATGCCCACCTATAAATCTACTGAAGAAGAAGCCGGGCATTTGCGCAGTTTATTTCTGGGTGAATATGCGTGGTTGTTTTGGACGGCAATTGTTGGAGGATTAGTGGTGCCTGTGGTAGTCCTGATTTTTCCGCAGGGGCGAAAGCCACTTCCCCTTTTTGTTGTATCGCTTGCTGTGGTAACCGGGGCCTGGTGGAAACGCTACCTGATTGTAATCCCTACGCTAAGCCACCCTTTCCTGCCGATTGAAGGCGTACCCGAGGCATGGCGTCATTATTCACCCACATGGATGGAGTGGTCAATTACAGCGGCCACGCTGGCGAGTGCTTTATTGATAGTTACCTTCTTGGTAAGGTTCCTTCCCATTATTCCAATACATGAAACTGCCGAAGAGCGAGGGTTACTGGAAGGTCAATCCGTAAACAAATAGTTATGAAAAACATCCTGAGAATATCAGCCCTCATACTCGTACTCGCTCCTGCATTTGGTCAGGTCGATAAGATCAAAGCAAGAGTGTCAGTACAGCACATCAAAATTATGAATCACGAATCCTTCATACGTATTGAAGCCAAGTATAAAGGTAAAAATGGTATTGAGCCTGCTTCCCAGGTGGAGTTTGAGGTGTATCAAAGAATCACAGAAGATTCACTGCGTCACCTTGGCTCGGCAATTACTAACCAAAGCGGGACGGTAAATTTTTCACTCTCTCACGACCAAGATTTGGCTACATCTGTGAGTGGTGATTTTACATACCTGGTTAAAATTGAAAATGACGCTAAGTTTTCAGATGCAGAAACAGAGTTAACAATTTCAGACGCCAATCTGGTGGCAGTTCTGGAAACTGTTGACAGTGTCAATCAAATCACGGCCACACTCACAGATGCAGAAGGTAAACCTCTGGCATCTCAATCATTGAGCGTTCAGCTACATCGAATGTTTGGCTCACTTTCAATTGGAGAGGAAAGTTATGAGACCGATGAAAATGGTACCATCACCGTACCGGTTGAAGAACCGATGCCGGGGATAGACGGAATACTAACATTTGAAGTGGCCCTGAATGAAAACGAGGAATATGGAACAGTTAAATCCATCATGGATGCACCGATAGGCATACCCATTACCGATCAATCAACCTTTGATAAGAGAACCATGTGGTCGCCACCTTCGAAAACACCTTACTACCTGCTGATATTTCCAAACCTGATCATTCTCGGGGTTTGGGTACCAATACTTATTCTTATTGTCAATCTGTTCAGAATTTCAAGAGCTAAAACAAATTCGTAAACCACAAACCCAAATAACTATGAAAAAGCACACAATTATTCTTCTCCTGGCCTCATCTGTTGCATTTTATTCATTCACGCTGGTATACCAGTCTAAGGAATGGGTAGTGCCAGAAGCTGCCAAAAAAGTAAAAAACCCAACCGATAAATCAAGTAAGGAAGACCTCGCCATCGGCAAATCCTTGTACACTAAACATTGCCAATCCTGCCACGGCAAAGAAGGGTATGGCGATGGCCCCAAGGCAAAGGAATTGAAAGGAAAAGATTTGATGGGCGATTTTTCTACCGCAGCATTCCAGAGCCAGACTGATGGTGCATTGTTTTACAAAATGACAACGGGCCGTGATGACATGCCTGCCTTTGACAAGAAGATTCCAGATGCTGAAGACCGGTGGCTAATCGTCAATTATATCCGTACCCTCAAGCAATAAAGCTTTTGTTATGAAAACAATTTCTATCTCAGATTATGCTTACCGACATCTCGACTACATGTTTCTCAAAGCAGCAAAAGAGTACCGTCCTGAATTTAGTTTGGCTGACTGGGATAATTTGAACAACAAACTCAATCAAATGGAAAAAGAAAGTAAAATATCGAGAGCGCACATGGCCGATAAATTCATTGACTTGGCCAATGAATTTACAAACACCGAACAAAAAGAACGTGTGGGTGCAGCGATCATGTTTGCGGCCGCACGATACAACGCGTTTGAGGCATCCTCTAAATCCAGCAATCTCTTGAGGGATAGGGATGACGCCATAAGTTGGTATACCCGGGAATACAAGAGAATGCTGGAAGCAAACATAGAAGATCTTTTGAATGTGGGGCACAAACCAAAAAACAGTCATCAGTAAAAAAGGACTTAAACAAAGTAAATATGAAAACAACGATTGGAATCATGATGATTTGTCTGATATCAACATGCCTCTGGGCACAAGACAACGCAAATACAAAAATCAGGATAGGCGTGTACGCCAATGCTGGTACCAGTTCGCTGGTACAAGGCATGGGCATGAATATGAATATGTACGGCAGCGGTTATAGTGGAATGAACGGTAATATGACCATGTACAACTATGCCGGTTCATGGGGTGGCGGTGTGAGTTTCACCGTGCCGCTGCATCAACGGTGGTCATTTATTGGCAATGTTGGTTATATGAATCGCGGGGCAAATTATGGTGATATGAACTCCTCGTATAACGACAGTTACAATCTTTCATATCTGGATCTTTGGGCTATGGGCCAATATAACAGCCTGCCGAAAGGCCCGGTCAGGTTCACGGCAGTACTCGGCTTAACAGAAAGCACATTACTGTCCGCGAAAGACGAACCATCCGGGACAACCCAGGAAATGATGGACAATGTAAATCGTGTCGACATTGGTATGGTAGTGGGACCAGGATTAGAATTTGGTCTGAAGAAAGGAGCAATTCAAACACGGCTTCTTTATACGTACGGATTTATGAATGTATTCCGCGGCATGTACTACGACAGTGGCATGCAATCCAATAACGCAGCTTTTCTCTTGCAGGTTGGCTACATTTTCAGCAGACCATGAAATCTGTATTTCTTTTCTGTTCTCTGCTAAGTCTGTGCAATGTGGTCTATGCCCAGCAAGACAGCAGCGGGGTTTATCTGACGCTCTCGGATTTTCAGCAACAGAAATTGGCGTATGCTATCAATTGCCGGACACAAAAACACAAGATCAAGCAAACCAGTTTTAGTGATCAAAAATTTATTAAAGTGGTTCATAACGACTCGGTGATAACACTTTCAAAAAGTGAAGTATTTGGCTACCGGGATTGCAAGGGTTTATTTCATCGTTTTATTGATAAGGTTAACTACGCCATACTAAATCCCACGGAATACATTATCCTATACAAGCATGAAATCCGGGCACATAAGCAAAGTGAACTCCACTACATGTTCAGCCGCGGATTAGATGGTCATGTTTATAAACTCACAAAACAAAATCTCAAGCAAGCATTTTCTGATCAATTTGAATTTCAAAAAAAGATTGACGAAGTGTTTAAAAATGATATTGAATTGTCGCGGTACGATAAAGCAACTAAGACGTACCTGATCAACTGGCTCTACGGGCGGGTCAAGACATAGAAACACAATTGCAAGGATGTTCTCAGGACTGAAAATAAGCAATGACAATTATGGTCAAAATATCGGGATATATCGGCAACGCTCATTGCCACAGTTTCTTCGTATTGGCATTGACAAGCTATCTCCTTATGAGTTGTGCATCCAGCTATCAAATTGACACCTATCAGATAGCTCCAAAACAAAATTATCCTTATTCGTCCTTTTCCATGATGATAGTTCCTGATTCGGGGAAACAACATTTGGGTCTCCTTAAGTCCATTGGTAATGGTTTCGCCAATAACCTTAAAACCTTTGGCTTAAAAAATGATTCACTCCAACCCGAACTCATATTTATTTTACGCTGGGAAGAACACCTTGTAGGCCGGTTTTCATCGCGCACAAGCAACGAAACCAGTTCAACCTACAGTATTACCAACCCCATTTACTCGCCTTTTGAAAATACATCCGACAGGCTAAAAGGGAGTTCTTCCGCTCCGCACAGAATTCGCTACTACGACAAAGAGTTGTTCATCAGGGTACAGGCCATAGATGCCACCCGAAATGAACTGATCTGGTCAGTTAAAATTTACCCGCACAAAAAGAATGGATTGCCTCCAGAAAGTATTCCAAAAGTTGTGCGGGAGTTAGCGGATTCCTTTGAAAGAGTACAATTCAATATTGATAAAATCAATCAGCCATGACCGCTACTATTATTAAAGCTTCCGGTGAAAGTGAAGCATTTCAAAAAGACAAGTTGCTACAATCGCTCATGCGGGCTGGAGCCTCTACTATTTTGGCAGAGAAGGTAGCATCAGAAGTCGCAAAAGGCCTCCGAAACGGAATGTCTACCAAACACATTTATAAAAAAGCTCACGAATTGTTAAGGCGTGCTGCCCGGCCGGTGGCAGGACGTTACCATCTCAAAAGTGGTATCATGGAACTAGGACCGTCAGGCTTTCCTTTTGAATTATATGTATCGGAAATTCTTAAGCAAAAGAATTTCGAGGTTCAAGTGGGAAAAATAGTGGAAGGACATTGTGTGAATCATGAAGTAGATGTAATTGCTCAGAAAGATGACCGTCATTTCATGGTTGAATGCAAATATCACAACAGCCCGGGTATGGTCTGCGATGTTAAGATTCCACTTTACATACAAGCGCGATTTCACGATGTGGAAGCGCGCTGGAAATTAATTCCTGGTCACGGAGAAAAATTTCATCAAGGCTGGGTGGTAACCAACACCCGGTTTACCACAGACGCAATTAAATATGCGGCATGCTCAGGGCTGAATCTCGTAAGCCTTGATTTTCCTCAACGTGGAAGCCTGCGTGAAATGATTGAGGAAACAGGTCTTTATCCCCTTACATGTCTTACCACGCTCACCCAACAGGAAAAGAAATTATTACTGGAGAAGAAAATTGTTTTGTGCCGCGATATATGTCACAATCCCGCATATCTCCGGCAGATAAACCTTCCTGTCCTCCGGATAAAGGAAGTTCTGGAAGAAGGCCATCAACTATGTCATAAACTTATACAACATGATCAACACTGACATCTTTAAACAAGTAGTTCATAGCAGTCCTCTGGAAGACGTGCTGCAATCACTCGAAACTGATGGCACCCGCGGCCTTAGCGGGGAAGTATCCACGCAGAGATTGAAACAATTTGGAAACAATTCTATTACGCATGAGAAAAAGAAAAGCCTGTTGGTAGTTTTTATGCGGCAGTTCAATAGTCCCATCGTCTATCTGCTCATCCTCGCAGCGGGTCTTTCATTTTTCTTTCAGGAGTGGCTCGATGGTGCTGCCATTCTTGTTGTTATCTTCATTAATTCCATTATCGGATTCTACATGGAATACCAGGCGGAGCGGTCGATGGAAGCATTGAAAAAATTGTCTGTTCTTCCCGCCAAGGTTATTCGCGATGGAGAGTTGAAAGAGGTCAATGCAGAGGAACTTGTGCCAGGTGATCTGATATTTCTTGAAGCTGGTGATATGGTCCCCGCAGACGGGCGGATATTTCGTTCTTCACAGTTACAGGTTGATGAAGCAGCCCTTACGGGTGAGTCGATCCCTGTGGAAAAAAAAGTATCTCAACTCAAGGAAGATACCACACTGGCCGAACGAATCAACATGCTTTACAAAGGCACATTTGTTACGAAGGGAAACGCTTATGGAGTCATTACTGGTACGGGTATGCAAAGTGAACTCGGCAGGATTGCCAGTCTCGTACAATCGGCTGAACAGGCAGCTACACCGCTTGAAAGGAAACTGGAGCAGTTCAGCAAGAAACTGATCAAGATTACGGTTGCGCTGGTGGTGATCATTTTCTTTGCTGGCATTCTCAACGGTCAGCATATTCTTGAAATGCTGGAGACTTCTATCGCGCTGGCAGTGGCAGCCGTGCCTGAAGGCTTGCCCATTGTCGCCACATTAGCTCTTGCCCAGGGAATGATGAAAATGGCCCGGCACAATGTGATCGTGAAGAAATTATCGGCTGTAGAGACCCTTGGTGGTACCAACGTGATTTGCACCGATAAAACAGGAACCCTAACCCAAAACAAAATTGAGGTACATGTTATCGTAACGCCTTCCGGCAAGTACGATGTAAGCAATGGAAAAATTGTCAATTCTGATGACCCGGCATTCCAACGGGTTTTAGCATGTTCTGTGCTATGCAACACAGCCGCCCTTGGTGTAAATGGAAGTGAAACCGGTGATCCGCTTGAAGTGGGGCTCCTGAAATTTGCCATCACTCAGGGAACTTCCATAGAAGCGATGCGAAAGGAAAACCCGGTAGTACAGGAAGAACCATTTTCCTCGGAAACCAAAGTCATGGCTACACGGCATCAAACAACCGAAGGTAAATCATTGATTTATGCAAAGGGTGCCGCAGAAGAATTGCTAGATAAGTGCACATACGTTATCAATGGCACGGAAGAATTTGAGCTCCATGGAGCCCTGAAAAAAAACCTGTTATTGGAAGCTGAAAAACTTTCAGCATCAGGTTACCGAGTGATCGCGGCTGCAACACGCATGGCCAGCAATGGTGAGGATTCCTTGGCCTCTAATTTAGTATTTGCCGGATTGATTGGCATGATCGACCCACCCCGGGCCGATGTTTTCGGTGCCGTGAAGGAATGTAAGTCGGCAGGCATTAAGGTGATTATGATAACCGGTGACCATCCGGCCACAGCCGAAAATATCGGACGACAACTGGGAATTTTGGATCAGGTGGACCGGCCCGTCATGACTGGTAAAGACATGAAAGACTATGATCATCTTTCAGAAGATGAGAAAGACCATTGGGTGGGAGCCACAGTATTCGCTCGTGTAAGCCCCAAACAAAAACTTGATCTGGTGAATGTGTTGCAAGACAGAAAACACATAGTAGGAATGACCGGTGATGGGGTGAACGATGCGCCTGCCCTTAAAAAATCTGACATCGGAATAGCGATGGGCTTACGCGGTACGCAAGTTGCCCAAGAAGTGGCCGACATGGTTTTGAAAGACGACTCGTTCTCTTCCATTGTGCTGGCCATCCGTCAGGGCCGCATCATATTCGATAACATCAGGAAGTTTGTTATTTTTCTTTTGTCTTGTAACCTAAGCGAACTCTTTGTGATTGCCGTTGCATCCGTGCTCAATCTTCATTTTCAACTCTTTCCTTTACAGATTCTCTACATCAACATCATCACCGATGTCCTTCCTGCGCTTGCTCTTGGCGTAACAGCCGGTGGCGCTTCTATTATGAAACAGCCTCCCCGCAATACGGATGAACCCATTATCGATACCAAACGATGGACCGCAATTATTGTATATTCTGTGATCATCACCTTGACAACCTTAGGCGCAGTGTTCATAAGTCATTTTACTGTTCACAAGTCGGAAACCTGGAACCCTGAACTTTGCAATAACATCTTGTTCTTTACACTCATCTTCTCACAAATCCTGCATGTATTCAACATGAATGCCGCTGGCTCCAGATTCTTTTCCAGTGAGGTCATGAAGAACCGTTATGTCTGGTATGCGGTTGTGGCATGTGTGGCATTGCTTTTCATTTCTTACCAGGTGGAGATAGTAAGAAAGGCGTTGGATATTTTTCCAATGTCAAATGAAGACTGGGGTATCTCGATTGGTATGAGTCTGCTGTCGTTGATTGTTATCCAGATTGCAAAAAGTCTCAAACTGGTAAGACAATGAAAAACGTATTAAGGTTAACATTTTTAGGTGCTGCTGGTACGGTAACAGGATCAAAATATTTGCTCCAGGCTAACGATACCAACATATTGATTGACTGCGGTCTGTTTCAGGGACTCAAGCAATTGCGAGTGTTGAATTGGGATAAGTTTCCCGTTGACCCATTGTCAATTGATCTGGTATTGATTACCCATGGCCATCTTGACCATGTGGGACACTTACCTCGATTGGTAAAAGAAGGATTCAACGGCCCGATATGGTGTACCACACCTACTTGCGAAATTGCCAAAATTATTTTGGAGGATAGCGCCAAAATACAGGAAGAAGAGGCAACACATGCCAATCGTTTCGGCTATAGCAAACATAAAACTGCCCTTCCGCTTTACGACCTTAACGATGTGGAGAGAACAATTCCCCTTTTTATTTCGCAACCCATTAAGGAATGGCTAAAAGTGACAGAGAATGTTCAAGTTCGATTTTGCTATAATGGCCATATTATAGGTGCAACTTACATTGAATTGAAAGTTAATGGGAGGCAAATCACATTCTCCGGTGACATTGGAAGAATGAAAGACCCACTACTTTTTCCACCTGAGTTACCCACGGAAACTGATGTGCTTGTGGTGGAATCAACCTATGGGGACCGGGTGCACCCTGCGGACGCTGAAGAGCAACTTGCCCAGGCAATTGTTAAATCTTGCTGCAAAAATGGAACGATACTGGTGCCAAGTTTTGCCGTTGAGCGCACTCAATTACTGATGTACTTGTTATGGAAACTGAAAAGAAGAAAGGCTATTCCAGAAATACCTGTTTATATGGATAGCCCAATGGGGAGAAACGTTTTGGAAATTTTTCATCACCATTCAGAATGGCACAAGTTATCAAGGGAAGAATGCTCAGAAATGTGCCAAGGCATTATCCATATAAAAACAATAGAGGAGACGATGAAACTTGTCGCGGATGATCAACCAAAAATCATTATTGCCGGGAGCGGAATGGCAACCGGTGGACGAATCCTTACTTATTTTGAACATTATCTAAACGACAAAGCAGCAACGATTCTTCTGGTTGGTTATCAGGCGGAAGGAACAAGGGGGCGTCAACTGTTGGATGGAGCCCCAGAAATAAAACTTAGAGGAAAATTCGTTAATGTAAACGCCTCTGTCATAAACGTAGAAGGTTTGTCGGCCCATGCCGACCAGACAGAACTTATCCAATGGATGAGTAGTCTTTCGAAGCCTCCGAAATATATTTTAATCACCCACGGGGAACCTGCATCAGCACAGGCGTTGCAGGAAAAGATTCGGCAGGTGTATAACTGGGAAACAGGCATACCTCATTTGAATCAGGTTATTGATTTATGAAACAGATAGACAGTTTCTTTTTGCAGACCCTATGAAAACATTAACACGCATAGCCAACTACGCATTTAAGCCGGAAGAGGTTTTTAATTGTATTGACAATCTTGGAGTAACAGGCATGCACATGACACAGTCATCCATGATGATGATGGGGAGTAAACTTGACTTACGGTTTCTTACAGAACATCAAACTGGCCTTGGAACAAAGTATCGTTGGACAGGTAAGATGATGGGATTTAGTATGGATTTCACCGTTGAAGTGACCAAGTGGATGCCTGGAGAAGAGAAGACTTGGGAAACAATTGGAGACCCTAAGCTGATCATCTATTCCTGGTATCAGATGCATTTATTGCTTACAAAAATTCCGAATGGAACAATAGCAAAACTCTCCATCAGCTACGAAAGACCCTCAGGATTCTTTTACAACCTCCTTTCATTTTTGTTTGCAGATTGGTATTGCCGGTGGTGTTTAAAAAACATGCTGGACGATTGCAAAAAAACACTGCTAAAAAAAGTTAAGCACAATGGAGCATAAACATTCAAATCAATTAAAGGTAAAATCCATTGGTATTAATACCTACCGTGAGAACATCGTCTACATGCGCCATGACTGCCATGTTTGCCTTTCCGAGGGTTTCAAGGCGCTTACACGATTGGTGGTAAGACACAAAGATCAGAACATCATTGCCACGCTCAACGTAATTCACAATTCAGAACTGCTACGACATGGTGAGGCAGCTTTGTCAATGGAAGCAATGGCACGGCTGAATGTAAGGGAAGATGATTTGATTGAGGTCATGCATCTTCCTCCAGTTGATTCACTCGCCAGCGTTCGCGCCAAGCTATACGGAAAAACATTGCCACTCAATGCTTATCAGGAAATTATCAATGACATCACCCAAGGTAGGTATTCGAATATTGAGCTTGCATCATTCATTGCATCCTGTTCGGGCGACCGCCTAAGTACGGAAGAAGTGGTATCGTTGACGCAAGCCATGATTCGCGCTGGGCAAAACCTTACCTGGCCAACGCAAACAGTTGTCGACAAACACTGCATCGGTGGACTACCGGGAAACCGAACGACTCCTATTGTGGTAAGTATAATTGCTGCCGCTGGTTTGACAATCCCCAAAACCTCCTCTCGTGCCATCACATCACCGGCCGGAACTGCCGACACGGTTGAGACGTTCACCAATGTCAATCTCGATCTTACAGCCATCCGTAAAGTTGTCGAACAGGAAGGGGGGTGCATGGTGTGGGGTGGCGCTGTTAAACTTAGTCCTGCCGATGATATTCTTATTTCAGTTGAGCGCTCATTGGATCTTGATAGTCCGGCTCAATTGATTGCATCGGTGCTTTCCAAGAAGGCTGCTGCGGGTTCGAGTCATGTAGTGATAGACATCCCCATTGGAGAATCGGCTAAGGTTCGTACCATGCAGGAGGCCTTGCACTTGAAAGATTTAATGCTCTTGGTTGCACAGTCAATTAACCTAATCTTAGATGTTGTCTTTACAGATGGCCAACAACCGGTGGGTCGGGGAATCGGGCCCGCATTGGAGGCAAAAGATGTATTCGCTGTATTAAAAGGTGAACGTGATGCTCCCATTGATCTTAGAGATCGCTCGTTGAAATTGGCAGGTCGCCTGTTGGAAATTACCGGTAAAGCAAAAGGTGCTGAAGGCTATCAAATGGCCTTCAACATACTGGAAAAGGGAGAGGCGTGGAAAAAATTCCAGGCCATTTGTCAGGCGCAAGGAAGATTTACCGAGCCAGTAATTGGTGAGTTTATGCATGATGTGCGATGCGATCATTCAGGAGTAGTGGTGCGCATTGATAACCGGAAGTTGGCGAGGTTGGCCAAGTTATGTGGTGCACCACAATCTCCCGGGGCCGGTATTCTTTTCCTGTCACCCTTGTATAAGAAAGTGGCGCCCGGAGATACGCTTTACACACTTTACTCCCAAACACGGGGCGAACTTGACTACGCTAAAGAGTACCTGACTGTAAATAAAGCTTCGATACTGGAAATCCTTTGACGTTCAACTTAATGACTTATGCAGACTGTAGTATTTGCCTTACCAGGCAACGAGAATTTGGCCACCAAACTTGCTTCCCGGCTAAACGCGGGGATCGGTGAACTTACCATACGTCATTTTCCAGACAGAGAAACCTACATTCAGATTCATTCAGATGTCAAAGACAAACGGGTAATTATCGTATGCACGCTCAATAATCCTGACGAAAAATTACTCCCACTATATTTCCTCAGCCAGACGGCCAAAGCCCTGGGAGCAAATTGCACCTGCCTGGTTGCTCCCTACCTTGCTTATATGCGCCAGGATAAGCAATTCAAACCCGGAGAGGGCATCACGTCTGCTTATTTCGCAAAGTTTATTTCCAATTTTGCTGACACCTTAATTACAATCGATCCTCACCTCCACAGAAGACATTCGATGAGCGAGATCTATACCGTGCCGTGCACGGTGCTTCATGCTGCCGGGCTTATATCGACATGGATTCGCGATACCATCGAGAAGCCTGTGTTGATCGGACCCGACAGCGAAAGTGAGCAGTGGGTAGAGGCTGTCGCGAAGAATGCCGGAGCGCCCTTTATCGTATTAGAAAAAATAAGGCATGGTGATCGTGAAGTCGAAGTTACTGTGCGGCACGTAGAGAGGTATCGGGAGCATTTACCGGTTTTGGTGGACGACATCATCTCTACCGCACGCACCATGATTGAAACAATCGGTCATCTGAAGAAAGCAGGAATGAAACCCCCTGTATGCATTGGTATACACGGCATTTTTGCGGGTAATGCTTTCGAGGAATTGAAAGAAGTCGGAGCCGCAAAAATTGTTACAGCCAATACAATAAGTCATCCAACCAATCAGATTGAAATTGTTAATTTACTAGCATCGGCATTTTAACTTTGAGTTAGGGTGCCGAATAACGACTCAAAATGATTCATGAGTATCCCCAAAAAAAGGCGAAAATTTTTACCTTTTCAATTTTCTGCTATATCATAAAATAGCCGTGCCGTTTTTGAAAAGCTGATATTAATCATTTATCAGACTGACTAAGACCATTTGCCACTGTGTCCTAGGATAATACTTTTGGGTGTGACATCCAAAACACGACAAAAATGTTAAGGTTCATCCTGCATACGATTGCGTTGACGACCCTGTTAGTTCCCATTCGGGAATTAACGGTCTTCCAGCATTTCTGTCACGACAAACTTATTCGCTCAGAACTATTCGAAAAAAATACGCATCAATGCTGTGAAACTACGGAAGAATCTTGTGACGGATGTAAGAATGAGGAAGTCACTCTTGCCATAGATGATTTCCAATCCGCATCAACTCCAACAATTGTATCCGCCACGAACCTCGTTTTACTTGTTATTCACAATACACAATTGAGTATCATTGAAGAGCTCAGAGATCACGTTTTACAACCTTCAATAAATGACCCACCAGTCAGGTCGGGCAAGCACCGCTCTATCCTGCTCCAAACTTTTCTCCTTTAGATCATTTAGCCGAAATCGATAAGTAATACGTTCATGTGTTGCTTACTCAGGCGTTTTCCAGGATTGTCCTTCAACGTCATTTCTAATCTTAATTGTTTATCCAAACCATTTAATACGATCATCATGAAAACTATTGGTAATATTCTCAAAGCCATACTTCCCCTACTATTCTTTACATCAGGAGTGTTGTATGCACAAGTACCGTCTTTACAATACTGGCGGCCCAATGACAAGCGGGGGCTCAACGTGTTTGAACCCAGCAAATCAGATACGACCTCTTTCCAGGGAATGAAAATTAGAATTGGTGGAGACTTCGCCATGCAATTTCAGTCCCTCAATCAGAGCAACGATCTTGATAACCTGGTAGAACTTGGATCAGATTTTAACTTACCTACGGCAAACTTGAACGTGGATGTTCAATTGCTTGATGGTGTGCGGATGCATCTTCGGTCTTACCTTTCTTCCAGGAACCACAATGATTTCTATATCAAAGGCGGTTATCTCCGCATGGACAAACTCGATTTTGTGAAGCCAGGATTCCTCGAAGGTGTGATGAAATTTACGAGCATCACTATCGGGTACGATGAATTCAATTACGGTGATACTCACTTCAGAAGATCAGACAACGCACGGGCGATATTCAATCCATTTAATGAGAATTACATCATGGATGCATTTTCGACCGAGCCATTTGGCGAAGTGACAGTGCAAAATAAGGGGTTCTTAGCAATCGTTGGTGTAACCAACGGAAAGCTTAATCAAAATGTAAGGGTCAACGACCAGAGCGATAACAAGCCCTCATTCTATGGAAAGTTAGGATACGATAAGCAGATTAACGATGACTTAAGGGTACGATTAACCGGTTCCTGGTATATCAATAAAGGTGAAACAACGGGTACTTGGCTCTATGGAGGTGACCGCACCGGTTCTAGGTACTATTATGTAACCTACACCCAGCCAGATGCCAACGGCAACGTGCAGGGCGGAAATTTTGATGGTCGTTATAATGCACGATTTACCAAAATCACGGCACTTCAAATCAACCCATTTATCAAATTTAAAGGATTGGAATTGTTTGGCGTAATTGAGCGGGCATCTGGTAGCAATGAATTCACTACCCCTCAGCCAGATAAAGAGGGTGCCTTCACCCAGTTGGCAGGGGATATAATCTATCGCTTTGGTCAAAACGAAAAGTTTTATGTTGCTGCACGTTACAACACTATCAGCGGAAAACAATTGGAGAGTGCCACCGACAATCTCGAAATAAGCAGACTAAATTTTGCAGGCGGATGGTATCTTTCAAAAAACATCCTAACAAAGGTTGAATATCTGAAACAAAGTTATGATGGCAAAGGATGGACAGGAAGATTTGCAGGCGCTGAATTCAGTGGTGTAATGGTGGAAGCAGTAATTAGTTTTTAATGAGAAATCAAGTTGAGTTTTCATAATTAGTTGAGTTTTGTTTAGGGTTAGTAAGGGCACATCTGGTTGGTGTGCCCTTTTCTCGTAGGCAAAAAAGGGAGTCCCAAATCCTTGGCCTGTTTTGCCAATTAACCATAACTATCAACCAAGGTTTTTTCTGCTCGGCATCTGCGTTCTTACTAATTTGAGTTCACGAAACAATTGCGCAAATGACTTTTAAACGATTCGGGATATGAATACAGTTTGGTCCATTGAAGAAATTGACCTTGCACCTAAGCAAGGGAAGAAATACTGGAAGAATTGCCACCGCGAGTGGAGGGAAGAATTTATCTATTTCTTACTAGTCGATCGTTTTCACGATGACCTGACGCGAAAGCCAGTCAAATCAAATCGACACAAAGGCTTTGGAGATGGTGAACAACTTAAACAAATTTGTGGTGGTACCATTCGCGGGATCATCAATCACCTTGATTACATTTCTGACTTGGGTTGCACCGCCCTATGGCTTAGTCCCCTGTTCGAAAATAATCCGGAGTCCTATCACGGTTATGCCATTCATAACTATCTTGAAATTGATAAGCGATTTGGCACCAAAGAAGACTTGGAGGAGTTGGTCAATGCCGCACATAAACTTGATATGCGGGTGTTCCTCGATGTCGTGCTTCACCATTCTGGTAACAATTGGTTTTACCCCGAGGATGTTCCATACTATTATTATGAGGGCGCAAGGTTTCCCTTGGCTGGATGGCGCTCTGACGACCACCCGATACCCATCGAGCTCCGTGATCCTGAATTGTACGGACGCAAAGGACAAATTCGAAACTATGATTCATATCCGGAAACGCGCGAGGGAGATTTTCAGGAACTGAAAGCGTTTCGAATGGATGACTCTGTTGAGGCTCGCTATGTTCAGGATATTCTTATTCGAACACATTGCTACTGGATAAAAGAAGTAGATATCGATGGCTTCCGTTTGGATGCCGTGAAGCACATGGGAGAAGAAGCCATCAGCAGATTTTGCTCGCAGATCCGTGAGTACTCCTATATGCTGGGCAAAAAAAACTTCTTCCTCTTTGGAGAGTTAGTAGGTTCAGAAGATACGTATAACCGGTACATCGGTCCTACTACAACCGTAACGGTCGATGGACAAAATATTTATTACGGACTCAACTCCGTTTTGGATTTTCCGCTCTACCATATTCTTGCCGATGTCATTAAAGGAATTGCTTCGCCCGAGCGATTACTGGAGCGGTATGAGTCCCTTCGCAGAAATGCATTGGGCCGCGGTGACTTTGGTGAATTTTTGGTAACATTTATCGACAACCATGACCAGGTGGGCCAGTCGTTCAAACATCGGTTTGGGAAGGATGCAACCGAGGAACAAATCATTGCGGGTATTGGATTTTTACTCTGTGCGCTGGGTACACCGTGTATCTATTATGGAACGGAACAGGGATTTGAGGGCGCGGGTGAAAATGACGCCAACATTCGCGAAGCCATGTTTAATCCTGATGACAAAGTATCCGATGCCTTGGATCGGTCAAATAAAATCTATCAAGCCATTTCACAGATAGCAGCCATCAGAAAGAAAAGTTCTGTTTTGAAATTCGGGCATATGCACATGCGGAAAATCTCTGCGAACGAAATCCATTTTCACTTACCCGAATGTGAGAAATGCCTAATTGCCTTTTCCCGGGTTTTGTTTGACCAGGAAATTCTGGTGGCTTTCAATTCATCCACCACGGAAGAAAAGGAAGAGTACATCTCCATTAAACGCCAGCCGAATATTGACAAGGCTTTCTTTAAATTTCTTTATGGGGATACGGGGAAGATAAAAGTGCTAGAAAATCCGAATTACATTGGGCATTACATCAAACTCCGGCTAAGGCCAATGCAGTTTGTGATATTAGGCAATCATTAATATAATCAATGCACGATCATCCCTTTGGAGGATGACTAAAATCATTTCTATTGTGTGATACGAGTCACTGAGCAAATCCTGGGGTTTGGGTAACTATGCAAGCGTTACGTCATATCGAATCACGTTTTGAAATATCAAGTATATGAAAACCTTAAAGATTCTGTTAATCGTAGCCATAGCAAGCTTTACTTCCTGTAACATGAACAATGACCAACCTCAGCCCAACCTGTCAAGCCAGGTTATGGGAACCTATACGGGAACTTTAACCTCAAGTTTGTCGCAGCATGCAGTACCGGCAACAGCTGAAATCACTCCTGTTAATGATTACACCATTCAAATCCACTGTTACAGCGCTGATATCGATACAACATTTTCTCTCGGATTATATCCGGATGGAAATATGATGAGGGTATGTTTCACTGGCAGCGATTTCATGAATCAATACGGACACAATATGTCGTCTTATAATCAGATGATGGGAAATAATCAAATGATGGGGAATATGAGTAACGGGACCTCATGGCAACAGCATATGAGTGCTGAACACAACTCAAGTGATGAGCATTACGGTTATTTCGATATGAATGCCATGACATTCAACTACACCTTTAATTTCATGAACACTCCAAATGGCTACACCCGGCATTTTCTCGGTAAACGATAATCGGATATTGTTTTATTAAACATGCAAATAACGATTGGTGCTTGATAAGCCTTTTCCATCAGACTTTACTTTAGACTCCATCTAAAACTTATCCAGTTTGCGATATTAACCAACCAGTAAAGTGCCCTGAAAGAGCAGGGATAATATCACCTGCGCATAAGTTTAAACTTTAACGCAACCGTACTACATCAACTACTTTATACCCTGTAGAATTTATGGCGGACTCTATACTAACTTGAGATACCTTGCTTTCATCAAATTCGACTAACGCATTGCCGTTTTCAAAAGATGCATTTGTTTTAATAATTCCTGCAAGTTTATTTACCTCAAACATAACATGCTCGGCACATCCCTGACAGGTCATCCCGTTGATTTTGAATTCCACAGAACGGAAATCGTTCTCGTTAGCTACAATCACTTGCTTTTCAGAATGAGGATAAAAAATATGAGCATAGTATGGAAAAGCCAATGTAGAAAGCGCAAAAACTGTAATGAGCATCAGGAAAGTTTTCGTGTGCCAGAATGAAACTTTCTTCCCTTCTGTTTCACATGCACAATCGGGGGATTCTGTTGTTGGAAATACCTTCTTGTACCAGGCAAACCCTAGAACGGCAATTGTGACACCCGCCAGGTATGGCCGACCAGGCTCCAGCCATGAAAACGAAGCTGCAACACCACTCATTCCTGCAACTAGGGCCAACACAGGTGTGATGCAACAAAGCGAACTGAGTATCGCTGCGATAAGTCCACTGCTCAAAATACTATTTACCTTCATGTCTCTAATCAGAACTTACTTGAATATATTCAGTTTTTCCGTTTGTTGAGAAGCCCCGGTCTTGCAGCACGAAGACACGGAAGATTGAGTATAAGGGCATTGGGGGGTTCCTTTTAGCGGGCAATTTACAATCGGACATGCAGGTGTACCTTCCAGGGGGCAAGCCGAGGTTGTTTCTCTGTTCAATTCAAAAGCTGTTGCTCCCAGACTTGCTAAGGCTACAACGGAGATGAAAAATATTTTCTTTACCATAAAATATTAATTTAGAGGTTGAACGGTTTACTGATCCAAATGTAACTTCCGGGTGGAGGGGGGCTCCAAGTTATTTTGTGAAATAATTTTCTTCAAATGATCCTCGATTTTAGCCGCTTCCTTCAATTTTTCAGGTATCTCATCCAACTTAATATCAGGGAACAAACTGCGGAGCATATCAATATTCTTTTCATAACCGCAATTCCCAGGACAATTTTGCCATGAAAACGAAATCTTTTCTGCAAGCGCTTTACGGTAAACTTCATCCAGCAACATGAGTGTTGCTTTTTGCAGACCCGCCTGAACAGCCTTGAGCTGCAGCAGCGTCTGATCGGGGAAGTCATCATCTACCATTTTTTCGATTGCCTTCAGGTGACCGGATAAGGCCCTAATCGAATCTTTGAAATCCTTGGTCAAATCTTTTGAGATCATTTCATTCAGAATTTAAGAACAACACTTCTCACTTAGTTGAACAGGCGGACATTTTACGTTTCCGTAAGAGCAAAACACGCAGCAATCGCCTGTCTTCGGTTTTAGAAGCGCTTTGCAATTCTCGCACTCATATAAATACTGGCATGCATCTGTGGGCATTTCTTCTTCCTTGGAAAAGCCACATTTCGGGCATGTTATTGTTGATTGGGTTATCACAGTCTTCCCGGAATTCATCTTTGTTGAGAGTTAACTTTATCAGTCCTTGTTCCACTTAGATTGATATGCCGGAAGAATGGCTTCAAGATTTTTAAATGATCTTCCGTTAGGGAATAAAAGATAGTCTGACCTACACGTTTAGATTGAATCACATTGCCGTCTTTCAGTTTACGAAGATGTTGTGAGATCGCGGGCACAGTCATCCCAAGAATATCGCTAAGATCACATGGACACAACCCGCCTTCTTCTTCCAACAAATAGAGAATCTTCAGCCTTACTCCATTACCGGATAGTTCGAGAACCCGCGCCAGTTCATTGAACGCCCTGTCACTGGCTGTAATTTTTCTCTTGCACTCTTTGATCTGGTTGACATCAGCAAAAACGCGGATACAGGTATTTTTCTCCACAACACTATTATTGAATCTGGTGCAAGATATAAAATATTTTCTTATTTAAGCATAAACTTAAATATTAACATCTTTATTATTTGTTATTCGGGAAACTGTTTCATCATTCTATGAACGGAGGGATGAAGTTCTTTGTAGATGACCCGGGGATCATAAATATCATCGCTTGTAAAGCCGTTCCATATTACTTCTTGTGTTTTAGCGTCAATAAAAAGCACTTCTACTCCGCTATGGTAATAGGTTTGCTTTTTTGCATTCGTGATGGGATATCGGTTTGTGTAGTCAATTTTCCCACGCGGTGAGATTCGAATCGTGAACGGGTCAGCATAGTAGATGCTATTGTAATAAAAAGGTCTGTCCGTTAAATCAGGCATCGTTAGCTCACGGGCTTCGGCCATCCACCTGGTACGTACGAGTAGGTCAGGCTGAAGGGTATCTGCGACATATTGACGCTCGCTCAAACAATGCCCAATGTAATTACGTATCCGCTGTCGGATGAAGTCATTGTCAAAATCATTATCGCCAGCCCGATCTGCATCCGGCAGCCAGGCGTAAGTCTTATATTTATTGAAATCAATCTCTTTATCATATCTCACCTTCATGTTCGTGAAGGTCATGCACCCACTTAGAAGCATGGTTAAGGCTAATATTATTGTTGTTACTGTGAATGCTTTCATATTGATTTAGATCCCTTTTTTTGAGTTCACCTGCCTTTCTTACTGAAAATGTTATTGAAGGCGGCTATGCAAGCTCCGGTGAGCCATCCAAGAATAAAAGTCTGAACGATACCCATCAAGGCTTCTGTTATGGGCATATTCATTCGTACGATCGATGAAACATCAATGCCATGCAGCAAACTATTGAGAAACAGTACGGTGCCGTTCCTACCTACCGAAGCCATTACGAGTATGCAACCCAGGTAAAGTAGAACCGCTGTTGCCCCGCATGCAAATCCAAAGCGTCTTATATGAATTTGTGCCATACTAATTTTGATTTTCTTACTGATGTGAATGTTTGTTATCGTCCTGGTTATGCATGTTGCGCATCATAAAAAGGTGAGACGCAAAACAAATGACCATAAACAATAAAAATCCCGTGTTCGACTTGATACCAAAAACCGGCAGCAAGAAAATGAGGAGAAGTGGCAAGCCACATCCGATGATCATCCATAACCAATGATTTTTCATAACAGGTGGTTTAGAAATTTATTTTCAGTTAACTTTTTTTAACACCGTTTCAAAGAACTGGACTTTCACAAGGTTTTCACCTCCCGAGAGTCCGGTTGTCGGGGATAATCCCAACGAACCCAACTCTAAATCGAAGTAGAATGCAAGTTCGCAGGCCATTCCTTCCCCTCCACCAATATGTTCAAGACGACCAATACCCTTGATGGTCTGACGATGGTTTGGAGGCAACTCAAGAATTCCGGTCAACAGAAAATTCTGCGGAGTATGAGTTGTTGTATTGATGCGCCCAAGGTTAAGGCTTCCTCGTAACGTCCAGATATTATCGATTGCTTTTAAACGCTGATCAATTGAGTCGATACCAGTGTGCACGACCTTTGGATTGAGCATAAGAATAATGTCAGAGGTTTCATAATCCAGTGAAGCTTCAACTGCTTTCGTGTGTGCTGTAAAAGCATGGCCGAAGTACATAGCATCAACTGACACCGTTCCTTGCTTCGACCTGAATGTATTTTGTGCTTGTGATCTGCATGTAGGAAATGCGAAGAACAAAGCAAAAAGTACAAGGTATAATTGCCTGCCTTTCATTACCGAATTTAACGATTCATCACCAGGAAAAAGCGAAAAAATTTTGGCAACGATTTATATTTAATTGGTCTGGAATCCTCCCAGAAGGTTCGCGTTCGTGTTTTTATTAACACCAATAAAATGCACATCATGACCAAGAAAATTTGAGCCGAGCCTTCCGCTTGGAACGTTAAAAAAGTAACAAAATCATTAACGCCATGAGTAGGTTCGAGTACTGTAAACTGATCTTGAAAAAGATAAGCTTTGACAGAGCCTTGTTAAAGAAAGAATACTTCAAGGCACTCAGACTTTTGTCTGAGAGCGAAACCAGTTTGTTCATTGCCTGGTGTAAAAATGAGTTTGGAGATCGTTGTGAATTCCTGAATACGTAAACAATTAGTACCATGAAAACCAATTTAAATTTCATTATGGCTGCGTCCATTCTACTTTTGCTGGCAGCCGGATGTTCAGTAGTAAAGCCAGGCTATAATGCCATGCGTTGGAAGCCCCTAAGCAAAGGGTTGGTAACAGACAGAATTTATTCTAATGGTGTGGTGTGGCATTGGCCCTGGAATGGCGTGGTTGGCTACAATATGCAATGGCAAACCTACAATGAAAACGTGTCGATCCTAACGGAAGACGAATTACATATCGACCTTACCGTTTCTGTCACACTTCGACCAGTGGCTTCGGAACTACCACTGTTAGAGTTGGAAGTTGGTAAAGACTATTACAACAAAGTAATTCACCCAGAGTTTATGAGCCTGGTGCGAAACGTTTTCTCAACATACAAGTACACCACGGTGTCACCAAAAAGTCCGGACATCGAGTCAGCTATCCTCACACGCTTAATGATGCTGACAAAAGGAAAGCATATTGAATTCAACAACGTTACAGTAAAACATATTGAATACCCTGTGGTGGTTACTTCGGCTGTAGATAAGAAACTCGCAGTTCAGCAGGCCATTGAGCAAAAAGAGTACGAATTAAAGATTGCAGAGAAAAACGCGGAGATACAAAGAGTGTTGGCTAAAGGGCAGCGCGATGCACAGCAAATCATTGATGCTGGCTTAACCCAACGGTACCTGCAGTTCAAAGCACTCGAAGTGCAGGATAAGCTAACGTCTAGCCCAAATACCAAATTTTTCTTTGTGCCCATTGGTAAGGATGGCCTGCCGGTGATTCTGGATACTCATGATAAATAATTATTGTCAAACCTTTAAATATTAATAATATGAAAACGCTAAAATTCACTTTGTCTTTCCTGTTACTAAGTGCTGTATGGACATTCGCGCAAACCATTCCCATGAACATGGTAGAGAAAATCAGGGACGAACAGGTGCCGGTATCTGTCTTAAAGACCTTTGAAAATGAGTTTGCCTCTGCAAAAGCAGACATCAAAGGAGGCGTGTGGTATGCTCATTTTGAACATACCACCGCGATCCCCGGTGATCAGGGAAAACCGGGAACATCGAGAGCTATTCCCCTTCACTACAGTTACAGGGGTAAAAAAGAAGGCAAGAATGTAGAGATTAAATTCACGCCAGAAGGCAAGTGGGTATCATCGAAAGGACTACCGGATATGGTCTTGAATTGATCCTCACTTGATCTGGTTGCAAGTGAAATAAGGCGCGTGGAAAAAACTTTCATGCGCTTTTTTTTTGAGAGACCACTCCTGACAAAAGTCATTGTCTTAGCCAACATTGGTCATGATACGAGTAAACAGAACTCACTACTTTGCCATTGGATGACTCCCCTGACAACCATACGAAAATACAGCCTTTTCCTGTCCCTGTTCTTTACCTTATCGGTTTCGACAACCATTGTTTGCAATTTCGTATGTACATCAGGCATGGTAATGCACTCAGATCGTCCAGATTCTCATTGTAAACACACAAAGGAAATATCGGCAAAAGTACATCATTGGCTTACGAAGAATGTTGCCTTTGAAATCGCTCCCGAGGATTGCTGCTGTGCGGATGGGATGACCAAGTTTTTTGCGGCTCTTTCTTTAAGCACTGAGACATTGATTGTGGAGGTAGCCGCCAATGCTGCTCCTTTATTCAACATTGTTACCCCCGTTTCGCTCATCAACATCAATACCACCTTCTCCGCGAGTGTGGCACATCCCCAATTTCTTTATAACAATGAGGGGACTTACAAAAGAGTTCTTCTAAATTCCTTTCAAATCTGATAGTTAGTTTTCGAGATGCTTCCTGTTTAATCCGTGTTTCGCGTAAAGCGACACTCGTCAATTCTAAAGTCTTCTTCTTCAAAACGAAAATTAACTATTGGTTATGAAAACGTACGAACTTCATATAAAAAATATGGTCTGTGAACGCTGTGTTATCTACGTCATGCAGGTACTTCAGCAACTAAATACCCCTCCTCAAAAGGTTGAATTGGGTCGCGTAATTTTTTCAAGCCCCTGTGATACAATTTTACCAACGCTTGAAAAGAAACTACGTGAAGTCGGTCTGCAAGTCGTTTACGACAAAACAGAGGTGACGGTAGAAGAAATAAAAATTCATATTATTAAATACCTCAATGAAGTGGAAGCGGGGAATAATGTAAGCAGACTATCGGCTTACCTGTCCGATCACCTGGCTAGGAATTACTTTAGCCTGACCAAACTCTTTAGCAGAAACCAGAATAAGACAATCGAGGCCTTTGCTATTGAAAGAAAGGTGGACAGAGTTAAACAACTACTCAGGGAAGGGGAACTGACCTTGAGTGAAATCTCGTATCGCATGGGCTATTCCAACGTTCAACACTTGTCAAAACAATTCCGGGCGATAACAGGAATTTCAGTGTCTGCGTTTAAAACTGAATATACGCGAAGCGCGGCATAGTAAAACCAACTATTTGAAATTATGACTAAACCTTGTTGTCAAATAGAGACACCCAAGCCGTCACCGGAATCAGAGAAGTGGATCAGGAGATTTTGGATTGCTATTGTCCTTGCCATTATGTTGATCGTGATTCTGGCTGAAATTTTTAACTTCTGACAATTGTCATGGGCTGGATCAAAAGGGATTGGGTTTTTATAAAAGCCCCGAAATGAGGCCTTTTTGCGATTTTTGGAAGATATTACAGAGAATTTTATAACATTTCAGCAATAATGTATAATAACTTATATGCGTAAGCCCCGTATATTTACAAAGTCTTGAAGAAGTTTCGCACCATACTAACCGGTATTCTTGCATCGCTTGTGCTGATGTCTTCCATCAGCCATTCGGTTAGTTTTCATTTGTGTGGAGGCGAAGTCCAAAGCATGGCAATTTTTGGCCACGCTCAGGCTTGCGAGGAACACACACGTGGTTGTGATCATGATGGGGATCCTTCCGATCATACATCCGTTGGGCATAAAGGGTGCTGTGAAGATGCCACCGTTATTATCGACTCTGAAAAATATTCAACTAAGGTAAGTGAAACCATTACAATCAAACCACTTACGGATGGGTTGCCTTTAATCATTCCGTCTGTAGAACACCTGAATTCTGCTGTTGCGGTTGAACGTGGACACTTTTTCAATTATCGACCGCCATTGATCGAACGAGACATTACAATACTCGTTCAGACTTTCCTTATTTAATAACTGCGCTTAGGGGCGTGTGGATTGTGTTCGCATTTGCGAATAGCCTCTTCACACAATTAATCTTGTTTTAAAGCATTTGCAAGATTAGCTCCGCCCTTTCTTCATGTCCTTTTCCTTAGGATAACTGACTTCATTTTTATTATTCGATTACTATGATTGAGAAAATAATTTCATACTCTATACACAATCGTTTCATTATCCTGCTTATTGCAGCAGGCCTCTTCGGGTGGGGTTTACACTCCGTAAAGGTGAATAAGATTGATGCCATCCCTGATCTTTCTGAGAACCAGGTTATCGTGTTCACGGAGTGGATGGGAAGGAGCCCACAGATTATGGAAGATCAGGTTACCTACCCATTGGTTACCAATCTTCAGGCCTTGCCCCAGATAAAATATGTTCGCGGTACATCCATGTTCGGGATGAGTTTTGTTTACGTGATCTTCGAAGATGATGTTGACGTTTACTGGGCTAGACAACGCGTTCTTGAGCGGTTAAATTACGCATCGCGCTTATTGCCGGAGGGTGTTGTTCCAACCATTGGTCCTGATGGCACCGGTGTAGGCCATATTCTGTGGTATACATTGGAAGCGCCCGGCATGGATCTGGGTGAACAACGTGCTATACAAGACTGGTATATAAAATTCGGATTGCAGAATGTGCCTGGAGTTGCCGAGGTGGCCTCCTTTGGAGGGTTCGAAAAACAATACCAGGTTACGATCAATCCAAACAAACTTACATACTATGGCCTCTCCATCCCGCAGGTGATTCAATCCATTCGTGCCAATAATAATGAAGCGGGCGGAAGGAAGTTTGAAGTAAACGACATCGGGTACGTGATCAAGACTACCGGGTATATCAAGAGCATTGAAGCTATTGAAATGATCCCGCTTAAAACAGTAAACTCCATACCAGTTACGGTCAAGGATGTAGCTACCGTGCAAATGACCGGTCAACTTCGTCTTGGCATTTTTGATGTGAGTGGCGAAGGTGAGGCTGTGGGAGGCATTGTGGTGATGCGCTATGGTGAAAATGCCGATGAGGTAATCAAGAGAGTAAAGAAAAAGATGGAAGAAGTAGCCAAGGGTTTTCCCGAAGGCATGAAATTCAATCTTGCCTACGACAGAAGCGAATTAATCGAAGAGTCTGTTTCTTCCATTAAGAAAACACTAATTGAAGAAATGATCGTGGTTTCACTGGTGGTGATCATCTTCCTGTTTCACTGGCGAAGCGCATTGAGCATCATCATACAGATACCCATTACGTTGGCCACCGCTTTCATTTTATTAAATGCTTTTAATATCTCTTCCAACATCATGTCCCTCACCGGGGTTGCATTGGCAATCGGGGTAATTGTTGATAACGGAATTATCATGTCGGAAAATGCCTACAAACACCTCAGTCAACGCTACGCTGAAGAAATGGCAAAAAAATCAGGGAACCCTTAAAAAAGACAGCAATGAAATTTTTCAAAATATTCTCACGCAAAAAAGAAGACCCATGGATCACCGAAGAGGAACGTCTTGCGGTCATCGAAAAATCAAGTAAGCAGGTTTCTCGGGGAGTCTTCTACTCAACAATTATCATCATTACTTCATTTCTTCCGGTGTTTATGCTTACCGGGCAAGAGGGCAAATTGTTTCACCCACTGGCGTATACTAAAACCTTCATCATGATCGTGGATGCAGTATTGGTTGTTACCCTTGCACCCGTACTTATTTCGTTTTTCATGAAGGGGAAATTTAAAGACGAACACTCTAACCCGGTAAACAGAATACTGGAGAAGGTCTATGAACCCATTATCCGCTGGTGTATGAAATGGCGCAAGACTACAATTGGAATTAACATCGCTGCACTCGTCATCAGCATTCCCTTAATCATCAGCCTTGGTTCAGAATTTATGCCACCGCTTGATGAGCAGTCCATTCTGTTCATGCCCGTTACGCTTCCAGACATATCGAATGCAGAGGCAAAAAGAATTCTGCAGGTGCAAGATAAACTGATTCACTCAGTTCCCGAAGTTGACAAAGTACTAGGGAAGGCAGGTCGGGCCAGCACTGCAACCGATAATTCACCCATCAGCATGATCGAAACAATTATCATGCTGAAGCCAAAAAGTGAATGGCGACCGGGGATAACGAAAAAAGATATCGTTAATGAATTGGATGCCAAACTCCAAATTCCCGGAGTGGTTAACGGATGGACACAACCCATTATTAACCGCATCAATATGTTGGCTACCGGAGTTCGGACCGATGTAGGTGTAAAGGTGTATGGTCAGAATCTGGATACGATCTATGCCGTTTCGGAAAAAGTTAAACTAGCCCTCGAAGGTATTCCGGGAGTGAAAGACCTTTATGTTGAGCCCATCACAGGGGGCAAGTATCTGGTCATTGATATTAAACGTGAAGAGATTGGACGTTACGGCCTCAATATAGATGACGTAAACATGATGGTAGAATCCGCTATTGGAGGTACACCCATCACGCGTACCATTGAAGGCCGTCAACGTTTTTCAGTGAATGTACGGTTGGCACAAGACTACCGGAACAGCCTGGACCAACTTAAACGCATTCCGGTGCAGACCCCTGCATTGGGAACGATTCCATTATCAGATGTGGCCGACCTTCGGTTTGAAGATGGCCCACCGATGATCAACTCAGAAAATGCTATGTTGCGCGGTGCTGTACTTTTTAATGTGCGCGACCGTGACCTCGGCAGCACAGTACAAGAAGCTATTGATAAATTAAACAGTGACCTCTCAAGCCTTCCCAACGGATATTATATTGAGTGGAGCGGCCAGTACGAAAATCTTATCCGAAGCAAGAAAACATTAACGTTGATTGCTCCCATAGTTTTTATCATCATATTCCTCTCACTTTATTTCGCTTTCCATTCCATACGCGAAGCATTCTTTAGTTTGATAACCGTACCCTTTGCGCTTATTGGAGGGGCCTATATAATTTATTTCTGGGGTGTTCACCTATCGGTAGCCGTAGCGGTTGGATTCATTGCTTTGTTCGGTATTGCCGTAGAGACAGGTGTTGTGATGGTAATCTATCTCAACGATGCAATGAGGCAACTGGTAGAGTTAAGAGGCAACTCGCGCGAAACCATTTCAATGACTGAATTGAAGGAATTTGTAATTGCCGGAGCGGCAAAACGCCTCAGACCAAAACTGATGACTGTGTCCGTTGCTCTATTTGGCCTCGTTCCGGTGTTGTGGGCTACCGGTGTAGGTAGCGATGTAATGAAACCCATTGTGTTGCCCATGATTGGAGGCGTACTCACATCCTCCACGCACATCCTTTTGGTGACGCCCCTAATCTTTTTGATGACCAAAGAATATGAGCTTAGAAAATTCGGAAAACTTGAAATCCATGAAATCAAACATTAAAACCATAATCCTGTTCTGGCTTGCGCTTTGGGGCAGTCTCACTGCCCAGGCACAGCAACGATTAAAGTTGGACAGCATTCTCACTGTGATCCAACACAACAATCCCATGTTACAAGAATATCGATACAAAGCACAGGCGCTAAATGAAATCTCAAAAGGTGCGAAAAGTTGGATGGCTCCGATGGTCGGACTCGGAACTTTTATGACTCCTTATCCTGGTCAAATGGTGATGGACGAAAGGGACAAGGGATCTGTGATGCTCTCCGCTGAACAGTCCATACCGAATCCGGCAAAATTGCGAGCCAATCAGCAACTGCTCTCATCAAAAGCGGCCATTGAAGAAGCTGCGGGTTCATACACGTTCAACGAACTGAGGTCGCAGGCAAAAACAGCATTTTATGAATGGCTCGTACTGGAAAAGAAGCTGGCAATTCTTCGCGAGAATCAGGAAATCATTCAACTCATGTTCAACATTGCCAAAGCACGTTACCCCTATAACCAAAGTCCGTTGGGCAACAGCTTTAAGGCAGAGGGAAGATTGCATGAAGTCGAGAACATGATCTTTATGACGGAAAATGAAATCATTCAGAAAAATATTTCACTCAATGCATTGATGAATCTGCCCAAGGATGTCCGCTTTGACATTGATACTGTCTTCCAGGATTTTGATCCGGTAGAACTTGCAATAGACACCACCGTGCTGGCAAACAGCCGAAGCGATATCCGGCAACTCAACAACACTATTCAGTCAATGCGTTATGCCGTGAAGTTGGAAAGCTACCAGGCCAAACCGGACTTCAGAATCCGATATAACCACATGGCTCCATTGGGACAGATGATGCCCAGCGCTTACACGATTGAGGGTATGGTCTCTATACCAATCGCTCCGTGGTCTTCAAAAATGTATAAGGCCAACGTGCGAGGAATGAACCTGCAGATCGAAGCGATGAAACGCGGACGCGAGGCCATTCTAAACGAAGCCCAGGGTATGGCTGCGGGGATGGCTTGGGAAATTCAAACCACAAGGAAACAACTGGATAACTATGAGGAAAAAATTATTCCGGCACTTGAGCGAAACTATGAAACGGTAATGCTGGCATACGAAGAAAACCGAGAGGAGTTGCCATTTGTGATTGATGCATACGAGGCCCTCATTATGGCACAAACCCAATACTTAGATGTGATGAGAAGATATTATCAGATGATCGTGAGTTATGAAAAGCAATTGGAGAAATAATATGCAACGTGCAACTGATAAAACGCTGAAGACGTTCGCCCTACTCATCCTCATGCTGGGATTAATGGTAGCATGCAATTCAGAAAAAGAAAAGCAGGCGCATATTCACGATGAATACACCTGCCCTATGCATCCCCAGATTACTCAGGATAAACCAGGGACTTGTCCTATCTGCGGAATGGATTTGGTAAAGAAGTCTGGCGCTACACAACCAGTAGTTGTATCGGATGAAATGAAAGACCTGATCAAGCCTACCAATAGCTCGGTGATATCTGCTATAGAAACAATCCGGCCCGAAAGAAAAACGTTGCCTGTAAATATTACAGCCGCTGGAGTAATCAATTATGATACGCGCAAAACTTATTCAGTTCCGGTGCGCTTTGGCGGTCGCATTGAAAGGCTCTATCTGAAGTATAATTACCAGCCCGTGCGAAAAGGCCAGGTGATTATGGAGATATATAGTCCGGAGTTGATCACAGCCCAACGGGAATTACTCTACGTGGTAGGTCAGCATAAGGAACATATCGAAATCATTGAGTCTGCAAAGGAAAAGCTTCAATTGCTCGGACTTACAGATGATCAAATAGGGAACATCATCAAAACCGGAAAAGAAACTTTCGCCTTACCAGTGCTGAGTCCATACTCCGGGTACATCCTGGAAGCAACTGCAACACTCCCGGAGAGTAGCACATCGAATGGCACACCATCATCAATGGGCGGTAGCGGAATGAACAAAAAGGCGGGGGGTGCCATGAGTGGCGGGACGCAGTCAAGTAACTCAATGAATGCTGCAAATCCGTCACCGGTAATGGGCGGACAATTTTCAGTTCGCGAAGGTATGTATGTGTCTACAGGTCAAAGCCTCTTCAAAGTGGTAGATGACACTCGCCTTTGGGCCGAAGTATACTTTCCGGCAAAGGAAGGCGCACAAATCAAAAAAGGCGAACAGATTGAACTCCACGTGAAAGGTTCGCAAAAAGCCATCCAAGCTAAGGTGGACTTCATTCAACCCTTTTTCAGCGAAGGCAAACAATTCCTACAGGTTCGATCCTACATCGATGTAGGCAAAAATGAAATCCGTGTCGGACAACTATTAACTGCGCATGTTGTGCAGGCACATGATCAGGCGTTGTGGGTACCCAAAAAAGCAATTCTTGATTTAGGTGTTCAGCAAATAGTATTCATCAAAGAGAAAGGTACCTACACACCCTTTAAAGTAAAAACGGGTTTAGAGGCAGATGGCTGGGTTGAAATAACTGAAGGGTTAACCGAATCGGCAGACGTTGCCGCCAACGCTCAATACATGATAGACAGCGAGAGTTTTATAAAAGTAATTAATCCATAACAGCGATGAAAACTACAATTCAATATTCAGTTGTTATTATCATCATACTACTGATCGGGTGCAATGGAAAAAAAGATGGTCAGTCCTCTGAAATAAAACAAACTTATACATGCCCCATGCACCCACAGATTGTTCAGGATAAACCCGGCACTTGTCCTATCTGTGGTATGGACTTGGTTCCGATTACAGCAGGTGGTGATAAGTCAGAAGTAACACTCAGTGAAAGCCAGATTGAACTTGCTAATATTACCGTGCAGCGAGTGTCTGTTCAGGAAATTGGTAACAGCATACTTCTGAACGGCCGCCTCAGGGCGGATGAGACGCAGACTGAAGTAGTGAGCACCAGGGTTCCGGGCCGGATTGATAAACTCTTTATCAAAGAAACTGGCATCCCTATAAATCAGGGTCAACTGATTTATGAAATTTACAGTGAGCAATTGCTCACATACCAGAATGAATATCTACTTGCTCTTGCGCAATCCCAATCTATTGACAATAAGCGGTACTCCTCTTACCTGGAGGCTGCGAGGAAAAAGTTATGGTTGTACGGAATGACAGAAGATCAGATTGCTGAACTATCCAAATCGAAAACCACTAACCCACGCATACAATTCGTAGCCCCTGCCGCGGGCATCATTACCGAAATACCTGTTGCCGAAGGACAGTACGTTGCCGAAGGCGCAGCCATCTATCGCTTAGAAAAACTCAGCAAACTCTGGGTGGAAGCGGAAATGTACCCGCGAGAAGCATCGCTTATTAAGTTGGGCGACCGCATAACCATTTATGTTAACGGATTCGAAAATCAACCCATTGAAAGCAAGGTCATCTTTCTTTCCCCGGAATACCGACAGTCCAGCCAGATATTTGTATTACGTGCTTCCCTTGCTAATAATGAGCATCTCTTCGCACCCGGTATGCAGGCGGAGATCGTCTTCGAACATTCCAAAAAGAAAGCGTTGACGTTACCTGCGGATGCCGTTATCCGCGAAGAGTTGGGTAATCATGTGTATAAGAAAACCGGTGTTGGTAAGTACCGACCACAAATGATCACTACCGGGCTGGAGAATTTTAACAAGGTCGAGATTACGAGTGGTGTGGAAGAAGGTGATTCAATTGTTGTGACGGGCGCCTACCTGCTGTACAGTGAAATCGTACTCAAGAAAGGAGTTAACCCAATGGCTGGGCATAATCACGATCACGCGGCTGCACAAACAAATGATGCAACGCAAGTTACCACGGTGGAAAAGTCAATGGTGGTAGATCAGGCATTTACAAAACAGCTCAAAGAATTACTGACCCCTTACTTCAAAATAGAAGAGGCCCTTGTAGCATCTGATGCCAAGTCTGCATCTGCTCAAACAAGTGCGTTCAATACGGCTTTGAAGAATGTCGATATGGGTTTGCTAAAAGGAGATGCACATATGAAGTGGATGGACCAACTGAAAAGTTTGGAGACAGCTACCAAACTCATTTCGTCTGCAACGGATGTTGAGATTCAACGGGCGGCATTTTCCCAACTCACAAATGCTCTTTACTCATCAATTAAAACGTTTGGAGTGAACGGACTTGAGGCGTACTACCAGTTTTGCCCAATGGCATTCGATAACAAAGGTGCTTTTTGGATCAGCGATAAAAAGGAAATCAGCAATCCTTATTTCGGTGAGCAGATGCTGCGCTGTGGAGAAACAAAGGAGATTTTAAAATAACCTTATGGCCAAGCCTTGTTGCGAAAATAGTGATCTTAAACCACCACCATCCTGGAAAGTGTGGCCAAGAAGAATAGTCTATGCCATTCTGATTGGAATAATACTATTCGTTCTGTGGAGCCAACTCATGCATCAACAACAATAAAAAACAAAAAATGACTGAAAGCAAAAACTACATACCCGCATTGAAGTACGACTGGCTTACAAAAGTATATGACCCTGTCTTGCAACTGACCATGCCCGAACGAAAGTTCAAATCGGCATTGATCGACCAAATGAATATCAAACCGAATGATCGGATTCTGGATTTTGGATGTGGATCGCTCACGCTCTCCATTATGGCGGCTCAAAGACATCCGCGTGCTCAATTCTTTGGCGTTGATATCGATGAAAAAATAATTTCCATCGCGAACGAAAAACTTTCAAAGACAGGTCTAAACATTGACGTGCAGCAATACGATGGGAATAAACTTCCGTACCCGGATAACTCGTTCGATCATGTTATGTCAAGCCTTGTATTTCATCATCTTAGGCTGCGACAGAAATATTTTGCTTTGGAAGAAATCCGCAGGGTGCTTAAGCCTTCCGGAGAATTTCACATAGCAGATTTTGGCAAACCGGCTGGTGCCCTGCAGAGGGTAGGATTTTATGCCGTTCAACTTTTGGATGGATTTCAGACAACGACTGATAACGTTGAGAATTTGTTAGCCAAAGCCATCAAAGAAACTTTTCAAAAGGCAGAAGAGACTGCGCATTTTAAGTCGATGGTCGGCACAGTAAGACTTATCAAAGCAAGAAAAACAACCAATACGATTCTATAAACAACTAATGATAATCAATAACAACCATGAAAACAAAAATGATGATGCTTATCCTGGTTCTAGGTAGCTGGGGAGCTTTTGCACAACACGATCATGCCGGGCATGAACAGAAGAAGACCGATCAAGCGATGGTGATGTTTAAGGATCCTAAACTGGGCAAGGCATATGAGCACTACATTCATGTGAAGAACTCATTGGTAGCCTCGGACAACGAGGAAGCAAAAGCTAGCGCTATTGAATTGAGTCAAGCATTAAGAAATGCCAAAGTATCAACAGCTTCTATTGAAGCGGCTACTAAGTTAGCTAATACTTCAGATTTAGATGAGCAACGTAAGTTGTTTAGCACGCTTAGTAACGAAATGGCGACTTTGGTAAAGGATGGGAAACTATCAATGGGTATGCTTTATCTAGAGTATTGCCCCATGGCAAACAATAATAGTGGTGCCTATTGGCTCTCCAACGAAAAGGAAATTAAAAACCCTTATTTCGGAGACAAAATGTTGAAATGCGGTAGTGTAAAAGAAATGATTCACTAATAGCGGGTGGAGAGATGAGACGGAGTAAACGCAAATTGAAACGTCTCGCTCGACTCATGAATTTTTGATCGTTAATAAAACATTTTTCATCAGGGTTATGAAAAAGAAACAAACGTACCGACCCCCGACTCCTAACAAAAAGAAGAGGTTCAAATGGAATGGAATCTTCATCACAGCTTTCGCCATTGTCATGATTGGGGGTTGGTTTGTGTGGTTGGCGGTGCATACCTATCAGCAGGAGAAACACGAAAGTGAAATGAAGCAACAGTATCAGTCTTCTCTTCCGGTACCTGGAACAGCCGTTGACCATAAGTTAGTATGCATGGTTAACAACACGTACATGGGTGTTGATCAAATTCCGGTAATGGTGTTGGACAAGACGTATTACGGATGTTGTCCGAAATGTGTACGCGACCTTAATACGGATGAGTCCTCCCGGATAGCGATAGATCCTTACAGTCATGTGTCAGTGGATAAGGCGCTCTCATTTATTACGGTGAATCCCGATAAGTCAGGCGCAATTTTATATTTCGAATCAGAACAAAACGCTAAAAAATATTTAAAGAAATGAAACGTAGAGAATTTGTAAAACTATCAGGAACAGCAGCTGCGTCTGCGATCATGATTCCACCTGTGCTGCAAAGTTGTATGGACAACATGAACATGAATATGAACATGGGTTCTAATGCCGTGGCGGTTAAAGAAGGCGCATTTACCACGCCTCTGGCTTTCCCCAATGTGATGTCCAGTAATTTTTCAATGAAGGCCAAAGGAAACACTGCCAATCTTTTGAATAACCAGAGTGCCTCGGTATTCGGTTACGCAGACGGAATGTTAGGGCCAACTATTAAAGTTGACACGGGCACAACTGTGTCGATGGCCTTCCAAAACCTTCTTTCGGAGGAAACCAACATTCATTGGCATGGGCTATTAGTTCCTGCCGATATGGACGGACACCCCAAGAATGTTATCAACAGCGGTGGTAGTTTCGACTTTTCACTGCCCATTAACCAACGGGCTGGCACGTATTGGTATCATCCTCACCCTCACGGAAAGACGGCCAGACAGGTATTCACCGGCCTCGCAGGCTTTTTTATTGCCAATGACGCAGAAGAGCTGGCGCTGAACCTTCCTTCTGGCGACCGTGAACTTTTGTTGGTGATCCAGGACAAACGCATTGAAAATGGACAACTGAATTATTCGCCCTCCATGAATGAAATCATGACGGGTTATACGGGTGAATATGTTTTAGTAAACGGTACTTATGCTCCTTTCCACAATGTGTCTACTCAGTATTATCGGATGCGCATTTTGAATGGCTCAACGGCCAGGGTGTATAACATTAGTTTGAGCGATAACCTGGGTTTTGAAGTAATCGGTTCTGATGGTGGTTTGTTAGCGCAGCCTGTTTCTGTGAATTCCTTATTGCTAGGCCCGGGCGAGCGAGCTGATATTTTAGTGAGCTTTAAAAATCTGGCGGTTGGTAAAGAAGTTTACCTGTTAAGTAAAACTTTCGATGGCGGGGCTCAAGGCCAGCAGGAATTCAAGATCATGAAGTTTACGGTGAATCAACAAATGAGTGATTCGTTCTCTACACCCTCTCAACTTTCTGTGGTCACACCGCTGACAGAAGCTTCGGCATCCAAAACACGCTCGATGAAAATCAAAGGAATGATGGAAGGGATGAATATGAATGGTGGGGGTATGGGAAGCGGTATGCACACCATTAACGACAAAATCTATGATCTCAACCGGGTTGACGAAACGATTGATGCAGGTGCAACTGAAATCTGGGATTTTGATAACTCCGCAGGTGATGAAATTCACCCCATGCACATCCATGGCGTTCAATTTCAAATCCTCTCCAGAACAGGAGGCAGAGGCACATTGATTGCTTCCGAAAGAGGATGGAAAGACACCGTACTGGTAATGCCACGTGAAAAAGTAAGAATCATCATGACCTTCCCTCAGGATAAGGGAGTGTACGTATTTCACTGCCACAACCTTGAGCATGAAGATGATGGCATGATGTTGAATTATGAAATTGTTTAATGAATTAAACCCATTTGCCAATGAAAAATAGCATAATAATTACGAGTCTGATTCTCCTTGCAGGTTCGGCAGTTGCTCAGCACGATCATGGTGCGGGGCATACTAACGCGCCTACACACAGTAAAAAAGAAACCGTACACTCGCACCGTGCAGTTCCTGAATTTCAAGTGCAACTTCGTGGTGTGTTTACGGCCAGCCTCCAATTGAAAGATGCTCTTATATCTTCCGATGCTGCGAAGGCTACACTATCTGCTTCTGAAATTAAAAGCGCATTGTCTAAAGTAGATTTGGCTCTATTGAAAGACGAAGCCCTCATGGACTGGATGGGTTCCCTGAAGATACTCAATGAGAATCTTGAGCGGATCGGAAGTTCCACTGATCTGACAATACAGCGCCAGGCATTTTCTTCTTTTAGTAATGCACTATACAAGAGTTTGAAAGAATTTGGTGCCGGGGGCATCATGGTTTACTACGTGCAATGCCCGATGGCAAACAATAGTGCAGGAGCGTATTGGCTTAGCGATACCAAAGAAATTCGTAACCCCTATTTTGGAAACGAAATGCTTTCGTGCGGAAAAGTGAAAGAAACAATTCAATAGTACAAGTTCCAGCATCAAACAACCAAATCTAAATCTTATGAAAACGTTAAGCATAATCATTTTTCTTGCTACGATCACCTTTTCAGTTCAAGGACAGAAACCAAATGCTGACGATGTAACCACCGTTATCACAACGCTGGAGGCATACAAGAAAGCCATTGAAAAACTTGATACAATCGGGACAGGAAAACTCTTTGTATCGAATTCAATCGTAATTGAATCGGGCAAAATAGAAGGCAGGTACCAGGATTACCTTGCTCATCACCTGGGACCAGAACTTGGTGATTTTAAGTCTTTCGCCTTCAGCGACTATAAGGCGGATGTAACGGTCGATTTGCCATACGCTTTCGCCACCGAAACGTATAAGTACACTATTGTTCTGAAAAAAGACAACTCCGTGATTGAGCGTAAAGGTGTTGCAACTACTATCCTTAAAAAGGAAAATGGCACATGGAAAATATGGCAAACACATACTTCAGCGCGCAGACCATGAGATTGATGATGATTCTTTTGTTCTGCTTTACTGGACTCAAGACCACGGCACAAGAACAAGCCAGGGACATCGTGGGCCAATGGCTTACCGAGAAAGGTGAAGCTAAAGTTTCCATTTATATAGAGAGTGGATTGTACGTTGGAAAAATTATCTGGGTGAAAGATGATAAGGAAAATGCCAAGTTGAATACTCTTGTATTATCTGGTTTTAAATATGACTCCGAAACCCGCGAATGGAATGACGGTACAGTTTATGATCCAAGGCATGGCCACAAGGCTGATGGATATCTTGCATTAAAGGACTCCAAAACTCTCAAAGTTGTCGGTTACAAGGCGTTCCGTTGGATCAGCGATACTGAATTATGGACACGGATCGAACCGAACCCATAAAGCAACAAAAAAACCACAAGTCGTATGGAATCATTACCTGACATCATTAAATCTTACAAGCACGATCCAGCTTCGGTTTATAACACGTGGTTTATCGGCAACGAAGAGAGATTGAAAGCATTCCGGGCTATCAAACGAGGTGTGCTTCAAGTCATCGAAGATATTAAAAACGAAAAATTTGGAAATGATTTTAAGGGATCATCCCTCGAATTTGTCCTCAATGCCATCACCGAGCAAAAACAGGTATTTGAAGGGGCAGCACATCCATTTTATTGGAAACCTAAAATGCGGATCCCGGATATTTACGAAAACCAAAACAACAAACGCGCATTTGGCCAGTTCCTTGAAAACTGCTACAGTGCCACGAAAGAGGAACAAATTATTCGCGAAATTATTAAACTTGATGCGCTTAAAATTAAAGGTCTGGGGCCTGCCGTTGCCAGCATTTTATACTTTCTACACCCCACGCTTATGCCTCCATTTAACACAGCAATTGTAAATGGCTTCAATTATTTATTTCGGGATAATAAAAAGTTGGGTAGTTGGACAGAGTACTTAAAAATGCGCGATGTGATTCTCAGATCAAATGAGGAGAACAAAAGTCAGCTTTCAAATGACCTGGGAGCAATTGCAGGACTACTGTATGAAGTCGGTATGCGTAATATTATTATCGAAGGACAGGTAATATCGGAAGACGAGAAAACCAAACTTTTGAAGCAGTATGACAAGCGTCACAAAGAGGTGCTAGATGAGAAGCATGAAGAAGACCTTCATACCGAAATGCAATTCCATCTCCTGAAGGTGGGCAAAGCACTGGGGTACGATCCCATTACAGCCAGCAACGACCGAAGTAAATGTTATGGGGAGATTAACTTTTCATTCATCAGCCTTGGTCAGTTTCCCACGCTGAGCATTGATAAAGAAACGCTAAGCACGATACAATTGATCGATGTGATCTGGTTTGAAAGGGACACCAATAAAGTAGTGTGCGCATTCGAAGTTGAAAAAAGTACCTCTATCTACTCGGGTATTCTTCGATTAAGCGATCTGGCCTTTTCGTTGCCGGATCACAGTTCATCCCTATTCATTATTATTCCTGACAAGCGTGAAAAGGATGTACTTCTTCAACTGAGCCGGCCATCGATCAAGAAAAGTCAGGTACTTATAAAATATATTCTTTTTTCAGACTTACGGGAGCACTGTGATGCTCTTTGCAAGTTTGGCGACAGTCACATGATCTTGGAAAAAATTGCTAAAACAATTTCCTAACAACCTAAACTAACTTAACTACCATGAAAACAATTATTGCAAGTACGCTTGTGCTGCTCATAACAATTTCTTCCGGGTTTGGCCATGATGGAAAGAAGCACAAGAAAGATTCTGTTAAAACTGCTGACTCCATAGCCATGTCACAACAACATATAGCCGGGGATACAATCCATCATCATGACGAAAGTATGGCACATGATGAAAAGAAAATAACCGCTGACCTAACTGACTTCCCAACGCTTCACCCGCTCATCGTACACTTTGCTATTGTACTGATTCTGGTAGCCGCAGGCATCCAATTACTTAATCTGTATTTCATGAAGAAAGAAATTTCATGGATCATCACGGCCATTCTTTTGGCAGGGGTATTAGCGGCCTGGTTTGCCAGTAGAAATTTCCACCCTCACACGCATGGTATCAGTGAGCACGCACAACTTGTATTGGATCAACACGATAAGTGGGCCGACTGGACTATTAATTCCGGCATCGTAGCGCTGCTGTTGCAGATCGTCAATTTGTTTGTATTTAAGGGCACTCGATGGGCAGCAGTTGTTGTGGCCGCTGTGCTGGTAGTGTCGGCTTACAGTGTTTCGCGTGCAGGGCATTACGGTTCACAACTGGTCCATATCGAAGGCATTGGCCCGCAAGGCAAGTACCTGGAAATGGAACATAAACATTGAAATTCTTAACCTAAAAATCATAACTATGAAAAAATCAATTTTAGCAATCGCTATCCTGGTTTCAGGATTATTCGTCTCCTCAATGTTCGTTGTTGGTTGCGGAGGCAAGAAAGAACAAAGCACCGAAGAACACGAGCACGCAGCGGGTGACACTACCGGTCATGACCACGATGAAATGGAAATGGATTCCACTGAAATGCAAAAGATGGACTCCACAGAAATGAAAGGGCATGATCATTAAACCAGCAAAAAAAGTAATTCTTTCTTCCATCGGGGTTTGTATGCTGCTTACTGTTGCAGCATACATGCCTTTGCTGGCTCAGCATAACAACATGCACGATAAAAAGCCCACCGCACCCGGCAAGCGTGTAGAGTATGATCTCTACATTGACCACCTGATGGTAAACTATACTGGCAAAGAAAAAATGGGTATGGCCATCAACGGGGGCATACCGGGGCCGGTGCTGCACTTCAACGAAGGAGATACGGCCATCATCCGTGTGCACAACAAATTAAAGAACGAAGAAACATCCATTCATTGGCACGGCCTGTTGTTGCCTAATGAAGAAGACGGGGTGCCGTACTTGACTACAGCACCCATTAAAGCAGGCCAGACACACACATTTGAATTTCCGCTCATCCAAACGGGAACATACTGGTACCACTCGCACACCATGCTGCAGGAGCAATCCGGTATCTATGGCTCAATTGTTATTCATCCACGTGGTTGGAATGAATCAGCGAGTATGAAAGAACACGTGATTATGCTCAGCGACTGGACGGATGAAAATCCGCACGAAGTGTTGCGCAATTTGAAGCGCGGCCTCGATTATTATGCCATCAGAAAAAATTCAGTGCAAAGTTGGGGCGAGGCGCTGGCCAAAGGCTACCTGAAAGACCGCGCCAAAACCGAGTGGATGCGCATGCCCGCCATGGACGTTTCGGATGTGTACTACAACCGCTTCCTCATCAACGGAAAATCGGACCATATTTTTACTGATGCGAAGCCGGGCGATTCACTGCGGCTGCGCATCATCAACGGCAGTGCATCGTCATACCACTGGGTGCAATATGCCGGTGGCAAAATGAAATTGGTGGCCGCTGATGGCATTGCCGTACAGCCGGTTGAGGTGGATAAGATACTAGTAGCCATTGCGGAAACTTATGATATAGAAATTAAAATTCCCGATGGCGGCATGGCATACGAATTCCGGGCGACCGCACAGGATATTTCCGGCTATGCTTCGCTTTATTTTGGAAACGGCATGAAGATGAACGCACCCTTGCTGCCCAAACTCGACTACTTTGCCATGATGCGCGAAATGAACAATATGGGCAACATGGCCGACATGGACATGAGCAATATGAAAGGAATGAAAATGGAGGGCGCACACCAAGGCCATGATATGGGTAATATGAAGATAGAGGACATGAATATGAAGAGTGACCCTTCTATGAAAGACATGCCCAGAGATACTTCCATGATGAACATGGCAATGGATACCACATCCATGAAAGAAATGAACATGGATACCATGAATATGCAAGACACCGCAATGAGCAACATGGATATGTCGAAAATGGACATGGGCGATCAAAGCGAAGTCACCTTAACCTACGACATGCTCCGCTCTCCAACGCCAACAGTCTTGAACGATCAATTGCCCATACGCGAAATCAAACTCAGCCTTACCGGTAACATGATTCGCTATGTGTGGTCGTTCGACAACAAAACACTCTCGCAATCTGATAAAATAGTAATACGCAAAGGAGAAAATGTGCGAATGATTTTGGTGAACAATACCATGATGCGCCATCCGCTGCATTTACACGGTCATTTCTTCCGTTTCCTAAATGCACAAGGAGAATACTCGCCCATGAAACACACCTTCGACATCGCTCCGATGGAAACCGTTACGATTGAGTTTTATGCCAACGAAGAAAAAGACTGGTTCTTCCATTGTCACATTCTCTATCACATGATGGCCGGCATGGCGCGTGTGGTGAGCTATGAAAACTCGTCTCCAAATACGCAGGTTACCGCGAAGGATCAAAAGAAAGTTTTTAAGGAAGACCGCGCATTGTACTTGTGGGGCCAGACAAAAATAGCCTCCGATGCCGTGTTTGGTTTTGCCAACATCGTAGGAAACAAAGGGATTCTTGGATCGACCTACCGGGTGAACTACAAAAGCAAATACGAATTTCAACCTGACTACCAGCGCTTCCTCGACAAGAGGCAATTCTTATCAGCATTTATAGGCGCGGACATCCGGAATACTTTTCAGGTCACTGAAGACGGAAAGCAAGTGAACCGCAAAGTTGGCGTCATAGGCGTACGCTATTTGCTCCCCATGTTTGTTCTTTCTGAATTCAGGGTGGATCACCGGGGCGAAGTTCGTTTTCAGCTTTCCCGAAATGATATGCCGATTACCAAACGATTGAGGTTAAGCCTGGTGGGCAACTCAGATTGGGAGTACAACATTGATTTTGACTATAACATTGCCAAACGATTTTATATTCACGCGTCTTACGATTCGGACTATAAATATGGCGCTGGACTAACAATATTATGGTGATCAAACAAAGCAAATTTGAAATCGAATGAAAAGAATACTTGTTCCCACCGATTTTTCTGATTGCGCTCAAGCCGCTGCGGACGTTGCCATTGCCATCGCAGTAAAAACCAATGCAGAGGTTTATTTTCTTCACTTGCATGCCCCTGCACCAACAGGAGGACACATGGCCATGCATGGAGGTGGTTCTCATGAAGGGCACCAGCATCATGACTGTAGCGGTCCGGCAAGAGCTAGGCTCGATCAACTCGTAAAAGCTGCTGAGCACCAAGGCATTTCTGCCAAGCCGGCTTTGGTACTGGACGAAGATTGGAAACAGGTTGAAAAGCATGCAGCTGCATTCTCTATCGATTTGATAGTAATGGGATCGCATGGCGTCAACGGACTCAGGAGGATCTTTTTAGGCTCGCGCGCCCTTCAGATGATTCGTCAGGCCGATCTGCCGGTGTTAATCATAAAGTCTGCCATTGCCGATTTCAAAATCCGGACAGTAATTTTTGTCACAACCCTTGAAGAAAGAGAACAGGAAGCGCTTGCGTTCTTGGATCAAGTAACATACCCCTGGAATGCCGTTATCCATTTCCTCTATGTTAGCAAGCCATTGACATCCGAAGAAACCAATGTATCGCTTGGGAAAATAGAACAACTCACCAAAGGATTAAAAACCCACATCGAATTTTCCGTTTGCAACGAGGAGGCCGGGATAAAAAAAGTGGCAGTGGACTTGGATGCTGATTTGGTTGTATTAACTACTCATGGGGGCAACTCCTTAATCCGCGCTTTTTCATCCGGACTGGCAGAGAAGTTTGCAGGCGAGTTTGAAAGGCCAGTGCTTATCATCAATACGAAATAAACGTTCCATGCATAATCATAAAACCCACTGGGAAAAACTTTACGAAACCAAGGCTGGATCTGACCTCAGTTGGTTTCAACCTTATCCGCATACATCGGTTGACTTCATTAATCTGTTCAAGCTGCCGAAGACTTCCAGCATCATTGATGTTGGTGGTGGCGATAGTCATTTAGTAGATGCGTTGCTGGAGTTAGGCTATTCGGATATTACGGTGCTTGATATTTCAGCTAAGTCCATTGAACGCGCGAAAGCGAGGTTGGGAGAAAAGGCAGCAGCAATTACCTGGATAGAGAAAAACATTGTGGACTTTGAGCCTGAACGTAAATACGATTTCTGGCATGATCGGGCAGCCTTCCACTTCCTGACAGTAGAAATCCAAATCATAAAATATCTTGCCATTGTAAAACAGAGCATTAAATCCGGTGGCCACTTGGTTCTCGGCACCTTTTCGGATAAAGGCCCTAACCAATGCAGTGGCCTGGAGGTCAAACAATACACCGAAGCCTCTATGTCTGCGCTCTTTGAGAAAGACTTCAAGCGAATAAAATGTATAGAAGATACCCATATAACACCTTTTAGCACGCAGCAGAACTTCGTCTTCTGTAGTTTTCAACGAACCTTGAAACAGATACTATGATCAAAAACAAAAACCTGTTCATCCGTAGAATCCACCGTTACCTTGGTTTGTTCATTGGCATTCAGTTTTTAGGCTGGACGATCAGTGGACTTTTTTTTAGCTGGAACGACATCGACAGTGTGCATGGAGACCATCTGTTAAAATCGCCCGCATTTATTTCTGCCAATGTATCAACGGTCTCACCCACGATTGCCATTGAAAAACTCAGACAATCTCAGTCGGTTGATTCCATCCATTCCGTTCATCTTGTTCGTGTTTTAGATAATCCTGTTTATCAGATTGCCTATTTCTCAGGCCATGCTGGCGAGGGCATGCATCACCATATCCATTACGCATTGGCCAATGCGGGCACAGGCGAACTGAGACAAGCATTGACTAAAGATGAAGGACTTGCCGTGGCAAAAGAACAAGTGGTTTCGGGTGCACAAGTAAGCGCAGTGCAATACCTGGATCAGACCGATGGCCACCATGAGTATCGCGAGAAACCTTTGCCTGCATGGGCAGTAAGTTTTAAGAACCCCGATTGCACTGTGTATGTAAGTGCCGAACTTGGAACTTTTCAATCCATTCGCCATGACCAATGGCGGGCATTTGACTTTCTGTGGATGTTCCATACGATGGACTATGCCGGTCGCGACAACTTTAACAACTGGTTGCTGAAAATACTCTCTGTATTCGGTCTGCTCACAGTAATGTCGGGCTTTGTATTATATACCATTTCATCGCGTACCCTCAAAAAATTTTTTACCAAATAAATTCAACCAACCAATATGAAAAGAATTATAATAGTCCTTGCCATTGCACTCGTGTATTCTGTTTCCGTAAAGGCTCAGCTTAATTTGCCACCAGCCAGTACCGATGCTGAGTTTAAACAACAGATTGGCTTTGGTGAAGTGGAGATAAAATACTCTCGCCCCAGTGCGCGTGGCAGGGTAATCTTTGGCGGCCTGGTTCCTTTCGGAGAACTATGGCGCACGGGTGCCCACGATGCAACCACCATCCGTTTTTCGGAAGCTGTGAAATTGAATGACAACGACATTCCCGCGGGTACTTATTCTTTGTTCACCATTCCCAATCAGAACGAGTGGACAATCGTAATCAACAAGGCTGCTGAGATGCACGGCACTTCCGATTATACACAAGAGCAAGACCTCTTGCGCTTTGCAGCAAAGCCAGAGAAATCGGCACGCTATTATGAGACCTTCACCATCGAAGTAAATGATCTTTCGAAAGACGAAGCCGGATTGTTTCTACTATGGGAGAACACGCAGGTGAAACTGACCATTAAAATGAACGTGGACGAAAAGGTGATGGCCGAAATCGATGATCGGATTAATGTAAAGAAGGAAGACCGTCCAAGCCTTTTCTATCAATCCAGTTCTTACTACTTCAACAACAATAAAGATTTGAAGCAGGCTTATGCCTGGGTGCAAATAGCCAACAGTAAAGCGCAGGATGCCGCATATCTTCAACTACAGGCAAAAATTGAAGCCGCGATGAATGACTATGCAACGGCTCTTAAAACATTGAAAGCGTCTACCGATTTGGCCATAACGAAAAAGCTTGATCAGGTTATCGTAACAAATGAGAAACTGCGTATTGAATGGGAAACGAAAATCGGTAAAAAGTAAAATGAAGAAACTTGCATCTATCACACTCTTTGTATTACTGTCATTTTCTTCCTTTGCGCAAGGAAACAGTGCCGAGAAAACTGACATCGATCTGAAGCAAAGTAAACTGGAGTGGACGGGAAAAAAATTGGGTGGTGAACACTACGGAGAAATACAACTGTCATCGGGCAACCTTACATTCACTAAAAACAAACTAACCGGTGGTTCTTTTGAAATGGACATGACCAGCATTACGTGTGCTGATATTACCGATACGAAATCAAACAAGCGCTTGGTGGATCACCTGAAGTCTGAAGACTTCTTTTCTGTAGTGCGCTTTCCAAAGTCATCTTTTGTCATTACTAAAGTTGAACCAACGTCTGCAACCGAATATACTGTTACCGGTAATCTTACAATCAAAGGAAAAACAAATCCTATTACGTTCACAGCCAAGGTTAACAGTATAAATAATCAAACGGTAGCCGAAGCTACGCTGACGTTTGATCGAAGTAAGTACGATGTGAAATTCGGTTCACAATCATTTTTCGAGAACCTTGGCGAAAAACTTGTTTACGATGATGTCGATATGATTGTAAAATTAGTAATACTTTCAAAGTAGGTACGAAACTTTAACGCTTTTTATGATGGAACATCAACATAGAAATCAACAATTCACTTGCCCTATGCACCCCGAAGTTGTGAAGGATGCACCCGGTAAATGCCCGAAGTGTGGAATGGATTTGATTCCAATTTCAAATTCAAAAGGTGAGCATTCGGGTCATCAGCATCATCGACAACATGAGAGTGGACACGAACATCATCACATGAAGGGCGAAAAACATTTGGAGCATAAGCACCAACAGTCCGGTCATTCAGGCCATGCTCACCATGCTGGAATGATTGATGACTACAAAAAACGATTCTATATCGTCCTTGTTCTGGCCATACCGATCATGGCGCTTTCACCTATGATTCAACATTGGCTTGGTGTCGATTGGATGTTTACAGGTTCCTCGTATGTGCTCATGTTGCTCTCGTCCATTGTTTACTTCTATGGCGGATGGCCCTTCCTCATTGGCTTAAAGGATGAAGTGAAATCAAAATCGCCTGGCATGATGACACTGGTAGCAGTAGCGATTACGGTTGCCTATGTGTACAGCGTGGCCATTGTGTTGGGTTTATCCGGCATGGACTTTTTCTGGGAGTTAGCCACGTTAATTCTCATCATGCTGTTGGGGCACTGGATCGAAATGAAATCCATTATGAGTGCATCGCGCGAATTGGAACTGTTGGTGCAACTCATGCCCTCGGAAGCGCACCTCATTCATGGCGAGCACATCACGGAAGTGAAGACGGAAGACCTGAAAGCCGGGGACATTATTCTCATTAAGCCGGGTGAAAAAATTGCCGCTGACGGCATCATCACCGAAGGCAATAGTTACCTGAATGAGTCCATGCTCACAGGTGAGTCGAAGCCTGTAGAGAAGTCGAAAGGCGAAAAAGTAATTGCAGGTTCCATCAATGGAAACGGATCGCTTAAAGTGGAAGTGTTGCACGGGAGTAAAGACTCGTACCTGGCGCAGGTAATTAAACTTGTTCAGGACGCGCAACAAAGTCAATCCAAAACGCAACTCCTGGCTGATAAGGCTGCGGGTTGGCTTACCATCATTGCACTGGTATCGGGTGCATTAACGTTTATTGTCTGGCTGAGTATTGGTAAAGACCTGGCTTTCGCGATGGAGCGCATGGTTACAGTGATTGTCATTTGCTGTCCACACGCCCTTGGGCTTGCCGTTCCGTTAGTGGTGGCGCGGTCTACAGCCATTTCTGCCCAGAGCGGATTGCTGATCAAAAACAGAACGGCCTTTGAGAATTCCAGAAAGATTACCGCGCTGGTGTTTGATAAGACCGGTACGCTTACGCTTGGTAAATTTAGTGTGGTGAGGTTCGATTCATTAAGTGAATCGTATAATCGTGATGAAGTTCTTGCTATTGCCGCAGCACTTGAACAGAACTCCGAACATCCCATTGCAACCGGCATTGTAGAAAAAGCGAAGGAACTTAAACTTTCGTTGCCTGCTATTAATGAGTTCAATGCAATCACAGGAAAAGGCATACAAGCCATGTGGAGTGGAAAGCAAGTGAAGGTAGTAAGCCCCGGATATTTAAAGGAGAAAAATTTATACATTCAACTCCCATCATCAAGCGTGGCGGAAACAGTTGTATATGTTTTGATAGAAAGCAAAGTAGCTGGTGTGATTGCATTAGCGGATGAAATCAGAAAGGAATCACCTGACGCAATTAACACACTCCGCGCAAATGGCATCAAAACACTTTTGCTCACAGGCGATAACAAAGAAGTGGCCAGGAAGGTGAGTGAATCGCTGGGTATGGATGGCTTTATGGCCGAAGTACTTCCACATCAAAAGCTGGAAAAGATTAAAGAGCTTCAGGCGAAGGGTGAATTTGTTGCCATGACGGGTGATGGCGTGAATGATGCACCTGCACTCGCGCAAGCCAACATCGGCATTGCCGTAGGCTCTGGTTCTGACATTGCTGCCGAAACGGCTGGTATTGTTTTGGTGAACAGCAACCCGAAAGACGTAGTGAATCTTATTTTGTTTGGAAAAGCCACGTACAGGAAAATGATTCAGAACCTTGCGTGGGCAACTGGCTACAATGTGATTGCCCTGCCATTGGCAGCGGGTGTGTTGTACAACTTCGGAGTCATGCTCAGTCCTGCGATGGGTGCCGTATTAATGAGCGTAAGTACCGTGGTTGTTGCTATTAATGCTCGGATGTTGAAGGTGTAAAAAGATCTTAAGTGAAGCACATCCAAATTTTTGAAGACCACGCCACCTTCATTAGTCCAGCTATTCATACGGATCAGCACAAGCACCATGCCCTTGAAATAATTGTCAGTATAGATGGAGTAATAGAAATTGAAGATGCCTTTGGCAACGCCTTAGCTTCACAAGTTGTATTAGTATTGCCTGATCAACTCCATCAAACTACAACCACTGGCGAAGCAGCCTTTATTTTTATTGAGCCAGAGTCTGAGCTGGCAAAGACTATGCTCACCACATTTAAGCCCGCTCAATCCGTTCAATCTATTGAAGGCAGAATGTCAGAAGCGGATAGAAAAGTATTTACTTCCGGTAGCATACCCAAAGCGCTGTCAAAAGTAATCAACTCTGTCAACTTGATTGACGACCGCATTCAAAGGGTTACAGACTTTATTCGTTCGCATATAACCACACATGAGTTTAACCTGGAAATGTTGGCCGGGATAGCCTGCCTCTCAACCAGTCGCTTCACTCATTTATTCAAAGATCGGGTCGGTATCCCGATACGTCCTTTCATTCTTTGGTGCCGCATGCGCGTGGCGATTACCTCAGTGCTTGCAGGTATGACACTTACCCAGGCCGCACACGAAGCTGGTTTTTCTGACACCGCCCATCTGAGCCGCACCTTCATGGATATGTTCGGGGTTAACCCCTCTGCGGTTTTGAAATAATAGCCAGTTTATTCAAGCTTAGGCACTTTTTTCTGGGGACTTTGCAAAAAAAATCTTTGCCTATGAAAACAATTTTCCAGTATTCAATATACCCGGTGTTTATGCTGTCTGCTTCTTTCTTAATAATCCGGTTAATGGAAAACGGCACCAATCAATATCTCGCCACCGTGCCTATAATTGCATCATTCGGTTTAGTAGCACTACTGCTCGAACGCTGGTTGCCGTTCGAAAAAAATTGGGTGAACGGAGATGATTGGAACCTCGACTTTACGTATTACGTCATCAATTATCTCATTAAAGTTTCTGCCCAATTTGCACTTATCTGGCTTGCCGTTTGGATACCCTTTCCACAATGGTTCCCTGCTACGTTACCTTTCTGGATGCAGGTATTATTGGCCCTCATCATTATAGACTTCTTTTTGTTCGTTGTTCACTGGCAAAGTCACCGATATGAGTGGTTGTGGAGACTCCATTCTATCCATCACAGTTCAGAACGCCTGTATTTTCTAAATGGCGAAAAACGGCACGCCTTGCATCAGATTCTGGAAGGCGGCCCGGGGATTATATTATGTCTTGCAATAGGTACACCTCAGGCGGTAGTGGTTGCCGCGCTGGCTATTCTTGCCATCAATATGATGATGCAGCACACCAATTTAAATTATAAGGCTGGCGTTCTCAAGAAGTTCTTTTGCGTAGCTGAACTCCATCGTTGGCACCACCGTGCAGATTACAAAGATGCGCAAGTAAATTATGGCGCATGGTTAACTGTATGGGATCATATTTTTAAGACAGCGTACGACAATCCAAAAATTTATGAATCCAAGGGCATTGGTGAAATTGGTGTTAAGGAAGAACCAAATTTTCCCAAATCATACTGGAAACAGTTGTTATTTCCATTCAAGTGAATATGAGGTACTCACTTTCGAAGCAGATCAAATAAGGAGTCGATTATCTTCCGGATTACATTAGTGGCGACTCCTTATTTGATCAGCTTCTTTAAACCTCGTGATATTGAATGCCATTTGATAAACTCCAAGAGCTTTGGAAAGACTTTGATTTTACTATGCTCAACGTTACAGACCATTTCACCACCAAGCCAAAGGTAGGCCTGTTGCGCAACCTTTGTAAAGGGTAATACGAGTGACGATCGTTCTTTTATTTCTACATGGAATCGTCACCCTTGACAAAGGCCGCGCAACAAGCGCAATTGGCGGCTTGTCGGAAAAAATGGTTGGGTGTGTTCTACTTCGTAACCTCGATCAAGCACAACTTGTACATCTCTATCAAGGTCTCCAGGTCGGCACTTTTTTCTGCACTTGGTGAGGGTGAAATAGGGACGAGCATTTCTATATTCCTAGTGTTATGTCGAAATCCTCCCTCTAATATATTATGTCGGTTTCTTACCGGATATTCAAGAGTTTCACCCTCGCTTTGAAAATTAATATTCAGCAGACCCAACGCACCATGGACCTCAGTTCGACTGGTTAGTAAAAGACAATCTATAGAGTCATGTTGATCCAAAATTGAAAAGATGTCATTCAGCAAAATCGGATACAAATGTTTGTCCTGCGATTTTTCAGCCAATCGATAGCATTTCAGTAGCATATCAGTTATCCCAATCTGCTTGGATACAAGGAACTCCTTTCTCTCCTCAACAGCGCTCTTTCCTGCATGGTGTTTAAACCTGAGCCCATAAACATTTTCCATCACTGGCCAGAATCTATGTCTTTACTAGAATAATAAAACGGAAATTGAAAGTTCACTGACCTTGTAGGAAACGTGCCAATCACCAGCGTCTTAGCGCCCTTTGGGATAAAGGGTTCGAATGGATGATCTATGCAAGTATACTTCCACATGTTTTCATTCTATCATTAATCATTGGTACTAATTTAGGCTTATGTCGGAATATGCTTGCAAGGAATTTCCGGCATAAACGGTTCCCCCTTCCAGTCGTGCCTCCTTCCAGGAACCCCCAATTATTCCGTTCCTCCTTGCGCAAATTCCTTCCAAAGCCTTCGAGTGCACCATAATTAATTCTTACGATTATGGAAAACACAAAAGAAACAAGACAGTATCAGGTAGCAGAAATTCAGCTCACCTACAAGTCGAACGTCAAGCCATCGCAACGTCCCAAGATCAACAGTTCAAGGGATGCCCACACTGTATTGCAGGAAACTTGGGATCAGACGAAGATTGAACTTGTAGAGCAATTCAAAGTAATGCTTACGAATCGCGCAAACAAGGTTCTTGGAATTTTTGAAGTATCTACAGGAGGAATCAGCGGGACTGTAGCTGATCCAAAACTAATCTTTGCAGCTGCGATCAAAGCAGCAGCATCAGGGATCATCCTAAGCCATAATCATCCTTCCGGCAATCTACAGCCGAGCCAGGCGGATATTGATCTGACCAGAAAGATAAAAGAAGCCGGTAGATTCCTGGAAATTCAATTACTTGATCACATCATAATAACCAGCGAAGGATATTATTCCTTTGCTGATGAAGGGCTCATCTAGGGCCCTTTTTTTGACTAGGCCGCTAAATTTGCTAGCTTTCTAAGGTCTTCAATAAAAAGGTTCGAAAATTGTACAGGGAGGGCGACAGATAAAAAACCCAGGTGTCACCTGGGTTTTTTTATTTTGTATCGTACCGCGTAAGATTGGAAGCCATCTCAAAAATATCCCGTCATGCCGAACGAAAGTGAGACATCCCTATTTGCAGCGCTGCCATCAAGGATTTCTCGGTCGTACCTCCCTCGAAATGACGCTTTGCATATTTTCGAGATGGCTTCGGGTTAAAATAATTCACCGATTGCCCCTGCGATTTTTTTTGCAGCTTATTCACCGCATTTTTTGCAGAGATTAAGTGGATTATTCACCGCATAAATGGCGCATGCTTGGGTAAAGGGGCCAAAAAGCGCGAAAAATTCACCTTCCCCGCAGCGCCGCCCTAATCGCCTCTTCCGCCAGCGGTGCCATTACGCGGTAGCCCATCAGGTTTGGATGCACGCCATCATCACCCAGTTCTTTTTTCAGGCCGTTACGTTCATCCGCCATCGCAGAAAAATAATCGAGATAAATGGCGCCGGTTTGTTTAGCGTAGGCGCGAATCATCTCGTTGAGGCGCACAATTTTTTCGGCTGGCGCCAACCCGGGGCTCCATGGATAATCGAACGCGGGGAGCACAGAACTCAACACTACGCGGATGTTGTTTGCACGCGCCTGCTCGCACATGGTGCGAATGTTGGCCATGATTTGTTCCAGCGTAATGGGTCCGGTGTTGCCGGCAATGTCGTTCGTGCCCGCCAGCAGCACCACTACCCGGGGTCGGAGGGCCACCACATCTTGCTGAAACCGTAACACCATTTGCGAAGTGGTTTGCCCACTGATGCCGCGGTTGATGTAGGGTTTGTTTGCGAAAAACGAAGCGTCCGCTTGCAGCCAGCCTTCCGTGATGGAATTTCCCATGAACACCACGCGCCCTTCACCGGCCTTCGGCGGGCCTACGGCGGCGTTCTCTTTTTGGTAGCGTTTCAATTGGGCCCAGTCCATCGGTGTATCAAAGGTATTCTTCAGCCAGCGAATACACGCCTCCATCCATTGCGCTTTTGCGGTGGGGTTAATCATACCGTAGCCGTGTTCGCCCTTGTCATACAAAAACGTTTCTACGGGCACTTGGTGTTGCTGCAACGCAGCGATGTACGTAAGCGTGTTCGCTACCGGTACAGCGGCATCGGTAAGGGGTGCGGTAATGAAGGTGGGGGGTGTGTTGCCCGTAACGTGCAGCTCATTCGAGAAATACGTTACATCTTCCTCCAGCATACCCAAAGCGGCCGCTGCGGTGGGCACGCGATTATTTTTGTAGTCGTCACCAGAGAACACTTTTGTGCCGATCAAATTCTGTCGCGATCCTTGGTGCGTGAGCTCATCTTGAAATGAAATCACCGGGTAATTCAGAATCGTAAAATCCGGGCGCAAACTGGTTTTGTTTGGATTGTTGATTTTTTCGTCTGTAAAGTGTGTGCTTACCGTGGCCGCCAAATGCCCCCCGGCCGAAGCGCCCATAATGCCGATCTTACGCGGGTGGAGGTTCCATTCTTTTGCTCGTTCGCGCACGATTTGTATTGCGCGCTGGGCGTCCATCATGGGTACGAATCGTTTGTCGTACATCGTGGCGGAATTCGGCAGGCGATAGCGTAACACAAAACCGGCAATACCGGCTTCGGTTAACTTTTTTGCTACATCAGTGCCCTCATGGCTGGTTGCCAGAATCTGGTAGCCGCCTCCCGGACATATAATCACACCCATGCCCGTAGCCTTTTCCGGTGTTGGCAAGAAAACGGTAAGTGTCGGCCGGTTTACGCCGTTCAGGATTTCAATCCTCGTTCCGTTAGCCGAAATGTGCGTAAGCGTTGTATCGGCAAGCCTGCCGGTACTGTTGGACGGCACACCCTCATACAAAGACACAATTTTTTGGGCCATGGCCAGTTGCCCGATCAGGCAGGCGAGCGAAACTAACTTCATCCTTCTACTTTTTATTTGCCCACGTTTTTTTCTCCTTGCCCACGCCCGTAACGGTGATACTTTTCCAGTTGGACGGCAAAGCTGTTTTTATTTGTGTGATCCCCGTGGGTGTAATTTCCAATCCACCGAAGCCCATCATCACTGCCTGTAAAATACCGCCGGCACCGGTGGCGAAGTACGGATTGGTGCCGCCTTTGCCTTCGGCAATGACACGGAACGGTGGGTTGAGATTCGGCACGTAGGCGTCTTTAAACCAATACAAGGCTTTGTCGCCATCGCCCAACCGCGCATACAACAAAGAAAAAACTGCTTGTGTCATGGAGGGCGTACCCTCGTTCGGCACGCGCTGCTCGTAATACACCAGGTCTTTGCGAATGGTGGCGGGGTCTTTTATTTCTTTGAGTGGATAGGCAAGTAGATTTACATCTGCCTGTTTAATGCCTTCGCCATTGTACGTGGCATGTTCGCGGGTGGTGCCGTCCGGAAATTTCAGAATCGGGATGTTGTTCGCCACGTTCATCCAATCGGCATCGGGTGCGATGCCAAGTAACTTGGCGGCCTCGGTGGCCATGTGCAGGTTTGCCCGCGCGGCTGCGTTAGTAAACGCGTTGTTGTCTACGTTCTCCGCCCACTCATCGGCAGCCACTACATTTTTGATTTCAAACTTTCCGGGGCCGTTGCGTTCTACGCGACTTGCCCAGAAGTCGGCCGTAGCGGATAGCATCGGGTATCCTTTTTCGCGCAGCCACACTTTGTCTTGGGTAACGCAATAATAATTCCAGGCAGCAATGGCCACACAGGCCGTAATGTGGTGTTCAAAAGGGCCGCTCAGCGCCCACACCGGGGTTTCTTCTACGCCCGTCTCCGCGCTTTCCCACGGATACATTGCGCCTTTAAAGCCTTTGCTGAATGCGTTGCGCTTCGCCGCTTCCAGGCGCTGAAAGCGGTACTCCATCATACTCTTCGCCAGTTCGGGTTTTAACACCAGCAGCGCGGGGTACATCCACAATTCTGTATCCCAAAAAACATGCCCATTGTAACCGGAGCCGCTCAGGCCCATGGGCGAGGGCGAAAGTGCGGTACCCTCGCGCGTAAACGAGTAAAGGTGGTACAGCATGGAGTTGATGTCTTGCTGGCTCTGGTCATCGCCTTCAATGATGATGCGACTTTTCCACAGTTCGTCCCACGCGCGTTGGTGGAATTGCAGCAGGCGCTCGCGGCCTTCCAGTTTGGCATAAATCGTGAGGCGCTCCGATTCGTTCAATGGGTCGTCATGGTGGGCAGAGCTCAGGCTGGAGCCGGCAATGGAAAAGCGATAGGTTTCGCCCGCTTTCAATTTCTTGCTGAACTTGATCAGGTGCATGTTGTTGTCCCACATCTCATGAATCACGCGCGGCTCCTGGCCGTGGGGCTCGGCAAACAGAAACGTATTGCTGGCGCACATCAGCAGTTTACCTGTAGGGCTTTTCGCTTTGGAGGTGAGTAGCCCGATCGTGACATGCGGGCGATCGATTTCGTTGTAATAATTTTCTACTTCACGCAGCGCATCCGGACTCTCCAGTACGCTGGCACCGGCAATGGTAATGTCTTTTTTTGGCGTTATGGTTACATCCATCAGCACAGTAAAGGGCAGATGCCGTAATGCGTAATAGGTGTAACGCACGGTGGCCTTATCGGCATAGTCAAACGAGGTAGTGAAGCTCGCTTTCTGCATGTCCAGCTCCTGCACCAGGTTGGTCGTGCTGCGGCTATCAAGCCTGCGGCCGTCTACTTCCAGGTACATGTTCAGCAGATTGAAATTTTTGAGGAAGTTACTTACGCGCCCGCGGCCGTACAGATCATACGTGCCCGCAAGCACCACCTCTTTTACTTTGAACGGTTCGGGACTGGACACTACGCCAATCATACCGTTGGCCACCGTAATGCCGTAATAGTTGGCAGGATCAATACGTGGAGCCGTGATTTTCCACGGATCGATAGACTGTGCAGAAGCAACCGTGGTAAGGCAAACAAGCAAGAACAAAAGTAAACGGAGCATAGCGCGGGGATTATCCTTGCCAAATTAGTGAAAAGGCGTTGGATGTAGCAGGCTTTGGGCGGCTATTCGGGTGCTCGCTACTCGCCAGCCCACGCACATGCCCTTTCGGGCTCAAACCCCGCAAGTGCGGGGCTCGCCCCCGGCCGCGGGATTACCGCCGGTAAAAAAGTAAAAAAATCTGTAACAAGTAGGGTGGCCTTGTATCTAAAGCCAAACAAATTCAAACTAGATCTATGAAAACAACTGTCCTGCTCTCGCTTTTCCTTATGCTGTGTTTATCCGTTTGCGAGGCCCAGAAAGCTTTTGATGTAGCCGTGATCGGGAAAGGTCAACCCGTATTTCTCTTTCCCGGATTTGGCTGCACCGGTGAGGTTTGGAACGAAGTGGTAGCCGACCTTTCGAAAGAATATCAATGCCATGTTTTTACTTTCGCAGGCTTTGGCGGTGTGCCCGCAATTGAAGGCCCGTGGCTAGCCACCATTAAAGACCAGGTCATCGCGTATACGAGAACAAACAAGATCAAAAAACCTACGCTCATTGGCCATAGCTTGGGAGGTACCTTAAGTTTGTGGCTTGCTTCGCTGGAGCCCATGATGTTCAAGAGTGTTATTGCCGTTGACGCCTTGCCCGCGTCGGCAGCGCTGATGATACCAAACTACAAGGGAGAACCCATTGCGTATGATAATCCTCAAAGTAAAATGATGCTGGCCATGGACAGCGCTTCTTTTGCCGGCATGAATGCACAGTCGGTTCCTTTCATGTGCAAGAACCAGGAGAAGCAAAAGGTGTTGATCAATTGGATGAACATGGCCGACCGCAAAACCTATGTGTATGGCTACATCGACATGTTAAATCTGGATTTGCGAGAATCCCTCGCCAACATCAAAGCTCCGGTTTTTGTATTGGGCGCAGCTAACCCAGACCGGGCTACCGTGGAGAAAACATACAACCAGCAATATGCCAAATTGCCGCCGGCAAAAATAGTATATGCTGAAAACTCCGCACATTTCATCATGTATGATCAACCAAAATGGCTGATGGAGAAAATACAAGAATACATTCGCCAGTAAATATTTTCGGCAGGTGGATAAGAAAGCGCGGTTTAACAGCTTATTTGATCAATACTATGCCAGCGTATTGCGGCTTTGCAAAGGCTACTTTGGTGGCGATGAAGCCGTGGCTTCTGATTGTGCGCAGGAAACATTTCTGAAAGCATGGGAGGCGCTGGACGGATTCCGGGGTGACTCCGCGCTGAGCACCTGGGTGTATCGGATTGCAGTTAATACGTGCTTGCTTCATTTACGAAAGCAATCAACGAGAAAGGAGCTACCCACCACCGTGTTTCCTGTCGTCATCCAGGAAAACGAGTCGATGGCAGATGAAGATAAGGTGCAAAAAATGTACGCTTGCATCCAAAAGTTAGATGAGAAACAGAAGCTCATTACACTAATGATGCTCGAAGGAGTTGAATACCCGGACATCGCCCAGGTGGTTGGCATTACGGAAGAGGCATTACGGGTACGCATTCACCGGATCAAGAAAAACTTAACAAAGTGTGTGGAACATGGAAACGTTTGATGAATTACAAAACGTATGGGTGAAACAGCCGAACCGCGTGACCGGCATTGCTGCTGCCGACTTAATGAAACGCGGGGAGCGCCAGGTGCTGGCGGTGCGAGCAGGGCAGGTCGGCACAATGGTGATTATTTCCCTCCTCATCTGCGCGTTGCTGGGATACTTTTTTGCAATGGATGCGCATCGGGTGAACGGTTTAACGGTTGGCCTTACCCTGATGATTTCTGTAATGATCGCACGCGTTGGCTTGGAGGCAATAAGCATCAGGCGCTTTCGCGCGATCCGTCCGGATGACTCGTTGCAGCAGTTTAGTTTGAAAATGAAAGGGTATTACGACTGGCGGGAAAAAGTGCATATTGTTTTTATACCCGTGATCTATGTGTTGTACATCGTTGGGTTTACGCTATTGCTGCCGGCGTTTGAGGCCAACCTTTCCCGCGGGTTGTATTTGTATTGTTTGATTTCCGGCTACGGATTTCTGATTGTATTCGCTTGGTTTTTGATTCGCATTTTGCGGAAAGAGCGGGCCTTGTTAGATTATCTGCAAAAACTAACAGACGACTAAGTCGATCGTGGGCGAGTGGTAAGCGAACGGGCAAAGAAAAAAATAAATCCGGCTTTCGGCCGGATTTATTTCCAAAAATTTAATCGGGCTGAACCCCTTTTAACGAACTATGGTAGCGCGCTTCCTTCCATCCGTCGGACGTTTTTTTCCAAATGATGGTAGCCAGCACACCAAACCGCAGCCGCTGTTCGGGCGTAACAAACACCTGATCGAAATCTACCACGCTGTAGGCCATGTCTTCGCCCGTTACTACTTCGTAATGGGTAATTTCCGACCACGTAGAAGCTTTCATCTCGGTGAGTTTTGCAAACAGCCCTGTAAACCATGCTTCCCACCCCGCGCGGTCGCGAATAATTTCAGAGCCACCCGTGGTGTTGATGTCCACGATGCCGTAGTCGTCATCGCAGATGGCCGCCAGCCGCGTGAAATTGAAATCGCGAACGCAGTTCAACATTTCTTGCGTGAGTGCGAAGAACGGCTTTGCCGTAACTTCGGCAGGCAGGGTAGGAGCAACAACCGTGGTTGTCATAACTACGCTGCTTTCGTAGAGTTCGATACCGCTACGCTGTACACCACCAGACCAAAACCAATTTTGTTGATGGCATCAGCGATGTTGTAGAATAAATCTACGTTGGCAGAACTCCAGCCCAAGTACACGTTCAGCCAGCCGCCCGGCATACACATGTACCCAATTGGGTAAATGGCCCAGCCTACCAATACAAACCACGCCAGAATACGCACGCCTTTTACTACCGTAGCGTTACCCGACTTGGCAGCGAGTTGTGCCACTTCGCCAAACCAAGCAGTGTACAAAATGTAGATGTAACCAATAGTAGACAACGCACCCCAGGTGAAGGAATACATGGTGGATCCATCTGTAAACGCTTCTCCAATGTACCCGGTAACCAACATCCACACCGATGCGATGATGAGTTTCCACAACAAGCTCAGTTTTGCACCGGCGGCTTTGGTGAGCAAATAGAACTCAACGCACATCAGCGGTACAGTCAGTGTCCAGTCGATGTAACGCAAGGCCGTTGGGTTTGAGCCCGTGGCCAGGTAATAATCGCGCATGTAATAGTAGTGTACCGCTGCAATACCCGTAATTAATCCGGATACCAGCAACGAGAGTTTCCACTTGCCTTCCACGCTGCTGCGCTCAGCGAAGAAGAACACCGAGGCCGCCAACATGGCCATATACCCGGTGAAAAAGGTAAATGCAATCGGATCATCCACGGGGATGTTCACGATGTCTGTAATGATGGTTTCCATAAAATTTGGTGTTTGGTTTTGGTGTTTCAACAGGGGTTTGCCGAAGTAGTTTTTTGTTGTTGTTCAACTTTTACTAAAAAGAAGTTAAACAAAATGAAATACCGTTGCTTTGTTGAATCACAAAGGTGCAAACGTGTGAAAGGCTTCAACAAAGCGATTTTTATGCCCAGGTGGTTTTTAGCCCGGTGCAACTCGGCTGTTTGCTGAGTAACGAGTTGTTTACCGTGCGCCCGGCTAGGGATTGAAGCAGAAAGCCCGAAGTGCGCGGGCCCGCGCGTGGCCGGACTTGGCGCGGAAAGCCCGGCCCGAGCCGCAGCGGAATGTGCGTGAGGGGCGCGGGAGCCGCCTGAAAAATCTTAACGGTTCTTGGTACTGGTCCCTGGCTTCTGGGTGTTCGCGTTCTAGCTACTTTTGAATTCTATGTCGTTAGCGTGGGTGCCGTGTTGCTTGAAGCGCACGGCAATTCTCCGTCACTTACCGCGGCTCTTTTCCAGTTTGTCCCACATCTCTTCGGAAATTTCTTCCAAGTGACTAAACTCGCCACCGTTGCGCAGCCACTCGCCCCCATCGATGGTTACGACTTCGCCATTGATGTAGGCGGAGTAGTCGGACAACAGGTAGGCCGCGAGGTTGGCAAGTTCCTGGTGTTCGCCCACGCGCTTGAGTGGGATGCGCGCGGCGGGATCGAATTTTTTTACGAGCTCGCCCGGCAGCAGTCGGCTCCACGCACCTTCGGTGGGAAACGGACCGGGCGCAATGGCGTTGCTGCGAATATTGTACTTGGCCCATTCTACGGCGAGCGACCTGGTGAGGGCCAATACACCTGCTTTGCTGCAGGCGGAAGGCACCACGTAACCCGAGCCCGTCCACGCATAGGTGGTAACAATGTTTAAGAACACACCGGGCTGTTTGTTTTTAATCCACCGCTTGCCCGCTGCAAGTGTGGTGTAGTACGTGCCGCGCAGCACAATATCGACCACGATATCGAACGCGCGGTGCGAGAGCCGCTCGGTGGGGCTGATGAAATTTCCGGCTGCGTTGTTTAACACGCCGTGAATGGCGCCAAATTGTTTCTCAGTTTCGTTTAACACATTTTCAATTTCTTCGTACTTGCGCACATCGCACGGCACTGCCAGCACCTGGCCTCCGGTTTCGCGCATGAGTTCGGCAGCGGATTGATCGAGTACTTCTTTCTTACGGCTGGTGATGACCAGATTTGCGCCCAATTGCAGCAGGTATTTGCCCATGGAGCGACCCAGGCCGGTGCCGCCCCCGGTAATGATAATGGTTTTACCTTTAAATGCGTCTGGTTTGAACATGCCTTCCATGGTGTATTGTTTTAAGGATTTTCTGAACGGTTAAGGTTAGCAAATAATGGCGAAATGACCTTATTTTGTGCACATTCATTTTTTAATCTTATGCGATTTGCTACTACTACACTTGCTGTTGTTCTTGTTTTTCTGTTTCAGGCATGCATCGTTTCGAAGAAAAAGTACGATGATATTCTCGCCCAAAAGGTAAAAGCCGAAGGTGAACTGGCCGACCAAACCACCAAACTGAACAAGGCAACCGCGGACATTGATACGTTGAACTGGTATCTGGCACGCCTGAAAAAAGATACCGCCAGTCTGGGTTTAGCGTCTCGCGCCCAGCAACAAAAGCTTTCTGAACTTGATAAAGAGTACACCCAGCTGAACAGTTACTACAAAAATTTACTGAACAGCAGTGGCAAATTAAACCGTGATCTAACCGAACAACGGGAGCAGCTGTTGGCGATTCAGGCCAACCTGGAAAACACCCGACGGGTAAACGATTCGCTGAGCAGCAGTTTGCTGGAGCGCGAGAAGAAAGTGAAAGAACTGGAAACGGTGCTGAGCAATAAGGATAAAGCCGTGAAAGCGCTGAAAGACCGCATTGCTAACTCGTTATTGAATTTTAAAGAGAGCGACCTTACGGTGAATGTGAAAAACGGCAAAGTGTATGTGTCGCTGGCGGAACAATTGTTGTTTGGCTCGGGCAGTATTGATGTGGATGCAAAGGGTGTGACCGCCCTACAGCAGTTGGCCCGGGCGATTAAAGACCAGCGCGATATTCAGATTATGGTGGAAGGGCATACTGATAATGTGCCGATTTCGAAGAAGTCGCAATACATGCAAGACAACTGGGATTTGAGCGTGCTGCGCGCAACATCTATCACAAAAATTCTTACCCGCGCGGGCGTAGCACCCAATCAGATTACCTCAGCAGGCAAAGGCGAATTCTACCCGCTGGGCGGAAACGATACCCCTGCAAACCGGGCGAAGAACCGGAGGACGGAAATTATTATTACGCCTAACCTGGACGAGCTGTTTAAGATTCTGGAAGCAAATTAGTTTTCTTACGGAGGCGTTTTTCGCGCAGCATTCGAAGGGGAAAGCCTTTTTGTAATTTTGAGGCGCTAAAACCACGAAAGACCTTGGCTGACCCGGCGCACATTTTTCATTATTTTCCCACACTTACCGATACGCAGCGTCAGCAGTTTACGCGGTTATATGCGCTTTACGCGGATTGGAATGCAAAAATCAACGTGATCTCCCGCAAAGACATGGATCAGTTTTATATCAACCACGTTTTGCATTCGCTTGGCATTGCCAAGGTGGTTACGTTTTTACCCGGGGCACAGGTGCTGGATGTGGGCACGGGCGGCGGGTTTCCGGGCATACCGCTGGCAATTCTTTTTCCCGACACCCATTTTCATCTGGTAGATTCCATTGGCAAGAAGATTAAGGTGGTGGAAGAGGTAGCTGGCGCTTTGCAATTGAACAATGTTCGGGCGCAGCAAGAACGGGCAGAGAAGCTACACGGGCAGTATGATTTTGTGGTGAGTCGGGCGGTTACCCGGATGAAAGAATTTTATGGTTGGATTCACGGCCGTGTGAAGAAAGATTCGGTTCACACCTTATATAATGGAATTCTCTACCTCAAGGGGGGAGATTTGGCCGATGAAATGGCCGAATTGCGTAAGCCCTATTCTGAGTATTTGCTTTCCCGGTATTTTTCTGAGCCGTTCTTTGATACCAAGAAGGTAGTTTATGTACCTCTGTAACGGATTTGCTTCTTTGAGAAAAACGTTTCAATTTTACTTTTGATGAAACGCCTGCAAGTAATCGCTTTATTTTTTTTGGCACTTTTCGTGCTGAATGCGGCAGGCTATTACTGGTTGTTGGCTGAAACGCGGCAGCGCGATGAAGAGGAGGCGCAGTTATTTTGGCAGGAACGCCAGAACTCCCAGGAAGACCTGATCACGATGAAGATTCCGCTGACGGTGCCGTACCTGCAAGGCACGCCCGAATTTGAAGCTACGTCTGGTCAGGTGAAGTTTCAGGGCGAGTATTACCAACTGGTGCAGCAAAAATTTCATAACGACACACTACACGTGGTGTGCGTGCGCGATGGGCAGGCAAAGGCTCGCCACCAGGCGTTGACCGAGTTTGTTCAGCAGTTTTCGCACAACGATTCAGACCATGAAAAGGGAACCGTGCCTTCGGTGAAAAACGCCGCCACGGAATTCGTATCGCATGTTATTTCAATTACTGCGGGCCACACCGGCTGGGTTTCTAACACATTGTTTTTCATTCCGCAGTCTTCCTTCCTGAACGGCCTTAGCTACGATCCGTTCATTCCGCCTCCGCGCGCATAGTTTACACCAATTGTTTTCCGCTTTCGCGGGCACTTTGTTGGGTTGGCAAAAGCCAATCTGGTTTTCACGTAAACTATTTTCTATGAAACGATTTTTTTACTTGTTGATATTTTTTTCATCCATCGGCTGCATTCAAGCGCAGACGCTGAACGATGGGTTGATGATGGCGAAGGGCGACTTTTGCACTGGATTTCTCTTTTCTCACGACCAGTGGAAAAACTACTGGGAGGGTGCGTTGAAACGCGACAACGGTAACATCGGCCGCCTTACCACCCAGGCGATTACCTACGCCGGTAATTATGGAATTTCCAATCGCCTTAACGCCATTGTGATGCTACCGTATGTGCGCACGCATGCCAGTGCGGGCACGCTGCGTGGTCTTGAAGGCTTGCAGGACCTTACGCTGGGGCTGAAGTACGAACTACTCCGCAAGGGCGAAGACAAGGTGCGTTATTTCACGCTTTTTGGTGTTGGCATTGTTTCCACACCGGTAAGCAACTACACACCCGATTTCTTACCCTTATCCATCGGGCTTGGCTCAACGAACGTGAGCGGCCGGATTACCGCAAACTACCTGCAATACCGGCAGTTCTACATCAACATTTCCGGTGGTTACACCTGGCGCAGCAATGTCGTGCTCGATCGGCCCGCGTATTTTACCGACGGAAGAATTTTTTACACCAATGAGGTGTGGATGCCGAATGTTTTTGATTACAACATAGATGTCGGACGAATCAGAAACGGGCTTCAACTCACCCTGAGCTATCAGCAGCAAAATACGTTGGGGGGCAGTGACATCCGCCGGCAAGACATGCCTTTTGTTTCCAACCGGATGAATATGTCGCGACTGAGTGCATTGGCCATGTATTACCTGCCGTTTCATCGGCAGTTGGCAGTGCGGGCCATGATTTCTCAGACGATGGCCGGCCGCAACGTGGGCGAATCCACCACGTTTCTCGGTGGGCTTTTATACACATTCCATTTTAACAAACAAACGATAAAGTAGACTACCATGAAACTTCAGCAGATATCCCGATTTTTTGTTCTTGTGGTCTTGTTGTTATTTTCTGCATGCAGTAAAGACATCGAAAATTTAGAGACGCTCCCCACAGCGGGTCCGGCATCTACAGATGCAAGCGCAGGTTCATGGCGAATGAATGTGCTCACCAGCGCCACCCAGATACCGGTGCCCGCACCGGCTGCAGTTACGTCGGATGCTTACCGTGCCGAGTTGGAAGCCGTAAAAGCGGCACAGGGCAAACTTACGCCCGAACAGCGGCAGATGGTGGCTTATTGGAGTGCCGGAGGCGTACTGCGGTGGAACCAATTCCTGCGTGAACTCGTGGCGAGATTTAATCTGCCGCCCACGCCGCTTCCCGATGGCACGTATCCCACACCCGATGCGGAGAATCCATTTGGTAATCCGGAGTTTCCCTTTGCAAATCCGCCCTATGCGGCCCGCGCCTATGGCTATGTAAGTGTAGGCCAATACGAAGCGTTGAAGGCGGCTTGGGCCTATAAGTATCAATACAATCGTCCGGCACCTTATCAGGTGGATAATGGCGTGGTGGCCTTGGTTCCGAAAAGCGATTTACCCGCCTACCCGTCGGAAGACGCGGTGTTGTCGGGTGTATCCGCGGAGCTTTTGAAAGTGTTGTTCCCGGCGGCTGTTCGTGAAATTACCCTTAAGGCCGCGGAGCAGCGACAGGCTGCGCTGTTGGCGGGTAAAGCAGTTGCCAGCGATGTTTCCGCTGGCCTGGCTCTGGGCAAATCGGTGGCTGCGGTTGTGTTGGCGCGCGCAGCTTCAGATGGCATGCGTACGGCAGTGGGTACAAGTGCGCAATGGAAATTGTTGGAGGATAACACCGTGGCGAAAGGTGAGATACCCTGGAAAAGTCTGGATATTCCTTCCCGTCCGCCCATGCTTCCGTTTTTTGGTCTGCGGCAAATTGGCAACACTGCTGTGGGTGTGCGTTGCTGGAACCTTACGGATAGCGAGTTGATTTCTATTCGGCCGGGCCCGCCGCCACCCACGTCTTCGCAGGAAATGGCGGCCGACCTCGCGGAGGTGAAGTTCTATGCGCGTAACATTACGCGCGATCGACTGGCCATCGTACACAAATGGGCAGATGGTGCCGGCACGTATACGCCCCCAGGCCATTGGAACGACATTGCTGCCGAGTACATTGCTGAAGCAAGGATGAGCGAGGTTCGCGCTGCCCGGGCGTTTGCATTGTTAAACATGGCCATTCATGATGCCGGTGTTGCTTGCTGGGAGGTAAAGTACTTTTACTATAATCCGCGCCCTGCGCAACTTGATCCCGCCATTAAGACAGCAACAGGTGTTCCGAACTTCCCGGCGTACACCTCGGGTCACTCCACGTTTTCGGGCGCAGCCGCAACCGTGTTGGCCTACCTCTTCCCGCAAGAAGCCAACTTCTTTCATGAGCAGGCACGAGAGGCGTCAATGTCGCGGGTGTATGGCAGTATTCACTACCGGATCGATTGCGAAGTGGGTTTAGAGCATGGCAAGCAGGTAGCCCAGTACACGGTAAATGCGGCGCGAGCGGATAACTCGAACTAAATCAATGATCCTAACTACAACAATAATTCCGCGCGAGGCAACGCCGGATGTTCAGGCGCTGTGCCCGAGCATCCGGGGTGTTGCCCTGCCCGCACGGATGGTACGAAGATCATAGAAGAATAGAAGATATAGTTTACCAACGCGTATGAACGTATCGCCTGTTTGCCCGACGAGGTGCGGCCACTTCGCGGCCGTGCGGCTGCTGGCTGTTGTTTTCTTATCGCTGCATGCGCACGCACAAAATGCCGATACCCTGCGTACCAAGGAGTTGGCACCGGTGATTGTTGAGGCCGCGCAGTTGCGCGAAAATCTCAAGCCACTCCCTGCCACACTCGGGAGTTGGCTTTTTTCTGGGAAGAAATCGGAGGTTATTACGCTGGCGGCTCTTGATGCGAACCTGGCCGAAAAAACAGGACGCCAGTTACTGGCAAAAGTTCCGGGTATTTTTGTGTATGATCTGGAGGGATCAAACCAATTGAACGTGTCTTTTCGAGGGCTTGATCCACACCGAGGTTGGGAGGTAAACATGCGACAAAACGGGATTCTGTTCAATTCGGATGTGTACGGCTATCCGGCAAGCCATTACAGTATCCCCATTGAGAGCGTGGAACGATTGGAATTGGTACGCGGCACCGGATCGTTGCAGTATGGTGCGCAACTGGGTGGTATGTTGAACTATGTTTTGAAGCAAGGCGACACCACACGTAAAGTGAGTTTCGAAAATATGAGTTCGCTGGGGTCGTTCAATTTGCTTAGTTCTTACAACGCCTTAGGCGGAAAGGTGGATAAAGTGAAATACTATGCCTACTACGTGCGTCGCACGCGAGACGGATACCGGGAGCAAGAGCACACGGATTATGATGCACAAGGTCTTGTCGTAACGTATCAGCCTACCGCCCGGTTCTCCGTGCGGATGCAATGGGTGCGTTCCAATTACGTGTACCAAGTTCCGGGGCCACTTACGGAAGAAATGTTTCGGGTAAACCCCAGACAAGCCACACGGTCAAGAAATTATTATAGTCCTACCATACATATTTCATCGGCCGATGTACAGTGGCAATTGCGTGCAGGTACGCGTATCCAATTCGTTTCGTCCGCGCTTTTTGGGCAGCGCAAAAGCGTGTTATTCGATCGGCCCGCCACTATTCCGGATTCCATCGCCACAGCCACGCGGCAGTACAGCGCACGGCAGGTGGACATTGATCAGTTTCACAGTTTTACCCAAGAACTACGGTTGCTTCACCGGTTTTTGCTCGGAATGCACAAGCATACCCTAACGGCCGGAGTACAGCGCCTTGATAATCTGTTACTACGCAGACAATTGGGGCGCGGAACTACAGCAACCGATTTTGACCTGACGCTAACAGACGGTACGTGGGGCCGCGACATACAGTTTAGAACTTACAACGTGGCGCCCTTTTTTGAAGCCCGGTTCACCCTTACACCCCGGTGGCATATCACCGCAGGGGCGCGTATGGAGTTAGGCAGGAGCCGCATGCGCGGAACAAGTCCGCTGTATCCATTAGAAAATACACCCGTACTGTTGCAACGCAGATTCCCCATGTTTGGGGGAGGTTTTTCTTTTCAGCTATCTAAAGAAACTGAGCTGTATGGTGGATTTGCGAACGGATACCGGCCACTCGTGTTGCGCGATGTAGTGCCAACCTCAGCGTTTGAGCGTGTTGATCCAAACCTACGCGATGCCCGCGGCACCAATATCGAACTTGGTTGGCGCGGCCGGCATGCTTTTTTAACGTGGGATATTACTGGATTTGCATTGTACGTGCGTAATCGTTTTGGCATTCAGGGATTGACAGATGCAGCCGGTAATTTTTTAGCCTACCGAACGAACGCGGGCGACTCACGCAACGTGGGTTGCGAGGTACTCATCGAGGCAGGCTGGCCGATCGGCAAGCAAACGAGTATATCCGTTTTTACCTCAACGGCGTTCATGAATGGACGTTATGTTTCCGGGCAGTTGCGTGCGGGTAACACGAACATGTCCATAGCTGGGAACATCATTGAAAGTGTACCCGCGGTACTTTCGCGCAATGGTGTAACCGTACGGGCCAGCCGCTGGAGTGCCACGGGACTGATAAGTTACACAGCCCAGACGTTTGCTGATCCGTTGAATACACGCCAACCCAATGCCACTGCCTCTGTGGGCTTAGTGCCCGCTTACCTGTTAGTAGATTTGAATGCAACCCTTCGCCTATCCGAAAAAATGGAGGTGAGGCTGAGTGCAAATAATCTTTTGGATGTAGATTATTTTACCAAACGGCCGCAGCTGTACCCGGGACCCGGCATTTGGCCGTCCGACGGTCGAAATGCAAGTTTGTCGTGGCTTGTTCGACTTTGAAATCCGGGGTTAAAAAAAGACTGGTTTAGTTTAGTTGTTTTTTGTTGAACAGAGGGGAAGCGCAAGCTTCCCTTTTGCATTTACAGCGCGCTCAAAGCTGTTGGCCGAGATACAGACCTGCGTACACGGCAAATACACAGAGCAGCAGGCTTGCGCCTACATACAGCGCAGCCGTTAGCGTAAAGCCACCCTGCAATAGGGTTAGGGTTTCGTTACTAAATGCAGAGAAGGTGCTGAAGCCGCCGCAAAACCCAACGGTCCAAAACAAACGGGTTGCGGGCGGCATTACGTATTTATGATCTGCAAAGCCGATGATAATGCCCAAGATCAAGCATGCGAGTAGATTCGCGGCCAGCGTGCCCATTGGAAATGAAAAGGCGCCTAATCCATTAATCCACTTGCTGATGTAATGACGCACCACACTACCGAGTCCACCGCCAACAAAAATGAGTACCACATTTCTCACGTTAACATCGCTTTCATTTTTTCAAAGACGTGATCTTTCAAGCGGGCGGTTTCGTTCAGATCGTCTGTAGTAATGGCAACGGGTTCGCCCACGACAATGGTGATCTTTCCCGGCCTTAATTTGATGGTGCCCGGAGGCATTAAGGTTCCCGCATTTTTCACCACCAACGGGATCATGGTTTGTTGCGTCTCTAACGCAATCCGAAATGCGCCTTCCTTAAACGGCTGCAACAGTTCTTTGGAACGGTTTTGTGTACCCTCCGGAAAGATCAGGATGGAGATTTGTTTGCCCAGAATATGCTTCAGGTTTTGGATGCTTCGCTTCCGGCTTTCGTTGCTGCTGCGGTCTACTACCACGCACGTTACCGAAGTAATCCATCCAAAAACCGGAATTTTTAATAACTCTTTTTTTGCCAATGGCCGGAATTGGCCGCGTATGGTCATTGCAATGCCCGGCAAGTCGAGAAAGGACGTGTGATTGCTTACGTAAATAAACGCTTGCCCTTTTGGGATTTTTTCTTTGCCGTGAATTTCATACCGGATAAACGTGAGCCAACTAAACACGTACGACCACGCCTTCATAAACAAATAACTGAAACCCACTGCCCGTGGCCCGAAGAACCCGGGCACAACAATAAACGGCAGGAACAACAGCATGAAAAAAGTAAACACAAAAAATACCCACGCGCGGTAAAGCAGCGAACCAAAAGCCCTCATGAAGAAATAGTTTACGCGAAGAACGAGGTTTGGCCGGGCACCGCTACCGGGTACTTGCCCTCGGCATCGGGCAGCACCGGCGGCAATGCATTAAAGTCGTAGGCGGTGGGCATCAGGCTGATGCCGGAGTTGAGCACCTTATCCCACTCCATGAGTTGCCCGGAATAGGTAGCCATCCGTCCGATAATCGCGGTAAGTGTACTTTTCGCTCCGTTCTCGGTATCATCAAACTTGTATTCGCGTTTGGCGATTGCTTCAAACAGCTCGTCATGCTCGGTTTGATATGGATTGTTTTCCTTCGACTTATCAAACTGAAATAAGACTTTGCCTTTACGATCCACCATGTTCGCATTACCAAAAAAGATGCTTCCCTTCGTACCCTGAATCTGCTCATCCACCCGGCTGAGCGTGCCTTTGATGTGACGGCACTGGCTGTTGAGTACGCTGCCATCGGCATACGTAAATTCCACGTAGTGGTGATCAAAAATTTCTCCATACTCTTTGCCGGTGCGCACCTGGCGCCCACCCATACCTTGGGCCTTTACGGGATAAGCGCCTTTAAACCAGTTCACCACGTCAATATTGTGGATGTGCTGTTCTACAATGTGGTCGCCACAAAGCCAGTTGAAATAATACCAGTTGCGCATCTGGTACTCCATTTCGGTTTGATTGTATTTTCTGGGGTTTACCCACACGCCATCGTTATTCCACCACGCTTGCGCGGATACGATATCGCCTACAAGGCCTTCTTTGTATTTCTTGTACAGTTCGCGATACGAATTCTGATAATGACGTTGCAGACCTACCACTACATTCAATTTTTTCTGCCGTGCCACAAGGGCTGCATCCAGCACTTTCTTAATGCCCGCCGGGTCGGTAGCCAATGGTTTTTCCATGAACACGTGCTTGCCTTGCTTTACTGCTTCCTCGAAGTGAATCGGGCGAAAGCCAGGCGGTGTGGTAAGGATAACAACATCGGCCAGGGGAATGGCCTTCAGGTAACCGTCAAAGCCGGTAAACTTGGTTTCTTCCGTTACTTTAACTTTGGCTTTTACATTTCCGGCTACGCCCGACCAATCCGATAAATCGTCTGACATCAGCGCTTGGTAGCATTCGTCAAGCCGGTCGCGAAATGCATCGGCCATGGCCACCAGCGTTACGTTTTGTTTGGTGAGCAGCGCCTGCATGGCTGCCCCGGTACCACGACCACCGCAGCCAATGAGTGCAACTTTAATGGAATCGTCTGCGGATGAATGATAGAACGATGCGTTGGCAAGGGCCGGCAAGCCTAAAAGTGTGCTGGCGGCAACAGCGGATTTCTTTACAAAATCTCTGCGCGACTGATCGATGTTTTTCATGGAGGTCAGTTTTTAAGTGAAGAAATGTAGCTCATCCTGCCGGAATATGCTAGAGGCCATCTCAAAAATATGAAAAGCATCATTTCGAGGGAGGTACGACCGAGAAATCCTTGATGGCAGCGCTGCAAATAGGGATGTCTTACTTTCGTTCGACATGACGGGATATTTTTGAGATCGCTGCTAATGATTTTTTATCAACGCGCAGCAATCAACCACCGCCGCATACGGCTGTTTAATCAACAGTAACAACTACTTCAGGTAGGGTTCGAAAAATTGATCAATTTCTTCTTTGGAGGGTTGTAGCCATGGCCGAACAATCCGGAAGCCAACAAAGCGGCCATCGGTTAACCACCAGCGGCTTTTGGGCACCTGGGGGTCGCGTTGGTTCCACTCGGCCTTTGAGGCGATGCGGTTGGAACAACGAAGTTCGGCTGCATCATCCAAATACGAGCCACCGCGCACCGCTTTTGGATAGCGCGACGCGGGTGCGTTCACAGGATCTTTCGTGCCACTTGTCTTGTAAAATGCAGGATCGTACTGATCCAGCGTCCACTCGCTCAGGTTGCCCAGCAAATCATAGATGCCCAGCGCGTTCGGCTTCTTTTCTTTTACAATATGAAACTTTGCTTCGCTGTTGTCTTTGAAATAAGCTACCTCAGCCAGTTTCTTTACGTCACCGGCAAAGGCCTCTTCCGTTTTGCCTGCTTTACATGCATACTCCCATTCCGCCTCTGTAGGAAGTCGGAAAAAAATACCCGTTTTTGAATAGAGCCACTTGCAATACATCATGGCCGCCTGCTGGCTCATGCTGTTAGTGGGATGTTTTCCATCGCGACCCATACCCCAGGTTAAATCAATGTACTGAGCCGTGGGCCGGGTAATGCCATCGATATTTTTTGCTTGCGGCAGTTGCTGGTTTTTAAAAAAGGCATCCCACTGTGCGAAGGTAACTTCGGCTTCGGCCATCCAAAACGCGCCCACGTCAATCTTCCGTACCGGGCCTTCGTCTGCTTCTTTTGTGCTGCCGCGCGAAAAACTGCCCGCCGGAACGGCCACCATTTTAAACGAGTGGGCTGTTCCCGGAATGGATTGATCGTACGTTTTAAAGTCTTGTGCTACAAGGGCAGTACCTGCACACAAAACGAAAGCAAGCAACAAAAAGCGCATCGGTTTTTATTTCGGTTAAAAATAAGCAATGCAACCTTGATTTATCTGCCCCCGTCATTATCTTTGCAATTAAAAGTACTTTTAAATGGAATCAAAATCAACGGCCCAGGATATTGAGTACATCCGCCACCTGATGGATCGCTCTGTTAAGTTTGTATCGCTCAGTGGCTTATCGGGCATATTGGCAGGTGTGTACGCTTTGTTCGGGGCCGCGTATGCGTATTACCAGCTGTACAGTGGTGCGGTGGCCCGCTCGGTAGAGTACTATAATGGTCGGATTCCCGTAGTCATCGATTTGCTCATCGCCGCATTTTTGGTTTTGGCCGCCTCGCTGGCTACCGGGGGGTGGTTTAGCTATCGCAAAGCACAAAAAACCGGGGCATCGTTGTGGAATAGCACCAGCAGGCGGTTGTTGATTAACCTGGCCGTGCCGTTGGCCGCCGGGGGTGTGTTTACGCTTGTGCTCGTTTCGCAAGGCAACTATCAATTGGTGGCCGCTGCGGTGTTACTTTTTTACGGGTTGGCGTTAATGAACGCCAGTGTGCATTTGTTTGATGAGATTCGCTACCTGGCCTACCTGGAGATCGTTTTAGGGTTAGTGGCGGCCTTTTTCCCCCGGCACGGTTTACTATTTTGGAGCCTCGGTTTTGGCGTACTCCACATTATTTACGGGGTGTTGATGTACAAAAAGTACGATCGATGAAAAACCCGTTTGATGGTTTTGATAAAACGCTGGAACACAGTACCCGGCTGCACATTGTATCTGTGCTGGCGGCCAACGATTCGTACGACTTTACCAGCCTGAAAGAGTTGTTGCAAACCACCGACGGCAACCTGGCAACCCACCTGAAAGCACTGGAACGCGAAAAATACCTTTCTGTGGTCAAGTCGTTTGTTGAACGCAAACCCAATACGCGGTACAAAATCACCGAACGTGGCCGCACCGCCTTCAAGCGCCATTTAGAAGCCATGGAGGCACTGGTGAAACAACAACGCAAAGCTTAACTTTTTTTACCCTTTAACTTTTAATATCAAAGTACTTTAATTAAACAAAAAATGAATCAACCAAACGAATCCGCCGGACTGATTACGCGCCTGCAGGTGTGGGTGCGGGAGTCCATCTCCATTAAAATTTTTTCCATCGGTGTCTTAGTGCTTTTGTTGCTGATACCCACCACGTGGATTCAGTCGCTCATCGAAGAGCGCCAACACCGCGCGCAGTCTGTGGTTCAAGACATCAGCGAAACCTGGTCGGGCGAGCAGGTGTTACTGGGGCCGGTGCTGGTGATTCCATATCTAAAAAAGGAATCCGTTCTCGATGAAAAACTAAACGTGCACCTGCGGGAGTATGAGGAATTAGCCTTCTTCCTGCCCCAAACGCTTACTGCCAAAAGCGAAGTAAAGCCCACACGCCTGCACCGGGGTATTTTTGAAGCTGCGGTGTACGAGTCGCTTAATGTGTTTCGGGCGCGATTCGAGGCGCCGGATTTTTCGGCACTTAACATTGCCAGCTCCAGCGTGCTGTGGAACAAAAGTTACCTGATTGTTGGCATCAGCGATTTGCGGGGCGTAAGCAGCAACCCATCGGTGCGCTGGGGTGAGCAACAACTGGAAGGCGAGCCAACCGATAACATCGGCATTGTGCTTCGGTTGCTCGAAAAGCCGGAACTGGCAGATGGCGATGCGCCCACGCTATTCAGCCGCACAAAAAACGAATTCAAAAAAGGAATTCGCATTCCGGTAAACCTCTCGCCCGACACGCCGCTGGATCAAGAGCTGGTGATCCAACTGGCGGTAAAGGGCAGCCGCGCACTGCATTTTATACCCGCCGGCAAGACTTCCGAAGTTGCCGTTAACGGCAAGTGGGACAGCCCCAGCTTTGTAGGTAGCTTTTCCCCGGCCAGCCGCAACGTCGGGCCCGCGGGATTTGAAGCGCATTGGCGGGTGCTCCACTACAACCGTCCGTTTGAGCAGCAATGGGTGGGCAGTAACCGCGAGTTAAGCGATGCGGATTTTGGTGTGCGCTTGCTCATTCCTGTTGGGCAGTATCAAAAAAGCATGCGTACCGCCAAGTACGGCATTTTGGTGGTCTTACTCTCGTTCGTGGCGCTGCTGCTGGTGGAGTTAATTACGAAGGCACGCATTCATGCATTTCAATATATTTTAATTGGGGCTGCGCTGGTGGTGTACTATTCGCTGTTGCTTTCTTTTTCTGAGCACATCGGCTTCAACGCTTCCTATTTAATTTCCAGCGGGTGTACCATTGCGGTGGTAACGTTATACGTCTGGACCATGTTGCAAAACCACCGCATTACCCTGCTCTTCGGTAGTCTGCTCGCGTTTTTCTATGTCTTTATTTTTGTCATCATTCAGTTGCAAGACTACTCGTTATTGGTAGGCAGCGTGGGCTTGTTTACGCTGGTGGCCGCGCTGATGTACGTATCCCGTAAGGTGAATTGGTATACTACCTGAGTGCTGCGCGCGGATGGTGCCTCTCCGGAGACGCTTAGTGAATCATGATCATACAACTGGAAGCCATTTCAAAAATATGGTGACGTCATTTCGAGGAAGGCACGACCGAGAAATCCTTGATTGCAGCGCTGCAAATAGGGATGTCTCACGTTCGTTCGACATGACGGTATTTTTTTGACGACTTCTTTTTTGTTGGGCGTGCCCCCGCGGCCCTGCCAGGTGACGAACATCTTGGTAGGGCCGCGGGGTCGCGCTGTCGGCACTCGCCACCCACCGCACGTGCCCCTGCGGGCTCAGACAAATGCCTCCATCGCTCACGCAGACACAGCACAACGCGCTTTTGGAAAACTTTTTTTTAGTCGCTACTGCTTTTGATAAAATTTTACTCCACCGACAATCCTCGAAGCAAGGCTGATTGACGTGGATTGCAAAAATTAGGAGATCACATCGAATAAAATTCATCAAAGAATTGTTTCTTCGTCTTCGACAAAATTTTTAGAAGCCATCTCAAAAATATGAAAAGCGTCATTTCGAGGGAGGTACGACCGAGAAATCCTTGATTGCAGCGCTGCAAATAGGGATGTCTTACTTTCGTTCGACATGACGGGATATTTTTGACATGGCTTTTAGATGATTTTACCTTTTTGCCCTTGGTCGGTGTGATCACTAACCAAGTGCAAAAAAGTAAATGTTTAAACGATAGTTTATTCCACATGAAATTCTTCGAAAACTTTTTGTTGATCTCCAGTTTTGGCGGAATCGTACTATTGATTTTAGACGCAACCGGAGTTCTGCAGTTACCCACCGCCCTGCGATCCGCGGTTTACCTTGTCAATGGCGTTTCGGTTTGTCTCTTTTTGTTTAGAATTCGAAAAAGAAGTAGTCAATAAAATCTAACATACGTTATCTTACCTTTGGGATTCATCTATGACTTACCATTCTGTACGGACAGCATTAATTAATTCAGGTAAGCTGCTTGCGCTGGTTTTTGGCTTTGCCTTGTTGTTTTCGTTGTTGGTCAGCCAGGTACTACACGTACCGATGGATCACTCGCTGCGCTTCCGGTGGTTGATGGAGTTCGATCTTGAATCGGCAGTGAACGTGCTCGCTGTTTTTATGGTTGCAAATGTTTTTGCATGCGGGGCGCTGGTACTGGCAGCGAACTTCTTTTTCAGTGGAGGCCGTTCGGCATTAAGCATTGCCAGTTATATTGGCCAAATACCGAGAACTCCGGCAAATTGTAATTGTTGAAATTCATGGTGGACTTTCAGTATTTTGTTGATCGCAGCTACAAAACGAACGATGATTTTTCGGACGAAGAGAGATTCGATGTTTCATGGGTTGTTGAAGAAAAAATTAATTTTTTGCTTTCTAACTCCGCCAAGAATTTGGACCTATTTTCGTGGAGAAAGTTATTGGCTGAGTTATCAGGTCGATACAAAGTGCAGGATATGTCTTACCAACAGTTCCCCAGCCTTAAATTCGTTTTGGAGGGTCGATCAACGGTAATTGGGGATTTTAGAATAGTTAAAAGCACTCATGTAATACTTTCGCTCCTTTGCCCGCTGTATACTTGTTTTCACCAGTTTCGATCTGAGTTTGTGACGAAGACCGGCGTTGCGACTATCGGCTCTGCAATTTTTTTGCGGGATAAGTTGTTTGAGAATGATGTCGAGGATATCGGTAATATTTCTGAAGCAGTTACGAAATTCTATCCTCATATTGAGTTTGTTTATCACATTGACTTGTGCACTGCTCTTTTGGCTGGACCCGTTCCATGGGGCGTTTCGGATTCAAACAGAACATCATTTTCTGCATTTGAGTATTTGTTTGATAGCGAGGTTCACCAGCACGTATTTTCATGAAATGATCTCCGTTTCGCGAACTCTGCGTTTGAAAAAGAGTAGATCCGGCCAAAAAAGCGCAGACTTCCCGAGGCCGGTATTTCAGTTACGCTGCAGGCTACGGTACCTGCCTCAGATCATTTCTTGAAAATGAAATAGACCGCCAACACCAAAAAGAGAAATCCAACCGCATGGTTCCATCGGAAGGTTTCGGTTTTAAAAAACACAAGCGAAAACAGCACAAATACCGCCAACGTAATTACCTCTTGAATTACTTTCAGTTCCACCAACGAAAAAGGGCCACCATAACTTTTAAAACCTAACCGGTTGGCGGGCACCTGTAGCAAATATTCAAACAGCGCAATGCCCCAGCTAATGAAAATGATGGACAGCAGCGGCAGATTCTGGCTCCATTTCATCTCTTTAAATTTGAGATGACCGTACCACGCGAACGTCATGAACGCATTGGAGAGAATCAACAATCCGATGGTGAGCAGCGCCCGCACTACTTGCCGGTGAAGTTGGGTTTCCGTTTTTCCAGAAAAGCGGCCACACCCTCTTTGTAGTCGCCACTGGTGCCGGCAATTTCCTGGCAGTAGGCTTCGTAGTCGAGCATCTCATCCAGGGTAGCGTGGGTTGATTTGTTCAACATCTTTTTGATGAGCCCGATGGATTTGGTTGGGGCTGTAGCATAAAAGTCGGTATAGCCTTTTACCGCGGCATCAAGTTCCTCCATCGGAACCACTTTGTTTACCAATCCAAGTGCAAGTGCTTCCGCGGCCTTTACTTTACTTCCCATGGAACAGAGCTCAAATGCTTTAGCATGGCCCACCAAGCGCGGAAGAAAAAAGGCCGAGCCGCTATCGGGCACCAGCCCTATATTAATAAACACTTCGATGAGTGAGGCTTCTTCGGCAGCAACAATTACATCGCACGCCAGCGCCAGCGAACACCCCGCGCCTGCGGCCACACCGTTCAGTCGGCAGATGATGGGCTTGGGCAATTGGCGCATCGCACGGATGAGTGGATTGTACCGCTTGTGCAGCGATTCAAGAAACGAACGCTTCTCCTGCGCCACGGCTGCCTTCAGGTCTTGGCCAGAGCAGAATGCTTTACCTGCGCCGGTTAATACCACCACGCGTACTTGCGCATCTTTGCCTGCGGCCTTGAATGCATCTTGCAGTTCATAGGTTAGCCCATCGCTAAAAGCGTTGAATACCTCCGGGCGGTTGAGGGTGATGGTGGCCACACCCGCGGCCACGTGGTAAGTGAGGAATTGAAATTCAGACATGGGGAACTTTTTAGGGTTAGAACAAAAGGATCATTCCAGAAAAACCAATGGTAATGCCAAGGAGCGAACCCGCCAGCACTTCGCGGGGTGTGTGTGCGTTGAGATACAACCGTGCGGACATTACCAGCCCGGCAAAAACAATGATGGCGGCGGTGGGCAATAACAACACCCGCCCGCCTTCTGATTTGATTAACGGCAGCAAGATGCCCACACACCCCCAAATGGCGAGGCTGTGTACACTTACCTTGTAAAAAAATGTAATGAGCGCACCTGCGATTACCATGGCGGTGATGATCATCATCAACTCCACCAGATTCGGTATCGGCAGTTTCCAGTAGAACATGTACGTAACAAGCGCATACAAAACAGAAACTACGCTAAACGGCAATAGCCGCTCGCCGCGGCTGGGCATGTTGAGGTTGCGAATTGTTCCGCTCCACCGGAAGAAGAGGAAGTTAATGGCGGGCAACACAAACGTCATGAGTGCCATGATACCCAGCAGCGCGGCGGTAGGCCGATGCGGCTGAAACATGAGTGGGTAATAGAAAAACAACAGTCCAAACAAGTACGTGCTCAGCAGGAGCGGGTGAAATACAACCGAAATCGCGTAAGCTGCCGGTTTCACACTACATTTGTTTTCGCAGGCGTGCCACCGGTATATTTAATTGCTCCCGGTATTTGGCCACTGTTCTGCGGGCAATGTTGTACCCTTTTTGATTCAGGAGTTCTTCAATTTTTTCATCCGAGAGTGGCTTCTGCTTGTCTTCCGCTTCGATCAGATCCTGAATGATTTTTTTTACTTCGCGGCTGCTCACCTCTTCGCCCGAATCGGTAGCAATCCCTTCGGAGAAGAAAAACTTTAACGGGAAGGTTCCGAAATCTGTTTGCACAGTTTTACTGCTGGCCACACGGCTTACGGTGGAAATGTCCATGTTGATGATTTGCGCAATATCTTTTAAAATCATCGGGCGCAGTTTGGTTTCATCGCCTTCCAGGAAGTATTCGTATTGAAAGTCGATGATGGCACGCATGGTGCGCAGCAGCGTATGTTGGCGCTGCCGGATGGCTTCAATAAACCATTTGGCAGCATCCAGCTTTTGTTTCACGAAGGTTACTGCCTCTTTCAGCTTTTTATCGCGTTTATCGCTCTTGTCGTACGCCTGAAACATTTCGGAGTAGGAGCGGCTGATGCGGAGTTCTGGTGCGTTACGCGAGTTGAGTGCCAGCTCCAGCTTTCCGTTGTTGTTGGTGAGGATGAAATCCGGAATAACGTACTGGTTCTTTACCATGCCGCTCATTGTTTCGCCACCGGGCTTGGGGTTGAGCCGCACAATCAATTCAATGGCGTCTTTAATGTAGTCTTCATCGTCTAAATCCAGTTTCTTCTGAATTTTTGGGTAGTGCTTTTTGGTAAACTCATCATAGCACTCATGAATAATGCGCTTCGCCACGATTACATCTACATCCTGGCCATCGTCCATGCGCTCTAGTTGCAGCAGCAAACACTCTTGCAGGTTGCGGGCCGCAATGCCGGCCGGATCAAACCCTTGAATTTTACGCAGCACTTCTTCCACTTCGTCATGATCGGTTTCAATGCTTTGCGAAAAGGCCAGGTCGTTTACAATGGCTTCTAATTCCCGGCGGATGTAGCCATCGCCTTCGATGGAACCAATCAGCTGTTTGCCGATGGCCATCTGCCGATCGGAGAGTTTTAAATATCCAAGTTGGGTAAGCAGCGTTTCGTGCAGACTGGACGACATGGCAATCGGCAACTCGCGGTCTTCCTCTTCGTCATCGCCTTCCGAATAGGTTTTGTACCCGGAGTAGTCGTCATCGCGCAAATAATCTTTGATGTCGAGGTCTTCTTCCTGGGTGGTATTTTCATCGGGCACCTCGGCCTCTTCAGGCGTGTTTTCCTGATCGGTATCGGTGGCGCCCTCCTCCAGTAGCGGGTTTAGTTCCAGCTCTTCTTCGATGCGCGCCTCCAATTCGGCCGTAGGCACTTGCAACAGCTTGATGAATTGAATCTGCTGCGGAGATAATTTTTGTTGAAGGGATTGATGTAAGCCGAGCTTCTGCATGCCTGCCGTTTGCGTTTCAAAAATACCAAAAGGGGTTTGTTCCTTAGGCGTTGGCTTGCAATAAATTTGCCAGACTTCGGTTGCGGTTACTCCGCCAATACCGGCCGCTCGGCAATGGCTTGGGCCGTAGCTTCCAGGATTTCGAATGCACTCTCGGCCATCCGGTTTTCGGTATCCAGCGTGGGGTTTACTTCCACAATTTCCCAGGCGCACACTTTTGGGTCTTTGCACAAGGCCACATTCAATGCGCGCGCCTCTTCTACCGTTAATCCGTTGGGTACGGGTGTGCCGGTGCCGGTGGATACGCGCGAGTCGATGCTGTCCACATCAAACGACACGTAGATCAAATCGCAATGCGCCAGCATTTGCAGCGCCTTTTGGGCGATGGATACCGGCCCGGCTTTTTTCACGTCTTCGGTTTCGATGAAGTTGATGTTATACTTGTTCATCAGGTAGTTTTCCGGTTTTTCGAAATCCCGCACGGCAATGTAAACAACATCCTCCGGGTAGATTTTCGGGCCGGCAAAGCCCACGTTTTTGATTTCCTCCCAGTAGTCGATGGTTTCTCCTTTCGGATCGTTCACTTTGCACTCCAGGTTGTCGATGCCCGTGGCCATGGCCAACGGCATGCCATGCATGTTGCCCGAAGGGGTGGTGTAGGGAGTATGAATGTCGGCATGCGCATCAATCCAGATTACGCCCAACCGTTTTTTGGGAAACGCTTTTTTAATCCCGGCCATGGTGCCGTACGCGGTGCTGTGGTCGCCCGCCAGAATCATGGGAAAGTAATCGTCAAAAAGTTGTTCGTACACCTCCAGGCACACCCGCTCTTCCATAATCAATACGCCATCAATGAATTTGGCATAGGCGTGCTCTGCGCCATCAAACAGGAGTTCGTTCACGTTCTCCACCTCCACGGAATCATGCTGCTTAAAAAAGTCGGACTTCATGTCCAGGCTGGCAATCTTAATGGCCTCTACGCCAAGGCTTGCGCCCCGGGTGCCCGCCCCGATTTCCGACTTTACTTCAATGATCTTTATCTCTTTCACAAAACGATAATTTAATACTGTGGTAACCTTTAACCGGTTAAGAAACAGACGGTTTCACGCACGAAAATGATGGGGCCCTTAGAAGTCGGGCAACGCATGGCTCCCCAATAAAATCAGGGTAAAGAAAGGGCTATGAATACCTTGAGCCATACAATTTTAATGTATTGCAAAGATGGCAAATTTATAGGAATATTGCACCCTTTCTTAAAACCAAGAGCGTGAGATTGTTAACCAGCAACCGCCTGCAAAGGGAGTTTCGCCCGATCGGTTACCGATGGGCGATGGTTGTTACCGACAACTCCGTAAAACCCAAAATACCGGACTAACGAAATGAAGAGCTACCGCGAGCTGATTGAACAGACGTTTGAATTTCCGCAGCGAGAATTTAAAGTTCGCGATCATGAATTGCTGTTTAACGATGTGCCGTTGATGGACATCATTCGCGAGTACGGTACTCCGGTAAAGATTACGTATCTGCCCAAGATCAGCGAAAATATCCGCTTTGCGCAAGCCACGTTCAGCAACGCGATGGAGCGCTTTAAATACAATGCAAAGTACTACTACTGTTACTGTAGCAAGTCTTCGCATTACTCGTTCATTATGGAGGAAGCGCTGAAGAACGACATCCACATCGAAACATCTTCTGCGTATGATATGCCCATTGTGCGCAGTTTGTTTAACCGCGGGCTCATCAATAAAGACACGTTCATTTTGTGTAACGGCTTTAAGATGCCGCGCTACAAACAAGACATCACCCGTTTTTTAAACGAGGGGTTCCGCAATTGTGTACCCATTTTAGATAACCTCAGCGAAATTGAGTGGTATGAGCAGCATGTGAACCAACCCTACCAGGTGGGCATTCGCGTGGCCGCGGATGAAGAACCCAACTTTGAGTTTTACACCTCGCGCCTGGGGATCCGCTACAGCGATATCGGCACACTCTACAAGGAGAAAATTCAGCCCAGCAGCAAGGCGAGTTTGAAAATGCTGCATTTCTTCATCAACACCGGTATCAAAGACACCGCCTACTACTGGAGCGAGCTGAGCCGGTTTATTTTTAAATATTGCGAGCTGAAAAAAATCTGCGACTCGCTGGATAGCATCGATATTGGTGGCGGCTTCCCCATCAAAACCTCGCTTACCTTTCAATACGACTACAAGTACATGATTGAGCAGATCGTGGAAAACATCAAGTGGATTTGCGAGAAGAACAACGTGCCGGTGCCCAACATCTTTACCGAATTTGGCAGTTATACCGTGGGCGAGAGCGGTGCGGTGTTGTATTCACTGGTCGATCAAAAACTGCAAAACGACAAAGAACTTTGGTACATGATTGATGGCTCGTTCATCACCCACCTGCCCGATGTGTGGGGCTTGAACCAAAAATTCATTCTCCTCTCCATCAATAAGTGGGACGACCCCTTTCACAAAGTGAACATTGGCGGCCTTACCTGCGACAGCCACGATTACTACAACAGCGAGGCCCACACCAGCGAGGTTTTTCTGCCCATGATTAACGATGAAGAGAACTTATACATCGGCTTTTTTCATACGGGTGCATACCAGGAATCACTGGGTGGCTACGGCGGTATTCAGCATTGCCTCATTCCCGCACCAAAACACGTGTTGGTAGATCGCAATGATGATGGCGAAATCACCACGCGGCTCTTCGCGCCCGAGCAGTCGGCCGAGAGCATGATGAACCTGTTGGGGTATACCCACACCACCTAAAACCCGCAAAATTTTACTGCTTTCTGTGTTGGGGTGACGAACGTCATGCTTTGGCTTGACTGAAGTCATTACGCGTGCTTAACTTCTTATGCTATTTTGTTAAGCGTACCGCGATGAAATATCTCTAACCCCAACCGATATGAGAGTCTACGATGATAAACACATAAAAAATATTGCCCTGCTGGGTGCACCAAAGTCCGGCAAAACGTTGCTGGCCGAGGATATGCTTTTTGAAGCCGGCATTACCCACCGCAGAGGCACGATCGAAGCCAAAAATACGGTGAGCGATTACCACGAAATTGAGCAGGAACGAGGTAGCTCCATTTTTGCAACGCCGCTCCATACGGAGTGGCGCGACTATAAAATCAACATCATTGATACGCCCGGGTATGATGACTTTGCCGGAGAGATGATTGCCTCCCTGCGTGTGGCCGATACGTGTGTGATGGTGGTAAATGCCCAACACGGCTGGGAGGTGGGCTCGCAGTTGGTGTGGCGCTATGTAGATAGGTTTCAGAAGCCGGTGATGTTTGCGATTAACCAGGTAGACCATCCAAAATCAGATTTTGATGCCGCGCTGGCTTCGTTAAAGGACAACGTAGGTGCAGCCGTTACCCAAATGCAATATCCGGTTACCCAAGGCGAGAATTTTGATGCGATTATCGACCTGCTCAAGATGGTGATGTACACGTTTCCGGCCGAAGGCGGCAAACCCGAAAAGCTACCCATCCCGGAAACGGAAAAGGAAAAAGCCAATCGGCTGCATAACGAGTTGGTGGAGAAGGCGGCGGAAAATGATGAGCAATTGATGGAAAAATACTTTGCAAAAGGCACGTTGGATGAAGATGAAATGCGGGCCGGATTGCGTTTGGGCATGATCCACCATGATGTGTTTCCGGTATTTTGCATGAGTGCGAAGAAAAACATGGGCAGCGGCCGGATGATGGGCTTTATCGACAACGTGGCTCCTGCTCCGCGCGAAGCAAAGCCGGAGCTTACTACCTCGGGCGAAGCCATTGCGTATGATTCCAGCGCAGCCACTGTACTTTTTGTTTTCAAATCCCACCTGGAACCAAACCTGGGAAAGCTAACGTATTTCAAGGTGTTGGCCGGTGAGGTAACCGCTAACGCTGAGTTAGTGAATAGCCAAACGGGGGCTACGGAGCGGCTCCATCAACTATTTATCATGGACGGCAAAAACCGGAATCAGGTAGATAAACTCGTTGCGGGTGATATTGGTGCCACGCTGAAGTTAAAAGACACCTTCACCAACCACACACTGCGGGCCAAAGGCCGTGAGATTACGGTGCAGCCTATTGAGTTTCCCGCGCCGCGCATCCGCACGGCTATTGTAGCGAAAAGTAAAAACGATGATGAAAAACTGGGCGAAGCATTGAGCAAAATGCACCAGGAAGACCCTACGCTGCAGGTGGCGTATGCGCGTGAATTAAAGCAGTTGATCCTCTCTGCCCAGGGCGAGCTCCATTTGATGGTGTGTAAATGGTTTCTGGAGCATGTGTACCAACTGCACGTGGATTTCGTAACGCCGCGCATTTCGTATCGCGAAACCATTCGTAGACCCGCGCTGGCCAATTACCGCCACAAAAAGCAATCGGGTGGGGCAGGGCAGTTTGGCGAAGTGTATTTGAAGATTGAACCCTACACCGAGGGGATGCCCGAACCTACCGAGTACAGTGTGCGCGGTAAGGAAGTGATTGATCTGGAGTGGGGAGGCAAACTTGTTTTCTACAACTGCATTGTTGGCGGGGTGATTGATACTCGTTTTATTCCATCCATTCTGAAAGGTGTGATGGAGAAAATGGAAGAGGGCCCGATTTCAGGATCGTACGTGCGCGATGTGCGGGTAATGGTGTACGATGGAAAAATGCACGCGGTGGATTCGAACGATATCTCCTTTAAGATTGCCGGCATGATGGCGTTTAAGGAGGCATTTCTAAAAGCCGAGCCGCTGTTGCTGGAGCCCGTGTATGATCTTGAAGTGATGATGCCGGAGGAAGCGTTGGGTGAGGTGATGAGCGATTTGCAAACGCGGCGGGCCGTGATTTTGGGCATAGATGTGGTGAAGAACATGCAGATCATAAAAGCACGTGTGCCGCTGGCCGAGTTAGACCGGTATTCTACCACGCTCCGTTCATTATCGCAGGGGCGCGCCAGTTTTGCGCAGCAGTTTTATGAGTTCGAACCAGTGCCGCACGAAATCCAGATGAAGCTGGCGAAAGAACTTCAGGAGGAGGTTGAAGCTTAATCGGCAAAATCTGACAGGTCTCTAAAGACCTGTCAGATTTTTTTTAGTTCGATAATTCTTCTAAGATCTGTCCGATTTCAAATTTGATCTCTGCTCACAATCTAACAGGTCTTCAGAAACCTGTCAGGTTTATTGAATTCAAATTCGGTCCAGGATCAACGGCAATGCATGCCAGAGCGACGGAACCTGAAAGTCACCTTGATTTTCGGGTTCAATGTCGTTACCCACTTGAATCGTACGGATGCCCAAGGCCCGCGCAGGCAGCATGTCGCGCCCGCGATCACCAACCATCCAGGATTGGCTTACATCAACGGAAAAACGGGCGATGGCTTTTTCAAACATCAGCGTGCCCGGCTTACGGGCTAGTGAATTTGTTACACTGGGATGGTACGGGCAATAGTAAAACGCATCAATCACATGTTCGCAGGCATCTTGAAGTTTGATGTGGCAGAGGTTCATTTGCGCGGCAGAATAGATTTTTTGTGCAATGCCGGATTGGTTGGTAACCACAATCAACCGAAAGCCTGCTGTGCGCAGCTTGTACAATGCCTCCGGCACACCGGGAATCACCTGAAATCGCGATAAGCGGTAGGTGTATTTGGGATCGTCCTCGTTCAATACACCATCGCGATCCAGAAAAATTGCCCGGCTCTCCATGTGGGCAAAGAAAATAAAAATTCGGTAATGAAAAGCCCATTAACTTTACCGGTTTCCGCTTATGCAACACGAAGTTCCTGCCACCAATCCCTGGGTTACACTGTCCGGTGAGGTGAAGTACGACAATCCCTGGATCACGGTAACCGAATACCAGGTGATCAACCCGGCCGGAGGGCGCGGCATCTACGGCAAAGTTCATTTTAAAAATCGCGCGATTGGCATCGTAGCTTTGGATGCTCAGCAAAATACGTGGCTGGTGGGCCAGTACCGGTACACCCTTAACGCGTGGAGTTGGGAAATACCCGAGGGCGGGGGCCCGTTTGATCAAACGCTGCTTGAAGCCGCCCAGCGGGAATTACAGGAAGAAACGGGACTCCTGGCGGAAAAGTGGACAGAAATTATGACGCTCCATACCTCCAACTCCGTAACCGATGAAGTGGGTTATGTGTTTTTAGCAGAAGATTTGCGCGCAGGCGAAATTCAACGCGAAGAAACAGAAGCCGATATGAAAGTATGGAAGTTACCCTTTGCCGATGCCCTGCGCATGGTGATGGATGGCGAGATTACCGACAGCCTGAGTGTGATGGCAATTTTGAAAGTAGCACGACTTAAAGGATACTGAGATGAACGAAATGATTTTGGCCAAGGGCCTGAAAAAAGTATACGCCAAACAAACGGTGCTGAAAGGCATTGACTTGGCCATTCAGCCGGGCGAGTTGGTGGGTTACATCGGGCCAAACGGAGCCGGCAAAAGTACCACCATAAAAATTTTGTGCGGCCTGATACCTGAGTTTGAAGGCGAGGCTACGCTTTTCGGATTGGATGTACGCAAAGATGCGGTGGAGATTAAACGGAAGATCGGCTATATCCCTGAAAATGCGGCGTTGTACGAAAATCTCACACCTGCAGAATATCTGTCGTTTGTGGGGCAACTGCATGGCATTCCGCAGGCCACCATCACAAAAAAATCAAATGAGCTTTTGCGGCTTTTTGATTTGGAGAAGGCCCAGAACAACCGGATGGCCGCGTTCTCAAAAGGCATGCGGCAAAAAGTGTTATTGATTTCAGGATTACTGCATAACCCTGATTTAATTTTTTTGGATGAGCCGCTCAGTGGTTTGGATGCAAATGCAGTGATTTTGGTGAAAGAGATTTTAATGCAACTAAAGCAAAGCGGTAAGACCATTTTTTACAGTTCGCACATCATGGAAGTGGTAGAGAAGCTTTCCGACCGCATCATCATTATTCATCAGGGCCAGTTGATTGCCAACGGCTCGTTTCAGGAGTTAAGTGAGGCAGCGCAAGGCGGCTCGCTGGAAAAGATTTTTACAGAGCTAACGGGCGATCAGGGCCACGTATCTGTGGCAGGTAATGTAGTAGATATTATCCGCCAGGTATGATTCGCGTTGCGTTATTGTTTTTGGATCTTTGCCGGCCATTGTTTCGGTGGATGAACGTGCCGTTTGAGCAGGTGCGCGCCATTGTAGGCGTAAAGCTGCTGCTGGATACCCGCAGGACCGGGGCATTAACTTCCCTCAACCAGTCGGAAACCAGCAGTTCAACCATTTTTGCCTACATTTTTTATGCGATCATGGGCGCGCTCACCGGTTTTTTGCTGGCGATTGTTCCGTCCTCAATTGTTGGATATGCGCTGCATTATTCATTTCTCATGTTTTTCATCGCGCTTATTCTCATCAGCGACTACAGCAGTGTGATACTGGATACCAGCGACAATACGATTATTCTGCCTCGGCCTGTGAGCAGCCGAACATTATTGGTGGCGCGCATCACCCACATCGTATTGTACATCGGGCAGCTTTTTCTTTGCCTGGCGGCCATTCCGTTGGTGGTATCGTTCGTTGTTCATGGGTGGATGGCGGGCGTGGCCAACATCATCGCATCGCTCCTCAGCGTGCTGCTGGCGTTTGCGGCCACCGGGGGTTTGTATTTGCTGTTGATTCGATTCTTTAAAGAGGAGCGCTTGAAATCGGTAATCAATGTTGTTCAAATCTTCACCACAGTCTTTTTGCTTACCAGCTACCAAATCCTGCCGCGGTTGTTCGATGCGGCAGATGTTGAAAACATGCTCGACTATTTGCCGGTCTGGTCGCTGGTGGTGCCACCACTTTGGATGGCCGGCTCAGTAACTGTTTTTGTTGATCAACCCCTAACTGCGCTGGTAGCCGCGTGTATGGTGTTGGCGCTGGCAACTCCATTTGTGCTGATCTGGTTAAGCACCACCTATCTCGCCCCGTATTTTGCAACCCGGCTTGCCGATTTAGGAACAAGTACAACGTCTGCCGCACCCCCGCTTGCCACTGAGCGCAAAACCTGGTTCGAAGGGTTGACAAATAAAATTACTGCGCCGGGCATAGAGCGCGCCGCTTTTCAATTGGTGGGTCGCTACTTTTCGCGCGATCGTAAACTCAAGCTGCGCATCTATCCTTCCATCGGCTATCTGGCCGTTATGGCTGTTGTTTTTATGCTGCGTTCAAAAGACAACTCACAATCGTGGAGTGAGTTTTTTCTTCAACTGCCTCAAACAAACGATTATATCATTGCGCTGTATCTGGTGATCTTTATTGTTTTTGGTGCCGCGTTTGAGATTTTTTACTCCGATGAATTCAAGGGCGCATGGGTTTTCTATTCTACGCCCGTGGGCGTGCCTGGCAAAATTTTGATGGGTACGTTTAAAGCCATTTTAGTACGTTTTTTTCTGCCTTTTTATGCGCTCACCTCTCTGGTCATTTTTTTGGTTTGGCAATGGCGTGCGGTGCCAGCCATCGTTGTTGCGCTGTTGATGAGTGTACTGGTGGTGTTGGTAGTATTATTGGCGAACGAGAAGAATTTGCCCATGAGCCTCCAGCCCTCTTTACGCAACCAGGGCAGCAACATGGCCCGCGGAATCATGGCATTGATTCTCATCGCTGGCCTGGGCTACGCGCATTTCTTGCTTGTGATGCTGGGCCACTGGCAGTGGGTTGCAGTACCGGTGTTGCTGGGCGTGATTTTCTTTCTTGGCGGCCGGTATGCAGGTACAACTTGGGCGCGCATCCGGCAATAGCGCATGAAGTTTCATAGCGAAATCCGGAAAAATCTGTACTTGGCGGTACCTGTGATGCTCAGCCAATTGGGGCATGTTATGATGGGTGTAGCAGACAATGTAATGGTGGGCAAACTCGGGGCCACTTCCCTCGCGGCCGCGGGTTTGGCAAACGTGGCGTTTAACGTATTGCTTTTATTTGGCATTGGCGTATCCTACGCAATTACCCCACTGGTTGCCCAAGCCGATGGGGAAAAAGATACGGCTGGCGTAAGCAATATTCTTAAGCATGGTTTGGCGATTAATTTCCTCACCGGGTGTTTTTTGGCCACCGTTGTATTTTTTGGTAAAAACATCTTGTATGTTATCGGTCAGCCGGCAGACGTAGTAGCGCTGGCCATCCCATACCTTAACATTGTAACGGTTTCGATTATTCCGGTGTTGATCTTCCAAACCTTCCGGCAACTATCGGAGGGGCTCTCGAACACACGGCTGGCGATGATCATTGTGTTGAGTGCGAATGTGCTCAACATTGCACTTAACTACATCCTGATCTATGGTCATCTGGGCTTCCCGGCACTGGGTTTAAATGGTGCGGGCTACGCTACCTTGATTTCGCGTGTGTTGATGGGGCTGGGTATTGCCTGGTACGTGTTTCAGGCACCAGCGTTTCGTTCCTATCGATCGGGCTTTCAATTGCGTCATTACTCACGAAAGTTGTTTTCGAAAATGCTGCACATCGGGGTGCCGGCTGGTCTGCAATTTATTTTTGAAGTGGCCGCGTTCGATTTTTCATTGGTGATGATGGGCTGGATCGGCACCCAGGCATTGGCTGCGCATCAGATTGCGATTAACCTCGCCACAATCAGCTACATGACCACGTCCGGGCTTGCGGCAGCGGCCACGATTCGGGTGGGCCAAGAGCTCGGTAAGAACGATATTGTGCAATTGCGTTACACCGCGTTTGTCATCATCCGGATGGCATTGGTATGGATGAGTATTTGGGCCGTGGTGTTTATTCTTGGGCGCACGGCATTACCTTCATTGTACGTGCTGGATGTGGAGGTATTAAAAACGGCCGCCCCGCTGGTAGTCATTGCCGGACTTTTTCAGCTGTCCGACGGTTTGCAAGTTGTTTCCGTGGGTGCTTTGCGCGGATTGCAGGATGTGAAAATTCCTTCGCTGTTAATCTTCGTCTCGTATTGGGTTATCGCATTGCCATTGGGGTACTGGATGGCCTTTGTCTTGAACTGGGGCGCCATTGGCATTTGGTCTGGGCTATTGATTGGACTCACGCTGGTGGCACTGGCGGTAACGTACCGTTTTCATGTACTCTCCCGCGCGTTACTTCGGTCAGCGCATGGAACGGATAAAATAAATGAAAACGGATAACGCCAACGGATATAAAAACAAATATGTGGGCGAGCTTCGTAGAGCGCCGGTTAAAATTGCAATCGGGGCGATCAGCAATAAAATACCAATGCCAATAATCCACCCCTTGTACGGATGTCCGGATCTGTACACCAGCAAGAGTTGATACACCAAATAGGTAAACGCGGCCACGTTGAACGCAAGAAGGAGAATACGCAGAAAGATCATAGGAAAAAGTATTTTTGTAAAGCTATGCAATATCGCGAATACGCATTGATCGTGGCCGGGGGCAAAGGCACGCGCATCAAAAGTAAAATTCCAAAACAATTTATTGAACTGGCTGGAAAACCGGTATTGATGCACACCATTGATGCATTTTTGTCGTACTCGCCTGCACTGCAACTCATTCTCGTTTTGCCGGCCGATGATTTTGAAACCTGGCATCGACTATGCCGTGAGCATCAGTTCAACCGTAATATTTTGCTCCAAACGGGTGGCGACACTCGTTTTCAATCGGTGCGCAACGGGCTGGCAAAAATTGAAGGGGAGGGACTAGTGGCCATCCACGATGGTGTTCGGCCGTTGGTGAGCCCGGATATCATTGGGGCCTCGTTTCGCCTTGCCGCCGTACATCAGTCTGCGGTGGCTGCCGTGCGGTTAAAAGAGTCCATCCGCATGACGGACCAAGACAATACCAAAGCGGTGGATCGCTCGCGTTTTCGACTTATTCAAACGCCGCAAACGTTTTTGGTTTCGGCTATCAAAAAAGCGTATGAACAAAAGGAGGACGCCGGATTTACAGACGATGCGAGCGTGGCCGAGAAAAACGGTTTGGTGATTTCGCTGTTCGAAGGCAGTTATGAGAACATCAAGATCACTACGCCAGAGGATTTGATCGTGGCCGAGACGCTTCTGCAAACGCGTGCACGGAGCTAACAAAAGAAAAAGGCCCTACCGGGCCTTCATTTTTTTTCGTTGCTGAAAACTAATACTCGTCTTCGTTGAAGAAAAAATCTTCTTTGGTAGGATAATCCGGCCAGATTTCTTCGATGCTTTCGTACGGTTGGCCGTCATCCTCCAGCTCTTGTAAATTTTCTACCACCTCTAACGGTGCACCCGAGCGAATTGAAAAATCGATCAATTCATCTTTCGTTGCCGGCCAGGGCGCATCCTCCAGATAAGAAGCCAATTCGAGTGTCCAGTACATACGTAAGCCCTTTTAATTTTCCGCAAAAATAAAATTAAATACGCCCTGCACAATAGGGCCAAAAAATTGATTTGAAGTCTTTCTTGAGCATCTCCCCGAAAGGGGCTTGCAGCTACGGAGATGCGCCCCGCAACCCCCATGTCTAAAAAAATCGAACCAAATGGCCATAACGGGCAAAAAGGCCCATTTAACATCTCTGCGCTGCCGTAGCGGCCTAAGGGAAAAACTGCCATATTTGCCACCTAATTTTTCATTAAGCCATGGCAGACGAGAAGATCATTTTCTCAATGACTGGGGTAAGCAAAATCTACCCCCCAAACAAACAAGTATTGAAAGACATCTATTTGTCGTTCTTCTACGGTGCAAAAATCGGTGTATTGGGTTTGAATGGGTCGGGCAAGTCTTCGCTGCTGCGGATCATTGCGGGTATCGACAAGGAGTTTCAGGGCGAAGTGGTTTCCGACCTGAGCTTTTCGGTGGGCCTGCTGGAGCAGGAACCCCAGTTAGACAAAACCAAAACGGTAAAAGAAATCGTTGAGGAAGGTGTGGCGGAAGTATCTGCTCTGCTCAAGGAATTTGATGCGATAAACGAAAAGTTTGCTGACCCGGCTGTGATGGAAGATCCGGACGCCATGGAAAAACTGATTGCCAAGCAAGGCGAAATTCAGGAAAAACTGGATGCCGCCAATGCGTGGGAGTTGGATCATAAACTGGAGCGCGCCATGGATGCCCTGCGCTGTCCGCCCCCGGATGCGAAAGTAGAATACCTATCGGGCGGCGAGAAACGGAGGGTTGCCCTTTGCCGCCTGCTGCTGCAAGAGCCTGATGTGCTATTGCTGGATGAACCCACCAACCATCTGGATGCAGAGTCGGTACTCTGGCTCGAAGAACACTTGCGGCAATACAAGGGCACCATTATCGCGGTAACGCACGACCGTTATTTTCTGGATAATGTAGCTGGTTGGATTTTGGAGTTAGACCGTGGCGAAGGCATTCCGTGGAAAGGAAATTACTCAAGCTGGTTAGAGCAGAAACAAAAACGCTTGCAGCAAGAAGAAAAAACCGAGAGCAAGCGCCAGAAGGCGCTGGAGCGTGAGTTGGAGTGGGTGCGCATGAATCCCAAAGGTAGACACGCCAAAGGGAAAGCACGTTTGAGCAACTACGAGAAACTATTGAGCCAGGAAGCGCGCGAGAAAGAAGAGAAGCTGGAATTATTTATTCCCCCGGGCCCGCGCCTGGGCAATAAAGTAATCGAGGCAAAAGGCGTAGCGAAAGGCTATGGCGATAAGTTGCTTTACGAAAATCTGACGTTCTCACTTCCACCGGCCGGTATTGTGGGCATCATTGGACCGAACGGAGCCGGAAAGACAACACTCTTCAAGATGATTACCGGTAAAGAGAAACCCGATGCCGGCACATTTGAAGTGGGGGAAACGGTGAAGATCGCTTACGTAGATCAGGAACACGATGATTTACTACCGGAGGATACCGTCTTTCAGGCGATTACCGGTGGGCAGGATTTAATTCTTGTGGGCGGTAAAGAAATTAATTCGCGTGCCTACGTGAGCAAGTTTAATTTCAGCGGCACCGATCAGCAAAAAAAGGTGAAGGAATTATCGGGTGGGATGCGCAACCGCGCTCATCTGGCCATTGCGCTTAAGCAAGGCGGTAATCTTTTATTGTTGGATGAACCCACAAACGATCTGGATGTAAACACACTGCGCGCGTTGGAAGAGGCGCTGGAGAATTTTGGGGGTTGTGCGGTAATCATTTCGCACGATCGGTGGTTTTTAGATCGCGTGTGCACACATATCCTGGCCTTCGAAGGCGATTCGCAGGTATTTTGGTACGAGGGTACGTTTAGCGAATACGAAGAGAATAAGAAGAAGCGTTTGGGAGACGATCAACCCCACCGGATCAAGTATAAGAAGTTGGTAAAATAATGATCCTAACCGTTACCCTCACTCTTGGAGAGGGGCAGGGGTGAAGTCAAAATTCGGTTTCTTTTTGGGCCGAACATGCGCGGCATCTTGAGTTTAAACAAAATTGAACGCACCGGCCGGAATACTCCATCCTCTGCGGATGCACCATTCTTCCTCGCAGCGCGCTACTTTAACCGCACACTTGTACTTTGCAGAGCGAGGGGTAGCCGTACCCCTCTCCTCTGGAGAGGGGCTGGGGTGAGGTCAGACAACTTTTGCAATCTAGCCGTTTCCAAAGCCCAACTTATTGCCCGATCATCACAAACGCGCCCCAATAAAATGGTGCAGGAAACTTTTTTTGAAGCTCCTGTTGCGCTTTTCGGAATGCCGTTTCTTTTGAAGCACCCGCCAACCAGTATTCGTAAAAATAGGTCATGAGTTGTTGGGTGGCTTCGTCATCTACATTCCAGAGACTCATCACAACTTTTTCCGCACCCGCAATCGCAAACGCGCGCTTCAGGCCATACACGCCTTCACCATTTTGAATGGACCCCAAGCCGGTTTCGCAGGCGGAGAGTGTAACTAATTCTGTGCCCGATAAATTTAGATTCATTACTTCTTGTGCAGTGAGGATACCGTCTTGCGTGGGCTCGGCTGAGTTCTGCCCAAGATTAATAAAGTCTTCGGCCCCGGCCAGAATCAAGCCGCAACGTAACAACGGATTTTCGATGTACTTTTTCGCACTCTCGGCATCGCCAAAATCTGGGTCATCCAAAAAGAAGCCATGCGTGGCTACGTGTAAAACTTTGGGCGCTTGAGCGGATTTGATCGCGGCTTCGTGAGCCTCAGTGCCGGTGCGCGGGGTTACGCCTACCTGATTCTTTTTTAGCAGTTGTTCAATTTCAGAAACTTCTACTTGCGTACCCGGAAGCGGAGTAATCTCGCCCCCGCGGAATACCCGAAGAATACCAGCCCGTGTACCACGATTTACTTTCTCCGTGGGCACTTCCGTACTCGACTTTTTCGCGCCGGTAAATTGGGGGTACCCCACCAGCATGAATTGGCTGTTGCCGGGCTTGGCCGTTGCCGAGGTTACCAGATCTTTGGTATTCGTCAGGTTCTCAATTTCAATTTCTTCAAAAAGATATTTTTTTGATGAGGGATTCAATAACGTGTTGAGATTGATTTGGTGATAGGCGCCATCGGGCGATACAAAAACCCGTTTGATGTTTTTTAGCGCCGCCTGCACGGCCGCCCAGTACACGGGATAGGAAAGTGTGTCTTTAATGCCGAATCTGATGGTGTTACGGTAGTAGTTCAGGTTTCTTTTTTCAATGAGGTTGCCGCCATTGGGTATGAAAACCCATTGGGGCTGTTTGGCAGTTTTTGTGATGACCAGCGCCGCATAATTTACTTTGCCGGTAAAAAAACCACCGGAGTCAGGGCTGTATTCGCGAAAGCGAATGATCTCCATAGCGGCTTCATCTGCGTTCAATTTCTCTTGTATTTGTTTCCAAGTGGTAGGCGTGGGCGACAAATTGGTGCTGAAGTCAACCGATCGTTTCGTTAATTCTTTTTCCAGCGCGTTGGTGGCGGCCTCGAGCGAATCTAGTTTGCCATCATCGCCTTTCGAATAGCGGCTCGCCACTTGTTCTTTTAACTCCAGCCAGCGTTCGTACTCGCGCAGCAAGTTGGTGTCGTTACTGCGGTGAATGGCTTGCCGTACGCGCTGCGTGGCATAGAATACAATTCCCTTTGTGCGTAGTTGCAGATCGTAAAGTTCGCCCGTGAGCCCGGGTTGCTGCGCATAATATTGCTGCGCAAAGCTGCAGAAAATCTCAAACGCAGGGCGCAAGCTGCCATAATAGAATTTTGTTTTTTCTGATTCGCTCAGCCCTGGGAAGTAACGCGTAATCTGTTCCTGATAGTTGCTGAACGTGGCACGAAATTGCTGTTGTGCTGCTTTGGGATTGTTCGTCATCCACTGATAGGTGGCCAGTTTAAAATACGACTGACCCACACGTGGGTGCGCCGCACCTAAAAGAGTTGTTCGGATCTTCACCGATTCGTTGAAATAGTCTACTGCTTTTTTGTCTTTTAACATCAGGTGCGCCACACCCAAATTATGGAGCGATGTAGCGTACTCTACGCTTTCTTTTCCTGGGTCGGTTGCAAAAATCTGTTGGGCGCGGAGGAGCAGCGGCAGGGCTTCTTTTGGCCGGAGTTGTTGATAGAGTACTTTGCCGAGGTTGTTGGAGTACGAACCTAACTCATACGCAGCCGTATTTTCTTGCTTGGTTTGGATGGCAACTGCTTCTCGAATCATTTTTTCAGCAGTTGCGAAGTCGCCCAAATCGCTATACGCTAGCCCAGCATTGTTCAACGTTACCGCGTAGGTAGGATGATCTTTTCCATACGTGGCGCGGTCATGGGCAAGCACCTGTTCGTACACATCTTTTGCCTCTTCGTTTCGGGCCAGCGCCAGCAGCACAAAGCCATAGTTATTGAGTGTGGCGTAATATCGCTCTTGTAAATCGGGCGAAGGATTTGCTTTCAGCACCTGCAAAGCTTTCGCAAAAAGCTCCTCCGCTTCAATCAACATGCCTTTATCTACATATAGCGCGGCAAAATTTGCTTCGATGGTGGCTTGCTCTACTTCGCGATGGGCTTCGGATCGTAACAACCGCAGCGCCTCGTTGAATTCTTTTTCACTCGCGGCGTACTTTCCTAAGGCCGACAGTTGGTCGGCATGTTTGGCGAGCAGCCGGTAGTAGCTGGCATGCGTAGAGGTAAGTTTCTTGAGCATCGCTTGGGTTTCCGCGGCAGCCTGTGCATAGGCGCCCTGGTTTGCAAGAATGTCCAGATAAAAAAGGAAGGAATCGAGGTAGGTGTTATCTGTTTCGCCAAACGCTGCTTTGTCGGACGCGAGCAGGCGTTGTCCGGTTTTTTGAGCTTCGGCATATAACCCCAGTTGGTTGTACACCACCGCCAGATTATACAGTGCGTTGCTGTAATCTTTGTAGAGTTTGTCTTTCAGCAACTCGCGCAGTTTTACCTCACGTTCAAAGTAAGTGAGTGCGCTGTCGCTCTCGCCTAATTGGAGGTGGCTATCGCCCAGGTAGAAAAGCACGTTCGCAGCCGAGCTGTCCATCAAATCCGGAACCAGCCGCAGCACGCTGCGCTTGAGCTTGATGCAATCTGCATACTGCTGCGTGTTGTATTTCCCTTCGATTTGGTAGTACAATACGTCAAAGGTTTGGGCGTACAAACCAGTGCAGGCCACCAGCCAGACTAGAAATAAGAGCTTAATCTTCACAGAACCCAATTTTTGGACTACAATAATAGGTCTAGATGCGGGGCGTGCAAATACCGTTTTCAGGGTATTTTTTTGATCGGGTGAGGTTTAAATACGGTCTACGCGAGGTAACGGGAGAAGGAGAAATGCTACACAACCAGATAGATTTTTTTGAAGTCAGGTTTTTCCTAAAACGTAAAATACCCGGAACCGGGTATTGCTAAAGCAGTGTGCCGCGCCCGTTCTTGCAGAGTAAAAAAAACGACTCTGTTCGCATGAAAAACTCCCCGCTCTTCGTTCTCCGCATCGGTACTCTTTTCGTCTTTCTTTTGGGCTTGCACATATGCGTACAAGCGCAAAACCGAACCTTTGCCATCGGTACAACTACGCCCAACGCCAATGCGGCGCTGCAAGTAGATGCCCCCAATGGCAATCAAGGTGTACTCATCCCAAGGTTAACCACCGCACAACGCCTGGCAATGAACACAAATCTCGCTGCGGCTGACGCCGGTTTGTTGGTCTACGATACCACGGAAAAAGCGGTCTTTGTGTGGGTGGGTACAGATTGGGAGTCTTCAGCGGCCATTAGCTGGCCATTGGAAGACACGATCACAAACGTGCCCAACAGATCTAACTTACTTAACCTGACGTACAGTGGAACGGATACAGTTGGAATTGCTTTGTTTAGAAGCACAAATGCAAACAACACCTTTGCAACACTTTTTTTAGAAAGCCAGGGCGGCAGAATTGTTTTTGGAAGTACGCGCAGTGCGATCTCTCCGGGAGCTGATTTTCGCATCAACAACACCGCCAACAATCAAAATGCAATCATGGCAAGTACCAACGGATCGGGCCGCGCTATTCAGGGTACCAACACGGGCACGGGCGCGGCAGGTAATTTTACGATAAGCAACGCCGCGAATCCTGCAAATGCGGTTTTCGTTCAAACCAACGGCACAGGGCCGGGCGTGTCCATGACGCTTTCTAATGCTGCCAACGCAAGCCCCGCCATCAACATCAACCACAGCGGCACGGGCAATGCCATTACCGCCAACCGCCCTATTCAGGCAACCAGTTTCATTGGAGATGGAAGTCTGCTCACCAACCTTGCCGCAAACGATTTGACTTACCCGTTTAAAGACAGCGTAACCACCACAGTTACGGGCAACGATGTATTTGCGCTGAAGTATAACAACGCGGCCAGTAAGCGCGTGCTGCGCGTGGAGAGTTTGAGCCCCACCAACGGCAGCAGCGCGGTAAGCGTGCAGCACGACGGAACCGGCATCGGAGTTTTTTCGAGGGTAAACAACGCAAGCTCTTCTTCGGCTGCAATTTGGGGTACCACTAACTCAAATTTTGGGGGCGCTTTAGCGCCTCCCGGTGTCTATGGCGAAGCAACTGGAACTGGATCAGTTGGGGGCGCGTTCCGAATTAACAACACAGCAAATACGTTCCCGGCCCTTTTCGCGGAAACCAACGGCTCGGGCCCGGCGCTGAATGCCAGGAACATTGGAACTACCGATGGCTTTGCCGGCTTATTCAGAAATACCGTTGCTACCAACACTTTTCCGGCCATTCAGGCCAGCACGGCCGGTACTGGCCCGGGCGTGCGCGTGATTCAAAACGCAACCAGCCCCGGCCGCGGGATGGATGTTTTTATGCAGAACACAACCGGAACGGAAGTGGGCTTATCCATTGATCAACAAGGCTTGAGCAACGCGGGCATTTTTAAGATAAATAATTCAACCAATACGGCCCCCGCTTTGTTGGGTGAGACCAATGGCGGAAACCTGAGTGCAGGTGTATATGGGTTAAACACCGGAAATGGTTTTGGTGTATTGGGTCGCGCAAATGGAACCGCCTTTGGCTCGGCGGCAGTATACGGTGAGCAACTGGGTACGGGCGATGCCGCGGGCGCGTTTCGAATTAACAACCCCGCGAACACGCTCGCTGGTTTGTATGGCGAAACCAACGGCAGTGGCTCAGCTTTGTTTGCCAACAACCTCGGCACCGGGCGGGGTGCACAAATTCAAATCAATAACGCTGCAAATTCGCAAGCGGCATTACGCTCTTTTACCAATGGCACAGGCAATGCCGGTTTTTTTACGATTAACAATGCGGCGAGTACGGCGCCTGCCTTGCTGGTGGAAACCAACGGAACAGGCTACACAATCCAGGCAAATCGAACGGGGGGTAATGGCGATGTGGTTTATGCAACTTGGAATGGTGCCAGTGGCGAGGGTAGTGCCGGTAATTTCCGAAATAATTTAGCTTCGAATAATGCCTCGGCCTTATTTGCATCTACCAACGCAGCGGGAGGCTCCGCCATTGGTGCGCTTAATGATGCCAACGGTATGGCGCTGTCGCTCTTTACCGGAGGCTTGAAAGTATCGACTCACACGGTGTCTGCCGGGCCTGATATTACCACTCGCGCTGTGGCCTATCTGCTAGAGGGTTCAGCGGCTGGCACGCTAACAATTACCTTCCCGATAACCAATGGCGACACTTTCTATTTCTTCAACACAACGGGCGATGCGATCTACATCAACTCGCTGGCCAACGAAATACTTCCGGGCACCGGAAAAACCATGATTGTTCTAGGGGGAACGTTACGATCGTTCTAAGGCGATGCGAAAAAAGATGTCAATATGAGACTCATCCTTCTTTTGATCACAGCTTGGCCCTTCGTGGCGTGGTCGCAATTTGTCACCAACAACGGCATTACCATCACAAATAATCAGGTGGTATTCACCAATGGCGCATGGCAAAACAGTGGCACGTTTCGGCATGATGGGCAACTGATTACCACCCAGAGTTGGACCCACACCGGTGTGATGGAAAGTTCAAGCACGGGCGGGTTTGTATTGCGATACGAGGTGGGACAATCGTTCTCGCCGGGCACCGGCAGTGCGTTTGGCTACTTGGTGAAGGAAGGCGTCGGCAATGCCACCTATTCAACAAGTTTTGTTTTGAAAGACAGCCTCCGGTTAGCGGCGGGTGTACTTGAGGCCGCCTCCACGGGCGAGTCGCTCACATTAAATGCGGGCGCACGAGTCAGCCAAGCCGGTAATAGTCACGTGGCGGGTACATTGATTAGGCGCGGAACGGGCACACTGCTGTTTCCCATAGGTAAGGATGGCCTGTACCTACCCATCACATTTCAAAACGTTACGGGCGTTAACCCAACTACCACTGCCCGCGTACAGGATGCACCCAACGGGTTCACCGCCGGTGCGGGTGTAAATTCGTTGATCAGTTTTCCATATGCTTGGCTGGTAACCAAGAGCAATCCGGCAGACAGTGCCACCTTCGTGGAGGTGGATTATCCGCAAACGCTACCCAATGCCAGTGATGTAATTCTGATGCGCAAACTGCCTGGTCAAAACCGGTACGAAGGCATGGGCGCACGCCAGCAAACAGTTGCCAACGGTCGCGTGCGTATACGAAGCTACTCGCGTGGGCTGCAAGGTTTGTTTTCTGTAGGCCGCGGCTTCCGCGGCAATCTTCGCACAGATTCACTCGCCCTGGTGGCGCTCTATCAACAAACCGGCGGACCCAACTGGACAAATCGGACAAACTGGCTTACTGGTCGTGTCGGTACGTGGCAAGGCATTACTGAAACAGGCGGCCAAATTACCGCCATAAATCTCCCAAACAATCGCCTCACGGGTCCGGTGTCAGACGCTTTCGCGGATATGGCCGCGCTGAACAGCGTTAACTTATCGGGAAACTTAATTACGCGCATGCCGGTGATGACTGGCGCAAGCGCACTTACTACGCTAAACCTTTCGAATAATCGATTAGGCTTCGGAAGTTTGTTGCCGAATGTGGCGATCCCGGGCATCAACTATGCCAACCAAGGCAACATCGATGCCGATTTGCAAGCCCGCCCCGAAGTAGGCACCAACTTTAAAGTAAAGGCGATTACCGATGGCACGGGCAATCAATACGTGTGGCGTCGCAATGGTGCGGTGGTGGCTAACGCTACGGATTCTACGTACACCATTCCTGCGATTAACCGCAGCAACATGGGTGCTTACGTGGCTGAAATTACCAACCCCGGCGTTCCTAACCTGACGTTGCGGACCGGCACAAAGAATGTTTTGGCGGTAGCCAACATCAGCGGCACGGTGCAGAGCACGCCCACGGCCGCGATGAACAATGGGGTGATGCGGTTATTTAAGGTAACCACCGTGGGTGCCTATGATACCATCCGGGTGCAGAACACGATTGCCACCGATGGGCGGTACAGCTTCAACGCAGTGGTGTTGGATGATTACACCGTGCTGGCCGCACCAAACACCACGGCCTTTCCCAACGACCTGCCCACGTATTATACCAACAAGTTGTTCTGGGAAGAAGCCGATAAGATTGTGCTGACGGCAAGTCGAAATGATATCAACATCACCATGGCGAAGAAGCCCACGGCTTCGCCCGTGGGACAGGGCGTGATAGGCGGCTTCTTTGAAGAGCCGATCGGCTCGGGCCGGGAAGACGAAGTGCAGCGCAACCGCCGAGTGGCAAATGCGTCGGTGAGCGTACGCAGACGGGTGGGCACGGGAAGAACCACCAACGACCGGCTGGAGTTAGTAGCGCAGTTAACCACCAACCAAAATGGAGAGTTTGAGTTTACCAGCCTGCCGGAGGGCGAGTACCTGTTGAATCTACAGTACCCCGGCTTCCCGATGGATGAGCGGAGTTTTATCAACATCCAGATCGGCAAGGGTTTGAATCGGAGAGTGAGTGTAGAGGCGCTGGTGTCGGAGAACAAGATTGTGGTTAACAAGCGGGTGGTAACAGGCTGGGAGGAAGATTCGGAAAATCTGTTTACAGTGTATCCAAATCCGGCACGGGCTGAAATTAATGTAGACATCAACAACCCGAACACGGTCGCGAGTGGCAGTTTACAGTTTGTGATCTTAAACGCAGCAGGGCAGCGCGTACGCGCGGGTGTACTGCCGGGCGATGGCCTGCGGAGTTACGATCTGAATGACTTGAGCACGGGCGTGTACTTGTTGCAGATCAGCCAGGAAGGTAGACTGCTGAGTACGCAACGATTGATGGTGATGGAATAGGGGCTATGGGCTTCGAGTTACGAGTTACGAGCTACGAGTTACGAGCTTCGAGCAGATCAACAACTAGCAACCACCAACTAACAACTAACAACTATCCACTAAGAACGAACCAGAATCCAGCGACCAGAAACAAGAAAAACCATGATCAAGCACACCTATCTTCCGATACTGTCGATTCTACTACTCGCCAGCGCACTTAGCGGCCTGAGCAGTTGCGATGATACGCCCCCGAAGACGCAGCAAGAGGTCGTTACCGAGCAGCTTACAGCGGGTACGTGGCGATTGGAAACGATAACGATCGAGGGCGAAGATGGCGCGCAGTTGTTCAAAGACTTTGGGTTGACGTTTACGGCTGACGGCTACACCAGCACGGGCACTACCCCGGTGTGGAAGCGCTCGGGCACGTGGACGTTTCTAAATGAGGAAGCCACACGCATTAACCGAGACAATGAACTGGACATCGATATCGTATCAATTGATGAGACCACGTTAAAGCTCAGCCTCACCTGGAACCGAGAGACCTTCGAAGGTGGTCGTACCAAATCCCTGCGCGGCAGGCATGAGTTTACTCTGAAACGATAAAAAGCAGGGCATTTTTCCCTGCTTTTTGCACCGCATTAATAGGAGCCAATTCGAAAATTGCTAAGTATTATTTCGCAGGTGGCACGACCGCGAGATTCCCAACTGCAGCGTGGCAATTGAAGATGTTGCGCCTCATTACACATGGCGGGTGTTTTTGAGCTGGCCGATGGGATCGCTATTGAATGTCCGTGCGTCCAATTAAAATGCCTTTGTACACCCGGGCATTGCCGTCTACTTTCACCAGCGGTTCGCCAAATGCATTAATGTGCACTTCATCGCTTGCGTTGATGCGTAACACGCCTTCTCCGTAGATGCTCGTTTTGATCGTCTCGCTCACAAGGCCTTGATTATCGATTCGGTTTTTGCCGTACAACCGGTACACCTGGTGCTCCACCGCGCCAGCACGCACGCGCAGCCGATTTTCGCCATAGAGTTTCACCTTCACTTTATTTGCGATCAGGCTGTCGAGCATCAGATTAGTCGTTCCGTAGGCAATAAGTTTTAGCTTATTGGCATTCAGGGGTTCATCGCAAACCAAATCCTGTTCGCCTCGCATTTCAATAGACTTAAGCTCGCGGTACGTGACGTATGCCGTAACGGAGACATCTTCGTAACGATCGATTTTTCGGGTGAAGCCATCGCTAACTACACGTTGTTTTTTCTCAACAAAACGGGCATGATCTAAGTAAATCAACAGCCGATCGCCCCGGGAGACTACGTTTACTTTTCGTGGTGAAACACCGTTGCATTCCAGCTTCACCGATTCGGTAGTGCCTTTGGTAAGTACCACATGCACACGGGGTGAGGCTACGATTTTTTCAAAGGCGCTTACGCGGATGGTCTCCGGTGTTTGGGCGTAGGCCGAAGCGGCGGCCAAAACCGCACTGGTCAAAAGGTAGAATCTCATGGTCATCGTTGTTTTGCCGGTAAGACAACCCTGCGACCCGTTACCCCTACGGGCTATGAAATTATTCGCTCCGTAATCGGGTGGCGGGGTTGCCCAAGGCTGCTTTGATGGATTGAAAGCTGATGGTGATGAAGGCGATGACCAGCGCAAATACGCCCGCACCGATGGCGATGGTAAAACTGTAGTTCGTTCGAAACGCGAAACTTTCCAGCCACCAATGCTCCAATCCATACCAAGTAACCGGAATGGCCAATGCAAAGGCCACCAGGATTAGTCGCGCAAAGTCTTTTGTCATCAAAAACATCAGCTGGGGTACATTTGCGCCCATTACTTTGCGGATGCTGATTTCTTTCGAACGTTGCTCTGCCGAAAAGGTAACGAGTCCGAAAAGCCCAAGGCAGGCAATGGCAATGGCTAGTCCGGTGAAAATGGAGAATACCACCCCCATGCGTTCTTCGGCCCGGTAGGTGGCGTTAAAGTTTTCGTCCAGAAAGCTATAGTCAAAAGGCGCATCGGCTGCGTATTTTTTCCACACTTTTTCAATGGCCGCCACCTGTGCCCGTACATCGCCCGGTGTAAGGCGAATCGCCATTTCAAAATTGGGCTCGGGGCCTAGAAATACAATGAGTGGCCGGATGTTGTTCTTCAGCGATTCAAAGTTGAAGTTTTTCAACACACCAATTACTTCCACTTCGCGGCCCTCCAGCGTATTGAACCGCGAGAAGATTTTTTTGCCTGCAAAGCTAGTCCATCCAAACTGGCGCATGGCCGCCTCGTTAATGAGCACGTGGGCGGTATCCGCTTTTATGTCGCGGGAAAAAAAGCGGCCGTCTGCCAGTTGATATCCCATGGTTTCTAACGCATCATGGTCCACCGCATAAATGGAGAGCAGGTGTTCCTGTTGTTCTTCTACTAACCGGAACGTAGAATTCCAATCGATAGCCGGTGGAAGCCGGTTGGCGTAAGAGGCGTTGGCTACAAACGGCAACTGCCTCAACTCATTTTTAAATGCGCCAGCGGTTTTTTCAAGTTTTAGCACATGCATCAAACCAAGCACGTTTTCTTTCTGGAAGCCAAGGTTTTGTTGCTGTACGTATTTTAATTGTTGATACACCATGAGCGTGGCAATGGCTAACGCGATGGAGATGAAGAATTGAAATACGACCAACGCATTGCGAATGCCGGAGCTGCGCATGCCGGCACGCACTTTTCCTTTTAATACTTCTACCGGTTGAAAAGAGGTGAGGTAAAACGCTGGGTAGCTGCCGGCAATTAACCCAATCGAGATGATGAAGATGAGCAAACCCACCAGAAACTGTGGCGAAAGAAGGGCACTAAACGCAATTTGCTTGGCGGTAATCAGATTAAAGCTATTCAAACTCAGAGAAACAAGCATGAGTGATAAAACCACGGAGAGCACGGTGTAGATGTACGACTCTAACAAAAATTGTCCGATCAGCTTACCGCGAAAAGCTCCGATGGTTTTGCGAATTCCTACTTCTTTCGCCCGGCTGGCAGCGCGCGCGGTACTGAGATTCATAAAGTTGATGCAGGCCAGCAGAATGATGAATCCCGCAATGGTGCCAAACAGGTAAAGGTACCGGATATTGCCATTGGGTTCTAGTTCGTCTTGTGCTTGGGAGTAGAGGTGAATATCCAATAATGGCTGCGATTCAAACCGCACAAAATTGCCGGTGGCTTGAAATGCAGCCAGATCCATTTGAAGAAACTGTTGGATTTCTTTCGCTACGTACTGGCTCACGAAGTAATCATACTGGGCATCTACACTTGCAATGGAAGTGTTGGGTGCGATTTTGAAATAGGTAATTACGGAACTGTTGAGCCAAAATTCGGGGTTACCCTGGTCTTGCGATTGCAGGGATAACACAAAATCGAACTGAAGGTGTGAATGATGCGGTACATTTGCGGCAATAGCGGTTACCTCAGCGTGTGTTTCTCCGTTGCTGCCGATAAAAAATGTTTTGCCAATGGGCGAACGATCGCCCGGCCCCTGGTAGTTAAAATATTTGCGGGCGGTACTTTCTGTAATCACCACTTTATTCGGGCCGTCAAGTGCAGTTTTTGCATCGCCAACCACAATCGGAAAATTGAAAAACTGAAAGAAATTGGAATCGGCCAGCAGAAACTTTCTTTCCGTAAATGCTTTGGTTTCGAAACGTACCGGCAGAGTAGACCAGCGCGTAACGCGAACCGTACTTTCCACCGCAGGAATGTCTTTACGCATGGCTGCAGCCATCGGCAAACCAGTGAAGACGGTGGTTACTTCCCGATCCTGCAGTTTGGCGTTGAAGAGCGCACGGTAGATACGGTGGGCATCCGGGTGAAGCCGGTCGTAATTGAGTTCGTCAAAAATGTAAAGAATCAGCAAGAGCGCACTGGTGATGCCAACGGTGATGCCAAAGATGTTGATCGCGGTGTAGGCACGTTGCCGTAAAAAAAACCGCAGCGCGGTGGTGAAGTAGTTTCGTAACATGGGATAATGCGATTACGGGCACCGGTTCAATTCTCAGGCCATTGTCAACGCATTGAAAAAATGCCGTGAATTGACGGTTTTGTGTATGGGCTGCGTACAGTTCCGTCCACTGGTGTTCAATTCCGGATACCGGCTCCGGAATCTTACTTCGGAAACATTTGCTCGTACGTGAGCGTATCGCCCTGCGTGGGCCTATTGAATATGTTTAGCTTTGCCATCAGTGCCAGGCACAAAAACAAAAACACAACAACGTATCCGGCCGAAATCACTAACTCATTAAAAAGGAACATGCCCTCGTAGGCTAGAATATCGTAGCTAAAGAGTGCAGCCGTCATAAAAACGGCCAATAGCATGAAAGTGGTACCGGGCCGATCGTTAACCCAAGCCAGTAACACCGTGGCCGCGCCAAGTAAAATTGTGCAGCCAGCAGTAAACAAATACACGGGCAGGTAGCGGGTAAATACCAATGGCTCTGCCACAAGGGTAGGGATGATGAAGCAGATGTTTGCACCCAGCAAAAGGAAGAAAAGCACTTTAACGCTTTCCTTTGGAAATAGCTTTAACACGTAAAGCAGCATCAAGACCATCGTTACGTAGATGGTTAAATACTCTACGCGAATCATCAAAAACCAATTTAGGTCGGGGTAGCGGTCGATGATGAGATACAGGTTGGAGAACAATGCTCGTACCGACCACACCAGGCACACCAGTGAAAAATAAAGAATAACTGATCTGCGTTTGAAAACAAACAACACCAGAAAGAGCACGCCCAGGCTGGCGAGCACCACGCTCTCAATCCACATGGACGTGGCCGCGAGGCTTCGGTGTTGATCCAGCAGTTCGATAGAGCCCAGATAAATGTTCTCGCGTATACCGCCTTTGTAATGATAAAAATTGGCGATTTGTAGTGTGATGAGCAGCGTATCCGCTGTAACCGGGAAATGAACGGTGCGTGGCAACCATTGTGGCTGAGTGGTGCGTTTGGTGGTGCCCGGCGTACCATTTTCTGAAACGAGCTGCTGGTTAACCCATAACCGATAGCTACAGTAAATCTGCGGTACGGCTAGCGCAAGGCTATCGTGCGCGTTTACCTTTACACGCAGTTGGTACGTGGCGTAGTTAATCGTGTTCTCGCCCAACTTCCCGGTGTTCCAGATTTCCGGAAATGCACGATAGGTGTTCCCCACCTGCGGCGTTGGCGCAGCAAGAACGCCCTCATAAAACGACCATTCGCCCTTGAGGGGCAAACGGCCTTGCCGAAAATCCCACGCAGAGGCATCAAGAAAACCAGTCGATGCGTCGGGGCTGGGTACAACGGAGCAACTCGTGGCCAAGGCCAAAAAACACGCCAAGACTGCAATGGGTGCGGGTTTCAATAGCTATTTTCCCATAAAACTATCAAATAAAAGCATATCACCCCCGCGCTTCGCGGTAAAGCGGGTCATTCACTTCGCAAGCTCTTCACTGGATTTGCGGTGGCAGCCTTCCACGCTTGCGTGCCCACGATGAAGAGTGCAAATGCCAGTGCCGTACAACCGGCTAACGCCAATGCCCACAGTGGGAACTCAATTCGGTAATCATAGCTCATCAAAAATTTATTGAAACCCCACCAGCTCAGCGGCGCCGCAATGGCAAACGCAATCAATACCAGCCAGGTAAATTCTTTTGAGATCAGCAAGACAATGCCGGATACCGATGCCCCCATCACTTTCCGGATACCAATTTCTTTGGTGCGCTGCTCCGCGGTGAAAGCGGCTAAACCCAATAAACCCAACCCGGTGATGACGATCGCCAGAGCTGAAAACAAATTTGCAAGGTTGCCGATGAGTTGAATAGAACGGTATTTCTTCGCGAATTGCTCATCTACAAATTCGAATTCGAACGGGTTTGTAGGTGCGTGTTTTTTGAAAACTGCCTCCACACCGGCCATCACTGCCTTCATGTCGTTCGAATCTTTGATGCGGATCGTTATGGAACTGGCCCAGCCGGTATTGAAAATTACAAACATGGGCTTTGGCTCTTCGTAAGGCGAACGCATCACCACGTTGTCAATCACACCAACAATAGTCCGCTTCGAATCCCAAAGGGTAACTTCAGTGCCCACCGTTTCTTGCAGGTTCATAATCTCCGCGGCAGCCTGGTTTACCAATATGGCCGATGAGTCGGAGGGAAAGTCGGGTGAGAAGTCGCGGCCTTCAAGCACCTTCGCGCCAAGGGTCTTCGTGTAGTCGTATTCGGTAGCAATGGTAATGAATACTACTTTTTTATCCACCGGCTTGCCGGGCCAATCCAGATAGTTATTGGAGAAAACTTCGGTGATGGGGCTATTTGATTTGGCAACACTTTCGGCCAGACCGGAACTCTCCAAGTCAGTCTTCAATGCGTTGTAGTTTTTTCTTGTCTCATCATTTAACCAAACGGAGATCAGATTTTTTTGGTTGTAGCCGAGTTGCCGGGCTTGTACGTGTTCTATTTGCTTGGCAATAACGATGGTGCCTACAATTAAGCCAACGGCAATCACAAACTGCACTACCACTAATGCCTGCCGCGGCCGTGTAACCGATTTACCTGCCTGCACAACTCCTTTTAGTACGCGCGCTACCTGAAATGACGAGAGGTAAAATGCGGGATAGCTGCCGGCAAACACGCCGGTGAGTATAACCGTACCACACGCAAGTGCCCAAAACAGTGGCGATTGATATTCGATACGGAGTGCTTTACCAGTAAGCTCGTTGTAAAAGGGAAGTGCAAGCTCGGCCAGCACCAGCGCGATTACTGCCGAGACAGCGGCAATCAGAATGGACTCGCCCAGGAATTGGAAGATAATTTCGCTGCGGCGCGATCCTACACTTTTTCGAATGCCCACCTCTCGCGCTCGGCGTTCGCTGCGCGCCGTGGCCAGGTTCATGAAATTAATACATGCAATGATGAGGATAAACAGGGCAAGAACCGAAAATCCATTCACGTAGTCGATTCGCCCGCCGGTGGGCTGCCCGTTTTCAAATTGGCTGTAGAGGTGCCATTTGGTAAGCGGGTGCAGAAAAAACTCGCGCTTTACATCGGTTTGTCCTTTTTCGGTAAGGATGTTTTGGATGGCCGCATTTACAGGCCCTTCGTTTTGCCCGGGCTGAAGCTCAACAAATACCTGGAAGGAGTAATTGTCCCACTGCGTTTCATTTCGTTTTATCCAGTCGGTGGTTTGAAGTTGCTTCCACGGCAACAGCAATTCGAAATCGAACGAGCAGGTGGTGGGCAGATCGCGCAGAATGGCAGCCACTTTATACTCTTTGCCGTTGTCCACCTGTAAGGTTTGTCCCATCGGCTCGGCATCGCCAAAAAGACTTTTCGCTGCCGACTCCGTAAGCACGATGTGCGAGGCATCGGCCAATGCCGTGCGCGCGTCGCCTTTTACAAATTCAAATTGAAAAATTTGCAGAAACTCTTCGCTGGCAAACATGCCCTGTTTGCGCACGCGGGTCTCGCCGTTGGCCAGCAAATAGCCGCCACCCCAGTCGCTTACGCAAACATTTTTTATGCGGGCATCGCGCGTTTTTAGTTCCTGGTAGGTGGGCAGGGGTACGGAGTTAAACGCACTGAAGTCTCCGCCATTAAAATCGCGCACGTACACCTGATGAATGTTTTCGCGATTGGCGAAGTGGGTATTGTAGCTCATTTCGTCTGCCACCCAGAGAAAAATTAAAATGACACAGGTGAGCCCGATGGATAGCCCAACGATGTTGATGAACGAGTAGCCGGCATTTTTGGTGAGGTTGCGGATGGCAATCTTCAGGTAGTTGTACAGCATGTGTTTAGAGGTGGGGATAATCCACGCTGCACCCTTTTGCTATTTGTGTGCCAGACTGGGGTGTAAGCCAAAAACCTTGAAAAAAGTCGATTTTAGGCGCTTTTCTAATTCAATAGCGAACGGTGTTGTCCGGAAGCGGTCAGTTTGGATGGCTGTGGTAGCGCATCTCTTTTTCGCGTTCTTTTTCGGTGAGTTCACGTTTGATGCGCACTTTCGCGGGCGGCCCAACCATAATGGGCACGCGTTCTACCTCCACATTTGCCAACTCCAAGCCATACATTTCTTCGGTAGACAAGCTATGGCTTTTAATGAATCGGTAGCCTTGAATGATTAGGTTATCAAAGGTGGAGATTTCACTGTCTACCGATGCCAGCGAGTGCAAAATGATGAATTTAAAATCGGCCGGCATACTGTGGCGGTGCAACGAATCGTAATGGCTTACCAGGTCGATCTCGGCATTGCTGGCCATGTCGTGCAGAATTTTATTGAACAGCAGGTTTACGCGATGATCTGCCTTGAACCCGAGTTTGATGCGGATGAAAAAGCACTTTTTTGCAATGATGGTGTCTACCGAATACTTGGAGGTGTACGGACTATCTACCGTATCTACGTGGATGAACCAATACACGTCCGCACGTTTCGGCCGCTTTTTAAAGATCGAATAAATGATGTTGGAATCGATGTAGCGTTTGCTATCGGCCACCGCCATGTACACCAAATTCGTGGCTTCGCGCGGGATCGACTCATCCTTTTGCAAATCCTGGATCATGGGCACATAGTGTTTTAAGTCCACAAACTCTGTGTGGCGGTCGCGCAGGTTGCGGGCCTTCATCAAAACGTACATCATCAGGAAGAAGGCAAACGCAATGGTGAATGAAACCCATCCGCCATGGCTAAACTTGCTCAAGTTCGAAATCAGGAAAGCACCTTCAACTGCAAAGAAAGTTAACGCCATAATGGAAGCTCGGATGCGCGACTTTTTGGCGGTGGCAAAATAGTACACCAGCAGCGAGGTGGTCATCAGCATGTCGAACGTGATGGCCAACCCGTATGCACCTTGCATCGCATCTGAAGCGCGGAAATACAACACCACCAGAATACTTCCAAACATTAAAATCCAGTTGATGCGAGGAATGTAGATTTGGCCTTTTACCTGTGTGGGATAACGCACGCGCGTATTGGGCCAAAGCTTTAGTTTCATGGCTTCATTTACCAGTGTAAAGGTGCCAGAGATCAAAGCCTGGCTGGCAATAATAGTGGCAAACGTGGCCAGCAATACGCCAACGAAAATCATTCCTTTTGGCATGATCTCGAAAAAGGGAATTGAGCCTTTGAGGGTTTCCCCCTGATGTTGCAGGAGCCACGCACCCTGCCCCATGTAGCTCAAGAGCAGGCATACAAAGACAAAAATCCAACCGGCACGGATATTCGATTTGCCGCAGTGGCCGAGGTCTGAGTACATGGCTTCCGCCCCTGTAGTGCAGAGAAACACAGCACCAAGAATCCAAAATCCGCCGGGATATTGAATGAGCAGTTGCACCGCGTAGTACGGATTAACTGCTTTAAGCACAACAGGATTTTGAACGAGTTGTATCAATCCCATCACACCAATGAACAAAAACCAAACAAGCATAACGGGCCCAAATGTTTTGCCTACTACGCTGCTGCCAAACTGCTGGAAAATGAATAAACCTACCAGGATGATAATGACAATCGTGATGATGACGTGTTCAGAGATATCGGGGTTAAGTGAGCGAAGTCCTTCAATGGCTGACGTAACGCTAATGGCCGGGGTAATAAAACCATCAGCAATCAGTGTGCAACACCCAATAATGGCAGGAAAGATGACCCAGCCAGCTTTGTATCTGCGAACGAGCGCGTAAAGTGCAAAAATCCCGCCCTCGCCTTTGTTATCTGCGTTGAGTGCGAGGTAAATGTACTTGATAGTGGTGATGATGGTAAGTGTCCAAAAAACACATGAGAGCCCGCCCAAAATCAAATCTTCGGTAATGATGCTGTTGCCAACAATAAACCGAAGTGTGTAAATAGGCGAAGTACCGATATCTCCATAAATGATTCCGAGCGAAACGAGTACGCCCGCCACTGAGAGGGAGTGCAGTTTACTATGACGTGATTCATCCACGGCTATGCAGTTTTTGTTTCTTCTGGGGTGAGTTTCTCTTCATTGCGGCCGATGATCAATCGGTTGCTGCGGTCGTACGTAATGTAACTCCACATCCAACTAAAAAAAGTAAACACACGATTTTTCCAACCTACAATGGCCATGAGGTGTACAAACATCCACACGTACCATGCAAAGAAGCCCTGAAAGCGAATGCCGCCCGGCAAATCTACCACGGCTTTGTTGCGCCCCACAGTGGCCATTGAGCCTTTGTCGAAATAGCGGAATGGTTTCAGCGGCTTTTTCGCTATGAGGTGTTGAATGTTGCGCGCCACCAGCGTGCCTTGCTGCTGCGCCGGAGGCGCCATTTGCGGATGGCCCTTCGGAAATTTTTCATCGCCTTCCATCAGCGCCACATCGCCAATGGCAAAAATGTTTTCGTAGCCTTTCACGCGGTTGAACGCGTCTACCCGTAGCCGGTTGCCGCGGCCCACGGCGTCGGGTTGTAAACCACCGATGGGATTACCCTTTACACCGGCCGCCCAGATGAGCGAGCGGCTAATGAGGCGCTCGCCGGTGCTCAGCACAACTTCGTATCCATCGTACGATTTTACCGCGGCGTTCAAACGCACTTTTACTCCCATTTCCTCAAGAAACCGGAGGGCGTTTGCGCTGGCCTGCTCAGACATGCCATTGAGCAGCCGTGGCGAGGCTTCCACCAGGTGGATGTCCATTTGCCGCATATCCAGTTCAGGGTAATCTTTGCGGAAGGCATTTTTTCTTAGTTCTGTTAATGCCCCGGCTAATTCCACACCCGTTGGGCCGCCACCCACGATCACGAAATCCATCAGGCTGTTCATTACCTCAGCGTCTTCGGTGAGCAAGGCATACTCCAGATTACGAATGATCCGGTTGCGCAGCTTGGTAGCATCTACAATGTTCTTCATGAACGATGCATGTTTTTCAATGTCGTTCATGCCGTAGAAGTTGGTAGTGGCCCCGGTGGCAATTACCAGGTAGTCGTATTTCACGCCACCAATGGAAGTTTCAATATAATTTTCTTCGGGCTTAACGCTTTTTACCTCCGCTAAACGGAAATAAAAGTCGTTTTGCCGTGAGAATATTTTTCGAAAGGGCGCAACAATCGAATTTGTTTCCAATCCGGAGGTGGCTACCTGGTAGAGCAGTGGTTGAAACGTGTGGTGATTGAATTTATCGAACAGCACCACCTGCGCTTTCACTCCACGCAGGTGTTTCACTACTTCTAGTCCACCGAAACCACCACCAATAATGACGATGCGTGGTTTTCCAAGGTCAGCGATGCGCGTTCGCGTGGTGATTAATTTGGGCATTGAAAGAGGGTATACCCCTTTAAAACGGGGCGAAAGTTACATTAATCCGGCAAATTATGAGGTCTAAAAAAAAAATAGCGGTTCCACAAAGTCACGCCTATCGGCTGTTACCTTTGCTTTTCCTTAAACCAAATACACTTATATGCTTCGCAAATTAACGTTCATTTTATGGGCTGGTATGTTGCTGTTGGCAGCCGGTTGCGGTAACGACAAAGAAAAAATGCAATCCCAGCTCGACTCGCTAAAGACTGCGCTGGAAACCAGCCAGCAAGTAGCTAAAACCCTGCAAGAGGTGGGAGGCTTGATGGACTCTATTGATGCCAACCGGCAATTACTGCGTGTAAACATGGTGGAGGGCACCACGTACGATGACTACACCGCACGCATGAAAGACATCAACAATTACGTGAAAGACACACAGCGTAAAATTGAAGATTTGGAAACCGCGCTGAAGAAATCGAAGGGTGTGGCCTCGTCCTACGCAGGCACAATCAAACGTTTGAAAGAAGATATCGAAAAGAAAAACCAAGAGATAGCCGATTTGCAAGCGCAAGTGGAAACCTATCGGAATGAAAACACCAACCTGGTGACTACCGTAGGCCTGCAGGCGAAAGAGATTGCCGACCAGGAAGCGGAGATCAACGCCAAACGGCAGGAATTGGCCCTGATTGAGGCGCGGATTCAGGAGTTGATGGTGCAAAGCAAGATGAATGAGGCCGATCAGTATTTTGCCCGCGCGCAAGCGGTGGAAGAAGCGGCTAACCGCACTAAGCTGGCGCCCCGCAAAAAGAAAGAAACGCTAAAAGAAGCATTGGAGCTTTATCGCAAATCGTACTCATTGGGTAAAGCTGATGCGCAGGCAAAGATTACGGAATTAGAAAAGAAAGTAGAATAAGCCCACAGGTTGTTTTTTAAATGCGCGGGGCGATTCGGTTTACCGAATCGCCCCGCTTGTTTTAGTACCGGCTGGCTTTACACTGCCAAGCCTTCCTCCATGCCAATCAGGAAAACGGTGTAGGCAAGGTATCCGGCCAGAAGCATGAATGCTTCCCACCGATCCAGCTTCCGCTGATTGAGTGTAAACATGAAAATCATCAGCACCACCGTGGCAGCCAATAATACCATCATGTCAAAATTCAGTGCTGTGTTGTAGTTGATCGGACTGATAGTACCGGTAACACCAAGGATGAAAAAGATGTTGAAAATATTTGAACCCACCACGTTGCCTATGGCAATATCCGTGTTTTTACGGTACGCAGCCACCGCAGAAGTGGCCAGTTCCGGCAATGATGTGCCGGCCGCAAGAATGGTGAGGCCAATGATCTTTTCACTTAGCCCAAAGGATTGTGCAATGCTAATCGCACTGTCTACCACCAATTTTCCACCACCAATCAACATCACCAACCCCATCACTGCCATACCGATCGACATCGGCATCGAATAGATTTTAATCGGTTCGCCTTCCTCCAAATCGGGGCTGGATTTCATCGTGCGGTAGATGTAAAAAAGAAACCCCGCGAAGAAAACCAATAAGATCAGCGCATCAATCCGGCTTAAGCCGTTTGAGGTGCCGCCCCACAGCAAACCATCATTTACCAAAACAAAAAGCACTCCGGCGGCCAGCAGCGAAAGCGGCACTTCAAACTTTACCGTGTTGCGCTGTACAACCAACGGATAAATTACACCTGCAACCCCGAGTATAAAGAGCAGATTGAAATTGTTGCTGCCGATTACATTACCAAATGAAGCATCAGCCTTGCCATTGATTGCCGAAAGCAAGCTTACAATCAACTCCGGCATCGAGGTACCAAAGGCCACCACGGTTAAGCCAATGGCCAGATTGGAGATGCCGTATTTTTTTGCGGCAGAAGACGCTCCGTTTACCAGAAAATCTGCGCCTTTTATAAGAATCGCAAAACCAACGAGTAGTAGTAAAATCGTAAGAAACATGGGTTTTAGGTTATAACAAGTTTTAAATATACAGTCATTCTCACAATTCCAAAACAGGGTTCGCGGCAGACCTACATTGTTAAACAGGGTCGATTTTTTTAATTAGAAGTATATTTGTGCCTTTCGCGCAATCTGTGGATGTTTTTATAACCATTTTCCTTGTTCTGCTGAACGGTTTTTTTGTGGCGGCAGAATTTGCCATTGTTAAAGTAAGGTCTTCGCAAATCGCCCTTCAAAAAGGTGGGGTTTCTAAGAAATCTGCGCAGTTGATTATCGATAACCTGGATGGTTTTTTGGCAGCTACCCAGTTGGGGATTACGCTGGCTAGTTTAGGATTGGGTTGGATTGGGGAGGATGTGATGTCTCGCCTCATTCTGAACGCGATGCATTCCATGGGTTTTGAGTTTACCGAGGCGATGGCCCACAGCATTGCCCTCCCTATTGCGTTTGTGATTTTAACGGTACTCCACATCGTTTTTGGAGAATTGGCACCCAAGTCGCTGGCCATTCGCTATCCTACGCCGGTTTCGATGGCGGTGGCCTTCCCCCTACGGGTGTTTTACCTGGTATTTCGGCCTTTTATCTGGCTGTTGAATGGGTTTGCCAACCTGTTGCTGACGATTTTTGGCATTAAGCCGGTAACGGAAACGGAAATCCACTCGGAAGAGGAACTGAAGTTGATTATCGCGGAAAGCGAGGAGGGCGGTGCAATTGAAACCTCAGAGCGCGAATTGATTCAGAATGTTTTTGATTTTGATAACCGCGTGGTACGCCAGGTCATGGTGCCGCGGATTAAGATCAGCGCCATGCCCGCTGACCTCACGATTCAACAGGCCATTGATACCGTGATTAAAGAGGGGTACTCCCGCTACCCCATTTTCGATCAGTCGCTGGATGAAATTGTGGGGGTAGTACACGCCAAAGACATCACCAATAATTTCATCCAACAACAGAACAAAGGTCTGCGCGATTTGATGCGCCCGGTGCATTTCATTCCCGAAACCAAGCCGATTGACGTGCTGCTGCGCGAGTTCCAAAAAAAGAAAACACAGTTGGCCGTGGTGGTGAGCGAGTTTGGCGGCACCATTGGGCTGGTAACCCTTGAAGATATTTTAGAGGAATTGGTGGGCGATATTCAGGATGAGCACGACCACGAACTACAGGTGGTAACCAAGCTGGAAAAACACGCGTACCAGATCATCGCACCTTCCTCGTTGCACGATATTAACAAAGCGCTGGATATTCCCTTCCCCGAGTCGGACGATTACGAAACTCTGGCCGGGTTGATTACCTACCACAATCCATCCGTAAACGAAGGCGATGAATTGGAGCTCTTTAACTATAAAATTAAAGTTCTGAAGATCAACAAAACGATTCCGGAGATCGTAGAAGTGCGCGTATTACCCGAAGCCATTCGGGCCGAGAATCTAGATTAGAAGCCATCTCAAAAATAGCGGCAGCGGCGTCAGACGGCTGGTGGCCGCAGTAACGAAGCCGTCAGATGCCTTAGCAGATGGATTTTTGAACTCCTGGGCTTTTGGACTGAGTTCATTTACTTTTTAGATGGCCTCCAGAAGCCATCTAAAAATATTCCGTCATGTCGAACGAAAGTGAGACATCCCTATTTGCAGCTGCAATCAAGGATTTCTCGATCGTACCTCCCTCGAAATGACGAGTAGACCCCCCGGATTTCAGAACCACTTTTTGTACCGGAAGTAGCCAATCATGCCCAACAAGACCACACCCATTACGCCTAATACCATAAAATATCCGTAGCGCCATTGCAGTTCGGGCATGTGGTTAAAATTCATGCCGTAAATGCCGGCAATGAACGAGAGCGGAATAAAGATGGCTGAGATGATGGTGAGTACCTTCATCACCTCATTCATTTTGTAGTTGATGGTATTCATATACAAATCCATCATCGTGGAGGTAACATCCCGGTAGGTATCCAAAGAATCAATCAGGTGGATGATGTGATCGTACACATCACTGAAGTATTTGATGGTGCGGTCCTCAATAAAGCCGGATTCGTTTTTGATGATCTTGTTCAAAGCCTCGCGCAGCGGATACACCATTTTGCGCAGGTAAATAAACTCTTTGCGTAGCGACTGAATTTGCTTGAAGTCGTCAATCGTTGGATTTTCGGATAGCCGGTCTTCAATCGCCTCTACTTTCTGGCCGATGTTTTCCAGCACCGCGTAGTAGCTGTCAACAATCGTATCTACCAGCCGGTACAACAAGTAATCGGAGCCTCGTTTCCTAAAGATGCTTGCCTCTGGCTTGATGCGATCTCGCACCAGGTTGAAAATATCGCCCTCTTTTTCCTGAAACGAGAGCAACAGACTTTTACCCAACACAAAGCTGATGTGCTCATAATCCACCAGGTCGCCTTCAATTTTATACAGCATTTTCAGCGTGAGAAACAGGTGATCTTCGTACTCATCTGTTTTTGGGCGATGTTCGGTATTCAACACATCTTCTACCAGCAGATAATGCAGGCTGAAATGCGCGCCAATTTTTTTGATGATGCCCGGATCGGTAAGGCCATCCACATTGATCCAATGAATTTGGCCGTTATGGCATTGATCCAGCAGTTGATCTACGCCCAGTTGGGTATGGTGATTGAATTTTTTCTCATCGTACGAAATGAGCTCCAAAATCGTGTTGCTGTCGGGCGGAGAAGTTACAGGTGCCTGGTGGTGCCGGGAGATTTTTTTCAGAACGAGTTTGCGCAGGGTTTTGGGTTTCTTCATAGAAAAAAATTACTGGGGTAATTCGTTCCGGAAAAACAGGGCCCGGTGCGGAATGGCCAACTCCACGCCTTCCTGATCGAAGCGTTTTTTGATCGCGCGATGCAAATCGGTTTTCAAATCGAAGCCTTCATTTGGATTTTTCGCCCACGCGTATGCGCGCAATTGTACGCCCAATTCCGTAAGGCCCATCACCCGCACCGTAACCACCGCATCGCCCTTGGCGATTTCTTCCTGCGTACGCCCGTCGGTAATGTTGCGGTGTTTCATGGCCTCCTCCTGCACGATGGAAATCGCGCGTTCCAATGAGGTGTGGTGGGCGATGGTTAGTTCAATAAACATGCACACCCGCTCATCGGTAATGGTGGAATTAATGATAGTTTCGTTACTGATTACGCTATTCGGAATGACAATTCTACGGTTTTCAAAATCTTTGATGATGGTGTGGCGCAGCGTAATGTCTTCTACATCCCCTGAGTGGCTGCCGATCCTTACCCGATCGCCCACATGAAAGGGTTTAAAGATGACCAGAAAAACGCCGCTCACAATGTTAGAGAAGGCCGATTGCGAGGCAAAGCCAACAATCGCAGCCAGAATACCTGCACCCGTTAACAGGGTGGTGCCAAACGACTGCAGCGCCGGGATGGAGCGGAAGATGATGATGCCCGCGATCAAAAAAATGATAAAGTCGATGGCATTCTTAAAGAAATTGTAATGCGTAGGATCTACCCGCAGCTTTAAGGCGGCGCGTTTAAAAAAACGACCGACCACAAAGCGCAGAATGCGGGTAACAATAAACGCTACCAGCAATACGCTGATGATGTAAACGGTTTGTTCAATTTGTTGACTGGTCATAAACTACAACAGTCGAAGATAGGTAAACTTGGGATTGGCTGTACACCGGGCATTAGTTTTTTGCGCCTGCACGCAGGTACGCCAATCTTTTCTTTATGTTTGCAGCCAATGTCTCTGCGTCTGGACGATATCAAAGCACCCATTGCCACGGAGATGGAAACTTTTGAAAAGAAGTTTCGGTCCTCCATGTACACCAAGGTGCTCTTGCTGGATAAGATCATGAACTACATTGTGAAGCGCAAGGGGAAGCAAATGCGCCCCATGTTTGTGTTTCTCAGTGCCGGCACGTGTGGGGCCATTACAGATGCTACCTTTCGCGGAGCTGCGCTCATCGAGTTGTTGCATACGGCCTCCCTCGTGCATGACGATGTGGTGGACGATGCCAACTACCGAAGAGGCTTCTTCTCGGTAAATGCCCTTTGGAAAAACAAGATTGCCGTGCTGGTGGGCGATTTTTTGCTTGCCCGCGGGTTGATTCTTTCCATGGAAAACAAAGATTATGAGATGCTGGGTATTGTTACCCATGCGGTGAAGGAAATGAGCGAAGGCGAGTTGCTGCAAATGGAGAAGGCGCGCCACCTCGATATAGACGAGGCGGTTTACTATGAAGTGATCCGGCAGAAGACGGCCTCGTTAATTGCATCCTGTTGCGGGGTAGGGGCAAGTTCGGTACAGGCCGCCCCCGAAGCGGTAGCTGCCATGCGCAACTTTGGGGAGAAGGTAGGCATGGCTTTTCAAATCAAAGACGATTTGTTCGACTATGGCGATGAAGAAGTAGGCAAGCCGGTGGGCATTGATATCAAAGAAAAGAAAATGACGTTGCCACTGATTTACACGCTCAGCCAATTAGGGTGGTGGGAGAAACGCAAGATCATTTCTATTGTGCGCAACGAAAGCGATAAGCCCAAAAAAGTGAAATTTGTAATTGATACGGTAAAGGCTACCGGCGGTATTGCCTATGCCCAGCAGGCCATGAACCGCTACTATACCGAGGCCTTGCAGGCACTCGCTGCGTTTCCGGGCTCAAATTATCGCACCTCGCTGGAGCAACTCGTGCAATTTACCATCGAAAGGCGGCAGTAAGCTACTGTGATTTAGCGCTTTACAGGTTCAACAAAATAGACATAATTCCCGACCCCGATTGTATTTGATTCCCTAAATTGGGGCCCGGAAAACAAAGACCATTTAATTATTCCGATATGAAAATTACAGTTGTAGGTGCAGGTAACGTGGGCGCAACTTGTGCCGATGTGTTGGCATACCGCGAGGTGGCAAACGAGGTGATGCTGGTGGACATCAAAGAAGGTTTTGCCGAAGGCAAAGCGCTTGACATTTGGCAAAAAGCCCCCATCGATTTATACGATACGCGTACGATAGGCGCTACCAACGATTATTCAAAAACCGCTCATTCCGATGTGGTCGTAATCACGTCCGGTTTGCCCCGTAAGCCCGGCATGAGCCGCGATGACCTGATCGGAACCAATGCCGTTATCGTTAAATCGGTTACCGAAAACATTGTGAAGCATTCGCCCAACGCCATTATCATTGTGGTATCCAACCCGTTGGATGTGATGACGTACCAGGCGCACATCACCTCAAAACTGCCGCGCACGCGGGTGATGGGTATGGCGGGCATTCTGGATACGGCGCGTTACCGCGCATTTCTGGCCGAGGCATTAAATGTATCGCCTAAAGACATTCAGGCGATGATTTTGGGTGGCCATGGCGATACCATGGTGCCCCTGCCGCGGTACACCACCGTATCGGGCATTCCGGTAACGGAGTTGATTGCAAAAGATAAACTGCAGGCCATTATTGAGCGCACAAAAGTGGGCGGCGGCGAGTTGGTAAAGTTAATGGGCACTTCTGCTTGGTATGCACCCGGTTCAGCCGCGGCACAAATGGTGGAAGCAATTGTAAAAGACCAACGCAGAATCTTGCCCGTGTGTGTGCAATTGGATGGCGAGTATGGCATTAAAGATTGCTATCTGGGTGTGCCGGTGGTGCTGGGCAAAAACGGTATTGAGCGCATTATTGAGCTCGACCTGAACAGCGATGAAAAAGCGCTGCTCGAAACCAGCCGCAAGCATGTGAAGGAAGTGATGGAAGTGTTGGATAAGTTGGGCAAATAAAAAACCCCGGTAAATTTTTACAAAGAAGGCGGCTCATTCGGGTCGCCTCTTTTTTTATATGAGGCCGTGGGCCGCAGCATGGAAACCATGGCGCAGTTATAATTCCGCGTAAGCGTACAACGCGAAGATGACCAGGGCCAACAAAATGCCGAAAAGCAATAACCAGTTTCGTTGAGACTTCATGGGTGGCAATTGGGTAACCAAACGTAGACTGGCAGTTGTGCCAAACCAACGGAAAGCGAAAATGCCAGCACTGCGTTTTTGGAAACGTGTTCGTGTTGATGTTCGCGATGCGATTAAAAAGACCACCGGCTCGGCACTAAGTAATGACCCTTGATTTTGGTAGTTTTGAATCAATTGCTACGTATGAATAAGTGCCTGCTCCTCATCGATGACGAAGACAACCTGCGCACGCTGATGGCCAAGGTGCTGGAGTTGGAGGGTTACAGCGTGTTTCAGGCCCGGAATCTGCAAGCCGGCTGGAAACAGGCCGAACTGGATGAGGTGACGTTGATCATTACAGACGTAAGGCTTCCTGACGGGAACGGTGTGGAGTTTGCCGGTCGTCTGAAACAAAAATATCCCGCCAAGGAGGTGATTGTACTCACCGCCTATGGCAACATTGCAGACGGGGTACAGGCGATACGAAACGGAGCGTTTGATTACCTGACAAAGTCCGACCACCAGGAGCGATTGATTCCACTTGTAAACAAAGCCTTTGAGAAGGCAACCCTGCAGCAGCGGCTGGCCGATCTGGAACGAAAGGTGAAAAACGATTTTGGTTTCTCGAAAATTATCGGCAACAGCCCGACCATTCGCGAAGCGATTACACTGGCACAAAAAATTACAGATTCCGACCAAACCATTTTACTAACGGGAGAAACCGGCACAGGAAAGGAGGTTTTTGCGAATGCCCTGCATTACGAAAGCCCACGCAAACATAAACCGTTGGTGGCAATCAACTGCAGCGCCATTGCGAAAGACCTGCTGGAAAGCGAACTCTTTGGCTATGCGGCCGGGGCCTTTACCCATGCCACAAAAGATAAGCGAGGGTTACTTGAAGAGGCGCAAAACGGTTCGCTTTTTCTGGATGAAGTAGGCGAGTTGACGTTGGAACTCCAGGCAAAGCTATTGCGCGTGTTGGAAACAGGCGAGTATTACCGCGTGGGTGATGCGCGGGTGCGAAAGGCAAATGTTCGGGTAATTGCTGCCACCAATCGTGATTTGGAGAAAGAAATTGAAATGGGCCATTTCCGCAGCGACTTGTTCTATCGCCTGGCGGTTTTTCAGTTGGCGTTACCGTCCCTTCGCGAGCGCCCGGAAGACATTCCTTTACTGGCCGCACACTTTTTACAACTGGCGGCAGCCAAGAGCCGGAAGCGAATCATGGGGATGGACGCTGATTTTTTAGCCGCCCTGCAAGTGCACGTATGGAAGGGAAATATCCGCGAGCTGAAAAATGTGATTGAGCGTTGTGTAATCCTAACGCAAGACACCCAGTTAACAGCTTCGCTCTTGCCTTCAGACTTCAACACCGGAGCAAAGGCATCGCTCCACCGGCTGGTGGATGTCGAGCGCGAGCACATTAAAAACATATTGCGTTTAGCCGAGGGTAATAAAACCCGGGCGGCCAAATTGCTCGATATCGGCCTCACCACGCTATATCAGAAAATCAAAGACTACAATCTGTAGCCGTCCCGTTTGCGAAAACTACCCTTCGGATTCCGAAGGCTTTAGATTATCGAATTTTTGTAAGTGGTTGATTATCAATAGCCCCTGATTGAGGCACATTTGTTGGCATTGGCCCCAACAAAAACATTACCATGATGATTCTACTGCTTCTGCTTCTCGGGACTGCCAGCTTCGCGCTCCTGTATCGTTCGATTGAATTTTTTGACAAAATCTAGCGGGCAATGATCTTCCTGTTGATTATTTCTCTTTTGGTGGCCGCCTATCTGGTGTACGCCCTTCTAAAACCTGAAAAATTTTAATGCTATGCGCGAAGAGATTTTTGGAATTGTAGCTATTTTTTTGCTCGCGGTACTGTGTGCGTGGCCGCTTGGCCGTTACATCGCCCGCGTATTGAAGGGGGAAAAATCCTTCACCGACTTCTTGGCTCCGCTGGAACGCTTGATTCTCCGTGTAAGCGGTGTCGACCCCACGGTTTCGATGGACTGGAAAGAAAACGCAAAAGCCTTGCTGCTGCTGAATTTTATTTTCTTCCTCCTGGCGATGGCGGTGCTGCTCACGCAAAGTCATCACCCGTTTTTGAACCCCGACCAGATTGCCTCCATGGAACCAACAACCGCTTTCAACACAGCCGTTAGTTTCATGACGAACACCAATCTGCAACATTACAGTGGCGAAACCGGTGCCAGCTACCTCACGCAGCTGCTGGTGTTCTGCTTTTTGCAATTTGTGAGTGCAGCCACCGGCATTGCCGCCATGGCGCTGCTGTTTCAAGCTATGGTGAATCGCCAGTCAACAGCCGTTGGAAATTTCTATGAGTTGTTTCTGAAATCGAATACCCGCATTCTGCTGCCCATTGCCCTGCTCGTGGCCATCGCTTTAGTGTGGGAAGGAACGCCTTCCACCTTCGAAGGTGCCGCTACCATTACTACGCTAGAGGGCGACACGGTGCAGGTGGCGCGCGGCCCGGTAGCACCCATGGCGGCCATTAAGCAAGTGGGAACCAACGGTGGCGGTTATTTCGGACCGAACTCGACCCATCCGTTTGAAAATCCCACGTATATCAGCAACGCGGTAGAGAACTTCGCCATCCTGATCATTCCAATTGCGTTGGTATTTGCCTTCGGATTTTACCTCGGCAAGCCGCGTGTGGGCTACGCGTTTCTGGGCGCCATGACCATCCTTTTCATGGTGTTTGTGGCAATCTCGGTCTACTTCGAATCGAAAGGTAACCCGGCCCTGGCCGCGATGAACGTGAACACCGCTGCAGGAAACCTGGAAGGCAAAGAAATGCGATTCGGTACCGCGGCCAGCTCCCTTTGGGGAGTATCCACTACCTCTACCTCCAATGGTTCTGTCAACTCCATGCACGACAGCCACACGCCCCTCTCCGGAGGTGTATTCATGTTGGACATGATGATTAATGCCATCTACGGAGGTGTGGGTGTAGGCTTCATCAACTTTTTTGTGTTCGTGGTTATTGCCGTGTTTATGTCGGGCCTTATGGTAGGGCGAACGCCTGAGTTATTCGGCAAAAAGATTGAAGCCAAAGAAGTTAAGATTGCCGCGCTCATCGCCATTGCGCATCCACTTTTCATTCTGGTGGGCACGGCCATCGCCACCTACCTGCACACCCGCCAGCCGGATATTGGATGGCTGAATAACCCATCGTACCACGGCTTTAGCGAAATGTTGTACGAGTTCACATCCGCTGCTGCTAACAACGGCTCGGGCTTCGAAGGGCTTGCCGATGCTACTCCTTTTTGGAATGTCCTTACGGGGATTGTGATGATGCTGGGAAGGTTCATCCCCATCATTGGGCCTTTGGCCATTGCGGGTTCTCTGGCCGCCAAAAAATACATTCCCGAGAGTGCCGGCACCCTGCGCGTGGAAAGTCCTGCATTTGCGGCTGTGCTGCTCTCTGTTATCGTGATCATTGCAGCGCTCTCCTTCTTTCCGGCATTGACTCTTGGGCCTTTGGCCGAATACTTCTCAGTCTCTCATTTTTAACATTCATCGAAGATGAAACGCAAAAAAATCTCGCAAAGCCTTTTCGAACCCTCATTGGTTCGCGCAGCCTGGAAGCAATCGTGGATCAAACTTGATCCGCGGGTTATGATCAAAAACCCGGTCATGTTTTGTGTGGAGATTGGCACCTTGATTATGCTGGTGGTCATGATCTACTCCTTTTCAAAATCCGATCAGGGAAGTCCGCTCTACAATGTCCTGATCTTTTTCATTCTGCTGATCACCCTGCTGTTTGCCAATTTTGCCGAGGCCTTGGCCGAAGCCCGTGGTAAAGCGCAAGCCGACTCGCTTCGGAAAACGCGCGAAGAAACGCCTGCAAAAATCTGGCGAGATGGCCGGATTGGAACGGGCACCTCGTCCGATCTGAAAAAAGGTGATGTGTTTGTGTGCGAAGCAGGCGACATCATTCCGTCCGATGGCGAAATCATGGAGGGCATTGCCACAGTGGACGAAAGCGCCATCACCGGTGAATCAGCACCGGTTATTCGCGAAGCCGGTGGCGACAAATCAAGTGTAACAGGCGGCACCAAGGTATTGTCCGACCGCATTAAAGTGATGGTGACCACCCAGCCGGGCGAGAGCTTTCTTGATAAGATGATCTCGCTGGTGGAAGGTGCCAGCCGCCAAAAAACACCCAACGAATTTGCGCTCACGCTGCTGCTTGCAGGCTTCACCTTAGTTTTCTTGTTGGTAACCGTCACCCTAAAGCCGTTTGGCGATTTTGCGCAAACTCCTATTAACGTAGGCGCCCTCATTGCGCTGTTTGTGTGCCTGATTCCCACCACCATTGGCGGACTCTTGTCGGCCATTGGTATTGCGGGCATGGACCGTGCGCTGCAAGCCAATGTAATCGCCAAATCTGGCAAAGCGGTTGAAACAGCCGGAGATATTGATGTGTTGCTGCTGGACAAAACCGGCACCATCACCATCGGAAACAGAAAAGCCACTTTCTTCTATCCCGTGAATGTTTCGAACGAAAGTGCATTTATTGAAGAGGCTACTGTTGCTTCGCTGGCGGATGAAACCCCGGAAGGAAAATCGATTGTTGAGTTGGCTGCAACTAAAGGCTATCGACATCCCTCCGCACTTGGAGGCGGCATCAAATCCATTACCGGAGCAAAAGTGATTAAGTTCTCGGCCGAAACGCGCTGCTCGGGCTTGGATTTGCCCGATGGTCGCAGAATTCGCAAAGGCGCTTCCGATGCGATCCGCAGAATTGTGGAAAGTGCCGGCAAGGAATTTCCCGCGCGCGCCCAGGAAGTGGCGAACAACATCTCTGCCAATGGCGGCACACCGCTGGTTGTGTGCGTGAATGAAACGGTAACCGGAGTAATCGAACTGCAAGACATCATCAAGCCCGGCATCACGGAACGTTTCGAACGCTTGCGCAGGATGGGTGTGCGCACCGTGATGGTTACGGGCGATAATCCGCTAACGGCCAAATACATTGCCACCAAAGCCGGTGTAGACGATTTTATTGCCGAAGCGAAACCAGAAGACAAACTGGCCTACATTCGAGAACGACAACAAGAAGGCAAGCTGGTGGCCATGATGGGCGATGGCACTAACGATGCCCCGGCCCTGGCTCAGGCTGATGTAGGCGTGGCCATGAATAGTGGTACGCAGGCTGCCAAAGAGGCCGGTAACATGGTGGACCTGGACAACGACCCCACCAAACTGATTGAAGTTGTGGAGATCGGAAAGCAACTGCTCATCACCCGCGGCACGCTCACCACGTTCTCGATTGCGAACGATGTAGCTAAATACTTCGCCATCGTACCCGCACTTTTTATTGCCTCTATCCCCGGCCTGCAGGCGCTTAACATCATGCAACTGGCCAGCCCGGAAAGCGCTATTCTGTCGGCCGTTTTCTTTAACGCTATTATTATCCCGCTGCTTATTCCGTTGGCCCTTCGCGGGGTACAGTACAAGCCGCTTGGAGCCAGTGCGCTACTCACCCGCAACCTGTTGGTTTATGGGTTAGGCGGTTTGGTGTCGCCCTTTTTGGGCATCAAGTTGATCGACCTTCTCATCGGCAGCATTCTCTAAATCATTTAAAAATGAAAATACATTTCCTCATTGCCCTTCGCATGACTGCGATTACGCTCGTACTCTTTGGTGTACTCTACCCTTTACTGATCACCGTGATCGCCACCCTCATCACCGGCCACCAGGGCAAAGGTGAAACTGTAGAAGTCGATGGACGAATCGTTGGCTTTAAACACATCGGGCAGTCGTTTGTATCAGACAGATACTTTCACGGCCGACCTTCGGCCGTGGGTTATAATGCAGCGGCTACCGGTGGATCGAACAAGGCAATTACGAATCCAGACTATCTCGAACAAGTGCGGGAACGCATAACACAAATACAGACAGCCAACCCGGAAAGTGGTTCGCAAAAGATTCCGGTGGATTTGGTAACCGCCTCTGGAGGCGGTTTGGATCCGCACATCTCGGTAGAAGCGGCTTTATTTCAAGTGCCCCGAATCGCCAAAGCGCGAGGACTCGATGCCGCTGCAATTGAAAAACTAATTCTCCAGCACACGCAAGGCCCGGCAGTCGGATTGTTCGGTCCGAGCTATGTACACGTACTTCAACTCAATACTTCATTAGATCAAGTGAAATAGTATCATGAAAAATATTCTCTTTTTCGTTCTTGCGTTAACTGCCCTGCGCGGCACGGCCCAGGTGGTGAACACCGCAACCATGGATACTTCCAGTTTTAACTACCAAGGTAAGGTGTCGGTAGAGGGTTATATTGACGCGTATTATGCTTTTGACTTTAATCGCCCCGCGGATGGCAATCGACCATACTTCGTGTCGATGTCGCGGCATAATGAAATGACAGTTAATCTAGCCTACATTGATGTGAAGTATTCATCGTCTCGCCTCCGGGCGCGCTTTGTGCCAGGGTTTGGTACCTACATCAACGCGAACTACGTGGCGGAGCCGGGATCGCTCAAAAACATCATCGAAGCCAGCGCTGGTGTACGCCTTTTTCCGAAGAAAAGCATCTGGCTGGATGCGGGTGTGTTTGGTTCTCCGTACACCAACGAAAGCGCCATCAGCAAAGACCACCTGGCCTATACGAGGTCGTTCGCGCCCGAGTATGTACCGTACTACCTGTCGGGCCTGAAGCTCACCGTACCGTTCCATCAAAAAGTGAATGGCTACTTGTACCTGTTGAACGGCTGGCAACAGATCCAAGATGTAAACAGAGGCAAAGCCGTGGGCACTCAGATTGAATATCGCCCCAATAACTATTGGCTATTGAACTGGAATACGTATATCGGCAGCGAGGAGTCGGCTGTGAATCCCACGTTTCGCACCCGTTATTTTACCGATGCATTTTTTATCTATTCCAGGGATAAGTGGAGTGCCACCGGTTGTGCCTACATTGGTGTACAGGAACGCAGCGAAAATGGCTCTGCCACCTGGTGGCAGGCGAACTTGATCGGGCGCTACAATGTAACACCGATGACCTCGGTCACCGGGCGCATCGAATACTTTAATGATCCTGATCGGGTTCAAATCAACCCGATCACCGGGTTGCCGGGCTTTAGCAGCTACTCCAGCTCGCTGGGTCTTAATTTAAAAGTTGCTGAAAACGTGTTGTTCCGCTTTGAAGGACGCACCTTCTTCTCCGGCAAAGAGATGTATCTTCGCGACACCACCCCTGTAAAAACCAGCCACTGGTTTACTTCGAACATAACCTTGTGGTTTTGAAATGAACGCGCCCGAAAAGCAATCGGCTGAATATTTTCTGAACCTGATCCGCAAAAGTAAACGCGGTAAGTTCAAGATTTATTTAGGCATGAGTGCAGGCGTAGGCAAATCGTACCGGATGTTGCAGGATGCGCACAGTTTGCTGCGGAGTGGAGTGGATGTGCAGATCGGCTACATCGAAACCCATGGCCGGGAGGAAACTTACGGCCTGTTGGCAGGCTTACCGCAAATCCCGAGGCGCACGGCCTTCTACAAGGGTAAGGAGTTAGAGGAAATGGATGTTCAGGCGATTTTGAACCGACATCCGGAAGTGGTGATTGTAGACGAGCTGGCCCACACCAACATCCAAGGCAGCAAAAACGAAAAACGGTGGCAAGACGTGCAAGAGATTTTACAGGCGGGTATCAATGTGGTGAGTGCGATGAACATTCAGCATATTGAAAGTCTAAATGATGAAGTGCAGCGAATTACCGGAGTTGAAGTAAAAGAACGCGTGCCAGACCGGGTGATTCAAGGGGCCGATGAGGTGGTAAACATCGACTTAACAGCCGATGAACTTATAAGTCGTTTGAAAGACGGCAAAATCTACAAAGCCGAGAAAATAGAAACGGCTCTGCGTAATTTTTTTCAAACTGAAAAAATTTTGCAGTTGCGCGAGTTGGCGCTGAAAGAAACAGCAGCCCAGGTGGAGCGTAAGGTGGATACCGAGGTTACGGTTGACTCGAAGCTGCGCCACGAGCGGTTTTTGGCCTGTATCAGCAGTAACCATATAAAAGCGAAAATGATCATCCGGAAGACCGCCCGGTTGGCCAGCTACTACAACTCAAAATGGTATGTGCTTTACGTGCAAACACCCCGAGAAGATCCCAACCGTATTCCATTGGCCGCACAGCGGCATTTGATTAACAACTTCAAACTTGCCACCGAGCTTGGTGCTGAGGTTCTGCAAATTAAAAGCGCACAGATCTCCGCGTCTATTTTCAAGATTTCCGTGGATAAACAGATTACCACTATCTGTATGGGTAAACCAAACTGGCATTTGATGGGGCTACTGTTTAGTACGCTTTCGTTCAAGCGGTTGCTCAATCGGCTCTCCGAAAACAATATTGATCTGATTATTTTGTCATAGCATGAAACTCAAAACCAAATTAGCGCTCGGTGTCGTGGTTCTTTTTACGTTTTTGGTGCTCATTGCCGGCCTTGGCTTGTTTAGCCTTTACCAGCTGGAGTCGAATACGGAGAGTATCCTGAAGAACAACTACGAATCGGTGAAGTACATGAACCGGATCATAGATGTGACGGACAGTCTTTCCACGGGTTCGATGGTCATGATAGAACTTGATTCACTCATTGGTTTACAGGAACGAAATGTAACAGAACGTGGGGAAGCAGCACTTACGGGTCGCCTGCGCGAAAATTATCAGCGTTTAAAAATTGATCCGTTAGATTCTTTGGCTTTGGCCGATCTCCACCAGAGTACGGTGAACATTCAACGGCTCAATATGCAGGCGGTAGAGGCTAAAAGTAGCACTGCGGTCGCGGCTGTACAAAATGCCTACAAGTATCTTACGGCATTGGCCACATTGGTAGTTATGGTGGCGCTTGTGATCATCTTTAATTTGCCGGGTTACATTGCCAATCCCATTGCGCAATTGAATGCAGCTATTCAGTCCGTATCGCGTAAGAGCTATGAAGAACGCTTGTCGGTTGAGCGCACAGATGAGTTTGGCGAACTTGCAGAAACCTTTAATCAGATGGTGGAGAAGTTGGATGAATACGAGCATAGTAACCTGGCGAATCTGCTTTTCGAAAAGAAACGAATCGAAACCATCATTAATCGCATGAACGATCCGGTGCTGGGTCTTGATCAAAAAAATAAAGTTGTTTTTGCCAACCGCCAGACCTTGGAGTTGCTCAATCTCCGGGAAGAACAACTTGTGAATCAATACGCGCCCGATGTGGCAGTGGAGAACGATTTGTTGCGCAATATGATCCGCCAAGAGCCGGAAGACAGCCATAAGCTTATTACGATTGCTATCGATGGCAAAGAGCATTTCTACCTTCGGGAAACCGCGGGTATCGATTATGTTCCGACCGGGGAAACGGAAAAACAGCCGATTGGCCGGGTAATCTTGCTGCGTGATGTTACCACGTTTAAAGAGTTGGATGTGGCCAAAACGAATTTTATTGCCACCATCTCACATGAACTCAAAACACCGATTGCATCCATCCAAATGGGAAGTTCGCTGCTGAACGATGGTCGGTTAGGAACGCTTAACACGGAGCAACAAAAAATCGCCACTTCGCTACAAGAGGAGAGTGCACGGCTTTCGCGGCTGGTAAGCGAACTGTTGGATTTGTCGCAAGCTGAGTCCGGCCGGATGAAGCTGAACATTCGACCTCAGCAGGTGCCACCCCTGGTTGAGCGCGCGATACAGAGCGTAACCATGCAGGCGCAGCGGAAGAATGTGGTGATCCGACAGGAGTTTCAAAACGAACTGCCGCCAGTCGGGGTGGATGCAGAGAAGACAACGTGGATATTAACGAATTTACTCACGAACGCCATCCGCCACAGTCCGGAAAACGGGGTAGTTGACGTGAGGGCGTTTGCTGCAGGTGTTCATCTTCGGATTGAAGTGGCTGATTACGGCAGCGGCATTGAGCCGCGGTATTTAGATCGGATATTCGATCGGTTCTTTCAAATTCCGGGTGCGGTTACCGGTACGGGTTTGGGGCTCACGATTTGTAAGGAGATTATGCAATCGCAACACGGTGAGATCGGTGTGAGTAGCGAGTTGGGCAAGGGTTCCCGATTTTTCGTAGAATTGGCGCCTGCGGCGGTATGACCTGTGGTGGCCCTGATTAAGAGCGCACCTTCACCGCCTGATAAATCACTTCGCCTGTGGCCAATCCGTACTGAAAGCGCTCGGCCGCAGTAAACGTTTCAGAAAAGTGTTGCGGCTGTGGCAGCAGCCCGCTTTGGGCAATCCGCTGGGCGTAATCCTTTCCGTATTTGCGCACGTGGTCGTCCTGACCAAAGCGCCTTTCGCGTTCGCGCGGATCGGTAATGGTGGTATCTTCCACCGTGGCGTCTGGCACGGGTGCGAAAAAGGGAACTTGTAAAATCGCAAAACCTCCTGGTTTCAGTACGCGGTTAATCTCGCGCAGGGCCTGTCGGTCATCGTGCACGTGTTCTAACACATGGTTGCAAAGCACCACATCAAACTGGTTGTCCGCAAACGGCATGGTGTGAATATCCATTTTCACTTTCGCCAGCGGCGATTCAATATCGGCCGTGATATAATTGATGCCGTGTAACTTTTCGAATTCGGGCATAAAGCACGCCTCTGGTGCGATGTGCAGCACGTGGTGCGGGCCCGAGAAGAAGGTAGTTTTTTGTTTCAGAAACAACCAGATCAGGCGGTGCCGTTCCAGCGATTGGCACGAAGCACACAACGCGTTGGGGCGGGATTTTATTCGGCCGTAGGGCAAAAACTCCCGGTACCGGTGGCCGCAAATCGGGCAGGTTACTCGTTGGCCCGCGTAAAGCAACCCAAGCACGCGCAAGCCTAAACCGCTTAACCGTTGTAGGTACTTGCGGGGCACGAAACGAATAAACAATGAAATGATTTTGCGCATAATTTTTATTCCCCAATCAGTAACCGCCCCGAAGCGGTATCAACCGCATTCAGGAATTCTGTGATTTGCGAGGCTTTCCGAATCTTTTCTCAGGATTAATCTCAAAAAACTTCGTGTAATCCGGCATTTTGCAAAGTTAGCCAAACGGGAGACATTATTGGATACGCGAATTTTGAGCGAACTTCGATTCAAGTAAAACTATTTTTAAATGCCGATCATCTCTATGCTGAGACGGTTGAATGACAAATTAACCAATTAAAAACCAGGGATTTAACGTTTTCGTGTGGCAGAGACTCTACTCCAAATCGCTATGATGCATTCCGATTCCCTCATCGCCCGGGCCCGCGAGGGGGACCCGAATGCCCAAGGTAAGCTGGTGCAGCTCTGGTACAAGCGCATCTACAACTTTGGATACAAGTTTTTCTTCGATCACGACCTCGCTATGGAAGTAGCGCAGAAAACCTTTATCAACATGCACCGCAACATCGCTGCGTTGCAGGAAACAACCCGGTTTCGCCCGTGGCTGTACACCATTGCCGTGAACTGCTGCCGCGAAGAGTTGCGTAAACGTAAAGCCAACCGGGCCGTGCCGCTGGACCACTATCAACCCGGCGTGGCGGAAGAGAGCTACCGCTGGGAGGCGTCCGGCCATCGGCACGAAAACCCCGAGCGCGTTTTGCGCCAAACCGAATTGTCTGACTTGCTGCAACAGTGCTTGTTGGAATTGCCAGAGGAGCAGCGCGAAGTGGTGATTATGAAGGAGTACGAAGGCCTGAAATTTCGGGAGATTGCGGAGACCCTGAATATTTCGGAGAACACCGCAAAATCGCGGATGTATTATGGGCTTGATGCATTGAAAAAGATTTTGGAGAAAAAAAGTATCACGAAAGAAACCATTGGGTATGAACTATAAACCAGACGAAGCCACGCTAATGGCGTACCTGTACGGGGAGCTGGATGCACCCGAAATGGAAAAAGTGCGAGTGTACCTGGAGCACCATCCCGCGCAAGCGGCCGCCCTGAAGGACGCGCAGTTTGCCCGGTCCGCCCTTCAACACGTGCGCGAGCAGGAAGTGATCGCGCCCCCGATTATTTTCGATCAGCCCCAGCGGCCCAGCCGGTGGTTGAACGGTACGCTAAAGACGGTATTGGGTATTGCGGCTTCATTTGTAATCATGTTGGTGGCGGCAAAACTACTGGGCCCGGATATCAAAGTTGCGGATGGCGAATTGCGCATCAGCTTTGGGGGGCCGGTAAGCCAAGATTTGCCCAAGGTGGCTCCGCTTTCGCGGGATGAAGTGCAAACGTTGATCAAGCAGTCGCTGGCGGCAAATAATGAAACCCTGCAAACCGGCTGGCGTGCAGAGCAGGAAAAATTGCAAAGCCTGGTGCGCAACACGGCCAAATGGAACGATGAGAAGATGACGAAACTGCTCGCCTCCACCGGGCAGGCCTCTACCGACCAGATCGAAGGGTTTGTGGCCACGCTGCAAAAGGAAAATCTTAAAATGATGCAAGACTACCTTAGCCTGACCACCACCGATCAAAAGAAATACATGGAGGGCTTGCTGGTAGATTTTTCAAAGTACTTGCAAGAGCAGCGAAATCAGGATTTGAATGCGCTCAGTGCGCGGCTGGCCAATCTGGAGAAAAATAACAATCAGTTTCGCGAAGAAACCGGACAGATTTTGGCCACCATTTTAACGGCCTCAGGGCCAACAACAAAAAAACAAGTGAATTATTAAACAGGAACGAAGATGAAAGCAGCAATGAAAGTTTGGCTAAGTGTGGGTTTGATGGCGGTTGCGGTTGCGGTATCCGCGCAAGCGAAAGTTGATACCGAACGTATGGATCGAGACATTGAAGTGGCAGAGAATGTGCTGGCTACTCTTATTAAGCAACAGCTGGCGGTACGCAACAACTTTTTCCCGATTGAAGTTGAGGGAACGTACACAGAGGGCTACGGTGTAACGTTTCGGTTGCCCACCGAAACATTCTGGATGTTGCCGCAGTGGCGCGATGATCTGATTCGCATTGAAGGCCAGGCAAGCGGCAATGTGTATAATTTTGAAACGGAAGAAGATGAAGATGGGCGGGTACGGGTGATTTCCCCCCGCACCGCAAGCTCACCGGCCCGCGCGGCTGCGCGAAACCGGCGCGACACAACCTCCGCCACCGACTACTACGAAAAGGTTTTACTAGCGTCAAAGAACTTTTTGGCGGACTATGGTGATATGCTCAGCGAACTGCGACCCAACGAGCGCATCACCATCACCAACCGCCACGAAAATCAACGCTTCTGGTTCCCCGCCATGAGCGAAGGTAAACGCAATTACATTTCTGTAGACGTGCTGAAGGGAGATGTAGCGCAGTTTCGACAAGGTAAAATCACACGCGATCAACTCATGGGTAAAATCGCGGTGATAAATAGCGAGTCGACCGATGAACTCGATCCGGACCTGGAGCTGCTCTCCAGCATTTTCAATCGCCTCTATCGCCCGGACTTATCGCGCACATTCTTTACCCAGGAGGAAGTGTACTACGAGCGACTGAAGAATTTTGGCGCCATTTTCCAGATGCAAGTGTACTCCAGCAACATCGTGTCGGACGACTGGAACCGGGAGGGGCGCACCCGCTTGTATGATATGCCCACGTTAAATCTTCGGGCGGTTGATCAAAAAACCCGCGATGAAAAAGTAAAAGCCATCTACCCGAAGTTTGAATCTGAGCTGAAAGAAAACCTGTTGGAATACGGCCGCACCGTGAAAAGTTTGAAGCCGGACGAAACGCTGGTGTTCAACGTGAAGATGACCCGGTGCGAAGAATGCGGTGTTCCCGCCTCGCTGGAATTCTCGGTAAAAGGAGCGGTATTGGCGGATTATGCCAATGCACGGATCAGCAAAGAGGCTGCTTTGTCTAAAGTTTTTGTTAAAAAAGGTGTGAATCAATAAAATTCAGCAATCAAAAGCATCATTTCCGCTACTCGTTCGTTATAGGAAATGATGCTTTTTTATTCAAATACCTCTTTAAAGGTATTGTTGTGCATCAAAGCGTAGGCTAGTTTTCGTTTTTTGTAAAATACCTTATAAACCTAAATCTGTATGAACCGAAGAAATTTATTGATCGGTGGCGGCGTAGTGGTGGGCCTGGTCATTATTTATTTGATCGTGGGCAGGGAGGTGCAATCCGGCACCGCGGATATTCTGGCGGATGTAAAGAAAGGTCAGTTTCGGGTAGAGGTGGAAACCACCGGAGAACTGGAGGCGAAGAACTCCATCAAGATCAACGGCCCGGGGGCCCTTCGCAATTTTGGAATTTGGCAGGTCACGATTCAGAATATTATTGACGAAGGTACCGTGGTAAAGAAAGGCGACTGGGTAGCTTCGTTGGATCCTTCTGAATTTCAAAATAAGTACACGGCCAAGCAAATCGAATTGGAGAAGGCCAACTCCAAATTTACGCAAACGCAGCTCGACACTACACTGCAATTGCGCCAAAGCCGCGATGAGTTGATTAACTTGAAGTATGGCGTTGAGGAGAAGCAAATTGTGCTCGATCAATCCAAGTTTGAGCCGCCCGCCAGCCAGAAGCAGGCCGAGATTGAACTCGACAAAGCCCGCCGCGCCTATGCCCAGGCGTTGGAGAACTACAAAATCAAGAAAAATCAGAATATCGAAAAGATGCGCGAGATCGCAGCCGAGCTTAGAAAAGTGCAAAACGAATACAATAATATGTCGGAAACCCTGCAAAGTTTCGAGGTAACGGCACCCGAACCCGGCATGGTGATTTATCAGAAAGATTGGGATGGTAAGCCGATCAAGGCAGGATCACAAATTCAGATGTGGGATCCCACCGTGGCCACGTTACCTGATCTTTCGGTGATGATGTCGAAGACGTTTGTAAACGAGGTAGACGTACGCAAAGTAAAGCCGGGCCAAAAAGTGGAAATTGGTTTGGATGCCTATCCCGATAAAAAGTTAAAGGGCTCGGTGATTCGCGTGGCGAACGTGGGTGAACAACGCCCGAATTCCGACTCCAAAGTTTTTGAAGTGGCCGTTGAACTTGAAGGCTCGGATGCATCCCTTCGCCCGGGCATGACTACAAGCAACAAGATCGTTGCGCAAGCCATAGACTCGGTTTTGTTTGTGCCACTGGAGTGTTTACACAATCAGGCCGATAGTATTACCTACGTGTTTAAGAAAGACGGCATCAATGTCACCAAGCAAGAGGTAATCATCGGGGCTACCAACAGCAACGAAGCGGTAATCGAAAAAGGCTTGCAATTGGGCGATAAAGTGTTTTTGTCGATTCCCGCGGGGAAAGAAAAAGCGGATGTAGCCTTGCTTCCGGAACTCAACGGCAAACGCAAGAAGAAAGAGGGTGTAGCGTCCGATTCTTCCAAGGCCGTGGTAGCTTCCAATCAGTAACGCATGATTCCGCCACGCGTTCTGGCTAATTTGTCCATCGCGATTGCCGCGGTGCTGGCCAATAAAATTCGCTCGCTGCTTACCGCCCTGGGCATTATCTTCGGGGTGGCCGCGGTTATTTCCATGCTTGCCATTGGTAACGGTGCGCAACAAGAAATTCTCGATCAGATCAAGTTGGTGGGCGTAAACAATATTGTGGTTCGGCCGATTGTGGAACAAAAAGAAGAAAAGTTAGAGGAGAAGCCGGGCCAGAAGGAGCAAAAGAAGTTTTCGCCCGGCCTCACCATTCGCGATGTAAAAAGCGCAGCACAAATTATTCCCGGGTTGTCGCGTATAAGTCCGGAGATCATTCTGGAAACCTCCATCATCCGCAACGGCTTCAAGCGTTCGGCCAAGCTGGTGGGGGTGGAGCCTGCTTATTTTGATATCTACAACTTTGCGCTGCACGAGGGGCAGTTGTTTTCTGGTGAACAGTTGCGTGCGGGCTTGCCCGTATGTGTGATCGGTCATGCAATCAAGACGAAATTTTTTACTACGGAAAACCCGGTGGGCAAGAGCATTAAAGTGGGCCCGCATTGGCTACTCATCGTAGGGGTATTGCAAGAACGATTGGTATCTGAAACCAGCATTAGTAAACTGGGTATCCGTGATTTTAATATGGACGTGTACGTGCCCATTCAAACCGTTTTGATTCGCTATCGCAACCGCGATCTGATCACGCGCGGCACGTTGCAGGAAGAGGCGATGCGCAGCCGGGGTTGGGTAAATACTGCGAACCAAAACGAGGCGAAAGAAAAAGAACGAAAAAACTATCACCAACTTGATCGTTTGGTGATTCAGGTAGAAGCAACAGACAAGCTTCGCTCGATTGCGGAAATCCTTTCGCGCCTCTTGCAACGCAGGCATTACGATGTGGTGGATTATGAAATCGAAATCCCCGAGTTGCTGTTGAAACAACAGCAGCGCACAAACGACATTTTTAATTACGTGCTGGGTGCCATTGCCGGAATTTCTTTGCTGGTGGGTGGAATTGGGATTATGAACATCATGTTGGCATCTGTGTTGGAACGCATCAAAGAAATCGGACTTCGACTCTCTTTGGGAGCCAAAAAGTCGGACATTGTGCAACAGTTTCTGTTCGAGGCCATGATGATCAGCGTAAGCGGGGGTATCATTGGCGTGATACTGGGCGTGAGTCTCGCCTTCTTGGTTTCTTCCATTGCAGATATTCCTACCATTATTACGGTTTCATCTATTGTGGTGGCATTTGGTGTAGCGGCCACCGTGGGCTTGGTTTTTGGCATCGCCCCTGCACGCAGAGCTGCACAACAAGATCCTATAACCTCTTTGCGCTATGAGTAAATCCGGACTTTTATTTTTTGGACTTCTGGTTTGTGTTGGCGCAGCTGCGCAGAACAGCTTCACGCTGGAGGATGTGATCCAGCGGGCCAAATCGCAGTCGCCCGCGTACAAAGCGGCGGAGACGGAGAAGGAAACCCGTTATTGGCAGTACCGTTTCTATAAAAGTAATTTCAATCCGCAGTTGCGGGCCAATGGGGGCCTGCCCAATTTTAGTTTGAGTTACTTCCCGGTGCGGCAGCCGGATGGCACCATCATCTTCCAGCCCATCAACCAAACCAACTCTGCATTGAATATCGGTTTGGAGCAGCCGATTCCGTTTACCAATGGTCGGATTTCGGCCAATACCAGCGCGAACTATTTTAGCGATTTGCAACGCAACACCAGTTCGTGGAATAGCACGTTGTATAACATTGCACTGTCGCAGCCACTTTTTGCGTTCAACCCATTAAAGTGGCAAAAGCAGATTGAGCCCTTGCGATTTGAGGAATCCAAACGCGAGTTTGCGGAGGAGGGCGAAGCGATTTCGCAAAATGCAACGGCTTTATTTTTTGATGTGATGCAGGCACAAATCCGCCTGCAGATTGCCAGCTTCAACTTATTAAACAACGATACCATTTTTCGGATTGAAGAGGGCCGGTACAACATTGGTAAAACTTCGCGCGATAAGTTATTGCAGGTGGAACTGCAGTTGTTGCAATCCCGGCAAGATGTGGGTAATGCCCGCCTGGCGATGGAAACTGCGAGCCTGCGGCTGCGTACATATATCGGGTTACGTGATGACGAGCCCTTTGATCTGAAACTGCCCGAAGAAATTCCGATGTTTGATGTTTCGGTTCAGCAAGCGCTGGAGTATGCCAAACAAAACCGGGCAGCTTATCTGCAGTTTGAACGCCGCCGCAAAGAGGCCGATCAGGAAGTGGCGCGGGCCAAAGGTAATCGGTTCCAAACTACACTCACTGCTTCGTACGGTTTAAACAACGCTGCGGCATTGGCCAACGAACTCACCGTCAATCCGCAAAGTCAACAGCAATTCAACCTTTCTTTTAACGTGCCAATTTTGGATTGGGGCCGCAACAAAGCCTCCATGCGCACCGCCTATGCGAATAAGAAATTGCAAGACTATTTGATCGTGCAAGATGAAGTGGCTTTCGAGCAGGAAATCATTACCCAGGTGCGCCAGTTCGAGATGCTGAAGCTGCAAATTCAGATTACAAAAAAATCGGATGAAGTGGCGCAAGAGCGCTACCTCGTGGCACAGAACCGGTACCTGATTGGCAAGATCGACATCACCGATCTAAACATCGCCTTACGAGAAAAAGATGCCGCCAAGAACGCGTACATCGATGCGCTGAAATCGTATTGGAACGCCTACTACAATTTAAGGCGACTTACCTTGTTTGATTTTGCCCGGGGGCAGTTGTTGTATTTTTCGGAGTGATTTAGTGATCACCAACACACTCAGCGCATTTGCTAGCGCCCAGTATAGCTAAAAGGCGTAATTGCCTTCAATTTCGATTTCACTTCTGCGTTCACGGCAAGCGAGTCAACAAACTCGTCCAGCGATGTCTTTGTAATTTTTTCATTCTTCCGCGTAAGCGCTTTCAATGCTTCATACGGATTGGGGTAGCCTTCTTTCCGAAGAATCGTTTGAATGGCCTCGGCCACCACCGCCCAGTTATTGTCCAGGTCGCCATCAATGGCGGCGCGGTTCAATTCCAATTTGTTGATTCCTTTTTCCAGCGAATGGAATGCCAGCCACGTGTGTGCCAGCGGCACGCCCAGGTTGCGTAGCACGGTAGAGTCCGTCAAGTCGCGCTGCAGGCGCGAGATGGGTAGCTTTGCCGACAAATGTTCAAATAACGCATTCGCCATGCCAAGATTTCCTTCGGCATTTTCAAAATCAATCGGGTTCACTTTGTGCGGCATGGCAGAAGAGCCAACCTCATTTGGCCGGATTTTCTGTTTGAAATATTCTAGCGAAATATACTGCCATACATCGCGCGCGTAATCCAACCAGATGGTGTTGATGCGCTTCAGGCCGTCCAGCTGCGCAGCAAGATGATCGTAATGTTCGATTTGTGTGGTTGGGTGACTCCGCTCCAAACCCAGCGCGCCTACAAACTTATTTGCAAATGCAACCCAATCGATTTCCGGATACGCAACCGCATGCGCATTGAAGTTTCCGGTAGCGCCACCAAACTTTGCGCGGTGCGGCACCGCTTGCAATAAATGAAGTTGGCCGCGTAAACGCTGTACAAACACGTCCATTTCTTTTCCCAGCCGTGTGGGCGATGCGGGCTGCCCATGCGTGCGCGCTAACATCGGCACGTCATGCCAGTTGGCCGCTTGCCGCTCCAGTAATGCAATGGTAGAATTGAGTTTTGGGTAAAATGCCTGTTCTAAAAATTCTTTTAGCAGCAGCGGTGTGGCGGTATTATTAATGTCTTGCGAAGTAAGGCCGAAATGAATGAATTCCTTGAAGGCACCGAGCTCCAGTTTATCGAATTCTTCCTTTATGAAATACTCCACCGCCTTTACATCGTGGTTCGTGGTTTTTTCGATTTCTTTAATGCGTAACGCGGCGGCCTCAGAAAAGCCCTCGTAGCATGAGCGCAGCAGCGGATACTTTTCTTTTGGAAAGCCTTGTAATTCCGGCAACGGCCATTCGCATAGTGCAATAAAATATTCCACTTCTACCCGCAGCCGGTAATGCATTAAGCCAAACTCAGAAAAGTAAGGCGCTAGGGGAGATGTTGTGGAGAAATAGCGGCCGTCGATGGGCGAGATGGCCGAAAGCGAATGCAACTTCACGCGTTGTGTATTAAGTATCAAAAGTAACGTTTTTTTGCGAGCTGTGGCCTACACCCCGCGGGTACCGTTTACAAACCATTAACAGGTCTTTGCAGAACTTAATCTGTGCGGTTACGTTTATCGCGTGAGTCCTTTTTCTACTTTTGCGCGCCTTATGCGGTTTTTGGTTCTACTCTTCTCTTTTTTCATCTTCAACGGGTTGCACGCGCAAATAAAAAATGCTCCCGGAAAGGAACTGCGCATCAAAAAAGCACAGGGTTCCATTGTGTTGGATGGGGCGCTTACAGAGCCCGACTGGCAAACGGCTGACGTGGCCAAAGACTTCTTTTTAAACTTCCCTACCGACTCGGTGCCGCCTACGTTTCAATCCGAGGCGCGCATCACCTTTGATGATCATCACCTCTACATTGCGTTCGTGGCCTACGATGATTTGGATAAGTCGCCCAATATCATCCAATCGCTGCGGCGCGATATTGATTGGGAAGGCAACGACAATATCGGCATCTATATGGATCCGTACGATGATTATACCAACGGGTTTTATTTTACCATCACCCCAATGGGGGTGCAATCGGAAGGAATTATTTCTAACGGAGGCACAAATGACGATGCATTTAATGATAGTTGGGATAACAAATGGTTTAGTCATGTTACGCGGCTGGGCGATCGCTGGGTGGCGGAGTTATCGATTCCGTTTAAATCGTTTCGCTACAATCAAAAGCCCTGGAACATCACGTTTGTTCGTAATGATGTGAAGCGCAACCAGGTATCAAGCTGGATTGCTACTCCAGTGGCCTACATCCCGGCTTCATTTTCGTACGCGGGTAAAACGGTTTGGGAAGACCGTGTGCCACATGCGGGCATGAATGTGTCGTTGATTCCGTATGTAACGTTAAATACAGCGCGCGATGATAACGGCCAGGTCTCCACGCAATCGCAAATAGGCTTTGATGCCAAGGTGGCCCTAACGCCCGCGTTAAATCTTGACCTTACGGTGAACCCCGACTTCTCCAATGTGGAGGTGGATCGGCAAATCATCAACCTTACTCGTTTTGAATTTGGATTTCCGGAGCGCAGGCAGTTTTTTTTGGAGAACAGCGACTTGTTTGCACAGCAGGGCTTTCCGGATTCGCGCCCGTTTTTTTCCAGACGACTTGGGCTGATATCCGATTCCTCTGGCGCCACGCGGCAGGTGCCGATTACGTACGGGGCGCGCCTCAGTGGTAAACTGGGTTCTGATTGGCGTATTGGGTTGCTTAACCTGCAGACCGGAGAAAAGTCGGCACTGGGGTTGCCCGCGCAGAATTACACCGTAGGCGTAATACAACGGCAGGTGTTCTCCCGATCAAATATCGGCCTTGTATTTATAAACAAGCAGTCGCTTGGGTTGGGCCAGTTTGATTCCACCCGGTTTTATAATCCGAGTCTGTTGCGCAGGAAAGTAGTGAAGGACGACACCATCACTACGTTAAATAAATTTAACCGCGTAATTGGTGCAGACTTTAATCTGTTTACCAAAAGCAACCGGTGGACGGGCGACTTTTTTTACCACCGCAGCATCGATAACTTTTCTTCAGACAAGAACTATTCTTACGGCGCCTTTTTGGGCTACTCCAGTCGTAATCTAAATGTCTTTCTGGCACAAAATGGGGTAGGAAAGAACTACAATGCCGAGGTTGGATTTGTGCCTTCGCTGGCGGTTTATCCGGGCTATCATGGCGGCTTTGCGCGTGTGGAGACACCCATGTTTCCCAACTCACACAAGATTGCACGAATGGCGCCCGGTCTTGAAGCCAACTACACGCAGCTGCCCGACGGTACGCTTACGGATTACACCATCGAAGCAGGTTACGACATCTCCTTTAAAAACACCGCTCAGTTTTCCATCGCTTACGCGGATATTTTTCAACGCCTGCCTGAGAGTTTCAACCCGATTTTTCCGCGCGGAGATAGTACGTTGCTTGCCGGCCAGCAATTTGAGTGGCGTGAGTTGAGTGTGGAGTGGAGTGCGGATACACGCAAGGTGTTTAACTACGCGATCAATGCCACACAGGGCGGCTTCTATAACGGACAACGCACGGGCGTTGGCGGCACCCTAAGCTACCGGTACCAGCCGTTTGGTAGTCTTTCGGTTACGGTGGATTATAACGACATCCGGCTGCCGGAAGCGTACGGCCGGGCTACATTTTTGTTGATTCAACCCCGGTTGGACCTTACCTTCACCGACAAATTATTTCTCACTACTTTTTTACAGTACAACGACCGGTTCGATAACGTGAACCTAAACGCCCGTTTTCAGTATCGCTTTAAACCCGCCTCCGATTTTTTTATCGTGTACACAGAAAACTATCTGCCACAAACCTTTGCCAGCAAGAATCGCGCGTTGGTGTTGAAACTTACATATTGGTTCAACATCTAGGGGTAAACGTGTGGAAATTGCGGCGAGTAGCTTAGTTTTGCAGCCCGGTAAAGGCAGTACATATGGCATTTGGATTCTTTAAAAAGGCGGAAAAAAAGGAAGACGCGCATGGCCCGCACTATCACGATCTGCTCGTGAAGAGAATTGTACGCGAAACAAAAGACTCCATCTCCATTTGGTTTGAGCAACCCGCATCCGGAAAAATAACCTATAAATCCGGCCAGTTTTTAACCCTGATTGTTACCATTCAGGGCAAAGAAGTACGCCGGGCGTACTCTCTATGTTCCGCCGCGCATGTGGACGAGGAGCTGGCGGTTACGGTAAAACGCGTAGAAAATGGTCTGGTATCCAACTACCTGAATGATCACCTGAAAGCGGGCGACCGGCTTAAGGTGATGGAGCCCATGGGCCAGTTCACCACCGAATATTCCACATCCAACAAACGCCACTTGGTGATGTTTGCCGGCGGCTCGGGAATTACCCCCATGCTCTCGCACATCAAAAGCACGCTAACGTTAGAGCCGGAGAGTATTGTTTCGTTGGTTTATGCGAATCGAAATATCGACAGCATCATCTTCAAAGATGAACTGGTAAAGTGGGAAACCAACTACCAGGGGCGTTTGCATCTGATTCATATCCTGGACAATGCCCCCATGAATTGGCAGGGATATTCCGGATTGCTCAATCGTGAAATGCTTACCAAACTCTTTGAGCGTATTCCAGATTGGGGTCTGGAAAAAACCACGTACCTCATGTGTGGTCCGGAGGGGATGATGAAAAACGTAGAAGCGCTTCTGGCGGACCGTAAAATTCCTGCTGAGAAGATTTTTAAAGAAAGCTTTGTTCAAGGCACAATCGATAAAGATAAAAAGGCGGAAGTCCCCGCCGCCAGCGAAAACAAAACGCGGGTGGTAACCATTCGTTACGATGGCCAGGAGCACAAAGTTTCCGTAGCGCCCGATCGCACCATTTTAGAGACGGCGCTGGATCAGGGCATTGATCTGCCGTATTCGTGCCAAAGTGGTTTATGCACCGCGTGCCGCGGTAAGGCGCTTTCGGGAAAAGTGAAGTTGGATGAAGAAGAGGGATTATCGCAATCGGAGCGAGCCGAGGGGTATGTACTTACGTGCGTGGGACACCCGCTCACGGATGACGTAGTCATTGAAATTGGCTAGGGTGGATCGGATTCGCACCCTGTCCATCGGTGGTCGGGAGATCATTTGTATTGATTATGCACATTTGAAAGGCGAGGAACTGATTCACCTGGTCAATCGGGCGCGCCTGGCAATCACAAGCGATTCCTCGCTGAAGCTTGTATTAACCAATTTTGGCCACTGTTTTGTAACTCCGCAATTTGTTCGGCATCTGGAGTCGATCACCCCGTTTGTTAATCCCTACATCGAGCGTAATGCGCTGGTGGGTTTGAATAAACCGAAGATGATGATTTTAAAAGGATTTAATCTGTTGATGGGTACCGATTACCGGGCGTTTGCCAGCGAACATGAAGCGCTGGAGTATCTTCTGGCCACACGTTTAATAGACGTACCTGAAGCCATCTTTTAGCGATCAGCAATTGAACTTGCCGATTTTCTTCGTTTATAGATTCCGATCAACGCAGGTATCGCAATCAACACCCACACCACGTTGATGAACGTGGATGGATAGGCGCCATAGTATACAGTGTTGATGATCAGAAAAACGCCGCCGGTTAAATTCAAAACCTGAAAGAGTACCGAATCGCTTTTGATTTTTTGATAGCTGTTCAGGCCGTACGCGGCAATCACTTCGATGGAGCCGATCCACCCCAGCACATCAATGAGTAGTTGCATTTATTTTCGCAAAGTAATTTTTAACAATAGCATGTCGTTCGTTACGAACAACGTCTTCTCATCTGCCGAGAGGGCGCAATTCGAAGCTGCTTCCTTCAATTTGATTTTGCCCAGCACGCTTCCTTTTGCATCGAAAACAATAATGCCCCCCGGCCCGGTGGCAAAGACACGGCCCTGGCGATCGATTTTCAAACCATCGGGCAGCCCGCGTTCGGTGGCCGCCTCGGCTGTAGCATCGTAAAAGATCGATCCTCCGGTTACTTCGGTGCCATTCCATTCATAGCGGTACCATTTCGCTTTCGCGGGATCGGAGTTGGCTACCAAAAAAGATTTTCCGTCAGGGAAAAATGCGATACCATTCGGTCGCGTGAGCGAATCTACGAGGAGTTGAACTTCACCCGCAGGGGTAACCCGGAATACACCCTGAAAGGCAAGCGCACGGGTGGAGTCGTTTTCCTGCATCGGCAACCCGTAGGGGGGATCGGTAAAGAAAAAGTCGCCTCCAAAAAATGCCACATCATTCGGGCTGTTGAAGCGTTTGCCCTCGAAAGTGGCAGCGATTGGAATAAACGCGGGCGCAGGCGCATGTAGCGGTGCATTCATTCGCGCGAGTTGGCGATTGCCGTGTTGGCAAAGCACGAGTTTCCCGTCGCCATCCAGCAGCAGGCCGTTTGCACCCGGCTCGTTGCTATATGTGCCGTCGCCCGTGTAACCCGAGGGAGTTAAGTAAACGCTTACTGGTTGCCCCTCTTGCCATTGGTACACTGTGTTCTTGGGTACATCCGAAAACAGTAACTTTTTTTCAGACGCTACCCAGACTGGCCCTTCACTCCACTCGTATCCGTCACCAATTTTTTCGATCACGGCGTGTTGATCTATCACTGCGCGAAATTCCGGTTGGAGTTCGTTAAACGAGCCGTAAGGTGAGGCTGCGCGCTCGCGCGGAGCGCAGTACAAAAGAATGAGTAGGGGTAATAGGTATACGGGTTTCATGGGTTGGTTTTTGGGTTTTTGGTTTCTGGTCTCTAGTTGCTGGCTGCTGGTCTCTGGTTGCTGGACACTAGTCTCTACTACCTCAAAACCAACAACTGACAACCAACAACTAACAACCAACAACTAACAACCAACAACTGACAATTAACAACTAACGGCTAACAACCATTTACCAGTAGCCAGCCACGAGTCGTTAGTTTTTCGGTAACGTAAGATCGGGTTTGGCGCTTACCCACTCTGCTCCGTCTTCAAATACTTCTTTTTTGAAGATCGGCACGCGATACTTCAGCGAATCGATGATGTATTGACATGCTTCAAACGACTCTTTGCGATGCTTCGTGCTCACCGCCACGGCTACGGCTACTTCGCCTGGCTTGAGTGTACCCATGCGGTGGCTTACTGCCCAGCCCATCAGCGGCCACTTGGCCGCCGCTTCATCAATGATCTTGCGTGTTTCGGCCACCGCCATCGACTCATACGATTCGTATTCTAACCACATCACCTTTTTGTCGCTCGCATGGTCGCGCACCGTTCCAATAAATACGTTTGTGGCGCCCGCGCCAGGCGCACTGGCGGTGTCAATCACTTTTTGTATGTCGATCGGTTGTTCGGTGATTTTAATCATGCCCGGAAACGTTTGGTGCTAAGATCGAATGTACGCCTTCGTTTAACTCAAATCAAGGGTAATTTAGGCGCGGTTATCCGCCGTTCATGGGTGGAATAAGTGCTACCTCATCGGTGGCGGTAAGCGGTTGGTTATCCTCGGCAAACGTTTGGTTTACCGCCACCTGCAGCGACTGTAAATCGGCTAAACTCGGGTAACGACTAAACAACTCGCGCTTCAACTCACCCACGGTTTTTCCCTCAAACTGCCAGTCTACCACACGGCCGCCCAGCAACTCGCGGGTTACGCCAAATGTTTTTAGTTGCAACTTCATCCCGTAAAGGTAACGTTGAAACAAGTTGTAACAACTCGGGCGATTATGCTTAATTTTCGACTGGCATGGCAACCATCTACGATAACCACGGGCGACCGATCACGTATGCGCGCATTGCGGTAACCGACCGTTGTAATCTGCGTTGTTTTTACTGCATGCCCGAGGAGGGGATTCACTACCTGCCTAAGAAGGAATTGCTCACGTATGAAGAGATTGAGCGGCTGGTGCACCTCCTTGCCGAGCTGGGGATTCGAAAAATCCGACTTACCGGAGGCGAACCTTTTGTGCGCACGGATTTGATGGCGTTGATCCGAAAGATTCGCGCGATGGAGGGGATCGAAGAAATTCATCTTACCACCAATGGCGTGCTTACCGAGCCGCATATTCCCGAACTGAAGCAACTGGGCATTCGTTCGGTGAATCTGAGTCTGGACACGCTGGATCGTGCGCGCTTTAAAGCGGTAACGCGAAGAGATGAGTTTGACCGTGTGTGGGCCACGTTGCAGGCCTTGTTAGCACACGAAATACCGGTGAAAATTAATGCGGTGGTGATGGAGAATCAGAATATTGCCGATCTGGTGCCGATGGTAGCCCTTACCAAAGACCAGCCGGTGTCGGTACGGTTCATTGAGGAAATGCCGTTCAATGGCGCGGGGGCACATTACCCCGTATTGAACTGGACCTACCAACGAATTTTGAGTTACCTGCGCGAGTTTTACCCAACCCTCGAAAAAATCGCAGACGAGCCGCATGGTACCTCGTACAACTACCGTGTGCCCGGGTATCGCGGCACGGTGGGCGTAATTGCGGCCTTCAGTCGCACATTCTGTGGCACGTGCAACCGCATTCGCGTTACGGCCCAGGGCCAGCTCAAAACGTGTTTGTACGACAACGGCGTTCTGGATGTGAAAGAGCTGATCCGCGCGGGTGCGACAGATCAGGAATTGCACGCGGCTCTGCTCCGCGCCTTCCGGCAGCGCCCGGCCAACGGGTGGGAGGCTGAAGGCAAGCGAGGGACTGATCGACCGGTGAATGAGTCCATGTCAACCATAGGAGGATAAATAACATGATAAAATTGTTTTTCGAGGCCATCTCTAAAATAGAGAAACCGTCATTTCGAGGGAGGCACGACCGAGAAATCCGTGAAAGCCGGGCAATCATGTGGGACGTTTCACGCGCGTTCAACAAGACAAAACCATATTTTAGTTTGCTCCTCGTTTTTTCAATTTGCGCGACATGGGGAGTGGCGCAAAAGGCACTTGAGCCTACCGCCGCTTTACGGATACATGGCACCGTAAAAAAGGACTCCGTTTTTTCAGGGCCGGATTTTTTGAAGTTGCCGGCGCGCGTCATCGGAGATGTGGTGATCACTAACCATTTGGGCGAACCTCGGGGCACTGCCCGGCAGATGAAGGGTATTTTGCTGAAAGAGGTGCTGAGGGGAATTGAAATCGATAGCCCTTCGCCCAAAGACTTGAGTGCCTTCTACCTCATATGTCGCGCCAGCGATGGTTACGAGGTTGTTTTTTCGTGGAATGAGATTTTTAATTCGCCCACCGGCGATGCCGTTTTTCTGGTAACTGAAAAGGATGGAAAGAAACTGTCCGACATGGAGGACGCCATTTTGCTGATTTCGCCCACCGATATGCGCACGGGCCGGAGATTTGTAAAGTCGCTCGCTGAAATTGAATTCGCCCGCGTGCGCTCGCACTAATGGATTTGTTCTGGTTATTAGTAGTGGGCTTTTTTGTAATCGCCCTGGTGTACGCCTCGGTAGGTTTTGGCGGTGGCTCCAGTTACCTGGCGTTGTTGGCGTTGCCGGTGTTTGCCATTCCGTTTCCGGTGATTCGGGCTACCGCGCTGTGCTGTAACTTGATTGTGGTGACCGGCGGAGTTTGGATTTTCATTAAAGAAGGAAAACTATCGTGGAAAGAGAGTTGGCCGTTTCTTGCGGCGAGCGTGCCGCTGGCGTATGTGGGCGCACTTTTTCCAATTCGCGAGCGCGATTTTTTTGTTTTGCTTGGGATTACGTTGGCGGTTGCGGCCGTTGTGCTTTGGTTTCAGGGTAGCATCCGCACCCGCTCGCCCATGATTCAAACCCGCCAGCGCACACTTTTATTAGGTGGTGCCATCGGGGCGCTCTCGGGCGTGGTGGGCATTGGCGGCGGCATTTTTCTTTCGCCCGCGTTGCATTTTCTGGGGTGGCTGGATGCGCGGCGCATCGCGGCTCTGGCGAGTGTTTTTATTCTGGCCAATTCCGCAAGCAGTTTGGTGGGCTTGGCGCAGCGCGGCATACCTGCCTTAGAATGGCCATTCATCTTGCCCCTTTTGTTGGCCGTGTTGGCGGGTGGCCAAGTCGGCTCGCGGCTGGGAGTGAGTTGGTTTTCAGTAATTTATATTCGAAAGGCAACCGCATTACTGATTTTGGTGGCCGCCGTGAACATCCTGCTCGAATACGTCTAGATCGATTAGCGGCTATCTGCCTGAATGTTTGATGGATAACGATGAGTAGGCGGATTTTCGCCCGCAACCACTTTATTCTTCAAAAATCGCCTCAAAAAATACCCTATCGCCTCAAAAATCGATTAGTTTTGCCGCGAAATAAGTCCAAAAAACAACCACTATGGCATATTTACGATTTGAAGCACTAAAGAAATTGAGCGACCGGCCTGCTGTGCCGGTTGAGTTACCCGGCGGCAAGGTTTCTGATTTTTTCGGCCAAAACGTTTTTGGCATGGAACAGATGCGCGCCAACCTGGCCCCGGCCGTCTACAAGAAGGTAAGCGCGGCCATTAAGAACCACGAAAAAATAGATGAGCCTACAGCCGACATGATTGCCGCGGCGGTGAAGACCTGGGCGATGGCAAAAGGCGCGACGCACTTTACGCACTGGTTCCAACCCATGACGGGCGGCACCGCGGAGAAGCACGACTCGTTTTTCGATGCACTGGCGGGCATCGAAAAATTTAAGGGCAGCGAGTTGGTTCAACAAGAGCCAGATGCGTCATCTTTCCCCAGTGGTGGTATTCGCAGCACGTTCGAGGCGCGCGGCTACACCGCGTGGGATCCTACCTCGCCCATGTTTCTGTATGGACAAACCCTGTGTATCCCCACCATTTTTGTGTCGTACACAGGCGAAACCCTCGATACAAAAGCACCGCTGCTGAAAGCATTGAAGGCAGTGGATGTAGCGGCCACGCGTGTGTGCCAGCTCTTCGATAAAGATATTCAGAACGTTACCGCGTCACTTGGTCCGGAGCAAGAGTACTTTGTGGTAGACAAAGCATTGTTTATGGCCCGGCCGGATTTGGTTATGGCGGGGCGTACGGTGTTCGGTCATGCTCCTGCACGTGGCCAGCAGTTAGAAGATCACTATTTCGGTTCCATTCCTTCCCGGGTGTACGATTTTATGAAGGAGTTTGAGATTGAAAGCTGGAAGCTGGGCATCCCGGTGCGCACCCGCCATAACGAGGTAGCCCCTAGCCAATTTGAAGTGGCACCGTTGTTTGAAGATGTAAACGTGGCCAATGATCACAACCAATTGATGATGGACGTGATGGGCCGCGTGGCGGAGAAACACGAACTGAAAGTGCTCTTCCACGAAAAACCCTTTGCAGGATTGAATGGCACCGGCAAGCACAACAACTGGAGCTTGATTACAGATACCGGCATCAACTTATACGCGCCAACAAGCAGCGCGCGCGATAACCTGATGTTCCTTACCTTCTTTGTAACGACCATCAAGGCCGTACACGAGCATGCTGATCTGTTGCGCGCAAGTATCGCTACCTCAGCAAACGACTTCCGCCTTGGCGCAAACGAGGCACCGCCCGCGATCATGTCTGTGTTTATCGGTTCGCAGATGACGGCAGTGCTGGATGAATTGGAAAAGAAAGGCAATGTGAAGATCGAGAAAGGCGATAACATGTACATGAAACTCGGCATCGACCAGATTCCGGAGATCATCCTGGATGCTACCGATCGTAACCGCACTTCACCTTTTGCCTTTACGGGGAATAAGTTTGAGTTCCGCGCCGTGGGTGGCAGCGACAACTGCGGCACTGCCATGACGGCGCTCAACACGATTGTGGCCGAGCAACTCGACCACTTCTACGAGGCAGTGAACAAACTCATCGAAAAAGGAGAAGAAAAACGCCTGGCGATAGTAACCGTACTCCGTCAGTACATCACCGAATCGAAAAACATTCGTTTCGAGGGCGACGGCTACTCGGATGAATGGGTAAAAGAAGCGGCCAAACGCGGGCTGAGCAACATCAAAACTACGCCGCACGCGTTAGATGCTTACCTAAGCAAAAAGTCGTTGGCGTTGTTTGAGAAGCACGGGGTAATGACGCACAAGGAAAGCGAGGCCCGTGTCGAGATTCGGCTGGAGGCCTATATCAAACGTGTACAGATTGAGTCGCGTGTGATGGGCGATCTGGCGATGAACCACATTGTTCCTACCGCAATCAAATACCAAAGTAAATTGATTGAAAATGCCGATGGCCTTGCCAGCCTGGGCGTTGACAATAAAGCCGTTGTTCAGACGATCAAAGAAATATCCGAGCACGTGGGCATCATCAAGAATAATGTTCGTGCAATGATCGAAGAGCGCAAGCGCGTGAACAAAATCGAGGGCGCTCACAAGCGCGCGATTGCCTACTGCGAAGATGTGAAAGAGAAGTATTTTGAGTTGATCCGGGATTCGGTAGATAAGCTCGAGTTATTGGTAGATAATGAAGATTGGCCGCTGGTGAAGTACCGCGAGCTGCTTTTCTTACGTTAATTTGATTGTCTTTTTCGCAAGCGGCGGATCCCGGAGTTCGGGATCCGCTTTTTTATTTTTAGCTTTCGCTGAATTAACTCCCAAATCATGTTATTACGCAACGCATTTTTAATCGTTTTGCTGATTGCTACTGTTGCAACGGCACAGAAGAGTAAAACAAGCACGCCGCCAAAAAGCAATATTGATCAAACTGTTTCTTTGCGCGAGACCGAAGCCCATTTGCGTTTCCTCGCGTCCGATCGCCTGCGGGGCCGCGACACCGGCTCGCCCGAGTTGGATATTGCTGCCGACTATATCGCCACGGAGTTTCAGCGCTGGGGCGTAAAGCCCGTACCGGGTGCGCAGGGGTATTTTCAGCCCGTGCCGCTGGAGCGTACCGTGTATGCCACCGTGGTGGATGTTACCATTGGCGATGTAACTCTGAAGAACAAAGAAGACGTAGTGCTGATGAGTGGTGGTACAACGCAATGGACAGGCGACTTTGTATTTGCCGGTTACGCTACCGCGGAAGAGTTGAAGAACGCGAACGTGGCAGGCAAAATAGTTTTGGCCTATTTAGGTGGGCCCGGCATGAGCGATGTCATGCAAATGTTTTCTGAAGCCGAGGCGAAAGCGGAACGTGTGGCCGCGCTTAAGGGCGCCGCGTTGATTGAGATTGTCAATGCGCCGGGAGTACCTTGGCCCGCCCTCGTAAATTTCTTCACCCGCTCAAAAGTGGGCTTTGCCACAGACAACAGCATGCCGCGTATGTGGATGAAAAATTCGGAGGCTGCTGCGGTAAAAAGTCTGATTGAAACGAAGCGTGCAAAAGGGAAACTGGTGATTGAACAGCCCGCAGGTAAAGCCATTCCCGGCAAAAACGTGTTGGGCTGGATTGAAGGCACCGACCCGAAATTGAAAAATGAGTTTGTGGCGCTCACCGCACATTACGATCATGTTGGTGTTGGTCGCAAAGTAAATAACGACTCAATCTATAATGGCACGCGTGATAATGCCGTTGGTACGACAGCCGTTTTACAAGCCGCTCGCTATTTTGCCGCCAACCCACCGAGGCGTTCGGTTTTGGTGATGACCGTCACAGCCGAAGAGCAGGGACTGCTCGGCAGCCGTTGGTATGCCGATCACCCCGTGTTGCCGTTGGAGAAAATTGTATTTAACCTGAATTGCGACCAGGCCGGCTACAACGATACTACGCGCATTACCCTTGTTGACTTTAATCGCACCACAGCCGATGACGTGTTGAAAAGTTCCGTAGCCACGTACGGATTGAAACTGGAGGGTGACCCTGTGCCAGAGCAAAATTTGTTTGAACGATCAGACAATTTCAGTTTTGCCGCCAAGGGCGTGCCCGCTGTGATGTTTACGTTGGGATTGAAAAGCTTTGATGGCGATGTAATGAAATTCTATCATCAGCCAGCCGATGAGGTGGGTACGATCAGCCTAACGTATACCAATCGCTACATCCGCTCCTATGTGCATGCGGCGCAAGAGTTATTGAACATCCCGGTGATTCCTTTTTGGAAGGCGGGCGATAAGTACGAGGCCGTGGGGAAGAAGTTGTATGGGAAGTAAGCCGAAGTAGCGGCGAGTTACGACGGGTGAGGTGCGAGTTTTAGGTTTGGGGCTTTCGGCTGCATGCTGCAGGCTTTCAACTGCAAGCTTCAAGTGGGGCTCAACTTTGAAATTGATCCCGAGGGTATATTTGTAACAAAGGCGTGTAGTCTATTAAAAAATGTCGAGGCTCGACCCCGAAGGGGTCGAATGTGAGTAGCATTCACAGCATCGTTATGCGCGACCCCCAAGGGGTCGAATATCAATAGCAATTTAACATCCATGGCTCACGACCCTGAAGGGGTCGAATTGCCGTGGTGTATTGGTTTTCAATTTTTTGAAGCGCCACAATAGGCGCACGTCGTTATCCAGCGGTTTTTGAGCAACATACACACTCTGCCAGCTAAAATACTAAGTCCAACTCAATACCTGTGGAAGAAAAATACTGTCTACCACCAGCGACTACGAAATTATACCTAAACTTCAATGGGAGGATTAGCTGCAGAGGTAATCTGGCCACAGCGGGAAGATTGTAATAATTGATGTTCACCAGCGAGCCAAGTTGAATTCCTACCGAGGGGGAAAACAAAAAGAAACGATCTCGATTGGTAACTCCGATGCCAGATTCCAAATAATAAAATATTCCGAAAAATCTTTTGTTAGTTAACCACACATCCGTATTACCTCTAACCCCGGCTTTGTAAAGATTGGTGCCGTAGAGAGGAACGTTATTTTCTTGCAATACTTTGCCGCTTGAAACGGAAAAGGTATACCCCAGCCAGGAATCCACGGTTCGTTTTTTACCTTTTTCGTTGGGGGTGGTGTATTTGTTAAAAAGAGTTCCGGCATTAATCCTGATTTCCGTTCCTTCGAAGTAGTTTCTGGATAAGAAAATATTGGTGGTAATTCCCGCGACAATTGAATTCGATACTCTGCTTCTGATGAAGTTACGGGTATAGGGTTTACTGTTGATTACTACGTTGGTCTGAATATTTATAGAATCTGTTAACTTATCTTTCAATAAAGTAGTATATGGTAGTGGTACTTGCAGCAAGGCTTTAAACTCGTATATGATTGCATACTTTTTACTGTTTTTAACAATATTGAGAAATCTGTTATAGATTCCCTCTTCATTAGCAAGCAGGCCATCGTAAAAAGATTCTTCAATTTCAGATAAAGACTTCGCACACGCATTAATTATTCTTTGAGATTCATCTGTAATTTCTTTGTACGAAATTTGAGTAATTGTTTCCACTGATGAATGTGGGGAGTGATAGTGATTAAAGCGCCCGTCACCAAAAGCTCTCCAGGTTTCTCCTTTGGCATTTACTACATGAGTTGAATGCGTACAATAGAAATCATGCAAAGCTTTGTTATTGGTAAGCGACGCAGACACCGTTCGGTTTACTAATAAGTGGCCACTTGAGAATGAATCTTGTAAAAAATGGTCAGCAAAACCGTTAAACAGATATGCGTATTGTATTAATTTTTCCGCCAGCACACGATCACCCCGTTTTAGTGATTGACCACTCAGTAAAGATAGCTTCAGGGCTGCTGCATGAACGGTAGCATACATCAATAAAGAATTTGTTTGATTTAAGTCCGCAAAAATTTGATCTGCAAGGTTAGGAATTAGAAGTTGTTCTACGCTTTCAATACTAAGATCATTTAAATGGTGCGATAAAGGTTCTCCATACCTGTAGAAATGCGCTAAGTTTTTAACAGCAAGATGTAGGTACGATTTGTCTATTTTAACAAGTGCAGCATTTGGTGCAGCGTCAAATTGGCTCTCTCCGAAAGACTGGTGGAGGTGATAAGTTCTTAACAAGCCCGAGAAATTTGTAAGTAGTCCTTCGTGGAGCAAATACGGATTTTTGGCGTGGTCACCAGCCAAAGCATTTAAATCACCGTACGTTATGCTTGCAAATCTGCTTAGCACATTCAGTTTCTTTAGTCCATTTTTATCATCTGCAACTGGAAAAAGATCAAGCAAATCCTTTCGATGATTTTTTTCTAAAGACTGGAGATAGAGCCCGAAAGCGAAATTTCCTATTTTTTTATGCTCGTGATAGTTGAAGGCACTTGCATGTAAGCATATAAATGCGCCAAAAATGATCGGCCATCGGAAGTTTTTCATCTATATAAAGTGCATCAACGTGGAAGTAACTTTCGATATGCCTTTTTGCGAATCAAAACGCAGACATTTGAAGTGCTTGCAGCGGTAGTGTGGGGCATCAGCCCAAGCCATACTTCATAAGCATGAATGCCTATTGCTAACGAATGGGCGTATATGCCTGAACTCGATTGATGAAAATAAAGCTATCAAACTCGAGAATGAAATTGGTTGGAACCACTACCTCCGATTCCACGCCTCTGTAAGTTGCGCCAACTAAGTAGGTATCGTATTCTCGATCAAAAATCTTTGTAATGGCGGCGTTATTTGCGGCTTTGTGGTCGAACAGAAAAACGGATTGATTCTGTGCGGACAAGCCTTTGGCTAGATATGCCGTTTTATACGGCTTAACAGTGAACGATTTGGAAATCATGTCCTCACCGACAGCATTAAAACTGCCCTCATTGAACTTGGTTCCGATGCTATAAAAAGCATCTCCATATTGAATTTGAAGGTTTGTGCCGAGCACTTTTAAAGGTCGTTTAAAATATGTTTTCAATTGCTTGTTCACATGGCCATTATGCGCCCACAACAGCACTTTGGTGTTTTCGCCCAGATGATTTTTTATCCAGGTTACATTGTCAGCCATATTCGCGTCTCGCTTTTCAAATCCGTCATCAGCGCTTACAGTAAAGCCCGAGAACTGATTTAAGGCTTGTTCAATGATATGGATGTGCTTTGCAACAAGGGCATGCTGAGTAGATGACTTACCCCCATACGTTTTGGCGTTATCTTCGAGGTACTTTTGAATTTGCTTTACTCTGCTTTTTAATTCAGGTAGTGCGGCAACAAATTCTTTGTCGCTCGTAAAATTCGCGAGGTCGAGCAGAAAAGGTGCCGCCAGGCTGTTATACGTATTTATATAGGTAGGATCAAACTGATTAATCATGGCTTGGGCCGCTTTGGCCGAGTAGCCCGTGTTTTGTGCATCCATACCAAATAGATGTATTTTATTGCCTTCTGTTTGGGTGGCGTTATAAGCACGCATCCAGGTGATCAACTCTAGAAACTCCACTGTTTTAAAAATACCGCTCCTTAGATTTAGTTGAAGGCTGTTTACATTGCCCTGACCGGTTACGATATACTGATTCAAGGGCGATACAGCCGAGAAGTTTTCTTCGATAATTAGGGCTTTGAATCCTTTTTTTGTTACCAGTAGCTGTAGCAACCGATGGCTTATAGTTTGAAACTCGGCCGATCCATGGGTTGCCTCTCCAAACGCAATTACTTCTTTTCTTTCGATTAGAGGCAGCAGGGGAAGCAGATCATCGGTGTTATTTCCGGGTATGGCTGAAAAAGGATGAATTAGATTTTTGAAATTTTGAGATTCGAGTAATTGCTTGATTTCGTTTTCATTATCTAAAGAGGAATCGGTTTTTTCGCAGGCAATTAGGACGAGCGCAAGAAACAATAGTTTCAAGAAGTTTCGGGAAGATGTTTTCATTTTAAAAAATTTACCTCTAATTACGTGCATAGGATAGCCGCAGTACAGGAAAATGTGTTCATCGTAATTGCTGTATGATGAATGCAATTCATCATAAAAAATATCTTTTTTCTATTTTTTTATGACAGACGTTCGGAAATGGTTTGGTAAGCACCCCATTTGGATAGGCGTGTTTTTATTGAGTTCAATTTTTGCACTTCTGGCGTGGGTATTTGCAGATACTGGTTTAGACAGTGTCTATGTTTCGGTGGCTATTCAGCCAAAATTGTTGCCATTGTATGTTGTGTCGGCCATTCTGGCATTTTTGTGTAGCGATTGGTTGTTTCGTAAAAGAAGATATTGGTTGTTTTTGCTGACCACAGTAGTGATCATTGGACTGATGACGTATATAGCTGTTGTGCTTAGTCCTTATACCGAATCGCTGGCGGAATTAAACGCGTTTGTACATGTTATCAGTTTTTCTTTTGTGATTAGTTTTAGTCTTTACCTTCGAATTGTGAAGGAAACAATCGTACGGAAGCAGAATTTTTTAGAGATTAAAACAAAACAACAGGAAGCGGAAATTAAAATATTGAAGCAGCAGCTTGACCCGCATTTTTTGTTTAACACGTTAAATAGTCTTTACCTTGTTACGATCGAAAAGAGCGAGGAAGCCCCGGAAATGGTGTTAATGCTATCGGATATGCTTCGGTACCAAATTGAAAAAAATAAATCAGAGAAGATAGAATTAGCACAGGAAGTAAAGTTTTTAAACAATTTTGTTTATTTCCAGAAAAGAAGAGCTGCTGCCCGAATGATCATTAACTTCACCTATAACGATAGGTTTGCTGGCTATACCATTGTTCCGTCACTTTTAATTGTACCGATAGAGAATGCATTTACGCATGGTACAAAATTTGTAAACATCAATCTTGGCGTTGATCACAACAGGCTTGTTATGTCCGTTGAAAATGCGATTTCAGACCTTAAACCGCGCACAACCGGTACAGGGCTCAATAACTTGCTGGCGCAACTTCAGTATTTTTATCCTAATGATTTTGAGTTGAAGACACACATAAAAGAAAACAGTATTTTTTGTTTTTCTCTAACGGTAAAGCTAAAATAGCATGAGCACTTCTTTTGTTATTGTTGATGATGAACCCGATGCTCATAAGATAATTGAACTTTATGCCAGTCGCATTTCGAGACTAAGTTTAAAAGGAAATTTTTATGATCCGCTTCTTGCTTTAAGGTATTTGGAAGCTAGCCCAAGCGACCTTTTGTTTTTGGATATTGATATGCCGGGTCTTTCAGGGTTGGAACTTCTGAGTGCATTACCGGTTCAGCCGTTGATCATTTTTACAACAGCGCATTCAGATTACGCCGTGCAGTCGTTCGAATTTAATGTCGTTGATTATTTGGTAAAACCCATACGCTTTGAAAGGTTTGTAAAAGCGATTAATCGTTTAGATTCTTTTGCTACGAAATCAAATCGTGTTCCCATGCAGTGGTTGGCGTTGAAAGGGTTGAAAGCGAAAGTAAAAGTTGCACATATTTTGTATATCGAGAGTTTTGGAAATTATGTGAAGATATTTGATGATAAAACGTTTCATCTGGCCAATGTTACGATGAAGGAGGTAGAACAGACTTTGCCTCCCGAAAGCTTTGTTAGGTGTCATAAGAAATATATTGTTAATACGGATACGATGGAGTTGTTTGATTCCAACACTGTTTCTATTAAAGGGGGAGTGAAAATTCCGGTGGGGATAAGTTACAGACAGCAGGTAAATGCCTTTTTGGCTAACGTAAAGAAGGGATAACATACCGGAGTTTGTTCATTTGCATTTCTTCGATGGGGGCGCTGGTTTATTGAATACGGTTCTTCCCGAGAAATTTTGGTGGTAGTCTTGGGGCGCTACACATGGTGGTTCGACCCCGAAGGGGTCGAATGTGAGTAGCATTCACAGCATCGTTATGCGCGACCCCGAAGGGGTCGAATATCAATAGCAATTTAACATCCATGGCCCACGACCCCGAAGGGGTCGAATTGCCGTGGTGTATTGGTTTTCAATTTTTTGAAGCGCCATAATATGCGCACACCGTGTTTACAACACACGCACTGCATTTGGGATTTTTTGGGCGGCACGTTTCGCGACCGAGAAACGATATGGCCATGCCGGCTTCGCCCCAATCTTTTTGATGGAGTGCAGCCATGAGTTGAGTTTCGAGCTTCTTGGGGTCGCTGCCTTGAGCAATACCCAAACGTGGGGCCACACGCACTACGTGCAAATCCACAATTACGCCTTCGGCCGGTAATTGCAACTCGCGCAGAATAACGTTGGCGGATTTTCTGCCGATGCCGGGCAGAGCAGGGGGCGCTTCCGGTGTGACAGGATTTTTTTGTTCTCTCGTGAATTGATGGTCACGGGAAAGAAAATATTTTAAATTAGCAATCGACCGGGTGAAGATGCTTGGTTTCGAATGTGATTTTTTGGTTTGGCTGTAACAGTTATGCTAAAATTCGCTATTTTAAACTCATTATTTTATAGCATATGAAAACGTGTTTTTGCATTAAATCACACCGGGTGAAGTTATTTGTTGGCATCTTTATTTTTGGTTGTGGATTGACAACATTAGCCCAAGACAGCCTTGCTACGGTGTACTTGTATCGGCTAGGGTTCGACCGGCTTGAACTAGTTCCTGCTGTCAAACTCTGGTTGAACGATGGTACTGATGCGACCGTAGTGAAAACGAACTCCGTGCACATATTTCATTGCAAGCCGGGGGTGAATTGGTTTACGACCGAGACGGGCAGCAAGCTTTCTTTGAATTTGAAACCTAATCACACCTACTTTATAGAGTTTCAGGCTTACCGAAAAGATGGTCTCAGGCAGGTGTCTAAGAAAGAGGCGGCTGCCGATCTGGCGAATATTAACAAGTTTGCAGCTGAGGTATTGCGAGAGACTAACGAGAAAATGTTTTTTGTTGATCCGGATTCACTCGCGGAGCAGCACCGGGCCCCGTTTATGCAAACGGCAAACTATGCCTTCGAGTTAGTCTACAATGCTAAACTTGGGTTTGTTAAATTTCAGTCTGATAATTTATTGGTGATCATAGAAGATATCGTGAGCCACCCCAATAAAGTTACAACCAGGCGTATTTTTGTTGGCGATGAGTTGTTTACTATCACCGAACGAAAAGAGAAGAAGGCGCGAATTCAGGAGGTACGGTCGGCTGATGGACGCGTCATAACATTGCCGGCGGGCATGGTGCTACAAAACAACGAACCGAGTAAAACTGAGTGGACCTATTTGATCAATGGTAAACCGGTGCTACGGGGTGGCTTTTATCGATTGGCAAATGGGCGAAACATCCGGGTAGACTGGCTAATTCCAACGAACGATCCGTTACTTTTTATTAGTTGTCTCACGACTGGTGTCAACTTCATTGCGGCGCGGGATGCTACAGGTTTCGGTATTTTGAATGGGCTGCTCTTGGGATTGTTTTGACGTGAAAGAGCGTGCGTAGAGTAGCAATTCGCAGGATCATGATGCGCGACCCCGAAGGGGTCGAATATCAATAGCAATTTAACATCCATGGCCCACGACCCCGAAGGGGTCGAATTGCCGTGGTGTATTGGTTTTCAATTTTTTGAAGCGCCATAATATGCGCACACCGTGTTTACAACACACGCACTGCATTTGGGATTTTTTGGGCGGCACGTTTCGCGACCGAGAAACGATATGGCCATGCCGGCTTCGCCCCAATCTTTTTGATGGAGTGCAGCCATGAGTTGAGTTTCGAGCTTCTTGGGGTCGCTGCCTTGAGCAATACCCAAACGTGGGGCCACACGCACTACGTGCAAATCTACAATTACGCCTTCTGCCGGCAATTGCAACTCGCGCAGAATAACGTTGGCGGATTTTCTGCCGATGCCGGGAAGTTCGGTGAGTGCTTCGAGCGTAGTGGGAATCTTCTTGTTGTCTTTTATCTGTTGCGCGATGGCCAGCAGCCATTTGGTTTTGTTGCGGTAGTTGCGCACCCCGCTGATGTGCTGGTGCAGCGCCGCTTCGTCTGCTTTCGCTAACGCCTTCATGTCTGGGATAGCTGCGAAAAGTTCGGGCGCCAGCTTGTTGATGTGCCGGTCGGAGTCTTGGGCGGAAAGCACCACCATGACCAATAACTCGTACGCATTGTTATACTCGAGCGGGTGTTTTTTGCCTTTGTATTTTTTGATCAGCGGCTGGAGTGCTTTTTTCCATTGCGTGGCGGCCATGACGATGGGGTTTGGAGATGAAAGGTACTTGTTTGTGGTGAAGGCGTGCAATGGTTTTAGTTGGGGTACCTGCGGTAGGGATTGAGCGGGTTTGATTGAGCCCGAGGTGGGGCGTGCGGTGGATGGCGAGCCGCGAAAGCCCGGCCCGCGGCGGGGGCAGGTGGCCGGCCCGCGGGACCGCCCTACATCAAGCCCGGGTACAAAATGCCTTCGCTTTGGCTAAAAAGGGGCCTGAATTGAATGTTTTTGTAAAAAAGTGGCGTAAAGTGGTGTAAAGTGGTGTAAAATGCCTATGTTTGCTTAGGAGAAAAAGACAACCACTACGTCAATGACTTTCTTCACCAGTGAATTTGAGTGTAAGCTCGATGCCAAAGGGAGGCTGATTTTGCCTTCCCGGATCAAGGCGCAGCTTCCCGAGGGCGACCCTCAGGAGGTTGTGATCCGCAAGGGCTTTGAGCCGTGCCTCTTACTTTACCCGATGGTGGAGTTTAAAAAGGTCTTCTCGAAAATTTCCTCACTAAACGAATTCAATGAAGAGAACCGCAAACTCCAGCGGAACTTTTTGTCGGGCGTGGTAACGATTGAGCTGGATGCTGCCGGCCGGTTTGTGCTGCCCAAGAATTTGTTAGCCTACGCCCAAATCGATAAAGAGGCGTTGCTGGTAGGTACCGGCACCAAGGTAGAAGTGTGGAACCCCACCGTGTACGAGAAGTACCTGATTCAAGACCCAAGTGAGTTGTCGAAGCTGGCGGAAAAGTTTTTGAACGAATAAGCATGAAAAGCTACGAGCTACGAGCTACGAGCTGGAAGCTGCGAGGGACGTTCAGACTTGTTTTGCCGATGGTTTTTCGAAACGCTTGTGAAAAACTTTAAAAAATTATTGATCTGGCAGAAGGGAATGGACCTGGTGGCGAGCATTTATACGCTTGCGAAAGATCTGCCCGGTACCGAGAAGTTTGGTTTGCGCAGCCAGCTAACAACCGCCGCGGTGTCTGTTCCGGCCAACATCGCAGAGGGTTGCTCGCGTACCAGTGCAAAGGATTATAGGCGTTTCTTGGAAATCGCCCTTGGCTCGTTGTACGAATTGGAGACGCTGGTGTTGGTGCTGGACCGCGTGGAATTTTCGGATACAGAATTGAAGCAGTCAATTCTGGTACTAATTGATGAAGAGCAACGGATGGTGAGTGCGCTGATGCGAAAACTAAGTGAAGGATGACTAGCAGCTCGCAGCTCGCAGCTAGTAGCTACCACCGCCCCGTCATGTTGCGCGAGTGCCTCGAAGGGTTGAGCATCAACCCGGCGGGTACGTATGTGGATGCCACGTTTGGTGGTGGGGGTCACAGTCGCGCGTTGTTGGAGAAGTTAACTACCGGCCGCCTGCTGGCATTCGATCAGGATGACGATGCCCGCGCGCAGGCCAACGAGATAAAACATCGTTCTTTTACATTTTGTCCGACCAATTTTCGCCACCTGAAAAGGTACTTGCGGCTGAACAATGTGACGCAGGTGCACGGCATTCTGGCCGACTTGGGTGTGTCTTCGCACCAGATTGATGCGCCGGAGCGTGGGTTTTCTACCCGCTTTGAAGGGCCGCTGGATATGCGTATGAACCAGCAAGGCGACTTAACGGCTGCTGAAGTGCTGAACAACTACTCCGAGGCGGATTTGCATAAAGTGCTGGGCATGTACGGGGAATTGAAAAATGCGAAAACCGCCGCGCAGCAGCTGGTGCGCGTACGCGCGCGGCAGCCCTTGCATACTACGCACGATCTGAAAGCGGCGCTACACACGCTGGCACCGCGGGGCAAAGAGAACAAATACTTTGCTCAGGTTTTTCAAGCGCTGCGCATGGAGGTGAACGAGGAGCTGAAGGTGCTGGAGGAGTTCCTGCTGCAAACAGCTGAAGTGCTGTTGCCCGGCGGGCGGCTGGTGGTGATGAGTTACCACAGCCTGGAAGATCGGTTGGTAAAAAATTATATCCAGACAGGAAAAGTGTTTGGAGAGTTGGAGAAGGATTTTTTTGGAAACCCGTTGCGACCGCTGCAAGCAGTGAACCGGAAACCGATTGAAGCCGCTCCGCAGGAAGTGGAAGAAAATAAACGGGCGCGAAGCGCCAAGTTACGCATAGCAGAAAAGAAATAGTATGGCAGAGAATACGATACGACTAGGTACAGGTCCCGCTGAGAATGCGAAGCCGCAGCCCAGCGGCAGCAGGCCGGGTATGTTCTCGGGCCTGGAGAAAAAGTTGAAGCTGGAGGCATACTTCGAAGAGGGCTTTCCGGTGCAGTATCTGCCCCGCATTATCTTCTTTTTTGTGCTGGCGCTGCTGTATATCAGCAATACGCACTATGCTGATAAGGCTACGCGCGAGGTGAATCGGCTGCAGAGCGAAGTAGAAGACTTGCGCGCGGACTACACCACGCTAAAGGCCGATGTGATGTATGCCAGCAAGCAGAGTGAAGTAGCGCGCCGGGTAAAACCTTTGGGTCTGGAAGAAAGTATGGTTCCTCCTTTTAAAGTGGTGGTGGATAAAAGTGAATATTAAAAAGTCCATATTAATCCGGGTGCGCATCGCCTTTCTGGGCGTGGTGATCTTTGCTATTTGTATTGCAGCCAAGGTGGGGCATATCCAAATAGTGGAAGGCGAAGAGTGGTCGAAGTTGGGCGAGGAAATCTCGTTCGACTACCGGAACGTGAAAGCTACGCGCGGAAATATCTATTCGGACAACGGAAGTTTACTTGCTACTTCCTTGCCGTTTTACAAAGTGGCGATGGACCCCACGTTGGTGAAGGACGAGGTGTTTAAGCGCGGAATTGATTCGCTGGCCATGTTGCTTTCGCGCTATTATAAAGATCGCTCCGCCACGGACTATAAGCGCCAGATCGTAGATGCACGCGCCACCGGTAGGCACTACATCGTACTTAACCGCAAACAAATCAACTACCTCGCCAAAAAGGAAATGACCAGCTGGCCGATTTTCCGCGAGGGCCGGTACAAAGGCGGGGTGATCTTTGAGAAGATGGATGTACGCTACCGGCCGTTCAATAACCTGGCACGCAGAACGATTGGTTTTGTAAATGAAGATGACAAAGGCGCGGGTCTGGAATTTAGCTTTGAGCGCTTTCTGGGCGGCAAAGACGGAGAGGTGCTGTTTCAAAAAATTGCCGGCGGCACGTGGAAACCGGTGTACGATGCGCAGGGTAGTAAAGCCATTGACGGGCTGGACATCCAGACGACCATTGATATCAACTTGCAAGATGTTGCCGAAACGTCCTTATATCGCGCCATGCAACAGCACCAGGCAGACGAGGGCACGGTGGTGGTGATGGAAGTGGCCACCGGCCACATTAAAGCAATTTCTAACCTTACAGCCGAAGGCGGCGGGTATTTTGAAAAGTTCAACCACGCTGTGGGCGGCTCCATTGAGCCGGGTTCTACCTTTAAACTTGTAACGCTCATGGCGCTGCTGGAGGATACTGATGTTGATCTGACCGACAGCATTGAGACAGGCCGGGGCGAGCAGATGTTTTATAACCGGAAAGTACGCGATCACCACGAGGGCGGCTTTGGCAAAATCTCCATCCAGCAGTCGTTTGAGCTATCGTCTAACGTGGCGATGGCGAAGTTAATCGATAAGCACTATGGTTTGAAGCCAGACAAATTCCTGGATCATGTGGAACGCTTACATCTTACCAAGCCACTGGGCTTGCAAATCGCGGGTGAATCCGTGCCAAAGATCAAGCGACCTGCAGACAAGGGATGGAGCGGCATCACTTTGCCATGGATGGCCTATGGATACGGGTTTGAGATTTCTCCGCTCCATACCCTTGCGCTTTACAACGCCGTAGCAAACAATGGCAAAATGATCAAGCCGATGTTTGTTACCGCCATTCGGCAGGCCGACCGTAATGTAGAGACCTTCGATGCCGAGGTGCTCAACAGCAAGATTTGTTCCAACAAGACACTAAAAAAGTTGAAGCTGTTATTGGAGGGCGTAGTAGACCGCGGTACTGCGCAAAACCTTAAAAACACACATTACCGAATTGCCGGAAAGACGGGCACGGCTCAGATTTTGGAAAATGGGCGTTACGAGAAAAAATATATCACCTCATTTGTTGGATACTTCCCTGCCCACCAGCCCAAGTACTCGTGCCTGGTGTTGATTAAGAATCCAAAGGGCTGGCAGCAGTACGGCAATAATGTGGCGGGCCCTGTTTTCAAAGATATCGCAGATAATATCTACGCCCGGGATATTGAAATCCACATGGCGATGGATAAGAAACGGCTGGTAGAGCCCGGGGTGTTTCCTACAATCCGGGCCGGGTACCAGGAAGAACTAACGATGTTGGCCAATGAGCTTGGGGTATCTACCCACTCGGCCACCGAAGAAGAGTGGGTGCGTGCCGTGCGCAGTGGCAGCGCAGTAACCTGGAAGAAAAACCCGGTGTTAGAAAACCTTGTGCCAGATGTTACGGGCATGACGTACCGAGACGCTTTGTATGTGCTCGAACGATCGGGATTATCCGTGGAGTTTCAAGGTAAAGGGCGCGTAGCGCAACAATCGCTTACGCCCGGTTCGCGTTTCAGCAAAGGTGCTCGAATCTATTTACGACTTAGCTAATGCAGCAGCTACGCGACATATTATATAAAGTGCACATCACCGCCACGTCGGGCGACATGAGTCGCGTGGTGGCGGGCTTGGCTTTTGACTCGCGCCAGGTAAAAAAAGACTTTGCTTTTGTGGCCGTGGCGGGCACACAGTCGGATGGCCACCAGTTTATTCCGCAGGCGCTGCAAGCCGGTGCATCAGTGATTGTGTGCGAGAAATTTCCGGAGGCTATTCGCGAGGAAATTACCTACGTGGCGGTGAAGCACAGTGCAGAAGCGTTGGGCATTATGGCTGCGAATTTTTACGGCAATCCGTCTCACGCGTTGAAGTTGGTGGGCGTTACCGGAACAAATGGAAAAACCACCGTGGCCACATTGCTCTTCAAACTGTTTGGCACACTGGGGTACCGGTGCGGCTTGTTATCCACAGTTGTGAATAAAATTGTGGATAGAGAAATTCCATCTACTCATACCACGCCCGATCCCATTCAGTTGAATGCTTTATTAAAGCAACAAGTAGAAGCTGGTTGTACCCATTGCTTTATGGAGGTAAGCTCCCACGCGATAGATCAGGAACGTATTGCCGGCCTGAAGTTTACCGGGGCATTGTTTACGAACATCACACACGACCACCTCGACTACCATAAAACGTTCGACAACTACATTCGCGCCAAAAAGAAATTTTTTGACGATCTCAGCAGCGATGCCTTTGCGTTGATCAACGCAGACGACAAACGCGGTATGGTGATGTTGCAGAATACCCGCGCCAATAAAAAATCCTATGGACTGAAGAAGCTTGTCGATTTTAAAGGCAAGATTTTATCCAACACAATTGAAGGGTTAGAGATTGAAATCGAAAACAAAACGATTTGGTTCCGTCTGATCGGGGATTTTAATGCATACAACTTGCTGGCGGTGTATGGTGCTGCGGTGTTATTGCGCGAGCAGCCCGATGATGTGCTTACCCACCTCTCTTCGCTTTCCGGGGCCGAGGGCCGGTTTGAGCTCGTGAAAGCAGGCGCACGAATCACCGCCATTGTAGACTACGCGCATACCCCCGATGCGCTGAAGAACGTGTTGGAGACCATTCACCAGTTTCGTACCGGTGAGGAACAAATCATTACCGTGGTGGGCTGCGGTGGCAATCGCGACCGCACCAAGCGCCCGCTCATGGCCTCCATTGCCTGCCGCTTTAGCGATAAAGTAGTGATTACGTCTGACAATCCGCGCGAAGAAGATCCTATGGAGATTATTCGCGAAATGCAAGCCGGTATTGGCCCGTCGGATCAGCGCAAAACGCTGGTGATGGTAGATCGCGAAGAAGCCATTAAAACCGCATGCATGATGGCAAAAGAAAAAGACATTGTGCTTGTGGCGGGCAAAGGGCATGAAAAATACCAGGAGATCAAAGGTGTAAAACATCCCTTTGACGATAAGGAAGTTTTGGAACGTATGTTAAAACTGTTTGCTAACTAAAACCGATGCTGTACTACTTGTTTGAGTATTTGCGCCAGCATTTTGACTTCCCCGGGGTAGGTCTGTTTCAATACATCTCGTTCCGTGCGGGTATGGCGGCGTTGGTATCGCTGCTGATTACCATCACTTTTGGGCAAACCCTGATTGCCTTCTTACGGCGCAAACAAGTAGGCGAGGATATCCGCGATCTGGGTTTGGAGGGGCAGATGCAGAAGAAGGGAACCCCAACTATGGGTGGCCTGATTATTTTAGCTGCGATTCTTTTTCCCACGCTGCTTTTTGCCAAGATCGATAACGTTTATGTGGTACTGTTAATCATTGCCACGGTTTGGCTGGGCTTGATCGGGTTTATTGACGATTACATAAAAGTCTTCCTGAAAAATAAAGAGGGCCTTGCTGGGCGTTTTAAGATTGTGGGACAGGTAGGTTTAGGTTTGATTGTGGGTATTACCCTTTCGTTCAATGATCATGTAGTGGTGCGGCAGGAAAAGCCATTCAGCCAGGTGAAGGAACATGTGGCCGAAATTAACCCCGCCACCCAAGTGGCTTATCAGGATGTAAAATCTACCGTAACTACGGTTCCCTTTATTAAAAACAACGAATTCGACTACCATTCACTTGTACCCTTTTTAAGCCGCGATTACACGTGGATAATTTATACGCTGTTTGTAATTGTGATCATCACGGCGGTTTCGAACGGAGCCAACATTACCGATGGCATCGATGGCTTAGCCGCAGGCACATCGGCCATTATCGGCCTTACATTGGCGATTTTTGCCTACCTCTCCGGCCGCGTAGATTTTAGTTCATACCTGAACATCATGTACATCCCGAATCTGGGCGAGCTGGTGATTTTCTGTACGGCATTTGTGGGTGCCTGCCTCGGATTTTTGTGGTACAACGCATACCCCGCGCAAGTATTCATGGGAGACACCGGCAGTTTATCGCTGGGCGGGATCATTGCCGTGTTGGCACTAGCGGTACGTAAGGAGTTGATGATTCCGCTGTTGTGCGGGATATTCCTGGTGGAGAATCTATCAGTCATCATGCAGGTATCCTACTTCAAGTACACCAAGCGCAAGTATGGCGAAGGCCGGAGAATCTTTTTGATGTCTCCGCTACACCATCATTACCAAAAGAAAAATATTCCTGAGCCGAAAATCGTTACCCGCTTTTGGATCGTAGGTATTTTATTATCGATTCTCACCCTGGCTTTACTGAAAGTACGATGAGTAACAAGTTGGTGATATTGGGTGCAGGTGAAAGCGGTACGGGTGCCGCACTATTGGGCAAGCAAAAGGGTTGGGATGTATTCGTTTCCGATGCGGCGGCCATTAAGGCCAACTATCTGCAGGATCTTGATCAGGCCGGCATTGCTTACGAGCAGGGAAAACACACCGAAGAAAAAATCCTGGCTGCCGATTTGATGATCAAGAGTCCGGGTATTCCGGATAAAAGCCCGATCGTGAAAAAGGCACGGGAGAAAGGAATCCCGGTGATCGATGAGATTGAATTTGCCAGCAACTATCTGTCTGGAAAAATTATTGCCATTACAGGCACCAATGGTAAAACCACAACTACGTTGTTGACGTACCATTTGCTTAAGGCCGCAGGGTACAACGTGGCGCTGGCAGGAAATGTGGGCGAGAGCCTCGCGCGCAAAGTAGCGTTGGGCGATCATGATTGGTATGTGGTGGAGATGAGTTCGTTTCAGTTAGACGGTACAAAAGCGTTTAGTCCCTTTATTGGCATTCTGCTCAACATCACACCGGATCATTTAGACCGGTACGATTACAAGATGGAAAACTATGTGGCCTCCAAGTTTCAATTGGTGGCGAACATGAGTGCGAGCCAGCATTTTATTTATTTTGCGCAAGATCAAGTACTGGCCAGCGGGCTGAAGCGATTCCCCACCTTGGCCCAATCACATGCAGTAAGCCTCGCAACGAATAAACATAGCGCTGCATATTGTGTGGGAACTGCCATGCATTTCACAGGAGCAGAACCTGAGTTGGTCGTTCCGCAGGAGGCAACAACATTGAAAGGCCCCCATAACCTTATTAATACAATGTGTGCGGTGAGTGCGGCATTACTGGCGGGCGTTTCTCCAACGGATATCAAGTCTGCGTTGAAAACATTTGTAAATGCACCGCATCGGTTGGAGTCGGTAGGGGTGATTGATGGAGTTGAATTTGTAAATGATTCAAAGGCAACCAACGTAGACTCGGTAGTGTATGCATTAGGCAGTTTTCATCAGCCTTTGGTTTGGATTGCCGGTGGTATTGACAAAGGAAACGAGTATCGCCTGATTCAGGAAGCCGTGCGGAAAAAAGTGCACACATTGATTTGCCTCGGCAAAGACAACGGCAAACTTATCCAGTTTTTCTCCGGCATCGTTCCGCAAATACGCGAGACACAAAGTGTACCTGAACTGATTGAGATTGCACGCGAAGTAGCCCGGCCTGGCGATGTGGTGCTGCTCTCGCCCGCATGTGCAAGTTTTGACCTGTTTAAAAACTATGAAGATCGCGGCCGTCAGTTTCGTGAGGCGGTGCAGCACGTTATCCGTACACGAGAAGAAGCAGTTCCAAAAATGAACCGATAGCCATGAAAAAACTCAAAACGTGGGCGGATAAAAATTTACAGGGTGATCCGGTGATCTGGGCGGTGGTATTTGCCCTATCAGTAGTAAGTATTTTGGTGGTGTACAGCTCTATCGGTACGCTGGCCTACAAGCGCACGACCAGTGCCGAGATGTACCTCGTGAAGCATACCTTCATGGTTTTCCTTGGCCTCGCGGCCATGTGGGTGGCGCACAAAGTAGATTACCGTTATTACTCAAAGTTGTCGCGCCTCGCGTTGTGGATCAGCGTACCGTTACTGATCTATACGTTCACCAACGGTACCACGTTGAACGATGCCGCTCGGTGGATTACGTTACCGTTGATCAATACGAGCTTTCAACCGTCCGACTTTGCAAGTCTGGCGCTCATCATCAACCTCGCGAGCATGCTTTCGAAGCGACAACAAAATATCGATGATATTAAGGAGTCCCTGATCCCGATGCTGATTTGGTGCGGTATTATTTGCGGACTCATCGCGCTTACAAATTTGTCTACTGCCATTCTGCTTTTTGCCACCTGTATGTTGATCATGTTCATCGGCAGGGTTCCGGTAAAATATCTCGCCATGCTGGTATTGGTGGGTGTGTTGGCAGGTGCAGTGGCACTCAAATTTGGTGTTCGTGGCGAAACCGCGAAGAATCGGATTTTAAGTTTTATTCAGGGAAATGAGCTGCCGTTTCAGGCAAAACACGCACGCATTGCGGTGGCCACGGGTAGTTTTTTTGGGAAGGGCCCGGGTAATAGCGACCAACGAAACATTCTGCCACATCCCTACTCAGATTTCATTTATGCTATTGTGATTGAAGAATACGGTCTGCTGGGGGGTATGGTGGTGTTGATTTTGTATTTGATCTTACTCCATCGTGGCATGAAGGCCGCGTACAACAGCGAGCGTGCGTTTGGTGGATTGCTTTCCGCGGGGTTGAGTTTTGATTTGGTCTGTCAGGCGATGGTAAACATGGGTGTAGTCGTGGGGCTCGGCCCAATTACCGGCCAACCGTTGCCATTAATCAGCATGGGGGGTACGGCCATGGTGTTCACTGGAATTTCGGTGGGTATCATTTTGAGTGTGAGCAGGGGCGAGCAAGATGAAAACTACGGGCAACAGCCGGTGGTAGCGAAAGAAGAAAAAGAAGTGCAAGCGAAGGCAGCATAAATTGAGCGCACAAAAACCATATCGATTGATCATTAGCGGTGGCGGCACCGGCGGGCATATCTTCCCCGCACTGGCCATTGCGCGCACCTTTCAGCAGCGCCACCCAGATACCGAGTTTTTATTCGTAGGTGCTGAAGGCAAAATGGAGATGAAGAAAGTGGCTGAAGCCGGATTCAAGATTGTTGGGCTCTGGATCAGCGGCTTGCAGCGCAAGCTCACGGTCGCGAATCTGCTATTTCCCATAAAGGTAATTTCCAGCTTTTTTAAAGCGTCGCAAATCATCCGCGAATTCAAGCCCCACGTGGTTATCGGCACGGGCGGGTATGCCAGTAGTCCAATGATGATGGCAGCTACGCGGGCGAAAGTTCCCACGTTAATTCAGGAACAAAACTCGTACGCGGGCCTCGCAAACAAGCAAGTGGCAACCCGTGTCAATCGTATTTGCGTGGCGTACCACGGCATGGAAAAATATTTCCCTGAAGCGAAAGTGAAACTCACGGGTAATCCGGTACGAAAGGATATTGTGGAATTGGCTGGTCATCGCCCGGAAGGGCTTGCTGCGTTTGGATTTAGCGAGCATGGAAAAACACTGCTGGTGCTTGGCGGTAGTCTTGGTGCCCGAAGCATAAATGAAAGTGTATTGGCCGGCATCGATAAGTTAATCGATTCGCAGGTACAAATGGTGTGGCAAACCGGTAGTGGCTATTTCGAATCCGTTCGAGGCCAAATCCAGAGTAAAGATTTGAAGCGGATTCGCGTGGTGGATTTCATTCAGCGCATGGATTTAGCTTATGCCGCTGCTGATGTAGTGATTTCGCGCGCGGGTGCCCTCGCGATTTCCGAGCTCTGCGTGGCGGCCAAGCCTGCCATTTTGGTTCCTTCACCCAACGTAGCGGAAGATCATCAGACAAAAAATGCATTGGCATTGGTACAGCAGCATGCGGCCGTGCTGGTGCGCGATGCAGAGGCAAAAGACATTTTAGTGGACGAAGCGATGAATCTGCTTTTTGATGATGCGCGTTGCGAGAAGTTAGTGGGCGCAATACGAAAACTGGCGAGGCCACGAGCGGCCGAAGAAATCGTGGATGAGATTGAAAAGTTAATCCGGCAGCAGGCGTGAATTTGAACAACTACGATAGTATTTATTTTCTCGGCATCGGTGGCATTGGTATGAGTGCGCTGGCGCGTTGGTTCCGCGGTAAAGGCTGGCGGGTGGCGGGCTATGATCGTACGCCCACAGTGCTCACGCAGGAATTGATGGAAGAAGGTATTGAAATTCATTTTGAAGATCGCACAGAGCTCCTTCCGGGTTACATCAGTCCTGAGAAAACATTGGTGGTATTTACACCGGCTATTCCCAAAGACCATCGGGAGCACCGGTTCTTGCTTGAACAGGGTTTCATCATCCTCAAACGCTCCGAGGTGTTGGGTTTACTTACGCAGAACTACCGCACAATTGCCGTGGCCGGTACGCACGGAAAAACGACTACATCGTCCATGATCGCGCACCTATTGAAGAGTGCCAATCGCGATATGGTTGCTTTTCTTGGAGGCATCACTACAAACTACAATTCCAATCTGGTCATGCATGGCCAAGTGTCGGACGATACGTGGGTTGTGGCCGAAGCAGACGAATTTGATCGAAGCTTTTTGCGTTTGTTTCCAAACGTAGCGGTGGTCACTTCGGCCGATGCTGATCATCTGGACATTTATGGAAATCACGAGTCGATGTTACAATCGTATCGGCAGTTTCTGGCGCAAACCAAGCCAGGTGGGAAGTTGGTGTTGCACGATTCAATTCAACACCTGTCCACAGGGGTAGCGCGCGACAAAGAGATTTATGGAATAGACCGGGGACAATTTTTTGCCAGCCATGTTACTACCAAAGGCGGGTTTTTTGAATTCGATCTTCACGGCTTTGGCGAGAGGATCGAAAAAGTACAGCTTGGCGTCCCCGGTTTTCATAACATTGAAAATGCAGTGGCCGCGGCCTGCGTGGCCCGGCAAGTTGGGTTAACCATCGAAGAAATTCGGAACGGATTGGCTTCTTTCCGTGGTGTAAAACGCAGGTTTGAGTTTGTGGTACGCCATGAACGGCTGGTGTTTGTAGATGACTACGCGCACCACCCGGCGGAGATTGAGGCCTTTTTACGTTCGCTCAAGGCGATGTATCCCGGCAAAAAACTAACCGTTGCTTTTCAACCACATCTATTTACACGTACTCGTGATTTTGCTTCTGGCTTTTCGCAGAGTTTGAGCCTGGCAGACGAGGTGATCGTACTCGACATCTACCCGGCCCGGGAGCTTCCCATCGCGGGCGTATCTGCGGATATGTTGATGGATGCAATTAGCAGTCCGGTGAAGATGCGGTGCAAGAAAGACGAATTGGTAAGCGTGGTTGCGGAGCGCTCCATTGAAGTATTTGCGACCATCGGGGCGGGGGATATTGATACGTTGGTGAATCCATTGAAAGAAATGTTGATCAGGAAAGAATCCATAGCTGGCCAGATATGAAGTGGAAAATTTCTTTTCGAAATGAATTCAAAGTTGCAATAGCAGTGCTGGGTGTGCTTTCGCTGATTGCATTTACGGAGAAGCAACAGGCAGGAAGTGCATGTCGCGATATTGCGATTGACTTGGATAATCATCATGAAAATCATTATCTGGATGAGGGTGATATTCTTCGCTTGGTGGAAAAGTTAAACCCCGGTATCCGTGGTGCAAGTTTTGATCGCATCGATTTCAAAGCAATCGAATCCAAGCTGGAGTATGATCGGCATATAGAAGATGCCCAGACGTTTAAAGACCTGAAAGGAAATTTGGTGGTGCGTGTGGAGCTACGCAGACCCGTAGCCCGCATCGTACAGGAAAATGCACCAGACGCTTACATCGCAGAAGACGGTGTGATCATGGGTGTGTCGGACAGGTACAATTCCCGTGTGGTGTTGATCAGCGGCCCATATGCAGCCCGGATCGCGCAAGCACATCGTGTGCAGGATGTGCCCGGGGGTAGTCAACTGCTTGAGATGATCGAATTCATCCGCGATGATGCGTTTTGGAATGCACAAATCGCACAGGTGGATATTGCAGCCGATGGAAAAATGACGTTACTGCCGCAGATCACCGGACAGCGCGTAGAGTTTGGTATGGCCGATGGCTATGAAGAGAAACTGCGCAAGTTGATGATCTTCTATAAAGAAATTCTACCGCAGCGCGGCTGGACCCGCTACGAGCGGGTAAACCTGGAGTACAACGGACAAATTATCGCAGAATAGAACAAACAACCACTAATTTATAGCATCATGGAAAATGAAAAGATAATTGTAGGACTAGACATCGGCACAACAAAAATTTGTGCCATTGTCGGTCGGAAGAATGAATTTGGAAAGCTGGAAGTACTGGGCATGGGTAAGGCGGAATCCGAGGGCGTGATCAAGGGAATCGTTACGAACATCGATAAGACTGTGGTAGCGATTGAAAAAGCCATCAAGGAAGCCAGCGACATGTCTGGAATTGACATTCGCGTAGTCAACGTGGGGATTGCGGGTCAGCACATCAAAAGCTCGATTCACCACGGCAGCATTACTCGTTTGTCTACCGATGATGAAATCAGCATTGAAGATATCAATCGGCTTACCGATGACATGCACCGCATTGTGATCCCACCCGGCAGCGAAATCATTCACGTGATGCCGCAGGACTATACGGTGGATTACGAGGAGGGCATTAAAGACCCTGTGGGTATGAGTGGCATTAAACTTGAAGCGGATTTCCACATTATTACTGCCCAAACCAGCGCCATCAACAACATTAACAAATGTGTGCGCCGAGGCGGCCTGGAAATTGAAGATTTGATTCTTGAGCCATTGGCTTCCAGTCTGGCGGTGCTTAGCGAAGAAGAAAAAGAAGCCGGCGTGTGTTTGATTGACATCGGAGGCGGCACAACAGATATCGCCATCTTTTACGATAGCATCATTCGGCACACGGCGGTAATCCCGTTTGGTGGTAACATTGTAACCACCGATATCCAGCAAGGCTTGCAGGTGATGAATAAACAAGCCGAGCAGTTGAAGACACGGTTTGGAAAAGCCATCAGTGAGGAGGCAAGCCCGAACGAAATTGTATCCATCCCGGGTATCCGCAATCGTACGGCAAAAGAGATTTCGGTAAAGAATTTATCGAACATTATCCAGGCGCGTATGGAGGAGATCATTGAAATGGCGCACACGGAGATCATTAACTCTGGTTTTGAGAATCGCCTGGCCGGGGGTATCGTCATCACCGGGGGCGGGGCGCTTCTCAGTAATCTCAAGCAATTGGTGGAATACATGACCGGCATGGACGCCCGCATCGGTTACCCGAACGAACACCTGGGCAAAAGCAAGCTCGACTCCATCAAGAGCCCAATGTACGCCACGGCAGTTGGTCTGGTGTTATCCGGTTTCCGTTCGTTGGACGAACGCAAAGACCGTTGGGAAGATCAGATCAAACACAACAACCAGAAAGCACCGGTAAAAGTGAAGAAAGCAAACCCGGCTTCCGACTTTTTCTCCAGCATCATTCAAAAAACAAAAGACATTTTGATTGACGATTTGGGCGACAAAAACGAATACTGAAAAACAAGAAACAACCACTAAAATTATAATCATGTTTGAACCAGGATCATACAAATTCGATATCCCCAAGCACCACAAATCGATTATCAAGGTAATCGGTGTGGGCGGTGGCGGAAGCAATGCGGTGAACCACATGTACCGACTCGGCATTAAAGATGTAGAGTTTGTTGTTGCCAACACCGATGTGCAGGCGCTGAACAGCAGCCCGGTGCCGTATAAGTTACAATTGGGTGTTAACCTAACGGAAGGTTTAGGATGTGGTGCCAACCCCGAAGTGGGCCGCGCGGCAGCTATGGAAAGTAAAGACCAAATTCGCGAAATGTTGCATGGCACAAAAATGGTGTTTGTAACCGCAGGCATGGGTGGCGGCACCGGCACGGGTGCAGCACCGGTGATCGCGAAAATTGCGAAAGACATGGACATCCTCACAGTAGGTATCGTTACCGTTCCGTTCAACTGGGAGGGCAAGAAGAAACTGGCGCAGGCACAATCGGGCGTGGAAGCACTGCGTGCCGGATGCGACACGGTGCTTGTGATTTTGAACGATAAGCTGCGCGAGATTTACGGTAATCTGGCTATTGGTAAAGCGTTTGGTGAAGCAGACACAGTGCTGACTACTGCGGCAAAAGGTATTGCAGAAATCATCACGCTGGCGGGGTATGTTAACGTAGACTTCCAGGATGTACGCACGGTGATGTTGAACGCCGGTGCTGCCGTGATGGGCTCTGCCGAAACCCGCGGCGAAGGTCGCGCCATTCAGGCCGCACAACAAGCGTTGGCTTCGCCGCTGCTCGACAACCGCGACATCATGGGCGCCAAGAAAATCCTGCTCTCCATCATCAGTGGCGAGGAGGCCGAGCTGCAAATGGATGAGCTCAGCGAGATTACCGAGTACATTCAGGAACAAGCGGGCGATGAAGCTGAAGTAATCTTTGGCCACGGCGTAGACGCGAATCTGGGCGATCGTATTCGCGTTACGGTAATCGCTACGGGCTTTCAGTCGGAAGGAAAAACGACACGCAAAGCTGAGGAGAAAAAAGTTCATGAACTTGATAAAAGCCAAATTCCGCTCTTCGGGCCGGTGGATAACTCCGTGAATCAGCGGGGTGATGATTTGGTGTTGAAGGTGAGGAATCCAGAGCCCGAACCGATTGAAAAACCCATGCTACGCGAGGAAGAAGACGCCGCGGACGAAGCTCCGGTGTTTGTACCAATTACAAAATCCGGAATTCCCGTGGAAGAGCCGCGCACCAATCGCTTTGAAGCGGATACCTATCTCAATTCATTTCAAGAGGATGAGGAAGGCGAGGATGGCTTGTTCTCCAATCAGGAAGACGAATTTGAAATCGGACGCGAAGTGGCGGCGGATCAAGTGTTGAATGAGGAAGGCCTGCTGGAAGTTCGCAGGACCCGCGAACGCCTGGAGCAGCAAGCCAAAGAGCGAAGAGACAAGCTGAAGTCGACCAAGAAAAATGAAATGTCGAAGGAAGAGTTTCACGAAAAGTGGACATTACCCGCGTACTTGCGCAGGGGCGTGAAGATGGATAATGTACCGCATTCTTCCGAGCCTTACATCTCTCGGTATAACCTGAATGACGACAACAACTTGTTGGGCAATAACAAGTTTTTGCACGATAACGTGGATTGATATTTTGGACGAGTTGCAGTGGAAAGACAAAAACATCAAAGACATGGCAATTCCGGCACGACTGGTTTTACTCCATTCGTAGTGGTTGTTGGTAGTAAACATTTTTTGCCGGTGCCGGATTGCCTCTTTTTTTAAACTGGTTTCCACCATTTTTTTAACTCCCAGACCCCGCCTTGAAGAGGCGGGGTCTTTTTTTGGGGGGAAGCAGTTGAAAATCAGTTTGCTAGTCCTAGGTGGGTTGATGCTCCCGTAAATTCTAATCATCAAAGGTTTTTTAAACAAAAGAAGCGGAGTATTTTGGTGGTATGTTCAGAATCGTTTCAATCGCAGGTATACTTGTTCTAATCACAGTTGCCTCAGGAAATGCGCAATCACCCCTGCTGGATTCGCTATTACGACAAAAGACGACTATCAGCGATGCTCAAAAAGGAGATTGGCTGCGGGAAGTAATTATGCAGTGGAATCTGGTAAACCCGGACTCTGCCTTACACTACGTTCGAAAGTTGCAGGTTTATGCAATGGATAATAGCGATTCAAGCCGTTTGATTGAGGCCAAGTCGTTTGAGGCTGAGTACTATTGGCGAAAGAGTGATTACAAAAAATCCCTGGTACATGCGATGGAGGTGCTCACGCTAGCCAATCATTTAGCGTCTAACTTGATGGGCGCGAGTGAGATTTTAGACATGAAGATCTAGCCGCGAATTATGCATACAAATGTTACCATTTTGTTTTTTTTGATTGTTGTCGTTGGCTACTCACAATCCGCTCGACAACTCAGTAATAGCGAAGTTAAAGCTAGAATCGCGCAGATTCAGACAAATCAAAATCCTCAAGCCACCATCGCTCCGTTGCGCCAGTTGTTAGATCAGCTTGGTCCGAAGGAAGATTCAAGTAGAGCAGTTGTGATGTTAGAGTTGGGTTCCAACTACGGCCGAATTTATAACAATGATTCAGCAATGTTTTTTCTGGCGCAAGCGGTATTGCTTTCAAAATCAAATCGATGGGCCGTGCTTGCAGGTGAGATTTATAATTATTCCGGAAATGTAATGCGAAACCGAAGTGATAATCAAAAAGCGATGCAGTATTATGACAGTGCACTCCACGTATTGGCAGGGGGGGAGCGCGATCGGTATATATGCGAGGCAAAGGTGTTAGGAAATATGGGCGGTATTCACTACGATTTAGGTGAGTTTGAAAAAGCCCTTGAGTTTGCCGAGAAGGCAACTGCTATGATTGAAAATCACGGGCTCGTTTACCGCGAGACTTCCGCGTTTTATGTCTCTAGATTTTTACAGCGGACTGCTTTGCGATGCCCTTGAATTAGATTTAAAAGGCGGGGGGGGCGGCTACGTTTTTGCTGAAGCTGAAATGAAAGCTCTTTGGCTACTGTTTCGGCCAACACGCTTGCGCGCTCGGGTTACTCGGTTGAACTTCTTCCTCACTGCAGCTGAAAGAAATGCCAATCAACAATAATGAAATGGCCGAGGAAATGAGCCACTTTTTCGTATTTTTTTGTTTTACATGAATTTTCATATTTTTTCAACTAGTTTATTAACGAATTTACTGACAAATTTTGCATACTCCAATTTATTTTTATTTTTTAATTGTTTATTAAGCTTTTAATGACCACCCTCGCTTTTACCTCGAAACTTGAAGTGGGGCCTGGCGGCTAAGTTTGCCGAGCTGGTTGTTGGCTTATTTGGCAGAAACCTTTTCGTCCGCGAGTTGTTGACGCGGCAGTTGAGGTGGAGACTTCCCTTATTTGGGATGAAGCCGGATAGCCTGCGAGCAGTAGCTGAAATAAAAAATCTTTTTCAAAGACATGTAGCGAGTGTCCTTCCTACTCTATTTTAGGGGTATATGATACGCTACATTCTGATTGCTGCCTGGCTGGTGACCACCCTAGTCTGGCGCGCGACGGCCCAATCACCCCTGCTGGATTCGCTATTACGACAAAAGACGACTATCAGCGATCCTCAAAAAGGAGATTGGCTGCGGGAAGTAATCATCCAGTGGAATCTGGTAAACCCGGACTCTGCCTTACACTACGTTCGAAAGTTGCAGGTTTACGCAATGGATAAGAGCGATTCAAGCCGTTTGATTGAGGCTAAGTCGTTTGAGGCTGAGTACTATTGGCGAAAGAGTGATTACAAAACATCCATGGTACATGCGATGGAGGCGCTCACGCTGGCTGAGTCATCTGACAATTTTTTTGCTAGACGGGGGTCTATTTATTTTACGTTGGGCAATATCCATCTCTATTTGCTTAATACCCAACAGGCCATCCATTATTATCAACGAGCGTTGAAAAATTATGAAGAACAAGGCTCTAAACCACGTCAGGTGGCCAGCATTCTCAACAATATAGGAGTAGTATTTATGGACGCTGCTGAAAGCGACAAGAATCCAGCCTATCGAGATAGCGCTGAGTCGTACTTCAAGAGGGTCTTGGCACGTGGCACGGTAGCTAATCCGGGTACGCTTATCAACGCTTCGGGCAATCTCGGGCAGATCTATTTGCAACGAAAAGACTACACGGAGGCTACCCGGATTTTTGATCAATGGAAAAAATTGGAAGCGGCTAACCCGAGCACTTCTGCGAAGGCCATGCACTATGGAAATTTGGGCTTATTGCAGTTAGCACTGAACAAACCCGGGCAGGCGCTACAGTTTTTTCAAGATGGCTTAAAGGCCGCGCGCGCGATCGAGGCACACCACGAGGAGCAGGAGTACTACGGTAACCTAGCGAAGGCTTATGCAAGTCTTAATCAATACCAACAAGCTTATGAGTATGCCGCACGGTTTAGCGTGATGCGCGATAGCGTATTCAATGCTGAGAAAACAAAGACTATTAGCGAGTTGGAAGAAAAGTATCAAGCGGAGTTACGTCAAAAACAAATTCTGGAGTTGGAACAGCAGAATCAAATCAAAGATCTCGAGGCGAAAACCAGCAAGCAGTGGCAGTATGGTCTTGCGCTTGTACTTTTGCTTGTTACCACACTTTCGACTGTTCTCTACAATCGCTACCAACTGAAACAACGCACCGCGAAATTGCTGGATGAAAAGAATGCGGAACTTCAAAAACTCAATTTTTTTAAAGACAAGATGTTTGCAGTAATCAGTCACGATTTACGCAACCCCGTAGATGCTTTCAGTAACATCATTGAGAGCTTAAGTCACAATAGTCAACATGCAAGTAAGGAGGAATTGAAAGAATTCTTAGACAGTACACTGCAGTCGGCCAAGGATTTAAAAGGCCTTTTGAATAATCTGCTGGAGTGGTCGCTGGTGCAGATTGGAAAGTTGCCGTTCAATCCGACCGCCATTTCGCTGCGTGAGGTAACTCAGCAAAGCATCGCTCATTTAGAGACGATGGCAGCAGCAAAGAAAATCACTATGCACAATAACATTGACCCCGGCAGCAAAGTCATTGCCGATCCATCCATGATGATCATTGCCTTGCGCAATCTGATCAGTAATGCCATTAAGTTTTCTGAGCCTGGTAAAAGTATTGAGTTGACTGCGCAATCTCAAGATGGTAACATGCGGCTAAAAGTAATCGATCAGGGTGCGGGTATGAGTGCGGAAGAAGTGGCGAGATTGTTTAAGATGGAGGAGAGTACACAATCCATAGGCGACTCAGCGGAAAAAGGTGCCGGCATTGGATTATTGTTGGTTAAGGAATTGGTCGACCGGAATAACGGGCAGGTATCGGTTTCCAGCCAACCCGGAAAAGGCAGTACATTTGTGATTGAATTGCCTTTGATTTCATGAGTCAACCACTCCGGGTTTTTTTAGTTGATGACCATAAACTCGTGCGCGATGGCATACGAGCGATGTTGTTGGGCAACCTAAGTTTTAAAGTGGTGGGCACAGCAGGAAATGCCGAAGAGTTTTTTAGTCAATTGGATGAAGTTCAGCCGGACATTTGTGTCATCGATATTCAGCTGCCAGGCAAAAATGGCGTGGCGATTTCGGCTTTGCTGAAAGCGGAAAATCCACGTATAAAAATCTTGATTCTTACGGCGTTGAAGGAAGATGCACCCGTTAAACAATGCCGCGACCTTGGCGTGGAGGGCATGATTTCGAAAGACTCTGGACGAGATACCTATCTGGAAGCGCTGGAAGCCCTGAAGGCCGGGCGGACATTTTACGCTGGTCAGTTTACCGAATTATTGGTAAAAGCCACACAGGGCAAGAGCGATAAGCTGGCGGCGCTTAGCGATCGGGAAATTGACTTTGTAAAAGCGTTTGCTTTGGGTTTATCGCATAAAGAAATTGCCGACCGGCTGCACATCAGTCCACGTACGGTGGAAGTCCATAAGAAGAACGTGATGGACAAGTTGCAATTCAAGAGTGATGTCGATTTGATCAAGTTTGCCATCCGCGAAGGACTCTCTTCGTTAAGTTGAAGGTGGATGGTTGTTAGTTGTTAGTTCTTAGTTCTTAGTTGTTAGGGAATACCGAACAATCAGATAATAGCAATTAATAGCCAACAACTACCCACGATTAACTAACAACTACGTAATTCCCCTCATCCCCTTTACGGGAAATCCCCAATACCCTGCCGCTGGGTTTACAGGCACCTTTACAGCGCCTTATTCACCAAAACCTATGCGTATGAAAAATTCTATACTTCTTATGTTCCGGAGGGCTCAAATTTGTGCCATTTCGATGCTCTGTTTATTAAGTTCAATTGTTACACATGCACAACAAGCTTGGACGCTATTACCGGAATCAAATACAACGAATAGCATTGTGCGGGGTGTGTTTGCGATTGATAACGGGCTTGGTATTACGGGGCCGATTTTTAGAGTGGGCGTCTTTGGGAGCATTAGTAAATCAACTGATTCTGGTATTACGTGGACGAACCTAACTTCTGGAACATCGGCCGAATTAAATGATGTCTATTTCGTAGATCAGTTTAGTGGCTGGGTCGTAGGAAATGGAATCATTTTACGAACTACGAATGGAGGAACAAGCTGGACTGCGACCAGTTTTCCGGGGATTATCTTTCGGTCTATTCATCAGTATGCCGCTAATCAAACCCTTTGGGCAGCCGGATTAGATGGGGTGATTTACAGGTCAACCAATCAGGGCGTAAACTGGACTGCCGTTAATTCGAATACGACAGCGAATTTGAATGATATTCTGGCCTATACACCTACCACTATCATCGCGGTCGGGGCTAATGGAACTATTACAAGATCAACTGACGGTGGTAGTACATGGACGGCCACCACGGTAGGTTCAATAACTCTCAATGGCGTTGATGGGTTTTTAACTACGGCAGTCATCGCTGTAGGCAACAGTGGTACCGTTCTTCGAAGTGCAACGGCGGGCCAATCATGGTCAACCATTACCAGTAGTGGAACATCAGTTGATCTTAACGATGTAACACTGACTGGAGGCAGCAATTTTATTGCTGTTGGTAATGCGGGCACAATTTTACGAACTACAAATGGAGGTACCGGTTGGTCAATCATTCCAACGGGTAACGATGAGAGCCTCAGAGCGATCACGAAGCGAACCGAGGCGGCATCACTGGTAAGATTCTGGATTTCAGGTTTTTGGGGTATGTTAACCTCCGATACACAAATAACATCTTGCGCAGCACCGCAGGCATCGTTAGTATCACCGGTCTCAATTACCAGGTGCGTGGGAGAATCTGTTACGCTGGAGGCTTTTCATACTGGCACGGTAGGAAAGAGGGTATGGAAAAGAAATGGTATAGGGGGCAACGACATTCAGCCTTCGAAGTTGATGCTTACCAATTTGCAAACTTCAAATTCTGGTTTATATACAATGGAAGTATCTGGCCCATGCGGTACGGTAACAACCGCAGCTATTACGCTCACCGTAAATACGCCTCAGCAACCCTCTTCAATAGTTGGAACAGGATTAGCATCGCAAAACGTAGCCACTACTTATTCCGTCTCATCCATACCGGGGGCAACTTTTAATTGGTCGCCTGGAAGTGGAGGAACTGTTACAGGAACGGGCAATGAAGTTCAAATTTCCTGGAGTGCAGCGGGGTCGAAGACAATATCAGTTACGGCCACTGATGCTTGCGGAACCTCAATAGCCCGGACTGCATCGGTTAGTGTTTTGACGTGTACTACACCTGCTCAACCTTCGGTGATTACCCTTACTTCTGGAAGTGAGTGTACGAATTCTTCTGCCACGTATTCGGTTACCGCTGTTGCCGGTGTTACTTATTCGTGGTCAGTAAGCACAGGCGGTACCATTACCGGGTCAGGCAATTCTGCAACGGTAGTATGGAATACTACTTCAGGATCCCGAACCATTACCGTAACGCCATCGAATGCGTGTGGTAACGGAACGGCAAGAATGCTTAGTGTAACCGTAGGATTGGCTCCGGTACAACCTTCTGTTATTAGTGGTAATGCTACTGTTTGCACAGGAGTAAGCACAGCTTACAGTGTTACCAATGTAACCGGCACTACCTACACCTGGGATACGGGTGGGGCAGGAACGATCACCGGAAGTGGGAATGCTATCAATGTTACATGGACTTCATCGGGCGCTAAAACGCTTACGGTTACACCTACCAATTCCTGTGGTGCTGGATCAGCACGCACGCTAAGCATTACTGTAAATGCAGTGCCAGCCCAGCCGGGTGTTATTGCAGGAGCTAATACCGTTTCTACAGGGGCAAGTTCTCAATATAGTATTTCTGCTGAAGCAGGAGTAACATATACTTGGGCTGGCGGCACAGGCGCAACTGTTACCGGAAGTGGCAATGCAGTAAGTATTTCGTGGTCATCGGCCGGTAGTAAAACGATTACGGTAACACCTTCCAATGGATGTGGCAGTGGAACAGCTCGCACTTTAGCAGTTACCGTTTCTGATTGTGCTGTTCCTGCACAGCCTAGTGTAATTACCGGTAACGCCTCTGGCTGTATCGGTTCTGGTTCAGTATACTCGGTTACTGCAGTAGGCGGTGTAAATTATAATTGGAATGCAGGTGTAGATGGAAGTGTTGTCGGTTCAGGAAACTCAGTAACCTTGTCATGGTCATCTGCTGGAACAAAAGTGGTTACTGTAACACCGTTCAACGCCTGTGGACCCGGCACAGTGCGAACAATGAATGTAGTGGTGAGTGGTGTACCCGCTCAACCCTCGGCTATAACCGGCACAACAACAGCATGTAAGGATGCCGCCACCACATACAGTGTTACTAATGTGGCAGGGGTAACTTATACCTGGAATACAGGTGGTAGAGGAACTGTTACCGGATCTGGCAATAACGTGAGTATTGCATGGAATTATGCAGGTAATCAGGTTTTGCAAGTAATACCAAGCAACAGTTGTGGCAATGGACAGCCTCAAACTATCAACGTTACTGTGAATAAAACTCCTGATCCTGTAAGTGAAATAACAGGTAACCTCTCGGGTTGTATTAACATTGCTAATGCTTATAGTGTAACTAACGTGAGTGGTGTTACTTACAACTGGGCAGGTGGCGCAAGTTCAACATCTTCTTCAACATCTAACTCCAGCAACATTACATGGACAACCACGGGTACCAAAACTTTAACCGTTACCCCGACCAATAGTTGTGGAAGTGGGTTAAGCAGTTCACTCACAGTAAATATTAATGAACCACCTGTACAAACCAGTGTAATTACAGGCTCAGCAACAGCTATTGCAGGTGTTCCCCAAACATATTCGGTTACTAATGTGGCCAACGTAAGCTACCAATGGAATGCAGGAACAGGTGGAAGTGTGGCAGGTGTTGGCAATAGTGTGAGCATTACCTGGGCTACCGGAGGAAGTAAGACGGTAACTGTAACACCATTTAATGCTACTTGTGGATTAGGCACACCAAGAACGGTTAACGTCACTGTTACGGCACCTTGTACTGTTCCAACAGCACCAACTTCAGTATCACCTTCAACCCCGGGCATTCCGGTAGGCACACAATTACTCTTCACTGTTACCGGCGATCTAACGGGTGTATCATCATTAAACTGGAGTTCGTCACCTAACGGTGGTGCAATCTTTGATATTTTCAGTTTAAATCAAGCTAGAATTTCATGGTCAACACCAGGCGTATATCAAGTAAGCGTAGCTGCTGTAAATGCATGTGGGCAAAGCACTTCGGTATCTACTACTGTTGTTGTTTGTACTCCTTCCGTGGCTGCTGCTCCTACAGGACTTGCTAATGTAACCGAGAATTGTAGCGATAACGTGGTGCGATATACCATAAACACGCAGCCAGGCATGATTTATGAGTGGGGTAACCCAACCTTCAGTGGTACTATCCTTTCACCTATAGAGAATAATTTTTTAGATATAAAATGGTTCAATAGTTCCAGTGAATATCCGGCAACCGTGCGTGTGCGTTCGCGCGATGCATGTAATCGGTATAGCGCATATGCTACATTAGATGTTACCATTAAACCTAAACCTCAATATCGTACAATTACTAACGATCTTGTTGGTGGTTTTTGCGATGGCAAAGTAGTTACCTGGACAATTTCTAGTCCTGAAGTGGGAACAACCTATACCTGGGTTTCAGACCGTCCAGCTACTATAAGTGGCGCAAGTAATCATATCATTCAAGCCACGATAAACGGGCCAATGAACATTCAGCTTTATGGATCAAATACGTGCGCTACTAACTTAAGTCTAGGTGGTATTACAGGTAATCCATTACCAGTACCAACAACAGCCCCTGGCTTAATAAGTGGCCCCGCAACAATAGAAACAGGGCAGTTGGCAAAGTACACTACTCCTAACGAAGGCTTGCCCTTCTCCTATGATTGGAATTATGGAATAGGTAATATTAACACCGGATCTGTAAATTCTATTGACGCATTATTTGGTACCACAGGTGAAAAAATAGTTTCGGTAAGATATGCCTCTAATGGCGCCTGTGGACCAGTTTATGGGCCAGCTAGAACGCTGCCAGTTACTGCCGTGGCTCCATGCGTTGCTCCGTCTACCCCCACTGCTGTTACTCGCTTGCACAGCGGCAGTATTTGTAGAGACGTGGCGTATGCATTTTCTGTGCCCTTTGTACAAGGAGTATCTTACAACTGGGTTGCGGGTGCTGATGCCACCATTACCGGAACTGGAAATGAAGTAATGATTAAGTGGAGTAGTGCAGGTTCTAAAAATGTAACTGCTTCGTATACTAATGCCTGTGGCACTTCATCTACCCAACAAACATCTGTCGTAGTTACATTGCCTCCTGATGCATTAAGCATCACGGGCAACAACACGGCCTGCCAGGCAAGTGCTGAAGCATTTTCCGTATCGAGTGTGGGAGGCATAAGCTATATCTGGGATGTACCTGGAGCAACCTTTTCAGGACAAGGCACTAATAGCATTACCGTTAGCTCATGGCCAAACGCGGGTATAAATACGGTTAAATTTAGACCTTCAAACACATGCGGCACCGGTGTTGAAACAACATTAAATGTAACCGTCAATGCCATTCCAGCGCAACCTTCTGTAATTAGTGGTGATGTTGAGCTTTGTGTTGGCACCGCAAAAACTTATAGTGTAGGCAATGTAAGTGGGGCAACTTATACCTGGGATGCAGGAGCCAATGCAACGGTAACAGGCACAGGTAACTCTCGCACTATTTCATGGTCAACTACCGGCACTAAAACCTTACAGGTAACTGCATCAAACGGTTGCGGTACCAGTGTGGCAAGATTGATTAATCCAATAGTAATTGCCGTACCTTCTCAACCATCTGCCATTACCGGCACAGCATCGCCAACCATTGGAGCTTCAGTTGATTATGTTGTGACTAATGTTGCGGGTGTGAATTATGCCTGGTCGCTTTCTGATAAAGGTGTGATATCAAGCACCGGTAATTTAGCGTCAGTGCTGTGGAATGCAACAGGCAGTGCTACCCTTTCTGTAACACCCTCCAATGCGTGTGGTAACGGAGCGGCTAGAACCGCGTCAATTACAGTCAGTAAAATTGCCCAGACGATTTCCTTCACTTTGCCGAGCCCGGTATTGACCACAGATTTCATTGAGTTGAATGGTGTGTCTAGCTCAGGGCTACCGGTTGCGTACACGAGTTCAAACCCAGCCCTTGTTGAAGTGTTAGGGAACACTCTAATTCTGAAAGGTTCGGGGTCAGTAAATATCACCGCATTACAAGCTGGCGATGCCATATTTGCTGCGGCTACAAGTGTGGTGCGCGCACTTACCGTTAACAAAGCCGCGCAAGCCATCAATTTCGATGCTTTGCCAGCCCGAACTTTTGGTGAAGGAAGCTTTGTATTGGAGGGTGTATCAAACGTTGGCCTTCCTCTTACTTACACGAGCTCTAACGTGAGTGTCGCCACGGTATCCGGAAGTACTGTTACCATTGTGGGTGCTGGCGCTACGAATATCACGGCAACACAGGGAGGAGACGCGATCTTCAATGCAGCTACACCAATTGTGCGTGCACTCACGGTGAATAAGGCGGATCAACTCATTGAGTTCGAACCATTGGCAGCAAAAGGAGTAAGCGATCCTCCCTTCTCATTAACGGCAACCGCGTCTTCCGGCTTAGCCGTTAGCTATGCGAGTTCCAACCCGGCGGTAGCTACTGTTTCAGGAAGCACGGTAACCATCGTTGGTCAAGGCACCACAACGATTACGGCTTCTCAGACAGGGAATAGCAACTTCAACGCAGCCACTCCTGTGCCCCAGCCGTTCACCGTAAATTCAAAGCAGAGCCAGACTATCACATTCAGTGTATTGCCCAACAAAACGTTTGGAGATGCCTCCTTTACCATCAGCGCAAGCGCCTCATCAGGCTTGCCGGTCGCATTCACCAGTGCTAACCCGTTGGTGGCTACCGTTTCGGGAAATACCGTAACGATTATTGGCGCGGGCACAACCTTAATTACCGCTTCGCAGCCCGGCGATGCAGTATTTAACGCAGCTACGAATGTATCGCAGACGCTTCTCGTTAACAAGGCTGCGCAAACAATCACGTTTGGCGGATTGGAAAGCAAACGCATTACGGATGGCACCTTCACTTTAACAGCAACAGCCTCTTCGGGGTTGGCGGTTAGTTATACGAGTTCTAATACTGCGGTTGCAACAATCAGCGGGAACACTGTGACTTTGGTAGGAGCGGGCACCACCACGATTACAGCCTCCCAAGGCGGTAACACCAATTACGAGGCGGCTAGTGCGGTAGAACAAACGCTGGTCGTAACGGATAAACAAGCACAAACAATCACGTTTGGCGTGCTCACGGCAAAAACGTTTGGCGATGTGCCATTTGATCTGTCAGCCACTGCTTCGTCAGGTCTGGTTATTTCGTACGCGAGTTCGAACCCTAATGTGGCGACTATCAGCGGCAACACGGTAACCATTGTTGGTGCTGGTACTACTAACATTACCGCTTCGCAGGCCGGTGATGCAGTATATAATGCGGCTACCAATGTATCGCAGACGCTTCTCGTTAACAAGGCTGCGCAAACAATCACATTTAGCGGATTGGAAAGCAAACGTATTGCGGATGGCACCTTCACTCTAACAGCAACAGCCTCTTCGGGGTTGGCGGTTAGTTATACGAGTTCTAATACTGCGGTTGCAACAATCAGCGGGAACACTGTGACTTTAGTAGGAGCGGGCACCACCACGATTACAGCCTCCCAAGGCGGTAGCACCAATTACGAGGCGGCTAGCCCAGTAGAACAAACGCTGGTTGTAACGGATAAACAAGCACAAACAATCACGTTTGGCGCGCTCACTGCAAAAACGTTTGGCGATGGGCCATTTGATCTGTCAGCCACTGCTTCGTCAGGTCTGGTTGTTTCATACACGAGCTCCAATCCCAATGTGGCGACTATCAGCGGCAACACGTTAACCATTGTTGGTGCTGGCACAAGCATCATCACGGCATCGCAGTCAGGAAATGGCAACTTTGATGGCGCCACGCCTGTAGAACAAACACTCACGGTCAACAAAGCGACTCAAAGCATCAGCTTTGCGGCACTGCCCAACTGGGGCATCACACAAGGTTCCCTCACGTTGTCTGCAACCACCACGTCTGGACTGGCAGTGACGTACGCAAGTTCCAATCCTGGTGTAGCGATTGTTTCGGGTAACATCGTTACGCCGGTGTCTCCCGGTACTACAACCATAACGGCCACCCAAGCTGGAAATGCGAATTTTAACGCAGCCACCGATGTGCAACGTGTACTGACCATTGTTGACGATACTCCGAAGCGCGTGATTCGTGTGACCGGCAATTTGAGTTTTGGTGATGTTGTATTGCCGGAAACAGCCAGTCGATCGGTTGTGGTAGAGAATAGGGGTGATAACGCGCTATCAATTTCCGCCATTCGTCTTCCGGAAGGATTCACGGCCGATCGAAACACCGGCACGATTGCACCGGGTGCTAGTTTGTCAGTGGCGATCACATTTGCGCCCACCCAGGCGCGGGAATACTCCGGGCGTCTAGAAATCACGTCAAACGCCACCTCGGGCGATGGGTTCCTGAACGTTTCCGGAAAGGGAGTAACGATTACCGGCGTGGAAGAAACTGCCGTGCGCAACCCGCTCGTAGCTTATCCCAATCCGGGCACCGGCATTTATGTGTTGGAAGTGCGTGGTATTCAATCTAACGATCTATGGGTAACAGATACCACGGGAAAAACCGTGTTGCAATCCAGTCTACTGCCTTTAGGAAATGATCGCTACCAGGTTGACATCCGCGAAGTTCGTCAAGGCCTGTATTTTCTCCGCCTAACCACTGATGGTCAGGTGCGGATGGTTCGAGTCATAAAAATGGACTAAGCAATTCAGTATCAATAAAATTATTTGTAAAATGAAAAATGGAACAGGAAACCGGCCTCAGGTAGCATCGAAAGCTATCGAAGCGCACTTGATTGATATGATTCTAAGGAGGTGGATTACGCTAGCGGTGCTCGTTGGCTTATCGGCAACCCTGAGTTGTAACCAAAAACAACCAATAGAAGAGGAAACCGAGCAGATCGTCTTTTTGAACAAGATTTCCGGGGATTGGCGAATGAATAGGGTTCAAGTTGACGGACTAGATGTGACAAAATCTTTTCCCGGACTGTCGCTGGTGATTAGTCCGACAAGAAATATCCTGGTGACCAATCCGGTGTCGCCAATTTGGAAGACGGCAGCTCAGTTTACCTTGGAGCCAACTGGAGCTAGTTTCCAGCTCAAACGCGATGACGGTGTGCTGATCACCGTGGAGCAACCTTCAGCCACTCAGTTAGCACTTCGGTTTCAATATGACCCAGCTGCCCTGGGTGGCCGGGCTGCCAGCGTAAAAGGCGCGTTCACATTTCTATTGGACAAAAAATAAAACAAATGATCGAAAATTATTTTTAGATAGTAGCGAGCATGTCGTTATAAGGTAAGTGTCCATCAAAGGTAGGCCAGATTTGAATTGGCCTACCTTTTTTCATGTCGAACAGATCAATACCTTAGCAGGCAAAAAACGAGCGTGTGAAAAGAACGTGGATGATTTTGCTGGGTGTGCTATTCTTACTTGGCGGCGTTTATTGGATTGGGCCTAAGCCGGCCACTCCACTATACGATAAAATTTTTCCGGTTGTACCAACCGAGCCCGTAGCGCTGGAGCAGTTTATTGCCGCACATGAACAAAAGCATCAACTCAAGCCCGACAACGAAGCCCGCATCGTTTGGTTTGATTCCACAAAAACCAGGACGGCTTACAGTGTAGTGTATTTGCATGGCTTCTCGGCAAGTCAGGAAGAAGGCGATCCTGTGCACATCAACTTTGCCCGCAAATTTGGGGGAAACTTATTCCTCGCGCGTTTGTCCGACCACGGCATTGATACTACAGAGCAACTGTTGCTGTTTACGCCCGATCGCCTTTGGCGCAGTGGCCAGCAGGCTTTGGCCGTTGGCGAAGCGATTGGTGAAAAAGTTATTTTAATGAGTACGTCTACCGGTGGCACGTTGGCGCTGATGTTAGCCGCAGCCTATCCTGAAAAAGTGCACGCGTTGATTAATCTTTCGCCCAATATCGAAATTAACAACGGGCTGGCGTTTATGGCAAACAACCCGTGGGGCAATCAAATTGCACGTTGGGTTGTGGGAGGCGAGTATCAAGTCATCGATTACCCGGCGGAGCGCCAGCAATACTGGAATGGGAAATACCGAATTGAGGCCATTGGCCAATTGCAGGAATTGTTGGAAACAAGCATGACGCGCGAAACCTTCCAGGCGGTGCGTTGTCCGAGCCTTACACTTTACTACTACAAAAATGAGCAAGAGCAAGATCCTACCGTGCGGGTGGACGCGATGCTTCGCATGCACGAAGCACTGAGCACTGCTGCGGCCACGAAACGTGCCGTGGCGATACCCGGCGCGGGCGGGCACGTAATTGGTTCGCATCTAGTAGCCAAAGACATTCCGGCCGTGGAGCGTGAAGTAAACTCGTTTGCGGAGGAAGTATTGAAAATGCGCCCACGCTAGGCAACTATCTTTTACGCTTACCAAGCGCAAATGTAAAGTCGTCCGGGGTGCCATTTACCCGAACGTTTAGAAACCGCACGCGCTTATCGCGGTCGCGATATTGAATGGCGTCTTCCTGGTCGGGGTCAACTTCTTCTTTTTTCTTACCACCGAATAGCGTCTGGAAACCCACTTGTGTTACCAATTGCAACGGCACACGGATAAGGTAATCCATCTTCAGGTCAAGCGATTGTGTGCCCTCCATCTCAATGAAGCCGAGGCTGGAGTTAATCGTCATGGCAGGTATGCTCAGCACGCCATCTTTTAAGTCCAGCTTATTTTGAAGCGTATCAAAACGCACGTTGTTCAGGTTGCGATCTTTAAAGTAACTCGACATGGCTTGCAGGGGTGCAAAGTTGACCAGACTTCCGTTGAGAATTGAAATATCCAGATGCGCCTCGCCTTCGTGCAAAATCGGTGTCAGGTCCGGGTGCACATGAAAAGTGCTTGTGATAATGCCAGAAAGGCGGCCGTGCAGATTTTTGTTGACCAGCACATCCTGGCCAAAGTTATCGAACTTGATAAACAGCCTATCGAGATCAAGTTGTTGCAGCTGGGTAGTGCTTTTGAAGTAGATGTTTTTTGGATTGGAGCCATTCAAATAGCCTGCCATCGCAAAGTGTCCGTCTGCAATGTCCATAGATAGTGTATCGATAAATGCGTAATGGTTGGGCGTGGTGCGTGCAGCAAGCGTAAGGTTTCGGATATCGATTTGGTGATGCTTCAACGCTTTGATGTTGGCCGCGAAGGTCATGTTCGTAAAGGGGATTTCGAAAATGTTAAACGCCTTGGCATGATCTTTCGGTTTTGCCGGAGCCGGATTGTACGCCAGCAATTGGTCGAGGTTAAGCGTGTTGGATTGAATCGAAAACCGGTTATCTCTTTTGCGTACCGTGCTGTCCGCGCCGGTGTAATAGCTGAGATTAATCAACATATCGTTGGTACCGAGATTCGCAGCCAGATTTTCAATGGTTAGGTGTTCGTCTTCAAAGTGAATTCGTCCCCGCATTTTTTCGATTTTTAGCGGATGCACATTCAGCTTGGCTTCCACGCGTTCCATTAACAAATCGGCAAACCGGAATTGATTTTTAAAATTTAGGTCCACCAGCCCGTGCAGTTTTAGTTCTTTGGCCACTTCATGGCGGTAGTCTTCGGGCAAATAGTTTTCGCCTTTGTAAGTCAGCAGGTTGTCCAGTCGGAGTTGTTCGGAGTACAAATCAAACTCAAATCGTGTATCACCAAACTTGACACTGTCAAACCAAATATTATAGTTGGTAAGTTGTCCATTAAAATGAAAGTCCGATTGGTCGATTTCACCACTGAAATCTTTTAACTGAAAAGTAGAATCGCTGATAATTACATCCGCATGCAAGTCGTGAAGCGTATGTGGATAGCCCTTCACCTTTGCGTAGAGATCCTGAATGTAAAACTCACCCCACGGAAGGGGCGACTTTTTGATTTTATTTACCGACGTTTCGAAGGCCAGCTTCATGCGGAAGTCGGTGATTTCTTCGTCCAGCGCGGGTGGCTTTAGCGAGTCGAAAGCCAATAAGCGCGTAAGGTTGATGCGTTGGGCGTCGCCTTCAAGCGTAAACACAACGTCTTTATTTTGTTTGTGGAACAGTGCCGGCAGATTACTGATCGAACCTTTTAACTTCAAATCCGAGTCGGCAATGCGAATGTCGAACGTATCCATCACCAGGCGGCCGCCCTGCATTTCTGCATGTAGGTCGAGTTTTTTTATAGGATGCGGGTAGCCCGGTACGGTAAAGCTCAGGTTCCGCACAATCAGTTCACTTTCTATTCCTTCTTTCAGGCGCGCCAGCGAAGATTCCGGATTATTAAAATCGATGATCTCGTTAAAGTTCATTTCAACAATCACATTGCCTTTCAGGCGTTGAATGCCCTCCACACCCAAAAACTGCCCGAGGAACTCAAGGTCTAAATCTGAGTGCAGCACCACAGCCACCTGTGGATCCGCAAAATTCTGCACGCGCAGGTTGCCTTTGAATACGCCGCGTTCGGGCGTAACAGAAAAGTTCGTCAGCTCAAACACACTGGTGGTTAGCGAACGGCCCGGTCCATTCGTGAAGCTGCCCTGAAACTCCAGGTCATCCACTTTTTTGTTCGAGATGTTGTTTTGGAAAAATCCATCTTTACATCCAAACCGGAAATCGATCTTCGGTTGCAGCGAATCGGAGGCTACCCCCACCAACGTACCCTCAAAAAATACGTTTCCGGCATTGCGATACTTCTTTAAATTCTCGGCCACGTTGGGTGGCGCGAAGGATGTAAACAGGCTGAAGTCAGGTTTTTCTCCGGTGATTTTTAAATCCATCCAAATACTGTCGCGCAAGAGTACATGGCCACTCACGCCGTACATGGCCTCAGCCAGGCCGAGGTGCGCCTCGCGCAGCGCAAGGTCTTGATCAGTGAGGTGATAGGTGAGATCGGTATTGAGTGTAACGCGCTTGTCGGCAAAAAACGTGGGCTGATTTTTTTCGAGGTAAGTAACCACCGTCTTTGCATCCAGGAGCAACGCTAACTGATCGTTATTCAACTTTACTGCTGTGGCAATGTCTTGCAGATGCGCCCGCCACTCGGTGGAGTCTGCCTGTTGCACGAACGAGACGTGAAAATTTTTGATGATAATTTTTTGAAGGTGCACGGAGAGGGAAGAAGTATCGCTCGCTTCTCCGGTGTCATTTTTAATATTCTTTGCCAGCAAGATGTTGATGTCGCCATTGGCAAACTGGATCACATCGGCATGGCCGCCTTCCACGTCAATTAATTGTACATCAAATTTTGATCGGATTACGTCCCACCAGCGGAAGCCAAGATAAAGGTCATCGATCTCATACAGTGGTTTACCGGATTTACTCTTGTCGCCATAGAATGCAACGCCTTGTAAATCGATATCCACATATGGAAAATCATGAAACAGCGAAATGCGGCTCGCCTTCACTTCCAGTGTACCTACAAAACCCTCGTTTGCCTGCGCAACTACCCATTGGGTTACTTGCGCCTGCTTGTTATAGATCACCACCACGCCTACGACCGATGCGATCAAAATCACAAGTACGGTGCCGATAGCCACCCGAATAAATAATCGTTTGTTCATACTGTCAGTGCTTACGGAACTCCAAAAGCAAATGTTTATTTAACAAAGTTCGGAGCGATAAATTGTATCGAAAAATTTGTTTAAAGGTGTTTGCATGGTGTGGTTCGTGGCGAATCTGCTTACGCAACACGCGCACGTTTAAAAACCACACCAATGGGTAAACCACAAGCAGCAACACGGAGGTGCTGCTGGCCGCGGAGCGGTGCGATTGCAACAGGTGCAAACCGTTAATCGCGGCAAGCGTACGCAAGCGCAACAACCCACTTAGAAAAAGTTTGCCGAAGTATTTGCCGCCACCCCATTCTACAAAGGCATCCAATTCGTTGGGCGCGGCGTGGCCGTAATGCTCACTCTCCATGGCAAATTGTGCCAAACGACTGCGCAGCGAAGAGGTATTGGGCGTAGTAATGAGCAACGTGCCGCCCGGCTTGAGTATGCGCGCTGCCTCTTGAAAGAAGAAAAACTGGTTAGGCAGGTGTTCCATGGTTTCGGCACACACGGCAAGATCTGCGGTGCCATTGGCCAGCGGGAAGTTTTTTTGCAAATCAATGGGCAGGCAGCGGCCCTGCGCGTACGTGTTTTGTTCGGGCACCAGATCAAAAAGCTGTACGTCTGCGCCCGCTTGTTCAAACAGGTGCGCAATGTAACCCGTGCCGGCAGAAAGGTCCACCACCACCTTGCCTTTCAGGAACGTGCGCTCGCGCGCGCAGTAATTTTCAAAAAAGCGCAGGGCGCTAACCCGGCTATGGGCCACGTGTTGGGTAGTGCTACTCATGGTGCGCGAGGTGGCGGAGGGCCGCTTCCAGATCTGCGGGCGTATCAATGCCAATGGTTTCAAGGTCAGTCACCGCGGTTTTCATGCGGTACCCGTTTTCCAGCCAACGCAGCTGCTCCAGCGATTCCGCTCGCTCCAAGTTCGAAACGGGCAGTTGGGTAATTTCTGCCAGCACATCGGCCCGGTACGCATACATGCCAATATGTTTGTAGAATGTGTGTTGAGCTAACCACTCGGCCGTGGGCAATCCGCGTACGTGCGGTATGGGCGACCGGCTGAAATACAGCGCCTCGCCCAGCGAATTCACCACTGCTTTCACCACGTTCGGGTTGATGATCGCCTCCGCGGTTGTGATTTTTTTTATCAGCGTAGCCAACGGAGTTTCACCGTCAAGTAAGCGCGCCAGCAAATCGATTTGCTGCGGCGCAATAAACGGTTCATCTCCCTGGATGTTGATTACGTAGTCGTACGTAGCCTGCTGCTGTTGTAACGCTTCATAGCAACGATCGGTGCCACTGGGGTGGTGCGCCGCGGTAAGGCAAACCACGCCACCGAAGCCGCCCACTACATCGGCAATCTGGTGGTAATCTGTGGCTACTACCACCTCGGCAAGTTGAGTTGCTTTTTTGCATTGTTCGTACACGCGTTGAATCATGGTTTTACCACCCAACAGCGCCAGCGGCTTGCCGGGAAAGCGCGTAGACGCGTAGCGCGCCGGTATCACACCCAAAATCTTCATGACTTGCGCACGCGCAGCGTTACACCTTCCATACTTACCACCTCAATAGGTTCCCCTTTTTCAATATAGTCGCCCCGGGTAAAGGCATCGTACACCTCTTGGTCAATCAGCACTTTGCCGCTTGGCCGCAGCACCGTTTGTGCAGTGCCTTTCTTGCCCACCATGTTGGGTAGCGGGTTTACGGTATAGCCCTGGGTACTTGCCTGCGTATCGGTAAGGGCCAGCCGTTGAAACGCCCGGGTTTCTGCCAGCCGCGCGCCGCCAAAAAACAGCAGCAGCAAACCGCCCGCCAGGCCCCCAACGGCCGCACCGCCCGCCATCAGTATATCGCCCAGCGGCACAAAGTCGAAATTGAAAAAATCATTGTTCAGCATAATTAAAATCAGCGCGCTCACCGTTAAGGTAATTCCGGCAATACCGGCAACGCCAAACCCGGGCAGCACAAAAATTTCTACGGCCAACAGGCCCAAGCCTACAAACAGGGCAATAATTTCCCAGTACGTGGCTAACCCGTTCAGATAATACGGCACCAAATACAACACCAGTGCCGTAATGGCCGCAAACAACGGAAACCCCACACCGGGTGTTTGTAATTCAAAATAAATTCCACCAATGATCACCAGAATTAACAAGCCGCTAATGAACGGATTCAAAAAGAAGGCAATAATTTTTTCTGTGGCGCCCAACTTGAAATAGTCGATTTCATACTTCTCCACACGATTGCGTTTTAGAATTTCCTCGATCGACTCCACCTTCGCTTCGCAAAAGCCATACTGTATCGCTTCGTTCGTGGTAAAGGTGATTACCTTACCGGCCTGCTTCACACTGTCGATCATAATCGCTTCGTCTACCATCCCTTCGGCAATACGCGGGTCGCGGCCGTTCTCCTCTGCGGTAGAACGCATGATGGAGCGCATGTACGATTGGTACTTGTCGGGCGCTGCTTCGCCCCCGGCTCCGTTCACCACGGTGGCGGCGCCAATGGTAGCTCCGGGCGCCATGTAAATGCTGTCGCACGCAATCGAGATCAACGCTCCGGCCGATGCCGCATCGGAGTTGATAAACACCCACAACGGTTTTTCTACGTTCATCAGTTTATCAACAATTTCTTTCGCATCGGTCAACACCCCGCCATAGGTGTCCATTTCAATCACAATAATATCTGCCTTGGTGTCCTGCGCATGTTCCAACGCCAGCCGCACATAGCGCTCCATGCGCGGATCAATCTCCGCCTTAATTTCCATTACCATCACTTTTTGCTTGGGTTGTGCCATCGTGGCCATCCACCCGCAAACCAGAAACATCACTAAAGTCAATCGCATCATATCCCCTTAATTTCAGCGTTAAAAATACGGCTTTCGGGTTAACTTGAACAGGTGGCCCCACCGGCCAGACGATTCGATTTTTTTGCAGCCCCCTCGTGCCTCGGGCCGGGCCTTCACGGCTCGCCACCCGCCGCACCGCCGCCTGCGGGCTCAAACAAACCGTTCAGTCCCTGGCTGGGGTGCGGCCCCACGGCCGGAGCGCGCCCGTACTTTGGCAGGGATTTTGAATTTAGTTTTCCTAACTTTGACATACTTTTTAAACGATGTTATCGCTACTTTTTTCAACACTCCTTTTCGCGGCTGCCCCGGGCGACTCGCTCCGTACCGAAACCATTAACGGCAAACTATTCGTAATTCACCAGGTGGGCGAAAAAGAAACGCTGTACGGATTATCAAAACGATATGGCGCGGCCATTCCGGCTATTCTGGAATTCAATCCCACAGCCGATGCGGGCCTTGAGATAGGCCAACTGCTAAAAATACCGTATGAGCCGCGCACGGTTGTAAAATCCGCCAATGGCGCCGTTCACAAAGTGGCGGCCAAAGAAACGTTGTTCTCCATTGCGCGTGCCTACAATGTTTCCGTAGATGAACTAAAAGCCTGGAATAACTTAAAAGACAATGGCCTGGCACTGGGGCAGGAATTGGTGGTGCGCAAGCCCGCAGCGGCGGTGCCGGCCGTGCAGAAAACAACGGTGCCCGCAGAGATAAAACAAACAAAAACGGCCCACGTGGTAGAGGCAGGCGAAACGCTGTTTTCCATTTCAAAAAAGTACAACATCCCGTTGCAACAACTGCGCGAGTGGAACAGCCTTACCGGTAACGAATTAAAAGTCGGGCAAAGCTTGTTTCTGGTGCAGCCCATGTATCAATCTGCGCAAACGCCAGCAACCGTAGCCACGCCTGCGGCATCCGCTATGCAAGTGCCCGCTACCAAACCCGCGGAACCAGCCACTACGCTCAAAGTTGCTCAAACCATCATCAGCACAGACGAAGTGAAGGAATCCGGCTTGGCCGAGGTAATTGAAGGCACGGAGGGGAATCGCAAGTACCTGGCCCTGCACCGCACGGCAAAAACGGGCAGCATCTTGAAGATAAAAAATGAGTTGAATGGCCGCGAAGTATTTGTGCGCGTGGCCGGCATGTTGCCAGATACCGGCAATAACGATAAGGTGGTGATCAAAGTCTCGAAGTCTGCGTTCGAGCGCCTGGGCGCGATTGATGCGCGCTTTCGGGTAGAAGTTACTTACTATAAATAAGTGCCGCGCCTTTCGTTCGATGAGCTGAAATCGTTTTTAGACGACCGGGCCGATCGCTACAACCGGCCGGCATTTATCGAGAACGATCCCATTTCCATCCCGCATCGGTTTCGTAAAAAGCAAGATATCGAGATTGCCGGTTTGCTGGCTGCTTTGCTGGCGTGGGGCCAACGGGTAACGGTAATTAACAAGTGCACAGATTTGCTCGCCCGCATGGACGATGCCCCACACGCGTTCCTCGTTCACCACAGTGCAGGCGATTGGAAGGCGGTGCAGCGGTTTAAACACCGCACGTTCAATGGTACTGATGCGGAGTACTTTCTGCGGTTCCTGGCTGATTTTTACCAACAGCATCAGTCGTTGGAGGCCGCATTTCCCATCCAACCGCACGATCCTCACATCGAAAATGCATTAATCGGTTTTCACCACCGTTTTTTCAGTTTGCCAAACGCGCCCGCGCGCACAAAAAAACATGTGCCCACGCCCGAACGAAAATCGGCATGTAAACGCATCAACATGTTTTTGCGCTGGATGGTGCGCAGCGATGATCGGGGCGTAGACTTCGGGCTTTGGAAAAGCATCCGGCCCAACCAGTTGATTTGCCCCTGCGATGTGCACGTAGAACGCGTGGCCCGCAAGTTAAAATTGGTAAAACGCAAGGCCATCGATTGGCAAACAGCACTCGAGCTTACAGATCAACTCAGGCGGTTCGACCCCACCGACCCGGTGAAGTACGACTTTGCGTTGTTCGGCCTCGGTATTGAGGAAAAGTTCGCCCGCTGATCTATGCGGTAATGATGAATTTACGAAACCAGCTTTGCACCGTAATTTGAATAACGCCCAAAACAGCTTCCTTAAAAATGCCGGGCGACATCTTCGATTGGCCGCGGGTGCGATCCGTAAAAATGATGGGCACTTCTTTTAATTTAAACCCGAATTTCCAGGCAAGGAATTTCATTTCAATCTGGAACGCGTACCCCACAAACTTGATTTCGTCCAGCGGAATATTTTGCAACACGCGCCTGCGGTAACACACAAACCCGGCCGTAGTATCTTCAATCGGGATACCCGTAATTAACCGTACGTAACGGCTGGCAAAGTAGGAGAGCAGCACCCGCCCCATAGGCCAGTTAACCACATTAACCCCGGATACATACCGCGAGCCGATGGCCATATCAAAATTATCTTCAGCACACGTCAGGTACAGCCGCGTGAGGTCAGACGGGTTGTGCGAAAAATCTGCGTCCATCTCTAACACATACTCATAGCCCCACTGCAGCGCGAGGCGGAAGCCCTCGATGTAAGCGGTGCCAAGACCTAATTTGCCTGAACGTTCCAGCAAATGGATTTTTGTCTCGCCCCTGTTGTGCTCCGCTTGAAGTGCTTTTACAATGCCCGCAGTGCCATCGGGTGAGCCATCGTCTACAATCAGAATATGAAAGTCTTTGGGCAATGCCAGCACGGCCTCAATCATTAAGGCAACATTCTCCTTTTCGTTATAGGTGGGAATAATAACGAGCGCGTTACTCAAAGCCTTTTGGGTAAAGAACAAAACTAAGAAAAACGGCTTAACCAGCGCGGGTTTGGTTGCGCCTGTATGCTATTTTCGCGCAGATGCTGCGTTCCTCGTATTCCAAAAAGTATCTCGAAGCCGGCTGCGATGAAGCGGGCCGGGGCTGTTTGGCTGGCCCGGTGGTTGCGGCAGCAGTGATTTTACCGGCAAAGTACCGCCACAAAAAGCTCAATGACTCAAAGCAACTTACCCGCGAAGAACGATTCGCCTTGCGGGAAGAAATCCAGCGCGATGCCCTCGCCTGGGCCGTGGCCGAAGCAAGTCACCAGGAAGTAGACGAAATCAACATTCTTAATGCTTCGTTCCTCGCCATGCACCGCGCGCTGGAAAAGCTGCCGCAAACACCAGAGCTGATTTTGGTGGACGGCAACCGCTTCAAAAAATATCGTGAGATTCCGCACCACTGCATTGTAAAAGGTGATGGGAAGTTCCTTTCCATTGCCGCCGCATCGGTACTCGCAAAAACCGCGCGCGATGAGTACATGGAAGCGATGGCGCAGGAGTACCCGGGCTATTTTTGGGAGACGAACAAGGGCTATCCTACCCTTCAACATCGCGATGCCATCCGTGCGTTGGGCGTTACCCCGCTGCACCGCAGAAGTTTTCAGTTGTTGCCCGCGCAACTGGAGTTATTTTCTTAATTTTCGAAAATGACTTTCTCGTTTTTTAAGAAACGGCCCGATACGTTCGATTACGAGGCCGAACGCACCTGCAAGAACTGTGGAAATACGTTTCGTGGCAGATTTTGTAACCACTGTGGCGAGAAAGTGATAGACGCTGCCGATCGTTCCTTTGGCCGCTTGGCGGAAAGCATTTTAAACGCCTTTACGTTTTTAGAAGGTAAATTCTGGCGCAGCTTCAAGACGATGGTCTTGAATCCCGGAAAACTGTCGGCCCAGATTCGAGATGGCGTGCAGGTGCCGTACATGCGCCTGATCGGGCTCTTTTTTGTAGCCAACTTTTTTTATTTCCTGTTTCCGGTGTTCGACACGTTTAACTCCCCGCTTGCTTCGCAGTTTTATTTTCAAAGCTATAGCGATGTGGTGCAGTCACTCGTACGCGACCACATTAAGTCCAACAGCCTGGATGTAAAAGCGTACACCGACGCGTACAATGCACATACCGCTAATCTTTCCAAGCTCCTGATTGTGGTGCTGGTGTTTTTGTACACACTGCCGTTGGCGATCATCAACTTTTCCAAAAAGAACCTCTATTTCGATCATTTACAACTCTCCTTCGAGTTTCACGCTTTTACATTGCTGCTTTGTTCAGTTCTTATCCCCTTGGCGCTTAAAGGGTTGATTCAACTTGCATCGGCCGGGTTTGGCCTGGACTGGAGTATGCTGCTCACTGATGACGTTTATTCTACGTTTTCCCGGTTGTTGTTTGCCTACTTTTTCATTCGGGCGCAGTATGTGTATTACGGCAACCGTTGGTGGGTGGCCATCATTAAAGGGGGTGTTTTGGCGTACCTTGTGTTTTATTTCTGGTATATCTACCGCTTCATTCTTTTCCTGGCAACCTTCTACACGCTCTGATTTACTGGCAACATGTGTCTGATTTTTTTTGCTGTTGATCAACATCCGCGGTATCGTCTGCTAGTGGCCGCCAACCGCGATGAGTTTTATCAACGGCCTACGCGGCCGATGGACTTTTGGGCAGAAGATGCCAACCTACTCGCGGGGCGCGATTTGCAAGCCGAGGGTACGTGGCTGGGTGTATCGCGCCATGGCCGGTTTGCCTTTGTTACAAATTACCGCGACCCGGCCAACATCCGCGCGGATGCGCCCTCGCGCGGTAAACTGGTGTCCGACTTTTTGCAGAGCCGGCAATCCCCGGAGGATTACATTCACGCGGTGGCCAGCCGGGGTGCTGCCTACAACGGTTACAACTTAGTGGTGGGCGCAGGCGTGGACGTGTATTACCATTCCAACTACGCGGGCGACGTTCAAAGACTAGAGCGAGGCCTTTACGGCCTGAGCAATGCCCTGCTGGAGACACCCTGGCCCAAGTTGCTTCGGGGCAAACAAACGATGCAACAACTCTTCTCTGCTGCAACAATTTCGCCCAACGCCATTTTCGAGGCTCTTTACGATGGCACGCGCGCGCCGGATAGCCAACTACCGAATACCGGTATTGGTTTGGAGCGCGAGCGGGCACTTTCGTCTATGTTCATCAAAACCAGCGGCTATGGCACACGCTGCTCCACCGTGTTGATGATGGACCGCCACGATCATGTGGAGATTACCGAACGCACGTATAACCTGACGGACTTTAGTTACCATGATCAGGTGTTTCAATTTGAAATTCAATCTGCCCCCGCACGTGGAGAAAAAGAAAAAGTTTAAGGAGCCGCTGTTGCAGCGTGTTATTCGCATGGGCTTTCCGTGGCTGGAGCGCCTTGCGCCCGCGCTGGCCAACCGGTTGTTTGTGTATATTTTTTTTACGCCCTTTCGCCATCGGGCGCCGCAGAAAGAAGAGGCGTGTGCGCGCGATGCGGAGTTGGAGTTTATCGACTACAACGGCAAAAAGATTTGTGTGTACCGCTGGGGTCGTGGGCCGTGGGTATGGGTAGTACACGGGTGGGCTGGCCGCGCTACGCAGTTTCGTAAGTTTATTCCGGCACTGAATCACGCGGGGTTGGGTGTGATTGGGTTTGATGGACCCGCCCATGGGCGCTCGCACGGCAAGCAAACCAACGCCATTGAATTTCGTGAGGTGATGGCATTGTTGGAGAAAAAGTTTGGAGCGCCACAGGCCATTGTTGGCCATTCGTTTGGTGGCGCGGCTTCGTTGTATGCCATTTCGCAGGGACTGGCGGTATCAAAACTCATCGAAATTGGCAGTCCGGTGGATCGCGCCGCCATTTTACGCAGTTACCTGAAAGCCATTAATGGCAGCCCGGCGCGCATGGCTTTTTTCGATCAATACGTGGTGCAAAAATTCGGGCAGCCGTTTGACGCTTTTACTACCCGCCGGATCATTCGGGAGTTGAAACAACCGCTGGACCTGTTGCTGGTGCACGATGAAGAAGACCGCGATGTGTTGATTGAGCAGCCCGAGTTGTTGGTACGCGAAAATCCGTGGGTAAAATTTTACCGTACCCGCGGCCTCGGTCATAATCGCATCCTTCGCGATGAGGCGGTGATCAACCATTGCATTGGTTTTATTAGAGATCGACAGGATTGAAAAGCAGGTAAATGTATCAAGCGATTTGCCAGCGTTCTGCCAAGGTATCAAGCAGATGAGCACTATTTCTTCGACAACGAGGCTCTCATTTTGTTTCGTGTGTTAATTCGAGAAGGCCCAACGCTAAGCAAGAACTTATTTTCATGCTTACCGGATTTCCTCAAGTAATCGTCAATTTAGCAATTTGCCGGAACGACAAAACGAAATCTGGGTTAACTGTGAATGCTCGTGATCGTGGTGATGACCGGAGCATTGTGTGGAGCTAGCGCCTCCGCTGGTGTATTTGGTCGACCTGCGGGCAGAGTTGAGTAAAGCTTAACCTACCAAATAGTCAATATTACAAATGTCGACCGGTAGGTGTCTCTGGCACAACCGGACGCTTGCCCCAAGGGGGGGGTAGAAATACCTCACCCCAATTACTCACGCAGATTTACTGCGCGCGTGCCGCCCCTCTCCACTGGAGAGGGGCTCGTTGACTTCTCAGAACTTGATGAACGCAGATAGGGTGAGGTCGGAATGAAACGTTGATCAACCAGGTTCGATTTCGGGCACAAGCGGACGCTTGCACGAAGGCGTGTCGACCAACTAGGGACCCCTCATTCTTTATTTCTTTTCCCCTCTGCCGAGTTTCCCCCAAAACTCGACCTTCGTTCGGGTTTCCAGCTTCGCCATATTAAAGCGAATCTTAGCAGACTTGAAATTGTCGATTAAGTCAGATATAAACACGCTGAGCGTAATGATGTTTTGGATTAGATTTGTCAAAACGGCCTCTTTCATTTGCGTTTTGTTTTGAAAATACTGGTCTAATTGAATAGAACTTAAGTATTCTGAATGGGCGTAGTTGGAGGACAATTTCCAAAACAATAAATACTCTCGATTTTGTAGTCTAGCCTTTTTTAATAGTTGCTCCCAGCCGATTTCTTTTGCTGGGGTTTGTTTTAGAAGCATATTGCGCTTTTTTGATTCTAAACTTTTGAAGTAGTCATTTTTTTTGATTTGCGACTCGAGTTCTAACATCTGTTCTCGTTCTTGTCGTTTCTTAATCTTTGCCTCTGGAATTTGAATGTCAAATTCTTGCCTGCGTGATAGACCAGATAAAGCGTATAAGTTGTTTCTGAACTCACCTTGAGAATCGGTTAATGGTGAGAAGTTTAAGTAGTGTATCATCAAATAGTTTTCGATAAGCGAACGAGATAAGACGTATATCGAGTGGAGATCGTGAACCGCAAGCGATTTTTTCCGTGCCGTGATTGTAGTACCGTGCGATAGCATGAGAATGGAAGAGCACAAGACCGAGAACTTTGCGGTTAAGACTTCGAGGTTAACTTGCCATGGTTTGAGAGGTGAGCGCGCTTGATTAATTGCATCTTGTAAATCATTCAAAAGCTCGGTCAACGCGCCAAAGTCTTCTAGGTGTTTCGGAAAATTTCGAGATTGAAATTGCTCGGAAAGTCTCAAAATACACTGATCTCTGGACGTCATATTAGTACAAAAGTTTTATTGGAATTTGTTAACAATTGACGGATTTGTAATCCAGCAGATCGGTGCTCTATTGGCCACTGTCAAGTTTTTTTGGTAGCTCGTCTTTTTTGTAAGGCGGTCTTTTTTATTTGATTTTACTGAGAAGTAGTTTTCATGCTTTTAGTTTTGTGAGAGACAACTGTCGCTCTCATTGGATTATAGCATTTGAAGATATTCAATTCACTCGTCCCAATCAACCCACCCGCCTCCGCCCCGCGAAAATTCCGTGGGGTAACTGCCCGTTTTTTTCCGGAGCCGGTGGCGGGTGCCAGCCGGGCAAGGGACTGCAACGGATACCCCGCAGGGGGCCACGCGTTCCGCGGGGCGCCCGAGGAGTAGGAGTGAAAGGCCCGGTGGCGCGCCGCGCGCCATGCCCCCAAAAAAATCTTTGAGAATAAACGTACCTTCCTGCCGATTAAATGCCGTTTACGGACATTTTCGCCATTTTTGTGGTGATTTTTGAAACATTCGGCCCGTAAAAGAGTATATCAGTAAAACGTTTTTCTTCGTTCTGTCATCATTACATCATGCCAAGAATTATTGAGACCCACGACATTACCCGCGAGTACCAAATGGGCACGAATCTCGTGCGCGCTTTGCAGGGCATTTCCATCGCTATCGATAAGGGCGAATACGTGGCCTTTATGGGCCCGTCTGGTTCGGGGAAGTCAACGTTAATGAATATTGTAGGGTGCCTGGATACGCCCACCAGCGGGCAATACATTTTGAACAACCAGGTGGTGAGCGAGATGACGGAAAACGAGTTGGCCGAGGTGCGCAATAAAGAGATTGGGTTTGTGTTTCAAACGTTTAATCTTCTGCCGCGGGCCACAGCCTTAGATAACGTGGCCTTGCCATTGATCTACGCGGGGTACGATAAAGAAGACCGCCACGAAATGGCCATGGCTGCGCTTGAAAGTGTGAACCTGGCCGACCGCTGGCACCACAAGCCCAACGAGTTATCGGGTGGGCAGCGGCAGCGGGTTGCCATTGCGCGCGCTTTGGTAAACAACCCTTCGATTATTCTCGCGGATGAACCTACGGGTAACCTGGATTCGAAGACCTCGTACGACATCATGGGGTTGTTTCAGGAGTTGCACGATAAAGGCAACACCATTATCATGGTAACCCACGAAGACGATATTGCGCATTATGCGCACCGCATCATTCGCCTTAAAGACGGTTTGATTGAGTGGGACCGCAAGAATGAGAACATCTCGCGCAGCAAACCGGTGGCGGCAGTGCCGGCATCGTAACGCCTTTCTGCACAACCGGAATTGTAATACCTTCGCCCTCGCAAGAGGGCTTTTTTATTTTGTGGTGGACGGCATCGCTCAACACCCAGCACCGTCATTGCGAGGGCGGAACGACCGAAGCCATCCCGGATTGTTAGTCCGGAATTGGGGATTGCTTCGCTACCGCTTGCAATGACGAATAAGTTTTGAGAGCTGCGCCACTTAATTAAACAAGCATGATTAGCTGGATCGATTTTGAAGGCAAAATTATTTCATATGAGAACTAATCAATGGGTCGGACTGGCGTACATGGCCATTGCGTTGGCGTTTGTAATTTGGAAGCGCGACACGATGTTTTCGTTTACGAACGACTTTAACTTCTATACCCGCTGGCTGATTGCCCTGGCGATGGCCGGGCTGGGCGTGATTCGATTTCGGCAAACCCGTGGCAACCGCGGTGAACAATACTGAGCGCGCGCGAGTTATAGTACGAACCAACACACGCGTGAAGATTTATACAAAAACAGGAGATGCCGGCACCACCTCGCTATTTGGCGGTAAACGGGTGCGAAAGTCGGATTTGCGGATTGACACCTACGGCACCGTGGACGAACTGAACGCCTACATTGGCTTGCTGCGCGACCAGCAAGTAAACAGCCAACGCAAAGACGTGCTGGTGGAAATTCAAGATCGCTTGTTTACGTTGGGCAGTATTCTGGCCACCGAGCCCGGTAACGATAAAGTAAAAGTACCCCCGCTGCTGGAAGCAGATGTTCTTTTTTTAGAGCGGCAGATTGATACGCTGACGGAGGCATTGCCGCCCATGCGTTTTTTTGTGCTGCCGGGCGGCCATCCGTCCATTTCGTTTGGGCACGTTGCGCGCACCGTGTGCCGCCGGGCTGAGCGTTTGGTGATCGCCCTCGACCAAGTGGAACCGGTGGAACCGCTGGTGGTAAAATACCTGAATCGGCTTTCGGATTACCTGTTTACCCTTTGCCGCACCATGACGCAAGAGTTGGGTGTGGAAGAAACCCCTTGGAAACCAAGGCATTCCTAGAAATTTAACCAATCCCTAACATTTGTTAGGATAGTTGCCTGTTTTTCACTTTATCTTGCGGCAAAAATCCCAGCCATGGTAGCTACACAGAAGATTTCGATTCAGCAAGTTGCGGCCTCGCGGCTGCCCGACATAGATTTTGACAACATTCCGTTTGGTAAAGTCTACACGGACCACATGTTCATGGCCGACTTTCATCATGGGGCGTGGCAAAATTTGCGGATTATGCCGTATGGTTACATTCCCATGTCGCCCGCGTCGCCTGCCATCCACTACGGGCAATCCATCTTTGAGGGGATGAAGGCATTTAAGAACGAGCGTAACGAGGCGTTGGTGTTTCGTGCGTTGGACAATTGGAGTCGACTGAATCGTTCGGCCGAGCGCATGTGTTTGCCCGAGGTGCCGGAAGAAATTTTTATGGAAGGCTTGCAGACGCTGATTGATTTGGATCGAGCGTGGATTCCAAACGCGCCGGGCAGTTCGCTTTACATCCGGCCGTTTTTGTTTTCTGCGGATGAATACATCGGCATCCGGCCGTCCGAGAACTTTACGTTTATGATTATTCTCAGCCCGGTAGGGCCGTACTATTCCACACCCGTAAAGGTGCGCATCGAAACGCATTATACGCGCGCGGTGAAAGGCGGCACCGGTTACGCCAAAGCGGGCGGCAACTATGGCGGTGCCATTTATCCGGCCAAGCTGGCGCAAGATCAGGGCTATCACCAACTTATCTGGACCGATGGTGTAGAGCACAAGTACGTAGAGGAATCGGGCACTATGAATGTGATGTTTGTGAAAAATAACACCCTGCTTACACCCGCATTGAACGACTCCATTCTGGCGGGCATTACGCGCGATAGTGTGATTCAGCTGGCGCGTTACTGGAACATGGCAGTGGAGGAGCGCAGAATTTCGGTAGACGAGTTGGTAGCCGGTTTGCGCGACAAAACCATTACCGAGGCATTTGGCGCAGGCACCGCTGCCACCATTGCCCATATTGAGTTAATCGGCCACGAGGGCACAGACTACTACCTGCCACCCATTGAGCAGCGCGTCTTTTCGAACAACGTGTATCGGGCACTAGATGAATTAAAGCGCGGCCAGGCGCCCGACCCGTTTGGGTGGATTTATAAGATGTGATGGCATGAAGGGAAGGAAGCCGAAAGGAACCCACGTTAGATTCCTCTTTTTTATTTTCTTCCTGTTCGCTTACGCGGATGCCCCCGCTCAAACCCAATTAATACTGCTTAAGCGCGAAACCGTAATTGCGCGGTGGGAGGAGGGCGATCTGCTGCAATACAAGTTGAAGTCGGGTGAAAAGGGACTTGGGCGGATTCGCCAGTTGCACGAGTTTTTTCTGGTGACTGCATCACTCGATACCATCCACTATCACCGCATCGCGAAGTTTCGGGTTCACCAACGCATCGATGTTACCCGGGGCTTAGGTGGCGCATTGTTTATGGGCGGCATCCTTTATTTTTTGATAGATCAGTTCAACACGTCTTTTATTGTATTTGGCGGGGGGCAGTTTTCGCGCCGGGTAATTACCTCTTCGCTCTCAATGGTAGCGATGGGCACTTCGCTGGTGTTTTTAAAACCACGTTACCAAAAAACACGCGGACGGAGTATGCGCGTCATCGACTCGTCTTCGCTATTTTATCGCCCAAAGCCCAGGTAAGCGGCCCAAAACATGTTGTTTTATGGAAGCGGATTTCGAAGAAAACTACCGCAGGGTGTTTTTGCGGCGAGTTCTGTTATCTTTGCCGCTTCATTTAACAATTTATCACATCTAACCATGACCACCGAACAGTTGAAAGACTTGAAAGCCCGTGTGGCGGCTTTGAGGAGGTATCTTTGACTACGATCGCAAGAAAGTAGAGGTAGAAGACGAAGAACGAATTTCTCACCAGGCTGATTTTTGGAATAACCCCAAACAAGCCGAAGCCATTCTTAAAAATCTTCGCACCAAAAAAGTGTGGACCGACGCCTACGAAAAAGTAAGCAAGCAACTGGATGACCTTGAGGTGCTGAATGAGTTTCATGAAGCAGGCGATACCTCAGAGGACGAACTTGACGTTGAGTACAAAAAAGTATTCCAGGCCGTAGAGGAGCTGGAGTTTAAGAAGATGCTCAGCCAGGAAGAAGATCAACTGAGCGCGATGATCGAAATCAACCCCGGGGCAGGCGGAACTGAAAGCCAGGATTGGGCTGATATTCTTAATCGCATGTACATCATGTGGGGCGAGAAAAACGATTGTACCGTAACCCAGGTGGACTACCAGGCGGGCGATGTGGCCGGAATTAAGTCGGCCACACTCGAAATCGATGGGCCATTTGCCTACGGAAAGCTGAAAGGCGAGAGTGGCGTGCACCGCTTGGTGCGCATTTCTCCGTTCGATGCCAACCAACGAAGGCACACGTCTTTTGCCTCCGTGTTTGTATATCCGGTGGTAGACGATACGATCAACATCGAAATCAACCCGGGCGATATCGAAATGCAAACCTCGCGTTCCGGCGGAGCCGGTGGCCAGAATGTGAACAAGGTAGAAACCAAGGTGCAGCTTACGCACAAACCTACGGGCATTGTAATTGTGTGCCAGGTGGAACGCTCGCAGCACGCCAACCGCGAGAAAGCCATGCAGATGCTGAAGTCGCGCTTGTACCAGATGGAAATGGAGAAGCGCAATGCCGCGCGCGACAAGATTGAGGCAGGCAAAATGAAAATCGACTTTGGTTCGCAGATTCGCAACTACGTGCTGCACCCGTACAAGTTGGTGAAAGACGCCCGCACGGGCGTGGAGCGCACCGATGCACAAAACGTACTCGATGGCGATCTGGATGATTTCATCAAAGGATATTTGTTAGGGGCGCAGGAAGACGCAGTAAAGCGCGATTAGATACCATGACGCTCCGGGCACTTTTCATCAGTTGTGTTTTAATTGTAGCACGTGTTGCGTTGTTTGCGCAAGACTCCGGCGGAGTACTGCATGTGGCGGCTACAGTGGTGGATGCGGAATCTAAAATGCCGGTTCCTTTTGCTTCCGTGGGGCTGCTCGGTACATATCGTGGTACCAGTACCAATGCGGAGGGTGGATTTCGGCTGAGCGTGGCTTCTAAGGAAGTGCGCGAAAGCATGCAGGTACGTGTGTCGTGTGTTGGGTATGAGAGCGCCACGTTTACTTTAGCCGAAGTGCCGACAACGATTTTGCTGAAACCCTCGCGGTTGGAATTGAAAGAAGTGCTGGTGGTGGGGCGCGACTTGCGGCCCGACCGGATTGTGAGAAAAGCGTTCAGCAGAATTCGGCAGAACTACTACACAAAACCATTTGTCTACAAAACATTTTATCGCCACTACTGCAAAGACGATTCTGTGTACGGCCGACTTATTGAAGCTGCCGTTGACATCTACAAACGAAACGGGCATAAAGCCATTACCAATGCGCCCGGCCAAAAAGATGAAGTGAAGGTAACACAGTTGCGGCGGAGCCTCGACAGCACCCGGTTGGTAGAAGGCCATGCACCGTTCGCCATTTTCACGGCCATGGCGGGCGATTTGGTATCGTATCAAAACAAGCCGGGCGGTATTTCCAGCTCGGTGATGAGTTTTGCCTACGGCGTAAGTTCGTTGAAGCGAGATTTGGATAAGTTTGAATTTCAGCTGGAGGGACTTACGCAGTACGATGGACAGGAAGTGTATATCGTCTCTTTTGATTCGAAAGCAGGTTCCGGATTCACGCTGTCTACCGGAATTACATTAAATCGCAAAACACGGGGAACGCTATTTGTTAATTCGAAGGATTATGCAATTGTAAAAGCCGAATATACCTCGTACGGATTTGATACGGTGCACGTGGTGAATACCTTTCAACGCAGCGATAAGAAATATTTCTTGCGGCATATCTCGAAAGAGGGCCAGACGTTCAATCCCCAATTGAATTTCCGGCACACGTACCACCTGGATTTGCTGGTGAATGAATGGCAGTTAAAAGGCTTCAAAAAATTTAAAGGGAAGGAGCCCGGCAAGAAAGAGTTGTTTGAAGTTCCATACGATTCTACGTTCTGGAATAACTACACGGTGCTGAAAGAGACCCCGCTGGAAGAGAAAATCGTGCGTGATCTGGGCGGATCGCCTTCGTTAACCCGGCAGTACGCCATGTACGATACCATGAAGCGGCGGGAGTACGAACGCGAAATCAGTGGCGAAGGGCAGTTTGATCGGTTTCGTGAGCAGAGCAAAAAGTACCGGATCCTGTATTTGGATTTCTGGGCCTCTTGGTGTGGGCCATGTATTGCTGAGTTGGCAGCAGAGAAACGCCTGGCGGAAGAGTACCTGGGAAAAATCACGTTTGTAATGCTGTCTCTCGATGCGGACGAGAAGGCGTGGAATCGCGCGCTGTTCAAGCACGATTTGAAGCGGCCAGGTATTGTACACTTTCGAATCGGGCCGCAGGCAGACTTGCTCAAATTCATGGAAGTCAATTCCATTCCACGTTACATCCTGATCGATAAGGCTGGTAATTTCTTTGATCTGAATGCAAAGCGCCCTGGCGATCCCGGTATTCGCACGGACTTCAATAACGTTCTGTCCTTACGTGACCAGTAGTTCCAATCGGGTTTATACGCTGCCCTTCTGGCTGGTGTGTATCAGCTCGCTCTTCTTTTTTGCGAGCTTTAATATGATGATTCCCGAGTTGCCCGCGTACCTCACGTCGCTGGGTGGTGCCGATTATAAAGGTCTGATCATTTCTTTATTTACGCTTACCGCGATGGTGTCGCGGCCGTTTAGCGGCAAGTTGTCCGACACGATCGGCCGAGTTCCGGTGATGCTTTTTGGTGCTATGGTGTGTGTGGTGTGCAGTTTGGCCTACCCGGTTCTTACGTCCGTGGCTGGGTTTTTGTTTTTACGCCTGGTGCACGGTTTTTCTACCGGCTTTACGCCTACCGGGCAAGTGGCTTTTCTGTCGGACATCATTCCCGCACAGCGCAGAGGTGAAGCCATGGGCTTACTTGGCACCGCCGGCACACTGGGCATGGCGGGTGGGCCGGCCATTGGCGGATTGGTGGCGTATGAATTTGGTTTGAATGCCTTGTTTTACTGCTCCGCTTTTTTTGCACTCATATCAATTGTTATTTTGTTTTCGATTCGCGAAACACTCACTACCAAACAACGGTTCGAGGTGCAGCACCTGCGCGTGGGCCCCACTGATTTCTTTGAGCCATTGGTTTGGACGCCTTCGCTGGTCATGGCCCTTACAGCCTTTGCCTACGGCACTGTTTTTACGGTAATTCCCGATTTTGGCAACTGGGTAGGCATTAAGAACAAAGGGTTGCTGTTTACTTACATTACCGTTTCATCTTTGTTCGTTCGGTTGGTAGCGGGTCGCGTGTCCGACCGGGTGGGGCGTAGACCGGTACTCTTAGTCTCGACCATACTTATGGCAAGTGCGCTGGTCGTGGTTGGTTTGGCGGAGACGAAAAGCTGGTTAATTATCGGTGTGGTAATGTATGGCCTGGCGCAAGGTTCTACTTCGCCCACGCTGCTGGCGTGGGCAACCGACCTCAGCAATCCGCTCTTTAAAGGGCGAGGCGTGGCCACATTGTACATCTTCATGGAGCTTGGCATTGGGTTAGGCGCGTTAGGTGGTGGGTGGCTTTTTGCCAACGAGCCCGATAACTTCCTGATTACATTTGCAGCGGCTGCCTGCCTCAGTTCGGTTTCTTTTGTCTACCTTTTGTTTCGTAAAAAATAGCCGGTGAAAAGAATTGCTTTGGTTGGATTTGCGCTGTTGTCCGTGGTTGAGATCATCACGCAAGTAAGCGGTGCGCACGCCATCCACGTGTGGGTGAAGCCGCTACTGATGCCTGCGTTGCTGCTGTGGTATTGGGTATCCGCCGGTAAGGGTCAGCGCTCCGTTTGGGTGCTGGCGGCGCTGGTGTTTTCCTGTGCGGGCGATACACTGTTGTTGTTTCAGTACGAACCGCGCTTTTTTATTTTCGGGTTGGTGGCATTTCTGATTGGCCACCTGTTTTATGTTTTTGCGTACCGCCAACATCAACACGAAGATACCGCGGATGCGTTGGCGAACGTACGCAAGCTGCGGATGGCTTTTCCGGTTTTGTTGGCGGGGATTGGTTTCGTGGTGGTGCTTTATCCCGGCTTAGGCCAGATGCGCATTCCCGTCATTGGGTATGCCACGGTCATTCAAGTGATGGTAATTACTGCCATCTTCCGCTGGGGGCGCACTACTACGGCAAGTTTTTTAAGCGTGGTAACGGGCGCATTGCTTTTCATGGTATCGGATTCCATGATTGCCATCAATAAGTTTTTTGCTGCGTTTGAATACGCCGGCGTGTCGATTATGGTCACCTATCTTTTAGGACAATTTCTGATCGTGCGCGGATTATTGCGCCATTAGAAGCTATCTCACAAAGATGAAGGCGTCATTTCGAGGGAGGTACGACCGAGAAATCCATGATTGCAGCCCTACGAATAGGGATGTCTCACTTCCGTTCGACATGACGGGATGTTTTTGAGATTCTAGTAATCATAAGTGGTGATGCGTTGATCCGCTTGCAGATAGCGGCTGAAGGCATCAAGTTTCTTTTCCGATGAGAACACTTCGCACACCAGCACATATTGGTCCTTTTCCTTTACTAGTTTTTTCTTTTTGAACGAAAGCCCTTGTGTGCCGAGCCATTGGCAGATGGCATCGGTTAAGTCCTGCGCGTGCGAGAAACAAATCTTGTAGCTGCGGGCCTGGTGGATGCGGGCGATCCATGCTTGTGCCCGATTAAAAACGCTTAATACAATTACCACCACGCCCGTGGTAACAATCGCGATGAAGTATTCACCGGCGCCTACGGCCATACCCAGCGCGGCGCAAATCCAGATGGTGGTGGCGGTGGTGAGGCCGGTAACGTTAAATCCTTCCTTGAAAATAACACCTGCGCCCAGAAAGCCCACACCCGTTACGATGTTCGAGGCAATGCGGTCGGGGATGCCCCCACCTAAAATGATCGAGAGTTCTGTGAACACGGTTGATCCCACACAGATCATGATCATCGTGCGTAAGCCAGCGGCTTTACCCCGGTATTCGCGCTCCAGGCCGATGGCGGTGCCAAGCGCGAAGGAGATGAGGAGCCGGAGACCAATTTCCAGATCGAACGTTACTTCCATACGTGTTTGTGTTGCTTTGGTGCGAAGCTAAAGAATCCAGCCTACATACAGGAATGTGTTTAGGTGTCGAAGGATTAGAGATGCCCGTACGCAAAAAGGTTTGGGTTGCGCAGCGCTACCGCTGGTGAACCCTACTTAACCCGCCTTGGTTCAAGTTGAGCGATGTCTTCAATGTCTTTCGCTCGCCGGGCCATGATTTTATTTTGAATCAAAGTTCACCCAAACGTAAGGTTTTTATCTTTGCTTAGTTGAGTCGAATGGTCAGGCGACCAATCATAGCCAGGGCAAATCGGACAAAAAATCCGCCTTTATCTGTTGTTCGACATGCCCTTCGGAACATGTTGAACAGCTAGAGGCCATACAAGGCAACCATGTACAATCGAAAGGTCGCCCGCCAAAAATTAGAGTACATACACTACAATCCCGTAAAGGCGGGATTGTGCCACTCGCCTGAGCAATACAAATACTCTTCGTACCGATTTTATGAAATCAACACAAACGAGTGGGGTTTTCTTATAAACAATGAGTAGCGCCTGGAAAGTGTGGTCGGTGAGAACACCGACCACAGGCAAAAAGCAAAAGCTTCTTCGTGTCACTTCTTTTTTGCCTCAAGGCCTAATGCTTTCTTAATCTCAGCTAGCTCCGCTTTCAGTTCTGCCATTTGCTGAAGCTGCAACTGTGCCTCCGCGGACTTCATCTCCGCTGATGCATTTTTCTTTTTCAGATCGTCAATCATGGCTTGCTGTTCTTGTATCGCTTTGATCAGGATAGGAACCAATTCTACATAGCGCATGCCTAATGTCTTTTCAGCATCATCACCAACGCTTACAATTTCAGGTATAAGTTCCTGAACTTCTTGTGCAATAAGACCCAAATAGGTGCTTTTGGTTTTATCTGACCTGAGGGAATATGAAACAGGTCTTAGTTCAAGAATTTCTTTTAGTCCATATTTCGTATTATGAATGTTGTTCTTAAGCCTTCTGTCGGATGAGACATTTACCGCAACGGTAGTAAAAATTGTTCCCCACCGGGCGCTTGATTGCCCTAGTGTTGGATTTGGATTAGTTGAATTTGCGGGTGCAAAAAAACCAGAATTCATCAGATACATATTTTCGATTGTTCCATTAACATCTCCACGATTAAACGTAAGTACGCCGAGTTGTGGAATTATACTCCAATCCAACGTTCCGGTGCCATCAAGTTGAATACCACCGGCGGCAAATGCCCCAGTCCCTTCAACCCTGAGATACTGCGTACCTGCACCAGAAATGTGAAGCTTTGTACTTGCGTTAGGCGTGGCAGTGCCAATGCCGATACCAGTTGCAGTAATACTCATACCTAGCACATTGCCATTTGGCGTTAGGTTACTTGGTGCTACAGATCCAGTTGCGGTTGTACTATTATTTAGCCAAAAATCAATACTATTCGAATTACTGTTTGCCGCTGAATTGTGTCTTGTTTGAATGAAATGCCGGAAGCCACCCGAAGCGCCACCCCAGTTAAAAGCAACATCTGCACTTGTTTGACCAGCAAGCAATCCACCGGTATTGGATCGGCCCGTCATGAATTCTAATCCCGAGGTAACCGTGGGCGCAGCGTTGGTATTATTTCCCCTAATCAACGTGTTTCCACTTACATCTAATCGGGAACTGGGAGTAGTTGTGCCAATGCCCACGTTTCCATTTCCGCGAATTCTCATAAGCTCATTACTGGCTGTGGCTGAGCTTCCTGCATAGAAAACATGGTCTGCAACGGTGGCGTCCACCTGGTAACGTAAAATACCACTGTTAACTCCTAATCCATAAAACTGGTGGTCGTTGTTGGCCCCTTCCCACAAAACCACTTTCCGGTTGACCACGGCGTTGGCAAACTGCAGGGGCGCATTCGGTGAGTTTGTTCCAATCCCCACGTTGCCGTTCGCGTGGTTCATCGTTAAAATGTTGCGGTCCGTAAAACTCAGTGCTGAGTTCGCGGTGAATAGCAGCTTGCCCGCGCCTTCTACATTGGCCGATCCGGTGGAAATGATCGAGAAAATTTGGCCGCCGGTGCTGGTATTGGATATCGATTGCCACGTTCCAGTGGTGTTGCTACTTTCGTTCACCAAACCAAGACTACCCGTGCCTGAGATGTGGGCTCTTCCCGCGGGGCTAATTGTACCGATGCCGACGTTTCCGCTATTTGTTACGGACAAACGGTTACTACCACCGTTAAACACGTTCCAAGTACCCGTTCCGCCATTCCAGTACGTCCACATCGATCCTCCGCCATTGTTAGAATATCCATAAAATGGCCATCCGCTATTGTCGGTTTGAATGTACATCCCACCATAATTATTTGCGCCAAAACCCGAGGCCTGAATATCGAATCGGGATGAGCCAATGGGAGTATTGCGCCCGATGGCGGTATAATTACCGTTATCAAAAATGCTCGAGGCAATTTGGGCGGTGCCCGCTGCGTCACCGCGAATGACGGTATTGGCTGGAGACGCAGTTGCTGGCAAGTCGGCCCACGTCGGTGTTGAGGAATTCATCACCAAAACTTGGCCGGGGGTTCCGTTACCAATGTCGCCTATTGTGGTTGGGCCGGATGCGTACAGCAGTCCGCCGCCAAAACTTGTTAACCCGGTGCCGCCTCGTGCAACCGGCAATGTGCCGTTTGAGATATTTCCGGCATCCAGTCCACTGATGTTCACCCCGTTTCCGGAAAATGAAGCTGCAGTAATGCTGCCGGAGGTGGTCACGGTAATGTTTGCGGCCAGGTCGGTGCCGGTAACGCTACCCGCAGCGAGCTGCAGACCGGTGCCAAACGTGCCCGTGATATCGCCAGCTGCCGGGCTTTCTGTTTCTAACACAACTCCGGAATTTAAACGTGCGGTGTTGATTGTTCCCGTGGAAGCCGCATTTAACGCAGTGACAAGGTTTCCGCCCGTTGCGGCCGTAGCACCAATGGTCGGGTTGGGGTAGGTACCGGCAAGGTCGCCACCGGCCGGGCCAGTTGGAGCACCACCGGACGTGCTGATGGTGAGGTTGGCGCCCGCCCGACTGATCTGGACGTTTGTTCCCTCTACGAGGTTAATTCCGAAACCGCCCGAAATATTGATTGGAAAAGTTTCACCGGTTGCTACTGTTCCCGTTCCACCGGCCGATAAATTCTGATTATCGTTATCCGCAGACGGAACGTAGGTACCAGCGTTGAACTTCAACACTTGGCCCAGCACGGGCGCGGTGGCAGATATGGGCGTTCCCCGCAGCCCCAGCACAGTTACATTGCCCGTGGCAGAAGCTACCGAGACGTCTTGCTGCAGAACCCGGCCCTGCGGATTATTGGCACCCACCGAAATGATAACCTGCCCATCGGTGAGGCTGGGCAATGCTCCGCCACCAACATCATCGGTGCTTAATTCCCAAGACGTTGTTACGTTGTTCCACTTTAAGATTTGTCCGGTGGCGGTGCCGTTCACGAGGCGCAACGCTGCTGTTCCAGATGCAACACCACCCTGGAGGCCGCCCCCGGCAGGCGTATCAACTCCGGAAATATCGCCCCCGCCTGGGAGGCCGGTAAGCAGCGACCCATCAACCGCGGGTAATCGTCCGGAGCCATCCAATTGCACGAGTTGGTTTGCCCCGGTGCCAGTGTTCACGTTTAACGTAACGTTTCCACCTACTGCAGCGCCGGTCCCGCCACTAACCGCTAGCGCGGCACTACCCGAGGTGATGTTGCCGAACGTGAGTTGATTTTGTTTGTCGTTGAAGGTATTCCAATCAGAAGCACTCAAATATCCGGCGGTGCTGGCGTTTGCCTGACTGATGCTGATTTCGGGCGTAGTACTCGTGTTGATTACTGATAGCGGAGCAATGCCGGTAACATTTGTTACCGTGCCCGTGCCTCCGGCAGGCGCCCAACTCAACACGCCACTGGTATTGGTGAGTACCCCATTTGTGGAAGAACCCGGCCATGAATACGATTGCCCGTTTAGCGTTGTTGAACCCGCCACCGTAAGCGCGGAAACCGAGGTTGCACCGGCCGACAGCGTACCGGTTGTTGATATGGGTTGGGCGCCAAAAGCAGGAGTGATCTTCGTGCCGGCAATAGCGGCAGTACCGCTCACATCGTTATTTACAATGGTACCATCGGTAATTTCAGTAGTGCTCACGGCAGATAACGTAGACAATGTGCCGAGCCCCAGATTGGTGCGCGCGGCAACTGCGGTTGTTGCGCCGGTACCGCCGTTTGGAATCGTGATGGTACCCGAGAGCTTGCTCGCGTTCACGCCTGCAATCTTCGCATCCGTTACCGCCAGGTTGTTGATTTCTGTGGTGGTGACCGCATTGGCCGCGATTTGTAAACCGGTGCTGAAGTTGCCGGTAATGTCGCCAGCAGCCGGTGCTTCGGTATCTAACACCACTGTTCCTGCAAGTTTGGAGGCGGCAATGTTTGCGCCCGCGGCGATGTTGGCATCAGTGATGGTGTTAGCTGCAATTTTTACGCCTACGCCCGCGGTACCACCGGTGATGGAGCCGTCCGCGACAGTGGTGCCTGGGGTTGTCCAACCAGGGGGTTGTCCCAAGCCATTCGAAGTCAACACCTGTCCGGAAGTTCCTGAAGCTCCATCGGCATAAAGTGTAGAAAGCACATTAATCCCTCCATTGGCAGAAACAAGGCCGTTTACCAGCATGCTGCCATCAATTAAAGCCGCCTGCGTTGAGTTGTTACCAACCACTAACGAAGTGCCGGCAAGTGTTGGTGAGTTCACCCCGGTGATACCAAATCTCCCTGTACCTGTTGTGAGCACATTCTGAGCGCCAAAATCAGGAATGATTTTCGTTCCTGCGATGCCCGTAGCCACCTTGGCGTTGGTCACACTTGCATCCAAAATTTTTGGAGTGGTCACTGCGTTGTTCGCGATGGTCAACGTGCCCCCGGCAAGTGTGGCATCCCCTGTAAGCGTGGTTGGAGAATTTACTGTGCCGTCGCCGGTTAAGATTTGGCCGTTGCTTAACGTGGGTACTGATCCTACTGGTGCGGGTTGCCAACTGGCCTGGCCTGCAGCAACGGTAAGCACTTGGCCATTTGTGCCCGGCGCCAATTTGTTCACCGCAATGCCGGTGGCGAGTTTGGCATCCGTTACGGCCCCATCGGCAATTTTTGGCGTGGTGATGTTGGCATCCTGCACCTTCGCTGTGTTGATGGCGTTATCTGCGATTTTGTTAGTGGTCACGTTGCCATCGGCAATTTTCGAGGCGATGACGGCGTTGTTGGCGATCTTGGCAGTGGTTACCGAGTTGTCCGCCAGCTTCACATCGGTTACCACACCATTGGCAATTTGCAGGTTGGCAAACGTGCCGGTCACTTCGCCTGCGGCGGTGCTGGTGGTGAGCAAGCCCGTATTCGTAATAACATTCGAAGCAATGCTGATGCCGGTACCGGCGGTAAGCGCCGCGGTGAGATCATCGGCCGGAGCCCAGGCCGTGCCGCTCCATTTCAGTACCTGGCCGTTGGTGGCGGCCGCTTGGGTGAGCTTGGCGGGATTGACGTTGGCGATTTTGGAATTGTCTACCGCATCGTTGGCAATCTTGGCGGTGGTGATGGCGTTATTGGCAATCTGCGGATTGGCGAACGTGCCACTCAAATCACCGGTTGCATTCGTGGTGGGGCGAATGGCATCGGTGGAGATGGTGTTGCCGGTAACGGTAATCCCGTTGGCTCCTGTAAACGTAGTGGCTGCACCACCCGCGAGGTTATTCCAGGCCGTTCCGTTCCAGAGGTAGACGGAGTTGTCGGTGTTGTCGTACACGATCATGCCGCGGTCGGCTGCCTGCAGGCCCATGCCGTTGCGTACGGCCGTAGACACAACGGGAAGCAGCAAACCTTGCCCGGAGGCATTGGGCACGAGCCACAATACGGCTTTGTTGTTGATCTGGTTGGTACCGATGGAAAGTGAGTTTTGCTGCGCGTAAAGCAAAGATGTTGTAGCAACCAGTACAATAACGACAAGAGATGGGCGGAGCTTCATAGATTGAAAATTAACATATCAAATTTAACCAGTTTTTGATACTCGCTAAAGACGTCCGGGTAACCCAAGTTTTCCGGGCATCTTCACCGGCCAATGCTTGAATCAGCGTTTTTTTGAAATATTCAGGAAATTCTTGTTTTTGGACTGGTTGATGCGAACGGCTTGCCGGAGGTAATAGACAATCTGCTTTTCGTTGATCGCGTCAATTGCACCGATGGGTAGCTTGCGAATGTTTTTGGTGCCGCGGGCAAACGCCTGATACTTATCTTCCAGAAGAAAGCCTTCAACAAACGCCAATACCACTTTGCGTAGTTGGCGATCTACATTGATGTAGCACAGCAGCCCATCCTTACTGTAAAACGGGCATCCCCATTTTAATTGCTCGTCTACGCCTTTTACATGCGAAAAGATAATTTCTCGCAGAACTTCTGCGAGGAGGCGATGATTTTCGGGTAAATTGAACAAATAGTTGTCTACGGCTGGCGAACGCACGGTTGAAGATAGTGAAAACCCGCTGTTCGACATGTTCAACAGGGTTTGTTGAAAGGTAGCTGGCGCAGGATTTGAACCTGCCGGTAGGCTGGAAGTTAGCGCAAATGCGCCGGGGCTGGGGTATCAATTGACGTGAACACTGGGGCGCGGCAGTACGAATGCCGCATTATCAAACGGCCAGGGTAACGCCTTTGCGAAGGAGGAACGACCGAAGCAATCCGCATTTAGGTGTTCGAAATGCAGATTGCTTCACTCCGTTCGCAATGACGTTCACTCGCTGTTCGACATGCGCTTCGCTAACATGTAGAACAGCTAGGGGTAGGGTTTTCTTACCCACTATGAGGAGCACCTGTAAGCGTGGTCGGTGAGAACACCGACCACAGGCAAAAAATGTCGGCCAAGGAAAATCTGGGTAGAAATCCGCCTTTATGTATCGTTCGACACGCGGTTCGGAACATGTCAAGCAACTAGTGGTTTAGTATTTTATGATATAGTTCACATAAACATTAACAGGTCTTGTTTCGCTACCTCCAGCCGCGGTTGTCGCTCGGCTTTGCGAAGTTGTCTGGTTAAAAAAATCGACATTACCTCCAACTGACGCGTTTAGCGCCGCAGTACTAAAAAAATTATGTGTATGAGAACGAATTTGATCCGTTTGAAAACTCCCGACCGAATTCCCACCATTTCCGCCCGTATACTGAGCTATTCTTGATGCAGCGTCAGGGTCAAAACCGGCGCTGCCATCAACCCCCCGCAAGAACTTTCCGCGGAAATCCGGCACTCTAAACTGCCCAGGGCTGGGTGAACCATAGGCAACGCCAATTGCTGCAAATAGTCGCGGGTAGGTTGCGGTGCTAAAAATCCGGCCATCGCAAAACAACCAACCGGCAGGTTCTGTGGTACCCCCGTAGGCAACAATTGTTCCAGGCGGAACCAAGCTGTGCCAATTGGTGCCGTCAGAATATTCAATCATCCCCAAATCGGAATTAAACCGAATGGCGCCCACGCCTACGGATGCCGCTGGCCGTTGAGCGGTTGTGCCATCGGGTATGGTCATCGCGTCTGTGGCTTGGATGTCTAAGGCGACAGAAGGTGTAGAAGTACCAATCCCAACTCTTGTGTTAGCACTTGCCCCGTTAATACCAGAAATGCTTCCGAGAACGAGGCTATTGTCTTGGCTTACTACAGCATTGGCGCCAATAGCTGTGGCGTTGGTCAACTGTGTGCTGCTGCCGGGGCCGGAGGCAAAACCAATAAATGTATTTGAACTGCCGCTGGTGTTGGCATTTCCAAGCACGGTCGTTACACCCGAACTAACCCCTAACGCAGTGTTATTAGATCCGGTGACATTAGACAAAAGCGAGCTTCTACCCAACGCGGTGTTATTGGTTCCTGTAGTATTGTTTGGGAGCGAGCCATACCCTAGCGCGGTATTACCGCCTCCGGTGGTGTTGCTATATAGAGCCTCACTACCCACTACGGTGTTGCTTGATCCCGTATTAGCTTCTAGTGTCCGGTAACCCACGGCGGTGTTAAAGTTACCGACCGTATTTGCCGTAAGCGCGTCCGTACCAACCGCCGTATTTGCACTACCGGTTGTAGTGTTCAGCATGGCGTTAAAACCAAAAGCTGAGTTGAAATTGCCGGTAGTAACATTACCGCTTCTAAAGCCGAGCATGGTGTTTCTTCTGGTTCCGCTTTCAATTCGCCCCGCACGTTGGTTGTTTACTACAAAATTTAACGGCACATCATCTCGAGTTCCAAGGAAGTTAGTACCGGTGCCAATTGGGCCATCTACTGTACCGGTGTTTCCGCCCAACGACCAACCGCTGCCGCCGCTCGAAATATTTATACCACCCCAAAACAAACTGCCCCCAACATTATAAAGTCGCTCGGTTGTCGTTGTGGGAATCCCGTCATCACGCAGGTGTACCGCTCCGTTCACATCCAAGGTTTCATCGGGGTTATCTACTTCAATACCCACGCCCACATTCGTTAGATTAAACCGCATGGTGGGCGGCACAAGAATATTGGCGCCCGCCGTGCCGGATGCGAAAGTGAAAAGTCCCAACCGCTCGTTACCCAACGAAACGGCACTGGCACCTGCGGAAGTGAGGTAACGAAAGTCTGTGCCATCGAAAGACACGTTGCGGGCGAAGATGTCTTGCTGATTGCTCGGATTGGGGTCGTTGAACAGACTCATCGTGTTGCCAAGTTGAAAGGTGGACAACGGGTTGGTAGTGCCGATACCGAGATTTCCGGCGGCAGATAGCCGCATGCGTTCAGTGTTATTTGTTTCAAATGCCAGGGGTTGGAGATTGTCGCTTCCGATGCGCTCAGTACCCGTTAATGTGTTGCCTGTTAAACCCCAGCCGCTGGCGGCCGACAAGTTTGTGCCATTCCAGAATAAGCTGCCGCCCACGTTATAGAGTTTGTCGGCTGTAGTAGATGGCGCTGAGCCCTGAGCCAATCGCAGGTCACCGACAACATCCAATTTCGAAACCGGGGTGGCAGTGCCCACGCCTACGTTGCCCGTGCCAGTTATGCGCATTAGTTCGGCACTTGTGGTAGCACTTGTACCGGCGTAAAATGCGTGGTCGTTTGTTGGTGCAGCAGTTTGGTAACGCACGGTTCCAACACCCTCTACCCCGAAACCCAGAAATTGGTGATCGTTAATGCCAGATCCGAAAAGAATTATTTTTCTGTTTGATACTGTACTACCCAAATGAAGCTGGGCGTTTGGGGATGCCTGGCCAATTCCAACATTGCCGGTGGCACTTACAGTAAACTGCCCGGTAGAACCTGCCGTGAGCGTACCCGTAGTTGAGATGTTCTGTGCGCCAAAAGCGGGATTGATCCGTGCGCCGGTGATCTGGGTGTTACCCGCGTTAATTGCGGTGATGATATTGTTACCGGTGGCGAGGGTGTTGTTCAACGTGAAGATACCCGCTTGGTTAATAGTGGCATCGCCGCTCATGGTTTGCCACGAAGGCGTGGTAGCCGATGAAATGAAGAGCTGACCGGGCGCAGATGAACTAATGTCAGACAGTGTAGCACCCGAACCGAAAACCACACCGTTCCAGGTGGTTCGCCCAGTCCCCCCATTGGTAACGGGGAGCGTTCCGGTAACATCCAGTGTGCCGAGGTTTACATTTGAATACGTTGGTGGTGATCCTCCCCTCAGAAAACCGATCCCGGTCGCAAGGCGGGTGGGCGTGCCGCCCGCTCCACCATAAATGATGTCGCCCGGGGCTGTCATCGGGTTGGTTAGCCCCGTAGACGAAATGGTAATCGAACCCGGGGCATTAACGATGTTGATGCCCGCGCCGCCCGTTAGCGGAGCTAGTGTATAACCTGCGCCATTGCCAATGGGCAATTGCCCGTTGCCGGGAGTTGTGGCCAGTCCGGTGCCGCCATTAGCAACGGCCACTGTGCCCGCCAGCTTGCTTGCGCTTACGCCCGCAATCTTTGCATCCGTTACCGCCAGGTTGTTGATTTCTGTGGTGGCGACTGCGTTAGCTGCTATTTGTAAACCGGTGGAAAAGTTACCGGTGATGTCGCCCGTGGCCGGTGCTTCAGTATCCAATACAACGGTGCCGGCTAATTTCGAACCCGCAATGTTCGCACCTGCGGCAATGTTCGCATCGTTGATCGCATTTGCGGCCAGTTTTACCCCGGTAACGCTGCCGTCGGCAAGTTTGGTCGTGGTCACGTTCGCATCCAAAATCTTGGCAGTCGTAACCGCATCGTTAGCGATTTTAGGAGTCGTAACAGCGTTGTTGG